>Ga0207976_100003_pt1 | contig 920809 bp, 799 predicted proteins | sample LakWasMe94_HOW11_2_FD_183916 | JGI IMG/M metagenome (GOLD analysis project Ga0207976, IMG submission 183916) | Freshwater sediment methanotrophic microbial communities from Lake Washington under simulated oxygen tension - Sediment Metagenome... | ecosystem: Environmental > Aquatic > Freshwater... | reverse complement strand
AAAAAAACCCCCCCCCCCCCCCCCCCCCAGGTTAACAAAAGATAACGTGGCGTCGATTGTCAGACCTTTCCAAACCCCGATAGGATAAGCCAGCTTCCGAAGGGGCTCTGGATTGCGGGTTTCAGGACTATGCTCCTAACCATCCAATCCCGATGAGCACCCCTTACGGCGCCCTGAAAGGTTGAACGACCTAACAATAATAATGGGGGAAGGTCTATGAGTGAGCCTGTCATGGGTGTGGGTATCTGCCGCCCGCCGGCACTGCGCAAATTCGCATTGCTGGCTACAGCGCTCTCGCTGTTGGGCTGTGCCGTGTTGTCGGCACCTGCGCTGGCCAATGCGGCGCCAGCCACCGACGTTGTCTATTCCGTTGAATCCGCCAAAGCCAGCAAAAGCCTGATGCTCGACGTCGTGCACGCCGGCAAGCGCCTGGTGGCCGTCGGGGATCGCGGGCACATTCTGTATTCCGATGACCAGGGCGCGACCTGGACCCAGGCCAAGGTGCCGACCCGGGCACTGCTGACCTCGGTCTATTTTGTCGACGACAAACACGGCTGGGCCGTCGGGCATGACGCGCAGATCCTCGCCAGCGAGGACGGTGGCGTCACCTGGACCAAACAATATGAAGACCTGAAACGCGAATCACCGCTGCTCGACGTCTGGTTCCAGGATGCCAGCAACGGCTTCGCCGTGGGCGCTTACGGCGCGTTGGTGGCCACCACCGACGGCGGCAAGACCTGGGAAGACGCCAGCGACCGCCTGGACAACGAAGACCAGTACCACCTCAACGCCATTGCAGCGATCAAGGATGCCGGACTGTTCATCGTCGGTGAGCAGGGCAGCATGTTCCGTTCCTCCGACTGGGGGCAGACCTGGGAAAAACTCGAAGGCCCCTATGAAGGCTCGTTGTTCGGCGTGATCGGCACCGCCGAGGCCAACACGCTGCTGGCCTACGGCCTGCGGGGCAACCTGTTCCGCTCCACCGATTTTGGCACCACCTGGGAGCCGGTCGAGTTGAAAGCCACCCGTGGTGCGCTGGAGTTCGGTCTGTCCGGTGCGACCTTGCTCGACGACGGTTCCATCGTGATCGTCGGCAACGGTGGCTCGGTGATCCGCAGCAACGACAACGGCGCAACCTTCAGCGTGTTCAACCGTCCGGATCGTATTTCGGTTTCGGCGGTGACTGCGGCGGGCGACGGCAATCTGGTTCTGGCAGGACAGGGCGGCGTTCGCGTCACCTCGCCAACCGGCGCCGGTGCAGAGAATGGAAAAAACGGGTCGTCCAAATGAGCCGGGCAAATAATAAGAAGGCGGGTCTATGACATCCTTGAGCAGCCATCACCAAGACAAGGCGACGTTTCTTGAACGCCTGATTTTCAACAACCGCCCGGCAGTGATCGTGATCTGTCTGTTGGTGAGTATTTTCCTGTTCTGGCAAGCGACGCTGATTCGGCCGTCCACCAGTTTCGAAAAGATGATCCCGCTCGAGCATCCGTTCATTCAAAAGATGATGGAGCACCGCAACGACCTGGCGAACCTGGGCAACACCGTTCGCATTTCGGTTGAAGCCACCGACGGCGACATCTTCTCCAAGGAGTACATGGAGACCCTGCGTCAGATCAACGACGAGGTGTTCTACATCTCCGGCGTCGACCGTTCCGGCCTCAAGTCGCTGTGGAGCCCGAGCGTGCGCTGGACCGAGGTGACGGAGGAGGGCTTCGCCGGGGGTGAAGTGATCCCGCAGAGCTACAACGGCTCCCAGCAAAGCCTCGATTTGTTGCGCAACAACGTGCTCAAGTCCGGTCAGGTCGGGCGCCTGGTGGCCAACGACTTCAAGTCGAGCATCGTCGATATCCCGCTGCTGGAGTCCTACCCGGACCCGCAGGATCAAGGCAAGTTGCTGGCCCTGGACTACCGCAAGTTCTCCCATGAACTGGAAGAAAAGATCCGCGACAAGTACGAGAAACAGAACCCCAACGTGCAGATCCACATCGTCGGTTTCGCCAAGAAAGTCGGCGACCTGATCGATGGCCTGGTGATGGTGGTGATGTTCTTCGGTGTCGCCTTCGTCATCACCCTGATTCTGTTGTACTGGTTCACCAACTGCATGCGCAGCACCGTGGCGGTGTTGAGCACGACGCTGGTGGCGGTGATCTGGCAGCTCGGCCTGATGCACTTCTTCGGCTTCGGGCTGGATCCGTACTCGATGCTGGTGCCGTTCCTGATCTTCGCCATCGGTATTTCCCACGGCGTGCAAAAGATCAACGGTATCGCCTTGCAATCCAGTGAGGCCGACAACGCGTTGACTGCGGCGCGGCGCACCTTCCGCCAATTGTTCCTGCCGGGGATGATCGCGATCCTTGCGGATGCAGTGGGCTTCATCACATTGCTGATCATCGATATCGGCGTGATTCGCGAGCTGGCCATCGGCGCATCCATCGGTGTGGCGGTGATTGTGTTCACCAACCTGATCCTATTGCCGGTGGCAATTTCCTACGTCGGCATCAGCAAGCGCGCCGTCGAGCGCAGCAAGAAAGACGCGCACCGCGAACACCCGTTCTGGCGCCTGCTGTCCAACTTCGCCAGCCCGAAAGTCGCCCCGGTATCGATAGTGTTGGCCCTGCTGGCCTTCGGTGGCGGCCTCTGGTACAGCCAGAACCTGAAAATCGGCGACCTCGATCAAGGTGCTCCAGAGCTGCGTCCGGATTCGCGTTACAACAAGGACAACAACTTCATCATCAGCAACTACTCCACCAGTTCCGACGTGTTGGTGGTGATGGTCAAGACCAAGTCCGAAGGTTGCTCGCGCTATGAAGCGATGGCGCCCATCGACGAACTGATGTGGAAGATGCAGAACACCGAGGGCGTGCAGTCGGCGATCTCGCTGGTGACCGTGTCCAAGCAGATGATCAAGGGCATGAACGAGGGCAACCTGAAATGGGAAACCCTGTCGCGCAACCCGGACGTGCTGAACAACTCCATCGCCCGCGCTGACGGCCTGTACAACAACAGTTGCTCCCTGGCGCCGGTGCTGGTGTTCCTCAACGATCACAAGGCTGCCACCCTGGATCGCGCAGTTCATGCGGTGCAGGACTTCGCCAAGGAAAACAACAAGGAAGGCCTGGAGTTCATCCTCGCGGCGGGTAACGCCGGCATCGAGGCGGCCACCAACGAAGTGATCAAGGAATCCGAGCTGACCATCCTGATCCTCGTCTATATCTGCGTCGCGACCATGTGCATGATCACCTTCCGCTCCTGGGCGGCGACTTTGTGCATCGTATTGCCACTGGTGCTGACGTCGGTACTCGGCAACGCCCTGATGGCCTTCATGGGCATCGGCGTCAAAGTCGCGACCTTGCCGGTGGTGGCATTGGGCGTGGGGATTGGCGTGGACTACGGCATCTACATCTACAGCCGCCTGGAAAGTTTCCTGCGTGCCGGTCTGCCGTTGCAAGAGGCGTACTACCAGACGCTGAAGTCCACCGGTAAAGCCGTATTGTTCACCGGCCTGTGCCTGGCAATCGGCGTGTGCACCTGGATCTTCTCGGCCATCAAGTTCCAGGCCGACATGGGCCTGATGCTGACCTTCATGCTGCTCTGGAACATGTTCGGCGCGTTGTGGCTGCTGCCGGCGCTGGCTCGTTTCCTGATCAAACCGGAGAAACTGGCGGGGCAGAAGGGCAACTCGTTGTTCGCTCACTAAACCTCAGGCAAAACCAAAAAGCCGCAACCTTGGGTTGCGGCTTTTTTATGGGGTTTTGTGCCGGACTGCCGCATACCTGTAGGAGCGAGCTTGCTCGCGATGGGCGCTAACGATAAAGCGGTGTTCTGGTTTCACTCGGCGGTCTCGAGTCCATCGCGAGCAAGCTCGCTCCTACAGGCTGCCTGGTCCTGAAACAGGTGTAAAACCATTCAGGACTAGACACTATTGAAAACCTCAGCGGGGTTGCAACGGTAGAAAATCGCTGTTCGCCAGTTCCTTGCTGATGATTCCGTGATGAATTTCGATTTTCTGCTTCGGATCCTTGGCCTTGGCCATGGCCGATTCGTAGGTTTCGAAGCGTTGTTCTCTGGTTTTCAGATGCGCCTGGGTGTAGTCGACCTTGGGATCATCCGCGTTGGCGTAGTGAAAATGCCCGTACCACCAGGGTTGATTGTCTTTATTCAACAAAGCGTACTCTTGCATGAAGTCACGCCGCCCGGTTTTCAGCTGAACCCGGTGGCCATTGATTCGCGCAAAAATTTCATTGCGCCGCAACAGATACTCCACCCCCTCGCTACTGGGCGGTCGGGCGAGAGTCATGCGGGTGCGAAGTTCGGTGGCCTTGTTGTCGAGGATAAGCGCTTTGTCGCGGAGTCCGCTGATCAGCGAAACGTCTGTTTCGCGGTTGGCCGGAGGACTTTCGTGCTGTTCCAGTCCATCGGCGTACCCGATCAGTTTTTGTGCCTCCCGTTGCAATTGCTCTTCGATTTCCTTGGGAGAACTGGCGCGCTGCGCGTAACCCTCGATCTTCTGCACGTTTTTATCGACATCGGCCAACGCCTTGCGGGCATCGCCCTTGAGCTGCTGATAGGGGCGCGTTGCCTTGGTAGCTGCGGGTTTGGCATCGACGATTTCTACCCAGACATTGGGCTCGTGCTCGTGGAACGAAGCCAGTGGCCTTTCTTCGAACGGATGGTTGATGTCGACAATGTCTCCTTCCTGGTGAGCGACCCGTTGTCGAAGATCGCCGATCAATGTGCCTTTGGCGGTTTTGATCACCCGCTTGCGACTGGACCATGAATAGGGACGCTTCACCGGCGGCTTGGCGCCGGATGCCGACGTTGAAGGCTCCTCTGGTTGCGGCAGCAGTTGAAGCGCTTCCGCCAGACGTTGTTCGGCATCGATACGCAGCTGGTCAATGAGCTCGCGCAGACGATTGAAGGGGTGTGCCTGCAGTTCATCGGTGCTGAAAATGCCTATCGCCTCAAGGCCGTCCTGTGCCTTGTTGTACTGATCGACCAGGTTCTCCAGAACGGCGATCCGGTCGCTGTTGGTGTAGGTGTGTTCCGTTTGCAGTTCGGCATGCGAGCGTGACAGTAGCAGCAAAGGGCTGAGGGTGCGTTCGAGCACACCCATGGTGCTGCTTCCGAGGGCCTTGAGACTGAGCAGGCGCAAGACACTCAGCTGATAGCACTTGACGCGCAGTGCCGTTATTTCATCTTCGGGCCTGTTGCCGGTCAGTCGTTTCCAGTACTCGATGCCCTGGCGAGGGATCTGCTTGAGTTCCTGCAGTCGGCTGTCTACCTGATCTAGGCACTTGATCATGGATTCGTTGATGTCGGAGGTTTTGCGCATGAACTCAAAGTAGCGATCCAGTACCGCATCGCCTTCGCGGATCAACGCGTCATGCAAATGCCCGACGCCATTTCTCAAGTCCGCATACGTTTGATTGACAGCCTCGCGCTCCCAGTCAGCAATGACGATCCGTTTGCGGGCATTGTTGATGAGGTTTTCCGACAGGTTGCACAACTGCACAGGATCGGGATCGGATTTGGTCAACTCGGCCAATTCCCTTTTCTCGGCCAGCAGCGTGGCGTAGCTTTCGGTCTGTTTGTCCAGCTCATCAACGAACCGTTGCCTGTACGTGGCGCGATCGAGTTCATTGCTGGCGGGATCGTTTTTTTTCAGTTGCATCAGGTTTTCTGCAATGTCGACGCGCTTCTGCACCCGCACTTGCTGATCCACGAAATCCTGTCGATTGAGTTCCAGCAGGTTGATGCGTTGTTGTGTGACTTCTCGCTGGGCGCTGATTCTCGAATTGCGTCCGCCGCCAATCAGTTTCAACCCTTGATCCAGAGTCCAGCGGCCCGCTCCATTGGTCTTGAGCTTGATGCCGGGATGATCCGGGTGCTCCGGATGTATCAGATACGCCTCGCCGAACCCGGGCACGATACTCACGCGAAACAGCAGGCCGGCGATGGTGGCGTGCCAAAGATTGCCGATCCGGTACAGACCTTTGAACACGCCGGTGGTAACGGGCTCTGGCAGGGGCGTCGGCCATGGCACTTGAACCTCCCGTAACGTGTTGAACAGTCGGGCGGTTGCCGAATCGCGCGCGCTCGACTGGTTGAAATCGAGCAGGGTCTTGCCACTGCCCGGCGGCTCGGAGGGCAGGCCCGCAGTGTCCTGGGTAATAGCCGATTCGGCGGGCCATGAAAATGTCTGCGCAGGACGGCGCAAGGAGGCGAGGGCATCCGGAACTGTCGTCGCTGCGCTGTCGGAAAGTGCCGGGGATCCTTCCTCTCGAGCGACATGCAGAACCAACAGGCCAATGTTCAACAGCACATCGATCCATGCCTGATTCCGTGCCTTCGGGTCATCACTGTCCAGCGCTGGCAGATCGTTGATCAGGCTGTGGGCGATTTGCAGCATCCAGCCCACCACCATGGCAGGGCCGCGCAACAACGGCAGAATCAGGTTGTTGAACACCAGCCAGCCACCCTCGAGGATGATCGCCCAACGGCTTTCGGCATTCGACACCGATTGCCGATCCGCCAGATCAATCAGTGTGCGTGCATTGCTGACGAACAGACTGGCCAGCAATCGACCTTCTTCCAGCGCGGTGAGCCAGTCACCAATCGCTTCGTCGCCGGCCAGCATCGCCGGTTGGGGCTTTTCAGGCAGTGTGAATTCGTCGTCAACATGGAAGTGGACGATGTGGGGTTCGGTGAACCCGTTGTTGTCGTAGATCGGCCGTGCGCGATCCGGCAGCCAGGTCAGCACGCTGGTTTGCAACGGGCCAGTTTGCGCAATGGCGCTCAGCAAGTCCTGACGGCTGGGGTATTGGTGCAGGGGTTCTGAGTACAGCGGTCGGTAAAGAATATGCGGGCCGACTGCGCTCAGGTCTTTCGGCTCGATGATGAACATGTTGCTGACCACATCACTCGTGGCCCCGGCCTTGCGTTGAAACGCCAATGGCCTGATGACGACGGACCGTTCCTCGACGATGCGCTCGGCGGCCAACGGCTGGAATACTGCATCGACATATCGATAGCCCAGGAAGGTGAAGCCATGCTCACCCTTGATCGAATGCTCAAGGGCGCGCAGTGGTAAATGCAGGCTCAGTTCCAGGCCGAAGAGTCGCCGCCGCTCATTGGCTTCGGGACTGTTGCCAAGCAATTGCGCTTCTATGTACTCGGGGTAATGTTTTCCGACATCAACGCGGCTCACCAGATCCAGCAAATAGGCCTCGGTGGTCCAGTCTTGAATCAGCTGGTTTTCGGTGTGGCGAAGGGTCATCCGGCCCTTGGGTTTGCCGGCCAGGTTTTTTATCGCCAGCTCGGTCAGGGACATTTTGACGGGTTCGAGGTAGCCGCTGCCCAAATCGCCGACAGGCACGTGAAAGGTCAGTTCCAGTTCATCGGACTTGTAGCCGGGTGCCAAGGGCTGGTCTTTGAGCATTTGCTCATGCAGCGCATTTCTGGCGAATGTGCGAAGGTCAACGACGTCGTCGGGCAACGAGCGCCCCTGTGTCTGCTGTTTGACACTGGCCATCGACAACGTGTGTTTACGCCAGGCCATGCGATCAGTGGCGCTGGCGCCCTGCAACCACTCGGGAATCGTTGTCTGTAGGGCGTGAAGGTGCGTCGGGTGGTTGTCGCTGCCGATAAACAGTGCGGCGACATCGGTGATCGCATCAAAACGCTTTTCAAGGCTGGCCACGTTTTCGTGTGCGGGCAGTTTGAGCGACTCCAAATCTTCCAGTTGCCGGTTCAGCAGCAGAGCTGCCTGGGTATCAAAGATGTTGCCGTCCGGAGCAAAACGTTTCCAGGTGATGGAGTCCGCCGTGAAGTCTTGCTGAAACCGCGCGCCCCATGCGGCACCGAAGGCTTGCAGGGACGGGAACGATTCGATGTTGCCGGTCACGCTGCACAACAAATGGGTTTCGCCGCAAATCACCAGGATATCCGGCACCTGCAGTGTGAACGACATGTCGCCTCTGCTCAGCGTGACTTGCAGCGTGCAGGCTTCAATTGCACCTTTGGCCCAAGGACGCAGAAGGCGTTCGCGGTTGTCGGGTTGGCGGGCCAGCTCCAATAGAATCCCGGCCTGCTCGGCATCACTTGCTGCGAGGCGCGTCGCGGATGTTTTCAACACGCCGGCGAGCAGGTTCCCCAGCCATTGCCAGCGACTGACGCCGCTGTCGTCCTGTTCGTTCCAACAGGCGGTCAATGATTCCTGAGTGCCGATGTAGAAAATGTCGGGTAATTCACGGATGACCTGCGCAATCACTTGCAGATCGGGCAGTCGCGATGTCGTGTTGTCGACGGTAAGTTGCGCGGGGACACGGTTTGTCAAAAAACAGCTGCGACCGTATTGCTCGCTGAGATCGGGGAATGCGCCGCTGGCCAGGTAGTCGAGTACCACGTCCAGAAGCAGCGTCAGCCGCCAAGCGCCATCCGGGATCGGTTGGGCAATTTTGGTTCGTTCAGGGTCGAACGCCAGTTGCGGGTATTTTTCCAGAATGCCGTCCTTGAGCAGGCGAGCGGTTTGCGAGCGTAAGGTCGGTCGGGTATTGAATCGGGTGTGAACCGCCCGCGCGATGATGTCGGTGTCGCTTGCGGCGGCGGGTGGTGATGCAGGTGTGGGCATGATGCAATCCTTTGCATGTGTGGTTCCTCAACGTAAAACCGAATCGAAAGGGATGTGCGGTAGCCGGGTACCGCACAGGGAGCGAGGCGATAGGCTAAGGCCTGCGTTCAGGCCAGAAACGAAAAAGCCGCAACCAGGGTTGCGGCTTTTTTGCATCTGAAGATCAACGCAACCCTTGTAGGAGCCGGCTTGCTGGCGATGGCGGTGGGTCAGCCAACATATTTATCGTCTGAACAGACGCTATCGCCAGCAAGCCGGCTCCTACAGGGGATCGTGTTTTTATGAGGGATCGGCGCCCAGCACCACATTCAGCGCACTGCGCGCATCGTCCAGCTGCACCAGCGTTGCATGCCGTGCACCCAGCGCATCGCGGTTTTCGATGGCGGTGAGAATCGCCTTGTGCCGTGGCAACGCCAATTCATGCAGGTTCGGCCGCTGGTTGGAATGCTTCAACGCTTCGGCAATCGCCACCGACAGCATGTTGCACAGGTTCGCCAGCAGGTCGTTGTGGGTGGCGTCGGCGATGCGGCTGTGGAAATCCAGGTCCGGTTGCAACAGGGCTTCAGGCGTCGGCGCGGCTTCCATGCGTTGGTAGGCTTCGCCGATAGAGGCAATGTCTTCGTCGGTGGCGAATTGCGCAGCGAGGGCCGCCGCTGCCGGTTCGATGATGCTGCGCACGCTGGTCAGCAGATCGAAGAACTGATTCTGCGGGCTGCTTTGCATCAGCCAGTGCAGCACGTCCGGGTCGAGCATGTGCCATTCCTTGCGCTGCTTGACCACCGTGCCGACACGCGGACGGGAATACACCAGGCCTTTGGCGACCAACACGCGAGTGGCCTCGCGCAGCACCGGACGGCTGACCGCGTACTCCTCGCACAACAGGGCTTCGGCGGGCAGTTTGTCGTCCGGTTTGAAGCGTCCCGAAACGATCTGCATGCCCAGTTCCTGGACAATGCGCGAGTGCATGCTTTTGCGGTCGGAGGGTTTGCGGTAATCCATGGGGAACGGCGCGATCCTGTGCGGGGGAGGTGCTGCGCATGATAGCAGGCGCGGCGAGGACGGTCGCCAGAGCAAGCAATCCTGAACTCTATGAAGATCAATTGTAGGAGCCGGCTTGCTGGCGATGGTGTGTCAGTCACCGTTGTGTCGACTGACACACCATCGCCAGCAAGCCGGCTCCTACAAGGGTTGCGGGGTTAGTGGGAGTGGCGGGGGACTTCGGCCCCGCGGCAACCGACCAGGAAGTCGAAGTCGCAGCCCTGATCCGCTTGCAACACATGGTCGATGTATAGCTGGCGATATCCACCGAGGATCATCTGCGGCGGCGGTTGCAGATCGGCCATGCGCGCCGCCAGTTCAGCGTCCGGAATGTCCAGGTGCAGACGCCCGTTGGCGCAATCGAGTTCGATCCAGTCGCCTTCCTTCACCGCTGCCAAAGGCCCGCCGGCCGCTGCTTCCGGTGCTACGTGCAACACCACCGTGCCGTACGCGGTGCCGCTCATGCGCGCATCGGAAATACGCACCATGTCCGTCACACCTTGGGCCAGCAGTTTGGCCGGCAAGCCCATGTTGCCGACTTCAGCCATGCCCGGATAACCCTTCGGCCCGCAGTTTTTCATCACCAGAATCGAGTTGGCATCCACGTCCAGCTCCGGATCGTTGATCCGCGCCTTGTACATGTCGAAGTTCTCGAACACCACCGCACGCCCGCGATGCTGCATCAGCTCAGCCGTGGCGGCGGACGGTTTGAGCACCGCGCCGAGTGGCGCCAGGTTACCGCGCAATACGCAGATGCCGCCGTCAGCGCGGATCGGGTTGTCGAGGGTGCGGATCACTTCGTCCTGACCGTAGATCGGCGCGTCCTTGGTGTTCTCGCCGAGGGTCTTGCCGTTGACGGTCAAGGCATTTGGATTGGGAATCAGGTTGGCTTCACCGAGGCGACGCAACACCGCAGGCAAGCCACCGGCGTAGTAGAACTCTTCCATCAGGAAGCGCCCGGAGGGTTGCAGGTCGACGATGGTCGGCATGCCACGCCCGATGCGGGTCCAGTCGTCCAGCTCCAGTTCCACGCCGATGCGGCCGGCGATGGCTTTCAAGTGGATCACGGCGTTGGTCGAACCACCGATGGCGGCATTGACCCGAATGGCGTTTTCGAAGGCTTCTTTGGTAAGGATCTTCGACAGTTTCAAATCTTCGCGGACCATCTCCACCGCACGCATGCCGGACATGTGCGCCAACACATAACGGCGCGCATCCACCGCCGGAATCGCGGCGTTGTGGGGCAGGGAAGTGCCGAGTGCTTCGGCCATGCACGCCATGGTCGATGCGGTGCCCATGGTGTTGCAAGTGCCGGCGGAGCGGGACATGCCGCCCTCGGCCGCGAGGAAGTCATCGATGGAAATGGTGCCCGCTTTCACTTGTTCGCTGAGCTGCCAGACCACGGTTCCCGAGCCGATGTCCTGGCCCTTGTGCTTGCCGTTGAGCATTGGCCCGCCGGTGACGACGATGGCGGGCACGTCGCAACTGGCCGCGCCCATCAACAGCGCCGGGGTGGTTTTATCGCAACCGGTCAGCAGCACCACGCCGTCAATCGGGTTGCCGCGAATCGCTTCTTCGACGTCCATGCTCGTCAGGTTGCGGGTAAACATGGCGGTCGGGCGCAGGTTCGATTCGCCGTTGGAGAACACCGGAAATTCCACCGGGAAACCGCCGGCCTCGATCACGCCGCGTTTGACGTGGTCGGCGATCTGGCGGAAATGCGCGTTGCACGGGGTCAGTTCCGACCAGGTGTTGCAGATGCCGATGATCGGTTTGCCGTGGAACTGGTGGTCGGCGATGCCCTGATTCTTCATCCAGCTGCGGTACATGAAGCCGTTCTTGTCGGCAGTGCCAAACCATTGGGCGGAGCGCAGGGTGGGTTTCTTATCAGACATGATCGATTCTCTTATTGTATGACTATATTGTTCTGGCTGAGGCGTAACATAAGCGCAATTCAATCTGTTTGGAAGTGTTGTTGCATAAATAGTATTACTATATAGTCCGCTCCAACGGAGGGAAGGCCCTGGCAGTTTTTGGCGAGAGGCGTCCCCCGAGGTTCTATAACAACAACAATCGGAGACCGATCTCATGAGCCAGGAACTGCGGCTTATTCGTCGCATCACGCTGAAACTGATTCCCTTCCTGATCCTGCTGTACCTGATCGCCTATGTGGATCGCTCCGCCGTGGGCTTCGCCAAGCTGCACATGGGCGCCGACATCGGTATCGGCGATGCGGCTTACGGCCTTGGTGCCGGGCTGTTTTTCATTGGTTACTTCCTGCTGGAAATCCCCAGCAACCTGATGCTCGAACGCTTCGGCGCGCGGCGCTGGTTTGCGCGGATCATGGTCACCTGGGGCGCCATCACCATCGGCATGGCCTTCGTTCAAGGGGCGCACAGCTTCTACGTGATGCGCTTTCTGCTCGGCGCCGCCGAAGCCGGGTTCTTCCCGGGCGTTCTGTACTACATCACGCAGTGGTTCCCGGTTCGCCATCGCGGCAAGATCCTCGGGCTGTTCATCCTCTCCCAACCGATCGCCATGCTGATCACCGGCCCGGTATCCGGCGGCCTGCTCGGCATGGACGGCATCCTCGGATTGCACGGCTGGCAGTGGCTGTTCATCGTCATCGGCTCCCCGGCGATCCTGCTGACCTGGCCGGTGCTACGTTGGCTGCCTGACGGTCCGCAACAGGTGAAATGGATGGATCAGCCCGAGAAAGACTGGCTGGCCGGCGAACTGAAAAAGGACCTTGAGGAGTACGGCCAGACCCGCCACGGTAATCCGTTGCATGCGCTCAAAGACAAACGCGTGTTGCTGCTGGCGCTGTTTTATCTGCCGGTCACCCTGAGCATTTATGGCCTGGGCCTATGGTTGCCGACGCTGATCAAGCAGTTCGGTGGCACTGATCTGGTGACGGGTTTCGTGTCGTCGGTGCCGTACATTTTCGGGATCATCGGCCTGTTGATCATCCCGCGCAGTTCCGACCGTTTGAATGATCGCTACGGCCATCTGGCGGTGCTGTATGTGTTGGGGGCTATCGGTCTGTTTCTCAGTGCCTGGCTGACGGTGCCGGTGCTGCAACTGGCGGCGCTGTGCCTGGTGGCGTTCGCTCTGTTTTCCTGCACTGCGGTGTTCTGGACCTTGCCGGGCCGGTTCTTTGCTGGCGCCAGTGCGGCGGCGGGGATCGCGCTGATCAACTCGGTGGGCAACCTCGGTGGCTACATCGGTCCGTTCGTGATCGGGGCGCTGAAGGAATACACCGGCAACCTGGCTTCGGGGCTGTATTTCCTCTCGGGTGTGATGGTGTTCGGGCTGATTTTGACCGGCGTGGTGTATCGGTTGCTGGAGCGTAAACACGTTCTGCCGGCGGACCAGTTTGCAGCCAGCGCACGTGGCGCTTCCCGCACCTGATCCGAACCTGTAGGAGCCGGCTTGCTGGCGATGGCGATCGGCACATCCGGCATCAATGTCGACAGGCATGCCGCTATCGCCAGCAAGCCGGCTCCTACAGGGTTCTGCGGTGTTTTTGAGAATTGCTTACAGGAGAAAATTCATGCGTTTGGTTCAATTTGAATTGTTTAACGGCGAGCGTCGGGTTGGCGTGGTCGAGGGCGGTCTGGTCCGCGAGGTGCAGGACGCGCGCACGGTGCGCGATCTGGCGTTGGCGGCGATCGAGGCGGGCGTCAGTCTTGAGCAGCAGGTGAACGCCCTGGGCCTGGGCATCAGCCACGACTACGCAGAACTGCTGGCGAAACTGCGCATCCTGCCGCCGCTGGACCATCCGGACCCGGCACACATGCTCGTCAGCGGCACCGGCCTGACCCATTTGGGCAGTGCTTCGGCTCGGGACAAGATGCATCAGCAGGCCGGCGACGAAGCAACGATGACCGACACCCTGCGCATCTTCAAGTGGGGCGTGGAGGGCGGCAAACCGGCAGCGGGGCAGGCCGGTGTGCAACCGGAATGGTTCTACAAAGGTGACGGCAGCATCGTCGTTCGCCCCGGTCAACCGTTCCCGCTGCCGCCGTTTGCCGAAGACGCCGGAGAAGAACCCGAGCTCAGCGGTCTTTACGTCATCGGCCACGACGGCAAGCCGTATCGCCTCGGTTATGCGGTGGGCAACGAGTTTTCCGATCACGTCATGGAGCGCAAGAACTACCTCTATCTGGCGCATTCCAAACTGCGCAGTTGCAGTTACGGGCCGGAGCTTCGGGTCGGTGAATTGCCGGAGCATCTGGCGGGCACCAGCCGCATTTTGCGCGACGGCGAAGTGCTGTGGCAGAACGAGTTTCTCACCGGCGAGGCCAACATGTGCCACAGCCTGGAAAACCTCGAATACCACCATTTCAAATACAGCCAGTTCCTGCGTCCGGGGGACGTGCACATTCACTTCTTCGGGACCGCGACCCTGTCCTTTGCCGACGGCATTCGCACCCGGCCGGGGGATGTGTTCGAGATCAGTCAGGCCGAGTTCGGTGCGCCGTTGATCAACGGCATCGCACCGGTTGAAGCGGCCTTCGAGCCCGGCACCATCGGCATTCTTTAAGGAGCAACCCATGATTCTTGGTCACAACTATATTGGCGGCCACCGCAGTGCCTGCGGCAGCGTCAAACTCCAGAGTGTCGACGCCAGCACCGGCGAGGCGTTACCTCACGATTTCTATCAGGCCACGCCGGAAGAAGTCGATGCCGCCGCCAAGGCTGCCGCTGCCGCGTACCCCGCTTATCGCAGCCTGAGCGCCGAGCGCCGCGCGCAATTCCTCGATGCCATTGCCGATGAGCTGGACGCGTTGGGCGATGAATTTGTCGCCGTGGTCTGCCGCGAAACCGCGCTGCCCGCCGCCCGCATTCAAGGCGAGCGCGGTCGCACCAGCGGCCAGATGCGCCTGTTCGCCAAGGTGCTGCGGCGCGGTGATTTTTATGGCGCGCGGATCGATCTGGCGCTGCCGGAGCGCAAGCCGTTGCCGCGTCCCGACCTGCGTCAGTACCGTATCGGTCTCGGCCCGGTCGCGGTGTTTGGCGCCAGCAATTTCCCGTTGGCGTTTTCCACCGCCGGCGGCGACACCGCTTCCGCCCTGGCCGCCGGTTGCCCGGTGGTGTTCAAGGCGCACAGTGGTCACATGGCCACGGCCGAGCAGGTCGCTGATGCAATCCTGCGCGCCGCGGAAAAAACCGGCATGCCGGTCGGCGTGTTCAACATGATCTACGGCGGCGGGGTCGGCGAAGCGCTGGTCAAGCACCCGGCGATTCAGGCAGTCGGTTTCACCGGTTCGCTCAAGGGTGGACGGGCGTTGTGCGACATGGCCGCTGCGCGTGCACAACCGATCCCGGTGTTTGCCGAGATGTCGAGCATCAACCCGGTGATCGTCTTGCCGCAGGCCCTGGCCGTTCGTGCTGAAAGCGTGGCCCGTGACCTGACCGCTTCGGTGGTGCAAGGCTGTGGCCAGTTCTGCACCAACCCCGGCCTGGTGATCGGCATTCGCTCGGCGCAGTTCAGTGCGTTTGTGCAGCAGGTGGCGGGGTTGATCAACGATCAGCCTGCGCAAACCATGCTCAATGCCGGGACGTTGAGCAGTTATGGCCAAGGCCTGCAAAAACTCCTCGCGCATCCGGGTGTGACGCACCTGGCGGGTAATCCGCAGCAAGGTAATCAGGCGCAGCCGCAGCTGTTCAAGGCCGATGTCAGTCTGTTGCTCGACGGCGATGAAGTGTTGCAGGAAGAGGTCTTCGGCCCGACTACGGTGTTTGTCGAGGTGGCGGATCAGGCGCAACTCAGCGCTGCTTTAAATGGCCTGCACGGACAACTCACGGCAACGATCATTGGCGAACCGGCAGACTTCGAGCAGTTCAGCGAATTGACGGCGTTGCTGGAACAGAAGGTCGGACGAATCCTGCTCAACGGCTATCCGACCGGTGTGGAAGTCTGCGATTCGATGGTCCATGGCGGGCCGTACCCGGCGACGTCCGATGCGCGTGGCACCTCGGTGGGCACGCTGGCGATTGACCGCTTCCTGCGGCCGGTGTGCTTCCAGAACTACCCCGACAGCCTGCTGCCGGAGGCGTTGAAGAATGGCAACCCGCTGCGAATTCAGCGGTTGGTGGATGGGCAGCCGTCGCGTGATGCGCTCTAACGGCTGAACGCGATCCCCTGTAGGAGCAAGCTTGCTCGCGATAGCGGTGTGACAGTCGCATTGATATTGAATGTGTCACCGTCATCGCGAGCAAGCTTGCTCCTACAGGGGCTGTGTGGTGTGGGAGTTTTGTGGTCGGCTCTGAGCCGCTTCCACATTGCGCTATCATTGCGTCTTTCCCCTTCAAAGATTGACTGCCATGACTGCCTCAACCGACACCTTGCTCAACGCCCTCGAACACTGCGGAATGGTGGAAATCGACGGCTTGCATGCCTTCGAATTCGCCCTTGATGTCGACGACAATCTGCACATCGAATGCATGGACGGTCGAGCGGCCAAACACTGGGAATTCACCCCCGCTCAGGTTCAAGCGGCAACCTTCGATTCGACTTTGCAGAGCTGGCTGATCAAGGACGACGGCGGCGAACACCGTCTGGTCTGCCTCGGCGACGTCGTCAGCGGCGACAACGAAGACGACGAACAAGAGGATGCGTAACATCTGGCCGCTGTTGATCGCCGGCAGCATCGGTGCAATGGGTGTTCAAGCCGCATCCGCCGACGACTTTCAACTGCTCGTGGGTTCCTACACCGCAGGGCAAAGCCAGGGCATTTATCGCCTGAATTTCGACAGCGCCACCGGGCAGCTCGACGCCAAGCCGTTGCAAGTGGTCAACAGCGAAAACCCGTCCTGGTTGACCCTGTCCAACGATCAGCGGCACCTGTTCGTGGTCAACGAAAACGGCCCGGGACAAAAAGACCCGGTCGGGCGCGTCAGCAGTTATGCGATCGACGCCAAAACCCATGCGCTGCGCCTGATCAATCAGGTCCAGAGCCTGGGCAACGAGCCGACCCATTCGAGCCTCAGTGGCGATGCCAGCCACCTGTTCGTCAGCAATTATTCCGTGAGTGAAGACCCGGGCGGCACGCTGGCGGTGTTGCCGGTGGGCGCCGATGGCACGCTCAAACCCGTGGTGCAAATGAGCAGTCATCCGTCCAGCCGGGTCAACCCCGAGCGGCAGATGTCGGCGCATGTGCATTCGACGGTGTCCTCGCCGGATGGCAAGTTTGTGTTCTCCAATGATTTGGGCGCGGACAAGATCTTTGTCTATCGCTTCGATCCGAAGGCCAACCCGGACTTGCCGTTGATCGCGGCCACACCCGCGTCGGTCCAGTTGCCGCCCGGCAGCGGACCACGGCATTTGCTGTTCAGCGCCGATGGCAAACACGCGTGGCTGACCCTGGAAATGAGCGCGCAGGTCGCAGTGTTCGATTACCGCGACGGCACGCTTGAGCGAACGCAAATGGTCGATCTGGCGGCCGGGCAACCGACGTCGGACAAAGCCGCCGCAGCGTTGCATGCATCAAAGGATGGCAAATTCCTCTACGTCAGCAACCGTGGCACCGCCAATCAGTTGCTGGTGTTTGCCATTGACCCGGCGACCGGCCACCTCAAAGAGCTGCAACGCCGTTCGGTGGAAGGGGATCACCCGCGCGAGTTCAGCCTCGATCCGAGTGGCAGGTTCGTGCTGATCGCCAATCAGAAGAGCAACCAGATTGTCGTCGTCGAACGCGATGCCAAGAGTGGCCTGCTGGGTAAAACCGTGCAGAAACTGCCGATGGATGCCCCGAGCGATCTGAAATTCCTGGTGCGTCAATAGGCCGCAGGCCCCGGTTGATGGGGCCTGCATCCTTCTATTAATGACGCTGATATCTGCTACTGCTACAAAAGATTTCAAGGCGTCAGCCTCGGCAGTTAAGTTTGCTTCACGGCCCCACCGGGCAAGCAAGCCAACTGAATCCGAGGAATACCGCCATGAACTTCAATCTCTTCTCTGTCATCGCCGCATCCGCCATCTCTGCCACCGTTGCTCTGCCAGCCAGCGCCAACGTTGAAATCAGCGACAAAAAATCCCACGCCCAGAGCTACACCCAGAAATACCTGCAACAGAGCGCCAACTTCTACGCAGCCCTGGATCACAAAACCCAAGCCTGAAAGCCAAGCCCTGCACCCTTTATGCAGGAGCGAAGTCACTTGCGCGGATCAAGCTGAAAAGCTTCGAGAAAGCCTGAGTGATGTCGCTCCTGCATAACGCGTTTACGACAGCATCATATTGCTATTAATACTGCGCTTGATATCACATGGCCATGAGTTTAAATTTGACGCTGATTTATTGACTCCTTCTACTATAAAAAGGATCGACAGCATGGCGATGCGTCTGGCCGTGGTACTCCTGTTCCTCTATTCAACCCCCATTTTATCTGCCGCAACGCCCGTTCCAGGCGAGCCTGACGCTGCCCGAGAGCGCATGATGAGTTTTATCGAAGGCTGAAATAGACTGGCTTAATGATCAACGAAGCTGATGGTGACTATGGATAACCCTGAGTGGTTATCACAGCTTTTTTGATCGATTCTGTGGGCACTGAAACATGCCCACGGAGAACACCATGGCCAGCGCAATCCTCACTTCTGCCAAACACGGCGCCTACCTGGCCATCGGTCTTTACGTGGCGCTGGTGTTGGTTGTCAGCATTACCGCGCAATCTCAACACGAAATCGACGCACCGATTCAGGTCGCTTATCCCGCCATTCAGTTCGAGCACCGCGCACAAAACGCCGTGATCGATCACGCAGACGTGGCGGGAGTGACAGGGGCATGAAAGGGGGCAAACTCTGGGTCATCGCCTTCCTGGCGTTCATGACCAATGGCTCATCACTGTTGGGCATCGGACAAGCCTCGGCGGGTTCCGTGGCGCGCGCTATCGAAGCCAATCACAACCTCGCTCGCAGCATCGAAACCGAAAAGGCCATGGGCCTGCTGGCCGGTAATCCACCGATCAAACGCCAAGGCGATTTCTTCGGGCCGTTCCAGGTCGATTGCTCGGTGCTGCAGATGTGTGAAGTGTTCGCCTGATACGCCACCGCTCACTGTAGGAGCCGGCTTGCCGGCGATGGTGTGTCAGGCACAGTTGCGTCGACTGACACTCCATCGCCAGCAAGCTGGCTCCTACAGGGGGATCATTTCTTCATGATTGATGTGAACAGGTCCGACTCCAGGAATCGCTGTAGCCACGCCTGCAACCGCACGTAAGGCGTCTGCCCGAACCACTCGCGATCGACATGGGCGAACTGCCGTACGAACGGCATCAACGCCACATCCGCCAGGCTCGGATGCGCCGCCAGCAAGTAATCGCGGCCCTCCAGCAACGCCTCCAGCCTGCGCAAGAACACCTCACCCTCGCTGCGATAAAACGCCATTGGCTGCTCGGGATAACGCTCGGCGTACTTGTAGCGATTCAGATGCACCTTGAACACCTGATCGTTCTCTTCGATCAACGCGGCGATCTGCGCTTGCCCCGCAGGATCATCCTTGAGCAACCAGTCCTGCGGATCGTTCTGCGCCAATGCCCAGTGCATGATCGCCAGACTTTCATCGATCACTTGGCCGTCGACGCTCAGCACCGGCACCGTGCCTTTGCTCGACAGCGCGAGCATCTCGGCAGGCTTGGCCTTCAGGCTGACCTCGACGATGTTCACGGCAACGTCCGAGTAACGCAGGGCCATCCGCGCCCGCATGGCATACGGGCAGCGGCGGAAGGAGTACAGCGTGGTCATTTCACCTCCAGGGTACTCAGGCCGTTGCCCTGACGATGGACCTGGATCTGCACCGGGATCCGTTCGTGCATTTCCTGGACGTGGGAAATCACCGCGACCTTGCGGCCCTGAGCCTGCAAGCCGTCGAGGGCGTCCATCGCCAGTTGCAGGGATTCGGGGTCGAGGCTGCCGAAGCCTTCGTCGATGAACAGCGATTCGATTTTCAGCGTGCTCGACGCCATCGAAGCCAGACCCAATGCCAGGGCCAACGACACCAGGAACGTCTCGCCACCCGACAGCGAATGCACCGAACGCAGCTCGTCGCCCATCTCGGTGTCCATCACCAGCAAGCCCAGCATGCTGCCGCCGCGTTTGAGGCGATAGCGCCGCACCAGTTGCCGCAACTGCACGTTGGCGTGATGCACCAGCAGGTCGAGGTTGTAGGCCTGGGCGATCTTGCGGAAGGTGTCGCCGGTCGCGGAGCCGATCAAGGCATTCAAGCGCGCCCAGCGCTGATACTCGCTGTAAGCGTCGGCGATCTGTTGCGCCAGGGCCTGATTGGCGTTCTGCCGGCGCTGGTCCTCTGCCTGTTCGGCGCGCAGTTCGGCGCAACGGTGCTCGCTGGCGGAAAACTGGTTTTGCAGCTCGGACAGGGCGGTGGCCAGTTGCGCGGCATCGAGATTACCGTTGTGCTGCGCCTGATGACTGGTCAGACGCTTATCGCGTTCCTGCAACAACACCTTGGCTTGTTCGATAGCTTTTTCGTTGTGCTGCAACCGTTGGCGCAACTCGCTGACCTGCTGGTCGTCGACGCTCAGCAAGTGCTCAAGGCCGCCGTCATCCAGTTCCGGATGCAAGGCGCGCCAGTCGGCAATCTTCAGGCCCAGTTCACGATCTTCGCTTTCAAGGGCGAGCAGACGGTCTTGCTGCGCTTTCAGTTCCGCAGCCAGTTGCACCAGGTGCGTGCGCACCGATTGCAGTTCCTGACTGACGGTCGCCTGGGCATTGCGCGCCTGTTCGACGGCTTGATCCAGTTGCTGTTGCCAGTGTTCGGCGCTGCTGTGGGAACCGAGCAGTTGCGTCAGTTGCTGCTGGCAAGCCTGTTGCTGCTCGGTGAGCGTGGTGAACTGGCGCTGAGCTGTTTCCAGCTGCTGGACGCGGGTCAGTTGACGATCCTGTTCCTTCTCCAGCGTCTGCTGGCGTTGTAGCTGTTCGCTCAGTTCATCGCGTTGCTGGTCGAGGTGCTCCAGGCGCTGGGCGATCTGCCGGTCGAGCTGCATGAAGGTCGCAGCCGGTTCGTTGCGCAAGGCGTCCAGTGTGTCGGCCGGGAGCAGGGTGCTGAACGCGATCAGCTCTTCGTCCAGGCGCTGACGGTCATTGCTCAACTCGCGTTGCTGGTTGGCCAGATGCTGGGTCGCCTGCAGACTCGCGGTTTCGGCGTTGCGCAGTTGCTGTTGCAGGCGCGTGGCGTCCTGCTGCAGGGTGAGCAGGGCGGTTTGGCGCTGTTCGTCCTGCGTGATGCTTTGGTTCAACTGGCTGTTTTGCTGGTTCAACCAGGCATCGCGTTTGGCGCTGTCCTGGGTGAAAAGCTGCGCGGATAACGGGTGCGCATCGAGGCTCGGGGCCAAGCTTTGCTGCTGAGCGAGCAGTTGCTCCTGCTGTTGCAGCAATTCCTTCTGTTGCGCAATCACGCCGCCGACTTCGGTACGCAGGTCGGTGAGTTTTTCCTTGAGCGAATCCACCGCTTTTTGCGCGTTGGCCTGTTCGCTTTCATCATGGCGGCCGAGGCTTTGCAGCAGCGCTTCCGGTTGATGATAAGGATGGTCCGGGCTGCCGCAGACCGGGCAGGGCTGATCGTCCTGCAATTGCTCGCGCAGTTCTTCGACACTGGCGCTGCGTGCCAGACGCTGACGTTCCAGCAGTTCGCGGGTCACCGTCAGGGTCTGTTCGGCCACGGTCAATTCGTTTTTGGTCTTCACCCCGTCCTGGGTCAGGCGGTCGCGCTCCTGCTGGGCAACGGTTTGACGTTGCTGCAATTCGGCGATGCGCTTGTCCAGTTCCTGCTGGCCAGTCCACAGTCGCGTCAGCTCTTCAATGGCGCGCAGTTGCTTGCGGTTGTCCTGCAACAGAGTGCCCAGCAGCTGGATCTGTTCGGCCACCGCATCAGGCTCGGCGCCGGCCTCTTTGTAGAGCACTTCCAGATTCTGTTTTTGCGCCGCCAATTCCTCGGCGGCATGGGTGGCGTTCTGCTCCAGAGAGGCCAGTTCCGCCTGCCCCTTGTTCAATCGATTGCCGATCAGCATCAATTGTTGCAAGCGGTCGCGGTAGGCGTTCCAGGCATCGCTGAGCGGCGCCAGATGGGTGCTTTGCTCAAGTTCGGCGGCAATCCGTTGCAGACGCTCGGCAACCCGGTTCTGCTGCTCAAGCAAACCTTGAATCGTCTGTTGGCCTTCGGAGCAGGCCCGCTCCGCTTGCTGCTTGAGGTCGGCGCTGAGGCCGGTGTCCTTGATCAGGCGGGCGAGGGTGCTTTGCGCCTCAAAGGCCTGGCGCAGCAGTGGCGTGCTTGAAGTGTGTTGGCTTTGTGCCTCGATCAGCGCGGTTTGCGCCGCGCTGAGGCTGTGTTCGAGTTGCGTCTGACGGGTTTGCAGATCCTGTTCTTGCCCGGTGTGCTGCTGGATCTGCGCGGCCAGCGGCGTGAGCTGGGCGGTCAGTTCGGTCTTGCGGGCGAACTGGTGCCGTTGTGGTGCCAGTTGTTCCAGTCGAGTCAGCTTCAAGCGGTCGCTGGCCAGGTTTTCCCAGTCCTGCCGGGCGCTGGTCAGTTGCTCTGTGGCGCTGAGCTGCTCGTCCTGCAATTGGCGCAGCTCTTTCAGCCAGGTGTGTTGCAACTCCAACTGTTTGAGTTGCGCCTGTTGAGCCTTCAATTGCTGCTGTGCTTCGTTGAAGCGTTCATCCAGTTCTGCGCGGGCTTCGGTCGACAGCGGCGTGACGCCGGTGGCCTGATCCTGCAACAGCTTGTGCGCTTCACGGGCCTCTTTGGCCTTGTCGAAGGCGCGACGGCCGAGACGCGTGTAGAGCGCGGTGTCGGTGAGTTTTTCCAGCAGTTCGCTGCGTTCGTTGTCGTTGGCCTTGAGGAACGCACTGAATTCGCTCTGGGCCAGCAACACGGCGCGGGTGAACTGCTCGAAGTTCAAGCCCAGGACAGCTTCGAGCTGGACCTTGAATTCGACTTTCTGACTGGCCAGCAGTTGATCCAGATCTATGTCGCGCAGGCTCTGACGGCTGTGTTGCAGCTTGCCGCCGGCCTTTTCCCGGGCGCGATTGGCTTCCCAGCGCGCGCGGTAGCGACGGCCATCGATGCCGACGAAATCCACTTCGGCAAAGCCTTCGCCCGTACCGCGACGCAGCAATGTGCGCGGGTCACCGGTGCTGATTTCACCGTCGGCGTCCGGCGCTTTGGCCGACACTTGCGCGTTGCTCAGCCTAGGCACGGCGCCGAACAGCGCCAGGCACAAGGCATCGAGCAAGGTACTTTTACCGGCACCGGTCGGCCCGGTAATGGCGAACAAACCGGCGCTGGCCAACGGTTCGGCGGTGAAGTCGATTTCAAACGGCCCGGCCAGGGAGGCGAGGTTTTTCAGGCGGATCGCGAGAATTTTCATGGCTGTTCGCTCTCCATCTGCACGTCTTGCAACAGCTCGGCGAAGTCCTTCAGCGTTTGCTCATCGACCTCGCTGCCGTAGTTGTCCTGCCAGGCGCGGCTGAACAATTCCTGAGGCGTGAGCTGGTCCAGTTCAAGCAGGGTCGCACCGTCATCGAGGCCATCACGGCTGCCGTTGCCGGCGTATTCAGCGGCGATGCGCACCAGGCGCACGGCTTTGCCTTGCAGGGCGGTTTCGACCTGATGGCGCAAGTCCGGTTGTGGCTCGTCGAGGCGCACCCGCACTTCCAGCCACGGCTGACGCTGAATGTCGGCGAGCAAGTCGATGTTCGGCAGGTCGCCCAGTTGTAGCAGGATGTCGGCCAGAGGCGCCGGGCCGATACGTTGCAGGTTGACGGCGCGGGGAATCAGTTTCGGTTCGACGCTGATCAGGGTTTCGCCGTCGAGCCGGACGTCGAGAATCTGATGCTGATAACCGATTTCGGAAAACGACAGTGGAATCGGCGAGCCGCTGTAGCGAATGCGTTCTTCACCGTTGACCTTCTGTGGTTTGTGCAAGTGGCCAAGGGCAACGTAGCTGATGCTCGGGCCGAAGAGACTGGCGGGCAGCGCTTCGGCGTTGCCGATGATCAGGCTGCGCTCGGAGTCTTCGGACACCGAACCGCCGGCCATGTGCGCATGACTGATGGCAATCAGCGCCTGACCTTTCTTGCGCTTGGCGTTGGCGGCTTCGATCAGCCATTCGTGAACCTGGCCGATCCCGCGCAGGTAGTTGTCGCCCAGGTGTGCGCCGGTCACTTCGGCAGGTCGCAAAAATGGCAACGCCAGGCACCAGGCGACGGTTTTACCCTTGGCGTCCGGCAGTGGCAGCAGCAGGCGCTCGGCGTCGAGTTGGCCGTCATCCAGCCACAACACACGACCCAGCGCATGCGTGCGCAAACGGCGCATCAACGGTGCAGGCAATTCGATGCGCGAACCGGAATCATGATTGCCGGCGATCATCACGATGGTCAGCTTCGGCTGCTGTTCGTGGGCGCTGACGATGAAATCGTAGAGGCGCTCCTGGGCTTTGACCGGTGGATTGACCGTGTCGAAAATATCGCCGGCGATCAACAGCACATCGGGCTGGTCCAGTTTCAGTTGATGCAGCAGCCAATCGAGGAAACAGCCGTGCTCGAAATCGCGTTCCTGGCCGTGCAGGTTCTGCCCAAGGTGCCAGTCGGAGGTGTGAAACAGACGCAAGGCGAGCTCCGTAGGAAATAAGGTGATGGCCGCGAGGAAATTGACAGCGGCGAAAGGGGATAGAGTTTACGGGTAAAGCGACACCAAACCTACTGCAGGAACTGGCCGCCACAACCTCAAGGGCCCCTTCGCCGGCAAGCCTGGCTCCTACAGGGATTCGCGCCGCCCCCAGGCCTTGTAGGAACGAGGCTTGCCCGCGAAGGCGGCCTTGAGCGCGACGCGGAACTCGGGATCGCTTCGCCGGCAAGCCGGCTCCTACAGGATTGGGGTTACTTCGGGTAGAGCGGTGGCAGGCCGCTGTCGCCGACCGGGTCTTGAACCCGCTCGGCAATCGGGATCGCCTTGATCGCGCGCCACAGTTCTTCACCCTGCCAATGCTGACCGGTTTCGCTGTACAGCGCCCCATTCAAACCATCCAGCGCGTCCGACAGCGGCACGAAACGCGCCGCCATGTCGGCCAGGGTTTCCGGTTGTTGCCGGGCCCAGGCGTCGAGGGCCTGGCGGGTGGCGTGGGAGTCGTTGGCCTGGCAGGCGCGCTTGAGGTCGTCGAGCACGGTGCGCGGGCTCGGGCCGGTCTGGGCCGCGCGCAGGATCGCCGGTTGCCAGCGGGCACGCCACCAGAGGCCGAAACCCAGCAGGGTGGTGCAGGCGAGAATGACGGTGCTGAGTTTCCACCACCAGAGCGCTTCATTGTCGGCTGGGGAAATGACCAGCGGCGTGCCGGCCGGGGTATCAACCATCAAGCCAGGATTGTTCACCACTTGCAGCGTCCGCGCCGGCAGGCTGCTGTGTTCCAGATGATCTTCGAAGGTGTTCCACCAGACCACATCCACAGCCGGCAACTCGACGTTCCCCCGCTGCACAGGCACCAGTGCCTCACGGTCCTCGCGGCGGCCGATCAGGCCGCGCTCGCTATTCTGGTTGACCAGCACCGGCTGATCCGGATAGCGCCGCAAGCCGTTGACGTCGGTGGCCGGCAATGGCGGCAGTTGTGAACTGGCCAAACCTTCGGCTTCCAAAATCAGGCTGCGAGTCAGCGAGTCACCCACTTGCGTGTGATCCGGTTCCGGATTCCAGCTCTCGCTCAGGGTCAGGCTGCGGGCCGGCAGCCAAGGTACGTCAGCCGGGTAAGTGGCAGGTTTCGGCTTGACGGTCAGTGGCAGTTCGACCGAGCTGACACGCATCAATTTGCCGGATTTCGGCACCTGGGACTCGACGTCCTTGGCCGGCTGCGCGTCCACCAGCGTGGCGCTGAAGATCTGCGCCGGAATGGTCAACTGGCCACTGTGTTGCGGGTAGATCGCGTAGCGCAATTCGATCACGCCATGGCGTAGGCCATTGATGTCTTTTTCGTAAGTGCGCGACTCGCCCAACTGCTCGATGCGCGCATCGGGAATCTGCAACGGAGTCAGGCTGCTGTCGTCATACAGCGACACGGAATGGTAGATGCGCAAGGTCAGGAGCGCCTGGGCCTGCACGTACACGCTGTTTTGATCGAGGCTGGCGTCGATGAATACCGGGGCCAGTTTTTGTGTGCTGTCCTGGGTTTCGCTCTCGACCACTTGCAAGGTGATCGGCTGGCTCTGCACATCGCCCAGTTGCAGCGACGGAATCACCACGCTGCCGTTCTGGCGAGGCAGCAGGGTGATGATCCAGCGGGTGGTGGCGCCGTTGCCGCCGTTAAGGGTCGTCAACTGGTTGACCTGGCGGGTGCCGCGCACTTCAAACAGTGGCTCCAGCGCCGTCAGGTCGGGCTTGCCGAACTGGGTGACATCGTTGGACTCCAGGGTCAGCTCGACCGTTTCGCCGGAGTTCAGGCGACTGCGGTCGACACTGGCGACCAGTTGCGCAGCCTGGGCCTGAACGGTCCAGATAAACAGAGCAAGCATGAAAGCGGTGAAGCGGGTCATCGGGTTTTTTCCTGATCCTGATGTTGCTGCTGTTCGTACCAGAATTTGCGCCTGAGCAATTCGCCCGGGTCGTCCGGGATTTTGCGCAGCCATTGTTCCAGCGCCTGGCGCTGTTCGCCATCGATGGTATCGCTGGCAGGGCGCAACGGCGGGGTGGTGCTTTGTTCGTCGCCCAACTCGCTGCCGGGCACCTCATTGGTGCCGGGGCGCGCCGGTGTCGTATCCGACTGTTCTGCATCGGGTGCCGTCGTTTGGGCATCGGACTTCGGTTCGCCACTGTTCGACTGTTGGGTGGCTGCACCCGGCGGTGGCTCCTGCGGGGTCCCGGCCTCGTCGCCTTCGGTTTTGTCCGGTTCAACGGGCGCCGGTGTGTTTTTCTGCTTGATCAAGCTTTCCACCAAGGCCTTGTTGGTCTGCGCCGGGCGCAGATCCGGTTGCCGCTCCAGTGCCTGATCGTAAGCATCCAGCGCTGCTTCCAACTCACCGCCTTTGGCCAGGGCGTTGCCACGATTGTAGTGGGCGTGGGCATCATTGCCTTCGGCGAACCGCTGGGCGGCGCCACTGTAGTCGCCGGCCTCGTAGAGCGCCACGCCTTGCCATTGCCGATCCTGGAAATGTTGCGCGGCCTCGGCCGGACGCTTCTTTTTCAACAGATGCAGGCCTTGCTGGTCAGGGCGCAACCACAAGTCTTCGAAGTCGAAGGCATAGCTCGGCTGCGGCAACAGGAACAGCAGCGGCAGGCAGAGCAACCAGCCGCGTCGACCGGCGCAGGCCGCCAACAGCAACAGCGGCAACAACAGCCAATAACCCTGATCGGCCCAGCTATCGAGACGCAGGGTCTGGCCGTCATTGCGCAAGTTGCGCGGGCCATCGAGCAAGCCGAGGGCGCGCAGGTCAGCATCGTCCAGGCGCGCGTGGCGATAGCGCCCATCGAGGCCGTTGACGAACGCTTTCAGGTTCGGCTCGTCGAGGTGCGGCACCAGAATCGCGCCCTGATCATCCTTGAGGAAACTGCCATCTTCCTGAGTGATCGGTGCACCTTCGGCGGTGCCGATGCCGAGCATCAAAAACCGGGTCGACTTGCCGTCGAGCGCCTGTTGAATGCCTTCGCGTTCCAGTTCGCTCAGAGACGAGCCGATCAGCAGAATCCGGCCGTCACCCAGCGCGCCTTGACTCAGCAGCGCAAGGGCCTTGGTCACCGCGAGATCGGCGCGATGGCCGGTCTGGGGCATCAACGACGGCTTGAGCGCCTCCAGCAGATTGCGGCTGGTAGACAGGTCATCCGACAGCGGCACCAGCGTGTGTGCGCTGCCGGCGTAGACGACGATGGCGGTCTGGGCGTCGCTGCGGTTTTGCAGCAGATCGAACAGTTTGCGCCGGGCCTGTTCCAGCCGGTTTGGCGTCACGTCGGTGGCGAGCATCTCCGGGGTCAGCTCAAGGATCACCACCAAAGGGTCGGCCGGTTTCTGACTGGCTTGCTCGACGCGCTCCCAACTCGGCCCCAACAGCGCCAGAATCGTCAGCAGCCACGCCACACCGAGGGCGACCCACGGCAATTTGCTGTCGCGACCGTTGCCGCCACTGAGCAGCGCTGAATGAAAGGCCGGCGGCAGAATCATCTGCCAGCGCCCGGCGCGCTTCTGTCGATGCCAGAGTTGCCAGAGCAACCAGCCGAGCAGCGGCAACAGCAGCAGCCACCAGGGGCGGAACCAGTAAGGCCACAGTGCACTCATCGGCGCCTCCGCAGGCGCAGGCGCTTGAGTCGCTGGCGCCAGTCAGGCAGTTGCGTTTGCAAGAACAGATCCTTGGTAAACAGGCGCTGCAACGGGTTATCCGGCCAGCGTTCGCGCGCCACCAGCAATAGGCTCAACAGCAGCGCCATCGCCAACGGCCAGTGATACAACGCCTGCGCCGGGCGGGCCTGGGTCGGTTGCTGGGTCACGGGTTCCAGTTGATCGAGGGTTTCCTTGATCGTTTGCAATTCCTTGCCGTCGCGAGCGCGGAAATACTGGCCGCCCGTGGCGGCGGCGATGGCCTTCAGTGCAGGCTCGTCGAGGTCCAGGCTCGGGTTGATGCCGAGGAATCCTGCGGTGCCGCTTTGCTCGGGATCGGCGCCGATGCCGATCGGGTAGATTTTCACGCCTTCCTTGGCCGCCAGCCGCGCGGCGGTCAACGGGTCGATTTCGCCGCCGTTGTTGGCACCATCGGTGACCAGAATCAGCACACGGCTTTGCGCCGGACGCAGGCGCAGGCGTTTGAGCGCGAGACCGATGGCGTCACCGATGGCGGTGTTTTTGCCGGCGATGCCGATGCGAGCTTCGTCGAGCCAGACCCGCACGGTGCGCCGGTCAAACGTCAGCGGTGCTTGCAGGTACGCTCTGCTGCCGAACAGGATCAGGCCGACACGGTCGCCTTCGCGTCGCTCCAGAAAATCACCGAGCAAATGTTGCACCAGCGTAAGGCGGCTGACTTCCTCGTCCTGCCACTGCATGTCGGGGAAATCCATGGAGCCGGAAACGTCCACCGCCACCAGCAGGTCACGGCCACTGGCGGCAATCGGCAACGGTTCGCCGAGCCATTGCGGGCGCGCTGCAGCGATCAGCAAAAACAGCCACAGCAGGATGAACGGCGCTTGTTGCCGCCAGGCTGGCAGGTTGGCCCGGGCACGGCGTCGGGCGAGGCCTTCGAGGTCACTGAGGAAACTGACTTTTAGCGCCGGTTCGCCGCTGTCGGCCACCGGCAGCACGATGCGCATCAACCACGGCAGCGGCAGCAGGGCGAAGATCCACGGCCAGGCGAACTCAAACATGTTTGCGAATCCACGTGTCGACGGCTTGGGTCAGGCCGGCGATGGCCTTGTCGTCGAGTTTGCATTCGGGTTTGTAGGCGCCTTCGACCAGTACCATCCAGCGCGTCAGCCCGGCGGCCGGGCAACGGTTGTCGAGAAACGCCAGCCATTTGCGCCCGTTGAGGGTGTGGCTCTGGCTGTAGGGGTAATGGTTGCGGCACAGGCGTTTGAGCAAGCCATTGAGTTGCTGAAGCCAGGCACCGGCCGGTGCGCCGTCGTAAGGTTTGGGCATCAGCGCCAGTTCGGCCAGCGCGGCGATGCGCACCGGGTCCAGCGGTTGTTCGGCGCGCACGATGGGGCGCTTGTTCGGCAGGAAACGCCGCGCCTTCCACAGCCCGAAGCCGATCAGCGGCAGTAACAACAGCAAAAACCACCAGCCCGGTGCCGGTGGCCAAAAGCTAATCGGCGGCGGGGAAATCAGCGGTTGCAGTTGATCGAGGCTGCTCATCGATATTTTCCCGGTTTTTGCGGGTTCAGGTACTCGCGCAGTTGTTCGACCATCTCGCTCTGGGTGCTCAGGGGCATCAACAACACCCGCAGTTTTTGCGCGAGCAATTCCCAATGGGCAATGCGTGCTTCGGCCTGGGCGCGGTAGGTCTGGCGCAGGTCAAAATTCAGCGTGTCGAGTTCCAGTTGCGCGCCGCGTTCGGCAAAGCGCAAAAGGCCCGCAGCGGGCAGGGCGTGGTCCAGTGGGTCGGACAGTGGCAGCAGCAACAGGTCGCAATGGCGCGACAGCAGGCTCAGTTGCTGCTCGGAGCCCTCAGTCAGCGCGCGCTCGTCGCAGATCACGATCACCAGGCTGCCGGGGCGCAGCACCTCCCGGGCACGACGCAGGGCCAGGTTGAGGGAATCGCGGTTCTGCTCGCTTTCGGTGTGCAACGATTGATTGACACGCACCAGCCGGTTGAGAAATTGCAGCAGGCTTTGTTTGCTGCGCCGGGGCTTGATTTCGTAGTGTTCGTTATCGCCGAACACCAGCCCGCCGACTCGATCGTTATGGCCGAGCGCGGCCCAGCCGATCAGGCTGGCGGCCTGGGCGGCGAGCACCGATTTGAACATCAGCCCCGAACCGAAAAACAGCCGTCGGCTCTGTTCGACCATGATGAAAATCGGCCGCTCGCGTTCTTCGTGGAACAGCTTGGTGTGCGGTTCCTGGGTTCGGGCGGTGACGCGCCAGTCGATGCTGCGCACGTCGTCGCCGGCCTGATAGACCCGCACCTGATCGAAGTCGACGCCACGGCCACGCAGCTTGGAGTGGTGCAGGCCGATCAGCGGGCTGCGCTGGCTCGGCGTGGAGAACAGCTGCACTTCACGCACGCGATGGCGCATCTCGATCAGCTCGGCGAGGCTGACGCGGATGCCCGGCTCGGGCGGCAGAATGACGTTCATCGGGGTCAAGCGACGGCTACGACGTCGAGAATCCGCTGGACCACCCGGTCCTGGTCGATGCCAGCGGCTTCGGCTTCAAAGGACAGAATGATGCGGTGACGCAAGACGTCGAACAGCACTGCTTGAATGTCTTCCGGGCTGACGAAGTCGCGACCGGCCAGCCAGGCGTGGGCGCGGGCACAGCGGTCGAGGGCAATCGAACCGCGCGGGCTGGCACCGTAGGCGATCCACTCGGCCATCTCCGGGTCGAACTTGGCCGGCGTGCGCGTGGCCATGACCAGTTGCACCAGGTATTCCTCCACGGCGTCGGCCATGTACAGACCGAGGATTTCCTTGCGGGCGGCGAAAATGGCCTGCTGGCTGACCCGGCGCTCGGGTTTGGTTTCACCGTTCAAGGCTTCACCACGGGCCTGTTGCAGGATGCGGCGCTCGACGGTGGCGTCCGGGAAGCCGATTTTCACGTGCATCAGGAAGCGGTCCAGCTGCGCTTCGGGCAGTGGGTAAGTGCCTTCCTGCTCGATCGGGTTTTGCGTGGCCATCACCAGGAACAGCGGCGACAGCTCGTAGGTGCTGCGCCCGACGCTGACCTGACGCTCGCCCATGGCTTCAAGCAAAGCCGACTGAACCTTGGCCGGAGCACGGTTGATTTCGTCCGCCAATACCAGGTTGTGGAAGATCGGGCCTTGTTGGAACACGAAACTGCCGGTTTCCGGGCGATAGATTTCCGTGCCGGTGATGTCGGCAGGCAACAGGTCAGGGGTGAACTGGATGCGATGGAACTGGGCTTCGATGCCTTCGGCGAGTTCTTTGATGGCCTTGGTCTTGGCCAGGCCGGGAGCGCCCTCGACCAGCATATGGCCGTCGGCAAGCAGGGCGATGAGCAAGCGCTCGATGAGTTTTTCCTGGCCGAGAATCTGCGTTGAAAGAAAGGTTCGCAGCGCGAGCAGCGCTTCACGATGTTCCATCGATGACTGTTCCTGGAAAGGGTGACCGAAGACGTTCGAATAACGCCAGGGCTGGGGGCGTTACTTTAATCTATCGCGGGGGGCGGCGACTAACGGCATTTTGTGCAAATGTGCGCAGGGGCGGGATATCGATATTGTTTTGGGGATTTTGCGTCCTTGCGGACGCCATCGCCGGCAAGCCGGCTCCTACAGTTGATCTGCGTTCGACACGAATCCTTGTAGGAGCCGGCTTGCCGGCGATGGCGGTCTGTCAGGCAATCTGGCTTATGTAAGTGCCGGTACCCTTGAGAATGTTCTGCAACGTTTCTTCCACCTCCGCCAAATCACCCGCATCGGTGCTGTGCGTAATCTCCAGCGAATCATCCCCATTCAACGCATCCGCATCCGCCGCCGCGATTTCGATCAGCAAGCGGGTAGGGCTCAGCGTCACTTTCACGCCGTCCAGCGTCGAAGGTTCGCCATCAAGGGTGATCTCCAGCTCGTCCTCGTCCGGGTAGCGGCTCATCAGGAACATTTCACCCTGATCGCTGTGGCAGGCGAGCATGGCCATGTTGTCTTCTTCCTCGTCGCACGGGTTGACGATCAAGAGGGAGGTGGTCATTTGCATTTGAGCAGTCCTGGCGCTGGGCGCGGTGTTGGCAGGCAAAGGGCGATTTTGCCAGTGTTGGCGGTTTTTTGCTGGGTCGCGTTTGGGAGCCCTATCAGTTCTGCTAGTGGCTATCAGTTGCCTAAGCCATCGATAATTCCGGGCTCCTGGAGGGTTCAATGATGATCGGCAATCAGGATGGGGTTTTCATCCACTATAAATACGACGCCCTCGATCGAATGACCAGCCACAGACAACCGGCTCGCACCGAGCGCCAACGCTCTTATTGCGAAAATCGCCTAGCTACCGAGATCCAGGGTGAGGAGCACCAATCGGTCGTGCAGCACGGCGACCAACTGCTGGCGCAACAGCAGCAAAAAAAGGGGCGGTTTGAAAGCACGCTGTTGGCCACGGACCTGCAGCGCTCTGTGCTTTATGCCCTCGATACAAAAAATCCACGCTCCTCGGTCTATGCTCCCTACGGTCATCACTCTTTTGGTAGCGGTTTGCTGGGCTTCAATGGTCAGCTACCGGACTCCGTGACGGGTCACTATTTGCTGGGTAACGGTTATCGGGCGTTTAACCCCATTCTGATGCGGTTTAATAGTCCGGATAGTTTGAGTCCGTTTGGAGTGGGTGGCTTAAATGCTTATGCGTACTGTCTAGGGGATCCGATCAACTGGAGTGACCCCACAGGGTATTTTGTTTCTGCACTAAGTCAGTATCTTTCAAGAATTCCAGCGCAAGCCGAGTCTTTAAAAGTTGGAATTAAATTCAAGCCTGCGACAAATGTAACAAGGCTTTCTGAGCACATCTTTACATTTGAGGATAGAGGTGGCACCAGGCTCACCTTTCAGGGGCATGGTTCCCCTGGAAGGGTGGGGGAGGATTTGAATGGGCTGGAGCTAGTTAGCCTGGCCAAGCGATATGGCGTCCGTATCGATAAATTTGAAAGTGTAAGGTTGGTGGTGTGCCATTCTGCGGATGTAGAAAAAAATGCGTTTGGCATCGCGGATATTTCATTTGCCGAAAGTTTTAACAAGCTAGTGAAACGTCCGGTTAAAGGCTACGAAGGAACGGTGGCTTCCATCGATACGCACAAGGTATTTGAAGGGTTGGAAGTCGGCGAAACGTATGCGGGGCCGTATTACTTTGGAATTGCCAAGACAGCCAGCGCCGTCAAGCGGTTTGGTGCGCAGTTTCGCCCCGTTGTGTTTGATAAGGTTAAGCGTCCGGTTAGTCGTGTCAGAACATAGTTTAAAGAGCGCTCTATTGCAGTGAGCGTTCCCCAATGCTGATTTATTGGAGTCGACCATGGTGTGCAAACAAACCCCTCTCATACGTTATCAGTACGATGCACTGAATCGGCTGACCCACCATAGCCTGCAGGGTGGTGTCGATCGACAGCGCTTCTACTGCGAAAATCGATTGGTCACAGAAATTGAGGGCGGTGAGCAGGTTTCAATCGTTCAGCACGGGGATCAGTTGCTGGCGCAGCAGCGACGCAACAGCGACGGGCTTGACAATACGTTGCTCGCCATGGATCAGCAGCGTTCTGTACTCAATACCCTTCAGGCCAACTGCCAACGACCTATCTCCTATTCACCCTATGGTTATCACCGCTGTGAAAGTGGGTTGACCAGTTTGCTAGGTTTCAATGGTCAGAGGCCCGATCCCTGGACCGGACATTATTTATTAGGTAATGGTTATCGCGCATTCAATTCAGTGCTAATGCGATTCAATAGCCCGGACAGTTATAGTCCATTCAACTCAGGGGGCTTGAATTGCTATGCTTACTGCGAGGGTGATCCAACCAATAGGTTCGATCCTTCCGGGCATTTTTCATTTAAAAGTTTTTTTCAGTCGAGACAGACTCTGCAGCTTTCACAACCCTGGGCGCGAAGTTCTCGGCGTTCGGATGTGCTGGAAGCTCACATGGCCTGGCAGGCGGGCGAACAGCATTCGCGGTCGGTCAGCTCTGTTCCTTTGAGATCTCTTAATAATGTGAAAAGAGTTTCTGAAGGAATTTTTACTGGGGTTTCCGAAGGAAAAAATGGAAAAAAATTGCATGTGATTGGGCACGGTTCGCCAGGTTTAATTAAGGTGAACCGCAATCGATCAACAGATGCAAAGGGCTTGGATAGGATTCTTCAAGTCAGTGGTATTAATTATAAAGAGTACAATAGCGTCCGCATTTTTACATGTCATTCTGCAGATGGAGTTGCTGGAGTACCTTCACTAGCTGAATCTTTCGTTAATCTATCAGGTCTTGATGTGAAAGGTTATCGTGGCGTTATAACCACTAATAGTAATACGGCATTTGAATCACTAAGCGTTGGTGAAAGTAGTAGTCAGGTGCATCGTTTTAGAGTGCATAAAGGTCGCTCTGAGTATTCACTAGAAACAATGCGGATAAGGCAAAGTAATTATGATCCTCAAGTTTTTTCTCCTGGCGCCTTAGATCCATCTCGCGACGATATTAGGCGATGAGGGAAACGTTACAAAACGTAATGATGGTGTTGATCGTCATGTTTTGATCCGGCTCTGGCGGCGCTTTTCGCTGCTGCTTCCCTATCAATATGAAAAAAAGAGTCGGAATCTACATGTTGAACAAGCGGCCAAGCCTCGAATGAACCTGTCTCGGTCATTTCTGGCACGAGCGTACCGTAAATCCGAGCACAAAACGCCCAATTTCCTACACGGCTGCTAGTGTTATTCGATGCGCTGCGCCTTCGCTGCGTACCGATGACCGAATATGTCGCAGCACCGCAAGCACAGGCCTTGCCGCACTGGTTAAGCTGCGCATCGAATGGATACCTGTAAAGACATTGTGCAATTGATCGCAGAGTCGTTTTTGCAGATGCCCATTCATGGAAGGTGAATGTGACCCGAGTGTCTCGTCCAGCTTCACCCACCTGTCACCCTGTTTCCTCTGCCCGAGAATCAGGAACCGGGTGACGGATCGCCCCGAAAGGGGTTTTGCACGCGACGCTTCCATCAATAACAAGCCCAAGCGGAGTACCACAGATGGCGTTCTTCACCGCAGCCAGCAAAGCCGACTTCCAGCACCAACTGCAAGCGGCACTGGCGCAGCACATCAGTGAACAGGCACTGCCACAAGTGGCGCTGTTCGCTGAACAATTCTTCGGCATCATTTCCCTTGACGAGCTGACCCAGCGTCGGCTGTCCGACCTCGCCGGCTGCACCCTTTCTGCGTGGCGCCTGCTTGAGCGCTTCGATCACGCGCAACCGCAGGTTCGCGTCTTCAACCCTGATTACGAACGCCACGGCTGGCAGTCGACCCACACCGCGGTCGAAGTGCTGCACCACGACCTGCCTTTCCTGGTGGACTCGGTGCGCACCGAGCTGAACCGTCGCGGCTACAGCATTCATACCCTGCAAACCACTGTGCTGAGCGTGCGTCGCGGCAGCAAAGGCGAGTTGCTGGAAATCCTGCCTAAAGGCACCCAGGGCGAAGGGATCCTGCAAGAATCCCTGATGTACCTGGAAATCGACCGTTGCGCGAACACCGCAGAACTGAATGTCCTGGGCAAAGAGCTGGAACAGGTTCTCGGTGAAGTCCGCGTCGCGGTCGCCGATTTCGAGCCGATGAAAGCCAAGGTCCAGGAAATCCTGACCGGCCTCGACAACAGCAAATTTGCGGTCGACGGCGAAGAAAAAGCTGAAATCAAAAGCTTCCTGGAATGGCTGGTGGGCAACCACTTCACCTTCCTCGGCTACGAAGAATTCGTGGTTCAGGATGAAGCCGATGGCGGCCACATCGTTTACGACCAGAATTCCTTCCTCGGCCTGACCAAGCTGCTGCGCACCGGCCTGACCTACGATGACCTGCGCATCGAAGACTACGCCGTGAACTACCTGCGCGAACCGACCCTGCTGTCGTTCGCCAAGGCTGCGCACCCAAGCCGCGTACACCGTCCGGCTTACCCTGACTACGTGTCGATCCGCGAGATCGACGCCGACGGCAAGGTCATCAAGGAATGCCGTTTCATGGGCCTGTACACCTCGTCGGTGTATGGCGAAAGCGTGCGGGTCATTCCGTACATTCGCCGCAAGGTCGAAGAGATCGAACGCCGTTCCGGCTTCCAGGCCAAGGCTCACCTGGGCAAGGAACTGGCGCAGGTGGTCGAAGTGCTGCCGCGTGATGACCTGTTCCAGACCCCGGTCGACGAGCTGTTCAGCACCGTGATGTCGATCGTGCAGATCCAGGAACGCAACAAGATTCGCGTGTTCCTGCGCAAAGACCCGTACGGCCGTTTCTGCTACTGCCTGGCCTACGTGCCGCGTGACATCTACTCCACCGAAGTGCGCCAGAAGATCCAGCAAGTGCTGATGGATCGCCTGAAAGCCTCGGACTGCGAGTTCTGGACCTTCTTCTCCGAGTCCGTACTGGCCCGCGTGCAATTGATTCTGCGCGTCGATCCGAAGAACCGTCTGGACATCGACCCGCTGCAACTGGAAAACGAAGTGATCCAGGCCTGCCGCAGCTGGCAGGACGACTACGCCAGCCTGGTGGTGGAAAGCTTCGGCGAAGCCCACGGCACCAACGTGCTGGCGGACTTCCCAAAAGGCTTCCCGGCCGGTTACCGCGAGCGTTTCGCTGCGCATTCGGCTGTGGTCGACATGCAGCACCTGCTGAGCCTGAACGAAAAAAATCCATTGGTGATGAGCTTCTATCAGCCACTGGGTCAGGTCTCCGGCCAGCGCGAGCTGCACTGCAAGCTGTATCACGCCGACACCCCGCTGGCCCTGTCCGACGTGTTGCCGATTCTGGAAAACCTCGGCCTGCGTGTGCTAGGTGAGTTCCCGTATCGCCTGCGTCACAACAATGGCCGCGAGTTCTGGATTCACGATTTCGCGTTCACCGCCGCCGAAGGCCTGGAACTCGACATCCAGCAACTCAACGACACCTTGCAGGACGCCTTCGTCCACATCGTGCGTGGCGATGCCGAGAACGATGCGTTCAACCGTCTGGTACTGACCGCCGGCCTGCCATGGCGAGATGTTGCGCTGCTGCGTGCCTACGCACGCTACATGAAGCAGATTCGCCTGGGCTTCGACCTCGGCTACATCGCCAGCACCCTGAACAACCACACCGACATCGCTCGCGAGTTGACCCGGTTGTTCAAAACCCGCTTCTACCTGGCGCGCAAGCTGGCCACCGATGATCTGGAAGACAAGCAGCAACGTCTGGAACACGCGATTCTGGCAGCACTGGACGACGTCCAGGTGTTGAACGAAGACCGCATCCTGCGTCGCTACCTCGACCTGATCAAAGCGACCCTGCGGACCAACTTCTACCAGACCGATGCACACGGTCAGAACAAGTCCTACTTCAGCTTCAAGTTCAACCCGCACCAGATTCCAGAGCTGCCGAAGCCGGTTCCGAAGTTCGAAATCTTCGTCTACTCACCTCGCGTCGAAGGCGTGCACCTGCGCTTCGGCAACGTGGCTCGCGGCGGTCTGCGCTGGTCTGACCGTGAAGAAGACTTCCGTACCGAAGTCCTGGGCCTGGTAAAAGCCCAGCAAGTGAAGAACTCGGTCATCGTGCCAGTCGGTGCGAAGGGCGGCTTCCTGCCGCGTCGCCTGCCACTGGGCGGCAGCCGTGACGAGATCGCGGCCGAGGGCATCGCCTGCTACCGCATCTTCATTTCGGGCCTGTTGGACATCACCGACAACCTGAAAGACGGCGCACTGGTACCGCCGGCCAACGTCGTGCGTCATGACGACGATGACCCGTACCTGGTAGTCGCTGCGGACAAGGGCACTGCAACCTTCTCCGACATCGCCAACGGCATCGCCATCGACTACGGTTTCTGGCTGGGTGACGCGTTCGCCTCCGGTGGTTCTGCCGGTTACGACCACAAGAAAATGGGTATCACTGCCAAAGGCGCGTGGGTTGGCGTACAACGTCACTTCCGCGAACGCGGCATCAATGTCCAGGAAGACAGCATCACCGTGGTTGGCGTCGGCGACATGGCCGGTGACGTGTTCGGTAACGGCTTGCTGATGTCCGACAAGCTGCAACTGGTCGCAGCGTTCAACCACCTGCACATCTTCATCGACCCGAACCCAGAGCCTGCGAACAGCTTCGCCGAGCGTCAGCGCCTGTTCGATCTGCCACGTTCGGCATGGTCGGATTACGACACCAGCATCATGTCGGAAGGCGGCGGGATCTTCTCGCGCAGCGCGAAAAGCATCGCGATTTCCCCGCAGATGAAAGAGCGCTTCGACATTCAGGCCGACAAGCTGACTCCGACCGAACTGCTGAATGCCTTGCTCAAGGCACCGGTAGACCTGTTGTGGAACGGCGGTATCGGTACTTACGTCAAAGCCAGCAGCGAAAGCCACGCCGATGTCGGCGACAAGGCCAACGATGCACTGCGTGTGAACGGCAACGAACTGCGCTGCAAAGTCGTGGGCGAGGGCGGTAACCTCGGTATGACCCAATTGGGTCGTGTCGAATTCGGCCTCAATGGCGGCGGTTCCAACACCGACTTCATCGACAACGCCGGTGGCGTGGATTGCTCCGACCACGAAGTGAACATCAAGATCCTGCTGAACGAAGTGGTTCACGCCGGTGACATGACCGACAAGCAACGTAACCAGTTGCTGGCGAGCATGACCGACGAAGTCGGCAGCCTGGTGCTGGGCAACAACTACAAGCAGACTCAAGCGCTGTCCCTGGCGGCCCGCCGTGCCTTCGTGCGAATTGCCGAATACAAGCGCCTGATGAACGATCTGGAAGGCCGTGGCAAGCTGGATCGCGCCATCGAGTTCCTGCCGTCGGAAGACGCGATCAACGAACGCCTCGCGGAAGGCCACGGCCTGACCCGTGCCGAGCTTTCGGTGCTGATCTCCTACAGCAAGATCGACCTCAAGGCGCAGTTGCTGGACTCCCGTGTACCGGACGACGACTACCTGACCCGCGACATGGAAACCGCTTTCCCGCCAACACTGGTGAGCAAGTTCTCCGAGGCCATGCGTCGTCACCGTCTGAAGCGCGAGATCGTCAGCACCCAGATCGCCAACGATCTGGTGAACCACATGGGCATCACCTTCGTTCAGCGACTCAAAGAGTCGACCGGCATGAGCCCGGCGAACGTGGCCGGTGCGTACGTGATCGTGCGTGACATCTTCCATCTCCCGCACTGGTTCCGTCAGATCGAAGCCCTGGATTACCAGGTTTCCGCTGACGTACAACTGGAGCTGATGGACGAGCTGATGCGTCTGGGCCGTCGCGCTACGCGCTGGTTCCTGCGTGCCCGCCGCAACGAGCAGAACGCTGCCCGTGACGTTGCGCACTTCGGTCCGCACCTGAAGGAGTTGGGTCTCAAGCTCGACGAACTGCTGAGCGGCGAGATCCACGAAAACTGGCAGTCCCGTTATCAGGCGTACGTCGAAGCCGGTGTGCCGGAGTTGCTGGCGCGCATGGTGGCTGGTACTTCGCACCTGTACACGCTGCTGCCGATCATCGAGGCCTCCGACGTGACCGGCCAGAACCCTGCGGACGTGGCCAAGGCCTACTTCGCCGTGGGCAGCGCGCTGGACGTCACCTGGTACCTGCAACAGATCAGCGCTCTGCCGGTTGAAAACAACTGGCAGGCCCTGGCCCGTGAAGCGTTCCGCGATGACGTCGACTGGCAGCAACGTGCGATCACCATCTCTGTCCTGCAACAGGGCGGCGGCACTCAGGATGTGGAAACACGCCTGGCGCTGTGGATGGAAGAGAACGAAGGCATGATCGAACGCTGGCGCGCCATGCTGGTGGAAATCCGTGCGGCGAGCGGTACTGACTACGCGATGTATGCGGTAGCCAACCGTGAGTTGCTGGACCTGGCGTTGAGCGGGCAAGCGGTGGTGCCTGCCGCTGCTGTCACCGCCAGTGCCGAGCTGGAACCGGCGGCCTGATCAGTCGCTGAATGAAAAAGCCCCGCATTGAGAGATGCGGGGTTTTTTTTGTTTGAATGTTTTGTGGTGTTTGAGCGGGCCCCATCGCCGGCAAGCCGGCTCCTACAAAGTTTCGCATTTCTACTGTAGGAGCCGGCTTGCCGGCGATGGGGCCATCCGCTTCAATACAACTTCTGAACTGATGTGTTATCGATCATCGACACTTTATCTGTCGGCTTGGTCAATAAATTACTGAGCGATTGGTCGAACTTCTGCAATGCCCGAACTTGCACACTCTGCTGTTCATTAATGTCCGCCACGATCTCTTCGCTGCGTTTATAGTCCGCCCACACCGGGCTCAATGCTTTGGCGTCATGCCCTTGTGCAGTCCCGATGTAATTGAAGTTGGCATCATAAAAGTCTGCACTTACATCGGCCTTGATATCCGAACTGCGTGAGGTGATCAATTGGCTGCGGGTGTCGACAATCGCGACCACGTCCGGTTTCGCCGCCCTGAGGCTTTGCATGTCCGGGTACACCGTGACCGAGCCGAACTGGCGTTGCAACGAGGCCTTGACCCAATCCACCGCCAGGTCGGGTTTGGAGGTGGCGACGTAGGCATCATGAATCGGTTGCACCAGCAGGCTCTGGCCGAAACCGGTGCCGGCATTGGCCTGATAGTCCTGCAAGTAGGCGCGGTTGGTCTGGGTGTTGCGGCTGTAGACGATGCCCAGCGAGACCTGACCGCCGCTGGCGACATGGGTGGCGTTGCTGCGGCTGACGGGCGCGCTGAAGATACCGTCGAGTGAAGAAACTGCCGTCGGTGCAGTGGGGATTGAGCAACCGGTTAAAACAGCGGCAAACGACAAGGTGCTGACAAGTGCAAGTTTCATGGGTGTCTCTCCAGTGAAACAACTTGAGTCGGAAGTTAAAGTTGCCGGTGTCGGCAGTGACTTCAGACTAAACCTGTGGCGGCTGAATGAAATAGCCAATTCATGAGCTTGTCAGGTGACCAATAGTATTGTTTGGTTTAAAAGTTGCCGGTTAATTGCGTCGGGCAATAAAAAGGCCCGAACTTTCGATTCGGGCCTGTTTATTTATGGCTGTACGTTCAGCTATCAGTTTTCCAATGGGATCAGCACTTTCTCGTCGGGGGACAACACCATGAACACCAGGAGTTTGGCCGGCTTGGTTGCGCTGGCATTTTTCGAGACCAGATGCTCCGAACCGGCGGCTTCATACCAGTACTCGCCAGCCTTGTAGGTTTTCGGTTGCTCGCCTTTCACCTGGGAAGTGATCGAGCCCGAAATCACATACGCCATTGCGGTGCCTTCGTGCTTGTGGGCGATGGAGGACTGGCCCGGCTTGTAGTCGACTTCAATCATCAGCGCCTTTTTGCCCGGGACGTTCTTCAGTACTTCATCTTGCAGAATCGTGACTTTTTCCGAAGGATCATGGGCGAATGCCGAGGCAGAAACGCTCAGGGCGAGGACGGCAAGCGGGGTGGCCAATAAACGCAAAACTTTCATGATTCATCACCTGCGGGGGGTTAGTTGTCGCAAACAACGTTAGTCCGCCAGTGACCGCAATCAAACAGCCAATTCAGCAGAAGGTCAGGGGACCAATCCGGATTTACGCAAGGCAATGCAAAACCTGTAGGAGCCGGCTTGCCGGCGATCGCATCACCGCGGTGCATCAGGCACACCGAGGTGAATGGATCGCCTTGTAGGAGCCGGCTTGCTGGCGATCGCATCACCGCAGTACATCAGGCACACTGAGGTGAATGGATCGCCTGTAGGAGCCGGCTTGCTGGCGATAGCATCACCGCGGTGCATCAGGTACACCGCGGTGATGCGATCGCCAGCAAGCCGGCTCCTACAGGGGGGTGTTTAACGGATCGGGAAGCTGTTGAAGTCCACGGCGTTCGCCAATTGGCAATCGATCAGGTCGATGAAACCTTGCGCCTGTGGGGTGTTGAAATGCGATTGCATGGCCGCTTCCGATTGCCAGCGGGCGCTGACGTTCCAGCGGTTGCTGTCCTCGGGGCAGCGGTCGACCATATAGGATTCGCAGCCCGGTTGTTCACGCAGGGTTTCGACAATCTTTTGCAGTTGCTTACCCAGTTCGTCCGAGCGGCCGGCTGCGGCCTGCACCTTTACGGTGTTGATCACTTCGTTGGACATTGCTCACACTCCTGAATCAGGCCGGACGAATCCTGCTCATTGAGGGATAACGCTTACGAGGATAGGCCTGCACTTGCGGACCGCCAATAGCCAATTGCCGGATAAAAACCCAGACCAATCGCTCAGGCGATTTGCTGAAAAATGTCACGCAAGCGGTCCAGCGCGGTGTCGATGTCCAGGGTTTCAATGGCGCCAAACCCCATGAGAAGCCCGGCCTGTGGGGCCCTCTGGTAGTAAAAGGTATCGATGGAATACAGCCCGACTTCGACCTTTTTCGCCAGTTCGATCAGCAATGGCATATCGATAGGCACTTTGCACATAAGCACCATGTGGAAACCTGCCGTACTCGGAATCGCTTCGAGCCAGGGTGACAGGTCACCTGCGATGCGCGAGAGGATACGTTCGCGACGCCCGGCGTAGATCGTATGACAGCGCCGGATGTGCTTGAGCAGGCAGCCTTCGGCAATGAATTTGGCCAGTGCCCATTGGGGCAGGGTGGAGGTGTGCAGGTCGGTGAGTTGCTTGGCGCGGATCACCGCTTCGAGAATCGCCGGCGGCAAAATCGCGTAGCCGAGGCGCAGTTCCGGCAACAGGGTTTTCGAAAAGGTCCCGACGTAGGCGACGATCCCCCGTTCATCCATGCTTTGCAACGAGTCGGTGGGCCGGCCTTCGTAGCGGAATTCGCTGTCGTAATCGTCCTCGATGATGATCGCGCCCAACTCGTAGGCGCGCTCCAGCAGCGCCACGCGACGTGCCTGGCTCATCGGCATGCCGAGCGGAAACTGGTGGGACGGCGTGACATAAATCAGCCGGGTGCCAAGGGGGATTTTGTCGACCTGGATGCCGTCTTCGTCGACCGGTACGCCGATCACCGTGGCGCCGTGGCTGCCGAACAGCAGGCGCGCGGGCGGGTAACCGGGGTCTTCCATGGCGACGATGCTGCCGGGGCGCGTGATCACGCGGGAGATCAGGTCCAGCGCTTGTTGCGCACCGTTGCACACCACCACGTCTTCGTCCTGGCAATTCACCCCACGGGAAAACGCGATGTGCCGGGCGATCGCATTGCGCAGCGCCGGCAGGCCTTCAGGCAAGCTGTAGAAACCTTTGGAGCCGGACATCTGACGCAGTGCGTGGGAGGTACAGCGCCGCCAATCGTCCTGCGGAAACTGGCCCTTGCTGGTGGCGCCACCGATGAAGTCATAACGCAGCGAGCCTTCCAGCGTCGGGTGACGCAAAAAAACCGGCAAATTGCGCCACGACTCGATGACCTCGGCGCTCGCCAACTGCGAATGGCTTTGCTTGGGCTGCGCTTTGGCCGTCCGGGCATTGACGTAGGTGCCTTTGCCGATCACCCCGGTCAGGAAGTTTTCATAGGTCAGTTGCGCGTACGTGTCGGAAATGGTCTTGCGCGAGATGCCCAGCTGTTCGGCCAGCAGACGGCTGGGCGGCAGTTGCGTCCCGGCTGCCAGACGACCGGATTCGATGGCGCTGCGCAGTTGGTTGTACAACTGGCCTGCCAGGTCCTTGCGGCCGTTGATGACAACATGAAGTTCCATACCGGCGGGGCTCCTGGGCGGTTGAGGCGCGTGTGCGTCGCGCCAGATTACGCGCATGCGCCGCCGTGCAGAAGTTGCGTGGGGGAAAAACCGCGGATTGGTCTGCTCGGAGTGGTCCACCGGTATTTCGCGCAATTGGATCTGTAACACCGGCGCATCAGCGCTTACCGTGAAAACATCTATCAATCCAAGAGGCACGCCATGACTTCCCGTCTGGATTACTACAGCGCGTCGCCCAAAGCGATGAAAGCGATGATCGCCATGGAGGCGTTGACCAGCAACCTGAGCATCGAGCCGGCGCTGCTGCACCTGATCAAGATCCGCGCCTCGCAGCTCAACGGCTGCGCCTTCTGCACCGACATGCACTCGGTGGACGCGCGACGCCTCGGCGAGACCGACCGGCGCCTGTATTCGATTGTGGTCTGGCGTGACAGCGGCTTTTTCAACCCGCGCGAGCGCGCGGCGCTGGCCTGGACCGAAGCGGTCACCTTGCTCTCGCAAAGCCATGTGCCGGACGACGTCTACGCCCAGGCCCGGGAACAGTTCAGCGAGAGCGAGATGGTCGACCTGACCATCGCCGTCACCACCATCAACAGCTGGAATCGCCTGGCGGTGAGTTTCCGCCAGTCCCCCAGCGCGTGATGACGCTGTCACATCAGGTTCATGAGCGTTGCGCAGGATGAGGTTTTCAAAGGACAGATCGACAGGGAGTCATTGATGTCATTCATAGAAACCGCTGGGCGCCAAAGCCCTGCCGAATACCGCTCGCCGGTAGACACGTCGTCATCCATACATGCGCAGGCCGCCGCGCTTGATCCGCAACTGGCGCAAGCGTTCATGGTCAGTGCCCGCTGCGGCTGTTACATGCAGGCGTCGCGCAGTCTCAACATCAAGGCGACGTTGCTGCGCAAGCAGTTGGCGCAACTCGAAGCGCACCTGCAGTGCTCGCTGTTCAGCCATGGCGACAATGGTGTCGCCCTCAGTCGTGAAGGCTTGCAGCTTCAGGCGCAGCTGATTGCCTTGGCCCATGAACGCGACTTGCCGGTGATCGAACAGCCCCTGGTGCGCCTGGCCGTCGCCGAATCGATCCTGCATGACATCCTCGGTCGCGACCTGGTGGCCTTGCTGCGCCGCAACGCCAGCGTGCGTCTGGAGATCATTTCCCTCGACAGCGAGCTGGCCCTGCGCGCCGTCAGCGCCGATGTGGTGGTGTGGCTGGCCGGCACTGATTCGCCACTGCCGGGCCCGAGTTTTGCCGTCAGCGAACCCCAGCGCCTGGCGCGGCTCGACTACCTGCCGCACATTGCCAAGCGTTATTCACGCACTGCGTCACGCCCGGACAACCTCGATGACCTCGCTGATTTCCTGCTGGTGCAATGGCAGCCTCATCGTCAGGTCGAAAGCTTTGTGCCGTGGAATGCGCTGGTGGATCAGCGCCTCGCCGGGGTGGTGCAGTTGCATGCCTATGAGCTGATGCTGGAGATGATCCGATGCAGCGCCTGTATCGGTTTGCTGCCTGGTTACATGAGCCATTTCGACCGTGGTCTGATCGCTCTGCCGGGGTTGTTTGGCCAACCGATGCACCGCCAAGTGTGGATGGCAGTCAATGCGCAGTCGCAGGATGAAGCTCAGGTGCAGATGATCGTCGAGCTGATTCAAAACACCTTCAATGAGCGCCGGGAGTGGTTCGAAGCCTGAGCACTATCAACTGTAGGAGTGAGCCTGCTCGCGATAGGGCCATAACATTCAACATTGATGTTGACTGTCCGGACGCTATCGCGAGCAGGCTCACTCCTACAGTAGATTCTCGCCATGCTGGAAGATTGCGTTGTAGAGTGAGCGGCCATGTCTGTATCAAGGATGAATCACCCATGCCCGCCACTGACGCTGTCATTACGCTTGAACGCTTCAACGAATCCCACCTCGAAGGCATCACCGCGCTTTACAACGAGCCAGCGATTACCCGGCAAGTGCTGCAAATGCCGTTTCAGTCCATTGAGGTCTGGCGCAAACGCCTGGATCCGGGCAACGAACGGCATGTGCAACTGGTGGCGCTGAGTCAGGGGAGGGTGATCGGCAACATCGGCCTCGAGCAGTTTTCGCGCATCCGCCGCAGTCATGCTGCCAATTTCGGCATGGGTGTCTCTGAGGCGTGGCAGGGCAAGGGTGTTGGCTCGAAGCTGCTGGCCACCGCGCTGGACATCGCCGACAACTGGATGAATCTGCAACGGGTCGAGCTGTCGGTGTACGCCGACAATGAAGCAGCCATCGGTTTGTACCGCAAGTTTGGTTTTGAAACCGAAGGCCTGTTTCGGGACTACGCCGTGCGTGACGGAGTGCTGGTGGACACCTTGAGCATGGCGCGTCTGCGCCGCATGCCCAAGGCCGGTTGATTCACTCGCCCAGTGCGAACGCCACCGCCGCCTGCGCATGCAGTTCGGTGGTGTCGAGCAGGGGCAGGGTGCTGTGTTCGGGCTTGATCAGCAGGCCGATTTCGGTGCAACCGAGGATGATGACCTGGGCACCGCGCTGGTGCAGGGATTCGATCACCTGCTGATAAATCCGGCGTGAGGCCTCGCTGATCACCCCGACGCACAACTCGTCGTAGATGATCCGGTGCACGGCTTGACGCTCCTCGGCGCCCGGCACCAGTACGGTCAGCCCCATCGACGTCAGGCGCTCCTTGAGAAAGTCCTGTTCCATGGTGAACGCAGTCCCCAGCAACCCGACGTTCAGCGCACCGGCATCCACCGCCGCCTGTCCGGCCGGGTCGGCGATGTGCAGGAACGGAATGTTGATCGCCGCCTGAATCTGCCCGGCGACCTTGTGCATGGTGTTGGTGCACAGCACCACGCAATCGGCGCCGCCAGCCTCCAACCGCCGCGCGGCATCCACCAGAATCAGCGCCGCATCGTCCCAGCGACCGGCATGCTGGGCCTGTTCGACAGGCCCGAAGTCGACGCTGTACATTAGCAGTTTCGCCGAACGCAACGGCCCGAGCCGGTCGCGTACCTGTTGGTTGATGAGGCGGTAATACTCGGCGCTGGACTCCCAGCTCATGCCGCCGATAAGGCCGATGGTACGCATGGCGTGCTCCTGTTGATGGCAACCCTTTGTCCGGGAGTATCCCGTGGCGTTTCACGGCTTTCTATCAGGAAATTTCACATGCTGAGCCAACGGCTGCCGGGCGCTAAAGTCAGCCTGCAACTTCTGCCCCGTGCCGCTTACAGCGCACGCGATCCGGCGCAGTCGCGAACCCTTGGGGTGACGCTGGAGCGCCAGCAGGGCGTGCACGCGATTGACTCGGATCGGCGGGTGGATTTCGATACGTTGCCCGGTGTTCTGGCGTATACCCCGGTGGGCGTCGAAGTGTTTTCCGAATCGTCCAGCGGTGGCGAATATTTGCTGATGCGGCTGGACGAGTCGTTTGCCGATGAGCATTTGCCCGCCATTGGCCATCGCGTACAGTCTTGCGGCAATCGACAGGCGCTGAGCCTGGCGCGCGAAGTACGGCGTTTGTTACTGGTGCCACACCGCGACCTTCTGGCGCTGGAGCAATGTGCCCTGGGATTCGTGGGTTTGGCGCAACCGCAGGTCGAAATGGCTCATCGGCCCGCGCCAGCCGCACTCGCCCAAGTGCTGGACCTGATTGCAGAACAATTCCACCAGCCCCTCACGCTGCAACAACTGGCGGCGGCCTACGGCCAGAACGAGCTGCGCTTTCTGCGCGACTTTACCCGCGCCATCGGCCTGACACCGCACGCTTACCTCGTTGAAGTACGATTGCAGGCGGCACGGCGGATGATCGAGCACACCCGGCTGAGCCTGGCTGACATCGCCCTTGATGCCGGTTTCGCCCACCAGTCCCACATGGGCAGCGCCTTCCGCAAATTCCTCGCCATGACCCCCAGCCAATACCGCTCACGCTTTTAGTCGTACGCCCGCCGCGTGCATCTGCCATGCTCAAAGTCCGCAGCACTGTTTCAACAAAGGAACACCGCAATGGACGACGTACAGCAACTGGGCGAGATGCTTCGCCACTACGCAGACAGCGAAGCGCACAAAAAACAACTGTTCGAGTCGCAATCGGCCGTGTGGGTGACGCGCATTGGCGAACTGTTCGATCAGATCCAGCAATGGCTGGAACCGGTCCGGGCGCCGAACCTGCTGGAAGTCAGCCGCGAGGCGTATGTCGCCTCGGGGCCGAGTGTTCCGGTCGAGACTTCAACGTTCAAGACCGAGAAGCTGGGCATCGTGATCGCCGGCAAACCCGTGGAGTTCGTGCCGGACGTGATGGGTACCGGTGGGCAGATTTCCCTGGCGGTGATGGGCCTGACTGCCGCGCGATATGGCAGCATTTCGCTGGTGTGCCTGCCGCCGTCCAACAACTGGCAGTGGCGCAAGACCAATGGTTTGAAGGACCCGGACACCTTTGCCTTCGACGCGAATTTTCTGGCGCAGCAGTTGCAGAGTCTGATCCCCCGCGATCGGAGCTGATCTCTCCGGGCTTTCACCTTTCCCCTGTGGGAGCGAGCCTGCTCGCGATAGCGGTGGTTCAGCCAACATTTATGTTGATTGCCAAACCGTCATCGCGAGCAGGCTCACTCCTACAATGGATCTGCGGTGCATCAGATTTCGAGGTTTATCCAACCGGGCTTTGCCACTTCTGGCGCAACCGCTTTCACCACTTTCCCCGTCGCCAACTCCACCCGTCGAGCCACCTCCGGGTCATCGGCAAACGGGATCAGGCTCGCTTCCTCCAGACTTTCTGCCGTCTGCTGCTTCAGGCAGTACTCGACCGACAGCCAAAGCCCCGCAACACCCACGATATTCAACATGATCTCGAACATTTCAGCTCCTCGCCTCAGGCAATCCGTGCATCACGTTCAGCCATCGCCACGTCGGAAACCCGCACGGTGCGCCAGGCGTTGTACGCCATCAGCAGCATGCCGCTGAGGAAGAACACGCCGCCGGCAAACCGCACCACAAATCCCGGATGACTGGCCTGCAAGGCTTCGACGAAGGAATAGGTCAGCGTGCCGTCGTCGTTGATCGCGCGCCACATCAGGCCCTGGGTGATGCCGTTGACCCACATCGAGGCGATGTACAGCACGGTGCCGATGGTCGCCAGCCAGAAATGCAGGTTGATCAGCGGCGTGCTGTACATCTGCTCGCGGCCAAAGACTTTCGGAATCATGTGGTAGACCGCGCCGAAGGTGATCATCGCCACCCAACCGAGGGCGCCGGCGTGCACGTGGCCGATGGTCCAGTCGGTGTAGTGGGAGAGGGCGTTCACGGTCTTGATCGCCATCATCGGCCCCTCGAAGGTCGACATGCCGTAGAAGGCCAGCGACAGCACCAGAAAACGCAAAATCGGATCGGTGCGCAATTTATGCCAGGCGCCCGATAGCGTCATCATGCCGTTGATCATCCCGCCCCAGCTCGGCGCCAGCAGGATCAACGACATGGCCATGCCCAATGACTGCGCCCAGTCCGGCAACGCGGTGTAGTGCAAATGGTGCGGGCCGGCCCAGATGTACAGGGTGATCAACGCCCAGAAATGCACGATGGACAAACGATAGGAGTACACCGGTCGCCCGACCTGTTTCGGCACGAAGTAATACATCATCCCGAGGAATCCGGTCGTCAGGAAGAAACCCACCGCGTTGTGCCCGTACCACCACTGCACCATGGCGTCGGTGGCGCCGGAATACACCGGGTAGGACTTGAACCAGTCCACCGGAATCGACAGGTGATTGACCACGTGCAACATGGCGATCACCACGATGAACGCACCGAAAAACCAGTTGCCGACGTAAATGTGATGGGTCTTGCGTTGCACCACCGTCGTGAAAAACACCACGGCGTACGCCACCCAGACCACGGTCATCCACACCGCGCCGGAGAACTCGATCTCGGCGTATTCCTTGGTAGTGGTGTAGCCCAGCGGCAGGGTGATCAGCATCACCACGATGACCGATTGCCAACCCCAGAAGGTGAAGGCGGCGAGGGTGTCCGAGTACAGCCGCACCTGGCAGGTACGCTGCACGGCGTAATAACTGGCGGCGAACTGCGCGCTGCCGGCAAAGCCGAAAATCACCAGGCTGGTGTGCAGCGGACGCAAACGCCCGAACGAGGTCCATGGCAGGTCGAGGTTCATCTCGGGCCACACCAGTTGCGAGGCGATCCACACCCCCATCGCCATCCCCACGACGCCCCAGAAAATGGTCGCCACGACGAATTGGCGGACGACCTTGTAGTTATAGGCCTGTCCGATTGTTGCTGTGCTCATGGTCAATGCTTCCACGGTTGCAAAGTCTTGCCAGGCCACCCGGACTGGCATGCAACCCACTGTAGAAACCCGGGCCTAAACAAAACAGACTCAGAAAAACCGAGTTTATGCGGATCAGATGCGGCGCCTGCCTGCGGTCATAGGCCGCACGCTGATACGGTTTTTTACTGTTTAGCTGAATCTGTAATGCACTGCGCCGCAGGTCCATAGTCGCTCCCCAGAAAACGAGCCGCAGAGCCTGATGCCTGTAGGAGCCAGCTTGCTGGCGAAAAACCCAAGGGTGCCGCTGGGCATCCGGTTTTACGCATTATCGTTCACGACCTTCGCGAGCAAGCTCGCTCCTACAGGGTTCCGTGACTAATCCTGATGAGGTAGCCAGATGTATCAGTACGACGACTATGACCGGGCGCTGGTCTTCGAGCGGGTTGCGCAGTTTCGTGATCAGGTCGAACGCTTCACGGCAGGCGAGTTGAGCGAAGAGGAATTCCTGCCGTTGCGCTTGCAGAACGGCCTGTACATGCAAAAACACGCGTACATGCTGCGCGTGGCCATTCCCTACGGCACGCTCAGCGCGCAACAGATGCGTACGCTGGCGAGCATCGCCCGGGATTACGACCGTGGCTACGGCCACTTCACCACCCGCCAGAACATGCAGTTCAACTGGATCGAACTGGCCCAGGTACCGGAAATCCTCGAACGCTTGGCCCAGGTAGAAATGCACGCGATCCAGACGTCCGGCAACTGCGTGCGCAATATCACCACCGAAGCCTTCGCCGGGGTTGCGGCGGACGAGTTGATCGACCCGCGACCGCTGGCGGAAATCCTGCGCCAATGGTCGACGATCAACCCGGAGTTCCTGTTCCTGCCACGCAAATTCAAGATTGCCATCTGCTCTGCCGTACAGGACCGCGCGGCGACCATGATGCACGACATCGGCCTTTATCTTTACCCCGGCGCCGACGGACAAATGCTCCTGCGGGTGATCGTTGGCGGTGGTTTGGGACGCACGCCGATTCTTGGCCTGCAGATTCGCGAAGGCTTGCCGTGGCAGCATTTGCTGTCGTATGTCGAAGCGGTGCTGCGGGTCTACAACCGCCACGGTCGGCGGGACAACAAGTACAAGGCGCGGATCAAGATTCTGGTCAAGGCACTTGGGATCGACGCCTTTGCCAGGGAAGTGGAGGAGGAGTGGCAGCATCTCAAGGACGGTCCGGCGCAGTTGACCGGCGATGAATATGCGCGTGTCGCCAGTGCCTTCGTGCCGCCGGATTACCGTTCGCTGTCCAGTACCGACCTGGAGTTCGGCACCCGTCTGGCCGAAAACAGTGCATTCGCCCGCTGGGTTTCGCGCAACGTCCAGCCGCACAAGGTGCCGGGCTACGCCAGTGTGGTGCTGTCGACCAAACCGGGCAGTGCTTCGCCGCCGGGCGATGTCACCGGCGAACAAATGGATGCCGTGGCCGCGTGGTCCGAACAGTTCGGCTTTGGCGAAATCCGTATTGCCCATGAACAGAACATCGTCCTGCCGGACGTTCCGAAGTCGGAGCTGTTCGCGCTCTGGCGTGTGGCTTGCGAGCACGGGTTGGGCAGTGCCAATGTCGGTTTGCTGACCGACATCATCGCCTGCCCCGGCGGCGATTTCTGTGCATTGGCCAACGCCAAGTCGATCCCCACTGCGCAAGGCATTCAGGCGCGTTTTGACGACCTGGATTATCTGCATGATCTGGGCGACATCAGCCTCAACATTTCCGGTTGCATGAACGCCTGCGGCCACCACCACATCGGCAATATCGGCATTCTTGGCGTCGACAAGAACGGTAGCGAGTGGTACCAGATCACCCTCGGCGGCGCTCAGGGCAAGAACAGCGCGTTGGGCAAAGTCATCGGCCCGTCCTTCAGCGCGGCTGAGGTGCCCGACGTGATCGAGCGGATCATCGCCACGTTCGTGCGTTACCGCGAGAGTGAGGAACTGTTCGTCGACACGTTGCAGCGCCTGGGTCTGGAGCCGTTCAAAGAGGCGGTCTATCCGAAGTTGCTGGAGGTGTCGGCATGAACAATCTGCTGCGACTGGAGGCCGGTGTAGCGCGGATCGATAGCGCCGATCCGTGGACCCTGGTCAGGGAGCTTGCCGCCGGATTGCCTTCAGGTCCGGTGATAGTGCCGCTGGCCTGCTGGCTGGAGGAACCCGGGCGGCAGGGCGTGTGGCTGGGGCCGGACGATGAAGTGGAAAGCCTCAAGCCGTGGTTCGGCCAACTGCCGCTGATTGCGCTGGATTTCCCTAGTTTTCGCGACGGTCGTGGTTACAGCCAGGCGTATTTGCTGCGTACCCGATTGGGCTGGACCGGCGAATTGCGCGCGGTTGGCGATGTCCTGCGCGATCAACTCAGCCACATGCGCCAATGCGGTTTCGACAGCTTCGCGGTGCGCGAGGACAAGTCTGCCGAAGACGCGCTCAAGGGCCTTGCCGGCATGAGCGTGTTGTATGGCCGCTCGGTGATCGAGCCACGACCGTTGTTTCGGCGCCGTTAGAAAATGCCAAAGTTCAAAGGATCATCGCCTTCAATAGCCTTCGCGAGCAGGCTCGCTCCCACATTTTGACCTGTGCAGGACACCGATTTTGCGTCCGATGAAGATCTACTGTGGGAGCGAGCCTGCTCGCGAAGGCGGTTGAAGGTTCTGGCCGCGTTCGGACGACTTTTTGCTTTGGCCGGGGACCCCGTTTTGATAGAGTCCGCGCCTCATAAGGAAGCGGGTCAAAGAAAGGAGTCTGGTTTGAGCGCGGGCAAGAAAGTTTTAGGGCTGGTCGCAGTGTTGCTGATGGCGGCCCTGTGGGGCAGTTATGTGTACCTGTTCCAGGAGAACCGTGACGGGCAACTCGGGGCGTCAGCCGACAGTTCCGCCTGGTGCGGCACGCCACCAGCCAGCGATGCGGCGGCGCTGGGCAAGGATCACCTGACCCTGCGCATCACCAACAACGTACGGGGCGATTTCATGCTCTCGGGTGCGGTCATCGTCTCCGAGCGCACTTTCGATCGGTATGACCTGGGCCGCAATGAGTTGCGCCTGCGCCTGGAACCTCTTCAATGGTCCTACGGCGTCACGCCGATCTTCCTTGAGCAGGTCAGGATCAAACCGCTGAGTCGCAACCTCTCTTCGCTCGACAAAAGCGCCTACTCCGAGCTTGAATCCCGGCCCATCGGCGTGCAGGGGCGGGCAGCGGCGTTTCCGTTCGACACCTGGCGCTACGGCTACAAACCGGTGCTGTACATCCTCAAGGGCAATGAGCGGATCGACCTGAAGTTCAAGCGCATCACCACCCTCATGGAGATGTCCAATACCTTCACGCCGATTCAAAAGTACAACTGGGTCGAGTACATCAACGAGAAAAATTCATTGGTTCGCGAGGACGATTACAAGCCCTACGCGGCCAATGAGTGCGCCTTCAGTGTTGAGCGCAAAGGCTCGTTCAAGGTGATCGTGCTGCTGTTGTTGCTGGTGATCTGCCTGCCGCTGATGCACGTGTTTTACCGTGACGAACCGGGCATCGATTTTCTCGCGACACTGGTGAGTATCGGCGCGATCCGCGTGCTGTTGGTGGGACCGCTGGAGGACTTCCAGTTGTACAACATCGACTTCCTGTTCGGCGCCGCGATTCTGCTGGTGGGTACGGTGTCGTTGATCAAGGCGATGCGGGCGAACAGTCGGCGGGAGTTGGCGTTGAAGAGTGGTTCTTCCTGGTGATACCGAGGCGACGCTATCGCCAGCAAGCTGGCTCCTACAGGGGTATGCGATCTCTGTAGGAGCCGGCTTGCCGGCGATGGGGCCCCCGGATCACTTCAACGCCGGATCCCCCATGTTCATCTTCTTCCAGCCTTGCAACAGCACCTGGGCCTTGGGCTCTTGTCCGTTTTCCAGGTAGTACTGGATCAACGATAACCGCGCATTGCGGTTCGCCGGTTGCACCTTCAACAACCGTTCCAGTTCCTCGCAGGCCTCATCGACCTTGCCGCTGTCATGCAGCGCCACCGCCAGCACGTAGCCGAACTGCGCGCTCTGGGGTTCCAGCCCGGCGGCTTTACGCAGCACCGGCATGGCCTGGGCCGTTTTGCCCGCTCGTATCAGCGACAACCCTTGGGTATGCAACAGCAAAGCGGCGTCCGGATGCTCCTTGATGCCCTGTTCCAGCAGGGCCTGTGCTTCCTGACCGCGCCCACTGGCTTCCAGCCACTGCACCAGCGTCACCAGCGCCGGGTAAAAGTCCGGATCGCGCTGAAGCGCCGTGCGCAGCAGCGCTTCAACTTCAGCACTGCGACCGCTGGCCTGATACAGCATGGCGAGGTTGAGGTTGGCTTCCGCGCGTTCGGCCAGGCTCTTTTGCACATCCTCATACTCGGCGATGGCGGCGTTCCAGTTCGCCTGAGCGCTGCCCAAACCATTGCGGGCGACGCTGAGCAGATCACGGGCGGCAGCGATGCGTACCGCTTTGACCGGGTCACCCAGTAACGGTGTCAGCAGTGGTGCGCGCTCCGGCGGCGGGAGGAACGCGCTGATCGCCCGAACGGCGCTTTCACGCACTTGCGGTGCCGGGTTGCGCAAGTCCTGAGTCGCCAGTTTCAACGCCAGTTCGCTGGGGTACAGCGGCAACTCGGCCAGCAGCGTTGCGCGCTGTATCGCCGGCAGGTTGCTGCGTTGCAGCTGTTCGTACAAGGCTTGCGCCGCGCCGGGCTGACCGTTGCGAATCAGCCACAGGCTTTCGTCGTAACGCGGCGCCTGGGCGGCGGTGGCTGCGGTGTTCCAGAGCTTGAATTGTTCAGTGACTTTGTCACCGGCCTTACCCTGATGGCAGGTCAGGCAGGCGTCCGGCGTGCCGAGTTTTTTCGCCCGTTCAGGGTTGGGAATACTGAAGCTGTGGTCATGCCGAAAGTCATTGCCCATGTAGAACTTGCCGGGCATGTGGCAATCCACGCACTGCGAACCCGGTTGCCCCATGGCGTGGCGGGTGTGCTCGACAGAATCGTAGTTTTTCGCCTGCAAGTCCTTGCCCTCGACACCGGCCACCGAGGTTTTGCCGGCGCTGTTGTGGCATTGCAGGCAGACGCCGTTGCCCGGTGCCTTGAGTTCGTTGCTGTGGGGGTTGTGGCAGTTGCTGCAGCGCACGCCCTTGTCGAACATTTTGCTCTGGGCGAAGGAGCCGTGTTCGAACACTTCGTCCTTGATTTTGCCATCCAGCGCATACAACTCGCGGGTCAGTGGGCTGGGCAGATAGTCATCCATCAGGCGCTTGCCGACGGTGAAGCCATCGCCCAGCGGCGCGCGCCGGGAGTGGCAGCGGGCGCAGGTTTCGATCTCGACGGTCGCGTCCTTGTCCTTGAGGTCGACGGCGAAACCGGCGTGGATCAGATCAGTCTTTTTCGCGGTCCATTCCAGGTGGCTGGATGCCGGGCCGTGGCACGCCTGACAACCCACGCCAAGGCTGTTCCACTGACTGTCAAAGGTGTTTTTAGCCGCGTCGAAGTTGCGTTTATAGCCGGTGGTATGGCACTCGACGCACATGAAATTGGCGTTCTGGCTCGGCTTGCTCCAGTGCAACGGGTTCTTGAAGTTCACACCCTGGCCTGGATAAAGGTGAAACCAGCGGTGTTTCTCGGTATCCCAGGCGATGCCCAACGCCTGCAACCGACCGTCACCGACCTCAATCAAATACTGCTGCAACGGCGCGATGCCAAAGGTGTAGGCGACCTTGAAGTCAGCGTTCTTGCCATCAATACCCGGCGTGTTGACCCAGAATCCGTCGTCCTTGCGCGAAAACCGGGTCGTCTCGTTTTCGGCCTTGAAGGTGACGTTGTTGAAGTCGCCAAGCATCGTCCCGGCGCTGGCTTCCTGCATCGCCAATTGGTGATGCGAGCCTTGCCAGTCCTTCACTTGTTCACTGTGGCAACCCTGGCACTGTTGCTCATCGACCATCTTCGCCGGCGCGGCGACCACGGGTTTTTCAGGAGCAATGACTGGTGTACTGAGCGGCGGCGCATAGGTCACCGGGGCCGGTTGGCTGCTGAACAGAAACCAGCCAATGCCCGCGATCGCCAGGAGCAACACGCTAATGAGAACGGGAAACAGATAACGAGAAAACGAAGTCGGTGACGAATCAGGGTTTGGGGCGGCTGCTTTATTTTTATGTTTCGGCATTGCGACTTCCATAGTCCGGGTGCGTTTGCCGTCAGGCGCGCGTTCTAGCTCGATGCAGCTTTGACGGATGCCGGGCGTCTGTCAAATGACAGCTGTGATCCTCTGCGCGGCGATAGATGAATGTTGTGATTCTGCACAACAAAACGCGCTGCATTAGCTATACCTGTTAAACCGTTTCCAAACCGTAGTCGACCGCCCTACAGGAGTTACCGCATGAAGCTTGCATTGATGATGAGTACATTGTGTATTGCCTCGATCGGCGTAGTTGGCTGCGCCAGCAAAAAGGTCGAGCCAGACGAGTATTCAGGCTTCCTCAAAAATTACAGCCAGCTCCAGGAAGCCAAGTCACCTTCGGGTGCCGTAGTGATGCGCTGGATCGATCCGAAAGTTGACATCAAGAAATTCCAAAGCGTGTACATCGAGCCGACCCAGCTGTATCCCAAGCCTCAGCCGACGGCAAAAATCCCTCAGACCACCCTGAACGGAATCACCAGTTATTACGATCAGGCGCTCAAACGCGAAATCGGCAAGTCCCTGCCTCTGGCCTCAGGCCCTGGCCCGGGTGTGATTGTGGTGCGCGCCGCGATCACTGCCGTGAGCAGCAAGACCGAAGGGCTGAAGCCTTATGAAGTGATCCCGATTGCTCTGGTGGCAGCGGCGGTGAGTACTGCCAGCGGTATTCGTGATCAGCAGACCGACCTGGCCACCGAAGCGGTGTTCCTGGACGGCGGCAGCAATAAAGTCGTGGCCCAGGTCGTGCGCAAGGGCACCGGCAAACCGCTGGAAAACGAATCGCAGGTGATGAAGGCCGATGACGTGAAAGGCGTGATCGATGGCTGGGCTGCGGATATGCATCAGTCGTATCTGAAACTAAAATCCAAATAATTTGTTGGGGCTGAGGGCCTCATCGCGAGCAGGCTCACTCCCACATTGGATCTCCAGTGAACACAAAAAATGTGTGCGACAGAGATCAAATGTGGGAGTGAGCCTGCTCGCGATAGCGGTCTACCAGGCGCAGAATCACTCCCCGACAAACCACCGATAATACGGATTCCCCCCATCCCCGCGCATCACCTCGCGAATATCCCTGGCCCATGCATCACGGTCGCCGTCATAGGCATGCAGGCTCGCCCGATAAAACTGCATCAAGCGCTGCTGGTGCGCATTCATCCGTTCGATGAATCCCGCATCGGCATTCACTAACGGTGGCGCGACGTGCAAGTCCAGCAGGGCGGGGAGCACCCGACTGATCTCTTTGGCCCGCACCCACGGCGCATATTCGATACGCGGCTGGTCGTCGGTCACCGGCGGGGCATCGGCGGCGAAACGCTCCAGCCCCGTGCGATCGGTGACCCACGTGGCGAGCAAGGCGTTGGCGGAACCGATGCCCACGTCCTGCAACGTGCCGCGCACGCTGTCCTGCTGGAAGCGCTCGCTGATTTTCGCCGCATCCAGCGCAATCGGTTCCATCGAGCCCACCAGCAGCATTTCGTGGAACTCGCTGGTCCACACATTGGCGTACGGGAAAACATCGAGAAAGCTGCGCACCAGGGAGCGCGAATCGTCGATGTTCTGCGTGGGCAGCGGCAGCCACTGCGCGACTAGCCCTTGTTTCTCCAGGCGACTGGCGGCCAGTTGGTAGAAGTCCCGGGAGTAAAGATTGACCACGCCGGCCGCGGAGGGCGGTGGCGGTTCAAGGGTGATCAAGTCATAGCGCTGCGGGTTGCGCAGCAGCTCCTGGCGCCCGTCGCGCAGGCGTACGTCAACGCCAGGATCGGCGGCGGCATCGAAGTTGCCTTTGAACAGCGGCGCAGCCTTGACCACCGAAGGGAGCAACTCGGCCACCACCCGGTGTTCGAGCCCCGGATAACGGGTCAATGCGCCTGCGGTGATGCCGGTGCCAAAACCGATCACCAGCGCCGAGCGCGGTTCGCCGTTGTGGATCAGCAGCGGCAGCAGCGCCTGAATGCGCATGTAACGCAAGGACGGCATGGCGTCGCCGGTGTTGGACACGCCTTGAATGTACAAGCGCTGGAAGGCTTTCTGCCCCTTGCCCTGGGTGACCACCGCCACGGTCCCGCCGCGTCCTTCTTCATAGAAGGCCAGCGTGGCGTTGCGAGCACCGGGGAGCAGGCTGGCGAGTTTGTTCACCGGGGTAAAAACCGCGACCGCCACCGACAACAAGCCGATAGCCACCACCGCTTGCCGCCGGCCTTTCTTGACCCCGTGACCCTTGCGCACCGCGAAGTACCCGATCCCGGCGGCGACAATGGCCAACAGCCCCAATGTGCGTACCAGGCCCAGCCACGGGATCAACACAAACCCGCAGAGCATCACCCCGACAATCCCGCCCAGCGTATTGAACGCCACGACAGCGCCGACATCCTGGCCGACCCGCTCGCGGCCAACGCTCAGGCGCAGGGCGAGGGGGAACGCCGCGCCCAACAACAGCGTCGGCACAAACACGATGCTTAACGCCGCCACCGCAAACCGCGCGCTCATGCCCGGCAACTCACTCGCACCCAGCGACAACACCCAGGCTTCGGCGAGGCTTTGCGCGACCACCAACCAGCGACCGAGCAGGGCGATTTCCAGCAACGCGACCAGCCCGGCGCCGGCGATCAGCAAACCGAATACTCCCCAGGGATCACGAATGCGCTCCACCCGACGGGCCAGCAGCACACTGCCGAGAAACAGCCCGGTGAGGTACGTCGCCAGCACCACGGCAAAGGCGTAGGTGCGGGTGCTCATGAACTGCACGATCGATTGCGACCAGACCACCTCATAACCGAGGGCCACGCCGCCGGCAATCGAGTACAGCCATAAGGCCAGTCGGTCAGGCGCTTTGCTCGACGTGTGTTTCGCCGGCGCAACGGCCGGTAGTGAACGGTGACGCTGAAACCACAAGGCGCCGGCGGCGGCCAGCAGGTTCAGCATCGCGGCCGCCAGGGCACTGCCGCGCACGCCGAGGGTGGCAATCAGCACGAACGCGGCCAGCAGGGTGCCGGCGATGGCCCCGGCGGTGTTCGCCGCGTAAAGCTGGCCGCCAGCCTTGCCCAGATGCTGTGGGTCGGTGGCCAACGAGCGCACCAGCACCGGCAAGGTGCCGCCCATCAACAGCGCCGGGATGCCGACTAATGCGAAGGGCAACAGCCAAGCGGCCAGACCGATGTGTTGTTCCAGCCAGGCAAACGGGCTGGCCGCGAGGCTCATGGCAAAGGTCGCGCCGACACCCAACACGGCCACCACCACTTCCAGCCCTGCATACAGCAGAACGGGCTGCTGCAAGCGATCCGCCCAGCGTCCGAACAGCCATCCACCCAAGGCCAGCCCGGCAAAAAAAGCGCTGATACCGGTGGTGATTGCATAGACCTCGACGCCGACCACCAGCGACAGTTGCTTGATCCACAGCACCTGATACACCAGCGCCGCAGCACCGGAGACGAACAGCAACAGGGCCGGGATCAGCAGCGCGGGGGAGGCGGCATGAGGAACAGGAATGGCCGACGACTTGCTGGCGACACGTGAGGACATAGGGCTATTGCCTTGTACAAATTTCGAATTAAACACAAAACCATTGTAGGAGCCGGCTTGCCGGCTCCTACAAGGGTTGCGTTTGCATCTAGGAATAGGGCCGCTCGCCGTAACGGGCGAGCGGCGGTCAAACGGTCTTACTGTGCAGGTTGATTCTTCATTTTTTCAGCGATTTTGGCATCCACAGCAGCACGGACCTGGTCGATGCTGAAGCTGGCCGGTTTCTGGCTTGGTGGGTATTCGATGAAGGTCTCCAGGAACTTCGCCGCTTTCATGGTTGCCAGTCCGGTCAGGTAGACGTTTTTGGCTGTCCAGTCGTAATACTGGTCGGAAACCACGTCGGCCCGCTCAAAGGGGTCCATGCGCAGATTGAAGACTTTCGGTACCCGCAGGCAGACAAACGGCTCGCTCCATACCTCGAACCCGCCTGGTTTGCGTTGTTCGCAGAAAACCGCTTTCCAGTTATCAAAACGCATGGCGACCAGCACACCGTCGTCGTTGAAGTAGTAAAACTCCTTACGTTCGCCCTTCGGTGCCTGGCCGGTCAGGTATGGCAGTTGGTTGTAACCGTCCAGGTGCACCTTGAAGTTGGTGCCTCCCGACGTCGGTGCCCAGCCCTTCAGGAGTTTGTCCTTGACCCCGGTGTCGCCAGCAGCTGCCAGCAAGGTGGGGAACCAGTCCAGTCCCGAAAACATTTCATTGGAGACTTCCCCCGGCTTGATTTTGCCCGGCCAGCGCACCATCGCCGGTACGCGGTAGGCACCTTCCCAGTTGGAGTTCTTCTCGTTACGGAACGGCGTGGTGGCGGCGTCCGGCCAGGACCACTGATTCGGGCCGTTGTCGGTGGTGTAGACGACGATGGTGTTGTCGGTGATTTTCAGGTCATCGAGGGTTTTCAGCAGTTTGCCGACGTCACCGTCGTGCTCAAGCATGCCGTCGGCGTAATCGTTGCCGGGCATACCGCTCTGGCCGGCCATCGACTCACGGACATGAGTGAAGGCGTGCATGCGGGTGGTGTTCATCCAGACGAAAAACGGTTTGTCCGCCTTGGCCTGTTTCTCGATGAACGCTTGGGCCGCCGCTGTGGTTTCGTCGTCGATGGTTTCCATGCGTTTTTTGTTCAACGCGCCGGTGTCTTCGATCTTGCCATCGGCGTAGCTATGAATCACGCCGCGCGGAGAGTTGGCCTTTACGTACTCGGGATCATCCTTGGGCCAGTACGGACGCTCTGGCTCTTCTTCGGCGTTGAGGTGATAGAGGTTGCCGAAGAACTCGTCGAAACCGTGGTTCGTCGGCAGGTACTCGTCCTTGTCGCCCAGGTGATTCTTGCCGAATTGTCCGGTTGCATAGCCTTGGGACTTGAGCGCCTGGGCAATGGTGATATCACGTTTTTGGAGACCTACGGGTGCACCGGGAATGCCTACTTTCGACAGACCGGTTCGCAAAGGCGCCTGCCCGGTAATGAAGGTGGACCGTCCGGCCGTGCAGCTGTTCTCCGCGTAATAGTCGGTGAACAGCATGCCTTCCTTGGCAATCCGGTCGATGTTCGGAGTCTTGTACCCGACCACGCCCATGGAGTAGGCGCTGATGTTGGTCTGGCCGATGTCATCGCCGAAGATCACGAGAATGTTGGGTTTTTCGGCGGCCCCGGCAGTCGCCGAAATCGCCATCACCGAGGCCGCCACCAGGGCGAGTTTCGGTAGCCACTTGCGTATGCGAGTCATCTGACTTGCTCCTTTTGCGCTAGTGTCGCGTGGTGCGACAAACGTTTATTGCAGTCCTGCGTCACGCTTTTTATTGCACTTGCTCGGGAGTGGCGGCCGCCTCGAACGGATAGATCCGGCGCCATTCGGACGCCATGTCGACGATAGTCCAGCCACGGGTTTTTGCTTCGTCCAGGGCTTTGTCCAGGCGCCCGATATCGGACTTGCGGTCATAGGCCCATTCGCGTTTGGCGTCGGTGTGGTGCACCAACCCCATGAATCGTTTGCCGGGGCCGGCGGCAGTCCACTGCAACATTTGCAGGTCGCCGTCGGAATTGCCGAACGCCAGGATTGGCCGCTTGCCGATCACCGCGTCGATGCTTTCCGGTTTGCCGGGGCCGTCGTCGTTGTGGGCCAGTTTGGGCGTGCGCACGATCGAAGCTTTGCCGTCCTTGAACTGGAACGCCGTGACGAAGGTGGTGCCGATCACTTGCTCGGGCGGGATGCCATAGACCTTCTCGGCGAAGGCGCGCATGAACCCGGTGTCGCCACCGGAGACGATGTAGGTCTTGAAGTCCTGACCGCGCAGGTAGTCGAGCATTTCCAGCATCGGCTGGAAGATCATCTCGGTGTACGGCTTGCCGGTCTTCGGATGCCGGGCCTGGCTCAGCCAGGTCTTGGCGTAGTCGTCGAAGGCTTCGGTGGTCATGCCGGTGTGGGTCGCGCCGAAAATCTTCATGATGCCGTCCATGCCGGCGGCGGCGAGTGCCTGGTGATCGTTTTCCAGAACGGCCTTGAAGGGCTGGGTGGTTTTCCATTCCGGGTGCTGCGGCGCGGTGCGCTTGACCTCTTCCAGGGCAAACAGCAGCTCGAAGTACATCGGCTGCTCGCTCCACAAGGTGCCGTCGTTGTCGAACACGGCGATGCGGTCAGCGGGTTTGACGAAGTCCCTGCTGGATTGGTCGGTGACCGTCTGGACGAACTCGATGATGTGCTTTTTCGCCGGGCCGTCATTCCACGACGGCAATGGCTCGTTGGCGTGGGCCAACAGCGGCAGGATCAGCGCGAAGAGCAGCGTCAGCCCGAAACGATGGTGGCTTGATGTCGCGTTCGTCATGGGAATTCCTTCTCGTGGACGGGGTTGAGCGGCCGCAGTGCGGGAACGGTCCGGACGTTGCTGCCTCGCGCCTGACTATGCAGCGTAGACAAGGATTGCCCGAGTTGGCGCAGCGCCTGATCTTCGGTCGATTGACGGCTGTAACAGGCGCGTAACAGGTCCTGCAGGCGCGGGCCGAGGACGCTCAATTTCAGGCCTCCGCGGCTACGTTTGAGCCACAGGTACAGGGCGCTGAGTTGCGCCGGTCGGGCGTTGATTTGCGGTGGAATCTGCCGCCAGGCGTAGTCGGCGGATTGCAGCCACGCGGCGTGTCGGGCACGGCGACGGTCGCGCACGGCCAGGCAAGCGCGATGCATGAAAGGCCTTGCGAACCAGCCCAGTATCAGCACTGCCGGCAGCAGCAAGACAACCAGCCAGTGCCTGGAAAAATGCACGCGACTGTGCTCGCCCATTTGTTTCAGGTCTTCGGCAATCGAGAACACTGGCGTGTAAGCGCTGTTGGCGATGGCCTCGAAGCTCACTGCCGGTACTTGCGCGGTGCGGGTTTGCTGGCTGCTGGCATCCCACCATTTCAGCTCGATCGCGGGCAGGCTGTGATGGCCTTCGCTGTCGATACGGTAAGTCACGGTGTCGATGCGTTGGCCGCCGGTGAAGTTGCCCCGGCCGTCGTCCAGGCTGCTGATTTGCGGGTTCTTCGGGTAACGGCTCAGGCCGCTGACCTCGCCCAATGACGGCGCGGGCAGCGACATGGCCATGGCGTTGTCGGCCTGCAAGGTCAGTTGCCGGGTCAGGCTGTCCCCGACCTTCAGAGGCGTTGCCGAGTCGATGACTTTTTGCGTGAAACGCAGCCCTTGCGCTACCAGTACCGGCTCGCCAGGCTTGAACCCCGGCGGTTGTGTGGCGGTGAAATGCATCGGCTGACTTTGCGCACTCAACCGGGCGCTGGCCTGACCCGGCGTGGCCTGCACGGTCAGCGCCGGAATGTCAAAACCCCGGGCCAGATTCGGGCTGATCCGGTAGCTGTAGCGCATGCCGTTGAACGCCTTGCCGTCCAGCGTCTGGTTGATGTGCTCGGCGTGGCCGTCGGGCGGCAGCACCAGCGCGCCGGGCAGTTTCAGGTCGGGCAGGGCGGGGGCGTCGGTGAACCAACTGTCGGTGAGGACGTCGAGTTGCAGTTCCAGGAGACCGCCGACCATGACCGGGTCAGCGGGTTGCAGGCGCGTCTGGATGCGCAGTTCGGGTTCGGCGGCGAGGGCGGATGTGATGATCAGGCAGCAGAGCAAGGCGCAGAGATTTGCGGTGAGTGAACCGACGCCATCGCGAGCAGGCTCGCTCCCACAGTTGATTGGATTGAAATCAAATTTTTGTGATCGCCACAAATCCTCTGTAGGAGCCGGCTTGCCGGCGATGGCCATCACCCGATTCATGGCTTGCCCCCCGCCTGATCCTGCAAGCTGAATTTCTGCTTGAGGAATTTCGCTGGCGATGTCGTCAGGTTCTGCAACCACAACGCGTCCGACGTCGCCTGCTCGGTCTCCACGGCTTTGCTTTGTCCCTTGCCCGGCGCCTTGTCCATCTTGATTTCGTCGGGTTTGACCTCAGGCGCGTTCTGTTCGGCGCTCTCGGTGTCTTTCTCCAGGGCGATGGCCAATGCCAGATTGGCCGAGGCCTCCGGGAACTGTGGTTGCAGCTTCAACGCCTGGGTGTAGGCCGCGATGGCCTGATCAAACTTGAAACGACGCACGTAAATATTGCCCAGGTAGAAATACGCCTGGGGTGTTTCCAGTCGTGCAAAACTCGCCAGCGCGAGGTCAAAATCCGCCGCGTTATAGGCTGCGATGCCTTTCCAGTACGGATCGACAAAAAGCGCAGCGGCCTGCGGGAAATGCTCATGTTCGAAGGCCCAGCGACCTTGCTGGTCAGGGGTGAAAAATGCATCGGTCAAAGCGTTGGCCTGGGCATTCGTCGGCTGAAAACCGACACCCAGCGCCAGCAGCAAACCGGCCGTCCAGTTCAGGCTCCAGCCTTTGCGCACGCAGAAAAACGCGATCAGCAGCAGCGGCCAGCACAGCCAGTATCCGGCGTCTTTCCAATGCAACTCACGCTGCTCGTCACTGGCCGCCTGGAAATGTTGCCGGGCGTGCAGTTCGATCCAGTCCAGATCGTTGTCATTGAGCGTCAGGCTGCCCAGTGGCGCCGCCATGGCTGATGCCAACTGCTTGAGCGCGGCCTGATCGAAACTGCCGAGGGCCGGGCGGCCGTTGCTGTCGGTGCGCGGCTGGCCATTGGCGTCACGAATGATCCCGCCATCCTCGCGCCCGACCGCGAGGATCAACACTTGCAGCGTGCTGTCGTTCAGTTGCTTGCCCAGGCCGGCGAGTTGCGAGGTGTCGGCGCCGTCGGTGATCAACAACAACGTGCCCGGCGTTTTCTCCGCCGCCAACAGGCGTTTGGCCTCGTCGATCACCGCGCCGACATCTTTCCCCGGTTTGCCGATCAGGTCGCTGCTCAATGCCTGGATAAACGTATCGAGCAACGCTGGATCGTCGGTTGGCGGCAGCACCAGATGCGCGCTGCCGGCGTAGGCGATCAGCGCGTTGCGGGCACCGGCGCGGCGCTGGATCAGGTCGTGCAGTTTGTGTTTGACCGCTTCCAGGCGACTGGGCGGCACGTCGCTGGCGTCCATCGAGGGCGACAGGTCAATGGCAATGATCAGCGGCGCACGATTTTCCAGAAAGTCCGGCCGGTCCTGCTCCCAGGTCGGACCGGCAGCGGCGAGGGCGCCCAACATCAACAGCGCGCATACCAGATGCACCGGCCGCAAGCGCTGTTGGTCCTGCGGGGTTATCAGCAAGTGCGGCAGCAAGTGTTCGGCAATGTTGCTGCGCAAACGCCGCTGCACATCCCGGCTGCGCCTCCAGAGCCACGGCAGCAAGGCACCCAACGGCACGAGCAAGAGCCACAGCGGACGGAGGAAGTGCAAGTCGCTGAGGTTGATCTCCATCTCAAGCCTCCTGCCGCTGACGCGCGAGGCTCAGGTGCGGACGCAGCAGGGCGCCGAGATGGTAGAGCGCGAGCAAACCGATAGCGGCGCCGAGCGGCCACCAGAACAGATCCCTTTTCGGTTGGTGGCTGAGGGTTTTCACCTGGTGCGGGGTCAGCGTGTCGAGGGTGCTGTAGACCTGATCCAGCGCGGTGCGGTCTTCGGCGCGGAAGAACTTGCCACCCGTGGCGTCGGCGATCTGCTTCAAGCCTTGCAGGTTGACCTTGGCTTCGCCTTCGGCGCTCGGGTCGCCAATGCCGATGGTGTGAATCACCACACCTTTGGCGGCGGCCATCGACGCCGCGTGATCCGGGGTGATGGCGCTGCTGGTGTCGTTGCCGTCGGTGAGCAGGATCAGGATTTTTTCCTGTTCATGGGCCTGATCCAGCAACTTCAGGCTCAGGCCAATCGCATCGCCGATGGCGGTGTTGGGCCCGGCCATGCCGATGCCAGTGTCGTCCAGCAACAGCGACAGGCTGGCGTGATCCAGTGTCAGCGGCGCCTGCGGATACGCGCCGCTGCCGAACACGATCAGGCCCAGGCGATCTTCTTTACGCTTGTCGATAAAACCGTGGACCACGTCCTTGACCGCCGCCAGACGATTGATTTTCTGCCCGTTGGCATCGGTGAAATCAGTGGTTTCCATTGACTGGGAGATGTCGATGGCCAGCATCAGATCGCGCACCGGTTGCTGGCGTTCGATGGGTTTTTCCACGAACACCGGGCGTGCGGCCGCAAGCAGCAATAGCGCCCAGACCAGCAGGTTCAGGAGCAATTGCCAGCGATTGTTGCGTGTACCGGCGGCGCTTGGCGCCTGACCGACCGCGCGGCTCATGGCGCCGAAAAACGGCACCCGCACGGCGCTGCGGGCTTCGCGGTAATCGGGCAGGTAGCGGTAACCCAACCAGGGCAGCGGCAGGAGCAGTAACAGCCAGGGGTAATCAAGCTGCCACATGGTGCGACTCCACCCAGTGTTTGCAGGTGTCGAACAGCTGCTGACGCTGATCATTGGGCAACGCCAGCAATGTTGCATCCGGCGCATAGGCCAGCAACGCCAATTGCCGGCTGAAATCCGCCGGCAACGGCTGCGCACTGTGCTGCGCCAGAAATGCCTGCCAACGCTCATTACCTAACGCCGCAGGACCTTGTAGGAGCCGGCTTGCCGGCGATGGCGTCCGCGAGGGCTGTGCAAATCTCAAGGGCCCCATCGCCGGCAAGCCGGCTCCTACAGAGGTTGTATTCCAACTCATAGGCATCGACAGGGCTACGCGTTTGAGCAGTTCGGGGAGTTCGCGCAGGGCGCTGATTTGATCATCGCTGCTTTGCAGTTCAGCCAGCCGCACCAATGCCTCGCGCCGATACCGATCCCGCCGCCACTGCCAATACCGCCGCGCGCCTACCAGCAACACAGCAGCCATCAACACCGCCAGCAACCCCCACCAGCCCCACGTCTGCGGCGCGTAACTGATGGGCGCCGGCAGGGCCATTTCCTTGAGTTGCTCAATGCTCGGCACGTTCGGGTTCATCGCCGCCCCCCGCCGAGTTTGCCCAGTTCCGCGCGCAGTTGTGCTTGCGCCTCGGTCGCCGTACTGAACATCATCAACGGCACCTGACTGCGGCGCAGCAGCGTGGCGACATCCTTGAGCCGACCGCTGAGAAAATCCCCCAGCGGCTGATGAACACTGCGTTGTTCGACCGCCAGTTCGACTTGCAACTGACCTTGAGTAATCAGCAAACGGCCGTTTTTCGGCAGGTTCAACGCCAACGGGTCGTACACCTGCATGGCGATCACATCGTTGTGCGCCGCCAGTTGCCGCATCAGTTGCAAGGTGCGTTCACCCGCGCCGGCAAAGTCGCTGACGATGCAGATCAGGTGATCGTGACCGGCCACTGCCAGGCACTGTTGCAGGACTTTATCGAGCTGATCCTCGCCCTCGGCGTCCGGGTTGGCCGCGCTCAATGCCTGATTCTGCTGGACGATGCGACTGCACAGCGCCTCGATCCGTTTGCGGCTGCGCAACGGGGCAATCGCGTCGATCCGTGAGTCGTTGAATACCAACCCTCCAACCCGGTCGCCCGCGTTGAACACCATCCACGCCGCCAGTGCGCCGAGTTCGGCGGCAACCGCGGATTTGAAACTGCGTTGCGAGCCAAAAAACATCGACATGCGCTGGTCCACGAGGATCAACGCCGGGCGATCGCGCTCTTCGGTGAACGTGCGCACCACCGGTTTGCCGGTGCGCAGTGAGGCGCGCCAATCGAGGTGGCGCAAGTCGTCCCCCGGTTGATAGCGGCGCAACTCATCGAAATTCAGCCCGCGGCCCCGCAGCCGCGAGGCGTGGTTGCCGGCGAGGATGCTGCCTTGCGGCTGGCGTGCGAGGAAACTCAGGTCACGGGCCTTGAATTCCAGCGCCATCAATTGCGCCAGAGAGACATAGACCAGACCGTCGACACTTTTTATTTTCAACATCAGGCAGGAATCGCAACGTTATCGAGCAGGCGATCCAGCACCTGATCGGCCGTGACGCCATCAGCGACCGCGTCATAACTCAGCTGCAAACGATGCCGCAGCACCGGATGCACCACGGCGCGCACGTTGTCCGGCGAGACAAAATCCTGCCCCTGCAACCAGGCATCGGCGCGGGCGCAACGGTCCAGGCCGATGCCGCCGCGCGGGCTGGCGCCGATGGCGATCCAGCGGCCCAGGTCCGCGTCGTAATCCGTCGGATGGCGGGTGGCGTTGATCAGGTCGATCAGGTAACGATCGATAGCCGGGGACACATGGATGGCGTTGACTTCCCGGCGTGCAGCGAAAATCACTTCCTGCGACAGCGCGAAACCCTGCACCGGCGCGGTCTTGGCGCCTGTCGCAAACTCCTCTTCACGTAGCAGCCGAAGCACTTGGCTCTCGTTTTCCGCGCTCGGGTAATCGAGCAATACCTTCATCAGAAAACGGTCCATCTGCGCTTCCGGCAGCGGGTAAGTGCCCTCCTGTTCGATGGGGTTTTGGGTGGCGACCACGATGAACAATTCCGGCAGCCCATGGCTGTTGCCGGCCACGGTGATTTGCCGTTCTTCCATCGCTTCCAGCAGGGCCGCCTGGACCTTGGCCGGTGCGCGGTTGATTTCGTCGGCCAGAATCAGGTTGCCGAACAGTGGACCGGGCTGGAACCGGATTTCGTTCTTGCCATCGATCTGGTGCAGCACTTCGGCCCCGGTGATGTCCGACGGCAGGAGATCAGGGGTGAACTGGATGCGGCTCATCTTCGCGTCCAGGTGTTTGGCCAGCGCTTTCACCGTGCGGGTCTTGGCCAGCCCGGGCAAGCTTTCCAGGAGCAAATGGCCGTTAGCGAGGAGGCCCAGCAGAATCTGCCGGATCACTTGATCCTGGCCCAGCACCGCTTCGGCGATGCTGGCTTGCAGGGCATTGAGGTCGTTGAGTGCGGTCATTGAGGGGCCTTTATTCAAGTCGCCAAAGGCGTTGGCAGGTTGATCAATAAAACTGGCGATCCCTGTTCACTTCTAGAAGAACGCCAAGGTCAGGTTGACGCTGAATCCGTTGCCTTCAGGCCGGTTCTTGGTGTCGAACTCCGGGATCCAGCGAGCGTTGACGCTGGCCTGGGCGTCGGCGAACTTGCCCGCCCAGCCCACCGTCGGTCCGGCGCCCACCGAGCGTCCGCGAAAGCCGCTGTTGGCGCCTGACCCGGAGTCATCGGTGAGCTGCTGGATGTAGCCCGCGGCCATGCCGGCGTTCCAACCGTTGCCGAAGCCGTGGGTCCATAGCGCATCGAGGGTGAAGAGGTTGCCGTTCTTGTAGTCCGTGGCGTCGTTTTCGGTGTAGAACTCCAGTCCCCCGGACAAGGTGAACTCGCCGCCCTTGCCGTCGAGGTGAGTGAAGGCCACGGTGGGCATGAAGGTGTAATTGTTCTGCCCGGCGTTGGCCAGGCGATCATCGTTGTAAGCGCCGGTCGGCAGGTAGATCGGCAAGGACAACGAGAGGTGGTTGACCTCGTCGAAGTGGTAGCCGGCAGCGATGGGCGTCACCAGCAGGTCGGCGAACTGGGTGCCGCTATCTTCCGTTCCCAGCGTCCGGCCACGAGGCCCGGTGACGCTCGCGGTAATGTCGGTGTACTGCACCGGCACGCCAATCGCCGACGCGTAATTCCAGCGACCCTTGCCGGTATCCCAGACATGAGTGAAGTTGGCCATGGTGTAAGACACTTGCAGCTCAAGCCCGGCACTCAATGCGCCAACGATAGGCACTTGCACGTTGCCCTTGAGCTCGCCGTCGTACCAGAAACTGCTCAACGACATCACCCAACCAGGTTCCGGTGGCACGATCCCGGCATTGGAAAACACCTGCAAGCCGGTCATCGGCCGGCCACCGCCACCTTCTGCCGCCAGTACCAGAGGGCTGCTGCCCGCCACGCAGAGGGCCAACAAAGGACGTACCACAAAAGACCTGGCCATGGCTGGCTCCGCTTATTGATTTTGTGGGATGACTGGCGTCAACAAGGGCATTTTCCACTCGCCGCTGGAGACTTCCGGTCTTGGCAGGTACAGGCGCAGGACACCGTAGAAAGGCCCGTTCGGCGCTGGCAGCCAATTACTTTGCAGGTCCTTGGCCGGGGCTTTGTGCTGCACGTAAAGGGTCAGGCCACCGTCGGCATCCAGCTTGAGATCCGGCAGCATTCTCGAGTTGATCAGGTAGCGATTCAGCGGGTTGGCGACCAGCAATTTGTTCTTGCCGTCGTACATCGTCAGCGACCAGAACGCGTCGGCCGGGGGCAGGGCGCCCTTGTCGAAATGCAGCGTGTAGTCGTGTTTCGAGGCATCGACCGGCTGGCCGTCCTTATCGACGAAATAGCCGATGTAATTCGCCTCTTCGGCGGAGTTGCCGAAGATCCCCATGTTGGCGCCGGCGTAGCGGTAAAGGTAGTTACCATTGAGGTGGTCGCGGGTGCCGAACAAATCGCCGCTGCTGACCTGGTGGCTGTCGACCTTGTCCTTTTTAAACTGTGCGAATTCGGCCTTGGCGTCGGCGATGCCGTCTTCCAGGGCTTTGCGCTGACTGGCAGGCAGCTCGTTGGGTTTGAACGGCTTGCCGGCTTCGATGCCGATTTTGGCGAAACGCGCCAGCAAGTCTTTCTCCGCGTCCTGGGGCGGGGCAAACGACAGCATGAAATTCAGGTAGCCGAACAGTTCCGGGGTTTCGCTCATGGTTGGCGTGGGCTTGGGCCAGTCGACCTTCGGCGCGGCAGGCGGGGCCTTTTGTTTAACGTAGTGGCTCAGCGGCTCGATCTTGTATCCCTTCTGGATGCCCTTGACCTTGCCCAGGTCTTTTTCGTCGAACAACTGCGTGCGATACAGCGCGTAGGCGATGTTGGTTTCACTGCGCAGCAGACGGTCGATTTCAACCGGTTGCTGACCTTGCCAGTTCGGCCCGGCGATCATGAAATGCCCGCCGGCGTTGCCCGTGCTGCGGGTGCCCAGATACGCAAAATTCTGCGTATAGGCGTCGATCAGTTGCACCGAGTAGTAACGGTGTTCTTCAATGGGCGGCAGGGTCAGCACCACTGGTTCGGCGCGCAGGTCCATCCAGATAAACGAGTAGGGCGTGTCGGCGTTAGGCGTGACGAAGGCCGTGTCCTTGGCGGTGAATGCCTGTGCGGTGTTGCCGATCTGATTGAGCGGTGCCTTGAAGTTCGGGCTCTTCTTGTCGACCGCCTGGGTGTAGAGGGTCTTGTACATTTCCACCACCGGGTAGCCGTACAAATAAGCTTCCTTGGCGATGGCCCGTGCTTCTTCCGGGCTGGCGGTGAATCCGGTCTTTTGACTGACGCTGACGTCTTGAGCGCCAACGCCGCAACTGACAAACATGCTCATCAGGCTGTAACCGGCCGCGCGAATTGCACCGTGCATAAATAAGGTCCTTATTTGCCGAAGGTGACGTTGATCCCCGCGAACAATGTGAACTGCGGCAAGCCATCGCCCTTGCGCTCGACGGTCCACTGCGGCTCGATGAAGGCGTTGAGAATATTGGACCCGGATTTCCAGACCTTGCCGGCACCCAGGCCGAGGGGGATGTAATGGGTGTCGTTCTTCAGGTCGAAGGTCCAGGTGGCGGTGGAGCGCAGGTACCAGCCTCTATCGAGGTTGTGAATGACAAACGGTTGCAGGGTGGCCGATTCGACATGCGGGCGGTCGCTGTCGCCGGCAAAAGAGCTCTGGTATTGCACCAACGCACCGAGCAAGCCACGGGGCGATGAATCAATCGCAATGGCCGCCAGCCCCGCTTGCCACTTGCCGGTGCCGAGCTCGTCCCGATCGGCGTAGGGCGCGGTGATCATCGGGCCAATGCCCAACTGCACGCCTTCGGTCTTGAGCAGGAAGATATCGAACAGGTTCAGATCGCCTTCGCCGGTGCTGTAGCCACCGTGCGGATCGGGACGCGTACTGATCGGCGCGGTGGCGCGCAGCAATTGCGGGACGCCGATGAAATCATTGGGTGCAATCGGCAGGGTGCCGCGCACCAGCAGGTCGTTGGTGTGGATATTCGAGTCGTAGTACTTCGGGGTGTAGTAGTCCTGCAGGTTCATCCCCGGTGCGAGGTTCAACGGGTTGTTGCTTTTGTTGGCCGTTTCGGCGTTGTCGGCCTGAGCACAAACGGCGGACGTTATTGAAACCGCCAACAAAAGGGCGCTCGCACCTGGAGTGTTCGACATGATTCCCCGGTTCCTTGGTGGCTCATTGGTCTACTCGGCACTTGGCGGCCGTTACTGCGTAATCTCTTTCCTATCAAGCCTGTAGGACATGTCTGATGACGTTAGCAGTTGCGCGCGGGTTATCCAGTCGAAGGGATTAATTCGTTGGTGTTGCGTATGGCAGAAACGAAAAGCAAGTACTCAGCGCTTGTTCATCTGCTCACGCTGCCGCTCCTCCTGTTCCCGCAGCTCCGGCGTAAACTCGGCCCCAAAATCCTCCGCCTCGAACACCTGGCGAATCTCGATTTCGGCTTCGGTGCCGGGCATTGGGTTGGGGCAGCGCTTGACCCATTCGATGGCTTCTTCTTTCGACTTCACCTGCCATAACCAAAATCCGGCAATCAGTTCCTTGGTTTCGGCAAACGGGCCGTCGATCACTGAGCGTTTGTCGCCCGAAAAACGCACGCGAGCGCCTTTACTGCTTGGGTGCAGACCTTCTCCCGCCAGCATGATCCCGGCCTTGACCAGTTCCTCGTTGTAATTGCCCATCGCGGTCAGCAGTTCTTCGCTGGGCATGACGCCGGCTTCGGAGTCCGTGCTGGCTTTGACAATGATCATGAATCGCATGGCTTTTCTCCACTGGATTTGAGTGATTCACAGCATGGTCGAATGGCCATGACCTGAATCGACAGCACAACGCACAAATTTTTGGCTGTACACGGACCTGTGGGGGCGAGACCGGCTTGCCGGCGAAGAGGCCCTTACATTCACCGACTGATCTAACGCCTTCGCGAGCAGGCTCGCTCCTACAGGGTTGCAGTGTTGCGAAAACTGCATCACTGCGGGTATTCATGTTCTGTGGTGAGTTATCACGATTTGTATCCGGGGTAGGTCACCGGACCATTTCATGGTTAACTTCTGCCTCGTCGAATTCTCCACATCAACGTTCAGAAGGACTCCGTTCATGGCTCAAGTCACTCTTAAAGGCAACCCGGTTCAAGTCAACGGCCAACTGCCACAAGCCGGTTCCAAGGCGCCAGCCTTTTCCCTGGTTGCCGGCAATCTGTCCGATGTGACCCTGGCGAGCTTCGCCGGCAAGCGCAAAGTGCTGAACATCTTCCCAAGCGTCGACACGCCAACTTGCGCCACGTCGGTGCGCAAGTTTAACGCCCAGGCCAACGATGTCGCCAACACCGTGGTGCTGTGCATCTCCGCTGACCTACCGTTCGCCCAGGCCCGTTTCTGCGGCGCCGAAGGCCTGGAAAACGTACAGAACCTGTCGACCCTGCGCGGTGCCGAGTTCATCGAGAACTACGGCGTGGCCATTGCCGATGGTCCGCTCAAAGGCCTGACCGCCCGTGCCGTTGTGGTACTGGACGAGAACGACAACGTGCTGCACAGCGAGCTGGTCAAGGAAATCGCTGAAGAGCCGAACTACGAAGCGGCGCTCGCTGTTCTGAAATAAGCATACCTTTACAATTGTTAACGGCCTGGCCCTGTCCAGGCCGTTTTCATTTGTGCTTCAGTGTCTTAGATAAATCTCCTGTTACGTAAGCCGAAGGTAAATTGCCGGTAAAGGCGCTTTGCTAAATCCCCGCCAGTGCTTATCGTTCAGCCTCCCGTAGAAAAAGCCCACGCGCCCAATGGTTGATCATTCAATGCAATCCTCTGCTCCCCGTAGTCCTCGTCGCTGGCTGTTCGGCCTGCTTGTCCTGTTGGTCATCGCCGGCCTGTGCTGGAAATTCTGGCCTGGCAGTGCTGCGCCAAAAGAAGGCAACGGACAAAAAGCCGTGGCCGGGCACACCGGCAGGGCCGGGGGGATGCGTCCTGGATTCGGCGGGGCGACCGGGCCGGTTCCGGTGCGTGTGGCGCCGGCGGTCAAGGGTGACTTCCCGCTGTATTACAAGGCGTTGGGCACCGTGACGGCGCTGAACACCATTAATGTGCGCAGCCGGGTGGGCGGCGAACTGATCAAGGTATCGTTCGAAGAAGGGCAGATGGTCAAGGCCGGTGACTTGCTGGCGGAAATTGATCCACGCCCTTACCAGAACGCTTTGCTGCAAGCCGAAGGCACCTTGTTGCAGAATCAGGCGCAACTGAAAAACGCGCAGGTCGATGTCGAGCGTTATCGCAACCTGTACCGCGAAGACAGCATCGCCAAGCAAACCCTGGACACCGCCGAAGCGCTGGTCGGCCAGTATCAAGGCACGGTCAAGACCAATCAGGCGGCGGTCAACGACGCCAAGCTCAATCTCGAATTCACCAAAATCCGTGCGCCGATAGCCGGCCGTGTGGGCCTGCGTCAGCTCGACGTCGGCAACCTGGTGGCGGCCAACGACACAACGGCGCTGGCGATCATCACCCAGACCCAGCCGATCAGCGTGGCGTTCACCTTGCCGGAAAACAGCCTCGACGTGGTGCTGACCCGCTATCGCAGCGGCGCCAAGTTGCCCGCCGAAGCGTGGAACCGTGGCGACACCCAAATACAGGCCACCGGTGTATTGCAGAGCCTCGACAACCAGATCGACGTCACCACCGGCACCCTGAAATTCAAGGCGCGCTACGAAAACCGTGATCAGGCGCTGTTCCCCAATCAGTTCGTCAACGTCCACCTGTTGGCCGACACCCTCAAAGGCGTGGTACTCGCGCCGTCTGCAGCGATTCAATTCGGCACCAACGGCACCTTCGTCTATGCGATGGATGGCGACAAGAAAGTCACGATCCGCCAGTTGAAAGTCGGCGCCAGCGATGGAGACAACACCGTAATCACCGAAGGACTGGCCGCCGGCGATCGTGTCGTCCTGGAAGGCACCGACCGCCTGAAGGAAGGCAGCGAAGTAGAAGTGGTCAACGACACCAAGGATGTGCCGACCACCCCGACCGGGCACCTGCAAGGCAAATCGGCGGCCGACGCGACTGAGCCGGCGACCACCGACAAGGCGAAAAAGGGCGGCGCATGAACATCTCGCGGCTGTTCATCCTTCGCCCGGTCGCCACGACCCTGAGCATGCTGGCCATTATTCTGGCCGGCGTGATCGCCTATCGGCTGTTGCCGGTATCGGCGTTACCACAGGTCGATTACCCGACCATTCGCGTGATGACCCTCTATCCCGGCGCCAGCCCGGACGTCATGACCAGCGCCGTCACCGCGCCGCTCGAACGCCAGTTCGGTCAGATGCCGGGTCTCACCCAAATGGCCTCGACCAGCTCCGGCGGCGCTTCGGTGCTGACCCTGCGGTTCAGCCTCGACATCAACATGGACGTCGCCGAGCAGCAGGTGCAAGCCGCGATCAACGCCGCGACCAATCTGCTGCCCAAGGACCTGCCGGCGCCGCCGGTGTACAACAAGGTCAACCCGGCGGACACCCCGGTGCTGACCCTGGCGATTACCTCCAAAACCATGCTGTTGCCCAAGCTCAATGATCTGGTCGATACGCGCATGGCGCAGAAAATCGCCCAGATCAGCGGCGTCGGCATGGTCAGCATTGCCGGCGGCCAGCGTCAGGCGGTGCGGATCAAGGTCAACCCTGAAGCCCTGGCGGCCAACGGCCTGAACCTGTCGGACGTGCGCACCCTGATCGGCGCCTCCAACGTCAACCAGCCCAAGGGCAACTTCGACGGCCCGACCCGGGTCTCGATGCTCGATGCAAACGATCAACTGACCTCGCCCAAGGATTACGCCAACCTGATTCTGGCCTACACCAACGGCGCGCCGTTGCGGCTCAAGGACGTGGCGGAAATCGTCGATGGGGCGGAGAACGAACGCCTCGCAGCCTGGGCCAATGAGAATCAGGCGGTGTTGCTGAACATTCAGCGCCAGCCGGGCGCCAACGTCATCGAGGTGGTCGACCGGATCAAGGCCTTGCTGCCGAGCATCACCGACAACCTGCCGGCCGGTCTCGAGGTCACCGTACTGACCGACCGCACCCAAACCATCCGCGCATCGGTCACCGACGTGCAACACGAACTGCTGATCGCCATCGCGCTGGTGGTGATGGTCACGTTCCTGTTCCTGCGTCGGGCCAGCGCCACGATCATTCCATCGGTGGCCGTGCCGCTGTCGCTGATCGGCACCTTCGGCGTGATGTACCTCGCCGGTTTCTCGGTGAACAACCTGACCCTGATGGCGCTGACCATCGCCACCGGTTTCGTGGTGGACGATGCGATCGTCATGCTGGAGAACATTTCCCGGTTCATCGAAGAGGGCGACAGCCCGTTGAACGCGGCGCTCAAGGGCGCCAAGCAGATTGGCTTTACCCTGATTTCCCTGACGCTGTCGCTGATCGCGGTACTGATTCCGCTGCTGTTCATGGCCGACGTGGTAGGGCGCTTGTTTCGCGAATTTGCCATCACCCTGGCGGTGGCGATCCTGATTTCCCTGGTCGTGTCGTTGACCCTGACACCGATGATGTGCGCGCGGCTGCTCAAGCGTGAACCCAAGGAAGAAGAGCAAGGCCGCTTCTACCGGGCCAGCGGCGAAGCAATTGATTGGATGATCGCGGCTTACGGGCGCAAGTTAAAGTGGGTTCTCAAGCATCAACCGCTGACGTTGCTGGTGGCCATCGGCACTTTGGCGCTGACGGTGTTCCTTTACATGGTCGTGCCGAAGGGCTTCTTCCCGGTGCAGGACACCGGGGTGATTCAGGGGATTTCCGAGGCGCCGCAGTCAATTTCCTTTGCGGCGATGAGCGAGCGGCAGCAGGAACTGGCGAAAGTGATCCTCGCGGATCCTGCCGTCGAAAGCCTGTCGTCCTACATCGGTGTCGATGGCGATAACTCGACGTTGAACAGCGGTCGCCTGCTGATCAACCTCAAATCCCATGGCAACCGTGACCTGAGCGCCACGGAGGTGATTGCCCGCCTGCAACCGGAACTCGACAAACTGGTCGGTATCCGTCTGTTCATGCAGCCGGTGCAAGACCTGACCATCGAGGACCGGGTCAGCCGCACCCAGTACCAGTTCAGCATGTCGTCGCCGGATTCCGAGCTGCTCAGCCTGTGGAGCAGTCGATTGGTTGAGGCTTTGGCCCAGCGGCCGGAACTGACCGACGTCGCCAGCGACCTTCAGGACAAAGGCTTGCAGGTTTACCTGGTGATCGACCGCGATGCCGCGTCGCGGGTCGGCGTATCGGTGTCGAACATCACCGACGCGCTGTACGACGCCTTCGGCCAACGGCAGATTTCGACCATTTACACCCAGGCCAGCCAGTACCGTGTGGTCCTGCAATCGCAGTCCGGCGAGAAAATCGGCCCGGACGCGCTGAACCAGATTCACGTCAAGACCACCGATGGCGGGCAAGTGCGCCTGTCCAGCCTGGCGCACATCGAAGAGCGTCAGGCGCAACTGGCGATCACCCACATCGGCCAGTTCCCGGCGGTGATGATGTCCTTCAACCTCGCGCCCGGCGTGGCGCTGGGGCATGCAGTGCAAATCATCGAGCAAGTGCAAAAGGACATCGGCATGCCGATTGGCGTGCAGACCCAGTTCCAGGGCGCGGCCGAGGCGTTCCAGGCTTCGCTGTCGAGCACCTTGCTGCTGATTCTGGCGGCGGTGGTGACCATGTACATCGTGCTCGGCGTGCTCTACGAGAGCTACATCCACCCGATCACCATCCTCTCGACCTTGCCCTCGGCGGCGGTCGGCGCCTTGCTGGCGTTGCTGTTGAGTGGCAATGACCTGGGGATGATCGCGATCATCGGCATCATCCTGCTGATCGGTATCGTGAAGAAGAACGCGATCATGATGATCGACTTCGCCCTCGATGCTGAGCGCAATCAGGGCATGGACCCGGAAACGGCGATCTATCAAGCCGCGCTGCTGCGGTTCCGGCCGATTCTGATGACCACGCTGGCGGCGTTGTTCGGCGCGGTGCCGTTGATGCTCGCCACCGGTTCTGGCGCTGAGTTGCGTCAGCCGTTGGGTCTGGTGATGGTCGGTGGCTTGTTGGTGAGTCAGGTACTGACACTGTTCACCACGCCTGTTATCTACCTGTACTTCGACCGCCTCGGTCGTCGTTGGGGCCGCAAGTCCGAGTCCGTGGAAGTGGTCGAGCAGCCATGAACCTCTCCGGACCTTTCATCAAGCGCCCGGTCGCGACCATGTTGCTGAGCCTGGCGATCATGCTGCTGGGCGGGGTGAGCTTCGGCTTGCTGCCGGTGTCGCCGCTGCCGCAAATGGATTTCCCGGTGATCGTGGTTCAGGCCAGCCTGCCCGGCGCGAGCCCGGAGGTAATGGCCTCGACCGTGGCCACGCCGCTCGAACGTTCCTTCGGCGCCATTGCCGGGGTCAACACCATGAGCAGTCGATCCAGCCAGGGCTCGACCCGGGTCATTTTGCAGTTTGACCTCGACCGCGACATCAACGGCGCGGCGCGGGAAGTGCAAGCGGCGATCAACGCCTCTCGCAACCTGCTGCCGAGCGGGATGCGCAGCATGCCAACCTACAAGAAGGTAAACCCGTCCCAGGCGCCGATCATGGTGCTGTCGCTGACCTCGGACGTTTTGGAAAAGGGCCAACTCTACGATTTGGCCTCGACGATCCTGTCCCAGAGCCTGTCCCAGGTGCAGGGCGTGGGCGAAGTACAGATCGGCGGCAGCTCTTTGCCGGCGGTGCGTATCGAGCTCGAACCGCAAGCGCTCAACCAGTACGGCGTGGCGCTGGACGATGTGCGTAACACCATCGCCAACGCCAACGTGCGCCGGCCCAAGGGCTCGGTCGAAGACGGTCAGCGTTTGTGGCAGGTTCAGGCCAACGATCAACTGGAAAAGGCCAAGGACTACGAGTCGCTGATCATCCACTACAACGGCGGTGCGGCACTGCGCCTGAAGGATGTGGCCAAGGTCAGCGACGGCGTCGAAGACCGCTACAACAGCGGTTTCTTCAACGACGACGCGGCAGTGCTGCTGGTGATCAACCGCCAGGCCGGCGCCAACATCATTGAGACCGTCAACGAGATCAAGGCCCAGCTCCCGGCACTGCAAGCGGTGCTGCCGGCCAGCGTCAAACTGAACCTGGCCATGGACCGCTCGCCGGTGATCAAGGCGACCCTGCATGAAGCGGAAATGACCCTGCTGATTGCCGTGGCGCTGGTGATTCTGGTGGTGTTCCTGTTCCTCGGTAACTTCCGCGCTTCGCTGATTCCGACCCTCGCGGTGCCGGTGTCGCTGGTCGGCACCTTCGCGGTGATGTACCTCTACGGGTTCTCGCTGAACAACCTGTCGCTGATGGCATTGATTTTGGCCACCGGGCTGGTGGTGGACGACGCCATCGTGGTGCTGGAGAACATTTCCCGGCACATCGACGAAGGCGTGCCGCCGATGAAGGCCGCTTACCTCGGGGCGCAGGAAGTCGGCTTTACGCTGCTGTCGATGAACGTCTCGCTGGTGGCGGTGTTCCTCTCGATCCTGTTTATGGGCGGGATCATCGAAAGCCTGTTCCGTGAGTTTTCCATCACGCTGGCGGCGTCCATCGTGGTGTCGCTGGTGGTCTCGCTGACGCTGACACCGATGCTGTGCGCCCGTTGGCTCAAGCCACATACGCCGGGTCAGGAAAACCGTTTGCAGCGCTGGAGTCAGCGCGCCAACGAGTGGATGGTCGGCAAATACGCCACCAGTCTCGATTGGGTGCTGCGCCACCGTCGTCTGACATTGCTCAGTTTGATTGTGACAGTTGGCGTGAACATTGCGCTGTATATTGTTGTTCCTAAAACGTTTTTGCCTCAACAGGACACCGGCCAGCTGATCGGTTTCGTGCGCGGCGACGATGGTCTTTCGTTCAGCGTTATGCAACCGAAAATGGAAATCTTCCGCCGTGCCGTGTTGAAAGATGAGGCAGTGGAAAGCGTCGCCGGATTCATCGGCGGCACCAACGGCACCAACAACGCCTTCATGCTGGTGCGTCTGAAGCCGATCAAGGAACGGGCCTTGTCCGCGCAAAAAGTCATCGAACGCCTGCGCAAGGAAATGCCCAAGGTTCCCGGCGCACAGTTGATGCTGATGGCGGATCAGGACCTGCAGTTTGGCGGTGGTCGTGAACAGACCAGCTCGCAGTATTCCTACATCCTGCAAAGCGCCGACCTTGGCGAATTGCGCCAGTGGTACCCGAAGGTCGTCACCGCGCTCAAGGCGTTGCCGGAGCTGACCGCGATTGACGCCCGTGAAGGACGCGGGGCGCAGCAAGTGACCTTGATCGTCGATCGCGATCAGGCCAAGCGCCTGGGCGTCGATATGGACATGGTCACCGCCGTGTTGAACAACGCCTACAGCCAGCGGCAGATTTCGACGATCTACGACAGCCTCAACCAGTATCAGGTGGTGATGGAGGTCAACCCGAAATACGCTCAAGACCCGATCACCCTCAAGCAGGTCCAGGTGATCACCGCCGACGGCGCGCGGATTCCGCTGTCGACCATCGCCCATTACGAAAACAGCCTGGAAGATGATCGCGTCAGCCATGAAGGCCAGTTCGCCTCCGAAAGCATTTCCTTCGACATGGCCGAAGGCGTGACCGTGGAGCAGGGCACTGCGGCCATCGAACGGGCGATTGCCAAGCTCGGTATGCCGGAAGACGTCATCGTGAAAATGGCCGGTACAGCCGATGCCTTTGCCGCCACGCAAAAGAGCCAGCCGTGGATGATTCTTGGCGCGCTGGTGGCGGTGTATCTGGTACTGGGCGTGCTGTATGAAAGCTACATTCATCCGCTGACCATTCTCTCGACCTTGCCGTCGGCGGGGGTTGGCGCGTTGTTGTCGATCTATGCATTGGGCGGCGAGTTCAGCCTGATCTCGTTGCTCGGGCTGTTTTTGCTGATCGGGGTGGTGAAGAAAAACGCCATTCTGATGATCGACCTCGCGCTGCAACTGGAGCGGCAAAAGGGCCTGGAACCGCTGGAGTCGATTCGCAGCGCGTGCCTGCAACGTCTGCGTCCGATCCTGATGACCACGCTGGCCGCGATCCTCGGGGCGTTGCCGCTGCTGCTGAGCCGTGCCGAAGGTGCGGAAATGCGCCAGCCGCTGGGCCTGACCATTATCGGCGGGCTGATCTTCAGTCAGGTGCTGACCCTTTACACCACCCCGGTGGTTTACCTCTATCTCGACAAACTGCGCCATCGTTTCAATAAATGGCGTGGGGTGCGTACTGATGCTGCTCTGGAAACTCCGCTATGACTGACCGTTCGCTTATCAACCTGTCTGCACCGCTGATCACGGCCAGAGGCTCGCGTTTGTTGAGCCTGTCGCTGTGCGTGGCGCTGCTCAGTGCCTGCGCCATCGGCCCGGATTACCAGCGCCCGACGGCCGCCGCGCCGGTGCAGTACAAGGAGGCGGCCGGTTGGCGTCAGGCCAACCCGAGCGATTCCCTGGCCCGCGGTGCCTGGTGGGAGCTGTATGGCGATCAACAGCTCAACGGCCTGATCGACAAACTCAACAGCGCCAACCAGACCGTCGCCCAGTCCGAAGCCCAGTACCGTCAGGCCCAGGCCCTGGTGCGCAGTGCCCGCGGTGCTTTCTTCCCGACGGTGGACCTGACCGTCGGGAAAAACCGTTCCAGCCAGGGCACCGGCAGCAGCAGTTCGAGCCTGAGCAGTTCCTCCAGCGGCATCCGCAACACCTACACGGCCCAGGCCGGGGTCAGTTGGGAGGCCGACGTCTGGGGCAAACTGCGCCGGGGCCTTGAGGCCGACACCGCCAACGCCGAGGCAAGTTTTGCCGATCTGGCGGCGATGCGGTTGAGCCAGCAGTCGGAGTTGGTGCAGAACTACCTGCAATTGCGTGTGATCGATGAGCAAAGGCGCCTGCTGCAAGCGACGGTCGAGGCGTATCAGCGCTCGCTGAAAATGACCGAAAACCAGTATCGCGCCGGCGTTTCCGGCAAGGACGCGGTGGCACAGGCCACCACTCAGCTCAAGAGCACCGAGGCCGAGTTGGTCGATCTGATCTGGCAGCGCGCCCAGTTCGAGAACGCTATCGCCGTACTGATCGGGCTGCCGCCCGCTGAGTTCAGCCTCGCAGAAACCACGGACATCCCGCTGCTGCCCGACGTGCCGCTGAACCTGCCTTCGCAATTGCTCGAACGTCGCCCGGACATCGCCTCTGCCGAGCGCTCGGTGATGGCGGCCAACGCCAACATCGGCGTGGCCAAGGCGGCTTATTACCCGGACCTGACGTTGAGTTTGAACGGCGGTTACAGCAGCAGCACCTCTTCGAACTGGATCAGTGTGCCTAACCGCTTCTGGTCGGTCGGCCCGCAACTGGCAATGACCTTGTTCGACGGCGGTCAGCGCTCGGCGGAAGTGGACCGCAGCGAAGCGGCCTATGACGAAACCGTGGCCAAATACCGTCAGACCGTGCTCGACGGTTTCCGTGAAGTGGAAAACTACCTGGTTCAGCTCAAGGTCCTGGAAGACGAATCCGCCGTGCGCCAACAGGCACTGGACGCGGCGCGTGAGTCGCTGCGCCTGACCCAGAACCAGTACAAGGCCGGGTTGATTGCTTACCTGGATGTGGTCGTGGTGCAAGCCACGGCGCTGAACAATGAACGCAACATGCTGGACTTGTTGCAGAGCCGGCTGATCGCCAGCGTGCAATTGATTGCGGCGCTGGGCGGCGGATGGGACGGCCAGCTAGAACTCAACAACTGATCCCCGAATTCCCGCATTCCCCCGTATCCCTGTAGGAGCTGTCGAGTGAAACGAGGCGGCGATTTTTGATCTTGCTCCAGATCTTCATTGCCTGAAAGAATCGCCGCCTCGTTTCACTCGACAGCTCCTACAGAGGTGTGGGGTGCGGTTCGGGAGTAACGTTTCAGAGGTATTGCGGGCGATCAAACAAGCGTTTCATCGGCTTGATGGCCCTTTGCTAATTTTCTCAGTGCGTTCTTTTGTGCAATCAGTACAATCGCCCGATTTGCCCCCCGAGAACGGAAGCAGTACGGCGGGGTAGTCGCGAGAAATCCAATGCTCATCGGTAGCTATTCACCCACGCTGGTTATCATTTCGCTCTTCGTAGCGATTCTCGCCTCCTATACCGCACTCGACATGACCGGGCGCATTGCCACCGCCAAAGGTCGGGCTGTGCATTTGTGGACGGCGGGCGGGGCTTTTGCGATGGGCATTGGTGTGTGGTCGATGCATTTCATCGGCATGCTCGCGTTCAAATTGCCGATTGACCTTGGCTACGATGTCACGCTGACATCGCTGTCGCTGCTGACCGCGTTCCTGTCCAGCGGCTTCGCCCTGTGGCTGGTCAGCCAGCCACAATTACCGGCCTGGCAACTAGCGTTCGGCGCACTGGTGATGGGGGCCGGCATCAGCGCCATGCATTACACCGGCATGGCCGCCATGAGCATGCAGCCGGGCATCGATTACGACCCGACGCTATTCAGCTTATCGCTGCTGATAGCCGTCGGCGCCTCGGGCGCGGCGTTATGGATCGCCTTCCGCCTGCGCAAGCACACACCTTACGTCCGGCTGATTCGCGGCGGCGCGGCGGTGATCATGGGCATCGCCATCGTCGGCATGCACTACACCGCCATGGCTGCGGCGCAGTTTCCGGACGGCAGTTTTTGTGGCGCGGCCGTCAACGGTTTAAGCGGCAAGGGCCTGGACAGCCTGGTCTTGATCACCACGCTGGCGGTGTTGAGCATCGCCTTGCTCACCTCGATTCTGGATGCGCGTCTGGAGGCGCGCACCGCCGACCTGGCCCGCTCGCTGACCGAAGCCAATCGTGAACTCACCCAACTGGCGCTGCACGACACCCTGACCGGTTTGCCGAATCGGGTATTGCTGGCCGACCGCATCGGCCAGGCCATGTCGAAGGTGCAGGAGCAGGGCGGTTGTTTTGCATTGATGTTCATCGATCTGGACGGTTTCAAACCAGTCAATGATGCCTTCGGCCATCACATGGGCGACCTGCTGCTGCGGGAAGTCGGCTTGCGCCTGCGCGAGGATCTGCGCAGCCAGGACACCCTGGCGCGGATCGGCGGTGACGAATTTGTCTTGCTGGTGCAACTGCGCGACCAGCATGACGCCCTGAACCTGGCGGCCCGTCAGGTCGGAATGATCGCGCGCTCGTTCCGCGTCGCCGAACATGATTTGCAGATTTCAGCCAGTGTCGGCATCGCCCTCTATCCGGGCAACGGCCAGACGGCCGAAGAGCTGCTGATGAATGCCGATGCGGCGATGTATCACGCCAAGGGCGCGGGCAAAAATGGATACAGCTTCTTCGACGCCTCGATGAACAGCAACGCGCGTAAACAACTGCAATTGCTGCAAGACCTGCGTAATGCCGTGGACCAGCAACAATTCAGCCTCTATTACCAGCCCAAATTCGACGCCAGCAATGGCCGGCCGGTCGGCGCCGAAGCGCTGTTGCGTTGGGTGCACCCGACTCAGGGCATGCTGCTGCCGGATAAATTCATCGAGCTGGCGGAGAAGACCGGGCTGATCATCCCGATTGGCGACTGGGTGCTTAACGAAGCCTGCCGCCAGATGCGCGAGTGGTACGTGCTCGGCTACACCGACTGGCGCATCGCGGTGAACCTCTCGGCCCTGCAGTTCTGCCATGCTGGCCTGGTTCAGAGTGTCGCCAAAGCCCTGGCCACGCACCATTTGCCCGCCAACAGCCTGACTCTGGAAATCACCGAAACCACCGCCATGAGTGACGCCGATGCGAGCATGACGGTGCTTAACGAGCTCTCGGAGATGGGCGTCGACCTGTCCATCGATGACTTTGGCACTGGCTATTCGAGTTTGATGTACCTCAAGCGCTTGCCGGCCAATGAATTGAAGATTGACCGTGGTTTTGTTCGCGACCTGGAACGCGACAGCGACGACGCCGCGATCGTTTCCGCCATCGTCGCGCTGGGCCAGGCACTGGGTTTGCGGATTGTCGCCGAAGGGGTGGAAACCGACGTGCAGCAGGATTTCCTCACTCAACTGGGCTGTGATTCGTTGCAGGGTTACCTGCTGGGGCACCCGCTGCCGGCGGAGCGCTTCATGGTCGACATCCTTCGAGCGGAGCGTGCGGCCGCGTTACCGCTTACCGCCGAGTCACTCACCCTGTAGGAGCCGGCTTGCCGGCGATGGGGCCCGTGAGATTTACGTCGATTTCGAGGACGCTATCGCCAGCAAGCCGGCTCCTACAGAGGACCGTGTTGTTCAGATCGTTCAGGCCCGCCACAAAACCTTGTAGGAGCCGGCTTGCCGGCGATGGCGTCCGCCTGGACACCACAACACCCCATGCAAAAAACGCCGATGGCGGTTATTCTTGCCCCCGACTGCTTACGCTTGAACGGGGAAAGCTCGCATGGACAAAGTCATCGTCATCACCGGCGGCAGCCGCGGCATCGGTGCCGCCACAGCCTTGTTGGCCGCCGAACAGGGCTATCGGATCTGCATCAACTATCAATCCGACGAAGAAGCTGCGCACCGTGTGCTCGAGCAAGTCCGCGCCCTCGGTGCCCAAGCCATCGCGGTCCGTGCCGACGTCAGCATCGAAGACGAAGTGATCACCTTGTTTCACCGGGTCGACACCGAACTGGGCCGGGTCACCGCACTGGTCAACAACGCCGGCACCGTGGGGCACAAATCCCGGGTCGACGAAATGTCCGAATTCCGCATCCTCAAAATTCTCAAAACCAACGTCCTGGCGCCAATCCTCTGCGCCAAACACGCGATCCTGCGCATGTCGCCCAAACATGGCGGCCAGGGTGGCAGCATCGTCAACGTCTCCTCGGTAGCCGCACGCTTGGGCGCCCCCAACGAATACGTCGACTACGCGTCCTCCAAAGGCGCGCTCGACACCTTCACCGTCGGCCTGTCCAAGGAAGTGGCCGGCGAAGGTATCCGCGTCAACGCCGTGCGACCTGGCTATATCTACACCGATTTCCACGCACTGAGCGGCGATCCGGACCGGGTCAGCAAACTGGAATCGGCAATACCGATGGCACGCGGTGGCCGGCCGGATGAAGTGGCGGAAGCGATTGTGTGGTTGTTGTCGGATAAGGCGTCGTATGCGACGGGGACGTTTGTTGATCTTGGTGGCGGACGCTAGCCCTCAAATGTTGTGGTGCCTGTTCTGGTCTCATCGCGAGCAGGCTCGCTCCCACAGTGGAACACGGTCAACTGTAGGAGCGAGCCTGCTCGCGAAGGCGATAGACCAAACACTATCAAACCTTCAAAACGACCGCACAATCCGCCCCAACGTCTCCATCGCCTTCTCCGAAGCCTCATTCCAGGGGCTGCCATAATTCAGTCGAATACAATTCCTGAACCGCTGCGCCGGTGAAAATATCGGCCCCGGCGCAATGCTGATCCCTTGCGCCAATGCCATCTGAAACAACTTCAACGAGTCCATCTGCGGCGGCAATTCCAGCCATAAAAAATACCCGCCGGCCGGTTGGCTGACGCGAGTCTGCGCCGGGAAATAGCGAGCAATCGCCGCCAGCATCGCACTCTGCTGTTCTTCCAACGCATAACGCAGTTTGCGCAGATGCCGGTCATAGCCGCCATGTTGCAGATAATCGGCAATGGCCGCCTGCGCCGGCATCGATGCGCACAGCGAGGTCATCAACTTCAACCGCTCAATCTTCTGCGCATAGCGCCCGGCAGCCACCCAGCCAATGCGATAACCAGGGGCGAGGCTCTTGGCGAACGAGCCGCAATGCATCACCAACCCTTCGGTATCGAACGCTTTCGCCGGTTTCGGCGCCTGCTGCCCGTAATAGAGTTCTGCGTAGACATCATCTTCGATCAGCGGTACCTGATGGATTCGCAACAGCTCCACCAGTTCCTGTTTCTTGGGCTCGGGCATGGTGGCGCCCATGGGGTTCTGGAAGCTGGTCATGCACCAGCAGGCCTTGATCGGGTGGCGTTCCAGGGTTTGCGCGAGCACGCCGAGGTCGATGCCGTCGCGTGGGTGCACGGGGATTTCCACGGCTTTGAGTTTCAGCCGTTCGAGGATTTGCAGGCAGGCGTAGAACGCAGGGGCTTCGATGGCCACCAGGTCGCCGGGTTCGGTGACGGCTTGCAGGCACAGGTTCAACGCTTCGAGGGCGCCGTTGGTGATCAGCAGTTCTTCCATGGGCAGCATCAGACCGCCGACCATATAGCGCAGGGCGATTTGTCGGCGCAGTTGCGGGTTGCCTGGCGACATGTCGGTAACGACCATGCGCGGATCCATGTCCCGGGCGGCGCTGGCCAGGGAGCGGGACAGGCGTTGCAGGGGAAACAGGGTCGGGCTGGGGAACGCCGAGCCGAAGGGTACGGTGTTGGGGTCTTTGATCGAGTCGAGGACCGAGAACACCAGTTCGCTGACGTCGACTTCGGTGGACTCATTGACCTGACTGCTGATCACCGGCTCTGAAAACGGGCTCGGCGCATGGGTGTTGACGAAGTAGCCGGAACGCGGGCGGGCGCGGATCAGGCCACGGCGCTCCAGCAGGTAATAGGCCTGGAACACAGTGGACGGGCTGACGCCGTAGGTCTGGCTGGCATAGCGCACCGAGGGCACGCGCTGGCCGGGGCCGAGGACGCCGGAGCGGATCAGTTCAGCGATGTCGTCGGCGAATTTTTCGTAGCGTTTCATTTAAAGCCCGGTTCGGTGTCATTCAGGAAAATCGAGGTGACATCTTCGCGGGCGAGCCTCGCTCCTACAGACACCATCGTACCGTAGGAGCGAGGCTTGCCCGCGAATGGCAGCACCGCAGTCTAAGGGATCAACGGTTCATCGGCGCAACAAACCGGCTTTTGGCCACGCTATAAATCTCAGGTTCATCGCTGTCGACGATCTTGAAACTGATGCTCTGCGAGCTGCTGCTCGGCCGTTCGGTGGTCATCGCCACGGACACCGGCACGTCGACAATTTCACCCGGTGCCAGGCTCAGTTCGGTCTTGCCTTGCAGCTGGAAGCCGTCGCCATCGACCAGGGTCAAGCGGTAGTCCTGACGTTGCTGGGTCTTGTTGATGACCTTAAGGCTGTAGATGTTTTCGATCTGCCCCTGGCTGTTCTCGCGGAACAGACCACGGTCCTTGCTGACGTCCAGCGACACCATCGGCCGTTCCACCAGTGCGAGGGCGAGGGCGCCGATCATCACCAGCAACACCGCGGTGTAGCCGATCAGCCTTGGCCGCAGCAGATGCGTCTTGCCACCTTGCAACTCGTGCTCCGAGGTGTAGCTGATCAGGCCACGGGCATAGCCCATTTTGTCCATGATCGAATCGCAAGCGTCGATACACGCGGCGCACCCGATGCACTCCATCTGCAAGCCATCGCGGATGTCGATGCCGGTCGGGCAGACCTGCACGCACAGTTGGCAATCGATGCAATCACCAAGGCCGACGTCGGCAGGTTTCACCTCACGTTTGCGTGGGCCACGGTTTTCGCCACGGGCGACATCGTAGGAAATGGTCAGCGTGTCTTTGTCGAACATCACGCTCTGGAACCGTGCATACGGGCACATGTGCATGCACACCGCTTCGCGCAGCCAACCGGCGTTGATGTAAGTCGCGCCGGTGAAAAACAGCACCCAAAACAGGCTGACACCGCCCATCTGCAAGGTCAGCAACTCTTCGGCCAGCGGCCGGATCGGCGTGAAGTAACCGACAAACGTCAGGCCCGTCATCAAACTGATCGCCAGCCACAGCGTGTGCTTGGCCGAGCGACGCATCAGTTTATTCACGCCCCAGGGCGCGGCTTGCAGCTTGATTCGCTGGTTACGCTCGCCTTCGGTGATCTTCTCGCACCACATGAAAATCCAGGTCCAGGAACTCTGCGGGCAGGTGTAGCCGCACCAGACCCGGCCGGCAAACACGGTGATCGCAAACAGACCGAACGCGGCAATGATCAACAGTGCCGACAACAGGATGAAATCCTGCGGCCAGAAGGTCGCACCGAAGATGTGGAATTTGCTTTCGGAAAGGTCCCAGAGCACAGCCTGACGGCCACCCCAGTTCAACCACACGGTGCCGAAAAACAGCAGAAACAGAAATCCCGCACCGCTCAGGCGCAGGGTTCGGAACAGGCCGGTGAAGCTGCGGGTGTGGATCAGGTTGTCGCTGGACTTGGCCTTCATCTTTGGACGCGAAGGCTCAAATGTTTCTACGGTTCGGACGGGGATTCTTTCGCTCATGGTCTTTCGCTCATCAGCCTCCATCAGGCATGAGCACTATGAGCGGCGATCTGTTTGCATAACAGACTCAGGTATCGCAATAAAAAGCGGATCAGATGAGCGTTGAGCCTCGTCCTGCGACAAGTTGATGCACCCGTCAAAACGGGGCGCGGGCGTCTATATCAGGCGCCCGCGCGTGATGTTGATCCGGGTCAGTCAAATCACCGAATCACTGTTGGTGGCCTTCAGATGCCGTCGACCGTCCACTGCGCCTGCTACGGTCAATGCATCGGCTTCTGCTTCGGTGATGTAAATGCGCTGGCCGTCGATGTCTACCGCCGACATGGCCTTGGCGCCGTCGGTGATGATGGTGACGTCGGGGCACAGACGGATTTCTTCGCCGTTCTGCGTGATGAAGAAGCAGGTCTGGTTTTCGATGCGCACAGTCATGGAGAGGTCCTTTTTCTGCGGGTTCATGACTGTTAGGGCATCCGCGGCCGCCATCGTTCTGTGCAACCGATTAATGGTCGGCGCGGTCCATCCTCTATCGAGCATCTACAAGGATTGCACCATGAACGCCTGGTGGCATGAGGTTTGGGTGACGCTGCAAGCGGAGTTCGCCGACATCGGCGACGCCTCACAACTGACACGAATTACCGTCAGATTGCTGATAGCGGCGATTTTGGGCGGGATTCTGGGGTTCGAGCGTGAACACAAGGGCAAGGCGGCCGGAGTGCGAACGCACATGTTGGTCGCCCTTGGCGCGGCATTGTTTGTGCTGGTGCCGCAAATGTCCGGTTCTCAGGCGGATGCCATGAGCCGCGTGGTGCAAGGCGTGATCGCCGGGATCGGCTTTCTCGGTGCCGGGACCATCCTGAAAAACCAGGACGGTGATGAAGGCCACGTGAAAGGCCTGACCACCGCCGCCGGGTTGTGGATGACTGCGGCGATTGGTGTTTCCGCCGGGTTGGGGCGTGAGGCGACGGCGGTGTTCAGTACGTTGCTGGCGTTGGGGATTTTCAGTGTGATGCCGAGGATCGTGAAACTACTCGAAAACAAAGACTGACACGGACCTGTAGGAGCCGGCTTGCTGGCGATAGCGGTCGTCCAGATAACGCCATGTTTAATGTACGGACGCCATCGCCAGCAAGCTGGCTCCTACAGGGGGCGCGGCATCATTCGGGACTGACGATTACCGGCGGGATGGTTTCTGGCGGATCTTCACGCGGTGGAGGGGTAGTACCCGGCGGATCCTGCTCGGGTACAGGTTGCGGTTCAGTCGGTGGAATCGTCGGTTGGTCGATGTTCGGATCGGGCGTTTCTGCCGGGATTGGAATACTCATCGTGGAAGCCTCCAGTGGCACATGGCGCAAGTCGTGCTTAAGTGTGTTGACCACTTCGCGCAGGAATTGATTCCACCGGATACCCAGGCAAATCCCCGTGAACTTTACCGGCGCCCGTCGCTCGGAACTTAAGTGAGTTCATTCCGGGGCCGCTGGCCTTGCGCGAATGACGACCAGGTACAAGAGCGTCCATGGGGCGTGAAGGAGAGATGCTCGATGACTGCTGAAAAACCCACAGAGCTCAACTACAACCCTCATATGCCGCTGTCGCAGGCGTTACTGCTACCGCGCATCGCCATCGAAAACACCATGCCGACCCTCGATGGCGGGCAATTCGCCGTTAAAGCGGTGGTGGGGCAAGACGTGGTCGTCACCAGCAAAGTCTTCGCCGACGGTCATGACAAACTGGCCGTCCGGGTCCGCTGGCGTGCCGCCGACGATGAGGTCTGGCAGAGCGAAGTCATGGGCGAGTTGGGCAACAACGGTTATCAAGGCCAGTTCCGCGTCGACCGCCAAGGCCGTTATGTGTTCTGCATCGAAGCCTGGGTCGATCAGTTCGCCAGCTTCTGTTATGAGCTGGAAAAAAAGTACACGGCCCGCGTGCCGGTCAGTCTTGAGTTGCAGGAGGGGCGCAATCAGGTCCAGCAGGCGGCCGAACGCACTGAAGGGCCACTCAGCGAAGCGCTGGCCGCGCTGCACCATGAATTGTCCGGGTTGCTCGAAAACGAGCAGGTCGCACTGTTTTTGCACCAGCGTAGCGCTGACCTGATGGCCGAGGCCGATCACCACGCTTTTTTGAGCCTGAGCGCCGAGTATCCGCTGGATGTCGAACGCGAGCTCGCGCAGTTTGCCAGTTGGTATGAGTTGTTCCCGCGTTCGATCACCGATGACCCGGCCCGTCACGGCACCTTCAACGACGTGCATTCGCGGCTGCCGATGATCCACGACATGGGGTTCGACGTGCTGTACTTTCCGCCGATCCACCCGATCGGACGCAGCTACCGCAAAGGCCCGAACAACTCGCTCACCGCTGGCCCCGACGATCCGGGCAGCCCCTATGCCATTGGCAGTGAAGAGGGCGGGCATGAGGCGATTCATAAGGAGCTGGGCACCCGCGAAGACTTCCGTCGGCTGGTGGCTGCAGCGGCTGACCATGGCCTGGAAATCGCGCTCGACTTTGCCATCCAGTGTTCCCAGGACCATCCGTGGCTCAAACAGCACCCCGGCTGGTTCAACTGGCGCCCGGACGGCACGATCAAATACGCCGAGAACCCGCCGAAGAAATACCAGGATATCGTCAACGTCGACTTCTATGCCGTCGAAGCGATTCCCAGCCTGTGGGTCGAGTTGCGCGACATCGTGGTCGGCTGGGTCGAGGAGGGCGTGAAGCTCTTTCGCGTCGACAACCCGCACACCAAACCGTTGCCGTTCTGGCAGTGGCTGATCGCCGATGTGCGGGCGCTGTACCCGGAGGTGATTTTTCTCGCCGAAGCCTTCACCACGCCGGCGATGATGGCGCGCCTGGGCAAGGTGGGGTATTCGCAGAGCTACACCTACTTCACCTGGCGCAACACCAAGCATGAACTGTCGACGTACTTCACCGAACTCAACGAATCGCCGTGGCGCGAATGCTACCGGCCGAATTTCTTCGTCAATACGCCAGACATCAACCCGGCGTTTCTGCATGAGTCGGGGCGCGCCGGTTTTCTGATCCGTGCGGCGCTGGCGACTATGGGCTCCGGGTTGTGGGGCATGTATTCCGGGTTCGAACTCTGCGAAGCCGCGCCCGTGCCGGGGAAGGAGGAATACCTCGATTCCGAGAAGTACGAGATTCGCCCAAGAGACTTCAATGCGCCCGGCAACATCATCGCCGAGATCGCTCAGCTCAATCGCATTCGTCGGCAAAACCCGGCGCTGCACACGCATTTGGGGCTAAGGGTCTACAACGCCTGGAATGACAACATTCTGTATTTCGGAAAGCGCAGCGCCGATGGCAGCAATTTCATTCTGATGGCCGTCAGCCTCGATCCGCACAACGTTCAGGAAGCGAACTTCGAATTGCCGCTGTGGGAAATGGGTTTGTCCGACGACGCCAGCACCCAGGGCGAGGATTTGATGAACGGGCATCGCTGGACCTGGCACGGCAAGTACCAGTTCATGCGGATCGACCCGGCGCATCAGCCGTTCGGGATCTGGCGCATTACCGTCTAAACGCAGGATCTGTAGGAGCCGGCTTGCTGGCGATAGCGCAATTGCATTCAACAGTTTCGTTGACTGGCCCGCCGCCATCGCCAGCAAGCCGGCTCCTACAAGGGAAATCATTGCGTCGGAGGACTGTGAACGGCCCAGCGACCTTCTCGAACTCAACAGGAGTTTCAAATGGCGAAGAAACCCAAGGCAGCCACGTTTATCAAGGACCCGCTCTGGTACAAGGATGCGGTGATCTACCAGGTTCACGTTAAGTCTTTTTTCGACTCAAACAACGACGGGATCGGCGACTTTCCCGGCCTTATCGCCAAACTCGATTACATTGCCGACCTCGGCGTCAACACCATCTGGCTGTTGCCGTTTTATCCCTCGCCACGACGCGATGACGGTTACGACATCGCCGAATACCGTGGCGTGCACCCCGATTACGGCACCATGGCCGACGCCAAACGCTTTATCTCTGAAGCGCACAAACGTGGCTTGCGGGTGATTACCGAACTGGTCATCAATCACACCTCGGACCAGCACGCGTGGTTCCAGCGCGCGCGCAAAGCCAAACCCGGCTCGGCCGCGCGGGACTTTTACGTCTGGTCCGATGACGATCAAAAATACGACGGCACCCGCATCATTTTTCTCGACACCGAGAAATCCAACTGGACCTGGGACCCGGTCGCCGGCCAGTACTTCTGGCACCGCTTCTATTCCCACCAGCCGGACTTGAACTTCGATAACCCGCAGGTCATGAAAGCCGTGCTCTCGGTGATGCGCTATTGGCTGGACATGGGCATCGACGGCTTGCGTCTGGATGCGATTCCGTACCTCATCGAGCGCGACGGCACCAACAACGAAAACCTGCCCGAGACCCACGATGTCCTCAAGCAGATCCGTGCCGAAATCGACGCCAATTATCCCGATCGCATGCTGCTGGCCGAGGCCAACCAGTGGCCGGAAGATACCCAGTTGTACTTCGGCGACACCGATACAAAAGGCCTGAACGGCGACGAATGCCACATGGCCTTTCACTTCCCGCTGATGCCGCGGATGTACATGGCGCTGGCCCAGGAAGACCGTTTCCCGATCACCGACATTCTGCGTCAGACCCCGGAAATCCCGGCCAACTGTCAGTGGGCGATTTTCCTGCGCAACCACGATGAGCTGACTCTGGAAATGGTCACCGACAAGGAGCGCGATTACCTGTGGAATTACTACGCCGCCGACCGTCGCGCGCGGATCAACCTGGGGATTCGCCGTCGTCTCGCGCCGCTGATGGAGCGTGATCGTCGTCGCGTGGAATTGCTCAATAGCCTGTTGCTGTCGATGCCCGGCACACCGACGCTGTATTACGGCGATGAAATCGGCATGGGCGACAACATCTACCTCGGCGACCGCGATGGCGTGCGCACGCCGATGCAATGGTCGATCGACCGTAATGGCGGGTTTTCCCGCGCCGACCCGGCGAGCCTGGTGCTGCCGCCGATCATGGACCCGCAATACGGCTACCTGTCGGTCAACGTCGAAACCCAGGCCGGCGACCCGCATTCGCTGCTGAACTGGACCCGCCGCATGCTCGCGGTGCGCAAACAGTCCAAGGCCTTTGGCCGTGGCACCCTGAAAATGCTGTCGCCGAGCAACCGCCGGATTCTGGCCTACACCCGTGAATTCACCGGGACCGACGGCAAGCACGAAATCATCCTGTGCGTGGCCAACGTGTCCCGCAGCGCGCAAGCGGCAGAGCTCGACCTGTCGGCCTACGTCGGCATGGTGCCGGTGGAGATGCTCGGCGGGAATGCGTTCCCGCCGATTGGGCAATTGAATTTTCTCCTGACCCTGGCACCGTATGGCTTCTATTGGTTTGTACTGGCAGCAGAAAACCAGATGCCGAGCTGGCACGTCGAGCCGGCGCAAAGCCTGCCGGACTTCACCACGCTGGTGCTGAAGAAACGCATGGAGGAACTGCTCGAAACGCCGTCCCGTGGCACGCTGGAGCAGAGCATCTTGCCAAGCTGGTTGCAGAACCGGCGTTGGTTCGCCGGCAAGGACGCTGCCATCGACAAGGTCAACCTGGCCTACGGCGTGCGTTTCGGTGATGCGCAGCATCCGGTGCTGTTGAGTGAAATCGAAGTCACCAGCGGCGGCCAGACCAGTCGTTACCAATTGCCGTTCGGCTTCATTGCGGACGATCAGGTCGGGCCGGCATTGCCGCAGCAACTGGCGTTGTCGCGGGTGCGACGCGGACCACAGGTGGGTTTGATCACCGATGCCTTCAGCCTCGAACACTTCATCCGCGCCGTGCTGTCAGCCATGCAGGACAACACGGTGTTGCCTTCCGATGGCGGCGAAATCCGCTTCGAGCCGACTGCCGCACTGGCCGGCCTGGGGCTGACGGCGGAATCGGAAGTGCGTTACCTGTCCGCCGAGCAGTCCAACAGTTCGGTGGTGGTGGGCAAAACCATGGTGCTGAAGCTGATCCGCAAGATCGCCTCGGGCGTGCACCCGGAACTGGAAATGAGCGCGTACCTGACCAACGCAGGCTTTGCCAATATCTCGCCGCTGCTGGGTTCGGTGGTTCGCCGCGACGCCAAGGGCGAAGACAATCTGCTGATGATCGCCCAAGGCTATTTGAGCAATCAGGGCGATGCGTGGGAATGGACGCAGAACAACCTCGAACGGGCGCTACGCGATGAACTGGCCGACGCGATGTCCGAGCAGGAGCAGCATTACAACGCTCTCGGCGAGTTGAAAGACTTCGCCGCAATGCTTGGTCAGCGCCTGGGTGAAATGCACCTGGTGCTGGCGGCGTCTACCGACGACCCGGACTTCGCCCCGCACGTCACCACGCAAAAAGACGCCCTGGCCTCGGCCAAGGATGTCGCGGCGCAACTGGAGCACGCGCTGAAGTTGCTCAAGCAGCATCAAAGCGAACTGAACCCGGCAGACAAAACCCTGGTCAGCCGTTTACTGGACAACAAAAAAGCCATCCTCGGCCATGTCCAGGAACTGGGTAAAAAAGCAGTCGGTGGTCTGCGGATTCGCGTCCACGGCGACTTGCACCTCGGGCAGGTGCTGGTGATCAAGGGGGATGCGTACCTGATCGACTTCGAAGGCGAACCGGCACGGCCACTGGCCGAACGTCGCGGCAAACACAGCCCCTATAAAGATGTCAGCGGCGTGTTGCGTTCCTTCGACTACGCTGCGGCGATGACGATCAACGTACACAACGCCGATCAGACCTCCGATGTGCAGGCGGCTCGCCAGCGCGTTGCCGATCGCTATTTAAGTGAAGCGCGACAGGCATTTGTCGACGCTTATCGGCTGGCGGCAGCTAGTCTTGCTCATGCGTGGCAAGATCCGGAAGGCGAGGACGCCGCGCTGGCGTTGTTCGGTCTGGAAAAAGCGGCGTATGAGGTGGCCTATGAGGCAGAGAATCGGCCCACCTGGTTGCCCGTGCCGTTGCACGGTTTATATGGATTATTGAGTGGGCTTAAACCCTTTTCCGATCTTGGTGGAGAGTAGTCATGAGTTTCTCGAACAAGGAACAGGGTCACGCTAGAGAGGCGTTACTGCCCAGGTCCCGGGACATTGATGCGCTGGTACGCGCTGAACATCACGACCCCTTTGCAATCCTCGGCCCCCATGGCGATGGTGCTGGCGGGCAATTTATTCGGGCTTATCTACCTGACGCGCTGAGCGTGCAGGTGCTGGCCAAGGACTCCGGCGAAGAACTCGGCAGCCTTGAAGCCACCCAGACGCCGGGGTTGTTTGTCGGGCATTTCGAGCACGCGCAGCCGTATGTGCTGCGTACCCGTTGGGCCGGTGGCGAACAGGTGTCCGAGGACCCTTACAGCTTTGGCCCGTTGCTCGGTGAAATGGACTTGTACCTGTTCGCCGAGGGCAATCACCGCGACTTGAGCAGTTGCCTCGGTGCGCAGCTGAAAAACGTCGACGGCGTCGACGGCGTGCGTTTCGCCGTGTGGGCACCCAACGCCAGGCGGGTGTCGGTGGTCGGCGATTTCAATAACTGGGATGGGCGTCGCCACCCGATGCGCTCGCGTCACCCGACCGGCGTCTGGGAAGTGTTCATCCCGCGCATGCAGGCAGGCGAGGCTTACAAGTACGAGATCCTCGGTGCCCACGGCATTCTGCCGCTCAAGGCTGATCCAATGGCCCTGGCCACCGCGCTGCCGCCGGACACTGCGTCGAAAGTCGCCTCACCCCTGAGCGTCGAATGGCAGGATCACGCGTGGATGCAGGCACGCGTCGAGCGTTCACAACCGAGCGCGCCGCTGTCGATCTACGAATTGCACGCTGGCTCCTGGCAGTGCGAACTGGACGATCTGGGCGAAGTCGCGCGTCAGTACACCTGGCACGAACTGGGTGAACGGTTGATCCCGTACGTGAAGGATCTGGGCTTCACCCACATTGAGCTGATGCCGATCATGGAGCACCCGTTCGGCGGTTCGTGGGGCTATCAACTGCTCTCGCAATTCGCCCCGAGTGCGCGTTACGGTTCACCGGATGACTTCGCCGCGTTCGTCAACGCCTGTCACCTGGCCGACATCGGCGTCATCCTCGATTGGGTGCCGGCGCATTTCCCGACCGATGTCCACGGCCTGGCGCAATTCGACGGCACCGCGCTGTACGAATACGGCAACCCGCTGGAAGGTTTCCACCAGGATTGGGACACGCTGATCTACAACCTCGGACGCACCGAGGTGCACGGCTACATGCTGGCGTCGGGGCTGCACTGGCTCAAGCATTTCCATGTCGATGGCCTGCGCGTCGATGCGGTGGCGTCGATGCTGTATCGCGATTACTCGCGCAAGGCCGGCGAATGGGTGCCGAACCGTCACGGTGGGCGGGAGAACCTTGAAGCGATCGACTTCCTGCGTCACCTCAACGACGTGGTCAACCTCGAAGCCCCTGGCGCACTGGTGATCGCCGAAGAATCCACCGCGTGGCCAGGCGTGAGCCAGAGCACCCAACAGGGCGGCCTGGGTTTTGATTACAAATGGAACATGGGCTGGATGCACGATTCGCTGCATTACATCCAGCAGGATCCGGTGTACCGCGCGCATCATCACAACGAACTGAGTTTCGGCCTGGTATACGCCTGGTCCGAGCGCTTCATTCTGCCGATCTCCCACGACGAAGTGGTCCACGGCAAACACTCGCTGATCGACAAAATGCCCGGCGACCGCTGGCAGAAATTCGCCAACCTGCGCGCGTACCTGAGCTTCATGTGGGCGCATCCGGGCAAGAAGCTGTTGTTCATGGGCTGCGAGTTTGGCCAGTGGCGCGAGTGGGATCATGATCAGCAGCTGGATTGGTACTTGCTGCAGTACCCGGAACACCAAGGCGTGCAGAAACTCGTTGGCGACCTCAACCGGTTGTACCGCGAAGAACCGGCGTTGCATGAGCAGGACGACGTGCCGCAAGGGTTCCAGTGGTTGATTGGCGATGACGCGATCAACAGCGTTTACGCGTTCCTGCGCTGGAGCAAGGATGGGCGGCCGGTGCTGGTGGTGGCCAACTTTACGCCGGTACCGCGCCAGGCTTATCGCATTGGCGTGCCGTTTGCGGGGCGCTGGACTGAGGTGATCAACAGTGATGCGGCGACGTATGCCGGTTCGAATTACGGGAACAGCGGCGGGGCGTCTACCGAGGAAGAGGCCAGCCATGGGCAGGCGCTTTCCTTGGTGCTGAATTTGCCGCCGTTGGCGGTGTTGATGTTGCGGCCGGAGGGTTGATCTAAAAACGCGTCGCTGCCATTCGCCAGCAAGCCGGTCTCGCTCCCACAGGGGTCACGCTGTACCTGTGGGAGCAGCGGTGCGACGACCCGGCTTGTCCGCGATGGTGTCAGCCGGGACAACGCATTTCATGAAAACCGACGCTCACCAGCGCATCCGCACGCCAAGGCTGCCAATCAGCCCATTCAAATCATTTTCATCCACACTGCTGCTGTAATCGGCACTGACATACAGGCTCACGGCGGGAGTCACTCTGGCCACCAGGCCCAAACCCACTTCGACCGTCGATGAATAGCGGCTGGTGCTTATCTTGTCGACCTGATCCAGGGTCACGGTATTGCCGGTGTACACCGTGTGCCACAAGTTGGTCCGCACATACGGTTCGACCCCGAGGCCGTTGATGTCGTAGCTACCTTTCAACCGTGCACCGACCCGGCCGCTCCAGGATGTCAGGTCGCTGGACGAAGCGTTGCCGGAACCGGCGTACGGGGTGTCCAGGGTGATGCGCTGATTGATCAACTGCGCCTGGGGTTCGACGACCCAGTTGTCGCCCAGACCAATCGGAAAGCCGCCTTCCACCGAGAAGGTGACTGCGCTGCCTTCGGCGGCTTGTCGCGCCCCTTGTTCATTACGACTGAAACCGTTGACCCGACCGCCACTGGCCGTCAAGTCGACGTGCCAGCCCTGTGGGCCGGTCAGGCTCCAGTAGGCGCCGAGGCTCTGGCCTTGCAGGTTGAGGGTGTCGGTGTTGGGGTCGGCAAGGGCGCGACTGGTCAGCAGGCCGTTGCTGTTGCCTTGAAACTGGCTCATCCCGCCGATCAGCCCGACCTGCTGGGTATGGCCACTACCGCTTTGAAGGGTGAGGATCGCCGGGCCTTTGAATTCGTTGGCACCAGGAATGCTGAATCCCTGGGACAGATAATCGGTTTGTGCCTGACGCGACGCCTGTCCATAGAGCTGATCCCAGGCCGAGGGCGCAGCGTCTTCGATGGTCAGGTGTGAACTTCGCAAATCAGGGTTGGCGCTGAAGCGGCCAGGGTAGGTGTTAGCGAGCGCGGGCAAGGTGAGCACCGGGACCTCCTGATCATACCAGGGGGTTGTTTCTTCCTCGGCAGGCGAGGCCTGCACTTCCATGGATGAGCACAGCAAGAGTGAACTCGACACCGTGCAAAAAGTAACTTTGATCTCTTGTGGGGTGAATGAAGTTTTCATGGAGGTCTACCTTGCAGTCGCATGTGGTATCTCGCTCTGGCGTCTCTCCTACCCCTGATTGAGGGGCGACCGAATGGACTGGGGCAAGCCGCTGGCGGCCCGTTTTGACGGGTGTCTGGGGGTTGCTCCGGGTGGTACTTCCGGGGGTAGTAACGTCAAGTCAAGAAGACCGATGGCGTCGCGTCAAGAAAATGAACGATAAGCGGTATGTCTATTTTGGCCGTTGCAACTGATTGTTTTTTGGCGCTTATCTAAGTTCTTGTTTGTACGAAAAATCATCGTGAAAGTATTGTTCCAGAGGCGTTTGAGCAGCCGACGGTCGGTAAGAAAGTCGATGTGAACGGCGAGATTCACTGGCGCATCCCTTAGAACATTACTGTCAATATCAATGATGCCTGACGGATCATGCCTGAAACACTAAAGACGCACTTCCACTGCCAACGGCAAATGGTCCGACAGATGCGTCCACGGCTTGCTGCCCAATATCCGCGGGTCATGGCTGCTGGCATTGCGCAGATAAATCCGGTCCAGTCGCAGTAGCGGAAACCGTGCTGGATAGGTTTTTGCCGGGCGACCATGGTGGCGCTCGAATGCTTCGTGCAGGTAGTCGTGGCGGGCTAGGGCGGCGTTGCCTTGTAGCTGCCAGTCGTTGAAGTCGCCGGCGATGATCACCGGTGCATCGTCGGGTAAAGACTCGAGCAGTTGGCAGAGTAACTGGAGCTGCAACTGACGATGACTTTCCAGCAGGCTCAGGTGTACGCAAATCGCGTGGACTTCGGCGTGGCCCGGTACGTCGAGCAGGCAATGCAGCAGACCGCGGCGCTCGGGGCCGGTGATCGAGACGTCGAGGTTGCGGTATTCGCGGATCGGGTATTTTGACAGCAGCGCGTTACCGTGGTGACCGTTGGGGTAGACCGCATTGCGGCCGTAGGCGAAATCGCTCCACATGCTGTCGGCCAGGAATTCGTATTGCGAGGTCTGTGGCCAGTTGTTGAGGCGGGAAGAATGGCGTTCGTGTTCACCGACGACTTCCTGCAGGAACACCAGGTCGGCGGACGTACTGCGTACCGCTTCACGCAGTTCCGGGAGGATGAAGCGTCGGTTTAGCGCGGTGAAGCCCTTGTGGGTGTTGACCGTCAACACCCTGAGTCGATGAATCGCCGGCGGCGTGTTCAATGGCTTTGCTTCGACGGTCTGGCGCTTGGAATCACTGGTCACTTTGACTCCTCTGAATCAGGCTGGCTTATGTATGCGACTGATGCGGGGGCGGGCAGTTCAGTTTGAGCATTTGCAGGGGGCCGACTTGCCAGTGATGGCGTCCGCAAGAATAGCGCAAGGTTCGAGGGCCTCATCGCCAGCAAGCCGGCTCCTACAGGGGTGGGGGCAATTTCAAACCTGTGATCGACACAACCTTGTAGGAGCTGGCTTGCCGGTGATGGCGTCTTCAAGATTAGCGCAAGGTTCGAGGGCCTCATCGCCAGCAAGCTGGCTCCTACAGGGGCGGGTGTAATTTCGAGCGGGTGATCGACACAACCTTGTAGGAGCTGGCTTGCCGGCGATGGCGTCCGCAAGAATAGCGCAAGGTTCAAGGGCCTCATCGCCAGCAAGCTGGCTCCTGCAGGGGGCATTGGTTTAGACGAAGACGATTTCATAGGGCAACCGCATGCGCTCCAGCAGTACCCGGGGCAGCAGCGGGGCGATGCCGATGGCGGGTTCGCCGTCGAGCTGGCTGGCGTAGGCGTGGGTGGCGTGGCTTTTGCGCGCGACGGTCCAGGTGTCGAGGCGAACCTTGCGGGCGCGGTGCCACGGGATCAATCCGCGATCACGCGAGGGCCAATGCCACGCCCAGACGGGTACTTCGTTGAACGCTGCACCGACCGAGGCGGCAGCTTTGGCACTGGCGCGGCCGACGACGTCGTGGTCGACATTGCCGTCCTCGCTCCAGGTGCTGAACACCACATCACCAGGCCGCAAGTACCGCGCGATGAATTGAGTCAACTGAAGCTCGCGCTCGGCCAGGGCGTTGTCGGTGAACCCACCGCGAATCCACTTCAGGCTGTGCATCGGCAAACCGAGGCGGCGCAAGGCTTCGACGCTTTCCTGGGGGCGAAACACGCTGAGGCGTTTCTCCGACCATTGCTGTGACCCCGGATGGCTGGCGCTGCCGTCGGTGATCGAGATCAATTGCAGGGGATGGCCCAGAGCGCTGAGTAATTGCAGCAGTCCGCCGCAGGTCACGACTTCATCGCCGGGATGCGGCGCGATCACCACGGCGCGGGCGCCGGGCGGGACCAGGGTCTGGGTGTTGATGACGGGAATGTTGTCGAGCTGAGGCGCGTTGTTCCAGATCTGTGCAGTAAGGCTGCTGTCGCTGATGGAAACGGATTTCATCGGGCTACGTCCTTGTTCTAATTGATAGCAATGTGCCGCTCTCCGAACCCTGGATTGCCGCGAGCAGAGTATTGCTCAAGTCACGCTATTCGTCGCGTCGATGTTCCCACCGGTGCATATTTTTCTCCGGGCTGTGCCAGGTCGCGCAATTTTCGCTGGAGTCGCTCCAGTGTCTGGCCGCTGCCTGGCCATGTAGAAACCCCCGTAGTTTCATTTCACTCTTCTTCCTCACGCTGCAATTCGAACAGCAGCAGCGAACGGCCGGTGACCGAATATTCGTGGCCGAACTCGAAGCGCTCCTGACCACGGATCGATGGCTGATTGGTGTCGACCATGCAGGTCCAGAACCTGCCATCCGGCACTTGCGGCAAGGTGAAATTGACGATGTCGTGGTGCGCGTTGACCACCAATAGCAAGGTGGCATCACCGCCCTTGCGGCGAATCCCGGTTTCCTGGGCTCGGCCATCGAGCAACATGCCGAGGCATTTGCCGTGGGATTCCTCCCATTGTTCTGTGCTCATCTCGCTGCCATCCGGTGCCAGCCAGGTGACGTCCTTGACGCCGATGTCCTCGTTGTAATTGCCCACCAGGAAGCGCCCGCGTCGCAGGATCGGGTAGGCCAGGCGTAACTTGATCAGGCGTTTGACGAACTTCAGCAACGCCTTGCCATCTTCGCTCAGGTCCCAATTGACCCAGCCGATTTCACTGTCCTGGCAATAGGCATTGTTGTTGCCGTCCTGGGTGCGGGCGAACTCGTCACCGGCCACCAGCATCGGCGTGCCCTGGGATAGCAGCAGTGTGGCGAAGAAGTTGCGCATCTGCCGCTGGCGGAGCGCATTGATTTCCGGGTCGTCAGTCGGGCCTTCGACGCCGTGGTTCCAGGACAGGTTGTTGTTGCTGCCGTCCTGGTTGTTCTCGTCGTTGGCTTCGTTGTGTTTTTCGTTGTACGACACCAGGTCGTTGAGGGTGAAGCCATCGTGAGCGGTGACGAAGTTCACTGACGCGTAGGGCCGCCGACCACGCTGATTGAACATTTCACCGGAGGCAGTCATCCGGCTGGCGAAGTCAGCGAGTTGGCCATCGTCGCCTTTCCAGAAGGCGCGCACGGTGTCGCGGAATTTGTCGTTCCATTCGACCCAGCCCGGTGGAAAGCGACCGACCTGATAACCACCGGGACCAATGTCCCACGGCTCAGCAATCATTTTCACCTGGCGCAATACAGGGTCCTGGCGGCAGGCAACGAGGAAGCTGTGACGTTCATCGAAACCGTCGTGGTAGCGCCCGAGAATGGTCGCCAGGTCGAAACGGAACCCGTCCACGTGCATTTCCGACGCCCAGTAACGCAGGGAGTCGGTGACCATTTGCAGCACGCACGGGTGACTCAGGTCCAGGGTGTTGCCGGTGCCGGAATCGTTGATGTAGAAGCGCTTGTCGTCGGGCATCAAGCGGTAATACGAGGCGTTGTCGATGCCGCGCATCGACAGGGTCGGGCCCTGTTCGTTGCCCTCGGCGGTGTGGTTGTACACCACGTCGAGAATCACCTCCAGATTGGCTTCGTGCAGGTGCGCGACCATTTCCTTGAACTCGGCGATCTTGCCGCTGGCCAGGTAGCGCGGGTCCGGGGCGAAAAACGCGATGCTGTTGTAGCCCCAGTAATTGGTCATGCCTTTGTGCAACAAGTGCTGGTCATTCACGAACGCGTGAATCGGCAGCAATTCCACGGTCGACACGCCGAGCTTGCGGATGTGTTCCAGCATGTCATCGACCATCAACCCGGCGAAGGTGCCACGCACGTTCTCGGGGACGGACGGGTGACGCATGCTGAAGCCGCGCACGTGAGTTTCGTAAATGATCGTTTTGTCCCACGGCACGCTGACGCGATGGTCGTGGCCCCAGGTGTGCGCCGGGTCGATCACCTTGCATTTCGGTACGAACGGCGCGCTGTCGCGTTCGTCAAAACTGAGGTCGGCGTCGGGGTGGCCGATGGTGTAGCCGAACAGCGCCTCGGACCATTTCAACTGGCCGACCAGTTGTTTGGCGTAGGGGTCGATCAACAGTTTGTTGTGATTGAAGCGATGCCCGTTGGCCGGGTCATACGGGCCATAAACACGGTAGCCGTAGATCAGCCCCGGATGAGCGTCGGGGAGGTAGCCGTGGTAGATCTCGTCGGTGTATTCCGGCAGCTCGATGCGCTCCAGTTCGACCTCGCCGGCGTCATCGAAGATGCACAGTTCGACCCTGGTCGCGTTGGCGGAGAACAAGGCGAAGTTGACCCCCAGACCATCCCAGGTGGCGCCCAGCGGAAAGGGCAGGCCTTCCCGGATTCGCGAAGCCTCGGCCTGAGGTTCTGGCGCGGCTTTTTTTGGACTGGTCATAGATGCTCCTGCAAAAAAGGGGGCTCACACACCGATTCACTGTAGGAGCGAGCCTGCTCGCGATGGACTCCAGAACGACGCGTTTTTCCAGACAATGCGCGTAATCGTTAACGTTCATCGCGAGCAGGCTCGCTCCCACAGTGTTCAGTGGTTTATCGGGGGCGAACGTGCCCACGGTGGCGAGAGGTCGCTCGCCACAAGGTCAGTCAGGACAATGCCGGGAAGCGTCAGACCGCAGGCGGTTTACGCGCTGCGCGAGGTTTCTTCTCGGTGGATTTTTCCCCGGGCGGGATCACCTTTGCCGCAGCGGCCGGTTTCGCCTTGGCTTTGGTTTTCGGCTCGCCAGCCTTGCCGTTGGCGGTTTTGCTGACGGCAGGCTTGGAGCCTGCCGCTTTGCTGCTGGCCGCCTTGGGCGATTTGCTGGGGGCCAGGGCTTCGGCTTCTGCCAGTTTTCGAGCCATCTCCCAGTGCCGGGCTTCATGGCCCTCGGGTTTTCCTTCCGATTCCCAGATCTGATAGGCAAATTCGCGGATGCGTTTATCGTCGGTACTCATCGCTATGCTCCTGAACTGAACTCAAAGTTTTGGATAAAGAGATTGACCGGGAAATCCCCCAGCGCGGCGCCAATTATCAGCTCCTTGTGTTCTGTGACTGCGACGCTGGAAAAAAGTCCCTTCAGATTTTCGGCAGGGGTGGTAAACGGTAATTTGACTCGCGTATCGCCCCACTGCGGCGCGCCGACATGGGGTATGGCACTGTTTTTCAGCAGGTCTGCACAGCGTATCGGGACGATCACGATGGCCTGCTTCTGGTTGTACGAGCGCGCAAATGCCAGCACCCGGTGTGACTCGCGGCCGACCACTTCCAGCGCTTGATACGTCCCGCGTTGAAACAGCTCGGCCTGTTGGGCGCGCAGGCCTAATGTGCGCGCGATCAGGGTTTGTTTGATGCGTCCGTCACGCCAGTTGGCCAGCAGTTCCGGCAGTTCTGGCGAACGTTGCATGGTGTGTTGGCGACTCGCGTAATCCACCGGGCGACGGTTGTCCGGATCGACCAGCGAGAAGTCCCAGTACTCGTTGCCTTGGTAAAGGTCCGCAATGCCCGGCACGGTCATGCGCAGCAAGGTTTGCGCCAATCCGTTGAGTGCGCCGGGGGCGGCGATGGACGTCACGGCTTTGCTCAGGGCTGCGCGCAGCAGCTCGGCTTCGGGGCTTAGCAGCAGACGTTCGATGAACGCCTGGGTCGCACGTTCATACGCATCGTTCGGCGCGCTCCAGCTGCTTTGCAGCTTGGCTTCACGCAAGGCTTTCTGCTGCCACTGCCAGAGACGTTTGACGTAGTCCTCGAGCGCCGGCCGATCGTCGTCGCGCAGTTCCAGCGGCCAACTGCCGAGAATCGTCTGATACAGAATCAATTCATCGCCCGCTGACGGCATCGCATCGTCGTCGCGCACCGGCCGGGCCAGTGTCTGCCAGAGCGGCACCTGCTCGGCGAACCATGCGCTGCGCTCGCTCAACACCGCCAGCCTGGCGCGGGTGTCTTCGCCGCGTTTGTGGTCGTGGGTCGCGGTGGCCAGCAGGTTGTCGGGGAATTCTTCGAGACGATTGAGGCACGCGGCATGAAAGTCAGCCACCGGCGCGCTGAATTGTTCCGTGTTGAACCCCACGTCATTACGCGACAGCAAAACCGCCGAGCGATAAAACGCGGTGTCCTCGACTGCCTTCGCCGCCGCCGGTGAAGTCAACTGCTGAAAACGCACGCAGGCATGCTTGAGCATCTTGCGCGGACGGCCCGCCGGGCGTTTGCGCCAGGGTTCGCCGCCCAGCCATCGAGCCAGACAATCGAGTACCGGCCAATCGGCTTCGCTGAGGTTTTGCCGCGCGCCGTCCATGGCTTGCTGAAAAAAACCATCGTCCTCAGCGGAACGCCCACAAGGGCTGATGTAGGTGCGATACACCGGGAAGTGCACGATCAGTTCCTGCAACGCCCGACGAATCGCGCCGAGGGTCAGGTCGCGGGTCATCACATCATCCCGAGCCACTTGCAGCAGCGCCTGAGCGACACTTTCGAAGTCGCCGGCAAGCGAACCGTTGATAATTTGCTGACGGGCCAGGTGTGCTTCCTGACGGAAATCGGCAGGCCGTTCGCTGTAGCGGTTCCACAATTCGCCGAGGGTTTTCTCACCGGCGGGATCATGTTGCAGCAACGACACCTGGTTCATGAATTCATAACCGGTGGTGCCATCCACCGACCAGTCACGGTGCAGGGTTTCACCTTCGCCAAGAATCTTCTCGACGTAGATCGGCAGGTGTCGGCCCGGCGTCAGGCTGTCGACCCGGCGCCGCAGTTTGCGGCAATAAGCGCGCGGGTCGGCGAGGCCATCGATATGGTCAATGCGCAGGCCGTCGATCAGGCCCTCGGCGACCAGCTCGAAGATTTTTGCGTGAGTGGCTTCGAACACCGCCGGGCGCTCCACACGCAGACCGCCCAGTTCGTTGACATCGAAAAAGCGCCGCCAATTGATGTCATCCGCCGCCGTACGCCAACTGGCGAGGCGATAGCTTTGACGTTCCAGCAACCGGTGCAGGCGCTGGAAACCGTCCGGCGTGAGCGAATCGTAGGCTTGCAGGTTCTGCTTGATGACGTGAAGCAGGGCCGGGTCGCTGGCCAGTTTGCGCAGCTCGTCTTTCAACGGTTTGGCCAGGCGGTGGGCGTCTGTCTGGTAACTCAAGGTGCTGAAACGGTCGGCCAGTGACTTGAATCGCTCGGGATCGTCCTTGAGCAATTCGCCGTAGTCCATCGGGCAAATCGGGAAGTGATGATCGTAGTGTTCGACGTAAAAAGCCCCGTGCTGCGCATCGAAGCGCAAGGGCAGGGTGCCGTCCTGCAACGCCACGCCATAGTCGCTGCCGAGGAATGGCAGCAAGAGCTGACCCTCCATCAACGGATCGGGCGAATGCCATTGAATGTCGAAAAATTCGCCGTACGGGCTCAAACGGCCCCATTCCAGCAAGTCCAGCCACCAGGGATTATCGCCGCCACCGACGGCCATGTGGTTGGAGACAATGTCGAGGATCAGCCCCATGTTCTGCTCACGCAACGCGCTGACCAAACGGCGCAACGCTGCTTCGCCGCCCAACTCCGGGTTGACCGTGCCCGGGTCCACCACGTCATAGCCGTGCATGGAACCTGCGCGTGCGCTCAGCAGCGGCGAGGCGTAGACATGACTGATGCCGAGGCGGGCGAAATAGGGCACCAGCGGCACCGCGTCGTCCAGCGTGAAGCCTTTATGAAACTGCAAACGCAGGGTCGCGCGTGGTTGATTCATCGGTCACGCTCGGCCGCCTGAAGCCGCGCGCAGGCAAGCAATTCCAGACGTCGGGCCGCGTCCAGGTCATCGAGCAGGGCTTCGCTGGCACCGGGCAAGCGGCGCGACCAATTCGGATGGGTGTCGATGGTGCCGGGCAGGTTGGCCTGTTGTTCGATGCCCAGGGCATCCTCCAGTGGCAGCAACACCAGCGGCGCGCGGGTATGGCCGAGGAAGCGAATGGCTGCGTCGAGTATCTGATCGGTCTCATGGGACTCTTCGCGGAAGTTCTGCGGGTCCTGGCTCAACGCCCGGCGCAGGCCTTCACGCTCGCGTTCGCGGTGACGGCGCCACTCGATTTCACCCGTGGCGTCGACCAGGCCCAATCGGGCATTCCAGTCGATATCGTGGCCATGCCACCAGCCGTTGAGTGTCGGCAAATCATGGGTGCTGGTGGTGGCCAGTGCGTTGTCCGGCCAGTCGAGGATCGGCTTGAAGTGTGTGTTGTCCTGCTCGAACAGCAACACGCGCATGCCGAGAATCGAACGGGCGATGAGTTTTTCCCGCAGGCCGTCTTCCACCGTCCCGAGATCTTCGCCGAGGACGATGGCTTGATGCCGATGGGATTCCAGGGTCAGCAGGCGCAGCAGATCGTCCACCGGGTAATAAAGATAAGCGCCATCGGCGGGTGATGAGCCGTTGGGGATCACCCACAGCCGTTGCAGGCCCATGACGTGATCGATGCGCAGGCCACCGGCATGGGCGAAGTTGGCCCGGAGCATTTCGATGAACGCACGAAATCCGTGACGCACCAGGCCTTCAGGCGAGAACGCGGAAATCCCCCAGCCTTGCCCGGTGCGATTGAGAATGTCCGGCGGCGCACCCACTGTCAGCGAGGCGAGCAATTCGTCCTGGCGACTCCAGGCCTGGCTGCCACCGCCGTCGGCACCGACCGCGAGGTCAGCGATCAGGCCAATGCTCATGCCGCTACTGCGCGCAGCGGTTTGTGCGCGCTCTAGGCAACGGGTAATCAACCACTGGCAGAAGGCGAAGAAGCCGATGCGCCCGGCGTTCTCTTCGGCAAACTCAGCCAGCGCAGCACTGCGCGGGTCGCGCCATTGCTCGGGCCACTCGCGCCAGTCGAGGTTTTCACCTTTGGCGGCACGGGCCTCCTGAATGGCTTCGAAACGGCAGTGGTTCTCCAGTGCTTCGCCAGCCGCGTGGCGGAAGCTGCTGAAGTCGGCGTGCAACGGGTGTTCGCCCTGGACAAAGCCTTCGTACAACGCCTGCAACAGACGGTGCTTGGCGTCGGCCGCCACAGGCCAGTCAACCAGCGGCTGTTGTTCCAGATGCTTGAGCTCGGCGGCGAGCCCGGTGGCGTCAATCGCCGTGCGCATCGCTCGCTCGCCAAGGATCGCGCCGGGCGCCGCGTACAGACTGTTGAGGAACAGGCGGCTGGACGGCGAATAAGGGCTATAGCGTTGGGTGTCGCTGCTGAACATCGCGTGCAGCGGACTGATCGCCAGCGCTTCGGCGCCACGCTCACCGGCGACGCGGGCCAGATCTTCCAGCGCCTGGGTGTCGCCAAAACCGCCATCGCCGGGACGGCGCAGCGAGTACAGCTGCACGCTCAGCCCCCAGGCGCGAGGGATCGGGCTGTCGACCGCATCGTTGACGCTGTAGCAGCGTGCCGGCGCCACGGCCAGCGTAAAGGATTGGCCGTCGATACTGACGTGCTGATAACCGACAGGAATCAGGCCGGGCAACATCGCCTGGGCATCCAGTTTCAGGTTGAGCCGCGATCCGTCCTCAAGGTGGATCTCGCAGGGGGTCTGCGGCTCGAAATAATGCGCGAGGCTGAGGCCCACGCCAACGTCCGCGGTCAGCAGCGGCGGCAGATGCCGGGTTTGCTGCACTTGCTGCAATTCTTGCAGGCTGGCATCGATCTCCTGGGCGCTGCCGGCCGGATGGCCGAGCCCGGTCAGGACGTTGCGTAACACCGATGGCGCGACTTTTTGTGGGCGGCCGTTGGCATCGATCCAGTCGACGGCCAGGCCAGCTCGGCTGGCCAGTATTTCCAATTGCGCATCGCTCATGGGCGCTCTCCATCCGGGGGTAGCAAAGGGGCTGCGGTCGTGAGGCTGACTAGCGCGCAATACGGGGCAAGGGTGCCCTGATTCAGCAGGTCGGCGGACTTCGGCGGGTGTTCGAACAACAACGAAGTGCCGGCCTGTGGGGAGTGGACCACCGGCTTGTCGCTGAGGTTCAGGTCTATGCGCAGCAGGCTGCCATCGCCCAGTTGCCAGCGTGCGCTCACCGCGCCTGGCGCCAGTGCCTCGGCACCCAACGGGTGTGAACCGGGCAGGCGCGCGATGATCTGCTCGTGGCGGATTTTCAGCAGTTGGCGATACAGCGCGTAAATGGCCGATTGCCCGCTCGCCGTCAGATTCGGCCGTGAGTCTTCGAAGGTTTGCGGCGCGTTCGGGTCGGGAATCTGTTCACGCCTGGCCGGGTCCGAAAATGCATCGAACGCGCAAAATTCGTTACGCCGACCTTCGCGAACGAGTTCCGCCAGTTCGCCGTGATGGCTGGTGAAAAACAGGAACGGTTGCTCGGCGGCAAACTCGTCGCCCATGAACATCAGCGGGATCATCGGCGATAACAGCAACAACGCCGTCGCGGCTTTCAAGGCGTCGGGGTGGGCAAGTTGGTGCAGCCGTTCGCCGAATGCGCGATTGCCGATCTGGTCATGGTTCTGCAAGAACAGCACGAACGCTGTGGGCGGCAAATGACCGCTGGGCTCGCCGCGAGCTTCGCCGTGGCGGTTGGTGTGGCCCTGGAACACAAAGCCCTGGCTCAGGCAGCGTGCCAACTGCTCGGTAGGGTTGTCGGCATAGTCGGCGTAATAGGCCTCGGTTTCACCGGTCAGCAGCACGTGCAAGGCGTTGTGGCCGTCGTCGTTCCACTGCGCGTCGTAGCCTTCCTGCAGCAGGCTGGCCTGGTTGTGTTCGTTTTCGACCGTTAGCCACACGTGGCGCGCCGGGTCGATTTGCTGCCGGATGCGTTGCGCCAGTTCCTGTAGAAAGTCGGGGCTCTTGATCGCGTGCACCGCGTCGAAGCGCAAACCGTCAAAGCGGTATTCCAGCAACCACATCAATGCATTGTCGATAAAGAAGTCGCGCACCTCCCGTCGCCGGAAGTCGATGGCCGCGCCCCAAGGCGTGTGCTTGTCTTCATTGAAGAACGCCTTGGCGTAGCGATGCAGGTAATTGCCGTCCGGGCCGAAGTGGTTGTAGACCACATCGAGCATCACCGCCAGACCATGGCCGTGGGCGCTGTCGATCAGGTGCTTGAGTTGCTCGGGCGTGCCGTAGGACGCCTGGGGCGCGTAGGGCAGAACCCCGTCGTAGCCCCAATTGCGATCACCGGGGAACTGCGCCAGCGGCATCAATTCGATGGCGGTAACGCCCAGCCCGGCAAGCCGCGCCAGGTGCTGCTCGACCTCGACGAAACCGCCGAGCGCACCAACGTGCAACTCGTAGATTACCGCCTCGTTCCAGGGCCGCCCAAGCCAGTCGCGGTGTCGCCAGGTGTAGGCGAGGGGATCGACCACCACGCTGTGCCGATGAATGTCACCGGCCTGAGCGCGGGAGGCCGGGTCGGGCACCTCGAGTTCGCCATCAATGTTGTAGCGGTAACGCGTGCCCGCAGGACAGCGCGTCTTGATCACGAACCAGCCATCGGCCTGAGGCAGCAACGGCAAGGACTGTCCATCTTCCAGTTCGACACTGACAAAAAACGCATCCGGCGCCCACAAGGCAAAACGCGTGTGCTCTGCGTCCAGCATGATTGCGCCGTGGGGCCAGGTCTCAAGGGTCCGTAACGGCATCGTTGAAAACCTCTTACTGTTTGTTCGATTTCCCCAGCGCTTTAGCCACCAGCTGTTCGTAGAGTTCGGCGTAGGGTTCGACGGCTTTGCACCAGTTGAACGGTGCGGCCATGGCCCGGCAACGCATGGCATTGAGCAAGCCAGGAAAGGCGAACACCTTGAAGGCACGGCTCAGGGCTTCCTGATAGCTCTCGACCGTGGATTCGTCGAACAGGAAACCGGTCACGCCATTTTCGATGGTGTCGGCCAGGCCGCCGGTGTTGCGTGCCACCGGCAACGAACCAAAACGCTGGGCGTACATCTGGCTCAAGCCGCACGGTTCATAACGCGAGGGCATCAGCAGGAAATCGCTGCCGGCGAACATGCGGCGGGCGTCGGTTTCGTTGAAGCCGATGCGCACACCGATCTGCCCTGGAAAGCGCAGGGCCAGTTCACGCATGGCCTGTTCTTCTTCCGGCTCGCCGCGCCCGATGATCGCGATCTGGCCGCCGGATTTGACGATGTACTCGGACACGGCTTCCGTCAGGTCCAGGCCTTTCTGATAGACCAGGCGCGAGACCACGGCGAACAGCGGACCTTCGGAGTCGTCCAGCCCGAACAGCTCGCGCACGTGCGCCGCGTTGACCGCTTTGCCTTCCCAGTCACCGATGCTGAACGGACGGAACAGGTGGGTGTCCGTGGCGGCGTCCCAGCTCTCATCGATGCCATTGGGAATCCCGCTGAGCAGGCCTTGCTGGGTCTTGGCGGCGAGAAAGCCGTCGAGGCCGCAGCCGAAGGCCGGCGTGGTGATTTCCTGGGCGTAGGTGGCGCTGACGGTGGTGATGTGGCTCGAATAAGCCATGCCGGCCTTGAGGAACGACATCTTGCCGTAAAACTCCATGCCTTCCTGTTGCAGGGCATGCGCGGGAATGCCCAGCTCGGGGCACGACCCCAGGCTGGTCACGCCTTGATAAGCGAGGTTGTGAATGGTGAACAGCGTCGGCGTGCGTTGACCGCGCCAGTGCATATAGGCGGGGGCCAGGCCGGCGGGCCAGTCATGGGCATGCACCAGGTCCGGGCACCAGTGGATTTGTGCGAGGTTGGCGGCGATGTCGGCAGCCGCCAGGCCCAGGCGGGCGAAACGAATATGGTTGTCCGGCCAGTCGCGGCCGTTATTGGCGCCGTAAGGTGAACCTTCGCGCTCGTAGAGTTCAGGGCAGATCAACACGTAAATGACCAGGCCGTCAGGCATGTCCATGCGCCCGATCTTGCAGGCAGGCAGCGCGGCATGACCACCGAGCTCACCAATAATGTGGATCGGGTTTTCGCTGTGCAGCACTTGCGGGTAACCGGGGATCAGCACACGCACATCGTGCAATTTCGCCATGGCCCGGGGCAGCGCCGCGGAAACGTCACCCAGACCGCCGGTCTTCACCAGGTCGGCGATTTCCGAGGTCACAAACAACACTTTCTTTCTGTTGGGATTCTGACTGACCACCGGCGTCAACGTCTTGGTACCCGTGACGTTGATCGATTGGGCACTTGGGGCACTCACGGCGCTCGTTTCGCCGACCTGCTGATGAGCACGTTCTCCCTGGATATCTAATGCCGTACTGATCATATGAATCTCCCGTGTTGTTGATCTAGTTCTAGGTCTGGCAAACGGTGTTTCGTGGCCAAATCCTGTGGCCGGGCGCAAACGCGCTACGCATCGGTGAGCAAACGCTGCCCATGCGTTAAAGCAGAATGGCTGGAGTGGCCGTTGCAAGGATTGCACCAGTCGCAACGCACCTACCTTTCAGAGGACCGGCCACAAATGGCAAAAGTTTCGATTTTTTTGACACTTTGTGACCGACCGGTTTTGCCCCGCGAAAAGGAGTCTAGGCCAGAACTTAGAGCGGTGAAGGCCAGTTGGCAAAATTGTTCGACAATCGGTTCAAAGCGGTACGGGCGTACCGGATAGGCAGCCAAACGCCCCGACGAAGGGCATGTTTTTTCGCGATTCAGCCCCAAAAAGTAACCTGCCAGTCACATGAATGTGCGAGGGCGATTACGGCTGCGCACTGTTGTGGTGCGCTCGCAGGTCCCGCTTTTGGCCGAACCGCTGCCTTACTGCGGCGCGGGTTGCCTTGTTATAGTTCGGGCCTCATTTTTTGCCCGGTAAAGGATCACTGCCATGTCTCAGTACACTGCGTTCACCGTCGAACTGGCCGATAAAATTGCCCATGTGCAGATCAATCGTCCGGAAAAGATCAACTCGATGAACGCCGCGTTCTGGAGCGAGATCATCGAGATCTTCCAGTGGATCGATGACACCGACGAAGTCCGGGTGGTGGTGCTCAGCGGCGCCGGCAAACATTTTTCCTCCGGTATCGACCTGATGATGCTGGCCGGCGTGGCCAATGAGCTGGGCAAGGACGTCGGCCGCAATGCGCGCCTGCTGCGCCGCAAGATCCTTGCGCTGCAAGCGTCCTTCAATGCCGTCGACAACTGCCGCAAGCCGGTGCTGGCAGCAATCCAGGGTTATTGCCTGGGTGGCGCGATCGACCTGATTGCCGCCTGCGACATGCGTTATGCCGCCGAAGACGCGCAATTCTCGATCAAGGAAATCGACATCGGCATGGCCGCTGACGTTGGCACCTTGCAACGCTTGCCGCGGATCATCGGTGACGGCATGCTGCGTGAACTGGCTTACACTGGTCGCTCGTTTGGCGCCGAGGAAGCGCGCAGTATCGGCCTGGTCAATCGCGTCTACAGCGACACCGCCAGCCTGCTGGACGGTGTCATGGGCATTGCCCGGGACATCGCCGGCAAGTCGCCGATTGCGATCACCGGCACCAAGGAGATGATCAGCTACATGCGCGACCATCGCATTGACGACGGCCTTGAATACGTCGCTACCTGGAACGCCGCCATGCTGCAATCCACTGACTTGCGCGTGGCCATGGCCGCCCATATGAGCAAACAGAAACCCGAATTTCTGGATTGATTGAAAAATGACTTCACGCTGGACCACTGCAGTACTGGACACCGATCAACCGGGCGGCTGGGCCGTTGCGCGCAGCCCCGAAGGCTTCCTGTTCGACGACAATGGCGCGCTGTTCCCGCGTGAATGGCTCAAGCGTCAGGACCTGCCGGTTCTGGCCGAACACGGCATTGGTCATCTGGATGGCGAACCGGTCTACCTGCTGGAGCTGCGCAGTCACAGCGAAGTACCGGGCTGCAACTGGAAAGGCTTGCGGGCGTTCATGCTCGATGGCGATCACGCGGTTTACAAAGTGCTGGGTTATGCCGCGCAGATCGGTACCTGGGCCCGTGAACACCGTTTTTGCGGTAACTGCGGGCAGGCGACCTTGCAGGTGCCGCGTGAGCGGGCGATGTATTGCGAGCCGTGCAATCTGCGCTATTACCCGCGGATTTCGCCGAGCATGATCGTGCTGATCACCCGTGGCGATGAAGTCTTGCTGGCGCGCTCGCCACGGTTTGTCACCGGGGTCTACAGCACGCTGGCGGGTTTTGCCGAGCCGGGTGAGTCCGCTGAAGATTGCCTGATTCGCGAGGTGCGTGAAGAGGTGCAGATCGAGGTCAAGAACATCCAGTACATGGGCAGCCAGTGCTGGCCGTTCCCGCACTCGATGATGCTCGGCTTCCACGCTGAGTACGCCGGCGGCGAGATTGTCTGCCAGGAGGACGAGATCGAAGACGCCCAGTGGTTCAACGTGCACGAGCTGCCGCCGTTGCCGGCGTCACGCTCGATTGCCCGTTACCTGATCGACGTCTATGTGGCGCGGCGCTTAGGCCACGCTGAACCAGTGCTGCCAGGCTAGGCGCACAGTCAGGCCCAGCACCACGGTGATGAACACCGGACGAATGAACTTGGCTCCGCCGCTGATGGCGGAGCGCGCACCGAAGAACGCACCGACCATCACCGACAGGCCCATGCTCAGGCCGATGATCCAGTCCACTTGCCCGGAAAAGATGAACACCGACAGCGCCGCAATGTTGCTGACGAAGTTCATGCTGCGCGCCACGCCGCTGGCCTTCACCAGGTCGATGGGGTACATCAGCAGGCTGCTCACGGTCCAGAATGCGCCAGTGCCGGGGCCGGCCACGCCGTCGTAGAAACCGAGGCTGAAGCCTTGGGTCGATTGCCACTTTTTCTTGATCGGTGCCTCGCTGTCCAGCGGCGCTTTCGGCGTGCCACCGAACAACAGGTAGAGGCCGCAGGCGAACACGATCACCGGCAGCATTTTGTTCAGCCATTCGGCGGGCAGGTAATGCGCGACTACGGCACCGGTCAGCGCGCCGACCAAGGTGCCGACGATGGCGTGCACCCACTGCCGGGGATGGAACAGTTTGCGTCGATAGAAAGTGAAACTGGCGGTGGCCGAGCCGAAGGTCGAACTGAGTTTGTTAGTGCCCAGCACCAGGTGCGGCGGCAGGCCAGCGGTCAACAGCGCCGGCGTGGTCAACAGACCGCCGCCGCCGGCAATGGCGTCGATGAAACCGGCAATGAAGGCGACGACGGCCAGGATGGCGAGGGTGGTGAGGTCAACGCTGAGTTCGAAAGGCATGGAAATGGGCTTATTCGGCGGGGTGCAGCAAAGGGCTGCGGGGAAGGGCCGGTATCTTACCTATATCCAACTTCTGCGGCGACTGGTCTGGCCTCTTCGCGGGCAAGCCTCGCTCCTACAGGGGAATGCGCTTAACCGTAGGAGCGAGGCTTGCCCGCGAAGACTGACTTGCAGGCGCTACATCACTTGGCGGCCGGCCCATTCCCGATCTGCCACACAAACGGCGGTTCAGCCCCGTTAATCTCCCAATCCCCGACAATCCGCGCCTTGTAGATCACCGGATTATGCGAGGACACGGTCCGCGCATTACGCCAATGCCGGTCCAGCGATTTCCCCTGACGCACATCCGAAGCCCCCAGCGCATTGAACAGCTCGGTGGTCGCCCGCTGAATCAGCTCGGACACCACAACCTGTGCTTTTGCCGATTCGAGTTCCGCCGCAACATTCGCCGCCCGCTCCAGCGCATCATCCCCCGAAAACCGCGCCAGATACGCCCGCTGCGCCGGTTGTGCAGCCTTCAACGCGCTAGCTTCGGCGGCGTACACCAGCGCCGCCACTTCACCGACGACTTGTTGAACTTGTGAATCCTCGCTGACGCGCTGGGCATTGCCATGGCTGTAAATACGTTTGCGCTCACATACCTGATGCGCCACGTCACGCAACGCGGCGCGACCGATCCCGCTCAGCGTGGCCAACAACACGAGCTGATAAAACGCCGTCTGGTATTTGAAACGGGTGGCGAAGTCGATGATGTTTTCGGCGTCCACCTCGGCGTCGATAAACCGCGACGTGCCGCTGCCCGTGGTGCGCTGACCGAAACCGTCCCAGTCATCGCTTTGCACGATCCCCGGTTGCCGGGTGCGCACCGCTGCGATGACATCGCCGCCGGTGTCACTGCGCTGTGCGTAGACGTCGATCCAGTCGGAAAACAGGCTGCCGGTGCTGTAGAACTTTTCACCGTTGAGCCGCCAGCCGTCGCCGTTGGGCGAGACTTTGGTGATCACATCGCCAATCGCCACATTGCCGATTTCAGTCCAGGCGCAGCCGACAATGTCGCCGCCGACAAAGCGTTTAAACCACAGATCCCGTGCCGGCCCTGGCGTGGTGTTCAAGCGGTCCTCGGCAAACGCGAAATGCCCGCGCAGTGCCTGGGGCACGTTGGAATCGGCTTCGGCCAGTTCGATCAGCAACTCAAACAGCTGCGGCAGGGTGGCGCCGCCACCCCCATATTCCACCGGCACGCGCACCGCGCCGAAACCGGCTTCCTTCAGCCACTGGATGGGCTCGTAAGGCAGGCTGCGCGACTGTTCACGCTCAACGGCACCGGCGGCGATGCGCTGGAAAATCGGGCGGAATCTCGCGGCCAGCGCTTCATAGTCAATGCCAATGGACAGCGGATTGATTACCTGGTGTTCGGTCATGGGACAGCTCCTTGGATCGGCAGTGGATGCCATGGGGGATTGCATGGTCCATGCCGACCAGGAACAGCCATGATCTGCGGGGCGTACGTGCCTCAATGTGGCCTGAACTGTTGCTGCAGCAACAGCGCCGTAGCAAATTGCCCTGTCACACCCAGAACCCTGTGGGAGCGAGCCTGCTCGCGATGGCGGTTGCACATACAACACTTTTGTTGGCTGACACACCGCCATCGCGAGCAGGCTCGCTCCCACAGGGGGCTTCGGTCGCTACAGGAAAGCACTGGCACGGTTGCTGCTCTCACCCCAGGACTTCCTAACGTCCCGAGGACACGTCAATGAGTCAGCAAGCCGTCAAATTTGCCTACTGGGTGCCGAACGTCAGCGGCGGGCTGGTGGTCAGCAAGATCGAACAACGCACCCACTGGGGCATCGACTACAACCGCAAACTGGCGCAACTGGCCGAAGCGGCGGGGTTCGAATACGCCCTGACGCAGATTCGCTTCACCGCCGGTTACGGCGCCGAGTACCAGCATGAGTCGGTCGCCTTCAGCCATGCGCTGCTCGCCGCCACCACCACATTGAAAGTCATCGCGGCGATCCTGCCCGGCCCCTGGCAACCCGCGCTGGCGGCCAAGCAACTGGCGACCATCGATCAACTGACCAACGGCCGCATTGCGGTGAACATCGTCAGCGGTTGGTTCAAGGGTGAATTCCAGGCCATCGGCGAACACTGGCTGGAGCACGACGAGCGCTATCGCCGCTCCGAAGAATTCATTCGCTCGCTCAAAGGCATCTGGAGCCAGGACAACTTCACCTTTCGCGGTGACTTTTACCGCTTCGACAATTACAGCCTCAAACCGAAACCGCTGGGCCAACCGGAAATCTTTCAGGGCGGCAGCTCCCGTGCAGCACGGGACATGGCGGCGCGAGTTTCGGACTGGTACTTCACCAACGGCAACACGCCGGAAGGCATCAAGGCGCAAGTCGACGATATCCGCAGCAAGGCTGCCGCGAACAATCACTCGGTGAAGGTCGGGGTCAACGCGTTCGTCATCGCCCGCGACACCGAAGAAGAGGCACGCGCAGTGCTGGCGCAGATCATCGATCAGGCTGATCCGGAAGCGGTGAATGCCTTTGGCGATGCGGCGAAACAGGCGGGCAGGGCATCACCGGAAGGCGAGGGCAATTGGGCCAAATCAACGTTCGAGGATCTGGTGCAGTACAACGACGGCTTCAAGACCAACCTGATCGGCACGCCGCGGCAAATTGCCGAGCGGATTGTGGCGTTGAAAGCGGTGGGCGTGGATTTGGTGCTGGCGGGGTTTCTGCACTTTCAGGAAGAGGTGGAGTATTTCGGCAAGCGGGTGCTGCCGTTGGTGCGGGAGCTGGAAGCCGAGGCCAGCGTGAAACAAGCCGAAGTCGCCTGACCACCACAAACCCTTGCCGGCGATGGCGGTATCACAGACAACATCTTCGTTGAATGTGAGGACGCTATCGCCGGCAAGCCGGCTCCTACAGGGTGCGATGTGTGTTTACAGACCTAGGTCAGACAGCCCCGGATGATCATCCGGGCGACGCCCCAGCGGCCAGTGGAACTTGCGGTCGCTTTCCTTGATCGGCATGTCGTTGATGCAGGCGAACCGGTTGGCCATCAGGCCGTTCTCGTCGAACTGCCAGTTTTCGTTGCCGTAGGAACGGAACCAGTTGCCCGAGTCGTCGTGCCATTCATAGGCGTAGCGCACGGCGATGCGGTTGCCGGTGAACGCCCAGAGTTCCTTGATCAGTCGATAGTCCAGTTCCTTGGCCCATTTGCGCGTCAGGAAACCTTTGGCTTCTTCACGGTTGTAGGCGAATTCGGCGCGGTTGCGCCATTTGGTGTCCAGTGTGTAGGCCAGAGACACACGCTCTGCATCACGGGAGTTCCAGCCATCTTCGGCCAGGCGAACTTTTTCGATGGCCGATTCACGGGTAAACGGCGGCAATGGCGGACGAACTTCGGCGTTAGACATTTAAAGTCTCCCAATAATATTAAAGTTCAAGCAAGTTGTCGGGCTTGTTTAAAGTGTTACAGGTCCAATAACTTTCGCGCCATGCATTGCGCATTATCGGCGGCACTGTGATCACCCATGACAAGCGCCACGGTAATGGCGCCATCGATCAGGATCAGCAGCTGTTTGGCCAGCGTCTCCGGGTCGGTTGCGCCATGTTCGGTGCAGAGCTCGCGCACGTAGTCGAGCAGCTTCTGTTTGTGTTCTTTGGCGACCAGCCGGACCGGGTCTTGCGGGTCGCCGGTTTCACCGCTGGTGTTGATGAAAGCGCAGCCACGGAAGCCTTCGGAGGCAAACCAGGCCTTGAGCACGGTAAACAGGTTGAGCAGCCCGTCGGCCGGGGTTTCGGCCTGGTCGACGGCGCTTCTGTACCAGAGCATCCAGCGCACGTCGCGGCGTTGCAGGGCGGCGACGGTCAACTCCTCCTTGTTGGCGAAGTAGCGGTAGATGCTTTTTCTGGAGACGCCGGCGGTTTTCACCAGAAGATCCATGCCCGTGGCAGCGATGCCACTTTTGTAGATCAACTTTTCGGTGACATCCAGAATGATGTCGCGTGTGTCGTTGCTAGTGATTTCGTTCATGCGGCGTACAGTAGAACGATCGTTCTCCTTGGTCAAATATTATTTTGTGCTGACCATGAAATCGCCTTCGCGGGCAAGCCTCGCTCCTACAGAGGTGTAGGAGCGAGGCTTGCCCGCGAAGGGGTCATTACAGACCGTAACAAGACCCAAACCCCTCCATGGTGTAAGCTCTCAACCTCTCCGGATTCGACCCATTGCGAGCCCTATGCCGTCGCTTTTCAAACGCTCTCTGCTGCCCAAACTGCGCAGTTTTCCGCTGACCGCCGATGCCGTCACCATCCTCTCTGGCGCTGCCGAATTCCGTCGCTGCCTGTTGGAAAAAATTGCCCAGGCGACCCGGCGCATCTATATCGTCGCGCTGTACCTGCAGCAGGATGAAGCCGGCCAGGAAATTCTCGATGCCTTGCACGCCGCCAAACTGGCGCGTCCGGAACTGGACGTGGTGGTGGTCGTCGATTGGCTGCGCGCCCAGCGTGGCTTGATCGGTGCCGGCAAACAGCCGGGCAATTCGGCGTGGTATCAGGAAACCACCCGAACCCACGCCAGCGTGGTCCCGGTGTACGGTGTGCCGGTGCAGACCCGCGAGCTGTTCGGCGTGCTGCATTTGAAGGGATTCGTGATTGATGACTGCGTGATCTACAGCGGTGCGAGCCTGAACAACGTTTATCTGCACAAATTCGACAAATACCGCTACGACCGTTATCACCTGCTGCACAACGGCGCCCTGGCCGATTCGATGCAGCACCTGGTTCAGCACGGCCTGGTCGCCTCGAAAGCGGTGCATCGCCTCGATTTGCCGAACCTGCCGACCACCCGCAGCTTGCGCCACGACATCGGCGACCTGCGCAGCCGCCTGAAACATGCGGCGTACGACACCACGACGGGCAGCACGGTTAAAGACGTTTTGTCTGTCAGCCCATTGCTTGGTGTCGGCAAGAACAACCCGTTGAGCCGGGTGATCTGCGAGTTGATCGCCAGCGCCCGGCACCAACTGACGATTTGCACGCCGTATTTCAACCTGCCGTTGGCGGTGACCCGGGAGATCAACCGGGCATTGGCCCGGGGTGTGAAGATCGACATCGTGGTCGGCGACAAAACCGCCAACGACTTCTACATCCCGCCGAGCGAGCCGTTCAAGGTGATCTCGGCGTTGCCGTACCTCTACGAGATCAGCCTGCGGCGTTTCGCCAAACGTCATCAACGCAACGTCGACAGCGGCCAGTTGAACCTGCACCTGTGGAAGGACGGCGATAACACCTATCACCTTAAAGGCATGTGGGTCGATCAGCGTTACACCATGCTGACCGGCAACAACCTCAATCCGCGCGCATTCCGTCTCGACCTGGAAAACGCGCTGCTGATTGATGACCCCAAAGGTGAATTGCTGGAGCCGCGTCGCAGTGAGCTGGCGGAGATTTTCCAGCACACCACGCGTATCGAGCGTTATCAGGACTTGCAAACCCTGCCGGATTACCCGGCGGGCGTGGCCAAGTTCCTCAAGCGTGTCAGTCGTGTGCGCATTGAACGCTTGCTCTATCGCATCCTATAAAGCCTGACGCTGCCGGGGCCCTGGCCACAGGGCCACCAGCAGCAACAACGCCGCCGCCACCAGATACGGCAAACGCGGTTCGATGCCGTAGATCAGCGTGGCGGTCAACGGCCCGATCACCACACCGAACCCTTGGGCGGCGCCGATGGAACCTGCGGTCGCGCCTTGCTCCGAGGCCTCGACCGCATTGGCGGCAAGCGCGGCGAAGGACGGGAAAATCAGGCCCATGCCGCTCGCCGAGACAAAGAATCCCAGCCATAACCCCCACGCCGAATCGACCATGATGCTGCCGGAAAACCCCAGCGCAGCGACCATCGCGCCGACCCGGATCAGCCGTAGCGGCGGCCATTCCAGTCGACGCACAACCAGCTGCGAACAGATCAACGCGAAGCCGACCATGGTCAGGGCGATACCGGCCGTTTGCGCGGCGTCGGCCGGGCTCATGCCCAGTCGATCGATGGCGAAGAAGCCAACGGTGATCTGCGCAACAGAAACGCACAGCATCGCCACGAACGCGACCGCCATGGGCCGGCGCAGCCGTGGATCGTTGAGGTGCACCTTGCGCGGCGCCTGACGCAAGTGCAATTCCTGAGCCTTGAGCTTGTAACGCAGCACCAGGAACGCCAACAACGGTAGAAACGCCATGGCGTAGAAAGGCAGGCTCAGGCTGTATCGGGACAGCAACGCCGCTATCGCCGGGCCGATCACCAGCCCGCAGGCGTTGGCAGCGCCCAATGCGGCCATGGCTTTGGCGCGGTGTTGCGGTTCGACGTTGTCGGCAATCAATGCATTGCAGCCGACCGGGATCGCCGCATAAAACACGCCGATCAGCCCGCGTCCGAGCATCAGCCCGATAAACGCCAGCGCCGCTGAAGGCAGGAATCGCAACGACGTGTCGATGAACAGGCACAAGGCCCAATAGGCGAGGGTGAATCCCGCAGTGCCGAGCAACAGAATGCGTCGTCGTCCGAAGCGGTCGCTGGCCTGACCCCATGGACGCGCCAGCACCATCCAGATCACCCCGGACACCGTCACCGCCGCACCGGCCTGCCAGGTAGCCAGGCCCAAGACCCGGGCGATGGGCCCGATCAAAGAAACGAACGCCATCATTGCCATGGTGCAGGCCATGTTGGCGACCATGAGCGGGCGCAGGTCGAAGGTTGAAGCGGACATGGGTGAGTCTTCCGTGAGCTTTTATTATTGGCGGGGGATGTTAGCGCGGCCTGTGCGATCCATCAGGAAAATATATCGTCACTGAAAATGCCATCGCGCAAGCCCGCTCCCACAGGGAGTGTGGTGACTTCACTAATCGTGCAGACAAAAAAAGCCCCGCGACCGAATGAGGTGCAGGGCTAAAAAACTGGTTGGTTGCGACCAGCCAAAAGAGCTCTATAACGTGTTACTTGCTGGCGACCGTCTCTGGTTGCCAACCGCCACCCAGGGCCTTGTAGATCGCGACGATGCCGCGATACAGATCGACTTCGGCCTGGGCCTGAGTGTCTTCCGCCGCCAGACGTTCGCGTTGGGCATCGAGCAGGACAAGGAAGTCCGCCGTACCTTCGCGGTAGCGAATTTCAGCCAGGTCGGCTGCCGCGCGGCTTGATTCACTCTGACGAATCAGCGAAATCAGGCGTTGCTGGCGTTTGCCGTAATCACTGAAAGCGTTTTCCGATTCTTCCAGGGCCAGCAGCACTTGTTGCTCGTAGGTCGCCAAGGCGCCTTCGGCATCCGCGTCGGCACCGCGGATACGGGCTCGAACACTGCCCAGGTCAAACGCCGCCCAAGTGATACTTGGGCCCAGCGCCCAGGCGTTGGCCGCCGAGGAACCGATCTGCGAACCACGTCCGGCGGTCCAGCCGAGGAAGCCGCTGAGGCTGACCCGCGGGAACAGGTCCGCCTTGGCCACGCCGATACGTGCCGTGGCCGAAGCCAGTTTGCGCTCGGCGCTGAGAACGTCCGGACGACGTTGCAGCAGTTCGCCCGGATCACCGATCGGCAGTGCCTTGGCAATCGCCGGCAAGTCTTTCGGGCTCAGGTCCACGGTCAATTTGTCCGGACGCTCACCCAACAAGGTGGCGATACGGTTTTTCTGCCGAACCTGCTCGGCCTGCAATTGCGGCACGCTGGCTTCGACAGACGCCAGGCGTGCGTCGGCGCGGACCACATCGAGCTGATCGCCGACGCCGGCATCGCGCAGGCTTTCGGTGATCTTGCGCGACTCCTGCTGGTTGTTGAGGTTGGCCAGGGCAATTTTTTCCCGCAGTTGCGCACCGCGCAGTTGACCGTAGGCATCCACCAACTCGGCAATCATGGTGACTTGCAGTTGGTACAGATCCGCTTCGGCCGCTTGCTGTTCGGCGTCGCTGGATTCCAGGTTGCGCTGGATGCGACCAAACAGGTCCAGTTCCCAGGCCATGTCCAGACCCAGGTCATAGCGTTCGCTATTGACCCGTTTGGTGGTCTGGCCCGGAATCTGGCCTTTGCCCAGATCACTGCTGACGCGGCTGGTGATGGTCGGCATGGCGTCATTGCTGACGTCATCGCGGATCGCCCGGGCCGACTTCCAGCGAGCGAAGGCGACGCGCAAATCTCGGTTACCTTGCAGCGATTGCGTCACCAACTGGTTGAGGGTCGGGTCTTCAAACTGCTGCCACCAGATGCCTTCGAAACGCGAGCGGTCGAAGTTTTTCTGACCGGCAGCGCCATCGGTGGCGGTGGTGATGTTGGCCGGTTCAGTGGCCGGGGTCTTGTAGTCCGGGCCGACGGCACAGGCGCTCAGGGCCAGTACCAGCAGGCTCGGCAGGAAGGCTTTCAGGCTCATTGTTGCGCCTCCAGTTTCAGGGCTTTGGCCGCTTTGCGCTGCTCGCCGCGTTCCACGAAATTACGGATCAACACGTAGAACACCGGCGTCAGCAACAGGCCAAAGAAGGTCACCCCGAGCATCCCGGAGAACACCGCCACACCCATGGCGTGACGCATTTCGGCACCGGCACCGCTGGAGAACACCAGTGGCACCACACCCATGATGAACGCGAAGGAGGTCATCAGGATCGGCCGCAGACGCAGGCGGCAAGCTTCAAGCACCGCAGCCAGCGGGTTCATGCCTTCTTCCTGTTTATCCTTGGCGAACTCGACGATCAAAATCGCGTTCTTACAGGCAAGTCCCACCAGTACGATCAAGCCGATCTGGGTGAAGATGTTGTTGTCGCCTCCCGAAGCAATCACACCGGTGATGGCCGACAGCAGGGTCATCGGTACGATCAGGATTACCGCCAGTGGCAGGCTCCAGCTTTCGTACTGCGCCGCGAGTACCAGGAATGCCAGCAATACGCAGAGCGGGAACACGAACAGTGCGGTGTTGCCGGACAGAATCTGCTGGTAGGTCAGGTCGGTCCATTCGTAGGTCATGCCGTTCGGAAGTTCTTCCTTGAGCAGTTTCTCGATGGCTTTTTCGGCTTGGCCAGAGCTGTAGCCTGGGGCTGCCGCACCGTTGATTTCAGCGGTGATAAAGCCGTTGTAGTGCATCACGCGATCCGGGCCCGAGGTGTCGCTGACCTTGATGAAGGTCGCCAGCGGGATCATCTCGCCTTTGTTGTTACGTACTTTCAGCTGACCGATCTGGTCCGGTTCGAGGCGGAACTGCTGCTCGGCCTGGACGTTGACCTGATAGGTACGACCGAAGCGGTTGAAGTCGTTGGCATACAGCGAACCCAGGTAGATCTGCAGGGTGTCGAAGATGTCGCTGACGGCCACGCCGTGAGTCTTGGCTTTTTCCCGGTCAATGGCGGCATCGACTTGCGGCACGTTCACCGTGTAGCTGGTGAACAGGCCTGCCAGTTCCGGCACACCGTGGCTCTTGGTGATGATGTTCATGGTTTCTTTGTACAGCTCGTCGTAGCCCAGGTTGCCCCGGTCTTCGATCTGCAGGCGGAAACCACCGATGGTGCCAAGGCCTTGTACCGGCGGCGGCGGGAAGATCGCCATGTAGGCTTCCTGAATCCCGGCGAACTGGCCGTTCAATGCACCGGCAATCGCACCGGCGGACATGCTCGGGTCTTTACGCTCGTCGAACGGTTTCAGGGTCACGAACACGATGCCGGCGTTAGGGCTGTTGGTGAAACCATTGATGGACAGGCCCGGGAACGCTACCGCACTTTCCACGCCAGGCTGTTTCAGGGCCAGGTCGGACATGCGTTTGATCACGTCTTCGGTACGGTCCAGGCTGGAAGCGTCCGGCAATTGCGCGAAAGCCACCAGGTATTGCTTGTCCTGGCCGGGTACGAAACCGGTCGGGGTGCTGGAGAAACCGAAGAACGTCAGTACCATCAAGCCCGCATACAACAGCAGGGCAATGCCGCTGCTGCGGATAACCCGGCCGACGGTGCCGACATAACTGTGGCTGGCCTTGTCGAAGAAGCGGTTGAACGGACGGAACAACCAGCCACCGAAGATCTTGTCCAGGACCTTGGAGAAACGGTCTTTCGGCGCGTCATGGCTTTTGAGCAACACGGCGGCCAATGCCGGCGACAGGGTCAGCGAGTTGAAGGCCGAGATCACTGTCGAGATCGCGATGGTCAGGGCGAACTGTTTGTAGAACTGCCCGGTCAACCCGGAGATGAACGCCGCCGGGATAAACACCGCACACAACACCAGCGCCGTGGCGATGATCGGGCCCGTTACTTCACGCATGGCGCGCTTGGTCGCTTCGACCGGCGTCAGCCCGAGTCCGATGTTTCGCTCGACGTTTTCCACCACCACGATGGCGTCGTCCACCACGATACCGATGGCCAATACCAGGCCGAACAGCGACAAGGCGTTCAGCGAGAAGCCGAACAAGTGCATCACTGCAAATGTACCGATCAACGAAACCGGAACCGCCACCAGCGGAATGATCGAGGCACGCCAGGTTTGCAGGAACAGGATCACGACCAGAACCACGAGGATCAGTGCTTCGAAGAGGGTGTGAACCACCGCTTCGATGGAGCCGCGCACGAAGATCGTAGGGTCATAAACGATGCTGAAATCCATGCCTTCCGGGAAGCTCTTCTTCAGCTCCGCCATCTTGTCGCGCACTTCGTTGGAGATTTCGATCGCGTTGGAACCAGGACGCTGGAAGATCGGGATCGCCACAGCCGGCTGGTTGTTCAGCAAGGAACGCAGGGCGTATTGGCTGGAACCCAGCTCGACGCGCGCGATGTCTTTCAGACGGGTGATTTCACCGTTGTCGCCGGAGCGAATGATGATGTTCTCGAACTCTTCTTCGGAAACCAGACGACCCTGAGTGTTGACCGACAGCTGGAACGCGGTGGCATTCGGCGCAGGCGGGGCACCCAAGGCACCGGCAGCGACTTGACGGTTTTGTTCGCGGATCGCGGTTACCACATCGGTCGCGGTCAGATTGCGCGAAGCGGTCTTGTTCGGATCGAGCCATACCCGCAGCGAGTAGTCGCCCATACCAAACAGCTGCACGTCACCGACACCGCCCAGACGCGCCAGCTCATCCTTGATGTTGAGCAAGGCGTAGTTGGACAGGTAGAGCATGTCGTAGCGTTTGTCCGGCGAGGTCAAGTGCACGACCATGGTCAGGTCGGGCGATGCCTTGTCCACGGTGATACCGATGCGCGTCACTTCTTCTGGAAGTTTCGGCTCTGTCCGGGTCACGCGGTTCTGCACCTGCACCTGGGCGTTGTCCAGGTCGGTGCCCAGCGCGAAGGTGATGGTCAGGGTGATCTTGCCGTCAGCGGTGGACTGCGAGGACATGTACAACATGTTCTCGACGCCGGTGATGGCTTGCTCCAGAGGAGCGGCCACGGTTTCACCGATGACTTTTGGGTTGGCGCCCGGGAAGTTGGCACGGACCACAACGGTCGGTGGCACGACTTCCGGGTATTCGCTGATCGGCAACTGGAACAGCGAGATGGCACCGGCGATCAGGATCAGCAGCGACAGCACCGCTGCAAAGATCGGCCGTGAAATGAAGAATTGGGAAAAATTCATCGGAGTCGTTATCCCTTAACCGCGTGGGGTTGCAGCAGCCAGTTTCACAACCGAACCCGGCGCGACCTTGGCAGGTGCGACTTGGGGCAGGTTGCTGGCTTCCAGCGCTTGTCGTTGTTGTGCGAGTGCCGCGAGGGTTTGTTCGCTGGCCATCGGGATCACTTCAGGGGTGACTGGCGAACCGGGACGTACCCGTTGCAGGCCCTTGACGATGATCGTGTCGTCCTTGTTCAGGCCGTTGCGCACGATGCGCAGCCCTTCGATTTTCGGACCCAGTTCCACTGCGCGGTAGGCGGTTTTGTTGTCCGCATCCATCACCAGCACGAACTTTTTACCGAGGTCAGTACCGACCGCTTCATCGTTGATCAACACGGCGGAGTAGGTGCCGCTGCCGACCAGTTTCAGACGCGCATAAAGGCCCGGGGTGTAAGCGCCGTCGCTGTTGTCGAACACGGCGCGGCCACGGATGGTGCCGGTTTTCGGGTTGACCTGGTTGTCGACGAAGTTCATCACGCCCTGGTGCGGGTTGCCGTCTTCGTTGGACAGGCCGAGGTAAACCGGAGTGGTTGCACCACGTTTGCCCTGGCGAGCGAGTTGGGTGTATTTGAGGAACACACGCTCGTCAGCGTCGAAGTAGGCGTAGACCTTGTCGGTCGACACGACGCTGGTCAGCGCGGTGGTATCGGCGGTCACCAGGTTGCCGGCGGTGATTTCGGCACGGCTGACACGGCCGCTGATCGGTGCGGTGACGCGGGTGAAGCTCAGGTTCAGTTTCGCCAGGTCCAGTTGTGCCTGAAGGGCTCCGACCGCAGCGCGGGCTTCTTGTGCGGCACTCGTGCGCGAATCGGCCAGCTCGGCGGAAATCGCGTTGCTGGTACGCAGACGCTCACCGCGCTGGGCTTCGTTTTCGCTACGGGTCGCATTGGCGCGCGACTGAGCGACCAGCGCTTCGAGACGGCGGACCTCGGCCTGGAAGGGACGCGGGTCAATCTGGAACAGCAAGTCGCCTTTCTTGACCAGCGCGCCTTCGGTGAAGGCAACGTCATCGATCTGACCGGAGACCCGTGGACGAATCTCTACCGTTTCCGGCGCTTCAAGGCGCCCGGTGAATTCGTCCCACTCATTGACCGGTTGTTCCAGCACCTTGGCGACACTGACTTTCGCCGCAGGCATGGTCGCGGCAGACTCCGGAGCCTTGCCGCAAGCGCTCATCACCACTACGGCCAGCAGGGCCAACGGGAAGCGCAAATGTTTGAGTGACTGTTCCATGGATGCATCCGCCAATGTATTGAGATGGGCGGATGATGCTCGGCGGGGGTGGTATCGCACGAATCGAATGAAGCGAAGGTAACTATCATTCGGAATGATATAAGCGCCGTGCGAGCCCTCTAGCATGCACCTCGGGTTGGAGCGCGATCAATGTGTTTGACGGCAATTCTGTGTTGCGGGGAATGCAAAGGACTGGCTTGAGAGAGAGTCGCTCCCTTCGCGGGCAAGCCTCGCTCCTACAGTTGATCGCATACTTCTGTAGGAGCGAGGCTTGCCCGCGAAGAGGCCATCGGCACCAACAGAAGATCAGGATCAGGCCAGACTATCCGGATCCCCAAAAAACATCTGAATCCGCGACCTCAACCAACGTTCACCCGGATCATTGTCCTGCGACCCACGCCACGCCATGTGCAATTCAAAGCTGCGCACCGGCAACGGCGGATCTTCCGCCCGCACACCACCTGCTGCCGTCAACGCGTCAGCCGTGTAATCCGGCACCGTCGCGACGATATCCGTCCCGCTGAGGAGCGTGCTGAGTCCGTTGAATTGCGGCACCGCGAGTACCACGTGACGTTTGCGCCCGAGTTTTTCCAGTTCTTCATCTATAAAGCCGCTCAGGTCACCGGCGAACGACACCAGCGCATGGGGGCGGGCGCAGAAATCATCGAGGCTCAACGGGCCCGGCACCGTATCGGCACGCAACAGTTTGGGCATGCTGCGGCGCAGCACTTTACGCTTGGCGTTGGCCGGCAGGTCGGCGGTGTAGCTGACGCCGATTGAAATCTCGCCCGAGGCCAGCAGGCTCGGCATCAGGATGTAGTTGGCCCGCCGCACCACCAGCACAATCCCGGGCGACTCGGCGCGCAGGCGCTTGAGCAGCATCGGCAACAAAGCGAACTCGACATCGTCCGACAGGCCGATGCGGAACACAGCGGTACTGGTCGCCGGGTCGAATTCCGCTGCGCGGCTGACGGCCGTGGAAATCGAGTCCAGGGCCGGGGAGAGCAGGGCGAAGATCTCCACCGCCCGCGCGGACGGTTCCATGCTGCGCCCGGTTCGCACGAACAATGGATCATCGAACAGCCCGCGCAGGCGCGAGAGCGCCGCACTGATCGCCGGCTGACCGAGGAACAATTTCTCCGCAGCGCGGGTCACACTGCGTTCGTGCATCAGTGTTTCGAAAACGATCAACAGGTTCAGGTCGACACGACGCAGGTCATTACGATTCATCTGGAGTCCTGGCAGAGTCATCAAGCTTGACGGGAGCAGCCATATGAGAACAATGGCCGGCATGAATATTACGGGGAAAGGCTGCTACTCTGCACCGAGTAATTCAGTTTTCCTACAAAGGCTGCTTCGGTTTCTTACGACATTTGAAGATGTCGCCGGCGCTGCGGAATCAATGACAGGCATGTCGACTATTAATAGCCACTGATAGTCTTGGGTAGAAAGCCCAGATAGAGTTCAGGGCATTAGAGGTTTCTTTGACGAGGTTTGCGATGTCCCGCACGATCCGTTTTCACAAGTTTGGTCCAGCCGAGGTGCTCAAATGCGAAGAGCATGCGGCCGCTCTCCCTGCACCGGGCGAAGTGCAGGTGCGCGTCGAGGCGATTGGCATCAGCTGGTACGACATACTCTGGCGCCAGAACCTGGCGTCCTCCCATGCTCGCTTGCCTTCAGGCCTTGGCCATGAAATGTCCGGCGTCGTGACGGCGGTTGGTGATGGCGTCGATGATCTGGCGGTTGGCGACAAGGTCGCCAGTTTCCCGGCTGAAAGTCCGAACGACTATCCCGTCTATGGCGAACAAATCGTTCTACCGCGCTCGGCACTGACCCGTTATCCGGACGTGCTGAGCCCGATTGAAGCGGCGGTGCATTACACGCCGCTGTTGATTGCTTACTTTGGTTATGCCGATCTGGCACGGGTCAAGCCTGGGCAATTTGCCCTGGTGACTGACGCGAGCCACTGCGCCGGGCCTTCATTCGTCCAATTGGGTAAAGCCTTGGGTGTACGGGTGATTGCCGCCACGAAAACGGCCGAAGAGCGTGAATACCTGCTGTCGCTGGGTGCCGAGAAAGTCATCGTCACCGAGGAAGAAGATCTGCTCATGCGGATCAACAAGATCACCGATAACCGCGGTGTCGATGTGGTGTTCGATGGCCTGGGCGGCCCGCAGATGTCGCTGCTCGGCGATGTGCTCGCGCCTCGCGGCAGCCTGGTGCTGTATGGCCTGCAAGGGGGTAACCAGACGCCATTCCCGGCCTGCGCAGCGTTCCAGAAGAACATTCAGTTCTTTGTACACTGCATCGGCAATTTCACCGGCAAGCCGGAGTTGGGCATCATCCAGGACCAGGCCGCACTGCAACGGGCCTTGCGCGACATCAACCAGATGACCGCCGATCGCGTGCTGCTGCCGCTCAAGACTCGGGTCTTCCCGTTTTCCGAGTTTGTCGAAGCACACCGCTACATGGACGAATGCCCATGCCGCGAGCGGGTCGCCCTTCAGGTCGAACCTGCGTAACAGCCCCTGAAAAAGTCCGTGCCTGCACGGACTTTTTTATTGCCCCTCGCAAAACATTGAGACGTCTCATCGATCTGTCGATGGGTCAGTTCAGCAACTGAACTGGTTTTTGCTCTCGATCTGTATCTTCTAATCAGCATCTAAGCCTTGATAATTGAATGATTACTTTCATCTCAAGGAATGAGTCATGTCTGGGTGTCAGGCTGATACTTTTCAACGCACATTGTTAATAGATATCCGACCAGCAGTAATTCTTTGCGCAGCTTTCAAAAAGATATATGCGGCTTCTATCTTTATTTCTTGTGCTACCTATCTGTGGGACGTTGTCGGACATTTCCTAGGATGTTCTGTTAAGTCGCCAGATGCAGGCGGTACGGGGCTTTTGCGCCATCCGGCTTCGGCGTATGCAGCGTCGGCGATCAACTATTTCAAATAATTACCAAAAGCATAAGTGCTAGCCTTTGACAATAATGTCCAGCACTTCATCCGTGTCAGACAATCCGCTGTGCAGTGCATATCGCTGTTTATGCAGTACTGAACTTACGAGCATCAGGTAAATAAAGATGACCCATATCCATGATCAGGCGATGAACTATGTCTATCAGCAAATGCTGCAACGCTTGCTGAGTTTTTTCTCTCGGGCCGAACGCACGGCATTGCAACTGATGATCCAGCGTCTGGTGGTCGCCGCGGGGGGCATGGAGCGCATTGGCGATTACAAGGTGCTGGCGATCCAGTCCGGCTCGCGGGACAGTTGTTACACCCTGGCGCTGCTGCGCGCCGCACAACTGAGCATTGCCGGCCGGGCGCCCGCCACGTTTCAGTTGCGTGTGGCCTCCCTGCGAATGAACGGTGCGAGCGCAATGGCTCAGGAAAACATCCATCGCAGCTACAGTTCGCTGTTTCTCTACGACGATCCGCGGGTCGAAGTGCTGATGGTGGATAACCGTGAAGTGTTGCCTTTCAGCCACCCGGCACCGATCTCCGATGCCGGTCGAGAAGCCAATCGGCTCAATGTGCTGATGGTGGGCCACCGTCGAACCTGGTACGGGCCAATCGATCTGTGGGACGACGGCTATCTGGCGACCGGCGAGTTCTATGGGCAGATCGCGCGCTGGGACGGTGGCGTCGATGCCTTGGTCAGCAGTGACACGTCACGTCAGCAAAAGCAGTTTCTCGAAGGCTTGAAGCGGGCGGCGGCAAAGGCCGGGCTCAAGACCTCCAGTCCGGTTGAAACAGGCTTTGATGAACTGTTCGCCTTGCTCGATGAGATCGGCAGTGACTGCTATCGCGCGTTTTATGCCGAACAGGGGCAGGCGGCATGGCGGCCGGCCGAGCGCTTCGAGGCCTGTCGCCGTACCACGTTCATCGACATTCAAGACATGCTGGTCAGCAACCTTGAAGAGCGCTGGCCGCTGCTCACTGAGTTTCTCGGTTTTCAACCTGACGAACTGGCGGCTCAGATCAGCGACAACGAATTCGTCAGCCTTTCGATATCCGCACACGTGCGGGGGCTGCAAGCGTGCTTTGTGCACGGTCGCAGCTATGAGGCGGGTGTCGCCGAATACTTGCAACGGGCATTAGTGATGATGCGCCGCAAGCGACTCCCGGAGCGTTTGTGCGAGCAAGCAGTGGCGGTCTTCGGTAACCCGGCGAGGCTGTCCGAACAGCGTGGGCTGGCCGCGGCCGAGGCGCAAAAAAGCCTCGGTTTGACCGAGGCTCAGCTGGTGTGCCTGCTCTTCGCACCCTTTGTCGAAAACGGTGCTGTCCTTGAGCGTTTTCTGCGTCAGTGTCATCCCGGAATGCTGGTGGCGATGCCTGATTTGCACCGGGCAATGCAGGGCAATCCGGTGTCGGAGCAGATTCTGCAATGGATGGTCGACGTCAGCGGGCTGCCCGTCGGCCTGCTCGGCACACTTTACCGGATGGGGCCGGTGCCGGGGGCCGAGGGCAGGGTGGTTGACCCGGATGCCGATGGCGTGGACCTGCCATCGGAAGGCGCCAACTTTGGCGATGATGCCGCGGTGGCGGGTGAAGGGTCAGCGGGACATTGAAAGGACCACGCGAGACCGACTTTGCTTATCAGGCGGTGTACCGATACCTGACGCACCTGATCAATGAACCGGTCAGCGACACGCGCGTGCGCCTGCCGTCGTTGCGTCAGTTGGCGGATCGTTTGAGCGTGTCGATCTCGACGATTCAGTACGCGTATTCGTTGCTGGAGAAAGAAGGGCGCGTGTATTCGGTCGCCAAATCCGGCTATTACGCGTTGCCGGTGTCCGCCATCAATGCACCCGGCAATGGCAATGACCTGCTCGAAAGCGTTTATTTCAGTGCCAGGTGCCCAGGCATGCTGGTGTTGAGCGCCGATGAACCGGCATTGTTGCAACCCCTCGACAGTCCGTTATTGCTGCTGGAACGGGAACTGCTGCGCCAGTATCCGCGCCAGCCGCAACCGCCTTCGCAACCCTGCGGCGAACTGGAACTGCGTACCGCCCTGGCCGCGCGTTACACCACAACGCCGGTACGCTGCTGGCATGCCGATGACGTTTACATTGGCGCCGACTTGCGCGGCGTCCTGGAAATACTGATCGCCGTGTTGAGCCTCAAAGACGCTGCGGTGGTCCTTGAGTCTCCGTGTGACTGGGCGATTCTGCGCTTGCTCCAGGCCGCCGATGTCCAGGTGATCGAGTTGCCGCTGCAAACCGATGGCGGGCTAGACGTCGAACAGCTCAAGGAGCTGCTGGAGACCCACCCGGTGCGGTTGGTCGTGCTGTCATCCGCTTTGAACATGCCGCAAGGCAGCCTCGCAGATGACGACAACCGGCGAGCCATTGCGCAGCTCCTCGAACGGCATGGCAGCTGGGTGCTGGAAAACGATTGCTACGGCGAACTCGAATTCGAACCGGGCGGCTTGCGGTTTCGTGATCTGCTCGACCCTGACCGGCTGATCGTGTTTTCCACGTTCGAGAAAATCATCGGCCCGGAAGCGCCCTACGGCTTTCTGTTGTCGCGGCATTTCAGCGCCGAATTGCAGCGGCACTTTTTACTGCGTGCCTTTCGCCTGTCGCCGATTCGCCAGAAAGCCATCGCTCGTTTGTACGGTAACGGACGGATCGACCAGCACCTTCATGTGCTGCGCAGGTTGCTCAAGGACCGCAAGGTGCAGATGACGCAGTTGTTGCAGGAACGCCTGGGCGACGCCTTGCATTTTGTCGAACCTCAGGGTGGGGCAACGATTTGGGTGCGCTCCCTGCGACAGGTCGATGTGCGGCGGGTGTTTCAGCGCCTGCTCAAGCATCAGGTGGTGATTGCGCCGGGCGAGCTGTTCAGTTTGCAGGGCCTGCACACGCAACACTTGCGCCTCAGTCATAGCTTTGGCGGTGATCATGATCTGGCCGCTGCACTGAGCCTGCTCGGCGATGCCTTGCGCCTGGAATCGGTAGATTGAGCATGTCCGCAAAACATCCTTTGCGTCCGTGGATCGATCCCATCGCGTTGCGGTCAAACTGCCAGTAAACTGCGTCCCTATTCCTGAACCACTCTATTCAGAGGTTTTGCATGACACTCAGTCCTTTTGCGGGCAAACCGGCACCGGCAGAGTTGTTGGTCGACATCCCGCGACTGGTAACGGCTTATTACACCGGCCAGCCCGATGCCGCGATCTCCACCCAGCGTGTCGCTTTTGGCACGTCCGGGCACCGAGGTAGCTCGTTCGACTTGAGTTTCAACGAATGGCACGTTCTGGCGATCAGCCAGGCGATCTGCCTGTACCGCGAAGCCCAGGGCATCGATGGTCCGCTGTTCGTCGGCATCGACACCCACGCGCTGTCCACCCCGGCGGGCGCCAGTGCCCTCGAAGTGCTGGCCGCCAACGGCGTGACGGTGATGATTGCCGAGGGTGACGAGTACACCCCGACACCAGCGATTTCCCACGCGATTCTCTGTTACAACCGTGGCCGCACCTCGGGCCTGGCAGACGGCATCGTCATCACGCCGTCCCATAACCCGCCGCAAAGCGGTGGCTACAAATACAACCCCACCAACGGTGGTCCGGCCGACACCCACATCACCAAGTGGATCGAAGCCAAGGCCAACGAGCTGCTGGGCAACAAGCTCGCCGGCGTCAAGCGCATCAGCTACGAGCAGGCGCTGAAGGCCAGCACCACGCACCGTCACGATTACCTCAACACCTATGTCGCCGACCTGATCAACGTGATCGACTTTGACGCCATTCGCAACGCCAAACTGCGTCTGGGCGTCGATCCGCTGGGCGGAGCAGGGGTGCGTTACTGGTCGGCGATTGCCGAGCATTACAAGCTGGATCTGGACGTGGTGAACACGCAGGTCGATCCGACCTTCCGCTTCATGACGGTCGACTGGGATGGCCAGATCCGCATGGACCCTTCGTCCAGCCATGCCATGCAAGGCCTGATCGGCCTGAAAGAGCGTTTTGACGTCGCGTTCGCCTGCGACCCGGATCACGATCGCCATGGCATCGTGACGCCGTCCGGCGGTTTGCTCGCGCCGAATAGCTATCTGGCAGTGTCCATCGACTACCTGTTCCAGAACCGCCCGCAATGGCGCGCCGATGCAGCCGTGGGTAAAACCGTGGTCAGCAGTGGCTTGATCGATCGCGTGGCCAAGCGTTTGGGTCGTCGTTTGTACGAAGTGCCGGTCGGTTTCAAATGGTTTGCGGACGGTCTGTTCGACGGCTCGCTGGGTTTTGGCGGCGAAGAAAGCGCCGGTGCCTCGTTCCTGCGCAAGGACGGTGGCGTGTGGAGCACTGACAAGGACGGTTTGATCCCGGCCCTGCTGGCTGCGGAAATGACCGCCCGCACCGGTCGCGACCCGAGCCAGGCCTATCGGGCGTTGACCGATGAACTGGGCGAACCGTTCTCGGTGCGGGTCGATGCCAAGGCCAATCCGGAGCAGAAGGCCTTGCTGAGCAAGCTGTCGCCGGAGCAGGTCACGTCGACCCGGCTTGCGGGCGAAGCGATCCAGAGCATCCTCAGCCACGCACCGGGTAATGACCAGGCGATCGGCGGTTTGAAAGTCATGACCGAAAACGGCTGGTTCGCGGCACGTCCGTCGGGTACCGAAGACATCTACAAGATCTACGCCGAGAGTTTCGTCAGTGACGAACACCTCAAGCAGTTGGTTGCCGAAGCTCAAACATTGGTGGATGGCGCTATTTCTGCGAAATAAGTGAAGGGCCCCTTCGCGGGCAAGCCTCGCTCCTACAGGTTCTTGTAGGAGCGAGGCTTGCCCGCGAAGGCGTCAGTAAAGCCATCGGCAAAAAAAAGGGGCAACTATGATAGTCGCCCCTTTTTTGCCCTGCATTTACCCAATCAAGCCAAGTCCACCAAAACAATCTCACTGTCTTCAATGGCCGTCACGCGCAACACCTGCTCATCAGCCACCGCAACACCATCTCGAGCTTGTGCTCGCAAGCCATTGACTTCAATCGCGCCCGTCGCCGGAACCAGGTAAGCGCGGCGGCCATTGTCCAGACGATACTCCGCAGACTCGCCAGCCTTCAGGTTCGCCGCAACCAGGCGTGCATCCGCACGGATCCGCAGGCTTTGATCGTCGCCGGCCTTGCCGCTGGCCAGGGTCACGAAGCCTTCGCGTTGGCCTTTAGGGAACGGTTTTGCGCCCCAGGACGGTGCCAGGCCTGTTTCGTTCGGGATGATCCAGATCTGGAAGATCCTGGTTTCAGTCGCTTCCAGGTTGTACTCACTGTGAGCGATCCCGGTGCCGGCGCTCATGACCTGCACATCGCCCGCTTCGGTACGGCCCTTGTTTCCGAGGTTGTCCTCGTGGGTAATCGCACCTTCACGGACATACGTGATGATTTCCATGTCCCGGTGCGGGTGTTTCGGGAAACCGGTACCCGAGGCGATCACGTCGTCGTTCCACACCCGCAGGTTGCCCCAGTTCATGCGTTTAGGGTCGTAGTATTCGGCGAACGAAAAGTGGTGATGAGCATCCAGCCAGCCATGGTGGGCGCCGCCCAGGGAGTTGAAGGGTCTGAGTTCGAGCATGATCGTCTCCTGAAAGGGGTGGTGAATGGCGAGCATCATCTATCAGGCACTGATCGATAAAAAGCGTAAAAAATGCCTCAATACAATCGAATAAACTGATATCAAATCACCTCGAAACATTCTCATCCAGCCTTCACTTCATCGCATAAGCCAATGACCTGTAAGCATTTCACTAGAACTGAACGGCAAATGCAGACACCATAGCCCTCAACAGCCTCACACCCTGGAGTCAGCCCGCGTGCCGCAACACACCCCCGATCTTCCTCCTGAACTTCGTCCCTTGGCCGAGATGCCGCTGCTCAAGCGCCTGGCCGCCCGATTCTTTGGCCATGGGCTGACGCGTCTGCGTGCACAGCATCGGGCGTCATGGCTGCATGGCCAGGCCGACGGTTTTCGCAGCGGTCACAGCGCCGGGGTGGATTACGGCTATAAGGAAGGCAAGCTCGAAGGGTTGGAGGAAGGTCGGCAGGTGTTGCTGATTCGTGACTCGCGCTCCACCGAACACCGGCCCCCCAACGTCGATGACAACCTGTTCGACGACTGGCGCCTGCCATTGAGCGCCGAGCTGAAGAAGCGCATGAAAGCTGATGTCGCTCGTTTGCTGGCGCCGCACGCTCAACCCAGCGCCGCGCAGTGGAAAATGATCTTCAGCGACACGCCATCGACGTCGGTCATCGCCGGCGCGGGGGCGGGCAAGTCGACCACCCTTGTGCTGCGCATTTTGTTGCTGACCCACTATCTGGGCTTTGAGCTGAGCTCAATGACCGTCGTGACCTTTACACGGGAGTCGCGCAAGGACTTCATCAACAAACTGATCGAGATGTTTGCGCTCTGGGGGCGGCCGCTCGGTTTCAAGGAAGCGCGGGACCTGGTGCGCACCTTCCATTCGCGAATCCTGCCCATGGTGCGCAGCCTGCCGGGCTTCGAGCGGCTGCAAGCGTTTGAAAACCTCAGCAGCCGTGTGCAAGGCGCTGATGATGAGGCCGATAGCAATCCTTTCGATTTGCGCATCAACGACGCCCAGCGTCAGCAGCTCAACGCCTGCTATCACAACCTGCACACACGTGATGAGCGCTTTCGCGAACTGATCAAGCCGTTGTCGCGCCATGCCTTGCAGCTCAAGGAGCTGGAGCGCGATCACCCGGACGTGCAAAAACGCATGGCCGTGACTGAGCTGGCCGCCAAGCGTGATGAAGAGCTGTGCGACTTGATTGAAGATCTGTGGTTTCGCGCAGGTGCCTGGCCCATCAAAGGCATCGAGCCCAATCGCCAGTCGTTTGATATCAACGGCTCGACCTTTCATTGCCATGGCTATATCCCGAGTCTGGATGCGTGGGTCGTGCTGGGTTTCGATCCTCGGGAAAACCCGCAGGTCAGCCGCCCGAATGCCAAGCTCAGCGTTCGCGCGGAATGGGCGGTAAAGCGAACCCTGTTTCAAGCTTTCTGTCGTAAGCCTTTGATATGGCTGGATAGTTATGAGGCTTCAAAGCGTGTTTTGGCCTCCCTTGCGGGCGATGCCAGCGCCGGGCCGGGGTTCGATTACAAGGTCAAGGGCGAACTCGGTTCCGCGCCGTTGCTGGACTGTTTTGTCGCGGCGGCCGGGTTTATCGAAAACCTTGGCCTGGATGTTCCGAATGCCGTGGGCCAGATGAGCTTCGCCAAGGACGACCCGGACCGGTTTTTCTTCGAGGCCTTGAGCCTGTTCTGGCGAGCCCTGGAAGATCATCTGCTGGATCAGAAGCCGCCGGTAATGACCTACAACCGTATGTTCGCCTTGTTCAGCGAGCATTCCCCGGAAAACCAGAAGTTGTTGAGCGATGAACTGCTGCGACCGCTGTCGCACCTGATGATCGACGAGTTTCAGGACGTATCGCCGCAGATTGTTTCCTGGATTCGTGCCAGCCTCGCCGAGATTCGCAGTCGTGGCCCGGCCATGCACGTGGGACGCGGCGCTCAGCGTTCGTCGCTGCTGTGCGTGGGCGATGACTGGCAGTCCATTTATGGATGGCGCGGCAGTTCGCCGACGTATTTCATGGAGTTCAACAAGGAGTTTCCTTCGCCGAGCACGACCAGGGTCATGCTCAGCGACAACTATCGCAGCCATCAACACATCATCGATGCCGCCGAACACATCGTGCGCGCCGCACCGGCCATCGCCGGCAAGAAGGCCAAGGCCAGTGGCGAGTCGAAAGCGCTGCTGCCAGTCAATGTGCTCGATCGGGATGATCAAGGCTTGGCCAAGCGGTTGATGGAACACTACAGGCAGGGCGATACAATCTTGATGCTTTATCGAAAAAGTAGCGATAAGTCATTGATAGAAGAGCATATTCAGCCTGTAGTTAATGTTGATTCTAGCTTGCCGTACGAATCACGACGACTGAAGCAGTTGACCTATCACAGCGCCAAAGGCCTTCAGGCCGACGCGGTGTTTCTGTTGGGAGACTGCCAGCACCTGACCAGTTCGCCCTACAAGAATCAGGTCTACCGCATGGCGGGTCTGGGCAAGGCTGGCGACAACGAAGCTTACGATAACGCGCAAAAAGACGAGATTCTGCGGCTGGCCTATGTCGGCATCACCCGGGCGGTCAGCCATTGCTACTGGTATGTCGATGGCCAGGACACCCAGGCGGCGAACATGCCCAAGGCCTCCGACCGGATCGGCAAGGGCAAGGCGTTTTTTGCCGATCACCGGAGCAAGACATCGGCGTAAACCCGTACTCACAAAAAAGCCCACAAGATGTGGGCTTTTTATTAGGGCAATTGCGCTTCAACCTTCAGGCATAACTCCTGAGGGCCACCGGAGGAATGAAAGAATTGAGCTCATCCTCCACCGCTTCGATGATTCGTTCTACGTCCGCTGCGTTCATGACAGTGGCGCACGGAATGCCGGCAATGGCGATCATGGTCTCGCCCGTGGCGCGGTCAAAAAGACGGGCAATCATGCTGCCCGGTGCGTCCATGCTCGCCTCAAAACCCATGGGATGAAAATGCCAGCGCATCAGCTGGCAGGCGTTTGGAAAGGTGACTTTACTGAACCCTTTATTCATATGTTGCCCGCCTTGTTCATCGAGCGCTTCCGTTAGCTCATGTTAGGAGGGAAGAGCCTTCATTGGCTCAACCGTTGACTGTCTTTAAAAGTAGCATCCGCATGTGAAAATAATGTGGATTTTTCAGGCCGATTGGCAATTGGTTGCTTTTTTTTGATTCGGCTCACAGCGCTGTGACCTTTCAGCAAAAGGCCAGTACTGCTTGCTCATTGAAGCCGGTGCGGAATTTCGGCAAGCTCGCCTTTTTCTCGTCGAGTCCTTTATGCATGCCGATGATGATGGTCCGCTGCAAACCCAGGCCACGAGCGAGACGGTCATGCGCTATCACCTGCGCTGGAAGCACCGCGACCTGGACGGTGTCATGGCGTTGTATCACCCGGACATCCAGTACAGCGACTTCTTCCAGAACCGCGTGATGGGGCTGGACGAATTGCGCGAGTACGTGCGCAGCAGCATGCCGCGCGATCCGGATGAAGCGCTGGAGCACTCGGACCGCATCCGTCTGGACGGCAACACCGCGTTCATTCAGTACCGCATTACTCTGCGCGGTGGTGAAGGGTTGGTGTCATTTCGGGCCAGCGAGGCGATTACCGTCCGCGACGGTCTGATCTGGCGAGTCAACGAATACGCCTCGCTGGTGCATGAGCAGCCCGTCAGCAAAACCGCAAACAGTGCACGCCCGGCCGTCAGCCGGCTCGGGTTGTCGCCGCGTCAATTGAGTTTCATGGCGCAAGACCTGCAACAGTACTTCCAGCACCAGCAACCCTATCTGGACCCGGAGCTCGATTTGCAACGGGTGGCGAAGGCGTGCGGGTACAGCCGCAATCAGATGTCCTATCTGCTGAACCAGGTGCTGGGCCAGAGTTTCTACCGCTACGTAAACCAGGCGCGCTTGCAACATGTGCTCGCCGCACTGGAAAACGCCGCGCCGCCACTGCGTATCGACGATCTGGCGTTTGCCGCCGGCTTCAATTCGCTCTCGGCGTTCTACAGCTGTTTCCGCCAGCACACCGGTCTGTCGCCCAAGGCCTACGTCAAACAAATTTCTTTGCGTGCACGCGCGCAAGACAGCCTCTGAGCCCACGCACTAGGATCAACGCCATCGAAGTTTGAGTGGCGGAGTCTTGCATGCCGGCGTGGCGCACTATCAGTTTGTGGATGGATCAACTCGACGAGCCGTTGCTGGCGCGTCCGGCGCTGGAACACGATCTTGACGTCGACGTCGCCATCATCGGCGCGGGGTACACCGGGCTCTGGACTGCGTACTACCTCAAGCGCCTGGCACCGGGCCTGAACATTGCCATCGTTGAAGCGCAAACCGCCGGTTTTGGCGCCTCCGGGCGTAATGGCGGCTGGTTGATGGGCAACCTCCTGGGGGAAGACCGTTTGCTCGCCGATTTACCGGCCGAGCGGCGGCGGGCGTCGTATGACCTGCTGCACAGCATTCCCGATGAAGTTGAAGTTGTCCTCGAACGTGAAGGCATCGACTGCGATTACCGTAAAGGCGGGGCGCTGTATTGCGCGGCGCGGTATCCGGAACAGGAAGCCAGCCTTCGACAGTATCTGGACAAACTGTATGGCCAGGGCCTGACGGAAAGCCATTACCGCTGGCTCAGCCCCGAGCAGTTGGCGCAACAGATCAGAATCGCCAAGCCTTATGGCGGTATCTATGCACCGCACGTGGCAACCCTGCACCCGGCAAAGTTGGTGCGAGGTCTAGCCAGGACGGTCGAACGCATGGGCGTCAGGATTTACGAAAACAGTCCGGTCACCCACTGGCAATCGGGCAGCCTGCGCACGGCGAAGGCCATGGTGCGCAGCCGCTGGATCGTTCCGGCGGTAGAAGGCTATGCGACCACGCTGCCTCCGCTGGGGCGCTATCAGTTGCCGGTGCAAAGCCTGATCGTCGCCACCGAACCACTGTCCGCCGCCACTTGGGACGAAATCGGCCTGAGCCACGGGCAGGCGTTCGGCGAAAGCAGTCGCCAGGTGACTTACGGTCAGCGTACGGCGGACAACCGCCTGGTGTTCGGCGCGCGGGGCGGCTATCAGTTTGCCGGCAAGCTGCGTCATGACTTCGACCTGACCGCCAGTGAAGTCGACTTGCGGCGTTACCTGTTCGGCGAACTCTTCCCGCAACTCAAGAACGTACGTATCACCCATGGCTGGGGCGGCAACCTTGGCATGTCTCGGCGGTTCAAGCCGCACATGTTGTGCGATCAAGCGAGCGGCATTGCGATTTCCGGCGGTTATGGCGGGGAGGGCGTTGGTGCCAGCAACCTGGGTGGACGGACCTTGGCTGACTTGATCCTGCAACGCGATACCGAGCTGGTTCGCCAGCCGTGGGTCATCCCTCAGGGCGGTCTCGATGCACTGAAGCCCTGGGAACCGGAACCCTGCCGCTGGCTCGGCTACAACGCGATCATCCGCAGCTTCGTCCATGAAGACCAGACCCTGGCCAACCCGGCTACCGCGCCTTGGCGACGCAAACTGGCCAGTGGGGTCGCCGGGTTCATGGAAGGTTTCATGCAGTAATCGGCGCTTTCTCCATAGACAGGTACTCCCATGGGCATAACGCAGTTCAAGAACACCGCAACCCTGAAGCTGGACGAATCAAACCCGGTCGCCGTGCCGTTGGGAACTCCCGTGGCGGTGGCGTCCACCACCAGCGTCGAACGCGACGACGGTGTCGAAACCGGCGTCTGGGAATGCACCCCCGGCCGTTGGCGTCGGCAGATCGTGGCCCAGGAATTCTGTCATTTCATCCAGGGGCGCTGCACCTTCACTCCGGATGACGGTGAAACCCTTCACATAGAAGCCGGCGACGCACTGATGTTGCCAGCCAACAGCCTCGGTATCTGGGACATCCAGGAAACCGTACGCAAGACCTACGTTTTGATTTTTTGATCCTCTGATTGCCTGCCAACAAAAACTCACACAGGAATCCACTCATGATCCGAAAGACCCTGGCACTCGCTCCCCTGGCGCTCTTCGTGAGCCTCAGTCACGCCGCCGACACCGTGAAGATCTACAACTGGTCGGACTACATCGCCCCGGACACCACCAAAGACTTTCAGAAAGAAACCGGCATCGGCTTCAGCTATGACGTGTACGACAGCAACGAAACCCTCGACGGCAAGTTGATGACCGGCAAATCCGGTTACGACGTGGTGTTCCCGTCCAACCACTTCATGGCGCGGCAGATCGAGGGCGGGGCGCTGAAGAAGCTCGACAAGAGCCAGTTGCCGAACTGGAAGAACCTCAATCCGGTACTGCTCAAAGCCCTGCAAACCAACGACCCGGGCAATGAGCACGGCTTCCCGTACCTGTGGGGCAGCACCGGCATCGGCTACAACATTGCCAAGGTCAAAGCGGTGTTGGGTGATAACGCGCCGGTGGATTCCTGGGACCTGATCTTCAAACCCGAAAACATGGCAAAACTGCAGAAGTGTGGTGTGGCCATCCTCGACAACGGGCCTGAACTGCTGCCGGCCGCGCTGAACTACCTGGGCTTGCCGCATCACAGCAAGAACCCGGAAGACTACAAGAAGGCTGAAGCGCTGCTGATGAAAGTCCGGCCTTACGTCAGCTATTTCCACTCGTCCAAGTACACCAGCGATCTCGCCAACGGTGACATCTGCGTGGCGGTCGGTTTCTCCGGCGATATCCTGCAGGCCGAAAACCGCGCCAGGGAAGCCAAGAACGGCGTAGACATCGGCTATGCGATTCCCAAGGAAGGCGCGGCCATCTGGTTCGACATGGTCGCCATGCCCGCCGACGCCCCGGACGAAAAAGCCGGCTACGCCTTCATGGACTACCTGTTGCGCCCGGCCGTCATGGCCAGCATCAGTAACTACGTGCACTACGCCAATGGCAACGAACAGGCTGACAGCCTGATCGACCCGGCAATCAAGAACGACACCAAGGTTTATCCGAGCCCGGAAATGATGGGAAAACTGTTCGCGCTGGAAGCGATGCCGCTGAACATCGACCGGATTCGGACGCGGGTGTGGAACAAGATTCGCACGGGCAGCTGACAGGTTGCACCAAGGCATCGGGACAGGACGTCCCGTTGCGCAATCAGCCGACCGGCTCGACCGTGCAACTCATTTGCCCTGAGCCGGGTATCTGGAACAAGGCATCGCTGCCGTTCTGCAAGAAGCTGTAGCTCCCCCGGTAATCCTTGCCGTTGAATTGGGTTGCGGAATCATTTGGCACCTGGATAAGGGTGGCAGAGGTATTCGCCCATTTCAGGTACACGACACGCGGCTCGACATTGAAGTAAGTGACGGCAATCAGCGCGTTGAGCCCGGTGCAACGAAAGGCTACCGGGCCGTCGGTGAGCCTGCTCGGGTCCTTGGTTCGTGCAATCACCGAGCCTTGGCGAAGCTGATGCGCACGCTCGGCATAACTGCGGATCGTGCAGGCCTTGGGTTCCGCCTCGGCAGAGCAGCGATTGCGGGCGTCTACCCAGAACCGTTGTTCGATCTCGACTTTGTCAGGCCGCGGCACGGAATGATCGTCTGTGAGCGCGAGGCGATAGAGGCGCGTCAGTTCAATGTCCATCTGCTTCAGTTGTGGGGTGCGGCAGATCAGCTTCTCGATGGCAGCGCTGGCCCTGGCGCAGTCGAAGCTGGTTGCCAGGACCGTAGAAGTCCCGGCATTCGCGCACAGGCTCGTTGCCGCACATGCACTGGCGGTAATGAGCCTGACCCACAAGGGCGTGACCCTTTTCATCTCGGCTTCACCCGGATCATTTCATAAGGCCCGCGAAGAAACTTAACCCGGTATTCAGTGTGGTCTCATTCTTCGAAAAGTCTAATTTTTACCCATGGAAGTGCGCGAATCAAAACGCCAATAGTCGGACAATTTTGATCCTGGCAACTTACCTTTATTTAATATTTAAATTGTCAATTGTCCGACAATAACGCTGGCTCCTTATTTTAAATGCACTGACTTCTAATCGCGCCTATTGTTTTCGGGCATATTCTGAAGTGCGCAAACTTGACGCCAAAAAAGTAGTGGACGATTGATTTCAAATTGTGTCAGTTTTCTTTCGCCTTCATTGGGCGAGTGATAGGACGATCTCGCCAGAGATTGTTGCTATCTAAAAAAACTGTTCCATAGCAAAACAAGGAAGTGTGTTTATGTCGAAAGTAAAAGACAGCATTATTGATTCCGCTGAACAGGCATTCCAGCCATTTCAAGCCTTGGCGGCTCCCAGTTCTGCGTTCAACCAGATCAATAGTTTCAGCCATCAATATGACCGTGGCGGCAGTCTGACGGTCAATGGCAAACCCTCGTTTTCCGTCGATCAGGCAGCCACCCAATTGCTGCGCGACGGAGCTGCCTACCAGGACAAGGACGGCAGCGGCAAAATCGAACTGACCTACACGTTCCTGACCTCGGCCTCGTCGAGCACCATGAACAAGCACGGGATTACCGGGTTCAGTCAGTTCAGTGCCCAGCAGAAAGGCCAGACCGTGCTCGCCCTGCAATCCTGGGCCGACGTCGCCAATGTCACCTTCACGGAAAAGGCCACCGGCGGCGACGGTCACATGACCTTCGGCAACTACAGCGGCGGCCAGGACGGCGCAGCGGCATTCGCTTATTTGCCTGGCACGGGCGCAGGTTACGACGGGACTTCCTGGTACCTGATCAACAGCAGCTACACGCCCAACAAGACCCCGGACCTGAACAACTACGGCCGGCAAACCCTGACCCACGAAATCGGGCACACCCTTGGCCTGGCACACCCCGGCGACTACAACGCCGGTGAAGGCGCACCGACCTACAACGACGCGTCCTACGGGCAAGACACCCGCGGCTACAGCGTCATGAGTTACTGGAGTGAAAGCAACACCAGCCAGAACTTCAGCAAGGGCGGCGTCGAAGCTTATGCGTCGGGCCCGTTGATCGACGATATCGCGGCCATCCAGAAACTCTACGGCGCCAACACCACCACCCGCACCGGTGACACCACTTACGGCTTCAACTCCAACACCGGTCGCGATTTCCTGAGCGCGTCTTCGTCGGCGGACAAGGTCGTGTTTTCGGTGTGGGATGCGGGCGGCAAGGACACCCTGGATTTCTCCGGGTTTACCCAAAACCAGAAGATCAACCTCAATGAGACCTCGTTCTCCGACGTTGGCGGCCTAGTGGGTAACGTGTCCATCGCCAAGGGCGTCACCGTCGAAAACGCCATTGGCGGTTCGGGCAATGATTTGCTGATCGGTAACGGCGTCTCCAACGAGCTGAAGGGTGGTGCCGGCAACGACATCCTTTACGGCGCGGGCGGTGCGGACAAGTTGTGGGGCGGCACCGGTTCGGACACCTTCGTGTTCGCCGCCAGCAGCGACTCCAAACCGGGTGCAGTCGACCAGATTCTCGATTTTGTCAGCGGCCTCGACAAGATCGACCTGACCGGCATCACCAACGGTGCAGGCCTGCATTTCGTGAGCGCATTCACGGGTGCGGCGGGCGATGCCGTGCTGACGACCTCCGGTGGTAACAGCCTGCTGTCGGTGGACTTCTCCGGGCACGGCGTGGCGGACTTCCTGGTCAGCACCGTCGGCCAGGCGGCGTACTCGGACATCGTGGCCTGATTCAAGGCAAAAGGAGGGCGGCGCCGATGCGCCGCCCTTTGTCACTTGAGCCACGAACCTGAGTGAAACGCCTATGATTTGTAACGCTTTTACCTGCAAAACAAACGTGTGGCTGTTAGCCGCGCTCATGATGTTTTTTGGAGATGTAGCCATGGCAAGCAGCCTGAAGTTGGCAGACCCGTCGGAGCTGGCGGGAAAATGGCGGGTGACGCAGCAAGACAACCCGTCGATCGTTTGCCCCCTCGAATTCAAAGCCAACCAGACGTTGGGCGACGGCACCGAGTGCCTCGTCGAATGGCTGGAGGAACAACCGGTCGGCTGGTTCCCTGAGCCCGACGGCATCGCGCTCACCGGCAAGGAAGGGTCGAAGATTGTGTTTTTCAGTCGTCAGCGCGACGGGCTGTATCGAGGCACTTCAAAGTCCGGGCTGATCATAATACTTGAGCACCCGCTTGATTAATCGAGATGCGCAAAGTTGTTATTAAAGTGTAAGTAACGACCTCGCCAGGCAGGCGCGGGATAACACCTCAGGAAGAGCCCATGAAGATGGCGAATAACCCGGTTTCCACGCCGTTAATAAGGGCGCTGGGTGATTACAAGAGCATTCTGATCAGCGTCGGTTGTTTTACGGCGCTAATCAACATTCTGATGTTAGTGCCCTCTATTTATATGCTCCAGGTCTATGACCGGGTGCTGTCATCACAAAATGAAACCACGCTGGCCATGTTGTCGCTGATGGTCGTGGGGTTCTTTGCGTTTATCGGCTTGCTGGAGATTATTCGCAGTTTTATCGTCATTCGTATCGGCAGCCAACTGGAACGCCGCTTCAACCTGCGGGTTTATCAGGCCGCTTTCGAGCGCAATCTGTTCAAAGGCGAAGGCAACGCCGGGCAGTCGCTGGGGGATTTGACTCACATTCGCCAGTTCGTGACCGGCCCGGCGCTGTTCGCCTTCTTCGATGCCCCCTGGTTCCCGGTGTACCTGCTCGTGATCTATCTGTTCAACGTCTGGCTCGGCGTGTTTGCCACGGCGGGCGCGGTAGTGCTGATCGGGCTGGCGTGCCTCAATGAGGCCATGACCAAAAAGCCTTTGGGAGACGCGGCGGTTTTCTCCCAGAAGTCCAGCCAGATGGCCACCAGTCACCTGCATAACGCTGAAACCATTCAAGCCATGGGCATGCTCGGCGCCTTGCGTCATCGCTGGTTCCAGGTGCATTCGCGTTTCCTCGGCCAGCAGAACAAGGCCAGCGACACCGGCGCGGTCATCAGCTCCCTGAGCAAAACCTTGCGTCTGTGCCTGCAATCCCTCGTATTGGGTCTGGGCGCGCTGCTGGTGATCAAGGGCGACATGACCGCCGGGATGATGATTGCCGGTTCGATCCTGATGGGCCGCGTCCTGAGCCCCATCGATCAACTGATCGCGGTCTGGAAACAGTGGAGCGGCGCCAAGCTCGCTTACCGCCGTCTCGATGCGCTGCTGCAAGCCTTCCCGCCGAGCGACGACGTCATGGCGCTGCCGGCACCGAAGGGCCACATCCGTTTTGAACAGGTCAGCGCCGGTCCTCCCGGGCAGCGCGGTGCGACGTTGCACCTTGTCAATTTCAGCCTCGATGCCGGCGAAGTGCTCGGCGTGCTGGGCGCTTCCGGTTCCGGCAAATCGACCCTGGCCCGAGTGCTGGTCGGCGTATGGCCGACCCTTGGTGGCACGGTGCGCCTCGACGGTGCCGATATCCATCGCTGGAATCGCGACGAACTCGGTCCCTACATCGGTTATCTGCCGCAAGACATCGAACTGTTCAGCGGCAGCATCGCGCAAAACATCGCCCGGTTCCGTGAGGCCGATCCGCAAACCGTCGTCGCGGCCGCGCAACAGGCGGGTGTGCATGAACTGATCCTGCGCATGCCTCAGGGTTACGACACGCTGCTCGGCGAGGACGGCAGTGGCTTGTCCGGCGGTCAGAAGCAGCGCGTGGCACTGGCGCGTGCCTTGTACGGCAAGCCGAGCCTGGTGGTGCTGGACGAACCGAACTCCAACCTCGACACCGTCGGCGAAGCAGCATTGGCCAGTGCCATCGCGCACATGAAAGCCCAAGGCACCAGCGTGATCCTGGTGACTCACCGCTCTTCGGCACTGGCCCAGGCCGACAAGTTGCTGGTGCTCAACGACGGTCGTTTGCAAGCGTTCGGCCCGAGCCAGGACGTGCTCAAGGCGCTTTCCGGTGCCCAGGAACAAAAGCCCGCGCAGGCACCGGGTGGGTTGAGCATGAGCCGGCAGTATCAGCCCTCGACAAGGAGTTCGGGTGTATGAGCAACCTCAGCGAAGCCAACATGGAACACGACTACATCGCCGAACGCCCCGAGCGCGATGCGCGTTTTTTTGCGCGTATGGGCTGGATTCTGGCCATTGTCGGCGCCGGCAGTTTCTTCACTTGGGCCAGCCTGGCGCCGCTCGACCAAGGTATTCCGGTGCAAGGCACCGTGGTGGTCTCGGGCAAGCGCAAAGCGGTGCAATCGATGAGCAGCGGGGTGGTCAGCCGGATTCTGGTGCGCGAAGGTCAAGCGGTGAAACAGGGGCAGCCGCTGTTTCAACTCGACCAGACCCAAGTCGCCGCCGACGTGCAATCCCTGCAAGCGCAATACCGCATGGCCTGGGCCAGCCTGGCGCGCTGGCAAAGCGAACGGGACAACCTCAAGCAGGTGAATTTTCCGGCCGAACTGAGCAACGATCCCGAGCCGCGTCTGGCGTTGGTACTGGAAGGCCAGCGGCAGTTGTTCAGCAGCCGCCGTGAAGCGTTTTCCCGCGAGCAGGCTGCCTTGCGCGCGAGCATCGAAGGCGCTGGCGCGCAACTGGCCGGCATGCGCCGCGCACGCTCGGACTTGACCGCCCAGGCCAGTTCCCTGCAACAGCAACTGAGCAACCTTCAGCCGCTGGCGGACAACGGCTACATCCCGCGCAATCGGTTGATGGAGTACCAGCGCCAACTGTCGCAGGTGCAACAACAATTGGCAGAAAACACCGGCGAAAGCGGCCGGGTGGAGCAGGGCATCCTCGAATCGCGGCTGAAACTGCAACAACACATCGAGGAGTACCAGAAAGAAGTCCGCACTCAGCTGGCCGACGCGCAGCTCAAAAGCGTGACGCTGGAGGAGCAACTGACCTCCGCCGGTTTCGACTTGCAGCACAGCGAAATCATCGCCACCGCCGATGGCATCGCGGTCAACCTCGGTGTGCATACCGAAGGCGCTGTGGTGCGCCAGGGCGAAACCCTGCTGGAAATCGTTCCGCAGGGCACTCGCCTGGAAGTGGAAGGGCATCTGCCGATCAACCTGATCGACAAGGTCGGTACGCACTTGCCGGTGGACATTTTGTTCACCGCGTTCAACCAGAGCCGCACGCCACGGGTTCCCGGCGAAGTCAGCCTGATTTCCGCCGACCAGATGGTCGATGAGAAAACTGGCGCTCCGTATTACGTACTGCGCAGCAGCGTCAGCGAACACGCCATGGAAAAACTCAACGGCCTGGTGATCAAGCCCGGCATGCCCGCGGAAATGTTCGTGCGCACCGGTGAGCGTTCGCTCCTCAACTATCTGTTCAAGCCGCTGCTCGACCGGGCAGGTTCCGCGTTGACCGAGGAATAAGGATGTTGCGCTGTATGAATAAGCTGTCTGTGTTTGCGGCGAGCCTTGTGCTGCTGACCTGTAACCCGACCATGGCCATGGGACCGTTCGACCTCTACGAGCAAGCGTTGCGCAATGATCCGGTGTTCCTCGGCGCGATCAAGGAGCGCGACGCCGGCCTTGAAAACCGCGCGATCGGCCGCGCCGGGCTGCTGCCGAAACTGGGTTACAACTACAACAAGGGCCGCAACACCTCCAAGGTCATTTACCTCAACGAGCGCGGGCAAAACCAGAGCGATGACCGCAACTACAGCAGTTACGGTTCGTCGTTGACCCTGCAACAACCGTTGCTGGACTACGAGGCCTACGCGACGTACCGCAAAGGCGTGGCGCAGTCGCTGTTCGCCGATGAGAACTTTCGCGGCAAGAGCCAGCAATTGCTGGTGCGGGTGCTGGAGAACTACACCCAGGCGCTGTTCGCCCAGGACCAGATCGACATCACCCAGGCCAGGAAGAAAGCCTTCGAGCAACAGTTCCGGCAGAACGAGCAATTGTTCCGTCAGGGCGAGGGCACGCGCACCGACATCCTCGAAGCCGAGTCACGCTACGAGCTGGCAATCGCCGAAGAAATCGAAGCCCGCAACGAGCAGGACGCGTCCCTGCGAGAACTGGGCGCGCTGATCGGCGTGCCGGCCGTCGACATCAGCGATCTCGCGCCGCTGGATCAGCAGTTCCAGACCTTCACCCTGCAACCGGCCAATTACGACACCTGGCATGAGATGGCGGTCGCCAACAATCCGGGCCTGGCCTCGCAACGTCAGGCGCTGGAAGTGGCGCGCTACGAGGTGGAGCGCAATCGCGCCGGGCACCTGCCCAAAGTCAGCGCCTACGCAACGGTGCGCCAGAACGAATCGGAAAGCGGCAACACCTACAACCAGCGCTACGACACCAACACCATCGGCATCGAGGTCAACGTCCCGCTGTACGCTGGTGGCGGTGTCTCGGCGTCGACCCGTCAGGCCAGCCGCGCCATGGAGCAGGCCGAATACGAACTGGACGGCAAGACGCGGGAAACCCTGATTGAGTTGCGTCGCCAGTTCAGCGCGTGCCTGTCGGGGGTGAACAAGCTGCGGGCCTATCAGAAAGCGCTGACGTCCGCCGAAGCGCTGGTGGTGTCGACCCGGCAAAGCATTCTCGGCGGTGAGCGGGTCAACCTCGACGCGCTGAACGCCGAGCAGCAGCTCTACACCACACGCCGCGATCTCGCGCAGAGCCGCTACGACTATTTGATGGCATGGACCAAGTTGCATTACTACGCCGGCACCTTGAACGAGCAAGACCTGGCCAAGGTTGACGAAGCATTTGGGCAAGGCCCGAAGGAACGCCGGAAAGATCTCTGACAATTCCAACAAAAGAGAGGCTTTACCATGGGTGTGTACGACTACAAAAACATCGGCACAGCAGATTCAAAGGCGTTGTTCACCGACGCCATGGCAATCACGCTGTACTCCTATCACAACCTCGATAACGGCTTTGCCACCGGTTATCAGCACAATGGCTTCGGCCTGGGTTTGCCGGCGACGCTGGTGACTGCGTTGATTGGCGGTACTGACTCCCAGGGCGTGATTCCCGGCGTGCCGTGGAACCCGGATTCAGAAAAAGCCGCGCTGGCGGCGGTGCAGAAAGCCGGCTGGACGCCGATCACCGCCGCGCAGCTGGGTTACGACGGCAAGGTTGATGCACGCGGTACGTTCTTCGGCGAAAAGGCCGGGTACACCAGCGCGCAAGTGGAAATCCTCGGCAAGTACGATGCGCAGGGCCATCTCAGTGAAATCGGCGTGGCCTTTCGCGGCACCAGTGGACCTCGGGAAAGCCTGATCAGCGATTCGATCGCCGACGTGATCAACGACGTTCTGGCCGCGTTGGGCCCCAAGGATTACGCGAAAAACTACGTGGGCGAGGCCTTCGGCGACTTGCTTGCCGATGTTGCCGCGTTTGCCCGGGCCAATGGCCTGTCGGGCAAGGACGTGCTGGTCAGTGGCCACAGCCTCGGCGGGCTGGCGGTCAATAGCCTGGCGGACCTGAGCAACGACAAGTGGGCCGGGTTCTACCAGGATGCCAACTACATTGCCTACGCCTCACCAACACAAAGCAGCACCGATAAAGTGCTGAACGTCGGTTATGAGAACGACCCGGTGTTCCGCGCACTCGACGGCTCGTCCTTCAACCTGTCGTCGCTGGGCGTACACGATGCGCATCAGGACTCGGCGACCAACAACATTGTCAGCTTCAACGATCATTACGCCTCGACGGTGTGGAATGTGCTGCCGTATTCCATCCTCAATATACCGACCTGGATTTCCCACCTGCCCACGGGGTATGGCGATGGCATGACGCGGGTGCTGGAGTCGAAGTTCTACGACCTTACCAGCAAGGACTCGACCCTCATTGTTGCCAACCTCTCTGACCCGGCGCGCAGCAGCACATGGGTTCAGGACCTCAACCGCAACGCCGAAACACACAAGGGCAGCACCTTCATCATTGGCAGCGACGGCAACGACCTGATTCAGGGTGGCAAGGGCAACGACTACCTGGAAGGCCGCGATGGCAACGACACCTTTCGCGATGGCGGCGGCTACAACATCGTGCTGGGTGGCAAGGGCAGTAACGTGCTGGATCTGCAGCAGTCAGTGAAAAACTTCGATTTCGCCAATGACGGTGCGGGGAATTTGTACATCCGCGATGCGCAGGGCGGCATCAGCATCACCCGCGACATCGGCAGCATTGTCACGAAGGAGCCGGGGTTTCTCTGGGGGCTGTTCAAGGATGACGTGACCCACAAGGTCACCGCCAACGGCCTTGCGGTGGGCAACGACCTGACGCAGTACGCGTCCACCCTGAAGGGCGGAGCGGGAGCCGATACGTTGAAGGCGCATCCCGGCGGTGATTGGTTGTTTGGTCTGGACGGCAACGACCATCTGGTGGGCGGCCAAGGCAACGACGTGTTGGTGGGCGGGGCCGGAAATGACCTGATGGAGGCGGGTGGCGGGTTCGATACGTTCTTGTTCAGTGGCGCGTTTGGCCAGGATCGGGTCGTGGGTTATCAGGCGAACGACAAACTGGTGTTTCTCGGGGTTCAGGGTGTGGCGCCGAATGATGACGTACGCGCCCATGCCACGGTTGTGGGGCAAGACACGGTGCTGACGTTTGGCGGTGATTCGGTGACGTTGGTCGGGGTTGGGCTGGATAGCCTGGCCAATGTCGTCATTGCCTGAAGGTGATGTGGCGCCGGTAAGGGCCTCTTCGCCGGCAAGCCGGCTCCTACAAGATTTCTGTAGGAGCCGGCTTGCCGGCGATGAACGATAACGCGGTCTTCAGTCTTCCTTGCGAACCGTGGCCACGTCATTAACCTTGACCTTCACTTTCGCCCCGGAAATATCTTCGAACTCGTAAAAGCCTTCTTTGGTATTGGCTTTTGGCATGTCCTTGGTCAAATATTGAGTGCCGTTCTGCAGCGTCACCACCGTTGGCGTCGAGCAACCGGCCAGGGCCAGAAGGGCTGCCGCTACCAGTGGCAAACCCAGTGTCTTGATATTCATAACCACCTCTCATCCTCCAAAAATCAGCGCGACTGCTTCAAATCCTTCAATCGCCGCTGCACTTCTACCGCCGTTGGTGCGACGGATCCCCGGAAAGTTCGACGGGTCACCCAAAAAAACCGGATCGCGCCGCCGCTTATCCTTTTCCGTTTGCACCGGAAGGGTCGTAGCTGGTATCTGTACGCATAACCAGTATTCGTACGCCACGGCCCTGTTTTCCTGTGACCACAAATCCCCTCGACGATCCGTTCTATTACTTGAACAACTTCATGCAAGTGCTTGATTGGCTTGAACATCGTTATGCCGATGTATTGAGTGTCGAGGAGCAATGCTTCATCCGTGAGTTCAATCGACTGCCCCGGGAACCCCGTGCGCTCTTGGTCCGGATGGTCATGCGAAAGGGCGTTCACTTCCGGGCGAGCAAACTGCATTACGTCGAGATCGGCGACATTGCCATGGCCGCTGAGCCGTTGTTGGCCCAGGGCTGGATCGATGAGCAGTCGTCGCTGCCGCTCGACGTGGTGTTCGAGGCGTTGCTCAAGGCCGAAATCCTTCAATGTTTCGGTGCCGCCATCGATCAGCCCAAAGGGAAAAAGTCCGACTGGCTGCCTGCATTGAGCGAACGGTTTCCCGAGGTACAACCCTTCAATCAGTGGTGCGCACCACTGAATGATCGGTTGTTCAGCCTGACTATCATGGGCTTGTGCGATCGCCTGCGCCTGATGTTTTTCGGCAATCTTTACCAGGACTGGTCGGAATTCGTGCTTGCCGACCTCGGCATCTTTACCTATGAAAAAGTCGAGTTCTGCGCGGAATCACGCGGCTTGCGCAGTCGCGAGGACGTGGATGCCTGCCTGTTTCTCCATGACTGTCAGCAGCAGTTCGAGGCCGGTGAAGCGGTGCCGACGGTTGTCGGGCAGATCAACGGGTTGGTGCTGAGCAATCCCTGGCTGCAAAAACGGCGCAGCAAATTGCTGTTCCAGATCGGTCAGCACTGCGAACGCGTGGCGGATTTCGCCAATGCCCTGGGCATATACCGCGAGTGCGCCTGGCCTGGCGCACGGTCGCGGTTGATTCGTGTGCTGGAGCGCTGCGGCGAGTATCAGTTGGCCATGGACCTGGCCGTTGCTGCCGGGCAATCGCCGGAAAGCGCCGCCGAACAACAGCAATTACTGCGAGTGGTGCCCAGGCTGCGGCGCAAACTCGGCGGGCCGGCAGTGAAACGATCCTCTCCACGGGAAATGCAGCGTCTCGATCTGCAACTGCCCAGAACCGACCCGATGCTGTCGGTGGAGTTTTACGTTCAGGCGCATCTGGCGGAGGAATCGGCGCCGGTGCATTACGTCGAAAACAGCCTGATCAACTCATTGTTCGGGTTGCTGTGCTGGCCGGCAATCTTTGCGCCGTTACCGGGGGCGTTTTTCCACCCGTTCCAGCGAGGGCCGGCGGATTTGCTCAATGAAGACTTCCAGGCGCGGCGGGCCGATCTGTTTCAGGCCTGCCTCGCCGAGCTGGATGACGGACGTTACCGCCAGACCATCCGTGAGCGGTATGTCGCCAAGTGGGGCGTGCAGTCGCCTTTCGTGTTCTGGGGCGCGTTGAGCGAACCACTGCTTGAGCAGGCCCTGGACTGCCTGCCCGCCGAGCACCTCAAACACTGGTTCAACCGCCTGCTGCTGGACATCAAGGCCAACCGCGCCGGCATGCCGGACCTGATCCAGTTCTGGCCGCAGCACAAGACCTACCGCATGATCGAAGTCAAAGGCCCGGGTGATCGTCTGCAGGACAATCAGTTGCGCTGGCTCGAGTTCTGCCATGAACACCAGATGCCGATTGCTGTTTGCTACGTGCAGTGGGCGGAGCAGGGCGCTTGAGCTACAGCATCGCGGTGCGGGCGTTGTGTGAATTCACCGCCAAGGTCGGGGACCTCGACCTGCGTTTCACGCCCTCGCCGACGGCACTGGAAGGGATCGTCGGCCACCGTACGGTGGCGTCCCGGCGCAGCGAGGGTTACCAGAGTGAGGTCGCGCTTGAAGGTCTGTACCAGACGTTGAAGGTCAAGGGCAGGGCGGACGGCTACGACCCGGCGCAAAACTGCCTGGAAGAAGTCAAAACCTATCGCGGGGACTTGAGCAAACAACCGGCCAACCATCGTCAACTGCATTGGGCGCAGGCCAAGGTCTATGGCTGGTTGATGTGCCAGAAACTGGGCCTGGCGCAGATCAACCTGGCGCTGGTGTATTTCGACATCGTCAGCGAAAAGGAAACCTGCCTGGTCGAGGCCTTCAGCGCTGAGGAACTGCAGGTGTTCTTCGAGCACCATTGCCGACTGTTCCTGCATTGGGCCGAACAGGAAATGGCCCATCGCGAGGCGCGCAACGGCGCGGCGCAGCAACTGGCGTTTCCCCACGCAGGCTTTCGTCCGGGCCAACGGCATCTGGCCGAGTCGGTGTTCAAGGCGGTCAGCACCGGCCGCTGCCTGATGGCGCAGGCGCCGACCGGCATTGGCAAGACGCTCGGCACGCTGTTTCCGATGCTCAAGGCGCTGGCGCCGCAGCAACTGGACAAGGTGTTCTTCCTCACGGCAAAAACGCCGGGGCGCAAACTGGCGCTCGATGCTGCGCAGGTGATCCTCGACAGCGCTGATGCGCCGCCGCTGCGGGTTCTGGAGATGATCGCCCGGGACAAGGCCTGCGAACATCCGGACAAAGCCTGCCACGGCGAATCCTGCCCATTGGCCCAAGGCTTCTATGATCGCTTGCCGGCCGCGCGCCAGGCCGCCAGCGAGCTGTCAGTGTTGAACCAGAATGCCTTGCGCGAGGTGGCCGTGAAACATGCGGTGTGCCCGTACTACCTGAGCCAGGAAATGGCCCGTTGGTCAGACGTGGTGGTCGCCGACTACAACTATTATTTCGATTTCAGTGCGCTGCTGTTCGGGCTGGCCCAGGCCAATAACTGGAAAGTCGCGGTGCTGGTGGACGAAGCCCACAACCTGGTGGAGCGCGGCCGGCAGATGTACAGCGCCAGTCTCGACCAGTCGGCCCTCAATAGCGTGCGTAAAACCGCGCCCGAGCCGTTGAAAAAATCCCTGCAACGGGTCAATCGTGAGTGGAACGCCCTGCATAACCTGCAACTTGGTGCGTATCAGGCCTACGACAAGCCTCCGGAAAAATTGCTTCAGGCGCTGTCCTCGTGCAGTGCAAGCATCGGCGATTACCTCAATGATCACCCGCAGGGCCTGGACAGCGCATTGCAGACGTTTTATTTCGACATGCTGCAATTCTGCCGCGTTGCCGAACTCTTCGATGAACAGTTTCTGTTCGACATCAGCAAACGGGACCTCGAGCGCAAAAAGCCGCTCTCGCAACTGTGCCTGCGCAACGTGGTGCCTGCCGGTTTCATCCGCCCGCGCCTGACGGCTGCACGCAGCACCGTGCTGTTCTCCGCGACGTTGAGCCCGCGTCATTACTATGGGGATCTCCTCGGGACGCCGGCGAACACGGTGTGGATCGATGTCGAATCACCGTTTCACGCTGACCAGTTGAAGGTCCATATCGTCAATCAGATCTCTACGCGGTTCGTCCATCGACAGTCGTCCCTGGCGCCGATCGTCGAGCTGATTGCCCGGCAGTTCAGTCAGCGTCCCGGCAATTACCTGGCGTTTTTCAGTAGCTTCGATTACTTGCAGCAAGTCGCGCAGTTGCTGGCCGAAAAACACCCGCACATCACGGTGTGGGCGCAATCCCGGGGTATGGGAGAAGCCCGGCGCCAGGACTTTCTCGATCAATTCACCGCGGACAGCCAAGGAGTTGGCTTCGCAGTGCTGGGCGGGGCATTTGGCGAAGGCATCGACTTGCCCGGCGCGCGGTTGATCGGTGCATTTATCGCCACCTTGGGCCTGGCGCAACTCAACCCGGTCAATGAACAGTTGAAGCATCGCATGGCCGCGATTTTCGGTGCCGGTTACGACTACACCTACCTGTTTCCCGGCGTGCAGAAAGTGGTGCAGGCCGCAGGGCGAGTGATCCGCACCCAGCAGGATGAGGGGGTGGTGATGTTGATCGATGACCGGTTTGGCGACAGCAAGGTCAAGCAACTGCTGCCGCGCTGGTGGTCGGTTGCTCCGGCGATTTCGCTCTCGGCTGAGTAGGATTTTTTACCTTAAAAAACATCGACATACCTTGAAAAACTCAGACATTTGAACAAGTGGCGAATGCCCGCTTTATTCATAGAGGCAATCATCACTTTCAAACCAGTCTTTGATAAGGAAATCAAGGTATGTCAGCAGCACCGAACTATACGTACACCCAAGAGCAGGTCACGGCCGCATTCGATGAAATAAAAGCGACGCTGTTCAGCGGCATCAGGGCCGAGGCAACCCCGAAAATGCTGATCGTTGCCGGCCTGCAGGGATCGGGCAAAACGTATCTGCTTGAAAAAAGTCTTCTGTCTTCGGGCCGCTACAAAAACTACGTGCGGCTATACCTGCCCGAATACCGGAAAAAACACCCTCACTACGCTGAGATGATCAAGCTTGGCGTTCTGCATGCGTATGAGCATACAGAGGCGTTTGTACGTGAGGTCAGCGCGATGATCTTTACGCAGGCATTCGTCGGCAAATACAACATCGTCATGGAATGCGCGTTCGACAGCCTCGATTTCGCGGCTTTTCCGCCGACGGCAACAGCCGCCGGTTATCAGTTCGAGACTCATATCGTTGGTTGCACCCAAGAGTTCGCTCACGTGTCGAGCATCAAGAGAGCACTCAACAGCCTCGAAAACCAGGAAATGGAAAGATTTCTGACGGGATCAACACTGGCTGCCAGCATGGGGTATGCACAAGCGATCATCCTGGCCATCGAGACGGCCTCAAAAGCGATCAGCGGTTCGCAAATCACTGTGTACGAACGCGGATTCGGCATGTTGAAAGAGCGAGCGATACGGGCTCAGAGCACTTACACCCTGGATGCCGACGGCTCGCTGACCAAAACGACAACCCTGAGGCATTTTGAGCACATCGTTTACTCGCGGATTATTGATAACCCTGTTTTTGCGGTGAATGGTCACCACGAAATCATCAAGGAGTGCCATCTGGCGCTGCTCAAGATCGCGGGTCATACCCAGCATGTTCCGAGTTTCGTATACAACGATCTGTATGCCTGCATTGTCAGATATGCAAACCGATAAGACTTTGCGTCGAGCGGGGTATTTCGGCTTTCCAAACCCCGGGTTTGTCGCATACTCCTCAAAAAGCATTCACGACGTGAGGGCTCAATGAACGAAGATCGAGGCAAAGCCAGCACCATCGAGGACGGGCGTTTTCGCCTGTTGATCGATGCGGTGATTGACTATGCGATCTACATGATTGATCCCGACGGCATCATTACCAGTTGGAATGCCGGCGCTCGACGCTTCAAAGGGTATGAGGAAGCGGAAATCCTCGGTCAGCATTTTTCGCGTTTCTACACCGAAGAGGACCGTATCAAGGGGATGCCCCAACGAGCCCTGGACACCGCCATTCGCGAAGGGCGTTTCGAGGGGGAAGGCTGGCGGGTGCGCAAGGACGGTACGCATTTCTGGTGCCATGTGGTGATCGATCCGATCCTCGATTCGACGGGCAAGTTGCTGGGGTTTGCCAAGATCACCCGGGACCTGACCGACCGCAAAATGGCTGAAGAAGTGCTCAAGCAAAGCGAACAGCAGTTCCGGCTGCTGGTGCAGAGTGTCACGGACTACGCCATCTACATGCTCGACGCTAACGGACGGCTGACCAACTGGAACCCTGGTGCCCAGCGCATCAAGGGTTACTTGCCCGAAGAAGTGATCGGTCAGCATTTTTCGATGTTTTACACCCCGGAAGACCGCGCAGCCGGCGAACCGAAGCGCACGCTGGACATTGCCGTCCGTGAGGGGCGATTCGAGAACAAAGGCTGGCGAGTGCGCAAGGACGGCACGCGGTTCCTGGCGCATGTCGTGGTCGATCCGATCTGGGGCGATACCGGGACGTTGCTCGGTTTCGCCAAGATCACCCGGGATATCACTGAAGCGACCCGCGCTCAGCAGGCGCTCGAACAAACCCGTGAAGCGCTTTTCCAGGCGCAAAAAATGCAAGCCATCGGGCAATTGAGCGGGGGGATTGCCCATGACTTCAATAATTTGTTGACGGTGATCCTTGGCAATCTGGAAATCGTGCGCAAGCGAATCGGGGACGATTCGAAGATCACCCGATTGCTGGACAACGCTACTCAAGGCGCCTTGCGCGGAGTGGCGCTGACCCAGCGCATGCTGGCCTTTGCCAGGCGTCAGGAACTGAAGACCGAGTCCGTCGAGATACCGACGCTGGTGGAGGGCATCACCGGCCTGTTGCGCAGTTCCCTCGGGCCTTCCGTAGCGCTCGAAACCCGTTTTACGGAAACAATCGAGCCCGTTTGGGCCGACAAAAACCAGCTCGAACTGGCAGTTCTGAACCTGGCGACCAATGCCCGCGACGCCATGCCCCATGGCGGCAAGCTCCTGATCAGCGCGCGCCCTGAAGACGCCGGCGATCACTCCTCGCTCACGCCAATGACAGGTCGTTATGTTTGCCTGAGCATCAATGACACCGGGGAGGGCATGGACGACGCCACACTCGCCGTGGCGATGGACCCGTTCTTCACCACCAAAGGGGTCGGCAAAGGTACGGGGCTGGGATTGTCGATGGTGCATGGCTTCATCGAACAATTGGGCGGGCGATTCATTCTAAAAAGCCAGAAGGGCAAGGGCACCACGGCCGAACTGTGGATTCCCGTCGCCACACAGGGTTCGATCGCCAAGCCTGCCCAGGAGGAAGCCGCACCGCCGGTGCCTCGTCTGTGCGTGCTGGTGGTGGATGACGACAGCCTGGTGCTGACCAGTACCTGCCTGTTGCTCGAAGATCTGGGCCATCAGGTGATCAGTGCGGTATCCGGGGCTCAAGCGCTGACAGTGCTCGACAGCGAACAAGTCATCGACCTGGTCATTACCGACATGGCCATGCCGCAAATGAACGGTGCGCAACTGGCGCAGGCGATCCGAAGCATCAGGCCCGACCTGCCGATCATCCTCGCCACCGGTTACGCCGAGCGGCTGGAAGGCTTTGCGACCCGGCTCCCACGCCTGTCCAAACCATTCACGCAACTCAACCTGGTGGAAATCATCGCCTCGACATTACGGTAATAAACCGCCCGCTCTTCAAGCGTACGCGCTTATTCTCCCGCGCCCGTAGAAGCCGGCTTGCCGGCGATTGGCCCTTGAGCCCTGTGGTGACCATGCGGACGTCATCGCTAGCAAGCCAGCTCCTACAAGGTACGAGGTGGCTGGCAGTAATATGTGCCGCAACAAATCCCTGTAGGAGCCGGCTTGCCGGCGATTGGCCCTTGAACCCTGCGGTGACCTTGCGGATGTCATCGCCGGCAAGCCGGCTCCTACAACGTGCGAGGTGGCTGGCAGGGATGTGTGCCGCAACAAACTTCTGTAGGAGCCGGCTTGCCGGCGATTGGCCCTCGAGCCTTGCGCTGACCCTGCGGACGTCATCGCCGGCAAGCCAGCTCCTACAAGGTACGAGGTGGCTGGCAGTAATATGTGCCGCAGCAAATTCCTGTAGGAGCCGGCTTGCTGGCGATTGGCCCTTGAACCCTGCGGTGACCTCGCGGATGTCATCGCCGGCAAGGGGGCTTGTTAGCGGTCGCGCAAACTGCGCTCCATCCTTGCAATGCCTTCCTCCAGCAACGCGCGCGGGCAGCCGAAGTTCAGGCGTACGAACTGTTTGCTGTCATCGCCGAAATCCAGGCCAGGGCTAAGCCCGACTTTCGCCTTTTCAAGGAAGAACTGCTGCGGGTTCTCCAACCCCAGCGCCGAGCAGTCGAGCCAGGCCAGGTAAGTGCTCTGAGGCACATTCATGCTGATGCCGGGCAAGCGCGTGCGAACGGCTTCCACCAGATAATCGCGGTTACTTTGCAGGTAGTCCTTGAGCGCGGCCAGCCACGGCGCACCTTCGGTGTAAGCAACACGTGTCGCTTCCATGCCCAGCGGATTGACGCTGTCGACCATGCCGCAGCGCGCATGGTTGACGCGCTCGCGCAGGGCACGGTCCTGAATGATCATGAACGAAGTCTTCAGGCCTGCGATGTTGTAGGCCTTGCTCGCCGACATCAGCGTGATGGTGCGCTGGGCGATTTCCGGGCTCAACGATGCGGTGGGAATGTGTTGGCGGCCGTCGAAGCACAGTTCGGCATGGATTTCGTCGGAAATGATCCAGGCGCCCTGCGCCACGCAGATATCGGCCACGGCTTGCAGTTCTTCCCTTGGGAACGCCTTGCCCAGCGGGTTGTGCGGGTTGCTCAGCAGCAGTGCACCGCCGCCTTCCAGCGACTGGCGCAAGGCCTGAAGCGGCGTGGCGTACGTGCCATCAGCCATTTCCTCGAAATTCAGTTCAACCTTGTTCAGCCCCCAATGCCCCGGTGCATGACGCAGCGGTGGGTAGTTGGGCGTTTGCACCACGACATTCTGTTGCGGCTGGACCAGCGCATTCAGGGCCATGTTGAAACCCGATTCCACGCCCGGCAGGAAAACCAGCTCCTGCGGCTCGACGCGCCAGGCGTACTTGTTCCAGAGGTCGGTCACGATGGCATTGCGCAAGTCATCCTGCGCCACGCTGTAGCCGAGCAACGGGTGTTCCAGACGTTTTTGCAGGGCCTGGATGATCACCGATGGCGCGGCAAAATCCATGTCGGCAACCCACATCGGCAATACGTCGGCCGGGTAGCGGCTCCACTTGGTACTGCCGGTGTTATGGCGGTCGAACACCTGATCAAAATCGAAGGTCATGCTCAGTCTCATACAAGGCAGGGTTGTTTTCGGCGCTCATGATAAACGCCAACCCCTGTGTGAGCGAGCCTGCTAGCGACGGCGGAGGTTCAATTGCATCGATGCGGGCTGTGACGGCCCCATCGCGAGCAAGCTTGCTCCTACAAAAAACTCAGTTCTTCGCGAGGGGAAGCGACTCCGGTTTGCCCGGAGTCGCGGCTGTTGCTTAGTGAGCTTCGGATGCGCCGAACATGCTCTTGGCGTAGATCAGCCCCAGACCATAGGCGCCGCCGTTGGCAATCGAGGTTTTCACGGTTTCGTCATAGGTTTCACCGCGAGCCCAGTCGCGCTGCAATTCAAGCAGGTATTGCAACGAAGTCATCGGCCGCGCGCCGATCTGGATCATGCGCTGCATCGCCATTTCATGGGCTTCGGTGGTGACGTCGCCACAGGCGTCGGCAATCACGTACACCTCAAAACCCTGGTCGATGGCCGACAGCGCCGGGCCGACGATGCACACGGAGGTCCACAGGCCTGCGAGGACGATTTTCTGTTTGCCGAATTTATTCACTTCAACGGCAATGCGCTCGTCTTCCCAGGTGTTCATGCTGGTGCGGTCGATGACGTTGTGTTCCGGGAACACCGATTTGATTTCGTCGAAAATCGGGCCGGAGAAGCTCTTTTCGGCAACGGTGGTGAGGATGGTCGAGACCTTGAAGCCACGTGCAGCCTTGGCCACCAGCGCGGCATTGTTGCGCAGGGTCACGGCGTCAATCGACTTGGTGGCAAAGGACATTTGCGACTGGTGGTCGATCATGATCAGCGTGTGGTCGGTTGGGGTCAGCAGGGTTTTGCCGGGTACTGCTTTTGCGATAGCCATGGCGATGTCCTTACGGGGTGAGTGAGGAGGCCATGGTGGCGTAGAGTCGGGCGGGGATATTGAACCGATGTGCTGTGTTTTGACTTTCTTGCGGGGCGAGGCTAGCCAGTTCCTACAGGATCGGGGTGTACGCCCCCCCTGTAGGAGCCGGCTTGCTGGCGAAACGATGGTGGCCGTTATGCCGCCTTACCAGATCGGCAACGTATAGCTGACGATCAACCGGTTTTCATCCAGATCACTGCCAAAATTTGTCGAGCGCACTGTCGCATTGCGCCATTTCACGCCGACGTTTTTCAGCGGCCCGCTCTGCACGACATACCCGATATCGGTATCGCGTTCCCATTCCTTGCCTTCAGGACGGTTGTTACCCAGGTCTATATCGGTACCGTTGATGTAGCGGGTCATGAACGTCAGGCCGGGAATGCCGAGGGCGGCAAAGTTGTAGTCGTAACGGGCCTGCCAGGATTTTTCGTCCTTGCTGGCAAAGTCGCCGATCTGTACGAAGTTCACCAGGAACGCATCGGTGCCATTGATGTAGGCATACCCGGTGTCGCCGCTCATGCCTTGATAACCCAGGCCGAACGCATGCCCACCGAGGTTGTAGGTGAACATGGCGCCAATTGCCTTGTTGTCGACATTACTGCCGCCATCATCGATGGAGCGTGCGAACCGCAGATCAGTCTTCAACGATTGACCGACGGTGACCGGCAACACGTAGGTCAGGTTGACCAGGTGCTGGCTGTAGAAATTGTCGAGGTGGCCGTAGCTATAACCAGTGGCGAGGTTACTGGTCCATTTGTAGTTCAGGCTGGCGAAATCGAAGCTGTCGCTGTCCAAATGGCGGCTGGTGATGCCCTTGGCGCCGGTTCGGGTGATGCCCATGTCCTCATAGTCCGAGGAGTCGCGCTGGTTGACCTGCGTCAGCCGTCCGGCGTCCACGGTCAGGCCTTCGACTTCCAGCGAAGTCAACTGGCCGCCTTTGAAGGTTTGCGGCAACAACCGTGAATCGTTGGCCAATACCGTCGGCAGCTTGGGCAGCAATGTGCCCAGTTTCAATGTGCTTTTGGACGCACGCAGTTTGGCGGTCAGGCCCAGTTCACCGTACTCGTCCTGCGCGCCTTTGCGCGTGTCGCGATGGCGCTGGAGCAGGCCGGAGCCGGCGCGATCCGGGCTGGAGTCGAGTTTGACGCCTACCAGGCCGATCGCATCGAAACCGACCCCGATCAGCCCCTCGGTAAAGCCGGATTCGTAGCGCAACAGGAAGCCCTGCGCCCATTCCTCCTGTTTCGATTGCGCCGCGTTGGTCTGACGATAGTCACGGTTGAAGTAGAAGTTGCGTAGCTCAAGGCTGGCCTTGCTGTCCTTGATAAAGTCAGCAGCGGCGGGGGCCGAGAGGCTGATGACGCCGCCGGCCAGCAACAGTCGGGTAGCGAGAGTGCGGGTGTTGCGATCCATGTGAAGCCCCTTTGTTTTTATTATGAAATGACGGCTTGCGCGACCCTCGCCAACCGGGCGAGGGCTTACCAAGAAAAAACGCGAACGCCAAAAAGAGAGGAGCGTGGCGCCGCGTGCGGTTCAATCGTTAGAACTGCTCGGCGCTCAGACCGAACAACGAGGCACTGCCGGCGCGAATCGATTGTTCGAGGCTCAAAATGCGCGGCAGCAGGCGATGGAAGTAGAAGTCGGCGGTGGCGATCTTCGCACCGTAAAAGCCTTCGTCGTCGCTTAGCTTTTGCCGGGCAACCTGCGCCATGCGCGCCCACAACCAGGCGTAGGCCACATACCCGAACAGGTGCAAATACTCCACGGAAGCGGCGCCGACTTCGTTGCGGTTGGTCGCTGCCCGGTCCTGCAACCAGTCGCTCAGGTCTTCCAGGCGCTGCACGGCATCGAACAGTTGCGTGCTGTAGGGCGCGTCAGGCTGGTGGGCGAAATGCCGAATCTCGCCGGTGAACTGACGCAACGCGAAACCGTTATCGGCCAGCACTTTGCGCCCGAGCAGGTCCAGCGCCTGAATGCCGTTGGTGCCTTCGTAGATCTGCGCGATGCGCACGTCGCGGACCAATTGTTCCTGGCCCCATTCGCGGATGTAGCCATGGCCGCCGAACACTTGCTGGCCGTTGATGCAGCTCTCCAGACCGATGTCGGTGAAGAAGGCCTTGGCAATCGGCGTCAGCAGCGCGACCAGGCTCTGGGCGCTCTCGCGTTCTTGCGCATCGTCGGAGAACTTCGCCAGATCGAGCTGCTGCCCGACATAACTGGCGAACGCGCGGCCACCCTCAGTCATGGCTTTCATGCTGAGCAGCATGCGGCGCACATCGGGGTGGACGATGATCGGATCGGCGACTTTGTCCGCGGCCACGGTGCCGGTCGGGGCGCGGCTCTGAATGCGTTCACGGGCGTAGGCCACCGCACTCTGATAGGACGCTTCGGCGCAGCCAATGCCCTGAATACCGATGGACAGGCGTTCGTAGTTCATCATGGTGAACATCGCTGCGAGGCCTTTGTTGGCTTCGCCCACCAGCCAGCCGCTGGCGCCGTCGAAATTCATCACGCAGGTGGCCGAGGCCTTGATGCCCATCTTGTGTTCGATCGAACCGCAACTTACGGCGTTGGCCTCGCCAAGGGAACCGTCGGCATTGACCAGCACTTTGGGCACCACAAACAGCGAGATGCCTTTTGGTCCGGCCGGCGCGTCGGGCAGTTTTGCCAACACCAGATGGACGATGTTTTCGGTCAGGTCCTGATCGCCGCCGGTGATGAATATCTTGCTGCCGGTGATGCTGAAACTGCCATCCGCCCGAGGTTCTGCGCGGGTGCGGATGATCCCCAGATCGGTGCCGGCATGGGCTTCGGTCAGGCACATGGAGCCGGCCCAGCGACCTTCATACATCGGCGGCAGGTACAGGTTTTTCAAGGTGTCGCTGGCGTGGGCATCCAGCGCCAGGCACGCACCGGAACTCAATGCCGAATACAGCGCGAAACTGGAATTGGCGCCGTAGAGCATTTCTTCAAACTGCACGGCGAGCATTTTCGGCATGCCCATGCCGCCGTACTCGGGATTACCGGACAGACCGACCCAGCCACCCTCGATGTACGTGGCATAAGCCTGTTTGAAGCCGATGGGCGTGGTCACCTGACCTTCATGCCACTGTGCGCCTTCTTCGTCGCCGCTGCGGTTCAAGGGTGCGATCAGGTGCGCGGTGACTTTTCCCGCTTCCTCAAGGATCGCGTCGGCGATGCCGGCATCGATGTTGTCAGCCAGGGCAGGCAGGCGTGCCCACAGGGCCGGGGCGTCGAACACCTCATGCAGGACGAAGCGCAGATCGCGCAGGGGGGCTTTGAATTCGGGCATAACGTGAACCTCGACAGGACGGTTGTGCACGGCGCCGCAACCGGGCGCCGTGCCTTTCAATCAATGACTGGAAGCGCTGGCAGCACCGAGACCGGTCTGGGCGCGCACGAACTGGTCGGCGTAGGCGTCACGTTCCTTGTCGGCCCGCACACTGCGGTCGAGTCGGGACACGACGACAATCACCAGGAACGCCAGCGGCATGGAAAACAGCGCCGGGTGGTCGTACGGGAAGAGGGCGTGAGCATGACCGAGCACGGTCACCCACACGGCCGGGGACAGGATCACTAGCACCAGCGCGCAGATCAGGCCGGCAAAACCGCCGATGATCGCGCCTTTGGTGGTCAGGCCCTTCCAGTACATGGCCATGATCAGTACCGGGAAGTTGGTCGAGGCAGCGATGCCGAAGGTCAGGCCGACCAGGAACGCGACGTTCATCTTCTCGAACAGGATGCCCAGCAGAATCGCGATGATGCCCAGGCCCACGGTGGCCATGCGGGTGACGCGCATTTCCTGTTTCTGGGTGGCGTTGCCTTTCTTGAAGACGGTGGCGTAGAGGTCGTGGGAAATCGCCGACGCACCGGCCAGGGCCAGCCCGGAGACCACCGCAAGGATGGTGGCGAACGCCACGGCCGAGAGGAACCCGAGGAACAGGTTGCCGCCTACCGCTTTGGCCAAGTGCATCGCGACCATGTTGCCGCCGCCAATCAAGGCGCCGCCCACTTCACCGTTGACGTAGTACTGCGGATCGGTGCCGATGATCACCATCGCGGCGAAGCCCAGGGTGCAGACCACGAGGAAGAAGAAACCGATGAAACCGGTGGCGTAGAACACCGATTTACGCGCTTCCCTGGCGTTGGGTACGGTGAAGAAACGCATCAGAATGTGCGGCAGACCGGCAATGCCGAATACCAGGCCGAGAGACATTGACGCGGTGTTGATCGGGTCGGCGAGCATTGAGCCGGGGCCCATGATATTCCAGCCGCTGGCATGCGCTTCGACCGCTTTGGTGGCCAGGGTTTCGTAGCTGAAACCGAACTGCGACATGGCCATGCCTGCGAGAGTCGTGCCGCCGGCCAGCAGCAACACCGCCTTGATGATTTGCACCCAGGTCGTTGCGATCATGCCGCCGAAGATCACATACACCAGCATCAACGCGCCGACGATCACCACCGCTACCGGGTAGTCGAGGCCGAACAGCAATTTGATTAACTGGCCGGCACCGACCATCTGCACGATCAGGTAGCAACACACCACCGTCAACGAACCGAATGCAGCGAAAATCCGCACTTTGTTCTGGTCCAGCCGGTAGGAGACGATGTCGGCAAAGGTGTAGCGCCCCAGATTGCGCAGCCGCTCGGCCATCAGGAAGGTGATGATCGGCCAACCGACAAAGAAGCCGATGGTGTAGATGAAACCGTCGTACCCCTTGGCGAACACCAGGCTGGACAGCCCCAGCAGCGTAGCGGCGGACATGTAGTCGCCGGCAATCGCCAAGCCGTTCTGAAACCCGGTGATGCCACCGCCGGCGGTGTAGAAGTCCGAGGTGGATTTGGTCTGGCGCGCGGCCCACCAGGTGATGGCCAATGTGCCGAGAACGAACACGAAGAACATGCCGATCGCATGCAGGTTCAGCGGTTGTTTTTCGATGGTTCCCAACGCGGGTGCAGCGAATACAACGGAGGCCGGCAACAGGCAGGCTGCGGCGAGGATGAGTTTACGCATCACTTGCTCTCCTCAAGAATGGCCGCACCCAGCGCATCGAAGCGCGTGTTGGCGCTGTAGACGTACCAACCGGTCAGCAACCAAGAAAAAACAATGATCGCCGCGCCGACCGGCATGCCCAGGGTCAACATCCGGTGCTCGCCGAGCGGCGTGTGCAGCCATTGCGGGGCAAACGCCACCACGAACATGAACAGGTAATAAGTGCCCAGCACCGCAGCACTCAACGACCAGGCCAGGCGCGAGCGACTGCTGACCAGTTGCAGGAATTTCGGGTTGGTCCGAATACGTTCACAGCGTTGGGTATCGGTTGCATGGATGTCGATCATGATGCGCTCCACATTGTTGTTGTTATCGGTGTGTGGGGGCAGGGCAGGCCGAATTCGGCCTGCACGAGCCCGAGGCGGCAGGTAAGACACCTGCCGCCTGATAGGTGAAACGTCGGTGAGGGTTAGAGGGCCTTGGCCCTGTCGCGCAGTACGTACTTCTGGATCTTGCCGGTGGATGTCTTCGGCAGGAGGGTGAAAATCACCGTGCGCGGAACTTTGAAACCGGCCAGATGCTCGCGGCAGAAACTGATGATGTCGGCCTCGCGAACGTCCTGGTGATCAGCCTTCAAGGTGATGAAGGCGCAGGGCGTTTCGCCCCATTTTTCATCGGGGCGGGCGACCACGGCGGCTTCCATCACCCCCGGATGGCGATAGAGCACGCCTTCGAGTTCGATGGTGGAAATGTTCTCGCCACCGGAAATGATGATGTCTTTGAGGCGGTCTTTGATCTCGACATAACCGTCGGGGTGACACACCGCCAGGTCGCCAGTATGAAACCAGCCACCCTCGAATGCTTCGGCGGTGGCCGTCGGGTTTTTCAGGTAGCCCTTCATCACGGTGTTGCCGCGCATGAACACTTCACCGATGGTCTGGCCATCGCGCGGGGTCGGTTCCAGCGTCTTCGAATCGCCGACCATCACACCTTCGAGCGTCGGGTAGCGCACGCCCTGACGGGATTTGATCTGCGCCCGTTCTTCCAGCGGCAGTTCGTCCCATTCGGCATGCCAGGCGCAGAGGGTCACCGGACCATAGGTTTCCGTCAGGCCGTAGACGTGGGTGACCTTGATGCCCATTTCCTCCACGGCGCCAATGACTTTGGCCGGCGGGGCAGCACCGGCGACCATGGCGTTGACCGGGTGATCGATGGCCGCCTTCGCGGATTCCGGCATGTTGACCAGCGCGTTGAGCACGATCGGCGCGCCGCACAGGTGCGTGACCTGATGTTCGCGAATCAGCGTGAGGATTTTCTGCGGATCGACCCGGCGCAGGAACACGTGAACGCCGGCGAGTGCGGTGATGGTCCATGGGTAGCACCAGCCGTTGCAATGGAACATCGGCAGGGTCCAGAGGTACACCGGATGGTTGCCCATGGCCCAGGTCATCTGGTTGCCCAAGGCATTCAAATAAGCGCCGCGGTGGTGATAGACCACGCCTTTCGGATTGCCGGTGGTGCCGGAGGTGTAGTTCAGCGAGATGGCTTGCCACTCGTTGGCTGGCCATTGCCAGGCGAACGCCGGGTCGCCTTCGGCCAGCAACGCTTCATAGTCCAGATCGCTGACGGCCTGGCCTTCACCGTATTCCGGGTCGTTGACGTCGATGACCAGAGGCGGGTGATCAAGCATGCCGATGGCGGCGTGAATCACGTTATGGAACTCGCGGTCGGTGATCAGCACCTTGGCCTCGCCATGCTGGAGCATGAACGCAATGGCTTCAGCATCCAGGCGCACGTTAAGCGGGTTGAGCACGGCGCCGATCATCGGCACGCCAAAATGCACTTCCAGCATTTCCGGGATATTGGGCAGCATCACCGCCACGGTGTCGTCTTTGCCGATGCCGCGACCAGCCAGCGCCGAGGCCAGGCGTCGGCAACGGGTGTAGGTCTGCGCCCAGGTACGGCGAATCGAGCCGTGGATGATGGCGGGGTAGTCGGGGTAAACATTGGCCGTGCGCTCAAGGAAGCTGAGCGGAGACAAGGCGATGTGATTGACAGCCGAAGGGACTAGCCCTTGTTCATAGATCGACATGTGCGGTACTCGGTGGCTGATTGTTAGCTCTATCGGTGGCCTTTCAGCGTTGCCGCTGAGGTCACCTTTATATGTCCGGTGTGCTTTATATAACAATCCTCCATCGATATGGAAGTACAACCTATGGCGTATGGTATATGTACTATATTTGATTCGTGCTGAACTAAATGACTACCGTTAAATCGCCAAGGCCGGTATATCCTTGGCTTCCCCAACGAAGCGGACCCGTGATGACCCTGACCCCCGTTCGATTGCACAGCTGGTTGCGCCTGCAGCGTGAGGCCGTGCCTCTGGCCGCCCGGGCCGATGCGTTGTGCCGGGCCTTGCAGGATTGCCCCGAGGTGCGTCGCGCGGTTTACCTGAGCTGGCAACCCCAGGCGCGAATCTACAGCCATGAAGGTGCCGCCCAGCATTTTCCCCCGGGCCAGGGCGACCCTTCGCTGGCCAGCGATCAGTTGCTGTTCGAGCGTTTGCTGGAAGCCGGGCGCCTCGACCTGGCGCAAGTGCGGCAACTGGATTGCTGGTTGGCCGGTCGACTGCGCCGCGCCGCCATCAGCCATGGCCAAGTGTTCGATCTGGCGTTGACGCCTGGGCAAGCCGGGTTGTTGCTGGTGGAAGTCTGCGAAGGAGTGAGTTTCGATTGGCTGGGGTGGGTGCAGGATTTGCTCACGACTTTGCTCAGCAGCGTCAACGGCATGCTGCGTGGCTCGCCACTGTTGGGCCACGATCCGCAACCGAGCCTTTTGCTCGATGCGCAGGGACGGCCGCAGGAATTCAACGCGGCGTTGCTGGCGTTGCTGGCGGAAAAGCCGCTGAGCGACGTATTCGGTTTTCTGCCGGTCAACCATCGGGTACTGGTGCGCGCGTGTCTGGACCAGCAGCGCGCCATTGAAGGGGTCGAAGCCCAGCTCGAAACGCAGATTCTGATCTGGACATTCATTCCCGATCCCCAGGACAACCGTGTGCTCGCCCGTTGCCGCGACGCCACCGCGCAAGTGCTGGCCGAGCGCGAAGCGGCCCAGGCGCGGCGGTTGTACCGGCTGATCATCGAGAACACCACCGACTTGATTTCCCGGCACACACCGGACGGCTGTTTTCTCGATGCCTCCCCCGCGTCATGGACGTTGCTCGGCTACTGGCCGGAAGAACTGCGCGGGCAAATGGCCCAGGGCCTGTTCCATGGTCAGGACCTGGCCAGCCTGGTGCAGCGTGCCCGCGATGCGCTGGAGCAGGACGGTTATCACACCATGACCTATCGCATTCGCCATCGGGACGGCCATTACCTGTGGTTCGAAACCGCCAGTCGGGCGATTCGTGAAACCTATACCGGCACGGTGGTCGAGGTGGTCAGCGTCTCCCGGGACATTACTGCCAGAGTGCAGGCCGAAGAGAACAAGCGGCGCCTGGCCGAAGTCGTCGAGGTCAACACCGATCCGGTGCTGTTTATCGACCCCGAGGGGCAAGTCACTTACCTCAACCCGGCGGCGCGCCGCATCCTCGGCATAGGCGAGCAACAGCCGATGCCGGTCCTGGCACAACTGTTCGCCAGCGCTGACCTGACGCGTCTGCAACGTGACGGCTGGAGCGGCGCCGAACGCGACGGCGTCTGGAGCACCGATGCGCGCTTGCAACCACCGGGCGGTGGCGCGTCGGTGCCGGTATCGCTGGTGCTGTTGGCGCATCGTTCGGCCGGTGGCGAGCGCTACTATTCACTGGTGGCGCGGGACATGACCGAACGTGAACTGCGCGAAGTGCAGCAACGCCGCCATCAGGATGAACTGGCGCACACCGCGCGCCTGGTCACCCTCGGTGAACTGGCCTCGGGCATCGCCCACGAAATCAATCAGCCACTGGCCGCGGTGGTCAATTACGCCAACGCCAGCCAGCGCTATTTGCAGACCGTGGATTCCAACCCCCAGGCGGCCGCCCGGGTTGCGCAAGGGCTGGAACGCATCACCCATCACGCCACGCACGCCTCGGAAGTGATCCGCCGTTTGCGCGCGTTTCTGCGCAAAGGCCAGCGCCGCATGCAGGCGCTGAACGTCACCGATGTCGCCCGCGAAGCCGTGCGTTTGTGCGCCTGGGAAGCGAGTAATTGCCAAGTGACAATCGAGGATCGTCTGCCGGATAATCTGCCGCCCGTTTATGCCGATCGAGTGTTGCTGGAACAAGTCCTGCTCAATCTGTTGCGCAATGCCATCGATGCCAATCGCGAACAACATCCCGGCCAGCCCTCGCTGATTGTGATGACCGCCGGGCAGGGCAGTGCCGCCACCGTGGACATCACGGTGCAGGACCAGGGGCCCGGCGTGAGCGAGCCCGAACTGGAGCAGATTTTTACCCCGTTCTATACCAGCAAGGCCGATGGCCTGGGGCTCGGTTTGTCCATGAGCCGCAGCATCATCGAAGGTTTCGGCGGCGAATTGCAGGCCCGCCGCCAACCGGTCGGGCTGCTGATGTGCTGTCGCTTGCCGCTTGCCGGTCCAACAAAACAACAACAGGAATAATGCAATGGCGGGTGTGACGGAGCACGTGGTGTACGTGGTCGATGACGATCAAGGCATGCTCGATTCAACGGTCTGGTTACTGGAGTCAGTCGGCCTCAAGGCGTTGCCGTTTACCAGCGGTGTTGAGTTCCTCAATGCCTGCGATGCCAGCCTGGCGGCCTGTGTGCTGCTGGATGTACGCATGCCCGGCATGGGTGGCTTGAACGTGCAGGAAGAAATGCGATTGCGCGAACTGAACCTGCCAATCATCTTCGTCAGCGGTCACGCCGATGTGCCGATCGTGGTGCGTGCGTTCAAGGCCGGCGCTCACGACTTCATTGAAAAGCCCTACAACGAACAACTGCTGCTGGACAGCGTGCAACAGGCCCTGAGCACTTGTGCGACCCACCGTTCGGGTAATCAGGGGCATGAAGCGTTGCAGGCGCGTTTGCTCACGCTGACCCCACGGGAACGCGACGTCTTGTTGCCGCTGGTGCAGGGTTACACCACCCGTGAAATCGCCGAGCAACTGGGGGTGAGCGCAAAAACCGTCGACCTCTACCGCTCACGCGTGATGAAACGCATGCAGGCCAATACCCTGCCGGACCTGGTCGGCATGGCCATTGCCGCCGGAATGGTTGATCCATTGAAGTTGCGTTGAATCCACGCGTTTTCCGCCGAACGACTATGCTGGGCTAACCGATCCCGTACCGTTGCAGTGATCAGGAGGCCTCCATGGAGCCCACTTCGTTCTCCGAAAAAACGCTGACGCGCACGCTGCTCGATGTCCTTATCCGGGCTGGGCTGATCGCGGTTCTGGTGCTGTTCTGCTTTGAAATCTTCAGCCCGTTCCGTGACCTGATGCTGTGGTCGCTGATCCTGGCGATTACCCTTTACCCGTTGCAGGCTCGGCTGAAAGGGCCCTTGGGGCAGAATGACGGGCGTATTGCGACGCTGATTATCCTGATCGCCATCGTCATCCTGGTGTTACCGATCTACTTTCTGGGCACCTCGATAGCCGACTCGGTCGACCGTGTGATGGAAGTGGTCAAGGGTGGCGACTTTCACCTGCCACCACCCGCCGAATCCATCGCCAGTTGGCCATTGGTGGGGCAGCCGCTGTTTGACTTGTGGCTCGAGGCCTCAACCAATCTTCCCGACCTGACCGCCAAATACCTCCCGCAGATCAAGCACTTCAGCCTGTCCCTGTTGAGCAAATTGGCCGGCGTCGGCATGGGTTTCCTGACCTTCATTTTCGCCTTGATCATCGCCGGTATTTTCATGGCCTATGGCGAGAGCGGCAATCGCAGCGCGGTGCAGATTGCCTCGCGGGTCAGCGACCCGACCAAAGGGCCGAAAATTGCCGCGCTGTGCACCGCAACGATCCGTGCGGTTGCGCTGGGCGTAGTCGGGATCGCGTTCATCCAGATGCTGCTGGTGGGGCTCGGGTTTGTCTTCAAGGGCATTCCCGGCGCCGGTTTGCTGGCCCTTGGGGTGCTGTTGCTCGGCATCATGCAATTGCCGGCGACGCTGATCACGGTTCCGGTGATTGCCTATGTGTTCGCCACCGAAGGCGCCAACACTGTGACGATCGTGTTCGCCATCTTCGTCTTCGTTGCCGGCCTGGTGGACAACGTGCTCAAACCGCTGCTGCTGGGGCGCGGTGTCGATGTGCCGATGCCGGTGGTGCTGATCGGCGCGCTTGGCGGGATGGTCACCAGCGGCATCATCGGGTTGTTCATCGGTCCGGTGGTGCTGGCGGTCGGGTATCAATTATTCTGGCAATGGGTTCGGGATCAGCCTTCGGAGGGAGGAGGGCCGCCACTATGAATGCGCCGGGTGATGAACTGCTCAATTGCGTACTGATCGCCCATGGTGGTCTGGAGCGCTGGAGCAGTTTCAACCAGGTACGCGCCACTATCGTGACCGGGGGCTCGCTCTGGGCCATGAAAGGGCTGACCCAGGACAGCGCGCCACGGCAGATGACCGTCTGGCTGCATGAGCAGCGGGCCTCAGTGACGCCCTTTGGTGGGGCCGACCAATTCACCGCCTACACCCCGGATCGAATCGCCATCGAAAATACCGCCGGCAAGGTGATTGCCGAGCGATCGAAACCCAGAGAATCCTTTCGCGACCATGGGGAAAACAGTCCCTGGGATCCCCTGCACCAAGCGTACTTCAACGGTTACGCACTTTGGTCGTACCTGACCATGCCTTTCCAGTTCACCTGGCCGGGTGTCGTGACCGAGGAAGTCGAGCCCTGGCACGAGGGCTCGGAGCGCTGGCGTCGTTTGCGGGTGACCTTCCCCGAGACAATCGCCACGCACTGCGCGGTGCAGGATTTCTACTTCGGTGCAGACTTTCTGTTACGTCGTCACGACTACAACGTGGATGTCAGCGGTGGCCTGGCTGCTGCGCAATATGTCCATGGCTATGTTGAAACCGACGGCTTGCGCATGCCCGGCAAGCGGCGCGCCTATCGACGCAAGGCCGACGGCCAGGCGGATGAGCACGCCTTGCTGGTAGCCATTGATCTCAGCGACATAGGCTATTCGTAATGCACTGCGGAGGAATGAATCATGACCCTGCATGCCTGGGAAAAACTCTATCTCGATGACCTGAGTCTGGGTCAGGAGTTTGAAAGCGACCCTGTTCGCGTCCATCAGGAAGCGATGTTGGCGTTTGCTCGCGAATACGACCCGCAACCTTTCCATTTGAGTGCCGAAGAGGCCGAGTTGAGTCTGTTCGGCGGTCTGGCGGCCAGCGGCTGGAACACTGCGGCCCTGACCATGAAGATGCTGGTGGCCAGCGTCCCCCTGGCGGACGGTATCATTGGCCTGGGCATCGAGCTGAGCTGGCCGACACCGACTTATCCGGATGACGTGTTACGCCTGTTCAGCAAGGTGCAGGCCATCGAACCGTCGGCTTCAAAACCGGATCGGGGCGTGGTGACGCTGTTCATGGAAACGCTGAATCAGAATGACAAGGTGGTGCAGCGTGCAACCGGGAAGCTGCTGGTGTTCAGAAAACCCCCAGAGGATTGAAGCGCAAACAGCAGATCCCCCGCGTCGCCGGTAGTGGCGGGCAATCAGGGGTCGATATCTGACACATCTCGATGATCCCTGGCGCCGACAATCGGGTGAATGGCAGACACCTTTGAAGCGGCGCCGACCTCTATGACAAACACAAAGAAACCTCCTGCGGCAGGTTGGCGGTCAGCTCCATCGTGTGCTGAATAACCTTGACCAACGGGAGAGCGGGACATGCTGCAACCAAGCGAATCCAGCCGGCCATCACCGCCGGTGCTGCGTATTGGTTTCTGGTTGATGGAAGCCTTCGACATGTATGCCCTGGCCAATGCGCTGGAGCCATTGCGCCTGGCCAACCAGTTGGCGGGACACGATGTCTGCCGCTGGCAAATGCTGAGCCTGGACGGGCAGCCACTGAACGCCAGCAACGGCATCGTCACCGCCACTGCGCGACTGGATCAGGCACGAACGTTCGATGTGTTGATCCTTTGTGGCGGCGATAGTCAGCCTCTTCAGACGGAGCATCCGCATCTGCTCGCACAGCTCAACCACTGGGCGAGACAACCGATCAGCCTCGGGGCGTTGGGCGAGGCCGGCTGGCTGCTTGCGCAGACGGGGGCCCTGAAGGGTTTCCGTTGCAGCTTGCCGGAGCCTGCGGCTTCACTGCCGTTTGCGGGTTTCAGCCAGTTGACGCCCGTGGTCGCGCCGTTTTGTGTCGATCGCCAGCGTTTGACCTGCGTCGGCCCGCAGGCGGTTCAAGGGCTGATGCATGAGCTGCTGGCCCGGACCCATGGCCGTGGCCTGATCCTGCGGATGGAGAAACATGCGGCACGCCAGGCCCGACCGCTATTGCCCGTGCATGAGGCGCCGGAAAAGCTCCAGGCAACACTGGCATTGATGAGCGAGCACTTGAGCCGAACACTGGGCATCGACGAACTGGCCGAGGCGATGGGCATTTCCGTCCGACATCTGGAGCGCTTGTTCAAACGCAGCCTGGGTTGTTCCCCGGCAAGGCATTATCTGGACTTGCGCCTGCAGCAGGCGCGTCAGTTGCTGCGGGGCAGTGAACAGTCGCTGTCGGATGTCGCGGCGGCGTGCGGATTCGTCTCGCTGCAACATTTCTTCCGCTGCTATCGGCAGTACTTTGGCGCGCACCCTCGCGACCATATGGGGACGGGCTTGCTCACGCGGGAATCGATGTTGGCAGTACCGGCCTCATCGCGAGCAGGCTCGCTCCCACACTGACCGCGTCATTTTCACCGATGCCTCCGCCAAGCGGCTTTTTTGCGCTTGGCGGGGGCATTTTTGTTTCTGGCACAGGGGTATGGGGAGCGCTTTCGAAAACAGCGGATATGACCAACTACAGGTCGGATTCGCGCAAAAAAGCCCGGTTTGCATCTGTTCGAATGATCTTCAGCGGCCCGCCAGATTGGCGCCATCTGTAGCTCAAACAATGAAAAGGATAAATGACATGCAAATGCCGAAAACCATCCAGATCAAGAACGGCGAAAAAACCAGCCCGACGTTCTCGGCTCAGGAATATGCCAACCGCCAGGCCAAATTGCGCGCCTATCTTGCGCAGAACAATATCGACGCCGCCGTCTTCACGTCCTATCACAACATCAACTATTACAGCGATTTCCTGTATTGCTCCTTCGGACGTCCGTACGCGCTGGTCGTGACCCAGGACAGCGCCGTGACCATCAGCGCCAACATCGATGGCGGTCAGCCATGGCGCCGTACTGTCGGCACTGAAAACATCGTCTACACCGACTGGCAGCGCGACAACTACTTCGTCGCGATCCAGCAAGCGTTGCCCAAGGCCGGGCGCATCGGCATCGAGTTCGACCATCTGAATCTGCTCAATCGCGACAAGCTGGCCAGCCGCTATCCGCAGGCTGAACTGGTGGATATCGGCGCACCGTGCATGCGCATGCGCATGATCAAGTCCGCTGAAGAACACGCGATCATTCGTCATGGCGCACGCGTTGCGGACATCGGCGGTGTCGCCATCGTCGAAGCCTTGCGTGATCAGGTGCCGGAATACGAAGTCGCGCTGCACGCCACCCAGGCCATGGTGCGCGAAATTGCCCGCACCTTCCCGGATGCCGAACTGATGGACACCTGGACCTGGTTCCAGTCCGGCATCAACACCGACGGTGCGCATAACCCGGTGACGTCGCGCAAGGTCAACAAGGGCGACATCCTCAGCCTCAACTGCTTCCCGATGATCGCCGGTTACTACACCGCGCTGGAACGTACGTTGTTCCTGGACCACTGCTCCGACGAGCATCTGCGCTTGTGGGAAGTGAACGTCAAAGTGCACGAGGCCGGTCTGAAGCTGATCAAGCCGGGCATGCGCTGCTGCGATATCGCACTGCAATTGAACGAGATTTTCCTGGAGCACGATCTGCTGCAATACCGCACGTTCGGCTATGGCCACTCCTTTGGTACGCTCAGCCACTACTACGGCCGCGAAGCCGGGCTGGAACTGCGCGAAGACATCGACACGGTTCTGGAGCCAGGGATGGTCGTGTCCATCGAACCGATGATCATGCTGCCCGAAGGCCTTCCTGGGGCCGGCGGCTATCGTGAGCACGACATCCTGATCGTCAACGAACAGGGCGGGGAAAACATCACCAAGTTCCCGTATGGCCCGGAACACAACATCATCAAGAAGTAAGACTTTGCGCCGCACAGCGAACCTGTGCGGCGTTTTACGTTGATGAGCGGCAAAAATCTTACCGGTGGCTGAGATAAACCGGAAAAAACAACGCATGCGAGCCCGAGAGCGCGCAGCATCTAAAGAGCCTTAACCCTGCCAAGTAAAACAATAGAGGGTTTTGTCATGTCCTACGTCCCGACGCTTCATCCTGATAACTGCACCTCTGACACCGGAGGTGCCCAATGAGTACTCAAAGTGCAAGCCTGACGCCGACCCTGGCGCAGAAACTTGAACAGACCGCCGAGCGCAAGGCGCTGCGGCGTGCAGCCAGTGCCAGCTTCATGGGCAACTTCGTCGAGTGGTTCGACTATGCCGCCTACGGCTACCTGGCAACCGTCATCGCACTGACGTTTTTTCCGCAAACCGACAAGGCTTCCGCGCTGCTGGCAACGTTTGCCGTGTTCGCGCTGTCGTTTATCGTCCGCCCGCTGGGGGGATTGGTCTGGGGCCACTTTGGTGACAAATACGGGCGGCGCAGTGCGTTGTCCTGGTCGATTCTGATCATGTCGGTCTCGACCTTTTGCATCGGTATCCTGCCGACCTACAACCATATCGGCCTGTGGGCACCGGCGTTGTTGTTGCTGATTCGCTTGTTTCAGGGCTTCTCTGCTTCAGGTGAGTACGCCGGGGCATCGGCTTTTCTCGCCGAGTATGCGCCGGAGGGCAAACGTGGTTTGTACACCAGCATCGTCCCGGCGAGTACGGCGGCCGGCTTGCTGTTCGGCGCGGTGTTCGTCGCCGGTCTGCATGCGTGGATGAGTGTCGAGGACTTGCACAGCTGGGGCTGGCGTTTACCCTTTTTGCTGGCGGCGCCATTCGGGCTGGTGGGGCGCTATATCCGCATGAGCTTGCAGGACACGCCCAAATTCCTGGAGATGGAAAAACGCCTTGAGGCGAAGGAATGCGCGACCCACGCCCCGGTTCGCGAATTGCTGACCGTGCACCGGCGCAGCGTGATGATCGGGATCGGCGTGACCTGTCTGAATGCGGTGGCGTTTTACCTGTTGCTCAGCTACATGCCGACCTACCTGTCCACCGAAATGGGCATGAGCGAGAGTGATTCGTTCCTGGCCTCGACGGTGTCGCTGGCGACCTATATCGGGCTGATTTTCCTGATGGGCAAGTTGTCGGACCGGTTCGGGCGCAAGACCATGTTGCTGACGGCTTCGGTATTGTTCCTGGCGCTGACCTTTCCGCTGTTCGGGATGTTGGAGAACCAGCCGCTGATCGTGATCCTGATGATCCAGATTGCGTTCGGCGCGATCCTGGCGATGAACGATGGCACCTTGCCGTGCTTCCTCGCCGAGATATTCCCCACCCGTGTGCGTTTCAGTGGCTTTGCCTTCAGCTTCAACATCGCCAACGCGGTGTTCGGCGGCACCGCACCGTTTATCGCGACCTGGCTGATTCAACTGACCGGCAACAAAATGGCCCCGGCCTGGTACCTGTTGGCGGCAGCGGCGGTGGCGTTGATTGCGATGCTGGCGAGTCGGGAAACGGCGCATAAGGCGTTGCAGGATTGATAGATGTTGGGTGTTCTTGAGTAAGCCATCGCGAGCAGGCTCACTCCTACATTGAACCGTGCCCGGTCAACTGTAGGAGTGAGCCTGCTCGCGATGAGGCCCGTCCGGCCGACATCAATGCAAGGCCGCCACCTGCTTGCGCTCACCAATCGGCGACACACCAAAAAACCGGCTATAGCATTTGGAAAAATGCGCTGGCGAAACAAAGCCGCAGGCGAGGGCGATATCACGGACCTGCGATTCACTGCGCAACAACAGTTGCCGCGCCCGTGCCAGGCGCAATTCCAGGTAGTACTGACTCGGCGTGCGTTGCAGGTGCTTGTGAAACAGGCGCTCCAGTTGCCGCACCGACACCTCGTTCAACCGCGCAAGTTCCTCAAGACTCACCGGCTCCTCAAGATTGGCTTCCATGATCGCCACCATCTGGCTGAGCTTGGGTTGCGAGGTGCCGAGCTTCTGCCGCAAGGGCACACGCTGTTGTTCCTGCGCCCCCCGGATCCGGTCACACAAGAGCAGCTCGGCCGTATGGGCGGCGATGTCCCGGCCACCGGGCTCGCGGGCGATCAATTGCAGGGTCATGTCCATCGAGGCCACACCACCGGAGCAGGTGTAGCGATCCCGGTCCAGCTCGAACAGCTGGTTGGAAATGATGATCCCCGGGAAACGCTCCTTCAGCGCTTCGATGTCTTCCCAGTGAATCGTGCAGCGATAGCCCTTGAGCAGATCGGCACGCGCCAGCAAATGGCTGCCGGTGCAAATCCCGCCCAGTGGCACCTGATCATGCGCCAGCTTGCGCAGCCAGTTGAGCAGGGGTCGGCTGCTGTGATTGGAGACGATCGGGTTTGATCCCACCACGAACAGCATGTCCAGCTTTGGTGCATCGGTGATGCTGTGGTCGGGCAGGATGCGCATGCCGTTGCTGGCCGTGACCGGGTCCAGGCTGGCGGCGATGATCACCGTGCGAAACATCTGTTTGCGCGCGGCCAGGTTGGCCATGCGCAAGGTTTCCACGGCAGAGGCGAAGCCGATGGTGGTGAAGTTGGGGATGACCAGGAAACCCACGGTTTTCACCGGTCGTTGTTCATTCGCCGAGCGTCCTGCGGCGGGGTTCGCCACCTGGAGTTTCGCCATTGTTACCGCTCCTCAACTGCATCAGTGACGCGCTCTGCGGCAAGCTGCCGGCAGGGGCAACGTCATCTTGTTTTTGTGATTGTGAACCCTGAAAACAGGTTTGTGGATTTTACACCGAGTGATCTTTCAACAGGCCGTCACGACAGGTGTATGCACGCAAGATGGCATGAGTATGGATCGGCTTGAGAGGGGGCGTTTAAAGCATGGAAGCAAGGCATGAGTGATCTGCAAAAAAAACCGGCCGGCTCCGTGGTGGCGAGCGGCCGGAAAGAGGTGATCGGAAACCTGTAGGAGCCGGCTTGCCGGCGATAGCGGTGTATCAGCAGACATCAATGTTGCATATGACACCGCCATCGCCGGCAAGCCGGCTCCTACAATTGGGATCGTGGTGTTAAGCGTTTTCGGTTTGAGCCATGTCAACGGCTTGTACGGTTTTCTTCCTGGCGTTGAAGATTGCACCCATGCAGACGATGGACAGTGTCAGTGCCCCCGTGGCGATCACTTCCATGCGGTGTTCCGGCAATATCAGCATGACCGTCAGGATGCTCAGGATGCAGAAGATCACCAGGTAGCTAAGCCACGGGTAAAACCACATTTTGAAAGCGATCGGCTGCCCCGATGCATTCATCTTTTTGCGAAGCACCAGTTGCGAAACCGCAATGGCCAGGTAGACCAGCAACGCAACGGCCCCGGAGCTGGCCAGCAGGAAGGAGAACACTTCGTTGGGCGCAAAGTAATTCAGTGCGGTGGTCAGGAAACCGACCGCCGTGCTGGCCAGGACCGCAATATAGGGCACCCCTGAAGACGAGGTTTTCTGCAGGACCCGAGGCCCATCCCCGCGTTTGCTCAGGGAGAAGACCATGCGTGACGCCGTATAAATGGCCGAGTTGAGGCAGCTGGCGACAGCAATCAGTACGACGATGTCGACGATCATTTTCGCGTGGGGAATGTTCATCAACTCAAGCGCTCGCTGATAAGAGCCGACCTGCACGAGCATCGGGTCGTTCCAGGGCACGATGGAGATGATGAGGAACACCGAGACGATGTAGAAAATCCCCATTCGCCAGACCACGGAGTTGGTCGCACGGGTGATCTGTTTCGAGGGGTTTTTCGATTCGGCTGCGGCAATGGTGACGATTTCCGTGCCCATGAAGCTGAACACGGTGGTGAGCATTGCACCGATCACGGCGGTCATGCCATTGGGCATGAAGCCACCGAATTCATGGCTCAGTTGAACAACCCCGCTCACCGTCGTATCCGGCAATCCACCCGCCAGGGCAAGGGCGCCCAGCGCGATAAACCCCAACACCGCGATGACTTTGAGCATGGCGAACCAGAATTCGAACTCGCCGTACCGGGCGACACTGAACAGGTTGGTCAATGTCAGCAGGCCGGTGACCGCGATCGCGAATTCCCAGGTCTGGATCGAGGGGAACCAGGCATGGAGGATGGCCGCAGCGGCGATGGCCTCAATCGGAATCACCAGTACCCAGAACCACCAATACAGCCAGCCGATGGTGAAGCCGGCGCTGCGTCCCATCGCCCGCTCGGCGTAGGTCGAGAATGAACCGGTATCAGGCGACGCGACGGCCATCTCTCCCAGCATGCGCATCACCAGCACCACCAGGGTGCCGGAAAAAATATAGGCGAGGATGGCGGCGGGGCCCGCCGACGCGATGGCGTGTCCCGAACCGATGAACAGGCCGGCGCCAATGGCACCGGCAATGGACAACATCGTGACGTGACGCTGCTTGAGGCCTGGGGCCAAGGTTGAGTTGCTGGACATGAGACTTACCCTTTTTATTCTATTTGGGGAGGGTGAAGCGTTAACCGTGAGTGCGTGTTTCGGCACGTCCATGTGTTTGTTATGTGTCCAGCTCAAAAGCCTCGCGCACTGCGGCACTGATACCGGTGATACACACTTCGAGAATCAGCTCGCCTTTTTCGCGACTGGAGCCTTTAGGCGAAGACAGTGTTCCGCAGGCCGGCGTGCGCTCCGGGATGATGGGGAACACGTCGTAAGGCGGGAATTTCGCGGGAGGGTGGTCGACCGCACGGCTCAGATCGACCTTGTCCGGGTGCAGGGCCAGCATTAGCGACGTTTCGAAAACGCCGCCATGTTCGATATCCCAGCCGAGGAAGCCGTCGGGGTACAGCTTTGCGATGACTGCGGGGTCGTTGACGAAGTCCCAGTAGGACAGCACGACCACCTTGAAGTCCGTGATGCCACCATAGCGAAGTTCCCGAAGGGCGAGGTCGATGCCCTCGACAATGAACATCGAGTTTTCAAAGTGGCCGTTCATCAACACCAGTTTGCGTGCGCCATGGCGCGCAAGCTCGCGGATGATGTCCTGCACGGTGCTGGTCAGCGTGGCGCCGTCGAGGCTGGTGGTCCCTGGAAAGTGATTGCCGCCGCCGGATTTCTGCTGGGATTTGTAACCATAGGCCAGGGCAGGCAACACCAGGCCACTGACCTTTTGCGCCACCGCCTTGCAGATCGCGGAAGGCAACAGGACGTCGACCTCCATGCACATGTGATGGCCATGCTGCTCCAGTGCGCCCACTGGCAGGAAGACGGGGCAGCCGGTAGCGACCTTCTCTGCGTACTCCGGCCAGGTGAGTTCTCCAATTACGACGCTGTTGTTCATCTGCACACCCTTGGAAAGTAATTGACCGCTTGCTGGTTTGAGGCCGGTGACTGGAGGCGTTTGCCCACGGTTTGACTAACCCTTTGGAGGGCTGGAACCGAAAGGCGTCCATAGGGCAATTCGATCAGATGAGGAGGGGGGCTACTTGTCTAAATCCGACCCGTAAATGACAAAACACCATCTGAAATGGCGTTTCTGACTGGCGAATCAGGTAAGTGAGTGCCGCTTTTGGGTAAGCGGCGCAATAAGTCGGATCTGACAAAGTCCAGGTCGGGCGCGCACAAAAACCGCTGATGGCTAACTGCTGCAATGCAACCAGCCAGCGAATGATGCGTGTGGTTGGCAGCGAAAGCCGGCAGGAGACAAGACACTTTCCATCACCCAGGCGAGACAATAATGAAAAATCGCACCGACCTTTCACGCCGTACATTCCTCAAGACCACCAGCATCCTGGCAGGCACCGCAGCGCTGTCCGGTCTGCTGCCCTTGAGAAGCTTTGCCGCTGCGGAAAAAGAACTGGTCATCCTCGCATGGGCCGGACACGCCGAGCCGGACATCGTCGCTGATTTCGAGCGTCAGTACGGGGTCAAGGTCCGGGCCAAGTACTACACTGGCGGGGACAACATGCTGGGGCTGATCTCGCAATCTCCGCCCGGCACCTTCGACCTGATCCTGTCCGACGCTGAATATGTCCAGCAACTCAATGCCGCCGAATACATCGAGCAACTCGACCCTGCGGATTACCCCTTCGATGACTTCTACCCGGAGTTCCAGCATTTCCCGGGGCACTGGCAAGGGGACAAGCTCTACTCGGTGCTGATCCGCTTCGGCTTCCTCGGCATCGCCTACAACACCCAACTCGTTCGCGAAGCCAAGGTGAACAGCTATGACGTGTTCTGGGACGAGAGCCTCAAGGGCAAGGTCGGGCACTTTGACTGGCACCTGCCGAATCTTGGGCAGATAAGTTTGATGAACGGCAATGCGCGGCCCTACGACATCGATGCTGTGCACTGGCAATCAGTCCAGCAGAAGCTGATGAGCCTGCGCCCGCAGATCGGCGGCTTCTTCGATTACGGCGGAACCTTTTCTTCGCTGAAGAACGGCCAGGTCCATGCCATGTGCGGCATCGGCGACTGGATCACCGGTGTCTTGCAACGCGCCGGCGCCCCAGTGAAAACCGTGCTGCCGAAGGAGGGCGGGTTGCAGTGGACGGAGTCTTACTGCATCGCCAGGAAAGCACACAGCCCGGAACTGGCGAAGAAGTTCATCCAATACATCACCTCGCCGCAAGGCCAGGTCAAGTCGGCGAAGATGGCCGCGTATCCGGCGCTCATCCCGAGCAAGAAGGGTTGGGAACTGCTGAACCGGACCGATCCCGCCGAAGCGAAGCGCCAGGGCATGGTGCTCGGTCAGCGCAACGTCATGGACGACATCCGCGATGGTCGCATCAAGTACCGCGAACTCCCGGTCCGGCAGAGCCTGGATGAGTGGAACGACTTCTGGTCGCAATACAAAGGTGCCTGACGAGACGCGCGGAGAGGGTCGCTATGATTTCTGACAAATTGAAGACTTCGCCGTCGGTGCTCGCTGAAAACGCCGGGGCCGGAGTGCAGCGTGGCATCAGGAGGAGAGGGCGCCTGCCCTGGTTCGGCCTCTGTTTCTCGATGCCGATCCTGATCTGGCAATTGGTTTTTTTCGTATTGCCGCTGGCGTTTCTGGTGGCCATCAGTTTTTGGCTGGTACGCAACTTCCGGATGGTGCCGACGTTCGAGTGGCAAAACTGGAGCTACATGCTCAGCCGCGGCTTTTTCTGGGATGCCTACGTCCATACCCTCGCAATGGCGGCTGGCGCCACGGTACTGGTCAGTCTGGTGGCCTTTCCCTGTGCTTACACCATCGCCTTCAAGTTCCGCGAGTCGGCCAAGCAGTTGTTGGTGTTGTTGCTGGTGACGCCGTTTTTCACCAGCTACCTGGTGCGCACCTATTCCTGGCAGGTGTTCCTCAGCGATAACGGCATCTTCAATGCCGCGCTGGGCCTGGTCGGGATGGAACCGTTTGCGATGCTGAACACGACGTTCGGCACCTACGTCGGCTACTTCACGTTGTGCCTGCCATTGGTGGTGTTGCTGCAACTGTTCAGCCTGATGTACATCGATCGCTCGTTGATCGAGGCCGCACACAACCTTGGCTGTGGACGATGGCGCACGATGCTTCTGGTGGTGGTGCCGTCGGCGCGGATCGGCATCGTCGTCGCCGCGCTGTTCTGCTTCATCCTGACGTTCGGCGACTTTGTCAGCCCGCTGTATCTGGGCGGTGGCCAGCCGCCAACCTTGAGCACGCTCATCACTGACACCACCAAGTCCGGCCAGCAATGGCCACGCGCTGCGGTGATTGCAACGATGATGATTGTCACGTTGCTGATCACGGCGTTTGGCGCGGTTCGCTTTGCTTACCGGAGACGCGCATGAACGAGCATCGGCTGATCAATTTCCTGCTGCGCAGCTTTGTCGTGTTGGTGTTCCTCTTCATCTTCATGCCCATTGCTGGCAGCTTTGTGTTCTCGTTCAACATCGACCGCTTTCCTTCCTTGCCACTGGGCGGCTTCAGCCTGCACTGGTACGAGACGATTGCGGCCGACCCGGCGGTTTGGCAGGCCTTCCGCAACAGCCTCACGGTAGGCGTGGTCGTGTCGCTGGTCTCAACCCTGCTCGGGTTTACCGCGGCTTACACCGACTTTCGCTACCAGTTTTTCGGCAAGTCGATCTACATGGCGCTCGCGCTGTTGCCGCCGACCATCCCGGTGGTGATCCTCGGGCTGGCGATGTTGGCTTTTCTGTCGCGGGTCGGGCTCTCCGGCGAGATTTACGCGGTGATGATCAGCCATATCGTGATGTGCGCACCGTTTGCCATGGCGGTCATTCGGATGCGCCTGGCGCAGATGGACCCGAACATTGAGGCTGCGGCCTGGAACCTGGGCGCCCATCAATGGAAAGCCATGCGTTACGTGATCCTGCCCTTCACGGCACCGAGCATTGTCGCCGCGCTGTTCGTGACCATGGCCGTTTCCTTCGATGAGTTTGCGGTCGCCTGGTTCGTCTCGGGGCTCAACGAGACCGTCCCCGTGCGCATCCTCAACACCTTGCAAGGCCAGGTGAGCCCGACCATCAACGCAATCGGCACGATCGTCTTTATCACGACCATGACCCTGGTAATCCTCGCGCAACTGCTGCTGATGCGGCGGCGTAAACCCGCGAATGCCTGATACCAACCCTGACAATCATCCGGACACGAAGGATTCAGCCATGACTCAACCGCTGGTGGTATTCGACAACGTGGTCAAGCATTTCGGCAGCTACCAGGCTGTCGAGCGTATGAACCTGGAAATCTACAAAGGCGAGTTTGTCGCGATCATGGGGTCGAGCGGCTGCGGCAAGACCACCACGCTGCGCATGCTCGCCGGGCTGGATAAACCCAGTGAAGGTGAAATCCGTCTTAACGGTGAGCGCATCAATGATCTCTACTCCTGGGAGCGGGAAACGCCGCTGGTCTGGCAAAACCTCGCTCTGTTCCCGTTTCTCAACGTGCTTGAGAACGTCGAGTTCGGCCTGCGCATGAAAGGGATGGCCAAGGCCGAACGACGCAAAAAGGCGTTGGTGTGGCTTGAGCGGCTTGGTTTGGAGGAGTTCGCCACCCGCGATATCAGCCTGCTTTCCGGCGGCCAGCGGCAACGGGTGGCGCTGGCGCGTTCGTTGGTCACCGAACCGCCGATCCTGCTGCTCGACGAGCCACTGAGCGCGCTCGATGCTCATCTGAGCGTGCGTATGCAAGGTGTGCTGACCGGGCTGCAAAAAGACCTGGGGATCACCTTTGTCTACGTCACCCACAGTCAATCCGAAGCCTTCGCCATGGCCGACCGCGTGGTGATCATGAGTCGGGGCCGGGTCGAACAGATCGGCTCGCCACAAGAGGTTTTCCTTGAGCCTCACAACCGTTTTGTCGCCGAGTTCGTGGGCGGCAAGAACATCCTGTGCGGCACGGTCGTCGGTGTCGAAAACGGCGGGCTGGTTCGCCTCGATTCGGAGCACGGCGGATTCCTGGCGCGACTGCCGGACGGTAAAACGGTTGCACCTGCCGAACGAGTGACGTTCTGCATAAGCGCCGAGCATATCGACCTGACCGAGCAACCTGTGCGACGCAACCGGTTGAACTGCACCGTCGTCGGTGAAGAGTTCATCGGTTCGATGGTCAACATTTACCTCGAAGCCAGCGGCGGGCTTGAGTTGCAGGTGCAGAAACTGCATGCCGAGTACAAGCGGCTTGGGGGGCACTGCGGGCAAAAAATCTTCGCCGAGTGGGACGGTGCGCATGCGCTGATTCTGCGCGGGGACTGACATTGCCAACCGGGGCCGCGGTCCGGCAAACAAACCGCGGCGGCCGATCAATCAGGCGGCAGGCAGCAGGCCTTTCTGTTTGGCGACATGAGTCGCCATTGCGTCCATCAAATCCGGTGACAGGCAGTCATAGGGCTCCAGGCCGATAGAGCGCAGGCGCTCACGGATGGCTTTCATTTGCGCTGGCGGTGTGCCGGTTTCGATGATGGAGGACACGAACGCTGCGAAGCCTGGTGCAGCCCAGCCTCGTTGGGGAGAGAGCTCGGTGTGGACGAAGTCCAGGCCATAAAACGGATGGTCCTTGTTCTCGATGCGCCCAAAGAGATGGGCGTGGCACTGCTTGCAGGCATGGCGCTGGATGGTGGCTTTTTCGTCGACAATGGCCAGTTTTTCGCCGTGGGCAGTGACGCTGACCTTGTCCCGAGGCACCACGGCAATGACGGCGAATATCGCGTTTTGCGGTTTCCAGCATTTGCTGCAGCCGCACGCGTGGTTATGCAGGGTTTGCGCGTCGATCCGGACCTCGACTTTGTCGGTCGCACACAGGCATTGCAGGGTGCCACCGGTGAAATTCGCGTCGGCGGGTTGGATACCATTGTCCAGGGCGGGGTGAAGTTTCAAGGTACTCACGTTGGCGTCTCCCTTTGAGTGGGCCAGACAAACAGCGGCAGGGTGTGAGTGACGAAAGCTCGCCATTTAAATCCTAGACTATCTTCGGTAACCGGGTGCGCCCCCGTCATAACCTTCAAACTGCCGTTGACTGGTTTGACGGGGGCCAGGCCTTTTAGAAGCTGAACCGCTGCAGCATGACGCCCAGTCCGTCGGACATTGCCTTGAGTTCCTGGGTTGTGCGCACGATCCCGCCTTGGGCGGTGGCGTTCTCTTCCACACTTTGCGCTACTTTCTCGACGTTGCAGGCGACCTGTTCACTGGCGGCGCGTTGCTCCTGGAGCGACACCGAAATGAAACTGACGGCCGCAAGGGATTCGTCCAGTACACCCTTGATCCTGCCCATGGAAAGGCCCGCGCTTTCGACCAGTTTCTGACCATGAGTCACGCGCTCACAGCCGGCGGCCATGCTGTCTTTGGCTTTGACCATTCCGCTTTGTATGGCATTGACCAAGGCAACGATTTCCGTGGTGGATTGGGCTGTGCGGGCGGCCAGGCTGCGCACTTCATCGGCGACCACGGCGAAGCCGCGACCTTGTTCGCCCGCGCGTGCCGCTTCAATGGCGGCATTGAGAGCGAGGAGATTGGTCTGTTCGGCGATGCCGCGAATCACACCGACAATCAGGCTGATGTCGTTGGACTGAATCGCCAGTTGATCGATGTCCGATGAGCTTTGTGTCACCAGATCGGCAATCTGGCCCATTTCCTGGATCGAGGCCTGCATGACCTCCATGCCTTCGCTGGTGATTTCGCCTGCTTTCTGTGCGGTGCTCTGAGCCTGTCGAGCATTGTCGGCGATGTGAGTGATGCTGACGGAAAGCTCTTCTACCGTGGCCGCCATGGAGGAGGCTGTCTCGCTTTGCAGTGCGGCGCTGCTCAATCCTTGTTCAGAGGACGCAGACAATTGCAGCGTGGCCCCTTCGATCTGCCCGGAGGCCTGGCTGATCTTGCCGATCATCTCGCTCAGGCTGTGGCGCATCGCCTGGACGGAGTGCAGCACCCCCGTCGACTGTTGCTGATCAAGCTGTGTAGCAGCGAGTTTCCCTTGGGCGATGTTCGAACTGATGGCCGCCAGTTCTGCCGGTTCGGCACCAAGCTGGCGGCTCAACAGGCGGGAGAACAAGACCGTGTAGGCCACGCCCGCGATCAGGGCCAATGCCAGAATCAACAGGCTGAGCTGGAGACTGGAGGTATAGGCGCTCTGGTTCTGTTCGAACTGGTTTTTGGCCTCCACCAGTTGAACTTCGATCAACTCGGAAAACTTGGCTGACAAGGGATCGATCAGTGGATACAGCTGATCTGTCGCGAAACGCGCGAGACCGGCGGCGTCGTTCTGGCGCAGCAGGCCCTGCAAGTTTTGCAATGGACCGTGGGTCGCTTCCATCAGCGGGTCGATTTGCGCGATCAAACGGGTTTCTGCAGGGATCAGTTCTGTTGATTTGTACGCGCGCCACGTCTGATCGATTTCCCTCTGCGCTTGCTCTATCCGGGTCAAAGATTCAGCGTTGGTGAAGTTGCCATTGCGTGCCTTGTGGGTGGCATCGACGATATCCACGGCGTACAGGTCGGCGATTTTTTTCAAGTCCCGCAGCGGCACGACCCGATCGAGGTACACGGTCTCTAGGCTGCGTACCGCAGATTGCATTCCCAAGAGTCCAAGCCCGCCGACACACAACAAACCCAGGAGCAAAGTGCTGGTAAGCACAAGCAGATGAGTCCTGATTTTCCAGCTTCCCATAGTCCGTAATTCCTGAGTCAGCTAATAGATGGCGATCAAGAGGTCAGCGTAAGGTGCAATAAAGGCACATTGGCATCATTGGCTGAGACCCAGGAGAAAAAACATCGTGTGATCGGCGAGAATTTATGAATTTGCGACACTGGGAGGCACGCTATTGGCGTCGGTGCGATCGACGATGAGTGTGCAGGTTGCCTGGTCCATCGTTGAATTTTTCACTCACTACTGAGCAAGATCGCAGACTTGACCCAGAATGAATCTACCGCACGCTGTTTGTTATCCCTGAGGGCTAAAGTCCCATGAGCGATTCGGATGCTCCGCCACCCGCTCCCGAACCGGGCCGGATTACGCACAGGCATACTGGCGATCAAACCGGCTTGAGCCGTTGGCTGCCGGGGTTGCGGACGTTGAGCCGCTACAAGATGGCATGGTTGCGGCGCGACATTGTGGCCGGACTCGTGCTCACCACCATGCTGGTTCCCGTCGGCATCGCCTACGCGGTGGCGTCGGGGGTGCCCGGCATTTATGGCCTTTACGCGACCATCGTTCCATTGCTCGCTTATGCGTTGTTCGGCCCCAGCCGAATCCTGGTGCTGGGGCCGGATTCCTCATTGGCAGCCATCATTCTCGCCGTCGTTTTGCCGCTGTCCGGCGGTGACCCGCATCGCGCGATCGCCCTTGCCGGCATGATGGCGATCGTCTCGGGGGTGGTGTGCATCCTGGCGGGTGTCGCGCGGCTGGGTTTTGTCACCGAGCTGCTATCCAAACCGATCCGCTATGGCTACATGAACGGCATCGCACTGACGGTATTGATCAGTCAGCTACCCAAGTTTTTCGGCTTTTCGATTGAATCCGACGGACCGCTGCGCAACCTGTGGGCCATTGCCACCTCGGTGATGGATGGAAAAACCAACTGGACCACCTTCATGATCGGTGCAGCCACCGTGGCGGTCATCTTGTTGCTCAAGGACAAAAAACGCGTGCCGGGGATTCTGATCGCCGTGGCAGGCGCCACCGTCGCCGTTGGCGTGCTTGACCTTACAACCCACAATGTCGCGGTCCTCGGTTTGCTGCCCCAAGGCTTGCCGGCGTTTGCCATCCCTTGGATCAGCCGTGCCGATATCGTTCCTGTAGTGATCGGAGGTTGCGCCGTTGCGCTTGTCTCGTTCGCCGACACCAGTGTGCTCTCGCGCGTTTATGCGGCGCGGACCAAGACCTATGTCGACCCAAACCAGGAGATGGTAGGGCTCGGCGTGGCCAACCTTGCCGGCGGTTTGTTCCAGGGGTTTCCAATCAGCAGCAGTTCGTCACGCACGCCTGTGGCCGAGGCGGCGGGGGCCCAAACCCAACTTGCCGGCGTGGTTGGAGCGCTGTCTGTTGCCTTATTGCTGGTGTATGCCCCGGATTTGCTGAAAAACCTGCCCACCAGCGCACTGGCGGCGGTGGTCATCGCTTCGGCTATCGGCCTGATCGAGGTCGCCGATCTGCGACGGATCTATCGTATCCAGCGCTGGGAATTCTGGTTATCGATCGTTTGTACGGTCGGTGTGGCCGTATTCGGCGCCATCGAGGGCATTGGCCTGGCCATCGTTGTCGCGGTGATCGAGTTTCTATGGGATGGCTGGCGGCCGTATTCTGCGGTGTTGGGTCGCGCCAAAGGCGTCCAGGGCTATCACGACATCACGCGTTATCCGGATGCGCGCCTTATTCCCGGCCTGGTGCTGTTTCGCTGGGATGCGCCGTTGTTTTTTGCCAACGCAGAACTGTTCCATGACCGAGTTCTGGACGCCGTGGCGACATCACCCACGCCGGTTCGTTGGCTGGTGGTAGCAGCCGAACCGGTCACCAGCGTGGACGTGACTTCCGCCGACATGCTGGCTGAACTGGACCAAACCTTGAACGAGGCTGGCATCACGTTGTGCGTGGCCGAGATGAAGGACCCTGTCAAAGACAAGTTGAAGCGCTTCGGACTATTCGAGCGGTTTGGCGAAGCTGCGTTTTTTCCGACTTTAGGCGTCGCTGTCAGCAGCTATCTCAAGGTCCATCCCGAGGAATGGAGGGAAGGGCAGGATGAGGATCGCGATTAGACAATAATGCGGGCACGCTATCGGGGGCGGCGCGGTAGCCGACCCCGATCCCGGTTACTTGCGCACGTTCTGGTACAACATCAACCTGGACGTTTCATGCATGCCGCGGGTCAGTTGCACCAGGCGCTTGAACTCTTCAGGGTTTTGCCCGGCTACGTTGTCCAGCGGCGTCGCGGAGGCCAGGTCGTGCAGCGTCGGCGAGCTGCCGTCGTGCTCCATCTGCACCATGTAGTGTTGAGTGACGCCCGCAATCAACGGGAACGTGCCTTCACGCAACACCAACGGCACTACGCGTTCACCCTCGGGCGCAGGCTGCTGGATGTCACGCCCCAGGCCGCTATTGCGAAACTCAAGGCCGGCCATGCCCGCCACGGTTGGCAGCAAGTCCACCAGGCCGACAGCTTCCTTGACGGTCCGCGTGCCGAGTAGACCCGGTGCATGGATGATCATGGGCACCGCGTTACTTTCCAGACCCAGTTGCTCATACGCCGGTGCCAGGAAAGGGATCTGGGCGATACGGGTGTTGTGGTCGCCAAACAGCACGAAAATGGTGTTGTCGTAGTAACCACCCGCTTTGGCAATTTCCATCAAGCGTCCGATGTTGAAGTCCAACAGGCGCACGGCGTTGTACTGCTCGACACTGCGCGATCCCGCAGCCTGAACTTCGGCCAGGGTAGGGTGCTTGACCTCGAATCCGTCATTGCTCTTGGGAATCGTGAAGGGACGATGGTTACCGGCCGTCTGCACATAGGCAAAGAACGGTTTGTCCTTGGGCAGCGCTTGCAGGATCTTGTCGGTTTCCTTGAACAGATCCAGATCTGAAATCCCCCAGACATCCACCACCGGGGATTTCCAGTCCCGCTCTTCGAACAAACGAACCCCGTCGATACTTTGCCGGATCAAGGCATTCATGTTGGCCCAACCGGAGTTGCCGCCAATGGTGTAGATCTTCTCGTAACCGGTGAAGGCATTGATCAATGTGTGCTGCTTGGTGATCAGCGGATTACGCGTCGCGGTTTCCTGTCGAGTGACGTCTGGAACCCCGCTAATGCTGGCCCAAACGGTTTTTGCGGTCCCGGTGACCGGAACATAGAAGTGCTCGAAGAACCAGCTCTGCGTGGCCAGGCGATCGAGGTTGGGTGTCGGATTGATCGGGTTGCCGTAGGCGCCGACGGCACTGGTACCCAGCGACTCGAGCATGACAAACATCACGTTCGGCGCCCGTGTGCTCGATACTTTGTAGGGTTGTGGCGCCTGGTGACGGACGAAATTCAGGGTTTGCGGATCGGGCTGATCCACGCCCAGGTACTTGGCAATCACGGCGTAGTGTTCACGCACCTGCGCTTCGTCGTAGCGCGATTGGCCGACCTTGACCGTGTCGTAGAGGAAAATCACCGGGTTCAAGCCCAGCGCAGCGACCTGGTTATTGCCGGAGAAAAACGCATCGCTCCAACGCAACGGGACAGGGTTTTCCAGGTTCATGTTCTCGACACGGCCCAAAATACCCAACAGCACCAACACGACCATCAACGCGCTACCCCATGTAACGGAGAGCGGGTGAATGGCTTTACGGGGGCGGTCCAGCGTTACGCGCTCCAGGCGCACCAGGGCCAGCGTCACCAGGGCGACTGTTGCCAGCCACCCAAGCGAAATCCAGATAACCGGGTAGGTTTGCCAAACCATGTCACGGGATATTTGCGCGTCGTCTATGAAGCGCAGCACCGTGGCGTTGATCCGTACGCCCAGATAGGCGTAATGGCCAAAATCGACGATATAGATCAGCAGCAGGGCGCCCAGGGCGACTGACAGATACACCCGTGCCAATCGGCGAAGCAGGCGGCTGCTGACAAGATTCCAACGAGGAATCCAGGCCAGCAACGCCAGTGGCAACATCACCAGGATGGCCAGGCGCAGATCGAAACGAAAGCCGATGCCCAGGGTTTCCAGGACGGCAGGGTCGTCGCTCAATGCTCGGGCGTCGAAACCGGAGAAGCCGAAAAAGAACACCACCCGCAGCAATGCAAACAGCACAAACACAATCGCTGTTGCGCCTAGCCAATAATGCAAACGTCTCGATTGCAGCCAACCCATCCCTGTACCCCTGTTAAAAATGTCGTTGAGTCTCAAATGGATCCGGAGTCTTTCACTGCGCCACGCCTTGTGTTCAGCCAACCGAACGTCCAGCGCGCCGCAAGCATCAGCATTGCCGCGCAGCAATACAGCCCCAGCAGCGGATCAACCAGGTAATCCCAATAGTTATGCGAAGGTTTTACCCCGGCGATGAAGGCCAGGGTCGCGCTGGCCAGCATCACGACGGCCAGGTAGCTGCGCAGGTAAAACAGACCTGCCGTGAGCAGAGCGAAGACGATCAGCATCGGGCGCGGGCTGAAGCCAAACCGGTAAGGGTCCAGATGACTCAACCCCAGCGTTGCCGGATACAACGCCAGCGCCATCGCTGCGAAGATAATCAATACGCGGGTTTTATCCTGCTGCGCAGCCGGCAGGAAACCCAGTCGACGCAAACAGCCCCACACCATGAACACCAAGGTCGTCATCGCAAGGTCATCAATGTGGCTGCGCAGGTAAGCCGCCAATGACAAGCCATCCAGCGGTATAAAGCTGGCGGCCAGCAATGCAACCAGCAGCACGATCTGCGCGGCCCTTTTTAAGCCGAAAGAAGGCAGCAACAGAAAGATGATCAGTGTGAAACTGAGATGCGCTTGCCAAAGGTTGATCATTTGGCACGCTCCGACAGCCATGCATCGTTGAAGGTGACGTGCTTGATGAAGGTGTTGTTCCAGGAATAAACCAGGTGATACATACCGTCGGGACTGCGGATGAAGTACGGGTATTCATATTCGAAACTGCAGGCTTGTTCCTTGCAGACCCGGCTGTCCAGGTTGTCCAGGAACTGCGCTTCCAGCGGTTGGCGAAGTGCGCCACTGGATCCGCGAAACTCTCTGCCGATGATTTCCTTGTAGGCCTCGGGAGAAAACGTATCGCCCTCTGGATCAGGCGATTTGTCGAGGTCCCGTAGCGAGCGCCAATCGTCCATTTTTGCGTCGGTGCCATAAAGACTCAGTTTGAAGCGCCCCTCTTGCAAGTCATTGAGTGCCACCAGCAACCCATGCTCGGGCGTCGCTATGGCCGCCAACGAGGAATTGGGATTCGAGGGGTCGAGCGGATAAGGCTCGCTCCAGGTTTGCCCGGCGTCTTCGGTACGGGTTGCCAGTACTCGATGGTGGGTGTTGCCGGCATAGCGCAGCAAGGCAATACCGCGCTGTCCATCCAGCGGAACGACAGTGGGTTGCAATGAGTTATTGCCATGGCTGATGCGGAATTTATCGATCACCTCACCGTCTGCGCTCAAGTACAGGTACTCGGAAAACTTGCCCAGAAATTCGTGGTAGACCGGTAAGCCGATGGAGCCGTCGGCATGAAACACCGGGGCTGACCGTACCAGGGTGCTGATATTCAAGAAGGGCGAGGTGATCAACTGGCGCGGCGCTGACCAATGGCGTCCATAGTCTTCAGAGACCATTACATTGACCGCACTACCGGCCCAGCCCCCCATGGACACGGACACGTAGAACAACCAGAGTCGGTTGTCCGGTGCGAGCGCAACGACCGGGTTACCCAGTTTTCGAATGTATTTACCAGTACCCAGTTGGGTCGACTGCCGAGTCGCCAATACCTGTTCCGCACCCCATTCGCCGGTTTGCGCGTCGAAGCGGGCAGAGCGCACCTGCACATCGGCTGCGCCTTCGCGAGTGCCGGCGAACCAGACGGTCATCAGACTGCCGTCAGGCAAGGCGGTTACCGCCGAGGAATGCACGAAGTCCACCAGCCCGGACGAGGCAAAACGGCTGGTATAAATGGGTTTGGCTACTTGCTCAGCCACAGCCCTCGCCGGGTTCATCAGGGCAAAGGAAGAATGCACAGGGGCAGGGTGGGTGAACCATGCGGCCGCAAACAGGCAGGAAAGGGCAACATAAGCCAAGAAGGCAGGGAGGGAGGGGAGGTGGATGCGCATAATCGAGGCTGTGCATCTCATGGCCGATTCAGGCAGCTCAACCTATCACTTGTAGTAGCAGACTCGGTCTTTAGCGAGCTGCTGCTTTGTAAGCAAATGTTTGTAGCACGATATTCGGACCTGAAAACTATAAAAATACGTTATTTATCAATAACATAAAGAGATCGATAGACACCAGGCCGTTAATCGAAAAACTGCTCTCGAAGGCGGAAGAATAGACTGAAATTCACAACAACCCATTCAGTGGGCCGAGCGTCGCGGCCTGTTCGGCCGCCAACGCTGCCGTCGTGCTCTAAAAGCCGATCCGTTATTGATCTGCTTGCGCCTTAATTGCCAAAACATTGCAGGGCACCTTATACAACACGTGCTCTGTAGTACTGCCAATCAGCTTGTGCAGCCCTTTACGGTGCGTATCGCCCATGATGATCACATCGGCTCGGGTGTGGGCCGCGAAGTCGGACATCACTTTGGTGGGCGGCCCTTCAATGAAGTGTTGTCGTTCAGAGGGCACGCGGTAGTTTTCAGCCAACGCAATGAAGGACTTGTGCAGTGACCGACGTACATCGGTGCTGAAGCCCGGCATCGTCACGGCGCCGGCACCGGCGTCAGAGATATGTGTCAGCGATGGATCGAAGGCGTGCAGCAGGTGCAGCTCTGCATCGCACTGCATGGCCATCCGCTGCGCAGCCACGATGATCCGGTCATTGAGGTCGTTAATCTGGTGCTCTGGATGCGACAAATCCACTGCTGCCACTATCACCCGTGGAAGTGGACACCTGACTTCGCTGACCAGATGAACAGCAACCGGGCAATCGCGCAGCAGATGCCAATCCAGAGGCGTGACGAATACGCGTTTGAGTGCTGATTCGTGGTGTACGTCCTTGATAACCAGGTCCGGTTGCAAGTCTTTCACATGCTGAAGGATTTCTTGAAGTACGTCCCGAGCCAATACAACTTCGGTGGTCACCGCAATGCCATTGCCACGTATCAGTTGGGCTTCATCTTGCAGCCACTTCTGGTTCTCTTGCTGACAGATCTCGCGAAATTGCTCATTCCCGCTCATCAACCCCAAGATGTCGACGTCTTCAATGAACACCGCGATATGCAGCACTGCGTCAGTGGCTTTGGCAAGTGCGACTGCCCGCTCCATCGCCGGCGTGTGACGCATGGTTGGACCGACAATCAGAAAGAGGCGTTGATATTGGCTCATGTCGCACCTCCAGCATTCCGGGTTATCCGTTGGTTTTTGCCAGCACTCTCGTCCGCTACACCATTGGCGACCTCTACGGCCTCAACTTCCTGGATCGCCAATACCAATATACGCCTGCATTCAGTGAACGCGCGCGGGACGAGTTGCCCTATGCACTTATTAAAGCTGGCAGGACGGGAGGGTCATTGTTCCCACTGTTCCAGCAGTATCGAGACGAATTTTTCCGCTGCCGGAGAGAGTGAGGCGCCTCTTCGGTAAACCAGTCCCAGCGATCGGTTCACGATAGGCTCTATCAAAGGGACGCTCACCAAGGTTGGATGATCCACCGCCGGCATTGCGAGGCTCGGCATTGCCGAAACGCCTAATCCAGCTTCTACCAGGCCCAGCGACGTAGACAGGTGTTGCACCTCATAGAACCACTGTGGACGCCAGCTCAAGCCCGACAAGGCGTGGTCCAACAACATGCGGTTGCCGCTCAGGCGACCGACCCCGATAAGGCGGTAATTGCTCAGTTCAGACCAGGTGACCGAACTGCGTCCAGCCAGCTCATGATCGCGTCGACACGCCAAAACAAAAGGCTCGTTGACCAACGGCACAAACTCAATGTCCGGGTGTTGGCCGCTCATCATGTTGATGCCAAAGTCGGCTTCGCCACGCAGAACAGCCTCCAGTCCTTCGTTCGCACTGAGATCAAGCAAACGAATGCGGATTTGTGGATAGCGTTCGTTGTAGAGGCGGATGACCGAAGGGAGGAAGTAGAAGGCTGCGGTGGGGATGCAGGCGAGGGTGACACGGCCGCTCTGCCGCTCCGCCAGCTCGCGGATGTTAAGTATCGAATCGTCGAAGTCATCCAGTAAGCGTCGTGCCTTGGGCAGGAAGTCTCGCCCAACGCTGGTGAGGCTTACCCTTCTTGTCGTGCGATCAAGAAGCGCGGTTCCCAATCCCTCTTCAAGCTTTTTCATTCTCCGACTCAACGCAGGTTGAGAGAGATGCAATGCATCGGCAGCTTCGTGGAAGCTTCCAAGTTCTGCGATCTTCACGAAAGATCGGATGTCATTGAGCTCATAATTCACTTTTTTTATCTCAGCAGAGGTGCGTTGTTCAGCCCGGTCATCCTAGATTCGTCATGCGTCAAACGCAATAATCAGGCTGATATTTGCATTGGAAACAATTTTTAAAGCCTGCGACTCTTGCTCACAAGACATCAATAACCCCCATTGATCAACAAGAGTCAGTATTCATGCAACGAATTCCCTGTGTGCTAATGCGCGGTGGTACTTCCAAGGGTCCGGTATTTCTCGCCTGGGATCTACCTGTTGCGATCGAAGACCGTGATGAGCTGCTGCTCAACCTTATGGGTTCTGGCCATGAGCTGGAAATTGACGGCATCGGTGGCGGTAGTCCACAAACCAGCAAGGTGGCGATCGTCAGCCCGTCGCTGCATCCTGACGCGGATGTCGACTACCTGTTCGTTCAAGTCATGGTCTCCCAGCGTCGAGTCGACACGGCGCCCAATTGCGGCAACATGCTTTGCGCCGTTGGCCCGTTCGCCATCGAGCAGGGGTTGGTAAAAGGCACCAAAGACCTGACCCGTGTGCGTATTCGCAACCTCAACACGGGGACTTTTGTGAACGCCGAGGTACAGACCCCGGGTGGCAAGGTCAGCTATGAAGGCGACACCGCCATCGATGGTGTGCCGGGTACCGCCGCTCCTGTGCAATTGACCTTCCTGGACGCGGCGGGCAGCAAGACCGGCAAGCTTTTCCCGACTGGGCAAACGCAGGATCTGATCGACGGTATTGCAGTGACCTGCATCGACATGGCGATGCCGATGATGATCGTCGAAGCCGGCCAGTTGGGTAAGCGCGGTGATGAAAGTCCTGCCGAACTGGATGCCGACAAAGAATTTCTGCGTCGCCTGGAGGCCTTGCGACTGCAAGCTGGCCTGGCAATGGGCCTGGGTGATGTCAGCGACAAAGTGATCCCCAAGCCTGTACTGGTTTCACCGGCCAAGGCAGGCGGCACAATCCAGGTGCGCTACTTCATGCCACACAATTGCCACCGGGCCTTGGCGATCACCGGTTCCATCGGCCTGGCCACTGCTTGTGTCACTGAAGGCAGTGTGGTTGCGCAATTGCTCGGCGGGGTTAGCGAGCCGCGCTTGCAGCAAGTACGCATTGAACACCCAAGTGGTGGAATAGATGTCGTATTGTCCTACACCGGCGCTCAGGGTGAGACCATTCGTGCTTCGGTAGTGCGTACATCGCGCAGGCTGTTCTCCGGTTTTGTCTACGCCGCGGCTTCCCAACGACTCGCCGGATAACGTCCCCTAGTCATTGCCGTTTTTGCATCAGCACAATTCTAAAAATGGGTGATGCCATGAAAGTTGTAAAATCGCTCTACTTTCAGATTCTCTGCGCCGTGCTGTTGGGCGTACTGGTCGGACATTTTTGGTCGCAACAGGCCATCGCCTTGAAGCCGCTTGGTGATGCCTTCATCAAACTGATCAAGATGATGATCGCTCCGGTGGTGTTCTGCACCATCGTCACCGGTATCGCCGGTATGAGCGATAAACGCTCCCTTGGACGCCTGTTGAGCAAGACCATGCTGCTGTTCCTGGCGTTGACCGTGATCAGCCTGATTATTGGCCTGGTGTCGGTCTACCTGTTCAAACCCGGTGTGGGCATGAACATCGACCCCACCCAGTTGAGCACCAAGGGCTTGTCGCAGTACACCGATTCGGCCGCGAAGCTGGGAGTCGTCGAGTTTTTCATGCACATCATCCCCGACACGTTCATCGGTGCTTTCAATAAAGGCGAAGTACTGCCGGTGTTGTTCATCGCGGTGCTTTGCGGTTTCGCGCTGTCGGCCATAGGCGAGCGTGGCAAGCCGGTACTGGATGTACTGGAATCCGCCTCGCACATGGTGTTCAAGATCTTCTCCTACCTGATGCGCTTCGCTCCGATCGGTGCCTTTGGCGCTTTGGCCTTCACCGTGGGCCAGTACGGTATTACATCGCTGGGCTCGTTGGCCAAGCTGATCATGACGCTGTACGTCGCCTGCGCCTTCTTCGTCTTTGTGGTGCTGGGGAGCATTTGCCGGGCGAATGGCTTCAGTCTGTGGAAGTTGCTGCGCTACTTCCGCGAAGAATTCCTGGTGGTGCTCGGGACTTCCTCCACCGAGCCGGTGATGCCGCGGATGCTGGAAAAGCTGCAAGCCCTGGGTTGCAAGAAAGGCGTGGTGGGGCTGGTGTTGCCAACGGGGTACTCGTTCAACCTCGACGGTACGGCGATCTACCTCTCGCTGGCAGCGGTGTTCATTGCTCAGGCCTGCAACATCGAACTGAGCCTGACACAGACCGTGACCATGCTGGCAATCATGCTGTTGTCCTCCAAGGGTGCAGCGGGCGTCACCGGTGCCGGTTTTGTCGCACTGGCTTCGACACTGACAGTGATCCATGACATTCCCTTGGCCGGCCTTGCCTTGCTGATCGGTATCGACCGTTTCATGTCGGAAGCCCGGGCTTTGACCAGTCTGGCAAGCAACGCCGTGGCTACCGTGGTGATGTCCATCTCGGAGAACGCCTGTGATCGCGAAACACTGATGCGGACTCTGGACGGCAAACCTTCGCCAGCTGCACCCCCAGCCCAAGTCCAGAACCCCGACTGGGATGGGCTGAAGGTCACCGAACACGCTTGACCGTTCGCGGCTGAATCCAGCCCCCTTAAATACCTCAATGAATAACTCCCGCCAGGCACCGTTGATCGTGCCGTCTGGCGGGGACGGGGTCGCGCGCCTGTGCGTCGGCCACGCTACTCATAAGAACAAGAGAACTGACCTATGCTCGCATTGCTTGGATTGGCCATGGTGGTGGTCTTCACCGTCCTGATAATGACCAAACGGTTATCGCCGATTGTCGCGTTGACGGTGGTGCCGATTGTGTTTGCCGTCATTGGCGGTTTCGGTGGCACTACCGGCAAGATGATGCTCGACGGCTTGAAAATGGTCGCTCCTTCGGCCGCGCTCCTGCTGTTCGCGATCTTGTTTTTCGGCTTGATGATCGACGCCGGTCTGTTTGACCCGCTGATTCGCAAGATCCTCAAACGCGTCAACGGCGACCCGATGAAAATCGCTGTCGGCACAGCGTTGCTGTCGCTGCTGGTGGCCCTGGACGGTGATGGCACCACCACCTACATGATCACCTGTGCGGCAATGCTTCCCCTGTACAAACGCATCGGGATGAACCCGATGATTCTGGCGACCATTGCCATGCTTTCTCTGAGCATCATGAGTGGCATGACGCCTTGGGGAGGGCCGGCGACCCGAGCGATCGCGGCGCTGGGCCTGGATGCCGGTGAATACTTCGTGCCGTTGCTGCCGACCATGATTGGCGGCGCCATGTGGGTGGTGTTCACCGCGTTTCTGCTGGGCCGTGCCGAGCGCAAACGGATCGGCAATATCCAGTTGGAAAGCGGCGGGGGAGATTGCTACATCAAGGCGATTCTTGAAGACACGCCACACAAGCGACCGAAACTGGCCTACGTCAATCTGCTGTTGGTGATCGCGGTGATGGTCGCACTGGTGATGGGGATCATGCATTCCGCGATCCTGTTCCTGATCGGCTTCGTATTGGCGCTGATGATCAACTACCCGCAACTGGATATTCAGAAGGAACGCATCCTCGCCCATTCGGGCAACGCCATGACCGTCGTACTGTTGGTGTTTGCTGCCGGCATCTTTGCCGGGATTTTCTCCGGCACCAAGATGGTCGACTCCCTGGCGCAAACCCTGGTTGACTGGATTCCGCCGTCTTGGGGGCATCTGTTCCCGCTGGTGGTGGCGATTACCAGCATGCCGCTGACATTCGTCCTGTCCAACGATGCTTATTACTTCGGCGTGGTACCCATTCTGGCGAATGCCGCTGCGGCGTATGGCATTGACCCGGTGGAAATCGCCCGCGCGTCGATTCTCGGGCAGCCAGTACACCTGATGAGCCCGCTGGTCGCCTCAACCCTGTTGCTGGTGGGGATGGTCGATCGCGATATCGGCGACTTCCAGAAAGCCACCGTCAAATGGGCGGTGCTCACTTCACTGGTCATCACCGCGCTAGCCCTGCTGACAGGGGCGATCAGTCTCTTCACCTGATTCACCCAAGCCACCTGTTTTCTCCCAAGGCGCCTCGCCAGCGAGGCGCGCGCTGTTCTGCACCCCAAATAACAACAATGAGTAGTTTTCCATGACCACTTTGCATACCCAACGAGCGCTGTTTTCACTTCTTGGTTTGTTGCCGCTGGCCAGTGCCAGCGCAGAAGGATTTATCGATGGCAGCAAGCTCAAGCTGCAATTACGCAACGTCTATTTCAATGAAAACTTCCGCGACGAGCATGGCTTGAGTGCCAAGTCGGCAAGGACGGCGAAGAGCGAACGAACCGAATGGGCCCAGGGATTTCTGTTGGATTACCAGTCGGGATTTACCCCTGGCACCCTCGGGTTTGGTGTTGATGCCCTTGGCCTGGTCGGGGTCAAGCTCGACTCCGGCCGTGGCCGCAGCGGCACGGGCTTGCTGCCCGTCCATGATGACGGTCGCGCGGCAGACGAGTTTGCAAGCCTGGGGATGACCGCCAAGGCCCAACTGGCCAAGACCACAGTCAAGTACGGCACCTTGTTACCCAAGACTCCGGTGCTGATCTACAACGATGCGCGTCTGTTGCCGCAAACGTACCAAGGCACGCAGATCAGTAGCGTCGACATCGAAAACCTCACCCTCACCGGGGGCTACCTGGATCGATTCAAACTGCGCGATTCCACCGACAGCATGCCGATTGTGCCCGACGGTTATGGCGGAGATAAATCAGGGGACTTCAGCTATGCAGGGGCCGAATACAAGCTGGGGAAGAGCGTTCGTTTGAGTTACTTCTACGGTGAGCTGGAAAACTTTTACCGTCAGAATTTTGCAGGTATCCAGCACGATCTACCCTTGGGCGGCGGCGTGCTGACCAGTGACTTGCGCTACTTCAACAGTGTCGATACCGGCTCGGCCTACGGCGGCAAGATCGACAACAACATGCTGAGCGGGCAACTGTCCTACGCCATTTCCGGCCATACATTCGGCGGCGGCTACCAGACCCTCAGTGGTGACGCCGGATTGCCCTTTATCAGTGGCGCAACGGTTTATTCGTTCAGCAACGCCGGGATAGGCAAGTTCATCGAGGAAGATGAAAAAACCTGGATGCTTAATTACGGCTATAACTTTGCCGCCCTCGGCGTGCCGGGCCTGACTTTCTCTACTCGCTATCTGAGCGGCAACGACGGTAAGTCCAAAACCACGGTAAAAGAGTGGGAACGTGATGCCGAACTGGCTTATGTCGTGCAACAAGGCACCTTCAAAGGCTTGGGTGTGCGGTTGCGTAACTATGTTTATCGCTCTGATTATTCCCGTGGCCGAGACAGCAACCGGATCTACTTTACCTACGACATCGCGCTCTGGTGATTCCCTGATCGCGGCCTCGCGATATTCGCAGGCCGCCTTTTAAGCCTCGGCCTCACAGGATTGGGTGAAGGATTTCAACGATGTCGTTTAAAACCAAAATACTGTTGCTGACCTTGTTTCCGGTGATGTTGTTTGCCCTGGTGTCAGGTTTGAGCACCCGCAGCACTTTGCAGTCCCAGGCCGAGCAAGAAGTCGCTCAAACCCGCGAGCGACTGCTTGAGGAGAGCCGCACTCGGCTCAAGGATTACGCGAGCATTGCTCGCACTTCCATAGCCGAGCTTTATGATCGGGCTGCTGCCGGGGATCCGTCCAGCCGAGCCTTGGCGATCAGCCGCTTGTCGAAAATGAAGTATGGCGATAACGGCTATTTCATCGGTTATGACAGCCAGGTTGTACGCCTGTTTCGCGGTGACAGCAGCGAAGGCGTCGGCACTAACATGAGTGATCGCAAAGACGTCAACGGGAAATACTTGAACCGCGAAATGGTCGCTGCGGCAAAAAATGAGACTCACTTCGTCACCTATTCAGGTGGGCTGGTCAACACCGATAAGGTGGTGGCGAAGCTCGCGTACAGTTTTTATTTGCCCAAGTGGGACATGGTCGTGGTCACGGCGATCAATCTGGACAGTATCGACGTTCAGGTCGCCAAGGTGCGGGCTGATGTTGATGCGCGGGTGCACAGCTTGATGTTCAGCATCGCCATCATTGCTTGTGTGCTGGTTGGCATTATCGGTGTGTTGGCTTTACTGCTGGTCAAGCGCAGTTTGCGTCCCTTGACCCTGATCCGGGCCCACCTTGATGAAATCGCTGCGGGCGAGGGCGATCTGACGCGGCGTCTGCCGGTGGTCAGTCGAGATGAGCTTGGGCAACTTGCCGGTTCGTTCAATGCGTTTATCGATCAGATTCACAGCCTCGTCAGCCAGATCGTCGCCATGAGCGAGCAGTTGAATGGATCTGTGAGCCATGTGGCCGAGCAGAGCAGACATATTGACCGTGCCATGGATAAGCAGCGCCAGGAAACCGACCAGGTGGCCGCGGCGATAAATGAGATGTCATCGGCGGCACAAGAAGTATCGGCCAGCGCGCAAAACGCTGCCGACGCAGCCGTCGAAACTGACAGGCAGTCCCGGCACGCGAGGCAAATCGTCAATGGCAGCATGACTCGAATTCAGGCACTCACCGTGGAGCTTGATGAGAGTGGTCTCGCCATGAAGAGCCTTCAAAACGATGTGACTTCTATCGTCACCGTGCTGGATGTGATCCGCTCGATTGCCGAGCAGACCAACCTCCTGGCACTCAATGCGGCTATCGAAGCCGCTCGTGCCGGTGCTGCCGGGCGAGGGTTTGCGGTGGTTGCCGATGAAGTGCGCGCGTTGGCCAGTCGTACACAGCGCAGTACCCAGGAAATCCAGGCGATGGTTGAGCGTCTCAAGGGCACGACTGATGGCGTGGTCAGTGCGATGCATCAATCCACCAAAGCGGCTCAAGGCGCTAACGCTCAGGCTGATCAGGCGGGTGAGTTCCTGGGCAACACTGTCGAACTGATCGCGACCATCAACGCGATGAACGCACAAATCGCGAGCGCAGCGGAGGAACAGACCTCGGTGGCTGAAGAAATCAACCGCGGGGTACATCAGATCGCGCGGGCCATTGATTCCGTTGCCAACCAGACAAAGAGCGGGGTCAAGACCGTCGATGAGCTGTATATGATCGGTAATCGTCTGCAAAGCTTGCTGGGGCAATTCAAGATTTGATGCCGAGGGAGCAGGGCGGTTAGACAGGGCTACAGGTCATTCACATCACTCAATGTTCATGGGCATGTGAATGGAGGGTCAGGGCCCCCGGTACCTTGGTGCGCTCGAGCCCTCCACGTTCCAGCCACCGAAGAGTCTGCACATAGGCACGCTGCAGCAAAGACTCGGTCTGATCAAAGTTGAACACCGAGACATCCACAGGACACAACGGCGGGACAATGTGCAGGCTGGTGACAGCGCGGAAGTGTTCGATGTCGCTCACCAGTTGACGCATGCTCATCAGGTTGACGGTGTGCAGGGCCAAGGCGACCAGGCCCCGGGGCGGTTGTGTCAGGGCGCAACTCACGCCGGTGGGGATGACCACGACGCTGGTGGCTCCCAAGGCTACGGCCGTCGAAATAGGTGTATTGCTTGCCACGCCTCCATCAACCAGAAACTGATCGGCGATTTGCACGCAGGGGAACACCAGCGGGATGGCCGCGCTGGCCAGCAACGCCTGCTCAAGGTTGCCACTGGACAGAACCGTCTCGGCACCACTGAGCAGATCGGTGGTGACGATGTGCAGAGGCAGCGTAGCCTCCTCAATGCGATGAATGGGAAGTGCCTGCCCCAGCAATCGGTGTAACGCCGACGGCTGCAATAAAAAGCCACGCCGCTTGATCAGTCCTTTGCAGGTGTCGATCCAGGAGAGGGGAAAGATGTCTGTTTTACTCAGCCCACGCCAAAATCCGGCGAGCGCCTCGACGCCCTCGGAATCGGGCCTTGCGGCAAAGTAGGCACCGTTGATAGCACCTACCGAAGCGCCGACGACCATGTCGAATCGAACATCGGCCTCGACCAAGGCCCGCAACATTCCCACCTGCACAGCACCCAAACTGCCGCCGCCAGCGAATACGATTGCGGTTTTGGTGACCATGGTCGAAGTCTCTGTGCGGAGATGTATCGAATGAGTGTAGCTGACGGGGTGGCGTTACTTCGGGGGGGCGGTTCATGATCGAGACGGCGCGAGCCTCGAATTCCGGATGATGCAGGGCTGGTACTTTCCAGAAAGCGATGGTCTTGATTTGGAAGAATCGGCGAGTGGAATTGGATATTGATGGTCGTTGGTGTTGCCCATGGCCATGTACCCCGGTTTCACAAATAGGGTGCGTTCATAACTCAATTCGGTGAGACGCGTGTAAAGACCGCCGTAGTTTTCCTGGATGGGCAGACGGTTTTCTGAAAGTGTATGGCGACCTACCTGGGCTTCGGGAAAATGTGAGTTCATTGCGGTACTCCCTGGCAGTGGCAGGACTATCATCGTCGATCACCTGGTCGGGCGTAGTCGACTGGAAGCCAACCCATCGTTTGCAAGGTGACCTCATGAACGTACAAGCAGCTGTCGAAGGCGTCCGGTCACAAGGTCGGGCACGCGTGGTTACCTTTCTGGGATTTTCCGGCGCAGGGTACGAAGATACAGCTGAGGTCCGGAAGACAGTCCTGGCCGAACTTGAAAACTTCGATCCATCAGACACGATCATCTGCTCCGGTGCCACCACCGAGGGCATTGGCATGGTTTATCCCCTCGCAGTACGGAGGGGGTTTCGGACGGCGGGCATCGTCTCGTCCGTAGCACACGCCGAGGGGGCGATGTTTTCTCCGGAATGCGAGAGCGTATTCGTGGTGGACGATAACTCATGGGGCGGAAGACAGGCCGATGGACGCCTATCCTCTACATCGCAAGCTATAGTCAGCGCAAGCGATGTAATGATAGGCATCGGCGGAGGCACGATTACCAGGGATGAACTTGAGGCAGGACGCAAGGACGGCAAGACGGTTCGTTTTTATAGGGCAGACATGGACCGCGCGCGAGCGCAGATGAACGCCACCAGAGCGGGCAGACCGGTTCCCCAGGAGTTCGGCGGAGAGGCCCAGTCGTTGTTTCAGGATTGATGCAGGGAGGAATGGTCATGAAGAAATATGCTGTTGTCTTTGTGCATGGACTAGCGAAGAAGCCCTCACCAGCAAAACTTGAAGAAATCTGGCGCTGGGGCCTGGACCGTTCCGATCCGCCGCCGCCATTCGCTGGTAATAATCCGGGCATAGATCTGGTTGTCCAGGGTGTGCCGGCCCGTTTTACCTATTATGCGGACGTTTTCTACGGCGAAGACTATGAAACGGAGTTTGATTCCTTTTATGAGTCCGAAAGCGACGCTGTTGTTCAGGAACAAAACTTCGATGAGGTGGCCGGAGAACTTGTAACGCCGGAACCCGCCAACGCTGAGGAAGTGAAGTTCCTCGAAGAAGTCGAACGCAAGATGCAGCAAGCGCCTTCACCCGATGAGCCGCCGGGCCTGGAAGCATTGCCGGCGGCACATGAGCCTGCGCAATTCGAGATAGCGTCGTGGCTCCCAAGCCCCGTCAAGCAAGCCGTCATCAAAAAAGCTGCCATGGAAGCGTATTACTACCTGTTCGACAAGGATTACGTGCGGCCCGCTGACGGTTTCAGATTCAAAGTCCGCAAGGAGCTGCGCGACCGCCTGATCAAAGATCTGAAGGCTGCCAGGCAAGAAGCGGAAAAGGTCGTTCTGGTGACGCACAGTATGGGGACGATGATCGCCTACGACGCCATACGCAATTGCGAGGAATGTCCAACCGTGGATGTCCTGTTCACGCTCGGCTCACCGCTCGGAATTACCGAAGTGCAGGAACAACTGTCGGCGGGCGGCGGCAAGCACGTCGATTTCCCGCCGGCACTCAGACGCTGGATCAACATCTATGACCCACTCGATCCAATCTGTGGGGCAGACCCAAAGATGGACGATTACGCCCCTTTCGAAGGTCGCAGTGTCGAAGACGTTCGCGAAAGCAACTGGGGAAGCTGGCGTCACACCGTCACCCACTATTTTGCCGGCAGGCAGTTTCGCAAGTTGCTGGCGCAAGCACTCGGGCTGCAATATCCATGATCGCCCAGACCGGGTCCGAACTTGCCAATGCGCTCATGCGCGGCGAATACCCGGAGGCGTCTGTGCCGCTCCTTGCGAGTGCCGTGCACCTTATCGCGGATAAGCTTGTGCGCGTTGGCAATCAGTTGCCTCAACACGGAATTCGTCAAGCCATGGATGTTCTGCGCAAACACCGCCAGTTCGAGCATGTTCATGAAATTGGCATGGCCTGGCACGACACCCGGGGGTGTGATCCTGTCATCCAGCGGTTGCTCGCTCAGGCACTGGTAGAACTCGGCGCCCTGGAGCGGGCCGACGAACTTCTGAACGAAGCTGAAAACGCAAGCTCTACTGGCCCAAAAGACTTGGAATACAAGGCGCAGGAAAGCGATCTCCATGCCCTGCGTGGGCGCATTCGCAAGCAACGGTTTGTGTTGACAGATGACGTGAATGACCTCGCGGAATCGATCGTGTGCTATGAGAAGAAGTGGAGCGTCGCGCCGAGTTTCTTTCTCGGCGTAAACGTGTTGGCGCTGCGTACGCGGCTGCACGACAGGATTGCGCAGCAGGTTCCGGAACTGATTGACCTTGCGCGTGATGTCCTTGATCAGGCAACTGCGACTGCCCGTAGCAATCCAGGTGACCCATGGGCATTGGCGGCTGCATCCGAAGCGTGTCTGGCGCTGAATCGATTCCAGCCTGAGGAACGATGGTGTGACTGGGCGGAGCTGTGGCTCTACCGGTTTCTATACCATCCGAAGTGCGGTCCATTCGAGTTGGAAAGCTATTCCCGTCAATTACGCGAAATCTGGAAGGGGTCGCCGCTCGATGAATCGACGTGTGCGGGGCGTCTGGCCCGGATCTTCGAACGCCATGTGCTGCACACTCAGCGTCGCTGGTCCGTGGACGTTCATCAACTACGGCGCCTGCAGCAAAATCCTGAGGAACTGGAAAAAAATTTCTCCGGCGAAAAATCATTTACGGTCAGTGACATTCGCAAAATGGTCGAGCTCGCCCCGAACATCGGGTGCGTGACGAACAAGGAGGGCGTGCGTTTGGGAACCGGTTTTCTGATCCAGGGCTCGGTCTTCGGAGAGGAGGGCTTGTTGTTTGTGACCAATGCACATGTGATCAGTGACTCTGTACCGAGAGCCATCCTCTGTGCCGACGCGCGCGTCACGTTCGAGGTGGAGGCAGACAGCGGTTTGTCACCTTGTGTCGTGCAGGGAACCCTGTACAGCTCAGAGCCTGGCCAACTCGGGAGCGTGGCGGAGTCACCGGGCAAGCTGGATGTAACGATTTGTCGACTGAGTCGAACACCGGATGGCGCGCAAGGCCTTCGCGCAGCAGCAAACATCCCTTTGCCCTCACCCAAAACCAAAGCTTTTGTCGTGGGGCACCCCCGATCCGGAGAATTGCAGTTTTCACTGCAGGACAGCGTCCTTCTCGATGTCTGCAGCGAACAACGACTCATGCACTACCGTACACCCACGGACCCAGGCAGTTCCGGAAGCCCCGTGTTCAACAAATATTGGGAAGTCGTCGCTGTGCACCATGCCGGATCGCAGATCTGTCCGCGATTATCGGGATCAGGGTTCTATGAGGCGAACGAAGGTATCACGCTGCGTTCGATCAGCAATGGCTGGAAGGGTGATGTTCCTCAGGTATCGTAAGCCCCTTGAAGCGAGGCCAGTCTGCAAGTGCAGTTACCCGTTGGTAAACCAAGCTTTGTGCCTGCGTTCCGTGCATTTTTCTGGCACTTTGCTACTGTCATTGGACATGATTGGATCCGCTGATTATGCCCATGAGCCACGGTGCACCGGGGGTCTTTGAGCAATGTCGGAAAGTAGATCTTCACTCTGCTAGCACTCAAGGATGCATCGTTATGTCCTATGTAGGTGATCCCTTTATCCATGACTTGTTTATAAGCTACAGCCATGGGTATGACGAAGGGCTAGGCATCGGCCATCTGCAACCTTGGTCGGCGGCTTTCGCGAAAGAATTGGAGCGGGAACTGCGAGCCGAGCCCAAGATCCGAAACCATCTCGCTATCTTCCGCGATGGTGATTATCGCCTCGGCCATGGCGTTGACCCCATGGCCCCTCTGACCCAGCAGTTGTGTGAGCAGATAGGGCGTACAGCACTCCTTGTGATTCTGATGTCACCGGATTACCTTAAATCAGCCTGGTGCGCCGACGAGCGTGATTGGTGGTATCGCCACCAGTCTGGTCTGGATTTGACTTGTGATGAGCGGATAGCTGTCGTTCGTATCTGGCCGACTGAAGACGACCCTTGGCCCAGGTTACTCACCGATAATCGTGACCATCCTCTGGTCGGGTTTCACTTTCACGCTCCCGTTTTCGGCAATGAACGACCTTTGGGCTGGGTTGACATGCCTGCATTCGGTAGCGATTTCAAAAAAGAGATTCTTAATATCGTCGCAAGGATTTATCCGAAACTTGACGCGCTCAAACAACGGGCGGATGAACGCGCCCGGCTCAAAATGGAAATTGGCAAACTCTCCGAGGAAATGGGGCAGACTATCTACCTGCATGGTCGAGCGGAACATTTTGCTATTTGGCAAAAAATGGCACTCGCTCTGACGGATGCCGGTTTCAGTGTAACCCCCGGGAAACTCGATCTTCGACGTGACCCGCGCGACCTTCAGGATATTCGTGAACAACGCGTGGAGTTGATGTCAGCCAGTGACGCCGTGCTAATCATTGGCACCCAGGACAATCATGCGCTCGACGCCGACCTGGTTGTCGTCGGCAAGCATGATCGTCAGTCGGCGCGTGCGCGCTGCAACCGACTGTTGCCTTGTGGGCTGCTCGATACCGTCGGCACAGATATCGCGACCCCTGTACGGAAAGCGACAGCGCGAATTTTGCAAACGGACTGGCTTGACGCTACTCAGGAGCCTTGGACGGACAATATCAAGCACTGGCTGGACGAGAAAAGCGACATCCTGAGGCAGCGGTCATGAGCATTATCGCGGGCGAAACCGGCGCCTCGTTCATCGTCACGCTGCCAACGCAGCCATATCCTGGACTGCGACCATTTGAAAAGGCGGAATGGCCGATTTTTTTTGGTCGAGAGCGCATGACCGATGCAATCGTCTCGCTACTGCTCACGAAACAGCTGTTGGTCATCCACGGTGATTCAGGCTGTGGAAAGAGCTCACTGATCCGCGCCGGCGTGTTGCCGCGGCTGGAGCACGAAAGTGCGCTTGGCGGCGTACGTTGGAGAACATGCGTAGCTGTCCCACAGGAAGCCCCTCTATGGAATCTGGCCGAGGCGCTGGCAGAGCTTTCCGAGGAAGACCAGCGGGAACAACACATCATTGATTACCGGCGAGTACTTAATTACGGCCGAAGTGGACCGGCAGAACTGGCCAGACTTCTGAACACTGGTCCGAACAACCGCGTTTGCATTCTCATTGACCAATTCGAAGAACTTTTCGAGTACGTCCATCGACATGGGCCGGAAGAGGCCCAGTTACTCACTGAGTTCCTGGTATCGCTGCTCGAAAGTCAGCCTGAGGGGCTCTATGCAATCCTGACCATGCGCTCGGAGTTTCTCGGCGCCTGCGCTCGCTTCGAAGGGTTCGCCGAAACGGTGAACACCGCCCAATATTTACTTCCACGAATGGGTCATGAAGACCTGATGCGTGCAATCTGTGAGCCCGCCCAGATGTTCAATGGCGAAATCACTAAAGCGTTGGCTGATCGCCTGGTCGCTGATTCAAAAGGTAGCCAGGATCAACTGCCACTCATACAACATGCATTGATGGTGCTCTGCCGTGAACGGGATGAAATACGCACAGCACTGGACGACAAACAACCCTCGGATCGGGCGACCTGGAAACTGGACATTGAGAGTTACCAGGAAAAGGGCGGTATCGACACTTTGCTGTCGTCTCATGCCGACAGCGTACAGGCAGAAGCCGAGCGTGAGTTTTTGCAGCCAGGTAGCCGCGTGATCGAAGACGTTTTCCGTGCGGTGACGACGATGAACGCCGAGGGAAAGGCTATTCGTCGCCCATGCACCCTAGAGACACTCATCAAGGTGACCGGCGTCGACGAGGCACGTCTTCGTGGTGTCATCGATCATTTTCGCGCTGAAGGGACTTCCTTTCTCCGGCCTTATGGAACCCATCCAATTGCGCTGAACGATTTGATAGATGTGAGCCATGAGGCCTTGATCCGTTGTTGGAGCAAGATCGCAGCCCCTATTGAAGGTTGGGTGAATCGTGAATTCAGGACAGGTCAGGTATGGCACTCATTGTTGGTACAGGCAGACAGCTATGAAAAAGATAATCGTAATGTGTTAAGCAGCATTGCGATTGGAGGACGTGAACGCTGGATGCAACGCCGAAATTCTGCTTGGGCCGAGCGCTATGGAGGGGGCTGGGGCAGGGTGCAGGAGCTGATTGCGGCAAGCATGGTGGCGCGTGATCGAGAAGCCGCCCAAGAGGCAGCGGAACGTGATCGGCAGGAAGAATTGCAGCGAAAGGAATATCAGTTAGCTGCCCAGCGCGCCCGATTTCGAATTTTAATCGCATTTGCCCTGGCTTTCGCGGCAGTGAGTATTCTGGCGCTCAAGCAATGGCATAACGCAGAGCAAACCAGAAAAATTGCTGAAGCAGAGTCAGAAAGCGCCAAGAAGTCACTTAAAGAGGCGAAAACTCAATTTTCGCTGGCCAACGCTGCTCGAGACCGCACCGAGGTGTTGACGCAGAGCAACCAACAATCTGCACAAACACTGCGTGAGGTACAAGACTCACTCGAAAAGCTCCAGCGTGAGGTGAAGAACAGCAATTCCACGTCCGGCCTGGCGGAAACATTGGATAAAGCCAACGCCCAGCTTGGGAATGAAGTCAGCATCCTCGACAAATCCGGTTCGATAGCAGAGCCTCCCCAGATCTTCACCAAGACCTTGAGTCCGCGTGTCTACATCCAGATCAGTGATGAGCAGCAACGCAGCACAGCTCAGGCGCTGGGCCTGGAAATTTCTTCACTTCAGTTAGCCAATCTGCCTGTCATGGTGCCTGGTATTGAGCTTGTCGAGGCAGTACCGCGTGTAACGCAGCTTCGTTGCTTCCAGGAAGCAGACTGCGAGGTGGGTAAATTGCTGGTCAGGGACATTAATGAGCTGTTTGTTCGACCTGCGGTGGACCTTGTGAATCTGAGTGAAGATTACGGCGCCAGCGAGAACATCCGCCGAGGTCATTACGAGTTGTGGTTGGCACCAGGAGAGATCGCGCTCAAAGAGCCTTGAGGCTGTAGACGACATTCTCGCTGTACCGGCCGCCCGCTTGCACTGGAAGGGCCAATACCTGAAATCTGATACCGTTAACGCCTTGCCGTTTTCTTGTTTTTTCTGAGCTAGAGTAAACGTTGAGCGCCAAGACCAAGAGGTCTGCGTGGCTGACAGCGCGATAAATGGCTAGTAATGATTTGGGCTATTTCAAAAATCACCATGGGTGTCATGGAGCGTGACCTATGACCAGCGAGGAGGGTGACAGTGGCACCGTCTTCACCTTTGACATTTTCATATCCTATCGCCGCTCCGATGGCACCCAGGCTGCACGACGCCTACGACAAAAGCTTCAGCGCTATGACATTCACAGCCGACTCAAGCATCTACGGCGGGAAAAACTCAAAGTATTCCTCGACACGGTTTACGAGCGAGGCGCTGACGACTTCTACGAGCGCAATATCCGGCCAGCGCTCTTGTCCTCAAGGCGCTTGATTGTGTTAGCAACCCCGGATGCCATTTCCCGACCTGGCGCTGATGACTGGATCCAACGTGAAATCCAGGACTTCCGTGCCCATCGTGGTGCCGAGAACATCCTGGTCGTGCGTGCAGCGGGCGAGCTTTTCGAGACGCTGCCGGGTGATCTTGATGTCACCGCGCCCAATATCCAGATCATCGACCTTAGGCGCTTGGGTTTCTTTTCGATGATGTCGCCCCTGCATGCCTCGCGCCTGGCGGATGAATGGATAAAACTGGTCGCGCCCCTGTTCGATGTGCCATCCGCCGACATGCCTAGGCTCAGGCGCGAGCAGGAGTTGGCTCAACAACGCGTATTGGCGATTGTGCTGGGGGGAAGCGCCGGTGCGATTGCGTTCGCCGTGGCGCTGTCCTGGTATGCCTTGAGCCAGCAGCGGGCCTCACAGCAGACCCTCGACAACAGCCTGTTCGCCGCCAGCCGGATCATAGAAGGGGCAAGCGCGCTGAACGTTGGCCCGGCGCATGAGGGGCAGAGGCGGTCCATGCTGATGATGGCATGCGACCTGTTCGACAACATGGCGGATGAGGCCGCACGGGAGAAGTTCGAGCTCGAAAGCCTCAACTGCGACGTTGACCGCATCACCTCCTTGATAGAGCTGCCAGACCTCGAGCGTGCGCAGACGTACCTGAAGGCAACACAGGCACGGGTGCGAGCACGGTACGCAGAGAAAACCAACGCCAACTGGGCAGAAGCCGCCTCATCGCTGCTCAACCTGCAACTCAAGATCAACCTATTGTCCGCACAAGACGATACCGCGCAACTGCGCGTTGTACGCGACAACGCGCGCAAGCAGGGCGAGCTTTTCAAGGCGCACCTCACGCTAGCGCTGGCCGATGGTTATTCCAGCCGTGTCGGTTGGCTGACCGACGCGTTGGAAAAGACAGGCAACTTCAGGGATTCGGCGCAGGTGATCGAGGCCGCCGCCGTTTTATTTGAAGCGATGGCCAAAAAACAACCGGACATGAAAAGCGAAACCGATGAGGGGGCGCAACGCCGGCAGCAGCTCGGTTTTGAACGGGCGGTGTCGTTTCAACGTCGGTTGGGGTGGCTGCGAACCGAGAAACTCGGAGACAACGCCGGTTCGCTTGCCGTGACGACGTCAGCCCTGGCCTTGGTGAATGAAGCGCTCGGGCTGACGACGAAGGGTGACGAGCACTATATCGCCTTGCGCATGGAGGAAATACTGGCCCACGAAGTACGCGCAACCGCGCTGTTCACGGTTGGTCGCCAGCCAGAAGGCATGGAGGCAGACAGGCGTGGATTGGCCATTTCTGACGAACTGCTTGCCCTCGACGTGAGCGATGCGCAGCGGGAGGAGTTAAAGCAGGAAAAAGGCTTCCTCGCTCAGCGCATTGCAAACACCGAATCGGCGATTGCGCTGAAGGCCAACTAGATGCGCAACCTGTTGACGGCAATTGCCACCGCTGCGCTGGTTTTCGTCGCACTGACCGCCGCTGGCCTCGCGGTTGCGAACTTTCTGATGCCCGCACCGGCGAACCTATACCGCATGTCGGTGTACGACATAACGCTGCCTATGGGATGGGTGTGCGGGATGGAAAGCTCCGAATTGGTCTGCACACCACCCGGGCCAGAGCCGTATCACGCCATATTGATTGCGACGATGAAGTATCGAAACCCGCAAATGGACACGTTCGTCGCCTATGAAGCCCATTTGAAAACACCCACTATACACCCCAACGAAGTCACTTCAGTCGTCGAGCAGGTCAAGCGCTCGGTGATCAACGGCCGCACCTGGATCGAAGGAACTCACCTCAACAGCGAGGTGATTGGCTATCGCACACACTACCTGGCTACGCTCACTGCGCAAGTGGCTATCCTGATTACCTTCTCGTCCTACGCAAAGGAACTGGAGACCTACCAGCCAGTACTGGAAGGGGTGGTACGGAGCATCAATATCTATCAGAGAAGCAACGAGGCTGACGTATCGCCGAATTGACCGCATTACCGCGCGGCGTGCTCAGCGGTGAGGCCAGCCGATATGCCATAGGATGTGTAATGCGCAATCCGATGAAGATCGCGCCATCGAACGACGTACCGCCTCAAACATGTGTTGAGTACTGCCAGGGCCGTCGCCGGATTCGACACTCCATACACAAAGGAAGACCAAGTCATTGGAAAAGCGCCGGGATTGTTCAAGCACCCATGAGTTGGTGCGTTCGTAGGGATCTTCTCCCTCGTATAACAGGCCTAAATGCTTCGTTGCGATATATATGTCTTACTGCTGCGCAACCGCGTGAAACCTGTTTATCCAGTCGTTGCCTGCGAAGGCAATTGATCGCAAAAAAAACTCCTCCGGCGGGAATGGCAGGTAGAGTCGAAGAGGAACGCCACGGGCCAGTAAAGCTTGCGCGAAAATCAGCACGCTGCCGCAAGCACTGCTGCCAAACGCTACGTCCCTCGAAGTAGGGCGTAACGCCCCTAGTTTTCGGGCAAGCGAATGGATTACTGCACTTTCAAGCGTAGACGGGAAACGCGGCACTATTCAGTCAGGCGCATCGATCATGTGACTGATGCACAAAATGCTTCGGGTGGTCTTCGATTTTGAAGGCGTAAAGTTGCGCACTTGTAACGCTCCCGCTCGCTAGAGGTTTACTGCAGCATATTAGTCTAGATCAGCAACTTCGGTAGGGATGGATATCCGCCGAAAGGTCACACCAAGGTTTCTGCAGCGTGCTATTGCTGCTGTAGTTGTAGTTGTAGTTGTAGTTGTAGTTGTAGTTGTAGTTGTAGTTGGACGGCCATGGTCTATTCTCACGTTTGCGTTCTCGTGATTTGCATGCGAGCTTTTTTCAAGCTATTGGAACGACACTTCAGCAATCCGAAAAATGAAACAGGGTCTCTATATATAAAAATCGGAGGTATTTATGCAGTGGTTTTTTTGGATTTTAGGTTTGGTTATTTACTTTGTTTTCCGCGACCCAAGTGGGAATGTTAACTGGCTTTACATGGGCGGCTTAGTGCTGGTAATTGCCGTTTTTAGCGCTATCGGTAAAAGTTTTCAAGAGGAGAACGAGCGTAAGAAACAGGAGGTAAGAGATCGAGAGGCCAACGAGGTTGCCAAGGAGCTTCTCAAGGATATAAACAAGAATGATAAAAGTTGAGGGTTGTCGTATGGCTCCTATGTATCTTTACCTGCGTCCATTCGAAAGCGATGGGCAGATATGGGTTGACAACCCTAGAAAAAAATCAATCTGGAACTATTTGTTAATTACCTACCAAGTGGCTACGCCCTCAGCTGTCAATCTTGAAGAGGCCCTTTTGCAGAGTGTTGAAAAGTATGGGTTACTAGTATCCATAGGCGAACAGACAAAAATAATCGGTGCTGGACGAGTGATAGCATCGGACAATGACTGGCGCGCTAATTTTGTCGCACTTGCACATAGGGCTGCCTACATTTTTTCAGTCCCGTCGCTGCATACCAGTACGATCTGGGAGTTGGAGTGGTTGGCGAAGAGTGCCATGCACGCAAAGGTGGCAATGTTTTTCACTCCAATGCATCAAGAATCTTTTCCAGCGGGTCCTGCAGGTGTAGATCCCAAGTCGAAATTTGGAATAGGAGACCTTCGAAATAAATTAATAGCACTCGGATGGTCGATTCCCAGTTCGGTCAAAAAAGGAAGTATCGTCAATTTTTATAATGATGGGACTGTGAAGACACACATTGAGAATTCGAGTTTCAAAAGGAAGTATATTGATTTAATACTGAAATCTGTCTAGCGGGCATTTACAGATAGGTTTTGGCGCGATGACGATGACGATCATGACAATCTCTTCGGCCGCGGTGGGTACCTCCTACTGAAAGGCTGTTGTAGTCGGTGTTTTGTGTTGTGCTTAGGTTCTAATGGCGCAAATCCGCTTGTAGGTCTTTCATATCACGAAGCGGTGCGTCAAACGTGGCAGCGGTATGGCGAAGCCAGTGTAGGGATGCTGACCGAAGCTGGTCATTGCCGCGTGTGACCCTTTACGGCCTTTGCGTTAGCGAGAAGAAGAGACCGTCCAGGTTCAGCTTGTGGGCGCTGATCACGCCATCCGAACTCATCAGCAGCCGATTGCCTGCCAGGAATCGCTCGGGCTGCCCGTCCCAAGCAGGCCGCGGTCGTCCGATGCGGCCCCGTCGAGGCGTCGCAAGCTCGTGCAATGCAGCGCCGGGCCGTCGAAGCGCCCAGGTGCTAGGATTGCTGGTGGTCAGCCATATGCCGTCGGGAGAGAAGTCATAGTTGATAGGATCGCAGCTGAAGTTGCCCGAGAAGCAGCCGACATGGGGGATGCTGAGTTTGACATCGAACATAGGCATGCTGAGAACCCTGATTGATATCCGTGGTGTAGAGCTTCAGAAGCTCACCGCGACGGATACCGGTCTCCAGCAGCAATTCAATCATTAGCCAATTGCGCAACTGCAGTCTACGGAAAAGGTATCGTTGCAGCTGTGCCGATTCGGGCGACTAGGTTGTCAGCTTGACGGCCGCTTTGGAGCCAGATGACGTAACCATCCAGCAAAACCAGAATCGCCTCAAAGTTGCTGGCCAAGATGGTCTCGTCGATATACATGGCCCGTTGAGAGAGTGGACGCCAGAAGCGGGCTTGTCGAATCAGTGCCTTACGAGCCTCATGAACATTTCTGATACGGCATCTTATTTGACTTATGGGCGATGACCGATGTTCATAAACGGCTGTACCCCTGGATTTTTGGGCCCGTTAGCCAGAAAACGGGTTAGAGTGTTCATCTAATGTCTGTTCATAAGGACCCTCCACTCGATTTGCGTAGTCGCGCCAAGCGGTTCCAGCGAACGACCCGGGCCAAAAAACCGTATACCAATCGTTATGTGAAGAATGAATCGTTCGCTATTTGTTTCTCTAGATGGGCCCAAGGGAACCGGCAAAACCACACTGTTGGAGGCCGTTACGAAAGTACTGAGGGCAGACAACAAGAAGGTGATCCGACTTTGCGAGAAAAAAAGCGATCCCTTCAGGGGTGAAACAATGACCCTCGTTAACAAACTCGTCAGAAATTCCAGCAGGGATTTGGAGTTGGCGGTTTGTGAGCGCTTTGCTGATAGCCGTACCTGGATTTCCCGGCACGTGCTGGCTAAACAGCCACCAGACAGCATCATCTTGATCGATCGCTGGTACCCGTCAGATGCCGCGTTTCGCCGGACAGTCCCGTTTGCAGAAATTCTACAGTTGAACATTGATCGAAACGTGCGAGTGCCAGACCTGCATGTCGGGGTTGTCACCGCGCCTGATATTTCATGGGCGAGAGCAGCGGCACGACGGCGTGGACTGAGCAGTACTGTGATCCATAAGCTGGAAGAACATGTCGCTTGTACCAATGCGTTCGAGCGAGCGATTGCAGATCACGGCTGGGTTTTATGCCGTAATGAAGGAACGATCGAAGACGCAACGATGCAGGTAGTTTCTGAGATCTATAGAGTCCTTCGATGCCCGTAGGCGAAGTTCGCTGAGAGGCCGTCGGAAGAAGTTCCACTCAGACACATCATTTAACATAATATACATTACACGTAACAATGTGTTTCGAGATCAGCCCGGTTGCACGCAGATTTTGAAGCGCTGATTCCCCCTTGATCCTCAATCTCTCGTCAGTTGCTCAATCAATCCTCCATGCTCTGGAAATTCTTCGCTGAGCTTTTTCCTGTCGCCCATTTCCATGTCCGCAAAATGAAACTCTGGTGTTACCGCTTCACTGATCAAACCGAATCCCGTCGATCCCTTCATCAACCGCGAAGCTTTCCAGATGCCACCTGGTACATGCAGCTGCAAACATTCTCCGGCCAAAACGTCGCTGCCCATCACGACAGTTTTTAATGTGCCGTCCGGGAAAATCAGGCTGTACTCAATGGCGTCGCCCAGGTGGTAGTAATGCATGATGTCGGATCGGTTCAGGTGAAACTGGCCGACGGGCGAATCTGTGGTCAACAGGTAATAGATCGAGCTCATCGTGTAACGTGGACCACCAATCGTCTCGACCAAAGGCTGTTGATCAGCCTGATAGGTTCTTCGGTAGTAGCCACCTTCGACATGCGGTTCAAGGTTAAGCGCGATCACGAGTGCTTCACTGTTTAGCTGCAATGGCTGCTCCGAATGCCGTGATGGCAAATAGCTATACTAAATAGCCCTTTAGTTAAGTTAATCAATAATCACACTGCACCGGTGTTCACCACTCGCGCGGTTCGAATGAACAATGCACGCACTTTTTCCCAGAAATTTCCCCCCAGTACAAAAAAGCTGCCGATCAACATCAAGTCGCCCAACGCCTGGAGCTGCCAGATGTTTGGCCTGAGTCCAGGCCAGATGCTGTCTACGTAGGGCTCCAGAAATGCCGAAATCAGCGGCAGACAAAACATCACGACACCAATCCGATGACGCCACGGCCCAACTTCGGTGTCGGTTGCCGGTGCCAGTTTAGACACGTAGCCAAATACAGTGCTTTTAAGCTGCTGAAACCCCGCCTTGCCCATGACAGCAATGACGATAATCAACAGCACTTTGTTACTGATAAACAGGACGCCGGTCAGCGCGGCGATCTTGGAACCCGGCATGTCGGTTGCCGCCATGATCGGCACCAACAGCCAGGAGCCGAGCATCAGACAAATGATCGCGATGCCCAGTTTGAATCGCCATCCAGCGGTATGGGGTGCATTCATGGCTGTCGTACCTGTTAAAAGGGTCAGATGTTTGGACAGCTTAGCAGTCAGTTGATCATTTGGACGTCTATGCTCCTGTGAACTTCCTTGGCTGGAAAACATGCATGCATCTGACGCGATCGGGACAACTGTTGCTGCTGGGTGTGCTCGGCTTGAGTGGCTGCGTACGTCTGGGGCCGGATTTTCAGTCGCCGAAGCCCACGTGGATCGAGCACTGGAGCTCCCCTGCCCTTGAGCAATCCAGTCAACGCAGCCTGAACCCGGATTTGCGTCAGTGGTGGCAAGTCTTCGGCGATCCCGTCCTCGATCGCCTGATTGCCGAAGCGGATACGAACAATTCAGATCTGAAAATCGCCGGTCTGCGGGTCATGGAGGCTCGTGCGCAATTGGGGATTGCCCAAAGCGGACGCTATCCGCAACTGCAGCAAGCCAGCGCCGACAGTCTGTACTTCAACCGCCGACAATCCGGCGGGAACAATCCTCAGGACAGTCATTTCTGGCAGCACAGTGCCGGGTTCGACATTGGCTGGGAGCTGGACTTCTGGGGGCGTTTCAGCCGAGCGATCGAGTCGGCCGATGCCAGTTACTTCGCCGCCCAGGCCAACTATGAAGACGTGCTCGTGCTGCTGCGCGCGCAGCTGGCGGATACGTACTTTTCGTTGCGCACCACCGAGGCACGCTTGCGGGTTGCAAGGGAAAACGCCAAACAGCAAAAGCGTAACTTCGAGATCACCGAAAAGCTGTTCAACAGCGGCCAACAAGCCGAACTCGACTTGCAGCAAGCCAGGACACAATACCTGGGCACCCTGAGCACCATCCCCAGCTTCGAGGATCAGTTGCTGCGCACGCGCAATGCGTTGGCGGTGTTGATTGGCCAGCCTCCCGGTGCGCTACCGCAACTCATCGACAATGAAGGACTGATCCCGCTGGTCGACCGCGCCGTGCTGCAGGACGTCCCGGCCAATCTGCTGCTGCGACGCCCCGATGTGCGCGCCGCAGAACTGAATGTCGCGGCCCAGTCGGCCTTGATCGGTGTCGCCGAAAGCGATTTCTACCCGTCGCTGACCTTATTGGGCAGCATCGTCTGGTCGGCCGACACGCTCAATGGCACCTCGAGAAGTCTGGACTTGATCGGTGGCCCCAGCCTGCGCTGGAACCTGTTCGACCATGGCCAGATCAGCAACAACGTGCGCGTGCAGGATGCGCGGTTGCAGCAGTTGATCGAGGCTTACCGCGACAAGGTTCGCCAGGCGGCTCGCGAGGCAGATGACGCCGCCAATGGGCTGATCAAATCCCTGGAGCGTGAAAGCATCCTGCGTGAGGCTGAAGTCGCCGCCAAACGTTCGTTGGTGCTGGCGAGCGCCCAGTATCGCGAAGGCTATTCCGACTTTCAGCGGGTGCTGGACGCGCAACGCGCATTGCTGGAGCAACAGGACAATTACCTGGTCAGCCGCAGCAATGCCGTGAGCAATGTGATCGCGCTGTATAAGGCGCTGGGCGGCGGTTGGTACAGCGCCCAGCCGATCGTTGATCCGGCCACCCGCCAGGACATGAAAAAACGCACGGACTGGGGCGATTTACTGGATGAGCCCACAGCCGCCCAAAAAGGTAATGGACCATGAGTGATGTCGCGCAACCCTCCCCTGAGGCGCCCTCCTCCAAGGCGCCGGAACCGCCTGCCGACCCGGCGAAAAAAGGGCTCAAGTGGGTGCTGCTGTTGATCCTCCTGAGCCTGGCCTGGTATCTGTTGGCCGACCGATACACGCCTTATACGCAACAGGCTCGGGTCGGTGCCTTTGTCATTCCGGTGGCCGCGGAAGTGGCCGGTCGGGTCATTCGCGTCAACGTGCGCAACAATCAGGACGTGAAGGCGGGAGACGTGCTGTTCGAGGTCGATCCTCAGCCTTATCAGATTGCTGTCGACCGTGCGCGCGCAGACCTTGAGTCGACACGTCGCCAGATTGGCGCCAGTACCGCCGGCATTGCCTCGGCCCAGGCCAATTTGCGCGCCGCGCAAGCCAACGAACTCAAGGCTCGCCAGGACAATCAGCGCCTTGAAGGTTTGTACCGCGATGACCCCGGGACCATTTCCGTGCGCCTGCTCGAAGTGTCTCGGGCCAACCGCGAACAAGCGGTCAGCCAGGTCGCCGCTGCCCGTGCCGAAGTCCAGCGCGCGCGTGAGCAGGAAGGTGGCAGCGAGGAAGAGAACGCCTTGCTGCGTAGCGCCGCCACCGCGTTGTCGAAAGCCGAACTGGATCTGGCCAATACGCAGATTCGTGCGCGTTCGGCCGGTTTGATCACCGACCTGCGCACTGACGCCGGGCAGTTCGCTGCCGTTGGTACTCCGGTGATGACACTGATCGCGATCCACGATGTCTGGATCAGCGCGGACATGACCGAAAACAACCTCGGCCGGGTCAGGGTCGATACGCCGGTGGCAATCGTTCTGGATGCGCTGCCGGGCGAGGTGTTCGACGGGCGCGTGCGCAGTGTCGGTTACGGCGTCAGTGTCGGTCAGACGCCGCCACCCGGTACGTTGCCCACTGTGCAAAACAGCCGCGACTGGCTGCGCCCGGCGCAACGCTTTCCAGTGATCATCGAGTTTTCCGAAGCGTCGATGGCCAAACTGCAAGACAGTCGCGCCATTCGTACCGGCGGTCAGGCTGAAGTCATGGCGTTCCCCACCGAGGGCAATCCGTTGAATCCACTCGGCCGCTTGTTTGTGGGCCTGATGAGCTGGCTGTCGTATGCCTACTGAGCGCACGCCCCGGGAGCAGCGCGCATTGCGCCTGGCCACCGGCACCGCGATGTGCCTGGCGGCCAGTTTCGGTTTGGGATTGCCGATTCCGTTCATTGCGCCGGTGCTGGCATTGTTGCTGCTCGCCAGCGTCAATCGTGCGCTGCCGTTTAAGGCTGGACTGGCGCTCGCGCTGATCGCAATGTTGACCACCGGCGTCGGCCTGTTGCTGATTCCGATCCTGCGTTATTACCCGGTCAGCGGCGTGCTGTTGATCGGCGTGTGCCTGTTTCTGGTGTTTCGTTTTGGACTGCGCGGCGGCAACAATTTGATCGTCACTTTCCTGGTGATCGGCCTGACCATGATTTCCTCGGCCGGTGTCGCCGAGTTCGATCTCGCGGCGACGGTCATCGGGGCGCTGGTCAAAGGATTGCTGCTGGCCGTGATGGTGGTCGGGCTGAGTCATTGGCTGTTTCCTGAGCCTGCCAACGCACCGTCGCCGCCAGGAGCGCCGCCGATGCCGGCCGAAGAAGTCAGTCGCGTGGCGCTGCGTGCAACCCTGATTGTGCTGCCGGCGTTTTTACTGGCATTGATCGATCCGGCAAGCTATCTGCCGATCATCCTGAAGGCGGTCGGCCTGGGTCAGCAGAGTTCCACCACAGCCCGCAACGCCGGTCGCGAACTGGTCGGTTCGACCCTGCTCGCCGGTGTGCTGGCGGTGCTGTTCTGGAGTGCACTCAGCCTGTTTGTGCACCTCTGGATGTTTTTTCTGTGGATGCTGCTGTTCGGTCTGATCATTGCGCGCAAGCTCTACGCGCTGAGCCCGACAAGTTTAACTCCGGGGTTCTGGCTCAACAGCCTGATCACGATGATCATTCTGCTGGGCCAGTCGGTGCAGGACAGCATCGCAGGCAAGGACGTCTACACCGCGTTCGCCGTGCGCATGGGACTGTTCATTCTGGTGACGCTGTATGCCTACCTGATGGTGTATCTGCTGGATCAGCGACCGCCAAAACACGCTCAGGGATTGACCTGATACCCCTTACCTTGCAGGCAACTGGTATAGGCCGTCGAGCTGGTCGATGCGGCGGTTTTCTGCTGCGCCCGGCGCTCCTGGCGTTGACGCGAGCCACCGACCACCGCACCCGCCGCAGCCGTCTCTTTGGCGCGATTCTGCCGATAATCCTGCTTTACATCGTCATCGACGCGGTCATAAAACTCGTCGTGCTGGCGCCCGCGAACCTGCGCTCCAGCCGCTCCTGCAGCGGCACCGACCGCCGCGCCTTTCAGGCGGCCACCGGATGTTGGCTGCGTCGATGAACTCTGACTGGCGGCCACGTTGTGGCACTCATTGATGTCCAGCTGTGTCTGTTGCGAGTTCTGCCCTTTCATCGGCACAACCGTTTCTGCCCGACTCTGAGTAGCGACAACCGACAGCGCGAGACACAGGCCAATGCAAGACAACCTGTTCATGAAAACCTCCTGGCATTTTTCTCAGCCATCAAGAGTGTAGATCACCCCCGCTCCCCCTCCTCCGACGGGTGACTGACGGCCCTCACTACACACCGGCTTCGGGTCATGCACGCCGAGAATTTGTGCGCCCTGTGCTGATATGTTTATTTTCACACTGTTGCAATATGAAATAAAACGCGTCAATTATAGCTGCACACATTTCAGGGACTGCGACATCGCCAGATCGGACGGCTTCTACCCGAACCACCCAAACGCCCCTTCAAGGAGTCAACAAAATGAACAAAAGAGCACTTCTAGGCGCCATGGCACTGTGCGCAACAAGCTTCCTGGCGCATGCCGACGAAGACAGCCTGCGTATCGGTATCGAAGCCGCTTACCCTCCCTTCTCCTTCAAGACACCGGAGGGCAACGTCAGCGGTTTCGACTACGACATCGGCAATGCCCTGTGCGAAGAAATGAAGATCAAATGCGAGTGGGTCATCCAGGAGTTCGACGGCATGATCCCGTCACTCAAAGTGCGCAAGATCGACGCCGTGCTGTCGTCGATGTCGATTACCGAAGACCGGATGAAGTCGGTCGACTTCAGCAAAAAGTACTACCACACGCCGGGCAAGTTCGCGATGAAGGCCGGCAACGTGATCAACGACCCGCTGATTGATCTCAAAGGCAAGAAAGTCGGCGTGCAACGCGCCTCGACTTACGACCGTTTCGCCACCGAACAACTGGCGGAACGCGGGATCGAGGTGGTGCGCTATTCCTCGCAGAATGAGGCGTTCCTCGACCTGGCGTCGGGCCGTCTGGACGCGACGCTGGCCGACATCGTCAACACCAACGAAAGCTTTATCAAAACCGCGGCGGGCAAGGATTTCGCCCTGGTAGGGCCGGACATCAACGACCCGAAATACTTCGGTCGGGGCGCCGGGATCGCGGTGCGTAAAGGTGACAGTGCCAACGTTGCCCGCCTGAGTGCCGCCATTGACGCCATCCGCGAAAATGGCAAGTACCAGCAAGTGATGAGCAAGTACTTCGCGTTCGATATCTACGGCGAATAAGCCTTCACCCGCCACTCTGGCGCCGGCCCCCGGGCAGGCGTCGCTTTGGGCTTGTTTGCGCGCCTCACCGCGCTCGCTTGAGGAACTTCATCATGCTTCACGGCTACGGATCGAGCATTCTCGATGGCGCCTGGCTGACCGTTAACCTGGCCCTGACTTCCATGGCCATGGCGATAGCATTGGGTCTGCTGGGAGCGGCCTTTCGTTTGTCGCCACAGAAATGGCTGGCGATGCTGGGCGAAAGTTATACCACCCTGATTCGGGGCATTCCCGACCTGGTGTTGATCCTGCTGATTTTCTACGGCGGCCAGGATCTGGTGAACCGCGTCGCTCTTGCGCTCGGTTACACCCGCTATATCGATATCAATCCCTTTATCGCCGGTGTCTGCACCATGGGTTTCATTTTTGGTGCCTACCTGTCGGAAACCTTTCGCGGCGCCTTTATGGCGATCCCAAAAGGCCAGGCCGAGGCTGGTGCCGCTTATGGCATGAGGGGCGCGCAGGTGTTCTGGCGAATTCTGGTGCCGCAGATGATTCGTTTCGCCCTTCCCGGCTTCACCAACAACTGGCTGGTGCTGACCAAATCCACCGCGCTGATATCGGTCATCGGCTTGCAGGACATGATGTTCAAAGCCAAGAACGCTGCGGACGCCACCCACCAGCCGTTTACCTTTTTCCTCGCGGTGGCGGCGCTCTATCTGATGCTGACCAGCCTGTCATTGCTGGTGCTGCGCTATCTGGAAAAACACTACTCGGTCGGCATCAAAGCCGCCGAACTGTGATGGGGAGCAACCAATGATGCTCGACTACAACCTGATCTGGGAAAACCTGCCGCTGTATTTCAACGGCATCCTGGTGACGCTGAAAGTGCTGCTGATTTCCCTGGCCTTCGGCCTGGTCCTGGCCGTTCCGCTGGCGCTGATGCGGGTGTCTCGATCGCCGCTGATCAACTTTCCGGCCTGGCTTTACACCTACGTGATCCGCGGCACGCCCATGCTGGTGCAGTTGTTCCTGATCTATTACGGCCTGGCGCAGTTCGAATCGGTACGCCAAAGCGCGCTCTGGCCCTACCTGTCCAGTGCCACCTTTTGCGCGTGCCTGGCCTTCGCGATCAACACCAGTGCCTACAGCGCGGAGTTGCTGGCCGGCAGTTTAAAGGCCACGGCTCACGGCGAGATCGAAGCGGCCAAAGCCATGGGCATGTCACGCGTGACGTTGTACCGCCGCATTCTGCTGCCGTCGGCCTTGCGCCGGGCGCTGCCGCAGTACAGCAACGAAGTGCTGATGATGCTGCAAACCACCAGCCTGGCGTCGATCGTCACGCTGGTGGATATCACCGGGGCCGCGCGAACAGTCAGTTCGCGGTTCTACCTGCCGTTCGAGGCGTTCATCACTGCCGGCCTTATCTACCTGGCCCTGACCTTCATCCTGGTTCGTCTGTTCAAGTTGGCCGAGTGCCGCTGGCTGGCATACCTGGCACCGCGCAAGCATTAAGGAGCTGTTATGGAGCACATTGAATACCTGTTGCCGTGGAGTGCTTCGGGCACCGAGCGGCGCCTGTCACTGTTTCGCTTTGGCAGCGGGCCGCGCAAGGCTTACATCCAGGCCTCACTGCATGCCGACGAGTTGCCGGGGATGCGTGTGGCGGTGGAACTCAAACGTCGTCTGCGAGTACTGGAAGAGCAAGGTCGCCTGAACGGGGTCGTCGAGTTGGTGCCGATGTCCAACCCCATCGGCATCGCCCAGATGTTCCAGGCGACCCATCAAGGTCGCTTCGAGTTCTCCAGCGGCAAGAATTTCAATCGTGATTTCCCGGAGTTGACCGAAGCCGTAGCCGCATTGGTGAAAGGCCAACTGGGCGCCGACGCCGACGTCAACACCGCGCTGATCCGCCGCGCAATGGCCGATGTCCTCGCCGACATACCGCCAGCCACTTCGGAACTCGATGGCCTGCGGCGCCTGCTGTTGCGGCATGCGTGTGACGCCGACGTGGTGCTGGACCTGCACTGCGATTTCGAATCAATCATGCTGCTTTATGCCATGCCGCAACACTGGCCACGCTTGCGCTCATTGGCCGCACGCCTGGGCGCCGGTGCCGCCCTGCTGGCCGAAGATGCTGGCGGCAGTGCCTTCGATGAAGCCTGTGCGATTCCTTGGTTACGCCTGGCCGAGCTGTTTCCCGAAGCGGCCATCCCGATGGCGTGCGTGGCCACGACCATCGAATTGCGTGGCATGGCCGACACCGAGCGCGAGCAATGTGTCGACAGCGCCGAGGCCATTCTTGGCTATCTCGCCGAACAAGGCCTGATCAGCGGTGACTGGCCCCAGGCCCCGATATCCGCTTGTGAAGCAACGCCATTCGCCGGGACGCAATACGCCTACGCGCCGCACCCTGGTGTGGTGAGTTTCCTGCAACCGCTGGGCGCCCGGGTCAAGGTTGGCGACCCACTGTTTGAAGTGCTTGATCCGCTGAACGATCGCCACAGCATCGTGCGCGCCAGCACCGACGGCATCCTTTATGCCCGCGAACGTCTGCGTTTTGCCCAACCCGGTTTGTGGCTGGCCAAAGTCGCCGGCACCCGCCTGATTCGCCAGGGCCGCTTACTCAGCGACTGACACCAGAGAGTGAACAGAATGTACAAACTTGAAATCCAGAACCTGCACAAAAGCTACGGCACCCACGAAGTGCTCAAGGGCGTATCCCTGGAAGCGAAAGCGGGCGACGTCATAAGCATCATCGGTTCCAGCGGCTCAGGCAAAAGCACCTTCCTGCGCTGCATCAACCTGCTGGAACAGCCAAACGCGGGCAACATCGTGCTCAATGGCGAGCAGCTCAAACTGGTGAACAACAAACTCGGTGGCCTGAAGGCTGCCGAACCCCGGCAGTTGCAGCGCATGCGTTCGCGACTGTCGATGGTGTTTCAGCACTTCAATCTCTGGTCGCACATGAGTGCCCTTGAAAACGTCATGGAAGCCCCGGTGCATGTGCAGGGGCTGGGCAAGAAAGAAGCGCGGGAAAAGGCCGAGCATTACTTGAACAAAGTCGGCGTGGCGCACCGCATGAACGCGTGGCCGGCGCATATGTCGGGTGGCGAGCAGCAGCGCGTAGCGATCGCACGTGCGTTGGCCATGGAACCGGAAGTGATGCTGTTCGATGAACCGACGTCGGCACTCGACCCCGAGCTGGTCGGCGAAGTGCTGAAGGTCATGCAGGACCTCGCTCAGGAAGGCCGCACCATGGTGGTGGTGACCCACGAAATGGGTTTTGCCCGGGAAGTCTCCAATCAACTGGTGTTCCTGCATAAGGGCCTGGTCGAAGAGCGCGGTGATCCGCGTGAGGTGCTGGTAAAACCACAGTCCGAACGGCTGCAACAGTTTTTGGCCGGCAGCTTGAAGTAATCCGCGCGTTTGCGTCACCGACCCTCGCCCTTGCGCTGCACGCCGAGGGTCGGCTTCGGATACACTCGCGCCAACCTCATGCCAGGCCTTCTCTAATTCTCAGGAAATGTTGAGCCGGATATGCCGACCCCATCGAAAGACACCACGGTCTATGCCGCGCCGGTCATGCGCAAACTGGCGGAAACCGTTTCCGAATTGCCGCCGTCACTGCGCAAGGTGGCCGACTTCATTCTGCGCCACCCGCTGAAGGCGGCGACGCTGACCATTGAAGAGATGGCTCACGTCACGTCCACCTCACCCGCAGCGGTAAACCGCCTGGCCAAAGCCCTGAACCTCGGTGGCTACACCGGCATGAAGGCCGAGCTGGTGGCGACGTTGCAGCAAATGGTCTCGCCCGTCGACAAGCTGCGCAACGAACTGGCGCATCGCCCCGACGGCGCGTTTGGGCTGCAGGAACAAATCCAGAGCGCCACCAGTAACCTGGCGACGGCGGCGACCAACAACCATGAAGACACGTTTGAAGCGTTCGTCACCAGCCTGATCAACGCACGAAAAATCTACATTCTTGGATTTGGCAACAGCGTCTATTTTGCCGGCCTTGCCGCCTCGACGCTGATGCCGTTCTGTGCGGACGCCACCGCCATCAGCATGGAGGGCGGTAACGAAAACGCCGCTTACCGTCTGGCCGCCATTACCGACCAGGACGTCTTGCTGGCGATTGCCCTGCCGCGTTACTCGCTCGATACCCTGCAACTCGCCCGCTTCGCCCATGAACGCGGGGCCAAAGTGCTGGCAATCACCGATTCGCCTGCGTCGCCGCTGACCAGCGTTGCCGATCACGTTCTGTTCGCCCCGGCCGATCACCCGGTCATGACCAGTTCCAACATCGCCGTACTCGCCTTGATCGAAGGGTTGGTCGCAGGGGTGATGGCGCGCAACAAGGAAGCCGTCAAACTGGCGACCGAGTTGACCGAAAGCGTCATGGCTTATCTGCACATCCCCGGCAGCACTAAATCGCCCAAAGCAACCAAGCCACGCTGAGCAGTGATCGGCTCAGCGGCTTGATGCCCGGCCGGTTTTACGCGCGAGGGTCTGACTGGGAAGCTCTTTGAACAACGCTCGGTAGCTGCTGGAAAACCGCCCCAAATGCCAGAACGACCACTGCATCGCCACTTCGGCCACGGTGGTTTCCATAGGCGAGCGATTCAGCAGTTCGCGGTGCGCGCTGTTGAGTCGGCGCAGACGCAGCCAATGGGTCGGTGTCATGCCGGTGTACGCCTTGAACGCGTGCTGCAACTGACGCAATGACACCCCGGCAACCCGGGAAAGCTCCAGCAGGTTCAGGGTTTCTTCCGGGGAATCGGCCGCCCATTCACCAATGCGCTTCATCACCGCCCGCTCTTCAGCGCGGCGCTGCAAACCGCCGCGATCCAGGCAGACCGAGGCGTTGTCGAGGATGTACAGGCAGTCTTCCAGCAACTGCTGGGTCAAGGCTTCTTTGCTCGGCGGATCGAGGGTTTGCGCCAACCGGGTCAAGGTCCCGCTCAGCCAGCGGCTGAACAGCGCGTTCTGCCCCGAATTCAGCGGCGCCATGAACAATCCTTCGAGCCTGGCGACATTCAGACCGTGACGCTGAACGAACTCCGGCCCGAACACCACGGCAATTTCCTGGTAGTTCTCTGGCGTGATCCAGATGTTGCGGCTTTCTTCATTCAGCACGTACAGCGCGTTGTCACTGCGATCGAAACAGAACGCCAGTGCTCCCTCGGGCGCGCTGAAATTCTGCTCGACCCGGGTGTTCATGTGTTCTTCGTAAATCTCTACGCCCTGCAGGTCGAGGTAACGCACCCGCCCGGCGAAATGCCCCGGCGACATCTGCTGGTAATGCTGGACCCAACCAGGTGTGGCGCGGATTTGCTCGGCGACATCGGCGGTATCGAACGCTTGGACCTGTAATGGATTGCACGCTGTCATGGGTGACCTTACGCACTCGTTTGGTGCGTTTTGGTGCTGCTGAAAGTGGATAGATGGAACGTCAAGGCTCGCCCAAGATAGTCGTCAACGCGTCCCAGGGGAAGTGTGTGGCGGATGAAACCACCCTCCCCGGCGTTAATAAAACCAATAACGAGGTCTTTATGAATGTCCCTTTCGATCAGCTGCTCACGTGGCTGAAAGATCACAAGATTACCGAAGTCGAGTGTGTCGTCAGCGACCTGACCGGCATTGCACGCGGCAAAATTGCGCCCACCAACAAGTTCCTGCATGAGCGAGGCATGCGCCTGCCGGAAAGTGTGCTGTTGCAAACGGTAACCGGGGACTTTGTCGACGACGACATCTACTACGACCTGCTCGACCCGGCCGACATCGACATGGTGTGCAAGCCGGTTTCCGATGCGGTGTACGTGATCCCATGGGCCATCGAGCCCACCGCAATCGTGATCCACGACACCTTCGACAAGTTCGGCAACCCGATCGAACTGTCGCCGCGCAACGTGCTGAAGAAAGTCTTGCAGTTGTACACCGACAAAGGCTGGAAGCCGATTGTCGCGCCGGAAATGGAGTTTTACCTGACCCAGCGCTGCGAAGACCCGGACTTGCCGCTCAAAGCGCCGATGGGCCGTTCGGGCCGTGCGGAAAGTGGGCGTCAGTCGTTTTCCATCGACGCCGCCAACGAATTCGACCCGCTGTTTGAAGACGTCTACGACTGGTGCGAATTGCAAGGCCTGGACCTCGACACGCTGATCCACGAAGACGGCCCGGCGCAGATGGAAATCAACTTCCGTCATGGCGACGCGCTGGACCTGGCCGACCAGATCACGGTGTTCAAACGCACGATGCGCGAGGCAGCGCTCAAGCATAACGTTGCGGCGACGTTCATGGCCAAGCCGATTGGCGACGAGCCGGGCAGCGCCATGCACATTCACCAGAGTGTGGTGGACATCGCCACCGGCCAGCCGATCTTCGCCAATTCCGACGGGCAGATGAGCGAGCTGTTCCTGCATTACATCGGCGGCCTGCAGAAATACATCCCCAAAGTTCTGCCGATGTTTGCGCCCAACGTGAACTCGTTCCGCCGTTTCCTGCCTGACACCTCGGCACCGGTGAACGTCGAGTGGGGTGAGGAAAACCGTACCGTGGGCCTGCGTGTGCCGACCTCCAGCCCTGAGGCGATGCGCGTGGAAAACCGCTTGCCCGGCGCCGATGCCAACCCGTATCTGGCCATCGCCGCCAGCCTGCTGTGCGGTTACCTCGGCATGGTCGAACGCATCGAGCCGAGCGCTGCGGTACAGGGCCGGGCCTACGAACGACGCAACCTGCGCCTGCCGATCACCATCGAAGACGCGCTGACGCAGATGGAAGAATGCGAAACCATCGAGCGTTATCTGGGCAGCAAGTTTGTCCGCGGTTATGTCGCGGTCAAGCGTGCCGAGCACGAGAACTTCAAACGGGTGATCAGCTCGTGGGAACGGGAGTTTTTGCTTCTTAGTGTCTGAAAACCACACGTCATATGAGATCACGCTGCCCCTGTAGGAGCCAGCTTGCTGGCGATAGCGCTGTGTCAGGCGTCATCAATGTTGCTTGATGCGCCGCCATCGCCGGCAAGCCGGCTCCTACAGAGGGACAGGAACGCTCAGGAAAACCCCCAATAACTCCAAGAGGTGTCGATATGCGTCTATTGAAATCCGTGGTCCCGGTCGCGCTGGCCCTGCTGTTCAGCGCTGTTGCCCAGGCTCAACCACAGGTCAGCGTCTACAACTGGACCGATTACATCGGCGAAACCACCCTCGCCGACTTCCAGGCCAAATCCGGAATCAAGGTGATCTACGACGTTTTCGACTCCAACGAAACCCTGGAGGGCAAACTGCTCGCCGGTCGTACCGGGTATGACGTGGTGGTGCCGTCCAACCACTTCCTCGCGCGCCAGGTGAAGGCCGGCGCGTTCCTCAAGCTGGATCGCGCACAGCTGCCGAACTTCAAGAACCTCGACCCGAAACTGCTGGCGCTACTGGAGAAAAACGATCCGGGCAACGAGCATTCGGTGCCTTACCTGTGGGGCACCAATGGCATCGGCTACAACGTCGACAAGGTCAAGCAAGTGCTGGGCATCGATCACATCGACTCCTGGGCCGTGCTGTTCGAACCGGAAAATATCAAGAAGCTCAGCCAGTGTGGCGTGTCGATGATGGACTCGGCGGATGAAGTCTTCCCCGCGATCCTCAACTACATGGGCATGGACCCGCGCAGCGAAAATCCCGAGGACTACAAGAAGGCCGAGGCCAAGTTGCTGAGCATCCGGCCTTACATCACTTACTTCCACTCATCCAAGTACGTGTCGGACCTGGCCAACGGCGACATCTGCGTGGCGTTCGGTTATTCCGGCGACGTGTTCCAGGCCGCCAACCGCGCCAAGGAAGCCAAGAACGGCGTGAACATCGCCTACGCGATTCCGAAGGAAGGCAGCAACCTGTGGTTCGATTTGCTGGCGATTCCTGCCGACGCCAGTAATACGAAGGAGGCGCACGCCTTCATCAACTACCTGCTCGACCCACAAGTGATCGCCAAGGTCAGCGCCTCGGTCGGTTACGCCAACCCCAACCCGGCCGCCAAACAATTCATGGACCCTGAGTTGGTGAACAATCCCGAGGTTTACCCGCCTCAGGAAGTGCTAGACAAACTCTACATCTCGACCACCCCGCCCCAGGCGATCATGCGGCTGATGACCCGTTCCTGGAGCAAAGTGAAGTCCAACAAATGAATCAGTACAACCATGAACATGCGCGCTCCTATTACGCGGCATCGGCCCATACGCTGACGCCCTTCCCTGCGCTGGAAGAGGACCTTGTCGCCGATGTCTGCGTGATCGGCGGCGGGTTTACCGGGGTCAATACGGCCATCGAACTGGCTCAGCGCGGGCTCTCGGTGATTTTGCTGGAAGCGCGGCGGATCGGCTGGGGCGCCAGCGGGCGCAACGGTGGCCAGTTGATCCGCGGCATTGGCCATGACGTCAGCGGTTTCGCCCGGCACGTCGGTGTAGAAGGCGTGCGTTACCTGGAGCGCGCGGGGACCGAATCGGTGGAACTGGTGGGCAAGCGCATCCGCGAGCACGGTATCGATTGCGACCTGCGCTGGGGTTTTTGCGAACTGGCCAACACCAAGGCACAGTTCGCGGCGTTCAAGGCCGAGCAGGAAGGCCTTGTCGAGTCGGGTTACGCCCATGAGACGCGCTTGGTCGGGCCGGAGCAGATCCGTGAACACGTGGTGAACTCAGGCGTGTATGCCGGTGGCCTGGTGGACATGGGCTCGGGGCATTTGCACCCGCTCAATCTGGTGCTTGGTGAGGCTCGACTGGCGCGATCGCTTGGGGTGCAGATCTTCGAACAAAGCCCGGTGCTGGAGTTGATTCATGGCAATACCGTGCAGGTGCGTTGTGCCGGGGGCACGGTGCGCGCAGGCAGTTTGGTGCTGGCATGTAACGCGCATCTGGACGAACTCGAACCGAAGCTCAGCGGCAAGGTGCTTCCGGCGGGCAGCTACATCATCGCCACCGAGCCTTTGGCGCCTGACGTCGCAACGCAGTTGATCCCGCAGAACCTGGCGCTGTGCGACCAGAAAGTCGGTCTGGATTACTACCGGCTCTCGGCGGACCGGCGTTTGCTGTTCGGCGGTGCCTGCCATTATTCCGGGCGTGATCCGGCAGACATTGCCGCCTACATGCGCCCGCAAATGCTCAAGGTGTTCCCGCAACTGGCCGATGTGCGCATTGATTATCAATGGGGCGGCAAGATTGGTATCACCGCCAATCGCTTCCCGCAGGTCGGGCGCTTGAGTCAGCATCCGAACGTGTTCTACGCACAGGGTTATTCCGGTCACGGCCTGAACGTGACCCATTGGTGCGCCAAACTGCTGGGCGAAGCGATTCACGCCGGGCACAGCCAAGGCTTTGACGTATTCAGCGCCGTGCCCCACATGACCTTCCCCGGCGGCCCGAAGCTGCGCTCGCCGCTGCTGGCCCTCGGCATGTTCTGGTATCGCCTGCGCGAAATCCTCGGCTAAAACACCCACTCCTTGCTGGCGATGGCGCCCTCAACATAGCCGCAAACCTCAAGGCCCAATCGCCAGCAAGCCGGCTCCTACAATGGTCGTGCGCAGCCGATCCACCAGGTAAACACCAAACCCTGTAGGAGCTGGCTTGCCAGCGATGGCGCCCGCAAGATCACCGCAAGTCTCAAGGCCCAATCGCCGGCAAGCCGGCTCCTACAATATCCGTGCACAGCCGATCCACCGGGCAAACACCAAACCCTGTAGGAGCTGGCTTGCCAGCGATGGCGCCCGCAAGATCACCGCAAGTCTCAAGGCCCAATCGCCGGCAAGCCGGCTCCTACAATATCCGTGCACAGCCGATCCACCGGGCAAACACCAAACCCTGTAGGAGCTGGCTTGCCAGCGATGGCGCCCGCAAGATCACCGCAAGTCTCAAGGCCCAATCGCCGGCAAGCCGGCTCCTACAATGGCCGTGCACAGCCGATCCACCGGGTAAACACCAAACCCTGTAGGAGCCGGCTTGCTGGCGATGGCGGCCGAAAGATCAGTGCAGGACTCAAGGCCCGATCGCCAGCAAACCGGCTCTTAGTCCGCCTTTTAATTTGCTCAATCGCAAGGCACTTCTATATTGAGGATGTGCTCTGACTTTCCTGCCTCCTGGCGAGTGCGGCCTATGGCTACGACTGACCAACTGATCATCTGCGAGCACTGCGACTGCGTGTATCAAAAAGTCACGCTCGCCAAACATCAGAAAACCCTCTGTACGCGCTGCGGCGGCGTGCTTCAGCGCTATAACGGTCTGACGGTGGAGCAGCGGCTGGCGCTGACCGTCACCGCGCTGATGCTGTGGATTTTCGCCAATTTCTACCCGGTCATGAGCATCAGCCTGCAAGGCCTGAAAAACAGCGCGACGCTGTGGGATTCGGTGCAGGCCCTGAGTCTGGGGCCGATTACCTTCATCGCGATGGTGGCGGCGATCGCCATGATCATCGCGCCGATTTTCCAGTTGCTGCTGCTGATCTGGGTCCTGAGTTTTGCCCTCGCCTCCCGTCGTTCGCCGGGTTTCAAATTCTGTATGCGCTGGCTGGAAACCCTGCGGCCCTGGAGCATGCTGGAAGTCTGCCTGCTGGGGGCGATGGTCGCGGTGATCAAGCTCGCCGGGTTGCTCGACGTCCTGCCCGGCATCGGCCTGTTCGCCCTGGCCATTCTCAGCCTGATGATGATCCGCGTCGCCGGGCGCGATGTCCGTGAACTGTGGGATGTCTTATGAACACGCCACCGGTCGCCAGCGAACTCAACCTGTGTCTCTGCCACAGCTGCGGCCTGGCCTGTGACATGACCGGCGAACCCCACGAATGCGAACGCTGCGGTGCGCCGCTGCATCGGCGCAAAACCAACGCCCTGACCCGAACCTGGGCCTACTTGATCACATCGTTGGTGTTTTACATCCCGGCCAATGTGTTGCCGGTGATGAACACCAAAATGGTCGGCAGCGGCGCGGACAGCACAATCATGGGCGGTGTGCTGGATTTCTGGCAGCACGGCGCCTGGGACATCGCCCTGATCATTTTCATTGCCAGCATCGCGGTGCCGGGCATCAAGTTCGTCGCCCTGACGTTGTTGCTGGTGACCGTTCAGCGCGACAGTGATTGGGCGCGCAAAGAGCGCTCAAAAATGTACCGTTTCGTCGAGCTCATCGGTTATTGGTCGATGCTCGACGTGATCGTGGTCGCCCTGGTGGCTTCGTTGGTGAAGTTCCAGGCGCTGGCCGATATCGAACCGCGCGCGGGCATTCTGTTTTTTGGTCTGGTGGTGGTGTTCACCATGCTGTCGGCGATGAGTTTCGACCCACGTCTGATCTGGGATCAGCAACATTCCGAAAACGAGGAGGTCATGGATGAAGTCTCAAGCCGCTGACGGGCCGCAAGCTCCCGGACAGGCCCCCATCAAGACCCGCCGCTACAGCGTTTCATTGGTGTGGATCGTGCCGATTGTCGCGGTGCTGGTGGGTATTTCGCTGGTAGTGCACAGCATTTTGCAGGAAGGACCAACCATCACCGTCACGTTCAAGACCGGTAGCGGCCTGACTGCCAACAAGACCGAAGTCAAATACCGCAACGTGGTGATCGGGCATGTCTCCGACGTGGAACTGAGCAACGACCAGAAAAGCGTCAACGCCACCGTCAAACTGTCCAAGCAGGCGGAAAGTTTCACCCGCGAAGACTCGCAATTCTGGGTGGTGCGGCCCCGCATCGGTGCTGGCGGCGTGTCGGGCATCGATACACTGCTGTCCGGGGACTACATTGGCGCCGACATCGGCCAGGCCAATGCCCGGTCGAAGAATTTTACCGGGCTGGAAAATCCGCCACCCATTACCTATGGCGAACCCGGAAAGCGCTTTACGCTGCACACCCAGGACCTGGGCTCGCTCGACATTGGTTCCCCCGTCTACTACCGCAAAATTCCGGTCGGCCAAGTGGTCGCCTATGCCCTGGACGCCGACGGTAAAGGGGTAAACCTCGAAGTCTTCATCCATTCGCCCAACGATGCCTTCGTCACCGATAACACCCGCTTCTGGAATGCCAGCGGCATTGATGTCAACGTCGGCGCCAACGGTTTTTCGGTGAAGACCGAGTCGCTCTCGTCCATATTGGTGGGCGGCATCGCGTTCAGGGCTCCGGAATACAGCCCCAACGATAAACCGGCGCTGGAGGACAAAGGCTTCGAGCTGTTCGAAGACCAGCAAACCGCCCTCGCCCCACCCAGCGGCAAGGCGCAGTTCCTGAGTTTGCGTTTCGACCAGGCATTGCGTGGGCTGAAGGTCGGTGCACCGGTGGAATTCCTCGGCATCGAGTTCGGCAGGGTCGTGTCAGTCAATCTGGATTTCGACCCGAAAAAACGCAGCTTTCCGGTCAACGTCGGCATCGTGATCTACCCGCAACGGCTCGGCCAGGCCCACGCCAGAATGCTTGAAGCGTTGAAGCATGACCCCAATGACGAAGCCGCCGGCGTACGGTTGATGGGCAGCTTCATCGAAAACGGTCTGCGGGCCCAGGCGCGCAGCGGCAATCTGTTGACCGGCCAGTTGTACATCGCACTCGACTTCTACCCCAAAGCGGAGAAAGTCGTGTTCGACCCGACCGCCCGCCCTGTCAGCATTCCCACCATTCCTGGCAGCCTCGAACAATTGCAGGAAAAACTCGAAGGCATGGTCACCAAGATCAACCAACTGCCCATCGAGCGCATCGCCGGCAACCTCGACAGCAACCTCGTAGAGCTGCGCAAGGGCCTCGCGCAATTCAACGCCAAGACCCTGCCTGGCGTGCAAACCACCCTGGCAGACGTCAGCAAAACCCTGCAATCGGCCAGCTCGACCCTTGCTGAAGACTCGCCGCAACGCGAGCAATTGACCCAGACCCTGGAAGAACTCGGGCGCATGTCGCGCTCCCTGCGTGAGCTCTCGGATTACCTGGGCCGGCATCCAGAGTCGCTGATTCGCGGTCGTCCCAATAACGCAGCACCGACGGACCTACAGGGCCCACCGCGCAACTGACCACAGGAGCAACACCCATGGCTTTTTCGCTGAAGATTACCTTGGTCACTGCGTGTCTACTGCTCGCCGCCTGCCGCAGTGACCCGATTCAGTTCCACACCCTGACCCCGGCACAACTGAGCGGCACCGCACGAGGCAACGGCGGGGAAATCCAGATCGAAAGCCTCAGCGTACCGGCCCAGGTCGATCGCCCGCAGATCGTCATTCGTCAGGGCAACAGCGGTGTGGCAATTCTCGAAACCCAATGGTGGGCTGCGAGTCTGGTGGACGAGTTGCGCAGTGCTCTGGTGGATCAACTGGCCAACAGCAGTCCGAAGCGAAGAGTGTCAGTACGCCTGGAGGTGCAACGCTTCGACTCGATTCCCGGGCAGTACGGTTTGATCGACGTCAAATGGCGCCTGCGCAATCCCGGCGAAGGCGATAGCACGCTGATTACGTGCCGCAGCACTTTGCAGACGCCTTCAGGCCCCTCCATTGATGACTTGGTGGTGGCCCAGCAAAACAACGTCAAACGCCTGGCCGCGTTGATCAGCCAGGCGGCAACCACTGCGCAGCGAGGCTGTCCGGCTGCCAACTGACACCGATACAGAACGCCCGATATGGTTTTCCCTCGATGGCAAAGCACGTAGGATGCCGGCCAACCACCGAGGCTGACCGATGTTCCATTCAGGCACTTTTCAGGGTTCCAGCGTCAGAATCCTGATTTATCTTCTGTTCACGATCCAGCTCATCTCCATGGGGGCGATGGAAATGAGCGGCCCGTTCTGGCCGGTCTACCTGCGCGGGCTGACCACGTCGGAATCGCTGTTCAGTTTCGCCAGCATCGCCGTGTACGTCGGCCCGATGCTGGGCATCATGCTGACCAGCGCCTTCTGGGGCAGGATCGGCGACCGTTATGGTCACAAGTTGATGATGATTCGTGCCTTGGCCGGTTTGTCGTTGACTCAGCTGGGGTTGGCACTGTGCAGCGATATCTGGGTGATTCTGCTGCTGCGCTTCCTGCAAGGCGCCTTTGCCGGGTATATCGCGCCAGCCCAGGCTTATGGGGTCAGTATCGAGGCGCCATCACGGCGGGCCCGCCTGTTTGCGATCCTGCAAATCTCCACCAACGTCGGCTCGTTGCTCGGCGCAGTGGTTGGCGGTCTGATTCTCGATTACGCGACTTTTTTCTGGATCAATCTCATCGCTTCGGCGCTCTGCGCGGTGTGCACCGTGGTGGCGGCCGTGACGTTGCCGGATGTACCGCCCGTGAAAAAAACGCCGGTGGTGGATGCGGCGCTGCAGCCGGCTCGGGCCCGCGGCGTGTGGCAGGGTTCTCCCCTGATGTCGCTGTTGGGCGTCATGGGCATTCTGCTGTTGGCGCGGATGCTGCCGCAGACCTCGTTTTCGTTGTACGTCAGCTCGGTGTTTGAGGTTGGCAATTCGGTCACGGGCCTGTGTTACGGCTTGCTGGCACTGGGCTTCATCCTTTCGGCGACACGCTGGGCGCGCTACTTCGAACACCGGACCCAACAGCAAACCCTGCAGCGAATGTCCTGGGTTGTCATTGGCTGCATCGGCCTGACCGGCGTCGCCGGCCTTACCCGAAACCCGGCCGTGTTTGTCATCGCCTACTTCCTGTGGGGCGTGCTGCTGGGCGCCACGACGCCGGTGCTGATGGCGCTGATTTCCAAAACGGTCGACAGTTCGCAACAGGGTTACGTACTGGGTGTGGCACAGAGCACTGCGCAACTGGCCTCCATCGCAGGAATTTCCCTGGGTGGTTTGCTCAGTCAGGTCTACGGCCTGCAATACACCTATCTGATCGTTTGCCTGGCCTACGCAATGGCCTTGGTGCTCATTGTCGCCTTGCGTTTTCGATCAGTACTGTTGCAACCGGACGAAGCGCCACGCTGCGACTGATCAGCCTCCCCCTTGCGCCGCAGGGGTGCAGTCACTTAGGATTGGGAATACTTCTCAATCGCTAAAAATTATCATCCATGAGCGATACCCTGCCCGCGACTCATCACAATCACCTGCGCGCGATCGAGGCTCTCTATACCGGCCATCACGGCTGGTTGTACGCCACGCTACGCAAAAAACTGGGCAACGCCATGGATGCGGCGGACCTGGCGCAAGACACCTTCACACGCATACTGGCTTCCAGGGTCGCGGTCATTGAACAGCCCCGCGCCTACCTGAGCTGTGTGGCCAAGGGCATTCTGGTCAATTGGTATCAGCGCAAGGCGCTTGAACGCGCCTATCTGGATGCCCTGGCGCTGTTGCCTGCCCCTGAAGCGCCCTCGCCCGAATTGCGTTTCCTCGTGCTGGAAACCCTGCATGAAATCGACGCGATGCTCGACGCCCTGCCGCCGCTGGTCAAACGCGCATTCCTGCTGTCGCAGATCAGCGGGCTGAAATACGACGACATCGCCACGCAACTGGACGTGTCGCTGATCACCGTGAAGCGCTACATGAAACAGGCCTTCGTTCAATGCCTGATGCTGGTGGAATGAATGTCGACCTACGCCACGCCCACTCAGATTGATCCACAAGTACTCGACGAAGCGGCCGAGTGGCTGATGCGCATCAGCGAAGGCGACCTTGACGATACCGAACGCGCCGAGTGGGAATGCTGGCGCGTCAGCAGCCCTGAACGCAGCCGCGCCTGGGGCCGCGCCCAACTGCTGCAAAGCAAGCTGGGCGGCCTGCCCCCGTCATTGGCGATGTTGGCGCTGGATCGCCCGAGCAATCCCGAGCGCCGCGTGGCCCTCGGCAAACTGGCGATAATGCTGGCCGTGTTACCCGCCGGCTGGGGCAGTTGGAAGCTGGTTGAATCCCAGCAATGGTCGGCCGACTACCGGACCGCCGTGGGCCAGCAACGCGAGTTGACGCTCGCCGATGGCTCGCGCATTACCCTCAACACCGACTCGGCGATCGATGTGCTGTTCGACGCCCGTCAACGGCTGATCAATTTGCGTGAAGGTGAAATCCTGGTGCAGACCGCGCCGGATGTCGCCCCCCAGTCCCGACCGTTTCTGGTGACCACCCGTCAGGGGCGAATGCAGGCATTGGGCACGCGGTTCACGGTGCGCGAACTGCAAACCCGCACTCAGCTCGCGGTACTGGACGGCGCTGTCAGGGTTGAACTGCCCGGTGGCAACGGCGTAACGCCCTTGATCGTCAATGCCGGGCAACGCACCGACTTTTCATCGCAGGCTTTTGGCTTGCTGAACCCGGTGGACCGCTCCGTCAGCGCCTGGACCCAAGGCATGCTGATGGCTGACAACATGCGTCTGGCCGACTTCATCGCGGAACTGGCGCGTTATCGCAAAGGCTTCGTGCGTTGTGATCCGGCCATTGCCGGTCTGCGCATTTCTGGCGCGTTCCCCATCAGCGATACCCAACGCACCTTGAACATGCTGGTGCAAACCTACCCGGTGCTCGCAACCGGCCACTTGAGCGGTTATTGGGTGACGCTCTCCCCCGCCTGAACCTCGCGCAAAAAAAAAGGCTGAGCGGGTGATACTTTTTTTGATCTCGACTGGCAAGGAAAGGAAGAACTTCTCAACCTCGTCGAAAGGGTCATCACTCCATGTTCGTTGCACGCCCTCTGCGTTCGGATCGCTCACTCAAGCTGGCTATCCGCAGCGCGTTGCTAAGCCTTGCCCTGACCGGCGTCGCCTGCCCCGTTGCCCTTGCCGCGCCAGCGTCACTGGATGCCTCTGCGACCCGCGCCTACAGCATTGCCCCCGGCCCGCTGGGGGCAACCTTGTCGAAGTTCGCGGTGGACGCCGGCATTGCGCTGTCATTCCAGCCATCGATGACCGAGGGCCTGATGAGTCCGGGGCTTTCCGGCACTTACTCGACCCAGGAAGCGATCACCCGACTGTTGTCCGGCAGCGGTCTGCAAATAGTGCCGCGCACTGATGGCAGCTACACCCTGGCGCCGATCCCGGCCAACAGCGAGGGTGACCTGACCCTTGCCGAAACCACGATCAACGGCACCGACGGTCGCAAGGGCAGCTTGCCGCCAGCCTACCCGGGCGGTCAGGTCGCCCGTGGCGGGCGTCTCGGCATGCTGGGCAACAAGGACGTGATGGACGCGCCGTTCAGCGTCAGCAACTACACCTCGACGCTGATGAAAGATCAACAGGCCGTGACAGTGGCCGATGTGCTGGAGCGCGACTCCTCGGTACGCTCCACTGGCCAGACTGGCGGCATTGTCGATTCCTTCTTCATTCGCGGTTTCCCGGTGGGCGAAGGCAACCTCGGCGAACTGGCATTCGACGGGGTGTATGGCGTTGCACCCAACTACCGGGTCTTCACCGAATACGCCGAGCGTATCGAAGTGATCAAGGGCCCCGGCGCCCTGCTGTACGGCATGTCGCCCAACAGTGGTGTCGGTGGCGTGATCAACGTAGTCCCCAAGCGTTCTCTCGATGAGGACCTGACCCGCTTCACCGCCAGCTACGCCATGGATTCGCAGATCGGCGGGCACATCGATGTCAGCCGGCGCTTCGGCGAAGAACGCCGCTTCGGTGTGCGCGTCAACGGCAGCACCCAGCAAGGTGACACGGCCATCGACGATCAATCTCGTGACGTCGACATCGGCGCCATCTCCCTGGACTATCAGGGTGATCGTCTGCGAACCACCCTGGACCTGATCAGCCAGAAAGAACAATTCGACGCCGCATCCCGTCCGTTTCTCATCGCCTCGGGCGTGGAGATTCCCTCCGCCGCCAACGGCCGCACCAACGTGAGCCAGGACTGGGGTTGGGCCGAAACCCGCGATAAATCGGCCCTGCTCGGTGCCGAGTACGACCTCAACGACGCCTTGACCGTGTTCGCCCACGCCGGTGGCGGCCGGTCGGACGTGAAGCGGATGTCTGATCAGACCCCGACCATTCTCAACAACGCGGGTGACACCTCTTCAATCCCGGGCTACTACAAGTTCGAAGTCGAGCGCTACACCGTCGACGCCGGTGCCCGACTGCGCTTCGACACCGGTCCGATCAGCCACAGCACCACGTTGCAGGTCACCCGTTATCGCGACGATCTGAAACGCGGCATCATTTCCGGCCCGGCCGTGCTGTCGAACATGTACCACCCGATCGACCGCCCGAAACCGTCCATTGCCGAACCGGACGCCCTCAAAGTCTCCGAGACCGAACTGTCGGGTGTGGCGTTGGCCGACACCCTTTCGGTACTGGATGAGCGCTTGCAGGTCACTGTCGGCCTGCGCAAGCAGAACATCGAATCCGATAACTTCAACGCGGCCGGCGCCGTCACCACGTCTTACGATGAAAGCGAAACCACGCCGCTGTTCGGGGTGGTGGTCAAGCCCTGGGACCACGTGTCGTTCTACTACAACTACATCGAAGGCCTGAGCAAGGGCGACATCGCCCCGGCCACTGCGTCGAACTCCGGCGAGATCTTCGCGCCATACATTTCCCGCCAGCAGGAAGTCGGGGTCAAGGTCGACTACGGCACCTTCACCTCCACGCTCAGCCTGTTCCAGATCAAGAAACCCAGCGGCGAGCTGGCCTCCGGTGTGTTCTCGGTACGAGGTGAACAGCGCAACCGGGGCGTGGAGTTGAACGTGTTTGGCGAAATCGCCCAAGGCACTCGCCTGCTCGGTGGCGTCACCGTCCTCGACGCCGAACTGACCAAGACCGGTACCGCGGCCAATCGCGGCAACAAACCGGTGGGCGTGCCCGAGGTCCAGGCCAACTTGTGGGCCGAGTGGGACGCGCCATGGATCGAAGGTTTGACGCTGACCAGCGGCGCGATCTACACCGGCAGCCAATACGTCAACCAGGCCAATACCCAGGAACTCGACCCCTGGACCCGCTTCGATGTTGGCGCACGTTACGCCACGCGCATCGCCGAGCGTCCGACCACGTTCCGGGCCACGGTGCAGAACGTTTTCGACCGTGAGTACTGGTCCGGTGTCGCGTCCTATGGCGCCTTCTCACAAGGTTCGCCGCGCACCCTGCAACTGTCGGCCACCGTCGACTTCTGAAACGTTCAGCCCCGGGCAACGGCCTGAGCCGTTGCCCGGTCTGGCTACCTGCAAAGGTTTCAACCATGGCATCTGTTCATCCACGCCGCCACGCCTTCGCGGCCCTGCTATTGGCGGGACTGCTGGGCGTGGTGTGGTTTTCCCTGGCGCCGCGCACCGCGCTCGCGGCGAATCCGGATCCCGCCGCTGTCACGGTCACTGACCTGCTGGGCCGCAAGGTCAAGGTCCACATCCCGGTCAGACGGGTGATTCTCGGCGAGGGGCGCCAGTTGTACCTGGTCGCCGCGCTGGATACGCAAAACCCCATCGAGCGCATCGTCGGTTGGCGCAAGGATTTGATTCAGTCCGACCCGGACACTTACGGCGCCTACCTGCGCAAGTTCCCCGACATCGCCAGGATTCCCACCTTCGGCGGCTTCGAGGACGGCACCTTCGACATCGAGCAAGCGATCTCGCAACAACCGGACGTCATCGTCCTGAACATCGAAGCACAACACGCCACCGAAGATGCGCGTTACATCGAGAAGCTCGACGCGCTGGGGATCCCGGTGGTCTACGTCGATTTTCGCAACAACCCGATGCAAAACACCGAGCCGACCATGCGCCTGTTCGGCCAGTTGTTTGGCAAGGAGGATCGCGCCGAGGCGTTTATCGACTTTCGCAATCAACAGATCCGTCGTGTCACCGACGTCATCGAGGCCAAACACCCTGCGCGGCCCACTGTATTCATCGAGCGAATCGGTGGGTACACCGACGATTGTTGCCTGAGTTTCGGCAACGAAAATTTTGGCCTGTTTGTCGACATGGCCGGTGGCAACAACATCGCCAAAAGCATCATTGCGAACACCTTTGGCCAGTTGAACCCCGAACAGGTGATCGTCGCCAACCCGGACCAAGTGGTCGTCACCAGCGCCAACTGGCAAGCCTTTGCGCCCGGCGGTCGCTGGGTAGGCGTCGGACCGGGCGCGGACCTGACACAAGCACGACATAAACTGGCCTGGTACACCCAACGCCCGGCCTACGCCGGTATCAAGGCGCAGAACGATCAAGCGTTTCATGCCATCTGGCATCAGTTCTACAACAGCCCCTATCAGTTTGTGGCCATCCAGCAATTGGCCAAGTGGTTCCATCCGGCGCTGTTTGCCGATCTGGATCCCGACGCCGCGTTTCGCGAACTCCACGAGCGCTTCCTGCCCGTGCCCTACCAGCCGGGCTACTTCGTCAGCCTTGAGAAAACCGGGGTAAAGCCATGAGTTCGTTAGGCGAACTGCCTATTGCGCAGAGCGTGACGTACCGTCAACGGGTCCTGCGAAAACGGCTGATCCTGGTTGCGCTTGCGGTGTTGCTGGTGTTCAGCGTGTTGCTCGATCTGGCGCTGGGGCCGGCCAGTTACAGCCTGAGGGAGGTGCTTGGCGCCCTGTTTTCACCGGACACGGCGTCGGCACAAGTGCGGGTGGTGATGTGGGACATCCGCTTGCCGGTCGCACTGATGGCGGTTGCGGTCGGCGCGGCGCTGTCGCTGGCCGGTGCGCAGATGCAGACAATCCTCAACAACCCGCTGGCCAGCCCGTTCACCCTGGGCCTTTCTGCCGCCGCAAGTTTTGGCGCGGCAATGGGGCTGGCTTTCGGGGTGGCGCTGTTTCCACTGGCGGCGCAGTACATGGTGCCGCTGAACGCGTTCATCATGGCCATGCTCTGCGCGCTGCTGATCCACTTTCTGAGCATGCGTCGCGGCGTAACCGCCGAAACCATCGTGCTGCTCGGTATTGCCCTGGTGTTTACGTTTAACGCGTTGTTGGCACTGGTGCAGTTTTTTGCCACAGAGCAAGCGGTAGCGGCCGTGGTGTTCTGGACCATGGGCAGCCTGACCAAAGCCACCTGGCCAAAACTCGGGGTGATTTGCGCGGTGATCCTTATCACCCTGCCGATCTTCGCCAAACGGGCCTGGGCCCTGACGGCCCTGCGTCTGGGCGATGACAAAGCCGCGAGCTTCGGGATCAACGTGCGCAGCTTGCGCTTCCAGACGCTGATCATGGTCAGCCTGCTCGCCTCGTTTCCGGTGGCCTTCGTCGGCACCATCGGTTTTATCGGGCTGGTCGGCCCGCACATTGCCCGGATGCTGATTGGTGAAGATCAACGGTTCTTTTTGCCGGCGTCATTGCTGACCGGTGCGCTGATTCTGTCCGCCAGTTCGGTGGTCAGCAAAACCCTGATCCCCGGCGCGATTTTCCCTATTGGCGTGGTCACTTCGCTGATCGGCGTGCCGTTCTTCATCTCTTTGATCCTCGGCGGGAAGAAAAACACATGGTGAAGCTCCAGCTTGAAAACCTTGGCGCCCGCTATGGCCAGCGCGAGATCATTAGCGCCGTGACCACGGCAACGTTTATCGGTGGCCAGGTGGTCGCAGTGGTCGGGCCCAATGCAGCGGGTAAATCCACCCTGTTCAAACGCATGGCCGGGCTGATCGACGGCCCGGGACAGGTCAACTTGCAGGGCTCGAAAAAAGGGCCACAGGGCATCAGCTACATGCCTCAGGGCTTGAATGCCAGTGCCCGGCTGACCGTCTATGAATCCGTGCTGCTGGCCCGCAAACAACTGACGCCGGGGTGGGTCGTTCACGACGACGAGCTGAAACTCGTGGACCAGATTCTCGACGCGCTCGGCATCACCGAACTATCCTTTCGCAACCTCGGTGAACTCAGTGGCGGGCAGCAGCAATTGGTATCGATCGCACAAACGCTGGTGCGCGAACCGGAAATCCTGCTGATGGACGAACCGACCAGCGCGCTGGACATGCATCGGCAGGTTCAAGTGCTGAACTTCATGCGCGCACTGGCACGCAAACGCGAAGTCATTGTATTTATTGCCATTCATGACCTGAATCAAGCGCTACGCTTTGCCGATCAGGTATTGGTGATTGCCAATGGAACGTCCCGGGGGAGCGGCCCCAGCGATGAAGTGATCACCGAACAGATGCTGCGCGATGTCTACGGCGTCGAGGCCAGGATCGAGATTTGCAGCCGTGGCCAGCGCCATATCCTGATCGACGACATCGTTTGAATCAGATCGACCGGGCAAGGGGCTGAGTCACTGCTAATCTGAATGAAAATTACATGTATTAACGGTTTATTTAACGTTTTTTTCTCATTGTACCCACTACATTCCAGCGATCCGAAACATGCAAATGATTCGCATTGGTTGAACCGCGAATTCCTGCGCATGACGCCCAAAAAAACAGGAGCTGCCCGAAGCATGAATCGCCATATCCCCTCTTTCCTGAAAAAAGCCCTGCTGGCCACTGCCCTGCTGAGCGCCGGCCACGTCTACGCCGCCGATGCCGACGGTATCGTGGTCTACAACGCCCAGCACGAAAGCCTGACCAAAGCCTGGGTCGAAGGTTTTACCAAGGAAACCGGGATCAAGGTCACGATACGCAATGGCGACGACACGGAAATGGGCAATCAGATCGTGCAGGAAGGCGCGGCCTCCCCGGCTGACGTGTTCCTGACCGAAAACTCCCCGGCCATGGTGCTGGTGGACAACGCCGGGCTGTTTGCGCCGGTGGCGCCGACCACCCTGGAACAGGTCGATGCAGCCTACCGCCCGGCCCATGGCAAATGGGTCGGGATCGCGGCGCGCTCCACGGTGTTTGTCTACAACCCGGGCAAACTGCCCGAAGCCGAATTGCCGAAGTCACTGATGGACCTCGCCGACGCCAAGTGGAAAGGCCGTTGGGCGGCCTCGCCGGCCGGTGCCGACTTCCAGGCGATTGTCGCCGCCGTGCTGGAACTCAAGGGCGAAGCCGCCACGCTTGAGTGGCTGAAGGGCATGAAAAACAACTTTACCGCGTACCGGGGCAACAGCTCGGTGCTCAAAGCGGTCAACGCCGGGCAAATTGACAGCGGCGTGATTTATCACTATTACCGCTTCGGTGATCAGGCCAAGACCGGCGAGAACAGCAAGAACACCGCCCTGCACTACTTCAAGCACAAAGACCCGGGCGCGTTTGTGAGTATTTCCGGTGGCGGTATCCTGGCGTCCAGCCAACACAAGGATCAAGCCCAGGCGTTCCTGAAGTGGGTCACCGGCAAAGACGGCCAGGCGATCCTCAAGACCGGCAACTCCTATGAATACGCTGTAGGCAAGAACGCTGAATCCAACCCCAAACTGGTGCCGCTGCAGCAGCTCGACGCGCCGAAAGTCGACGCCTCGAAACTCGACAGTAAAAAAGCCGTGGAGCTGATGACTCAGGCCGGACTGCTCTAATTGATACCTGAAACATTACCCGCGGGCGTCGCTGAGGCGATTCCCGCAACTTTACGCCGCCGCTCCCGCGGATTGTTCGTGGGTCGCGGCGGTGCGTGGGTGATCGGTTTGTCGGTGCTGGTTTCTCTGCTCGCGCTGCTGCCCATCGCCTTTGTCATCGGCGTGTCCGTACAAACTGGCTGGTCGACCTTGCTGGCGCTGGTGTTTCGGCCTCGGGTTGGCGAGCTGTTGATCAATACGGTGTTGCTGGTGTTGATCACGATCCCCTTGTGCATCGCGCTGGGCGTGACACTGGCCTGGCTGACCGAGCGCAGCGACCTGCCGGGGCGACGCTGGTGGTCGTTACTGGCAACCGCGCCGCTGGCGGTTCCGGCATTCGTCCACAGCTATGCCTGGGTCAGCCTGGTGCCGCCGATTCACGGGCTGTTTGCCGGGGTTCTGGTGTCGGTCATCGCCTACTTCCCCTTCCTCTACTTGCCTATTGCGGCGACCTTGCGTCGGCTCGATCCAGCCATTGAAGATGTCGCTCAATCGATGGGGCTCAAGCCCTGGGCCGTGTTTTTTCGCGTCGTGCTGCCGCAATTGCGCCTGGCCATTTGCGGCGGCGCCTTGCTGGTGGGGCTGCACCTGCTGGCCGAATATGGCCTGTACGCGATGATCCGCTTCGACACCTTCACCACGGCGATCTTCGATCAGTTCAAATCCACCTTCAACGGACCTGCCGCGAACATGCTGGCCAGTGTTCTCGCGCTGTGCTGCCTGGCGATGCTCACCGTCGAATCGACGGCGCGTGGCAATGCGCGTTATGCCCGCGTGGGTTCCGGCAGCGCCCGGGAGCAGCAGCTCGTGCGCCTGAAAAAGGTGCCCACCGTGCTCGCGCTGACCTTGCAAATCGTGACCTGCGCCCTCGCGCTCGGGGTGCCGTTGATCACCTTGGGCAAGTGGCTGATCGCCGGTGGTGTGCACGTCTGGCAGATGGACGACTTGATACCGGCACTGCAACAGACGCTGCTGCTGGGGATTGCGGGTGCGGCCCTCACCACCTGTGCGGCGATCCCGATTGCCTGGCTGTCGATCCGCTCGCCGGGGCGGCTGCAACGGGTCCTCGAAAGCTGCAACTACATCACCAGCTCATTGCCGGGCATTGTGGTCGCCCTGGCCTTGGTGACCGTCACGGTACATTTCGCCCGGCCGATTTATCAGACCACGATCACCGTGCTGCTGGCGTATCTGCTGATGTTTTTACCCCGTGCGCTGGTCAGCTTGCGGGCCGGCATCGCCCAGGCGCCGGTGGAGCTGGAGAACATCGCGCGCAGTCTCGGTCGCTCGCCCGGTCGCGCACTGTGGCTGATTACCCTGCGCCTCGCCGCGCCCGGTGCGGCCGCGGGTGCCGCGCTGGTGTTTCTGGCGATCACCAATGAATTGACCGCCACCTTGCTGCTCGCGCCGAACGGCACGCGCACGCTGGCGACCGGGTTCTGGGCGTTGACCAGCGAGATCGACTACGCCGCTGCCGCGCCATATGCCTTGCTGATGATCCTGCTGTCACTTCCGTTGACCGGGCTCCTCTATCACCAATCCAAAAAAACGGCTGGCCGATGAACGCTCTTGAACTGCATTCGATCTGCAAATCCTATGGCTCGCAACGCGCCCTGGAAAACATCAGCCTGTCGGTGCCAACGGGCAGCCGCACGGTGATCGTCGGGCCTTCCGGTTCGGGCAAAACCACCTTGTTGCGCATGATCGCCGGTTTCGAGTTTCCGGACTGGGGTCGCCTGACACTCAACGGCCAGACGTTGGTGGACGACACCCACGAAGTCCCGGCGCACCAACGTCAGATAGGTTATGTCCCGCAGGACGGCGCCCTGTTCCCGCACATGACCGTCGCCGCCAACATCGGTTTCGGCCTGTCGATCAAAGGTGCGCAAAAACAGGAGCGAATTGCTGAACTGATGGACAGCGTCGCACTGGATTCCAGCATGGCCAATCGTTGGCCCCACGAGCTTTCCGGCGGCCAGCAACAACGTGTGGCTCTAGCGCGGGCACTGGCGCAACAGCCGCGCCTGATGTTGCTCGATGAGCCGTTTTCCGCGCTCGACACAGGCTTGCGCGCGGCCATGCGCAAACTGGTCGCGCGGTTGCTGGCAGACGCCGGGGTCACCACCATCCTGGTGACCCATGACCAAAGCGAGGCGCTGTCGTTTGCCGATCAACTGGCGGTCATGCGTGAGGGCCAACTGGTGCAGTCAGGTCATCCACTGGACCTCTACCGCTACCCCGGTGACGAACAAACCGCGCTGTTCCTCGGCGATGCGGTGGTCATGCCCGCCAGGATCGAGGCTGGCTGGGCGCATTGTGATCTGGGGCGGATCCCGGTCAACAACCATCGCAACAACCGTTGCGCGCAGATCATGCTGCGGCCCGAGCAGCTGCAGGTGGTCGGCATCGTGCCGAGTGCGGTGGAGGCCACCGGGTGCCGCGCGGTGGTGACCGAGCGGGATTTCAGCGGCAATACCTGCACCTTGACCGTGGAACTGGAGTCGCTGCCATCCGCCGAGCAGCCCGGCCGCACACTCATGGTGCGCAGTTCGGGCCTGTACGCGCCCCCCACCGGCAGTGCGGTGCACGTCTCGACCATCGGTCACGCCCACGTGTTGAGCGAAGCTTAAAGGTCGAAACGATCCACGGCCCGTCGCCGCTCGTTGTCATCCCGCACGTCGTAGTTGGCGGTTGTCTGGATATTGCTGTGATGGGCGAGTTTCTGCGCGATCGACAGGTCATGCTCCTCGATCACCCGGGTAATGAACGAGCGGCGAAAATCGTGAGGCATGATCTTCACCCCGACCTGCGCACCGCGCTGGCGGGCGATGTAATAGATCGCGTGCTTGGTGATGCGCTCACGGGTGATGTGGCTGCCACGGCGAATGCGATTGAACAGGAACGGATCGTCCACTTCGCCGTCCTTGAGTTGCGAGCGGCGCAGCTCCAGCCAGGCATCCAGCTTGGCGAATGCCCAGGCCGGTGCGTATTTGATCAGTTGCTTGTTGCCTTTGGCGGTCACCCGCAGGCTGCGCTCGGTGAAATCCACCTGATCGAGGTCCAGGTTCACTGATTCCGACTTGCGCATGCCCGAGCCATACAGAATCCCGATGATCGCCGCGTCTCGCAGGCCCTGTGGCCGTGGGTCCGCGGCACAGACCGCCATCATTTCCTGAATCAGCGAGCGCCGCAGGTTGCGCCCCTGGGACAGTCGCGTTCCGGCAATTCCTTTGACCGAACGCATTTTCAGCAAGTGTTCCTGGCTGATCAGGCTCATGCGCCATGCTTCGTTCATCACCCCGCGCACAGCGTTGACGTACAGCGACGACGTATTCGGCGCGTAGCCATCCTCACGCAGTGCCGCGACCAGCGCGATCACATCCTCGGGCTGAAGCTCGTGCCAGGGAATTTCCTCGACGTTCATGTCTTCGAAGCCCAGACGGTCGGCGGCATCCTGCAACACATAACGCATGGTCAGTTGGCTGGACGGCGCCAGTCGCGCCAGATACACGGTCATCGGGCTCTTTGCAGCAGTTGAATCAGCAACAGGTAAGTCAATCAAAACAAAACGGCCTTGAGTGGAAACAGATCAATAAAACAACTAAGGATTGAAACATCCTTCATATAAAGCGGAACACTTCTGTAGGACCTTTCTACTAAAAACGCGATGAACGGCAGTAGTCTGAACATGGGCTTAATAGCTGTCAGAAAAACGATTCAACGACCGGTTTTTCATGTTCCTTTCACAAAAACGCGCCTAACCTCTTATGAATACGGTGAGCCGCAAGGGGCTCCCAACCTGCCGGTCCAGGCAGGAAAAGTCAATGAAAGCGGATTGTCAGCATGATGAGTCAACTCATTGATGCAGCTTTCATTTGTTCGGCTACGCTTTCATTGGATCCAAGAATTATCTAGAGCCATACCACTAAGCCAACAGCCTTGAGGTGCCCATGAGTCAGGCTTTTCTCCCCTTCTCCCGCCCCAGTATCGGCGATGAAGAAATGGCTGCCGTAGAGCAAGTATTGCGCTCCGGCTGGATCACTACCGGACCGAAAAACCAGCAACTGGAAGAACACTTCGCCAACTACGTGGGTTGCCGTCATGCCGTGGCACTTTCCTCGGCGACCGGCGCCATGCACGTCACATTACTGGCCTTGGGCATTGGTCCCGGCGATGAAGTGATCACGCCGTCCCAGACCTGGGTCTCCACCGCCAACATGATCTGTCTGCTGGGCGCGACACCGGTGTTCGTCGACGTTGACCGCGACACGCTGATGAGCAATGTGGAGCACATTGAAGCGGCCATCACCCCGCGCACCCGGGCAATCATTCCGGTGCATTATGCTGGCGCCGCGTTCGATCTCGACCCGCTCTATGCGTTGGCCGACAAACACGGCATCCCCGTTATTGAAGACGCCGCCCACGCCGCCGGAACCCGCTACAAAAATCGTCACGTCGGCGCGAAAGGCACGGCGATCTTCTCGTTCCACGCGATCAAGAACATGACCTGTGCCGAGGGCGCGATGTTCGTCACGGATGATGAAGCGCTGGCCAGTCGAGTGCGCATGCTCAAGTTTCACGGCCTCGGCGTCGATGCCTACGACCGCCTGACCCACGGCCGCAAACCCCAGGCCCAGGTGATCGAACCGGGGTTTAAATACAACCTGGCCGACATCAATGCCGCCATTGCTTTGGTGCAACTGGAGCGCCTGGACCAGATCAACGCCAAGCGCACCGAACTGGCCAAGACTTACCGGCAACGGCTGGAAGGCTCACCGGTGCAACCGCTGGCGATTCCGGCCTACCCGCAGCAGCACGCCTGGCACTTGTTCATCCTGCGCATCGACACCGAGCGCTGCGGGCTGGACCGTGAGGCGTTCATGAAAGCCCTGCAGGAACAAAACATCGGCACCGGCATTCACTTCATCGCCACTCACCTGCACACCTACTACCGCCAGCGATTCCCCAATATTTACTTACCCAACACCGAATGGAACTCGGCGCGCCTGTGTTCGATCCCGTTGTTCCCCGACATGACCCACGACGACGTCGACCGAGTGGTCAGCGCCATCGAAGCCACTGTGGACAGACGCCTGTGAAACCTTACCCAATCCGTTGCGTGTCAATTGTCATCCCGGTCTACAACGAACAGGACAGCCTGCCCGAATTGCTCAGGCGCACCGAAGCGGCGTGCCAGCAATTGCACCATGACTATGAAATCGTATTGGTCGACGACGGCAGCCGCGACCACTCGGCGCAGATACTTGAAGAAGCCGCCAGTCGCGAGTGCAGCCCGGTGGTGGCGGTCATTCTCAACCGCAATTACGGGCAGCACGCGGCAATCATGGCCGGTTTCGAGCAGTGCAAGGGCGATGTCGTCATCACCCTCGATGCCGATCTGCAAAACCCGCCCGAAGAAATTCCACGGTTGGTGGCTCAGGCCGAACTCGGCTATGACGTGGTCGCCACGGTGCGCAACAACCGCCAGGACTCGGCCCTGCGCCGTTGGCCGTCGAAGCTGATCAACCTCGCCGTGCAGCGCTCCACCGGCGTCGCCATGAGCGACTACGGCTGCATGCTCCGGGCTTACCGCCGGACCATTGTCGACGCCATGCTCGCCTGCCGTGAACGCAGCACGTTCATTCCGATCCTGGCCAACAGCTTCGCCCGGCACACCACGGAAATCCTGGTGACCCACGCCGAGCGCGAACACGGCGAATCGAAGTACAGCCCCATGCGCCTGGTCAATCTGATGTTCGACCTGATCACGTGCATGACCACCACGCCGCTGCGGTTGCTGAGCATCGTCGGCTTCGCCATGGCCGGACTGGGCGTGGCATTCGCCATGGCGTTGATCGTCCTGCGGCTGGTGTTCGGTGCCAGTTGGGCCGGTGACGGTACGTTCGTGCTGTTCGCCGTGCTGTTCGTGTTCACCGGCGGCCAGTTCATCGGCATGGGGCTTTTGGGCGAGTACCTCGGGCGCATGTACAGCGACGTTCGCGCCCGTCCGCGGTTCTTCATCGAAAAAGTCCTGCGCGGCCAGCCGGCCACCCCGGCGCCTGTGGTCACCGTCGACGGCCTCACTTCCACCTCTTCAGATCAGGTTCTCTCATGAGCGCAAAAGCTGTTGTCTTCGCCTATCACGATATTGGCTGTGCCGGCATCGAAACCCTGCTCGCCAGCGGTTACGAAATTGCCGCCGTGTTCACCCATGCCGATGATCCGCAGGAAAACGCCTTCTACGGCTCGGTTGCGCAACTGTGCGCCCGTAAGGGGATCCCGGTGCACGCGCCGGAAGACGTCAATCATCCGCTGTGGATCGAACGCATCGCCAAGCTCAACCCCGATTACCTGTTCTCGTTTTACTACCGCCACCTGCTCAGCGAGCCGTTGCTGGCCACGGCCACTAAGGGCGCGTTCAACCTGCACGGCTCGTTGCTGCCGCGCTATCGCGGTCGTGCGCCGGCCAACTGGGTGCTGGTCAACGGTGAAAGCGAAACCGGCGTGACCCTGCACCGCATGGTCAAGCGTGCCGATGCCGGTGCGATTCTCGCCCAGAAAAAAGTCGCGATAGAGCGAAACGACACCGCGCTGAGCCTGCACGGCAAGTTGCGCGTGGCCGCTACCGACCTGCTGCGCGACACGCTGCCGGCGTTGCTCGCCGGGAAAGTCAGCGAGACCCCGCAGGACGAATCGAAAGCCACGGTGTTTGGTCGCCGCACCCCGGCCGATGGCAAACTGATTTGGCAAAAACCGGCCGAAGAACTGTTCAATCTGGTACGCGCCGTGACCCAGCCTTATCCCGGCGCTTTCTGCGCGGTGGGTGAGCACAAGCTGATCGTCTGGAGCGCCGAAGTCGCCCAGGGCAACGAAGGTCAGGCACCGGGCCGGGTCATCAGCGTCGATCCGCTGCGTATTGCCTGCGGCGAAGATTCCCTGGTGATCACTGCCGGCCAACGCAACGATAATGGTTTGTACCTGAGCGGCCCGCAACTGGCCAACGAACTGGGGCTGGTCGACGGTTCTGTGCTGCGCGGTGCCGAATCAGGGCGCGCGCCACGTCGCACCCGCGTGTTGATCCTCGGCGTCAACGGCTTCATCGGCAATCACTTGTCCGAACGTTTGCTGCGTGACGACCGCTACGAGGTCTACGGCCTGGATATCGGCTCGGACGCCATCGAACGCCTGCGCAGCCATCCGCATTTCCACTTCGTCGAAGGCGACATCAGCATTCACTCCGAGTGGATCGAGTACCACATCAAGAAATGCGACGTGGTCCTGCCGCTGGTGGCGATCGCCACGCCGATCGAGTACACCCGCAACCCGCTGCGTGTGTTCGAGCTGGACTTCGAAGAAAACCTGAAACTGGTTCGCTACTGCGTCAAATACAAGAAGCGCGTGATCTTCCCCTCGACTTCAGAAGTCTATGGCATGTGCCAGGATCAGTATTTCGACGAAGACACTTCCAACCTTGTGGTCGGGCCGATCAACAAGCAGCGCTGGATCTACTCGACCTCCAAGCAATTGCTCGACCGCGTGATCTGGGCGTACGGCCAGAAAGGTCTGAACTTCACCCTGTTCCGCCCCTTCAACTGGATGGGCCCGCGCCTCGACCGACTGGACTCGGCGCGAATCGGCAGCTCCCGGGCGATCACGCAACTGATCCTCAACCTGGTGGAAGGCACGCCGATTCGCCTGTTCGATGGCGGTGAGCAAAAACGCTGCTTCACCGACATCGCCGACGGCGTCGAAGCGTTGGCGCGGATCATCGATAACGACAACGATGCCTGCAACGGCCAGATCATCAACATCGGCAACCCGGACAACGAAGCCAGCATCCGTCAGTTGGGCGAGGAGCTGCTGCGCCAGTTCGAAGCGCACCCGCTGCGCGACAACTTCCCGCCGTTCGCCGGCTTCCGCGACGTCGAAAGCAAGGCGTTCTACGGCACCGGTTACCAGGACGTGTCCCACCGCAAACCGAGCATCGATAACGCCAAACGCCTTTTGGACTGGGCGCCGACCGTGCAGATGAGCGAAACCATCGGCAATACCCTGGATTTCTTCTTGCGTGAAGCGATGCTCGAAATCGCGGACAAGCTCTGATGCAGGCAGGCCTTCGAATCGATGTCGACACCTACCGGGGTACTCGGGAAGGAGTGCCCCGGTTGCTGGAGATGCTCGATGAAGCGCAGGTCAAAGCGACTTTTTTCTTCAGTGTCGGGCCGGACAACATGGGGCGCCACTTGTGGCGCCTGATCCGTCCGCAGTTCCTGTGGAAGATGCTGCGCTCCAACGCCGCCGGGCTGTACGGCTGGGACATCCTGTTGGCCGGCACCGCATGGCCGGGCAAACTCATTGGTCGCGACCTCGGGCACTTGATGCGCCAGGCCCGGCATGCAGGTCATGAAGTCGGCCTGCATGCCTGGGATCACCACGGCTGGCAGGCCAATGCCGGGCGCTGGAGCGACGCACAGTTGATCGAGCAGATTCGCCAGGGCGTGGACACGCTCGGCGACATCCTCGGGCAAAAAATCGAGTGCTCGGCAGCCGCTGGCTGGCGCGCGGACGAGCGCGTGATCGAGGCCAAGCAGGCTTTCGGCTTTCGCTACAACAGCGATTGCCGTGGCCACAGCCTGTTCCAGCCGACTCTGGCCGGGGGTGGTTTGGGGGCACCGCAGATTCCGGTGGACCTGCCGACCTTCGATGAAGTGGTTGGCCCAGCGCTCGCGTCCAAGGACTTCAACGGATTCATTCTCGATCGATTCTCCCCGGAAAAACTCAACGTCTATACGATCCACGCCGAAGTAGAAGGGATTCTGATGGCCAACGATTTTCGTCAACTGCTGGCCGCTGCGCGCCAGCGAGGTATCCGTTTTCAACCCTTGGGCGACCTGCTGCCCAAGGCGCCAGGCACCTTGCCGACCGGTCGTGTAGTGCGCGGCACGCTCGACGGTCGTGAAGGCTGGCTGGGAGTGCAAGGTGCATGAGTAAACGCTGGGTACTGCCGCTGCTGCTGGGGCTTTTCCTGCTGGGCTACCTGCTGCCGATGGGCACCCACGGTCTGTGGATTCCCGATGAAACCCGTTACGCGCAGATCAGCCAGGACATGCTCTTGAGCGGCAATTGGATCTCTCCGCATTTCATGAGCCTGCGCTATTTCGAAAAACCGGTGGCCGGGTACTGGATGATCGCCCTTGGCCAGGCACTGTTTGGCGACAATCTGTTCGGGGTGCGGATTGCTTCGGCCATCAGTACCGGGCTCAGTGTGATGCTGTGTTACTTGATCGCCCGCCGGCTGTGGAACGAGCCCCGCAAAAGCTTTGCCTGCGCGTTGCTGTACATGAGTTTCACCGTGGTCGCCGGGCAAGCCGGCTACGCCAATCTCGATCCGCAGTTCACTTTCTGGGTCAACCTGAGCCTGGTCGCCTTGTGGTTCGCGTTGGACAGCGCCACCCGCGCCCGGCGCCTGATTGCCTGGGCAACACTGGGCCTGGCCTGTGGCATGGGCTTCTTGACCAAGGGCTTTCTCGCCTGGCTGCTGCCGGTGCTGATCGCCCTGCCCTGGATGCTCTGGCAAAAACGCTGGCGTGAACTGTTGATCTACGGCCCGCTGGCAATTGCCGTGGCCATCGCCGTGAGCCTGCCCTGGGCCTTGGCGGTGCACGCGCAGGAGCCCGATTACTGGCGGTTTTTCTTCTGGCACGAGCACATCCGTCGGTTCGCCAGTGAGGACGCGCAGCATGACGCGCCGTGGTGGTTTTATCTGCCGTTGCTGGTGGCGTTCAGTCTGCCGTGGGTGGTGCTGCTGCCGTCTGCACTTCGTCAGGCATGGCAAACCCGCAGGCAGGCAAACATCGCTTTCCTGCTGTTGTGGTTGCTGATGCCGCTGCTGTTTTTCAGCCTGAGCAACGGCAAGTTGCCCACCTACATCATGCCGTGCCTGTTGCCACTGGCCTTGCTGCTGGGGCATGCGCTGGCGGATCGCTTGCGGCTGGAGCAAGGCCGGGTACTGGGCCTCAATGGTTTGCTCAATCTCATGCTGGGCCTGACCACCCTCTTCACTTTGGTGTACCTGCAACTTAAGAAACCGCTGTACGACCACGAGCTGCACAACCTGGTGCTGGTGTTCATCGGCCTGATCGGCTGGATCATGGCCAACCTTCTGCAAGCGTTCCGGCCCTTGCAATGCTGGGCGGCGCCGGCCTTCGGCAGTCTGCTGCTGGTCGGGGTCTTGCCGGCGGCCATACCCGAATCGGTGGTGGCGAACAAAATGCCCGACCAGTTTGTCCTTGAGCATGCCCGGGAGCTCGGCGAGACCGCCAGTTTGTTGAGCAACGATCTGGGCGCCGCTTCGGCCCTGGCCTGGCGCCTGAAGCGCCCGGACGTGGCGTTATACAACACGATAGGCGAACTGAAATATGGCCTCGCTTATCCTGACGGCGCGTCGCAACGCGTCGACCCTGATCGCGTGCAACAGTGGATGCACGACGCCCGTCAGCGTGGCTCGGTAGGCGTGCTGATGCGGGTCAAGGGTGAAGACGAGCTGCATGAAATCGACCGCTTGCCCAAGGATGGCAAGCGCTATGAACAAGGCAACCTTGTGATTTTGATATTCCCTCAGGGTGCGTCATGAGCCTGTTGCTGGTATTGGCGGCCTGCCTGCTGACCTGCCTGGGCCAGATCGCCCAGAAATACGCCGTGGAGAACTGGCGCGGCAAGACGTCGGGCTGGGGCGAAAAACTGCGCTCGCCATGGCTATGGCTGGCCCTCGCCGCGCTGGGCGCTGGTTTGCTGGTATGGCTGCTGGTGTTGCAGCGACTTGAAGTCGGCGTCGCCTATCCGATGTTGAGCCTCAATTTTGTGCTGATCACCCTGATCGCTCGCTTTGTCTTCCACGAAACCATCGACCGCCGCCACGGGTTGGGCGTGGCGCTGGTGATCGGCGGCGTGATTTTGCTGGGGTTGAACGCATGAGCCTGCGCCGGGGCATCGCCTTCGCCCTGGGCAGCGTGCTGCTCGGCAGTGCCGCGCAGTTGGGCATGCGCTGGAGCATGACGCGCCTGCCGTCACCGGAGCACTTGCTGACCGCCAGCCTCGACCCGAGCGCCGTCGCCGTGGTGCTGGCCGCGATCCTCGCTTATGCCCTGTCGATGCTCAGCTGGCTCTTGGCCCTGCGCGATGTGCCGCTGGGCCGGGCTTACTCGCTGCTGAGCATCAGCTACGCGCTGGTGTACCTGCTGGCCGCCGTCCTGCCGGTGTTCAACGAAGACTTCAGCCTTTCCAAAAGCCTCGGGGTGGCCCTGGTCATTCTGGGCGTCATCACCATCAACGCTCGACCTGCTCACGCGTCCACACTCAGGAGTGACCTATGAAAATCAGTGTATTTGGTAGCGGTTACGTCGGCCTGGTGCAGGCCGCTGTCCTGGCTGAAGTCGGCCACGACGTAGTTTGCATGGACATCGACGAGAAAAAAGTCGAGTTGCTGCAACAAGGCCACGTGAGCATTTTCGAGCCGGGGCTGGCCAGCCTCGTGCGCGAAAGCCTGGAGGCCAAGCGGTTGCAGTTCACCACTGATGAAAAATTCGCGGTGCAACACGGCCAGGTGTTGTTCATTGCGGTGGGCACGCCGTCCCGGGACGATGGTTCGGCGGATTTGCGCTACGTGCTGTCGGTGGGCGAAGCGGTGGCCCGCCACCGCGAGCAGCCGGTGATTCTGGTGGAGAAATCCACCGTTCCCGTGGGCACCGGCGATACCTTGCGCTCGCACATCGACAAGTGCCTGATCAAGGTCGGCCGGTTGCTGCAGTTCGATATCGTCTCCAATCCGGAGTTCTTGAAAGAAGGTTCGGCCGTCGCCGATTGTCGGCGCCCGGACCGTATCATCATCGGTTGCGAAAACGATGACGTGCGCGATGTCATGCGCGACCTCTACGCACCGTTCAACCGCAACCATGACCGGATAATGTTCATGGACCTGCGCAGCGCCGAGCTGACCAAGTACGCCGCCAACTGCATGCTGGCGACCAAGATCAGCTTCATCAACCAGATCGCCGAACTGGCCGAACACCTCGGTGCCGACATCGAATCGGTACGCCTGGGCATCGGCGCCGATTCGCGCATCGGCTACCACTTCATCTATCCCGGCTGCGGTTACGGCGGTTCGTGTTTCCCCAAGGACATGCGCGCCTTGATCCACAGCGCCGAGGAAGCGCATTGCTCCAGCGACCTGCTGCAAGCGGTGGAAGCCATCAACCAGCGGCAGAAACACAAACTGTTCGAGCGCATCAACGCATTCTACAAAGGCGATTTGCGCGGCAAGACGTTTGCTGTGTGGGGTCTGGCGTTCAAGCCCAACACCGACGACATGCGCGACGCGCCGAGTCGGGTACTCCTGGAATCGCTGTGGGCCGCCGGTGCCAGCGTGCGGGCGTTCGACCCGGAGGCGATGCAGGAAACCCAGCATTTGTATCCCGACGAAGCGAAGCTGATGCTCATGGGCACCCCGGAATCGGTGCTGGCCGGCGCTGATGCGTTAATCATCTGCACCGAATGGCAGCAGTTCAAGGCGCCGGATTTCAATCTGATCCAGCAACGATTGAAAGCGCCGGTGATATTCGATGGACGCAATCTGTATGACGCAGACCGGTTGGCGCGCAGCGGGTTTATGTACTTTCCGATGGGGCGAGGCGACTCGCGCAAGTTACCGATTCCGCATCAACAATGGCCAGTGGCTTCGGTTGTTGCGTGATTGACAGAGGCATACGCAAAACACTGTAGGAGCCGGCTTGCCGGCGATGAGGACCTTGGACTTTGTGGTGATCTTTTGATTGCTATCGCTGGCAAGCCAGCTCCTACAGTTTGATGGTGTCAGTAAAGTTTGATTAACAAACAGGCACCTTCAAATCAACGCCCAACGCCTGGGCAAACGCCTTCACCAACGGACTGCGCACGGTGTTGTGACGCAGGATCAGATTGAACGGCGTGCTGATGTGAATGAGGTCCGGCCGCACCGCGCGAAATTGCCCTTGAGCGACCATCGACGCGGCGTAATGCTGCGGTAGAAAACCCACGAAACGCCCGGTCTTGATCAGCAGCGCCACGGCTTCCACCTGGGTGGCCGAGGCGGAAAAACTGTCGTACCGGGCAAAATTCAGTTTGTCGCGGTGGATCGCGTAGCGGTGGTTGATGCACTCGTAATCCTTGAGCACGTTGCTGCCGATTTCTGCGTCCGGCACCGAGAACAACGGGTGGCCGATCGCGCAGTAAACCTGCGAGCGTTCTTCATACAGCGTGTAATAGTCGAACTCTTCGCGTTTCTGATAAACCGGCACTATACCGGCCACCAGGCGCCCCTCTACGACCCCTCTTTCAATTTCATCCAGTTGTGACGCCTGAAGTTGAAACCTTACTTTCGGCGACTCTTCATTTATCCGTCTAAGCGCTGCAACTAACGGTGAATTAAGATCGGAAATAGTGTTATCAATAACCCCCACACCCAAGTCGCCAATAAGTTCGTTCTGCGCCGAACTAAGCCGGTCGCGAAAGTTGTCGACCGAGGCAAATAAATCAATCGACGCCTGATACACCAGGCGGCCTTCTTCGGTCAGATGAAAGCCCTCGCGACCTCGGGTGCACAAGCGCATGCCGATGCGAATTTCAAGGTCGGAGATCTGTTTGCTGATGGCCGCCAGCCCCACATTCAGCTCGTTCTGCGCCGCACTGAAACCACCGGCCTCGACCACGGCCTTGAACACTTTGAGCAGTTTGAAATCCAGCCCGCTGAGGGCCAGTGGCGCCCGATGCACCGTTTTTGGCGCCGGGTTTCCGGAATTGGAAAGTGGGGTTTCCATAATGCTTATTTACCTCTGGCGCTCTATTCAACAACCTGTGTCCAACAACAAAAACATAGCTGGCCAATAATAATGAACACAGAAAACCAGGCTTGGCAACCGCTAATAATCCCCGTACTTCAGTGCCAACTCACTGATTTCGAACTACTAAAAGCTGACACTTCGATCAGCTCTCGCAACGCTGCAACTGCCCTCTTGAAAACTGCTTAGGCCGAACCACGCCCGAATTATTTCCGGCGGGTCTTCCCGGCTCTGCGCATCAATTTCAGTTCGCTTTACCGACGAGGAAAACAACAATGTCTCAAACCACCGACCGTCTCTGGGGTGCCCGCTTCAAAAGCGGCCCATCCGAAGCCCTGGCGGCCCTGTCCCGTTGCCCTGAGCGCTACTTTCGCCTGACCCCGTACGACCTCGCCGGTTCCAAGGCCCATGCCCGTGAACTGCAACGCGCCGGGCTGTTGAGCGAGCAGGAAACCCACACCATGCTGGCCGCGCTGGAAGGTATCGGCGCTGACTTCAAAGCCGGCAGCATCGCGCCAACGCTGGATGACGAAGACGTCCACACCTTCATCGAACGCCTGCTGACCGAGCGCCTCGGCCCATTGGGCGGCAAGCTGCGCGCCGGCCGTTCGCGCAACGACCAGACCGCCAACGATCTGCGTCTGTTCCTGCGGGACCACGTGCGGACCCTGGCCGTCGAAGTGCTGGCCTTGCAACAAGCGCTGGTCGACCAGGCCGAACAACACATCGAAAGCATCTGCCCCGGTTTCACTCACCTGCAACAGGCGCAACCGATCGTCTTTGCTCACCACTTGCTCGCTCACGCCCAATCGATGCTGCGTGACGTGCAACGGCTGGTGGACTGGGACATCCGCACCTCGCTGTCGCCACTCGGCGCCGCTGCCATGGCCGGTTCCGCCATCGCGCGCCTGCCGCAACAGTCGGCCAAGGAAATGGGTTACAGCGGCGTCTGCGAAAACTCCATCGACGCCGTGGCCAGCCGCGATCACGTCGCCGAGTTCCTGTTTATCGCCAGCATGCTCGGGATCAACATTTCGCGCCTCGCGGAAGAATTCTGCCTATGGTCTTCGCGGCAATTTCGCTGGGTCGCACTGGACGATGCCTACGCCACCGGCAGCTCGATCATGCCGCAGAAGAAAAACCCGGACATTGCCGAGCTGGCCCGGGGCAAGGCAGGTCGCCTGATCGGTAACCTCACCGGCCTGCTCTCCACCCTGAAATCCCTGCCGCTGTCGTATAACCGCGACTTGAGCGAAGACAAGAACGGCGTGCTCGACAGCGTCGACACCTTGCTGCTGGTGCTGCCCGCCATGGCCGGGATGGTCGCGACCATGAAGGTCAACGTTGAAGAGTTGCGCCGTCAGGCACCGCTCGGGTTCACCCTCGCGACCGAAGTGGCCGACTGGCTGGCAGTGCGCGGCGTGCCGTTCAAGGAAGCCCATGAAATCACCGGCGCGCTGGTTCAGGCCTGTGAGAAACACGAAATCGAGTTGTGGGAAGCCTCGCCGGCACTGTTGGCCGAGATCGATTCGCGCCTGACCCCGGAAGTACGCGACAGCCTGACGCTGGAAGCCGCCATCGCCGCCCGTAGCGGTTGGGGTGGTACGGCGCCGCAGCAGGTGCGCGAGCAGATCGGACGGTTGAAGACCGCCCTCGCCGCGCAACACGAATGGACCGAGAACTATCAGGGCTTCCGCCTCTGATAGACAACGCAAAACCCTTGTAGGAGCCAGCTTGCTGGCGATGGAGTGTCAGTCGACATCAATTTAGCTGACACACCATCGCCGGCAAGCCGGCTCCTACAAAGGGAATGTAATACCAGTGTTCGGAGAAACAACATGAGCCAGACTCAGGCAGAACGACTCCAGGCGGAGCGCAAACTGGCGGAAAACCAGTTCGATATCACCCAGTACGATCATGTGCCACGGCGTTACTACGGGCGGATCTTTTTCGCCACGGTCATCGTCATCGCGATCATCGGCCTGGTGCGGGCCTTCGCCGAAGGCAAGATCGAATGGTCGTACATCGGCCAGTTCCTCACGTCCCAGGCGATCATGTGGGGCTTGCTCAATACCATCGTCATGGCCGTGCTGGCGATGGGGCTGGGCATTGTGTTCGGGGTGATCACGGCGATCATGCGCATGTCGGCCAACCCGATCCTGCGCTACGTGGCAGTGACCTACACCTGGCTGTTCCGAGGCACACCACTGATCCTTCAACTGCTGTTGTGGTTCAACCTGGCGCTGATCTTCCCCACCATCGGCATCCCCGGCGTGTTCGAAATGGACACCGTGAGCCTGATGACGCCGTTCGTGGCCGCCCTCCTCGGCTTGAGCATCAACCAGGGCGCCTACACCGCTGAGGTGGTGCGCGCCGGTCTGCTGTCGGTGGACACCGGGCAGTACGAAGCCGCCAAGTCGATCGGCATGCCACGCCTGCAAGCGCTGCGCCGGATCATCCTGCCGCAGGCCATGCGGATCATCATTCCACCAGTCGGCAACGAGTTTATCGGCATGGTGAAAATGACCTCGCTGGCGAGTGTCATCCAGTACTCGGAGCTGCTCTACAACGCCCAGAACATCTACTACGCCAACGCCCGGGTGATGGAGCTGCTGATCGTCGCGGGTATCTGGTACCTGGCCACGGTCACCGTGCTGTCCTTTGGTCAAAGCCGTCTGGAGCGTCGTTTCGCTCGCGGCGCCGGCAAGCGTTCTTGAGGAATCGAACATGAGAAGCATCGTCAAGGCCGTGAGCCTGAACAAGTATTACGACCATTTCCACGCCCTCAAGGACATCAACATCGAAGTCGAGCAAGGCGAAGTGCTGTGCATCATCGGCCCGTCCGGCTCCGGCAAAAGCACCTTGCTGCGTTGCGTCAACCAGCTGGAAAAAATCGACAAGGGCGGCCTGTGGGTCGACGGCGAGCTGGTGGGTTACCGCATCGTCGGCAACAAACTGCACGAACTCAACGAGTCTCAGATCGCCCGTCAACGCCTGGCCACCGGCATGGTGTTCCAGCGTTTCAATCTGTTTCCGCACATGACTGTGCTGCAAAACATCATCGAAGGGCCGTGCCAGGTGCTCAAGCGTTCGCCCAAAGAGGCGCACGAAGAAGCCTTGGAACTGCTCGCCCGTGTCGGCCTGGCCGACAAGCGCAACAGCTACCCGATCGAGCTTTCGGGTGGTCAGCAACAACGTGTCGCCATTGCTCGCGCATTGGCCATGCGGCCCAAGCTGATGCTGTTCGATGAACCCACTTCGGCACTCGACCCGGAACTGGTCGGTGAGGTGCTGTCGGTGATGCGCGATCTCGCGCAATCCGGCATGACCATGATCGTCGTCACCCATGAACTGGGCTTCGCTCGCGAAGTATCCAACCGCATGGTGTTCATGGACGGCGGGCAGATCGTGGAGGCAGGAAGCCCCGAAGAAATACTAATAAGTCCGCAAAACCCGCGCACCCAAAGCTTCATTTCTGCCGTTCGAACCTAAGCGCCGGCTGGCGTAACAACACACATAAGAGAACGACCATGAAGAACATCGTAATCCCAGCAGTACTCGCAGGCCTGATGGCATCCAGCGTCAGCTTCGCCGCCGAATTGCCGGCCAGCATCAAGGAAAAAGGCGAGATCGTCGTCGCGATCATGCCGAACTACCCGCCGATGGATTTCAAGGACCCGGCCACCAATACCCTCACCGGTGTGGACGTTGATCTGGGCAACGCCCTGGCCGAACGTCTGGGCGTGAAGATCAAATGGCAGGAAACCGGCTTCGAGCAAATGATCAACGCCCTGACCACCGACCGCGTCGATATGGTGCTGTCGGGCATGACCGACACCAAAGAGCGTCAGGCCAGCGTGACCTTCGTCGACTATTTCACCAGCGGTCCGCAGTTCTACACCCTGCAGAAGAACAAGGACTTCAACGAAATCACCGACCTGTGCGGCAAGAAAGTCGGCACCAGCCGCCGGACCACGTTCCCGGCGGAAATCGCTGAATACAGCAAGGCCAACTGCGAAGCCGCCGGCAAACCGGCCATCGTGGTGATCGGCACCGAAGGCTCGGCGGATGCCCGTGCGCAACTGCGTCAGAGCCGTATCGATGCCGCGATGCAAGGCAGCGAGACCTTGTCGTACCTGAAGACTCAGGAAAAGGACATGTACAAAACGGTCGGCCAGCCGATTTCCGTGCAGTTCTCCGGCATGGGCCTGAGCAACAAAAAGCCTGAGCTGAGCGAAGCGGTGAAGGTTGCGTTGCAAAGCATGATCGATGACGGCAGCTATCAGACCATCCTGAAAAAATGGGACCTGGAGCTGGGCGCAATCAAGACGGCAACCATCAACGCCGGCAAATAATCCGCTCGGGATGAACACATCCCTGTAGGAGCCAGCTTGCTGGCGATAGCGGTGGGTCAGGCACCATCAATGCAGATTGATGCGCCGCCATCGCCGGCAAGCCGGCTCCTACAAGGTTGCGTTTCGACAATTGAATACGGAGCATCACGATGTCGTCCTCCCCAACCTGGCCCGACCAGCACAAGGCCTGCCTTGCCCTGGCCTTCGACCTCGACGGCCCCACCGGCGATGCGATGCTCAACGGCTCGATCTGGCGCAAGCCCGAGTACTTCGGTTTTGGTGGTTACGGCCCTTACCGGGCGCTGCCACGGATTCTCGACCTGCTCGACGAATTCCGCATCCCGACCACGTTTTTCGTTCCGGCCTGGGTCGTGGAGAACTGGCCGAAACAGTGCCAGGCGATTGTCGAACGCGGGCATGAAGTGGCGTATCACGGCTACAAACACGAATCCTTTTACGCCCTGACGCTGGACCAGCAAAGGGACGTAATGAAGAAATCCCGCGAGGTGTTCTGGAAACACCTGAACATCCGCGCCGAAGGTTTCCGCACGCCGTCCGGCGACTGGCGCGCCGAGACCCCGGCGATGCTGGTGGAAGCCGGCGTGACCTACTCCAGCAGCATGCGCGGCGACGACCGACCGTACCTGGTGAACGTGCCGGGGTTCGACACGCCACTGGTGGAAATCCCCGGTCGCTGGGAAATGGACGACTACGCCTCCCTCGCCTACACCCGCGCGCCGGACTTTCCTTCGGGACTGGACCGCACGGCCAGCTACGAGCTGACTCTGGACAACTGGTGCCGCGAGTACGACGGTGCCATGAATGAGGGGTTGTGCCTGACCACCCTGTTCCACCCCAAGATCACCGGCAAACCGGGACGCATCCTGTTGCTGGAAAAACTGTTCGAACACATGCGTCAGCGCGACGACGTGTGGTTTGCCACTTGCCGCGATGTCGCCCAGTGGTGGCTGAAGGAGCATCACCATGGCTGATTCCATCGTCTGGCCCGACGGCTATCGCTGCGCGGTGGTTCTGACCGTCGATTACAACGACATTCACGGGATTCTCACCCAGGCGCCGGAAGTCGCCGGGCGCGACAAGACACTGTCTGTATGGCGTTACGGGAGCCAGCGCGGCGTTGAGCGTCTGCTGGGTTTGTTCAAGGAACTGGGGGTTCGCAGCAGCTGGTTTGTCCCCGGCATCGTCGCCGAAGAAAACCCCGAACACCTTCAGGCGATTCAGGCCGGTGGGCATGAAATCGGCTGCGCCGGGTATCGCCATCAAAACTACGACACCCTCGATCTGGCGCAGCAGAGCGCCGAAATTGCCGCCGGCTGCGAGGCTCTGCAAGCGTTGACCGGCCAGCGCCCGATGGGGTTTCGCATCCCCGCCGGCAATGGCGCGCCGGGGTTCATCGAGGCGCTGAGGGATCAAGGCATTCGTTGGTCATCCTCGTGGCGCGGCGATGATTTGCCGTTCGCGCATCCCACTGCGCCGCAGGTGATTGAACTGCCCTTGCACTACGAGCTGGAAGACGAACCCTACTTCGCGTTCAACCTGAGCCCGGCGGTGCCGCCGGCACAATCGCGGATCGCTTCCTACAGCCACACCCTGGGCAACCTGCAAATGGACTTCGCCGGGTTCCACCGCTTCGGGCTGTGTTACGTGCTGCGTTTGCACCCGGAAATCATTGCCACGCCGGGACGGATCGGCGTGTTGCGCGAATTGCTGCAGGGCATTCAGCAACACAACGACGTGTGGATCGCCACCGGAGCCGAAGTCGCTCAGTGGTGGGCCGATTCCGCGACGCCTGTGACCGAGGATCACCCGGCGTCAGTGTACGAACGGCATTATCGGGACTACCTCCTATGACCGAGCGCTTGCAACGACTGGCGCAGTTTTGCGTCGACACACGATTTGAAGACTTGCCCCCGGCACTGGTTGCACAAGCCAAACGGCACATTCTCGACACCTTTGGCGCGACGCTGGCCGGGGCTGATAGCGATGTGGCGAAACAGGCGCGCCTGGTGTTCGCGGGTGAAACCGGTGGCACGCTGGTCTGGGGCGCGGACCTGCGGGTCGGTGCCGCTCAGGCTGCGATGCTCAACGGCGTCGCCGCACATGCGCTGGAACTGGATGACACCGGTGGCTGTGACCATTCCGGCGCAGTGGTGCTGCCGGCGGTGATGGCCGCTGTTTCGATGTGCACGCGGCCTGTCAGTGGTCGCGAGTTCATCACGGCGGTGGTCATCGGTTACGAAGTCGGCCGCCGCGTGCTCGAAGCCTGTGGTGGTTATTCGGCGCACAACGGTGCCGGCTGGCATTCCACCGCCACCTGCGGCGTGTTTGGCGCGGCGGCGGCAAGTGCACGCATCCTGGGTTTGAACGCCGGACAAATGCTCTCGGCACTGGGCATTGCCGGCAGTTTCAGCGGCGGCTTGTGGGCCTTCATCCACGACGGCTCGCAGAGTAAAAAACTGCACAGCGGGCGCGCCGCCGAAGGTGGATTGCTGGCGGCACGGTTTGCGCAGCAAGGCATCACCGGGCCGTCGAAGCTGTTCGATGATGTCTGGGGCGGTTTCCTGAAAACCCTGGCCGGGGCGTCTTCACAACCTGAAGCACTGGATGCCGACCTGGGTGTCGTGTGGAAGCTCGCCCGCTGTTCGATCAAGCCGTACGCCTCGTGCCGTGGCACGCATTCGGCCATCGACGCGTTGGGGTTGTTGCTGGATCAACTGCAGGTGGATGTCGATCAGGTTGAAGACCTTGAAGTTTCGCTGTGCGGGTTTCTGCAGGACATGTGCGGCGCTCAGGAAGTGAGCAGCCTCGCGGCGGCGCAGATGAGTTTGCCGTACGCCCTCGCCGCACGCCTGGTTCATGGGCATTGCCGGCTGGAGGCGTATGACGACGAGCAACGGCGTGTTCCGCAGATTGCGCTGTGGATGTCGCGCATTCGTCTTGTAGTGGACCCGCAACTGTCAGAGGATGGCGAGCCCGTGGTGAGCGTGCGGACGGTGGACGGTCGGCAGGCGAGCCTGTGCGTCGACCCGCCACTGGGTGCGCCGGCTAATCCGTTGAGTGATGACGCGTTGGAACAGAAGTTTTTCAGTCTGGCGGTGCGGGTGATGCCGAGGTCGCAGGCAGAGGAACTGATCGGGCAGTTGTGGCGGTTGGAAGCATTGGAATCGGTTGCTGCGCTGGATCGGTGGTTGAGTTGAATTTTGCGTTGCCTGTGCGGGCCTCTTCGCGGGCAAGCCTCGCTCCTACAGGGGCAGCGCAACCCCGTAGGAGCGAGGCTTGCTCGCGATTGGGCGCGACGCGTTACACCGTCGAACACCCTGAAATCTGAATAAGGACATTTGCCCCACCGTGGCCACTTACTCGCTTGTTATCCGCCGGTTGATGATCGTATCGCTGACCATCGTCGTCAGCCGCGCCATCACCAGCCCGTTGCTCACGTTGTTCCTGAGCAACAAACTGGGCCTCAACCAACAGGACGTTGGCTTGCTACTGGGCATCGCGGTGTTCATCGCCACCCTGCTCGCGCTCTACGGCGGCTACATCATCGACCGCCTCGAAAAACGCCGGCTGCTGATCCTCGCCATGCTCTCCAGCGCCATCGGTTTCGTGCTGCTGACCTTCGCCGAAAACCTCTACCTGACCACCCTGACCCTGGTGATCACCGAAACCGCTTCGGCGCTGTTCCTGATCGGATCGAAGGCGATCCTCAGCGAAAACCTGCCCATGGGCCAGCGCGCCAAGGCCTTTTCCCTGCGCTACACCCTGACCAACATCGGTTACGCCACGGGGCCGATGCTCGGCGTGGTCATTGCCGGTGTCTACCCGATTGCGCCGTTCCTGATTGCCGGCGGCATTGCGTTTTTCAGCATCTTTTTGATGAGCGGGATCCCGAAAGATTCGAGCCAGACACCGGCGATCGGCCAGCCGCAAAGCTTTCTGAAAACCCTGATCACCCTGAAAAACGACCGCACGCTGATTATGTTCACTTGCGGCTGTCTGCTCAGCACCGTGGTCCATGGGCGCTTCACCCTGTATCTGTCGCAATACCTGCTGGTGACCCAGGATTCCAAACGCGCCCTGGAAACCATGGCCGCCCTGCTCGCCTGCAACGCCATCAGCGTGATCCTGCTGCAATACCAGATCGGCCGTTTCCTCAAGCGTGAACAACTGCGCTACTGGATTGCCGGTGGCACCAGCCTGTTCATCCTTGGCCTGATCGGTTTTAGCCTGGCGGACAGCCTGGTGTCGTGGTGCGTCGCGATGTTCATCTTCACCCTCGGCGAAATGATCATTTACCCCGCCGAATTCCTGTTCGTCGACACCCTGGCCCCGGAAGAGCTGCGCGGCAGTTACTACGGCGCACAAAACCTGGCGGCCCTGGGCGGTGCCCTGAGCCCGGTGATTTGCGGTTTCCTGTTGATGCACACCCCGGCGCCGACGATGTTTTATGCCCTGAGCGCGCTGACCGCCATGGGCGGTTTCCTGTGTTTTATGAGCGGACGCCGGGTGGCTTTACAGCAAAATTAATGCACTGAAACTGCATTAATATGAATTTGTCTCCGTCTGGAATGAGCGGCACACTGTGCCTCGTTCCTCCCCCAATAGTTGGAACGACTTCAAGGGCTTTCTGGGTATCCCAGCTAAGCCTTTTTTTTGCCTCGACTTTTGCAACGGACCGTTCACCTCATGTTTGCTCGCTGGTTCCCCGCCGCCATCAATACTCGACCTTCTGAATGGAGCCGTGCCGCCATCGGCATGGCCCTCGGTACGATGTTCAGCGTCTGGCTGTGCTCACAGGTTTTCGGCATCGAAGTGGCGCAGCACCTGATCGGTCCGCTGGGCGCCTCGGCAGTGCTGTTGTTCGCGGTGTCCTCCGGTGCGTTGGCGCAACCCTGGTCGATTCTCGGCGGCTACTTGAGCGCAGGGGTCATCGCATTGTTGGTCGCCCACGTGCTCGGACGAACCCTTGGCAGTGCTTGCCTGGCCGCAGGCATGTCACTGATCCTGATGTGCTGGCTGCGTTGCCTGCATCCGCCGGCCGGTGCCTTGGCGTTGCTGCTGGTATTGGCAGACCCTGCGACCATCGCGCTGGACTGGAAAGCCCTCGGCCCGGTAATGCTCGGCGCCTCGACGATGTTGCTCAGCGCGCTCGCATACAACAACCTGACGCGCATTCGTTACCCAAGACGCGCCAGTGAACCGGTGCCGATGGTGCCGGCCGATCACCCGCCAATCGACAGCCAGGCGATCACTGCCCAGGACCTGAAACGGGCGCTGGCGGACATGGAAGCTTTCTTTGATGTCACGCCCGAAGACCTTGAACAGTTGATTCAAGCCAGTGAGTTGCATGCCAAACGGCGCAGTATCACTGAAGTCCTTAGCCGCAGAACCTGACACCCTACAGAACCCTTCAGGAGCGAGCAGGCTCGCTCCTGAAGGTTCGAGTCAAGCCGCAGATAATTGCTTGGCCGGTACTGCCAGGCTCACCGCCCGCACTGATGCACCGGCACTCAACCCCAGCGTTTTTGCGGTCTGCGCATCGACAATCAACGTGCCCGCCGCCACCCGCGCCGGTGCTGCGGTAATCCGGCACTCGGCAAACTGGCGGTTGTGAATCAGGTAAGTCGCCGCCTGTTCTCCGGGGGTGCCAATGCTCAGTTGCAGCACCTGACTGTCACGCACCGCGCGGATGTCGGCGGTGGCGCATTCAATCAGCGGCCCGCCGTCGAAAATGTCGATGTAGTCACGGTGTTCGAATCCTTCCGCCTGTAGCATGCCCAGCGCCGGCTCGGTGTTGGGATGGACGCGGCCAATCACCGAACGCGCCGCTTCCGGCAACAGACAGGTCGGCAGCGGAAACTTGGGCATCAGTTCCGCGATGAAGGTCTTGTTGCCCAGGCCGGTGAGGTAATCGGCATCGGCAAAATCCATCTTGAAAAAGTGCCGCCCCAGCCCTTCCCAGAACGGTGAAATGCCCGCTTCGTCCGAGTAGCCGCGCATCTCTGCAATGACCTTGTCGCCGAAGTGCTGACGGAACTCTGCGAGAAACAGGAACCGCGCCTTCGACAACAAGCGCCCGTTCAGCCCGCTGCGATGATCGGCGTGCAGGAACAATGAGCACAACTCCGATTGCCCGGTCATGTCGTTACCCAGGAACAGGGTCGGCAGTTGTTGATTGATCCCGAGGTTTTTCGAGGCTGCGACAAACAAGCCCATTCGATAGTTGTACCAGGGCTCGCGCAGGCCGACGGCACCGGCCAATGCGCAAATACCGATCGCTTCTTGCTGGTCGTTCTCCAGCACAAACAGGTAGTCGGCATCGGCACGCTCGGCGTCGCCGGCAAAGGTTTTCGCGGCCCATTCCAGACGCTGGCGCAAACGCGGCGCATCGGCAGGCAAGGTGGTCAAACCGGTCCCGGCGCTATGAGCCAGGGCCAGGAGTGCCGGCAGGTCAGCCGGTGTGGCGGGACGGACGATCATCGCACTTGCTCCTTGGCAGTCAGGTGTTTGGGCAGGAATACTTCGGCCAACATGCAGCGGGCACTGCCGCCGCCAATGCGTTCGATGGTGTCGATGTTCACTGGCAGCGGCGTGGTGTGGGCTTCAATCAACCGACGCTGGCGGGTGTCCAACGCTTGCCAGGCGGTACGTGACATCACCAGCACGGGGTCGCCCGCACTGCTTTGAACTTCCAGCATGTTGCCGGCAAAGGATTCCAACTGGCTCCAGTTCAGCGCGATGACTTGCTTGCCGCTGTCTTCCAGCCGCGAGCGCAGGGCCAGGCGTTCGCTCGGGTTCGTGACCGATGCCAGGCAGGCAATGGCCAGCCGCGTACCGACGCTCATCATCACGTTAGTGTGGTAAATCGCGACGCCCTGACGGTCTTCTGCCGTGAACGCGCACAGCTCGTAACCCAGATGGTTGACCACCTGATCCAGCGCCCGGGCGTGGGTGCGGGTGGAATAGCCGGCGTAGCAAATCCGCTGCTGACGATCCAGCACCATGCTGCCGGTGCCTTCAAGGAAGACTTCCTGTTGTTCGAGGCTGGAAAGGTCCAACAACTGCTCGACCCGGTACTCGTCGCGCAGCCAGTCGAGCACACCTTTATCCCGCTCCAGGCGCCGGTTGTGGCCCTGCATCGGATACAGCACCAACGTGCCGTCGGGGTGGCTGCTCCACCAGTTGTTGGGAAAGATCGAGTCTGGCGTGTGCGGGGCTTCAAGGTCGTTGTGCACAAGGACCTCGACGCCTTGCCCGCGCAGTGCGGCAACGTAGCCGTCGAATTCTTGCAGGGCCTTGAGCTGAACGTCTTCGGACACGGCTGCCGGGCGCTGAAAACGGTTGTTCGCCGCCGTGTCCTGATTGAAAGAGAAACGTGTCGGGCGAATCATCAAAACGGTATTGGTGGTTTGCATGGGCACAGATTCAATGAGGGTTGAGAGAGGCTCATTGTCTGTTTCGGGAGCGGGAAAACCCGGTTGATAACGGTTTTTAAGGTGATGGAAACGGCTGAAGATTTCGGCTCGTCCAGCCGATTCGGCAAACACCAAAAACCAAATGTGGGAGCGAGCCTGCTCGCGATTGCGGTGTATCAGTCACTAATGAATTGACTGATACACCGCTATCGCCGGCAAGCCGGTCTCGCTCCCACAGGGAACCGGGGTGTTTATTACTCCATCGTGGTCTTGACCATCGCCAGTTCCGGGTGGCTGACCAGTTTGTCGATGTGCAGCTCCGGGTCGTCGAACCAGACTTCGGTCAACACCCGGTAATGTTCCATGTCGCGGCAACGCATGCGCAGGCTGTAGTCGAACGCGCCGCTGATCAAGCGACATTCCAGCACCTGCGGGCAAGCACGGACCTTGGCTTCGAAGGCTTTTTGCGCCGCCCGCCCGCTCTGGTTCGACAGCGCCACCAACACCAGCAAAGACAGCCCAGGTGTCAGTTTTTTCTCATCGAGAATCGCTCCGTAACCGCGAATGACCCCGAGCTGTTCAAGCTTGCGCACCCGTTCCAGGCATGGCCTGGGGGTCAGGTGTACGCGCTCCGAAAGCTTTTGGTAAGTGATGCGCCCTTCATGGCGCAGCACTTCAATGATTGCCTGATCGATACGATCAAGCACGATCGACAGATCGCGGATGTCCGCCATGTACGTCTTGCCTCACTTCAAACGACCCGATAGGAATTGCTGCAAACGTTCACTGTTTGGCCGGTCGAGGATCGTCGCATCACCCTGCTCCTCGACCCGCCCCTGATGCAAGAACAACACCTGGCTTGACACCTGCCGGGCAAAGCCCATTTCATGGGTCACCATCAACATGGTCCGGCCTTCTTCCGCCAGTGCCTGAATCACCTTGAGCACTTCGCCGACCAACTCCGGATCAAGGGCCGAGGTCGGCTCGTCGAACAGCAGAATTTCCGGCTCCACCGCCAGCGCCCGGGCAATCGCCACCCGTTGCTGCTGGCCGCCGGAGAGAAACGCCGGGTATTGATCGGCGACCCGCTGCGGCAAGCCGACCTTGTCCAGATAAGCCCGTGCACTTTCCTCAGCCGCCTTGCGGCTGATGCCCAGCACCCGGCACGGCGCGAGCACGATGTTTTCCAGGACGGTCAGGTGACTCCACAAGTTGAAATGCTGGAACACCATCGCCAGGCGCGTGCGCAAACGCTGCAACTGTGCCGGATGGGCGACACGCATACCACCCGCGCCCGGGCGAGTGATGACCCGTTCGCCGTCGAGTTCGATGGCGCCCTCGTCCGCCCGTTCCAGAAAATTGATGCAGCGCAGCATCGTGCTTTTGCCTGAACCGCTGGCGCCGATCATGCTCACCACGTCCCCTGCCCGCGCATTCAACGAGACGCCCTTGAGCACTTCATTGTCACCAAAACGTTTATACAGATTTTCAACCGTGAGTTTGTACATGCAGACACCCCTGCAGCAGCACCCGATTCGGCGCTGCTCTGGATAAATGGATTAATGAGTCGGCCCGAGAAAGCTCAGCCAGCGCTTTTCCGCGAGGCGAAATGCGCCGACCAGGCCAAACGACAACGCGAGGTACAGCAGGCCGGCAATGCCGAACGCCTGAAAGGTCATGAAGGTCGCGGCGTTGGCGTCGCGGGCGACTTTGAGAATGTCCGGAATGGTTGCGGTGAACGCCACCGATGTCGCGTGCAGCATCAGAATCACTTCGTTGCTGTAATACGGCAGCGCACGGCGCAGCGCCGAGGGCAGGATCAGTCGCAGGTACAGGCGCCAGCCGCTCAAGCCATAAGCGTGGGCTGCCTCGATTTCACCGTAGGGAATGCTGCGGATCGCACCGGCAAAAATTTCCACGGTATAGGCGCAAGTGTTGAGGGTGAACGCGAGCAGCGTGCAATTCATCGCGTCGCGAAAGAACGCTTCGAGCAGCGGCTGCGAGCGCACCACCGCGATGCCGTAGATCCCGCTGTAGCAAATCAGCAGCTGGATATACAGCGGCGTACCGCGAAACACGTAGGTAAACAGCTGGACCGGCCAGCGCAGCAAGCCCCAGCGCGAGGTGCGCAGGATCGCCAACGGCAACGACAGGACAAACCCCATCGCGATGCTCGCCACCAGCAACCACAGGGTCATCGCCAGGCCAGTGAGGGTCTCGCCGTCGCTGAACAGAAAGGGTTTCCAGTATTCGGCAATCAACTCGATCATCGCGCCATCCCCCGTACGCCCTGGTTGTAACGTCGCTCCAACACACGCAAGGCGTAGTTCGACGCGCTGGTGATCAGCAGATAAAGCGCCCCCGCCATCAGCAGGAAATCGAGCATGTTGAAGGTGCTTTTACCGGCCTCCTGCGCGACCTTGACCAGGTCCGACAGGCCGATGATCGATACCAGCGCCGTGGCCTTGAGCAACACCAGCCAGTTGTTGCCCAGGCTCGGCAAGGCGAAACGCATCATTTGCGGAAACACCACGAAGCGAAACCGCTGCCAGCGGTTCAAACCGAAACACGCCGCGGCTTCCTGCTGTCCACGCGGCACGCTGAGGATCGCCCCGCGAAAGGTCTCGGTGAAATACGCGCCATAGATAAACCCGAGCGTGATAATCCCGGCCACGAACGGGTCGATTTCCATGTACGGCCAGCCCATCGCTTCGGTCAGGCTGCTCAGCCAGCCTTGCAGGCTGTAGAAAATCAGCAGCATCAGCACCAGGTCCGGCACACCGCGAATCAAGGTGGTGTAGAAGGTAGCCGGCAGGTTCAACAGCTTCAGCGGCGACAGCTTTGCCGCCGCGCCGAGCAACCCCAGCGCCATGCTCACCAGCAGCGAGAGCGCCGACAGTTTCAGCGTGACCCAGGTGCCGTGCAGCAACAATGGGCCATAGCCTTGCAGGGCCGAAACATCGAGCCCGATCAGATTCAGGAAGGAATTCACGCCAGTCACCTGTCTTGAGGCGCCCACGATGAAACACTGTACCGGTTCACGGCACAGTGTCTTGGGGCGCGAGGATCAGTTGTTGTAGAGGTCCAGATCGCCGAAATGCTTCTGCTGGATCTGTGCGTAGATGCCCTTGTCGTGCAGGACCTTGATGGCGGCATTGAGCATGCCTTTGAGTTCTTCGTTGTCCTTGCGCACGCCGATGGCAATTTCCGACGGCACCAGCGGGTCGCTGATGCCTTCGCTGTTCTGGAAGTCAGCCCCTTGTGGGGATGTGAGGAAGCTCATCTGCGCTTGCAGCTTGTCCTGGATCGACGCATCGAGACGGCCATAAACCAGGTCGGCGTACACCTGATCCTGATTCTGATAAGCCCGCAGCTTCACGCCGCCCGGCCCCAGTTTGGCCTTGGCGTAGGTTTCCTGAATCGTGCCCTGCATGTAACCGATGGTCTTGCCCCGCAGCGACTCGGCGGTGGGCAGCAGCCCGGAGTCCTTGCGGGTGACGATGGCGGTCGGCCCGGCGTACAGACGGTCGGTGAAGTCGATCTGCTTTTTGCGCGGCTCGGTCACGGTCATCGACGATTCGATGGCGTCGAACTTGCCGGCCTTGAGGGCTGGAATCAGCCCGTCGAAATCATTGCTGACCCACACACAGGTCAGTTTCAGCTCGGCACAGATCGCGTTGCCCAGGTCCACGCCAAAGCCCTGCACGCCGCCATCGGCGGTGGTTGACTCAAAAGGCGGGTAGCTTGGGTTGACGCCGAATCGCAGCTCTTTCCATTCCTTGGCATGGGCGTTGGTGGTGCAGCACAGCAGCGCGAGTGTCGGCAAAGTCAGCCATTTGATATTCATCTTCTTGAGTCCCGATTTGTTTGGAGTTATCGCGGCCTGGCGAACCGGACCGCCTTTTTGGGCAGGAACAGAGAGTCGGTGCGGCGCGAGCCGCAACAGCGTTCTTATTGTTTTGTTCGAGGGGCCGCACGTTGCGGCCTCCAGCCTGAAACCCTCGGCACAGACGGCTTCAAAACCACGGCCAGAATGCCAACAGATAACCTGTTGCAGGTGTCGTAAGGGCCGCTCCAGACGCCCCGATTGCGCTGATAAGGCTGTTTTCACAGCCGATTCGGTCGTGAGCGCGGCCCGCGGTGGTCTTGAGAGGGAAATCCTTCAGCGCTATTACAAAAATGCACACAAGACCTGCACATATCCGGGTTGTACTAGGCAAATTTGCACTGTTACGATCCAGCATCGCTCGCGCGCGAGCTTCTCTATAAAGAACAATAAAAGCAGGGAGTTAGTGATGACTGCTCAGGTTTCATCGAAGTGGACTTCGTCCATGGATGCCACGCAAAACGACGTGCTGGCCGAGGTTCGCAACCATATCGGTCACCTGACCCTCAACCGCCCCGCCGGCCTCAACGCCATTACCCTCGACATGGTGCGCAATCTGCAGCGTCAGCTCGACGCCTGGGCGCAGGATTCGAACATTCACGCGGTGGTCTTGCGCGGTGCCGGCGAAAAAGCCTTTTGTGCCGGCGGCGACATCCGCTCGCTGTATGACAGCTTCAAAAACGGCGACACCCTGCACGAAGACTTCTTCGTCGAGGAATACGCCCTCGACCTCGCGATTCACCATTACCGCAAACCGGTTCTCGCCCTGATGGACGGCTTCGTCCTGGGTGGCGGCATGGGCCTGGTGCAAGGCGCCGATCTGCGCGTGGTCACCGAGAAAAGCCGCCTGGCGATGCCGGAAGTGGCCATCGGTTATTTCCCGGACGTCGGTGGCAGCTACTTCCTGCCGCGCATCCCCGGTGAACTGGGGATCTACCTGGGCGTCAGCGGCGTGCAGATCCGTGCGGCGGATGCGCTCTATTGCGGCCTGGCCGACTGGTATCTGGACAGCAGCAAACTGGCCACGCTGGACGAAAAACTCGATCATCTGGAATGGCACGACACGCCGCTCAAGGAGCTGCAAGGCCTGCTGGCCCGACTCGCCGTGCAGCAACTGCCGGACGCGCCATTGGAAGCACTGCGCCCGGCTATCGATCACTTCTTCGCCCTGCCCGATGTGCCGGGTATTGTTGAACAATTGCGCAACGTCACGGTTGCCGACAGCCATGAATGGGCGACCACCACCGCCGACCTGCTGCAAAGCCGTTCACCGCTGGCCATGGGCGTGACCCTGGAAATGCTGCGCCGCGGTCGGCACCTGAGTCTGGAAGACTGTTTTGCCCTGGAGCTGCACCTGGACCGTCAGTGGTTCGAGCGCGGCGACCTGATTGAAGGCGTGCGCGCCTTGCTGATCGACAAAGACAAGACCCCGCGCTGGAACCCGCCGACCTTGCAGGCGCTGGACGCCGCACATGTCGCGAGTTTTTTCACAGGGTTTGACCGGAGCGGGAGCTGAGCCATGCACGATATCGAATTGAGCGAAGAGCAAGTCATGATCCGCGACATGGCCCGGGACTTTGCCCGCGGCGAAATCGCGCCCCACGCGCAAGCCTGGGAAAAGGCCGGCTGGATCGACGACGGTCTGGTGGCGAAGATGGGCGAGCTGGGGCTGCTGGGCATGGTGGTGCCCGAGGAATGGGGCGGCACTTATGTCGATTACGTCGCCTACGCCCTGGCGGTGGAAGAGATTTCCGCTGGAGACGGCGCCACGGGTGCACTGATGAGCATCCACAATTCCGTGGGTTGCGGGCCGGTCATGAACTACGGCACCGACGAACAGAAACAGACCTGGTTGCCGGATCTGGCCAGCGGCAAGGCCATCGGCTGCTTCTGCCTGACCGAGCCGCAAGCCGGTTCCGAGGCGCATAACCTGCGCACCCGCGCCGAACTGCGCGACGGCCAGTGGGTGATCAACGGCGCCAAGCAATTCGTCAGCAACGGTAAACGGGCGAAACTGGCGATTGTGTTTGCAGTGACCGATCCGGACCTGGGCAAGCGTGGTATCTCGGCGTTTCTGGTGCCGACCGATACTGCCGGTTTCATCGTTGATCGCACTGAACACAAGATGGGCATTCGCGCGTCCGACACCTGCGCAGTGACCCTGAGCAACTGCACCATCCCCGAAGCCAATCTGTTGGGTGAACGCGGTAAAGGCCTGGCCATCGCCCTCTCCAACCTCGAAGGCGGACGCATCGGCATCGCCGCGCAGGCCTTGGGCATCGCGCGTGCCGCGTTCGAAGCGGCACTGGCCTACTCCCGTGATCGCGTGCAGTTCGCCAAGCCGATCATCGAGCACCAGAGCATCGCCAATATGCTGGCCGACATGCACATGCAACTCAACGCTGCACGGTTGATGATCCTGCATGCCGCGCGGTTGCGCAGTGCGGGCAAGCCATGTCTGTCGGAAGCTTCGCAGGCCAAGCTGTTTGCCTCGGAAATGGCTGAGAAGGTCTGTTCGTCAGCGATGCAGATCCATGGCGGGTACGGGTATCTGGAGGATTACCCGGTGGAGCGTTACTACCGGGATGCGCGGATCACGCAGATTTATGAAGGATCGAGCGAGATTCAGCGGATGGTGATTGCCCGAGAGTTGAAAAATTATCTGGTGTGACACCGTGTAGGAGCGAGCTTGCTCGCGAGGGTCGTCAACGATGACGCGGGGAACCTGAAACACCGCGGTGCTCTCAGGTTTTTCGCGAGCAGGCTCGCTCCTACAGTTGATCTCTGGTGTTCATGAGATCCCCTGCTCGCGAAGGCGTTATTGGTTTAAACCACAGACGTTGTGGCACGTACGGTCTGAATTGCCACGCTCAAATCGGGTTCGCTGGACGGCATTTCCTGCACCGCGAAGAACACCGATGTCGTGCCGTCTTCCTCGATCACAACGGTTCGTCGGGTCACCAACAAGGCTGTGTTGGGGGTTTGCGGCCAATAGACGATGTCGTCTTTCATGGGCTCGTTGGCCAGAACATAACCTTGGGGAACGTGCGATACCGGCGTACCGCACTGGGCGTGCACAAAATGACAAATGCTCATGTAAACCTCGAATAAAGTGATTGAGCCTGAAACGACGGCTTCGTCCTGAAGCCTCGGTTAGCGTCCGGGCAAATTCACCATAGTCGAGGTACATGGGAGCGGATACGGGCGGAGTGATGGCCCTGCTTCGCTGAATTCTTTCAATGCATTTCAAGGACGCTGAAAAAGCATCGCGAGCAGGCTCACTCCCACACTTGACCGCATTTCTCCTGAAGAAACCTGGTCGAATGTGGGAGCGAGCCTGCTCGCGATGGCGTCCGTCAGGACACCGCATTACTTACCGACGAACTCCGCCTCACGCTTGGCAATAAACGCCGCCATCCCTTCCTTCTGATCCTGCGTCGCAAACGCTGCATGGAACACCCGACGCTCAAAGCGCACGCCCTCCGAAAGGCTCACTTCGAAGGCTCGGTTGACGCTTTCCTTGACCATCATCGCAATCGGCAACGACTTCTTGGCGATCAGCGCGGCGACTTTCAGCGCTTCTTCCAGCAACTCATCCGCCGGAACGATTCGCGCGACGATCCCGCAACGCTCTGCTTCCACGGCATCGATCAAACGCCCGCTCAGGCACATTTCCATCGCCTTGGCCTTACCGACGGCGCGAGTCAGGCGCTGGGTGCCGCCCATGCCCGGCAGCACGCCGAGGTTGATCTCCGGTTGGCCGAACTTCGCGTTGTCCCCGGCGAGGATGAAGTCGCACATCAACGCCAGTTCACAACCACCGCCCAGGGCAAACCCGTTCACAGCAGCGATGATCGGCTTGCGGCGGTTGGCCACGCGGTCGCTGTCGCTGAACAGATCGTCGAGGTAGATCTGCGGGTAGGTCAGCTCAGCCATTTCCTTGATGTCGGCACCGGCGGCGAAGGCTTTTTTCGAGCCGGTCAGCACGATGCAACCGATGTTCGAATCAGCTTCCAGGCCATCGAGGGCGTGGTTCAGTTCGCTGACGATCTGCGCGTTCAACGCGTTCAGCGCCTGCGGACGGTTCAGGGTGATCAGGCCGACACGGCCGTGGGTTTCCAGCAAAATCGTTTCGTAACTCACAATGGACTCCTTCTTAAAGACTGCGCGAAATGACCATGCGCTGAATATCGCTGGTGCCTTCGTAGATCTGGCATACCCGCACGTCGCGGTAGATCCGCTCCAGCGGGAAGTCGTTCAGGTAACCGTAACCGCCGAGGGTTTGCAATGCGGCAGAGCAGACCTTTTCGGCCATTTCCGAGGCAAACAGCTTGGCCATGGACGCTTCGACCAACGCCGGTTTGCCGCTGTCACGCAGCGCGGCGGCGTAATGCACCATTTGCCGGGCGACGGCGATCTGGGTCGCCATGTCCGCGAGGCGGAACGCGACGGCCTGATGCTCGATGATCGGTTTGCCGAAACTCTCGCGCTCACGGGCGTAATCCCGCGCCGCTTCAAACGCGGCTCGGGCCATGCCCACCGATTGCGAAGCGATACCGACGCGGCCGCCTTCGAGGTTGGCCAGGGCAATTCGATAGCCTTCACCCTCCTCGCCCAAGCGGTTGGCCACCGGCACCTTCACGTCTTCGAACAGAATCTGGCAGGTGTCGGACGCATGCTGGCCGAGTTTGTCTTCGACGCGGGCGACTTTGTAGCCCGGTGAATCGGTGGGCACGATCAGTGCGGTGATCCCGCGTTTGCCGGCGCTCGGGTCCGTCACTGCGAACACGATCACCACACCGGCGTTCTGCCCGGAGGTGATGAACTGTTTGCAACCGTTCAGGACGTAATGATCGCCTTCCAGGCGCGCACGGGTTTTCAGGCCGCTGGCATCGGAGCCAGCCTGCGGTTCGGTCAGGGCGAAAGCGCCAAGCATTGCACCGCTGGCCAACGGTTTGAGAAAGCGTTCTTTCTGGTCGTCGTTGCCGTAGTTCAGGATCGGCACGCAACCGACCGAGTTGTGCACGCTCATGATGGTCGAGCAGGCGCCGTCGCCGGCGGCGATTTCTTCCAGGGCCATGGCGTAGGCCAGGTAACCGGTGTCGCACCCGCCCCACTGTTCGGGCACCAGCATGCCGAAGAAGCCCAGTTCAGCCATTTCGCCGATGGCTTCCTTGGGGAAGCGGTGCTCACGGTCCCATTCGGCGGCGAACGGTTTCAGGCGTTCCTGGGCAAACTGCCGGGCCGCTTCGCTGATCTGCAGTTGTTCGTCATTGGGAATCATGACCAGTCCTTAAAAAAAGAATCGCATTCCCTGTAGGAGCGAGCTTGCTCGCGAAGAACTTCAGGGCACCGCGTTTATCCGGGCAGCCCTCGTCATCGTTAACGTCCATCGCGAGCAGGCTCGCTCCTACAGGGTTTTGCGTTGGTTTCAGTACAGGCATTCCACGGCCATCGCCGTGGCTTCGCCGCCGCCGATGCAGATCGCTGCAACGCCGCGCTTCAGGCCTTTCTGGCGCAGGGCCGAGAGCAGGGTCACGAGGATCCGCGCGCCGGACGCACCGATCGGGTGGCCCAAGGCGCACGCGCCGCCGTGCACGTTGAGTTTCGCGTGGGGGATTTCCAGATGGGTCATCGCTGCCATGCCGACCACGGCGAAGGCTTCGTTGACTTCCACCAGGTCCACGTCATTCAACGACCAGCCGGTTTTCTTCATCAGCCGCTTGATCGCGCCTATCGGTGCCACCGGGAACAGGCCCGGCGTGTCGGCGAATGCCGCGTGACCATGGATCACAGCCAGCGATTTCAGGCCGCGCTTGTCCGCTTCGGAACGACGCATCAGCACCAGCGCCGCCGCACCGTCGGAAATCGAACTGGAGTTGGCCGCCGTCACCGTGCCGCCTTCGCGGAAGGCCGGTTTCAGCGAGGCAATCTTGTCCAGTTTGGCTTTCGGCGGCTGCTCGTCGTTGCTGATGACGACTTGCTCTTTGCCGACGGTCACGGTCAACGGCACGATCTCGTCCTTGAAGCTGCCGTCCTTGATCGCCTGCTGCGCGCGGGTGGTCGAAGCGATGGCAAACGCATCCTGAGCTTCGCGGCTGAAGCCGTTGGTTTCAGCGCAGTCCTCAGCGAAAGTGCCCATCAGGCGGCCCTTGTCGTAGGCGTCTTCCAGGCCGTCGAGGAACATGGAATCGAGCACACGGCCATGGCCCATGCGATAACCGCTGCGGGCGCGGTCCAGCAGGTATGGCGCGTTGGACATGCTTTCCATGCCGCCCGCCACCACCACATCGGCGCTGCCGGCGAGCAGCATGTCATGGGCCAGGATGGCCGCTTCCATACCGGAACCGCACATCTTGTTCAGGGTGGTGCAGCGGGTCGATTTATCCAGCCCGGCGCCCAGTGCGGCCTGGCGCGCCGGCGCCTGGCCGAGGCCGGCGGGCAGCACGCAGCCAAACAGCACTTCTTCAACCGCGTCCGGCGCCACACCGGCGCGTTCAACGGCGGCGCGAATCGCGGCGGCACCCAATTGCGGTGCAGTCAGGCTTTTCAGTTCGCCCTGGAAACCGCCCATCGGGGTACGGACGGCGCTGACGATAACGATTGGATCGTGGGAAAGGGTCATGACAAATCCTCCTTACTTGGCGGCCATGCGCAAGGCACCGTCGAGACGGATCACCTCGCCATTGAGCATGCTGTTATCAATGATATGCCTGACCAGCTGCGCGTACTCGGCCGGTTTGCCCAAACGTGGTGGAAACGGCACGCCAGCGGCAAGGGAATCGCGGACTTCCGGGGTCATGCCGGCCATCATCGGCGTCTCGAAAATCCCTGGGGCGATGGTCATCACACGGATACCGAAGCGCGCCAGTTCACGAGCCGCCGGCAAGGTCAGGCTGACAATCGCGCCTTTCGATGCCGCATAGGCCGCCTGGCCAATCTGGCCGTCATAGGCTGCGGCGGAAGCCGTGTTGATGATCACACCGCGCTCGCCATCGGCATCCGGCTCGGTTTCGGCGATGGCCGCCGACGCCAGACGCAGCATGTTGAAGCTGCCGATCAGGTTGACGTTGATCACCTGGCTGAAACTGGCCAGTGCATGCGGACCGTTTTTGCCGAGGATCTTCTCGCCACGCACGATGCCGGCGCAGTTGACCAGACCGTTCAGGCCACCGAAGGCTTTGACCGTGGCCTGCACCGCCGCTTCCGCCGCCGCTTCGTTGCTGATGTCCGCGACCACGCTTTGCGCGCCAAGACGTTCAGCCTGGGCCGCGACCGCTTCGGCGTTCATGTCCACCAGCATCACTTTGGCGCCGGCCGCGACCAGCATTTCAGCCGTGGCCGCGCCGAGCCCGGAGGCACCGCCGGTGACGAGAAAAACCTTGTTTTCGATCTGCATCATTGTTTCCTTGGATTCAAGCTGAAACGTTCTTCGCTGCGGCCTCTTGAGCCTTGGCGATTTCCTGGTTGCGCAAGATAAAGCGCTGCAATTTGCCGCTTGGGGTTTTCGGCAACTCGCTGACAAATTCGATTTCACGTGGGTAAGAGTGCGCGGCCAGACGTTTGCGCACATGTTGGCGCAGCTCTTCGGCCAGCTCCGGCGCGGCGCGGTATTGCGCGCTGAGCACGACGAAGGCTTTGACCAGTTCGGTGCGCTCCGGATCGGGTTTGCCGACCACGGCGGCTTCGACGACGGCCGGGTGTTCGATCAACGCACTTTCGACGTCGAACGGGCCGACGCGGTAGCCGGAGGTGGTGATCACGTCGTCACTGCGGCCGACGAAGCTGATGCTGCCGTCCGGGTTCCACTCGACGGTGTCGCCGCTCAGGTAATAGTTGCCGACGAAGGCTTTGGTCGGTGCGCCTTCGTAGCCGTTGAACCAGCACATTGGCGACTGAGTGCGGTCGATGGCGAGGATGCCGGGTTGGCCGACACCCAGTTCCTTGTACTCCTCGTCCAGCACCACGATACGGTGGCCCGGCGAAGCAAAACCGGCGGCGCCCATGTGGATCGGATGATCGAGGCCGTGGTGGTTGCACAGGACCATGCCCAATTCGGTCTGGCCGTAATGGTCGTGAATGACCACGCCGAGGTTGTCGGCAAACCAGCGGATCACTTCCGGGTTCAACGGCTCGCCGGCGCTGCTGACGATGCGCAGCTTGCCTTTGATCGACTTGGCAAACTCATCGCCACCGGCGATCAACAGACGATAGGCGGTTGGAGAGCCAGTGAGGTTGGTGATCCCGTATTTGTTGATCACCCGGCAGGTGCTTTCGAGGGTGAACGGGCCATCGTAAAAGGTGATCGGATGCCCCATCGCCATCGGCCCGGTGACGCCGAAATAGATGCCGTAGGCCCAACCCGGATCGGCGACGTTCCAGAAAGCGTCTTCAGGGCGCAGGTCCACGGCGTCGCGGGTGTAGCTCTCGAACGCGACGATTGCCTTGAGCGGCACCGACAGCGCTTTCGACGGGCCGGTGGTGCCAGAGGTGAACATCAGCAGGAATGGGTCTTCGCCGGTCAGCAGCACCGGTTCGCAATCAGCGGAATAGTTGGCCAGTTCGGCCCAGAAGCTGAAATCACCACGGACGATGCCCTGGCCTTTTGCACCACCGACGGTGACGATGGTCGGGCAATCGGCGACTTCAGCGAGTTTGGAGCGATTGACTGCGTCGGTCACCACCACTTTGGCGCCGGAGCTGCTCAAGCGGTGTTCGATGGCCTTGGGACCGAACGCGGTGAACAGCGGCTGATACACCGCGCCGATGCGCCAGGTGGCGAACACGGTGATCAACAATTCGATATTGCGCGGCAGCAGGCCGGCGACCTTGTCGCCTTTCTTTACGCCCTGCGCCAGCAGGAAATTGGCGAAACGTGCAGCCTTGTCCTGCAAGTCGCTGAAGGTGTACGTAGAGCTGGAACCGTCGCGACCTTCCCAGAACAGCGCGATGCGACCTGGCAACGCATGCCGGTCGCAACACTCGACACAGGCATTGAGGGCCGTCAGGTTACCCGCGAGTGCGGCGTCGACGGTGTGCTGATAATTGAACTGTGACGTGGCAGACAAGTAATCGCGCATTGCCAGAATCCCTCGGTATTTTTATTAGGTTGGGGGAAGCGTAACCAACAGGGAAATACTCGCTCTGCGCGGGGGGTGGGGCAATGGTCAAAGCTATCAAGTTGTCTGACTGGTTTGGCCAAGATCCAATAGATGTGGCGCCTGGTTTGACGCGTTCGCGGGCAAGCCTCGCTCCTACAGGGGATCGCATTTCTCTGTAGGAGCGAGGCTTGCCCGCGAAGAGGTCAGCTGCATCAATACAAAATCAGGATCAGTCGGCCTCGGTCAGAATCAAACTCCGATAATGCCCCGGATTCGACCCCGACCATTTGCGAAACGCCTTGTAGAACGAGCTCGCATCGGCAAACCCCAGCCGCGTGGCGATTTCGGCGAAGCTGATACTTGGCTCCGCCAGCCAGACAATGGCCAGTTCCTTGCGCACGCTGTCCTTGAGGCCTTGATAAGTCTGCCCCTCCTCCGCCAGCCGCCGCCGCAAGGTCGAGGCCGACATGCACAGTTGCTGTGCCAGAGGTTCGGTCTCAGGCCACTGCTCGGCGGGCAATTGCCGCAAATCGTGCTTGATCCGACTCGCCAGACTCTCCGGGTCGCGGTACTTGACCAGAATATTGGCCGGCGCATGGGCCAGGAAGCGCTTGAGTTCTTCCGCGCTGCGCTTGATCGGCAGATCCAGGCAATCGGCCGAAAAAATCATTCGGGTGCGCGGCCGGTCGAAACGCAGGTTTTCGGAAAACATCACCTGATAGTCATCGCAAAAGTCCGGCGCCGGGCAGCGCAACTCGATGGCCAGAATCGGAATCCGCCGCCCGGCCAGCCAACACGCAACACCGTGAACGATCATCCAGTAGGTGAAATAGGTGAACGCGCGGCGAGGGTCCTGGTCGTCTTCCAGCAGGACGATTTCCGCGAGACTTTGCTGACGAACCAGCTGCGCGGGCAGGTATTCGAGCATCAACGACAAAAACCCCAGCCCCGAAGTCAGGCCGGCGGCCAGGCTCGGCTGGACCATCGAGCAGCGACACAGAAACTCCAGGCTGCCGGATTTGAGCTTGCGCGGGTCCATGCCAAAAAATTCATCGTCGCCACGCCGGGCCAGCAACCGCCACAAACGCGCATAGGCCGTGGCCGGGACGCGGGCAACGGCGGACTCCAGCAGCGCCGGATCGATACCGACCTTGTTCAACACCTCATCGGTGGCCGCGCCAGGGGCGCAACTTTGCAACAGCGCTTCACGCACCAGTTGAATGGAAATGGTGTCTTTTTCCGACATTGCGCGGGGTGTGCCCTGTTGTTTGAGTGGTGGCATCTTAGCGCAGATCCTGTGGGAGCGAGCCTGCTCGCGAAGAGGCCAAATCAGTCGACATTGATGCCGCCTGACATACCGCAATCGCGAGCAGGCTCGCTCCCACAGGGTGATGTGGGTGATGTGGGTGATGTTGAGGGTTGTTCAGGTTAGGTTCAGGTAAATGTCAACTATTGGCATTTGGGAATGAGTGTCATTATGTTACAAATTAGCACCCTATCTATTTCCACGACGGTGCTGAATGCTTGTTCCTTTTCTGATCATGCTGCGCGAAGGCATCGAGGCCGCATTGATCGTCGGCATCATCGCCAGCTACCTCAAGCAAACCGGTCGTGGCCAGTGGATGCCAGCCGTTTGGATAGGTGTGTTTCTCGCTACGGCACTGGCCCTGCTGGTGGGCGGCGGTCTGGAACTGGTCAGCGCTGAGTTCCCGCAGAAACAACAGGAACTGTTTGAAGGTGTGGTCGGCCTGGTGGCGGTCGGCATCCTCAGTTCCATGGTGTTCTGGATGCGCAAGGTGGCGCGTTCGATCAAGCATTCGCTGCACGTCTCCCTCGATCAGGCGCTGACTGGCTCTAAGCATCAGGTCACGGCGCTGATCGCCATGGTGTTTTTCGCCGTCGCTCGGGAAGGCCTGGAAACGGTGTTTTTCCTGCTCGCGGTGTTCCAGCAAAGCGAAGGCCCGGCGGCACCGATTGGCGCCCTACTCGGCCTGATTCTGGCGATCATCGTTGGCTTCCTCATTTACACCGGCAGTATGCGTCTGAACCTCGGCGCGTTCTTTCGCTGGACCGGGCTGTTCATCCTCGTGGTCGCGGCCGGCATTCTCGCCAACTCGGTACAGGCGCTGCATGAAGCCGGGATCTGGAATCACCTGCAAACCGTGCTGTTCGACTTCAGCGCCACGCTGCCAATGGACGGACCGCTGGGCTCGGTGCTGGCCGGGATGTTCGGCTACCAGGACGCGCCCACCGTCAGCACCCTCGGCGCTTATCTGATTTACCTGGTGGTGGCGCTGGTGATGTTTTTTCTCCCGGCGCCACCTGCCCTCCGTAGGAGCGAGCCCGCTCGCGATGGTCGTTAACGTTAACGCGTGAAACCAGATGCCCAGCGGCGCCTGTGGCTTTTTCGCGAGCAGGCTCGCTCCTACAGGGGCGTACGCCAATGCATTTTTTCCAGTCAGTAAGGGCACCCATGTCAAATCAAGCCCCTCCTCAGGCCTCCCCTCCCCGTGCCTTGCGCTGGGCGGTGGCCGGTTCGGTGATCGTGATGATCGCCGCCGGCGGCCTGTTCTACTACGCCTCGAAAATGGCCTCGGCCAAACGCCAGGCCAACCATGACGAAGTGCTGGTGACCATTCACCCCCACAGCTGCGAACCGAACGCGTTGACGGTGCCGGCCGGTCGCGCCAGTTTCCGCATCGTCAACCGTTCGGATCGCGCCGTTGAATGGGAAATCCTTGACGGCGTGCTGGTGGTCGAAGAACGGGAAAACATCGCGCCTGGCCTGAGTCAGGTGATCAACGCCAACCTGTTGCCCGGCGATTACGCGATCACCTGCGGCCTGCTGAGCAACCCGCGTGGCACGTTGCACGTGACATCCACCGCGGCGTCCGATGCCGCGGCCAAAGCCAAGCCGTCGATGGTGGCTTTCGTCGGGCCGTTGTCGGAATTCCGCGTTTACCTGAGCAGCCAGAGCACCGCGCTCATCAAAGCCGTCACCGCGCTTGAACAAGCCATCGAAGCCGGTGAACTGAGTCAGGCGCAAGCGTTGTACGTCCCGGCGCGCAGTGCCTACCAACGCATTGCCCCGGCCACGCAACGCCTGGCGGAACTGGACAACACCATCAACGCCCGTGCCGATTACTTTGAAAAGCGCGAGCAGGACCCCGGCTTCGCGGGCTTCCATCGCCTGGAATATGCGTTGTTCCAGCAACGCAACCTCGACGGCCTGACACCGGTAGCCCAACAGCTGCTGACCGACGTCACCACGCTCAAGCAACAACTGCTCGCGCAATCGCTGCCCCCGGAACAACTGGTCAGCATCGTGGTGCGCAACCTCAATAACCTCGGCGATGTACGCGCCAGCAGCGGTGAAGAAGAACGCTACAGCCACACCGACTTGAACGGTTTCGCCGGCAACCTCGAAGCTGCCCGCAAAGTCGTCGACCTGTTGCGTCCGCTGCTGACCAAGTCCGCCGCCGAACTGCTGCCAACCATCGACAGCGCTGTCGCCAGCCTTGATGCCGAACTCAACGGTTTCAAGGTCAAGGACGGCTTTGCGAGCTACGACACGGTCGGCGCCACACAACGCAAACAGATCGCCGACAAGGCCAAGGCACTGGCCGATGCACTCGATGGAATCGATCCCGCCCTTGGCCTTTCCGGCCTGTAGCAGAAGACGACATTCAGATGAACGATTCAGAGCAATTCAACTTCCAGCGTCGCCGGGTATTGATGGGCATGGGCGCCACCGGTGTGGCGTTGGCCGCTTCGGCATTGAGCTGCCCGGCCATGGCCGCCAGCCCGGCGCAAGTCACCGAAGCACCGAGCAGCGACCGGACCGAAGACCACCACGACTTCCACGGCCAGCACCAAAGCGGCATCGTCACCCCGCGCCCGGCGTCGGGCATGTTGGTGTCGTTTGATGTGTTGGCCAGTGACCGCGAAGACCTCGAACGGCTGTTCCGCACGCTCAATGAGCGCATCGCGTTCCTGATGAAGGGCGGCCCGGTGGCGCAGGTCGATCCAAAACTGCCTCCGGTGGATTCAGGGATTCTTGGCCCGGTGGTCACACCGGACAACCTGACCATCACCGTCTCGGTGGGTGAATCGTTGTTCGACGAACGCTTCGGCCTGGCCAACGCCAAACCGAAACGGCTCAGCCGCATGGTCGGTTTCCCCAACGATGCGCTGGAAGCCGATTGCTGCCACGGCGACCTGAGTTTGCAGTTCTGCTCCAACACCACCGATACCAACATCCACGCCCTGCGCGACATCGTGAAAAACCTGCCGGACTTGTTGCTGGTGCGCTGGAAACAGGAAGGCAGCGTACCGCCCCAGGCACCGGCGAAACCCGGTGTGCCGGCGCAGAGTGCGCGTAACTTTCTGGGCTTTCGCGATGGCTCGGCCAACCCCGACTCCAATGACGCCAAGGCCATGGATCGCATCGTCTGGGTCCAGCCCGGCAGCGACGAACCGGCGTGGGCCATCAATGGCAGCTATCAAGCGGTGCGGATCATCCGCAATTTCGTTGAGCGCTGGGACCGCACGCCGTTGCAGGAACAGGAAAGCATTCTCGGCCGGGTCAAAAGCACCGGCGCGCCCATGGGCGGTGCCCACGAAACCGAGGTTCCGGATTACGCCAAGGACCCGGAAGGCAAGCTGACCAAGCTCGACGCGCACATCCGTCTGGCCAACCCGCGCACCGCCGCGAGTCAGGCCAACCTGATCCTGCGCCGGCCGTTCAACTACTCAAACGGCGTGAACAAGAACGGTCAGCTGGACATGGGCTTGCTGTTCATCTGCTACCAGGCTGACCTGGAAAAAGGCTTCATCACCGTGCAAACCCGCCTCAACGGCGAGCCGCTCGAGGAGTACCTCAAGCCGGTCGGCGGCGGGTACTTCTTCACCCTGCCGGGTGTGACGGGCGACCAGGATTTCATCGGCCGCTCGCTGCTCAACGCCACACAAACAAAAGCCACCGCCTAACCAACCCCCAACACGGAACCGTCCCATGAAAAAGTCGCCACTCGCGTTATTGCTGACCCTTGGTTTGCTCAACACCCCGTTTTCGGCTTTCGCGGCGACGGCGCCGCTGGAACTGGTGGGGCCGATTTCGGATTACAAGATCTACGTCACCGAGCAACTGGACGAACTGGCCAGCCACACTCAGAAATTCACCGATGCGGTGAAGAAAGGTGATCTGGCCACCGCGCAAAAACTCTACGCGCCGACCCGGGTTTACTACGAATCGATCGAGCCGATTGCCGAGCTGTTCAGTGACCTCGATGCGTCCATCGACTCCCGTGTCGACGACCACGAAAAAGGCGTGAAAGCCGAAGACTTCACCGGTTTCCACCGCATCGAATACTCGCTGTTCTCCGAGAAGAGCACCAAGGGCCTGGGCGAACTGGCCGATGGCTTGAACAAAGACGTCAAGGACCTGCAAACCCGCGTGGCCGGCCTGACCTTCCCGCCTGAAAAAGTGGTGGGCGGCGCGGCGGCGCTGCTGGAAGAAGTCGCCGCCACCAAGATCTCCGGCGAAGAGGATCGTTACAGCCACACCGACCTCTATGACTTCCAGGGCAACATCGACGGCGCCAAGAAAATCGTCGACCTGTTCCGTCCGCAGATCGAGAAGCAGGACGCGGCGTTCATTGCCAAGGTCGACAAAAACTTTGCCACGGTGAACAAGACGCTGGCGAAGTACAAAACCAAGGATGGCGGTTTTGAGACCTATGACAAAGTGAAAGACAACGACCGTAAAGCCCTGGTCGGGCCGGTGAATACCTTGGCTGAGGATTTGTCGACGCTGCGTGGAAAACTGGGTTTGAACTGAAGTTTTTTCGCGCCGGGAAGGACTTCATCGCAGGCAAGCCCGCTCACACAGGGGCTAGCGGCGATCTTGAGAATTGCGGGTTTCCTGCACGGTCACTGTGGCTGTTGTCCCGGCCCGCAATTTGTCCTTGCCGGCATAGTCAGCGTCAATTCTGATCCGCACCGGCACCCGTTGCGCCAGCTTGACCCAGGTGTAACTCGGGTTGATGTTGGCCAACAGGCGGCCGCCCGGCAGGTTCTCGCGGTCGGCGATGGCGAAGGCAATGCTTTGTACCGTGCCGCCGAAGGTTTCGCCGCTCATCAATTCGATCCTGACCCGATCACCCTCCTCGATTCTCGGCAGCTTGGTTTCTTCGAAATAGCCGCTGACATAAAACGAGTCGCTGTCCACCAACGCCAACAATGCGCCCCCGGCCGCGGCATAGTCGCCCTGTCGGGTCAGCAGGTTGGTGACGTAACCGCTGACAGGCGCTTCGACCCGGGTACGCTGCAGATCCAGTTCCGCCTGAGTCAAGGCCGCGACAGCCAATTGCACATTGGCCTGCGCCAGCCCCAGGTTGGCCTGGTTACGCAGCAACTCGGCCTGTGCTACCGCCACCTCGGTGCTGGACTTTTCCCATTCTTCGCCTGAAATCGCGAAGCGTTGCTTGAGCGTGCGCCGCCGGCGCTCTTCACTCTGACGCTGGCGCAACATCGCTTCGCTGGCGACAATCGTTGCTTCGGATTGGCCGAGAGTGGCCTTCGAAACCTCCACCGAACGCTTGGCATGCTCCACTGCGAGAACGTAGCGAGCCGGGTCGATCTCCAGCAGTAACTGGCCCTTGTCGACATGCTGATTGTCCTGAACCCTCAGCGTGACAATGCGCCCCGAGACATCGGCGGACAAGGTCACCACATCAGCCCGCACCCGTGCATCGCGAGTCCAGGGTGCGCGGGTGTAATGCTCCCAGGCGAACCAGCCGAGCACAAAGGCCAGCAGCACCACAGCCACCGTTGTGAGCCGGGCAAGGATCTTCTTCAAGGCATCAAGCTCCCATCACCAGAATCAGCGTCGCGCAAACGCAGGCGTACAACGCACCTTCAAACAAGGCTTCGTGCCAGACGAACCGCAACACACCAAGACGGCGCAAGGTCCAGTCCAGTAGCAGGAAAATCGGCAAGGCCAGCAACAGCGCCTGCGCGATCGGCGGCAAATAGACGCCGCCTACTTCCAGGTCAATGGGCAAGGATGGGGTCTCCTTCCTGTCCGGCGGGTTGAAACCAGGCGCGATATCGCTCCAGAAACGACACCACAATCAATAGCGCCACGCGCATCCTGAAAACCGACCACAGGTGTTTATGAACGTCCAGATGCAAGTCGTCCATTTCATCACCCAGGACATGCAAGTTCTCCAGCAACCGTTCAAGGTCGATCCCGGCGCGCCCGGCAATCAATCGCCCTGTCTCGCGGACCGCCGCCAGCAAACGGTTCAATTGATCGGTACTGAGCAACGTGTTGTCTTGCGCCTGTTGCCTGAGCTGATTCAACGCCACGCCCAGTGCCATGCACCCGAGGCTGACTTCAAACAGGTCTCTGGAATGCTTGTCACTGATGGCCGGCAACAATCCCAACATCATGGTCAGGCGGTCGACCATGCGGCTTTCAAACGCAAATTGTTGCTCGTCGGTGGCCGGGGTCTTCAGCAAAGCGTAGACCTGCTCGCAGTTCTCATTGAACAGCCGACGCATTCGCAAAACGGGTCGGAACGGGAAAATCAGGGCATAGACACTGAGTGCGAGTGCGGTGGCACTGATATAGGCGCCGGCAAACTCGAACCACTGAGTTGCGGTGTTTTGCCCGACGCCGACGTTTTGCGGGCCCAGCAACAGCATCGTCGTCAATCCGAGGCCGATGCCCGTGCCGGTGGTTGGCGGGCTCGACAGCCCCACCGCGACGGCATACAGCAACGGCGCGAGCAGCAAGGCCAGCAGTTCGAAGCCATTGATCATCGGAATCAGCAAGAACAGGTAGAGCGCCGACACCACCAACGACAGACCCAACCCCCTGGCAAAGCTTTGGCTGGCCAGTAATGGCCGAGGGAAAGTCGCCATCAGCGAACAGAGAATCCCCACCACAATCATCCCGCCCCGGGCCCCATCCCAAGCGGTCTCGATCCAGATGAACCCGGCCACCACCAATGCAGTAAAGGCGCGGATTGCGTTCATTGCCGCCAGCGTATAGTCCAGATGCAACGGATTCTCCTGGCCGCGGAATACGCTACTGGCCGCCCGCTCTTCCTGGATCGCGTCGCTCAGCTCCAGCATCTGCCCCAGTTGCTCCAACATCCGGGCTTGTTCCCAGCGCAGTGCCCAGGCTAGAGAACGCAACGTGGCAGGCATTGTCTCGGTGAGTTGTTCAGCCTTGTAGGCCTGATCATCGAAACGCTGTTGCAACGCCGAGAAATGGTGCCGCGCCTCGCTCGACAGCGAGCGCCCTTGCAGGGCCAGTTGATCGAGGAAGGCCAGCTCTTCGGCGCGCAAACGCTGGATTTCCTCGGGTAATGCCCCTTGCCAACGCTCGGTCAGCAGTTCTCGCTGGTGACGCAGCGCCGTCAGCCGCGAGGTCAGTAACACGAGCTGATTGCCCAGTAACTGCACGAGACCATTGGCGCTGCGTAACCGTGGCGCGTCGAAATACAAATGCCTGCGCACCCCTTCAAGGGCGCTGATTTCCCCCAACAGTTGCATCTGCCGGCGGTGAAAGTCAGCCTCGCTTTCTTCGGTGCGAATGACCGCAGCGGCATGGGTTGCCAGCAGCTTGATGACTTGATCGATTTTGGCGAAATAGTCCCGGGCCACGGTTTCCGGGCGCGCGGTGAGCAGGCTGACCACACACACGCAGGCCACCGCCAGCAAGGTTTCGGTGACGCGGGTCACGGCCAACAGGAACGTGCCGTCCTGATCAGGTACTGCCAGCAATGCCACGACCACCGCGGTGTAGCCGCTCAAGACAAACGCCTGGGAACTGGTATAGCGCAATAAGGTGCCGCCGGCGGTACACAATGCCAGCCACAAGGCCAGGGTAACGATGAAAGGCAACGGCGCCTGGGGAAAAACCGCCATGATCAACACTGCGACGACGGCCCCGAATGTGGTGCCGATGACTTGGCCGAAGCTGCGGGCCAGGGTCATTCCGCCCAATGGCTGACTGACGATGACCACCGCCATGATCGACCACTTGGGTTGGTCGAGGTCGAACAGAAACGCCAGGTACAGCGTCAACAGCCCCGCCGCGATGGTTCTCAACGCGAACAACACCACCCCTGGCCCAGGGTTGAGTATTGCCTTGAAGTATTGAAGCAGCGGTTGCATGGGAACGCTCATCGGGTCATCTCCAGCAAGCGTAGTCACTGCTTCGGCGGCTCGACAGGGTTTCAGTGTCGACAGCACTTGTAGGAAAAATACTGACTATTCACCGCGTAATGGCCTCAGGGTTTGACTCACAGCCCGGCCTGACCGAAGCTGGCAGCCTTGCAAAAGCTAGCCAGCTCCCGGATTCCTGCATGCCCCAGTCCCGCCGTTACCTGATCATCAGCTTCTGTGTCCTGTTTGCCATCGGCCTTGCGTGGCTGTTGCTGCGCAGCACAACGCCCGTAGTGCCGGAGGCGATCAAGCGCGGTTACAGCGAAGCGCTGAACCAGGCGCGGGCGGGGCAACCGGGCGCCGCGCGGGTTTTATATCAGCAGTTGGGTCGCCCTGACATATCCCCCAAACGCCGCGTCTGGCTGCATGCCGAACTGCCCAATTATCCCAGTCCGCTTGCTTTGAAACTGGCGGATGCAGACCTGCAACACCCGGCGGCCGAGGTGCGCATCGCGGCGATCAAGAGCATCAGCGGTTTAGTCCCCAGCGGGCAGCGCAGCCTGCTGTTGGGCCCGTTGCTCGATGACAGCGAACAAAACGTGCGGTTTGCCGCGGTGAACGCATTGCTTGGATTGTCACCGGACGACCTTGGTTTGTATTTTGGTCCGTTGCAGCAGGCGATCGACACGTGGGAGCAAGTGCTCACGAGCGCGCCCGACAGCGCGGACAACCAGTACCAGTTGGCCCGGCTGCACTTGCACAACGGCGAATTCAAGGCGGCGCAACAGGCGCTCGAGAACACTTTGCGCCTTGCGCCTGACAATCTGCCGGCACTGGTGATGCAGATCGAGGTGCTGGACAAACAGGGCCAAGGCGAAGCCGCCCGGTTGCTATTGGCCAAACAGTTGAAGGCTCAACCCGATTCTGCCTACCTGCAACATGCCCTGGGGCTCTGGTTGCTGCATCACGGGCAGAGTGAGTTCGCCCTGCTCGGCCTGTCCAAAGCCGTGGAGCTGGAACCAGACAACAAGGACTACCGCTACGACCTCGCCACCACGCTACACGGCGAACAAGAGCTGGAAGCGGCACAGAAACAGTTGCAGGAAATCGTCCAGCGCCATCCGGCCGACCGCAAGGCACGGGTGTTGTTGATCAACTACTGGAAAGAAAGCGGGCAACTGCAAAACGTGCAGATTCTGTTGGCGCAACTCGAACAGCTCAATCCGGACGATCCCGCCCTGCAGCAAGGGCTTTAAATCATTGTTGATCTTGCGGTCGCCATCGCCAGCAAGCTGGCTCCTACAGGATCGGGGCAACACGACGCAGCATTGTAGGAGCGAGGCTCGCCCGCGAAGAACGATAACGCGCAGTGTCAGAACATACGCCATCGCCAGCAAGCCGGCTCCTACAAGGTCGGGACAACCTGTCGAGCCATGCTCAGGACAGCATGTCCTGCATTATTTCCTGCAACACATCCAGATCAAACGGCTTACCCAGAATCGGCGCCGTGCGCGTGATCGGACTGTCAGTCTCGCGGATTTCCTGCGGGTAGCCGCTGATGAAAATCACCTTGAGCTCCGGTCGCAGTTTCACGGCGGGCTCGGCGATCTGCACGCCGGAGATCCCGCCCGGCAGGCGGAAGTCGGTGATCATCATGTCCAGATGCGGCTTGCTCGCCAGAATCTCGAAGGCCTGCTCGCCGTTTTCGGCCTGCAATACCCGGTAACCCTCACCCGACAGGTAGGCCGACAGCACCATCAGGATCGAAGGGTCATCCTCGACGATCAGTACGACATCTTGTGCATCTTCACTCATGGGTAGCCTTTGTTCGGTCAATAGCTGCTGATACGACCGTGAGGTCGATCAGAGGTTGCGTTTAAATGGCTGTTTTCCTACAGCGGCAGACAAACGCGAAACAAGGCGCCTTCGCCAATCCGGCTCTCGACGGTAATGGTACCGCCATGGGCGGTCACAATCTGTTCTGAAATAAACAACCCCAGGCCCAGTCCGGCGACGGCGTGTTTGGCCGAAACCCGTTCGAACTGCTGGAAAATACGCTTCTGGTTTTCTTCACCAATGCCGATCCCCTGATCGCGTACGTCCACCCGCGCCTGACCGCTCTCACTGTACACCTTCACGGTGATCGGGCTCTTCGCGCCGTATCGCAAGGCGTTGGTCAGCAGGTTGGAAATCACCTGTTCTATACGAAATTCGTCCCAATTGCCCTCCACCGGATGCTCGGCGTCCAAGGTGACCGAGGATTCGGCGGCATCGATCTGCGGGGCGAAATTTTGTAACAAGTTGCGCACCAGCGCCGACAGATCGAAGCGTGTCGGTCGGATCGACAGCTTGCCAGTGCGAATGCGCGACACATCGAGCATGTCTTCGATAAGGCGAATCAGGCTTTTGATCTGCCGTTCGTCACGATCGACCATCGCGTGCATCTTTTCCAGGGTGAACGCTGCGGCGTTGTCGCGCGCCAGGTGCATCTTGCGCAGCTGGGTTTCGAGGATCAGGCCGTTGAGCGGCGTACGTACTTCGTGGGCGACGATGGACATGAAGTCATCGCGCATGCGCACCGCCTGCTCCAGTTCCAGTTGGGTGCTCTGCAACTGTTTAAGCAGCGCTTCCTGCTCGCGGCGGCTCTGCTCCAGCGCTTCGACCTGTTGCTTCATGGCCTTGCTCTGGCGGAACAGATCGACGAACACGTTGACCTTGCTCTTGACCGCGTGGATATCCAGCGGCTTGTGCAGGAAGTCCACGGCGCCGCTTTCGTAGCCCTTGAACGCATAGTTCAGCTCACGGCCGGCGGCACTGACGAACACAATCGGGATGTTCTTGGTTTTTTCCGTGCCGCGCATCAACTCGGCCAGTTCGAAGCCGTTCATGCCAGGCATCTGCACGTCGAGAATGGCCATGGCGAATTCGTGTTGCAGCAACAGCGACAAGGCTTCGTCGGCGGACAAGGCTTTGTAGACGATGCGGTCTTCGCGTTTGATCAGCGCTTCAAGCGCCAACAGGTTCTCCGGCAGATCGTCGACAATCAGCAGTTTGGCTTGGATGTTACTTAGCATGCTATTCGTTCCAGCTCGACAAGCAGACGGCCGATGTCGTTGATAGGGAGAACATGGTCTGGCTGGTGAACATCCAGCGCCGCCAGGGGCATGGTCGCGACTTGGGCTTCTTTCGGATCCTGGACGATGGTCAGGCCGCCACGCTGTTTGACCTCGGCCAGGCCGCTGGCGCCATCGCGGTTGGCGCCGGTCAACAGCACGGCGGCCAGGGCGGGACCGTAGGCATCCGCCGCCGACGAGAACAGAAAGTCGATGGCAGGCCGCGAATAATGCACGCGGTCTTCCAGGCTCAGGGAAAAGCTGCGGTCCTGCTCCACCGACAAGTGATAGCCCGGCGTGGCGAAATACAGCGTGCCCGCTTCAATCAGCGTCTTGTCATGGGCCTCGACAACGCGCATGGCGACTCTTCGGGAAAACACGTCGGCGAGATGGCTGCGACGCTCGTCCGGCAGGTGCAGCACCACGATGATCGGCAGCACGAAGCCTTCGCGCAGAGGGCTGAGGATGCTCAGCAACGCCTCCACGCCACCGGCCGAAGCCCCGATCACGATAGCCTCCACAGAAGGCAATTTCGCTGCACTGTTCATGATTTACGGTAGATCCGTTCTTGTTTGACCAACGGCTCGAACTGGTTGCCGAAGGCCGAAAAATCCGGGGTTTCCTTGCTGCCCAGCACCAGAAAACCGCGATGACAAAGGGATTCATGGAACAACCCGAACGCCCTGTCCTGGAGCTTTTTATTGAAATAAATCAAAACATTACGGCACGAAATTAATTGAGTTTCTGAAAAGACACTATCGGTCGCCAGGCTGTGGTCGGCGAAGGTCACGTTCTCACACAAACTCTTGTCGAAAATCGCGTAGCCATACGCCGCCGTGTAGTAGTCGGCGAATGAACGCTGGCCACCTGCCTGCTGGTAGTTATGAGTGTAGGCCCGGACATTCTCCATGGAGAAAATCCCCTGCTTGGCCTTGTCCAGGGAGCGCGGATTGATGTCAGTGGCATAGATGATGGTGCGATCGAGCAAACCTTCCTCGCGCAGCAGAATCGCCATCGAGTACACCTCTTCTCCGGTGCTGCAACCGGCGATCCAGATCTTGATCGAGGGGTAGGTCTTGAGCAGCGGCACCACTTCCTGGCGAATGGCGAGGAAGTGCGAAGGGTCGCGGAACATCTCGCTGACCGGGATCGTCAGCAATTGCAGCAACTGCATAAACGCAGTTGGATCGTGCAGCACCTTTTCCTGCAACGCCGAAATGGTCGCGCACTCGAACTGGCTCAACGCATGCTGGACGCGTCGTTTGATCGACGCGCCGGAATAATCACGAAAGTCGTAGCTGTATTTGAGGTAGATCGCCTCGATCAACAACCGCAATTCGATTTCGCTACTTCGCTCCACTGAATAATTGCGTTCCACTAAATGCGTTCCATCTTCGGTAACCACACGCGAATCAGCGAGAACAGGCGATCCAGGTCGATGGGCTTGGCCAGGTAATCGTTGGAGCCGGCCTGCAGGCAGCGCTCCTGATCGTCCTTCATGGCCTTGGCCGTCACCGCAATGATCGGCAGCTTGCGCCAGCGCGGGTCCTGACGGATCAGGCTCGTCGCCTCGAAACCGTCCATCTCCGGCATCATCACGTCCATCAACACCAGATCGATGTCCTCCACTTCATTCAGTCTTTCAATCGCCTCACGACCGTTCCGGCCGATGACCACGATTGCGCCCTTTTGCTCCAGCGCGCTGGTAAGGGCGAAGATGTTGCGCACATCGTCGTCCACCAACAGCACTTTGCGACCCTCGAAGACCTTGTCGCGGCTGCGCGCGGTCTTGAGCATCGTTTGCCGTTCATGGGACAACCGCGATTCGACTTTGTGCAAAAAGAGTGTGACCTCATCCAGCAGACGCTCCGGCGAGCGTGCACCCTTGATGATGATCGAGCGCGAATACTTGCGCAGTTCGGTCTCTTCATCGCGAGTGAGGTTGCGCCCGGTGTAGACGATCACCGGCGGGAACGAACAGATGTCCTCGGTGGACATGCGCTTGAGCAGATCATTGCCCAACATGTCGGGCAGTTTCAGGTCGATGATCATGCAGTCGAAAACGGTGGTGCGCAGCAGGTCCAGCGCATCCTGCGCGAGGCCGACCGCAGTGATCTCGATGTCATCGTCGCCGATCAACCGGGCAATGCTGTCGCGCTGCAAGTCATCGTCTTCCACCAACAGCACGCGCTTGACCTTCTGGGTCAGCTTGGCTTCGAGGCGGGCAAACACGTCCTTGAGCTCTTCACGGGTGGTCGGCTTGACCGCGTAACCGATGGCGCCCATGTGCATCGCGGCTTCGACCCGGTCTTCGACCGAGATCACATGCACCGGGATGTGTCGGGTTTCGGCGTGTTCCTTCAGGCGCTGCAACACGGTCAGGCCAGAGTGGTCCGGCAGGCGCATGTCCAGCAGGATCGCGTCGGGAATGTATTCCTTCGCCAGGTCATAACCTTCGTCGGCGCCGTGGGCCACCAGGCACTGATAACCCAATTCGTGGGCCAGATCGTAGAGGATGTGCGCGAAGTTCGGCTCATCTTCCACCACCAGAATGCAGCGAGTGGTGAAAGGTGCCTTGCCTCGATCATCGTCGAAACGCGGGATATCGACTTCAGCGATCAGCGGCACCAGGGCAGGCGCCGGTGCTCTCGGAGCCATCGCAACCGGTGAGGCCTGCATCGGCTCGACCGGCGTCTCGCCCGGTTCAACGTATTGCTGCGGCAAGACCAGGGTGAACACACTGCCCTGCCCCGGTTCGCTGGTGACGCTGATGGAACCGCCAAGCAGTGCCGCCAGATCGCGGGAAATCGACAGGCCCAGCCCGGTGCCGCCGTAACGGCGATTGGTGGTGCCGTCGGCCTGGCGGAACGCTTCGAAAATGCTTTCCTGTTGCTCCTGTGCGATACCGATCCCGGAATCGCGGACGATAAAGGCAATGCCGTCGCCGGGCTGGCTGGCGACGGTCAGGCTGACCGTGCCTTTCTCGGTGAACTTCACCGCGTTTGACAGCAGATTCTTCACCACCTGCTCCAGACGCTGGCGGTCGGTGAAAATCATCATCGGTGCGCCGGGCTGCACATCGACCTGGAAATCCAGCTGCTTGTCCGTCGCCAATGGCTGGAACATCCCGCGCAGACCGTCCACCAGGCGGGCGACGCTGGTGTTTTCCGGACGCATATCCAGCTTGCCGGCCTCGACCTTGGAAATATCGAGAATGTCGTTGATCAGGTTCAGCAAATCGTTACCGGCCGAATAGATCGACTCGGCGAATTTGACCTGTTCGGCGCTGAGGTTTTCCTGCGGGTTTTCCGCCAGTAACTTGGCCAGGATCAACGAACTGTTCAGCGGCGTGCGCAATTCGTGGGACATATTGGCGAGGAATTCGGACTTGTACTTGCTAGAGCGCTGCAACTCTTCGGCGCGCTCTTCGAGCTGGGTCTGGGCCTGATTGAGTTCGGTGTTCTTCAGGTCCATGGCATCGCGTTGCTCGGCCAGAGTCAGGGCCTGTTCGGCAAGCTGTTCGTTGGTCTGCTCCAGCTCGACCTGCTGGGTTTCCAGATGCGCCTGGGATTCCTTGAGAACCCTTGATTGTTCTTCAAGCTCTTCGTTGGCGGTCTTGAGTTCTTCTTGCTGGACTTGCAGTTCTTCGTTGAGTTGCTGGGTTTCGGCCAGCACTTCCTGCAAGCGTTGACGATAGCGCGCGGCCTCGATGGAAGTGCCGATGTTGCCGGCAATCAGTTCGAGCAGTTCGATGTCGCGGTCGTTCAACGGGCGCAGGAAGCCGAGTTCGATGACCCCGTTGACCCGATCGTCATCACTGGTCGGCACCACCAGCACGCTGTGCGGCAAGCCTTCACCAAGGCCGGAACTGACCTTGAAATAGTTGCTTGGTACATTGTCGAGGCGTATCAGCTTCGCCTGTTGCGCCACTTGCCCGACAATCCCTTCGTCGCTGTAAATCTGTTGTTCAAGGGCTTCCTGCTCACGGGAAAAACCGTAAGAGGCAATGCGCTTGAGGCCGCCATGTTCTTCACGTACATAAATAGCCGCCACCGCCGTGCCGAGGTATTGCGCGCAAAACTGCAGAATGTTGCGCCCCAGCAGATTGAGCGACAGTTGCCCCAGCACTTGCTCGGCCAGTTCGGTCTGGCCGTTGCGCAGCCAGGCTTGCTGTTCCAGTCGATGAGCACTGGCCTGCTGCGCGGCCAGGTTGGCGCTGTAGCTTTGCGAAAGGTTGAGCAGATCCCGACGGCCAATGTAGGCGAGCAACCCGCTGATGCCGACAATGAACAGCAGATAAAGGCTGATACTCCAGATCGTGCTGCGGCGCACTTCTTCGTTACGCGTAGCGCGTAACTGCTGCTCCATGTCGATCACGTCTTCGAATTGCTTGCGGATTTCATCAGTCAGGCGTTTGCCGCGTCCGGCCTTGATGGCGCTGCGGTAGTCACCGCCCGCATGCTGCAAGTCGATCATGTTCTGCGCGTAAGTCGCCCATTCACTCTGCAGGGCCTGGAGCCGTTGCAGGCGGTCGGTTTGCACCGGGTTGTCCGCCGTCAGTTCGAGCAAGGTCTTGACCGCTACCGCGACTCTCGGCTTGGCGGTTTCGTAGGGTTCAAGAAATCTCTCGTCGCCACTGAGCAGGAAACCGCGCATGCCGGTCTCCAGATCGACGGTCAGCTTGACCGCTTCATTGGCGTTATTGATCACCCGGTCGGTGTGCTGGACCCACTGGATCACCGACAGCAGATAGGTGATCAGCGAGACAAAGAACACCGCACTGAGCACACCGACACCCAACGGCAGGCTGACGTTGCGGCTCAGGAGTTTACGAAATCGTTGCTCGTCAACCGAAGACGCAGTGGTCATGGGAGGGCCTTGTCGAACTGTTGGAATGCAGGGAGTCTGCCTCAAATCTGCCGCATTGATCCAATTTTCTGACGTGATTGTGCGCGAAATCCTACATTCAACTGCCCCAGCGCAAAGGAGCGGTTATCCTTGTCCGCCCTGGTACGGCTATTCTTTTTCCAGTGGGGTCGGGAACTTGTCGGGTTCCGTTACTTACTCATGCTAACGCCCGGCGTTTTTGATCGACCGGTCACTGCGAATTCAACTGTTGAGAACCCCCAATATGTCCGCTGAACAATCCATCATCCTGGTCGTTGAAGACGACGACATTGTGCGCATGCTGATCGTCGATGTGCTGGAGGAGCTGGAATTCAAGGTACTCGAGGCGAACGGATGCGAGCAGGCGCTGGAATTTCTCAATGATGAAGATCAATACATCGACCTGATGATGACCGACGTCGGTTTGCCGGTCATGGATGGCCGCGAACTGGCCACGCAGGCGCGCATGGTTCGCCCGGAACTGCCCGTCCTGTTTGCCAGCGGCTACGCAGAAAATATTGAGGTGCCCGCCGGAATGCATGTGATCGGCAAACCGTTTTCCATTGATCAATTGCGCGACAAGGTCAAAGGCATTCTCGCTATTACCTAGCCTTCGTTGAGCGGGCTGAGGAATCGTCCTCGGCTGTGGTTTAATTGCGCCCCGCTTTTATTCCCCTGCCCGCTTCAAGGAATCTCCCTGCATGAGTCTGCCCCGCGCCACCAAAGTCCTGGTTATCGGCTACGTCTGGCCCGAGCCACGTTCTTCCGCAGCGGGTGGGTATGTGATGCAACTGCTCGGGACGTTTCTGCAACAAGGTTGGGACGTGACTTTCAGCAGCCCGGCCGGTGCTGGCGAACATCAGGAAGACCTGACGGCGCTGGGCATTCGTGAAGTGCCGATCGAACTGAACAACAGCAGTTTCGATGTGTTTGTCCGCGAACTGGCGCCGGACATCGTGTTGTTCGAGCAATTCATGATGGAAGAACAGTTCGGCTGGCGTGTCGAGAAGCACTGCCCCGATGCCTTGCGCGTGCTCGGAACGCAGGATTTGCAAAGCCTGCGCCATGCCCGGCATCAACGGCTCAAGGACCGGTTGAAAGCCAGCGACGACGACAATGACTTCAGCGGGCTGTTCGCACCGGCCTTGCGTGAAGAGTTCGAACTGATGGCCGACACCGACCTGGCGAAACGGGAAATCGCTGCGTTGTATCGCTGCGACTTGAACCTGATGATTTCCGAAACGGAAATCGAGTTGCTGGTCGAGCAGTTCAAGGTGCCACGCAGCCTGCTGCACTGGTGCCCGTTGATGGTCGACCTACCGAGCGCGCCGCCGACGGGTTTTGAGGAGCGCGCGGACTTCCTCAGTATCGGCAACTTCCGTCACGCGCCCAACTGGGATGCGGTGCTCTGGATGAAAACCACCATTTGGCCATTGATTCGCGAGCAATTGCCCACCGCTCGTTTGCTCATCTACGGAGCCTACACGCCACCCAAGGCGACCGCGCTGCACAATGCGGCGCAAGGTTTCCATGTAATGAACTGGGCAGAAGACGCGTTGCAAGTGATGTCGGCCGCTCGCGTATGCCTGGCGCCGTTGCGTTTCGGTGCGGGCATCAAGGGCAAAATCGTCGATGCGATGATTTGCGGTACACCGAATGTCACCACGCCGATCGGTGCCGAAGCGATGTATGGCCAAGGCCCCTGGCCGGGCGCCGTGACCCGCACGGCACGCGAGTTTGCCGATAGCGCGGTGCAACTCTATAAAGACCAGGCCCAATGGTTGAACGCCCAGGCTGTTGGCCTGGAACTGTTGGCCGAACGTTACCAGCTGTACACCCACGGCCCGGCGCTGATTGCAAAACTAGAGTATTGCCAACAGCACTTGCCGACACTAAGACGGGACAACTTTACCGGTAGCATGTTGCGCCACCATCAACATAAAAGCACTCAATACATGGCGCAATGGATTGAAGCGAAAAACCGAACTAAAGATGACACTTGATCGTTAGAATCGTCTCCCCTGACGATTAACCTACTGTGCAAGGACGCACAATGAATAACGATCTAACAGCAACTAATCATAATTTCCTCTACAACAACCAATCATTTACAACCCATCGCTGGATGACACAACTTCCGGCCATTGATTCACTCTCGCTTGCGGAACTGGTTTTACCCGGCGCGCATAATGCCGGCGTGGACAAAAAGGCCTCGTATGCGGCGCCGGGCATCAGTCACTGGGCCGCTTGCCAGACTCATACGTTCTATTATCAATTGACCCAAGGCGCCCGCGCGCTCGATGTCAGGCTGGAGTATGAAATCGGCCGCAATGGCGTCGGAACATTCTGGTGCCAGCACAACGGTTTTCGCTCCTCCCGCTCCCTGGAAGACCTGATCACGAGCGTGATCCGGTTTCTGCAGGAAAACCCCGATGAGTTCATCGTGCTGGATTTTCATCAGTTGAATGCAGGTAACCAGGCCTTTGACCATCGGGAGTTCAATCGCCTGCTGATGACTCATTTGGGTGACCGGATAATTCCTTACAGGAATGCGGGCCTGACACTCGGTCAATTGAAACGGGCCAGTCATGCCCGGCGCGTGCTGGTTGCCGCCGAATATCACCCGAGCTTCGATGCCACCTTGTTTTGTCGGTACATTCCGCACGAATGGAGCGGAATCGGGACGACCAGCATCAGTGAACTGAACGCGCATATCACGCAGGTCATGCGATACCCGCCAACCAGCGACATGCCATGGTCGCTCTCCGCCACCAGTTACCACGCCGTGGGCGGTCCGGTGAACATCGGCGAGCAGCTTGATCAATGGTTTGACCCGGCCGTCAGCGAGTGGATTCTGAAGTGCAGCATTATCAATGCGGACTTTTTTGAAACGTCGAATCTGGTCAGCCATTGCCGGATGGCCAATCTGATCAAAGCCAACGCCTGACACTATTAATTTGTGCAGATGTTTCCGCCACTGGCAATGCTGGAACGCACCTCTATGCTTGAAATTACATATATCCACTTCATCCCACGGATGGGCTGAAGCCACTATCAGGAATGACAATGACCCAATCTTTACAAGGTACGTTCGACAAAAAGAAATGGATGAGTAATGTGCTCGACATCGACCGCCTGAAGTTGACCGACTTGATCTGGCCAGGCACTCACAACAGCGGCATGGACAAAAAAGCCCCCAACTATGATGTTGTCATTGGTAACTGGACCACGTGCCAGAACGATTCATTTGCGTGGCAACTGGCCAACGGTGCACGGGCATTTGATATCCGACTTGGTTACACCGAGGGGCGCGATCAATCGATCTTCTACTTTCATCACAATGGCTTTCAGTCTCATCGTGTCCTTGATGAGCTGATCGACGCGACAACCGCGTTTCTTGATCAAAACCCGGACGAGTTCATCGTCTTCGACTTCCACCAAATGGGCGACGGTGCCAAGCGTTTTGACCATAAGAAACTCAATGACCTGCTGGTGAATCGACTCGGCTACCGAGTCATACCGCCCAACGACGCGTCGAAAACGGTGGGACAACTCAAACGCATGAGCACCCGCCGCAGGCTGGTGCTGGCAGCGCACGTTGTGCGGGGGCTGGACGATGATTACTTCTGGCCGCGCATCCCGCACAAATGGAGCGGCGAAACCTTCACCGACACAGCCGAACTGGAACGCCACATTGCCAACGAGCTGCAAGACGCACCGTTCGAGAGCTTTCTCTGGTCGTTGTCGGCCACCAGCTACGGCTTTCTGGGCGGGCCTCAGGACATCAAGAACCAGATCAACGCCTGGTTCAACCCGACCCGGGACTGGGTGACCCGATGCAGCATTGTCAGCACCGACTTTTTCGATGAGTCAGACATCGTGCGTTACTGCTGGAGCGCGTCGAGCATGAAGGCGGTTTATGGCAGCGCCCTGCATCCGTAACCGGGCGCATGACGTCGGTCGACATGCCCCAGGCTGGCAATGTCGGCCGGTAAAGAGGCATGATCAGGGCGCAATAACAATAAAAGCGCCCTGATATGACCCGGACTGCCAGAGTCACCGATCCTTCCTACGAACTGATGGACGACCATAACGGGTTGTCGATCATCTATCGCCAGCACGGTTTCCCCTGCCCCTTGGTGCGCTGGCATTTTCACAAGGAATACGAACTGCACCTGATCGTCGCCAGCTCCGGCAAGGTGTTCATTGGCGACTACATCGGCAACTTCTATCCGGAAACACTTTTCCTCACCGGCCCCAACCTGCCCCACAACTGGATCAGCCAGGTCGCCGAGGACGAAGTTGTGCCCAAGCGGGACATGCTGGTCAACTTCACCGACGAGTTGTTCGAGAGCGGCCACCAGGTGTTTGCCGAACTCAAGACACTGGCGCCCTTGCTGGAGCGCGCGCAGTACGGCATCGAGTTTCGCTGCAAGCACACTATCCGCCAGGCGATGACCTTGATGCAGCGGATCGCCGACACCAAAGGCATGACCCGCCTCGGGCACTTTTTCATTTTGCTGGAGTTGCTCGCAGCCACCGACGACTACCAACTGCTGTCCGGTGCCACAACGCCACAACTGGCGGATGAACACAATATCGATCGCACCAACCGCGCGGTGGATTACATCTTTGCCCACTACGCCCGTGAACTGCCGCTGGAGGAAGTCGCCGAGCACCTGGGCATGAAGCCGACCTATTTCAGTCGCGTGTTCAAGCAAGCCACCGGGCGCTGCTTCATCGAGTTCGTCAACCGGCTGCGCATCAGCAAATCCTGTGAACTGCTGGCCGACGGCGACAAGCCGGTGACCGATGTTTGCTTCGAGTCGGGCTTCAACAATATCTCCAATTTCAATCGGCGTTTTCAGCAGTTGAAGGGAATGACGCCGTCGCACTATCGGCGGTTGGCGGTGCAGCGGTTGACTGAACAGAATCTGGGTTAATCCATTCGCGTCATGCGTTGATTTCCAGATCGCCTTCGCGGGCAAGCCTCGCTCCTACAGGAATTGCGCCCCCCCCTGTAGGAGCGAGGCTTGCCCGCGAAGGCGCCCTAAAACCTGTACAAATTATATCCCCGCACACCGCTGTGACGCCTATCCCTGCATCCCCCACCCCCGACAGCAGTGCAAAATAGTATCGATTCAAGTGCGATGGATGATTTGTCTCATCCTCAATTGAAGGCTGTAATCAGCGCACATTCTTCCTGCCCCGGAAGACACAAAAACAATAACTGTCCTTCTGTCCCCCACCGGGTGCAGAAAAGGAGTGCACGATGCAACCTTCTGTAAAAGCTCTGCTAGCCCTTACCTGCATGACCCTCAGCAGCGTCAGCCTCGGCGCTCAGACCCTGACCATCGCCACCGTCAACAACAGCGACATGATCCGCATGCAAAAGCTCTCGAAAACCTTCGAAGGCGAGCACCCGGACATCAAGCTCAATTGGGTGGTGCTCGAAGAAAACGTCCTGCGTCAGCGCCTGACCACCGACATCGCCACCCAGGGTGGGCAGTTCGACGTGCTGACCATCGGCATGTACGAAGCCGCACTCTGGGGCGCCAAGGGCTGGCTGGAACCGATGAAGGATCTGCCGGCCACTTATGACCTCGACGACGTGTTCCCTTCGGTGCGTGAAGGCCTGTCAGTCAAGGGTTCGCTGTATGCCTTGCCGTTCTACGCCGAAAGCTCCATCACCTATTACCGCACCGACCTGTTCAAGGACGCCGGGCTGACCATGCCGGAACATCCGACCTGGGAACAGATCGGCGAATTCGCCAGCAAACTCACCAACAAGGATAAAGAGCAGTACGGCATCTGCCTGCGCGGCAAGGCCGGCTGGGGCGAGAACATGGCGCTGATCACCACCGTCGCCAATGCTTATGGCGCGCGCTGGTTCGATGAAAAATGGCAACCGGAATTCACCGGCCCCGAGTGGAAAAACGCCCTGAACTTCTACGTCGACACCATGAAGAAGTCAGGCCCGCCGGGCGCGTCGAGCAACGGTTTCAACGAAAACCTGGCGCTGTTCAACAGCGGCAAATGCGCGATCTGGGTCGATGCCAGCGTCGCCGGCTCGTTCGTCACCGACAAAACCCAGAGCAAAGTCAGCGAGCACGTCGGCTTCACCTACGCGCCGCACCAGACCACCGACAAAGGCTCGGCCTGGCTCTATTCCTGGGCGCTGGCGATTCCAACCAGCTCCAAAGCCAAGGACGCGGCGAAGACCTTCAGTGCCTGGGCAACCTCCAAGGAGTACGGCGCACTGGTCGCGGAAAAAGACGGCATTGCCAACGTACCGCCAGGCACGCGGGCCTCGACTTACAGCGAGGCGTACATGAGCGCAGCGCCATTTGCCAAAGTCACGCTTGAATCGCTGAAAACGGCGGACCCAAGCAAGCCGACGCTCAAGCCTGTGCCTTACATCGGCATTCAGCTGGTGACCATCCCCGAGTTCCAGGGCATCGGTACTCAGGTAGGCAAGTCGTTCTCGGCGGCGCTGATCGGTCAGACCAAGGTCGACCAGGCCCTGACCGCCGCCCAGCAAACCACAGAGCGTGAGATGAAGCGCGCGGGTTATCCCAAGTAACCCCAAATCCCTGTAGGAGCGAGCCTGCTCGCGATGGACTTTAACGCTGACGCTGGCTGCCTGATTGAACGCGTTATCCGGACATTTTTCGCGAGCAGGCTCGCTCCTACAGTAGTTCTTCGTCGTCTGTTCTTAATGGGTTCTTTCACCATGAATATTTCAACTGCCAAAGCTCACATGGACATTCCCCAGCCGGTGCGTAAAAGCCGGTTGGCCAACCCCGGCTGGTTTCTCGTCAGCCCCTCGGTGGCCTTGCTGCTGCTGTGGATGATCGTGCCGCTGGGCATGACTGTTTACTTCTCGATGATCCGCTACAACCTGCTCAACCCGGGCGAGAACGAGTTCGTGGGGCTTGAGAACTTCACTTACTTCCTGACGGACTCCGGGTTCATGCCCGGCGCCACCAACACCTTGTTGCTGGTCGGCAGCGTATTGCTGATCAGTGTGGTGCTCGGGGTGTTGATCAGTGCGTTGCTGGAGGCCAGTGATTTTCTCGGTCGCGGCGTCGTGCGAGTGATGCTGATCTCGCCGTTTTTCATCATGCCCACCGTCGGTGCGCTGATCTGGAAGAACCTGATTTTCCACCCAGTGTCGGGGATTCTCGCCTACGTCTGGAAACTGTTCGGCGCGCAACCGGTGGACTGGCTGGCGCACTACCCGCTGCTGTCGATCATCATCATTGTGTCCTGGCAATGGCTGCCCTTCGCGATCCTGATCCTGATGACCGCCATGCAGTCCCTCGACCAGGAACAGAAAGAAGCCGCGCGCCTCGACGGTGCAGGGCCGATTGCGATCTTCTGGCACCTGACCCTGCCGCACCTGGCACGACCGATTGCCGTCGTGGTGATGATCGAAACCATCTTCCTGCTCTCGGTGTTCGCCGAAATCTTCACCACCACCAACGGCGGCCCCGGCTACGCCTCGACCAACCTCGCCTACCTGATCTACAACCAGGCGCTGGTGCAGTTCGACGTCGGCATGGCGTCCGCCGGCGGTTTGATTGCGGTGGTGATCGCCAACATCGCGGCCATCGTGCTGGTGCGCATGATCGGCAAAAACCTGACAGACAAAGCCTGAGGCCCGCGCCATGACCCTTCAACAATCCCGTCGTCTGCAAAGTGTGCTGCTCGGCACGCTGGCCTGGGCCATCGCGATCCTGATCTTCTTCCCGATTTTCTGGATGGTGCTGACCAGTTTCAAAACCGAAATCGACGCGTTCGCGACGCCGCCGCAATTCATCTTCACGCCGACGCTGGAGAATTACCTGCACATCAACGAGCGCAGCGATTACTTCAGTTTTGCCTGGAACTCGGTGGTGATTTCCTTCAGCGCCACGGCGCTTTGCCTGCTGATCGCGGTGCCGGCGGCCTACTCAATGGCGTTCTACGAAACCCAGCGCACCAAAGGCACGCTGCTGTGGATGCTCTCGACCAAGATGCTGCCGCCGGTGGGCGTGCTGATGCCGATCTACCTGCTGGCCAAGAGCTTTGGCCTGCTCGACACACGCATCGCGCTGATCGTGATCTACACGCTGATCAACCTGCCCATCGTGGTCTGGATGATTTACACCTACTTCAAGGACATCCCCAAAGACATCCTCGAAGCCGCACGTCTGGACGGCGCCACGCTGTGGCAGGAAATGGTCCGCGTGTTGCTGCCGATCGCCAAGGGTGGCCTGGCTTCCACAGTGCTGCTGTCGCTGATCCTGTGCTGGAACGAAGCCTTCTGGTCGCTGAACCTGACCTCGTCGAAAGCCGCGCCACTGACCGCGCTGATCGCCTCGTACTCAAGCCCCGAAGGGTTGTTCTGGGCCAAGTTGTCGGCGGTGTCGACCCTCGCCTGCGCGCCGATCCTGATCTTCGGCTGGATCAGCCAGAAACAACTGGTCCGCGGCCTGTCGTTTGGCGCGGTGAAATGAAACGACGCCTGACACGAATTTCCGGCCTGACACGATCCCCTGTAGGAGCCAGCTTGCTGGCGATGACGGCCTCAAGAGCGATGCAAAATTTCAGGGCCTCATCGCCGGCAAGCCGGCTCCTACAAAAAAGCCCGTTCGGTTCAACTGAATAAAAACAAGCGGAGGCCCATCACCATGGCCAACCTGAAAATCAAGAATCTGCAAAAAGGCTTCGAAGGCTTTTCCATCATCAAAGGCATCGACCTGGAAGTGAACGACAAGGAGTTCGTGGTCTTCGTCGGCCCGTCCGGCTGCGGCAAGTCCACCCTGCTGCGCCTGATCGCCGGCCTGGAAGAAGTCAGCGGCGGCAGCATCGAACTCGACGGCCGCGACATCACCGAAGTCAGCCCGGCCAAGCGTGACCTGGCGATGGTGTTCCAGACCTATGCCCTGTACCCGCACATGAGCGTGCGCAAAAACATGTCGTTTGCCCTCGATCTGGCCGGCGTACCGAAAGCCGAAGTCGAGAAAAAAGTCGGCGAGGCGGCGCGCATCCTTGAGCTCGAGCCGATGCTGGAGCGCAAACCGAAGCAACTGTCGGGCGGCCAGCGTCAACGCGTGGCCATCGGCCGCGCCATCGTGCGCAACCCTAAAATCTTCCTGTTCGACGAACCGCTGTCCAACCTCGACGCGGCGCTGCGCGTACAGATGCGTCTGGAACTGTTGCGCCTGCACAAAGAACTGCAAGCGACGATGATCTACGTGACCCACGACCAGGTAGAAGCCATGACAATGGCCGACAAAGTCGTCGTGCTCAATGGCGGCAAGATCGAACAGGTCGGCTCGCCGCTGGACCTGTATCACCAGCCCGCCAACCTGTTTGTCGCAGGCTTTCTCGGCACACCGAAGATGGGCTTTCTCAAGGGCAAAGTCACCCGTGTCGACAGCCAAAGCTGCGAAGTGGCGCTCGATGCCGGCACCCGCATCACGTTGCCGCTGAGCGGCGCCAGCCTGAGCGTCGGTGGTGCGGTGACGCTGGGCATTCGCCCGGAACATCTGGAGCTGGCAAAAACCGGCGACTGCACCTTGCAGGTCACCGCCGACGTCAGCGAACGCTTGGGCAGCGACACCTTCTGCCACGTCCGGACCTCCTCCGGTGAAGCGCTGACCATGCGGGTTCGCGGCGATCTGGCCAGCCGCTATGGCGAGGCGCTGAGCCTGCACCTGGACGCCGAACACTGCCATTTATTCGATGCCGACGGCGTGGCGCTGACCCGCCCGTTGCGCGCAGCGGCCTGATTTCAGAGAGCGTGTGATGAAACTGAATAAACAGAACCTGCACCACCTCGCGCCCGACGTGGTCCTGCCCGCCTACGCCCTGAGCGACGCCCGCCAAGGCATCGCGCACATCGGCGTCGGCGGCTTCCACCGCGCCCATCAGGCGTATTACACCGATGCCTTGATGAACACTGGCGAAGGCCTGGACTGGGCAATATGCGGCGTCGGCCTGCGCGCCGAAGACCGCCGCGCCCGGGACGACCTGAAGGAGCAGGATTACCTGTTCACCCTGTTTGAACTCGGCGACACCGATGACACCGAAGTGCGGGTCATCGGCGCGATCCGCGACATGCTGCTGGCCGAGGACGGCGCGCAAGCGTTGATCGACAAGCTCACCAGCCCCGAAATCCGCATCGTCTCGCTGACCATCACCGAGGGCGGTTACTGCATCGACGACAGCAACGGCGAATTTATGGCCCACCTGCCGCAGATCCAGCACGACCTCGCGCACCCGGATTCGCCGAAAACCGTATTCGGTTTTCTCTGCGCCGCGTTGACCAAACGCCGCGCTGCCGGCACGCCGGCGTTCACCTTGATGTCCTGCGATAACCTGCCGCACAACGGCGCAGTCACCCGCAAAGCGCTGCTGGCCTTCGCCGCGCTGCGCGATGCAGACCTGCACGACTGGATCGCCGAAAACGTCAGCTTCCCGAATGCGATGGTCGACCGCATCACGCCGATGACCAGCACCGAACATCGCCTGCAACTGGCCGACAAACACGCCGTCGACGATGCCTGGCCGGTGGTCTGCGAACCGTTTGTGCAGTGGGTACTGGAAGACAAGTTCGTCAACGGTCGCCCGGCCTGGGAAAAGGTCGGTGTGCAATTCACCGACGACGTCACGCCGTACGAAGAGATGAAAATCAAACTGCTCAACGGCAGTCACCTGGCGCTGACGTACCTGGGGTTTTTGAAGGGTTACCGCTTCGTTCACGAAACCATGAACGACCCGCTGTTCGTGCGTTACATGCGTGCCTACATGGACCTGGATGTGACGCCGCAACTGTCGCCCGTGCCGGGGATTGATCTGACTGATTACAAGAACACCCTGGTGGAGCGCTTTTCCAATCAGGCGATTGCCGATCAGCTGGAGCGTGTGTGCTCGGACGGTTCGTCGAAGTTTCCCAAGTTCACCATTCCGACCATCAACCGCTTGATTGCCGATGGCCGGGAGACCAAGCGTGCAGCGCTGGTGGTGGCGGCTTGGGCATTGTATTTGAAGGGCGTGGACGAGAATGGTGATACCTACGCCATTCCCGATCCTCGGGCGGCGTTTTGTCAGGCGCTGGTGGCCGATGATGCGTTGATGGCCCAGCGGCTGTTGGGGGTGGAGGAGATTTTTGGTACGGCGATTGCGCATTCGCCGGAGTTTGTCGCGGCGTTTGAGCGGTGTTGCAACAGTTTGCGCGAGGTTGGGGTTTCGCGGACGTTGGAGCGGGTGTTGGCGTAAAAGCGGCGGTGACATCACCGCCGTCATCGCGAGCAGGCTCGCTCCCACATTGGATCGGTGTCGTACACAAAATCCGCGTCCACTAAAGATCCCCTGTGGGAGCGAGCCTGCTCGCGATAGCTTCACCGAGAGAGACCTGACACACCAAGGATTTACCATGCCAAACCAACAACTATTCCTCGGCATCGACTGCGGCACCCAAGGCACCAAAGCCATCATCCTCGATGCCGCAAGCGGTCAGGTCCTCGGCCAAGGCGCCGCCGCACACACATTGATCAGCAGCGCCAATGGCCGTCGCGAGCAGGACACCTCGCAATGGCTGGAAGCATTCACTGCCGCCACGCGTCGTGCGCTGATCGCGGCAAACGTCGACGGTCAGGACATCCTCGGCATCGGCGTTTCCGGTCAGCAACACGGCCTGGTCCTGCTCGACGATCAAGGCCAGGTACTGCGCCCCGCCAAGCTCTGGTGCGACACCGAATCCACTCCGGAGAACGACCGTCTACTGGCGCACATTGGCGGTGAAAAAGGCTCGCTCGAACGCCTCGGCGTGGTCATCGCACCGGGCTACACCGTTTCAAAACTGCTCTGGACCAAAGAACAGCACCCGGAGGTTTTTTCCCGGATCGCGCGCATCCTGCTGCCCCACGACTACCTCAACTACTGGCTGACCGGCCGCAGTTGCAGCGAGTACGGCGATGCCTCGGGCACCGGTTATTTCAACGTGCGCACCCGCCAGTGGGACTTGCAGCTGCTGCGCGACATTGATCCCAGCGGTCGCTTGCAAGCGGCGCTGCCGGAGCTGATCGACGCCCATCAAGCGGTGGGCACGATCCTGCCGGGCATCGCCGAGCACCTGGGCATCAACCCCAAGGCGCTGGTGTCCAGCGGCGGTGGCGACAACATGATGGGCGCCATCGGCACCGGCAACATCCGGCCCGGCGCGATCACCATGAGCCTCGGTTCCTCGGGTACGGTGTACGCCTATGCCGATCAACCGACCGTCAGCGCTGACGTGTCGGTCGCGACGTTCTGTTCCTCCAGCGGTGGCTGGTTGCCGCTGATCTGCACCATGAACCTGACCAATGCCACCGGGGTGATTCGCGATTTGTTCGAGCTGGATATCGAGCAGTTCAACGCCCTCGTCGCGCAAGCACCGATCGGCGCCGAAGGTGTGAGCATGCTGCCGTTTCTCAACGGCGAGCGCGTCCCCGCCCTGCCCCACGCCACCGGCAGCTTGCTGGGCTTGACCATGACCAACCTGACGCAAGCCAATTTGTGCCGCGCCGTGGTCGAAGGCACGACCTTCGGTTTGCGTTATGGGCTGGACCTGCTGCGCCACAATGGCTTACAAAGCCGCACCATCTGCCTGATCGGCGGCGGCTCGAAAAGCCCGGTGTGGCGCCAGATTGTCGCCGACATCATGAACACCAAGGTGATCTGCACCGAACAAAGCGAAGCCGCCGCCCTCGGCGCGGCGATTCAGGCGGCATGGTGCAAATCCTGGGAAAACGGCCACGAAGACAGCCTCGCGGACTTGTGCGAGCGCTGCGTGAAGCTCGATCCGGCGAGCGAAACCCTGCCGATTGCAGAGAATGTAACGGCCTGTCAGCAGGCCTATGAACGCTATCAACAGCATGTCGCAACCCTTTAAAGAGTGAACAACTATGTATCTGGTGTGTGGCGAAGCGCTGTTCGATTTCTTCAGTGAAGACGACGCCAGCGGCCTGGCTTCAAAAGTGAATTTCAAGGCGATTGCCGGCGGCTCGCCCTTCAACGTGGCGGTGGGTTTGCGCCGTTTAGGCGTGGACGCGGCGCTGTTTGCCGGGTTGTCGACCGACTACCTGGGCCGGCGTTTGCAGCAGGTGCTGCAAGATGAAGGCGTACGCCCGGATTACCTGGTGGATTTCGCTGCACCGACCACCCTGGCGATGGTCGCGGTCGGCGCCAATGGTTCACCGCAGTACAGTTTCCGTGGTGAAGGTTGCGCGGATCGGCAGTTGAAACCGGAGCATTTGCCGGAACTGGGGCCAGAGGTGCGCGGCTTGCACATTGGCTCGTTCTCGCTGGTGGTGCAGCCGATTGCCGACACGTTGCTCGCCCTGGTGCAGCGGGAAAGTGGCAAGCGCCTGATCAGCCTTGATCCGAACGTGCGGCTCAATCCTGAACCGAACATCGAGCTGTGGCGTTCACGGGTTGCGACGCTGGTGGAGCTGGCCGACTTGATCAAAGTCAGCGATGAGGACCTGAGCCTGTTGTATCCAGGGCAGGATCCGCAGCGGGTGATTGAAGGCTGGTTGCAGCATCGCTGTCAGGTGGTATTCCTGACCCGTGGCGGCGAAGGTGCGACGGTGTTTAGCCGCAATCACGGTTCGTGGTCGGTGCCGGCCTGTCCGGTGAAGATTGCCGACACCGTTGGGGCTGGCGATACGTTCCAGGCGGCGTTGATTACCTGGCTGACCGAGCAGCAGCTGGATTCGGTCGAGGGCGTGCAATCGCTGGCGCGCGAGCAGATTGACGGGATGTTGAAGTTTGCGGTGCAAGCGGCGGCTTTGACGTGCAGCAAGACCGGGCCGGATTTGCCGTATCGGCAGCAGTTGGATCTTGGCTGAATGTGAGGGCCTCTTCGCGGGCAAGCCTCGCTCCTACAGGGTTGGTGTCGCGCCATAGAACCTGTAGGAGCGAGGCTTGCCCGCGAAGGCGGCCTCCCTGTCACAACACCGAAAAGTTGTAACTCACAATCAACCGCGTCTCATCCACATCCCGGGCAAACTTCTCGTAGTTGGTCCGGTATGTCGCGTTCCTCAGCCGCAGGCTGACATCCTTGAACGTCCCGCTTTGCACCACGTACTTGAGCTCGCTATCGCGCTCCCACTCCTTCCCTTCCTGATCGCTGCCAAGCACTTTGATGTGGTCGCCGTTCACATAACGGGTCAGGAAACTCAGGCCGTTGATACCAATCGACTTGAAGTCATAGTCATAACGCAGTTGCCACGAACGCTCTTGCGCGGCGGCGAAGTCATTGACCTGCACGTAGTTCACCAGGTACGGATTGGTGCCATCCAGGTACGGCATCGAGTTGTCGCCGTTCATGCGCTGCCAACCGGCGCTGAAGGTGTGGCCGCTGATGGCGTACGCGAGCATGCCGCTCAGTGCGCGGTTGTCGATGGAGCCGGCACGCTCGGCGCCGCTGTCGTCACTCTTGAGCACGCGCAGATCAGCCTTGAGCACGCCCTCACCCAGCGGCTGACTGGCCAGCAAACCCACGAAGTGCTGGCGATAGATGTCTTCCAGCTCGGCGTAGTGATACTGCGCGGTCAGGTGCTCATTGATCTTGTAGTCGAAGCCGTACATGTCGAAGTGATCAGCGGTGACGTTGCAGGCGTAGCGCTTGTTCTTGCAGTGCACGCGGATGTCCTGGGAGTCGGTCGAGTCCCGGGCGGTGTACTGGTCCAGGCGCGCGGCCATGAACGTCAGGTCCTTGATCTCTTTAGAGGTGAGCAGCGCTCCGTTGAACATGGTCGGCAGCAAACGCCCGTCGTTGTACTTGAGCAACGGCACATCCGGCAGCAGCGCGCCGTACTTCAATACGCTGTCGGAGACGCGCACTTTGGCGGTCAGCCCGAGTTTGGCGTACTGGTCTTTCGAGCCACGCGGGTTTTCACCCGACGATGGCAGCAAGCCGCTGTTGCTGCTGTCGGCGCTGGAATCGAGTTTGAACCCGAGCATGCCCAGCGCATCGATACCGAAGCCGACGGTGCCTTCGGTGTAACCCGATTGCAGATTGAGAATGAAGCCCTGCGCCGACTCTTCGCGCTTGGACGCGCCCTGTTCGGTGGACGTATGACCATCACGAAAATCACGGTTGAAATACACCGTGCGCGATTCGATCTTCGCCGTGGTGTCATCGAGAAAACCGCTCGCCTGAGCCTGGACGGTAAAACCGGCGCACAGGACTAAAGCGCCGAAGCCGAGTGACTGGCGCGCGGTGATGAGTTGAAAAGGGGGACGCATGAAAAAGCTCCAACAGTGCAGCGTTTGCGCAAGGCGCAATAAGCCAGAAAATAGCTTCGCCCCGGACCAGGAACTGGCCAGGATGAAGGCGACACACGGGGGTGAGCGGCAATGATGGCAGAAGGCTTTTACCGGCTACAGACGACTTTAGTCGGAAAATGACTCCCTGTTCTGGCACGGCGCTGACCAGCGGGGGGCAATTGATCGATGAGCCCGCAGGCAAAGAGCCCCTGTGTTTATTGGTCGAAACCGTGCCATTAGGGGTTTTCCTGATGCCGGGGCACGCCCTCATCTACGGCATTTGCGCCTTGAACGAGGCGGTTTAATCCTGCACCATCCGCTCCTGCTTATCCAAAGGACGGAATTCAAGGCATGCTGGACGCAAACGCAATCCATATTTCCCTCACGCTGGAAGGCGTTTCCGCTGACCTTCAGGTACTCAGTTTCGTCGGTCGCGAAGCCCTCAATCAGCCCTTCTGTTTTGACATCGAACTGGTCAGCGCGCGCCCCGACCTGAAACTCGAAGAGTTGCTGCACAAGCCCGGCTGCCTGACCTTCGGCGCCACCGGCGAAGGCATCATTCACGGCCTGGTCTATCGCATCGAGCAAGGCGACTCCGGCAAAAGCCTGACCCGCTACAGCATCAGCCTGGTGCCGCAACTGGCCTACCTGCGCCACAACCATGACCAGCAGATTTTCCAGCATTTGACGGTGCCGAAGATCATCGCCCAGGTCCTTGAGGCCCGCGGCATTCTGGCCGACGCCTATGACTTCCAGCTCGGCGCGATCTATCCGGAGCGCGTCTACTGCGTGCAGTACGACGAATCCGACCTGCATTTCATCCAGCGCCTGTGCGAAGAAGAAGGCATTCACTTTCACTTCCAGCACAGCAGCAACGGCCACAAACTGGTGTTCGGCGATGACCAGACGGTGTTCCGCAAACTGGCGCCCGTGGCCTATCAGCAAGACTCGGGCATGGCCGCCGAGAAGCCGGTGATCAAGCGCTTCAACCTGCGCCTGGAAACCCGCACCAGCCGCGTCAGCCGCCGCGATTACGACTTCGAAAAACCGCGCATCCTGCCTGAAGGCGCCGCTTCCAGTGCGTTCGCTCCAGACCTCGAAGACTACGATTACCCCGGCCGTTTCACCGACCGTGCCCGTGGCAAGCAACTGGCCACCCGCGCCCTCGAACGCCACCGCAGCGACTACAAACTCGCGGAAGGCAAAGGCGACCAGCCGACGCTGGTCAGCGGTCACTTCATGGCCCTGAGCGAACACCCGCGCGCCGAATGGAACGACCTCTGGCTGCTGCTGGAAGTGGTCCACGAAGGCAAGCAACCGCAAGTGCTCGGCGCCAACGTCACCAGCGACGTCACCCACAACAAAGACGATTTCCACCAGGGCTACCGCAACCGCTTCCTCGCCACGCCGTGGGACGCGCACTACCGCCCTGCCCTCGAACACCCGAAACCGCAAGTCCTCGGCAGCCAGACCGCCATCGTCACCGGCCCGCCCGGCTCGGAAATCCACTGCGACGAGTACGGCCGCGTCAAAGTGCAATTCCACTGGGACCGCGACGGCCAGGCCAACGACAACACCAGTTGCTGGCTGCGCGTCGCCACCGGCTGGGCCGGCAGCGCCTATGGCGGCATCGCCATCCCGCGTGTCGGCATGGAAGTGCTCGTCACCTTCCTCGAAGGCGACCCCGACCAACCGCTGGTCACCGGCTGCCTGTACCACAAGGAAAACGTCGTCCCCTACGACCTGCCGGCGAACAAAACCCGCAGCACCTTCAAGACCCTCAGCTCACCGGGCGGCAAGGGCTACAACGAATTCCGCATCGAAGACAAAAAAGGCGCGGAACAGATCTACCTGCATGCCCAGCGCGACTGGGACGAAAACATCGAACACGACCAGAAAATCCGCATCGGCAATGAGCGGCACGACACGGTCGAGGCGAAGGTGTTTAGCGAGTTCAAGGTTGAAGAGCATCGGATCACGCATCTGGACCGCAAGACTGAAGCGCGGGCGGATGATCACCTTACGGTGGGTGTAACCCAGCACGTGAAGGTTGGGACGGCGCAGTTTGTTGAGGCTGGTGAGGAGATTCACTACCACGCGGGTAATAAAGTGGTGGTTGAAGGCGGGATGGAACTGACGGCGAAGGCTGGCGGGAGTTTCGTCAAGGTCGATGCGGGTGGTGTGACGATTAGTGGGGCTGAGGTGAAGGCGAACTCGGGTGGAGCGCCGGGTGCGGGCACGGGGATTGCTCAGTTGCCGCCGGTGGTGCCGACGCCTGCCGATCAGGATCGTGCGGGGAATGTGGTGCAGGCGAAGACGGTTCACTAAAACAGTTACGGCGAGCGGATACTTAAAGGGCCAGCGAACGGGATTTGACTCGACCGCTCGGCCTCTTAGTCCAGTGTGGCGGGATCAAATGAAGAATATTGTGCCTGGCATTGGGCTAGTCATTTTTTGCGCTCAGGTATCGGCGGCTCAACCACCGTTTCAAACGATGATCGATTGTGAACTGGCAGGATCACAACACACGATTTCGCTGCTGCGTGGCTCGCCAATCATCGATTCCTATATTTACAAAACCCGCTATGGCCAAATCACCCGGTTTATATACGACGATGCTGAGGCATCTCGAGGAAGCGAAGTGCAATGGCAATGTGCTTCAGATCAAAAAAATACAAACGTACTGGTGGTGTCGGGCGAGTTCACTTCTAACTATCTGCAAGGTGCTTTGTTCTATTTCGATTCAACGGACGGGAAAATCCAACGTATTGATTTCGCCGAAAGGAACCGTCCTAGCTGGATAAAAATTTCCGCGCAGGGAGCGCAGGTGATCTTTGAGAATACGGGTAATGAAAGTTCGCACAAATATTTGAGCTACGGAAAGAATGGGCTTCCTCTAGAGTTGGACGAGTTTCCAGTGATCTCGAAGGGTGAGTCGTTGATACAACTGCACGCCTCCAAGCCTTGACGCGACGCCACTTCCATAAAAAATCCAGCGTCTGCGGGCGCTGGATCTGGTGAATGTGCCGGTCGAGCCCTTCGGGCAAGGCCGCCAGCTGGAAGATCTCTTGCCGCTCAATGCGCTCCGTCAGTGCCGCGAATTTGGTTTCAACGGTGACTGTCGCAGCCAGGTCAACCAGATGCTGTTGCTGCCTGCTTTGACGGTCATTCGTTGAAGCTGTCGTAGCGGATCAGATCGTCCTGGCTTCCGGTAGTGACCGAGAGTATCGAGCGGCGCGGCATATATCAGTATCCGTGCGAAGGTACCGATAGAGGGTTTCCCTACTTATACCGAACTGACGGGAAAACTTTGATCTATTCAATTACGGTCGACCCCTTCGCGACCTTATCGACGTGTTGCTTACGGGTAGGTCTACTGCAGTTTGCGGAAGCCACGCTCATCTTCAGAGAATTCAGAGAAGGGGCGATCTCTAATGATCCTAGGTTGTGTGCTGCCATCCGGCTTCAGCAGCTCCTGCTCGAAACCCGTGCCAAGGAGCACATTGTTAATGTCGGCATACTTGAATCTTTTGGACGTGTTATCGCTCCAGGCTATGGTTACTTCCGTACTATCAGCCGAAGCGAACGGGCCACTCGTCTTGGTTGGTGCACTAATTTCGATATGGGATCCGACGGCGATCTTAGCGAACGATGTTTGAGAGTAAGGCATAATTAAAACGCTCTTTTGATTTGGATGTGGCTTAACTCTACGGCGCAGGGTGAAACCTGACACCTGTAAGTTCTGACAGTTTTTTATAATCATTCGAAATAGAAAGTATTTCGAACTATTCAATAGCGGATCGAGGACGGATGCTGGAGCTGACTGCAACCCGGTTATTGACTTAGCTTAGGGGTGTCATACCGTATACACATGGACTCTTGCATCACTTAGCCCATAGTTTCTTTTCGGGATTTAAAATCAAAACGCTTGCGTGGGTGCATGTTCAATTGCAGGGCTATGTTGTTCATGCTGTTGAGCGCAACGCTGAAGCCGGATTCTGTAGGCCACCCAGGGAGAAATCTGATTTCTACTTCGTAGCCTGCGCCAAACGGGATCGAAAGGGTAAGGCCTATCTCATCCCCAAATATAGCGATGCCATGGATGTGGAGCAGTATCAACAAGTCTTGGAACGGCTTTTAAGCAAAATGCCCGCGCCCGCCGAATGGTGGTTGGCGGCCTTCGAAGCCTGCCCACGGGAGGCAGGCTCATGTTTGCAGCTACGACGTCAGATAGGCGCCTTCCAGCCCAGCATCCGTTGCTGCGCAACCTTGAGCAAGTCGCAACCGTCCTGCGTCAGCAGGTAAAGAGCGTGCGTGATGTGGGGGATGTCCTGGACGTCGCCGTCTTTGAAACATTGGAGGTGGAGTGTTTCAAGTAGCTCGCTGGAGGCGCGGATGCGCTGGAGGGCGGCTTCGAGGATGTCTTGGGGGTTGGCTTCGGTGTCGATGACCAGAGGCGTTGAGTCGGTGACGCTGCTTTTGATTGAACGGTAGCGATCGGGGAACGGATTTAACGTATGCATAGTAATTACTCGGACATTAATTAGTAATCGCCAGCACCGTGACCAAACGATGGGAGGCGGCTGTGTACAGGCTTGGTCAACCGATAACGCCCAAATCGGCTCGCCCGAAGGCGTCCCGCACACAGCCGCCATTACAACGCAATACGAGACATAGAAGTTCGTAGTGCGAATGAGGGCACATGTGGGGGCATTATCAGGTGACCAAACCTGTTCGCTGATTTTGCAGCGAGCCCAAACAGTAATCGCTACGCCCCATCAGCCGAAAGTCGACAAAGCATCCATCCTTGTAGGACGAAGCCGAAGCTACCGAAGATTTTCACCCCAACGAAACGCCTGACAGAATCGTCCCTTACGACAGGCGGCATTCAGCCGGGTTAACCATTGCTTAACCCTGCGGTCCAAGACTTTACTGGACCGCACGCCCTCAGGTTCCTCTGACGCCCAGTGCGGCAGGTTCGACGTTCACTACGTCGAACTCTCGTTCCGTCCGCACCGGAGATTGCTCATGAACACGCGCATTTTGCTGGTTACCGCTGCCCTCGCCTGCACCGGGTTTACCGGGCTTGCCCAGGCCGACGACACCACTTCCTCACAAGCCGTGCCCTACGAATACGGGATGCCGCTGCACGTGGCCAAGGTGGTTGCGCTGACCGAACCTACGACGCTGGACTGCAAAGTCATTACGGCTGAGATGAAGTACATCGATACGTCGGGCAAACCCGCAGAGATCTCGTATCGCAAATGGTCGGATGCGTGCAGTTATCAGAATTGATAACGCGACACTCATGCTTTTCTGTAGGAGCGAGCTTGCTCGCGAAAAACGTTCGGATAACGAGTTTGTTCAGAAAATACGCGTTATCGTTCACGTCCATCGCGAGCAAGCTTGCTCCTACAGGATTGGCTTATAGCGCTTGCCGGTCGGGATGCAGCGTCTGCAGCGCTGCCCGATGCTGAATTTCGGTGCGCAGCTCGGCAATCAGGTCATTGATTTCCCGGCAGCCATTGAGTGTGCTGGCGTCTATGCCAGTGACCAATAGATCCACTTGATCGGTCTGGCCGTCGGCATACACCTTGATGCTCATCGACAGGTCGGGCGTCAGCGTGCATTGACAACGTTTCGGCAGAAAACTGCTTTCGATGATGTTGCGAAGTTCCAAGGCAGAAAGAAACATGGCGACCCTCTCCTTATGTGAGATTGCCAATCAGCTATCAATGCCGACTCAACTCATTCGCGGCCAGCTTCAGGACCAGATGAAGCATAAAACATGCCCCGGATTTCGCCGTGCAGCTCATCGGTAATTCAAAGGTTTAATGTGTCTTCAAGTAAATGGACTCATGCAGTCTGCATGAACGCAGGTTCTCGCCCCTGCAAATTGCAACCTGATGAGTCCGGGTTTGCATTGGCCGCCCATGGCAGTAAAAATGCGGCCACTCCCTTTAACATCCGCTGACCCTACTCACACGCAAGGAGGCATCATGGGTTCATTGACCCGAATCACTACCGTCGGCCTGATTGTTGCCGGGCTATCGACCGTTGTTCACGCGGCGAAACTCGAAGACGTTGCACCGTTTCCCAAAGCCGAAAACGGCTTCACCCGCCAGGTCATTCACCTCGCCCCGCAAGCCGGTGAAGACAACTACCAGGTCGAAATTCTCGCTGGCAAGACCTTGACCGCTGACTGCAATCGCCAACGCCTGGGCGGTATGCTCGAGGAGAAAAACCTCGAAGGCTGGGGCTACCCGTTCTACCGACTGGAAAAAGTGATCGGCCCGATGAGCACGCTGATGGCCTGCCCGGATGGCAAGAGCAAACAGGACTTCGTCCCGGTGGTCGGTGACGGCTTCAGGTTGCGTTACAACAGCAAGCTGCCGATCGTGCTGTATGTGCCGAAGGACGTAGAAGTGCGCTATCGGATCTGGTCGGCGTCAGGCAAGGTTGAAAAAGCGATTCAGGAATAACCCGGATCCTGTAGGAGCGAGCCTGCTCGCGATGGCGTCTTAAGAGTCAACATTGATGTTGACTGACAGACCGCTATCGCGAGCAGGCTCACTCCTACAGGGATTGGGGATTGGTTGGCCCCCTGCTGTCTGCTCACACTAGGGCTTCGCTCAGCGCGGCGCGTTCGGCGACGTGGCGCAAGCTGTCGAAGTTGATGTTGGCGCCGGAATCGATGGCCACCAGCGTTTGACCACGCACGCCAGTCTGCGCCACGTACTTCTTGATTCCCGCAACGGCCAACGCACCGGAAGGTTCGGTGATCGAGCGAGTATCGTCGTAGATGTTCTTGATGGCGGCGCAGAGTTCGTCGTTGCTGACGGTCAGCACCTCATCCACGCAAAACCGGCAAACCTCGAAACCATAAGCGCCGATCTGAGCGACGGCGACGCCATCGGCGAACGTACCGACGTTGGACAGGACAACACGTTCGTCTGCCTGTAAGGCGGCGCGCAGGCACGCGGAATGTTCCGACTCGACGCCAATGATGCGGACTTCAGGTCGCAGGTATTTGACGTACGCGGCGATGCCCGCGATCAGGCCGCCACCGCCCACCGGCACGAAAATCGCGTCGAGCGCTCCTTGGTGCTGACGGAGGATTTCCATGGCGACCGTGCCCTGCCCTGCGATCACGTCCGGGTCGTCGAAGGGCGAAACGAAGGTGCGGCCGGTTTGTTCTGCCAGGTTCAAGGCGTACGCCAGGGCAAACGGAAAACTCTCCCCGTGCAGCACGGCATCGGCACCGCGACTGCGCACTCCGAGCACCTTCAGTTCCGGCGTTGTGGCGGGCATGACGATGGTCGCGGCAATCCCCAATTCACGCGCCGCCAGCGCCACGCCTTGGGCATGGTTGCCTGCCGAGGCGGTGATCACACCGCACGCCTTCTGCTCATCGCTCAATTGCACCAGTTTGTTGTAGGCGCCACGGATCTTGAAGGAAAAGGTCGGCTGCAAGTCTTCGCGTTTCAACAGAATCTGATTGCCCAGGGCTTCGGACAGCGCCGGCGCGGCTTGCAACGGCGTGCGTACCGCCAGTTCGTACACCGGCGCGGCGAGGATCTTTTTGACGTAATGCTCAAGCAAGCTCTGCTGGGCGGGTGTGCTGTTCATGGTCGTCTCCTGACGTTGATCAGAACCCAAGAGACAGAAAGTAAAAACCCGCCTCTAGGGCGGGTTGGGTGCTGCAGTCGTGAGCTAGCCCGCCAAATAAGGAATGGCGGTAATAATGCTTGGCTGGCAGCGCAATACGGTGGAAGTCATGGCTGGAAATTAGCCGGGCATGGCAGGCAAGTCAATGGCCAAATTTTCCCGGCCTGTGTAGGCTCGCTGTTCTGCTCATCGTCCAAGGAAGGAAATCATGAAGTCTGTCGCCCTGCCCCTGATTGCCCTGCTCGCCTTCGCTGGCTACACCGTTGCGGTGATGCTCCAGGCGGAACAATCGTTGATCGAATTCGGCATCAGCCTGATGTCGCGACCTGATACCGCGCAGGTGGTGATTGATCTTTATCTGCTGGCGACGCTGGCCGGGGTGTGGATGTACAGCGATGCGCGCAAGCGTGGGCAGTCGGCATTGTCCGTCATTCCCTATTTATTGCTCACCGCGATTTTTGTGTCGATTGGGCCGTTGTTGTATCTGGTGGTTCGGGGGTTGCAGGATCGGAAGAGGTCCGTGGGTGCCACGCAAGAAGTCTGATCCTGAGTGTGTGGGTGTTGAGGGCGCCATCGCCAGCAAGCCGGCTCCTACAGGAGATTTGTGTTGAACAGGCAACCTGAGTTCAACCCGGCCCCTTGTGGGAGCGAGCCTGCTCGCGATTACTGATCTGAAGTTTGTGGTGTAGTTGAGGCCGCCATCGCCGGCAAGCCGGCTCCTACAAGTGGTGCGCGCCACTGTAGGAGCCGGCTTGCCGGCGATGGCGGCCTGACATTCACCACATCATTTGGCCAACCGCCGCAACCCCATCACCATCACTCCCGCCCCTAGCATCATCGCCGTCAAAAACAATGGATACGACACCCACCACGGCGTCCCCGCCGTCATCATGCTGAACTCGGACATGCCGCCGATGCTCGCTATCAGATTGAGCGGCAGGAACACCACGTTGATCAGCGTCAGTTTGCGCAGCAGGTTGTTCATGCTGTTGTTCATCAGGTTGCCCCGGGCGTCGATCAGCCCGGAGAACACCGTGGAATAGATTTCCGCCTGTTTGTAGCACTGGTTGTTTTCAATGATCAGGTCGTCGATCAGGCCGATGGCCTCGGCGCCGAAGTGCTCCTTTTCCGCGTGGTTGCGCAGCCGGGTCAAGACCGCGCCGTTGCTGTGTATCGCGTTGATGTAATAGATCAGGCTTTCGCTGAGGTTGAACATCTGGATCAGGTGCTGGTTCTGCATCGACGCGTTGAATTTCTGCTGCAACTCCCGCGCAACCAGCTTGATCACCTTGAGGTGGCCCAGGTAGTGATGGATGTTGTTGAACAGCAGATCCAGCAACACATCCAGCGGCGTGTTCAGTTTCTGCCGGGTGCCGAGCCCATGCAGCGGCGAATCGTCGGTGGCGATCACCAGTAAACGCTGGGTAGAAAACAGCAAACCGCAGGACGACACTTCAAAAGCCAGGCTGCCGGCACCGGAATAATTCTCCGGGCGCTTCCAGATCAGGAACAGGTTGTCGGGGTGAAACTCGATGCGCGATACCTCATCGGGGTCCAGCGCCGACGCCAGGGCGTGTTCATCGAGTTTGAAATGGCTGTGCAGCAAGTCGCGCTCGGCCGCATCGGGGTTGCTGAACAGCATCACTTCGGCGTCCAGCCGTTCGACCGCATGCAGCACGCCGTGGGTCAGTTGGAAGCTCTTGATCATCGGCCGATCACCAGGCCTGGCCGCGGCGTTTGAGTTCCAGTCGGCGGACGAACTCTTCCAGCACCAGCGAGTACAAATCGTCCTGCAGATACGCGTCTTCGATACCGGCGTCCATGTTCGGGTTGTCGTTGACCTCGATGACTACCACCTTGTCGCCGGACTGTTTGAGGTCGACGCCGTAGAGGCCGTCGCCGATTAGGTTCGCGGTTTTCACCGCCAGCTCCACCACCGCACGCGGTGCTTCGTGAACCGCCAGGGTACGGCACTCGCCGTTGATGTTCTGCCCCTTGGCCTTGTGGTTGTAGATCTGCCAATGGCCCTTGGACATGAAGTACTGGCAGGCAAAGATCGGTTTGCGGTTGAGCACGCCGATGCGCCAGTCGTACTCGGTGTAGAAAAACTCCTGAGCCAGCAACAGCACCGAGTGTTCGAACAGTTCGGCGGTCGCTTCGAGCAAGGCTTGCTGGCTTTCGACCTTGATCACGCCACGGGAGAAACAACCGTCGGGAATCTTCAACACCAGCGGAAAACCCAGGCGCTCGCCGACCCGTTCGAAGTCTTCCGGTCGCTCCTTGTAGAGAATTTCGGTGGCGGGCATGCCCAATTGATGGCTGTTGAGCAGGTCGGTCAGGTAGACCTTGTTGGTGCAGCGCAGGATCGATGCCGGGTCATCCATCACCACCAGCCCTTCGCTCTCGGCTTTTTTCGCGAAACGGTAGGTGTGGTTGTCGACGCTTGTAGTCTCGCGGATCAACAGCCCGTCGTATTCGGCGATGCGTGCGTAGTCCTTGCGCTCGATCAGCTCCACGTCGATGCCCAAGGTCTTGCCCACGCGTACGAAATTTTCCAGCGCCTTGGGATTGGACGGCGGCAACGCTTCCTGCGGATCGTGCAGGATCGCCAGGTCATAACGGGCCAGGCGTCGCGACCGTGGCACGCGCCAGATCTTGCGGCTGAACGTGTCGAGTGAGTGGGCGAACTGATCTTCCTGATCTTCGCGCAACTTATGCAGGGCGCCAGACTTTATCCCTTCGATGTGCCAGCCGTTAGTTCGGCGAAACTCAACTAACAATATCGGGCACGGAAACACTTCAAACAACTGCCGCGCCAAATCCTGCAATGGCTCTATATGCGTCTTGCCAAAATACAGGGTCAGGGTAAAACCTTCGGTATCACTGTAAAGGTGATGACTGAGGGCTTTTTCCAGGGTTTTATCCAGGTCATCCAGCGCCAGGCCGTACAGGGCTTTGCGCGTCAGTTCGCTGATGGTGCGCACCGATGGAATAACCTTGTGCCCCCGCGCCTCGGCCAGCAGCGAGCAGTAATAACCGTGCCCCAGGTACTTGTAGCTGCGGCACAGGTTGATCACCTGGACCCGTTTGCCCTGCTCGTTGTCGCGGGTCTGCTCGAGGTATTCCTGAGCCGTGACGATGTCTTCGCTGGGGAAGTAGGACGCCCAGTCTTCCTTGCGTTCGACGATGATAATCAACTGACTTGAAGTTCTAACCGTGTCATTTAAATAAGTTGCTGCCGGCAAACTTTGCTCGGATACTTCGCGCCAATGACCTTGTACCGCTGACATAGTGATTGATCCGTTGGAGAACAAGACCTTTCCTATTAAGCACGAACTTTTTCGAAAGTCCCGTTTCGTTACGCAACTTTTACGGCGGTCATATGAATCCTGTCTTTCGCTTGGCGGTAGTTGAAGACTTACCCGCGTTGCAGGCACTCGAACAGCAATGTTTCACCACGGACCGGCTCACCAGCCGCAGCTTTCAATGGATGATCACCCGCGCTCACGGACGACTGCTGGTGGCCCAGCGTGGCGAGGAATTGCTGGGTTACGCGTTGGTGTTGTTTCACCGGGGCACATCGCTGGCGCGGCTCTACTCGATTGCCATCGCCGAACAGGCTCGCGGCAGTGGGCTCGGCAAGCAATTGCTGGAACGCATCGAGGCCTGCGCCCTGGAACACGACTGCGCGTACCTGCGGCTGGAAGTGCGCATCGACAACCCTGCCGCCATCGCCCTGTATGAGCGCAACGGTTACCGGCGCTTCGCGCTGATCCATGATTATTACCAGGACCATGCCGATGCGCTGCGCCTGGAGAAACGCATCCTTCAACACCGTGACTCGCGCAATATCAACGTGCCCTGGTACGCCCAGACCACCGATTTCACCTGCGGCCCGGCATGCCTGTTGATGGCCATGGGTGCGCTGCAAACCGGTCGTGTGCTGGAGCGCCGCGAAGAACTGCAGATCTGGCGCGAGGCGACCACCGTGTTCATGACCTCTGGCCACGGCGGGTGCAGCCCTCAAGGTCTGGCATTGGCGGCGGCGCGACGCGGGTTTCGTGTGCGCCTGCAAGTGAGCATGGCCGGGCCGTTGTTTCTCGATGGCGTGCGCGATGAGCATAAAAAAGACGTCATGCGCCTGGTGCACGAGGAGTTCATGGCTCAGTTAGTAACGACTGACGTCGAACAGGTACTCGGTGGTCCACTGGACCTGCCTCGGTTACTGAGCGACGGCGGACAGCCGCTGGTGCTGATCAGCAGTTATCGGCTGACCCGCTCCAAGTCGCCGCACTGGGTGATCGTCACCGATTGCGATGAAGAGTTTGTGTACTTGCACGACCCGGATGTCGACCATAGCCAGCATCGTCAGCCCATGGACTGCCAGCATTTGCCGGTCAGCCATGGGGAGTTCGAGAAGATGTGCAGTTTCGGGCGCGGCAAGTTGCGGGCGGCGGTGATTCTTTATCGCCGTGAGTAATCAATGCATTTATATTGTGTCTACCGCCGCCATCGCGAGCAGGCTCGCTCCCACATTAGATTGCGGTCAAATGTGGGAGCGAGCCTGCTCGCGATGGCGGTGCATGATTTTTACATCAGCCCGACCTTGTACAACACGCCATCATCTTCATCGGTGAGCACATATAAATACCCGTCCGGCCCCTGCCGCACGTCGCGGATGCGTTTGTTCAGCTCACCCATCAAACGCTCTTCGTGAACCACCCGGTCGCCGTCCAACTGCAGGCGTATCAACTCCTGACTGACCAGTGCACCGATGAACACGTTGTGCTGCCACGCCTTGAAGCGGTCGGCGTCGTAAAACGCCATGCCGCTCAGGCCGGGAGATTTTTCCCAGACGTGGCGCGGCGCAACAGTGCCTACGGCGGTCTTGCCCGTGGCTTCCGGGATCGGTTGACCGGAGTAGTTGATGCCATGGGTCGCCAGCGGCCAGCCGTAATTCTTGCCACGTTCGATGACGTTGATCTCGTCACCGCCACGCGGGCCGTGTTCGTTTTCCCAGAGCACGCCGGTCCAGGGATTGAGCGCCGCGCCTTGTGGATTGCGCTGGCCATACGACCAGATTTCCGGACGCACGCCCGCCTGGCCGACAAAGGGGTTGTCGTCGGGCACCGTGCCGTCCGGGTAGATCCGCACGACCTTGCCTTGCAGCTTGTCCAGGTCCTGCGCGGTTGGCCGGTCATTGTTCTCGCCGAGGGTGATGAACAGGTAGCCGTCACGGTCGAACACCAGTCGCGAACCAAAGTGATTGCCGACCGAGAGTTTGGGCTCCTGACGGAAGATCACTTTGAAATTTTTGATTGCTGTCAGGTCTTGCGACAGTTGCCCACGACCAACCGCCGTGCCGGCCTTGCCCCCCTCGCCGCCACCTTCGGCGTAGGACAGATAGACCGTGCGGTCCTGTTTGAAATCGGGCGACAGCACCACGTCGAGCAGACCGCCCTGCCCTTTGGCCCAGACCTTCGGCACGCCACTGAGCGGTGCCGAAAGTTTGCCGTCGACGCTGACCACGCGCAGGTTGCCGGGCCGTTCGGTCACCAGCATCCCTTGGCGATCCGGCAGAAACGCCAAGGCCCACGGATGATCCAGCCCCTTGGCGATGGGCGTGACCTCAAGAGTGCCCTGTTCACTTTTCAGCGCTTGCGCGGGTGCCGCGATAACGGGTGCGGCGGTGCTGATCAGGGCGCTGGCGCAAACGGTGGCTAGGAGGGTTTTACGCAACATGCACGATTCCTTTTGTCGTCTGAATGGCTGGCAAGACGTGCGTCCTGCTGCTCAACGGTTGCTGGTGCCTGCGTCCCGAGGGGGTGGATTAGGGATGAATTTCGGTGGGCTGACAGGCGCCGACCGATCCTGGGGATAGCGGTTGCCAATGCCGCCGTTGTCCAGCGTCGGTGGCCGCGGAACGGGAACCGTGTTCGGCCCGCGGATGGCCGGTGCACTGGGTTGTGTGCCTTGCATGCTATTGGGGTTGGCCCGGCGAATCGGGCTGTTGTAAGGATTGCTGGTGGCGCCCGTCGGGCTCTGGGCCAACAGCATCGGGAATGTGGGCAACCGGATGTCGGCCTGGGCCAGATGGCTCAGGACGCCAGTCAATGCCATCGTGATGATGCCAAACGCTAATCGGTTCATGGCCAGCCTCTCGAGGTGATACAGCCTTCGATAGCACGCTACGCCCGAGGTTCGGATTTGTTAACCAAAACCATGTAACACGAAGTTGTTCCCCTGCCAGGACTGGCTTGTACGCCGCTGAAAACTTTGCGCCGGGCCATGGACAGCCGCGGCGCCTCAATCAGATCCAGACAAAAATCGCCAGCAACCCGGCAAAAATCGCCCACTTCTCCAGGTAATAGAGTGTGCGGTTGCGCTTCTTCAACGCTTTGCCGCGCAGGCGAATCTTGTAGATTCTGGTGAACAGTCGATTGATGCCACCCGTCTTGTCGCCCACTTCGTTCGGCGCGCCCGCCGCCGACATCACGTTGCGGCTGAACCAGCCATTGAACGCCGCTGCCCAGCGATACTTCATGGGGCGCTCGATGTCGCAGAACAAAATGATGCGGTTCTGCTGCGTAGTGTTTTCGGCGTAATGAATGAAGGTTTCGTCGAACATCACCGCTTCACCGTCACGCCAGTGATAATTCTCGCCATCGACGTTGATGTAGCAGCCGGCGTCGTTCGGCGTCTCCAGGCCCAGGTGATAACGGTAGGAACCGGCATACGGGTCGCGGTGACGTACCAGTTTCGAACCGGGCGGCAGTTCGGCGAACATCGCCGCCTTGATCGAACCGATGCTCTGCACCAGTTCGGTGGTACGCGGGCAGAGCTTCATTGCCGAAGGATGACTGTCGCCGTACCACTTCAAGTAGAAGCGCTTCCAGCCGGTTTTGAAGAACGAGTTGAAGCCGACGTCGTCGTACTGGTTCGAGCGCTTGATCTCACCCGCCTTGAGCAGGTTCTGACCTTCGGCGCGGATTTCTTCCCAATGGGTCTGCAACGGGCTCAGGTCCGGGAAGTCGGCCGGATCGAGATACGGTTTGTTGGGGATTTTCGAGAACAGGTACAGGAAGCAATTGATCGGCGCGAGAAACGTCGAGTGATCGCTCAGTTGGCGGCCCAGCTTGTGGCGCACCTGACCGCGCAGGTGGACGTACGCAATCGATACAACATAAATAGCGGCAATGATGAGTTTCACGGAAATCGTCACACGTCAGAAGTGAACAAACTGCGACCCCTGACAGGCCCTACGGCCCAAGGGTCTTGTGCAGCGTCTGAATACGAAACAGCGTCCCTGAGGCGCGTCCTAGAGCATCCCCGTGGCCGGCACCCGGTTGAAAGATGGCATTTTAGCCACGGCTTGTAACAAATGGTTAGCATTCAGGTGTGAAAATCTGTCCACTTGTACCGCCAAAGCATCCGTGCGGCCTAAACGCCCTATCGTTTAAAGAGCCAGACCAGTACAATCGCCGCCAAACATTACGCGCCCCCCTTGGTTGATGACGGGAATGAACCCCGTCTCAGCGCACTTCGACTCGGGCCAAGCGCTCCAACTGCTGCTGTCCACTTATTGCCAGATGGACCTTCCGCTTCTGATCGGGATGTATTTCCCGTGGTTTGAATACCGGAAACGGGTACTGAATCGGTACTGCCGCAACCCTAGCTACTCTGAATGCTTCGCAGGAAAAACCTTTGATCTCTACAGCTAACATCACGATGCAGTTCGGCGCCAAGCCGCTATTCGAAAACGTTTCGGTCAAATTCGGCGCGGGCAACCGCTACGGCTTGATCGGCGCCAACGGCTGCGGCAAGTCCACTTTCATGAAAATCCTCGGTGGCGACCTCGAGCCTTCCGGCGGTCAGGTCATGCTCGAGCCGAACGTGCGTCTGGGTAAATTGCGCCAGGACCAGTTCGCCTACGAAGAATTCACCGTGATCGACACCGTGATCATGGGTCACGAAGAACTGTGGAAGGTTAAAGCCGAGCGCGACCGCATCTACTCGCTGCCGGAAATGACCGAAGAAGACGGCATGGCCGTGGCCGAGCTGGAAACCGAATTCGCCGAAATGGACGGCTACACCGCCGAATCCCGTGCCGGCGAACTGTTGCTGGGCCTGGGTATCGGCATCGAGCAGCACTTTGGCCCGATGAGCGAGGTTTCCCCAGGCTGGAAACTCCGTGTATTGCTGGCGCAGGCGCTGTTCTCCGATCCTGAAGTACTGTTGCTCGACGAACCGACCAACCACCTGGACATCAACACCATCCGCTGGCTGGAAAACGTGCTGACCCAGCGCTCCAGCCTGATGATCATCATCTCTCACGACCGTCACTTCCTGAACAGCGTGTGCACCCACATGGCTGACCTGGATTACGGCGAGCTGCGCCTGTTCCCGGGCAACTACGACGAGTACATGACCGTGGCGACCCAGTCCCGCGAGCAACTGCTGTCGGACAACGCCAAGAAGAAGGCACAGATTTCGGAACTGCAATCGTTCGTCAGCCGCTTCTCGGCCAACGCCTCGAAAGCCAAGCAGGCCACTTCCCGCGCCAAGGCGATCGACAAGATCCAGCTGGCCGAAGTCAAGCCTTCGAGCCGTGTGAGCCCGTTCATCCGCTTCGAACAAACCAAGAAGCTGCACCGTCAAGCGGTCATCGTCGAGGGCATGGCCAAAGGCTTCGACGGCAAGACACTGTTCAAGGACTTCAGCTTCCAGGTTGAAGCTGGCGAGCGCGTTGCGATCATCGGCCCGAACGGTATCGGTAAAACCACCCTGCTGCGTACTCTGGTCAACGAACTGACCCCGGATGCCGGTACCGTGAAGTGGACCGACGCCGCGGAACTGGGCTACTACGCCCAGGACCACGCGCACGACTTCGAAGACGACTGCAACCTGTTCGACTGGATGGGCCAGTGGACCCAGGGCGGCGAGCAACTGGTTCGCGGCACCCTCGGCCGCATGCTGTTCTCCAACGACGAGATTCTGAAGTCGGTCAAGGTCATCTCCGGTGGTGAGCAAGGTCGCATGCTGTTCGGCAAGCTGATCCTGCAAAAGCCGAACGTGCTGATCATGGACGAACCGACCAACCACTTGGACATGGAATCCATCGAGGCGCTGAACCTGGCGCTGGAGAACTATCCGGGCACGCTGATCTTCGTCAGCCACGACCGTGAGTTCGTATCGTCGCTGGCCACCCGCATCATCGAGTTGAGCCCTAGCGGCGTGATCGACTTCAGCGGTACTTATGACGATTACCTGCGTAGCCAAGGCGTTGTGTTCTAAGCGTTCGCTATAAATGAAAAGCCCTGTCCATGTGACGGGGCTTTTTGCATTTCAGGATCAAAAAGCTTGAGCCTGCGGTAACCGGTCCCTGTAGGAGCCGGCTTGCCGGCGATAGCGTCCTCGAGATCGCCATCGCCAGCAAGCCGGCTCCTACAGTAGTCCGTATTCCAAGTCAGGAAGGTGCGATGTTTGATCGTTAGCCTGCTTTCTTTTATTCCACACCCGCGCCATGATGGACCTCTCCCACCGCCGCCCGCGAACGAGCCCTCATGTCTGCGCAGCAACTGCCACCGCAAAGCTCCATGGCGATCACCCTGCAGATCGTCTCCATCGTTTTCTATACCTTTATTGCCTTCCTCTGCATCGGCCTGCCGATTGCGGTGTTGCCAGGTTATGTCCACGAACAGCTCGGGTTCAGCGCGGTCGTCGCAGGGCTGACCATCGGTTCGCAATACCTCGCCACCCTGCTCAGCCGCCCGATGGCCGGGCGAATGTCGGACAGCATCGGCACGAAACGATCGATTGTTTACGGGTTGACGGGGATTGTCCTGAGCGGCGTGCTGACGTTGCTCTCGACGCTGTTGCAAAGCTTTCCGCTGACGAGCCTGTTGATCCTGATCGCTGGCCGTTTGTTGCTGGGCATCGCGCAGGGCTTGATCGGCGTCGGCACCATCAGTTGGTGCATGGGCCAGGTCGGCGCGGAACACACCGCGCGCTCGATCTCGTGGAATGGCATCGCGTCCTACGGCGCCATCGCAATCGGTGCGCCATTGGGCGTCGTGATGGTGGCCGCGTATGGTTTTGCCAGCCTGGGCATCGCGCTGTCATTGTTGGCTGCGTTGGCGCTGCTGCTGATCCGCAATAAACCTTCGGTGCCAGTGGTTCGCGGCGAACGCCTGCCGTTCTGGGCGGTGTTCGGGCGTATTGCGCCGTTCGGCGCGAGCTTGAGCCTGGCGTCGATCGGCTACGGCACGCTGACCACCTTTATTACCCTGTATTACGTGAACCGTGGCTGGACCGGCGCCGCGTACTGCCTGACGGTGTTCGGTGTCTGCTTCATTCTGGCGCGACTGCTGTTCATTTCCAGCATCAGTCGTTTTGGTGGATTCACCTCGGCGATTGTCTGCATGAGCATTGAAACAGCGGGCCTGGTGCTGCTGTGGCTCGCGCCGTCGACCGGTTTCGCCCTGATTGGCGCGGGTCTGGCCGGGTTTGGCCTGTCGCTGGTGTACCCGGCGTTGGGGGTAGAAGCCATTAAACAGGTGCCCAACTCCAGTCGCGGCGCGGGTTTGAGTGCTTACGCGGTGTTTTTCGATCTGGCGCTGGCGATTGCCGGACCGCTGATGGGCGCAGTGGCGTTGAACCTGGGGTATTCGTGGATTTTCTTCAGTGCGGCAATGTTGTCGATCACCGGCTTGGCCCTGACCCTGCTACTGAAACGCCGCGCTATAGCCTGATCATTTCAACCCATGCTGGCGATGGCGATTCCGAGGACGCCATCGCCAGCAAGCCGGCTCCTACGGATTCGGGGGATGTTGGGGTTGGTGGGTGCGCCGCAAGACCTGTAGGAGCCCGGCTTGCCGGCGATGGCGATTTCATGGGCGCCATCGCCGGCAAGCCGGCTCCTACGGATTCGGGGGATGTTGGGGTTTGTGGGTGCATCGCAAGATATATAGGAGCCCGGCTTGCCGGCGATGGCGATTTCATGGGCGCCATCGCCGGCAAGCCGGGCTCCTACAGGTGTGGCGTGAGACCTATTGATCGGCGGTTTGCATGCCGGCGCGGGTCGGTTTGCCCAGTGCGTGGGAGAAGAAGCGCCCGGCTTCGGAGATCATGTTGCGGTGAATGTCCTCGCGATCGACACCATCGGCATCGGTGCACAGCGCCGGCATCGCCCTGATCTGTTCTTCGTTGCACGGTGCCATGAACACAAAGTGCCCTGCCCCGGCCAGTAGCTTGAAGTCCGGTGCGGTCGGCAGTTTGCGCGCCAGCGCCGCGGCGTTTTTGTCGAAGGCCACCAGTTTGTCGCCGTCACCGCTGTACAGCAGCACCGGTACATGCACGTCGGCCAGGGTATGGCGGCCGAACTTCAGGCTCAACGGCGCCATCAGCAGCAGCGCGTGCACCCGGGGATCCGCCACCGGTTGCAGGTCATCACGGTCGACAATCAGTTCACCCTGGGTGTTGCAGGCATCGTGGTCGTCCGGACGCTCCTGGCAATAGCGACGCAGACGATCCAGATCCGGCGTCGCCCCCGACAGAATCAGCGCCGTTTCCCCGCCGGCCGAATAACCGATCACCCCCACCTGATCGGCATTGACGAACGGTGCGAGCATACGGTCGCCCAGTGTCGCGGTAATAGCTTCGGAAATCTGGATCGGCCGCCCATACAAGTTGCTCAAGGTACCGAGGCGGCTGTGGTCTTTGGAGTTGTCGCCGGGATGGATCACCGCCACCACCACAAAACCCTTGCGGGCCAGCGATGTGGCGAGGTCGTGCAGGGCCAGCGGGGTTCCGGTGTTGCCGTGGGACAGCATCAGCATCGGGAAGCGGCCAATGGCGACGCGGGTGTCTTCGCCCGCTTCGACCGTGTAGCCCTCGAGTTTACTGGAGTGTTCGCGGTCGCTGGAGGGGTAGAACGCGATGGCGCGCATCGGTTGCAGGTCCAGTGGGTCGAGAAAACTCATCTCATGGAAACCGACGCTCCAGTGAGGATGTGGCGCAGGCGCGGCGTGCACTGAATTCAGGCTGCTGAGCAGGCAAATCAGTAACGTTGCCCAAAGACGCACCATGGGATGCCCCACCTTTGTTACTTGACCGGGAAGCCCGTTCTCCATCGATTACCGAGGAAGCGGCCTTGTACCAGCAATTGCGGCCACCAAGGTCGTTACAGAACGGGGACGTTAAACCCTCGACTGCATAACCTGAGCCACAACATGAAAGATTACGCAATGATCAGAAACAAAAAACTCCGTATCTGACCTTGCGGGATCAGAATACAGAGTTTTGTGGGGTGTTGCCCGAGCTGATTTACAACTTTACGCAAGCCTTACGCGGCGGCGAACAGTTGCTCGCTGATTTGCGTGCGAGCAGCGCTCATGGCTTTGGTGCGGACTTCATCACCGTACGCCAGGCCTTCGGCACGGACGAATTCAATGTCGGTGATGCCGAGGAAGCCGAACAGCAACTTCAAATACTCTTCGTGCGCAACGCCACTCGCCTGACCTGCATGCAAGCCGCCGGCAGTCGACACGATCACGACTTTCTTGCCACCGCACAGGCCTTCAGGGCCGGCTTCGGTGTAGCGGAAGGTCTGGCCGGCAACGGCGATGCGGTCGATCCAGGCCTTGAGTTGGGTCGGGATGGTGAAGTTGTACATCGGTGCTGCGATGACGACGGCATCGGCGGCGAGGAATTCGGCCAGTGTCGAGGCGCTCAGTTCGGCTTCGTGCTGCTGAGCGGCGTTGCGCAGTTCAGCGGAGGTGCCGGCGGCGACCAGGGTCGTGGCGGAGAAATGGCTGATGGCATCGCTGGCCAGGTCGCGGTAGGTCACGATGGCGGTCGGCTCGGCAGCTTGCCAGGCGCTGACGACTTCGCGGCTCAGCTGACGGGAAGCCGAGTTGTCACCAAGAATGCTCGAATCGATATGCAGCAGTTTCATATGGGATCTCCAGGTGAGGACCGCCACGAGGCGATCTGATGGAGACAATCCTACAGACGAAACCAATAGCTGATTAGACCGCAACAATGCGATAGTTCGTCTCACTGATAGAACAATCGAGTTAAAACCATGCAAGACCTCAATGACCTCTATTACTTCGCCAAAGTGGTCGAAGCCGGCGGGTTCGCGGCAGCCGGGCGTTTGCTGGGGATTCCCAAATCACGATTGTCGCGCCGCATCGCCGAACTGGAAGAACGCCTGGGTGCGCGCCTGCTGCAACGCACTACCCGGCAACTTAAGCTAACCGCTGTGGGCGAGCGCTATTTGCGCCACTGTCAGGCCATGTTGCTGGAAGCCGAGATGGCCGATGAGGCCGTGGCCAGCATGTCCAGCGAACCTCGCGGACGCTTACGGGTGTCTGCCCCCGTCGGGCTGGCTCACGAAATGTTGCCAACGGTGATCAGCAAATTCCTCGAGAAATACCCTCATGTCCAGCTTGAAGTCATGCTGGTGAACCGCCGGGTCGATCTGGTGACCGAGGGCGTCGACGTCGCGTTGCGGGTTCGCGAACCGGGCGATGAAGACCCGCTGCTGGTGACCCGGCGCCTACGTCAGGCGCAGATGCTGATGGTGGCCAGTCCGGGTTTTCTTCATGGACGAGCAATCAATCATCCCGAAGACCTCAAGGGCTTGCCGGTGCTCGGCGCACTGGAAGCGGACCGCATGGTGCACATCCGCATGCTAGACCAACAGGGTAAAAGCCATGAACTCGCGCTCGAAGCGCGACTGGGCATCGATGACTTTATCGTGCGCAGGGCCTGCACCCTCGCCGGCCAGGGTTTTACCATGCTGCCGATGATGTATTGCGAGCAGGAACTGGAAAGCGGCGCGCTGGTGCAGTTACTGCCCGACTGGTCTTTGCCTGGCGGCTGGCTGCAAGCGGTCTACCCTCATCGGCGCGGGGTGATGCCGGCCGTTCGTGCCTGGCTCGACCATTTGATCGAATCATTCAATGCCTGTGGGGACCGACTGATATGAAGGCTGGGCGTATGAGCGAAGAGGATGTCGCGCAATTCTGTCTCGCGCTGCCGGGTGCGCGGGAAGATTACAAATGGGGCGGCGTGCGGGTGTTTTCGATTGCCGGGAACAAGATGTTCGCCCTGCAGAACCTGCGGGGCGACTCTTTGGCGTTCAAGGTCGACAAGGACTTGTTTCTGGGGCATTGCGACCGCCCGGGCATTCATCCGGCGCCATATCTGGCCCGGGCCCAGTGGATCATCATGCAAGCGCCCTACCCGTTGGGCAGTGAAGAACTGCAAGGACTGCTGCAACGTTCCCATCAACTGGTGGTGAGCAAACTGCCCAAACGCACGCAGGTCGGGCTGCTGCTTTAAAGCAGCGCCAGATTGGCGCCCAGGAACAGTTGATCGATCCAGAACACTTGATGCAGCAGCACGATCACCCAAAACAGCAACTGAAACGACACTTTGCGGGTCTTGTGCCGAAACACCTGCTGGGCCAGCAACGCGCCCGGCCAGCCGCCGGCGAGTTCCACCGCATGCAACACGTTTTCCGGCGTGCGCCAGCGGTCGGTCCGGGCCTTGCGTTTGTCGCTCCAATAAAGGAAGAACGCCAGTACGCTGACGATGCCATAGGCCGCCAGGGGAATCAGCGAAACCCCTCGCAGCCAGAACGACATCGAGCCGAACAACGGCAGCGCACACACCATCGCGAACACCAGCAGTTTCAGCCGTGGGTTCTGGATTCCGCCCCCGGACTGGCGCCCGGGATTGTTGCGTGCGCGGGTGTCATTCATGGCTTGACCGAGGTCCAGTCAACCCAGCCAAACTGCCAGGTGGCGAGAATGAGCAGGCCAAATGCAATGCGGTACCAGGCGAACACCGCGTAGCTATGGCTGGCGATGAACTTGAGCAAGCCCCGGACGGCAATCATTGCGAAAATGAACGCGGTGACAAAACCGATGGCGAACACCGGGAAATCGGCCGGGACGAACAGGTCGCGGTATTTGTAGCCCGAGTACACCGCCGCACCGACCATGGTCGGCATCGCCAGGAAAAACGAAAACTCGGTGGCCGTCTTGCGCGACAGCCCGAACAGCAAACCACCAATGATCGTCGCACCTGAACGCGAAGTGCCTGGGATCATCGCCAGGCACTGGGCGAAGCCGACTTTCAAGGCATCTTTCCAGGTGATCTCGTCGACGGTTTCAGCATGCACTTCATGCTGACGCTGCTCCGCCCACAACATCACGATGCCGCCCACGACCAATGCGGTGGCGACGGTAATCGGGTTGAACAGGTAATGGTGGATCAGGTCGGCGAAAATCACCCCCAGGACCACGGCCGGCATGAAGGCAATCAGCAGGTTGGCGGTAAAGCGTCGGGCGCCGGGTTGCGTCGGCAAACCGATGACGACATCGAAAATCTTGCGGCGAAATTCCCACACCACCGCGAGGATCGCCCCAAGCTGAATAATGATGTTGAACGCCATCGCCCGCTCGCCACCGAAATTGAGCAAGTCGGCCACGATGATCTGGTGTCCGGTGCTGGAAATGGGCAAAAACTCCGTCAGCCCTTCTACAACGCCAAGTATCAATGCCTGAAAGGCGGTCCAAAGATCCATCAATCCCCCAAAAAGCGATGCGCTACGGCATGCCCCGTTAATATTTTTCAAAACATTGACTGCGATCAGCGCAGTTGCAGCCAGACGCGCACAGAATCCAGACGAAACCGTAAAAATTCCGTGAAAAATCAACTTGGATTCAGGTTTTTCCGTGCGGGGCCGAAATCCTATCAGACAAGCCTGAATAACGCTGCCACGTTATTGGACTTGGGTCGGATATGCCCGATCGGCAAAATGTGGTTGGATGCTGGCGGTCGTTTATTACAAGAAAAAGAAACAGGAGTGACAGCGTTATGAACAGCTTGCGCAATATGTCGATCAGCCGTCGTCTGTGGCTGATTTTGATCGTGGCCGTCATGATGCTTTTGACGTTGGGCGTGTTGATGCTCAAGCAGATTCACGAGGACCTGTATCACGCCAAGGCGCAGAAAACCCAGCACGTCGTGCAGACAGCCAGCGGCATTCTGACCTATTACCACGGGCTCGAAACCGCCGGCACGCTGACCCGCGAAGCCGCGCAGAAACAGGCGCTGACCGCCGTTCGCGGCCTGCGCTATGACCAGAACGACTACTTCTGGATCAATGACCTGACGCCGGTGATGATCATGCACCCGGCCAACCCGAAACTCGATGGCCAGAACCTCTCGGCAATCCGCGACCCGGACGGGTTTGCGCTGTTCAATGAAATGGTCGCCCTCGCCAAGGCCAAGGGCGCCGGCCCGATCGACTATCGCTGGCCGAAACCGGGCGCCAGCGAGCCGGTCGCAAAAACCTCCTACGTCAAACTTTTCGAACCGTGGGGCTGGGTGATCGGCTCGGGTATATATATAGATGATATGCAAGCCGAGTTCATGGGCCAGGTCTGGAAAGCGACAGTGGTCGGGCTGGTAATCGCCGCCATCATGGCACTGCTGGTGATCCTGATTGCCCGCAGCATCGTGCGTCCGCTTCAGGACACCGTGAACGCCATGGCCAACATCGCCAGCGGCGAAAGCGATCTGACTCGCAGCCTCGACACCCACGGTCAGGACGAAGTCACGCAGTTGGCACACCACTTCAATGCGTTCACCGCCAAGCTAAGACTGGTGATCAGTGAATTGCAGGTGTCCGCCAGCGCCCTGGGCCAGTCGTCCAGCGATCTGGGCAACGACGCCGTCCAGGCCCAGCAACGCAGTCAGCAGCAATCGCAACAGATGGAACTGGTGGCCACGGCCATCAATGAAGTGACCTATGGCGTGCAGGACGTGGCGAAGAACGCCGAGCACGCCGCCAGCGAGATGCGCGATGCCGAGTCTCAGGCGCAGCAGGGCCAGGTGAACATCGACAGCAGCCTGCAACAAATCGACAAGCTGTCTTCAACGATTGATCAGGCCGTGGAGGTCATTCGTACCCTCGCCGCCGAAAGCACTCAGATCGGCAGCGTGTTGGAAGTGATCCGTTCCATCGCCGAGCAAACCAACCTGCTGGCCCTCAACGCGGCCATCGAAGCCGCCCGTGCCGGTGAGCAGGGTCGCGGGTTTGCCGTCGTCGCCGATGAGGTGCGCCTGCTGGCCCAGCGCACGCAGAAGTCCACCGCCGAGATCCAGGCAATGATCGAACGCCTGCAAAGCCATTCCGAAGCGGCGGTCAAGGTCATCGGCGACAGCAGCCGCGCCTCGCAACTGACCATCGAACAGGCCGGCCTCGCCGGTGCAAGCCTGAATGCCATTGGCCAGGCACTGCGCAACCTCAACGGGTTGAACGCTTCCATTGCCAGCGCCACCCTGCAACAGGCCCATGTGGTCGAAGACATCAACCAGAACGTGACCCAGGCAGCCGGTTTGTCCCACAGCACGGCGCTGGCGGCGGAACAGTCGAGCGTGGCCAGCGTCCACCTCAAGGAACTGAGTGAGCAGTTGAACGGGTTACTCAAACAATTCCGCGTGTAGGCGCCTGGCTTGCCGGCGATGCCACCCGCGACATCGCCATCGCCGGCAAGCCGGACTCCTACAGGTTTCGGGTGAGCCCTCAACCCCCAACACCCTCGCGATCTGTAGGAGCCAGCTTGCTGGCGATGGCGCCAGTGAAATCGCCATCGCCGGCAAGCCGGGCTCCTACAGGTTTTGGGTGAACCCACAATCCCCAACACCCCCGCGCCCCGTAGGAGCCAGCTTGCTGGCGATGGCGCCCATGAAATCGCCATCGCCGGCAAGCCGGACTCCTACAGGTTTGGGGTGAACCCACAATCCCCAACACCCCCGCGCCCCGTAGGAGCCAGCTTGCTGGCGATAGCGCCCGTGAAATCGCCATCGCCGGCAAGCCGGACTCCTACAGGTTTGGGGTGAACCCACAATCCCCAACACCCCCGCGCCCCGTAGGAGCCAGCTTGCTGGCGATAGCGCCCATGAAATCGCCATCGCCAGCAAGCCGGGCTCCTACAGGTTTGGGGTGAGCCCTCAATCCCCAACACCCTCGCGATCCGTAGGAGCCGGCTTGCTGGCGATAGCGCCCATGAAATCGCCATCGCCGGCAAGCCGGGCTCCTACAGGTTTCGGGTGAGCCCTCAATCCCCAACACCCTCGCGATCTGTAGGAGCCGGCTTGCTGGCGATGGCGCCAGTGAAATCGCCATCGCCAGCAAGCCGGGCTCCTACAGGTCAACGGGCGCTTTCTCCCTCGCCAGCACAGCCTCATATCCGGGTACAATCCGCTCCCCCTCTTCGTCTGCTCCAAGGAACCTCCATGTCCGGGCTTGAACTGTTTGCCGCCGCCCTCGGTGTCATTGCCGTCTGGTTGACGGTCAAACAGAACCCTTGGTGCTGGCCGATCGGTCTGGTCATGGTGTCGCTGTACAGTTGGGTCTTTTTTGAAGTGAAGCTGTATTCGGACATGCTGTTGCAGGTGATCTACGCCGCGTTGCAGCTCTATGGCTGGTGGCAGTGGACCCGCGCGGGGGTTGCTCGGCAAGGGCGGCAGGTTAGCCAACTCAAGGGCAAATCGATCGCGACAGGTCTGGCCATCGGCGCCCTCGGCAGTCTGTTGCTTGGCGCGGCCATGGCGCACTGGACCGATGCCGCGCAGCCCTGGCTCGATGCGGCGCTGACGGGGTTCAGCCTGGTGGCGCAGGTCTGGATGGCACAAAAGCGCGTTCAATGCTGGCCTCTGTGGATCACCCTGGATGTGGTTTTCGTCGGGCTCTTCGTTTACAAGGGCATGTACTTGACCGCCGGGCTCTATGCGTTGTTTGCCGTGATCGCGGTTCAAGGCTGGCGGGAATGGCGCACCGACCCGGCATTGCGCACATGAAAGTCCTGGTACTCACCGGTCCCGAATCCAGCGGCAAGAGCTGGCTCGCGGCCGAGTTGCAAGCGCATTTCGGCGGGGTGCTGGTCGACGAATATGTCCGCTGGTTCATCGAACAAAACCCGCGTGATACCTGCCTGGCCGATATTCCGGAGATCGCCCGTGGGCAATTGCAATGGGAAGACGAGGCCCGCGCCCGGCAGCCATCGTTGCTGATTCTCGATACCCACCTGCTGAGTAACATTCTCTGGAGCCAGACCCTGTTTGGCGATTGCCCCGCGTGGATCGAGCAGGCGCTGCTGGCTCGCCAGTACGACTTGCACCTGTTGCTGTCTCCCGATCAGGTCGACTGGAAGGATGATGGCCAACGCTGCCAACCCGATTTGAGTGAGCGCCGGGCATTTTTCGACGCAACCCTGACATGGCTTGAAACCCATCAACAGCCTTTTCAAATTCTGCAGGGAAACTGGGCGGAACGTCGTTTTCAGGCACTGCAAGCCGTCACGCTGCTGCTGAACCCCTGACCCGTTTTTAGGGGTTTTCACCCAGTAATTCCCCTGTTTTGGGGGCAAAAGTGTCCATACCTGTTACACCCACCCCGCCCCAAACAGGCCGTTTCAGCGGTCCGCACCCTCTTCGCCCGTCAGCTGTTAAGCCCTCAATACACCTCGGCGCAAAGCATTGATCTAGAGCACTGCAACCGCTTTTGTTGGACAAAAGAGCCAGCGCCCGTCTCAGACGTGAAACAACACCGACATTGGCCTCCCGGACAAAATTTTTAACCCGTTGAATTAAAACAATATTCAAAAAACGGCACAGCATTCGCTCTCTCCTTCACATCGCTGACTAGGGCCAGCCCACAAAAAGAAGGAATTGCCGCTGTGGGGACTTTCAATAAAGGCTTTACCTGCCTCCTCCTGATCGGATGCGCATTAGGCTCAAGTGTCCAGGCTGACGACGGCATCATCATTATCAAGCGTGATGTCCAGACACGAAACGCCGTGCAAGCGCCGGTGGCTCCCGACCCTAACCCCACGACCGCCAATGCCAACCCGAGCCAACAAATCCTCAGGCATACGAACGAGCTGAACGACGGCGACTTTGCCAACGTCGCCAGTGGCGCCGGGATCACCCGCCTCGTCACGCTAGGCAACACAAACCTGGGCGGCAACATCACCACCCAGAATCAGCTTTCCAACCTTCCCGCCGGACGTTCGGGAGGTTCGGGCAACGGTATTTCCAACCTGGTCAATTCAAGCGTCCAGCGAGGCCTGAGCGGTCTGAACGTCATTACGGGAGGCCGTTGAGATGAATCGTAAGCTGCTGATTATCGCTATGTTTTGCAGCGCATCGAGCTTTGCTCAACCCCCCGTCATCAATAACGCCGACATCAGTAATTCGGGCGCGCAGTACCAAGGTAACTTCGCGGTCAACCAGGCTGCCGGCGATCAGCAGCAACAGGCTAATGCCCGGGCCATCGCCATGGGCCATGGCGCCAGCGCGACCACGCAGATTCGCCAACGATTGCATACCGAAGTCGACCCCAGGATGGATGCTCGAGCCAGCATTCAGGGCGACTCCTTCAGCCGCGGCAACGGCGTTCTGGGCGTCAACCAGAGCGCGGGGGCCAGCACTCAGCAAGCCAATGCCCTGCGGATAAGCATCAGTAATCAACCGCAAAGTATCGACGACAGCGTCCTCATGCAACAGAACGTGGCGCTGATCAAAAACTCCGATCCGACTGACTCTGCACCAGGCTATCGCCAGGTCTCTACCAGTGACCAGGCTTTCACCGGTAGCCGTGGGGTGATTCAGTTGAATCAGAGCGCCGGGGTGGGAAACCGAATGGCTAACACCCTGAACGTACGGGTCGCGGATTGACCCAAACAGTTAGGAACAACACTTAACCTAAAATAAGTACGGAGAATCACCATGAAACCTTCGACGGCACTCAAGCCTCTGGTTTTCGCAATTGCTGCGGTCATGGCTGTTGCTGTACAAGCAGGGCAAAACGATCGGCGTCACGATGACCACCACAATGGCCATCATAACAACCATCAACACACCCCTCCTCCAACAAAGATCCCTGTCTACGCGACTGCCAATGCCTACGACAAACAAAGCAGCACCAACAATCGCATCCGTAACGAAGGGACTATTAACAAGGCAGAGATGACCGATTCTGCTACAGGCGCCGACGGCAACGTCGGTATCAACGTGGCGGCAGGCGACGGCAACCAACAGGACAACGCTGCCGCCATCGCGAACGCTGGCGCCACTTCCGCTCTGGATAACTCCTTCGTGTTCGGGATTGCCACTGCCACTGCCAGCGTCAAGCAGTACAGCAACCACAACAAGGTCGACAACTACAACACCACAGCCTCTGCCGTGATGAGCGGATCGGGCAATGGTGGCAACGGCAATATGGGGATCAACATTGCCGGTGGCGACCTGAACCAACAGAAAAACACCATGGCGATTGCCAACTCCAATTCGCCGCTGGGTAACGCAACAGCCACCGCCTCCGCCGATCAGAATGGTCCTGGTCTGGTAGTGAATAACAACGCCGATCGGAACTTAGCCCTGACGACGGTGACGCTAACCACAACCAAAAGCGGTAGTTCCTCTTTCAGCCATAACTCCGAGTTGAACATTGATAAGAGCGCGTCCAGCAACTGGACCAAGAAAGGTGCTAGCAGTTTTGACGTCAGCGGCACCAAGCACTTTGATGCGAACGGATCAAAAAGCACCGACAAGAGCTCCACTAGCCATGCTGCTGTGGACGCTATTTTGACCGCAGATGCGAATGTTACCAAAACCGTTACTCATAATAACGGCTATGGCGATCGCACTCGCAGCAAGTCTGTCGACCTATCGGTTGACGCATCGCTTAAAGCATCTATCGATACAGAGCACTCAAAATCGACCGACTCTTCGTTCGAGAAGAAGTTCGATTCTTCGTTCTCAAAATCGTTTGACTCTTCGTTCGAGAAATCAGGCGAGAAATCGTCCGCTTCTACCAAACACGAAGAGAAGGGCTACAGCGAAAGCAATGCATGGGAATTGAGCAACACAGTTTCCTATCAAATCCTGACCCCAAATGGCTGGGCTAACCCTGTGACCAACACTGCAACCCTGAGCGGTTCGGTGAATGGCGGCAGTGGCAACCTCGGCGTCAACGTGGCTGCCGGTGTGGGTAACCAACAAAGCAACTCGTTGGCCATTTCCAACCAATCGTTCTGATGGCTGTCTCTGGAGGCCCCCTCACGGGGGCCTTTTTCAACACAACCAGAGGGCGTCCCACCATGCGCATTATCGCCTTGGTACTTTTGCTTTGTGTGTCCAGTGTGATCGAGGCTGCACAAATGCCGCTTTCCGTCCTGCCGGGCGGCGCGGTGGTGTACAAGCCGATCCAGAGCATACGTGAGCGTAAATTTGCCGACCTGGTGCAACAGAAAACCGACTTCAGTTGCGGCGCAGCTGCGCTGGCGACCATTTTGCGCCAGGCCTATTGGCTGGATGTGAACGAAGAACAGATCATCGAAGGCATGCTGGCACACGCCGATCAAGACCTTGTCCGCGTTCAGGGCTTCTCCATGCTCGACATGAAGCGTTACGTGGAAAGTATCGGCATGCGGGCCCGTGGCTACCGGGTAGCGCCAGAAACGCTGAACGACATCAGAATTCCGGTCGTGGTCCTCATGGATATCCGTGGCTACAAACATTTTGTGGTCTTGCAAAAAGTCCACAAGGGCTGGGTATACATCGGAGATCCGGTACTCGGTCACAAACGCTACCAAGTCGACGACTTTGTCAAAGGCTGGAACGGCATCATCTTTGCCGTCATTGGCCAGGGCTACGACAAAACCAATGCGCTGCTCGACCCTCCCGTGCCACTGACCGCCAGGAACCGCCTCGACACCTTCAGCCCGGTGCAAGACGCAGAGTTGTTGGACTTCGGATTTATCCGAAGCGACTTCTTCTAATAACAAGGGAGCATGACGCTCCGGGAGCATCTAATGAAGACTCCAATCTGGCTGGCTGTGGTTTGCCTGGCCGCCAGCCTGCCAACCCAGGCACAGACTTTCAAACCCATTGAACTGAGCGATCAGGAATTGGCGAGCCTGCGAGGCCGCTATGTCATGCCGGGACGCGTCATCAGTTTCGGGATTGTCATGACCAGCACCTGGCAAAATGCCAACGGTCAGGTGATCGGGGCAACCTCCTCGATGCAAATTCAACAAACGACCATCAAGCCACAGTTCTATGTGTCGATGATCGACGTGAATGGCGATGGCTCGGCGGTTTCTCAGGGCACAGGGACCGTCAGCGGCGGTAACGGTTTGAACACTACCCAGGGCGTCACTCAGGTTGTGCGCGCTGCGGGCGACAACAACAGCGCTTACAACAACGTTGATCTCAACGTCAGCAGAGGTAGCCAGGCACCACAGATGGACAACCAGGGGCAAGCGTTGGCCTCGGGCTCAACCCTGAACCACACCAACGGTGCCGGCGCGATGAGTATTTCCGCCACTGGCACGGGCGTGCAGCTCAACATCATCGCCAACAACAACCAGGGCAGTACCGTGCAGCGCCTTGCCCAAGGCGGGCTGATGCAAAACGCGACCCTGCTTGGCGGTGGTAACCAGGTCAGAAACATGATGTCGATCAACGTTGTACTGCGCGACAACCTGCCATCAACCGGCTCAATGAACGGCAACCTGGACCAACTCAAAGGAATTCGCACTCTAGGATTCTGATCTACGCTCAGTCTCACAGATGCAGTCAGAAGGGACGGCTAACCCATGCACCGATCCATAACGCTCAGAGCTATCGTTTGTTTGAGTAGCCTGGCCCCGGCCACATTGCTGTACGCAGCATCGGACCCCCAGGTCGAAGCATTAAAACAAGAACTCATGGAGTTGAAACAGCGTTACGAAGCACAACAGAACGCGCTGATGGTACTTGAACAGCGCGTTCGCCAAGTAGAAGAAACACCTGCGACACCGGCCCCCAAACGTCTGACCAAATCCCCTGCCGAGCCGACCAGGGGTGGCCAGACGGTGGCCGCCGGTGCGCCGGGCACCACAGGCAGTTCATACGGCCAATCGCTCAAAGAAGATTCCGAGCCTGCGCAAAGCGTGTCCAACCTGTATGACGAAGCCAGCGGGTTCTTCGGCGGCGGCAAGTTCAGTGTCGAAACCGGCCTCACCTACACGCACTTCGATACACGCGCGCTGACGCTCAATGGTTTTCTGGCACTGGACTCGATTTTCCTCGGCAACATCAACCTCGACCGCATCAAGGCCGACAACTGGACACTGGATCTGACCGCCCGTTACAACGTGGCGCAACGCTGGCAGTTCGACATTAACGTCCCCGTGGTTTATCGCGAATCGACGTATTCCTCCGGTGGCGCCGGTGGCGCTGGCCCCGTCACGTCGGACGCAACCGTCACCCGCGACCCGACCATCGGCGATGTGAACGTTGGCATTGCTTACAAGTTTCTGGATGAATCGGTCAGTCTGCCCGACGCGGTCTTTACACTGCGCGTCAAGGCACCGACCGGCAAGGACCCTTACGGCATCAAACTGATCGAAGACCCGAACAACGACAACCTCGCGGTACCCGAGGATTTGCCTACCGGCAATGGTGTCTGGTCGATTACCCCGGGTATCTCGCTGGTCAAGACTTTCGACCCGGCCGTGCTGTTCGGCACCCTGGCCTACACCTACAACATGGAGGACTCTTTCAGCGACATCAGCCCTCAGGTCGGCTCCAAGGTGAAAGGGGACGTGAAACTGGGCGATTCCTGGCAAGTCGGCGCCGGCATTGCATTCGCCTTGAACGAGAAGATGAGTATGTCGTTCTCGTTCACCGACCAGTTCGCCCGCAAGAGCAAGATCAAGCCCGACGGCGGCGATTGGCAATCAATTTCCAACAGCGATTACAACGCGGCCAACTTCAACATCGGCATGACCATGGCAGCCACCGACAACCTGACGATCGTCCCCAACCTGGCCATCGGCCTGACCGACGACGCGCCAGACTTTTCCTTCAGCCTGAAATTCCCGTACTACTTCTAACCGCTACACCCGAATGAAAAAGGCCCGCTGCGAGGTTCATCGCAGCGGGCCTTTTCATTTCGCCCCGCCCTAACGGATCTGGTGCTTGTGCAGCAGTCGGTAGAAAGTTGGCCGCGAAACGCCCAGCACTCGGGCAGCGACACTCAGGTTGTCGCTGTGGCGGTTCAATACATCGCACAACGCCTGCCGTTCGGCGCGGGTCTTGTAGTCTTCGAGGGTGCCCATCGGTGCGGCGATTGTATGCTGGCTGATCAGCCCGAGGTCTCGCGCCTCGATCTGCCGCCCTTCCGCCAGAACCAGCCCGCGACGTACACGGTTGGCCAGCTCCCGCACGTTGCCCGGCCAATCGTGCTTGCCCATGGCAATCAGCGCGTCCTCGCTGAAACTGCGCGGACGGCGGCCGGTTTCATGGCTGTAGAAATGGGAGAAATGGTTGGCCAGCATCGACAGGTCGCCATGCCGCTCACGCAGCGGTGCGGTGGCCACTTGCAGCACGTTTAGGCGGTAATACAAATCCTCGCGGAAGCGTTTCTTCTCGATGGCCGCTTCAAGGTCGACGTGGGTCGCCGCCAACACCCGCACATCGACCGGAATCGGCTGGCTGCCGCCCACGCGTTCGATGTGTTTTTCCTGGAGAAAACGCAGCAGGTTGGCTTGCAGTTCCAGGGGCAGGTCACCGATCTCGTCGAGAAACAGAGTGCCACCATTGGCCGCTTCGATCCGTCCGACCTTGCGCTGATGGGCGCCGGTAAAGGCACCTTTCTCGTGGCCGAACAATTCGGACTGGATCAGGTGTTCGGGAATTGCGCCGCAATTGATCGCGACAAAGGGTTTGCTGTGGCGCTGGGATTGCCGATGGAGGGTGCGGGCGACCAGTTCTTTACCGGTCCCGCTCTCGCCACGAATCAACACCGGAGATTCGGTTGGCGCCAGTTTGCTCAGCAGTTTGCGCAGTTCGCGGATCGGTTTGCTGTCACCGAGCAGCTCGTGTTCGGCCTGATCGATGTGAACCGTGCCTTGACCGCGCAAGCGCGCCATACCGAACGCCCGCCCCAGCGTCACCTGAACCCGGGAGACATCGAACGGCAAGGTGTGGAAATCGAAAAACCATTCGCAGACGAAGTCCCCGACGTTTTGCAGCCGCAGGACTTCCTGGTTGAGCACGGCGATCCACTCGGTGCCGCTGCGGCTGATCAGTTCCTTGACCGCATCGGGGTGCTCCAGATGAAAAGGCTGGAGCCGCAACAGGCCGACGTCGCAGGTTCGGTCAGCGGCATTTTCCAGCGTACAGCTATCAACGTCCCAACCTACAGAACGCAGACCTGGCAGCAGGCGATGACAGTCGTCGCAAGGGTCCACTACTAACAGACGTCGTAACGCAGGCGCTTCGATCATGACTGTTCCTTGACGCCAAATTTTATGAAATTTTATTAAAAACAATCATTTGGCGGATCTGGCTGTAACACTAGCAAGAATTTGACACTGTCTTGTATCGATTGACTATAGGAAGTGCGCGCAAGCAGTTATAAGAAGCAACTTTATTAGTTACCTAACGACTCGAACCTTTCACCCAGCTTTCAAAAGCCGTCGAAACCTTGAACCGATGAAAGAAAGTTGAAAATTCTTTTAATTGTATGTGACCCACCCACCGGTTGCGGGCATCAGTACAAGTAACCAGCCGAACGGTAAGCCCAACCGACGGCACATCACTTGATTGGGCATACAGAGAGAAAACCCCATGACCGCCCCGCTCCGTATCAACGAAGCTCTTTTGATTGCCGACCGCGCGTTCAAGCCATTTCAATGCGTGGCCTGGGCCCCACAAGACGGCAACGGCGAACTCAGCCTGACCGTCATCGACCGCACCAACACCTGCATTCGCAAGCAGATCCCAAGCAGTGCCTATACCGACCCGGCACAACTGGAACATGTTCTGGAAGAAGCCCGTAAAGAGCTGAGCCAGGAAGGTTACACGCTGCAATCGTGGTCGATGCCGCACTAATCTTTTTGCGGATTACTTATCGGTAATCCGCACCCTCCTCCATGATCGTTAGTTTGCCGGCCTCGCCAGCAGACAACACGCGCAACATTTATTTGTACCTGAACGCGGCCAAATACTTGGCATGCTTGTCAGTGGGTCGAAAAGACACTGTTCTGGCACAAAGCGACCCTCCGTCTGTTAGTTATTACAGTTGTGCAACCAATCATTCAGGGATTGAATGTTTCTACTATAAGTCGCCCTCCCCCAACTCCTGGACCAAGACGACTCGCAAGGAGATGCGTGCATGTCAACCCAGACCGCTGTGGTCCTGCCTGCGACGCTGAGCGGCGCCGGGGAGCTCGACAAAACCTTTGCCAGCGCCGGAAAAACCCAAGTGTATTTCGCCGGCAGCACTTCGAGCATCGCCACCGGCGTCGCGATTGATTCACAAGGCCGGCTGCTCGTCGCGGCCAAGGTCGGAACCCCGAGCGGTAGCCGCTTCGGTCTGGCCCGCCTGCTTGCGGATGGCTCGGCAGATCTGGCGTTCGGCAAACAAGGCAGCGTCATCAGCCAGTTCGAACCCGGCTTCGAGTCCATGGGTGGCAAAGTGCTGATCCGGCCCGACGGGTGCATTCTGTTGGCCGGCCTGCACTATGAAAATGAGCACCAGACACTGCCTGCCCTCGCCTTGTTCGATCAGCAAGGCAAACCGGTCCCCGACTTTGGCGACAACGGACGCCGTGTCGTGCGCCTGCCAGGCAATCTTTCCCGGGGCGTGCGGGATGCCTGGCTTCCCCCCGGCGTACCGGGCGCCGAAGCCTGTAATGTGTGCGTGCAGGAAGACGGTCGGATGGTCCTGCTGGCCAATCATCATTTCGAACTGGCCGATCACGTCGGCCTGCTGGTGCGACTAAACCCCGACGGCTCGCTGGACGACACCTTCAACGGTCGTGGCTTCGTCCTGGTCAGGCACCTGCTGATGAACACCTGGCTCAGCAGCCTGCTGGTGCAACGCGACGGCCGGATTCTGGTGGGCGGCTCGATCAACTTCCCTGAAGAAGGCCTGCTTGCGCGTTATCTAAGCGACGGCAGCCTGGACGACCGTTTCGCCGTGGATGGCTTCATGAGTTTCTTGGCACAAGGGCGTCACGCTCAGGTCAGCCATGTCGTCCAGCAGGCCAACGGCGACCTGCACTGTTTTGGCAGCAGCCGCGACCCGATGCATTGCATGGCCTTGAAAGTACACAGTAACGGTCGCCCGGACATCCATTGCAACGGTGGCCAGCCGCATTTGCTGGGGATCGGCCACAGTGGCTGCCAGTGGACCGCCGCCCACGCCCTTGCAGACGGGCGTGTGCTGACTGTTGGCGCGACCATCGGTGGTGTCGAAGCCGACTTCATCCTGGCCCGGCATCGTCCTGACGGACAACTCGACGAGCTGTTCGGCAAAGGCATCGGCTGGGTCCGCACCCGCCTGGGTCGCAGCCTGGATACGGCAACGTCGCTGGCCGTGCAGGACGATGGCAACATTGTCGTAGGCGGCTATTCGCTGGATGGCAACTACCGGGCAATCGTCGCTCGCTATCTGGGATAGGCCTGCCGAGCTTTCCTGCGCTTGATCTTCCGTACCGCTTGCGGCAAGTTGCGCGCTTCTTAATACAAGGAGCAGCCGATGTCCGGCTCAATGGCCCAGGCGTTCGCGCATAATTTTCTCGGGCACTCACCTCGCTGGTACAAGGCCAGTATTGTCGGTTTCCTGATTCTCAATGCCCTGGTGCTGTGGACCGTGGGTCCGGTAGCGGCCGGTTGGCTATTGGTGCTGGAATTCATCTTCACCCTGGCCATGGCGCTCAAGTGCTATCCGCTGATGCCGGGCGGCTTGCTGCTGGTCGAAGCGCTGTTGCTGAAGATGACCACGCCTCAGGCGCTGTATGACGAACTGCTGCACAATTTCCCGGTGATTCTGCTGCTGATGTTCATGGTGGCCGGCATCTACTTCATGAAAGACCTGCTGCTGTTTCTGTTTTCGCGCCTGCTGCTCGGCGTTCGCTCCAAAGCCATGCTGGCGTTGATGTTCTGCTTTCTTTCGGCGTTCCTCTCGGCTTTTCTCGATGCCTTGACCGTGACCGCTGTGATCATCAGTGCCGCCGTTGGGTTTTACTCGGTGTATCACCGTGTCGCTTCGGGTAACGATCCGCGCCAGGACAGCGAATTCAACGATGACCAGCACCTGCCAACGCTGCATCACGGGGACCTCGAACAGTTCCGCGCCTTCCTGCGCAGCTTGCTGATGCACGGCGCCGTGGGCACTGCACTGGGTGGCGTTTGCACGCTGGTCGGCGAGCCGCAGAACCTGCTGATCGGCCACGAAATGGGTTGGCACTTCTCTGAGTTCTTCCTGAAAGTCGCCCCGGTTTCCATGCCTGTGCTGGTGGCGGGCCTGGTGACCTGCGTGCTGCTGGAGAAACTGCGCTGGTTCGGTTACGGCACGCTCCTGCCAGACAACGTGCGCGCGGTGCTGGCCAATTACGCCGCCGAAGACAACGCCCAACGCACCTCACACCAACGCGCTGCGCTGATCGTTCAGGGGCTGGCGGCGCTGATACTGATTGCCGCTCTGGCGTTCCATATTGCGGAAGTCGGTTTGATCGGCTTGATGGTGATCGTGCTGATCACCGCATTCACGGGCATCACTGACGAGCACCGCATCGGCAACGCCTTCAAGGACGCCATGCCGTTCACGGCGCTGCTGGTGGTGTTTTTCGCGGTAGTGGCGGTGATTCACGACCAGCAGTTGTTCACGCCGCTGATCCAGTGGGTGCTGGCGCTGCCGGCGAATCAGCAACCGGGCATGCTGTTTATTGCCAACGGTTTACTCTCGGCGATCAGCGACAACGTATTCGTCGCGACCATTTACATCACCGAAGTGAAACAGGCGTTCATCTCCGGCCACATGAGCCGTGAGCATTTCGAGACACTGGCGATTGCGATCAACACCGGCACCAACCTGCCGAGCGTGGCGACGCCGAATGGCCAGGCAGCGTTTCTGTTTCTGCTGACGTCGGCGATTGCCCCGCTGATTCGCCTGTCGTATGGGCGGATGGTGTGGATGGCGTTGCCGTATACGGTGGTGATGGGTGTGCTGGGGTGGTATGCGGTGAGTTTCTGGCTTTGAGTCGGCAGGTTTGACGCCTTCGCGGGCAAGCCTCGCTCCTACAGGTGTAGGAGCGAGGCTTGCCCGCGAAGAACGATAACGCGGTTAACCTGCGTTGAGGATGTACCGCTCGATCGCCTGCGCCGCGCCGTCTTCGGTATTGGCCCCGGTCACTACGTCGGCCTGACGCTTCACCGCTTCCTCCGCCTGCCCCATGGCAATCGACAATCCGGCGCGATGAAACATCGCCGGGTCATTGCCGCCATCGCCCATGGCGGCGGTCTGCCCGAGCGGTACACCGAGGAACTCCGCCAGTGTCGCCAGCGCGTCCCCCTTGTTTGCCTGCATCGCAGTCACGTCGAGGTACACCGGCTGCGAGCGTGACACCTGCGCCTGGCCCTCGACCCTGGGCAGCAACTGCGCCTCCAGCTCAATCAACAACTGCGTGTTGTTGCTCGCCGCGACGATCTTGTCGATGTATTCCAGATAGGGCTCGAAACTCTCAACCACCACCGGCGGATACCCCAGGCCGTGCTGTTCCCGTGGCACCATGGGGCCATTCGAGTCTTTCACCAGCCAGTCGCCGCCGCTGAACACCCACACCTCGATGTCCGGCAGATCGGCAAACTGCGTCAACGTGGTCAGCGCGGCCGTTGCCGGCAAATAATGCGCGACCAGCAAACTGCCGTCGGGGTTTACGATGGTGCCGCCATTGAACGCCGCCGTCGGCAGATCGACGCCCAAGGCTTCGATCTGCTGCAGCATGGCTTTCGGAGGGCGGCCAGTGGCAAGGCTGAACAGCACGCCCGACTCACGCAACGAACGGACCGCGTCGATGGTGCGCTGACTGAGGCTGTGATCGGGCAGCAACAAGGTGCCGTCCATGTCACTGAGCAAAAAGCGGATGGGTTGTTGCGTTTCGTCACTCATCCGAGGCTATGCCAGACGCGACCATCGCGAGTCAGCAGGTCTTCTGCCGCCGCCGGCCCGTCTTCGCCCGCCGCGTAAGTCTGCACGCTCGCATCCTGCTGCCAGGCATCGAGGAACGGTTGCACGGCACGCCAGCCGTTCTCGATGTTGTCGGCGCGCTGGAACAGCGTCTGATCGCCGGTCAGGCAATCGTAGATCAGGGTTTCGTAGCCGGTGGACGGCTGCATTTCGAAGAAATCCTTGTAGGCAAAACCCAGTTCGATATTGGCCATTTTCAACGCGGGGCCGGGGCGTTTGGCCAACAGGTCGAACCACATGCCTTCGTTGGGTTGAATCTGGATCCGCAGATAGGTCGGTTGCAACTCATCGACCTCGGTATCGCGGAACTGCGCGTAAGGCGCCGGTTTGAAGCAGATGACAATCTCGGTGTCGCGCACGCTCATGCGCTTGCCAGTGCGCAGGTAGAACGGCACACCGACCCAACGCCAGTTGTCGATCATGACTTTGAGCGCGACATAGGTTTCGGTCGTGCTGTCGGGCGCTACGTTGTTTTCCTGGCGATAACCCGCCAACGGCTTGCCGTCGATTTCGCCAGCGGCGTATTGGCCGCGCACCGAATTGGCCCGTGCCTCTTCGGTGGACCAGGGACGAATCGCCCCCACCACTTTGGCCTTCTCGCCGCGAACCGCATCGGCGCCAAAGGCAGCCGGCGGTTCCATGGCCACCATCGCCAATAGCTGGAACAGGTGATTGGGCACCATGTCCCGCAGGGCGCCGGTGTGTTCATAAAAACTGCCACGGGTTTCCACGCCGACGGTTTCCGCGGCGGTGATCTGTACGTGGTCGATGTAATGGTTGTTCCAGAACGCTTCGAACAGGCTGTTGGAGAACCGGCTGATCAGAATGTTCTGCACGGTTTCCTTGCCCAGGTAGTGATCGATCCGGTAGATCTGGTTTTCCGTCATGACCTTGAGCAAGCACGCGTTCAAGGCTTCGGCGGTATGCAGGTCAGAGCCGAACGGCTTTTCAATGACTACCCTTCTGAACGCTTCCGGCGTCTCTTGCAGCAAACCGGCAGCGCCGAGACGACGCACCACTTCGCTGAAGAAACGTGGCGCGGTGGCCAGGTAGAACACCGCGTTGCCGGTGCCGCTGGCGGCGATTTTCGCCGCCAGCGCCTGATACGTGCTGTCGTCCAGGAAGTCGCCCTGGACGTAGCTGATGCCCTTGGCCAGTTTGGCCCACAACGCCGGGTCAAGGGCTTGATCGCCCTTGCCGACCTTGCTTGCCACTTCGGCCCGAATGAAGTCTTCGAGCTTCTGGGCAAACGCTTCGTCGGTGATGGCGTTGTGGTCGACGCCGATGATCCGCAGTCCATCGCCAAGCAGACCGTCGCGACTCAGGTTGTACAGCGCCGGCATCAGCAAGCGCTTGACCAGGTCACCGTGGGCACCGAACAGGAACAGCGTGGTCGGTGGTGCGGGTTCTGCCTTGGATTTATTGCGGATCAAACGGGTCATTTCTTCGCAGTCTCCACGTGGCCGCCGAAGCCGAAGCGCTGGGCCGAGAGAATCTTGTCGCCAAAGGTGCCTTGGCCGCGCGAGCGATAGCGGGCGAACAGCGAGTTCGACAGCACTGGCACCGGTACCGCTTGTTCCATGGCCGCTTCAATGGTCCATTGACCTTCCCCGCTGTCCGCTACGGAACCGGAGAAATTATCGAGCTGCGGATCGGCAGCCAGGGCATCGGCGGTCAGGTCGAGCAGCCACGACGAGACCACGCTGCCACGACGCCAGACTTCGGCGATATCGCCGACGTTCAGGTTGAAGCGCTGGTCTTCCGGCAGGTTGGTGCTGGCCTTGGTCTTGAGGATGTCGAAGCCTTCGGCGAAGGCCTGCATCATTCCGTATTCGATGCCGTTGTGGATCATCTTCACGAAATGGCCGGAACCTGCGGGACCGGCGTGGATGTAACCGCGTTCGGCGCGGTCGTCGTCCGACTTGCGGTCCTTGGTGCGCGGGATGTCACCCATGCCAGGCGCCAGGCTGTCGAACAGTGGATCAAGGCGTTTAACCACTTCGGCTTCGCCACCGATCATCATGCAGTAACCGCGCTCCAGCCCCCAGACGCCGCCGGAGGTACCGACGTCGATGTAGTGCAGGCCTTTTTCCGAGAGGGTTTTTGCCCGGCGAATGTCGTCCTTATAGAAGGTGTTGCCGCCGTCGATGATGGTGTCGCCGGCTTCAAGTAAGGTGCTCAGGGTGTCGATGGTGTCTTCGGTCGGTGCGCCTGCCGGCAGCATGATCCAGACCGCTCGTGGTTTGGCCAGGCCGGCGACCAGGGCCGGCAGGTCGATGACGCCCTTGGCGCCTTCGGCGGCCAGGGTGTCGACGAAGGCGGTATTGCGGTCGTAAACAACGGTGGTATGCCCGTTGAGCATCAGGCGCCGCGCAATATTGCCGCCCATGCGGCCCAGTCCAATAATCCCGAGTTGCATGTGCTGATGCTCCCTACTACAAATAAATGTGTGTCAAAGGTTATAGCCCAACGCGACTAATGAGGGTTAGTCCAGAGCGTTGGCATGAAGTTTCCGGGCATTGTGCCCGATCCTGATTGATAACGTCGGGAATCGTGCCGAAGACACAACGACCACGAAAAATAAAAAAGTTCCCTTCCGGGACAAAAGAAATCAAAATCAGCGCCGATAGTAAATCAGCACCGATGTCGGGGCGGATTTACAGTTGAGGCAAGCCATTTGCGAGGTGAGCAATGGGCACAGTACAAGCAGCACGGCCAGCACAAACCCTTTACGTCACGATCCGTCGTGATGAATTGCGCCAGTTGAAAGACGAACGCGACCAGCTCAAACAGGAAGTCGAGCAATTGCGCCTGCTGACGCAAGGTATCCAGGCTCAGCCGATGCCTGTCACTTTGCGCGCTCCCCACGCCTGATCCCCTCGCCTGAATCGGAAGCAGCCAATCGCTGTTTCCGATACGCCATCACGATTTACCCGCGTCCAGCAGCTCACAAAACTTTCACACGCCCTTGTTGATACTCCGGTCCTTTATGGCCGCCCGGTATCTGCGCGGCGCCTGTTCGTCGGCGACCTTTCCGTCCCGGCGGTGGAAGTGATTTCTGGCTGGAGCACGCAATGGCTTTGTATGAACGCAGCAATTCGACTGCGGACAAGTTTGATTGGGCAGGGTTTCTCTGGCTGTTTCTGTTCTTCTGGTATTTCTCCGGCATTACCCAACTGCTGATCCAATTGACGGGCACCTCCGGGTTCAGCGGTTTCCGCCAGGCCTTCACCATGAGCGCCATCTGGCTGGCGCCGATGCTGCTGTTTCCCCGCAAGACGCGTGTATTGGCGGCGCTGATCGGCGTGGTGCTGTGGGCCTGCTCCATGGCCAGTCTCGGTTACTTCTTCATCTATCAGCAGGAATTTTCCCAGAGCGTCATCTTCATCATGTTCGAGTCGAACATCTCTGAAGCCGGCGAGTACATGACCCAGTATTTTGCCTGGTGGATGGTGGCGGCATTTGTCGCCCACACGCTGTTCGCCTATTTCCTGTGGACCCGCTTGCGCCCGGTGTACATGCCCCGTGGTCGCGCATTGGTCGCCGCGACCGCCATTCTGGTGGCCGTGGTGGGTTATCCGCTGGCCAAGCAGACCGTTCACACCGGCAGTTTCGCCAGTGGTTTCGAGAAGTTCGAAACCCGCATCGAACCGGCAGTGCCGTGGCAGATGGCCGTGGCCTATCACCGCTACCTCGACACCCTGGCCGACATGCAGGGCATGCTCGACAGCGCGAGCAAGATTCCACCGCTGCACAATTTCAAAGACTCGATGGCCAATCAGCCCGCCACCCTGGTGCTGGTGATCGGCGAATCCACCAACCGTCAGCGCATGAGTCTCTACGGCTACCCGCGTGAAACCACGCCGGAACTGGACAAGCTCAAGGACCAACTGGCGGTCTTCAATAACGTCATCACCCCGCGCCCTTACACCATCGAGGCATTGCAGCAGGTCCTGACGTTCGCTGACGAAGAAAACCCGGACCTGTACCTGTCGACGCCGTCGCTGGTCAGCATGATGAAACAGGCGGGCTACAAGACTTTCTGGATCACCAACCAGCAGACCATGACCAAGCGCAACACCATGCTCACGACCTTCTCCGAGCAGGCCGACGAGCAGGTGTACCTGAACAACAACCGCAACCAGAACGCCGCCCAGTACGACGGCGACGTGATCGAGCCGTTCAACAAGGCCCTGGCCGACGCGGCGCCACGCAAGTTGATCGTCGTGCATTTGCTCGGCACACACATGAGCTATCAGTACCGCTACCCATCGACCTTCGACAAGTTCAAGGACCGCAACGGCGTTCCGGCTGGCGTGCGTGACGATCAGTTGCCGACCTATAACAGCTATGACAACGCGGTGCTGTACAACGACTTCGTGGTTTCGAGCCTGATCAAGGATTACGCCAAGACCGATCCTAACGGCTTCCTGCTGTACCTCTCCGACCACGGCGAAGACGTTTTCGACTCTGCCGGTCACAACACGCTGGGTCGCAATGAGGCCAAGCCGACGGCACCGATGTACACCATTCCATTCATGGCCTGGGCCTCGCCGAAATGGCGCGAAAGCCATGACTGGAGCTTCGCCGGTGATCTGGGGCGGCCGTACAGCAGCTCGCACCTGATCCATACCTGGGCCGATCTGGCGGGCCTGAGCTTCGATGAACTGGATCGCAGCAAGAGCGTGGTCAGCGACAGTTTCAAGCCGCGCCCACTGCTGATCGGCAATCCTTATGAGCGCGAGCAGAAAGCGCTGATCGACTTCAGCCTGATCAAACCCAAGGTGAAGCCGACCCCGGCAGTCGCTCAGCAGTAGATCTGTAGGAGCGAAGCTTGCTCGCGAAGACGTCGGCAGATTCAACATCTATGCTGGCTGGGCCAACGTCTTCGCGAGCAAGCTTCGCTCCTACAATTCACTCGAAAGATAATAATTATTCTCGTTTATAACTAAATACCCCCGCCCTCCTTCGTCTTTGAACAAACGGAATTTTTTCATTGACGACAAGGAGTCGGCCGCGATGTTCGCGCCTATCACCCGTTCCATGACTTTTACCCTTGGGTTTTGCAGTGCCGTACTAAGCCCGGACCTGCTGGCTGAAACCGACCCGGACAAACAACCCTCCGCCCTGATACTCGGTGCCACCAGCGTCACGGCCCAAGGCTTGGGCAGCACCACCGAAAACACCGGCTCGTACACCACCGGCGCCATGAGCACCGCCACCCGCCTGAACCTGTCGATCAAAGAGACGCCGCAATCGGTGTCCGTGATCACGCGCCAGCAAATGGACGACTTCAAGCTCGACACGCTCTCCGACGCCATGCGCCAGACCACGGGCGTGGTGGTTCAGCACAACGACTCGGACCGGGTCGTCTATTCCTCCCGCGGCTACACGATCAACAATTTCCAGATCGACGGGATGCTCAACACCTTCAATTACATGAAGTCCGATTCCGACACCATCATCTATGACCGTATCGAAGTCGTCCGTGGTGCAACCGGCCTGACCACGGGCGCAGGCGACCCTTCGGCCACCATCAACATGGTGCGCAAGCGTCCGACGGCGCAGTGGGAAGCCAAAACCGGTGTCAGCGGCGGCAGTTATGACGATTACTACAGTTACGTCGATGTCGGCGGGCCGCTGGCGTTCGACGGACGCTTGCGCGGGCGCAGCGTGCTGGCCTACCGCGACAGTCATTCGGTGCGCGACAAGTATCAGCTGCAACGGGAAGTCGGCTACGGGATTCTCGAAGCCGACCTGACCGACGATACGCTGCTCGCCGTGGGTTATGACTATCAGGACAAACAGGTGCAGGGCACCTCTTGGGGGACCGTGCCCTACTGGAACGCGGACGGCAGCAAAGCCAGACTCGGCCGCTCCACCAACATGGCCACACCCTGGAGTTCCTGGCCGCTGAAAGACAAGAACGCGTTCGCCACCCTGGATCAGCAACTGGGGATGGGCTGGCACCTCAAGGCGGCTTACACCCATCGCGAAAGCGACACCGACGGCAAGATTTACTACGGCGGTGGCGGTTTCCCCGAGGCGGATCGCAGCGGCATGATCGCCAACGTCAGCCACATGATCGGCACGCAAAAAATGAAGGCTTATGACTTCAACGTGTCCGGACCCTATTCATTGTTCGGGCGAGAGCACGAAATGATGCTCGGGTATGGCGAAGCCGAACGCAGTGACGAAAGCCCACACACCGTCGATGGCGCCCGCGCGAAGGACTACGAAAACGTCCCCGACTGGAAGTACATGGGCGGCATCCCCAAATTCCCCGACACCGTCACCAGCCTGCCTGGCTCCAGCGACAACACCCGCCAAAAGGCCGGTTACCTGGCCACTCGCCTGACGTTGACCGACGATCTGCACGCCGTCCTCGGCAGCCGCTATGGCAGCTGGAAAGCGTCGAAAACGGCTAACAGTTACACCGACAATCTGCAGTTGAGCGAGTCCGAAGTTACCCGCCAGCAACACAACGACCTATGGACGCCATACGCCGGATTGCTGTACGACCTGACGCCCGAATACACGGCTTACATCAGCTACACCGATATCTTCAAGCCACAAACCAACCGCGACAGTAGTCGCAAGTACCTCGAACCGGTGGTGGGCAGCAACTATGAACTTGGCCTCAAGGGCAGCCTGCTGGAGGAGCGACTGAACCTCGCCACCGCCGTGTTCTGGAGCAAACAGGACAATGTCGCCGAACGCGACGATTCGGTGCCACCGGACCCGGTTACCGGCGAGGAGTTCTACACCTCCAGCGGTAAGGGCAACAAGGTTCAGGGTTTCGAAGCCGAACTCTCCGGCGAGGTCATGCCGCACTGGAACATGACCGCCGGTTACACCTACACCCACTCGGTCAATGGCGAGGAAAAGCGCACCAATACCAGTCAGCCGCTGAACCTGCTTCGGGTGTCTACTTCGTATCGCCTGCCTGGCGACTGGCAGGCCCTGACCGTGGGCGGTGCAGTGAACTGGCAAAGTGACGTTTACCGCGCCGCCAGTCACCCGGTCGGACGCAACGCCGCTGGCAATGTGATAACTGAACGCACAAACATCCGGCAAGGGGCGTACACCGTGGTCAACCTGATGTCACGTTACGAGTTCGACCCGCACCTGTCCGCCTCGCTCAACGTCGAGAACCTGTTCGACAAGAAGTATTACGACAACGTCGGTTTCTACAACGGCGTGTATTGGGGTGATCCGCGTACGGTGACACTGAGCCTGGACTGGAAGCTCTAGGCGCAGTTAATTCCCAATCGACGAAATCGGCAGATAATGTTCTCGCGACATTGCTTCATGGATGAAAAGCACCCGATATCCGTTTTGGGAGGCGAACCATGAAATGTACACCCTTGATCGTTGCCGGCCTGATGACGTTCATTTCGGTCAGCGTATTTGCCGAAGGTGGCGCAGAACGCATGCGCTATTACTACGAAAGCCTGCGGCTCAGCCAACAGGAGAATCAAAGCCAGCAAACCGCTGAGGTCCGGGTTCCGGACGATCAAACGGCGCAAGTGACCGAGCATTACAAGCCTTGAACAGGGTTATGTGAAACTCGGACCTGTAGGAGCCGGCTTGCTGGCGATGGCGATTTCAAAAACGCCATCGCCAGCAAGCCGGCTCCTACAGTGCGCGGTGCATAGAGGGTTAAAGGGGTTTGGTCCAGAACAGCATCCGGCCATGCTCCGGATCGAACATGCCGGCGCTGAAGCCGAATTTAGCGTAGGACGACTGCGCCACGGCATTGCCTTCCAGCACTTCCAGTGTGATTTTGCAGCAGCCGCGCTGACGGGCGATATCCTCGACCTTTTGCAGCATCTTCTGGCTCAGGCCCAATCCGCGAAACTGTTTCACCACCACCACGTCATGCACGTTGACCAATGGCCGACAGGCAAACGTCGAAAAACCTTCAAAGCAATTGACCAGCCCTGCCGGTTCGCCCCCGACGAAAGCCAGCACGCTGAACGCATGGGGACGCTTGGCGAGTTCCCTCGGAAGGTGCTCCAGCACCTCGGCCGGCAAAGAATGACCGATACCCATCGGGTCCTCGGCGTAATGATTCAACACCTGACCTATCGCCTCGGCATGCACCGGATTGGTGTAACTGGCCTGAAGCACTAGAATTTCTGCGGATTCCATTTCCATCCTCGATTGTGGGAGCGTGACCGACTTGCCGGCGATGAGCCTGAGAGCGCCGCGTTTAAAAAGCAAGCCCGCGTTATCGTTGACATCCATCGCGAGCAGGCTCGCTCCCACAGGGAAAATCCGCTTTCAATACCCCCAGATCAATGCTTCGGTCCACCCCAGTTCGGCGAAATCCGCCGCCCTCAGGCCCGACTCCCCGGCGCAGAAAAACTCGTCCAGTTGTGGTGGCGCAACCGACGTGCCGCTGAGCATGGCGTGTACCTGCCCGCGATGATGGATCTGATGCTCGAACAGATGAGACAGCAGGCGCAAACGACTGTCGAATTGCGGCGTGTCTCGGGCGATTGTCACGATCTTGCCCAGGTCGGCGTCGCGCATTTGCTCGCAATAGGCGATCAAGCGGCGGTCAACCTGGGCCTGTTCGCGCTGCAGGTCAGCGGCAGCGGTGAACGGCTCGTCTTTGTTGAAGAACACCGTGCATTCAGGATGCGGAACATCGCCCCGCAACTCCCGTTCCAGCGCATCCATGTAAAACCAGTCGCAGGTCAGGATGTGGTTGAGGGTCGCACGCAGGCTGGGGAAGAAACTGACGCGCGGCGCCGCCAGCTCCTCTGCGCTCAACTGGCTCCAGGCCTTGGCCAGTCGATGATTGGCCCAGGCGTTCTGATAAGCCATGGTCAGCAAATGGTGGGACAAGGGCTGATTCATGTTCGCGGCTCCTTGGGTTCAAGCGTCGGCGAAACGTTGCAGCTGCATTTCCTGTAGGCGACTGAGTGTGCGGCGGAACGGGAATTCCAGATAGCCTTCGGTGTAGAGCGATTCCATCGGCACCTGGGCTTCGAGGTACAGCGGCACTTTGCGGTCATAGCATTCGTCCACCAACGCGATGAAGCGCCGCACACCGTCGTCGTGCACCGACAATTGCGGCAACTCGCGATCACCCGCCACCACCCGCTCGACCCCGTCTTCGGTGCCACGGGCGATGCGGCCGGCGCGTTTTTGCGCGCTGAGGTTGGGCACGTCACTCAACAGAATAGCCCTGAAGGTGTCGCACAGGGCCATGAAATCCATGGCGGCAAAGGGTTGCTCACAAAGGTCTGCGTAACGGCTCCAGAGCACGGTTTCACTGACCTGCACCACATTCAGCGAACGGTAACCGACCTTGATCGGTTCGCTGGAGACTGACTGGCCGGCGGTCAGCGCCTTGAACACATCCTCCAACGCGCCGGGTTGCCCGGGCGCGGCGACCCAATAGCGTTGCAAACCAGCGCCGGGATGCAGGCGATGATCTTCGCCGCCATCCACCGCGATCACCTGCATGTGCTGCTTGATCGCCTCGATCGCGGGCACGAAGCGGTCGCGGTTGAAGCCATCGGCGTACAGCATGTCCGGCGGCTGATTGGACGTGCAAACCACCACCACGCCCTCCTCGAACATCACCTGAAACAAGCGCCCGAGAATGATTGCGTCGCCAATGTCGTTGACGAACAGCTCATCGAAACACAGCACGCGGACTTCTTCGCTCAGCTCGCGAGCCAGGGCCTTGAGCGGATCGGCGGTGCCGGTCAGCTGAAACGAGCGTTGATGCACCCACCCCATAAAATGGTGAAAGTGCTGGCGCCGGGCCGGGACCTGCAGGCTTTGGTAAAACTGATCCATCAGCCAGGTCTTGCCACGCCCGACGGGGCCCCACAGGTATACGCCCGTGACCGGCGTCTGACCTTCATGCAACGCTTCATGGCATTTTTGCAACGCCCAGACGGCATGCTCCTGGGCTTCGTCCTGGACGAAGCCCTTCTGTTCGATGGCGTGTTGCCAGGCGCTTAACGGGGAGTCGGCATTCATGCGCGGCAGTATGCCATCGTGACGCGACATCTACAGTGAAATGTCCAGCCGGGCGATCTTGCCCTGCTCGTTCAGGCGAAACATGTAGCGCAGCTCCAGCGGACTGCCGGGAAACGTGCCGGAGATCAGGTTGTGCACCAACACCTTGCCGGTGCGCTGTTGCACGTCGAGCACTTCGACCCTTGGCTGGTAACGCCGGGCGGTGTCTTGCATCCATTGGGCGATGGCCTGGGTGCCAATCCGGTGTTGACCTTCATCGAACACATTGGCGTCCTCAGCGAAAAAACTGGCGACCGTCGAGGTGTCGCGGGCATTGGCGGCAGCAATGTAAGCGGCGATGGCGGGCGCCAGTGCAGAGGCAGGATGGGACATGGTGACAGCTCCTTGTTGGTTGATTCTGACGCCATGCTAGAACACGCCTGTGTCAGTTCTTGTCAGGAGTGAAACGCCCCGCTTCATCCAGTTGCATCTGCTTGCGCCAGGTGCGCAGCAGGTCGCTGCGCCGCCCCGGATAACGCTCGCCCTGCTCGCTCGCCGCCGAAATCCGGTCGGTACGAAAAGTCCGATAGGCGCCGCGCAACTCACACCAGGCGACGATGATCCGCACTTCATTGAGAAACCCCAGCGCCAGCGGCCAGATCAGCCGCTGACTCGGCACTTGCTGTGCGTCCGCATAGTCGATGTGCAGCTTGGCCTGTTCGCGAATCGCCTGGCGAAACGCATTCAGCGGCACGGCATTTGGCGCGAAGCCATAACCGGGCGGGCCCGGCATTACCGTCGGGTTGCGCAGCGCGTCCAGCGCTTCGGGCGCCAGTACCGCAGCAATCTTGGCCAGCGCATCGGCCGCCGCTTTGCTCAACACCTCATCGCCGCGCTGATCCACGTAACGCAGCCCCAGCACGATGGCTTCGGTTTCATCGGCATTGAGCATCAACGGCGGCAGGAACAAACCGCTGCGCAACACGTAACCGATCCCCGCCTCACCGTAGATCGGCGCGCCCAGTGCGGTGAGTTCCGCGATGTCGCGATAGAGCGTACGCTCGGAAATCTCAAGCTCGCTGGCGAGTGTCGCCGCCGTGACCGGACGACTTTTACCGCGCAGCACTTGCAACAGGGTCAGTAAACGCGTGGTGCGAGACACGATCGGCAGGCTCTTTTCGGAAAGGATGTCGCAGATTAGCAGAGCCCCCTGTCAGAAAGTGGCAGTAACCACGGGCCCGTTTTGCCACTCATGAAAAAGCACCTTGACTGAATACATGACCGGCATCATCTTAAATACATGTCTTGCGACATCTATATTAATCCGCAGCGTCTTCCTTCAGGAGTCATCCCATGCATTACAAAGTGTTCGGCCGAAAAACCGGCTTGCGCGTTGCGGAACTGGCGCTGGGTGCCGGTAACTTTGGTACCGGTTGGGGTCATGGTGCCGAGCGCGATGAAGCCAAGCGCATCTTTGATGGCTACCTGGAGGCCGGCGGTAATTTCATCGACACCGCCAATGGCTATCAGGGTGGTCAGTCGGAAGCCATGCTCAGCGAGTTTATCGCCACAGAGCGCGATCGCCTGGTCATCGCCACCAAATACACGTTGGGGACTACACCGGCCGCAGGCATTTCCCACACCGGCAACAACCGCAAGAACATGGTCCGCGCCGTGGAAGAAAGCCTGACACGGCTCAAGACCGACCACATCGACCTGTTCTGGGCGCACATGAGCGACGGTGTCACGCCCACGGAAGAAATCCTCCGTGGTTTTGATGATCTGGTGCGCGCCGGCAAGATTCATTATGCCGGGCTGTCGAACTTCCCGGCCTGGCGTATCGCCCGTGCCGATCTGCTGGCTGAAGTTCACGGTTTTGCGCCGATTGCCGCCATTCAGGTCGAGTACAGCCTCGCCGAGCGCACCGCTGAACGTGAACAACTGCCGATGGCCGAAGCGTTGGGGCTGGCCGCGACCTTATGGTCGCCGCTGGGTGGCGGGTTCCTGACCGGCAAATACCGCTCCAGTGACGAGAACAGCCGAGCCGCCAAACTGGGCATGCTGGTACACGCCGAGAAAAGTGCCCGCGAAACCGCCCTGCTCGACACCTTGCTCGCGGTCGCGGCGGAGCTGGACGCCAGCCCGACGCACGTGGCCATTGCCTGGCTGCGGGAAAAAGCCAAACGCTCGACCACGGCGCTGATTCCGATTCTGGGTTCGCGTACGCGTGAGCAGCTGGACGCGACATTGGGCGCGTTGGATGTGCAGTTGAGTGCCGATCAGTTGTCGCGGCTGGATGGCATCAGCGAAGTGGCGAAAGGTGTGCCGCATGAGTCCATTGCCGGTTCTTTTGCACGGTTCAGCGGGGGCGAAACCCTGGATCAGCCAATAATCCCGGTTGCCTGACACCGATAAAATTGTGGGAGCGAGCCTGCTCGCGATGGGGCCCAGTCAGTCAACATAAATGTTGAATGTCAGTCCGCTATCGCGAGCAGGCTCGCTCCCACATTGGCCCGCGTACTACCGATCGACCTTATGCTTCGCCGCATAAAGACACAGCATCTCCATCGCCAATGTCGCCGCCGCCAGTGAGGTAATGTCCGCACTGTCGTAGGCCGGCGCCACTTCCACCACGTCCATTCCCACCAGATTGATCCCGCGCAAGCCGCCGAGGATTTCCAGCGCCTGCACCGTGCTCAAACCGCCACACACCGGTGTGCCGGTGCCGGGTGCGAAGGCCGGGTCGAGGCAATCGATGTCGAACGTCAGGTACACCGGGTTGTCGCCGACCCGTGCGCGAATCGCTTCAACAATCGCGTCCACCCCACGCCGATGCACTTGCCGCGCGTCCAGCACCTGAAAGCCCTGAGGATCGTCATTGGTGGTACGCAAACCGATCTGCACCGAGCGCGACGGGTCCACCAGACCTTCCTTGGCCGCGTGCCAGAACATCGTGCCGTGATCGACGCGCTTGCCCTCTTCATCCGGCCAGGTGTCGCTGTGCGCGTCGAAGTGAATCAACGACAGCGGCCCATGTTTACGGGCATGCGCCTTGAGCAATGGATAACTGATGAAGTGATCGCCGCCGAACGTCAGCATCGCGCAACCGGCATTCAGAATGTGCTCGGCGTGGGCTTCAATGCTTTCCGGCACCGAATGCGGCGAGCCGTAATCGAAGTCGCAATCACCGTAGTCGATCACCGCCAGATGATCGAACGGGTCGAACGTCCATGGCCAATGGCGCTCCCAGGCGATCCCGGTGGACGCCGCACGAATGCCGCGCGGTCCGAAACGCGCGCCGGGACGGTTGCTGGTGGCGGTATCGAACGGCACGCCGCTGACGGCCACGTCGACACCGCGCAAGTCGCGGCTGTACCGGCGACGCATGAAACTGGTGATACCGGCGTAGGTACTTTCGGCGGCAGTCCCGTACAGACTGTCGCGGGTCATGGCCTGATCGTTTTGCACTGGGACGTCCATCAGGTGCTCCTTCTTGTTTATTTATTGGCGGCTACGGAAAGTGGTCCACAAGCGGGTGCGCTGACGCATGTCCTTGAGGCTCATGCTGCGGTCGGCGTACAACCGTTCGCGCACATCGGCGAGGGGGTAAATGTCGGGATCGCTGCGTACCGCCTCATCCACCAGCGGTGTGGCGGCCTGATTGGCGGTGGCAAAGAACAGCGTGTTGGTCAGCGCCGCCACGGATTCGGGACGCAACATGAACTCGATGAAGACGCGGGCGGCTTCGGGGTGCGGCGCGTCCTTCGGGATGGCCAGGTTGTCCTGCCACACCAGCGTGCCTTCCTTGGGAATCCGGTACGCCACTTCATACGGTTTGTTGGCCTTGCGCGCCTGATCGGCGGCCATGCTCGCGTCACCGTTGTAAGTCAACGCCAGGCAGACGCTGCCGTTGGCCAGGTCGTTGATTTGCCGACCACTGGCGACGTACAGCACATTCGGCTGCAACTGATGCAATAACGCCTCGGCGGCTGACAGATCGGACTTGTCGGTGCTGTAGGGATCTTTACCGAGGTAGTGCAGCGCCAGGCCGATCACTTCCTGCGGCGAATCGATGATCGCCACGCCGCAATCTTTCAGCTTGCTGGCGTATTCGGGTTTGAACAGCAAGTCGAGGCTGTTGAGCGGCACATCCGGCAAGCGCTTTTTCACCGCCTCCACATTCATCCCGAGTCCGAGCGTGCCCCAGGTATAAGGCACTCCGTAGCGGTTGCCGGGATCGACCGCGGCGAGTTTTTCCAGCAAGTCCGGATCGAGGTTGGCGTAGCCCTTGAGGCCTTCGTGGGGAATCGCCTTCAAGGCACCCGCCGCCAATCCGCGCGCCAGCACGCTGGACGACGGCACGACCACGTCATAGCCGCTGCCGCCGGTGAGCAACTTGGTTTCCAGGACTTCCGAGGAATCGAACGTGTCGTAGCGCACGTGAATGCCGGTTTCCTGCTCGAAGCGCTGCAAGGTTTCCGGGGCCACGTAATCGGCCCAACTGTAAAGATTGACGACCTTCTCCTCGGCATGGGCCGACACAGAGGCGGCAAGGAACAGCGCGGGTAAACACAGCTTGAATAGAGGAGCCATGACGAACACCTGACCAGAGGAAGTGGCCCCAGCATGCGTCGTCGGATACATTGGAAAAATACCAAGTCAGTTACCCTGACTTTATTGCGGAGTAATGTTTGATGCTCGGCCAGCTTCACGATGTGGATCTGCAATTGCTGCGCCTGTTCGTCAGCGTGGTGGAATGCGGCGGTTTCAGCGCAGCCCAGGGTGAATTGGGCCTGAGCCAGTCGAGCATCAGCCAGCAAATGGCCAGGCTTGAAACCCGGCTCGGCTATCGGCTGTGCAGTCGCGGCAAGGGCGGATTCAGGATCACCCCCAAAGGCGAACAACTGTTGACCGCGACCCGCGGACTGTTCGAATCCATTGAAGCGTTCCGTCATCAATCCAATGGCGTGGCCGGCCGGTTGATCGGCGAGGTGCGCCTGGGGCTATCCGAAGCCGTGGATCAATCGGTGCTGCAACGGGTGGCCGAGGCGATCCGGCGCTTTCGCGAACGCGATGAGTCGGTGCGCATCGAGTTGATCAGCGCCATGCCCGGCGAGATGGAGCGCTTGCTGCTGCAACAACGGCTGGACCTGGCGATCGGCTATTTCTCACAGGTACAAAGCGCGTTTGACTACCGCGAACTGTTCAGCGAAACCCAGCACTTGTATTGCGCCGCCGGCCATCCGCTGTTCACCGACGAGGCACCGGACGATCAAGCGTTGCAGGCGTGCGACCGGGTGGATCACCCTTACCGCTTTTTGCGCAGCGACGAGCCCTTTCAGGGCAAAGGGTGCTCGGCGCGCTCGGAACAGGTCGAAGGCACCCTCGCCTTTATTTTGTCCGGCAAGCATGTCGGTTACCTGCCCAGCCACTTTGCCCGCAGCTGGGAAGACAAAGGATTGCTCAGGGCCGTGCGCCGCAGCGATATGAGTTTCGACGTGGCGTTCCATCTGGCCCGCCACCGTGCGCAGGTGCCGGGGGATGCGCAGAAAGCCTTTGAAGAAGACCTGCTCGCAGCATTCGCCTGAACTACACCACAAATCCCCTGTGGGAGCGGGCTTGCTCGCGAAGGCGGAGTGTCAGTCGATGTAAATGTCGCCTGACACTCCGCCTTCGCGAGCAAGTCGAATCGTCGCACCGCCGCTCCCACAAGGGTTTTGTGTAAGTCGATGAATTTTCTGGCATCCTGCGCCTCCATTTTCTGACCCGGCCCGCCTTTCGGCACGCAAACCACCATGACCGCCTCTGAAAAAGCCCCTGCCCCGCGCCACAACGACCTGATCTACGGCCTCGACGACCGCCCTCATTTGACCGCCACCGTCTTCGCCGCCCTGCAACACGTACTCGCCAGTTTCGTCGGCATCATCACCCCGACCCTGATCATGGGCAGCGCCCTCGGTCTGCAAAGCGAAATCCCCTATCTGATCAGCATGGCGCTGTTTGTTTCGGGGCTGGGCACCTTCGTCCAGGCGCGGAAGTTCGGCCCGATCGGTTCCGGTTTGCTGTGTCTGCAAGGCACCAGTTTCTCGTTCATCAGCGTGATCCTCAGCGCCGGTTTCATGGTCAAGGCTCGCGGTGGTGGCACTGATGAGATCCTTTCGACAATCTTTGGCGTGTGCTTTTTCGCCGCGTTCATCGAAGTGGTGTTGAGCCAGTTCATCGGCAAACTGCGGATGCTGATCACGCCGGTGGTAACCGGGACGATCATCACGCTGATGGGGTTGTCGTTGATCAAAGTCGCCATGACCGACATCGCCGGCGGCTTCGGCGCGACGGATCTCGGCGCCGCCAGTCACCTCGCGTTGGCTGCGTTGGTGCTGGGCACCATCGTTGTGCTGAACCGTGTTGATGTGCCGTTCCTGCGCCTCGGCGCCATCGTGATCGGCCTGACCCTCGGTTACCTCGTGGCGTGGCTCATGGGCCACGTGGATTTCGGCAGCATGCCCGACGTACCGCTGATGAGCGTGCCGGTGCCGTTCAAGTACGGTTTCAACTTCGACTGGGTGGCGTTCGTGCCGGTGGCGGTGATTTTCCTCGTGTCGCCGCTGGAGGCGGCCGGTGACCTGACGGCCAACTCGATGATTTCCCGGCAGCCGGTCAGAGGCCCGATCTACATTCGCCGGATCAAATCCGGCCTGCTCGCCGACGGCCTCAATTCGGCCATGGCGGCGGTGTTCAACAGCATGCCGATGGTGACCTTCGCGCAGAACAACGGCGTGATTCAACTGACCGGCGTGGCCAGCCGCTACGTGGCGTTTTTCATTGCCGGCCTGCTGGTGGTGCTGGGGCTGTTCCCGATGATCGGCGCGGTGCTGCAACTGATGCCGAAACCGGTGCTCGGCGGCGCTGAACTGGTGATGTTCGGCACCGTTGCAGTGGCCGGGATCAAGATCCTCGCCGAAGCCGGCCTGCATCGTCGCAACATGCTGATCGTGGCGATTTCCCTCGGCATGGGCCTGGGTGTGGCGGCCGTACCGGAGGTGTTGCGCGAGTTGCCCAAGGCGCTGCATAACATCTTCGAATCGCCGATTACCGTCGGCGCGTTGTGCGCTATCGTGCTGAACATCTTCCTGCCCGAGGAATTCATCGAGCTGGAAGAAGACGATTTCGATCCGGAAGCCTCGATCCTCCAGGTCATGGAAAACCCGGATGTTCCGGTCAAAGGCTAACTCGCCGTTCTGTAGGAGCCGGCTTGCTGGCGAAAGCGGCCTAATAATCAACGCAAGTCTCAAGGCCGCCATCGCCAGCAAGCCGGCTCCTACAGGGGGGTGTCAGAGGAATCTGACGCCCGGTTTGGCCCGTTCATCCACGGTCAACTCAAACACATCCGGGCGCGCGTAGTGGCCGACGACGTCGTAGTCGTAACGCGCGCGGATCAGGTCGTCGGTGTCGATTTCGGCGGTGAGCAGTCCGCGCTCGCCGCGCAGCGGCCCGGCCAGAATGTCGCCCATCGGCCCGACGATCACACTGCCGCCGGCAATCAACGGCCGGTCCGCCGGCCAGTTGGCGATCTCTACGCCCAGGGCTTGCGGCGAGTCCTGAACCTGACAGGCACTGACCACAAAGCAGCGCCCTTCATGGGCGATGTGGCGCATGCTCACCTGCCACATCTCCCGCTCGTCCACCGTGGGTGCGCACCACACCTCCACACCTTTGGCGTACATGGCGGTGCGCAGCAGCGGCATCATGTTTTCCCAGCACACCACCGCGCCGATCCGCCCGACCTGGCTGTCGATCACCGGTAACGTCGAGCCATCGCCCTTGCCCCAGATGAGCCGTTCGGTGCCCGTGGGCATCAGTTTTCGGTGTTTGGCGACCAGTCCGGCCTGCGGATCGAAATACAACGCGGTGCAATACAAGGTGCTGCCGGCGCGTTCGATGACGCCAATCACCAGATTGGCCCCGGTGCGCGCCGACAACCCGGCCAGCGCTTCGGTTTCTACGCCTGGCACGTCGATGGCATTGGCGAAATACCGGGCAAATGCTTCTCGACCCTCCGACAGGCGATAACCCAGTTGCGTGCCGAACCCCTCGCCTTTCGGATAACCACCGAGCAACGCTTCGGGCATAACCACCAGCGCCGCGCCGGCTTCAAGGATGGCGTTTTCGTACGAGAGAATTTGTTCCAGGGTCTCGGCCTTGCCGCCGGGCAGTGCACCGATTTGCAGTGCAGCAACGATTGACTTGGGCATTGCAGTAACTCCATTGGAATCGGGTGTTGCTCATTCTCAGGCGCTACCGGATCATGAATAAAGCCCCGTTCGCTGCTGAATGATATGAACACTATGAATATCGCCACCGTCGATCTCAACCTGCTCAAAGTCTTCGAAGCCTTGCATGAAGAGTCCAGCGCCAGCCGTGCAGCGCTGCGTCTGGGCGTCACGCAGTCGGCGGTCAGCGCGGCGTTGCGTCGACTGCGCGAGGTGTATGGCGATCAATTGTTTGTGCGCACCGGCCGAGGCCTGGCGCCGACGCTCAAGGCCAATCAGTTGAAACCGGTGGTCAGCGACGCGCTGAACAAATGCCGACAAAGCCTGGCGATGGTCGATCCGGCCGCCCATCACTACGAAGGCCGTTCGGTCACGGTGGGCATGTCGGATGATTTCGAAATTGCCTACGGCCGCCGCTTGATCGAAGAGATCGCCCGTTGCGCGCCGAAGTTACGGCTGATCTTTCGCCAGACCCACAGCCAGATCGTCGCCCACGCGTTGATGGAACGCAGCATCGACCTGGCGATCACGGCCGGCGGGTTTGCCGAACGGTTGCTGAGTCGTCAGGTATTGGGGGAAGGCGATTATCTGTGTCTGGTTGACCCGACGAGTCTGGCCGCGGGACAGCAAACCATCGACCTTGAGGAGTTCGTCACCCGTGAACATATTCTGGTGTCATCGGGTGGTTTTATCGGGATCACCGACGAAGGGTTGGCCGCGCTGGGCCTGAGCCGGCGGGTATGCGCTTCGACCACGCATTTCGCAGCGTTGCCGCATCTGCTCAAGGGCAGTCAGGCGGTGGCGACCATCCCGGCACATGCCGCCCGAAGCATCGCCGCACTCAGCGGGTTGACGCTGCTGCCCTGCCCGTTGGCATTGCCGCGTTACCCGATCGAGCTGGGCTGGCGTACCAGCACGCAGCTCGATCCGGTGGTGTTGAAAGTACGTGAGGCGATTGTCGCGATTTTTGCGTGAAGCCGGCCTTATTTGGCCGCCATCAACCGATTGACTTCACTGCGCACCATGTTGGCGAATTCCGGAGGCGACATGCCGTCGAGTTCGGAACGGACCCACTCGGCCCATTTGCCTTTGCGCTTGGCGCGTTCGCCAAACAAGCGTGCGGCCTCGCCTTTGGCTTTGCCCAGGTTGTTCTGCCAGAGTTCGAACAGACGGGATTTCTCGTCTTCAAGCGCTGCGCGCTCGGCAAGGGGTTTGTCGGCCAGATTGAAGCTCATGGGGAGTTACCTGCTGCGTAAATAGGCGACATCTTACACTGTAGGAAGAAATGTCCTGCGCAGGATTTTTCTACAGGAGGGCCTGCGCAGGTAAAATCGCTGCAACTTTTTCAATCGCCGCAGACTCCATTGTTCACTGCCCACTCACCTGCAAGGAGTATCCCAATGGCTCGGAAAACCGCCGCACAAGCCGCCGAAGACCAAATCAAGGATCAAGCGTTCAGCGAGCTCCAGGCACTGATCGAAGAGTCGGAAAAATTGTTGAAAAGCAGTGCCTCGCTGGTCGGTGAGGAAGCGGATACGCTCCGTGGGCAAATCGCCCAGAAACTCCAGCAGGCGCGGGACTCGGTTACCCGTGTTCGTGACCGGACTTTGCCCGCAGTCGAAGCGACAGAAACCTATATCGGTGGTCATCCGTGGCAAACCGTGGCGATTTCCGCCGGTTTCGGTTTGGTTGTCGGGTTGTTGCTGGGCCGACGCTAAGCCCGCGATAACACGCATTGAAATACGGTCACTGTAGGAGCCGGCTTGCCGGCGATAGCGGTCGATCAGCCAACATCTATATCGGCTGATCCGCCGCCATCGCCGGCAAGCCGGCTCCTACAAAGTCCGTGTTTTGACGTTAGATTCCGGCTAGTTCGCGCAAATTCGCCAGCGTATCCGCATCCAGCTGTATACCATCAGCGTTGGACTTGGCGCGCTGATGATGGCGGCGATCACCCGGCAACCGTTTGAGCCCCACACCGTGCATCTGCCGCACCAGTTCCTGGCTGCGCTCGGCAAAACTCTGCCCGGCGGCCTTGCTCGGATCGATCACGATCAACAGTTGCCCGGTCCATGGCGTCTTGGCACCAGGGTGGTTTTTCCAGTCGAATTCGAAGGAAAAATTACCGCCGGTCAACGCCGCCGCCAACAGCTCCACCATCATCGACAACGCCGAACCTTTGTGCCCGCCAAACGGCAGCAACGCCCCACCCTCCAGAATCGCTTTCGGGTCCTGGGTCGGCTGACCGAGGCCGTCCACGCCCATGCCCGCGGGCAAGCGCTCACCCTTGCGTGCGGCGATCTGCACATCGCCATGGGCGATGGCGCTGGTGGCCAGATCGAAGACAATCGGATCGCCGTCTGCGCGCGGAGCGGCGAAGGCAATCGGGTTGGTACCGAACAGCGGGCGATCGGCACCGTGCGGCACCACGCAAGTCATGCTGTTGACCACGCTCAACGCCACCAGTCCTTCATAGGCGAACGGCTCGACGTCCGGCCACAACGCCGCGAAGTGATGGGAATTGCGAATCGCCAACACCGCGATCCCGGCGCTGCGGGCCTTCTCTACCAGCAAGGCGCGTGCGGCGGCGAGCGCCGGTTGGGCGAAGCCATTGCCAGCGTCGACCCGGACAAAACCCGACGCCACATCTTCAACCACCGGCACGGCCTGGCCATTGACCCAGCCGCTTTTCAGCGTTGATACGTAACCGGGAATGCGGAACACGCCATGACTGTGGGCGCCATCACGTTCGGCACCGGCGCAGTTGAGGGCCAGTGCCCTGGCGACTTCGGCGGAGGTGCCGTGACGAACGAAAATGCGTTCGAGCAAAAGGACGAGAGAATCAAAATCCAGGGTTGAGTTGGCCGAACTGACTGCCATTTCAGGCGAAGCGGTCATCTGAAGCTCCAGTGTTATTTTTAGAGGCGGGCGACAGGTCGATTAAGCGCTTTTTTACCGGCTTCCTGTCAAGTCTCTCGCGCAAGCAATATGTACCGCACCCCGCCTTTTCCCGCCCCCTATTGTTGCCCCTCGACCCAACGAACTGCGCTGAACACCGCCGCAGTCCATCGAGGAAACATCATGACGACACCTGCACTTCCGTATTTTTTTGACGAAGCCTTGTCTGCGTCCACTGCCGGGCTACTTGGCGAACGGGAAACCGCGCTGGGCTTTACCCTGGACGATCTGAACTGGTTGAACACGGTTTACAAGCCGACCCAGTCAGCCCGCATAACCCATGAAAAACCGATGCAGGCCTTCCAGCTGCTGCTGTCTTTGCCCGGCAAGGCCGGCATTCCTTTGGCCGGCGCCTTTGCCATGAGCCGGCCCAATAATGGCGCGGTCACGCTCTTCACACCGTGCAAAGGCTTGATCAAATTCGCGGGCATGGCCGACCTCAAAAACAAACTCAAAGAATGGCTGGCGCAGGCCACTGAAAAAAGTGAACTGTTGCGCTTCCACTCCATCGAACAACGCCTGCCCTTGGCCGCCGCCGCTGCACTCGATATTTCCACTCAGGAAATCGAAGGCGCGGTATTCGAAGATCAGGAACTCACGCTCAAGCAGCAGCAGGAACAAAACATCAAGGCGATGGCGGACGAGTTGGTCAAGATGCCCACCTTGCAATCAATGCTGGACGACCTCCTCAAGCACGCGTTGTCCAAGCCATTCCCCAAACTGGACCAGCGTCTGACGCGGCTGAAAAATTTTGTCAGTACGGGTTCTGCGTTTGATCAACGTGGAACGCCCCATGGGATTGCAACGATGTCTCTGAGCGAGGCCCTCCTGCATTTTTACCTGACGAATCAGTGGCCGACGGGCGCCTCCAGGGTGTTTACCCATCCCGAGCACGCCACCAGCAGCAATGCCGATAACCAGACCTGGGAAAGCGCCGTAAAAAAAATCGCGCAAGGTTTTACGCCTCACCTGCATAGCCTGCTTGAGACGTTCTGGGACTCACTCATGAGCAATGGCTTGTCGCGCCGGGCTTTTTTCACCGAGGGCCTGCAAGACACTTTTCACGCGAGGCTGTTAAACCAGCACCAGCAGGGCACTTTGACGACAGAGCAATACCTGCGACTGATGAATGTCAGCCTCGCACCGGCCGCGAACGATCCCCTGCGCATCGAGAAAGTGCGAGTCACCGCCCCCTTAAAACATGTCGCGGAACTGGCCTCGACCTTGATGATCGGCGGAGCAGACACGCTGAGTTTCTTGTACAACCCTTTCCGAGGCATCGTGGCCACAAGCAACTTGCCAGAGGTGAAGAAAATCGTCCTGCCTATGCTCGACAGCGAAGGGCATGAACACGCGCTGCTCAATTTCATGTCATTGGACGAACGCAATACGTTTCTTGGACTGGAAGCAAACGATCGGGTGATCGTCGGTGAACCTGTCGTCGGTTCGGTGTTTGCCCGCTTGATGACTGACATCATTGATAAACAACGGCAAAACCTCAGCCATGCCTTGAGCCGTTACCGTGAAAGCGAAGGCACGCTGGAGCTTCACGCCTTGCTCGACAGCGCCCTGGACGTCCGGGGATTGATCGATCACCGTTTGCTGCGGGCTGAAGCCGCAGGACGTTGGAGCACGCGGCCAGACCGGGACGTGTACATGCAACCGGCCACCGTGCGCGCCGAGTCGGCCAAACGGGAGCTGTCGCTGCTGAGCTCGGTCGAACAGGCGCTCGATCAAGTCCTGGAAAAACACCCGGCCATTCCCCCGGCAACCCGCACGTTCACCGATGCGCAAAGCCTGGTCAACCTATCACTGGCAAGTTTGCAATCGAGTTTTACCCATACGCTGTCAACGGCACTGCACAGTGAATTGAAGCTTCGCGCCGTCTCACGCTCCCTGAGTGCGGCAGAACAGGCGATCATCAAAACCGTTCTCGATACGCCGACACGCGCGGACCGAGCGGCATTGAACGGTTTTTTGCCGGAGGTCTTTTCCCTGGCGTTGAAGGCCGGCACCGCGGCAACCCCACTGAAACTGGCCAGCTGTTTTGTCCTGACAGAACGCGGCGGCCTGGATCCGCTGCACTCGGGCAAGGCCATTCTGTGGACGCCGGCACTGGGCTTTGAAGCCTTCAAGGCACTGACGCCGCTAAAGGAAGAGCTCGAACGACGCCTTAAAGACGAGAATCATCGTTCCATGCTTCTGGAAAACCTCGGCCGTAGCGAGCGAGCGCCAGGCAGGGTCTACACTCTGGCGCCCCTGCAACAGGTCCATGGGCATTTTCTCGACAATTTGCAAAGGCCCTTTGTTGATATGGACCAGACCTCCGTCACCCGCGCGCTGACTACCCCGCTCTCCCCCATGCCGCTGGCCAGTCTGCTGAATCTGGTGGCCCTGCGTGAGCCGATGACCGGGCTGAATCGTGCGACCGACATCGCCCAGTCCCTGATCACCCAGCAAAAACTGCCGGCCTGGCTGGCCAAGGCGCCGATCAAAGAGCTGATCTTGCATGGCGAACTGCTTCAGCAGTACCTGAACAACGTCAAAGATGACGAGGATTACCTCACCGGCATCCGCTCATTGCAACGCACCGCCCACCATGAACTGGAAAAACAACTCAAGGCCGACGATTTCAACATTGATCCGGACAAGGTCCAGGTCGAGATCAGCGCCAGCCCCTGGTCTGCGTCCAGCAAACAGACCCTGACCGATTTTGCGCTGGCGCACCTCAAGGACCTGGACACTGTCTTGCTCAAACTGACGTCGCTGGACACCACGGTCATTCCAGAGGGCATGGACGAACGCTACATCAAAGACCTGATACGTAACCTGAAACCGGGTGAGCATCAGCAGAAAATACTCAGCGCGGCCCTCGCAGACACCGAGGCAAACGCGGATCGCAGGCAGCGTTTTTACACGCAACTGTCCTGGCAACTGATGCACCACGCTCACGTTGAAAAACTGCAGGAACGCTTGAGCGAAACCGGGTTCGATCTGATCCGCCAGGTCATGGACATGCCAGACGCCATCGCCCGTGCAGCCGTCGATGGCGCCCACGCGATCATCCGGCCCCTGGAGTTCCTCGGTGTCAGGAGCGGACAAACCGTCAAAGTGCCGGGTGTCTATCTGATCGGTTCATCGGCCGACCGCACGGCGCCGCAGGTGCTTGTCGCCCCTCACAGTCCACGGCACGGGATCAAGGAATACCAAAGCGAAACCCAGCTGCTGGCAGAACTGAAGACCCGCGGCGCACTGCTCGATTGGGTGCTCATGAACCTGCCGCAACCCGAACGGATCTTGCTCGAAACCCGAATGGCAACGCGCAGCAAACGGGCTACAAGAGCCGCACCTGTGGCAACGGACAATACCGATGCCGACGTCAAGCTGGCGTCCAACCCGATCAAGGGGCACCTGTTCGGGCACTTGTTCAATGACAATGCCGCGTTGTTGGGCCGGTTGCTCGGTTGCCAGTCCGATAACCAAAAGCAGAGTGCATGGGCAACCATCAAGCACGTTCTGGGCGAGGACCTGCACGAGGCGTATTCATTTTTCATGGGCAAGCTCGCCTACCCTGTCACGGTGTACCACAGCTACCTTGACATCAAACAATCCGCCGAAGATCTGCAAACGCACAAATGGGGCGCGGCCCTCAGGGAATTCATCAGCGGCATTGCTCAACTCGCTTCGTTGCGACAATCGCTGGACACTCACGCACCGCCGACTTCCACGCCAGCCGCACCGACACCGGAAAAACCCGATGCACGCTGCAAATGGCAGGACATCAAGGTGACCGCCCCCGAGCGCACAGGCTTGAAGCGTCATGAAAGCCTCCACGTCGACCTGGGTTCGCTCAAGCCCGACTCAACACCCGGGCTCTACGCACATCTGACGACCAAGCAACTTTACGGGCCGGTAGAAGGCAAAGTGTTTCCGGTGACCAAACGCGGCACCCGCTGGCGCATCGCCGACACACAGACGCTCGGCCCTTATCTGCGGCAAAACGAATCGAAACAATGGGTGCTCGACCGGGATACACCGACGCCGCAATTCGGCCTTATCCGTCGGCTCGATGCTTTGTACGCGGCTTGGGACGGCATGAACATCGACGCCCAGGGAATGCCGAAGATACGACGGGTTTTCCCGCAAAAGGCTCGTCAGATCGACGAAGCGCTGGACCAGGCAACGACCTATGCCTGGAACAGCTTTCGTAACCTGCAATTGCTGAAGACATCCGACGACAAAGCCACCCCCGTGCATCAACTCATCAAGCGTTTCATTGATGTGTCAGAGGTGTTGCCCGCGCATGTCGAGAAACTGGAAAAGGCCGTGGGAGACATGTTTACCGCCTTGCTGGACCCAACACTCAGAAAGACCAAGTCCAATCGGTTTGTTGTCGGCAAGGTAGTCGAAGGCGCAGACAGTACATTCGGTTTTATCGTTCCCATCGATGCACAGAAAAAAATCTATCTGGCAGAAAAATTCTTCTATCCCGGTTTCGACAACTACCGTAAACATCTTTCCGACACGGCCTTCCCGATCGACACGCATGCCCGGGCGGTGACCCTTCTGCATGAGCTTTCGCATATTGCGTGTAAAACCGAGGACATTGCTTATCTGGACCCTGTCAGACCCTTCGCCGAGCTGATCGGCACAGCTAGCGTGACCGCCACTGATCTCAAGAATGCACTGACCACCCTTCAGGACACTGCACTGTCGCTCAAGACTCCTTACACACAACTGTTCATGGCCCAGGATCCCGACACCGGCGAGTGGGAGGACCCGGGAAGTTCTACTTTGGAAAATACCGATCGGGTAAAAACGCATATCCTTTCGTTGACCGGTGCAGACAACCTGAGCGGTGCTCGCGAGACCTTCAAAAGGAACTCACTGACCCGGCTGGCGGTACAACTTGGAAATGCCGACAGCGTGGCTTGGTTAATCAGTCATCTCGGCCGCGAGTTACACGTCAATACACCTTGAGTCCAGAAAATAAACAGCCGTTTGATGGGTAAATGCCATGACGGCTGTTCTCGCAGACTGCCCTCAAGGTTAGAATGCAGGAAATCAGGATGAGTCAATGACCGACACCCCTCTCTCGCAAGCCCAATATGACGCCATCACCGATGCCGCTGCGCACTGGTGCATGCGTTTGCACGCCACCGACTGCACGGCCGAGGAACGGCAAGCATTCGAACAGTGGCTTGACGCTGATCCACTGCATGCGTTCGAGTACGAGGCCATGCTGGAGATTTGGGATGTCGCGGGAGATTTGCCTCGTCCCGAAGCCGTCGTGCCCGTCGCTCGCCGCCAACCCACAACGCCCTGGCGCACGTTCGGCATCGCTGCCGCCGTGTGTGCCCTGGCGCTGCCACTGGCGGCTTTTAGCGGGTGGAACCTGGGCTGGATTCCCAACTCGTACCAGCATTTCGAAGCCAGCAATACGGTCCGTCAGGTCACACTGAGCGATGGCACCCAGGTCGAACTGAACCTTGGCACCGAGCTGACCTACAGCAATTACAAGGATCAGCGTCGCGTCAGTCTGGAAAAAGGCGAAGCCTTCTTCAAAGTCAGCCACGACGCGAACCACCCTTTTATCGTTCGGGCGGCGGAAGGCAGAATTCGGGTCACCGGCACCCAGTTCAATGTCTGGATGTACGAGGATCAGGTGCGCGTCAACCTGATTGAAGGCTCGGTATTGGTCAGCAGCAACAATGACCTGCCGGGTGATGGCCTGCGGCTTGAGCCATCGATGCAGGCGCGCTACAAACACGGCGACTTCACGCCGCAAATCAGCCAGACCTACGCCAACGACAGCTCGCTGGCCTGGCGTCACGGCAAACTGGTGCTCGATAACCTGGCGCTGTCCGAAGCCCTGCCATTGATCAATCGTTACCTGAACACCCCGGTGATGGTCGCCGACAGCAACACCGGCTCAATCCGCCTCGGTGGCATCTACAACATCAAGGAACTCAACAGCCTTGTGGCGACGCTGCCCAAGGTGTTGCCGGTCTACCTGACCCGCAACAAGGAAGGCAATCCGGTCCTCAATTCCATGCCGCAGCAACCGCCTAAAAGCTGAAGGCCGCAACCCTTGCGGGGTGCGGCCTTCTTTCTGAACGCAAACACTGTTCGATTTACTGTTTGGCCACCTTTGCGGCTTTTTCATCCTGCTCGCGAATTGTCTGTGCCTGGTATTGCGGGTCCGAAGTGATCTGCTGTTCGGTGAACGGCAACACACTCAACTGTTTCTTCGAGAAGGCCAGCGTCTGGTCGTTGGCGTGCTTGGAGGCCGGGTCGCTGGACAACGAGAACGCCAACAGCCCTTTGGCCTGCGGTCCCTTGTCGTCGAACGTCACCACTTGCAAATAGCTGGTGCCACTGACCACTTCGCGTTTGCCGTCGGTTCTCGGCACGCTCTGAATCGCGTTATACACGCCCAGGGTGCCCGGTCCGCCGTGAATCGGCGTCTGCTGGCCGCCACTGCTGACCACCTGGATATCGCCCCAGCGGCTGTCCGTCTTGAGCCCCGATGTGTTGACCGATTCCACCGACGCCAGCATCGCCTCGCGCACAGCCTTGGCAACTTCCGGGCGCTCGACCGCCAGGCCGCGCGGTGTGTGTTGCGGGTCTTTCGGGTCAAACACCACACGCCAGACATCAGGCGATTCCTGCAGCGCTTCCATGACATTCTGGAAATGTACAAACCCCACGCCGCTGTCCAGATTCGCGCTGCGGTCCCAGGCTTTCAGGCTGGCACACAACGGTGTGAGCGTCGGCGCGTCGGCGCCCAGGTCTTCAGCGCAGAACTTCAACAAATCCGGCATCACTTGAGTCGCCTGGTACACCTGATCGTCCATCACCATCTGTTGCAGATCAGCGGCAGCAATCGGGCCAGCCTTGTTCAGTGTGGCCAGGCGATCCAGCGCAAAACGTGAGCGCAGGCCCAACGGCTGGCTGTCCTGGCTGATCAGTGGCGAGAAACCGGTGAGCGGTTGTGCCGGGTTGGCCATCCACGCAGAATCGTTGGAGTGCTGCACAAAGTCCTTGCGCAACAGCTGCGGTAATGTGTCCGACGCATAAATGCCTTTTTGCGCCGCCGCCGGGTCGATGTCCCAGGCACAAGCGCTGTTGGAACCGTCGAGCACGATCATCTGCAACCCGGCCCGTGGATCGCTGCACGCGGCCAGTTTGTCGGCGCTGACGTTCGGCACCACCGACAGGTTCATGTACAGCGTCTGCCCCTGATCGTCCGCCGCCAGGGTGTTGACCCACGGGATGCCCTGGATCTTGTGAACCGATGCCTGCAATTCCTTGAGGCTGACCGCACGATTCATCGCGTACCACTGCTGCAACACCCGGTCGTTATCGAGGTTGGCATCGCGCAGGCTGTAGGCGAACTGATTATCCCAGTCCAGTTTTCCCGGCCATTGCACGATCGGGCCGAATTGCGAGCTGTAGACCACACGAGAGACCGCACGGGTCTGCCCGTCAGGCTGTTTCACCTTAAAGGTCACGGTCTGCTGCTTCATCGGCAGCGACTTGCCGTCGAGCAAATAGCGGGTCGAGTCCTTCGGATCGAGTTGCAGGCGATACAGGGTGAAATGCTTGGACGAGTCCACGGTGTGGGTCCAGGCCAGGTGTTGATTGAAGCCGATGTTGATCATCGGCAGACCGGGCAGCGCGGCGCCCATCACATCGAGTTTACCGGGGATGGTCAGGTGCATCTGATAGAAGCGCATCCCGCCGACCCACGGAAAATGCGGGTTGGCCAACAACATGCCACGGCCATTGAAGGAACGCTCACTGCCCACCGCGACTGCGTTGCTGCCGCGATCCAGCGCGAAGCGTTGAATGCGCGCGGTGGCTAGCTGGAACTGCGCCGAGGCCTGCGTATTCTGCGCGACCGCTTTGGGCGGCGTGGCACCGGCCAGCGCTTCGGCAAACTGCCCGACGCCACCTTCGACCAACAGCCGCCGGGTCAACTTGACCAGGTCCTGCGCGGTGATGTCCCGCACCCATTCGCCCTGGCATTGCTGCGGCAAACCTTGTGCGCGACGTTCCGCCAGCGAGCGGTTGTAACCCGCCACATACCCTTCAATGAGGTCGCGGACTTCCGGCGTTTGCGCCTGCCAGAACGCAGCGACCGCTTGCGGCGTATTCAACCAGTTGAAAAACACGTCGCTGACCTGGTTTTCACGCTCTTCGACCGTGAACTGCTCCGGGCCGAAATAACGTGAACGCTCGCCGTTCACCGTGGTGATCTCATTGGCCAGCAGGCACAGATTGTCCTGCGCGTACGCGTAGCCGATGCCGTAGCCGAGGCCACGTTCGTTGTCGGCACGAATATGCGGCACGCCGAAGCTGGTCCGGCGGATATCGGCCGTCGCCGAAGCATCCGGCTGGCTGCGCGCGTGTGCCGCAAGACTCAAGCCCACCAACACGGCGGCAAGGCTCAATCGGGTTAACTGCCTGGTAATAATCACACTCGCTCCTGATGCCTTTATTCTGTAGGAGCGAGCCTGCTCGCGATGGACGTCAGGTCGGTGCGTTCATCCGGGAAATACGCGCAATCGTTAACGTCCATCGCGAGCAGGCTCGCTCCTACAGGAACGAAATCCATGACAAAAATTTAGGCCGCCGGAGGGCGTTTCTGCGGGGGTTTACAAGCTTCTGACGTGATGGCAACAAAATTTCTACATCTGATCCTTCATGATTTGGGTGGCTCGTACGTCTTATTGAGTAAGAGCACCCAACACATCTTTCCGGTTCAGGCTCTGAAAAGGAGATATTGCATGTACAACTCGCAACTGCCAACGGACGGTAGCACTGCGCCAATGGGCACTTCCATGGGCTCGGGCCTGTTCAATCCGCGTACTGAACGACACAGCAACGAACGGATCCGGGTACTGCTCAAGAGCTTCGGCCTGCGCACCAGCCTGATCCGCCTGAAAGTCATCGACGCCTTGCTGACCGCCGCCGAAAGCGATCGCAGCCTGGGTGTGCGCGGCGTCCACAGTCACCTGCTGGACCTGGATATTCCGCTGTCCTTTCTCAGTGTGCGCGAAGTATTGAAACGCTTGTGCAGCGAAGGCGTGATCACCCTGAACCCGGACAAAAGCTACAGCTTGCACCCGCAGGCGTTCGCCGCATTGCACGGCGAATAACCTGCCCGTGGTGCGTCGCTCAGGGCTTGACCTTGCGACGCATCACGCCATTGATCACCACCACGATCACCGCCACGCCAATAGCGATGTACTGGAACAGTTTTTCGCTGATGACCCCGGCATTCTGCAAATACGAAAGGCCAAACATGATTCCCAGCACCACCAGGGAAATCAGAATCGAGTATTTCAAACGTTGCGACTGGGTCATTGCCCTTTTCCTTAAACAAAAAGCTAAAACGTAAGGCGAACCTGAAAATGTATCGGGTTTGTATCCGAATGCATGCCAAGCCACTACCGTTTTCCGGGGATGGGGCGCTGCAAACGGGGTCTCATGTTACAGCCGATGAAGCCTTTTGGCTGCATAGCGGCGATAACCATGAGGATTTTGAAATGTTCCGTCGAATCACACTGCTGATTCCCCTGCTGGCCATACTTTCCCTGAGCGGCTGCATTATTTTCCCCCACGGCGGATGGCACGGCGGCCACCATTACGACGGCCGTGGCGGACCGGGTTACTACCAACACCGTTAGGATTTTTCAGCGGCCTGAATGTTCTTTGACAAAGCCATTTCCCGGCTGCGCGCAAAGCTCAACCATCCAGTCGACAAACACCCGTACCCGCCGCGACAGCTGACGGTGAGGAGGATAGAGCGCCGCCAACGGCATCCCCGGTGGCGGCACCTCTCTCAGCACCTCGACCAGATTGCCCTCCTTCAATTGCCTGGCCACGTGATAGTACGGGGTCTGGACCAAACCATACCCCGCCTCACACGCTGCCAGATAACCGTCGGCGCTGTTGACCGCCACATGCTTGGCCAGATTGATCGGTTGTATCTGGCCATCGACCACAAACTCCAGCCCGAAACGTTTGCCGCTGTGACTGGAAACGTACTCCACCATTTCATGCCCCTCCAGATCGGCCAGGCACTGCGGCGTCCCGTGGCGTTGCAGATAACCGGGGCTGGCGCAGGTGACCTGATCCAGCATGACCAGCGGTCGCGCCACCAGAGAGTCGTCCAGTGACGAGCCGCCCCGGAGCACGCAATCGACGCCCTCGCGAATCAGGTCCACAGGCCGGTCATTCAAACCGATTTCCAGCTCGATCAAGGGATAGCGCGCCGTGAACTGCGGTAAGGCCGGAATCACGATCAGGCGCCCTACCCCCGCCGGCATGTCCACGCGCAACAAACCCTTGGGGTTTTGACGCGCGGCGGAGAACACCGCTTCGGTTTCTTCCAGATCCGCCAGCAAACGCACGCAACGCGGGTAATACGCAGCCCCATCCAGCGTCAGGCTGATCTGCCGCGTGGTGCGTTGCAGCAACTGCACGCCCAGATGCGCCTCCAGCTGTTTGATCAGAATGGTCACCGAGGCGCGGGGCAATTGCAGGCTGTCTGCCGCTTTGGCAAAGCCTCCCAGCTCGACGATCCGGGTGAATACGCGCATGGCGTTGAATCGATCCATTGTGCTGTCTTACCGACTGATTATTTAGAATTTACTAATAGTGATAGCAGTTTTAGCTGGTTTATCTGGATTCTGTCGAGGTTAACAATGGGATCCACATTCACAGGGAGCTGATTTCATGCAAACACGTCAATTGGGTAAAAACGGTCCGCGGGTCAGCGCGATCGGTCTGGGCTGCATGGGCATGACCGATTTCTACACCACCGGCACGGACACCCGGGAAGCCACGGCGACCCTGCATCGCGCGCTGGAGCTGGGCATCAACCTGCTCGACACCGCCGACATGTACGGCCCGCACACCAACGAAGAACTGATCGGCAAAGCCATCGCCGGCAAACGTGATCAAGTGTTTCTGGCGAGCAAGTTCGGCATCGTCCGTGATCCGGCAAACCCGTCCGCCCGAGGGGTCGACGGACGCCCGGAATACATCCGCGCTTCTATCGATGGCACCCTCAAGCGGCTCGGGGTCGAAACCCTCGACTTGTACTACCAGCACCGCATCGACCCGCAAGTGGCCATCGAGGAAACCGTCGGCGCCATGGCCGAACTGGTCAAGGCCGGCAAGGTGCGTTACCTGGGCTTGAGCGAAGCCTCGGCCGCAACGCTGGAGCGGGCGCACCAGGTTCATCCGATCAGCGCGCTGCAAAGCGAATATTCGTTATGGAGCCGGGATCAGGAAGACAACGGCTGCCTGGCCGCGTGCCAGCGACTGGGCATTGCCTTTGTCCCTTACAGCCCGCTGGGTCGGGGCTTTCTGACGGGCGCACTGAAAAGCCCGGACGATTTTGCGGCGGACGACTACCGTCGGTTCAGCCCGCGTTTTCAGGGTGACAACTTCGCGAAAAACCTGTTGCTGGTGCGGCAAGTACAGGACCTGGCGGCGGAAAAAGGCGTGACGGCGGGGCAACTCGCGTTGGCGTGGGTGCTGGCCCAGGGTGATTACGTGATCCCGATCCCCGGGACCAAACAGCGTAAATACCTGGAAGAAAACGTGGCAGCGCTGGAAATCAAACTTGGCCGCGAAGAGTTGCACGCGCTGGAAGCGATCTTCCCGGCAAATGCCACCGCCGGCTTGCGTTACCCCGAAGAAATCCTGAAGTTGCTCGACCGTTAACCTGCGTCCGGCCCGTTCAATTGCCTGAACGGGCCGGCGCAATCCCGCCGTCCGTCACCTCCCTCCGTTCTAGTACGATCGTACCTAAAGCTCGACTTGAGCCAGCCGATAGCCCTTTGAAGCGTCCAGTTTCATACCGATACCCACAATAAGATCGCTGCTCAAAAGGACCCGGCCCCATGCCCGCATTCCGCACTATTCAGGCTCGCTACACGCTGTTTCTGGTCCTGTTCATTCTGCTGCTGTCCATTCTCACCGTGGTTGGCATCAGCCAACTGGTCGCGCCGAAGCTGCGCCACACCGAAGAACAAGTCGCGCTCAATCGCATCGCCGAAGTCGCCGAACAAATCCAGGGCGAACTGAACAAGGTTCAGGCGCAACAGCGCAGCATCACCCAGACCATCCCCCTGCTCGACAGCGCCGCCATCGACACAGTCCTGCCGGGCCTGGTCGATCAGTACGGCGAACTGAAAGTCTTCGGTGGCGGCATCTGGCCCCTGCCCGGCCAGCGTGAAGCGGGACGCAACAAGTTCAGCACGTTCTGGCATCGCGATGCCTCGGGCAAACTGGCGGTCAATACCTTCTGGAACAGCGACGCCGCGCCTAACTATTATGACCAGAGCTGGTACAAGGGCGGCATGCAAACCCCGCGCGGGCAATGCGCCTGGGCAGCGGCCTATAAAGATGACGCCAGCGCCGAGCCGCGCACCAACTGCGCCATGGCGATCCAGAAAAACGGCGCAGCCTACGGCGTGTCGACCATCGACGTGACCCTGGGCTTCTTCAACGACCTGGTGGCGCGCAAGGAAAAAGACCTCGGTGCCGAAATGCTCATCGTCGAGGCCGACGGCAAGATCATCAGCAACAGCTCGCGCATCAGCGGACCGATCGTACTGAAGAACATCAGCGAACTGGCCGGCAACTCACCCTTCGCCAGCCAAGTGAAGGCCGGCCTGCAAAACCGTGATCAGGCGCAGCGCGTCGAGTTCGACAACAAAGGCGAAGCCAGCACCTTCTTCATGCGCCCTATCGAAGGCACGCCGTGGTTCCTTGCCACTGCCCTGCCGACCAAACTGATCACCGCCCAGCGCGACGACGTGCTCAGCACGCTGAGCCTGCTGCAAATTCCGATGGTGATCCTGCTGGTGCTGCTGCAAATCTATGCGATCCGCCAACTGATCCAGCGCATGAAAGCCTTGAAGGCGAATATCGACGCGCTGTCCGCCGGTGACGCCGACCTGACCAAACGCATCACCATTCGTGCCGAAGACGAGCTGGGCGCCATTGGCCACTCGGTCAACGCGTTCATCGCTTACCTGCAAAACATGATCGGCGAAGTCACCCAGGCCACGGGCGCCATGGCGTCCAGCCTCGACAACCTGCAACGCACCTCTGCGCATACCAGCCAGATTCTGGTGCGCCACGCTTCGGAAACCGATCAGACCGTCACCGCCATTACCGAAATGAGTTCGACCGCCGAAAGCGTGGCGCAGAACGCCGCTGAAACCGCTGCTTTCACTCAACGCGCCAACGAAAACGCCGACCGTTCACGGGTCGTGGTGGGTGAAGCGTCCAGCAGTGTGATTGCATTGATCGACGAAGTGGCCAGCGCCACCCATAAAGTCGAAAGCATGCAGCAGGACGCCCAGCGCATCACCGAAATCCTCGGGGTGATCGGCGCCATCGCCGGCCAGACCAACCTGCTGGCCCTTAACGCGGCGATTGAAGCGGCGCGTGCCGGTGAGCAAGGTCGCGGTTTTGCGGTGGTGGCCGACGAAGTCCGCGCCCTCGCCGCCCGCACCCAGGCCAGCACCTCGGAAATCAACGAGATGCTCACCCGCCTGACCCAAGGCGTCAGTTCGTCGGTCAGCGCCATGGAGAACACCCAGGCCAGCTGCCAGTCAGCGGCCGATGCCACGGCACGGGTCAACACCGGGCTGGACGAAATGGCCGGTTCCGTCAGCCACATCAACAGCCTGAGCACTCAGATCGCCACTGCCGCCGAACAACAAAGTGCGGTGACGGAGGAGATCAACCGCAGCATGGTGCAGATCCGCCTCATGGTGGATGAACTGGTGAAAAGCGGTCAGGCCAGTGAGCTCAATACCCGGCAGTTGCTGGAAGCCAATAGCCGCGTGAGTGCGATTATGGGGCGGTTCAAAGTCCGCTGATTGGCTGTAAGGCTTTTGTGTGCATATCCATTGTTTTGGTGATGGCGGATATGGGTTTCGCCCTTACGGCGAGTCACTTGGAAAAGCCCCAAGTAACCAAGGGCTCTTGCCCCTGTCGTTCGGTGCCTCGCTGTGGCTCGGCATACCCTCGCTCCGGTCCTGCTCCGTGGGCCCGCCGCCATCGGCCATCCATGGCCGGGGGCGGCTAACCCGGCATCCATGCCGGGTTGCCCACTGCGCAGAACCTCCACTCGGCCTCTCGAGGGGGCGCTCAGATCAAAAGCGGAAGGCGAGCTAACGCTCGGCCTGATGAGTGGTGAAAATCAAAAGCGCACGCCGATCCCCTGTAGGAGCCGGCTTGCCGGCGAAAATCGTCTGGACAACGCGTTCATTCAGACACCCCGCGTTATCGTTGGCGTCCATCGCCAGCAAGCTGGCTCCTACAAAGGAAGTGCAGATGCGTTTGGATAAATACGATCAACTGTAGGAGCCGGCTTGCTGGCGATAGCGTCTGTCCAGCCAATACATACGTTGACAGACCCACCGCTATCGCCAGCAAGCCGGCTCCTACAGGGGGCGGCGTGCGCTTTTGATCTTCACCACTCATCAGGCCGAGCGTTAGCTCGCCTTCCGCTTTTGATCTTGAGGTGCACGCCCCCTCGAGAGGCCGAGCGCAGGTTCTGCGCAGTGGGCAACCCGGCATGGATGCCGGGTTAGCCGCGCACGGCCAGGGATGGCCGATCGCGGCGGGCCCACGGAGCAGGACCGGAGCGAGGGTATGCCGAGCCTAGGCGAGGCACCGAACGACAGGGGCAAGAGCCCTTGGTTACTTGGGGCTCTTCCAAGTGACTCGCCGTAAGGGCGAAACCAATAGCCGCCATTACCGCAGCAATGGATATGTACACCAACCAAAACCCGTGCAACCCAGAATCCCCCACAACCCCAGCATTAATTCGAAACAATCTCGCCGCTCTTTACCGGCTAAAGTAGTCAAAATGCCTCTTTTTTTGACCGCCATCCGAGTCGAGATCCCTCCATGCGAACCCATCTGCGTCTGGTCGCCCTGAGCGCCCTGTTCATTTCTTCCCTGGCCCAGGCCGCCGACCTCATCCCCATCGAGGTCCACCGCGACGCCAACTGCGGCTGCTGCAAAAAGTGGATCAGCCACCTGGAGGCCAATGGCTTCAAGGTCGAGGATCACGTCGAAGCTAACATGAGCGAATTCAAGCAACAGCACGGCGTGCCGCCACGTCTCGCTTCCTGCCACACCGGTTTGATCAATGGCAAATTCGTCGAAGGCCATGTCCCGGCCGATCAGGTGCTGGCCTTGAGCAAGCGTGACGATCTATTGGGCGTGGCCGCACCCGGCATGCCGATGGGTTCGCCCGGCATGGAAATGGACGGCATGAGCGACGCCTATCAGGTGATCGGCCTGAAAAAGGACGGCGCTGACGTGGTGGTGGCGGACTACCCCGCCGCCCATTGATGTCTGCGGCGTACATCGGGCTGTTTTTTGCCGCATTCGGTGCGGCGACCCTGCTGCCGTTGCAGTCCGAAGCGGTCCTGGTGGGGCTGTTGCTCAGCGAGCAGTACTGGCTCTGGTCGCTGCTGGCAATTGCGACGCTGGGCAATGTGCTCGGCTCGCTGCTGAACTGGTGGCTGGGTCGCGGTATCGAGCGGTTTCGCGACCGGCGCTGGTTTCCGGTCAGCCCACGCCATCTGGACAAGGCCCGCATTCATTATCAGCGCTACGGTCATTGGTCGTTGCTGTTGAGTTGGGTGCCTGTCATCGGTGACCCACTGACGCTGGTCGCCGGCGTCATGCGCGAACCGCTGGGGCGCTTCCTGCTGATCGTGACGCTCGCCAAAGGCGCCCGTTACGGCGTGCTGGCCCTGGCGACTTTGGGCTGGATCGGTTGAACCATCACCCGCCGCGATTGCCTGTGCTTAATGCCGCCCTAATCATGCCGATCCAGCATCGCCGATTTCCTCTGGAGTCCACCCATGCCCCTCGCACGCTTCCGCTGGCTACCGAGCCTGCTGCTGACCGCCGCACTGCCGGCCATCGCGGCCGAAGGTCCGGAATATGGCCCCGAACTGCAAGGCTTCGAATACCCCTATACGCTCAAGCATTTCGCCTTTGAGTCCCAGGGCCAGTCCCTGCAAATGGGCTACATGGACGTCGCCGCGCACGGCAAGGCCAACGGGCGCAGCATCGTGCTGATGCACGGCAAGAATTTCTGCGGCGCAACCTGGGACACGTCGATCAAGGCCTTGAGCGACGCCGGTTACCGGGTCATCGCGCCGGACCAGATCGGTTTCTGCACCTCCAGCAAACCGGACAATTATCAGTACAGCTTCCAGCAACTGGCGGCAAACACCCAACAACTGCTCAAAGCCCTCGGCATCCAGAAAGCCAGCCTGCTCGGGCATTCCACGGGCGGCATGCTCGCCACCCGCTATGCGCTGCAATATCCCGAGCAGGTCGAACAACTGGCGATGGTCAACCCAATCGGTCTTGAAGACTGGAAAGCCCTCGGCGTGCCGTATCGCACGGTGGATCAATGGTACGAGCGTGAGCTCAAGGTGACGGCGCAAGGCATTCACGACTATCAGCGCAACACTTATTACGACGGCCGCTGGAAACCCGAATTCGACCGCTGGGTAGACATGTACGCAGGCATGGCCAAAGGCCCGGGCAAAACCCGGGTGGCGTGGAACTCGGCACTGATTTACGACATGATCTTCACCCAGCCGGTGTACTACGAATTCAAGGACCTGAAGGTGCCGACGCTGTTGCTGATCGGCACTGCCGACTCCACGGCCATCAACAAGGACATCGCCTCACCCGAGGTCAAAGCGAAAATCGGTCACTACGACGTACTCGGCAAACAGGTGGCGAAACTGATTCCTCACTCGACGCTGGTCGAATTCCCCGGCATGGGCCACGCGCCGCAAATGGAAGAACCGGCAAAATTCCACCAGGCCCTGCTCGCCTGGCTGAACAATTCCAACCCCGTTCATTGATGAGGTAAGGCGGATGGCTGTGCAGATTGCGGTACTCGATGACTGGCAGGATGTGGCGCGGCAGGTGGTTGACTGGTCGGCGCTGGACGCCATCGGCCAGGTGAGTTTCATCCATGACTACCCGGCGGATAACGAAACGCTGGCAGCACGGCTGGCCGGGTTTGAAGTGATCTGCGTAATGCGCGAGCGCACACGGTTCGATGAAGACCTGCTGCGTCGGCTACCGACCCTCAAACTGCTGGTCACCGGCGGCATGCGCAACGCTGCCCTCGACCTGAAAGCCGCTGCCGCGCTTGGCATTCAGGTCAGCGGCACCGACAGTTACAAGCATGCCGCGCCGGAACTGACCTGGGCGCTGATCATGGCCGCCACCCGCAACCTGGTCGTGGAAGCCAACGCCCTGCGTGCAGGCAAATGGCAACAAGGGCTGGGTGGCGACCTGCACGGCAAGACCCTGGCGATTCTCGGTTTGGGCAGCATTGGCCAGCGAGTCGCCCAGTTTGGCCAGGTGTTCGGCATGCGGGTAATCGCCTGGAGCGAAAACCTCACAGCCGAACGCGCCGCCGAAGTCGGTGTGACCTACGTCAGCAAGCAGGCGTTGTTCGAACAGGCCGACGTGTTGTCGGTGCATCTGGTGCTCAGCGACCGCAGCCGCGGCTTGGTCAACGCGCAAGCGCTGGACTGGATGAAACCCACCGCACTGCTGGTCAACACGGCTCGCGGGCCGATTGTCGATGAGGCGGCGCTGATCAAGGCGTTGCAAAAACGTCGCCTGGCCGGTGCGGCGCTGGACGTGTTCGAGCAGGAACCCTTGCCCGCTCATCACCCGTTCAGGACGCTGGAGAATGTGCTGGCGACGCCGCATGTCGGGTACGTCAGCCAGCAGAATTACCATCTGTTCTTTTCGCAGATGATCGAGGACATTCAGGCCTGGTCAGCTGGAGAGCCGATCCGGTTGCTCAGCTGATACCCGGTCATCGTTCATCGCCGGCAAGCCGGCGATGAACGCACCACAAATCTAACTGGCCTTCACCGCGACAAACGCCGCCGTCACATAAAGCACCGTCACCACGTCCTTGCCCCGCAATTCGTGCTCAGCGGCGATCAGCCCGCGAATTTGCCCATCCACCTTCGCCCGTTCCTGCGCGGATAAAGCCGCGACAAAACTAGTGGACACCCAGATCGACCACGGACCTGTGCGCGCGTGCCTCGAAAAGACTGCCCGAAAGAAATGAATAATTGTTCACCCTGCGGTGTTCATGACAGCGAAGACTCATCATTTCGGCCTGCGGGATAACACCTTGCGTGCATGCTGCCGGGGCGTGGTTGAACTGAAACGAATAAACCAGTGGAGATCATCCATGAATACCCGTCTTACTGTTTTTACCGTTCAGCTACTGCTCGCCTTTGCGTTGTCCGCTACCCTTGCATTGGCCAATGGGGAAGATGACGCACCGGCCAGGCCCAACTGCCCGAAAGGCCAGGTCTTCGACTCCAGGTCGCAAAAATGCGTAAGGCAGACCAGCGGCGAGGTATCCGATGCCGACCGCACCGATTACGCCTATCGGCTGGCAAAGGACGGTCGCTACGAGGAAGCCCTGGCACTGCTCGACACGCTGAAAGAACCCGACACCGCCAAGGCGCTCAACTATCGCGGCTACGCTACGCGTAAACTGGGGCGCACCGACGAGGGCATCGGTTACTACCTGCAATCGGTCAAACTCGATCCGCAGTACGCGCAAGTCCGCGAGTACCTCGGCGAGGCTTATGTGATCAAGGGTCGGCTGGATCTCGCCCAGGAGCAGTTGCAGCAGATAAAATCGATCTGCGGCAGCACCTGCGAAGAATACCGGGACCTGGCTGAAGCCATTAACGATTCATCGAAAACCTGACAGGACGGAGGTCGCCATCGCCAGCGATCAGGCAATACGGGCAGAGCTGGGCCAGCACCTGGCGCGCTTATGGCGCTACGGCCTGCTGCTGTCCCGACAGCGGCATGTCGCCGAAGACCTGGTGCAGGCCACCTGCGTGCGGGCGCTGGAGTGTGCCGGGCAATTTGTCCCCGGCAGCCGCCTGGACCGCTGGCTGCTGAGCATTCTGCATTCGATCTGGCTCAACGAAGTGCGTTCGCGCCGAGTGCGTCAGGGCCAGGGGCTGGTGGATGCCGACAACGCCTTGTCGTTCGACGGTGAATACGCCGCGCAAACCCACGTGCTCGCCACGCAGGTGATTCGGCGCGTCGATGCGCTGCCTGAAGCGCAACGCGAAACGGTATTTCTGGCCTACGTGGAGGGCCTGTCCTATCGCGAAGTCGCCGAAGTCCTGGACGTGCCCATCGGCACGGTCATGAGCCGCCTGGCCGCGGCGCGGGCGAAACTGGCCGAGTACCCGCCCTTGCACGCGGTGTCGAACCCTTCCACAGGAGAACGTCGATGAACGATCACACGATGCCTACGGACGAGCAACTGGTGGCCTACCTCGACGACCAACTCGATAGCGATCAGCGCAGCCGCATCGACGCAGTCATCGCCGAAGACTCGATGCTCAACCTGCGCCTTCAATGGCTGGCCCGCAGCAGCCTGCCGTTCAAGGCCGCCTACGACGAACTGGCGCAACAGGCGCCCGTGGACCGCCTGCAAGCGATGCTCGACACCTTGCCCTCGCCTGCCCGGCCCGCGATGAATCGGCGCCGGTTCCTCGCGGCGGCAGCCGGCCTGGTGTTGAGCGGCGTGCTCGCGGACCGGTTGTTCCTTGGCTGGCAGGCGAGCCAGCACAAATCCAGCTGGCGAGGGCTGGTGGCGGACTACATGTCGATGTACGTGCCGCAAACCCTGGAACACTTGCCCAGCGACGAAGCCACTCAGCGCGCGCAATTGCACACCATCGACGCACGCCTGGGGTTGCGCCTTTTGCCGGCTCAACTGAGCCTGCCACGCGTTGAGCTCAAACGCGCACAAATCCTCGAATACGACGGCATGCCCATCGCCCAGATTACGTATCTGGACCCGGCGCACGGCCCCATGGCGTTGTGCGTCACCCGCTCAAACAGCGGCAGTCGCCACTTCGCCCACGAGCGTCGGCACGGAATGAACGTGGTGTATTGGGCGGACATGGAACATGCGTGGATGCTGATCGGGCACAACCCGGCGTCGGAGCTGGAGGAGATGGCGAAGGTGTTGCGCAGTCGGCTAAGCGCGTGACCTGTAGGAGCCGGCTTGCTGGCGATGGGGCCATCAGACATTGCGTTGAATTCAAGGACGCCATCGCCGGCAAACTGGCTCCTACACAGGTTTTGCGGCGGTCATCAGGCCGGGATCGGTAACCACAAACGGAACCGTGCACCGCCCAGCGGAGACGGTTCGACAGTGAGCGTGCCGCCCTGTGCCTCCAGCGCCCGCCGACTGATCGCCAATCCCAGGCCAAAGCCACCTGTCGCCCGATCGCGACTGCGATCCAGTCGATAAAACGGCTCGAAAATCCGCTCGCGCTCGTCATCGGGAATGCCGATCCCGTCGTCATCGACCCAGATTTCACACCCCTTGGCACAGACCTGAACCCCGATCTGAATACGCTTCTCGCAGTAGCGCATCGCGTTGCGCAGCAGGTTCTGAATCGCCCGGGCAGTCAGCCGAGGATCGAGTGTGAAGCGTTCGAGCTGGCCGTGAAGCAGCACGTCGATCACGATTTCAGGGGATTCCAGCTCCTCGTCGACGCTGCCCAGAATGCTGTCGATGAACTCATCCAGCGACACTTCCACCTGTTCCGGTAGCCGGGCCGGGTTTTGCAAACGGCTATAGGACAGCAGCTCCAGCACCAACTCATCCAGTTCACGAATGTGCGCGACCAGCCCTTGCAGGCGCTCCCGACTGGCCGCCGGCAAATCGTCGGACAGTGCCAGCGCGAGGCCAAAATCCAGGCGGGTCAGCGGTGTGCGCAGCTCGTGAGAAACCGCGTTGAGCAAATCCCGTTGCTGGTTCAGCAGGTTTTCGATATCGCCGGCCATGGTGTCGAAAACGTTGGCCAGGCTACCGATGTTGGAGTGCGTGGGGATCTGGGTTCGCTCGCTCAAATGCCCCTTGCCGAAGCGTTCAGCCGTGCCTTTGAGCCGCTCCAGGTCGCGCCAGTGCGGGCGCAGCCACAGCAACAGGCACGCGAGCATGGTCGCGCCGATCAGCACGTTGATGCTCCAGTACAGCAAGTTCACGTCCAGCGGGTCCGGCGGCACAACCATTTGCACGACGGTTTGCGAGTTCAACGGTGCCACCGCCAGCGTGCGCCAGCCCCAGTCGCCGATGCGCACGACATTCTCGCCACGCTGCAAACGTTTCTGTTCCGCCAGGGTCAGGCCGTCATCGTCATTGCGGCTGAGGACGATGTGCAGCGGGTTGAATTCCTTGTCCATCTCGGCCGCCAACGCTGGCCACTGCGTTTCGGGCACGGCGTGAAACTGTTTGACGATCAACGACTGCAACCCGCGCGAGTAATCGAGGTTGTAGGTGACAAAGCGCTCCTGGAAGACCTTGATCACCACGTCCGGCACCAGATAGATCGCCGCGCTGTACGAAATGATCGTCACTAGGTACAGGCGAAAGAGGATTCTGAACATCGCCTCAGCATTCCCACTCGGAACGGCTGAACAGGTAACCCTTGCCCCACACGGTCTTGATCTTGCGCGCCTCGCCGGCATGGTCGTCGAATTTGCGCCGCAGTTTGGAAATCGCCACGTCCACCGAGCGGTCGGTGCCGTTGAATTCGATACCGCGCAGGCGTTGCAGAATCTGGTCGCGGCTCAACACTTCGCCGGCATGCCGGGCCAGCACCACCAACAAGTTGTATTCGCCGCTGGACAGCTCGACCAGTTGTTCACGCCAGGTCACGGTGCGTTCAGACAGGTCGATGCACAAATTGCCCATGAGGATGCGGTCATTGGCCGTCTGCGGTTCGCTGAGGCTGCTGCGGCGCAACAGCGTACGTACACGGGCCAGCAGCACGCGGGGTTCGCAGGGTTTGGTGACGTAGTCATCGGCGCCCATTTCCAGGCCCAGCACCTGATCGTGGCTGTCGTCGCGGGCAGTGAGCATCAGTATCGGCAGCGTGGCCGAATCCGCGCGCAACAAGCGACAGACTTGCAGGCCGTCGAGGCCCGGCAACATCAGGTCGAGGATCACCAGGTCCGGCGGATTGACCCGCGCACGCTCGCGCACGTGGTCACCGCGGCTGATCACGCTGACGGAGTAGCCGTTGCGTTCCAGGTAGCTGGAAATCAACTCGGAGAGCGCGGTGTCGTCTTCGACCAGGAGGATGTTGGGCATGGGTGTTTCCAGAGAGTGCAGTGGCGGCTGTTCGGGCCTCTTCGCGGGCAAGCCTCGCTCCTACAGGGATTGTTGTCGGCCATGGATTTCGCGGACGACACAAATCCTGTAGGAGCGAGCGGTGCGACGATTCGACTTGCCCGCGAAGGCTGCCTGACAGGCGCAATAAATTTCAAGCCATGAAGGATATACGCCCTCACCCGCGCCTGAGCAAAACCATTACACAATTTCACACAGCACCAACAAAGCTTCACCGCTACCCTCGTCGCCTCCCCGTAGGATGCGGGAGTTCATTATTGGGGTATTTACATGTCAAAGAACCTGCTTGCCAAGCTCAGCCTGCTTGCCCTGGCGTTGACGCTGAGCGCGTGTGACAAATCCACGAACGCTGAAGAGCAGGCGCCGCTGGCCACCGTGCGCATTGAGACGATCAAACCCCGGCCCCTGTCGATCACCAGCGAATTGAGCGGACGAATCGCCGCGCCACGGATTGCCGAAGTGCGCGCCCGTGTCGCCGGCGTGGTGTTGCAACGCGCCTTCCACGAAGGCAGCGACGTGAAAAAAGGCGACGTGCTGTTCCGCATCGATCCGGCACCGTTCAAGGCTGACCTGGACAGCGCCGAAGCCTCGCTGCGCAAGGCCGAGGCCAACGCCTTCCAGGCCAGGCTGCAAGAACAGCGCTACGCCCAGTTGATCGAAGGCAATGCCATCAGCGGCCAGGATTACGACAACGCCCGGGCCGCCGTACGGCAAACCGCCGCTGAAGTCGCGGCCAATAAAGCCGCCGTGGATCGAGCGAAATTGAATCTCGGGTACGCCACCGTCACCGCCCCCATTTCCGGGCGCATCGGCCGCGCACTGGTCACCGAAGGCGCATTGGTCGGGCAGAACGAAACCACGCCGCTGGCGCTGATTCAGCAGTTGAACCCGATTCATGCCGACCTCACCCAGTCGACCCGCGAACTCAACGACCTGCGCCGCGCCTTCCGTTCCGGCCAGTTGCAGGAAGTGGGTCAGGGTCAGGCCAAAGCCACGCTGATTCAAGACGACGGCAGCCTCTATCCGCTGCCGGGCAAGCTGCTGTTCACCGACATCACCGTCGATCCGGGCACCGGCCAGATCATCCTGCGCAGCGAGTTTCCCAACCCGGACCTCGACTTGCTGCCGGGCAGCTTCGTGCGGGTGCGCCTGGAACAAGCGGTGAACCAGCAAGGCATCAGCGTGCCGCAACGCGCCATTCAACGCGACAGCGCGGGTGTTGCGCAGGTGCTGGTGCTCGATGCGGAACTGCGCGTCGGCCAGCAAACCGTAGAGCTGGGCGCCGTGCAAAACGATCGCTGGATCGTCACCGCAGGCCTCAAGTCTGGCGACCGCATCGTCATCGAAGGCCTGCAACACGCCAAGCCCGGCGAGAAAGTACAGATCGACGATTCCCCTCTTCCACTTGCCCAGGTTTCTGGTCAGTAAGCAGGACGCTTTTCTATGCCGCAGTTCTTTATCGACCGCCCGGTGTTCGCCTGGGTGGTTGCCCTGTTCATCCTGCTGGCCGGTGCCCTGTCCATTCCGCAATTGCCGGTGGCGCAGTACCCCGATGTCGCGCCGCCACAGATCGAAATCTACGCCGTGTACCCGGGCGCCTCGGCGCAAACCGTGGACGAAAGCGTGGTCAGCCTGATCGAGGAAGAGCTCAACGGCGCTGATCACCTGTTGTATTTCGAATCGCAAAGCAGCCTCGGCAGCGCCACGATCAAGGCGACGTTTCAACCGGGCACTAACCCGGAGATGGCTCAGGTGGATGTGCAAAACCGCCTGAAAGTCATCGAGTCGCGCCTGCCGCAAGCGGTCAACCAGCAAGGTTTGCAGGTGGAGAAAGTCTCCGCCGGTTTCCTGCTGCTGATCACCCTGACCTCCACTGACGGCAAACTCGACGACGTGGCGCTCAGCGATTACCTGGCGCGCAACGTGATGAACGAGATCAAGCGCCTGGACGGTGTCGGCAAGGCCCAGCTGTACGGCGCCGAGCGGGCGATGCGGATCTGGATCGACCCGCAGAAACTGATCGGTTTCAACCTGACACCGGCCGACGTCAACGCCGCCATCGTTGCGCAGAACGCCCAGGTTTCGGCCGGCAGCATCGGCGACCTGCCGACCCGCACCACCCAGGAAATCACCGCAACCGTTCTGGTCAAAGGCCAGCTGTCGACCCCGGAAGAATTCGCTGACATCGTGCTCAAGGCCAATCCGGACGGTTCCACCGTGCGCATCGGTGATGTGGCGCGGGTCGAGATCGGCAGCCAGGAATACCAGTTTGGCACGCGTCTGAACGGCAAGCCGTCCACCGCTGTCGGCGTGCAATTGTCGCCCGGCGCCAACGCCCTCAGCACTGCGACGCTGGTGCGGGCGAAGATGGATGAACTGGCGCGCTACTTCCCGGCCAATGTGGAATACAAGATCCCGTACGACACCTCGCCTTTCGTCAAAGTCTCGATCACCAAAGTGGTTTACACCCTGATCGAAGCGATGGTGCTGGTGTTCGCGGTGATGTTCCTGTTCCTGCAAAACTTCCGCTACACGCTGATTCCGACCCTCGTGGTGCCAGTGGCGCTGATGGGCACCTTTGCGACCATGCTCGCGCTGGGGTTCTCGATCAACGTACTGACCATGTTCGGCATGGTGCTGGCCATCGGCATTCTGGTGGACGACGCCATCGTGGTGGTGGAAAACGTCGAACGGATCATGGCCACCGAAGGCCTGTCGCCCAAAGAGGCGACGCGCAAAGCGATGAAGCAGATCACCGGGGCGATCATCGGCATCACTCTGGTGCTGGTCGCCGTGTTTATTCCAATGGCGTTCATGCAGGGTTCGGTCGGAGTGATCTACCGGCAATTCTCGCTGTCGATGGCCACCTCGATTCTGTTTTCGGCCTTCCTCGCCCTGACCTTGACCCCGGCGCTCTGCGCAACGCTGCTCAAGCCGATTGCCAAGGGCGAGCATCACGCCAAGGGCGGATTCTTCGGCTGGTTCAACCGACGCTTCGAGCAACTGACCGAGCGCTATCAGGGCTGGGTCGCTTATGCGCTGAAACGCAGCGGTCGTTACCTGCTGATCTACGGCGTGCTGCTGATCGGTCTGGGGCTGTGCTTCAGTCGCCTGCCCTCTTCGTTTCTGCCAGTGGAGGATCAGGGTTACACCATCACTGACATTCAACTGCCACCCGGCGCGAGCAAAAATCGCACGGTGCAGGTGGTCGAGCAGATCGAAGCGCACAACGCCACCGAACCGGGCGTCGGCGACAGCACGGTGATTCTGGGTTTCAGCTTCTCCGGCAGCGGGCAGAACGCGGCGCTGGCGTTTACCACGTTGAAAGACTGGTCGGATCGCGGCAGCGACGACTCGGCGAGTTCGATTGCCGACCGCGCCAACATCGCGCTGAGCCAGATCAAGGACGCCATGGCGTTCTCGGTCCTGCCGCCGCCGGTGGACGGCCTCGGCACCTCCAGCGGTTTCGAGTTCCGCTTGCAGGACCGTGGCGGCCTCGGCCATGCCACGCTGATGCAGGCGCGTACCGCGTTGCTGGCGGCCGCCGAGAAAAGCCCGATCCTGATGAACGTGCGCGAAAGCGCGCTGGCCGAAGCGCCGCAAGTGCAACTGATCGTCGACCGTAAACAGGCGAATGCGCTGGGGGTTTCGTTTGCCGACATCGGCAGCGTGCTGTCCACCGCTGTGGGTTCGGCTTACATCAACGACTTCCCCAATCAGGGGCGGATGCAGCGAGTCGTGGTCCAGGCTGAAGGCGATCAACGCAGTCAGGTCGCCGACCTGCTGAAGATCCACGTGCGCAACAGCAGCGGGAAAATGGTGCCGCTGTCCGCCTTCGTCCAGGCCAAGTGGACTCAGGGCCCAGCCCAATTGACCCGTTACAACGGCTATCCGGCCATCAGTATTTCCGGCGAGCCAAAACCGGGGCACAGCACCGGTGAAGCCATGGCGGAAATCGAGCGACTGGTCGCGCAAGGGCCAGCGGGCCTGGGCCAGGAATGGACCGGGTTATCGCTGCAGGAACGGCTGTCCGGCAGCCAGGCGCCGATCCTGCTCGGGTTGTCGCTGTTGATCGTGTTCCTGTGCCTGGCGGCGTTGTATGAGAGCTGGTCGATTCCGACTTCGGTGCTGCTGGTGGTGCCGCTCGGCGTGCTCGGCGCGGTGTTGGCCGTGACCTTGCGCGGGATGCCCAACGACGTGTTCTTCAAGGTCGGGCTGATCACCATCATCGGCCTGTCGGCGAAGAACGCGATCCTGATCATCGAGTTCGCCAAGAGCCTGTACGACGAAGGCCACGACCTGATCGACGCCACCCTGCAAGCCGCGCGCCTGCGCCTGCGGCCAATCGTCATGACGTCCCTGGCGTTCATCCTCGGCGTCGTGCCGCTGGCGATCGCCACTGGCGCGAGCTCGGCAAGCCAGCAAGCCATCGGCACCGGGGTGATTGGCGGGATGATCACCGCGACACTGGCGGTGGTGTTTGTGCCGGTGTTTTTTGTGGTAGTGATGAAGCTGGTGCGTAAACGCCACAAAAACAGCTAACCGCACACATCCCCTTGTAGGAGCCGGCTTGCTGGCGATGACGTCTTTTCAGGCGATAAATATATCGACTGACACACCGCTATCGCCAGCAAGCCGGCTCCTACACGGGATCGTCGTTGGTCAGAGGGGGCCACGCTGGGCTAAGGTGTTTGCATACCCTGGCCCATCGAGTTCACATGCCCTTCCTCGCCCGCACCCACCCTCGCCTGTCCGCCGCTGCGACTCTCGGTGTCGCGGTGGGCATTCTGGCTCCTTCCGATTCGATCATCAGCAAAATCCTCTACGGCTGGAACGCCGGAGTCTGGACGTATCTGGTGTTAATGCTCTGGCTTACCACGCGCTCCAAAGCGCCTGATGTGAAACGCATTGCCGAAGTCGAAGACGAGAACGCCGGGTTGGTGCTGTTCGTAGTGTGCATCGCCGCAATCGCCAGCCTGGCGACCATCACCTTCGAGCTGGCCGGCAGCAAGGACCTGGAAACCACACGTAAGCTGCTGCGTTACGGGTTTACCGCGTTGACCGTGATCGGTTCATGGCTGCTGATCGGGGTGATTTTCAGCGTGCACTACGCGCGCCTGTACTACACTTGGAACGGCAAGGACCCGGCACTGCGTTTTGCCGAAGGTCTGACTACCCCCAACTATTGGGACTTCCTGTATTTCTCGTTCACCATCAGCGTGGCGGTGCAAACCTCCGATGTCGGCGTGGCCACTCGGGATTTGCGCAAAATTGTGCTGGCGCAGTCGTTGATCGGTTTTCTGTTCAACACGGCGATTCTCGGGTTTTCGATCAACATTGCTGCGGGGTTGTTTGGATGAAAGTGCCATGAACCCTCGACAACCTTGAGTCCACTTTTTACCGAGTGGTGAACTCTGCAAGCAACGGCAATGAACCTCCCAGGGCATTCCTGGCTGTGATGTTGACCTTGTAATGGGTGAGTGGAAGCAAGACAGGTTTCAAGACGGTGTTGAATGACTCGTGCTGGAGGTCGTTTCCCTGGGGGCCGGTCAAGACGATCTTGTAGCGGCTCACCTCCTCCATATCATCCGGCGCATCCCATTCCAACGTGGGAAACAAACCGGGCTGGGTAAACCGGAAGTTGGTAGGTGGGTTCGATGGCGGTCTTTCGATGACGACAGATACTGCGGCAGTCTCAGAGACATTGCCGGACAAATCCATTGCGCAGACCTCAAATGAGTACGTGCCGGGAAGCAAGTCGACGGCGGTATAGCGAGTCAGCGGCGTGCGATCAAAGTATTCGTGGTTGTTGTAAATCACATAATCATGAATGCCAAAATCGTCTGTTGATTCCTCCCATGTCAGCGTGACGGTATCGGTGGCTACTTCGGTCGCGCTCAGATTTCCCGGCTTGCCGGGTGGGGTCACGTCCTTTGGTATATGGACCAGAATGGTCGGTTCGGATAGCTGTCCGTAAACGTCGAAGGCCGCAACGCTGATTGAATATTCGACATTGGGGATCAGGTTCTGCAGGTGATAAAAATCAAAGAGGAGTACGTCCTTCAAGTGCTCGTCATTCAGCAGGATTCTTACGCCACTGACAGGATTCTCCACTGGGTAAATCCACTTCAGCATTACCGAGGTGGCGTTCGCCTCAGTGAGACTTACCTGCGGAGCGGAAGGCCGCGGTGCAGGTGCCTGCCCCGTCGTTTTGAACACAGCAGCGGGGCTGCATGCGGACAGGTTTCCATCCTTGTCTTGTGCGCGCACGAACACCCAGTGAAAGGCACCGCTGGTTAACTGTGTAAACGTGAGATGAGTGTCCGGAGTGTGGAAAAGAAGCAATCCATTGAGGACCACTCGATAGCGGACCACGCCGATATTGTCACTTGAGGGTTCCCAGTTCAGGGTCACCGAGTTGTCGGTGATATCGCTGGCGACTGGCGTCCCGGGTTGATCCGGAGGAACGTCGTCCACCACGGTTTTCTCGAGCAGCCCCACCTCGGAAACTTCGCCATCCAGTTGAGCATGGACCGCGAACCTGAGGTGGTGCGGAACAGGGCCGGGCGAAACATCCGACATCTTGAAGTGATGCCAACAAACCCCTGGGTCAGCAGTGAAAGTCTGGCCATTGATGGAGAGCTCATGACTTGGGAATGTTTTGAAAGCCGGGTCCCATAGCAGTCGGCAGTTGCCATTGCTTTGGCTGAACCTCAGGTTTGAGGGCGGACGCAGCCTGGTTTTGAAGGTAGCGAAGCTCGGTTCGGACACCCCGGCACTGTTGACTGCTCGTACCTCAACGCGATAGACGGTATGACTTTGCAGGTGCGTGAGTTTGACTTCAGGATGGCTGACCCGTTTAACGAGTGTTCCATTCAAATAAACCCTGTAGCTATTGTTACCCCACTCAGGAGCTGAAGGCGTCCAAGACAAAGTCATCGAGGCATGGGTCAAGTCGCGTAATTCCGGCTTGCCCGGCTTGGTAGGCGCAGTAAGTTTGGAAAAGCGAACAGCGCTGGGTGTTGAAATATTATTCCCGGCTGCTTTGGCCGTGACATAAAGCAAATATTCGACGCCTGCATTCAATCCACTGAGTTCGCAAGGCGGCCGAACCACAGTTTGCGGGGTGATGCCCTCTCCGTAAACATCGTAGCCAATGGCATCCGGGCATAAGTGGCACGTTGCGTAGGGCTCGTCCCAAGTCAACTGGGCGGTGTTGAGCGAGGTGCGCCGTCCTCGTACATTACCGGGGGAGCAAATTCGCACTCCAGAGTCAGAAACAGATTCAATCAGCGCTTCGGTTTGGCCGCCGGGTGCATCGTAATTGCTCATGGTGTGCCTGCTCGTGCAAGTAAATTCAACTCAGTAAAACTGATGCCTGTCGCTTGCACCACTATCAACCCTGATAGTGGCGCGACAGCTTTGCTTGTGCTAAAGCCGACCTGTTCGAGGTGTCAACGTTTGGCGCTTCGTGCACAAACGTTCTAGGCACCGCCCGCGCCACGAGCGTTAAATAACCCGGCAATCCGTCTCGCAGGTGCAGCATGACCACTCACAACTGGATCGACCTGGCCCAGGACGCCGACACCGGCATCGAGACGCTGCGCGCGCATTTCGAGGGGCACGCCTACGATCCGCACTGGCATGACAGCTATCTGGTGGGCGTCACCGAGCAAGGGGTGCAGCAATTCAACTGCCGGCGGGCCCGGCACCAGAGCACGCCGGGCAAGGTGTTTTTGCTCGAACCGGGTGACATCCATGATGGCGAAGCACCGACGGTCGACGGTTTCACCTACCGCATGCTGTACCTCGACCCGCAATGGTTGAAGCGCGAGCTCAGTGCCGTGTTCGACAACGCGCCGGACAACAGTCAATTGAGCTTCGCCAATACCCTGGCCACCGACGTGCGCCTGGCCCACGCCACCAGCCTGGCGTTTCAGGCCCTGCACAACGGCGAGCTGAAAATCGTCCGCCAGACTGCCCTCGACGGTTTGCTCGAACGCCTCACCACTCACCTGCACTGGCGTGCCCGTTATGGCGAAGACCCGCGATTGCCGTTGGTGGCGCAGAAGGCTCGGGAGTATCTGCACGCCCATGCCCACGAGGACATCGGCCTCGACCAACTGGCCGCGGCAACGGGCGTCGATCGCTTTCGCCTGACCCGCGCGTTCAAGGCTGCTTACGGCATCGCCCCGCACGCCTATCTGGTGCAATTGCGCCTGGCCACGGCCCGCAGAATGCTGGCCCGAGGCGAACAACCGGCCACGGTGGCCATGACGCTGGGGTTCGCCGACCAGAGTCATCTGGGCCGTTGGTTCGTGCGGGCCTACGGCCTGACGCCCGCGTTGTATCGCAAGCGCTGCTCAAATCTTCCAGACAGTTGACCGTGGGATTGTGAAGATCGACTTCAAAGATCTTCACCGGAGTTTGCCCGCGATGCTGTCCACTCTCCCGACGTTACTGCCCTTCCTGTTGTTTGCGTTCGTGGCGTCGATCACGCCCGGCCCGACCAACATCCTGGTGTTGAGCAACAGTGCCCGATACGGCTTGGTGGCCGCCGTGCCGATCATCTTCGGCGCTTGTGCCAGCGCCGCGACAATTGTGTTGTTGGTCGGCAGCGGTGCCGGGGCGTCGTTGACCGCTTGGCCCTTCGTGCAAACCGCGATGCAGTGGATCGGCGTGGCCTGGCTGAGTTACCTCGCCTGGCAGATTTTCAACGCCCCGGCAGAGGCCGTCACCACCCAGAATGCCGACGCCCGACTCGGTCTTTTGGGCGCTGCCGGCCTGCAACTGATCAACCCGAAAACCTGGATGATGGCGCTGGCGGTTGTCAGTGTATTTGCCGGGGCCGGCGAACAGCGCCTGGCCCATGTGATGGTTTTGTCGCTGGCGTTCTTTCTGATTTCCCTGCCCTGCCTTGGGGTCTGGGCATTGCTCGGCGCGGGCTCCACGCGCTGGTTGCGTTCACCTCGCTCAATGCAACGCTTCAATCGCTGCATGGCCCTGTTGCTGTTGGGGTCGGCCTGGTTGAGTCTTTGGGCCTGAATCCCATTCGTCGGCCATTGTCGGACAATCGACGATGCGGGGCTTGACGGCGTATTTGCTTTTGGTGTCTTCTGAAACCGGTTTCAGTGCGATCTCAAACGCACGGACCTTATAACTCCAATAAGAAGGTTTCAGACCGTGAACGATTTCTCCGCCGCCCAGCGCAGCCGCGTGACCATGCTTGATGTCGCCGAACATGCCAAGGTCTCCAAGGCCAGCGTGTCACGGTTTATCGGCGAGGATCGCGCCTTGCTGTCCGATGCGATTGCGTTGCGCATCGAACAGTCGATTGCCGAACTGGGCTATCGCCCGAACCAGATGGCTCGCGGTCTGAAACGTGGACGAACCCGCCTGATCGGCATGCTGGTCGCCGACATCCGCAACCCTTATTCGATTGCCGTGATGCACGGGGTGGAAACCGCCTGCCGTCAACACGGCTACAGCCTGGTGGTGTGCAACACCGACCGCGATGACGAGCAGGAATGCCAGCATCTGGCCCTGCTGCGCTCGTACAACATCGAAGGGCTGATCGTGAACACCCTCGGCCACCACCGCGACGAATTGCAGGAACTGCATCGAGAGATGCCGCTGGTGCTGGTGGACCGCAAGGTCGAGCACCTCGAAAGTGACATGGTCGGGTTGGACAACCCAGCAGCGGTCGAGATCGCCATCGCCCACCTTGAAGAACGCGGTTATCGCGATGTGCTGCTGGTCACCGAACCGTTTGACGGCACCAGTTCGCGGATCGAACGGGTCAGCAGTTTCAAGGCGCAGATCGCCCGACGTTCGGCGCTGCGCGGAACGATGATCGAAACCGGCAGTGACCTCACGGCAAACCTCAAAACCTTTCTCGATACACCCGGCCCCGGCCCGAAGGCGCTGTTCTGCGCAAACGGGATTGCGGCGCTGGCCGCGACCCATGCGTTGCGCGAATTGCAGTGCACGTTGTTCGAGGATGTCGGCTTGATCGCCCTCGATGATCTGGATTGGTACCCGCTGGTGGGCAGCGGCATCACCGCCCTCGCCCAACCGACGACCGAGATGGGCGCGAGTGCGTTTGAATGCTTGCTCAAGCGCTTGCGCGGGGATGACGGGCCGGTGCGGACGATGGATTTTTCGGCGCGGTTGATTGTGCGGGGGTCGACCCTTGGAAATTCTCGGTGAATGTTCCGGCCCCTTCGCGGGCAAGCCTCGCTCCTACAGGACACCGATAACCCGTAGGAGCGAGGCTTGCCCGCGAAGGGGCCCGAAAGATCGCCACAAAAACCTCCTGCTTTTTTTTGAAAAAAAATGAAACCGGTTTCAGAGGTCCATGACAATGCATAAACCACCCGTTTCCATCAGCCTCTCCAGCTACGGCGCCGACCTCGTCCGCCAGCGCGGTCAAGGCAGTTTCATCAATATCCTCGCCGCTGCGGGCGCCAGCCACATCGAATGGCGCGAAGAACTGCTGACCGTCGAAGACCCCGCCCAACTGGCTGATGCCACCCAGGCGCAAGGCCTCGAAAGCGTGTATTCCTCGCCGATGGAATTGTGGCTGGCCGGCCAGTCCAAACCCAATCCGCAACTGATCACCGCCCTGCAACGCGCCCAGGCCTTCGGCGCCAAATGGCTGAAGGTGTCCCTCGGTTACTTCACCGACACCAGCGACCTGCAAACCCTCGCCCGGATCCTGGGCAAAAGCGCCGTGCAACTGCTGGTGGAAAACGATCAGACCCTACACGGTGGCCGCATCGAACCGTTCCAGCGTTTTTTCGCCGCGGTCGAGCAACACAATCTGCCGATCAAAATGACCTTCGACATCGGCAACTGGCACTGGCAGGACCAGTCCGCCAGCAGCGCCGCGCGCTTGCTCGGGCGCCACGTCGGTTACGTGCACTGCAAAGCCGTGTCACGCCGGGCCGACGGCAAACTGGTGGCCATTCCACCTGCTGCCAGCGACCTGCATTCGTGGGAACAACTGCTGCGGCACATGGCCCAAGGCGTGATGCGGGCCGCGGAATATCCGCTGCAAGCCGATGACCTGGTGCAGCTCACCACCGAGCATGTCGCCGCCCTCGCCCACTTGGGGCAAGCACGCCTGGAGAGCGCTCATGTCTGAGATCGATATCCTGTCGTTCGGCGAAACCATGGCGATGTTTGTCGCCGATCAAAACGGCGACCTCGCCAACGTCGACCACTTCCACAAACGCATTGCCGGGGCCGACAGCAACGTCGCCATCGGCTTGTCGCGACTGGGGTTCAAGGTGGCGTGGCTGAGCCGGGTCGGTGACGACTCTCTGGGGCGTTTCGTGATCGACACCTTGAAAAAGGAAGGCCTGGATTGCAGTAACGTTGCCCTCGATACCGCACACCCGACCGGGTTTCAGCTCAAGTCGCGCACCGACGATGGCGACGATCCCAAGGTCGAGTACTTTCGGCGCGGCTCGGCGGCGAGTCATCTGTCGCCCCAGTCGATCATCCCCGAACTGCTCAAGGCGCGGCATTTGCACGCCACCGGCATTCCTCCTGCGCTGTCGGAAACGGCGCGACAGATGTCTTTCGAACTGATGACGCGCATGCGCGAAGCCGGGCGCAGTGTGTCCTTCGACCCGAACCTGCGCCCGAGCCTGTGGGCCAGCACGCAACAGATGATCAGCGAAATCAACCGCCTTGCCGCCCTCGCCGACTGGGTGCTGCCGGGTTTGAGTGAAGGTCGTTTGCTGACCGGCTATGAAGACCCGGCTGACATCGCCGCGTTTTACCTCGACCAGGGAGCCGAAGCGGTGGCGATCAAGCTCGGCCCGCACGGCGCGTATTACCGCACGCATCTGGATGAAGGTTTCGTGGCGGGTGTGCCCGTGGAAACAGTGGTCGACACGGTCGGTGCCGGCGACGGGTTTGCCGTCGGCATGATCAGCGCGCTGCTGGAAAACTACAGCGTTGCCGACGCCGTGAAACGCGCCAACTGGATTGGCAGCCGTGCGGTGCAGAGTCGTGGGGATATGGAGGGGTTGCCGACCCGATCCGAAATGTCCGCCGAATTCGAGACCGCTGTTCGCGGGCAAGCCTCGCTCCTACAGGTTTAGCGCGAACCTGTAGGAGCGAAGCTTGCTCGCGAAGAGGCCATCACTACCACTGCAAAAGCTTGATCTGACCCGTTACCTGCTGCGACAAAAACAACAAGCTCAGGAGCACCACTCATGAAAACCGCAACGCTCGCCACCCGCCGCTGGTGGTACATCATGCCCATCGTGTTCATCACCTACAGCCTGGCGTACCTGGACCGCGCCAACTACGGATTCGCCGCCGCCTCCGGGATGGCCGCCGACCTGATGATCACGCCAGGCCTGTCGTCGATGCTCGGCGCACTGTTCTTCCTCGGCTACTTTTTTTTCCAGGTGCCGGGCGCGATCTACGCGCAAAAACACAGCGTGAAGAAACTGATTTTCGTCAGCCTGATCCTCTGGGGCAGCCTGGCGACGCTCACCGGGATCGTCTCCAACGCCTACTGGCTGATCGTCATTCGCTTCATGCTCGGCGTGGTCGAAGCGGCGGTGATGCCGGCGATGCTGATCTACCTGTGCCACTGGTTCACCCGTGCCGAACGCTCGCGGGCCAACACCTTCCTGATCCTCGGCAACCCGGTGACCATGCTCTGGATGTCGGTGGTGTCGGGCTATCTGGTGCAGCATTACAGCTGGCGCTGGATGTTTATCATCGAAGGTTTGCCGGCAGTGCTCTGGGCGTTTATCTGGTGGCGTCTGGCGGATGACCGTCCGGCCCAGGCCAAGTGGCTCAGCGACGCCGAAAAGCACGATCTGGAAAGCGCCCTCGCCGCCGAACAGGTGGGCATCAAGGCAGTGAAGAACTACGCCGAAGCCTTCCGTTCGCCGAAAGTGATCATCCTGGCCCTGCAATTTTTCTGCTGGAGCATCGGCGTCTACGGCTTCGTGCTGTGGCTGCCGTCGATCCTCAAGGCCGGCGCGCAAATGGACATGGTCGAAGCCGGCTGGCTGTCGGCGCTGCCGTATCTGGCGGCGGTGATCGGGATGCTGCTGGTGTCCTGGGGCTCGGACAAACTGCAAAAGCGCAAACGCTTTGTCTGGCCGCCGCTGCTGATCGCCTCGATTGCGTTCTACGGATCGTACGCGCTGGGCGCCGAACACTTCTGGTGGTCGTACACCCTGCTGGTGATTGCCGGGGCCTGCATGTACGCGCCTTACGGACCGTTCTTCGCGATCATTCCGGAAATCCTCCCGGCCAACGTCGCCGGTGGCGCCATGGCGTTGATCAACAGCATGGGCGCGCTCGGCTCGTTTGGCGGCTCTTGGCTGGTCGGTTACCTGAACAGCTCCACCGGTTCGCCGGGCGCGTCGTACCTGCTGATGAGCGGCGCGCTGATGTTTTCGGTGGTGCTGACAATTTTCCTCAAGCCCGGCGCCAGCGACCGGGAACGTCCTGCGGTTGCGCAAACACGCCCGACCGCCGCCCATCCTTGAATTGATGCAGAGATGAATACGATGAAAAAGCAGGTCGTGCTGTACAAGAAACTCTCGCCGTTGCTGATGGCTCGCCTGCATGAGCAGACCGACGTGACGCTGATCGACAACCTCGACGCCGATGGTCTGGCGCAACTGCGCGAGGCCCTGCCCCGCGCTCACGGGTTGCTCGGTGCCAGTCTGAAACTGGACGCGGGCCTGCTGGATCTGGCGCCGAATCTACGCGCCATCGCCAGCGTTTCGGTGGGCGTCGACAACTACGACATCGACTACCTGACCGAGCGGCGAATCCTGCTCAGCAACACCCCGGACGTGCTCACCGAAACCACCGCCGACACCGGTTTTGCGCTGATCCTCGCGACGGCCCGGCGCGTGGTGGAACTGGCGAACATGGTTCGTGCCGGCCAGTGGAACCGCAACATCGGCCCCGTGCATTTCGGCAGCGATGTGCACGGCAAAACCCTGGGCATCATTGGCATGGGGCGAATCGGCGAAGCGTTGGCCCAACGCGGGCATTTCGGTTTCGGCATGCCGGTGATCTATCACAGCCACTCGCCGAAACCGGCGGTGGAACAGCGCTTCAATGCGCAATACCGCAGCCTGCCGGAGCTGTTGCAGCAGGCCGATTTCGTTTGCCTGACATTGCCGCTGACAGTGGAAACCGAGGGGCTGATCGGTGCTGAACAGTTTGCGTTGATGCGTCCAGAGACGATCTTCATCAACATTTCACGGGGCAAAGTGGTGGACGAAACGGCGCTGATCGAAGCGTTGCGTTCCGGGCAGATTCGCGCAGCGGGGCTGGATGTGTTCGAACGCGAACCGCTGAACCCGGACTCGCCGCTGTTGCAACTGAACAACGTGGTGGCGACGCCGCACATTGGCTCGGCGACCCATGAAACGCGCGAAGCGATGGCGACGTGTGCGGTGGACAATCTGCTGGCAGCGTTGGCGGGTGAGCGGCCGAAGAATCTGGTGAACACGCGGGCGTGGATGGATTAAGAGATGTAGCGCCTGTCAGTCAGTCTTCGCGGGCAAGCCTCGCTCCTACAGAAGTTAGCGATTCCTCTGTAGGAGCGAGGCTTGCCCGCGAAGAGGCCCTCAGGCGCGCCGAGCTTCCAAAAGATCCGCCGCACACAACGCAATCCGCCGACACGCATCCGCCAGTTTCTGCTGATTCACCACCAGCCCGATCCGGATGTGCCCCGCCGCGCTCGGCCCGAACGCTTCGCCGGCCAGCACCGACACGCCATAGCCCTCCAGCAACCGCTCGGCAAATCGCTGGGCGCACACCCCGGTCTGGCGCACATCGACCATAACAAACATCCCGCCATCGGGCCGAACCGCCCGCAAACCCGGGCATAAGTTCAGATTCGCGCACACCAGGTCACGGCGTTGACGGTATTCCTCGCGCATCATCGCCACTTCCGGCAGATCACCCTCCAGCGCAACCTGCGCCGCCTTCTGCACAAAATCCGGAATGCCGAACAGCATGCACAATGACAGATGTTCCAGATGGTCAATCAAGGGTTTGGGCCCGATCACCCAACCGACCCGCCAGCCGCTCATGGCGTGGGATTTCGACAGGCTGTTGAGCGTCGCGGTGCGCTCGGCCATGCCGGGCAGGCTGGCCGGGCTGATGTGCTCGCCCTCGTACAACAGATCGCTGTAAACCTCGTCACTGATCAACCACAGATTGTGCCGAATACACAGCGATGCCAGTTCCTGCCAGATCCTGAGTGACAGACTGGCGCCGGAAGGGTTGTTCGGACTGTTGAGCAAAAGAGCGCGGGTTTTCGGCGTGATCCGTGCCGCGACATCCACCGGATCGACGCGAAAGCCGTTCTCCGGACGCACCGCCACCGGCACCACTTTCGCCCCGCAGGCGCCGAACACGCCTTCATAAGTCACGTACATCGGTTCGGCGACGATCACTTCATCGCCCGGATCGAGCAGGCACTGCACGACCGAATACACCCCGCACTGGGCGCCGGGCGTCACAATCACCTGATCAGCATCGACCTCTTGACCGCTGCAACGCCGGTGACGGCTGACGATGCTGTCGCGTAGCCCGCGACTGCCGCGCACTTGCGAGTAATGCGTGTCGCCAGCCAGCAGGCTGTCAATGCACGCCTGGACGATGGGGCGCGGCGTATCGAAGTCCGGATCGCCCACCGACAACAGCAACACATCGACGCCCTGCTCTCGTAATTCCAATGCTCGGTAATGAATCTGCCAGGCCGCAGCGCCGTCTCCGGCAATTCGTTGGGTCAAGGCTGAATAGCGCATGTATTTCTCCAATCGCGCGTGTTCCTAGTCTCAACCCTATCTCAAATCACGCAACGCGCCAGTACCGCAGTGAAATCGACGAACGGGTTAGCCGACAGAAATTCAGCGATATCTCCTACTGACTGGGGCTCCTTTGCTGACAGTCAATTCCGCTGAGTCCGATTAAAGTCCGCCACCTGTAATTTGTGACAGGTTCCAAGTGGGGTGATTCGCGCTATAAGGAAACCGAGCCTCCAGCTCTCAAACCAGGTGCCTGAAGGACGGCCGCGCGAACCATCCCATCAAGCTGTAGGAAGATTCCGCCGCGCCCACGCCGTCAATGATGATGAATGGGAGATTCAACTATGTACCGTGCCAATACCGTGTCGGTTCAATCATCGCCAGACCAGGCCAATTTCCAGCCGCAAGCGTGCCCCCCCCTAAAGCGATCAAGCTGACCGCTCGGGAAAAGGAGCTTTTGCAGTGGACGGCCATTGGTAAATCGTCCTGGGAAATCGCGCAGATCGTCCAATGCACCGAGGCTGGTGTGAATTATCAAGGAAATGATCGGTCCGGGACGCCACCCACGTTGGTCATGATGTAGCTGATCTGATGCTCGCCCGCAGGCAATTTGTCGGCGGTGATCTCGATGTAGTAATCGGCAGGATCCATGGGCGTGGTCCATGTTCGGGTGCCGATGACGTTGGACTCGTTGTCATCCAGGAACACATCCACCCTCTCAGTCCCCTGTGGCGGCGGCGCGTCATACCAAGGCTTGAACTCGACACGCAGCGGATTGGCCGGGTCAGCCCAGGCCGAACGGTGCAGCAGGTTGGTTTCCCCTCCGGGTTTATCGACAAGTGGTTCCGGATTTGTCCACGGTGGCGTCATCCTGGGAGGAAGTTGATGGATGGAGCTGGGTGCTGGCATGTCATGTTCTCCTTGCTGAAAATCGGACCTGCCGGAACAGCGAGCCGGGGTGTCCACAAATCCTGATGAACATTCAATGCCGTGTCGGGACGGGCACCGGACTTGTCCGGTGCCGTTAACCTCATGAGGCTGCGCGCTTACCAGTTATAACGCGCACCCAGGTTGAACCCCCACGGCTGGTCGATCTTGCTGCCGTTGCTGTAATCGACATCGGCATGAATGGAGACCTTGTCGCTCAGCGACAGGGCCACACCGGCCCCCAACTCCCCACGGGAGCCCGAGAGATCGTTGTTGAAAGTGTTGTCGTTGACCTGCACTTCATTGTTGTTGGCGAATTCGTGTACATACGCGGCGCGAATATAGGGCTGCACGACCTTGTCATCCCACTTGAAGTCGCGTCCGGCGGTGGCCCCGGCCTTGGCCAGCAGTGAACGGGTGCGACTGCCTTCAGCGGACAGGCCGTTATCCAGGTCGTAGTTTTTGCCCTGAATGATCACGCCCGACAGTTGGGTAAAGGGCTCAACAAAATAATCGTCAGCCAGCTTGATATGGCGGCCGAACTCAAGGGACGCACCGACGCCATGGCTGTCGTAATTGCCCTTGGTTTTTTTGCCATCGCTCAGGTGCACATCGGACTCGTTCTGGAAACGGTTGAGCTTGAGCACACCATCGAAGTAGTAGCCACTCGACTCATCCAGCCAGGTGGTATAGGCACCCAGGTAGTAGCTGTTGATCGTGCCGCTGGTGCCATGGCTCAAATCCAGATCAGACTTGCTGTAACCCCCCAGCAGACCCACCAGCCACTGCCCGTCCCCCATCGGCAACGGCGCATCGGCACCAAACGACAGGCCTTGCTGGACTTGCTGGTAAGCCACGCCCGAGCTGGCGTCGACGTTGAACTTGTTGCCATAGGCGCGAATCCAGCCGCCGGCCTTGCCGTGGTCCATGCGCACTTCGCCCATGCGCGTGCGCAGGGTGCTGAGCTCGCCATACCAGGCGGTCGGCGCGGCGTTGAACAGCGCGATCACCGATTGGGTGCCCGGGCTGGCGGTACGCGTGAGGGTATTGAGGTACCACTCGGTGCTGTTCAACTGGTCCAGGTTGTAGGAGAACGCGCCCAGATCCACGGCGCCACCGGCCAGGGTGAACGTTGCATCGCCGCTTCCGATCTGGATAACACGAATGGAGCCGCTGCCCGCCGGTTCCGTGCCACTGGCATCAATCGCCACGGTGTGATTGCCGGTGGCCGCGCCGGTCACCGTCAGGGTATCGACCTGACCGGTCGCGAAGTCGGTGTGCATATGGAACGTACCGCCGGACCCCGACAACGTGCCCACGCTCAACTTGAAGAACTCGCCTGGATTGCCGAACTGGATGGCACCGCCGTTCATGGACAGGTTTTCCACTTCACCATCACCAACCATGATCCAGCGCGCATTGCTGTTGACCCCCAGGTTCTGCACGTTCAGCAGACGCCCGGTCAGGGTGGCGGAGTCTTCCAGCAGCACATTGGCCGTGCTGGTGCCGTCGGCGACGATATCGCCGATCAGGTGACTGCTACCAACCCGCAAATTGCCTTCGGCGCCGTTGCGCACATCCATCAGGATGCCGTTGCTGGCCGACAGCGTGGAGCCGTTGAGTACCGCAATATCAGCTTTGGCAGCCCCGACCCCCAAGGTGTCGACGACAATCGCCGAGCCGTTGAGGCCTTGAACGTTGGTGCGGTTCAACACCAGCGTGCTGGTCGCATCGAGCCCAATATCGGGAAGAATCTCGATCCCGTTTTTACTGCCGGTGATCGAACTGTCAATCAACTCGGCCGAGCCATTGAACAAACGCAGGCCGGCCGCGTTGGGGCCGGTGCCGGTCACGGTCGAGCCTGTCAGCGTCAGGTGGCTCAAAGCGTTGACCGTGACACCGCTGGTCACGCCGGTGATCACACTGTTGCTGACGGTTGCAGTGGAACCTTGATTGCCCGCCGCATCGCGACTGATCACCAGGCCGATGCGGTCGCTTGAAATGTTACTGCCGGCAATATTCGCGGTACCGGCATTCAAATGCACACCATTGGCGCCCGTGGCCTGTACGGTGCTGCCAGTCAGGTTCAGGGTGGAGTTGTTGACGGCGATATCTCGGGTCTGGGCGCCGTTGGCATTCAAGGTCGACGCACCATTCAACACGTAGTTGTCGGGGGCGGTGGTGACGTCAATGTCCAGGACCTCACCAGGGTTCAACACCCTGGCGTGCCCCATTTCACTGATCAGCAAAAAAGGCGTGATGGATAGCAATTTCAAAGCACGGGACAGCGGATGTGGCTTGAACAAGTGAACCGTGGACATATAGGCACCATGAATGGGTGAAGATGGACAGCGGCGCAGGCTATAGATCGTGAATCCAGCGGTATGTAGGACTTATCCGAAGGACAGTGCGAAAGATGGATGCTGGGCGTCAGGCGAAACGGGTGCCACCGTGGCACCCGCTCTTCCTGCTTAAGCGATTTTTTCCATGAGCCTGTTCAAGGCGCGGGCGGGATGTTGCAGCTACCCTCGCCCGCCGACCAGAAGACGCACGTATTGGTGGGCGTCGATGCGGCAGGTTTTCCCAAGACGGTGTATTTCACTTCACCCTTGGCCAACGGCAAAGGTTTAGACCAAATGGGCAGGAGCATAGTGGCGTAGGGGCCGATGTGGCAGACAATCCCTTCCCTCTCCTGAGCCTCGGAAATATCGGCAAACATAAGTGTCAGGTTGGTTTCAAGCACCGGATTGGCAAAATCCTTGTAACCCTTCCACTCCACTTCGACAGTGTCGCCTCGCTTCATATGAGGGTTTGGCGGGATCAAGTATTCGATGCCCAATACGGGGGTTGTATCAGCACTCCAGCGCAGTGAATTACAGGTCAGCCATCCACTCGCATTGGTGTGCCGGGGTTCAGCCTCAGGCATTGTGAGCACCAGGAAATCGATCTTCACGCCTGTACGAGGTTCGGGTTCCTGGTGGTTCTCGTGGACAGGGTTGCTCAGCTCGTACCAGACCGGCATGGCCGCACTGGGGCCATGGCTGCGAATATCGTCCCAATCGAGGGGGATCTTGATAGTCACACCCGCGGTGTCCCTGGTGACATCGATGACATAGGGAATACCAATGGGTGTTCCGTTCCACATGACCTGGTACGAATCGCCATTTTCCAACGGATCGACGAGCTCTATATGTGCGTTGATTTCCTTGTCTTCATCGGAAGCGATCAGTTCGTTATCGACGCCCGACTCACCTACAATCGCGACCTTTTTGAGGTTCGGGTTGCCCGGTTCCGGATCAGGGTTCTCCGGCCCCGTAGTTGAAAGGTTGCATTTGACGATCTCAATGTCTGAGGGGAAAGGTTCCACACCTCTCAGTACTTCGTACACCAACTCGACATCCACAACGCCTGTCCTGTCGCCGTACTCGTCCAAAATCATCTCCCAGGGCACAAAAATTTTGGTTCCGGTTGATGGATTTCCGCCAACAGGGGTGCCTGGTTCAAGCTTTAGATGGTGCCATGCGACAACAATTGTATCGGTGGACTTACCATTGGGAATGTGGGGAATATTGACCAGAACCCCACCATCCTCGATATCCGAACGAAGCAGCTCACCACCGGTGGCGTCCGTTACTGTGGCTTTGGTCAGCAATGGAACAGGCAAAGGACCGAGCGCTACCGACATGAGTTCATAGTAAGACAACGCGCTGATGTTGCCGGCCTTGTCGATGAGGACATAACCGCCACAGCACAGGCCGTCACCGGCATCGATGAACTTGTCTTTGGGAATTCTTACCGTCCCGCCTGGGGTAATGTCCTGCGGACCAATCAGGTCAATATCTTCTGGCTTCTCGGGTAGCTCACCTTTCAGCCAGCCAAAAGCAACTTTAACGTCGGCGCTATCGCCATCCCACCCCGGAATCGTTGCCTCAAGATAATCATCCGTACCAAACGATGCATCAGTGATGGGAGGAGTAACGGCAAACACCATTTGTTTTGGAGGAGTCGCCCCATTCGGCGGGATTTTGTCGATATAGATAGGAACGCGATTCGAATAGTCTATTGAGCCCCCCCCGTTTTCGTGTTTGTATCTGAGGTGAAAAGGACCTTCGTTGTTCGTATCCAGAAAAAACGAACTGGGAATAGTGAACACCAACGGGACCCATGGATCCGTTTCTCTAACTATATGTTCCTGGAGCCGTACCCACTCGTCACTGCCCGCACGCGTAATTTGCAGCTCAAAATACTCAGTTCTTACAATCGTGTTATCCCAAGTGGTAATCGTCGTCGTTTGATCTGCATCGAGCAGCCTTCTGGGGATCAACCCTTGCGGGACCCCAGGCAACACAAAATGAGATACGTTCGGGTCCTGCACCGCCAGTGGCGCTATCCCGCCAGAGGTGGATTCGCGTGACGCCAGCTTCTGCTCTTTTTTATCTGAACCAGCCATGCTGTCGCTCTCCGTATACGCAACCTGGCGCCATGGAGGTTCCATGGCGCGTCAGTTCGAAAAGCAGACCGAATACTGCGGGGCACTACCAAAACGCATCCCGTCGTTCTGCGCATAGGAGAAGTAAACCGTTTTTCAGAAGACTGCGTAACTGTCAAAGTTGACAGGTATCTGCTGTTTTTTTCTGCGTTGGAGGACGTTTTCATACCACCGATCAAATCACAAACCGCGCCACCATCGCATTCAAATCAACGGCCAGGCGCGACAGTTCGTGGGTGGCAGCACTGGTCTGATTGGCCCCGGCAGCGGACTGAGTTGCCAGGTCGCGGATGTTAACCAGGTTGCGGTCGACTTCGCGGGATACTTGCGCCTGCTCTTCGGACGCGCTGGCGATTACCAGGTTGCGTTCGTTGATCAGATGGATCGACTGAGTGATCTGCTCCAGCGCGACACCGGCGGCTCGGGCCATTTCCAGGGTGCTGTGGGTGCGCTGATTGCTTTGCTGCATCGACGACACCGCCTCCCCCGTACCGTTTTGGATGCCAGCGACCATCTTCTCGATTTCCTGAGTCGACTGCGCAGTGCGATGCGCCAGCGCCCGCACCTCGTCCGCCACCACCGCAAAACCACGCCCGGCTTCACCGGCACGGGCCGCTTCAATCGCGGCGTTCAGTGCCAGCAGGTTGGTCTGTTCGGCAATGGCGCGAATCACGTCCAGCACCTTGCCGATGTCCCGGCCCTGAGCGGCTAGGCCTTCGATCATCAGCGAGGTGTTCTGCACGTCGTGGGTCATGGTCTGGATCGCATCGACGGTTTCCACCACGCGGTCGCGACCTTCACGAGCAGCCTGGGTCGACTGGTTCGAGGCTTCGGAAGTCGACACGGCGTTGCGCGCCACTTCTTCCACGGCGGCGGTCATTTCGTTGACAGCGGTGGCGGCTTGTTCGATTTCATTGTTTTGCTGTTGCAGACCGCGGGACGCTTCTTGCGTGACCGTGCTCAGCTCTTCGGCGGCGGCGCCCAACTGCGTGGCGGAACCGGCGATCTGCTCGATGGTTTTGCGCAAGTTGGCCTGCATGTTGGACAACGCGCTGAGCAAGCGGGCCGGTTCATCCTTGCCATCGATTTCGATGGCTTTGCTCAGGTTGCCGCCGGCGATGGTTTCGGCCGCCAGTAATGCGCGGTTCAGCGGCGTTACGATGCTGCGGGTCAGCAACCAGGCCAGCAACACGGTCATCAGTGCCGCGACCACCGCCACGACGATGATGCCGGTGATTGCGTTGTTGTATTCCTTGCCAGCCTCGTCCAAAGCGGACTTGGCGTAGTTGGTATTGAGTGCCACCAGTTTATTGAGCTGCTCGCCCATCTGGTCGGTGCCATCCTTGATCCGCGTATTGATGAGGGTGCGCATTTCATCAAGCTTGTTCTGCCGCGACAGCTCCATCATCTGGTTCTGCGCTTGCATGTAGTTGTCGAGGGTGGCCTTGAACGTCTTGTACAGCGCGGCTTCTTCCGGCCGGGCGGGCAACGCGGCATAACTGGCCTGGGCGCTGTGCAGCTTGTCAGTCAGGACGCCAATCCGGGTCTGGGCTTCCTGCAACGCCGCCGGTTCACGGTTGACCAGCACTCGGAACGAGAGGATGCGCATACGCAAGACGCTTTCAGTCATGTTGCCGAGGAAGCCGACGCTGGGCAGTTGCGTCGAGCCCATATCAACCGAGGCCTGGCGGATGATCGACATGCGGTTCACGGCAAACACGCCCAGCACAATCACCAGCAAGGCGATGAAGGCAAAACCCAGGAAAGCTCGAGGCGCGATATTCAGATTACGCAGGGACATAGGACGATACTCGGGTGATTGAGTCTTCGAGCGTCCTTGCCGTGATCACTGGCGGGCGGGCGTGGAGGCGCAACCGGTCAGTGGGCGCCACTGTTGTAATAGGTTTGTGTGCGCCTGATATCTGTATCGGCTGGGGTTGAGGATTTTTGCGGGGATTTACGAAATATATTTCAAGGGATTACGAGTGTTTCATCCGTGAAACACTGATCTTTGATTCGCCGCATCCCCCTGTAGGAGCGAAGCTTGCTCGCGAAGGTCGTCAACGATGACGCTGGTTGTCTGGATGAACGCGTTGCCCTCACGTTCTTCGCGAGCAAGCTTCGCTCCTACAATGGCCGTGGGGTATTCAGGATTGGCGTTTGGCGATACGCCAGACCCGGGCGATGTCGCTCGCCCGCTCACGCAACAACCGTGACGCCTCGGTGCACGCCTGCTCCAGGGTCATCGGCCCGCTCGCCAAGGCAAACGCGGCGTCGATGCCATGTTCGTACAGGGCCTGATAGCCCTCGCCCAAGGTGCCGGCGATGACGATGACCGGCACGCCGTGTTGCCCGGCGATGCGTGCGACACCAAACGGTGTCTTGCCGCGCAGGGTTTGCGCATCGAAGCGGCCTTCGCCGGTGATCACCAGGTCGGCGCCCTTGACCGCATCGGCCAGACCAACCAACTCCGCGACCACTTCAACCCCGGCCTTGAACTGCGCGCCCAGGAAGGCCTTGGCGGCAAACCCCAGGCCACCCGCCGCGCCGCTGCCCGGCTCGTCACGCACGTCATTGCCGAGGACCTGGGCGCAAAGCCCGGCGAAGTGCCCGAGGGCGCGATCCAGTTGCTCGACCTGCGCAGGCGTTGCGCCTTTTTGCGGACCGAAAATCGCGGAGGCGCCGTGGGGGCCGCACAGGGGATTGTTAACGTCGGCGGCAATGTCGAAACGCACTTCGGTCAGACGCGGATCGATGTCACTGAGATCGATGCGCGCCAGTTGCGCCAGTGCCAATCCGCCGGGCGTCAGGGTTTGGCCTTGTGCATCGAGCAGTTTCACGCCCAGCGCTTGCATCGCCCCTGCGCCGCCGTCGTTGGTGGCGCTGCCGCCAATCGCCAGGATCACCCGTTGCGCCCCGGCGTCGAGTGCCGCGCGGATCAACTCACCGGTGCCGAAGGTGCTGCTGATGCACGCATCGCGTTGCCCCGGCGGAACGAGTTGCAGGCCGCTGGCCTCGGCCATCTCGATGATGGCGGTGAGGCTCTGGGGCAACCAGCCCCATGCGGCGTCGACCGTTGTACCCAGCGGCCCTTTGACGCGGGTGCGACGGAGTTGACCTTCGCAGGCGGCCAGAATCGACTCGACCGTGCCTTCGCCACCATCGGCCATCGGGCATTTGACCAGTTGCGCATCGGGCCAGACTTCAACCAGACCAAGGGCAATGGCATCGGCCACGCCTTGTGCGCTGAGGCTGTCCTTGAACGAATCGGGGGCGATGACGATTTTCATGCGAATTCTCCAGTTCCAATGCCCCCATGCTGCCAGCCGGCCTGAACAATAACGCCGGTCCGCTGCACAAGTGGCACGGAGGATTATTGTTCATTTTCACAAAACCCTGTGGGAGCGAGCCTGCTCGCGAAAGCAATCTCAAGTACGCCGAAAAACCTGTAGGAGCCCGGCTTGCCGGCGATGGCGATTTCGAGGACGCCATCGCCGGCAAGCCGGCTCCTACAAGGACGTGTTCACAACGTCATGGATTTGCGTCGGTTTGTGGGAGTAGCTGCACGCCGAGGTACAGCGCCAGCATGCCATCGAGGCGCAACGGGTCGACGCCGCTGAGCTCGGCAATCCGCTCCATCCGGTAACGCAGGCTGTTGCGGTGAATGCCCAGCGCATCGGCGCAGGCCTGGCTCTGGCCATCGTGATCGCACCAACTGCGCAGCGTCGCCAGCAATTGGCCGTTGCCGTCCTTGGCGATGACTTTGCGCAAGGGCTTGAGCAATTCGTCCAGCGCATCATCGTTGCGATGGCGCCAGAGCATCACCGGCAATCGATAGCGGGTCAGCGTCAGCAGACGCGAATGCGGCAGTACATCGCGCCCATAGGCCAGCAAGTCGCCGACCCGCCGATAGCAACGGCGCAAGCCCGACAAGCCATCGGCCTGCCCGCCCACGGCGATGCGCAAGATATTCCAGCCGAGGCCGTCGAGTTTTTCCAGCAAGCGGTCGTTCTCTATCGCCTGGTTGGCCGGCCGGCACCACAGCAACGACGACTTGGCCGAACTCACGCACCAACTGTCCGGGTAGCGCGAGGTCAGCCAGGCGCTGAGTGCGTCGACGGTTTGCCCCGGACCGTGCTCCATTCCCAGCTCGAACAAATACGGCACCCGCGTCAATTGCGGTTTGAGCCCAAGCTGTTGCGCCTCATCGATCAAGCGCGGCGAATCCCCTGCCTCGCTGAGCAGCAACGCCAGCAAGTCATCGCAACGCTGGCGCCGCCATTGCTGCTCGGCCTGCTGATTGCGCTGGCCCACCAGCATCTCGGCGGTCATGCGCACCAGTTCGGCGTAGGTGCGCAATTGCTCGGGTTCGCCGGTGATGCCGAGCACGCCAATCAGCCGTTGATCGAGCAACAGCGGCAGGTTGATACCCGGTTGTACGCCCTTGAGGTGGATAGCGGTTTGCGCATCGATTTCCACCACCCGCCCGTTGGCCAGCACCAGTTGCGCGCCTTCGTGCCGGGTGTTGACCCGCTCCGGTTCACCGCTGCCGAGAATCAACCCCTGGCTGTCCATGACGTTGACATTGTAAGGCAGGATGGCCATCGCCCGGTCGACGATGTCCTGGGCCAGGTCGTGATCGAGTTCGAACATTGTGGTGGTCCTTCAAAGCACGGTTGTTCACCCGCACAGGGCTTGGTTGCAAACCCTGTGCTCAGGCACAAAGACAGCAGCCCTGAGGGTGGTCGAGACTCTCAGGGCGATCAACGTTACCCTTTGCATCGCAAAAAATCATAATAAAGAGAGAGCCCGCCATGTCACAGAGCGCCGCCGCTACCCAGGCCATCGTTGACGAAAAAAATGCCGTCTACAAACGCATTACCCTGCGTTTGATCCCCTTCATCTTCATCTGCTACCTGTTCAACTACCTCGACCGGGTGAACGTTGGATTTGCCAAGCTGCAGATGCTCGACGCGCTGAAATTCAGTGAAACCGTGTACGGCCTCGGCGCCGGGATCTTCTTTATCGGCTACGTGCTGTGCGGCGTACCGAGCAACCTGGCGCTGACCAAATTCGGCCCGCGCCGCTGGATCGCGCTGATGATGATCACCTGGGGCACGCTGTCGACCTGCCTGCTGTTCGTCACCACCCCGACCGAGTTCTACACCTTGCGCCTGTTCACCGGCGCGGCCGAAGCAGGGTTCTTCCCGGGCGTGGTGTTGTACCTCTCGCAGTGGTTCCCGACCTTCCGCCGTGGCCGCATCATGGCGCTGTTCATGTCGGCGATCCCGGTGTCCGGCCTGCTCGGCAGCCCGTTTTCCGGCTGGATCCTCAACCACTTCGCTGCGGGCCAGGGTGGCCTGGCCGGCTGGCAGTGGATGTTCCTGCTGCAAGGCATCCCGACCGTGATCCTCGGCGCCCTCGCCTACTTCCTGCTGAGCGACAGTTACGCCAACGCCAAATGGCTCACGCCGTTCGAACGCTCGGTGCTGGAAGCCGACCACGCTGAAGACCTGGCCAACAAACCGAAAACCACCACCGACTCGCTGCTGGCGGTGTTCAAGAACCCGGCGATCTGGGCGTTCGGCTTGATCTACTTCTGCATCCAGAGCGGGGTCTACGCGATCAACTTCTGGCTGCCGTCGATCATCAAGAACCTGGGTTTCAACGATAACCTGGTGATCGGCTGGCTGAGTGCGATCCCGTACCTGCTGGCGGCCGTGTTCATGCTGATGGTCGGCCGCTCGGCGGACTTGCGCAAAGAACGTCGCTGGCATTTGGTGGTGCCCATGTTGATGGGCGCAGTGGGCCTGCTGATTGCCGTGAACTTCGCCACCACGCCAGCCATCGCCATCCTTGGCCTGACGATCGCCACCATGGGCGCCCTCACCGGCCTGCCGATGTTCTGGCCGGTGCCGACCGCACTGCTGAGCGCCGGCGCGGCTGCCGGTGGTCTGGCGTTGATCAACTCGATGGGCCAGATGGCCGGCTTCCTCAGCCCGTACCTGGTCGGTTGGGTCAAGGACACTACTGGCTCGACCGATGCCGCGTTGTACTTGCTGGCGGGCGTGATTGTCTGCGGCAGCCTGCTGGCGTTGCGCATGACCCGCACCCTGCGCGTCTGACACCTGTCCCCTGTGGGAGCGAGCCTGCTCGCGATGAGGGCCTGACATTCAACATCTTGATTGACTGATCTGGCGCTATCGCGAGCAGGCTCGCTCCTACAGTTTGATCTGGGGGGTGTTCAATAATTGTGTTTGCCCCGTGCGGTTGTTCTGGTATTTGATTGAGCCTTTCCCACTGGTAAAAGGATTTCGTCATGAGCTACCGCACGCTGGGTCACTCGGGATTGCAGGTGTCCACCCTGACCCTGGGGACCATGATGTTCGGCGAACAGACCAGCACCGAAGATTCCCTGCGGATCATCGACAAGGCCTGGGACCAGGGCATCAATTTCATCGACACCGCCGACGTCTACACCAACGGTCGCTCTGAAGAGATCGTCGGCGAAGCGATCGCCGGCAACCGCCACGAATGGGTGCTCGCCACCAAGGTCGGTTTCGGCCCGGTGGACGGTGTGCCGAACCGCAGCGGCCTGAGCCGAAAGCACATTTTCAATGGCATCGATGCCAGCCTCACGCGCCTGGGCACCGACTACGTCGACCTCTATTACCTGCACCGCGAAGACCACAACACGCCGCTGGAAGTGACGGTGTCGGCCATCGGCGACCTGATTCGCCAGGGCAAAATCCGCAACTGGGGGTTGTCGAACTACCGTGGCTGGCGCATCGCCGAGGTCATTCGCGTGGCCGACAAACTGGGTGTCGACCGCCCTGTCATCAGCCAGCCGCTGTACAACATCGTCAATCGCCAGGCCGAAACCGAACAGATCACCGCCGCACAGAACTACGGCTTGGGCGTTGTGCCTTACAGCCCTCTGGCGCGTGGCGTGCTCAGCGGCAAATATGCACCGGATGTAAAACCGGATGCCAACAGCCGCGCCGGGCGCGCCGACAAACGTATTCTGGAAACCGAATGGCGCGTCGAATCCCTGCGCATCGCCCAGCAGATCCAGCAATACACGCAAGATCGTGGTATCGGTATCGTCGAGTTCGCGATTGCCTGGGTGCTGAACAACAGCGCCGTCACCTCGGCCATTGTCGGGCCGCGCACCGAAGAGCAATGGGATGCCTACACTAAGGCGCAGGCGGTGAAGATCACGGCGCAGGATGAAGCGTTTATCGACTCGCTGGTGACACCGGGGCATGCGTCCACGCCAGGGTTCAATGATGTGAGCCATTTCGTGTCGGGCCGTAAACCGCGCAACGCCTGAATCAACACAAGACAACTGTAGGAGCGAGCTTGCTCGCGATGGTGCATCAGCTACATCGGTGTCAGCTGACACACCATCGCGAGCAAGCTCGCGCCTACAGGGTGTCGGTGTTGTAAATATTGATCATCCGGACAATATTCAGCACAAAAACCACGTATCCTCCGCACCCCGTTTCACGTTCAACTTCGCGAGGACAGTTTGTCTAAAGGTATCGCTCTATCGGTTTCGGCCTCTGTGCTGTTTGCCGTCATGTATTACTACACCTCACTGCTCAGCCCGTTGAGCGGTGTGGAAATTTTTGGCTGGCGCATGCTGCTGACAGTGCCGTGCATGACCGTGTTCATGGTGGTGTCCCGCGAATGGAAGCGCGTGGTCGAGCTCGTTCGCCGAGCCATCGCCCAGCCGAAACTGATTGCCGCCCTGATCGCCTCTTCGGCCCTGCTGGGCGTGCAACTCTGGCTGTTCATGTGGGCGCCGCTCAACGGCTACAGCCTTGATGTGTCGCTGGGCTATTTCCTGTTGCCACTGACCATGGTCCTGACCGGACGGCTCGCCTACGGTGAGCGCCTCTCCTACCTACAGAAAGTTGCCGTGTTTTTTGCCTGCCTCGGTGTGATCAACGAGCTGTATCAGGTCGGCGGGTTTTCCTGGGCGACGTTGCTGGTGTGCATCGGCTATCCAACGTATTTCGTCCTGCGCAAGCGTCTGGCGACGGACAACCTCGGCGGCTTGTGGCTGGACATGGCGTTGATGCTGCCGGTGGCCTTCTGGTTCGTACAGACCGGCGAGCAAGGTTTCAATGTGTTTGATCAGCATCCGTGGCTGTCACTGTTGATCCCGCTTCTCGGCGTAATCAGTGCGTCGGCGCTGGTGATCTACATCATCGCAAGCCGGCTGTTGCCCTTCAGCCTGTTCGGGCTGTTGAGCTACGTCGAGCCGGTGCTGTTGCTTGGCGTTGCGTTGCTGCTTGGGGAAAGCATCAAGACCGGGGAATGGCTGACCTACATTCCGATCTGGATGGCGGTGCTGGTGCTGATGTTCGAAGGGTTCAAGCACATGATGCGACAAAGACGCGGTTCCATGTAGGAGCGAAGCTTGCTCGCGAAGGCGTCTTCGAAAACGCCAGAAGCTTCGCGGGCAAGCCTCGCTCCTACAAGGTTCTAAAGCGCTTAGTCGGTGGAGAGCACACCACGACGAACCTGGTCACGTTCGATCGATTCGAACAGTGCCTTGAAGTTACCCTCGCCGAACCCGTCGTCGCCTTTACGCTGGATGAATTCGAAGAACACCGGGCCCATCAGGGTTTCCGAGAAGATCTGCAACAGCAGACGCTTGTCGCCCGACTCGGACGAACCGTCCAGCAGGATGCCTCGCGCTTGCAGTTGATCTACCGGTTCGCCGTGGTTCGGCAAGCGGCCTTCAAGCATTTCGTAATAGGTTTCCGGTGGCGCCGTCATGAAGCGCATGCCGATACTTTTCAGGTGATCCCAGGTCTTGATCAGATCATCGCTGAGGAACGCCACGTGCTGGATGCCCTCGCCGTTGAACTGCATCAGGAACTCTTCGATCTGCCCGGCGCCCTTGGAGGACTCTTCGTTCAACGGGATGCGGATCATGCCGTCCGGCGCGGTCATCGCCTTGGAGGTCAGGCCGGTGTATTCGCCCTTGATGTCGAAGTAGCGGATTTCACGGAAGTTGAACAGCTTCTCGTAGAAGTTCGCCCAGTACGCCATGCGGCCGCGATACACGTTGTGAGTCAGGTGGTCGATGATCTTCAGGCCGGCACCGACAGGGTTGCGGTCAACGCCTTCGATGAACACGAAATCGATGTCGTAGATCGAGCTGCCTTCACCAAAACGGTCGATCAGGTACAGCGGCGCGCCGCCGATGCCTTTGATCGCCGGCAGGTGCAGTTCCATCGGGCCGGTTTCGATGTGGATCGGCTGCGCGCCGAGTTCCAGCGCACGCTTGTAGGCCTTTTGCGAATCCTTGACGCGGAACGCCATGCCGCACACCGACGGGCCGTGCTCGGCCGCGAAGTACGAAGCGACGCTGTGAGGTTCGTTGTTGAGGATCAGGTTGATCGCGCCCTGGCGATACAGGTGCACGTCTTTGGAACGGTGAGTCGCGACTTTGGTGAAGCCCATGATCTTGAAGATCGGCTCCAGCGTGTTCGGGGTTGGCGATGCGAATTCAATGAATTCAAAGCCCATCAGGCCCATCGGGTTTTCGTATAAATCTGCCATGGTCGGCGCCTCATCATTTTCTGGTCAATTAACGAATCGTTAGTTGCTGGCAATGCTGAGACCGGCGGGTGGCGCGCAGGAGATGCCCCGCACGCTGCGCGCGAGGAAGTCACCGTAGATCAATTGAAACCCAAAACTCTTCATTGTCGACCCAAGGCTATTACGGGCGAGGCTTCTGCTGCCAGAAGCCATTTATTCTTATATGCGTAACCGGATTCTACACAGCGTAAATAGGTTTGTCCGCCTTCTGTATCAAATCCCCTTTTTCCCTACTCGCGCAAGGGGTTTGTTGCAGAGGAAAATCCCCGCCAGAATCAGCCCGCCGCCCAGACACATCGTCAGGGTCAATTGCTCGCCGAGCAGCAACGCACCCAGGATGACAGCGGTCAGCGGATTCAAGGCGATGAACACCCCGGAACGGGTCGCGCCGATTTTGCGCAGGCCGTCGTAATAGCCAATATACGCCAGCGCCGAGCCCAACACGCCCAGATACATCAGGCTCAACCATTGCGCCGGGTCAAGGCTGACCAGCGCCGCGACACTCACCTCGCCTCTGATGGCACTGGCCACCCAGAGCATCACCGTGCCCAGCAAAATCGAATACGTCACCGTTTGCACCGGCCCCAGGGTTTGATTCAGATCCTTGGAGAACAGTGAGTAAATGCCCCAGCCGAGCACGCAGCCGAAAATCAACAGATCGCCGAACCAGGCATCCGCCTGACCGGCCAGCAACTGCGGATGACGACTGACAATCACCAGGCTTGCCCCGGCAATGCAGATCGCGATGCCGATGACTTTCGCTCGACTCAAGCGCTCCTTGAACAGCAGCCACGAGGCCAGTCCGATCACGGCCGGGTTCAGCGCCACGATCAATGACGCCCGCGAGGCATTGATGTAGTGCAGGCCATAGAAGAAGCACAGGTTATAGAAAAAAATCCCGAAGAAGCCCAACAGCGCCAGTTGCAACCATTGCCGAGGACTCGGCCGAGCCAGTGGAATGCGCGCGAGCAGCAAAAACAGGAGCAGCGCCGCGCTGGCCAGCAAAAAACGCAGGCTGGCAGCGAACAACGGGCTGAGGCTGTCCGCAAGAAACCGCCCCGCGACGAAAGTGCCGCCCCAAATCATGGTGACCGCCGCGAGTTTGAAATAAACCGCGACATCAGACGGCTCCGACAGGCTTTGCTCACATGCAGTCATAAGTCTCCAGAACGACAGATCGATTCGATGACGTATCATTCCGCTAATATTCGATCATCGTAAAATGAGTAAAAGCTCATGACCCTCACTCAGCTGGAGATCTTCTCGCTCGTTGCCGAACTTCACGGCTTTACGGCGGCGGCCAATCGTCTGGGCATTTCTCAATCCGCGGTGTCTCACGCCCTCAAGTCGCTGGAACAGGAACTGGGCGTAGAGCTGCTGCGCCGGCATCAGTCTCAGGTCGAACTCAGTGACATCGGCCAACAGCTGCTATTACGCGCCCGGGCAATGCTCGGGCTGGCCAACACCTTGCGCCAGGAAGCGGCGGATGCCCGCGGTATGAAACGCGGCACGTTGCGCATCGGCTCGTTCGGCCCGACCTCGTCGATCAAGTTGTTGCCGACGATCCTGCAGCACTACCGCGCCGCTCACCCCGGCATCGAGGTGCACATTGATGAAGGCCCCGACCGCCAGGTGATCCAGTGGCTGGAAGAGCGACGCATCGACATCGGCTTCGTGGTGTTGCCCGAGGAGCGCTTCGACACCTTTACGTTGTTCGAGGACCAGATGGTCGCGTTGCTGCCCGCCCGTCATCCGCTGGCGGCTCATGCCAGCCTGACCTTGGGCGATTTGTGTCACGATCCGTTCGTGCTGACCGAGGCCGGCTCTTCGGAGCTGGTGTCCCGTTTATTCAGTGCCGCGCGGTTGAAGCCGAACATCCGTTATCGCTGCTCGCAGTTGCTCAGCACGCTGGATACCGTTGGCCGGGGCGATGCCTTGACTGTGGTCGCCGAAGGCTCGCTGCCCACGCATCACGACGACCGCTACCTGAAAAAACCACTGTCGCCAGCGATCGCACGCCAGGTCGGCCTGGCCGTGCTCGACCAACGCCAGAGCTCTCCGGCAGCACTGGCCTTTATCAAACTGGCCACAAGTCTGGCCTACCGTTGAGCGGCATTAGCCACAAAGGCCAACTATCATGGCCTCTGACCGAACTCTTCTGGGGAGGCGTGCCGTTGTCCTGCCTGCATTTGAGAGCCCTATTTCATCGCTACAGGTTTCGCAAATGCCACTGACTGTAAAAACCCGCCGCCAACGCGGCAGACGAATTATTGTCACCCTATTGAGTGGTTTGCTCCCGATGTTGCTCGGGTTCGCCATTCTTTACCTGCAAGCTGAGCGCGCGCTTGAGCAAAGCACCCGACTGACCGCCGAAGAAGCCATACGCCAATTCGAACTGATGCTCGACAACACCGCGCAGGCCGCACGCGAATTGCTGCCGCTGGCCGGGAAAAGTTGTATTGACGTCAATCTGGCCTTGCGCGAGCAAGTCACCCGCCGTCCGTTTGTGCGTTCGACCAATCTGGTGTGGGACGACATCAATTACTGCAGTTCTTTGTTCGGCGACTTTCGCGAAAAAATCGAGGCGGGCGACTACAGCAACGGCACGTTGCAACTGATGAAAGGTAATCTGGTCACGCCCGATTCCGCGGTGCTGGTGTATCGCATCGGCGAAGGAAAAAAAGGCGCGCTGAGCACACTGGATGGTTATCACCTGAGCAACGTACTGCGCATGATCGGCCGCTCGACAGTACTGATGCTGCAAGTCGGCCCCCATTGGCTGACCGCCGATGGCCAGTTCCATCAAGACCCCCTCCCCACTTTGCCCGTGGCGCAAACCAGGCTCGGTTCCTCGCGCTACGCGTTCTCTGTGACGGCCGGATTTCCCGAAGGCGAAACGTGGCGCTACATGAGTAGCGAATATCCGCCGCTGTTCAGTTTGTTGATCTTCTTCGGCGTGGTATCAGGTTCCATCGGGCACTTTCTACAAAAGCGCTCTTCGTCGCCAAGCCATGAGCTACGCCGTGCGCTGGAAGCGGCGGAGTTCGTTCCTTACTTTCAGCCGGTGGTTCATGGCGACAGCAAAAAGTGGTCAGGCGCCGAAGTGCTGATGCGCTGGAAGCACCCGAAGGAAGGGCTGGTTCGTCCCGATCTGTTTATTCCGTTCGCCGAGCATTCCGGGCTTATCGTGCCCATGACCCGTTCTTTAATGCAGCAAACCGCCGCATTGCTGGCGCCCTTGTCGACCTCATTCGAAAGCCCGTTTCACGTGGGCATCAACATCACTGCCAGCCACTGCAAGGACTTGGAACTGATCGAGGATTGCCGGGCATTTCTGGGCAACTTTGCGCCGGGCTCCATTCACCTGGTACTGGAGCTGACCGAGCGTGAACTGATCGAGCCCACCGCCATCACGCTGCAGTTGTTCGAGCAACTTCATGCGCTGGGCGTGATGATCGCCATCGATGACTTCGGCACCGGTCATTCAAGCCTGGGTTATCTGCGCCAGTTCAATGTCGACTTCCTGAAAATCGACCAGAGCTTTGTCGCCATGATCGGTGCCGACGCCCTCTCCCGGCACATTCTGGACACCATCATCGAACTCTCCGCCAAGCTCGATCTGGGCATCGTCGCCGAAGGCGTGGAAACCGAAGAGCAAAGTGACTACCTCACCGCCCATGGCGTGAACTTTCTGCAAGGATATCTGTTCGGCCGGCCGATGCCCGGTGCAGACTTCATTAAGGCATTAAGTCACCATTAACTAATGGCATTAAGCGACGAGACAACGGCGATGCGCACCAAATTGAATCAAAAGACTACTCTCGTTACATGAAGAAAAAGTCAGGATTTACTCTTTTCCCATTAACTACTACAATTTTTCATGCCTGCTATAAATTGGCAGGTGAGCCACTATCACCGAGTCGCTACAAGGCTCTTGGCTTATAGCTTTGTTTGCGGTTGGTATCAGCCAAACACACTATTGGAGTAAAGATATTGTCCAGACTCGCTGAATTTCGTGCAGCTGAAAAGGCCCTTCAAGAGCAGCTCAAGCAGCTGGAATCCCTGAAGAACGATGCCGGGCTCAAGAAAGAAATCGAATTCGAAGAAAAGCTCCAGGGGCTGATGAAAACCTACGGCAAGAGCTTGCGCGACATCATCGCCATTCTCGATCCGAACCCGGCAAAATCCGGCCTGCAGCAGGCCGCCGCGCCGAAAACCCGCCGCGCTCGCGTGGTCAAGGTTTATCAGAATCCGCACACCGGTGAACTGATTGAAACCAAGGGCGGCAACCACCGCGGCCTGAAAGCCTGGAAGGAACAATACGGTGCCTCCACCGTTGATTCCTGGCTTCGCGGCTAAGCACTCGCGGTGACAAAAAAGCCCTGCATCAAGCAGGGCTTTTTTATGGATACCTGTTAAATGCAACGATTGAAATCGATCAATTCGCTACATATCGACTAACTTTGTGCTTAATCCCTTTGGGTATCTAAACATTGCGAAATGCACGACCGTGCAAACCGTTATCTAAAGTTTCAAGCTGTTACGAGCAGCCTCTATTTCACCCAGGCTTGCCTTGTAAGCCTCTGCCTGACCTGCGTACGAAAGAACATAAGCCTTATCGGCATCCACCGCCGCGACCAATGTTTGCGAAAGCACGTGGCGTCCGTTCTGCGTAATGGTGCAGGTAGTTTCCAGTGCCTCCAGGCGGCTCAACGTTGCCGGATGGATTTTGTTGCACACGCTTTGATAGCCGCCCTGAAAGAAGTCCTTCTGCACGGACTTGCGCATTTCCAGCAGCACACCTTGCAGATTGACCTGATGACCGCTTTCCACTGTCGTCATGGTCAACTCCATCACCATCAACGGCGTACCGCCCTGATCGTTTTTCACCGCGCGCTGCCGGGACACTTGAGGCGTAGCCTGATCTGGCGGGGTGGCTTCGACTTCCCAGCCATCTGGCCAGGTCACGATCGGGGCATCCGCATGAGCACAGGTAACGCCTGACAGCAGGAAAATCAGAACGAACAGCGATTTACAGGATCGGATCATTGCAATGAATACTCACGGATTGAGCGATAAAGTCTGAGCCTCGTCCGCCTGTCAGGCAATAGCGGGTGGTTTGGGTTTGGTGATGCCTGCGCCCTTGCGTATCATTGACGCCATTCGTTAGCCCCACTTATTTTCCGGAGGGCCCATGAGCCTGCACGAATTGAACACCTTCCCAGGCGTCACCGCCCAACCTGACACCGCAACGCAGAACTTCGTGTTCAACCACACAATGCTGCGGGTCAAAGACATCACCAAGTCCCTGGATTTCTACACGCGGGTCCTCGGTTTCTCGCTGGTGGAAAAGCGCGACTTCCCGGAAGCCGAGTTCAGCCTGTATTTCCTGGCGCTGGTCGACAAGAACCAGATCCCGGCCGATGCCGCCGCCCGCACCCAATGGATGAAGTCGATCCCTGGCATCCTTGAGCTGACCCACAACCACGGCACCGAAAACGATGCGGATTTCGCCTACCACAACGGCAACACCGACCCGCGCGGTTTCGGCCACATCTGCATCTCGGTGCCGGACATCGTCGCTGCGTGCGAACGCTTCGAAGCGCTGGGCTGCGATTTCCAGAAGCGTCTGAACGACGGCCGCATGAAGAGCCTGGCATTCATCAAGGACCCGGATGCTTACTGGGTCGAGATCATCCAGCCAGCGCCGTTGTAATGTACGACACCGTCCCCCTGTGGGAGCGAGCCTGCTCGCGATGCGGACTCAACTTCAACACTTGAGTCGTCTGACACACCGCTATCGCGAGCAGGCTCGCTCCCACATTCTGGACTGTGCAAGACACAAAAAACCCCATGATCACTCATGGGGTTTTGTGTTTTCAGCGTCCGGTTTATGCCGGGGCCGATGTCCGGATCAAGTGATCGAATGCGCTCAGCGAAGCCTTGGCGCCCTCGCCTACTGCAATCACGATCTGCTTGTACGGCACGGTCGTCACGTCACCGGCGGCGAACACGCCCGGCATCGAGGTTTCGCCACGGGCATCAACGATGATCTCGCCGCGAGGCGACAACTCGATGGTGCCTTTGAGCCAGTCGGTGTTGGGCAGCAGACCGATCTGCACGAAGATACCTTCAAGGTTCACCGTGTTGAACTCACCCGAATCGCGATCCTTGTAGACCAGCCCGGTCACCTTCTGGCCGTCACCCTTCACTTCACTGGTCAGTGCGCTGGTGATGACATCAACGTTGGGCAGGCTGAACAACTTGCGTTGCAACACCGCATCGGCGCGCAGCTTGCTGTCGAATTCCAGCAGCGTGACGTGGCTGACAATACCGGCCAGATCGATCGCCGCTTCAACGCCGGAGTTACCGCCGCCGATCACCGCTACGCGCTTGCCTTTGAACAGCGGGCCATCGCAGTGCGGGCAGAAGCACACGCCTTTGGCTTTGTATTCCTGCTCGCCCGGCACCCCCATTTCACGCCAGCGGGCGCCGGTGGCAAGAATCAGCGCCTTGGTCTTGAGGGTCGCGCCGCTTTCGAAACGAACCTCGTGCAACTCGCCTGGATTCTTCGCCGGGACCAGCGCGGTGGCCCGTTGCAGGTTCATGATATCGACGTCGTATTGCTTGACGTGCTCTTCGAGCGCGCTGGCCAGTTTCGGCCCTTCGGTCTCCTGCACGGAGATGAAGTTTTCGATGGCCATGGTGTCCAGCACCTGCCCACCAAAACGTTCAGCTGCCACACCGGTGCGAATGCCTTTACGGGCGGCGTAGATCGCTGCCGAAGCACCGGCCGGGCCACCGCCGACCACCAGCACATCAAAGGCTTCTTTGGCGCTGATTTTCTCGGCCTGACGCTCGGCGCCACTGGTGTCGATCTTGGCGAGGATTTCTTCCAGGCCCATGCGGCCCTGGCCGAAAATCTCGCCGTTCAGGTAAATGCTTGGCACGGCCATGATCTTGCGATCATCGACTTCGGCCTGGAACAACGCGCCGTCGATAGCGACGTGACGGATGTTCGGGTTGAGCACGGCCATCAGGTTCAGCGCTTGAACGACGTCCGGGCAGTTCTGGCAGGACAGCGAGAAGTAAGTCTCGAAGCTGAACTGGCCTTTGAGCGAGCGGATCTGTTCGATCACTTCCGCACTGGCTTTCGAAGGGTGGCCACCGACTTGCAGCAGGGCCAGCACCAGCGAGGTAAATTCGTGGCCCATCGGGATGCCGGCGAAACGCAGGTTGATGTCGGCACCGGCGCGGTTGATCGAGAACGATGGTTTACGCGTGTCGTCACCGTTGTCGAGCAAAGTAATTTGGCTGGAAAGACTGGCAACGTCTTTCAGCAGTTCGAGCATTTCCCGGGATTTCGCACCGTCGTCGAGGGATGCAACGATCTCGATCGGCTGGGTGACCCGTTCCAGGTACGATTTCAACTGGGCTTTAAGATTGGCGTCCAACATACGGGCGATTTCCTTGGTTTTATTGAGACGAAGGCTTTTTTGAGGCGAAAAAAAGCCCGAGCGAATCTCGCCCGGGCTTTTCTATTGGGCGGTGCAGCTTACTGAGTAGGTGCGGAGTTCCGCCCTTTGAAACGTGTCACAGACTTAGATCTTGCCGACCAGGTCCAGGGACGGAGCCAGAGTGGCCTCGCCTTCTTTCCACTTGGCTGGGCAAACCTGGCCTGGGTGAGCAGCGACGTACTGGGCAGCCTTGATTTTGCGCAGCAGCTCGGAAGCGTCACGGCCAACGCCGCCATCGTTCAGCTCAACGATTTTGATCTGGCCTTCAGGGTTGATCACGAAGGTGCCACGGTCAGCCAGACCAGCTTCTTCGATCAGTACGTCGAAGTTGCGGGAGATAGCGTGGGTCGGGTCGCCGATCATGGTGTACTGGATTTTGCCGATGGCTGGCGAAGTGTTGTGCCAGGCAGCGTGGGCAAAATGGGTGTCAGTGGAAACGCTGTAGATCTCGACGCCCAGTTTCTGGAACGCGTCGTAGTTGTCAGCCAGGTCTTCCAGTTCGGTCGGGCAAACGAAGGTGAAGTCTGCTGGGTAGAAGAATACAACCGACCACTTGCCTTTCAGGTCAGCGTCCGAGACTTTTACGAAGTCGCCGTTTTTGAATGCGTCAGCTTTGAATGGTTTAACTTGGCTGTTGATGATAGGCATCGTTGACTCTCCGTCAGGGTTAAGAAGTTGATGGAGTGAACTCTACCCACTCGACGGACGGATGGCTCATTGGCAAACCTCATGCTGCTGATTGGTTTTCGCTATTAGCAGACAGTATTAATAGAAGGAAAAGGTATCTAGGGCGCCAACGGCTTTTCCGAAATCCGCGTCATTCCCAGAAATGGACTGGCTTCTACGTAACGCATGGCCGATTTCATATCCTTCCAGCCGACGTAATTCATCAGCGATTTCAAATCCCAACCGCTTTGATGGGCCCACGTGGCAAAACCACGTCGCAACGAATGGCTGGTGTAGTGCTCGGCCGCAATGCCGGCGCGCTCCAGTGCCTGGCGCAATAACGGGATGATGCTGTTGGCGTGCAAGCCCTCTTCGCTTAAATGCCCCCAGCGGTCGATGCCACGGAACACTGGCCCGCGCACCAATGCAGCCTCGGTCATCCAGTCGATGTATGCCTGCACCGGACACAATCGCTGCAACGCCGGTGTCTGGTAAGTCTTGCCAAGGTTTTCGCGGTCGCTCTTGCTGCGTGGCAGATACAGGGTGATGCCTGAACCGGCACTGGCCTGTACGTGCTCAATCTGTAGGCGGCATAACTCGTCGCTGCGGAAACCGCGCCAGAAGCCCAGCAAGATCAGCGCCCTATCGCGCCGGGCTCTTAACAGCGCCGGTCGGTCGTCTTTTGATTTCGCGGTTTGTGCCTCCTGCTCAAGCCAGGCCACCACTTGCTCCAGATGCTGAAGCTGCAATGGCTCCGCCTGCTTCTCCTGCGCCGGGTGCAGCGCGCGAATGCCTTTGAAGACTTTGCGCACCACGGGCGCCTTGGTCGGATCGGCAAACCCCTGGCTGTTGTGCCACTGCGCCAGGGCCGACAACCGCAGTTTCAACGTATTGATCGATAACTCACCCGCATACGCCACCAGATAACGCGCAACGTTGTCAGCCGTGGCCGGTAGAAACCCGCCCCAATCGACTTCGAAATGTTCGATGGCCGCCCGGTAACTTCGGCGAGTGTTGTCGCGTGTGGCGGCTTGCAGGTAACGATCCAGATCGCTCATGGCGGTGACTCCTGTAGGAGCGAGCTTGCTCGCGATGGACGTAAACGATGACGCTAACTGCCTGAGTGATCGCGGTGCCTGGAGGTTTTTCGCGAGCAGGCTCGCTCCTACAGGAGGGTTGTGTACGGAAATGGAGCTTCGAACAATTCAGGATCGCTGTCACACGGGGTAATACCAGTATATCCCGCGTGAATACTTCGTGTATTTAATGTTGTTTGCTGGCGTGGTACATTGTGTACTTTAGTGGTACGTACCACAGTACGAAATCGTAGGAGAGTTCATGGCACGCGGTGGTGTTAACAAAGCAGTGGTGCAAGCGGCACGCTTGGCAATTCTGGCTCGCGGTGAAAACCCCAGCATCGATGCAGTACGGATCGAAATGGGCAATACCGGCTCGAAAACCACTATTCACCGGTACTTGAAGGAGCTGGATGACGGCGCCGAGCCGGTAGCGCCCTCCTCCGAACCCATCGATGACGAGCTGGCCGGGCTGGTCTCGCGCCTTGCGCAACGGCTCAAAGAGCAGGCGCAGGAACCGATCGATCAGGCTCGCGCGCAGTTCGAACAGCAACGAAAAAACCTGGAAAGCCAGCTGACAGACGCCCAGGAAGCCAACAGCGAATTGCAGCAGCAGTACGAGATTCAAACCCTGGCGCTGACGCAGGAGTCCGACACCCTGCAAAACACCCTGTCGATGCTGCAGACCGAGCAAACCCGTAACGCCGGAATGAACCAGGCGCTCGCCGATTTCGAGTTGCGCTTGCAGGACAAGGACGAGCAGATCCGCTCCCTTGAGGAAAAGCACCTGCACGCCCGTGACGCACTGGAGCACTATCGCAACGCCGTCAAAGAGCAGCGCGAGCAGGAACAAAGCCGCCATGAGGGCCAGGTGCAGCAGATTCAGATGGAGTTGCGCCAGGCCCAGCAAAACGCCCTGGTGCGTCAGGATGAAATCACCCAATTGCACCGCGACAACGAACGCCTGCTGACCGAAAACCGTGGCACGCTGCGCGAGCTGAGCCTATTGCAAGAACAGCTCAAGCACACCCATACCCGCCAGGATCAACTGCTGGAACAGGTCAACCGGATCGACAGCGAACGCACCCTCCTCCAGGAACGCCTGCGCGCAGCACTGCTGGAGAGCCAGTCGCTGAAGCAGAACGTCGAGGAGCAGTCGCAGATAAACAAAGCGCTGGAAATTGAATTACTGAAGACTCAGGCGAGCCTCGATGAAAGCGTGCGCCTGGCAGCGGTCATTGCGACAGCGCCAGACGCAGCCAAGGCCGATTAACCCGCGACCGGTGTACGCATGGTGACGAACTCTTCGGCGGCCGTCGGGTGCACGCCGATGGTTTCGTCGAAGTCACGCTTGGTAGCGCCCGCCTTCAAGGCAATCGCCAGACCTTGCACGATCTCGCCGGCATCCGGTCCGACCATGTGGCAACCCAACACCTTGTCGGTTTTGCCGTCCACCACGAGCTTCATCAGCGTGCGCTCCTGACATTCGGTCAGGGTCAGCTTCATCGGGCGGAAACGGCTTTCGAAGATCGCCACGTCATGGCCGGCCTCGCGAGCCTCTTCTTCCGTGAGGCCGACCGTGCCGATGTTCGGCAAGCTGAATACGGCCGTCGGGATCATCTTGTAATCCACCGGGCGATACTGCTCAGGCTTGAACAAGCGACGCGCAACGGCCATGCCTTCAGCCAGCGCAACCGGCGTGAGCTGAACCCGGCCGATCACATCGCCCAGCGCTAGGATCGACGGCTCGGCGGTCTGGTATTGCTCATCGACCTCGACGAAGCCTTTCTTGTCGAGTTTGACCCCAGTGTTTTCCAGCCCCAGGTTGTCCAGCATCGGACGCCGGCCTGTGGCGTAGAACACGCAATCCGCCTCCAGTTCGCGACCGTCCTTGAGCGTTGCCTTCAAGCTGCCGTCGGCGAGCTTTTCAATGCGCTCGATGTCGGCATTGAATTGCAGGTTCATGCCACGCTTGGTCAGCTCTTCCTGCAAGTGCTTACGCACCGCGCCGTCAAAACCGCGCAGGAACAGATCCCCGCGATACAGCAACGTGGTTTCGGCGCCTAGGCCGTGGAAAATACCGGCGAATTCAACGGCGATGTAACCGCCACCGACAACCAGCACACGTTTTGGCAGCTCTTTGAGGAAGAATGCCTGGTTGGAGCTGATCGCGTGTTCATGCCCCGGAATCTCCGGAATCTGCGGCCAGCCGCCCGTGGCGATCAGGATGTTCTTCGCAGTAAAACGCTCGCCATTAATCTCGACCGTATTAGGATCGACGATCTTCGCGTGCCCTTCATGCAAGGTCACACCGCTGTTAACCAGCAGGTTGCGATAGATACCGTTCAGGCGATTGATCTCGCGATCCTTGTTGGCAATCAGCGTTGCCCAATCAAACTGTGCTTCGCCCGGCGTCCAGCCAAAGCCCGAAGACTGCTCGAAGTCTTCGGCGAAGTGCGCACCGTAGACCAGCAATTTCTTCGGCACGCAGCCGACGTTCACGCACGTACCGCCCAGATAACGACTCTCGGCCACGGCCACTTTCGCGCCAAACCCGGCCGCAAAACGCGCCGCTCGCACACCGCCGGAACCGGCGCCAATCACATAAAGGTCAAAATCGTAGGCCATTTTCAATCTCCTCGGCAGGCAAACAGCATACCCGCAGACGTCCATTGGGCAAGCGCTGCAAACGATATGGGGCCGGAAAATGAAAAAGCCACCCGAAGGTGGCTTTTAAGAAACAAGCAGGTCAAACGCTATCAGTAAGCCTTGCCAGTCTTGTAGAAGTTCTCGAAGCAGAAGTTGGTTGCTTCGATGTAGCCTTCAGCACCACCGCAGTCGAAACGCTTGCCTTTGAATTTGTAGGCAATGACGCAACCGTTTTGCGCCTGTTTCATCAGGGCGTCGGTGATCTGGATCTCGCCGCCCTTGCCTGGCTCGGTTTGCTTGATCAGGTCGAAGATGTCCGGGGTCAGGATGTAACGACCGATGATCGCCAGGTTCGACGGCGCGTCTTCAGGCGCTGGTTTCTCGACCATGTTGCGAACGCGGTAGAGGTCATCACCGATCAGGTCACCGGCAATTACGCCGTACTTGTTGGTTTCCTGCGGATCGACTTCCTGGATCGCAATGATCGAGCAGCGGTACTGTTTGTACAGCTTGACCATCTGCGTCAGTACGCCGTCACCCTCGAGGTTGACGCACAAGTCATCCGCCAACACCACGGCGAAAGGTTCGTCGCCGATCAGCGGACGACCGGTCAGGATGGCATGACCCAGGCCTTTCATTTCGGTCTGGCGAGTGTAGGAGAAAGAGCACTCGTCCAGCAGTTTGCGGATGCCGACCAGGTATTTCTCTTTGTCGGTGCCCTTGATCTGGTTTTCCAGCTCGTAGCTGATGTCGAAGTGGTCTTCCAGGGCGCGCTTGCCACGACCGGTAACGATGGAGATTTCGGTCAAACCGGCATCCAGAGCTTCTTCGACGCCGTACTGGATCAGTGGCTTGTTTACCACCGGCAGCATTTCTTTGGGCATGGCTTTAGTCGCTGGCAGGAAGCGAGTACCGTAACCGGCTGCTGGGAACAAGCATTTCTTGATCATAAAAGTCCTTGAAAGGGCTGTGTGTACGAGTTTCGGCGCAGTCTAATCAGGCGGCGTGCACCTTACAATGCCCCGCACTGGCTAACCGATGCCAACATAGAGAAATATTCTTGCGGATAGTTCCGCAGAACGTCGCGATGCCTCTTATAGATAGCAGATTTTCGGGGCTGCACAGGCGACAACCGAGCATGCAATCGCACCCACCCTACACCCATCAACACCGATTGCGTGCGTTTGGCGTTATCATTGCGCAATTGAACCAGCCAACGAGGCAGATAGATGTCGGTAGCAAAAAGTGTCAACGGGTTCCTGATCAATCAGGCGAAAGACGGCCAGTGGTGGGTAGCCAGCGTCGGCGGCGAGAATATCGCCGGGCCATTCCCGACTGAAGCGTTGGCGATTGAAGTGGCGTCTGTATTGGAACTCGAACACCCGGAGCCGAAGCGTCGCGGCAAGGACAAGTCCTGATCCGGAGCCGATTTGCATGACCAAGCCCTGCCTCGCGCAGGGCTTTTTTGTGATTGGATGAAACGAAGTGGCCTTTCGCTATAACCTTTTGATGCCGGCGCTGTCACAGGCTTGGCCCCATCACCCTGACGACGACCACGACATGAATAGATTTTTGCCTTTGATTGCGATATTGGCCCTGAGTGGCTGCGCCACCTCTGAAAAGACTTACCTGGGCAATGGCGAAACAGGCCTGTCCATCGACTGCTCCGGCGAAGCCAATTCGTGGGCCTCCTGCTATGAAAAAGCCGATGCCTCCTGCGCTGGCACCGGCTATCGAATCGTCGGCACCGACGGAACCCCGTCGACCAAGGAAAGCGACAAGACCCTCGGCGTCGACGTAGGCAACTACAAAAACCGCAGCGTCGTGGTGGTCTGCAAGTAAGGCGCCCTGCCCTACATGTGAATTTCGGCGAACTTGATCCCGAGACCGCGCACGGTCTCGATCAGATCGTCGAGACGACTGAAGGATTCGACTTCATCGTTATCGTCCACCAGAAAATAGCTGCGCCCGGCGCTTTTCTTGAAAAACACGATCCATTCCCCCGGATCAGCCGGATTTTGAATCACATGGGTAGCAGAGATGTGACCCTCTGCGTGCCGTTCCCGTACCTGCTCTCGCTTCATGCTCGACTCCAGAAATGACAATGCCGCCAAAGCGTTGCTTTGACGGCATCGATGCTGACTGTCGCCAGTCTATCAGCCGGAAATGCACGCCGTGGCGGCATCGCGCACATCCATGGGGCGTAACGGCACATTGGAGATGCGCTCATGCAGCTTGATGCTGCTGCCACTGGAGCGTTCTTCGATATCGAATACGGCGGCCGGGCCAGAGGAGAACTTCTGCGGCACAATGACCCGCACACCGTCTTTGCCCTGCGGCTCGACTTGCAGGGCGCCGCGACTGCTGGCCAGTTTTTCGGTCAGGCATTGTGCGTACTCATGGGGCTTCTTGCCTGAAATCACGCTCATGGTGGGCAGCGATTCGTTGATTTCCGAGACGCTCGCACAACCACTCATCGCCAACGCCAACGGCAAGCCCCACACACCCCACTTCATAAAAAACCTCCGATAAAGACCCTCCGACAGCACAAATGCTGGTTTTCTCCGAGGCCCACTGCTTTTATCGCTCATAGAATTCCGAATAACTGTTTTTAATTGTCAAAGCGGAGCTCGACGACCGGATAATAACCCGTTCGGGCTGATAAACTGCGCCAATCGCCCATGCTATCGTTTTGATTTTGTAGAAAAAGCCCTTCTGGAGGCGCCTCATGAAATTTATCCACCAGCGCGAGCACCTCAACGAAGACGACATCGTCGTCATCCAGTGCTCGCAAATGTGCAACATCCGCTTGATGAACGACGCCAATTTCCGCAGCTTCAAAAATGGCGGCCGTCACACTTACCATGGTGGTGCATTCGACACCTTCCCGGCCCGTATTACTGCACCAAGCACCGGTTTCTGGAACATCACCATCGACACCGTCAACCGTCGGGCGATCAGCGTGACCCGCAAACCGACCTTGTCCCACTCGATCAAGATCATCCGCCGCTCCACCACGAAACTGAGCTGAGCACCGCCCGACTCGAACACAGGCAGATATGACCGTGACCCAAACAACCAAGTACGTCATCAAATACAAACTCAACGGCGAACGCCGCTTCGAATTTGCCCAGCTTGAAAACGGCACCGAAGCAGAAGCCAAAGCCGCGCTGGACGCCATTCATGGCCAGGGCGAAGACGTCATCAGCGAGATCAGCGTCAGCAAAGCGCTGTAACGGGATTCGGAGCGACAACCGGGATGTCTGCTCCGTCCGTTGAATTTGACCGCAAGCGCCGGAGTGTTCACGACGGCAGCGCTCCCTAGACTGGCCACCTCAACCCTGGGTTAAGGAGTCAGCACATGTTTAACGAGCGTACGCTCGATGCACTCGACTGGGACATTCTGTACCAGCAACTCGATCAGGATGGCTGCGCCATCATCCGGTCATTGCTGAGTGCCGAAGAGTGTGACGACATCAGCGCGCTCTATGCGAACCCAGAGCCTTTCCGCTCCCAGGTCATGATGGCCCGCCACGGCTTTGGCCGCGGCGAGTACAAATACTTCCGCTATCCGCTACCGGATCTCGTCTGCCGAATGCGCAATGCGCTTTACCCGCGACTGGTGCCGATTGCCAATCGCTGGTACGAGCAGATGGACTTGCCGATCCGCTTCCCTCCAAGGCACGAGGCGTTCCTAGAGCGCTGTCATGCCGCGGGTCAGCAACGCCCAACGCCGTTGTTGCTGCAATATGGGCCACAGGACTACAACTGCCTGCATCAGGATCTGTACGGTGAACACGTTTTTCCACTGCAAGTGGCGATTCTTCTGTCAGAGCCAGGCGAAGATTTCACCGGCGGCGAGTTTGTACTGACCGAGCAACGGCCACGGATGCAGTCTCGCCCCCAGGTGATTGGCCTGAAGAAAGGTGACGGGCTGATCTTTGCCGTCAACCAACGACCAGTCAAAGGCGTTCGCGGCTTCTACCGTGTCACGTTGCGCCACGGGGTCAGTCGCCTGCACAGCGGAAAACGGCATACCCTTGGAATCATCTTTCACGATGCGACATGACCCCATGACCCCGAGCACTTTCGACCTGTTTGCCGACGCCGAGCCCGAGCAGCTACCTCGGCGCGAGCAGATCGGCGAACAGTCCTGCGTACTGAGAGGCTTTGCCCTGCCCTGGCTGGATCGTTTGCTGCCTGCACTGGAAGCGGTTCTGGCCGCCGCGCCGTTTCGGCAGATGGTCACGCCCGGCGGCTTCATCATGTCGGCAGCCATGAGCAGTTGCGGCACCTGGGGCTGGACCACCGACCGCAGCGGTTATCGCTACACCCGCAATGATCCGCAAACCGACGCGCCCTGGCCGGCTATGCCTGCGGTGTTTTTGGCGCTCGCACAAGCGGCGGCGCGCGAAGCCGGTTTTGCTGATTTCGTACCCGATTCGTGCCTGATCAACCGTTATGTCCCCGGCGCCAAAATGTCATTGCATCAAGACAAGGATGAAGCGTCCTACGCGGCGCCGATCGTTTCGGTCTCCCTGGGCTTGCCGGCGATGTTCTTGTTTGGCGGGTTTGAACGCAGCGATAAAAGCCAGCGAGTGCCACTGTTGCACGGCGATATCGTGGTCTGGGGCGGCGTTGATCGCTTGCGTTATCACGGTGTCTTGCCGATCAAGGACGGTCAGCACCCGCGAATGGGCGAGCAACGGATCAACTTCACGTTTCGTACCGCAAAATGAATCTTCGAATTTGACCGCAAGCCCCGGAGTGCGACGACTGCGCCGGCTGGATAATCTGAATCAAACAGGTCAACGGACAAGAAGCCATGACACGCCAATCGACAAGAATCGCCACCGAAAACGATCCGCGCTGGGCCGCCGTCGTCGCACGCGATCCCCGCGCAGACGGGCAGTTTGTGTATGCCGTGAAAACCACCGGCATCTATTGCAGCCCCAGCAGTCTGGCGCGTTTGCCCAAGCCGCAGAACGTCGAATTCTTCGACACCGCCGAGCAAGCCCAGGCGGCCGGCTACCGCCCGAGCAAACGCGCGGCGAAGGATCAAAGTGACGTCGCCGCGCAACATGCCGCAACGGTGGCTGCCGCATGCCGTCAGATCGAGACCGCAGAGCATCTGCCGGCACTGAGTGAACTGGCCGACGTGGCGGGCCTGAGCAGCTTCCACTTTCACCGAGTGTTTAAAGCCGTGACCGGGCTGACGCCCAAGGGTTACGCCACGGCCCATCGTTCACGCAAGGTTCGCCAACGTTTGATCGATGGAGGCTCGGTGACCGATGCCTTGTATGACGCCGGTTTCAATTCCAATAGCCGATTTTATGAGGCGGCGGATCAATTGTTGGGGATGAAACCTGGCGACTACCGCGCCGAAGGCCAGAACAACGATATTCGGTTTGCCGTCGGCCAGTGTTCTTTAGGGGCGATTCTGGTGGCGCAAAGCGAACGTGGGGTGTGCGCGATTCTGCTGGGTGATGATCCGCACCAATTGGTGTGCGACCTGCAGGACAAGTTTCGGCGGGCCAACCTGATCGGCGCCGACCACGGGTTCGAGCAGTTGATCGCCCAGGTTGTCGGGTTTATCGAAGCGCCGGCTATCGGCCTGGACTTGCCTCTGGATGTGCGCGGCACGGCGTTTCAGGAGCGCGTCTGGCAAGCCCTGCAGGAGATTCCTGTCGGCAGCACCGCCAGCTACGCCGACATCGCGCAGCGCATCGGCTCGCCGAAAGCGGTGCGCGCCGTGGCCCAGGCCTGTGGCGCGAACAGTCTGGCGGTGGCCATCCCGTGCCATCGCGTGGTGCGCAGTGACGGCAACTTGTCGGGGTATCGTTGGGGAGTGGAGCGCAAGCGGCAGTTGTTGGAGCGCGAAAGCCAATAAATAAAAAGCTCGCAGCCTGCGGCAGTCGCAGGCTGCGTTTTTTGCTTTCAGCGATTCACATCCACCACCACACGGCCGCGCAGTTGACCGGCGAGCAATCGCGGTGCCGCATCGATCGCCTCACTCAAACCGATTTCGTGGCTGATCAGCGGCAGCAAGGCAAAGTCCAGATCCTTGGCCAGACGGTTCCAGGCCAGTACCCGTTTGGCTTTGGGTTGGGTCACGCTGTTGATTCCGGCCAGGGTCACACCGCGCAAAATGAACGGGGCGACAGACGCCGGAAAGTCCATGCCCTGCGCCAGACCACACGCGGCAACAGTGCCGTTGGCTTTCGTGCTGGCACAGGCGTTGGCCAGGGTGTGACTGCCGACCGAGTCGATCACGGCCGCCCAACGCTCTTTGGCCAGCGGTTTTCCCGACTCGGACAAGGTCGCGCGGTCGATGATTTCGCTGGCACCCAATTGCTTGAGGTAGTCGTGTTCGGAGGTGCGGCCAGTGGACGCGACCACCCGGTAGCCGAGCTTGTTCAACAGCGCGATGGCGAAACTGCCTACACCACCGTTGGCGCCCGTGACCAGAACATCACCCTGCTCAGGCGTCACCCCGTTATGTTCCAAGGCCAGGATACTCAGCATCGCCGTGTAACCGGCCGTGCCTATCGCCATTGCCTGGGCAGCGGTGAACTCTCGAGGCAGCGGAATCAGCCAGTCGCCATTCAGGCGCGCCTTCTGCGCCAATCCGCCCCAATGCCCTTCACCTACTCCCCAGCCATTGAGTACGACTTGATCACCGACCTTGTAGTCCGGATGCCCACTGACTTCGACAGTCCCCGCCAGATCAATGCCCGGCACCATCGGGAATTTTCGCACCACCGGGCTGCTGCCGGTGATCGCCAGACCGTCCTTGAAGTTAAGCGTGCTGTACGCCACACGCACTGTCACATCGCCCTCGGGCAGTTGATCGTCATTGATCTCTTGCAGTGTGGCCCGGTAACCGCTGTCGTCTTTGTCGATCAAAATGCCTTGGAACATTGTCGTCTCCTGTCAGATCATTCAGTTGTCGTGCTACTGGAATATCACACGGCAACCTTTTGCCGTACCCGACTTTAAGCCAATCCAGGAATGCCCCATCCTGAAACCCGATTGGCCTTGCGCCTGTCTTTGCTGATACAAGTCCCGTTCTACAGCCCTTCCCCGTCATGACCCGGAGAACCTTGAAATGAGCCAATGGCCAGATACCCGAATCATTGATTTGCTGGGGGTCGAACTGCCGATCATCCAGGCTCCGATGGCTGGCGCAACCGGTTCGGCCATGGTGATCGCCGCGAGCAATGCCGGCGGCCTGGGCTCGATGCCCGCAGCCATGCTGACCACCGAACAGTTGCGCGAAGAATTGAAGACCATTCGCCAACACACTCAACGCCCGATCAACGTCAACTTCTTCTGCCATCAGCCGCCCGCTGCCGACGAGCAACGTGCCCGGGACTGGAAGAATCTGCTGGAACCCTACTACCGCGAACTCGGCGTGGATTTCGACGCGCCGACGCCCGTATCCAATCGCGCGCCGTTCGATAACGCGACCTGTGAAGTGATCGAAGAATGCCGCCCCGAAGTGGTGAGTTTTCACTTCGGCCTGCCGGAAAAATCCCTGCTGGATCGTGTCAAGGCGACCGGGGCGAAAGTGCTGTCTTCGGCAACGACTGTCGAAGAAGCCGTCTGGCTTGAGCAACATGGCTGTGACGCGATCATCGCCATGGGTTACGAAGCCGGTGGCCATCGGGGCATGTTTCTCAGCGACGATTTGAGCAGCCAGGTGGGCCTCTTCGCGCTGCTGCCACAAATTGTCGACGCGGTGAAAGTGCCGGTGATTGCCGCTGGCGGCATTGCCGATGCACGGGGCGTGGCAGCGGCGTTTCTGTTGGGCGCGTCCGCGGTGCAGGTGGGCACGGCGTATTTGTTTACGCCGGAAGCCAAGGTCAGCGCCTCTCATCACAAGGCGTTGCGCACGGCCAAAGAAAGCGAGACGGCCGTCACCAACATTTTCACCGGCCGCCCGGCACGCGGGATTCTCAATCGCGTGATGCGCGAACTCGGACCGATCTGCGATAAAGCACCGGCCTTCCCGTTGGCGGGTGGGGCATTGATGCCATTGCGGGCAAAGGGCGAAGCGGATTTCAGCAACCTCTGGGCCGGGCAGGCGTTCAGGTTAGGGGTTGAGATGACGACAGCAGAATTGACGCAGCGTCTGGCCCAAGACGGATTGGCGAAACTGTTGCACCGCTAGGCACAAGACCTGAGGCGAGGCGTTTCGCCGCAATGCAATCGAGATCAACACATTCCGTTTGCAGGCAATTCGCTATATATTCCGCTATATAGCGTTTTAACCCCTCGCTGTCCCTGCCTACAACGGAGCCGTTTCATGACCATTCGTGCCTCACGTTTTGCCCCTACTTGCCTGGCGAGCCTGCTCGCTGTGTTCGCCATTGGCGCGGCCCAGGCGGACGAAGTCCAGGTCGCCGTCGCGGCCAACTTCACCGCGCCGATCCAGGCTATCGCTGCCGATTTCGAGAAAGACACCGGGCACAAACTGGTCACCTCCTTTGGGGCAACCGGCCAGTTCTATACGCAGATCAAGAATGGCGCGCCGTTTGAAGTGTTCCTGTCGGCGGACGACACCACCCCGCAAAAACTCGAAGCCGAAGGCGACATCGTCAAGGGTTCGCGCTTCACTTACGCCGTTGGCACCCTGGCGTTGTGGTCGGCCAAGGAAGGTTACGTCGATGCCAAAGGGGACGTGCTGAAAAAGAACGAATATCAGCATCTCTCCATCGCCAACCCGAAAGCCGCTCCTTATGGCCTGGCTGCCACCCAGGTTTTGGCCAAGCAGGGCCTGACCGACAAGGTCAAAGACAAGATCGTTGAAGGCCAGAACATCACCCAGGCATATCAGTTTGTCTCAACCGGTAACGCAGAACTGGGCTTTGTCGCCTTGTCGCAGATCTACAAAGACGGCAAAGTCACCAGCGGTTCGGCGTGGATCGTTCCGGCCAGCCTGCACGACCCGATCAAACAAGACGCGGTGATCCTCAACAAAGGCAAGGACAACCCGGCTGCCAAGGCGCTGGTTGACTACCTCAAAGGTCCGAAAGCCGCTGCTGTCATCAAATCCTACGGTTACCAACTCTAAATGACGCTAACGAGTGCCGATTTTTCCGCCATCTGGCTGACCCTGAAACTGGCGTCCCTGACGACGGTTATCCTGCTGGTGATCGGCACTCCGATTGCGTTATGGCTCTCGCGCACCCAATCCTGGCTGCGCGGCCCGGTCGGGGCGATTGTCGCCCTGCCCCTGGTGCTGCCGCCCACGGTGATCGGTTTTTATCTGTTGCTGGCGTTAGGCCCTAACGGCTTTATCGGCCACTTCACTCAATCGCTGGGGCTTGGCACCCTGACGTTCAGTTTTGCCGGATTGGTGATCGGCTCGGTGCTCTATTCGATGCCGTTCGTGGTCCAGCCGTTGCAAAACGCTTTTTCTGCCATCGGCACCCGCCCGCTGGAAGTGGCTGCGACCTTGCGCGCCAATCCCTGGGACACCTTTTTCAGCGTGATCCTGCCTCTGGCCCGACCGGGGTTCATCACCGCCGCGATTCTCGGTTTCGCTCACACTGTCGGTGAGTTTGGCGTGGTGCTGATGATCGGCGGCAACATCCCCGACAAGACCCGCGTGGTCTCGGTGCAGATCTACGATCACGTCGAAGCCATGGAATACGCCCAGGCCCACTGGCTGGCCGGGGCGATGCTGGTGTTCTCGTTTGCCGTTTTACTGGCGCTGTACTCCAGCCGTAAAACCAAAGCGGGCTGGAGCTGATCGATGATTCAAACACGTCTGAAACTGAGGTATTCGGGGTTCGCCCTGAATGTGGACTTGCAACTGCCCGGCCGTGGCGTCACCGCGCTTTACGGCCATTCCGGCTCGGGCAAGACCACCTGTTTGCGCTGCATCGCAGGCCTGGAACGGGCCGAACAAGGCTTTATCCAGGTCAACGATGAAGTCTGGCAGGACAGCGACAAGAAGATTTTCGTAGCGCCGCACAAACGCGCGATCGGTTATGTCTTCCAGGAAGCCAGTCTGTTTACGCACTTGTCGGTGTTGGCGAACCTGCAGTTCGGCCTCAAGCGAATTCCCAGGCAACAACGCCGGGTCGACATGGCGCACGCGACGGAACTGTTGGGCATCGGTCATCTGCTGGACCGCCATCCGCAGCACTTGTCGGGTGGCGAGCGACAGCGTGTCGGCATCGCCCGCGCGCTGCTCACCAGCCCGAAACTGTTGCTGATGGACGAACCGCTGGCGGCGCTGGATTCGCAACGCAAAAGCGAAATCCTGCCCTACCTGCAAAGGCTGCACGATGAGCTGGACATCCCGGTGCTGTACGTCAGCCATTCCCAGGATGAAGTGGCGCGACTGGCCGACCACATCGTCCTGCTCAGCAACGGCAAAGCCCTGGCCAGCGGCCCTATCGGCGAAACGCTGGCCAGGCTCGATTTGCCTTTGGCGTTGGGCGATGACGCCGGCGTGGTGATCGAGGGCCACGTCAGTGCCTATGACGCCGATTATCAGTTGCTGACCTTGCAACTGCCAGGCACCGCTCTGAACATCCGCGTGACGCACACGCCAATGGACCCCGGCCAGGCGTTGCGTTGCAAGGTCCAGGCGCGCGATGTCAGCCTGAGCCTGCACAGCGCCGAGCAAAGCAGCATCCTCAACCGTCTGCCGGTGACCGTGATCAGTGAAATGGGCGCAGACAACGCCGCCCACGTGCTGATTCGCCTGGACGCGGCAGGTACACCGCTGCTGGCGCGAATCACCCGCTACTCCCGGGATCAGTTGCAGGTGCATCCCGGCCAACAGCTCTGGGCGCAAATCAAAGCGGTGGCGGTGCTGGCGTAAATCCGCTGGCACGCGTCAATGGCCGTAACGGCCCCTGATGGGGCATTGGCCGAGTTACCGCGCCCGAGAACACGTAAATGCTTGAGGGCTGAGGAAGTCGGGCTGGCGATGTATGTGGAGAAGATGATCGAGGTAACTCAACCGACGAACTGACCTGTCCATTTTTTGCGCGATCACCAATGGCTTCTATAGTTGTTGTGACATGAATTAGCTTCGAGTGAAGCCATGGAAGACATTTACGTTGTCAAGCGCTGCAACAAGATCATCGTTTATGGCCGCCGAGCAGGCGAAGACCAACATCAGCCCCCTGAAGCCGCCGTCTGGTATCGCATCACCGATACCCGGACTAACGGCTACATCGGTGACGGCTACGATCTTGAAGAAAAAGCCCAACGCACGTGCGATCAACTCAATGCCCGATCGCAAGTGGTGGCCCGACAAGGCTGAAGTCCGGGTCTATACTGAAAAATGGCTGAGGGAACAGCGAACCCATCGGCAGAAAGCTCGCTCCTAGCGGGCTTTTTGCTGCCACTGCCAGGTTTCTTGAACGGAGGTGTTTGCCATGTCCGAAAAAGAGTCCATCACCACCCTGCTCACCCTGCTCGACTCGCGCCAGGTTCGCTTGGCTGCAGCGTGCAAGGAAATCGCCGACTGGGTCGATCATCAAGGCGGGCACCCGACTGCCCTCAGGATTCGTGATCGCCTGAACGACATCGAGAAGGACACGCCGCTGATTCGTAACACGCTGTCTTCGCTCAAACCTGTCGAGCCGCCGCTGCCGCGGTTCAGATGATTCGATCTGGACTCCGGACACGAGCGCACGGCCAGGACGCATGAACGGCGACGATGATCGTCACCGGGTGCGTCCTTGCCTGATCACCTGCCGCTGAATCCCAAACCCGGCCCTGTACCGGGATTTTTTTTGCCCGGTCATTTCACACAGCCTTCACAACTCACGCCTTACTGTAGCCCTACTCCTTTTGAAACATCCCTTGGCCCGCCCGCATGCGGGCCTTCTTTTTGCTCGCCTGCACTCAACGAACGTCATCACTCGCGAGAGGTCAAACGGTCACACGTCACGAAGGAGGCGTCTGATGGTTACTCACTTCAAAGTTGCCGGGCATCTGGCCTGCGGCCACAAAGGCAGCAAGCTCACCTCAACCACTGAACTGAACCGAGTGAAATGCAGAAGTTGCCGAAACACCGATGCATACAAGGATGCACGCAAAGACCAACGCAACGCGGCACGCCGCGCCGCACGCAAAGCCAAAGCCACTCACGCCGCCAATGACTGGCGCGCAGCATGGGTCGAGCGACTTACCGCCATGGCCGGGCTGCAACGGTTGCCCCGTGGTTTTAGCGGTCAACCATTCGTTTAACAGACAGGTTCGGCGGCTGAAGCGCGTTCACTTGGCTCAGCCGCTGGCCCCATGATTTCTCGTTTCGGCGATTTCACTCTGTTCGACGCACGGCGGCTACGGGTGTCTGGGGTTGAGATCAGCCGAATAGATTATTCGACGATCAGTTCAATAGCGTTGTGTGCCATTTCATTTTTGGCGATAAGCGTTTTCCTCAGCTAGGGTTTCTATCGCATCGATTCTGCCCCGACGATGTGGGCAGGCGCCCGATCAAGGAGGAGTAAATGACGACGATCCGTGAGGCGGAAGAAGAATACTGCCGCTGGTCCAGCCCGATCTTGCTGGAGCTCAAAGCAAGAGAACATCAGCTTGATCCGGCAGCTCGTCAGGCATTGCAAAATATATTGCGAGAAAGAAGGCTCGTTGACACCGGCAACCCTTCCGGCGCTGATCGACGCAAGGCGAATCAGCCTGCTGACAAAAGCGGCAAGTGAAAATAGTTGACCGGAAACAAACAAGGGTTTGCATCAGCTTTCGCTCGCAAACCCTTGATTTTATAAATTACGGTAAGAGTCCCACTCAAGCCGGTTCGCAGGTCAGCCTCCACGACTGCTCAAACAATTCCCCAGCGTTTCGGCTTTCAAACTCTTCTTCCAGTACAACTCTGTTATCGCGAGGAAGTGCGATGAACCTTGAAAAACCGACCATTCCCCCGAAGCTGTTTCTACTGTTCACCTCGCCGCAAAATACCTGGTGCCTGGAGTCAATGTTCCTGAACACCGCGGATTGAGGGTCTTTCAGAAAATCCCTGACAAGGTTTTTAGCCTGGTACTCCATGTAGTAATTGAAGTACACATACCTTGACGCGTAGGCCACGCTCACCAGAACGATGCCCGATACCATCAGGTACTTAAGTGTCTTCCATGCCATCCTGGGCCTCGCAACAAGATGAAGTCGGCAAAGTGATCGTTCGCAGAACACTTCGAAAAATAGCCGAGTAAAAATGAAAAAGGCCTGCGTGAGGTATCTCACGCAAGCCTTTGGTATTCATGGTGCCCGAAGCCGGAATCGAACCGGCACGCCCTTACGAGCGGGGGATTTTAAGTCCCATGCGTCTACCAGTTTCGCCATTCGGGCGGTAGCGCGGTCAGGCAGTCTGATGGCTGACAAATGACGATCTGTCAGTTCTGACGCCTGTGCAGCAGAGGACGAAATATATACATCCCGTCCCGGTGAAGCAAGTTTGCAAACGCCCATTTCAAGACTAAATCTTGCAGGACAACGCAAATAAAAAAGCTCCGTAAATCATCGATCTACGGAGCTTGTTTAAAGTGGAGGCCGAGGTCGGAATCGAACCGGCGTAGGTGGATTTGCAATCCACTGCATAACCATTTTGCTACTCGGCCTCAAACATCTGATGTCATGTAGCACAACACCAAACGCGTACAGTCTTGGAGAAGATCTAGATCTAACTCCTTGAAAACATTGAGCTTTTTCAGCGGTCAGTGCTTTCGATGGCGTGAATTATGTACTGATTTCCGAAGGCTGGCAACCCCTTGATTTCAAAAAAAATTTGTCAGGTGCTTTGCATGTTGCGACGCAGGCTCAACGCTTCGCCCGCGCGCGCCAATGCGGCTTCAGCATGCCCCGGCCCGCTTAGTGCCCACGAATGTAGTACTCCAACTGCCGGATCAAATCGGCCTGCTCGACAATCGCCTCTTTGACCAGGTCGCCAATCGACAATAACCCGATCAGCTCGCCGCTATCTAACACCGGCAGATGCCGCAGGTGGCTGTCGGTCATGACTTCCATACAACGCTCGATGCTCTGCTGACTGTCGGCTGTCACCACCGGCGCGCTCATGATGTCGCGCACCGGTGTGCCGACCGAGGAGCGTCCCTGTAGAACGACCTTGCGCGCATAGTCGCGCTCGCTGATAACGCCGACCACCTGCCCCGCTTCGATGACCGGCAGCGCGCCCACATTCTTCTCGGCCATCATTTTCAGCGCTTCAAGCACCATCTGGTCTGGCGCGATGCTGTGCACGTGCTGGTTTTGCACGACTTTCAGTTTCAGCAGCTGTGCGGCTGTTTTCATGGATGCCTCCGCTATCGTTGCTTATTGCCGATGCTTGACCTCAAGCCAGCCCGACTTCCACCACGCCGCCGTTAAGCCGCACCGGCCAGACCCGCAAACGTTGCTGCGGGTACTCCAGGCAACTGCCGTCCTCGAGGCGAAAATGCTGTTTGTAGATCGGTGAAGCAACCACGAGGTCCCCCTTGATGCTGCCGACCAGCCCGCGCCCGATGACGTTCGCCCCGGATTGCGGGTCATGGTTGTCGATGGCGTAGAGGCTTCGCCCCTCCGCGCCCGGCAGGTAGAACAGCGCCACTTGTGCGCCGTCGAGCCACACGACGACGCCGGAGTTAGAGACAAGGTCCTGCTGCTCGCACACGGTTTGCCAGACATCGCTGTCGGCCAGGGAATCGATGCGTTGGGTAGTGGACTGGCTCATCAGGCAATCTCCTCGGTGACAGGGATCAGGTTGAGTTCGGCGGCCATGATCGGGCGCCGTTGGCCGCGTTCCTGGACAAAATGGATGTCCGGGTCCGGGCGTTTATCGTTGACGAAGGTCCGGAAGCGCTTGAGTTTTTCCGGGTCTTTGAGGGCGTTGGCCCACTCGCATTCGTAGCGGTCGACCACCAGTTGCATCTGCGATTCGAGTTCCGCGCCGAGCCCGAGGCTGTCGTTGATGATCACCTCTTTGAGGAAGTCGAGGCCGCCCTCCAGGCTTTCGCGCCACACCGAGGTGCGTTGTAGTTTGTCGGCAGTGCGGATGTAGAACATCAGGAAACGGTCGATGTAGCGGATCAGCGTGGCATCGTCCAGGTCTGTGGCGAACAGCTCGGCGTGGCGTGGGCGCATGCCGCCGTTACCGGCGATGTAGAGGTTCCAGCCCTTCTCGGTGGCGATCACGCCGACGTCTTTGCTCTGGGCTTCGGCGCACTCTCGGGTGCAACCGGACACTGCGAACTTGAGCTTGTGCGGCGAGCGCAATCCCTTGTAGCGGTCCTCGATGGTCAGGGCCATTTGCACGCTGTCCTGCACGCCATAACGGCACCAGGTGCTGCCGACGCACGACTTCACCGTCCGGGTCGATTTGCCGTAGGCGTGCCCGGTTTCGAAACCCGCCTCGATCAGCTCGGCCCAGATGTCCGGCAATTCATGCAGTTGCGCGCCGAACAGGTCGATCCGCTGACCGCCGGTGATTTTGGTGTAGAGGTCATATTTTTTCGCCACGACACCGATGGCGATCAGTTTGTCGGCGGTGATTTCGCCGCCGGGAATGCGCGGCACCACCGAATAGGTGCCGTTTTTCTGCATGTTGGCCATGAAGGTGTCGTTGGTGTCCTGCAATGGCACCAGCGATGCGTCCATGATCGGCTGGTTCCAGCACGACGCGAGAATCGAGCCCACGGCCGGTTTGCAGACGTCGCAACCGGTGTGGCCACGGCCGTGTTTGGCCAGCAGTTCTTCGAAGGTGATGACCCCTTCTACGCGGACCAGCGCATACAGTTCCTGACGGGTATAGGCAAAGTGTTCGCACAGGCTTTTGTCGACACTGACGCCCCGGGCGATCAACTCATGTTCGAACACTTGCTTGAGCAGACCGGCGCAACCGCCGCAGCCGGTGCAGGCTTTGGTCTGAGACTTGAGCAGGCCCAGGTCGGTGCAGCCGCCATCGATGGCCGAGCAAATGGAACCCTTGGTGACGTTGTGGCACGAGCAGACCGTGGCCGATTCGGGCAACGCGCCCGGGCCCAGAGTCGGCGCGCCTTCGGATGACGGCAGGATCAGGCTGGCGGGTTCCCCCGGCAAGGCAATCGCGTTCTGCATGTATTGCAGCAGCGTGTCGTAATAGCTGTTGTCGCCGACCAGCACCGCGCCGATGACATGCTTGCCCGAGGCATCCACCACCAGCCGTCGATAGCTGGCCGTGGTTTCGTCGATGAACTGATAACTGCGTGCGCCTGGCGTGTTGCCGTGGGCATCGCCGATGGAGCCGACGTCGACGCCCAACAGTTTGAGTTTGGTCGACATGTCGGCGCCCAGAAACGGCTCGGCTGTGTCGTTGCACAGACGTGCCGCCACACCGCGCGCCATCTGGTAGCCCGGCGCAACCAGGCCGAAAAGACTGCCGTTCCAGGAGGCACATTCGCCGATGGCGTAAATGTCCGGATCGCTGCTCAGGCATTCGTCATTGATCACTACGCCGCCGCGCGGGCCGATTTCCAGCGTGCACTGCCGGGCCAGCGCATCTTGTGCACGGATGCCCGCCGAGAACACGATCAGGTCGGTTTCAAGAAACTCGTCGTTGGCGAAGTTCATGCGGTAGCGATATTCCTCGCCCGCACTGATCGATTGAGTAGAGCGCGACAGGTGCACACCGACACCGAGTCTTTCGATCTGCGACTTGAGCGCGAGCCCACCCATTGTGTCCAGCTGCACCGGCATCAGGCGCGGGGCGAATTCCACCACATGCGCTTCCAGGCCGAGGCTTTTCAGGGCATTGGCGGCTTCAAGGCCCAGCAGGCCACCGCCAACCACGACGCCGCGTCGGGCATTGGCTGCCGCAGCACGGATCGCATCGAGGTCTTCAAGGGTTCGATACACCAGACGCGAATCGCCTTCGGCACCTTCGACTGGCGGCACAAACGGGCAAGAGCCGGTGGCCAACACCAATTTGTCGTAAGGGATGCTGCCTTGCGCGGTAATCACCTGGCGACGGGTGCGGTCGATTTCCAGCACCGGCACACCCAAATGCAGGGTGACGCCCGGCGTCTGGTAAAGCGACGCATCCGACAGCGCCAACGATTCGGCATCACGCCCCGAGAAATACTCGGACAGATGCACGCGGTCGTAGGCACGCATCGGCTCCTCGCTGAAGACGTGCAGCCGATACTGGTCAAGCGCGCCCCGCTCAATCAACTGCTCGACGCAATGATGTCCGACCATGCCATTGCCGATCACGATCAGCGTTTGCACTTTGTTCAACGCGGCAACATTGGAATTCATAAGAAGCACCCGGCTAAAACGGTTCAAAAAGCAAAAAAAAACGCCTGAAACCTTGCGGTTCCAGGCGTCTTTGCCTGTTCTTTTGCGGTGTTAGCACCAGACGTCTATGCCTGATCCACCGATGTTGCCCATGATTCGATCGTCGTTGACCGAGGGGGCTGCCCACTCGACTGCGTTTATGGTGGGCCTGTCCGGTGTATTGCAGTGTTTGTGCCAGATCGCGAAAACGCTGATTGCGCAGCGTTTTTCAGGCGCGAGCACCGAACAGGCTCCAGACTTTTGCCTTCGCATAGTGCAGACCGAGGCCTCACGGCTTTATAAAAGTGCATTCATGGGCATTACAGGTATTTGAGCCAGGCGATGTCGCGACGTCGGGCCTTCAGCCCGGAGAACCAACGGACCGGTCGATAAAGCGCAATGGCCAACAGGATTGCGGCGATCCAAACCGCGCCTACCGAGTCGAAACCGAAGTACGCGCCCTGATTCAATCCAAACAGCGCTACAGCGATGAGATACAAAACCTTCAGTGCGTAAAGGTGTAACAGATAGAAGAACATCGGCGCTGAGCCAAACACCGTCAAGGGACGCAACCATCGGCTCTTCTGCAAGCGCTCAAACCAAAGAAGCAGCAAGCATCCGAGGCTCAGGGTCAGCGCAATAAACAGCAGCGACGGCGGGTATTTGGTGATGTTGAAAAAACTCATCAGTGTTTGCACGGAGGTATCGCCAACGCTCCACGGCTTCTCGCCATAGCCGTTGAGCAGCCGCAGTGCGACGAAACCGGCCAGCCCCAAAACGCCACAGAGCAGCAATTTGCGCTGACGCCCCTGGGCCTGCGCCGCTCGCCCGAACCACGGGCCCATGGCGTAACCCAAGCCAATGACTCCTATCCACGGCAGCACCGGATAGGACGTGCGCAACCGAAACCCTTCGGACAATTCGATCCAGCCGCGATCATGGAGAATCGCCCATGGCACGTGCATCGCCGATTCGATCGGAAAATGCAGACCGTCCAGCACGTTGTGACCGGCGATGATCGCCAGGCTCAGGAGCAGCAACACTGGACGCGGCAGCCAGACCATCACCGACAGGGCCAGCATGCTCAAGCCGATGGCCCAGATCACCTGCATGTAAATGACGGTCGGCGGAAACTGGAACGTCCAGGCGAAGTTCACCAGGGTGAACTCAAGCACCACCAGAAACAGCCCGCGCTTGAACAAGAAGCTGCAAACGTCGGCCTTGCCGGCGTACTTCTCACCGTACAGCCAGGCCGACATACCGGTGAGCAGCACGAAGACCGGCGCGCACAAATGAGCGAGCGTGCGACTGAAAAACAGCGCCGGCTCGGTCGTGGTGATGTCCATCGGATCGGACACTTGCCGATGCAGGAAAAAAGTTTCGCGGACGTGATCGAGCAGCATGAACAGAATTACCATGCCCCTCAATGCATCGATGGAAAGAAGCCGACCAACTGCCGTGCAGGTGGAGCGAGAAGGTGCAAGGGTCATGGATGTTTCGCAACGCAAGGGGTGAATAAACGTGTCCCGCAGGACAGCCTGCCGGGCACCTTATATTGTTACCCTATAACATTTCCAGCTAATTATTAATTTGTACACATTTAGAAGGAAACCATGTGGGAGCGAGCCTGCTCGCGATGGTCGTTAACGAAAACGCGTGTTGCCTGGGTAAACGCAGCGTCCTTTAGACCATCGCGAGCAGGCTCGCTCCTACAGTGTTAATGTTGAAATGTTTTGTTTCATTAATCAGACACCTGCAAAGGAATGCCTTCAACAATGGACTTCTCACTCAAGCACCTGGCCGCGACAACGTTGATGCTGGCCAGTCTTTCGTCGTTCACCACAGCAGCGCACGCCAACATTACCCCGCAGCAAGGCGCGGCCATCCTCAAGACGTTCAGTGACGCATCGATCACGGATTTCAGGCAGTTCCTGACAAGCGTGGCCAAGAGCGACCTGGCCAAAACCGACGACCTCGGCACGGCAATCTCTGCCTTCCTCGACAACAAGAGCCTTTCCGCCGACCAGCAGAACGAAATCCATCGCCTGCTCGGCCTCTATGCCCGGGTGAAATACGGCAGCGCCGCCACCGAGACGCTGCGTGAACTGGTGGCCATCCCGACCTTCCGCGTGGACGGCGTTGCCCAGCACGACAACCCTGAATTCATCAAGATCGCCGACAAGATCAAGAGCCTGGCCCAGGCCTTCAACCTGACCTTTCGCAACGTCGACAACCGCGTCTATGAAATATCCCTCGAAGGGAGCGGCAATGAAGTGGTGGGCATTCACGCCCACGCCGACGTGGTGCCCGTGACACCGGAAAACTGGGTCCTGAAAGACGGCACCCGCCTCGATCCGTTCAAGGTCACGCTGATTGGCGATCGCATGTATGGCCGTGGCACCGAAGATGACAAAAACGGCATCGTGGTGGCGCTCTACGCCATGAAAGTCATCAAGGAAGAAAAGCTGCCGTTGGCGAGGAATTTCAAGTTGCTGGTGGACACCACCGAGGAAACCAGCGGCGACGCCATCCCTTATTACTTCGAACACAACCCCACACCTAACTACAACCTGGCGCTGGATGGCGGCTACCCGGTGGTGATCGCCGAGAAAGGCTACGGCACGGTCATGGCCAACTTCCCCAAGCGCAAGGCTGACGGCAAGGGCGCTGAAATCGTCTCGATGACTGGCGGCCTGGCCACCAACCAGATTCCGTCGGCGTCGGTCTCCACCCTGCTGAGTGACAAACCCGCCGAGCTGGCCGCCAGCCTGCAAAAGGCCGGTACCGAGTACGCCAAGCGCAATGGCGGCGATTTCGAGGTGACGGCCAAGGTCGTCGGCAAAGACGTCACGCTGACAGTCACCGGCGTTTCCGCCCACTCCTCCGAGCCCGAGTCCGGAATCAACCCGGTGGCGAGAATGCTGGTGTTCATCAACAGCCTCGACGGCAAGGTCGCCCTCAAGCACAACCACATCACCGACGCGGCCCGCTACTCTGCCGACAACTGGGGGCTCGATTATCTGGGTGGCAAATTGGCGGTCGGTTTTTCCGATGCGTTCATGGGGCCGTTGACCACCTCCCTGACCTTTGTCGGGATGGATGAAAACACCTTCAAACTCGCGGTCAACCTGCGCGTACCGAAGGGCAAGTCCCCGGAAGTGCTCAAGCGCGAAATCGCCGACAAGCTGGACGCCTGGAGCAAGAAATCCCAGGTTGCGGTGGCCTTCGATTACTCGATCGCCGAACCGATGTACCGCAATCCCGAGGGTGAATGGGTCAAGGCCCTGCTGGCCGTGGCCAGCGAAAACCTGGGCATGGAACACAAATTCGGCACCTCGGCCGGCGCCACTTCGGTCCATGAACTGCCCAACGGCGTGCAGTTCGGCCTGGCCCGGCCCGAAGTCAAATACACCGGCCACACCGACAACGAGTTCAAGACCGTTGACCAGTTCCTGCTGGACTTGCAGATCGTGACCGAGATGTTCGGGCGCATCGGCCAGTTGCCAAAACTCTAAGCCCTCCCCTTCGGACCCGCTGCTCTGGCGGGTCCGACGTTTACAACGTCCTGATCCACTTTCCTGAAGCAGTCTTTTCACGCCTTGCCATCAGCGTTGCCTCCAGAGCAACGATCTCTGAATTAAGTTGCTCTTGCTGCCATTGGTCAATGGAGCGAGCATCGCTCTCGACACCGGAGCGGCTGCGAGCGCCACATCCTACCGGCTGTCTTACCTCCCCCGCACGCGCACAAGCCCCGACAGAGGGCCTACGGGAGAGTCATGTCTAATAAAAACAAGAGTTAAATTATGACCAGAGACAAAGGCAAACTGTGTGTACTGCTGTTTACCGGGGCTGGCGCCAACCTTGCCCAAGCCGCCGACAGCGGATTCGTCGAACAGTCCACCGCTACCCTGCAAACCCGAAACTATTTCTTCAGCAGAGACTTCTCCGATATCCGAGGCTCGGAAAAATCGATGGCTCAGGAATGGGCCCAAGGGTTCATCCTCAACTTCAAATCCGGCTACACGCCCGGACCAGTAGGATTCGGCCTGGATGCCATCGGCAAATTCGGCATCAAGCTCGACAGCAGCCCAGACCGGGTCAACTCGGGGTTATTGCCGGTCAAGGACGATGGCCATGCCGCTGACAATTATGGTCGCCTCGGGTTGGCGGCGAAGATGCGCGTTTCCAAAACCGAGCTGAAGGTCGGTGAACTGCAACCCAACCTGCCGACACTGGTCTTCAGCGACATCCGCTTGCTGCCCCCGGCCTATCAGGGCGCAAGCATTACCAGCAGCGAAATCCCCGGCCTGACGCTGCAAGCCGGGCATTTGACCTCCACGACCCTGCGCAATGAAGCCGGCGAGAGCAAACTCCAGGCGTTGCTGGGCAACAAGCCGCAACGGCAAGTGTCGAGTGATGCCTTCAATTACGTGGGCGGCGATTACGCGTTCAACAGTAACCGCACCACCGTGAGTGCCTGGCATTCCCGACTGGAAGATATCTACGAGCAAAACTTCTTCGGTTTGAAACACAGTGTGCCGGTGGGCAGTTGGGTGCTGGGCGCCAATCTTGGTTACTACGACGCTCAGGAAGAAGGTCGCAAACTGGTGGGCAAGGTCGACAACCAGTCCTTCTTCTCGTTGCTATCGGCCAAGCTCGGTGGCCATACGTTTTATGCCGGTTACCAGGGCATGTACGGCGACAGCCCCTTTCCTCGCGTGTTTCTCAATGTCAGCGCCCTTGGCAACGAACTGCCGACCTACGAGTTCGTCTCCACCCATGAGCGCTCCTTTCAACTGCGCTATGACTATGACTTCGCGGCCCTCGGCGTGCCTGGCCTGTTAGCCAGCACGCGCTATGTCACCGGCGACAATGTGAAGACGGGGATGGGCTATGAAGGCAAAGATCGGGAGCGTGACCTCGACCTCAGTTACACCTTCCAGGCAGCCCCATTGAAAGGCCTCGGCGTGCGAGTGCGCAATGCGGTGGCACGCTCCAACTACCGCACGGATATCAACGAGAACCGACTGATCATCAGTTACACGTGGACGCTGTTCTGATTTCTAAAAACAAGTGTGGGGGCGAATCACTTCGCGCCCACAGGTTTTACTGTTACCCGGCCTTCAACTGACTTCCACGGTCATCTCGATTTCGACACAGGCGCCCAACGGAATCTGTGCCACGCCGAATGCCGAGCGCGCGTGTTTTCCCTTATCCCCAAACACCTCGGCCAGCAGCTCCGAGGCGCCGTTCGTGACCAGATGCTGCTCGGTGAAACCGGACGTTGAATTCACCAGGCTCAGCACTTTGACAATCCGCGTGACCCGATTCAGATCGCCAAGATGCGCGTGCAACGTCGCCAACAAATCGATGGCGGTCGAACGCGCGGCCACATAGCCCTCCTCTGTCGTCAGCGTTTCGCCCAGTTTTCCTGCCCAGACTTTGCCGTCTTGCTTCGCGATATGGCCGGACAGGTAAACGACGTTGCCACTCTGCGCACTCATAACATAGGCAGCAGCGGGAGCGCCGGTAGTGGGCAACTCGATACCGAGGTCTTTCAGGCGGGTATAAACATCATGTTCAATCATGGGTTTTCCTCGAATAGAACGTGCCAACGCCCGGAACTTCCGGGCGCTGGGCAAGTTGAAAAACGTTTGATCCGGTTGTTTAGCCGGGTATCGATTCGCGGCTGAAGGCGTCGAGTTCCTGCACCAGGCTCTGTGCTGCCAACATCACCAGAGCGCGGCCCTTATCAGGAGTGGCCAGGGACGGATCCGAGCCCATGCGGCCATCCGGATGGCGTGCGCGGAAATCCAGCGCTTCGCGAATCGGCCCCCACGGCGCGATCTGCGGCGAGTACTTGGCGGACTTGATGGAATCCGGGTAGGCCCACTGAGTCACGGCAATCTCGGACGGCGTGGCATGAATGCCGTGCCCCTCAGGAAACTGCTCCCGCGCCAACTCACCGATTCCGTCCAGATCCCACCAATTACACAACTTCAGCGCGAACCCCGCAGGGCGTCGAGCGAAGCTTGCTTCGGCGTAGAGCTCCGAGAACGCCGCTTCAATCGATGCGACGTTGCCGCCGTGGCCATTGAGGAAGAGGATTCTTTCAAACCCGTGAGCGGCCAACGAACGCACCCAGTCGCCAATGGCCGCAATGAACGTCGAGGGGCGAAGTGAAATGGTCCCGGGGAATCCAAGATGGTGTTGGGCCATGCCGATGTTGAAAGTCGGCGCAATCAGGATGTCTGCCGACTTCTGCGCTTCGCACGCAATGATTTCGGGGCACATCCAGTCGGTCCCCAGAAGGCCGGTCGGACCGTGTTGTTCATTGGAGCCGATCGGGATCACGATGGTGCGGCTGCGCTCAAGGAATTTCCCGATCTCGGCCCAGGTCGATAGGTGTAAAAGCATGTGGGTTCTCTCTTTAAAAGGGTTCCGTTCGGAACACGACTGATCAAGTGGGAGGCGGTTGATCAACCCGCGCTGAATTCAGAAACCGGGCGCTCACGCGGTTGCCGTTTGGTGGCAAGGATCACGAACGCTGCACACAGGAAGACGCAGCCCACAACGACGATGCCGAGATTGGCGCTGCCGGTTGCCGTTTTTGCCCAGCCAATCACCGCAGGCCCCCAGAAACCGCCGGAAAGACCGATTGTGTTGATCAAGGCAATGCCTCCCGCCGCCGCATCACCCTTGATGTGCTCGGAGGGCATCGCCCATAACACGGTGTAGGCCATGAACATCATGGCGGTCGCCACTGTCAGCAGAACCAGCGACGCCATCAGGTTGCCGTCGGCAAAGGGATACATGAGCAACAGGATGGCGCCAATGCCCGCAGGGACTGCGCAGTGGTAGCGTCGTTCGCCGACCCGGTCGGACCGACGCCCTATCCAGTACATGCCGCATGCCGCCGCGACATAGGGAATCGCGGCATACCAACCCAGCTGCATGGTGTCGTTGACGCCCTGGGCCTTGAGGATTGCCGGCAGCCAGAAACTCATGGCGTAGATCGAGAAGATGATGCAGAAATAGGCTGAGGCGAGGATGTAGATTTTCGGATCGCGCAACACCGCCCGGAACGAATGGGCTCGCCCCGAGGATGTACCGAGTTCACTCTCCAGCAGTGTCCTTTCTTCAACACTCAGCCATCGGGCCTCCGAGGGCCGATTGGAGAGAACAAAATAGGTCAGGATGCCAAGGAACACGCAAGGCAGACCTTCAATCAAAAACATCCATTGCCAGCCGGCCAGACCGCCGACGCCTTCGAACGTGGTGATCAGCCAGGCAGACAGCGGACCGCCGATAATGCCGCCGATGGGACCGGCAATAAACACGATCGCAATGGCCCGCGCCATACGCTTCGGGCCGTACCAGCAAGACAGGTAATAGATCATGCCGGGGGCAAAACCGGCTTCGAATACACCCAGCAGAAAACGCATCGCATAAAACATCGGCACGTTGCGCACAAAGAGCATGCAGGCCGATGTGATGCCCCAACACACCAAAATGCGGCTGAAGGTTTTTCGCGCCCCCACCTTCGGCAACATCAGGTTGCTCGGCAACTCAAACAGCACGTACCCCAGAAAGAAAATACCCGCGCCCGCTCCGTAGGCCGCATCGGACAGTCCAAGGTCATTTTGCATCTGCAGCTTGGCGAAGCCGACGTTGATCCGGTCCAGATACGCAAAGACGTAGCAAATGAACAGGAGTGGCAACAGCCGCCAATTGAGCTTGCGGTAAAGGGCAGAAACGGCATCACTGCTTGCCGGTGTCAGTAAGGTTGACATGCGAGTCTCCAATTATTCTTGTTGGTCTGCGTTCGTGCCAAAGAATGTTGCACCGGCACCGCAGCCCCAGCAAGAGCAACTAAGTTCGTGTATCGTTGCCCTACAAGCAACACAAACTTTCTGGCGAGAGGGCTCGGGATGCGCGAGATCAACCAACAACGGCTGCGGTATTTTCATGAAGTGCTGATCCACGGCTCGATTCGTGGCGCGGCGGACAGCATCAATACGTCGCCCTCTGTTATCACGCGCCAGATCAAGCTGCTGGAAGAGGAACTGGGTGCAAAACTGTTCGAGCGCCAGGCACGCGGCGTGCAGCCCACCGAGGCGGCGGCGCATTTGCTGGAGTTCTGGCGCGGTTATCGATCACACCAGGAGAAACTCGAAGACCAGCTTCAAGCGATCAAAGGCCTGCAACAGGGCCAGGTGCGAGTCGTCATCAGTGAGGGCTATGTCGATGCCTTGGTCGACAACGTGCTCGCCCCCTTCTGCAAACAGTACCCCAAGCTCGATGTCCGGCTGGACATCCTTCCCGTCGACGACGTGCTGAACGAAGTCGCCGAAAACCGTGCGCACATCGGCCTTGCCTACAATCCGCCGCCGCATTCGCAAATCGATTACCGCGCGACGTCATCGCAGCCAGTGATGCTGCTGGTTCGCCCTGATCATCCGTTGGCAGTGCGAGGGGGAACGGCAACCGTCGAGGACATACTCACCTGCCGACTGGTGCTGACGCCCCCCACATTCGGCATTGGTCATGCGATCAAGATGCTTGAGTACGCCGAGAAAATCGAAATCCGCCCGGCACTGGTCAGCAACTCTCTCGCGGCACTCAAGCGCCTGGTGGCCTCCGGAGATTTCACCTCATTACTCGGCGAGTTCGCTGCCTATCGGGAAATCGAACAAGGCAGCCTTGCGGCGGTACTGATCGACCATCCGCTGTTCCTGGGCGTGGAAGCGAAACTGCTGGTGAAGTCCGGCCGACCGCTGGCCGCGCCGGCTCAGGAGCTGCTGAACTGGATGTTGCAGCGCTTGCCGATGTTTGTGTCGGGTGACGGAGTGACATTGGCCTCACGGTAACCTCAGCGCTGTTTGCTGACCGGCTCAATGTAATCGCTGAAAAAAAAGAGGCCGAAGCCTCTTTTTCTAATTCCAACCCTAAAAAATGCACAAAAAAAAGCGCCACTCATTGAGTGGCGCTTTTCTGTATTTGGAGCGGGAAACGAGACTCGAACTCGCGACCCCGACCTTGGCAAGGTCGTGCTCTACCAACTGAGCTATTCCCGCGTCTTGGTGTGGCGCATTCTATAGAATCCAGAAGCGCCGTCAACCCCTTGATTCAAAAAAGTTTTATTTATTTTTCCACATCGGTCTTCAGATGCGGCCAGGCAGCCCGCAGGTATTGGACCATGGACCACAATGTCAGGCCCGCAGAGATCATCAGCAAGGCGTAACCCACCAGGACCCAGAACGTGAAGTCCGACGGATTGGCCAGCAGGATCACCAGCGCCAGCATCTGCGCAGCGGTTTTCCATTTGCCCAGGTTCGACACGGCGACGTGAGCACGAGCACCGAGCTCGGCCATCCACTCGCGCAATGCCGATACCACGATCTCGCGACCGATGATCACGGCAGCCGGCAGCGTGAGCCACAAATTACCGTGTTCCTGCACCAGCAGCACCAACGCCACGGCGACCATCAGCTTGTCGGCCACCGGATCGAGGAACGCCCCGAACGGCGTACTTTGCTCCAGACGACGAGCCAGGTATCCGTCCAGCCAGTCTGTGGCAGCGGCAAACGCGAAGACCGAAGCGGACGCCAGGTAGCTCCATTGGTAAGGCAGGTAGAACAGTAAAATGAAGATCGGGATAAGCAGGACGCGTAGAACGGTAATCAGATTAGGGATATTCATCGGCACAACTGGCTACGAGGTGAGGGGGCATTCTACTCGCTGTGCAGATTTGCATAAATCAACTCTGCGAGCTTTTTACTGATCCCGGGTGCTTTGGCGATCTCTTCGATGCTGGCACGAGACAGCTCCTGCAATCCACCAAAATGTTTCAACAAATCGCGCCGACGGGTCGGACCCACCCCGGCTACACCCTCAAGCGTAGACGTACGGCGCGTTTTGCCACGACGGGCACGGTGTCCGGTAATTGCAAATCGGTGGGCTTCATCGCGGATCTGCTGGATCAAATGCAGTGCCGGAGAATCGCCACGCAAGGTAAATTCGTGGGCGGCGTCATTGAGGTACAAGGTTTCGAAGCCGGCCTTGCGCGTCGCACCCTTGGCCACGCCCAGCAGAATCAGGTCGGGCACCGCCAGTTCATTGAGCACATCGCGCGCCATGGACAACTGCCCCTTGCCGCCGTCCACCAGCAGAATGTCCGGCAACTTGCCCTCCCCGTCCTTCAGTTTGCTGAAGCGCCGGGTCAGGGCCTGGTGCATTGCGGCGTAGTCATCGCCCGGCGTGACACCCTCAATGTTGTAGCGACGGTAGTCGGACTTGATCGGGCCTTCAGGGCCGAACACCACGCAGGACGCCACGGTCGCTTCGCCGCTGGAGTGACTGATGTCGTAGCACTCGAGGCGCTGCGGCGGCTCATCCAGTTTCAGCACATCGGCCAGGGCATCGAAACGTGCCGCAACGTGTTGGCGGTTGGCCAGGCGCGCGCCCAGAGCCTGCTCGGCATTGGTCACGGCCAATTGCTGCCAGCGTGCCCGCGTGCCACGAACCCTGTGACTGATGCTCAGCTCACGACCGCGCAGCTCTTCGATGGCCGCGATCAGGGTCGGGAAGTCTTCGTGAACCACGTTGACGATCAGCTCGCTCGGCAAGTCGCGTTCGGGGCTGCTGACGAAGTACTGACCGAGAAACGCGGCCATGACTTCGGAAACGTCTTCCTCAATGCCCACCTGCGGAAAGAAATTCTTGCTCCCCAGCACCCGACCGCCGCGCACGCTGATCAAATGGACACAGGCACCGCCCGGATTGACGAACGCGGCGATGACGTCGACGTCACCGGTCCCGCCTTCCATGCTCTGTTGATCCTGGACCCGGCGCAGCAACGAGATCTGGTCGCGCAATTCGGCGGCACGTTCGAATTCGAGGTTGATCGCCGCCTCTTCCATGCCGGCGGACAATTCATCGGTCAGCGCATTGCTGCGCCCTTCGAGGAACATCACCGAGTGACGAACGTCCTCGGCGTAAACCTCGGGCTCCACCAGCCCTACGCACGGCGCCTTGCAGCGCTTGATCTGGTATTGCAGGCATGGACGTGTGCGGTTCTTGTAGTAGCTGTCTTCGCACTGGCGAACGAAAAAGGTTTTTTGCAGCAGGCTCAGGCTTTCGCGAATCGCCCCGGCACTGGGATAAGGGCCGAAATATTTGCCCTTGGCCTTTTTCGCCCCGCGATGAATGCTAAGGCGTGGGAACTGGCCGTCGGAAAGAAACACATACGGGTAGGATTTATCGTCGCGCAGCAGAATATTGTAGGGCGGACGCCATTCCTTGATCAGCGTCTGCTCAAGCAGCAAGGCTTCGGTTTCGTTGGCCGTGATCGTCGTTTCGACCTGGGCGATACGCGCCACCAGCGCAGCGGTCTTGGGCGCGAGGCCGGATTTGCGGAAGTAACTCGACAGACGATTCTTAAGATTCTTGGCCTTGCCGACGTAGAGCAGGCGTGCCTCACTGTCGAACATGCGATAGACGCCGGGGCGTCCGCTGACCGTCGACAGGAAAGCACTTGGATCGAAGGTGTCAGTCATTTTCAGAGGCTGGCATCAACCATGCCGTGACGAACTGCCAACAGCGTCAATTCGACATCGCTGCTGATCGAAAGCTTTTCGAAAATTCGGTAACGGTAGGTGTTCACGGTTTTGGGCGACAGGCACAGTTTGTCGGAAATGATCTGGACCTTCTGGCAGCCGACAATCATCAGCGCGATCTGGATTTCCCGCTCCGACAATGCGTCGAAGGGCGAATCGTTGGTCGGCTGAAAGGATTTGATCGCCAGTTGCTGGGCAATCTGCGGGCTGATGTAGCGTTGCCCGGCAAACACCAGACGGATGGCCTGGACCATTTCCGGCAACCCGGCGCCTTTGGTCAGGTAGCCCGCGGCCCCGGCCTGCAACAAACGTGTAGGAAACGGATCTTCCTCGCATACGGTGACCGCGACGACCTTGATATCCGGATGACTGCGCAACAGTTTGCGCGTGGCTTCAAGACCGCCGATACCCGGCATCTTGACGTCCATCAGCACCACATCGGGTTTCAACTCACGCGCCTTGAGCAGGGATTCTTCCCCGGACTCAGCCTGGCCGACTACTTGCAGGCCATCGATGTCAGCCAGCATTCGTGTAATGCCTGTACGAACGAGATCATGGTCATCGACTACTAGCACCCTAATCAAGCAGACACCTCGCGATATGGTCTTATTGAGTTGCCGACACCTTAGCAAAAAGCAACTGGCAGACCTAGCGGCAAGCGTCATATAAAAAGTTTCAATACATCTTGAAAGGCTTGTCTCATGCGTGTTTCAGCGATGCGAGGCATCGATATCGCGCTGCATTCTCAGGAAACACTCGTCTTTGCCGACCACTGCCAGGCCCTTTCGCTCGTATAACGCTTTCGCCGGATTATTTGCAAAAACCGTCAGGCGCAATGCCGGGCGTCGTTCCTTGCACGCCATTGCCAATACCTGATCGATCGCCCAGGAACCGGCGCCCTGCCCCCGGAACGCTTCGAGCACGTGTAACTCACGGATGTACAAGGCCCTTGCATCCCGACTCAGGCTTACATAACCCAGCCGTACATCATCGCGGACGATCAGCCAGTTTTCCCGCCCCGCCCAGGCCACATCGAAAGCCTCGTCCTGCCACAGCAGATCGTGCTGAATGTAATAGCGGAGCATGGTTTTACAGGTCAGTTCACGAGCAAAGTCGAGGTCTTGCGATGTCGCAGGACGTAATTCGAATCCCATCAGGCCTCCGCGACGGCGACGACGCGCCCCGTCCAGTTGTCAGCATTGCGGCGAGCAACGACCAGCAGATTGCCGATGCCCGGTGCGGCAGCGATCAGCGAACCGTCCGACGCCCAGATGGCGCTGCGTCCTGCCGACTCCCAGCCCCCCGTCGCACCGCCATGGTTGGCCATCAGCACCGCCATCGAATGCCTGACGGCATAGCCTTGCAACAACGCAGTATCGGGGGCGTAACCATTTTCGGTGATCAGCACGCCTGCGGCATACAGGTCGGCGCCCTGTTGCGCCGCTGCGGCCGCATGAATGGCGTGGGAAAAATCGGCGCACACCGCCAAGGCTATCGTATCGCCGCCGATGATAAGGGGCGAACCGCCAGTGCCCGGTGCAAACGCGACTTCCTCGCCGGGATGCAGATGCTGCTTGCTGTAGACCCCGAGTGAACCATCGGCGCCCAGTACCAGCGCTCCAATCAACACCGGCGAATGCTCCGACAGACGAACAGGCATCCCGACTACGGTCGTTACGCCGACTTCCTGCGCAAAATCGCGCAACGGTTGCAGCACCGAATCCTCCGGTGCAATGGCCAACTCAGCCGCCAGCCCGCGCTCGTACCCGGTCAGCGAGAGTTCCGGAAACACCAGCAACTGCACACCCTGCTCCGCCGCCACCTGCATGAAGCGTTGATGCCACGCGATATTGGCGACCAGGTCTCCAGCGCTGGAGATCGATTGAGCGGCGGCGATGGTCAGCGTCGTCATGATTCGTCCTTGTGACGGTGTGTTTTTGTTTAAACGGCGAGTGTGTCACAACCGCCGACGCACTCAAGCGATAGAAAACGCCGCCAGTAATCAATAGCAATTTCTGATTGAATCCGTGTACCGGCCTCTAGTAAGCTCGGCGCATCCATCGGAGACAGACCATGTTCAACGCCCTCTCACAGCTTCGTTCCGCCAGCGCCCCGCGCTCGGTTGCGGCTGCCCGGGTGAATGTCGTTTGCGCTTCGGTCAGCTTTTATTTTGGGTATTGGTTTAGCCACTGGCGCGCCTGATACCCACACGGCGCCCACTTTAAACGGGTCGCCACCAGAGAATTCTCAACCCCCGGTCGGCCTCCCGACCGGGGGTTTTGTTTTTTCAGCCCCCACACTTTTTAGCAACAACACAGACATTTTGAGGATTCACGACATGAACTACGCCACTTATTACCGTCACGACAGTTTTACCGCCTGGCGATTTAGCAGCCTCCGCTCGGGACAGCCTGCCGCCTCCGATCGGTCACCCACAGGTGGCAAGCACACACACGCAGCCAATCCGGCCAATTGTCGAACACCCCAGTAGGGCCGAGCGTGCGGGAACGAACCCGCCGCCCGCCCAGGAAGCCTGAACATGAACTCGTCCGTCTCTGCTTTGCCGCTGTCCACCCTGAGCCCTGCCAATGAAGCGCTGACCCTGCGCCTGCCAAGCTCATTGCAACTCAAACAGCAACTGCCGCTCAGCAACGCCCTGACCCGGCAAGTCGCCGCCCACCGCGATGCGGTCCGCGCGATTCTCAACGGTGAAGACTCCCGTTTGCTGGTCATCGTCGGTCCTTGCTCGATTCACGATCCGCAGTCCGCCCTCGAATACGCCAGTCACCTCGCCCGCCTTGCCGCCGACGTCAGCGATGAAATGCTGCTGGTGATGCGCGCCTACGTCGAAAAACCCCGTACCACCGTCGGCTGGAAAGGCCTGGCCTACGATCCGCACCTGGACGGCAGCGACGACATGGCCGGTGGCCTGACCCTGTCACGGGAGCTGATGCGCGAAATGCTTCGACTCGGCCTGCCGATTGCCACCGAACTGCTGCAACCGATGGCCGCCGGGTACTTCGACGACCTGCTCAGCTGGGTCGCCATTGGCGCCCGCACCACTGAATCGCAGATCCACCGGGAAATGGCCAGCGGCCTGAACATGCCGGTCGGTTTCAAAAACGGCACCGATGGTGGCGTCGGTGTTGCCAGTGACGCCATGCGCTCGGCCGCTCATCCGCACCGGCATTTCGGTGTCGACAGTCAGGGGCACCCCGCGATCATCCAGACTCCCGGCAACCCTGACACTCACCTGGTATTGCGCGGCGGTCATCGCGGCCCGAACTACGACCGCAACAGCGTCGCCCAGGTGAACAGCGACCTGACCAAACTGAAGATCCCGGCCCGGATCATGGTCGATTGCAGCCACGCCAACAGCGGCAAAGACCCGCTACGTCAACCGGCGGTGTTCAACGATGTGCTTGAGCAGCGTCTGCAAGGTGATCGCTCGCTGATCGGGATGATGATTGAGAGTCACCTGTTCGAGGGTTGCCAGCCGCTGAGTCCGTCGCTTCAGTACGGTGTATCGGTGACGGATGGCTGCCTTGGGTGGGATGGGACCGAGGTGTTGTTGCGTCAAGCGGCGGATCGGTTGCGCGCGCAACGCAAAACTTGAAATGTTTAGACGCGGTTTTCTGGAGACTTTTGGGGACGGATTGGCACGCCAAGGTTTGATCGTGCCCTCAAGTCTGAAATCATGGCCGCTGTCTGCATAGAGTGCCCGAGCGATGAGTCGCGAGGGCTTCTGAATGATTATGCATGGATGCAAATCAGCAGACTGAAAACAAGCGGCGCCAGCTCGATACGAGCAGGTGCTACACCGTCGTCATTCGGTAGTAATGAGGTCAAGGATGGACAAAAAGTATTTCGTGAAAAACTCGCTGACAGGCTTCCTGTTTCTGATTGTAGCCATCGTTGCTTTTTATACTGGCGATGAGTTGTTCTACAGAGATGTTCGGTTGGTCGTATTCATGGTGCTCAGCACTCTACTGTATCCACTATCCAGATATCTGATACAGGCAACTGCCTACAGATTCAAGAGCCCCATCTTCTGGAAAAAAGCATTCCTCCTCCACTATTCGGATATTTCTGGAGTCACTGCATTATTTGCATTTTTTTGCATAGCATTTGCAATCCCTATTGGCAGCATCTACCTGACCTATATGATTTTTAATAGGGGGGCGACTAAAGCGCCCCCCTCCTCGCGTTAAATACTTATGACAAACTCGTTCACCTTGCTAACTAACTCATCATTTATAAGTGAGCTTGTAACCGCCATCAGCAAAGCGAACCCCAGGATTCCCACGGGCGTCAGGACCGTAAAACCAAACATGAACGCTAACAAGCCTGCGACGACCTGACCTGCGACGACGGTTTCCGCCTTGATAAAAAACGGCTTCCAATCCCCACTTTCCGCTGACTTTTTCGCCTCTATAGTCAGATCTCGGAAATTTATGGCATGACCTGCCAAGCCGAATCCTCTTCCAAATTTTTCCAGAGTCCTTGCCATCATTTCCTTATCCAGCGAGTCGATAGCCCTGACAATCGCTTCTTTATCCTTGACGCCAAACTTCCTGTCCAACACATCTTTATACTGATCAAAGGCTTTAATTGCCTCTTCGGCATTTCGAATTTTCTTTCCTCTGGCGCTTGCAGAAAGCTCCTTCGCGAGCGCTGAAGCTTTCTCACCAAATTTTTCAGTCAATTCCTTGTAAAAGTCCGCCGTGAACTTGATCGCATTCTTGATCTGTTCCGCATCATTCGAACGCTCGACCAGCCCGCCAAACGCATTTGAAGTAGCCGTCAAATGCCGTGCAGATTCAGCCTTCAACAACGCATCGTGGTAACTAAGCCATTTGGTCCCTATCGGGGTATTGTTTTGCAGGTACACCAACTCATTCAGCGCCTCCAGTTCCGGCTTGCTCAAGGGCGCTTTGATTTTCGGATTGTTCAAGGTGAAGTTGATGGTCAGGCCATTAATCCGATAAGGTTCGGTCGGCTGTACCGGCCTCATCTCTGCGATTTTGGTCGCCGCCATACGTTCCAGCGTCATCTTGTAGTGGGTCAGGGTTTGAGTGGGTGTCAGGCCTGCCACCGAACCTGCTGCCGCAATCAATTCCGCCTGTAGAAACGCCGGAAGTTGCTGAGCGTGGATATCCCGTTCCAAACCGATGTCGGCAAGGCGCTGATCCTGCGCAGTCAGCCATGCCTCATCATCTAAAGGAACACCCGCCTCTGCTTCATTTCTTTTACTGGCCAGCTCTGCAAGTTTGCTGGCCAAAACATCCACCGAGAGCGCGAGCCTCTTGAGCTCCATTGCCGACTTATAGACATTGTTGAACAGGCCATACAGGTTATAGAGCGCATAAGGATCATGGTAAGGGGAAGTCAGGACCTCACTTATTTTTCGACGCGGTAATACCTCCATCAGAAAATAAGGACTCTGACCGTAAAGCCCATAGATACCGGGCGCCGTGGAGATGTACTGTGACTTTTTGGAATCGATAAGATCCAGAGCGGCCTTTTGGTCCCTGGCGGCAGACTCAGCGGCAGCAAGAATTTGCCCCTCTTTGGCAACCTGCTTCCTTTCCTCCAGTTCACGTTCGGTATCTGCAAACAGTGTGCTGAATCGTGCGTTGTATTCGTTATCAATCTCTAGCTGGTCGGCGACCTGAACGCCCGCAAACTCGGCCATGACGTTCGGCCCCGGAAGGTCTCGAATACTGCTTGGACCTCCTTCCCCTCTACGTGGCCCTTCCTGAAGCCCCCAACCGCTGTTGTTTCCAATGTAACCGCCGCCACCGCCAGCCCCGAATGTCTGCTGGCGATCAGGGGCAATGAACGAGGGCCTGATGTTGTACGGCTCACCGCGAACGAATCCTTCGTCTTTGTCAGACATGTGTAAATTGCCTTTATCTCAGTCCTTTGAAAAGACGCCATCCCGCAGGTCGGCATCGAGCGAACCCCATTCAATCTCATAAAGGAAATCCGTGATGTCAGGAGAGCGCTTCGAACTACCCGGCTAAATACGCTCCGCGTGGTAGGTCATTAATCAAAACAACTACGAACCAGATAAAAAGATGTCGAAACATTCCGATTAAGGCCTCGCCTACATGCGAGGTTTCGCACACCACCTATTCCGTTTTCACCCAATCACAGCGGCTTTTTCATACATCGCGCAAACGTCCGAGTGCTTTAGAGTGAGCCCCGGACACATCACGAACTCCCGCGAAAAGGTATGAACATGCAACGGAATGCAAGCACTCTCCATCCCATCCTGTTGGTCCACGGCCTGTTTGGTTTCGATCGGATCGGCCCTTTCGAACTGTTCCATGACATCAAGCAAACCCTCAGGAGCGCCGGCGCGAGGGTGTTCATCCCGCACCTGTCGGCTACCCATACCAATGAAGCGCGAGGTGACCAGCTTCTGGCACAGATCGAACGGGTGCTGGAAGGCACCGGTGCAGACAAGGTCAACCTGATCGGGCACAGCCAAGGAGCGCTGGCCGCCCGCTATGCCGCAGCGATTGCGCCGCAAATCGTTGCGTCGGTGACCTCGGTCAGCGGGCCCAACCATGGCTCGGAACTGGCGGATTTCCTGCGCAAGGCGCTGACGCCTGGACAGCTGCCGGAACAAGTCGCCGATACGGTGGCCACGTTGTTCGCTGACTTCCTGTCCTTGTTGAGTGGCGACCGCCACCTGCCGCAAAACGCGATCGCTGCGCTCAATGCCTTGACCACCGAAGGCGTCAGTGCGTTTAACGAGAAATACCCTCAAGGACTGCCGAAGACCTGGGGCGGCAAGGGCAGCGAGCGGGTCAACGGCGTTCGCTACTATTCCTGGAGCGGAACCCTGCAGGGCAACCTCCTCGATGAAGGGCTCAACGCACTTGACCCACTGAATGGGTGCTCCCGTGCTTTTGCCAGGTACTTCACCATCGAGGCCGAGCAAAACGACGGTATGGTCGGCCGCTTCAGCTCTCATCTGGGCAAGGTGATCCGCTCCGACTATCCGCTGGACCACCTGGACAGCATCAGCCAGACAGTCGGTCGGGTTCGCAAAGACATCGACCCGATTGACCTGTACGTGCAACACGCCGAACGACTGCGCAAGGCGGGTCTGTAACCCGGGCGGAACTTTGAGGAGAAATAGCCTACTGAATCCGGTAGGCTGAGCACTTTACTGAACATTAGAAGGAGTATTTTTCCATGGCTAAAGCCACTGCCCGTCACATCCTGGTTGCCAGCGAAGACAAGTGCAACGAACTCAAAGCCCAAATCGAGGCTGGCGCCGATTTCGCCGAAGTTGCCAAAGCCAACTCCACTTGCCCGTCCAGCCGTCAGGGCGGTGACCTGGGTTCGTTCGGTCCGGGCCAGATGGTCAAGGAATTCGACACCGTGGTCTTCAGCGCACCGATCAACGTCGTGCAAGGCCCGGTCAAGACCCAGTTCGGCTACCACTTGCTCGAAGTGACCAGCCGTCAGGACTAAGTCATTCGCCTGGTTTCATGCACAACGGCCCGCCTTTTGGTGGGCCGTCGTGTTTCAGGTACGTGATACGACTGGCGAGGGACGCGCCGCTAGCGTACAAATTGCGGTTATCGATCACCCGGCTCTAAGGCTGAAAATGCGACTGGCTTTCCCTGTTTTGTTGTTCACTGCCGTGACCCTGCTGCTGGGCGCCGCTGGTGTGAACGCCGCACCGCAACACGCGCTGACCGTCTACGGCGAACCGCCCAAGTACCCGGCCGGCTTCAGTCATTTTGCCTACACCAATCCGCAAGCGCCCAAGGGCGGTACGATGCGTCGCTCGGCGATCGAGATCGGGCATTTCGACCATGTCCTGCCTTATATAGACAAAGGCATCGGCGTGACGCAGATCGACGGCTTGATCTATTCGCCGCTGGCCCAGCGCTCGCAGGACGAGCCTTACACCGTGTACGGTCTGGTGGCGCAGAAGATGGAGCGTTCGGATGACGGGTTATCGCTGCGTTTCTACCTCAACCCCAAGGCTCGCTTCGCCGACGGCAAGCCGATCACCGCCGAAGACGTGCGCTACACCTTCGACCTGCTGATGACCCAGGGCAGCCTGCGTTATCGCACCCAGTTCGCCGACGTCAAAGGCGTCGAGGTGGAATCCCCGCTGACGGTGCGTTTCGACTTCAAAAGCAACGAAAATCGTACCCTGCCCCTCGACATCGCAACCTTGCCGGTGTTTCCCGAGCACTGGTGGAAAACCCGCGACTTTGCCAGCGGTGGTGGTTACGAGCCGCCACTGGGCAGCGGCCCGTACAGGGTGGGCAAGGTCGACTCCGGCCGCAGCATCACCTTCGAACGCAATCCGGACTGGTGGGGCAAGGACTTGCCGGTCAGCCGTGGGCTGTACAACTTCGATCACTTCAGCATCGAGTACTTCGGTGATACCGATGTGGCGCGTCAGGTGCTGCGCGGTGGCGCCTACGACTACAACCGCGAATTTTCCGCCACCGCTTACTCCATCGGTTACGAAAGCCCGGCCCTCAGCGACGGTCGCCTGCAAAAGGCGCACCTGGCCAGAGAAGCGCCGCAATCGGCCCAGGGCTTTGTGTTCAATCTGCAGAACCCGATGTTCCAAGACCGCCGCGTCCGCCAGGCACTGGTGATGCTGTGGGATTTCGAATGGAGCAACCGGCAGATGATGCGCGATATGTATATCCGCCAGCAGAGTTTCTTCTCCAACTCCGCCCTCGCCGCCCGCAGCCTGCCGGATGCCGCCGAACTGGCGATTCTCGAACCGCTGCGCGGACAGATCCCCGACGAGGTGTTCACCAAAGTCTTCGAAGCGCCGAAAACCGACGGCAGTGGCGTGATCCGTGACAAACAACTGCAAGCACTGGATTTGCTCGAACAGGCCGGCTGGAAACCCGGTGGCGATCAATTGGTGAATGCCGAGGGCCAGCCGCTGAGCTTTACCTTCCTGGTCAGTCAGAACGGGATGGACCGTTTGCTGTTGCCTTACAAGCGCACGCTGAAGCAGATCGGCATCGACCTGAACATCCGCCGCATCGACTCCTCCCAATACGTCAATCGCCTGATGTCCCGGGATTACGACATGATCGTCACCGGCTACCCGGTCACCACGTCGCCGGGCAACGAGTTGAATAACTATTTTGGTTCGGCAGCGGCCAACGATCCGGGCTCCAACAACTACATGGTGCTGAAGAACCCGGCGGTCGATACGCTGGTCAACGGTCTGGTCCGCGCCACCACCCAGGCCGACATGTTGCGCTACGCCCATGCCCTCGACCGGGTACTGCAATGGAACTATTACTGGATTCCCAACTACTACCCGCCGGGCAGCTCGACCGTGTGGTGGAACCGTTTCGGCATTCCCAGCGTGCAAGCAGCCAATGACGAAGCCATCGAGAGTTGGTGGGAAGTGAGCACCACGCCGCTGACCAACCAACAGATGACCGCCGAACTGATCAAGCGCGGCAAACCCGGAGGGCCGCACTGATGTGGGCTTATATTCTGCGGCGCCTGCTGCTGATCATTCCGACCCTGGTGATCATTCTGCTGGTCAACTTCGTCATCGTTCAGGCCGCGCCAGGCGGCCCGGTTGAACAAGCGATCGCGCACCTGCAAGGCATTGGCGGAGCCAGCATCGGCGGCGGTTCCGGCGAGGTCATGAGCGGCAGTTCGCGAGCCAGTCGCGGCCTCGACCCGCAACTGATCAAGGAAATCGAAAAGCAATACGGCTTCGACAAACCGGCCCATGAACGCCTGTGGTTGATGCTCACCAGTTACGCGCGACTGGACTTCGGCAAAAGCTTTTTCCGCGGCGCCACGGTCACCGACCTGATCCTCGAAAAAATGCCGGTGACCATTTCCCTCGGGCTCTGGGCCACGCTGATCACCTATCTGGTGTCGATCCCGCTGGGCATCCGCAAAGCCGTGCACCACGGCAGCCAGTTCGATATCTGGAGCAGCACCGCGATCATCATTGGCTACGCGATGCCGGCGTTCCTGTTTGCGATGTTCCTGATCGTGGTGTTCGCCGGCGGCACGTCGCTGAACTGGTTTCCGGTGCGCGGCCTGGTCTCGGACAATTTCGACTCGCTGTCCACCGTGGGCAAGATCGCCGACTATTTCTGGCACCTGGTATTGCCGGTCACGGCGCTGGTCATCGGTGGATTTGCCACATTGACCATCCTGACCAAAAACTCCTTCCTCAATGAAATCACCCGTCAGTACGTGGTCACGGCGCGCGCCAAAGGCATGAGCGAACGTCGCGTGCTGTACGGCCACGTGTTCCGCAACGCCATGCTGCTGGTGGTGTCGGGCATACCTCAGGCGTTCATCAGCGTATTTTTCGCCGGCTCGTTGCTGATCGAGGTGATCTTCTCCCTCGATGGCCTGGGCCGCATGAGTTACGAAGCTGCGGTGTCGCGGGACTATCCCGTGGTGTTCGGTTCGCTGTTCATCTTCACGCTGTTCGGCCTCCTGATAAAACTGGTCGGCGACCTGTGCTACACGCTGGTCGATCCGCGTATCGACTTCGCCGCGAGGAATGCCTGATGTTCAAGCTTTCGCCGTTGGCGCGCCGCCGTTTCGACCGATTCAAGAAAAACCGCCGTGGCTGGTGGTCGCTGTGGCTATTTGTCGGCCTGTTTTTGCTGACCCTCGGTGGCGAGCTGATCGCCAACGACAAACCGCTGGTGGTCAGTTATCAGGGCTCGTTGTACTTCCCGGCGTTCAAGCGCTACACCGAGCAGGCGTTCGGCGGGCAACTGCCGTTCCAGGCGGATTACCGCAGTGACTATGTACAGAAGCTGATCAAAAAGGACGGCGGCTGGCTACTGTTTCCGCCGATCCCGTTCAGCGACGACACGCCCAACTACGACCTGAACAAACCGGCACCGAGTCCACCGTCGAATGTGAATTGGCTGGGCACCGACGACCAGGCTCGCGACGTGCTGGCGCGGGTGATTTTCGGCGCGCGAGTATCGATTCTGTTTGCACTGATGCTGACCTTTGTCAGCGCACTGATCGGCATCGCCGCCGGCGCGCTGCAAGGCTATTACGGCGGCTGGGTCGACCTGATCGGCCAGCGTTTGCAGGAGGTCTGGTCGGGTCTGCCGGTGCTGTACCTGCTGATCATTCTGTCGGGGTTTGTCGAGCCGAATTTCTGGTGGTTGCTGGGGATCATGGCGTTGTTTTCCTGGCTGGCACTGGTGGACGTGGTGCGTGCCGAGTTCCTGCGCGGACGCAACCTCGAATACGTCAAGGCTGCGCGGGCACTGGGCCTGACCGACCGCAAAGTCATCGTGCGGCACATCCTGCCCAACGCGATGAACGCGACGCTGAGCTACCTGCCGTTCATTTTGACCGGGGCCATTTCGACGCTCACCGCGCTGGACTTCCTCGGCTTCGGCATGCCGGCCGGCAGTGCCTCGCTGGGCGAGTTGATCGGTCAGGGCAAGCAGAATCTGCAAGCGCCGTGGCTGGGGCTGACCGCGTTTTTCACCCTGGCGCTGATCCTGTCTTTACTGGTGTTTATCGGCGAGGCGTTGCGAGATGCCTTTGACCCTCGATCCTGACGCGGACTGTTGATATGAGTAACAACCTGATCGAAATCCGTGACCTCTGCGTGGCCTTCAGCGGCCAGACCGTGGTGCGCAACCTGTGTCTGGACATCCGCCCCGGTGAATGCCTGGCGCTGGTGGGTGAGTCGGGTTCCGGCAAATCGGTGACCGCGCACTCGATCCTGCAACTGCTGCCCGAGACCGGCACCGAAACCAGCGGCAGCATCCGCTATCGCGGCAAGGAGTTGCTCGGCGCTTCGTCCAGGGTTTTGCGAGAGTTGCGGGGCAACCGCATCGCCATGATCTTCCAGGAACCGATGACCTCGCTCAATCCGCTGCACAGCATTGAAAAGCAGATCGGCGAAACCCTGCTGCTGCACAAGGGCCTGACCGGCAAAGCCGCGCAGGCGCGGATTCTGGAGCTGCTGCACCTCGTGGGCATCCAGAAGCCCAAAGAGCGGCTCAAGGCGTATCCGCATCAACTGTCCGGCGGCCAGCGGCAACGGGTGATGATCGCCATGGCGCTGGCCTGCGAGCCGGAGTTGCTGATCGCCGACGAGCCCACTACTGCGCTCGACGTCACGGTGCAGCGCAAGATCCTGATCCTGCTCAAGTCCCTGCAACAGCGGCTCGGCATGTCATTGCTGCTGATCAGCCATGACCTCAATCTGGTGCGCAGCATCGCTCAGCGTGTGTGCGTGATGAAGGCCGGGGAAATCGTCGAACAGGCGCCGTGCGAAACGCTGTTCACCGAGCCGAAACATCCCTACAGCTGCGTACTGCTGAACGCCGAACCGGAAGGCCAGGCGCTGCCCCGTGACGAGCGCGAGAACGTTCTGGAAGTGGACAATCTTTGCGTGCGCTTCCCTCTCGGTGGCGGGCTGTTTCAGCGCAAAACGTACTTGCATGCCGTGGACGGCATCAGCCTGAATGTCCAGCGCGGCAAGACATTGGGCATTGTGGGTGAGTCCGGTTCGGGCAAGTCGACACTGGGTCAGGCGATCCTGCGCCTGCTCGACTCCGAAGGCAGCATTCGCTTTCAGGGCGAGGCGCTGGACGGCCTGACGCAAAAGCAACTGCGGCCATGGCGCAAGAAAATGCAGGTGGTGTTCCAGGACCCTTTCGGCAGCCTCAGCCCACGGATGTCCGTGGCACAAATCATCAGTGAAGGCCTGGAAGTGCACAGCCAGTTGACGGCGGACGAATGCAAGGCCGAAGTGATCCGGGCCCTGCAGGAAGTCGGCCTCGACCCGCAAAGCCGGCATCGCTACCCCCACGAATTCTCTGGCGGCCAGCGCCAACGCATCGCCATCGCCAGGGCGCTGGTGCTGAAACCGGCGCTGATCCTGCTGGACGAACCGACCTCGGCGCTGGACCGCACCGTGCAGAAACAAGTGGTCGCGCTGCTGCGCCAGCTTCAGGAAAAACATGGCCTGACGTACCTGTTCATCAGCCACGACCTGGCGGTGGTGCGCGCCCTCGCCCACGACATGATTGTGATCAAGGACGGCAAAGTGGTGGAAAGCGGCGCCAGCCACGACGTGTTTGATTCACCGCAGCATCCGTACACCAAAGAGCTGTTGGCGGCGGCGCATCTGCAACAGGCATAAAATCGCGTCGCCCCTATCGCGAGCGGGCTCACTCCCACAGTTGACCGCGTTCCAATGTGGGAGCGAGCCCGCTCGCGATGGCGTCAGCCCAAGCAAATCAAAACCAGGATCTGCACTATGAACACCACCGAAAGCCTCAAGGATTACCAGCGCGTTCGTCTGTTGGCGATCCGTTCGCTGTTCGAGATCATCGAGCAGTCCAGCGAAGGCACGGTGATTGTCGATCGCGACGCGAACATCGTCTGGATGAACGAACGTTATGCCCGACGCTTCGGTCTGGAATCGGCGGAAGTGGCCATCGGCAAGGCCTGCGAAAGTGTGATCCCCGGCAGCCTGCTGCGGGAAGTGGTGCGCACCGGCCGACCGATTCTGCTCGACATGCAGGACACTCCCAAAGAACCATTGGTGGTGATGCGCCTGCCGATCCATGACGACGCCGGCGTGGTGATCGGCGCCATCGGTTTTGCGTTGTTCGATGAGTTGCGCAGCCTGTCGCCGATGCTCAAACGCTACATGAGCATGCAGGAAGAGCTGGCCTCCACCCGCTCGCTGCTGCGGGCGCGGCAGACCAAGTACAACTTCGCGCATTTTATCGGCACCAGCGCGGCCAGCCTCGAAGTCAAACGCCGCGCCCGACGCAGCGCCAGTGCTGACTCTCCGGTTTTGCTGCTCGGCGAAACCGGCACCGGCAAAGAGCTGCTGGCGCAGGCGATTCATGGCGCATCACCCCGTGCGCACAAGGCTTTCGTCAGCATCAACAGCGCAGCGATTCCAGAGGCGCTGCTTGAGGCCGAGTTCTTCGGCACTGCCCCCGGCGCGTTTACCGGCGCCGATCGCAAGGGCCGCGTCGGCAAGTTGCAGATTGCTCAGGGCGGCACGTTGTTTCTCGATGAAATCGGCGACATGCCGCTGCCGCTGCAAAGCAAGCTGCTGCGGGTATTGCAGGAAAAGGAATTCGAACCGGTCGGGTCCAACGAAGTGATTCAGAGCGATGTGCGGGTGATCGCCGCGACCTCCACCGACCTTGAAGCGGCGATCAAACGCGGCGAGTTTCGCGCCGACTTGTATTACCGCCTCAATGTGCTGCCGATCCAGGTGCCGCCGCTGCGTGATCGTCTCGATGATTTGCCGGCGCTCAGTGAAGCCATCCTTGAGGAGTTGCGCAGTCAGCACGAGCTGAACCACGAGGCGCTGGAGTTGCTGGCCCGACACGCCTGGCCGGGGAACATTCGCGAGTTGCGCAACGTGCTGGAACGGGCGGCATTGCTCAGTGACGATCTGATGCTGAATGCGACCGATATCCGCGCGGCGATTGGTACGTTTACGCCGGTGGAGCGTGTGGCACCTTTGAAGGTTGAGTCGGTGGCACACGAGACGTTCAGTGAGGCGCGTGAACGGTTTGACCGGCAGTTGATTGAATCAGCCCTCGCGCAATGCGGGGGGAAGGTGATTGAGGCGGCGGCGCGGCTGGGGCTTGGGCGGTCGACGTTGTACAAGAAGATGGTGGCGTTGGGGATTGCTGAGTCTCAATAAGGAGACATGCATCTCCATTGTTAGATACTCCCTCGGAGCGCTGCGCGCTCATCGCCGGCAAGCCGGCTCCTACAGGGTGCGTGTTGTGAATACGATCTCCTGTAGGAGCCGGCTTGCCGGCGATGAGGCCCTCAACATCACAAAAAATCTCAAAACAGAGACAAACACTCTCATCTATCTCTAAAAAACCAACAAATATCCTTATATTTCAATATGTTGCCACCTTGGCACAAATCTCGCTAAAGCCCTCCCTCACAACGTTTCACCCCACAAAAATAACAATCCAGGAGACACACCATGAGTGTGATCATTGCCTTGGCAGCCCTCGCGCTGCTGATGCTCGCGGCCTACCGTGGCTACAGCGTTATCCTTTTTGCCCCGATTGCCGCCCTCGGCGCCGTTCTGCTCACCGACCCTTCCGCCGTCGCCCCTGCTTTCACCGGGGTGTTCATGGAGAAAATGGTCGGCTTCATCAAACTGTATTTCCCGGTGTTCCTGCTTGGCGCGGTGTTCGGCAAGTTGATCGAGTTGTCGGGTTTTTCGCGTTCCATCGTTGCGGCGGCGATTCGCCTGCTCGGCACCCGTCAGGCGATGCTGGTGATCGTGCTGGTTTGCGCCCTGCTCACTTACGGCGGCGTGTCGCTGTTTGTGGTGGTGTTTGCGGTCTACCCGTTCGCGGCCGAGATGTTCCGCCAGAGCAATATTCCCAAGCGCCTGATCCCGGCGACCATCGCCCTCGGCGCCTTTTCGTTCACCATGGACGCCCTGCCCGGCACTCCGCAAATCCAGAACATCATCCCCAGCACCTTCTTCAACACCACCGCGTGGGCGGCGCCGTGGCTGGGTTTGATCGGCGCAATCTTCGTGGTCTGCGCCGGCATGGCGTTTCTGCAGCGCCAGCGTAACAAGGCTCAGATTTCGGGTGAAGGCTACGGCACCGACCTGCGCAACGAGCCGGAAACCGCTGCCGACATCAAACTTCCCAATCCGTGGATCGCGCTGTCGCCGCTGCTGGCCGTCGGCATCATGAACCTGTTGTTTACCCAGTGGATTCCCCAGTGGTACGGCAAGACCCACAGCCTCGCGCTGCCGGGCATGGCCGCACCGGTAACCACCGATGTCGCCAAACTCACGGCGATCTGGGCAGTTCAGGCTGCCTTGCTGGTCGGCATCATCATGGTGTTGGTGTTCGGCTTCCAGGCGATTCGCGGCAAGTTGGCTGAAGGCAGCAGAAGTGCAGTCAGCGGTTCATTGCTGGCAGCAATGAACACGGCGTCCGAATACGGTTTTGGCGCGGTGATCGCGTCCTTGCCAGGCTTTCTGGTGCTGGCCGACTGGCTCAAAAGCATTCCCAACCCGCTGGTCAACGAAGCGATCACCGTGACCCTGCTGGCCGGTATCACCGGCTCCGCATCAGGCGGCATGAGCATTGCGCTGGCGGCCATGGCCAATGACTTCATCGCTGCGGCCCATGCGGCCAACATTCCCCTGGAAGTGCTGCACCGCGTCGCCGCGATGGCCAGTGGCGGCATGGACACCCTGCCGCATAACGGCGCGGTCATCACCTTGCTGGCGGTGACCGGCCTGACCCACCGCGAAGCCTACAAAGACATTTTCTGTATTACGCTGATCAAGACCCTGGCGGTTTTTGTGGTGATCGGTACTTTCTACGCCACTGGCATTGTGTGAGGTATTCATGACGACTCTTTCAGGCAAGACCGCACTGGTCACCGGCTCCACCAGCGGCATCGGCCTGGGCATCGCCCTCAGCCTGGCCAAGGCTGGCGCCAACCTGATTCTCAATGGTTTCGGCGATGCCTCCACAGTGATTGCCGAGGTTGAACAGTTTGGCGGCAAGGTCGGTCATCACCCCGCCGATGTCAGCGATCCGACGCAGATTGCCGACATGATCGCCTACGCCGAGCGCGAGTTCGGCGGCGTGGACATTCTGGTCAACAACGCCGGCATTCAGCACGTGGCGTCGGTGGAAGATTTCCCCGTGGAGCGCTGGGATTCGATCATTGCGATCAACCTGTCGTCGGTGTTTCACAGCACCCGTTTGAGCCTGCCAGGCATGCGCGCCCAGGGTTGGGGGCGGGTTATCAATATCGCTTCGGTGCATGGCCAGGTCGGTTCGGTGGGCAAAGCGGCTTACGTCGCGGCCAAGCATGGGGTGATCGGTTTGACCAAGGTGGTCGGCCTGGAAACCGCCACGACCAACGTCACCTGCAACGCAATCTGCCCAGGCTGGGTGTTGACGCCGTTGGTGCAGAAGCAGATTGACGACCGCATCGCCAAAGGGGTTGATCCGCAGCAGGCGCAGCACGATTTGCTGGCCGAGAAGCAGCCGTCTCTGGAGTTCGTTACGCCGCCTCAGCTGGGTGAACTGGTGCTGTTTTTGTGCAGTGAGGCCGGTAGCCAAGTGCGGGGCGCGGCGTGGAATATAGATGGTGGATGGTTGGCGCAGTGATTGGGCGATAGACCGCGTTATCGTTCATCGCTGGCAAGCCAGCTCCCACAGGTTATCGGTGTTTTCATGATCGACGCATGACCTGTAGGAGCCGGCTTGCCGGCGATTGGATCTCGAAATAGAAAAAGAAGAGGCAAAAAATGTCCGACATCCTCTGGCAACCTGACGCCAAACGCATCGCCAAGACCCGCATGGATGCCTTCCGGCGCGCCATCAATCAGCGCCACCACCTCGACATTGCCGACTACGCCGCCCTGCACCAATGGTCCATCGATCAACGGGTCGATTTCTGGCAAGCCATCGTCGATTTCTTCGACATCCGTTTCCACACGCAACCGGACGCCGTGCTGATCGAAGGCGATCACATGCCCAGCGCCCAGTGGTTTCCCGGCGCCACCCTGAACTTTGCCGAACACTTGCTGCGCCGTCGTGACGATGCCGTCGCCGTGATTGCGATTGGCGAAAACGGCCAGCGCGAACAACTGACCTGGGCCGAACTGGCCGAGCATGTCGCCGGTTTTCAAAACAGCTTGATCGCCGTCGGCGTCGGCCTTGGCGACCGCGTCGCCGCGTGCATGCCGAACACCTGGCAAACCCTGGTCGCCATGCTCGCCACCACCAGCCTCGGGGCGATCTGGTCCTGTTCGTCGCCGGACTTCGGCACCCAGGGCGTCATCGACCGCTTCGGCCAGATAGAACCGAAAGTGCTGATCACCTGCGCCGGTTACCGTTATGCCGGCAAAGACATCGACCAAAGCGCCAAGGTCAACGAAATCCTTGAACGCCTGCCGTCGCTGCAACAGCTGATCGTGGTGCCTTACGCACGACCCCAGGCGCACATCAATGACTTCCGCACCCACGCGGGCGTGACGCTTTGGGATGCGTTCTACGAACCGGGCGGCGAGCCGGATTTCGTTGCCGTGCCTTTCGCCCATCCGCTGTACATCCTCTATTCCAGCGGCACCACCGGCGTGCCCAAATGCATCATCCACAGCACCGGTGGCGTGCTGTTGCAACACGTCAAGGAACACGGCCTGCATTGCGACCTCGGGCCCGGCGACCGCTTGTTTTACTACACCACTTGCGGCTGGATGATGTGGAACTGGCTGGTGTCGGCCCTGGCCGTCGGCAGCGCCGTGGTGCTGTACGACGGCTCGCCATTTCATCCCGGCCCGGAACGCTTGATCGACCTGATCGACGACGAGCGCATCAGCGTGTTCGGCACCAGTCCCAAGTACCTCGCGACCCTGGAAAGCAACGGCGTGAAGCCTCGGCAAAGCGATGATCTCGGCACGCTGAAAACCCTGTTGTGCACCGGCTCGGCGCTATCGCCACAAAGCTACGACTACGTCTACCGTGACCTCAAGGCCGACCTGTGCCTGGCGTCGATGTCCGGTGGCACCGACATCGTTTCTTGCTTCGTGAACGGCAATCCATTGCTGGCGGTGCGTCGCGGCGAAATCCAGGGCAAGAGCCTGGGGATGGCGGTCGAAGTCTGGAATGATGCCGGCCGCGCGGTCATTGGCGAAAAAGGTGAACTGGTCTGCACCCGACACTTTCCGGCCATGCCCGTCGGCCTGTGGAACGACCCGACCGGGGAAAAACTGCGCGCGTCTTATTTCAGCCTGTTCCCCGGCGTCTGGGCCCAGGGCGACTACGCCGAACAATTGGCTCACGGCGCGATGATGATTCACGGGCGCTCGGACGCGGTGCTCAACCCCGGCGGCGTGCGCATCGGCACGGCGGAGATTTACCGTCAGGTGGAGAAAGTCCCGCAAGTCACCGACAGCGTGGCCATCGGTCAGCAATGGCAAGACGACGTGCGGGTGGTGCTGTTCGTGCGGCTGGTCGAGGGGGTCGAACTGGACGAGGCGCTGCAACAGCAGATTCGCCAGGTCATCCGCGCCAACACCACGCCACGGCACGTACCGGCGAAGATTGTCGCGGTAACGGATATTCCGCGCACCATCAGCGGCAAAGTGGTCGAGTTGGCGGTAAGGAATGTGGTGCATGGCCAGCCGGTGAAAAACACCGATGCGCTGGCCAATCCCGAAGCGCTGGAGCAATTTCGGAATCGGCCGGAACTCAACACTTGAAACACACCCCGTTGTAGGAGCCGGCTTGCTGGCGATGGGGCCCTGACGGTTGATGCGAAGCTCCAGGCCGCCATCGCCAGCAAGCCGGCTCCTACAGAGGGGATGCGGGTCAGTCCATCAGGCCCCATTCGCCGGGTTGTGCGTTGGGTCCCGGTGATGCGTCGGCATGCAGCTTGAGCCGCAGGCGCAAATTGTTCAGCGAGTCCGCATGCTTCAAGGCCTCTTCTTCGCCGATAGCGCCTTCGATCACCAGTGCGTACAGCGCGCAATCGAACGTCTGCATGCCCTGTTCGGTCGACTTCTCCATGATCCCTTTGAGCTCGTCGAATTCATTGCGCCGTATCAGGTCGCCTACGGTCGGCGTGCCCAGCATCACTTCTACCGCCGCCCTGCGTTGACCGTCGCGAGTGCGCACCAGACGCTGGGAAACGAACGCTTTAAGGTTGTTGCCCAGGTCATGCAGCAGTTGCATCCGCCGTTCTTGCGGGAAGAAATTGATAATGCGATCCAGCGCCTGATGGGCGTTGTGGGCATGCAAGGTGGAAATCACCAAATGTCCGGTGTCGGCAAACGCCAGCGCATGCTCCATGGTCTCGCGGTCGCGGATCTCACCGATCAGCACCACATCGGGCGCCTGGCGCAGGGTGTTTTTCAGCGCGGTATGAAAACTGCGGGTATCGACGCCGACCTCGCGCTGATTGATGATCGATTTTTTGTGCCGGTGGATGTACTCGATAGGGTCTTCGATGGTGACGATATGCCCGCTGCTATGGCGGTTGCGGTAATCGATCAACGCCGCCAGCGAGGTCGACTTGCCTGAGTCGGTGGCGCCGACGAACAGCATCAGCCCTTGTTTGAGCATCACCGCTTCCAGCAGCACGGGTGGTAACTTGAGGTCTTCGAAACGCGGAATGTCGAGCTTGATGTTGCGCACCACGATCGACACATCGTTGCGCTGCTTGAAAATATTGACCCGAAAGCGCCCGACACCCGACAACGAAATCGCCAGGTTCATCTCCAGCTCCCGATCGAACTCCAATCGCTGTTCGGCGTCCATGATGAACGCGGCAATCGCGGCGATTTCCCCCGGTTTGAACGGCTGGTCGGCCAATGGTTTGAGTACACCGTCAAACCGGGCGCAGGGTGGCGCACCGGTGGACAGGTACAAATCGGAACCCTCCTGGCTGGACAGGGTCTTTAACAGCGCATCGATTTCCATGGCAAAAAACACCCGCGAAGCATTCAATGAACAGAAATGACCCGAAAAATCGGTCATTCAGCGTCTACCGCCCTAGGATAGTAGACGCCGTCACCCCGACCGACGTGCAGGACACCTTGATGAACGCAGTACCCACCGGCAGCGATGCCCAGGCCTTGATTGCCAGACTGGACTGGACGTGCACCCCGCTCGGCGCCGCCAGTGACTGGCCGCAGAGCCTGCGCACGGCGGTGGACATCGTGATTCACTCACCGATGCCGATGCTGTTGCTGTGGGGGCCGCAGCTTACGCAGATCTATAACGACGGCTTCGCGCTGCTGGCCGGCAGCAAGCATCCGCACGCTTTCGGACAACCGACGCACCAGATATGGCCAGAACTCAAAGACTTTACCGACCCGATTTACAGCGCCGTCCTACAAGGCCAGGTGCGGACTTACAGCGAACAGCGCTTCACCCTGCAACGCGACGGGAATGATTCCGACTTCTGGCTGGATTTGACCTACAGCCCGATCCGCGATGAACACGCCGACGTCGCCGGGATTCTGGTCACGGCCATTGAAACCAATGAACGCCGACGCATCGCCCTCGAACTGGAGCAACGCTCGGCCGCCAGCCTGAAGGCACAGCGCGAGACCGAGGAACGCCTGCAACTGGCGCTGGCCGCCACTGACGCCGTCGGCACCTGGGACTGGGACATCGGCGAAGACCGCTTCATTGCCGACGCGCACTTCGCCCAATTGCACGGCATCGACCCGCTACTCGCCAGTCAGTTGCCCATCAGCGACTATCTCGAAGCCGTGCATCCGGAAGACCGCTCGATGGTCACCCGCGGCATCAAGCAGTGCATCACTCAGGGCAGCGAATACGCCGAGGAATATCGCCTGCTGCAACCCGACGGTCAGTTGCGCTGGGTGTTTGCCCGGGGCCGTTGTTACAAGGACCACCATGGCCGGCCGATCCGTTTCCTCGGCGCCGCGCTGGACCTGACCGAACGAAAACACACCGAACAGGCCTTGCGTCAGAGTCAGACCGAGCTGCAACTGATCATCAACGCCATGCCGATCCTGATCAGTTACGTCGACAGCGAGGAACGCTTTCGCCTGAACAATGCGGCGTACCTCGACTGGTACGGCCTGACGCCCCAAGAGCTTTACGGTCGGACCATTCGTGAGGTGCTGGGTGAAGAAGCCTACGCCTTGCGTGCCGAATACATCGCCGAAGCATTGGCTGGCAGGACCTGCTGTTTCAGCATCAGCACGCCGCATCGTGATGGCAGCACTCGACAAGCCTTGATGAATTACCTGCCCCGCCACGGGCCGGATGGCGCGGTGAACGGTTTCTACATTTTTGTGATCGACGAAACCGAGCGCAAACAGACCGAAGAAGCCTTGCGCAACCTCAACGAAACCCTTGAGGAACGTGTCGCCGCCCGTACCCAGCAATTGGCCGAAGCGAACCAGCGCCTGCAAAACGAAATGTTCGAACGCGAGCGCGCCGAAGATGCCCTGCGCCATGCGCAAAAAATGGAAGCGGTCGGCCAGCTCACCGGCGGCATCGCCCATGACTTCAACAACATGCTCACCGGGATCATCGGCAGCCTCGACCTGATGCAGCGCTACATCGCCGATGGGCGTACCGCCGAGATCGGCCGTTTCACCGAAGCGGCGGTGTCGTCAGCCAACCGCGCAGCCGCCCTGACCCATCGCCTGCTCGCTTTCTCCCGGCGCCAGTCGCTGGACCGCAAGCCGCTGAACGCCAACGAACTGATTCATTCTCTGGAAGACTTGCTCAGCCGCACCAAGGGCGACCACATCGAGCTGAAACTGCAACTGGCCGATGAAGCCTGGCCGGTCAGCACCGACGTCAGCCAACTGGAAAACGCCCTGCTCAATCTGGTGATCAATGCGCGTGATGCCATGCCCGATGGCGGCGAGTTGCGTATCGAAACCGCCAATGTCTATCTGGACAGCAGTGACATCAACATCCTGGAACCCGTCAAGGCCGGGGATTACCTGATGATCGCCGTCAGTGACAACGGCACCGGCATGACCCCGAAAGTGTTGGCCAAGGCGTTCGATCCATTTTTCACCACCAAACCTATCGGCCAGGGCACGGGGCTGGGTTTGTCGATGATCTACGGTTTTGCCCAGCAGTCGGGCGGCCACGTGAGCCTGTTCAGCCTGCCGGGCCAGGGCACCAGCGTGCGCCTGTTCTTGCCGCGTTTGCACGAGATGGAGCCGCAAGATGTGCTGACGCCGGTCATCGGCGAGGCCCCCTCGGCGATAGCCGGGGAAACCGTGGTGTTGGTGGAAGATGATCCGGCGGTGCGCATGCTGGTGTTCGATCTGCTCAAGGAGCTGGGTTATCGCGCCCACGAGGCCGAAGATGCGAAGACCGCCCTGCCCCTGCTCGAATCCGATTTGCGGGTCGATCTGCTGGTGACCGATGTCGGGCTGCCGGGCATGAACGGTCGGCAATTGGCAGAAATCGCCCGTCAGCACCGTCCGGAGCTCAAAGTGCTGTTCATGACCGGTTACGCGGAAATGGCCGCCGAGCGTCAGAGCTTCCTTGAGGAAGGCATGGACATGGTGGCCAAACCGTTTTCGGTTGACCTGCTGGCCAACAAGATTCGCACGATGATCGGCCAACCCGAGTGAGTTGAGGCATAATCGCGCGCCCCGATCCACCCACATAGCCACTACCGTTGCAAGGTACTCGCCCCATGAAAGCTCAAGCCCGCCACATTCTGGTGAAAACCTCGGAAGAAGCCGAGCAGCTCAAACAACGCATAGCCAAGGGCGAAGCCTTCGATGTGCTGGCCAAGAAGTATTCCACCTGCCCGTCCGGCAAGCGCGGCGGTGATCTCGGTGAAGTACGGCCAGGGCAGATGGTCGGTGTGATTGATGCGGTGATTTTCAAGAAGCCGTTGCGGGTGGTGCATGGGCCGATCAAGAGCAAGTTTGGCTATCACCTGGTGCAGGTGTTTTATCGGGATTGATGGGTTGGCTTGAGGGCCCCATCGCTGGCAAGCCAGCTCCTACAAGGACCGCGAAAAACCTGTAGGAGCTGGCTTGCCAGCGATCCGGTGGCGCAGCCAACCGGCCATTCACCGACTACCTTGGGATCAGTGCCCCAGGCACCTGAATCACCCGACTCGCCAACCGATGCCCCGCCTCGGCCGCCTCCACCGGACTCCCCCCCTTGAGCCGACTGGCCAGGTACGCCGCACTGAACGAATCCCCCGCCGCCGTCGTGTCCACCACGCGTTCGACCTTCTGTGCCGGCACCTCGAACGACTCGCCCTCACAGCGAATCAGGCACGCTTCGGCACCGCGCTTGAGCACCACTTCCGGCGTACCCACCTGCTCGTAAGCGGCGAACACCGCCTCGCAATCGGAAAAATGAAACAGCGCCTGTTCGTCGTCGACAGTCAGCAACGCCAGATCCACATACGGCAACACGCTGCGATACGCCGCCCGAGCGTCCTCGATCGACGCCCACAAACGTGGCCGGTAATTGTTATCGAACACAATCCGCGCATCCCGCTGGCGAGCTTCGATCAGGGTTTCCAGCAACTTCTCCCGACCTTGTACACCGAGCACCGCCAGGGTGATGCCGCTGAAATACAACACGTCGTAATCCGGCAGCGCCGCGAGAATCGGCGCGGCGGCTGGCGTGGTAAAGCAATCGCGGACGGCGGCTTCGTTGCGCCAGTAGAGAAAACGCCGCTCACCGGCGGCGTCGGTCTGGATGCAGTACAAGCCGGGCAAGCGACCGGGCAGGCGCTGGACCATGTCTAGGCCAATGTTTTCGGCGGCCCAGCTTCGGCACATGGCATCGCTGAAACTGTCATCGCCCAGGGCGGTGACGTAATCAACGCTGCCGCCTTCGCCCAATTCCCGGGACAGGTAGACCGCCGTGTTCAAGGTATCGCCGCCGAAGCTCTGTTGCAGACTGCCGTCGGCGCGGTGTTGCAATTCGATCATGCATTCGCCGATCAGGGCGATGCGCGGGATGTTGGGGCCGAGTGTGTTGATGGTGTTCATTGTTGTGGTGTCTCTGGTGGTTCGGTGGTGTCTGGTCGGGCGCATTCGCGGGCAAGCCTCGCTCCTACAGGATTTGTGCCGTAATCATCATTTGCGAATGACACAAAACCTGTAGGAGCGAGGCTTGCCCGCGAAGGCCGCACCTCGGTCTGGAACCTTAGAAACAGGTTTCCATGGTTTCGATGACACTCAACTGCTCATCCACCAGACACCCCGTGCGCCACTTGTCGAACGTCAGGCACGGGTGCGAAGTGCCGAACGAAATGATATCGCCCACCCGCAGCTCAATCCCCGGCGCCACGGTCATGAACGCGTGCTGATCCATCACCGCCGTTACCTTGCAGGCACTGACATCGTCACCCTTTGCCGGCACCACACCAGCCTTGTAACGCAGCAATGGCACCGGCAGCCCGGCGTCGTAGGCCACGTCGCGTTTGCCCAGGGCGATCACTGCAAAACCCGGTTCCGGCAACGATTGCACATGGGCCCAGACTTCCAGCGCCGGGCGCAGGCCTTCGTGCAGATCGCTACGACGGTCGAGCACGCAGCATTGCGCTTCTTTATAGATGCCATGGTCGTGGGCCACGTAGCTGCCAGGGCGCAATACGCTGAGGAAACGTCCGCCAGCGTTCTGCGCTTCGAAGGACTCGGCGATCAGGTCGTACCAGGCCGAACCCGACGCGGTGATGATCGGCTTGGCAATGGCGAACGCGCCGCTGTCCTGCAACTGCACCGCCAGACGCACCAGCGACGCGGCGAACGCACGAATGCCGGTGACCGCATGATCACCGTGAATCACGCCTTCATAACCTTCGATACCGGTCAGTGCCAACGCGGGTTGTGCGCTGATGGCCTTGGCCAGGGCGATCACTTCCTCTTCGGTCCGGCAACCGCAACGACCACCCACCACACCGTACTCGATCATCACGTTCAGGCGCACACCGCGCGAGGCGAAATACGCGCCGAGGTCAGCGACGTTGTCGGGGTGATCGACCATGCAATGGAAATCGAACGTCGGGTCCGCCAACAAATCGGCGATCAGCGCCATGTTCGGCGTCCCCACCAATTGGTTGGCCATCAGCACCCGACGCACACCATGCGCGTACGCAGCGCGGGTTTGCGTGGCGCTGGCCAGGGTGATGCCCCAGGCGCCGGCGTCCAGTTGGCGGCGAAACAAGGCCGGGGTCATGCTGGTTTTGCCGTGAGGCGCGAGTTCGGCGCCGCTGTTGCTGACGAACGCCTGCATCCAGCGAATGTTGTGTTCCAGCGCCTCGCGATGCAGCACCAGCGCCGGCAGGCTGACGTCGCGCACCAGATGGGCACCGGTCTGGGCAAAGCCCTTTTCCACGGCAGCAGTATTTTGGGCAGAAGACATGGTCGAACTCCTCACATTTTCGCGGCCGCGAACAGCCGCTGTTATTCGTTAATGCGACGGGCCAGGCGGTTGGCGTTGTCGATCAACACCCGGCGATAGTCGTTGTAATGCGTCTTGGCATCGGCCCGTGGGGCAACGATGCACAGGGTTGCAATGGCCACGCCGTTCGGGTCTTTGACCGGGGCGGCGAAGCAATGGGTAAAGGTGTCGGCGACACTGTCGAAGGAGAAAAAACCGTCGATGCCGGCCTGACGGATTTCACCGAGAAACTGCTCCAGCGGCAGGCGTTCACCGTTGGGCAGGATGAAGTCGTCGTGATCGATCAGGTCGATGATTTCCTGGTCGCTCAGGTGCGCCAGCAACAGGCGCCCGGACGCGGTCCAGGGGATCGGCGCGTTCTCGCCGATGTCCGAGGAAATGCGGAAATGCCGCTCGCCCTCTTTCATCAATGCCACCGTGTATTTGCGCCCGTTGAGCAGGCACATCTGCGCGGTTTCATGGGTCTGGCTGACAATCTCCTGCAGGGCGTGATCGGCCTCGCGGGTCAAGTCGAAATGACGCAAATGCGCCTGCCCGAGGAAGTACAGCTGACGGCCGAGGTAAACGTGACCGTCCTTGCCCACGGGCTCCAGAATCCGCCGTTCGAGCAAGGACGCCACCAGTTCGTAGACCGTGGATTTCGGGCTGCCGATGCCACTGGCAATTTCATTCGGACGCAGGGGCTGGCCGATTTCCTTGAGGAAATCGAGGATATCGAACGCCCGGTCCAGACCGCGAGCCCGGCGCTTGATGGTGTCTTCGGTCATGTTTCAAATTCCCATTCAAAGTGCCGGGAGTTTACCTAGAGTGCTGTGCTGACCGTTAGGCCGCCTTCGCGGGCAAGCCTCGCTCCTACAGACGATGAGCTCATGTAGGAGCGAGGCTTGCCCGCGAAGAATTCACCGCAAATCTCAGGCCTTTTTCTTGTACGCGATGCAGTCGATCTCAACCTTGCAATCAACCATCATGTTCGCCTGCACGCAGGCCCGGGCCGGTGCGTGTTCGGGTTTGAAGTACTCGGAGAAGACCTTGTTGAAACTGGTGAAATCCCGCGGATCTTCCAGCCACACCCCGGCACGCACCACGTCTTCGAGGCCATAACCGGCCTCTTCGAGAATCGCGATCAGGTTCTTCATGGTCTGGTGGGTCTGCTCGACGATGCCGCCAACAATGATCTCGCCATCCAACGCCGGCACCTGGCCAGAAACGTGCAGCCAGCCGTCGGCTTCAACGGCGCGGGCGAAAGGACGAGGCGTACCGCCAGCGGCGCTGCTGCCGGTGCCGTAACGAGTAATGCTCATGAGTGTTTCTCCTGATTGAAAAGCTAGAAGTTAAAACCGCGTGTTTTTGAGGAACTCAGCCAGACGCGGTGATTGCGGGCGTTCGAACAGCTCCTTGGGAGGCCCCTGCTCTTCGATACGCCCCTGATTCATGAAAACGATCTTGTCCGAGACCTCGAAAGCGAAGCGCATTTCGTGGGTCACCAACAGCATGGTCATGCCATCCTCGGCCAGGCCTTTGATCACGCTCAGCACTTCGCCCACCAGTTCCGGGTCGAGGGCCGAGGTGACTTCGTCGAACAGCATCAGGCTCGGGTTCATTGCAATCGCCCGGGCAATCGCCACGCGCTGTTGCTGACCACCCGACAATTGCCCCGGATAGTGATCACGGCGCTCCAGCAAACCGACCCGCTCGAGCCATTTTTCGGCGAGCGCGACAGCCTCGTCCTTGTGCAGCTTTTTGACCTTGAGCAAACCCAGGGTGACGTTCTGCAATGCGGTCAGGTGCGGGAACAGGTTGAACTGCTGGAACGCCATGCCGGTCATGGCGCGATGACGGGCGATGACTTTTTCCGGGTGGCGTATGCGTTTGCCGTTGACCTCGTCATAGCCGATGGATTCGCCATCGAGCATGATCTGTCCACCCTGGAATTCTTCGAGCATGTTCACGCAACGCAGCAGCGTGGTCTTGCCCGAACCGCTGGAGCCGATCAGCGTGACCACGTTGCCGCGCTGCATGGTCAAGTCGACGCCCTTGAGCACTTCGAGCTGGCCATATTTTTTGTGCAGCCCGCGAATGTCCAGCAGGGGCTGCTCATTTGGAACGTTCGAAACTTGAGGTTGAGTCATGGCAAGGCCACCCGCTTTTCAATGTGCCGGCCGAGTAATTCGATGGCGTAGTTGATGACGAAAAACAGAAATCCGGCGAACAGGTAAAACTCCAGCGTCATGAACGTCCGGGCGATGATCTGCTGGGTGCTGAGCAGCAACTCGGCCACGCCGATCACCGACAGCAGCGTCGAAGCCTTGACGATCTCGGTGGACGAATTGACCCAGGTCGGCAGGATCTGCCGCAGCGCCTGAGGCAACAGCACGTAACCGAGGGCTTGATAAAACGTCAGGCCAATCGCCTTGCTCGCTTCCATCTGCCCGCTCGGCAACGCTTGCAACGCGCCGCGCACAATCTCGGCGACGTGGGAACCGCAGAACAGCGTCAGCCCCAAGGCTCCGGCCTGGAATGCACTGATCTGCCAGCCCAATGCGGGCGCCATGTAGAAGCAAGCGAGTACCAACACAAACACCGGTGTGCCGCGAATAATGTCCACGTAAAAACGGAACGGCGCGCGCATCCAGAACTTGCCGTAAGTCAGCACCAGACCGGCGACAATGCCGACCATCGTGCCCAGCAAAATCGCCAGCGCCGAGACCTGCACACTGGTCAGGAAGCCTTGCCACAACACTTCGCGGGCAACCCATAACTCATGCAACCAACTGGGTGATTCGTACATGAGGACCTCCTATCGGCGGATCGCCAGACGCTGCTCGAGGTAACGCAGCATCATGGCAATGAGGTAACAGGCCGCAACATAGAGCGCTGTGGTCACCAGCCAGGTTTCAATCACCCGGTAGCTCTCGACATTGATCTTGCGCGCGTAATAGGTCAGCTCGGGCACGGCTATCGCCGCCGCCAGCGAGGTGTCCTTGAACAGCGAAATGAAGTTGTTCGACAAGGCCGGCAGCACGTTGCGCAACATCACCGGCACAGTGACGTAGGCCTTGACCTGCCACTCGCCCAGGCCGATGGCCAACCCGGCTTCGCGCTGCCCCTTGGGAATGCTCAACAACCCGCCGCGGAACACTTCGGTCAGGTACGCCCCGGCATACAGCGACAGGGTGATGATGAACGACGGGATCTTGTCCAGACGGATCCCCAGGCTCGGCAACGCGAAGTAGATCAACAGAATCAACACCAGAATCGGTGTATTACGGATTACCGTCACATACACCGACGCCATCACCCGCAATGCGCGGTGCTTTGAGAGCAAAGCAAACGCCATCATCAGGCCGATCACGCAACCGATGGCGATCGACACCAGCGCCAGCTCCAGGCCCAGGCCAAGCCCCGCCAGCAAGGTGTCGAAATCGCGCCACACGGCGGCAAAGTTCAACTGATAGTTCATGGTCAGCAGTACCTTGAACGGGGCGCGTTATGCGCGCCCCACTCTCACGGGGTCATTTGAATTCGACGGGAAAACCGATGGCCGGGGTAGGCAGATCCACACCGAACCACTGCTTGAAGGACGCCGCGTACGTCGGGAATTCAACGCCGGTCATGGCTTCATGCAACGTGGTGTTGACGAAGTTCAGCCAGTCCTGATCGCCGCGTTTAACTGCGCACGCGTACGTTTGCGGGCTCCAGGCGTAGGTCGGGCTGCGATAGCGGCCCGGGTTCTGCACCATCAGGTACTTGACCGAAGACTGGTCGGTGGCAGCGGCGTCGGCACGGCCGGAGTTCACGGCCTGGTACATCAAATCCACGCTGTCGTACTGATCGACCTTGGCCTTGGGCAGCGCCTGGTGCACCAGTTCTTCGGCGTAAACGTTCTGCAGCACCGCCACGGTCACGCTGTCATTGGCCGCCTTGAGGTCTTCGATTTCCTTGTACTTGCTGTTTGCCGGCAACAGCAGGCCGACACCTTCGCGATAGTACGGCAGCGTGAACGCCACTTGCTGCGCACGGCTGGCGGTCACGGTAATGAACTGGCAACTCATGTCGACCTTGTCGGTCAGCAGGTTGGGAATCCGAGCATCGGACGACTGCACCACGAACTCGACCTTGCTCGGGTCGTTGAACAACCCTTTGGCGACCATTCGCGCGATATCGATATCGAACCCCTGCAACTTGCCGTCCGCTCCCTGGAAATGCCACGGCGCATTGGTACTGCCCGTGCCCACGATCAGTTTCCCACGGGCCAGCACGCTATCGAGCTTGCTGTCCGCCGCCTGGGCAACGCCCATGGCAGCAGCCGAAGCTGCAAAGAGAAAAACACACGCTTTAAACAAGGAAGGTCGACGATGCATGGCAAGCACTCCAGGATGATGTGTATTCCGCTATACCGGAATCGAGTATGTAACAACGGAATAGACAGCAGAAAGTGTGCCACAGGTTGTGGGGCCATTTCTCGGAAAATTACAAATCGAGGGAAATCAACGGGATGCGCTGCAACACGAAAAAACGGTAGCGCTCGTGCAACCGACTGGGCGCTACCGTTCGCCACAACGGGCGGGTAAAAGCATCTCAATTGGGCGAAGGCTGACCCGATCGGGTGCGCCGCCTTGCCTGCGCCCGGCTCACACCTACATCTCAACCCGGAACAAACCGCTTAACCCTCCTTTGTTATAGAACAAGCCATCGAGCAGTTCGATTGCATACCCGGCCCTGGACTCCTTGCCGATGAGTGTCCGCAGCACGGCCGGATCCACTTGAAAGCTCAGAAAACCATCCGCGGTCGTGCGAATCTGCTGCCACTCCAACAAGTATTCGACGCCTGGGCCACAAGGTGGAGGAACGTCGGGACCGCACGGGATGCCACCTGTCGTGGAGTAAATCCTCAAACCCAGGAACATTCCCCGGTGCAGACCGCGAATCGGGGGAATACGGAATGTGGCGCCATTCGGAACATCTGCAAGTTTGAGGACGCCGTCCCGTGCCTCGACAATCTCGACATCCGGCAGGTGGTCGATGTCCAGTTCGCCAGTGGCCACCACGAAGGAGAAGGCATGGGAGCTCGACTGCGTGCCATCCGGGTGGCTGACGGTATAGCTGACGTCAACCGTGCCCCCCGAGTGCATTAATACGGCGGCGTCGGGAATAGCGACCTGTTGCAGACCGGTAGAAACAACGGGATGAGGTTCGGCCTCATATTTCCCTCTATCGCTAAGCAACGTGATGTACACGCAATCGCCTGGCGCCAGCGCGGGATCAGAGATATGCGTGGTCACCACGCCGGGGCGGTAGTCGACCAGCAGCGGAAGAAACACTCGCACGACTTCGTACGCGGAAAACCACACCGTCGGTGCCGTGAGTAAAGAGAGGGAGTATCGTGATTGCCTATCGAAAAAACCGCTGTCCACTGCTGTCGAGATCATGCCGGCCACCCTTCCATATCCAGAGATGAATTCATCAAACTGGCTGAAAACTGTCGGCACGGCCTGGACTCCAACAATCAACCGAGTGCAATCAAGCCCCCGGAGCGACACCCTTGTCTACTGTCAATACTGACAGGTGGCGACGTCTGCGCACGGGCATCCTCGTTGGTGCTGAGCGGCAAGACTATGTGCAATACCGATGTGGAGAACGCATCGCGTATACTCGACACCCGGAAATGGCTTTCAATCCGAGTCTGCCAAGCTGATCGTAAAGACGCGAGACCAAAACCGGCTCGCTGGGCCCTTCATTGCGCCGGACTTAACGTTTTGGAAAACTGCCATCCAAGAGCCACTATCGACCGAGCATTCGCTGTAATTGATTGACATCAATCAAGCGTCGAACCGCATTGGACAAGCTCCGATGCGGCTGCTTTCATTTACATCTCAGTAAGCGGTATAGCGCTGCCGGCCTTGGGCCAGAGCCTTGTCACATTCCCGGGAGGGATCAATGTCTTTCAACATCATGATGGTTTTCGGCACACGCCCGGAGGCCATCAAGATGGCGCCACTCGCCAGAGTGTTGCGTCAATGGCCCGGGGTCGAACTGAACATCTGCTCCACCGGCCAGCACCGTGAGATGCTCAAGCAAGTACTCGATTCCTTCGAATTGACAGTCGACGAAGACCTGCAAGTCATGACCAAGGGGCAGACCCTCAACGGCTTGTCACAACAACTGCTGATCAACCTCGATCAGGCTTACGAGCGGGCGAAACCCGACATCGTGCTGGTACACGGTGATACCACCACCAGCTTCATCGCCGCCCTCGCCGCCTTTAATCGCCAGTTGCCAATTGGCCACGTCGAGGCCGGGTTGCGTACCGGTAACTTGCGCGCACCCTGGCCGGAAGAAGCCAACCGCCGCCTGACGGGCGTCATCGCCGACCTGCATTTCACACCGACCATCAAGGGCGAAAACAATCTGCTGCGTGAAGGCGTGCCCAAAGCCAGCATTGAAGTCACCGGCAATACGGTGATCGACGCACTGTTGTGGATGCGCACCCATCAGCAGGAAATCAACTGGCATCCTGCCGCCGATTCGTCGCTGGCAATGCTTGAAGACCATCGACGTCTGGTACTGATCACCGGCCACCGCCGGGAGAATTTTGGCGATGGTTTCCGCAATATCTGCCAGGCGCTCGCCGACCTCGCCGTGCGCTACCCGGATGTGCAGTTCGTCTACCCGGTGCACCTGAACCCGCAGGTGCAGAAAGCGGTGTATGGCGTGCTGTCGGACAAGCCGAACATTTATCTGGTGGCGCCGCAGGACTACCAGCATTTTGTCTGGCTGATGGGGCGTGCGCATTTCATCCTCACCGATTCGGGGGGCATTCAGGAGGAAGCACCCGCTATCGGCAAGCCGCTGCTGGTGCTGCGAGATGTCACCGAACGGCCGTCCGTGCTCGAAGGCGGGACCGTGTTGCTGGTGGGCACCGACACCGACCGCATCGTCAAGGAAGCCAGTCGTTTGCTGGATGACGAGGTTCACTTCGAACGCATGAGCCGCGTTCACAGCCCCTACGGTGACGGCCACGCCAGCGAGCGCATCGCCACTCGATTGTGTGAGTGGCTAGGTGAGCGCTCGGCGGCGGTCAAAGCACGATGAGTTTCGGTTTTGTCGATTTTTTTGCCTACGTCCTGTTCGGTCTCAAATACCTCGCGATCATCCTGGCGTTTTTGATGTTCATCCTCGGGCTCGATGACCTGTTCATCGACCTCGTGTACTGGGGCCGCAAGCTGGTCCGGCGCTGGCGGATCTACGAAAAATTCAAGCGCGCGGACGAAGAACGCCTGTACGCCATTGCCGAAAAACCCCTGGCAATCATGGTCCCGGCGTGGAACGAAGTCGGCGTGGTCGGTGAGATGGCGCGCCTTGCGGCGACGACCCTCGATTACGAGAACTATCAGATTTTCGTCGGTACGTACCCCAATGATGCCGAGACGCAGGCCGACGTCGATGCGGTCTGTCAGCACTATCCCAACGTGCACAAAGTGGTCTGCGCCCGCCCCGGCCCCACCAGTAAAGCCGACTGCCTGAACAACATCATCGACGCGATCCTGCGCTTTGAAAGCGAGGCGAAAATCCAGTTTTCCGGGTTCATTCTGCACGATGCCGAAGACGTGATTTCGCCGATGGAATTGCGCCTCTTCAACTACCTGCTACCGGCCAAGGACCTGATCCAGATTCCCGTCTACCCCTATGCGCCGGAGTGGCGAGGCTTCACCGCCGGGCATTACGTTGATGAATTCGCCGAGAACCACGGCAAGGACGTGATCGTCCGCGAAGCCATGACCGGCCAAGTGCCCAGCGCCGGAGTCGGCACCTGCTTCAGCCGTAAAGCCATCAGCGCCCTGCTTGAAGACGGCGACGGCATTGCCTTCGACGTGCAGAGCCTGACCGAAGACTACGACATCGGTTTTCGCCTAAAGCAAAAAGGCATGAAATGCATCTTTGCCCGTTACTCGGTGACCGACCCGAAACTGGCGCTCGAACACCCCTGGGCATTCGGCATGGACCGTGTGTTTTCCCAGGTGATCTGCGTTCGCGAGCATTTCCCCCGGGACTTTCAGCAGGCCATCCGCCAGAAATCCCGCTGGATCGTCGGCATCGTCTTTCAAGGCACCAAGAACCTCGGCTGGAGCCCCACGGGCGTGCTCAACTATTTCCTCTGGCGTGACCGTCGCGGAATGATCGCCTACCTGCTGACGTTCCTGGTCAGCTTGCTGTGCATTGTGCTGTTGGCGATGTGGCTGATGACGGTGATTGCACCGACCGCCTGGCACTATCCGTCGATCCTGTCCACCAGCCCGGTACTCGCGATGCTCTTGTGGCTCAACGGGTTTATGCTGATCAATCGGCTGTTCCAGCGCGGCTGGTTCGTCACCCGTTACTACGGACTGGTGGAAGGCCTGCTGTCGACACCGCGCACGATATGGAGCAATTTCATCAACTTCTTCGCCAACGTGCGGGCGCTGCGTCAGGTCATGGAAATGGGTGATTCGCGGCGCGTGGCGTGGGACAAGACCACCCACGAATTCCCGGCCCTGACCAAGACCCAGCGCACGCCGCTGGGTCATCGCCTGGTGGAAAAAGGTCTGCTCACCGAAGAAGAACTGGAAGCGGCCATCACCAGCCCGATACGCCGACGTCTGGGCCACGAACTGCTGCTGCGTGAACACATCAACAGCACGCAACTGGTAGAAACCCTCGCCGAGCAGTTGAACCTTGAGTGGGCGCCACTGAACCCGTTCAAACTCGACAAGCACCTGATCGACGCCGTGCCGCGCAAGATTGCCTCCCACTACGGCGTGTTGCCCGTGGCGGAGGAAGGCAACACCCTGGTGCTGGCTTCCGAAGGCCCGGTGAGCCAGGTCTCGCTCGGCGCCATCAGCCGTCAATTGAAACGCCCGGTGCGCTGCCGACTCGCGCCGCAGGGCCGGGTCACGTTGGGTATCCGCTACTGGTACGCCAGCCCTCGTCAGAATCAGGAAGTGCACCACATGCTCGAAGTGCTTGAGCGTCATCAGGACGATGAAGCCTTGCTCGAACGCGTCAGCCATCACCAGGTGCTGCTGGGCAATCTGCTGCAAGTGCGCGGCATGGTCCCGCCGAGCCTGTTCAATCAAGCGTTGATCGACTTCGATGCCGAGCACATGTCCTTGGGTGAACACCTCATCTCGCGCGGCATGATCACTCAGGAAGTGCTCGAACAGGCCCTGGAAGATCAGGCCAGTGAACAGCAAGCTGCCTACCGCATTGTCCGGGAGGTCGCATGAAGCCTGATCGTCATACCCTCCTCGTCGGCAGTCTGTTGCTGGGCCTGGCGGCTAGCTCGTGGGTACAGGCTGAACCGCTGACCGAATTCGAACAGTTTCGCAGTTTCCCCTACATGGATCGCAGCTACCGCGAAGCGAAAAAGGGCAACTGGGCCGAAGTCGAACGGCTGATGCGCCACCTGTTGACCAAGGTGCCGAAAAACGATGAAGCCCGCGCCCTGCTGGTCGAAGCGCTGGCCAGGCAGCGACGGTACAAGGACGCCGTGCAGTCGCTGCCGGACAACCCGGACAACAACGACGCCTTGCTCAACCTGCGCCTGACCTGGATCGAACAGGATCCTCCGGGCAGCGAGCAGGTAGAACAATGGATCGCCAGCAGCAACCTCAGTCAGCGAGTACGCCTGTGGCAGGCCTATAGCCTGAGCCTCGCGAAATTTGGCGGCGCCGGCAAAGCTCACGACTGGCTGGCGCAGCTGGCGCCCAAGGGTGACGACGACATTCTGCGCATGGCCCGCTCCAATTGGTCCGAGCAACTGCGCGACTGGGACGGTACCATCGAACAACTGGCGCCACTGGCCGCCAGCAAGCAACTGGACGCCGAAGGTTGGCAGCGACTGGCCAATGCCTATGTGCAGCGGCTCGACGAACAGCCCTTGCTGCAATTGTTGCAGCAAGCCCCGTCACCCGAAGCCGCGCGCAAGGCCCGCCTCGCGATGATCGATCGGGCGATCGCCATGGGCCAAGTGCAACAGGCTCAACGCTGGATGCAAACATTGCCCGCCAGTGACCTGACGGATCCGGCGCAACGCCAGCGCCTGTGGGAACTGGCGCGACAAAGCGGCGATGTACCGACCGTGCAACGCTTGAGTGGCGAATTGCAGCGCCCGTGCATGGAGACGGCCGAATGGTTGTCCAGCCGCGATCCGCAAGTCGCACGCACGCAACTGCGTGGGTGCCAGCCAAACGATGACCCGCAAACCTGGTTGATCCTGGCCCAGCGTCTGCAAGACACCGAGCTGCTGCAAGGCACGCGCCTGCCCGAACCGTGGGACAGTCAACGCCAGGCACGGCTGCTGGACATCTGGCAGGACCAGGGTGAGAGCGACAAAGTCATGGCCTGGCTCGCCGGCCAGCCACAGACGGCTGATGTGATCAAACGCCGGGCCGAACTGGCGCAAGCCCTGGGTCGCAATACGGAAGCTGTAACGCTCTGGGAGCGGCACTACCAACAGACCGGCAACCTTGGTTCGCTCAATCAGGCCACGTATCTGGCGCTGAACGCCGGTCAACGCGAACACGCGCAACAAGTGCTCGAAAACGCGTATGACCGTCATGCCGGCAAGTTGCCCGTTGCCCTGCTGCAACGGCTGGCGGGGCTCTATGCCTCGTCGACGCCGACCCCGGCGCAGCAGAAACGCATGGTGTCGCTGCTCAATCGCGTCGATCCCGCCACACGCGGCCAACTGCTGGCGCAACTGGCCGAGAAAGGTCAGTGCGATGCGGTGCAACAAGCCATTGGCGACCACCCGCGGGTCGCAGGCGACTATCGAGCCCTGGGCCGTTGCGCGATGCCGGGCCGGCCGGGTGAAGCCGTCTTCTACTACCAGACCGCGGAAAAACTCGGCGACCGTGGCAGTCGTCTGCCACTGGCGTATGCGCTGGAAGCGTCCGGGGATTCGGCGGGCGCCCTGGCCATCTGGCGCAGCCTGCCGGAGGCTGAGTTGAGCGATAACGCCAAACTGACGGCCAGCCGCAGCGCCCTCACCGCAGGCGACACGCAGCTCGCAGAACGTTACTGGCAACACAGTCGCGCCCGGGGGGCCAATGAATGGGCGCTGGGCGCGGCGATTGCCGACGCGCGCGGCGATCATCTCGAAGCATTGCAACGTCAGCGCTCAGCCTTGCAACAGGCGCCGGATGCCGGGCATTTTTACGCAGCGTCGGTCACCGCGCAAAAGGCCGGCGAGCTGGCGCAAAGCACTGCGTGGCTCGCCGAAGCCGTGCGTCGCGAACCGGACAACCCGCGCTATCGCGCCGATTACGGCATGCGTCTGGCGGGGGCCGACACCCGGGAACAGCGCGTCCACGCCATCCCTTATCTGCAAAGTGCCACCCGGGATTTTCCGGAAGACTATCGCCTCGGTGAAACCCTGGCGCTGCGTTATGACGAAGTCGAAAACAGCGCGGCAGCGCGCAAGGAGTTGCGTCGGATCATTGATCTGGAACAGCACCCGGTGGCCGACGACGATGAGAAGGCCAGCATGGAAGCCAGGCGTTATCGCCAACGCCGCGCTCATGAAACGCTGTCCCGTCGCGACAGCCGCACGCTGGCCAGCACCTGGTCACCGGCCGGCGTCTCGACCAACGACAGCTTCCGCCCCAACGGCACCCTGCGCGATACCTCACGACGCGCCACCTCACAGAACGTGCAAGTGGCGATCTGGGACCATGCGCTCGGTGAAGAGCCGAGTCGCGCTGGCAGCACGTTGTCGGTTTATGGTCGCGTACTGCTTGGCGGTCGGGGCCGGTCGAGTTACGGCGAATCCCTCGGCACCGGCGTGGGTCTGCGTTACAAGCCCTGGGGAACGGCGAACATCAACTTCTACGGCGAGCTCTACAAGCAGAGCTCGTTCGATGGCAACGACAATCAGCACATTAGCCTGGGTCAATTGCTGATTCCTGAAAAACTCGCCGATCAGTTCAACGATCACCGCCAGGACGGTCACACCAGCACCGATTACCTGCTGCGCGCCACAGCCTCGTTTCTTGATCAGGGACGGTTCCGCAACGATTGGCGCATCGATGAAAATGATTGGGAAGAACGCTTCCTCTACCTCGACGCCGCGTGGTGGACCAAGGCCGGTGATCACCAATGGCTGTCGCGTTTCCAGCAAGGTCACACCTGGAAACTGCCGTTCAACGGCGCACAAACCGTCATGCCATACGGCTTTCTCGAGTTCGCCAACCAGGACCCGAACAATGACTGGCGCCAGGACCTGCGCACCGGTATCGGCCTGCGCTGGCAATGGTGGTTCGACGACGACATCTACAACGCTTACCGTGCGCACCTGACGGTTCGTACCGAGTATCAGCAATCCCTGAGCGGCAACCTGTATGAAGGCGGCAACGGTGTGTTGCTGGGTGTGGAGTTGAATTTCTGATGACGCGTTTTCTCCTGGTTCTTTGCCTGTTAATGAGCAGCACAATGGCCCGCGCCGATGAGCGGATTTTTTACCAACCCCTGAACGTCGACGCCGGTTTGAGCCAGGCGCAATGGCAACGGATCTGGCAGGACACCGCCAAAAACGGCGTACACACCGTCATCGTGCAATGGACGGCGTACGGTGATTCCAACTTCGGCGGCGCCGAGGGCTGGCTCGCCAGCAGTTTGAATCTGGCCCATGAACAGGGCCTGAAACTGGTGCTGGGCCTGAGCATGGACCCGGCCTATTATCAGCGCATCGATGAGCTGGACAGCGCCGGGCTCGCGGTTTATTGGCAGGCGCAACTCGGACAGTCGCTGGCTCAGCAACACCGGCTGCGCCAGGACTGGAAACTGCCGGTGAGCGGTTGGTACCTGCCGATGGAACTCGACGACTTTCACTTCCTGGCGGTGGAGCGACGGCAAACCCTGCAGCGCCAACTCAAGGATTTCGCCGGCAAACTGGACGCACCGTTGCACGTCAGCGCCTTCACTGCCGGCAAACTTGCGCCACAGGTAAACGGCCAGTGGCTGGGTGGACTGGCGAGCGCGGGGGTTAACGTGTGGTGGCAGGACGGCACGGGCACCGGGCGATTGCCGCCACTGGTGCGCAACGGCTACGCCAGCGCACTGCCCTGCCCGGTCGGTATCGTGCGCGAAGCGTTCCGACAAGTCAGCGTCGAGGGCCAACCGTTTCGCGGGGAGCCGGCCACCCCCGACGCCACGTCGGCAGGTTGCCATCCGACGGCGGTGTTTTCCCTGCGTTATCGACCGTGGGGCAAGGTAATTCTCGACAACCAACGCAAGCATCAGGTCAGCGAATAATCACCCGCCAATCCGCGTCAGAAACACCCGCGTCACCCGCCGCTCCTCAACCGCCATCACCGTCATGCGCCAGCCTTCCCACTCATGGCTGTCGCCAATCATCGGCAGTCTATCCAGCATGCTCATCACCAACCCCGCCAAGGTCTGATAGTCCTCGGTCGGTTCTACGGCGAACCCGGTACGCTGGCGAACCCGCATCAGGTTCAACGCACCATTGACCCTGAACCCGCCCGGCTCTTCCACCACGTCCGGCCCCTCGATTTCGCTGGCGTCGGGCAACTCACCGGCAATCGATTCGAGAATGTCGGTCATGGTCAGCACGCCCACGAAGTCACCGAACTCATTGACCACAAAGGCGATGTGCGTCGAGGCCTGGCGCATCTGTTCCAGGGCATTGAGAATCGAATAACTGTCCAGCAAGTTGATGGTCTTGCGCGCCAGATGCTCAAGGTCCGGCTCGTTGCCGGCCAGGTATTCCTTGAGTAATTCCTTCTTGTGCACGAAGCCCAGCGGCTCATCCACCGCACCGTCGCGTATCAACGGCAGGCGCGAGTAGGACGAATGCATCAGCCGTGTACGAATGGCTTCTGCGTCGTCGGACAGGTCGATGTGATCGACGTCGGCGCGGACCGTCATCAAGGTGCGAATCGGCCGCTCGGCCAGTTGCAGCACGCCGCTGATCATCACCCGTTCACGACGGTCGAACAGCTCTTCGCTCGGCGCCTCGCCGTTGTCGAGCATGTCGGCAATCTCTTCGCCAACCTCTTCCACCGCCAGTTTGCGACCACCCAGCAAACGCAAGACCGCGTGGGCCGTGCGCTCGCGCATCGGCCGCAGGCCCTGCATGGACTTTTTGCGGCGCGCCCGGGCGATCTGGTTGAACAGCTCGATCAGGATCGAAAAACCAATGGCCGCGTACAGGTAGCCCTTCGGAATATGGAAGCCCAGGCCTTCAGCGGTCAGCGCGAAGCCGATCATCATCAGGAAGCCCAGGCACAGCATGATCACCGTAGGGTGTGCGTTGACGAACCGGGTCAGCGGCTTGCTGGCGACAATCATCAGGCCGATGGAGATGATCACCGCGATCATCATGACCGCCAGCTCATCGACCATGCCCACGGCGGTAATCACCGCGTCGAGGGAGAACACCGCGTCAAGCACCACGATCTGCGCGACGATCGGCCAGAACAGCGCGTAAGCCGTGTTGGACGAGCGCTGGCCGACATGGCCTTCAAGTCGCTCGTGCAATTCCATCGTCGCCTTGAACAACAGGAACACACCACCGAACAACATGATCAGGTCACGGCCGGAGAAACTGTGCTCGAACACCTCGAACAGCGGCTGGGTCAGGGTCACCAACCAGGAAATACTCGCCAGCAGGCCCAGGCGCATCAGCAAGGCCAGGGACAAACCGATGATTCGCGCACGGTCACGCTGCTCGGGCGGCAGTTTGTCCGCCAGGATCGCGATAAACACCAGGTTGTCGATACCGAGCACCAGCTCCAGCACGATCAACGTCAACAGGCCCAGCCACGCGGTGGGGTCAGCTATCCATTCCATAAAAACGTCTCGATCTCTTCAGTGAATTCAGAATGCCGGGCACGGCAAGGCGCGGCGCAGAGGCCGTGGAGCTGCAATGACAAGGGTGTTCGGAAGGCGAAAGACCGGGTGTTTCGCGTGTATCAGGCGCGCACGATGGCGCCGAGAGGAAGGATAACCGGGGGGCTCCGAGAGGGTGTTCATGCAAGTCCTGAAAGGAAAAAGGCCTTGGAGCGTACAGGTGAAAGCGACTTTTCCTACAGCCAGAAATCATTACAAAATCTGTAGAAGGTCAAAAGATCGCAGCCTTCGGCAGCTCCTACAGAACATCGTCGAACGACTGTAGGAGCTGCCGTAGGCTGCGATCTTTTAACGGTTTTTTACCCGCTCGATATACCGCACCACCGCCGCTGACTTCTCAAACCGCCGATAAACCAACGACAACCACGAGCTCACCTCACACCCGTTGATCGACCGGTAAACCACACCGGGCAACCCGACGTGCCCGACCACCGACTCCGGCACCACCGCCACGCCCTGCCCCAGCGACACCAGCGCCAGCACCGCCACCAGCCCGCCGGGTTGCGCCCCGAGTTTCGGCGCAAACCCGCCCTCGGCGGCGACTTGCAAGGTGCCGCTGATCTGCTCCGGCAGGATGAACGTCTCGCCCTGCAAATGCTCCGGGCCGATCTCGGTCAAACGGCACAGCCACGACTCGCTCGACAGCCCCAGCACAAAACCTTCCGCGTCGAGGCGAATGGCTTCCAGCCCCTCGGGCAACGTCATGGGTGAACGCACATAACCGATATCGAACCGGCCTTCGAGCACCATCGCCGGCAAGCTCGCCATCGGGCTTTCGCGCACGTTGAGGCTGACGTCCGGGCATTCGCGGCTGAACGCTTGCACCTGCTTTTGCAGCAGGCCCGAGTACACCGCAGAGGCCACGTAACCCAGCTCGATATGACCGATATCCCCTCGCCCGGCGCGCTGGGCGTTGCGTTGGGCGTACTCGAATTGCCGCACTGTTGCCTCGGCTTCGATCAGCAGTGCGGCACCGGCTTCGGTCAGGCTGACTTCACGGGTCTGGCGCACGAACAGTCGCGTGCCGAGTTCGTTCTCCATGTCCTGGATCTGTCGAGTCAAGGTCGGCGGTGCGATACCGAGTTGTTCGGCAGCACGCGTGAAGTTGCCTTGCCGGGCAACGGCCAGAAAGTAGCGGAAATGCCGTATGTCCATGGGCGTATTAGCTCAAAGGTAATGAAGTGCCGATTTTCGGCTAACGAAGCGCACAAGCGGTCGCGATAAGCTCATTCGGCAATCACAGTAGAGAGCCCACAGCATGTACGTCAAACCCCTTTTCGCCGTTACAGAAAGCAACCTTGTGCAAAAGGCAATCCGCTCATGAGCCGCGTCAATCCGCGCCTCACATTGCTGACCGCCTCTGGCGTGTGTTCGTTGATCGTCCTCGACACCAACATCGTCGCCGTCACCCTGCCGACGATTGCCCGGGACCTGGGTGCCAATTTTGCCGACATCGAATGGGTGGTCAGCGCCTACATGCTCGCCTTCGCCGCCCTGTTGCTGCCGGCGGGCAGCATCGCCGACCGCTTCGGCCGGCAGAAAACCTTGCTCTGTGGCCTGGGCATTTTCATTCTGGCGTCCATCGGTTGCGGCGCTGCGCCCAACGCGTTGTTCCTCGACATCGCACGGGCGATCAAGGGGGTCGGCGCGGCGTTGCTGCTGACCTCGGCCCTGGCCTCTATCGGCCATACGTTTCACGATGAAGCGGAACGAGCCAAGGCCTGGGCGTTCTGGGGCGCGTGCATGGGCGTGGCGATGACCGCCGCGCCGACCGTCGGCGGGTTGATCACTGAATTCATTGGCTGGCGCTGGATCTTCTACCTCAATTTGCCGGTGGGCCTGTTCCTGATGGTCATGGTCTGGCGTGCGGTGCCGGAATCCCGCGACCCTCAATCCGCGCGCCTCGATCCGTGGGGCAGCCTGGCGTTCAGTGGCAGTTTGCTGTGCCTGATCTGGGGCCTGATCGAGGCCAACCGGATCGGCTGGAACAACCCGATCACTTACGCCCGACTGATCGGCGGTGCGCTGTTACTGGGGTTGTTCGTCGTGATCGAGCGGATGCAGCGGCGGCCGATGGTCGACCTGCAATTGTTCAAACACCCGCGCTTCATTGGCGCGCTGCTGGGGATGTTTGCCTACGCCGGTTGCGCGCAAGTGATGATGACGTTGCTGCCGTTTTATCTGCAAAACGGCCTGGGTTTCTCGGCCATCGCCTCGGGACTGGGCATGTTGCCGTTTGCCCTGACCATGTTGATTTGCCCGCGTATCGGCGTGCGCCTGGCCAGTCGGTTTGCCCCGGCCACGTTGATGGCGGCCGGTTTGACCCTGGTCGGCAGCGGCAATCTGCTCAGTGCCTGGGCGGTCAGCAGCGGCGGTTACCTGCCTTTTGCCCTGGCGATTGCCGTCACCGGCGCGGGGGCCGGGCTGCTCAACGGCGACACGCAGAAAAACATCATGGCCTGCGTGCCCAGGGAACGTACCGGGATGGCCTCGGGCATGAGCACCACCATGCGTTTCAGTGCGATCGTGCTGGCCATCGGCGTGTACGGCGCGTTGCTGTCCAGCCATGCCGAACAGTTGTTGCGCGCAGATTTGTCGGCACAAGGCTCGCAATGGCTCGCCCAGACCCAGGGCATCGCGTCGCGGGTGGTGGCCGGTGACATGCCGGCAGCGCTGGACCTGTTGCCGGAAGCCGCGCGCAACGTGGTCGAACCGTTGGCCCGACAGGCGTTCGTCGGCGGCTTCAGTCTCTTGTTGTTGGTCGCCGGATTACTCGCATTGCTGGGGGCATTGGTGGTGGGCACGCTGATGCGCAATCCGATCCCCGCCCCATCGGCTGCCGCCATCAGCGCGAAGGCTTGATCGACGCCAGAGCCGATTCACCAAATTTCATCCCGGTCTCGTTTTCCTGCTTGACATTAAAGTGAGCTTTAAGCTTAGCCTCTGTTCTCCACTGATGAGGAGTCAAGCATGTCGCCCTTCCAAGCGTTGAATTTGCCCAACGGCCAGACAATCGGCAATCGCATTGCCAAAGCGGCGATGGAAGAGAACCTTGCCGACACCGGGCAGGCGCCGTCCGATGCACTGTTTCGCTTGTACCAGGCCTGGGCCGGGGGCGAAGCCGGGTTGTTGCTGACGGGCAATGTGATGATCGACCGCCGCGCCATGACCGGCCCCGGTGGCGTGGTGCTGGAAGATGAACGCGACATGGAACGCTTTCGCCAATGGGCAACGATTGGCCGCTCCGGTGGCGCGCAATTCTGGATGCAGCTCAATCATCCGGGGCGCCAGACCATGGCCAACCTCGGCCAGCAAGCGTGGGCGCCCTCGGCGGTGGCACTGGATCTCGGTTCATTTTCCAAGATGTTTGCCGAACCCAAACCGATGTCCGAAGACGATATCGCCGAGGTGATCACGCGCTTCGCCACCAGCGCTGCCCTCGCCGAAAAGGCCGGCTTCACCGGCGTGCAGATTCATGCGGCACACGGTTACCTGATCAGCCAGTTCCTGTCGCCATTGACCAATCGCCGCACCGACCGCTGGGGCGGATCCCTGGAGAATCGCGCACGCTTGTTGCTCGACGTGATCAGCGCCGTTCGCCAGGCCGTATCACCGAAATTCTGCGTCTCGGTAAAACTCAACTCGGCCGACTTCCAGCGCGGTGGCTTCGACGCCGACGATGCCCGCCAAGTGATCCAGTGGCTCAACGAGCAACCGATCGATTTGCTTGAGTTGTCGGGCGGCAGCTACGAAGCACCGGCCATGCAGGGCGAGGCACGCGATGGCCGGACCCTGGCGCGGGAAGCGTACTTTCTGGAAATGGCCGGCGAACTGGCGAGCGTGGCGCGTATGCCGGTGATGGTGACCGGCGGGATTCGGCGTTTGGCGATCGTCGAACAGGTGCTCGACAGCGGCATCGCCATGGCCGGCATCGGCACGGCGTTGGCCCTCGAACCGCAGTTGGTCAAACACTGGCGCGAAGGCCGGAACAGCCATCCGCAACTGCCGCCGATCCAGTGGAAACGCAAACCGCTGGCGGCATTGGCGAGCATGGCTGTGGTGAAATTCCAGCTCCAGCGCCTGAGCCGTGGCCGCAAGCCCCGGCCTGAGGTGTCGGCAGTCTGGGCGCTGATCCTTGACCGTTTGTACATTGGGCGGCGTACGCGGCAGTACCGACAGGCGATGGGGAAGTAATCGGGCGCGGGCTTAGAGGAGGAAGTGATCGAGTTGGTGCGGACTAACTTATTCTGCTGACGCGGGAAGACCGCGTCGCCCCCATCGCGAGCAGGCTCACTCCCACAGGTATTGCGCCGATCCTGTGGGAGTGAGCCTGCTCGCGATGGGGGCATTGAATCCACCAAACTACCGTCCGGAGAAACGCAGTCGCGACAGCTGCCGCAAATCCCCCGCCAGGTAATAATCATCAGTCCAGCTGTCATCCACCTTCAACGGCTGCACCTGTTTGAGCGCAAGTTTCTTCGCGAAGTAGCGAAAGCGGTAATGCTCGTAGAACCGCAGCAATTCCAAACCATAACGATCAGCCAGATCGGTATCGCCGCGCACGATCAGGTAGTTCTCGTCGTTGCCGTTGCTGGCCGCAGCGCTGAGGTTGTGGCTGCCGCTGATGATCGTCGGCGCGTCGCTGGTGAAGTCGGTGACCACGGCTTTGGTGTGCACCAGCAAATTGCCCTTCTGGCCCTTCATGTTCTCTCGAAGCCAACCTTCCAGCCCGGTGTTGAGCAGCGCAGTCGCGGCAAATTCGGCGCTGCGATCAGCGTGAAAACCGGTGATGCGGCTAGCGGTGTTTTGCAGGCCGTAACGCAAAATGTCGTCGTGGGGCTGGCCGAGCAGCGCGTTGAGAATGTCATCGGGCAAGGCGAACGCCGTGACAAACAGCACGTCCTTTTTCGCGGCGTTGATGATCTCGACAAACGCCCGCAAATCACCCTGCCCCGAACGCGGTGAGAACCCGGCGAACAACGGTTGCTGCGGGTCCATCGGGTTGTGTTGCGTGATCCATTGCCGGGTGGCGCCGACGTCGTCCGGTGTCGCCCAGACTTGCTCGAAGGTCTGCAGATAGCTGGCGCTGATGCGCGCGTCGTCCAGCACATGCACCACGTTGGCCTGGCGATAAACGCCATTGGGCGTGAAATTGGTGCTGCCGCACAGCACCGCTTCTGGCTGAAGCTGCCCGGCGGCATCGACCCGGCTCAGCACCATGTATTTGTTGTGGAAGATGTTATGGGTGACACGCCCGCGCTTGTTCGCCGCCGGGATCTTTTCCAGGCTGGCCTGGTTGATGATCGTGTCGTCATCGTCCGGTTGTGCGTGATACAGCACACGAACCTTCACACCCCGTTCGAACGCCGCGTTGACGGCATCGACGATCACCTGCAACTCGTACTCGTAAATGGCAATGTCCAGCGCCCACTGACCATCCAGCGCCCGTTCGATAAACCCCAGCAAGCGCCCGAGCAAACCGTTTTCCAGCCACTGGCGCGGCGCATCGGGCCAGGCTTCGATGGGCAGGTTCTTGTTTGCGCTGATCAACGCGTCGAGGTCGGGAAACTTGCGCTGGAATGCCTGGCTGGCAGCCACCGCGCGGTTGAAAATCACACTCTGATTGTGCGGCAGGCCGTTGTCGGACGTGACGGTCACTTCGAGAAATTCGCCCAGCTGCGGTGCATCTGCGCTGCCATAGGCGAGGTGGATTCGGTAATGGATCGTCATCCCCGGATTGACCGCGTAATCGGCCCAGCGAAATTTCTGCAACGGCGCGAGGTTGCTCGGGGTGGCGTGAAACTGCGGGAACGTATGAGCCTTGCCGGGGAACGTCAGGCTATTGAACAGGAACAACCAGGGCTTGCTGCCTTGCTGTTTTTCGATGGCGAAACCCAACAGGCCCTTGCGGCGGGATTCGGCCAGGTCCATGGCCAGCAGCACGCCGTTGGTGCCGGCGTAGGCTTTGACGCGGAAATCGTCCTGACTGTTTGTGGCTAGAACACGCATGCTTCACTCCTGTGAATGGCTGCTTTCAGAGCATAGGGCAGGGATGCCGGTAAGCCGTGATTATCCAAAACCAAATGGATGCCATCGCGAGCAGGCTCGCTCCCACATTAGATCTACAGTGAACACATTATTTGCGAACGACATAGCCCCCCTGTGGGAGCGAGCCTGCTCGCGATGGGGCCAGAGTAAACACCCAAATAACTCAGCCTGAAACCAGCTCATCAATATGCCGATAATCCGTTTGCAGCTCTGCTGCCAACTGCCGCGCCCGCCCCAGCCGGATTGGTCCACGCTCGATGTCGATCAGCAGCCCCGGACACGCCAGCGCTGGCAACCCCGACCACTCCTTCAACCGCCCATCGGTCACCAGCAACAACCGTTGCTGCTCCGCCGGAAAGCGTTTTTGCCGGACCGCGAGCCATCGCCCCGCTTCGCCCAGTGCCGCCAGCAACGGCGTACCGCCGCCCGCGCCAAGGCCATCGAGCCAGTGGCGCAACCCGCTGGAAGCTTTCAATCCTTGCACTTGCCACTTCGGCGCATGGCCGCTGGCCGTCAGCAACGCCAGGTGCGCACGCTGACGGTAAGCGTCGTCGAACAACTGCGCCAACAGCCCCTTGGCGTCGCTCAAGGCCTGGTGCCGGCGCGTCGAGGCCGAGGCGTCGACGATCACCAGCCACAGCTCATGGGGCGAACGGGTGCGCAATTGAAACAGCACATCCTGGCGTTGGCGCGGGCGGCCGTTGAGCAAGGTGCCGGGCCAATTGATCGAGCCGTTGCGGGCGGCATGACGCTTACCCTGTTTGCCGTGGTCCAGCCGTCCGGCGCGGGGCCTGGCATTCGCCCCCGCGTCAGATCGAGGGCGAATGCCTAGGGCTTTTTTGGCCAGCTCGGCACTTCACATCGAGCGCCGACCGGCAGCGCCTGCGCCGGCATTTCGCCCCATTGACCCTGGCCTTCGCTCGGGCTGGATGGTTGCGGCGCGGGTTGCCGGGCCTGTTGCGGCGCCGGTGGCGACTGCTCGCGACGACGATGGCGCAAGGCGAACTCGGCAACGGCATCGATATCTTCCTCGGCAATGGCGCTAGCCCCCCGCCATGCCGCATGGGCACGGGCGGCACGCAACCAGACCAGATCGGCGCGCAGGCCATCGACACCGGCGGCGAAACAGCGCTCGGTAATCTGTGCCAGCGCCTCATCGTCCAGGGGGATGCTCGCCAGTGTGCTGCGCGCTGTCTGGCAACGCTCACGCAAAGACTGCTGCTGGCTTTCCCACTCGGCGCAGAAGCGTTGCGGATCGCTGTCGAAATCCAGCCGCCGACGGATGATCTGCCCACGCTGGGCGGGTGCGGTATGACCGCTGAGGGCGACGTTCAGGCCAAAGCGGTCGAGCAGTTGCGGACGCAACTCGCCCTCTTCCGGATTCATGGTGCCGATCAACACGAACTTTGCCGAATGCCGATGGGAAATGCCGTCACGCTCGATCAGGTTGGTGCCGCTGGCGGCGACGTCGAGCAGCAAGTCCACCAGGTGATCGGGCAGCAGATTGACTTCATCGACGTAGAGCACGCCGCCGTCAGCCTTGGCCAGTACGCCGGGCGAAAACTGCGCACGACCTTCGCTCAGGGCGGCGTCAAGGTCGAGGGTGCCGACCAGGCGTTCTTCAGTGGCACCCAGCGGCAAGGTGACGAACTGACCGCTGGCGAGCAGGTCCGCGAGGCCTCGGGCCAGGGTGGACTTGGCCATGCCGCGTGGACCTTCGATCAGCACGCCGCCGATTTTCGGGTCTATGGCGGTGAGGTACAAAGCGAGCTTGAGATCGTCGGCGCCGACCACGGCGGATAAGGGGAAATGCGGGGTGTCGGTCATTATCAAATCTCGGTCATGGTCGGTGAAATGCTTCTAACTGTGGGAGCGAGACCGGCTTGCCGGCGATAACGGTGTGTCAGGCAAATCAATATTGACTGACCCAACGCTATCGCGAGCAGGCTCACTCCTACAGGGGATCTACGGTGTGTCAGGTGTCTTCTTCTATGTCCAGCAGCAGGTTTTCCAGTGCTTCTTTATAGGCGCCGGGTTCCTGCCACATCCCCCGCTGCTGCGCTTCCAGCATCCGTTCGGTCATGTCGCGCAACGCATGGGGATTGTGCTCGCGGACAAAATCCCGGGTCGCCGGGTCCAGCAAATAGGCATCGGCCAGCAACGCGTATTGGTGATCGTCGATCAACTGCGTCGTCGCGTCGAAGGCGAACAGGTTATCGACCGTCGCCGCCAGTTCAAACGCACCTTTGTAGCCGTGGCGCTTCACGCCGTCGATCCACTTCGGATTGGCCGCCCGCGAGCGGATCACCCGGTTCAGTTCTTCCTTCAACGTACGGATTTTCGGCAAGTCCGGTTGGCTGTGGTCGCCATGGTAACTGGCCGCCGCAGCACCTCTGAGGCTTTCCACGGCCGCGAGCATACCGCCCTGGAACTGGTAATAGTCGTTGGAGTCGAGCAAATCATGCTCGCGGTTGTCCTGGTTTTGCAGCACGGCCTGAACCTGGCTCAGGCGCTGGGCGAACTGCTCGCGGGCCGCCGTGCCTTCGTCGGAACCGCCGTAAGCGTAGCCGCCCCAGTTCAGGTAAACCTCGGCCAGGTCTTCGCGGCTCTGCCACAAACGACCATCGATTGCCCCTTGCACGCCAGCACCGTAAGCACCGGGTTTGGCGCCGAAGATGCGCCAACCGGCCTGTCGTTTGGCCGCTTCTTCATCAAGGCCCGATTGCAGCAGCGCCTCGCGTTCGGCGCGGACCTTGGCCGCCAATGGATTGAGATCGTCCGGTTCATCCAGCGCAGCGACTGCCTGCACTGCCGCATCGAACAGGCGGATCAGATTGGCAAAGGCATCACGGAAGAACCCGGACACGCGCAAGGTCACGTCCACGCGTGGGCGGTCGAGCAGGCTCAGCGGTAGAATTTCGAAGTCATCGACCCGCTGACTGCCCGTTGCCCAGACCGGGCGCACGCCCATCAGCGCCATGGCTTGCGCGATGTCGTCGCCGCCGGTGCGCATGGTCGCAGTGCCCCAGACCGAGAGGCCGAGCTGACGCAGGTGATCGCCGTGGTCCTGCAAGTGCCGCTCGAGAATCAGGTTCGCCGATTGAAAACCGATGCGCCACGCGGTGGTGGTCGGCAGGTTGCGCACGTCCACCGAATAGAAATTGCGTCCGGTCGGCAGCACGTCCAGCCGCCCGCGACTCGGCGCGCCGCTGGGGCCGGCAGGGACGAAACGACCGCTGAGAGCGTCGAGCAGGCCGCGCATTTCCGCCGGGCCGCAGGCGTCGAGCCTTGGCGCAACCACTTCGCGCAGGTTGTCGAGGATGGCCTGCACCTCTGACCACCCCGGACCCTGTGGGAGCGAGCCTGCTCGCGATGGTGTGTCAGTCGACACCAATGTGGCTGACACCCCATCGCGAGCAGGCTCGCTCCTACAGGTATCGAGAACTTGCGAGATCAGTTGCGCGGCGAACAATTCCAGGCGTTCGCGGGTATCGCCTGCCGTGCGCCAGACTTCATCGTTGACCGATTGCAGTTCAGTAGGTCGTGGCCCAACCCAAGGCTCAGCCAACGCGCAATCCAGCGGATCAAAGCCCAACCCAAACGCCTTGGCCAACGCCCGCAGCAAACTTGACTGCGCGCCACGGCCATCGCCCCGTGGAATCCGCAACAAAGCCAACAACGTGTCGATGCGCAAACGCCCGCTCGGCGACTCACCAAAGATGTGCAACCCATCGCGGATCTGCGACTCCTTCAGATCGCACAAATACGTGTCCAGACGCGGCAGCCAGATCGCTGCATCGGCGTCGCTGTCGAGCTTCTCGTCCAGTTGCAGCTCACGGTCGATGTGCGTGTCGCGCACCAATTGCAGAATGTCGCGCTGCAATTCACGGGCGCGGCGCGGGTCAAGCAATTGCGCTTCGTAATACTCGTCGGCGAGCAGTTCGAGGTTGCGCAGCGGGCCGTAGGTTTCGGCGCGGGTCAGCGGCGGCATCAGGTGATCGATGATCACCGCTTGCGTGCGGCGCTTGGCCTGGGCGCCCTCACCCGGATCGTTGACGATGAACGGATAGATGTTCGGCAGCGGCCCGAGCAATGCGTCCGGCCAGCAATGCTCGGACAGTCCGACGCCTTTGCCCGGCAGCCATTCGAGGTTGCCGTGCTTGCCGACGTGGATCACACCGTGGGCGCCGTAGGTGTTGCGCAACCAGAAATAGAACGCCAGATAACCGTGGGGCGGCACCAGGTCCGGGTCGTGATAGACCGCGCTCGGGTCCACCTGATAACCGCGCGCCGGTTGAATGCCGACGAAGGTCAGGCCGAAACGCAGGCCGGCGATCATCATTCGCCCGTCACGGAACATCGGATCGTTTTGCGCGGTACCCCAACGTTCCAGCACTGCCTGGCGATTAGTCTCGGGCAAGGAGTTGAACATCAGGTTGTAATCATCCAGCGCGAGGCTTTGCTGGCACGGGCGCTGATCGAGGGTGTCGAGATCGTTGCTGACGCCGCCGAGCAATTGCTGGATCAGTTCGGTGCCGCTGCCCGGCAGTTCGGCCGGCAGCGGGTAACCTTCTTGATGCAGCGCACGCAGAATATTCAGTGCGGCGGCCGGTGTGTCGAGGCCCACGCCGTTGCCGATGCGCCCGTCGCGGGTCGGGTAGTTGGCGAGGATCAGGGCGATGCGTTTTTCGCTGTTCGGCACCCGCGCCAGATCGATCCAGCGTCGCGCCAGTTCGGCGACAAAATCCATGCGTTCCGGTTGTGGTCGATAGCACACCACGTCGGACTGACTGCGCTCGCTACGCCACGCCAGGTCCTTGAAGCTGATCGGGCGACTGATGATCCGCCCGTCCAGCTCCGGCAACGCGATGTGCATCGCCAGATCACGCGGGCCAAGGCCTTGCTCGCTGGCACGCCAACCGGGTTCGTTGTCCTGGGCGCAGATGGCCTGGATCACCGGGATATTGCGTCGAAACGGTCGCAAGTGCGGCGCTTCGGGGCTGGATTGGGCGAAGCCAGTGGTGTTGAGAATCACCGAGGCTTCGACGTCATCCAGCCAGTCCTCGACCACCGAAAGGCAGCCGGGCTCTTTGAGACTGGCCACGGCAATCGGCAAGGGATTCAACCCCGCCGCTTGCAAACGCTGGCAGAAAACATCAATGAACGCGGTGTTCGCCGCCTGCAAATGCGAGCGGTAAAACAGCACCGCCGCCACCGGTTGATCGGCCCGCCAGTCGGCTTGCCAATCCTGCAGTGCGGCGGGACTTTTTTGTGGGTGGTAAATCGCTGTGCGTGGCAGGGTTTGCGGTTCGGCCCACGTGTAATCGCGCTCCAGCCAGCGAGTGGCCAGGCAGCGAAACAGATCGAGTGCGTTGGCCATGCCGCCCTGACGCAAGTAATGCCAAAGCCGGTCGCGGTCTTCGGCAACCACCGTGCTCAGGTCGCTGAGTTCCGGGTCCGGGCGATCATCGCCGGGCACCAGAATCAACTGCACGCCGCGCTGAGAGAGCTCGACCAACCGCTCGACGCCGTAACGCCAATACGCAATGCCGCCGTGCAGCGAGATCAGAATCACCTTGGCGTGGCGCAGCACTTCGTCGACATACAAATCGACCGAGGCGTGGTTCTGCACCTGCATCGGGTTGGCCAGACGCACGCTCGGGTAATCGTCCGGCAGCTGTTGCGCGGCTTCGGCGAGCAGCGCAAGGCTGGAATCGCCGCTGCACAGGATCACCAGCTCGGCAGGGGTTTGTCCAAGGTCGGCAATGTTGTCATCCGAGACGAAACCGCCGGGCTGGGTCCTGAGCAGATGCATGGGTTAAACGCTGAGCGCGGCGCGCAGTTGCGCTTCGAGTTGCGCGGCGTCGAGCGCCTGGCCGATCAGCACCAGACGCGTGGTGCGTGCTTCGTCGGTGCCCCACTGACGGTCGAAATGCTTGTCGAAACGCGTGCCCACGCCCTGGATCAACAGGCGCATCGGCTTGTTCGGGATCGCCGCGAAGCCCTTGACCCGCAGGATGCCGTGCTTGACCACCAATTGCGTCAGCGCGTCCATCAGCAGGCTTTCGTCGGCTTGTGGCAGTTCGATGGAAATGGAGTCGAACGCGTCGTGATCGTGGTCGTCATGGTCATCACCGTCGTGGTGATGATCGTGGTGGCTATGACGGCTGTCGATGTGTTCTTCGGAGCCCGCGCCGAGACCGATCAGCACGTCCAGTGGCAGGCGACCGCTGCTGGCTTCGATGACTTTGACGGCGGGCGGCAGTTCTTCGGCGACTTCCAGGCGTACGCGGGCCAGGTCTTCGGCGCTGATCAGGTCGGCCTTGTTGAGAATCACCAGGTCGGCGCTGGCCAGTTGGTCGGCGAACAGCTCGTGCAGCGGCGATTCGTGGTCCAGGTTCGGGTCGAGTTTGCGCTGGGCATCCACTTGGTCCGGGAACGCGGCGAACGTGCCGGCCGCCACGGCCGGGCTGTCGACCACGGTGATCACCGCGTCAACGGTGCAGGCGCTGCGGATTTCCGGCCACTGGAAGGCCTGGACCAAAGGTTTTGGCAGGGCCAGGCCCGAAGTTTCGATCAGGATGTGATCGAGGTCGCCGCGACGGGCGACCAGTTCACGCATCACCGGGAAGAATTCTTCCTGGACGGTGCAGCACAGGCAGCCGTTGGCCAGTTCGTAGACGCGGCCGTTGGCTTCTTCTTCGGTGCAACCGATGGAGCACTGCTTGAGGATTTCGCCGTCGATGCCCAGCTCGCCGAACTCGTTGACGATCACCGCGATGCGGCGGCCCTGCGCGTTATCGAGCATGTGCCGCAGCAAGGTGGTTTTGCCCGAGCCGAGGAAGCCGGTAACGATGGTGACGGGGAGTTTGGCCAGTGTTTTCATCGGATGCCCTTTGGCAAGGTGGCGGGCATGCGGGACGACGACCGCAGCGACAGGCGCGCGGAAGAGTTCGCCACCGGATCACCCCGCCCGGTTGTAGTGAGAATTCGTGTCGAGGCAGGTCTCCTGGCTGACGGTGTGCCTGTCGCGAGACTGGCGTTGGCTGCGCCTTCCCGCGAACCCGTTGGACAGGTTTGCAGTGGCGTGGCAGCGAACATCACCGTTCACAGTTGCGGGGGCAGCCGCGGCATCGACCGCGTTCCCTTCTTAGCTCCGGCAAACGCCGAAGAACCTCGAATGCGCAAGGCTACGCATGGTGTGGGGGCGGGTCAATGTCTTGTGGCGTCCGTACCGGCCCCTTCGCGGGCAAGCCTCGCTCCTACAGAGAAATGCGATCCCCTGTAGGAGCGAGGCTTGCCCGCGAAAGGGGCGACTCGGTTTCGAGTTGAGAACCCTTGCCAATTGACGCCCAACCCCCGCCCATGCTCTCCTACACACCTTGTTACGGGTGCCCTTCACAGGGTGAAACGGGAAACCGGTGATTCATGTGCTTTACTCAAAGCCATGTCAGTCCGGTGCTGCCCCCGCAACGGTAAGCGAGCGAAGCGTCAGATCCACTGTGCCAGCAGTTCGGCATGGGAAGGTGACGCTTGCAGGTTTCGGCTGACGCCAAAGCCCCTCGTGAGCCCGGAGACCGGCCCGCAACACAAAGTGACGATTACGTTCACTGAATAACAAACCCGCGGTGGGCGGGCGCTGTTTGAATCTCTGCGAGCCCGATTCGCAGGGGTCTTCCATGCGCTCTATTCACCCGCTGACAGACCAGAGGGAAGCGCCATGTCGATCATCAGCAGCACCGGCCACACATCCGCCAGCACCACCACGACCACCCTGGCTCAACGCCTGACCGCCGCCGTCTGCGCGTCGATCCTTGGCGCGTGCCTGGTGTATTTCGCCGGTTTCTCGCACATCGAAGCGGTGCACAACGCTGCGCACGATACCCGTCACAGCTCCGCCTTCCCGTGCCATTGAGACCTGTCGACATGATCAAGCGTATTGCGCAAACCGCAGGTTTCACAGGGCTGCTGGCCGCCCTGTTGCTGACCCTGCTGCAAAGCTTCTGGGTCGCTCCGCTGATTCTGCAGGCCGAGACTTACGAAAAATCCGAACCGGCCGCTGTTGAAGTACATGAACACGCCGCCGGTGCCGCCGCTCACACCCACGATGCAGAAGCCTGGGAGCCGGAAGACGGCTGGCAGCGCGTGCTGTCGACAACTGGCGGCAACCTGGTAGTGGCTGTCGGTTTCGCCCTGATGCTCGCGGGGCTCTACACGCTGCGCTCGCCGACCAAAACCTCGCAGGGCCTGCTCTGGGGCCTGGCCGGTTACGCGACGTTTGTACTGGCACCGACCCTCGGCCTGCCGCCGGAACTGCCGGGCACGGCTGCGGCTGACCTGGCACAACGGCAAATCTGGTGGATCGGCACTGCAGCGTCCACCGCCGTCGGCATCGCGCTGATCGCTTTCAGCCGCCACTGGCTGATGAAGCTCCTGGGCGTGGCGATTCTCGCCGTCCCTCACGTGATCGGTGCACCACAACCGGAAGTGCACTCGATGCTCGCGCCGCAAGCCCTGGAAACGCAATTCAAAATCGCTTCGCAGCTGACCAACCTCGGATTCTGGCTGGCCCTGGGCCTGATCAGCGCCTGGTTGTTCCGCCGCAAAAGCGATGGTCAATACCACGCATGAGCGACACCAGCACAGCGCCGACGTTAGTGGTCGGCCTGGGCTGCCAGCGCGGCTGCCCCGTCAGCACGCTTCGGGCGTTACTCGATCTGGCACTACAGGCGCATCAAATCGGACTTCAGCAGATTACGGCGTTGGCCAGCATCGACCTGAAACGTGATGAACCTGGCTTGATCGAGCTTGCCGCACAACTCGAATTGCCGCTGACGTACTTCAGCAGTGAACAACTGAAAGATTACAAACCGCGACTCAGCCACCATTCGGACATCGCTTTTGAGCGCACCGGCTGCTACGGCGTAGCAGAAAGCGCCGCCCTCGCCCTTGCCGAACAACTGACCCAGGCGCCGGCAAAACTGCTGATTTCCCGACAAAAATATGCCCAGGCGACCCTGGCATTGGCCTGCGCTGCGCAAAATCCCCGATAATCCTCGCCTTCGATCATGAGCAATCTTCATCTGAAGCCTTGCCCAGCCCCTTTTTCTGACAGGAAACGACGATGACCGTCTATTTCATTGGCGCAGGTCCCGGCGACCCGGAACTGATCACCGTCAAAGGCCAGCGGCTGATTCGCAGCTGCCCGGTGATCATCTACGCCGGCTCACTGGTGCCCGCCGCCGTACTGGAAGGCCACAACGCCGAACAGGTGGTCAACAGCGCCGAACTGCACCTGGAACAGATCATCGAGCTGATCAAAACCGCCCATGCCAACGGCCAGGATGTGGCGCGGGTGCATTCCGGCGATCCGAGCCTGTATGGCGCGATTGGCGAGCAGATTCGTTACCTGCGCGAACTCGATATTGCGTTTGAAATCATTCCCGGTGTTACCGCGACGGCGGCGTGTGCGGCGCTGTTGGGTGCGGAGCTGACGCTGCCGGACGTGTCACAGAGCGTGATCCTGACCCGCTACGCCGACAAGACCGCGATGCCTGCCGGTGAAGAGCTGGGCAGCCTGGCGCAGCATGGGGCGACCATGGCCATTCATTTGGGGGTGAATCACCTGGAGAAAATCCTGGTTGAATTGCTGCCGCATTACGGCGCGGATTGTCCGATTGCGGTGATTCACCGGGCGACCTGGCCGGATCAGGATTGGGTGGTGGGGACGATTGCGGATATTGCCGGGAAGGTTGAGGCGAAGGGGTTTCGGCGCACGGCGTTGATTCTGGTGGGTCGGGTGTTGGGCAGCGATCAGTTCAGTGAGTCGTCGCTGTATCGCGCCGGGCATGCGCATTTGTATCGCCCATAAGGTCCCATCGCGAGCAGGCTCACTCCTACAGGGGATTTGTGTCCGCCGCAGATCTAATGTGGGAGTGAGCCTGCTCGCGATAGGGCCAATGAATTTCACCCATAAAAAAACGGCGCTCACGGGGCGCCGTTTTTCATGTCGCAGCGAACACCTTACTTAGTAGTAGGCGTTTTCTTTCTGCGTGTGGTCAGTCACGTCACGAACACCCTTGAGCTCGGGAATGCGCTCGAGCAAGGTGCGCTCGATGCCTTCACGCAGGGTGACGTCTGCCTGGCCGCAGCCCTGGCAACCGCCGCCGAACTTCAGAACGGCGATGCCGTCATCGACCACATCGATCAGGCTGACCTGACCGCCGTGGCTCGCGAGCCCCGGGTTGATCTCGGTTTGCAGGTAGTAGTTGATGCGCTCGTTGATCGGGCTGTCGGCGTTGACCATCGGGACTTTGGCGTTTGGCGCCTTGATGGTCAGCTGGCCGCCCATGCGGTCGGTGGCGTAGTCGACAACCGCATCGTCCAGGAAAGCTTCGCTGAACGAGTCGATGTAAGCAGTGAAGCTTTTCAGCCCCAGCGCGGTGTCTTCGGGTTTTTCTTCGCCCGGCTTGCAATAAGCAATGCAGGTTTCGGCGTACTGGGTGCCAGGCTGGGTGATGAAGACGCGGATGCCGATGCCCGGGGTGTTCTGCTTGGAGAGCAGATCAGCCAGGTAATCGTGGGCGGCGTCGGTAATGGTAATAGCGGTCATGGAAACTCCTCGCAGGCTTGGGCGCAGTTTACGCCAATCATCGCGCCGCACAAAGTCCTAGTATTTTTGTCGGGAAAGATTACGACAATACCTCTGCCTAATGTAGGAGCGAAGCTTGCTCGCGAAGGTGTGTCAGGCGACAGGTATGTAGCTGATACACCTTCGCGAGCAAGCTTCGCTCCTACATTAGATAGGGGGGATTCAAAGATTCTCGTAGCGGTTCATGTCCAGCACGCCCTCTTCCACCGGGTCGGTTTCGTGGACGTACCGGCTCAGGTCATGGAAGTAGAACCAGAATTGCGGATGACTGCGGCGAATCCCCCAGCGTTCGACGATTTTCTCGAAGCGATTGGCATCCTTGGCGTTTTCCATCTCCTCGACAAAGGCTGGCACCTGATCGGCGGGAATGTTGAACATGAAGTTCGGATAGGTGCTGAGCACACCCGGGAAAATGGTCAGCGTGTCGAGCCCCGGCTGATAACGCAGCGACTCACCGAGCAGGAATGCGACGTTGCTGTGTGCGCGGTTGCGCAACAGGCTATAAACCTCGCGTTTGCCGCTCGCGGCTTCGATACGCAGCATCGTCGCTTCCGGCAGTTGATCAATAACCTTCAGCCCGGCGGCGGGCCGTGAGGTCAGGCGACTCAAGGCCTGCTCGGCGCTCTGCAAATCCGGGTCGATGTTCGGCCGCGAGCAATAGGCCCCGTCGCAGCGGTTGATCGGATCGGGCTTGGCATTGAGCTCACCGTAACGGGCCAGCAATTGCATGGAAAAGTCGCGTTTCGGGTCTTTTTCGTCGAGGTTCAGTGCCGTCGGCTTGTCGTTGTCGATGGCCTCGTAATCCAGCCACATCTTGAATTTGCCGCTGCTCTGGTACCAGTCGTCCAGATAGTCGTCGCGTGAATCGGCGGGCATCAGGCGCAGGAAATTCTGCTCGGCGCCATTACGGATCAGGTCGAAATACAGGCGTGTTTGCGCTTGATGGGAAACGTTGCCGTACACGTCGAAGTTGACCGCCAACTGATAATACGTGCGCTCCAGCAACGGGAAATCGAACAGCCACATCGTTTGCGGCACGTCGCCGATCAGGCCCTTGTTCACCGAGGCGCTGTCGAAATGCCGGAAGATAGTCAGCAGCGCGTTGTCGTTGCCGGCCCACAAAGTCGACCAGCTCGGCGCGGGCGCGTCTGCGTAGTTGTCGCGGCGCAGCACTTCATACTCGTTACGTTTGTCGCGATAGTCATGCCACAGGCTCAGCACGCTGCCGACATCGTCGTTCTGCCCCGGCATGGCCAGCAACGGCGTGGCCTGGCCGCGGTAGATCGGGTCGATGATGTAGAGATCGTGTTCCGGCGCCTGGAACAGCGCCCAGAAGTTATCGCGAATCACATCCGTGGCGATCTGCCCACGGCACACCGGCCCGCGGATAAACGTGCGCACGAAGTATTCGGCGTTATCGAGCATGAACTGATAGCGCGCCTGCGCCGGAATCGCCTCGAACGTGGCAAACGGATTGGCCCGGCGCTCCGGACCGTAGCCCGGCAAGGCATTGGCCTGCCAGTTGCCGTTGTAGAACAGGCTTTTGACCCGCGCCATCTTCGCCGCGCTCAGCGGGTAGGTGATGTGGGTCTTCTGCACGATCACGCCCTGCACCGGCCACAAGCGGTAATACACCTGCGTGCCCGGATCGTCATTCGGGCGGCGGGTGTTGATCAGGTCAATCGGCTGGCCGGTCGGCGTGCGCGAACGCACCCACTGGAAGAAATGCCCCGGTTCACCGTCCTTGAAGTAAATGTGGGCAAGGAACCAGTGCTCGAACAACCAGCGCCCCACCAGACTCTGCCGGGCGCCCGGCGAGTTGAGCAGGTTTTCCCACTGCACCACCTGCAAGGCTTCTTTCGCCGAAGGCACCAGGCCTTGTTCATCGATCGGCGCACCCGAGGCCAGCCAGCGTTGCAGCGTCTGGTACTGCTGTTCGGTCAGGCCGGTGACCGCCAGCGGCATGCCTTCCTTCGGATGAGCGCCCGCGTAACCGTCGAACTCGGCCGGCATCGCGCACATATTTTCACGATTGAGGCCCAGGACGATGTCTTCCGGCAATTTGGCATTGGGCGTCAGCGGCGTTTTGTGCCCCAGTTCCAGCATCCGCGCCATCAACGCGGCCTGGCTGCCCTGGGCGTCAAGTACGGGGTAGAAGCCTTTTTGCTGCCAGGCGTGCTTGCCGAAGGCGTCATAAAACAACCGGGTCGGCGCGGCCGCCTGGCTGCGGTCGCCGTCGTAAACCGGGACTTTCGACGCACCGCGCGCCGCGCCTTCGCCGCTGCCCAGGTTGAGCTGACAGGCGGCGTCATTGCAGGCATGGCAGGCCACGCACTTTTCGGTGAAGATCGGTTGGATGTCGCGGGTGTAGGAAATGCCAGCGGAAGGCGCCAGGCCCTGCGCCACGGCGCCCCAGCTTAAAAACAGCAGTACGCTGCTGATGACGACGCGATACGACATGTCCCTGTTCCCGATCCTTGAAAAAACGCAGTGATTCTACCGGGACAGCGCGCCGACCAACATGAGCGATATTCATGCAATTCCCCGACATGCTCTAAAACCGCACAGGTTTGCTATGATTCCGCCCCTTCGTCATGGTCTTTCCGAGTAGTCCCAATGTCCGATCGCAGTGTTCGCCTTCAAGCCCTCAAGCACGCCCTCAAAGAGCGCATTCTGATTCTCGATGGCGGCATGGGCACGATGATCCAGAGCTACAAGCTCGAGGAACAGGATTACCGTGGCAAACGCTTTGCCGACTGGCCAAGCGATGTCAAAGGCAACAACGACCTGTTGGTGCTGACGCGCCCGGACGTGATCGGTGGCATCGAAAAAGCCTACCTGGATGCCGGCGCTGACATCCTGGAAACCAACACCTTCAACGCCACGCGGATTTCCATGGCCGACTACGGCATGGAAGAACTGGCCTACGAACTGAACGTAGAAGGCGCTCGCCTGGCCCGCAAGATCGCCGATGCGAAGACCCTCGAGAACCCGGACAAGCCGCGCTTCGTCGCCGGCGTGCTCGGCCCGACCAGCCGCACCTGCTCGCTGTCCCCGGACGTGAACAACCCCGGCTATCGCAACGTGACCTTCGATGAACTGGTGGAAAACTACACCGAGGCCACCAAAGGCCTGATCGAAGGCGGCGCCGACCTGATCCTGATCGAAACCATTTTCGACACCCTGAACGCCAAAGCCGCGATCTTCGCCGTACAAGGGGTGTTCGAAGAGTTGGGCATCGAGCTGCCGATCATGATTTCCGGCACCATCACCGACGCCTCCGGCCGTACCCTTTCCGGCCAGACTACCGAAGCGTTCTGGAACTCCGTGGCCCACGCCAAACCGATTTCGGTCGGCCTGAACTGCGCCCTCGGCGCCAGCGAACTGCGCCCGTACCTGGAAGAGCTGTCGAACAAGGCCGGCACCCACGTTTCGGCGCACCCGAACGCCGGCCTGCCGAACGAATTCGGCGAGTACGACGAACTGCCGTCGCAAACCGCCAAGGTCATCGAAGAATTCGCCCAAAGCGGCTTCCTCAACATTGTCGGCGGCTGCTGCGGCACCACGCCGGGTCATATCGAAGCCATCGCCAAAGCCGTGGCCGGTTATGCACCGCGTGAAATCCCGGACATTGCGAAGGCTTGCCGCCTCTCCGGCCTGGAGCCGTTCACCATCGATCGCAGCTCGTTGTTCGTCAACGTCGGCGAGCGCACCAACATCACCGGCTCGGCCAAATTCGCCCGCCTGATCCGTGAAGACAACTACACCGAAGCCCTGGAAGTCGCCCTGCAGCAGGTCGAAGCCGGCGCCCAGGTGATCGACATCAACATGGACGAAGGGATGCTCGATTCGAAGAAGGCCATGGTGACCTTCCTCAATCTGATTGCCGGCGAACCGGACATCTCCCGCGTACCGATCATGATCGACTCCTCGAAATGGGAAGTGATCGAAGCCGGCCTGAAATGCATCCAGGGCAAGGGCATCGTCAACTCGATCAGCATGAAAGAAGGCGTCGAGCAGTTCATCCATCACGCCAAGCTGTGCAAACGCTACGGCGCTGCAGTCGTCGTGATGGCCTTCGACGAAGCCGGCCAGGCCGACACCGAAGCGCGCAAGAAAGAGATCTGCAAACGCTCCTACGACATTCTGGTCAACGAAGTCGGCTTCCCGCCGGAAGACATCATCTTCGACCCGAACATCTTTGCCGTGGCCACCGGTATCGAAGAACACAACAACTACGCTGTGGACTTCATCAACGCCTGCGCCTACATCCGCGACGAACTGCCGTACGCGCTGACCTCGGGCGGCGTATCGAACGTGTCGTTCTCGTTCCGCGGCAACAACCCGGTGCGCGAGGCGATTCACTCGGTATTCCTGCTGTACGCGATCCGCAACGGCCTGACCATGGGTATCGTCAACGCCGGCCAGCTGGAGATCTACGACCAGATTCCGCAAGAATTGCGCGACGCCGTCGAAGACGTGATCCTCAACCGCACCCCGGAAGGCACCGACGCCCTCCTCGCCATCGCCGACAAGTACAAGGGCGACGGCAGCGTCAAGGAAGCCGAGACCGAAGAATGGCGCGGCTGGGAGGTCAACAAGCGCCTGGAGCATGCACTGGTCAAAGGCATCACCACGCACATCGTCGAAGACACCGAAGAATCGCGCCAATCGTTCGCCCGCCCGATCGAAGTGATCGAAGGCCCGCTGATGTCCGGCATGAACATCGTCGGCGACCTGTTCGGCGCCGGTAAAATGTTCCTGCCGCAGGTGGTGAAATCCGCTCGCGTGATGAAGCAGGCCGTGGCCCACTTGATCCCGTTCATCGAACTGGAAAAAGGCGACAAGCCGGAAGCCAAGGGCAAGATCCTGATGGCAACGGTGAAAGGCGACGTGCACGACATCGGCAAGAACATCGTCGGCGTGGTGCTCGGCTGCAACGGCTACGACATCGTCGACCTCGGCGTGATGGTGCCGGCCGAGAAGATCCTGCAAGTGGCCAAGGAGCAGAAGTGCGACATCATCGGCCTGTCCGGCCTGATCACGCCGTCGCTGGATGAAATGGTCCACGTGGCCCGCGAAATGCAGCGCCAGGACTTCCACCTGCCGTTGATGATCGGCGGCGCGACCACCTCCAAGGCACACACGGCGGTGAAGATCGAGCCCAAGTACAGCAACGACGCGGTGATCTACGTGACCGACGCCTCCCGCGCCGTGGGCGTGGCGACGCAGTTGCTGTCCAAGGAATTGAAAGCCGGTTTCGTTGAGAAGACCCGTCTGGAATACATCGACGTTCGCGAACGCACTGCCAACCGCAGCGCCCGCACCGAACGCCTGAGCTACCCGGCAGCCATCGCCAAGAAGCCGCAGTTCGACTGGAGCACCTACGCGCCGGTCAAACCAACTTTCACCGGTTCCAAAGTGCTGGACAACATCGACCTGAAAGTCCTGGCCGAATACATCGACTGGACGCCGTTCTTCATCTCCTGGGACCTGGCCGGCAAGTTCCCGCGCATCCTCACGGATGAAGTGGTCGGTGAAGCCGCCACCGCGCTGTACGCCGATGCCCAGGAAATGCTCGCCAAACTGATCGACGAGAAACTGATCAGCGCCCGCGCAGTGTTCGGCTTCTGGCCAGCCAACCAGGTGCGTGACGACGACATCGAAGTCTACGGCGATGACGGCAAGCCATTGGCCAAGCTGCATCACCTGCGTCAGCAGATCATCAAGACCGACGGCAAGCCGAACTTCTCCCTGGCCGACTTCGTTGCACCGAAGGACAGCGAAATCACCGACTACGTGGGCGGTTTCATCACCACCGCCGGCATCGGTGCCGAGGAAGTGGCCAAGGCGTATCAGGACGCCGGCGACGACTACAACTCGATCATGGTCAAGGCCCTGGCCGACCGTCTGGCCGAGGCCTGCGCCGAGTGGCTGCACCAGCAGGTTCGTAAGGATTACTGGGGTTATGCCAAGGACGAGACGCTGGACAACGAGGCGCTGATCAAAGAGCAATACACCGGCATCCGCCCTGCTCCGGGCTACCCGGCGTGCCCCGATCACACCGAGAAGGCCGCGCTGTTTGCGCTGCTCGACCCCGAAGCCGCCGAAATGCGTGCCGGCCGCAGCGGCGTGTTCCTCACCGAACACTACGCGATGTTCCCGGCGGCGGCGGTCAGCGGCTGGTACTTCGCTCACCCGCAGGCGCAGTACTTCGCAGTGGGCAAGATCGACAAGGATCAGGTGCAGAGCTACACCTCGCGTAAAGGTCAGGAGTTGAGCGTGACCGAACGCTGGTTGGCGCCGAACCTGGGTTACGACAACTAAGCCCAAGGATACACACACCCCACCTGTAGGAGCTGGCTTGCCAGCGATGACGGCCTTGAGTTCAACACAAGTCCAAAGGGCCTCATCGCCGGCAAGCCGGCTCCTACAGAATTGTGTTCGACTCCGGGTTTGGGCCACGGGATTGGCTATGCTTACTTTTCACATATTAGTGACGAGGGGTTTATGGACGATCCAGTCGACAACAAGCCGCCTACTTTCTGGCAAATGCTGCACAGCGTGATGGCGGCAGCTTTTGGTGTGCAAAGCGGAAAGAACCGCGCGCGGGATTTCACCCACGGCAAGCCGAGTCATTTCGTGATTCTGGGGATTCTGTTCACGGCAGTGTTTGCGTTGACGCTCTACGGCATCGTGCAACTGGTGATCATGCTGGCCGGGGTTTAGCGCATAAGGGTTTGCAGGCTGAACGGATAGCGATAGGACACAGGCCGGCCCTTGGCCGACATTCGGCGGAAGTTCACGCCGTAGTCCGGCGATTCACCCATGGCCAGCATTCGCCTGGCGGTTGCCCTGTCGACCAGTTGCAGCAGCGGGATCTGGCGGTCACGGCCGCCGTACCGGCTGATGTCCACGCCCCGATCAAGGTCATGCACCTGCACCAGCGCCCAACCGCCCAAAGTGAAATGCCCGCCCAACAATACGCTCAACTTTCCATCGACCTTCGCCTGCAACGCGGCCGTCGAAGTATTGACCGCGCTGAACAATGCGTCCTTTCCGGGCACACCGCCCGCCTCCGTGTACGCCTGCATGGCGCCAAACGCCATTTCGTCATTGGCTGACCACACCAGCGAGACTTTCGGGTAGCGCCGGAACAGCAACTTTGCCTGTTCATAAGCGCGATTACGGGTCCAACCGCTGTAAACCAATTGCCGCAAACGCACTTGCGGGTGCTCGGCCAGCGCTCGCATCATGCCTTGCTCACGCAGTTGCGCCGACGGCGTGATCTTCAGGCCGGAGAACGCCAGCAACTCGATCACCTGACCAGGCGCCACGGGCGGGTGCTGGCGAATCAGCTCCTTGGCCATCAGGTAGCCGCCCTCCTCGTCGTTGGGCACCAGGCTGCCCAGTCGATCAGGGCGTTCACCCAGCAGGCTCATTTGGTTGGCCGTCAGCGACGCGTTGACCATAAACAGTTTCACGCCGCTGCCTTGCGCCAGGCGCAACACTTGCGGGGCAATGTACTGTTCGTTGGCGAAAATCAGATAGTCCGGACGATCGGGACCTTGCAGTGCACGGCGCGCTTGCGCCAGCGTGAGTTCCGGCATGCGTCGGGAATAGAGAATCCGCAGGTCGATACCCAGGTCCGTGGCGGCCGCTTGCATGAATTGCGAATAGCTGACCCAGAAGGCTTCGTCAGTTTCCCCGGGATTCAGGAACAACACCGATTCCGCACGCGCAGCAGGGCCGTAAACCGTGCCGAGCAGCAACAGGAAGGTGTAGAAAAACTTCGACATTGATCGTCCGAGCCCCCGGAAATTCGCCGCGCATTATAGCCAGCGAACACCCGTAAAACGGCGTTTATTGCAGTTTTTGTCCGACAATTGTCGGGACCGGGCCCGGACGGGGTCGGTTATTGATGGCTGACCCAGAATACCGCTGTCCCCACGACCAGAATGATCAGAAACAGAATGGCCCAAGCATCGGCCGTACTGTCAGGCTTTGAAGCTTTGGTAGGGTTGCTCATTGCATCGCCTCTTGTCGGTTTTATCGGTGATTGCATAAAGACTCGACCACAGTTAAGACGATGATTGCCCACACCACAAATACGGGTTTAGTAATAACGATTCTCGTTAGTCGATTTGGTTCTTTACATATACTCAAACATCACTTTTGCGCATAACTCCAAACTGGTATCTTGCCCCGGCTCCGTTGGGAGTGCGCGGCCGTGCGCGCAGAATTGCCGAGGCAGTATCGGAGACTTTCCAGGCGAAAAACGCAACTGGATCCGACCGGCCCAAGCCTGAGAACAGGACTTATATGTACGTATACGACGAGTACGATCAGCGGATCATCGAGGACCGCGTCAAGCAGTTCCGTGATCAGACCCGACGCTATCTGGCAGGCGAGCTGAGCGAAGAAGAATTCCGCCCTCTGCGTCTGCAAAACGGGCTTTACATCCAACGCTTCGCGCCGATGTTGCGAGTGGCGGTGCCTTACGGCCAGCTGACTTCGCGCCAGACGCGAATGATGGCGAAGATTGCCCGCGACTATGACAAGGGCTACGCCCACATCAGCACCCGCCAGAACGTGCAGTTCAACTGGCCGGCGCTGGAAGACATCCCGGACATCCTTGCCGAGCTGGCGACCGTGCAGATGCACGCAATCCAGACCAGCGGCAACTGCCTGCGCAACGTCACCACCGACCAGTTCGCCGGTGTCGCTGCCGACGAGTTGATCGATCCGCGCCCATGGTGCGAGATCGTCCGCCAGTGGACCACGTTCCACCCGGAATTCGCTTACCTGCCGCGCAAGTTCAAGATCGCCATCAACGGTTCGACTTCCGACCGTGCGGCCATCGAAGTCCACGACATCGGCCTTGAGCCGGTGCACAACGCCGCTGGCGAACTGGGTTTCCGTGTGCTGGTCGGTGGCGGCCTCGGTCGTACGCCGGTGGTCGGGGCGTTCATCAATGAATTCCTGCCGTGGCAAGACCTGTTGAGCTACCTCGACGCCATCCTGCGCGTGTACAACCGCTATGGCCGTCGTGACAACAAGTACAAGGCGCGGATCAAGATTCTGGTCAAGGCCCTGACGCCTGAAGTCTTCGCGCAGAAAGTCGACGCGGAAATGGAACACCTTCGCGGTGGCCAGACCACGCTGACCGAAGCCGAAGTGCATCGCGTCGCCAAACACTTCGTCGACCCGGACTACAAGGCGCTGGACAACCAGACCGCCGAACTGGCCGAACTCGACAAGCAACACCCGGGCTTCGCCCGCTGGCGTACCCGCAACACCCTGGCGCACAAAAAGCCGGGCTATGTTGCCGTGACCCTGTCCCTGAAGCCGACCGGCGTTGCGCCGGGCGACATCACCGACAAGCAGCTCGACGCCGTGGCCGACCTGGCCGATCGCTACAGCTTCGGTCAACTGCGTACGTCCCACGAGCAGAACATCATTCTGGCCGACGTCGAACAGTCCCAACTGTTCGCCATGTGGGGCGAATTGCGCGAGCAAGGTTTCGCCACGCCGAACATCGGTTTGCTGACCGACATCATCTGCTGCCCTGGCGGCGATTTCTGCTCGTTGGCCAACGCCAAGTCGATCCCGATCGCCGAATCGATCCAGCGCCGTTTCGACGACCTGGATTACCTGTTCGACATCGGTGAACTGGACCTGAACATCTCCGGTTGCATGAACGCCTGTGGTCACCACCACGTCGGCCACATCGGTATTCTCGGGGTGGACAAGAAAGGCGAAGAGTTCTACCAGGTATCCCTCGGCGGCAGCGCCAGCCGTGATGCGAGCCTGGGCAAGATCCTCGGCCCGTCCTTTGCCCAGGACGCCATGCCAGACGTGATCGAGAAACTGATCGACGTGTACATCGAACAACGTACCGAAGACGAGCGTTTCATCGACACCTATCAGCGTATTGGCATCGACCTCTTCAAGGAACGCGTCTATGCAGCGAATAATTAAGAACAACGAAGTCGTCGATGAAACCTGGCACTTGCTGCCCAAGGATTTCAACATCGACGAGATCACCAACTGCGACGACTACATCGTCCCGTTGCAGCTGTGGCGCGAACACAGCCGCATGCTCCTGGCCCGCGACGGCGGCCTGGGCGTGTGGCTGGATGCCGATGAAGAAGCCGAAGAAATCGGTGAGGACGTGGCGAGTTTCCAGGTCATCGCCTTGAACTTCCCGGCCTTCACCGATGGCCGCAACTACTCCAACGCCCGCCTCCTGCGTGACCGTTACGGTTTCAAAGGCGAACTGCGGGCGATCGGCGATGTGCTGCGCGACCAGTTGTTCTACATGCATCGCTGCGGTTTCGACGCCTTTGCAGTGCGCGCCGATAAAGACCCGTACGAAGCCCTGGAAGGTCTCAAGGACTTCTCGGTGACCTATCAGGCCGCCACCGACGAACCGCTGCCGCTGTTCCGTCGCCGCTGACCACATAAAGCCCTGACCCCATGGGGTCAGGGCTTTATCAGCTCCACCAATCTGCTATCGCTCGATCGGAATCGGTTGCCCCAAGGCCACCCAGTCCCGGTATAGCTGCGCACGGTTTTCCAGTGCCGCGAAAACCGCAAGAGGGTTATCGAAAGCGCCCTCCGGCATCGATACATCTCGCGCCAACCGCCCCCACAATTCTTCCGAAGCGTCTGCTTCCGTCAACATCCGCCATACCCGTGCCTGAAGGTCCAGATAATTGACCTGGAAATCCGGGGTGAGCGTCAATGTGTTCATGGTCCCTAAAAACCGGCCTCCTCTTGGCTTGAGCGCCAGTCGCTGCCAGATTTGCAGCCGGGCATCGCGCAGCCCTGCTTCAGTCCCGTTCAGCCAGGCCGCCGGATTCCCATAGTCAGCCCCCGCCGCACTCAACCATAAGTTGATCCCCGTTTGTTCTCGATGCGTAATCAGCCGCCGCAACGTGTCTTCGTCGGTCAACGGATTGTTCCACAGCAGCACCCGATCCCTTGCAATAGCCTGGTTTAGCACTGCCTGGGGAACCCGCGTGATCTGGTTATCGCGCAAATCAAGGGAGGTCAGGTACGGCTCATGCTTGATCCCGACCGGGCATCGACTTATTCCGGTATTCCTCAGGTTGAGCCGGCGCAGGTTGTTCAAGCCGAGCACCATCGGCGGTACGCCCAACGGGTTGTCGCTCAGGTCGAGGCTTTGCAGACTGGTCAGATCGGTCAGTTGTGAAGCGGCGCGCTCACTGAATACCAGTTGGGTGGCACGCAGATTGATTGAGGACAGGTGTCTCAACCCGCAGAGGGAAGGCGGCAAGGCACACCCCTCGTGGCCGTCCTCGGAGAAATGACGCAAGTCGACGTTTTCCAGATTCAACGTTTCAAGATTCGGGAAGCTTTCGAGAAAGCCGTTCAAACTGCCCTCCTCGGTCAGATGGAAGCCTTGCATCGACAATTCGATCACATCGTCCAGCCGGACATTCAGGGCAGGCAATCGGTGATAATTCTCGAAGTTAAGATCGAGCCTGACACCGCGCAGTTGCTCGCCTGAGTACAGGCGATTTAGCGGTGGCCCGCGTTTTTGCCAGATAGCGACAAGCTCTACGGCAAGCTCAGTCCTGATCGCTCGCTCCTCATTCAAGCCCGTTTGCAGGACATGCGCATTGTGCACGGCGATTTGTGCATGGCTCATACCCGCAGCGGCTTCGTCGCCCATGGCCAGCAAGGGAAGTTCGATGTCGGCAATGTCTAGCGCGGCTTGATCGACCCAGTCAATCAAATCGGTGTTGAGCTGGTGCAACTGCAGATTCAGCCCGTCGATGTGCGCCTGCACGGATACACCCGCGCGCTGTATGACCTGATCCGCGTCCGCGTCGGTGAAGTCCGGGTAAATGTCCTTGATCTGTAATCGGGTCGCTTGCAGTTTCATGGCGTCACCCTGCGGCGTCGTCGGGTAGCCTCCACCGCGCAACCCCTGCCGTTCGAAGGTCAGCCCTGAGTCGAGCCTTTGCAAGCCAAGCAGGGTTTCGGTTCGGGACAATGCGTGATCGCTGAGGCTGAGCCGCAACTCGCTGGCTGGATCCAGCGACGTGAGATGCAACACTGAGCGCTCTTCCTCCGACAGCACGCCGAGGATCGCGTCGTAGAAATCCGTTTGCCGGCCTTGCCGCAGGTAACGGTTTCCCACCTTGATGAGGTATCGGAAGTTCGGGGTATCAAGTGGTCCGCAACGGTCAAGAACCCGGCCAGTGGACGAACCGTCGAGGACCTCGATCCGCAAGTCCTGGGGCCAGCCGAGCAGGTTTTTCAGGGAGTGCAATGCCAGCCTGTCCGTCTCGGCGTTCACCACCGAGCGCAGATAAAAGCCTTCATAGGCACGATTGAGCCGCACATGCTGTTGGTATTGCCGTGCCTTGCTGTCCAGACGTGCGAAAACCTGCCTGGCCTCGGCCATCTCGGGCGCTCTTTGGATATCCACGCCATAGCGGTCGAGCATTTGCTCGATAGCGCTTGTTGGCAGGTCCGGGTATTGCTCCTGGAACAACCGGACCCATTCAAGCTCTGAACGTTGAAGTTCAGCGTAACGTTGGCCGAATAGCACTGGGTCCCCGGCCGGCCCTAGATCCTGATCGATCCTGAAGCGATTGATGGTGTCAGCCAACAAGGGCGTCGGCGAGCGGCCAGTCTGGATCAACCGCAGCATGTCGTCGTCAATCGTGCTGACCTTGCCGATCTGCGTCAGCACTTCATCGCTGAAGGACGCAACAGAGGGGCCAATTGCGCGCATGAGTTCGACGCGGGTCGCCGGCACCACGTTCGAAGGGCCTGGCGTTGGGGCAACGGCCACTTCCGGCACGGGCCTTGCGCCTTCCTCTGCTGAATCGACGATGGCTGCGTCACCTTTCGTCGCCACCTCCGCGACGATCGGCAAGGCATTGAGCAAGCCAAAAACCGTGCGCGTCACGCCCTCTGAGCGTTCGCTGGATGTCTTGCCGTTGACCACCTGATCAATGCCGTAGCCCGCATCGATAAGCCCGGCCAGCGCCAAGATTCCCTCGCCTCCCGGAACGAACAACGCCAAGGGCCCGAACCGGTTCACCCACTGCACAAGCGGCTCAACGACCGCGCTTAAATTGTCACGATTGACCTGGGCATCGTCCCGGATGCTTTTGATGCTGGCCCGGGCGGCCTGCTTCATCGTCAGCACGCACTGGGCAAACGGATCGGTGTCAGATGCCGGATCGTCGTAGCCAATGTACTCGTCCGGGTCCCAGTAGCCGTCGTTGTTGAAAAAACCGGCATTGTTCGTCAGCCAGTGTTTTGCCGGATACAACGCCATGCCATCCAGCGCCGTCAGAACACCGGCATGAAACGTACCGTCTTCGCGGTCATCTTCAGCAAAGTGGGCGGCCAATGCCTGCCTGGTCTCACTCACCCGGCCTTGAGCGACAATCCATTGGTGCAGTTGAACGGCATCGGCGAATTCGTGCAGCGGAGAAGAGTTGCCGGGAATGTACAACAGCACTCTGGGGCTTGCTGTGTCGCGAAAGGCCCAGATATCGGTCGCGGTATAACGGTAGAGCTTTAACCGGCCGATCCTGACCGAGGAAGGCGCGTGAGTCGGTGCTTGCAGTTGCCCGGTGGTGAGTGTTTCCCATGGCTGATCCGCTGGCAAACCCGCCGCTTGCATCGCCAGTTCCAGGCCTTTTGGCGACAGGCGTTGTTCGTGAAACTGCAACCAGGCGGCCATGACGAACGCCGCTTTGACCGACGTCCTCAGCGCGTAAGGTTCGGCTGCAACAAGTACGTCATCGGCTGGCCAGGCTTGACCGAGATACGCTTCGTACAAGTCCTTCAGTTCCAGTTCCCAGACCCATTTCTTGTAATCGGCAGGTCTCAGGTTGATCTGGGTTGAAGGCCCGTAAACTTGCGGTGTGGTTTGGCGATAGATGCCTTCATACGTCTGGTGATTGCCACTGCCGTGATCGGCGAACTCATCGACGCGCTCGACCATCCGGACCATGGGGCCAACGTCGGGTGGCGTGTACAGACCGAATGCCGTTTCAGCGAAACGCCCGTCACCCACGGTCTGGTAGTTGGTCAGCAGCGTTTGCAGCAGCGAACGGGAACTCGTCATTTTCCCCTGCTCGATACCGTTTTCTGCTGGATGGCCCTTGTAGTTGTAATCAAGCGTAACCAGCAAGGCTGTCTGCGGCTCAATCCCCTGGCCCCATTTTTCCTTGATCAGGTGTTCGCCGAACTGGTCGGGTGTTTGGGGCAACGCGATATCCAGCGCGGCTTTCAGTTCGTCTCGCATTCGTGCAGAGGGCGCAGGATGCGGGCCGGCAGCGTTGTTATGTGGGAGCTCTTTCATGGTGCATTCCATTGCAATCATTTCAGGAACACCACCCTACCCAACCCAGGCTGCCGAAAAAGCCGGACCGATTGACAGTGACGATAGGAAATTTCGCTGCATGCGCACGGAAAGCGCGGCCTTGCGAGAGGCAAAAAAAAACCGTGGAGGCTATCCACGGTTTCATTTTTCAGGCGACGGTGTTTTGAAAAATCACCAGAAGCGTTGCTGGGTCAGCCGACTCCACCAGCTCAGCAATACGCGATCGACCGAGCCGCTGGCCGCCATGCCGATGCGCTCTTGCAAGCTTTTGCGTTCGGCGTAGTGCAGGTGATAAAGCTCCGATTTCTTCGCGCGCTCGGCGAGGTATTCATCGCTGGTCTTGAGCTCGTCCACCAGTTGCTTGTCCAGCGCCGCAATGCCGAGCCAGATTTCGCCGGTTGCCACTTCGTCGATGGCCAATTGCGGGCGATAGCGGGAAACGAAGTTCTTGAACAGCTGGTGAGTGATGTCCAGGTCTTCCTGGAACTTCTCACGGCCCTTCTCGGTATTTTCGCCAAACACGGTGAGGGTGCGTTTGTACTCGCCGGCGGTCAGGACTTCGAAGTCGATGTCGTGTTTTTTCAGCAAGCGATTGACGTTGGGCAACTGCGCCACCACGCCGATCGAGCCGAGAATCGCGAACGGCGCGCTGATGATCTTCTCGCCGATGCACGCCATCATGTAACCGCCACTGGCCGCGACCTTGTCGATACACACGGTCAAAGGCACACCCGCATCACGGATGCGCGCCAGTTGCGAGGATGCCAGGCCGTAGCTGTGAACCATGCCGCCACCGCTTTCCAGACGCAGCACCACTTCGTCCTTTGGCGTGGCCAGGGTCAGCAGCGCGGTGATCTCGTGACGCAGGCTTTCAGTGGCCGATGCCTTGATGTCACCGTCGAAATCCAGCACGAACACCCGAGGTTTTGCTTCGGGTTTCTTCTTTTGCTTTTTCTCGGATTTAGCCTCGACCTTGCGCAAGGCCTTGAGCTGGTCCTTGTCGAGCAAGGTCTGCTCCAGGCGCTCGCGCAGCCCTTTGTAGAAATCATTGAGTTTGCTGACTTGCAACTGGCCGGCCGACTTGCGTCGACCTTTGCTGCGCAATGCCGCGAAACTGGCCAGGACCACCAGAATGGCGATCACCAATGTCACGGTTTTGGCCAGAAAACTGGCGTACTCGGACAAAAACTCCACAGTGACTCCTTCAGTACAATGCGCTGCATAAACACGCGCGGGATACCATCAGCATACCCATGCGCCGGCTTGGCGACCAGCCGTGAAACCTCTGGCAACAGGCCTGTAACGGGCATTTCAAACAAGCGTATGTTTTTTCATTGACAGCTCACCGCCATCCTCATAACCTCGCCGAACCTTCAACGTACCGGGATGACGCGGACGTGGGCACTATCTATTTGATTCGACATGGCCAGGCCTCCTTTGGTGCAGACGACTATGACGTCCTGTCGCCGACCGGTATTCGCCAGGCAGAAGTCCTCGGCCGGCACCTCGCCGAACTGGGTATCAGCTTCGACCGCTGCCTGTCGGGCGACCTGCGCCGACAGCAGCATACGGCCAACAGCGCGCTGGAACAGTTCGCGGCCGTGGGCCTGCCGGTGCCGACCGTGGAAATCGATTCCGCGTTCAACGAATTCGACGCCGACGCGGTCATCCGCGCGCTGTTGCCGGCCATGCTCGACGATGAGCCCGAAGCGCTGGACATCCTGCGCAACGCCGCGCAAAACCGTGCCGAGTTCCAACGTATTTTCGCGCTGATCATCGAGCGCTGGCTGGCCGGTACGTATGACACGCCGGGCCTGGAAAGCTGGCTGGGCTTTGTCGAGCGGGTGCAGGCCGGCCTGCATCGCATTCTCGAAAGCGCCGACAACACCCAGAAAATCGCCGTGTTCACCTCCGGCGGCACCATCACTGCCCTGCTCCACCTCATTACGCAAATGCCCGCCAGGCAGGCCTTTGAACTGAACTGGCAAATCGTCAACACCTCGCTCAACCAACTGAAATTCCGTGGTCGCGAGGTGGCACTGGCTTCTTTCAACAGTCATGCGCACCTGCAACTGTTGAAAGCACCGGAACTCATCACGTTTCGCTGAGTCCGGACTATTGTGACCCTGGCTGTAATCACCCAGCTCTAATTACCCAAGAAAGGATCGAACCATGACCTCCGTAGCTGATGCCGTACAAGCAATGAAAGCCAAGTTCAACCCAGCCGCTGCTGCCGGCCTGGACCTGGTTTTCGGTTTCCGCATCGACGACACCAAGAACTTCTCGCTGATCGTCAAGAACAGCACCTGCGAACTGCAAGAAGGCGAAAACCCGGACGCCCAGGTCACTCTGGTGATGGACGGCGAAACCCTGGAAGGCATCGTTGACGGTTCGACCGACGGCATGCAAGCGTTCATGGGCGGCAAACTGCGCGCTGAAGGCGACATGATGCTGGCCATGAAACTGTCCGAGCTGTTCCCAAGCTAAGACGGCGGCTCCCGCGCTCGGGAGCCTCTCTGGCTGCATACGAATCCCGCCCCTTGTGGCGGGATTCGTCGTTTTTCACCTTTGGAAAACGGCTGTCGGTGAATTTGCGGTCTATATTCCTTCTGGCCGCATGCGTCAGACATCGGCTGTTCTATCCCCTTTTTCTTCTATGAAAGAACCGAGCGGAGAACACTGCATGAGCCCACCTGACGAGCACGACGGTTTCAACCGTCGACGTGTACTGCAAGGCCTTACGGCAGGTGCCGTCGGCGCCTGGATCAGCCCGCTAATCGCAGGGAGTAAAACCATGCCAGATGCCCCGGCCGACCTCATTCTGTACAACGGACGCCTGCACACCGTCGATCGCAAGAAACCCCAGGCCAGCGCCGTCGCGATCAGGGACGGACGCTTCGTGGTGGTCGGCAGTGACGCTCAGGCCATGGCCCTGCAAGGTCCCGGCACGCAAATTATTGATCTGCACGGTCGCACGGTGATTCCCGGCCTCAATGACTCGCACCTGCACTTGATCCGTGGCGGCTTGAATTACAACCTTGAATTGCGCTGGGAAGGCGTGCCGTCCTTGGTCGATGCCTTGCGGATGCTCAAGGATCAGGCCGACCGCACACCCACGCCGCAATGGGTACGGGTGGTCGGAGGCTGGAACGAATTCCAGTTCGCCGAAAAGCGCCTGCCAACGATTGATGAACTGAACAAAGCCGCGCCGGATACGCCGGTGTTCGTGCTGCACCTCTACGACCGCGCCCTGCTCAACCGCGCCGCGTTGAAAGTGGTCGGCTACACCCGCGACACGCCGAACCCGCCGGGCGGTGAAATCCAGCGAGATGCCAACGGCGACCCGACCGGCATGCTGATCGCGCGCCCTAACGCGATGATTCTGTATTCGACCCTGGCCAAGGGCCCGAAACTGCCGCTGGAGTACCAGGTCAACTCGACCCGGCAGTTCATGCGCGAGCTCAATCGCCTCGGCGTCACCAGCGCCATCGACGCCGGCGGTGGTTATCAGAATTATCCGGACGACTATCAGGTGATCCAGCAACTGGCCAAAGACCAACAGCTGACGGTGCGGATCGCCTATAACCTGTTTACGCAGAAACCCAAGGAAGAGCTGACTGACTTCAAAAACTGGACCGGCACGTCGCATTACGGTCAGGGCGACGATTTCCTGCGGCACAACGGTGCCGGGGAAATGCTGGTGTTTTCGGCGGCGGATTTCGAAGACTTCCTGGAACCACGCCCGGACCTGCCGCAAACCATGGAGCAGGAACTGGAGCCAGTGGTCCGGCATCTGGTGGAGCAGCGTTGGCCATTCCGCCTGCACGCCACGTACAACGAATCCATCAGCCGCATGCTCGATGTGTTCGAGAAGGTCAATCGCGACATCCCGTTCGACGGTTTGCCATGGTTTTTCGACCACGCCGAAACCATCACCCCACAGAACATCGAGCGCGTCAAAGCCTTGGGCGGCGGCATTGCGATTCAGGACCGCATGGCCTTTCAAGGCGAGTACTTCGTCGATCGCTACGGCGCCAAGGCTGCCGAACACACACCACCTATCGCGCGCATGCTCGCCGAAGGTGTACCGGTCGGTGCCGGCACCGACGCCACGCGGGTGTCGAGCTACAACCCCTGGACTTCGATGTATTGGCTGGTCAGCGGCCGCACCGTCGGTGGTCTGGAGTTGTATCCGCAAGGCTTGAGCCGCGACACGGCGCTGGAGTTGTTCACCCACGGCAGCGCCTGGTTTTCTTCCGAGCAGGGCAAGAAAGGCCAGATCAAGGTCGGGCAACTGGCGGACCTGATTGCGCTGTCGGCGGACTATTTCCACATCGAGGACGAAGCGGTCAAGTGGATCGAGTCGGTGCTGACGATTGTCGACGGCAAGATTGTCTATGGCACCGCCGAGTTCGAGAAACTCGGGCCGCCGCCTGTGCCGGTGGTGCCGGAATGGTCACCGGTGGTGAACGTGCCGGGCCATTGGAAACCGTTGGCGCCGATGACGGCGCAGGTTCATCAGTGTGTCGGGGCTTGCGCTGTGCATGCCCATAGTCATGAGCGGGCGCGTTTGTCTTCGGCGCCGGTGAGTGATTTTCAGGGATTTTGGGGGGCGTTTGGTTGTTCGTGTTTTGCGTTTTGAATGCCTGGACTGAGATTGACGTTGCTCTCACAGGGTTAACTTTGGATCCTGTAGGAGCTGGCTTGCCAGCGATGGCTGCGTATCAGGCGACGAGTTTTTTGATGGTGTACATATCCATTACTGGGGTGACGGCGGCTATTGGTTCCGCCCTTACGGCGGGTCACTTGGAAGAGCGCCAAGTAACCAAACGCTCGCGCCCCTGACGTACGGTGGCTCGCTAATGCTCGCCATGCCCTCGCTCCGGTCCTGCTCCGTGGGCCCGCCGCCATCGGCCATCCATGGCCGGGGGCGGCTAACCCGGCATCCATGCCGGGTTGCCCACTGCGCAGAACCTCCGCTCGGCCTTCCGACGGGGCAGATCAAGATCAAAAGCCAAGCAAAAGCAAAAGCAAAAGCGAGGCGGCCTGCCAGCCGACCTGGTTCTTTGCTCGTACGCATCCCCCTGTAGGAGCCGGCTTGCTGGCGATAGCGTCCGTTCAGTCAATAAATATGTTGGATGACCCACCGCTATCGCCAGCAAGCCGGCTCCTACAGTTGATCGTATTTATCCAAATGCATATGCATTTCCCTTGTAGGAGCCAGCTTGCTGGCGATGGACGTCAACGATAACGCGGGCTGTCTGAATGAACGCGTCGCCTAGACGTTTTTCGCCGGCAAGCCGGCTCCTACAGGGATCGGCGTATGCTTTTGATTTTCACCACTCATCAGGCCGAGCGTTAGCTCGCCTTCAGCTTTTGATCTGAGCGCCCCCTCGAGAGGCCGAGTGGAGGTTCTGCGCAGTGGGCAACCCGGCATGGATGCCGGGTTAGCCGCGCACGGCCAGGGATGGCCGATCGCGGCGGGCCCACGGAGCAGGACCGGAGCGAGGGCATGCCGAGCCTAGGCGAGGCACCGAACGAAAGGGGCAAGAGCCCTTTGGTTACTTTGGGGCTTTTCCAAAGTGACTCGCCGTAAGGGCGAAACCAATAGCCGCCGTTACCCCAACAACGGATATGCACCCAATCAAAAAATGAGAGCCCCACAGTATCCGTTTACAATGCCCACACCTCCCGCACCGGCCGCCCCATGGACATCGACCTCGCCCGCACCTTTCTGGAAATCGTCCGCCACGGCAGCCTCGCCGCGGCTGCGGAAAAACTCCACGTCACCCAGACCGCGATCACCGCACGCGTGCAGAAACTCGAAAGCCAACTGGGCAGCACACTGTTCGTGCGCAACCGCGCCGGTGCCCGTCTGACCCCGAACGGCGAAGCATTTGTGGTGTACGCCAATCAACTGGTCGAAACCTGGGACGCCGCGCGCCGGGACTTGCCGTTGCCTGAGGGTTACCACGACGTATTGCATATCGGTGGCGAAGTCAGCCTGTGCAACCCGCTGATGCTCAGCTGGGCCGGCGAGCTGCGGGAGAAGATTCCCAGCCACGCGCTGCGCATGGAGATCCGCGACGGCGAAAACCTGCTGCGCCAACTGGAACTGGGGGTGTTGGACGCGGCGCTGGTCTACCAACCGGAGTATTGGCCGCGCCTGCAAGTCGAACAGGTGCTGGAGGAAAAACTGGTCCTCGTGCGGTTTCCCGGTAAACCCGATCCCTATGTCTACATCGACTGGGGCCCGGATTTCCGTCGCCAGCACGATGCGGCCCTACCGGAAAAAGCCAAGGCTGCCCTGAGCTTCAACCTCGGCCCGCTGGGCTTGCAATACATCCTTGAAAACGGCGGCAGTGGCTATTTCCGTACCCGCGTGGTGCAGAGCTATCTGGAAAGCGGCGTACTGGAACAGGTGCCCAAGGCCCCGGAATTCAGCTACCCGACGTATCTGGTCTATTCCCGCGACCGCGACTCGGCGACCCTGCAACGGGCCTTCGACCTGCTGCGTCAAGTCATCCAGTCCGATGAAGACTGGTCGCAACGCTGGAACCCGCTGACCTGAGTCTGCTTTACACCGGATCATGGCGTTTGTGTCCTCAAGCTTCGGCCCGCCTTGCACGACGGGATCGTCTAATCTGCTGGGACAACAATAACCACAGGTGACCGCAGTGAGGCAGACCACCGAGGCTTTTCGCAACCGCTATCGCGCTGACATTCATCCCCTCTACAACCCCTGGTTGCACGGTGCCTTTGTGCTGCTGTTCGGTTTGCTGGCCATCGGGTTGTTCTGGAGCACCGTGCACCAGGTGCAACCGCTGGAATGGCTGGCGGTGCCGCTGACGTTATTGTTCTTCAACTTTGGCGTGTACATGGTGCATCGCCACCTGGGGCATCACAAAAAGAGTTTCGCGCGGATGTTCTATGCCCGTCACGCCGGTGACCATCACAGCTTCTTTGCGCCCGGGCACATGACCTACGACAGCGCCCGTGACTGGCGGGTAATCCTGTTTCCCGCATGGCTGATCGTGGTCCACACACTCGTCATTACCCTGCCCGTCTGGTGGCTGCTTGAGCAGTTCGATGCCAACGTCGCCGGGCTTTTCGGTGGCTGCCTGGTCCTTGGCTACCTGACTTATGAAGTGTTTCATGCCTGCGAGCACCTGCCGCCCGAGAACCCGGTCACACGCTTGCCGTGGATCCGCCAGATGCGCCGTCTGCACGAGCTGCATCACCGTCGCGAGTTGATGCAGGAACGCAACTTCAACATCGTTTTTCCGCTGATGGACTACCTGTTCGGCACGCTCTATTGGGAGCCCGAGCCGACCTACCTGACGAGAGCGCCCATGACCAGCATGCAGCATCAGATCAACATTGCCGGCAACCCGATTGACGTGCTCGCCTACGCCAGCACCGTGACCCGTTGGCCCGAATGGCACCCGTCGTCGCTCAAGGTCGATGGTCCGCGCGGCTCGCTGCATGCCGGGGCGCGGTTCGAGGAAGACATCCGCGCCGGTGGGCGCGAGGGGCATCTGAGCTGGGTGGTCGACGAGTACCTGCCCGGTCGCCGCTGGATCGCTCGGGCTCATGGTGACAATGGACTGTCGCTGGTGGTGACTTACGAATGCACGGCCGAGGGCGATGGCACGCGGTTTGTCCGTACCCTGGACTATCAGTTCAGCGGCCTGGCAATGCGCATCGCCAATCGACTGTTGCTCAAGCGGCGCATTGACCGTGAATCGGCAGCATCGATGCAGGCCTTGCGCGAGATGGCGCACAAACACCTGGCCGCCGCAGGAGCCAACGCGTGAGTCGAACCATCAAGTTTCGCCATGTCGTGTTGCTGGTGATCGTGGCCATCGCGGCCTTTCTGCTGCTGATGCCGACCAAGGTGCAACCGGTGGCCTGGACTCCGCCCCCGGCACCGTCCCTCACCAGCGGCCCCTACGCCGACAATCAACGCCTCAAAGGTGTGGAGCGTGTCGGCGCGGCGGATATCGAAGGGCCGGAAGCGTTGCTGCTGGAGAACAATGCGCTCATTACGGGCCTGCATGACGGCCGTCTGATCCGCACCAGCCTCGACGGCGAAGCCACCAAGGTGCTGGCCGATACCGGCGGCCGACCGCTGGGCCTGGCGCGTCACCCCAATGGTTTGCTGGTGATCGCCGACGGGATCAAGGGCTTGTTGTCGCTGGACGCCCAGGGTCGCTTGATTCCATTGACCACAGAGGCCAACAGCGTGCCCTTCGGTTTCACTGATGACGTGGTCATCGACAAGTCGGGGCACTACGCCTATTTCAGCGATGCTTCCAGCCGCTTCGGCTATGGCAGCGATGGCGACGCGATCATCGAGCATGGCGGCGACGGTCGCTTGCTGCGTTATGACTTCCAGACCGGTAAAACCACGGTCCTGCTGGATAAGCTGGAGTTCGCCAACGGCGTGACGCTGGGCCCGGACGATGCCTTTGTGCTGGTGAACGAGACCGGCGCCTATCGCATCAGCCGTTACTGGCTGAGCGGCCCCAAGGCCGGTACCCACGATCTGTTTATCGACAACTTGCCGGGCTTGCCGGACAACCTGGCGTTCAATGGCCGGGACCGTTTCTGGGTGGCGCTGTATGCACCGCGCAACGCCCTGCTCGATGCCACGGCGCCGCATCCCTTCGTGCGCAAGATGATTGTGCGGGCGATGACGGTCTTGCCCAAACCCATAGAGAAACGCGGGTTTGTCCTGGGGCTGAATCTGGAGGGAAAAGTGATCGCCAATCTGCAGGATGGCAGCAGCGGTAACTACTCACCGATCACCACGGTGCGTGAATATGGGGAGTGGTTGTATTTCGGCTCGTTGAAGGCCAGGCACATGGTGCGATTGCCGCTCGCCACCGCGTTGTCGAACTGACCTGTAGGAGCTGGCTTGCCAGCGATGGCGTCATCGTGGCCACCATCGCTTCGCCAGCAAGCTGGCTCCTACAGGTTCGGTGTCGTTCAAAAGTTAACGGGGATCCATTTCGCTATGGGGTTCTGCGTTGTCGGTTTCCTTTCGGGAGCGACACGTCAGGACGGGACCTGAAGCTGTTGGACGATCTTCTCCTTGACCTGAAAACGCTTCTCCTTGAGCTTCTTCACTGAGTCATCGCTGGACTTGGCCTGCTCTGCCTTCACCACTTCGGCATCCGCCTGCGAATACTTGTTGATCAGTGAATCCAGTAACGGATCCTTGGTGCGTTTTTGCTGGATATCTTCCTTTGAAAGTTTCAAATCCTGATAAAGGTCGTGTGGCACCGGCATGGAACACCTCCGTTTGTTGATCGGCGGCAAACGCGATCGATTGCGTTCACCAACTATCAGAATGGCCTCGGTTGGCAGGTTCTGTCGACCGCCTATCAGACCAGCGGTGTCCGTTCGTCGTCCTGGCGCTACGTATTGAGGGTTCTGGCGAGGAACGGCGCGGTTCGGCTTTTATTGCTGCTGGCGACTTTCTGCGGCGCGCCCGCCACCACAATCTTGCCGCCCTGATCCCCGGCCCCCGGTCCGATGTCGATCACCCAGTCACTTTGAGCTACCACGCGCATTTCATGTTCGACGACGATCACCGTGTGCCCCGCCGTCACCAGCGTGTTCAACTGTTCGAGCAAGCGATCGACATCCCGCGGGTGCAACCCGGTGGTGGGTTCGTCAAGCACGTAAAGCGTTGCCCCGCGCTGGTTGCGCTGCAGTTCGGTGGCCAGTTTGATGCGCTGGGCTTCGCCGCCCGACAACTCGGTCGCCGGTTGGCCGAGCCGCAGGTAACCCAGGCCGATATCGCGCAGCACTTCCAGTGAGCGGCGAATACCCGATTGCTCGGCAAACACCTCGACCGCTTCATCCACCGTCAATTGCAATACCTGCGCAATGCTCAATCCCTGCCAGGTAATCGCCAGCGTCTCGGGGTTGTAGCGGGCGCCATGGCAAGTCGGGCATGGTGCGTAGACGCTGGGCATGAAGAGCAATTCGACGCTGACAAAACCCTCGCCTTCGCAGGTCGGGCAGCGACCCTTGGCGACGTTGAAGGAGAACTGGCCGGCGTCGTAGCCCTTGGCTTGCGCCTCGGGCGTGGCGGCGTAGAGTTTGCGCACGTTGTCGAACAGCCCGGTGTAAGTCGCCAGGTTAGAGCGCGGCGTGCGGCCGATGGGTTTCTGATCGACTTGCACCAGCCGCTTGATCGACTCCAGCCCTGCGCTGACCTGACCGCCACTGACTTGCGGTGCATCGTCCTCAAGGCTCAATTCTTCTGCCTCGCTGTCACTGGCGGCGCGCCCGAGATGCGCACCCACCAGTTCCAGCAACGCCTGACTGACCAGGCTTGATTTACCGGAACCCGACACACCGGTCACCGAGGTGAAACAGCCCAGCGGAAACTCGACGCTGAGGTTATTCAGGTTGTTGCGAGTGATGCCTTCCAGCCGTAGCCAATCGGCCGGCTTGCGGCTGGCTCGCGGCAGCCTGACCTGATCGGCGAACAGGTAGGCGCGGGTCTGCGAGTTCGTTACGTCGGCCAGGCCCTGCGGTGGACCGCTGTACAGAATCCGGCCGCCATGCTCACCCGCCGCCGGCCCGACATCGATCAGCCAGTCGGCGCGGCGCATGGTTTCCAGATCATGCTCGACCACAAACAGCGTGTTGCCCGCCGCTTTCAAGCGTTGCAGGGCTTCGAACAGCGCTTCGCCATCCGCCGGGTGCAGACCGGCCGACGGTTCGTCCAGCACGTAAATCACCCCGAACAATTGCGAACCCAATTGCGTCGCCAGACGCAGGCGTTGCAATTCGCCGGACGACAACGTCGGCGTGCTGCGCTCCAGTGCCAGGTAACCGAGCCCCAGGTCCGTCAACGTGCTGACCCGCTCCAGCAAATCCTGGGCGATGCGTTGCGCAGCCAGGCGTTTTTCCACCGACAGGTTCGGCGTGTGGCGCACATCCGGTGCATGGGCGTGACCACTGGCGCCGTGGGCCACTCGCTGCTCACGGGCTTCGCGGGTCTGCTCGTGGGTCAAGACCTCGCCTGCCTCATCGGCCTGCTCGAGGTAACTGTGCGCCGCCACTGGTTTCAATACGTCGGCCACTTGCAGCAACGGCATTTGCGCCAACTCGCCAATGTCGTAACCGGCAAAGGTCACCGACAACGCCTCGCGTTTCAGGCGCTTGCCGTCGCACAGCGGGCAGGGGCTGCCGAGCATGAATTGCGAGACGCGCTTCTTCATCAGCGCACTTTGCGAGTGGGTGAACGTGTGCAGGATGTAGCGCCGGGCACCGGTGAAGGTGCCCTGGTAACTCGGCTCCATGTTGCGCTTGAGCGCGACTTTGGTTTCTTCGGGTGTGAGCCCGGCATACACCGGAACGGTCGGGGTTTCTTCGGTGAAAAGAATCCAGTCGCGGAGCTTTTTCGGCAGGTCACGCCAGGGTTTATCGACGTCGTAGCCCATGGTGACGAGGATGTCCCGCAGGTTCTGTCCTTGCCACGCCGTGGGCCAGGAAGCGACCGCGCGTTGGCGAATGGTCAGGCTCGGGTCCGGGACCATCAGCGCTTCGGTGACTTCATAGACCCGGCCCAAACCATGACATTCAGGGCAGGCGCCCTGGGGCGTGTTCGGTGAAAAGTCTTCGGCGTAGAGCATCGGTTGCCCCGGCGGATAGCTGCCGGCGCGCGAATACAGCATGCGGATCAGGCTCGACAACGTGGTCACGCTGCCCACCGAAGACCGCGTGCTCGGCGTGCCCCGTTGTTGTTGCAAGGCGACCGCTGGCGGCAGGCCTTCGATGGAGTCGACATCCGGCACACCAACCTGGTCGATCAGACGCCGCGCATACGGCGCCACGGATTCGAAATAACGGCGTTGCGCTTCGGCGTACAGGGTCGAAAACGCCAGGGATGACTTCCCTGAACCGGAGACGCCGGTGAACACCACCAGCGCATCACGGGGGATATCGACGTCGATGTTCTTGAGGTTGTGCTCACGGGCCCCGCGTACCCTGACCATGCCGGAAGGAGGATTGGAGGTGCGCTTTGAAGTCATCAGGTGGCCTTGATCAAAAAGTTCGAAGGATTAACGCATTGCCAGGAATTTACGCGATCCAATTGTAGGAGCCGGCTTGCCGGCGATAGCGGTGTATCAGGCGATATCTTTATCGGCTGGGAGGACGCCATCGCCGGCAAGCCGGCTCCTACAAGGGATCGGGGTTCAGCCGTTGAGGACGGTGCGGACCATTCGGGTCAGCGCCTCGGGACCATAGGGTTTGCTCAGCAAAAAAGTGTCGGGGCTGAGCTGGTGATTGCGCGAAATAATGTCACGAGTGTGGCCGGACGTGAACAGTACGGCCACCGGTGGCGTTTGCACTTTGGCCCAGGCGGCCAGGTCCGAGCTTTTGATCAGGCCGGGCATGACCACGTCGGTGAAAATCAGTTGAACCACCACGCCGTCGAGCAGCATCTGCATGGCGGCATCACCGTTGGCGGCGGTCAGGACCTGATAGCCCTCCTCGCTCAATAATTCCACCGCCGAAGCGCGCACCGCTTCATTGTCCTCGACCACCAAAATGGTTTCATGCCCACCGCGTTGCTGCGTGTCATGGGTCGCTGTTTCACTGAGCAACGGGCGCAGGCTGCGCGGAAAATACAGCTGCACCCGAGTGCCCTGTCCTTCGACGCTGGACATCTCGATGTGCCCGTCACTCTGTTTGACGAAACCGAACACCATGCTCAACCCCAACCCCGTACCCTGACCATCGGCCTTGGTGGTGAAAAACGGTTCAAACGCTTGCGCGAGCACTTGCGGTGGCATGCCGAGGCCGGTATCCGCCACGGCGACGCGCACGTAATCGCCAGGCGAAATACCTTTGCCCGCGCAAAACTTGCGGTCGAGGGTAACGTTCTCGGCGCTCAATTCAATGGTGCCTTCGCCCGCCATGGCGTCACGGGCATTGATCGCGAGATTGAGAATGGCGTTTTCCAGTTGGTTGCGATCAACGTTGATGTGCCAGGACGCTTGAGGCAACCGCACATCGATCTGGATGGTTTCACCCAACGCCCGTTGCAGCAGCTCGCCCAGACCTTCGAAGATCTGTCGTGGGTCGCAGACCGCTGGAGACAGCGGCTGACGGCGGGCGAAAGCAAGTAATTGCGAAGACAGTTTCGCGCCACGCTCCACCGCCGCAATCGACGCCGAGACTCGACGCTGCACGTTGGCATTGTCCGGTTCATGCCGCGCCAGCAGGTGCAGGTTGCCGGCGATCACTTGCAGCAGGTTATTGAAGTCATGGGCCACGCCCCCCGTGAGACCGCCGATGGCTTCGAGCTTCTGCGACTGGCGCAGTTGTTCTTCCGCCGCCAGCCGCGCTTCGACTTCGTCGGCGACGCGCTGCTCCAGGTTTCGGGTGAATTTGAGCAGGGATTCTTCAGCGGTCTTGCGTTCGTGGATGTCGATCAACACGCCGGGAAAGCGGAACGGCTCACCCTGATCATCGAATTCGCAGCAACCGCTGGCCTGCACCCACAGGTAACTGCCGTCGGGACGCAGGACCCGATATTCGGCGTTGAAAGGCTCACCGGTGGTGATGGATTGATTGACTTGCTCATTGACCCAACTGCGGTCGTCGGGATGAATCCGCGCTTCGGCGAATTCCGTTGGCAGGTTGCCCAGGTCATGCTCGGCCGGGAAGGAAAAGGTCCGGGCAAAGCGTTCATCGCCGGAGAGCCGATTGCCTTTGATGTCCCAGACGAACGAGCCGAGCAAGGCACCGGCATTCAACGCCAGGCGCACCCGTTCATTGTCGGCGTGGTAGGCGTCTTCGGCCTCCTGGCGCCGGCGTTCGGAAATCACATGCTCCGTGGTTTCGACCACCATCGCCATGACCCCGGCCGGGGTCCCCTCGTCATTCGCCACTGGGCTGTAATAGAGGTCCAGCCAGACGTTTTCGGGGACGCCGTCGCGCAACAGCACCAGCTCCTTGTTGCGATAGGACAACGTGCCACCCGCCAGGCAAGTGTCGACTACGTGACGATTGAAATCGGCGACTTCCGGCCAGCCCAGCTCCACCGGAGAGCCCAACAGATAAGGATGTCGGCCACCGGCGAACGACGAGTACGCATCGTTATAGATCATGTAGCCGGGGCGGCCCCAGAGCATCACCATCGGCAGCGGCGACGCGAGCAACAATTGCACCGCGCTGCACAGGCTGGCGGGCCAGGTCTCCAGGCTTCCCAGTTCAGTGCGACGCCAGTCGAACGCACGGATGCGTCCGGCCATTTCACCGTTCCATCCAGCACACCCGTGGCTATCGTCTAGAAACTGCATCGACTGGCTCTGTGTCCTGTGATTGGCGCCCGTTTGTTTCGAGCACTGCGGATGCCAATGGTTTCATAGAGGTTAGCTGATTCTCGCGGCCCCCTCAGGGACCGGGAATCTGCGGCTGCTACAAATCCCTGTGGGAGCGAGACCGGCTTGCCGGCGATGAGGGCGTGACACTCGACATCTTCATCGACTGTTGCACCGCTATCGCGAGCAGGCTCGCTCCCACAGGGTGCAACTTCAGATTCAGGTTTTGTGGCTACACCTCGATCAGGTGCTTGAGCGGGTGATATCCAGTCTTCAACGTCGCGGCGACGTCCAGGATCGCCTTTTCGATGCCGTTCAAATGGATGCAGGTCAGTTCGATGGCGGCGCTCTGGTTACCGGCCTCGATGTACTCGATCAGGCGCAGGTGCTCATCGTCGCGGCAGGCTTCGTGGCTGTCGTCGTCCAGCGCGGCGGCGTACAGCGAGGCGCGGGAGATCAGTTTGCGGAACCAGTCCAGCAACACCGGATTGTTCAGGCTTTGCGCGAGTTTGATGTGGAACTCGCCGAGCAGATGGATCAGCCGTTCATGGTCGCCGTTGCGGTGCGCTTCATCCTCGAGCAACAGGTGATCGCGCAGGTCCCGGGTCACGGCGGTGTCGCGACGCCGGCAGAGTTCGGTGACGATGCCGATCTCGATCAGGCGTCGCGTTTCAAACAGCGAACGGATCTCTTCATCGCTGGGCAACGACACCGATGCACCCTTATTGGGCTCGGTCGTCACCAATCCATCCGCCTCCAATTGCTTGAGCGCGGCACGAACCGACGTTCGGCTGACATTAAAAAGTTCGGCCAGCGAAGTCTCCCCAAGCTTCATGCCAGGGCGCAACGAACGCTTGCTGATCGCCTCGTAAACCCCTTGGTAGACGCGGTCGACCGTGGTCTCGAGTTTCTTCTCGGTCATCTCAACACTCCTTTAGCGCTAAACAACCGGCCCCAGGCGATGAGCAGCCTTTGAAAAAGGGGGTTGCACGAGCAGATTAATCCGGTTATTTGTAGATTGCATCCAGATATTGCATACAATAATTAGAGGATTGCACCATCATGGGTCAACCAATAGCAATCGAAGTGCGTAACGTCTCCAAGCGGTATTCCGACGATCCGGGGCTGGCTCCAGCCCTCGACAACGTGTCAGTCGACATTGCCGACAACGAATTCTTCACCCTGCTCGGCCCGTCCGGCTGTGGCAAAACCACCCTGCTGCGCACCATCGCCGGTTTCGAACACGTCAGCGATGGCGAGATCCGTCTCGCCGGCGAACCGGTCAACGACTTGCCGCCGTTCAAGCGTCGGGTCAATACCGTCTTCCAGAGCTATGCGCTGTTTCCACACATGAGCGTCGCGCAGAATATCGCCTTCGGGCTCGAGATGCAGGGCCTTGATCACAAGGTTATTCCTCGGCGTGTCGATGAGATGCTGGCGCTGGTACAAATGCAACACCTGGCCAGACGCAAACCCGCCGAGTTGTCCGGTGGCCAGCAACAACGCGTGGCTCTGGCGCGCGCCCTGGCGCCAAAACCGAAAGTGTTGTTGCTCGACGAACCCCTGTCGGCGCTCGACCTCAAGCTGCGTAAAGAGATGCAGGTCGAACTCAAGCGCGTGCAGAAGGAAGCCGGGATCACCTTCATTTTCGTCACCCACGATCAGGAAGAAGCCCTGACCCTGTCTGACCGCATTGCCGTGATGTCCGCCGGCAAGATCCTGCAGATCGGCACCCCCAACGATATTTACGAACGGCCGCAGCATCAGTTCGTCGCCCAGTTCATCGGCGACATCAATTTCCTGCCCGGTCATCTCAAGCGCGGCCAACAGAACGAAAAGCTCTTCGTGCCCAGCGGCATGCCGGTGGAGATCCCCTGCCCGGCCCAGGGTTTCGACGGCAACAACGTGCAACTGGCGTTCCGCCCGGAGCGCTCGCAACTGGTCGACGTCGGGCAGCCTCATCACCTGCGCGGCGTGATCGAAGCGGTGTTGTATGTCGGCACCGCGACGCTTTATCAGTGCCGCTTGAACAACGACATCAAGGTCATGTTGCGCGAGAACAACGAAGGCCTGAACCGTGGCCGAGTGGTCGGTGATCGTGTCGCGGTCAATCTGCCGCCCCACGCCTGCCTGTTGATGGAGGCCTGAGATGAGCGTCAGCAGCACTTCCCCCGCTCTCAACCGCGCGCTGTTGCTCAGCCCGGTGGTTCTGACTTTGCTGGCACTGATCGCAATTCCGCTGGGCATCATGGGCTACATCAGCCTGTTGCCGCGCAACGTCTACGGCGGCGTCGACTGGCAAGCCAACTGGCAATTGCAAAGCTACGTGCAGCTGTTTTTCCAGGAAGGATTCGACGGTGAACTGGAGCTGAACTGGGTCTACGCCCAAGCCTTGTTGCGCTCGGTGTTCCAGGCCGGCGGCACGACGTTGTTGTGTTTCCTGTTCGGTTTCCCGGTGGCGTTGTGGATGTCGAGCCTGACCCCGCGCCGGCGCAACCTCATGGTCTTGCTGATCACCATTCCGTTCTGGACCAACCTGCTGATCCGCAACTACGCGTGGCTGATCATCCTGCGCGAACACGGTTGGGTCGCGCAGAGCCTCAACACGCTGTTCCCGCAGGCGGGCGGCATCACCCTGCTCTACAACGACTTCGCCGTCAGCGTCGGGCTGGTTTATAGCTTCCTGCCGTTCATGATTTTGCCGATCTATTCGACCCTGGAAAAACTCGACTGGCGCCTGGTGGAAGCGGCCTACGACCTGGGCGCCAACCGCTGGCACGCGCTGAAGCGAATCATCCTGCCGCTGTCGATGCCCGGCGTGATTGCCGGCGCGCTGCTGGTGTTCGTGCCGAGCCTCGGCGCCTTCATCACCCCGGCGATTCTCGGCGGCGGCAAGACGCTGATGATCGGCAACCTGATCCAGCAACAGTTCGGCACTGCGCGCAACTGGCCGCTGGGCAGTTCGCTGTCGTTCCTGTTGCTGGGGATTCTGCTGCTGTCGCTGGTGGGTTACGCCCTCTATAGCCGCAGTGCCGCCAAAACTCTACGTCAGGGAGCCACCGCATGATCGCCCTGCACCTGAAAAAACTGCCGCTGACCCGCGAAGTCAGCCTGCTGATCCTCGCGTACCTGTACGTACCGATCTTCGTGCTGATCGCCTACAGCTTCAACGCCAACCGCTCGGCGACGGTGTGGACCGAGTTTTCGTTCGCCTGGTACGGGCGGATTCTGGCCAACCCGTCGATCCAGACCGCAGCGCTCAACTCGATCATCGTCGCCAGCATCGCTACGGTCTGCGCCACGGCCATTGCGCTGCTCGCGGCGCTGGCGACTTACCGGCCGTTCTACGGGCAGAAAATGGTCGAGGGCGGGATCAACCTGCCGCTGATCCTGCCGGAGATCGTCACCGCTGTTGCCACCCTGCTGCTGTTCATGGCGCTGGGGATCAAGCTCGGTTTGCTGACGGTGATTGTCGCGCACGTCGGCTTCTGCATTCCCTTCGCGTACCTGCCGATTCGCGCGCGGCTCAATGATCTCGACAAAAGCCTGCTGGAGGCGGCGAACGATTTGTACGCCAACCCGTGGCAGGTGTTTCGCCGGGTGACGTTACCGCTGTTGTGGCCGGCGGTTTTGTCCGGTTCGGTGCTGGCGTTCGTGGTCAGCCTCGACGATTTCATCATGACGTTCTTTGTCGCCGGGCCGGGTTCGACGACCTTGCCGGTGTACATCTTCTCGGCGATCAAGGCCGGCGTGACGCCGGAGATCAACGCGATCTCGACCCTGATGCTGGTGATTTCCATCGTGCTGGTGGTGCTGGCCTTCTGGCTGGGACAGCGCGGCAAAAACCAATAAATCCTGGAGCGCACAAAAACATGAAAATGAAAAAACTGTGTTTCGCCGTCACCGGTCTGGCCCTGAGTTGCTTCACCGCGTTCGGCGCCCAGGCCGCTGAGCCCAAGGAGTTGTTCTTCTACAACTGGACCGATTACTACCCGGTGGACCTGCTGGCCAAATTCGAAAAGGAGACCGGCATCAAGGTCACCATGGACGGCTACGACAGCAACGAAACCCTGCTCGCCAAGTTGCAGGCCGGTGGGGCGGCGTATGACGTGATCGTGCCGTCGCAGTCGATCATGCGCACGCTGATCAATCAGAACCTGCTGCTGGAAATCGACGCGTCGGCCCTGCCCAATTTCCAGCACGTCAAACCGGCGTTCCGCGACCCGAGCTTCGACCCCGGTCGCAAATTTTCGGCACCGTACCTGTGGGGCACCACCGGGTTTTCCTATGACAGCGCACGCGTGCCGGGCGGCAAACTGGACGATTCGTGGAAGGAATTCTTCGAGCCACGCAAGGAACTGCAAGGCCAGCTCGCCGCACTCGACACCTCCAGCAGCGTGATCAACGCCGCCAGCCACTATCTGAACGTCGACGAGTGCAGCGAAAACCCGCAGGACGCCAAGCGCATTCTGGAACTGCTGCAAAAGCAGAAACCGTTCCTGAAGATGTACAGCTCGGACAACACCGTCGACCGCATGGCCTCCGGTGAAGTGATCATGATGCAAAACTGGAACGGCTCCACCGCCCGGGCCACGTTGCAGAAGAGCAGCATCAAGTACGTGTATCCGCGCGAAGGCCTGGCGATGTTCCAGGACAACTTCGCCGTACCGAAAAGCGCCCCGCACCCCGGCAACGCGAAGATCTTCATCGACTGGATGATGAAACCGGAAAACGCCGCCGCCGTGTCCAATGCAATCGCCTACGACAACGGCATTCAGAGCGACAAATTGATCGACGCCAAATGGCGGGTGATGGACGCGATCAACATGCCCGACGAGTTCGCCTCGCGCCTGCGCCCTGAGAAAGAGTGCAGCAACAAGGCGCGGGAGCTGCAGGACCGGATCTGGTCGAAGCTCAAGGGCTGATTGCTCGGCTTGAGACCGAGTTGCGGCCTTCGCGGGCAAGCCTCGCTCCTACAAGAGCAGCGCAGGACCTGTAGGAGCGAGGCTTGCCCGCGAAGAGGCCTGCCCAAACACCACAAAGCTTGAGGTATGCAATGAATCACCCCCGCTGGCTGCGCAACGTGCGGCCCTACGGTTCCACCGCTGAAGACCTGCTGATCGAAAACGGCCTGTTCAAACAACGCCGTCCGGCATCGTCCGCGCCACTGAATGCCACCGACATCGACGGCCAGAACCAGCTCCTCACCCCGGCCCTGGTGGAAAGCCACGTCCACCTCGACAAAACCCTCTGGGGCCAACCCTGGCGCCCGAACAGCGCCGGGCCGACGCTCAAGGACTACATCGCCAACGAGCGCCGCGTACTGCGTGAAATCGACAGCCCCATCGCCGAACGTGCCGGCGCCCTGCTGGAAAACTGCATCGCCCGTGGTTCGCTGACCATGCGTTGCCACGTCGACATCGACCCGGATTTCGGCCTGCGTCATGTCGAAGCCATGCAACAACTGCGCGAACGCTACCGCGACCTGATCGACCTGCAACTGGTGGTATTCCCGCAAACCGGCCTGATCAGCCGCCCCGGCACCGCCGAGCTGATGCGCGAGGCCATGGCCCTCGGCGTGGAGAACGTCGGGGGCCTCGACCCGTGCGGCATCGACAACGACCCCGTCGCCCAACTGGATTTCGTGTTCAAACTGGCCAGCGAATTCGACCGTGGCGTCGACATTCACCTGCACGACAAAGGTGAGCTGGGCCTGTGGCAAATCGCGCTGATCGCCGATTACACCGAGCATTTCGGGCGCCATGGCCGAGTGATGATCAGCCACGCCTATTGCCTCGGGATGTTGCCTTGGAGCCAGGTCAAACCCGTGGCCGAACGCTTGGCGGCGTTGGGCATTTCGTTGATGAGTTCGGCACCGGCCGATTGCGCGGTGCCGCCGTTCCTGGCGTTGCGCGAGGCCGGGGTCAACGTGTGCCTGGGTTCGGACGGCATCCGCGACGCCTGGTCGCCCATGGGCAACGGCGACATGCTGGAACGGGCGATGCTGCTGGCATTCCGTTTCGACTTGAACAAGGACGAGGAACTGGCGGCGGCGTTTGCAGCGGCGACGGTGAATGGTGCGCTGGCATTGGGCTGCGAGGATTATGGCGTGGAGCTCGGTCAACCGGCGGACTTCCTGTTGATGCCGGTGCAGACGCTGGGTGAAGCCGTGGTGGCTCGGCCGCCGCGACAGGTCTATCGGCGCGGCGAGCTGATTGCCGCAGGTGGTCGACTGCTGGAAAGCCGGTTGTGAAGCGCATCGCCCTGAAAAGCAGCTGCGTGGTCGGCTTCGACGGCACGCAGCATGTGCTGTGGCGCGACGGCGAAGTGGTGTTCGAGGGCTCGCGCATTGTGTTTGTCGGGCGCGGTTATTCGGGGCCGGTGGATCAGTGGATCGATTACGGCAACGCGTTGATCGGTCCCGGCTTCATCGATCTGGATGCACTCGGCGACCTCGATTCCACGGTGCTGACGCTGGACAACGGCGATGATCGCGACATGGGGCGGATGTGGTCCGAGGACTATCTGGCAGCCGGTCCGCGGGAGAGTTACACCACGGACGAAGAAGTCTTCAAATACCGCTACGCCTTCACGCAACTGATCCGTAATGGCATCACCACCGCCATGCCGATCACCTCGATGTATTACCGCGAGTGGGCCGAGACCTACGACGAATTTGCTGCGGTGGCCGGTGTGGCGGCCGAGCTGGGGCTGCGGACTTACCTCGGGCCCTGCTACATGAGTGGCATGAGTTATTGGCGCGCCGATGGCAGCCTCGGGCATCACTGGGATGAAGCGCGGGGCCTGGCCGGGCTCGACGCTGCGACCCGTTTTTTCCAGGATTTCGACGGTGCACATGACGGTTTGATTCGCGGCGCGCTGCTGCCGGATCGCATCCAGACCTGCACCCCGACGCTGTTGCAACGCACTGCCGCGCTGAGCCGCGAGCTGAACGCGCCGATGCGCTTGCATTGCTGTCAGGGCCTCGGCGAAGTGGCGATGGTCGAGCAGTTGCGGGGCGTTTCGTCGCTGGCCTGGCTGGAGCAGTTGAACCTGCTGACCCCGCGCAGCCTGCTGCCCCACGGCATTTACACCCAAGGTGATGCAGACCTGCAACGGCTGGTGGATGGCGGCGCGAGCCTGGTGCATTGCCCGGTGGTGTTTGCCCGGGACGGCGAAGCGCTGAACTCGTTCGGACGCTATCGGGCCAAGGGCATCAACTTTGCGCTGGGCACCGACACCTGGCCGGCGGACCTGCTGGAGAACATGCGTCAGGGGTTGAACATCGCTCGCTTGATGGAGGGCGGCGGTTCGCTGAGCAGCGCCCTGGATTTTTACAACGCGGCCACGCTCGGGGGCGCCAAGGCTTTGGGGCGTGACGACATCGGTCGTCTGGCGCCGGGAGCCAAGGCCGACATCACGGTATTCAGCCTTCGCGGCCTGCACCTCGGGCCGCTGTTCGATCCCTTGAAAAACCTGGTGCTGGCCGGACGCGGTGACGACTGCATCGCCAGCTACATCGACGGCCGCTGCGTGATGCAGGACGGACAGGTTCAAGGCGCCGACTACCCCGCCCTGCAACGCCAGGCCCAACGACAATTCGAAACACTGATGCGCAGCCACAGCGACCGGGCCTTCGGTCGACCGGACTGGAAAAGCCTGTTCAAACCGGCCATCCCGTTCGCCGATGACTACAGCGCACAAGCGCCGCTGAGCGCGATTGATCCCCTTCCTTAGAGATTTCTGCCCATGCAAAGCTTTGACTTCAGCACCCTCAGTGCGCGGGACAAATACAAGATTCTGATCGGCAGCGTGGTGCCTCGGCCCATCGCGCTGGTCACCACGATTGATGGCGAAGGACGGATCAACGCCGCGCCGTTCAGCTTCTTCAATGCGCTGTCCGCCGACCCGCCGATCCTCGCACTGGGCGTGGAAAACTATGGGGACCAGAGCCCCAAGGACACCACGCGCAATATCCAGCTCAATCAGGAATTCACCGTCAATATCGTCAGTGATGCGCTGGTGGAAGCGATGAACGTCTGCGCCGTGCCTTTCGCTCCCGGGTTCGACGAACTGACCGCCGCTGGACTCACCGCGATTCCCGGCACCACGGTCAAATGCCCGCGGATCGGCGAGGCGCCCGTGGCGCTGGAATGCCGACGGATGATGGCGCTGTCCATCGGGCAGTCGCGGGAGATCATCTTCGGCGAAGTGCTGATGGCGCATGTTCGGGATGAACTGATCGACCCGAAAACCCTGTACATCGATCAGCTGGGGCTTGATGCGATCGGGCGAATGGGTGGGCATGGGTATGCGCGTACGCGGGATTACTTCGATTTGCCGACCCGGTCGTTGCAGGCCTGGACGGATGCGCCGGGTGGTGGCGAGCGGTTTTGGCCAGAGGCTAAATAATCAGAGAATCACCACGACCTGTAGGAGCGGCCGGGCGGCGTTCCGTTTGCTGGCGAAGCGGTGGTGGCCGTGATGACGCCATCGCCGGCAAGCCGGCTCCTACAGGTTCGGTGTTGTGCAGAAAATTAACGGCATACCCACAATCATGTAGGAGCCAGCTTGCTGGCGAAGCGGTAGTGGCCGTTATGACGCCATCGCCGGCAAGCCGGCTCCTACAGGTTCGGTGTTGTGCGAAATATTAACGGCATACCCACAATCATGTAGGAGCCGGCTTGCTGGCGAAGCGGTGGTGGCCGTGATGACGCCATCGCCGGCAAGCCGGCTCCTACAGGTTCGGTGTTGTGCGAAATATTAACGGCATACCCACAATCATGTAGGAGCCGGCTTGCTGGCGAAGCGGAGGTGGCCGTGATGACGTCATCGCCGGCAAGCCGGCTCCTACAGGTTCGGTGTTGTGCGAAATATTAACGGCATACCCACAATCATGTAGGAGCCAGCTTGCTGGCGAAGCGGTGGTGGCCGTTATGACACCATCGCTGGCAAGCCGGCTCCTACAGGTTCGGTGTTGTGCGAAATATTAACGGCATACCCACAATCATGTAGGAGCCGGCTTGCTGGCGAAGCGGAGGTGGCCGTGATGACGTCATCGCCGGCAAGCGGAACGCCGCCCGGCCGCTCCTACAGGTGTGTGATTACTTCAGTGGAAATCCCGGCTGCGTACGTTGATGCCATCCAGTAGCGGACTCAGGTCGCTCAAGCGTCCGGCAATCAAATGCCGCACCTCGCCTTCCTTCTCCCAGCGCCCGTCGACCTTGAGCAACTGCGAGCCGACCAACACCTGCCGTTGCCGGTCGGCCAGGTCGCGCCAGACCACCACGTTGACGTTACCGAACTCGTCTTCGAGGGTGACGAAAGTCACGCCACTGGCGGTGCCCGGTCGCTGCCGACCGGTCACCAGCCCGGCGACGCTGACCGGGCGACCATGCTCGACGTCCAGCAACTCCCGCGAACTGCGACAGCGCCGGGCTTTCAGCTCACCCCGCAACAGGGCCAGTGGATGCGGGCCGAGGGTGGTGCCGAGACTGTTGTAATCCGCCAGCAGGTCTTCGCCCACCGTGGGTTTGGGCAATGCCACCGCGTCCTCTTCCTGGCTCGGCAAACCGGCGAACAAACCCAATTGCTTCTGCACCCCCGCCACTTCCCAGCGTGCTCGATGACGATCACCGGCCAGCCCACGCAACGCGCCGGCATCGGCCAGTTGCTCCTGCGCACGGGCATCGAGCCGCGCCCGTTCGCCGAGGTCGGCGATGTCGATAAACGCCCCCTTGGACCTCGCGGCTTCGATACACCGCGCATCGTCTTCGCGAAAACCCTTGATCATCCGCAGTCCCATGCGAATCGCCGGCTGCGCACCGATGACGGGTTCGAGGCTGCAATCCCAGTCGCTGGCACGCACGTCCACCGGGCGGATCTGCAAATGATGCCGGCGCGCATCCTGCAGAATCTGGTCCGGGCTGTAGAAACCCATGGGCCAGCTGTTGATCAGCGCACAGGCGAAGGCCGCCGGTTCGTGGCATTTCAACCAGCAACTGGCATAGGTCAGCAAGGCAAAACTGGCGGCGTGGGACTCGGGAAATCCGTAGCTGCCGAAGCCTTTGATCTGCTCGAAAATCTGCGCGGCGAATTCGGGTGTGTAGCCGTTTTTCTTCATTCCGGCGGCCAGGCGATCCTTGTGTGGTTCCAGCCCGCCATGGCGCTTCCAGGCGGCCATGGAACGGCGCAATTGATCGGCTTCACCGGGGCTGTAGTCGGCAGCAACGATGGCGATCTGCATCACCTGTTCCTGGAACAGCGGTACGCCGAGCGTGCGCTTGAGTACCGCTTCCAGCTCTGGAGACGGGTAAGTCTCGGGCTCCTGTTTGTTCCGCCGTCGCAGGTACGGGTGCACCATGCCACCCTGGATCGGCCCCGGCCTGACGATCGCCACTTCGATCACCAGGTCATAAAAATTCCGGGGTTTAAGCCTCGGCAGCATCGACATCTGCGCCCGGGACTCGATCTGGAACACGCCGATGGTGTCCGCATGACCAATCATGTCGTAGGTTTGCGGGTCTTCGGACGGGATCATCGCCAGGCTTAAATCAAGGTTACGGTGCCGTCGCAGCAGATCAAAGCAGCGGCGGATGGCGCTGAGCATGCCCAGCGCAAGAATATCGACCTTGAGCAAACCGACCGCGTCCAGATCGTCCTTGTCCCACTGGATGATGGTGCGCTCGGCCATGGCGGCGTTTTCCACCGGCACCAGACTGTCCAGCGGCTGTTCGGAAATGACGAAGCCGCCCGGGTGCTGGGACAGGTGCCGGGGGAAACCGATCAGTTGCCCGGTCAGGCTCAGCACCCGGCGCAACACCGGGCTCTCGGGATCGAAACCGCCTTCATGCAGGCGCTCCACCGGTGGTGTTTCATCACTCCAGTGGCCGCAGCAATCGGCCAGGGCATTGATCTGGTCCGGCGGCAAACCCAACGCCTTGGCCACATCGCGTACCGCGCCGGCCGCGTGGTAGGTGCTGACCACCGCCGTCAACGCCGCACGGGTCCGGCCATAACGCTGGAACACGTACTGCAAGACTTCTTCGCGTCGCTCGTGCTCAAAATCGACGTCGATGTCCGGCGGCTCGTTGCGCTCTTTGGAGAGAAAGCGCTCGAACAACAGCGTGGTGCGATCCGGATCGATTTCCGTGATTCCCAAGGCATAACAGACCGCCGAGTTGGCGGCTGAACCACGGCCCTGACAGAGGATTTTTTGCTCACGAGCAAACCGGACGATGTCGTGAACCGTCAGGAAGTAACTTTCGTAGCCCAGTTCGGCAATCAGCTCCAGTTCCTTGTCGATCTGTTTGAGCACCTTGGCTTGCGGGCCTTTTGGCCAGCGCCATGTGATCCCTTCTTCGGTCAAATGACGCAACCAGGACGAGGCCGTCTGGCCTTCGGGCACCAGCTCGCGGGGATACTGATATCGCAACTGGCCAAGGTCGAAGGTGCAACGCCGGGCGATGATCAAGGTTTCATCGAGCAATGCTTGCGGGTAGATCGATTGCAGCACGTCGAGGCTGCGCAGATGCCGCTCGCCGTTGGGGTGCAGGCGCAACCCGGCCTCGGCCACCGGCAGGTGATGACGGATTGCGGTCATGGTGTCCTGCAAGGCGCGCCGCCCACGCGTGTGCATGTGCACATCGCCGCTGGCCACTGCCGGGATTCGCAGCTCCCTTGCCAACGTCATCAACGCACTCAATCGCCCGGTATCGTCCTGGCCGCGATGTAACTGGACCGCCAGCCACAGGCGCTCGGCGAAGGTTTGCTTCAGCCAGTGACCGGTTTGAAAATCATCCGGCGCATCCGGCACCCACAACGCCAACAGCCCCGGCAAAGGCTCGTTGAAATCCTCCCGCAACACCTGATACCGGCCTTTCTGCGAACGACGCCGCGCCCGGGTAATCAGCCGGCACAGGTTTTGGTAGCCCTCAAGGCTCTCCACCAGCAGCACCAGTTTCGGACCGTTCTCGATGCGCACTTCGCTGCCGATGATCAGTGGCAGCTCCACGGATTTGGCCGCTTGCCAGGCGCGGACAATGCCCGCCAACGTGCATTCGTCGGTGATCGCCAGCGCCTGATAGCCCAGTTTTTTCGCCCGCTGAAAAAGTTCGAGGGCGCTGGAGGCTCCACGCTGGAAACTGAAGTTCGACAGGCAGTGCAGCTCGGCATAATCAATGCTCATGCGAACCACCCCTGCAACCACAACGGGCCGTCCTCACCGACCGCACGATAGGCCCAGCCCTGTTGGCCGGAACGGGTTTCGATCAGGTAGTAGTCGCGGCGCACATCGGCGCCGTCCCACCAACCGGACTCGATACGCTCCGGGCCCATGAGGATGCGCGTCGAACCTTCGTGTACCGCTTGCGGCTCCGTCAGCAACCAGCCCGGACGCTGCACGCCAGGCATCACCGCGCAACGCTGGCTCTCGGCACTGGCCTGCCACGCGCACTCCGGCCGGTGATCGGCCTGGAACCGCAGGCCCTGCACCGCGTCATCCCCCAGCCGCGCGCGCAAGCGTTCGCGCAGTTGTTCCCAGGGCAAGGACTGCTGCGGGCGATCATCGAACAGTTCCTGATACTGCGGAACGAAGGCCGGCAAGTCTTCGGCGCGCAAACGAAACCCGCGCACCGGCGCCTCGACCTGAACCTGTTCCAACCGCCCCCGGGCCAGTTCGAAGAGCATCGCCGGATCGCGCTCGGCGCTGAGCAGACCGACCTTGATCACGCTGTCCGGCAAGCCGGCATGTTCCAGATGCAGGTCAAAACGCTGCACACCGCTGTCGCGACCGCACAGGAACGCCGACAGATCGCCGGTCAGCCGGCGTAACGGAAACAGCAGCGCCTGATGGGATTGCACGTCGAAATTGAGCTCGATGCGCACATCGAAGCGGTCAGGCGGCAGGTAGAACGCCAGCGCCAGCCGTCGTTCGCCAGACAGCGCGTCCAGATGCTTGAGCACCTGGGCCTCGAAACGCCGCGCCAGACTCTGTCGCGGTAACGCCTGCACCTGGCTCAAAGTGCGCAACCCCATGCGCGACAACGCTATGGCCACCGCTGGCTCCAGAGCGATCCGGTCGACAGGCAATTGCCCCAGATGATGCTGCAAGGCTTGAGCGTCCGGCACCACCAGACCGTCATACGCATTGGCCAATACCCGCGCCGCCACCGGGTTGGGCGCGGCAACAATCCGATGACGAAAGCCCAGTTCGCCGAGTTCGGTGCGCAAGCGCGCTTCGAATTGCGGCCAGTCGCCAAACAGTCCCAGGCTGGACTCGATTTCAAACACCACCGCACGCGGGTAATGCACGCTGACCTGGGAGCTGAAGCGGTAGGCCCAGGCCGCGAGAAACTGCTGCCAGTGCTCGATCTCGGCCGCGTCGTATTCCGCCGTGACAAAGTCTTTGCTCAAGGCCTGCGCGGCGGTCATCGACATGCCGGGGCGCAAGCCCAGCGCCCGCGCCGAAGCGTTGACCGCCTGCAACACCCGACGCTGCGCCGGACCGGTCAGCAGCGCCAGCGGCTCATCGGGATCGGGGCGCTGACGCAGTACCGCGTCCAGCGCCAATTGCGGGAAGAGAATGCACACCCAGCGCATGGCAACCTCAATGCCCCACAGGGAAGGCAATCGGCGCCGAGCGGGCCAACCCTCCCCGGCACTTGAGCACGCGCAATTGCGCAGGCCTGGCATCGATGGCGATGCGCAGCGCGGCCGGTGACGGGTTGATCGCTTCATGGATCGAGCGGTAGGCGAATGCCAGGGTCGAGCCGGTTTCCGCCGCCACCTGCAAGCGCCGCAAGGCGCGGTCATCCGCCTTGTGCGGCCAGCACAGCACTGCGCCGCAACTGCCCGAACGCAGGCATTGTTCCGCCGCCCACAGCGCATCGCGCTCGCTGGCCTGGATGATCGACAACTGGCGCAGATCAACCCCGGCGTTCTGCCAGGCTTGCGGATACGGCACGTACGGCGGCGCCACCAGCACGATGCGCTCACCCGCCGCCGACAACCGCGCCAGCGCCGGCCACACCAGTTGCAACTCGCCGACGCCCTGCCCGGCCAGGAGGATTTCGGTCAGCGCCGCTTCCGGCCAGCCACCGGTGGGCAACGCCGCATCCAGCGCCGCATGCCCGGTGGGTTGCGGGCTGACCGTCGGTGGCGCAGGCCGGCCCTTCCAGACCTGGCCGCCATTGAACAGCGTGTCCAGCGCAACGACGGCGCCCATCACCCTTGCCTCACCAGACCGCAGAACACCCCTTCGATGGCCAGGTCCTGATCGGCCTCGACGATGATCGGCTTATAGGCCGGGTTGCGCGGCAACAGGCGCACCGCATCGCCGACCCGCTCGAAACGCTTGATGGTGACTTCACCGTCAAGCCGCGCCACGACGATCTGGCCATTGAGCGCTTCGGGGTTGCGATGCACGCCCACCAGGTCGCCATCGAGGATGCCGTCCTCGATCATCGAGTCACCCTGGACCCGCAGCATGTAATCCGGCACCCGGGAGAAGATCGACGGGTCGAGCAGCAAGCGGCTGTGCACCTCGGCATCGGCACCGATCGGCGCCCCCGCCGCCACCCGGCCGAGGACCGGAATGTCCAGCAGCTCGGGGCGCGCCGGTTGCCCGAGCAAACGAATGCCTCGGGCCTGATGCGGATTGACCTCGATAAAACCGGCGTCGGTCAGCGCCAGCACATGCTTGCGCGCCACGCTGCGGGAGGCGAAACCAAAGGCCTCGCTGATTTCAGCGAGGCTCGGGGACTGACCGTGCTCCGCGATTCGATCACGGATAAACGTCAGGATGGCAGTACGGCGGGGAGTTAAAGTCGTCATGGAGTACATTTGTACTCTTTTGGCTTTTTTATGGCAAGGCCCGCCAGTCAGCTCCCCTTTATCACGGAGTCCGGCATACCGCACATCCAGAGTCAGGCCCTACAGCGTCCGCTGGCCATTGCCGATACCCTTGGCTTTCTCGATCCCCCACTCCATCGCGGCCTCCATGTCGAGAAAATGCAACGCCGGGTGATCATTCTCCTCAATGGCCGAGCCATCGGGTCGGTATACCCCGATGAACATTCCCAACGAACCGTCTCGCAGGATCTCGGCCTTGACCTTGATGCTGCAATCGTTCGACAGCGTTTCCGTATGAACCATGTGGCGCTCAGTCATCATCGCGTTCCTCCGGGTGATTGAATCCAGTAAAGGCGATCTGCAGTCCCTGTTTCAAGTTCGACCCATCCGCCAAAAGGCGTGATTTATGGGGCACAAGACAGCGGCGTAATGCCACCTATACTACAAGCCACCGCCCCCTCGGGGTCTGCAATCCAAACAATAAAAAGCAGAGGTGGAACATGATCTGGCAGCAAATCTACGATCCGTTCGGCAACCCGGTCATTTCAACCATCATGGCCGCTGTACCGGTCGTGGTGATGCTCGCAGCCCTGGCCTTTTTCCACATCAAGGCCCATCTGGCGGCCTTGCTCGCCCTCGCCTCGGCGCTGGTCATCGCGATTTTCGCCTTCGGCATGCCGGCGAACATGGCAGGCTCGGCCGCCCTTTACGGCGCCGCCAACGGCTTGCTGCCGATCGGCTGGATTGTGCTGAACATCATCTTCCTGCACCGGCTGACTACCGAAAACGGCTCATTCAAAGTGCTGCAGGACTCGCTGGCGCGCATTACCGACGATCGCCGCCTGCAACTGCTGCTGATTGCCTTCTGCTTCGGTGCCTTCTTCGAAGGGGCTGCCGGTTTCGGCACACCCGTGGCAGTGACCGGCGCGATTCTGATTGGCCTGGGCTTCTCGCCGCTGGCGGCGTCGGGCCTGGCGTTGATCGCCAACACCGCGCCCGTGGCGTTCGGCGCCCTCGGCACGCCGATCATTACCCTGGCCAAAGTGACCGGCCTGGACGAAATGGAACTGTCGATGATGGTCGGTCGGCAATTGCCGTTTTTCTCGGTGATCGTGCCGTTCTGGTTGATCTGGGCCTTTGCCGGGTGGCGCAAGATGCTGGAAATCTGGCCGGCTATCCTGGTCGCCGGGGTCAGTTTCGCCGTGCCGCAGTTCCTGGTGTCCAACTATCACGGGCCGATGCTGGTGGACGTGATCGCCGCGCTGATTTCCATGGCCTGCCTCACCGGTTTTCTCAAGGTGTGGAAACCCGCGACCGTGCACACCTCTGCCGCGCTGTCCGGGCGCGTCGACAACTCCAAAATAGCCGAAGAGCATGACGAGAAACCCATCGCCAGCGCGACCTTCGCCAGCGATGCCAAACCTGCGGTCATGCGCGCGTGGATGCCGTGGATCATCCTCACGGTGTTCGTGTTCGCCTGGGGCACCCAAGGCTTCAAAAACCTGTTCGATACACGCCCGGCGATTGATCCCGTGACCCACTCGGCCAAGCTCGATCCGCAAGGCAAACCGCTGCGCGAAGCGAACCCGATCTTTGCGCCGGTCGTCACCTTCGGCACGATCCACCAGCAAATCGAAAAGGTCCCGCCGGTGGTGCCTGCGCCTAAAACTGAGGACGCGGTCTACAAGTTCACCTGGCTGACCAGCACCGGCAGCGGCATCTTGCTGGCGGCGATCTTTGGCGGGCTGTTGATGGGTTACTCCATCCCGCAGTTGGTCAAACACTATCTGCGCACGATCTGGGTCGTGCGTTACTCGCTGATTACCATCGTCGCGATGCTCGCGCTCGGTTTCCTCACCCGCTATTCGGGGCTGGACGCCACCATGGGCCTGGCGTTCGCTGCGACGGGCATCTTTTACCCGATGTTTGGCACCTTGCTCGGCTGGCTCGGCGTGGCGCTGACTGGGTCGGACACGGCGTCCAACGTGCTGTTCGGCGGGCTGCAGCGGGTGACGGCTGAGCAATTGGGGCTGAGTCCGGTGTTGATGGCTGCTGCCAACAGTTCCGGTGGGGTCATGGGCAAGATGGTCGATGCGCAGTCGATCGTGGTGGCTTCCACTGCTACGCGTTGGTATGGGCATGAGGGGGAAATTCTGCGTTATGTGTTCTTCCATTCCATCATTCTGGCGATTCTGGTGGGGGGGTTGGTGACGTTGCAGGCTTATGTGGCGCCGTTTAGTCATATGGTTGTGGGGGGGCATTGAGCGGAGCTGCCTGGTGAGTGGACGGGATGGTGGGCATATCCGTTTCTTCGGTGATGGCGGCTGGCGGTTTCGCTCTTACAGCGAGTCACTTTCGAAAAGCGCGAAAGTAACCAAAGCGCTTTTGCCCCTTTCGTTCGGTGCCTCGCCTAGGCTCGGCATGCCCTCGCTCCGGTCCTGCTCCGTGGGCCCGCCGCCATCGGCCATCCATGGCCGGGGGCGGCTAACCCGGCATCCATGCCGGGTTGCCCACTACGCAGAACCTCCACTCGGCCTCTCGAGGGGGCGACTACCGCCACAGACGCCGAGGCGGCCTGAAAGCCGACCTGGCTCTTTGGTCGTGTGCACACTCCCACATTGTGGTGGCTGCACTAATTTTGGATGTTTGCACATTCCCCCTGTAGGAGCCGGCTTGCTGGCGATGGCGTCTGTCCAGCCAATACATACGTTGACTGATCCACCGCTATCGCCAGCAAGCCGGCTCCTACAGAGGATCGTATTTATCCAAATGCATATGCATTTCCCTTGTAGGAGCCAGCTTGCTGGCGATGGACGTCAACGATAACGCGGGCTGTCTGAATGAACGCGTTGCCCCGACGTTTTTCGCCGGCAAGCCGGCTCCTACAGGGGAATCGCGTACGCTTTTGATTTTCACCACTCATCAGGCCGAGCGTTAGCTCGCCTTCAGCTTTTGATCTTGAGGTACACGCCCCCTCGAGAGGCCGAGCGCAGGTTCTGCGCAGTGGGCAACCCGGCATGGATGCAGGGTTAGCCGCGCACGGCCAGGGATGGCCGATCGCGGCGGGCCCACGGAGCAGGACCGGAGCGAGGGCATGCCGAGCCACAGCGAGGCACCGAACGAAAGGGGCAAAAGCGCTTGGTTACTTGGCGCTTCTCCAAGTGACTCGCCGTAAGGGCGAAACCAATATCAGCCATCACCCAAAAAATGGATATACACACAAAACCCAAGTAAACAGGCCGCTGCCCGGACACACACGATCGGAGTATCGTAAAACGACCATGAACATTCTCTACGATGAACGCGTTGACGGAGCGCTGCCCGACGTCAACAAGTCAGCACTGTTGCAAGCCCTGCAAACCCGTTTGCCAGGCCTGGAAGTGCTGCATCAGCAAGAAGAACTCAAGCCATACGAATGCGACGGACTCTCGGCCTATCGCACCGCGCCCCTGCTGGTGGTCCTGCCACGCCATCTCGACGAAGTACAAGGCGTGCTCCGGCTCTGCCATGAAATGCACGTGCCGGTGGTCGCCCGTGGCGCCGGCACCGGTTTGTCCGGCGGCGCGTTACCGCTGGAAAAAGGCGTGCTGCTGGTCATGGCGCGCTTCAACAACATCCTGCACATCGACCCGGCCGCCCGCACCGCACGGGTCCAGCCCGGCGTACGCAACCTCGCTATTTCCCAGGCAGCAGCCCCCTTCGGCCTGTACTACGCGCCAGACCCTTCCTCACAGATCGCCTGTTCCATCGGCGGCAACGTCGCCGAAAACGCTGGCGGCGTGCATTGTCTGAAGTACGGCCTGACCGTGCACAACCTGCTCAAGGTCGACATCCTGACCGTGGACGGCGAGCACCTGACATTGGGCTCCGATGCCCTCGATTCACCCGGCTTCGACCTGCTGGCGCTGTTCACCGGTTCCGAAGGCATGCTCGGGGTGATCACCGAAGTCACCGTCAAACTGTTGCCCAAACCGCAGTCCGCCAAGGTGCTGCTGGCAGCGTTCGATTCTGTCGAAAAAGCAGGACGAGCGGTGGGTGACATCATCGCCGCCGGTATCATTCCGGGCGGTCTGGAAATGATGGACAACCTGGCGATTCGCGCCGCTGAAGACTTCATCCACGCTGGCTACCCGGTGGACGCCGAAGCCATCCTGCTGTGCGAACTCGATGGCGTCGAAGCCGATGTCCACGATGATTGCGACCGCGTGCGCGAGGTGCTGGAACAGGCCGGCGCCACCGAAGTGCGCCAGGCCAGGGATGAAGCCGAGCGCGTGCGTTTCTGGGCCGGACGCAAGAATGCCTTTCCGGCGGTCGGTCGGCTCTCGCCGGATTATTACTGCATGGACGGGACGATCCCACGCCGTGAGTTGCCCGGCGTGCTGCGCGCCATTGCCGCGTTGTCCGCCGAGTATGGCTTGCGCGTCGCCAACGTTTTCCACGCCGGAGACGGCAACATGCACCCGTTGATTCTGTTCGACGCCAATCAACCGGGTGAGCTCGACCGCGCCGAAGCGCTGGGCGGCAAGATCCTCGAATTGTGCGTGAAAGTCGGCGGCAGCATTACCGGCGAACACGGCGTGGGCCGCGAGAAGATCAATCAGATGTGCGCGCAGTTCAACGCCGATGAGCTGACGCTATTCCATGCCGTCAAAGCCGCGTTCGATCCCGGCGGTTTGCTCAACCCCGGCAAGAACATTCCGACGCTGCACCGCTGCGCCGAATTTGGCGCCATGCACGTGCACCTGGGTCAGTTGCCCTTCCCTGATCTGGAGCGATTCTGATGCGCAGCGAACTCGATATCGATGACAGCGGCGTGCTGCTGGAGCAGGTCAATCAAGCGCTGGAAAACGCCACGCCGCTGCGCATTCAGGGCTCCAACAGCAAGGCGTTTCTGGGGCGCATCGTTGCGGGCGAAGTACTCGACACGCGCAGCCACCGAGGCATCGTCAGCTACGACCCTACCGAGCTGGTGATCACCGCCCGCTGCGGCACGCCCTTGTCCGAACTGGCGCACGTGCTGGATGAAGCGCAGCAGATGCTGCCCTGCGAACCACCGTCCTTTGGCGACGATGCCACCGTCGGCGGGATGATCGCCAGTGGCCTGTCGGGACCGCGTCGTCCCTGGTCAGGCTCGGTGCGCGATTTCGTCCTCGGCACGCGGGTCATCACGGGGCACGGCAAGCATTTGCGCTTTGGCGGCGAAGTGATGAAAAACGTCGCCGGTTACGACCTGTCGCGCCTGATGGCCGGCAGTTTCGGCGCCCTTGGGGTGATCACCGAAGTCTCGCTCAAGGTCCTGCCCAAACCACGGCAAACCCTGAGCATCAGCCTGGAGATGGACAGCGATCGTGCCTTGCTGCGTCTCGCGGAATGGGGCCAGCAGCCGTTGCCGATCAGTGCCGCGTGCCACGACGGGCAACGCCTGCACTTGCGGCTTGAGGGCGGCGAAGGCTCGGTGGCGGCGGCTCATGACCGTTTGGGCGGTGAGCAGCTGGACGCCTCGTATTGGGCGGATCTCAACGAGCACCGACTGAGTTTCTTCGACGAGGGCCAGCCACTGTGGCGCCTGTCCGTCCCGCACAACACGCCGCGGTTGTCCCTGCCCGGCCGGCAACTGCTCGACTGGGGCGGCGCCCAGCGCTGGCTCAAGTCTGACGCCGAAGCGGCGTTCATTCGCCAGGTCGTGGATGAGGTCGGCGGCCATGTGACCTGCTACAGCCATGGCCTGATCGACAGCCCGTTCCAGCCGTTGCCTGCCGCGTTGATGCGCTACCACCGCAGCCTCAAGCAACAACTCGACCCTCGGGGCATTTTCAACCCGGCACGCTTGTACGCGGAGCTTTGAACCATGCAGACAACCCTGAGCGAAACCGCCCGGCAGCTGCCCCGCGCCGAAGAAGCCGAAAGCATCCTGCGCACCTGCGTGCACTGCGGCTTCTGCAATGCCACCTGCCCGACTTATCAATTGCTCGGCGATGAACTCGATGGGCCACGGGGCCGCATTTACCTGATCAAACAGGTGCTGGAAGGCAACGAGGTCACGCAGAAAACCCAGCAGCATCTGGACCGCTGCCTGTCGTGCCGCAATTGCGAAACCACCTGTCCTTCCGGGGTCGACTATCACAACTTGCTCGACATCGGCCGGGCGGTGGTCGATGCGGCGGTGCCGCGCTCCATCGACCAACGTCTGTTGCGTGAGGGATTGCGCAGCGTCGTCCTTAATCCGGGACTGTTCAAAGCGCTGATCAACAGCGGTCAGGTTTTTCGGGCACTGCTGCCCAACACCTTGCAGGCAAAGTTGCCTCGCCATGTTTATCTCCCACGGCCACGCCCCACCACGCGCCATGCCCGCCAGGTGCTGATGCTCGAAGGTTGCGTACAGCCGAGCCTGTCGCCCAACACCAATGCGGCAGCGGCGCGGGTGCTGGATCGACTGGGTATCAGTGTTACTCCGTCCAGCGAAGCCGGGTGTTGCGGCGCTGTGGATTATCACCTCGACGCTCAGGCAGCTGGCCTCGACCGCGCTCGCCACAATATCGATGCGTGGTGGCCGAGTATCGAGAACGGCGCCGAAGCCATCGTGCAAACCGCCAGTGGCTGTGGCGCCTTCATCAAGGACTATGGCCATTTACTCGAACGCGATCCGGCCTACGCCGAGAAGGCAAAAAGAGTCAGCGCGCTGGCCAGGGACCTGGTGGAAGTGTTGCGCGACGAACCGCTGGAAACACTCGGCATCCACAGTGACCAGCGCCTGGCCTTCCATTGCCCCTGCACCTTGCAGCACGCGCAAAAGCTCGGCGGCGCGGTGGAAGCGCTTCTTGCTCGCCTCGGTTTCAACCTCACACCTGTGCCCGACAGCCATTTGTGCTGCGGGTCGGCGGGCACTTATTCGATCACCCAACCCGAACTGTCCCGGCAACTGCGCGACAACAAACTGAATGCGCTGGAAAGTGGCCATCCTGAAGTTATCGTTACCGCCAATATCGGCTGTCAGTCGCACCTCGACGGCGCGGGCCGAACCCCGGTCCGGCACTGGATCGAACTGCTCGACGCGGCGCTGCCCTCATCGATCACCGGAGATTCCCCATGAAAAGCAAAGCCGTCCTGAGCCAGACCGAAGTCAGCCGGATCCTCGCGGCCGCACGCACCGAAGCACAAAATAACCAATGGGCCGTGACCATCGTGATCGTCGACGACGGAGGCCACCCCCTCGCCCTCGAACGCCTCGACGGCTGCGCGCCCATCAGCGCGTACATCGCCACCGAAAAGGCACGCACCTCGGCGTTGGGCCGGCGCGAATCCAAAGGTTATGAAGACATGGTCAACGGCGGGCGCTTCGCGTTTTTGTCGGCCCCCTTGCTGACGTCCCTGGAAGGCGGCGTGCCGATCATCGTCGACGGTCAGGTGGTGGGTGCGGTTGGCGTGTCCGGCGTAAAAGCCGAGCAGGATGCGCAAGTGGCCAGGGCTGGGGCGCAATGCCTGAACTGAACCGTGCTCGAGGAGCGTAATCAGAAGAAACAAAAAAGAGACTTCCGTCTCTTTTTTTATGCGCGGCTAGAATTGATAGTTGTCGCCGCTTTTTCGAACTGACAGAGCAACCGTCCACTTCAAAGGAAGCGCAAAGATGAATCGTCTTACTGCGAAAGACTTTGCCCCTGAGCTGCTCGAACTCTACGACTACTACGCCCACGGCAAGATCAACCGGCGAGAGTTTCTCGACCGGGCGGCGTTATTCACCCTTGGCGGCCTGACTGCCAGCGCGCTCCTCGCCGCCCTGAGTCCCGACTATGCCTTGGCCGAACAAGTGGCGTTTACCGATCCGGACATCATCGCCGAGTACGTCACCTACCCCTCGCCCAAGGGCCACGGGCAGGTTCGGGCCTATCGGGTGCGTCCGGCAAAAGCCACCGGCAAAGTGGCGGCCGTGGTGGTCGTGCATGAAAACCGCGGGCTCAACCCCTACATCGAAGATGTTGCCCGACGCGTGGCCAAGGCCGGGTTCATCGCCCTCGCCCCCGATGGACTGACGTCGGTGGGCGGTTATCCCGGCAACGACGACAAAGGCCGGGAACTCCAGGCGACCGTTGATCCTGAAAAGCTCATGAATGACTTTTTCGCCGCGATCGAGTGGCTGATGAAACACGATACGACCACCGGAAAAGTCGGCATCACCGGCTTCTGCTATGGCGGTGGCGTGGCCAACGCGGCTGCCGTGGCCTATCCCGAACTCGGGGCTGCCGTGTCCTTCTATGGCCGGCAACCAGACGCCAGGGATGTCCCCCGGATCAAGGCGCCGGTGATGCTTCACTTTGGCGAACTGGACACACGCATCAACGAAGGATGGCCCGCCTACGAGCAGGCATTAAAAGCAGCCGGCAAAACCTATGAAGCCTACATCTACCCCGGTGCCAACCACGGCTTCCATAACGATTCCACGCCTCGATTCGATGAGGCCGCAGCCAAACTTGCCTGGGAAAGAACGCTAAACTGGTTCCGGCGATACCTGTCTTAGCGCCGCAAGCAATAAGTAGTCTTGAATTTTTATTGCTGTTTCCAGGTTTTTAAAGAGTGCATCACACATGAATAACAATGATTTTCTGTCGCAACAGAAACCACCCTTCAGCATTGTCCTGGTCAACTACAAAACCATCGAAATAACCCGGATTTGCCTCGACCTGCTACATCAGCACCTGGGCGACAGCAACATTCCGGTCTGGGTGGTTGATAACGACTCGGCCGATGAAAGCACCGACTATCTGCGCACACTGGACTGGATCAACCTGATTGAGCGAAAAGCTCCCGAGCCGGAGCATGGTCATATCGCGCATGGCAAAGCACTCGACCTGGTGCTGGAACGGGTTGAGACCGACTTTCTGTTCCTGCTGCACACCGATACGTTTATTTTCGACAAAAATGTATTTTCAATGATGTTGAACAAGTGCATTAAAAACCCGAATGTCGTGGCCGTCGGGTGCACAGAACAACTTAACCGCGGCACCACCAGAACCCTTTGGCGCTTTAGCTCACGACTGGTAAAACATCACGTCAGACGCCTCAAACTGTCCCTGGGACTACGTTCCAGAGAGCCAAAGCCCTACAGGGAAGTTTATTTGAAAAGCTTCTGTACCTTATGGAACTGCAAGCTGATGAAGCAACACGGCATGCATTTCCTGATGGATGAGCGCGTACCCGGTTATACCCTCCAGGACCGCATGACCCAGTTGGGCTATGTTGTTGAACTGTTGTCCCCGCGCAAGATATTCAGCTACCTCGACCATATTCAAGCGGGCACCGTCGCGGCCGCTGGCGGTTATGCGACAACGCACAGACGAACGAAGATGTACAACGACATCCTTAAACGTTTGAAGGGCGACAACAACCAGGTATCGGCAGCGCGTCACAAGTAGCGCCCCTCTTGCAGGAAGCACTCGCAGGTTGTTATGAACAGACTATTGGAGCGGTAATGACACCGATCACTCAGACACTTCCCATCGTCACCACCCCGGAGCTGGATTTTGACCAGAACGCTGCCAGCACTTTCGGTCACTCGCTAGCCAGTACTTATGCTCAAGCCACCCCCTTTCCACACATCGTCATTGACAATTTTTTACCGCAGGACCTGATTGCGAGCATCTGCGCGCATTTTCCCGTGGAGCCAACCAACAACGAAATGCTCTATGAGCGTGGCTATAAGGGTCAGCACAAACGGCAAGTCAGCCCCAACGAATGCGATCCCTACTTGAAGACGGTTTTCAACGCCTTCAACTCGGCGCCCATGTTGCAGTTTCTTGAACAGCTCACAGGTATCGAGGGGTTGATTCCCGATCCTTACTTTACCGGCGGCGGACTGCACGAAACGAAAAAAGGTGGGTTCCTGGGGGTGCACTCGGACTTCCGGCTCAACAAAAAGTTGAATATCGAGCGCAGGCTGAATGCCATTATTTACCTGAATCCGGATTGGCAAGAGGCATACGGCGGCAACCTGGAGCTATGGGACGTCGGGATGAAGACTTGCCTCAAGAAAGTCCTGCCGATCTACAACCGCTGTGTCATTTTCAACACCGACAAGGACAGCAATCATGGACACCCGGAGCCTCTGACGACGCCGGAACACATTACACGCCGTTCCATCGCGCTCTACTACTACACCGCAGCAACGGTGGCGGCTGATCCTGCGCAAAGAAACAAAACCCACTACAAACCAAGGCCCAAGGATCGCTTGAGCCTCAAGTACTACCTCAACAAACTCATCAAGAAAAAAAACTGACGGCACCTGCGGTTATCCGACCACATCGATCAACTGCTCGCGTTGCGCCCCCGTCAGCATCGGGCCGAAACCGGCACCGGCATTGTCCGCCATGTAACGCGGGTTGCCGGTGCCGGGGATGACGCAGGTCACTGCCGAATGCGCCAGCAAATACTTGAGCGCCAATTGTGCCCAACTGGTGACGCCGACTTGCGAGGCCCAGCCGGGCAGCGGTTTGCCCTTCAAGCGGGCAAGCAAATCACCGCCGCCAAATGGCCGGTTGCAGATCACCGCCACGCCGCGTTCGCGACACAGCGGCAGAATGCGTTTCTCGACCCCGCGATCGTCCAGCGCATAGTTGATCTGCAAAAAATCCAGTGGCTCGGCTTTGAGCACCGCTTCCACTTCGTCATACGCCGACGCGGTGTAATGGGTGATGCCGATGTAGCGAATCCGCCCTTCTTCCTTCCATTTTCGCAATGTAGGCAAATGGGTTTTCCAGTCCAGCAGGTTATGGATCTGCATCAGGTCGATCCGGTCGGTCTGTAGCAGTTTGAAGGATTGCTCCATCTGCGCGATGCCTTCTTCGCGGCCACGGGTCCACACCTTGGTGGCCAGGAACGCGGGTGAACGCGGCTTGTGGATCGACAGCAGTTCCCCAATGGTCTGCTCGGCGCGGCCATACATGGGTGAGCTGTCGATCACCGTGCCGCCCTTTTCAAATAACGCGCTGAGAACGGCGGGCAGGTTTTTGTAGGCCGGCTCGGCAGGTGCGACATCAAAGCCGCGATAGGTGCCCACGCCGACAAGGGGCAATGGCTCGTTGCTGGAAGGAATGGCGCGGGTCAGCATGTTCTTGCCTCCTGTTTCCTTCGACGGCACGGTGGCTGCAAAGGCCGGATCGAAAGTGAGCACCGCCGAAGCACCGGCAGCCAGCGTGAGTATTCGTCGACGCGTGTATCCATCAGTGTGGCTCATGGTTGTGTCCTTCCACTGCCTGGCGGTTGGCCTTTTGCGCTTGTTGCGCGGCAAACGCCGCGATCACCGGCGCCACGAGTCCTCTGTTAGCCAAGAGAATAGCTGCCGGCGGCAATTCGTCCCTGCTTGAAATACAACGAGGTCTCAAGTGCTGGTGGGCGATCACAGAGGGCAGCGGGGGTAGCCATTTCATTAGCGGTGCCTCGCTAATGCTCGGCATGCCCTCGAGGGGGCGCTCAGATCAAAAGCTGAAGGCGAGCTAACGCTCGACCTGATGAGTAATGAAAATCAAAGGCGTATGGGATTCCCTGTAGGAGCCGGCTTGCCGGCGAAATACGTCTGGACGACGCGTTCATTCAGACAGCCCGCGTTATCGTTGGCGTCCATCGCCAGCAAGCCGGCTCCTACAGGGGAGCGGTGTACATGTCCGGAATGAGTGGTCGCAGCAGAGAAGGACAACGCGGACATCTAAAGAGCCAGGTCGGCTTTCAGGCCGCCTCGGCGGCTGTGGCGGTGGTCGCCCCCTCGAGAGGCCGAGCGCAGGTTCTGCGCAGTGGGCAACCCGGCATGGATGCCGGGTTAGCCGCCCCCGGCCATGGATGGCCGATGGCGGCGGGCCCACGGAGCAGGACCGGAGCGAGGGTATGCCGAGCCTAGGCGAGGCACCGAACGAAAGGGGCAAGAGCCCTTGGTTACTTGGGGCTCTTCCAAGTGACTCGCTGTAAAAGCGAAACCATAAGCAGCCGTTACCGCAGCAATGGATATGTACACCAAAAAAAAAACACACCCACACAAAGCCTTCGCAAGCAGGTCCCACCAACACCGCGAAAAACAGAATTACCGCAAACACGAGCCGTTTTCGCTACTCTGGCTCCAAGCACCCATCGCCCCGCCACTCACCCGACCGAGGCACCATGATCATTTCATCCGCATCCGACTATCGCGAGGCAGCCCGCCGCAAACTCCCCCGCTTCTTGTTCGATTACATCGATGGAGGCGCTTATGCGGAGCACACACTAAGGGCCAACAGCGCCGACCTGACAGGCATCAGCCTGCGTCAGCGCATTCTGAAAAACGTCGAAACCCTTAGCCTGCAAACCACCCTCTTCGACCAGCCCCTCGCAATGCCGATCATCCTGGCACCGGTAGGCCTGACAGGCATGTTCGCCCGTCGAGGCGAAGTACAGGCCGTGAAAGCGGCGCAAAACAAAGGCATTCCCCTGTGCCTGTCGACAGTCTCGGTGTGTTCGATCGAGGAAGTGGTGGCGCAAAGCCAACAATCCATCTGGTTCCAGCTGTACGTGCTGAAAGACCGGGGTTTCATGAAAAACGCCCTGGAACGGGCCAAGGCTGCCGGGGTGAAAAACCTGGTGTTTACCGTCGACATGCCCACGCCCGGCGCGCGCTACCGGGATGCTCACTCGGGCATGTCCGGGCCGTTTGCGTCATCGCGGCGAATACTTCAGGCGATGACCCGACCCGACTGGGCCTTCAACGTCGGCGTCATGGGACGCCCGCACGATCTGGGCAACATCTCGAAGTACCTTGGCAAAGCCGTCACGCTCGAAGACTACATGGGCTGGCTGGCGAACAACTTCGACCCGTCGATCAGCTGGAGCGATCTGGAGTGGATTCGTGACTTCTGGAAAGGCCCGATGATCATCAAGGGCATTCTCGATCCTCAGGACGCGCGAGACGCCGTCAGCTTTGGCGCGGACGGCATTGTGGTGTCGAACCACGGCGGACGACAGCTGGACGGTGTGCTTTCCACCGCCAAGGCATTGCCGCCCATCGTACAAGCTGTGGGGAATGATCTGACGGTGCTGGTCGACTCGGGGATCCGCTCGGGGCTCGATGTCGTGCGGATGCTGGCCCTGGGCGCGAAAGGTGTATTGCTGGGGCGATCCATGGCCTATGCCCTGGCCGCCGACGGTCAACGCGGGGTGGAAAACATGCTGGATATTTTCGCCAAAGAGATGCGCGTGGCGATGACGTTGACCGGGGTGACTTCGATTGCTCAGATCGATGAGTCAACGTTGGTGCAGGCGGTTCGTGAGCTGAACGCTTGATCGTGAAAACGCCCTGTCTATGCAGGGCGTTTTCAATCACTCGACGTCTTTGAGAATCTCGAACTTCACCTGATCGGGATAGAACGCAATGTAACCGCGTATCTGTTCTACCGACACTTTGGGATCTTCATAGCTCCATGCTGCATTCGCGCCCTCATGCCCCGGGACCTGCAGGCTGAAATAGCTCGCATCGCCCTTGTAGGGGCAGTAACTCGTGTGGTCGGTGCGGGCAAAATACTTCTCGTCGATATCCTCCCGGGGCACGTAGTACACCGGAGGGTAATTGGCCTCCAGCAGCACCAGCGCGCGCGCCGACGCAGCCACCTGAATGCCGTGAAACTTCACCAACAGACAGCCGGGCTGCTCGGCGATGGTAATGACAGGGCTAGGACCGGAGCTTTTCATGAAATGCGTTCCTCGGGACGGTGAAAAACCTGTGGGAGCGTGCGATGCGGCGATCCGACTTGCCCGCAATGGGTCGCACAGTGCCCCAAAACTTGAGAACACAACTTTGTCAGGTATAACCCAGATTTCGTCAGCGCGACGGCTTCACAGCCGAACGGGGCGCTGAAGCTATCTGTCGGAGGACCGGCACAAGCGCATAGGCGGATAACGTCAAAGGTAGAAGCGAGATGCAGTTCGTTGCAATGACTCGAAACGCACGAGCTGTACATCCATACAGATAAAGATTGCTCCATCGCTCATCAGCGGCCATTCTGTGCACCTCCCGGCAATTGATGAACGATGGTGGTTATGCGGTTGTACCTCTGTGAAAAACCTTCCCAGGCCAAAGACATTGCGGCCGTGCTCGGCGCCCGGCGTCGCGGCGACGGCTGCTGGTTGGGAACGGACGTCACGGTGACCTGGTGCATCGGCCATCTGCTGGAAACCGCGCCACCGGATGCCTACGACGCACGCTACAAGCGCTGGGTGCTGGCGGATCTGCCGATCATTCCGGACAAATGGAAAATGACCGTCAAACCGCGCACCGCCAGTCAGTACAAAGCCGTCAAGCGCTTGCTCGGCGAGGCCGATGAATTGGTGATCGCCACCGACGCGGACCGTGAGGGCGAAATGATCGCCCGGGAACTGGTGGAGCATTGCCGTTATCGCGGGCCGATCCAGCGGTTGTGGCTGTCGGCGCTGGACGATGCGTCAATCCGCAAGGCATTGGCTGCGCTGAAGCCGGGGGCGGAGACCTTCAGCCTTTATCATTCGGCATTGGGCCGTTCACGGGCCGACTGGCTGATCGGCATGAACATGAGCCGGTTGTTCACGCTGCTGGGGCGCCAGTCCGGTTATCAGGGCGTATTGCCGGTCGGTCGAGTGCAAACGCCGACCCTGCGCCTGGTGGTGGACCGCGACCGCAGCATCGCCGATTTCGTCCCCGTGGCTTACTGGGCCATCGACGTGCAGCTGCTGCACGATGGCACCGCGTTCACCGCACAGTGGCATGCGCCGTCCGACGTTTGCGACGATCAGGATCGCTGCCTCAATCAGGCACTCGCTCAACAGGCAGCGGCGGCGATTGGCAACGCGGCGAGCGCCCGGGTGATCAAGCTGCGCACCGAGCGCATGCGTGAAGTGGCGCCGTTGCCGTTCGATCTGGGCACCTTGCAGGAAGTCTGTTCGAAGAAACTCGGGCTCGGCGCTCAAGAAACCCTCGACATCGCCCAGGCACTCTACGAAACCCATAAAGTCATCACCTACCCTCGCAGCGACTGCGGTTACCTGCCGGTGAGTCAACACAGTGAAGCGCCCGGTATTCTCGCCGCCCTGCGGCAAGCAGATCCGACGCTGAACGCCTTGCAGGACCACCTTGAACCGCAACGGCGCTCACGGGCCTGGAATGACGCCAAGGTCAGTGCTCACCACGGCATCATCCCCACAGCTGCGGCAAAGAACCTGGATCGACTGGCGGGCAAGCAGCGAGCGGTCTACACGCTGATCCGTGCGCGGTATCTGGCGCAGTTTCTGCCCAACCATAAATACGACCGGACCCAGGCCGACTTCGACTGTGCCGGTGAAGCCTTGCGCGCGGTCGGCAAGCAGATCGTCGAACCCGGCTGGAAACGCGCCCTGCCCGAGGCCCTTGCTCCGGCCAAGGGCCGCGAAGTACCGGCACCGCAAACATTGCCGACATTGAGCGAAGGCCGTGATTGCGCGGTGGCCGAAGTGAGGCTCAAGGACCTTTGGACGCAGCCGCCCAAACCGTTTACCGAAGGTGATTTGATCAAGGCGATGAAGAACGTCGCCAAGCTGGTCGAGGATCCACTGCTGAAACAGAAACTCAAGGACACCACCGGGATCGGCACCGAGGCCACCCGCGCCTCGATCATTCAGGGCCTGCTCGACCGTGGTTATCTGATCAAGAACGGCAAGGCCCTGGCCGCCACCCCGGCGGCGTTCAGCCTGATCGACGCCGTGCCGCGCGCGATTGCCGACCCTGGCACCACAGCGATCTGGGAGCAGGCGCTGGACATGGTGCAGAACGGCGAAATGAGTCTGGAAGAGTTCGTCACCAAACAGGCGGCGTGGATGAGCAAGCAGGTTGCCCGCTGCTCCGGCCTGAACCTGACCATCAGCGGGCCTGCAAGCCCTGCCGGGCGAGGTGCCACACCCTGGAAAAACAAACGCAAGCCGGCCAAACGCAAGCCATCGACCGGCGCCAAACGTGCAGCAAAAACGCCGGGTAAAGCTTGATGGCACTTCGAATGGACAGCGATGGTCTAGTGTTCTTCAAGCCCGGCTACAACCCTGTTTCCTGAAAAGGCATCGACCATGATTATCGTGCACCACCTGAACAACTCCCGCTCCCAGCGCATTCTGTGGCTACTGGAAGAACTGGCCATTCCTTACGAACTGAAGCTCTATCAGCGCGATCCGAAAACCAACCTGGCCCCGCCGGAACTGAAAGCGATCAACGCCCTGGGCAAATCGCCGGTCATCGAAGACGGCACGCAGAAACTGATTGAGTCCGCCGCAATCATCGACTACCTGATTCGTCGCCATGGCGAGGGGCGCCTGCAACCCGATCCGTCCACCCCGGCCTACGATGAATACGTGCAGTGGCTGCATTTCGCCGAAGGCTCGGCCATGTTGCCGCTGATGTTGAACCTGTATGTCGGACGTCTCGGTGAAGCCGGCGCACCGCTGCATCCGCGGATCAACTCGGAAGTGGCCAACTACCTCGGTTATCTGAACACGGCACTGAGCCAGTCCGATTACCTGCTGGGCAAGGAATTCAGCGCAGCCGATATCCAGATGAGTTTTATAGGCGAAATCGCCCGCGCCCAAGGCAAGCTCGACAACTACCCTCATGTAGCGGCCTGGATCGAGCGCTTCCAGGCGCGCCCGGCCTATCAAGCCGCACTGAAGAAAGGTGGCAAATACGACTTCGCGCCTCACTGATTGATTCCGCTCTGAACAGGAGCCAGCCCGCATGCCCTCGATAGAACTGCACGCCGCTCAGCGCGACGAACTGGAAACGCTCGAAAACCTGATGCAGTTCTATATGTACGACCTCAGTGAGTGGCTGCCGCTCAAACTCGGCGGGCATGGCTTCTTCCGCATCCAGCCGCAACAGGACTACTGGCGCAACCCCGCAACCCGCCCGTTCCTGATCAAGGTCGACGGGGAGCTGGCCGGTTTTGTGACCGTGGATGACAACACCCATCTGCCTGGCGCGCAGTACAACATCGGCTACCTTTTTGTCAGTCGACGCTTTCGTGGCCAAGGAATCGCGACGTTTGTCGTTTCTACCCTCTTGAGCCAGCTGCCCGGGCAATGGCAGATTTTCCACATCGACGCCAACCCGCCTGCACGGCAGTTCTGGGCCCGTGTGATACCTGGCCTCACGGGTGACGCGTTCTCCCGGCATCATCAGCCAGTAGACGGTTATCCCTGCACCTTTTACCGCTTCCAAAGCGCGCCGCCCTCGTCCTGAGTGGCACTTTCTCCCTGCTGCTTTCTAATTCCAAACAGCTTTGTCCGACAATATGTAGTGACTGAAAATAATCACTACAAAACCGTTGACGCCTCCGATTTGCCCTTGCATGATGCAGACATCTCCCCGATCGGGAGTACAGCAACATGTTTGAGCAAGCTCGTCTGACCGCCGAGCTGTTTTTCCCGGATACACGCTGCCCACAAGGCAGATTGAAGAAGCTGACCTGGCCCGAACGTCCAGTACAAGGACGAGAAGCGCTGGCGATCAATCCTCATGAAGCTTGTGGCCGACCCTGAAAACGTCGGCAGTGGCCTGAAGGTATTCGCTGCTTCTCTTCGTTGTGACGCTATTGCGTAGCAGTTATTCAACACGACTACATGCAACAGACGCGGAACCCCGTCACTCTCGACGGCCGAACGCTGACGTCCTGGTTTCGGTGCCAGGGATCAACTAACCGATGGGCTACTTGTATTAGCGAATCAACTTTGAAAGATCACCAAATGGTCAAGGGGCATATTATGAATCTGAACAATCAACCTACTATCGATGAACTGGCTCGTATGTTCGCTGCGCAAAAAGACAGCCACGACAGCCACATTCTGTGGATCAGCAAATCGGGCCAGGTTCATATCGATTGCCTGTCGCCGCATGCCCATGAAGCCGAATTCGACCAGAACAACCAGAACCTGTTGGCCCGACTGAAAATGTACCGTCGCGGCCAGGGTTATGTCGGCAAGAAAGCTGCAGCCGACAAAGACTTCATCGGCAATGTCCTGCAAACGCTGAAACAGGCCTGGGACTCGATGCAGAACCAGAATGAAGTTCGGGTGATTGATCGGTTCTACTGATAATCCATAGATGTAGGAGCCGGCTTGCCGGCGATGGACTCAACTACACCGCGGTGAAACAGTCAGTACGCGTTATCGTTAACGACCATCGCCGGCAAGCCGGCTCCTACAATGGGCTGAATGGGTGTTCAAACCAATGAAGGCCCCATAAAAAAGGCCCCGCTCGAATAAACGAGCGGGGCCTTTTTGTTTGTCTCCGTTTTGCTAAACAAAGCTATTGTTAAGCCTATCCGCTGTTGGTCACTGGAGACTTGCGATGAAAAACAAGCTGATGTTCCCGCTGTTGCTGGTTCTGACAAGTGTTGCTCAGGCAAACAGCGTCGACGGTGTCCCGTCATTCGCGGTGGAGTGCCCCGGCAAGTTTCTCGTCCAGGCGGATCAGGATGGGCCGGTCATGATCAACGGCAAGGAAGCCGACACCAAAATCATCAGTGAGCGCCGCTTCGAAGCCAAAGGCTCCGGTATCACCCTGTCAATTGTCCTCGCCGATGACGATTCGGTCGCCGTGACCTCCTCCGGCAAGGCCTCCAACGGCGTGTGCCAGTCAGTGGATGACTGACGTCGCCTCAACGGTTCCCAGCAACAGTTCCATGAAGGCCACCGACGCCGCGCTGTGGTAGTTGTTTTTACGCCGCAGCAGCGCGGCCCCGCGTTTGGGCGCCTCACCCAGCAACGGGATCCTGCGCAAAGCGCGGTCCTGAGTGGCGATGGGTTCCGGAAGGATGGTGGCAATCGCCGTGTGGCGAATGACTTCCAGCAAGGTGCTGACCGAGTTCACCTCAATGGCCACTTTTGGCGTGATCTGCTGCTCAGCGAAATACTCATCGATTCGGGTTCGGGTGACGAAGTCCGTGGCCAACAGGGCAAACTCCAGCTGGGCCACCGCTTCAGCGGATAACGCGACCCGGCTTTCGTACAACGGATGATCCCGCCCGACCATCACGCCCAGCGTCTCGGTAAACGCCGGAATCGACTCGATGTCGGCATTCCTGACCTGATCAAACGCAATGGCGATGTCCAGTGAGTCATCCAGCAGCCCGGCCTCGATGTCGTCCATCGACAACTCGAAAATCTCCAGGTGAATGTTCGGATAGCGCGCCACGTAGTCGCGCACCAATGGCCCGACCAGATACGCCATGAACGTCGGCGTCATCGCCAATCGCAACGTCCCCCGGGACAAGTCCTTCACGTCATGCAACGCCCGTTTACCCGCCTCCAGTTCCACCAGCACCCGCCGAGCGCACTCGATGTAGGCCTCCCCCGCATCGGTCGGCTTGACCGTGCGCGAGGTGCGATCGAACAGGCTCACGCCGAGGGTTTCCTCCAATTGGCGGATCTGTTGCGACAAGGTCGGTTGGGACACGTGCAATGCCTCGGCAGCACGGGTGAAGCCGCCGTGGTCGGCGACCGCCAGCAAGTAGCGCAAATGTCGGAGCAACATCGGGATCAACCTATAGGCAGGACTTATGCAATGCATTGTATATCGGTCTTGGACGCTATGAATCAATCGGCAGAAGATTGCTTCACACCCACGCAGTACTCAATCCGATAGGAGATTCACCATGCAACAGTCCCACGCTTACAACGACCCGAGCCTGGCCCTGACCACCTCGATCCTCGATGCCAAGGCGCGTAAGAACCTGTCGTGGCAGGACCTGACCGATGGCACCGGCCTCGGCCTGGCCTACGTCACCGCCGCCCTGCTCGGTCAGCACCCACTGCCGGAAAGCGCCGCCAAAGTGATTGGCGAGAAGCTCGACCTGGACGCCGACACCGTGGCCCGCCTGCAAATCATTCCACTGCGCGGCAGCCTCTCTGGCGTGCCGACCGACCCGACCATCTACCGCTTCTACGAAATGATCCAGATCTACGGCACCACGCTCAAAGCCCTGGTTCATGAACAATTCGGCGACGGCATCATCAGCGCGATCAACTTCAAGCTCGACATGAAAAAAGTCGAAGACCCGGAAGGCGGCTCCCGCGCCGTGATCACCCTCGACGGCAAGTTCCTGCCACTGCGTCCTTTCTGACTTGATCCCGGCCCGCACTCAAGTGCGGGCCAGTTCCAGAACCCCGCTTGTTTCTTTGTTCACCACATTGGCCTGGAGGATGCCCCCATGAAAAAAATTCTGTTGGTGCTGTCGTTGTTAGCGGGCATGTCTGCCCAGGTTCACGCAGAAGAAACGGCCGTCGCGTACGAGTACGCCATGAAACTGGACATCGCGCATGTCGTGAGCATCACGCCGATTGCCGATGAGTGCGGGGTCGTCCCCGTGGAAATGACGTACCTGGACTCCACAGGCGCCACCCACATTCTGGACTACAGCGTGTTTGGCACCGGCTGCTCGAACTGATCCCCCATCATTTGAAAGGAAATTCCCCATGAAAGCGCTCATCGACGGTTTTTTGAAGTTCCAGACGGAAGCCTTCCCACAGCGGACCGACCTGTTCAAACACCTGGCCACCACGCAACACCCCGGCACGCTGTTCATCACCTGTTCCGACAGCCGTGTCGTGCCGGAACTGCTGACTCAGCAAGAACCCGGCGAACTGTTCGTGATCCGTAACGCCGGCAATATCGTGCCCTCCTACAGCCCGCATCCGGGCGGTGTATCGGCCACGGTCGAATATGCGGTGGCCGTACTGGGCGTCACCGACATCGTGATTTGCGGCCATTCGGATTGTGGCGCGATGACAGCCGTCGCCAGCTGCAAATGCATGGATCACCTGCCCGCCGTCAGCGGCTGGTTGCAACATGCGGAATCGGCGAAAGTCATCAACGAATCCCGGCCTCATGCCAGCAACGCGGCGAAAGTGAGTTCGATGGTGCGGGAAAACGTAATCGCGCAACTGGCGAACATTCAGACGCACCCGAGCGTGCGACTGGCTCAGGAAAAAGGCCTGCTGAACCTGCATGGCTGGGTCTACGACATCGAAACCGGGTCGATCGATGCACTGGATGCCAACAGCCGCACGTTCGTGTCGCTGGTCGAGCACCCAACCACGTGCGCCGTTTACGGCAAAGCGGTTGAAGCGGCTTGATCCGTGCACCAGAGAGCCATCGCCCTCAGCTGGCACCGTGCAGCCAGTCAGCATCCGCGCTCAATAGCCGCGAAGTGAAAATGCAGCGCGCCCGATTCACGGAAGCGCTGCACCCCGCTTTACTTGTCTTCCGGTTTGGCTGACGAGGATGGCCGGATCTCCGGATTTTCCTCGGCGTTGGGCGGTGTTGGAAAGCTTCCAGGCGTGAACACGTGAGTCAGCAATTCCCTGGCATCGATTTCATTGACACCACTGACCGTGCGAGCCAGCGCAACAGCCTGCTCACATTGCTTATGCGTGTTGACGCGACCGCTCAACATCACCATTCCCGCGAGGGTTTTGACATGGACTTGCAGGCCAAGGGTCGGATCGGCCAACGCCAAGGCCGACTTCACCCGGGCTGTCAGCCACGCGTCATGCGCGGCCATTTCCAGCTTATGAGAGTAATGATCGAAGGATTGAAGTTTCATGGCGGACCCCTGTCTCAAGACGCAGTCGCAGACACCCTTAATTATAGTGCGGTCTGCGCTTGAGGTCGGGTTCTCAGCGTTTGACCGACAGATCGATCTGCGTCATGCGACTACGGATCGTGAACACGCCATCGCCCGAGAGAATCGCGCTGCGAGCGAACAGGCGACCACTCTCCCAGTTCGAAAGCCCCAGTTCCGGTTTATTCAGCGCGTACTGCCCGTCAACCCAACGGGTAATCCCGTTGCCGACAAAAGGTGCGTTGACTGCGTTATAGAAGCGCTCATGCGCCTCGGCATCTTCACTGATCAACGACACGGTGAACTGCGGGCTGTAGCGATTGAACAAGGCGATGGCCTGGCCCAGGTCGTCGACGATCTTGAGGCTGACTTCCGGGGTTTCTTCCCACTCCCACTCGCGGCCCAACTGGTCTTCGGGCAGTGGTTCGGCCAACGCTTCGGTCTGGTAGCCGTCAGGGCGGTAGACCTCGACGGTTGCACTCCGCCAACGGCCAGGCAAATACGTTTCGCTGCCCTCGACGATGTGCAACTTGCAGCCCTCTTCCCGAGCGCTGCCGGCTTTTTCCAAGGCGTCCAGAAACAGCGGCACCAGTTCGGCGGCACGATCGCGGTGGATCAGGCAGACGTTCAGGGTGTTGCAGACTTTACGGTCCAGGGAATTGCGCACGACGGCGGCAAAACGCTTGGCGTCGGCGTCCTTGTCGGCGACCAGCCAGGCGCCACCGGTGCCATGCAGGCTGACGGCAGTGCCGACCTGTTGCGCGATGCTGCCCAACTGACTGACCGCACGCCCCGAACCACGGGCTACCGCCAACGACAGGCGACGGTCGGCGAACATCGCCCAACCGGCGGCGTGATTGACACTTTCCACCAGCGACACTGCGCCCACCGGCAAACCGGCCTCACTCAATGCCGGATTCAACGCGTGGGTGACAATGGCTTGCGCCGTGCCCAAGGCATCGCTGCCAATGCGCAGTACCGCGGTGTTGCCGGTGCGCAACACGCCAGCGGCGTCGGCGAAAACATTCGGCCGGCCCTCGAAGACGAAGGCGACGATGCCCAACGGCGAAACCACCTGCTCGACTTTCCAGCCGTCATGCTCGACGCAACTGATCACTTTGCCACGCGAGGCTGACGCATCGCGCCAAGCCCGGAGGCCCGCGATCATGTCACGACGCATGCGCTCATCGGCCAGCAACCGTGTGGTGGAGCGTCCACGCGACTTGGCCCATTCGATGTCGGCCCGGTTGGCTGCTTCGATCAAGTCCCAGCAGTCCTGGTTTTCCAGGCGTTGGGCAAAAAGGTCGAAAAACGCACTGATCGCCTGATCGGAAACGGCGGACATTGCCGTAAACGCCGCTTCAGCCCGCTCAATCGCGACCGCCGCTGCTTTCTGGTCCGCAACGGGAATCAGCAGCAACTCGCCGCTGACCTGCTCCACCAACAGGTGGTCCCCGGGCTGAAAGCGCAACGCCAGTTCGGGGCTGACCACAGTGACGCGGTTACCAGCGAAAGGGATTGGCGTGCCAGCGACTAGACGTTCGAGCGCAAGAGACATGAAGCGGTTTCACCATGCAATGGGCGGTCGGAAAATGTATAGCAAAATTTCTGGAGCGTCATTAACCGGTGGCCATCCGGCGCATTTCGTTCGATTGCGAAACCGTACGCAAATCCCCTGTAGGAGCCGGCTTGCCGGCGATGGACGTCAACGATAACGCGGGCTGTCTGAATAAACGCGTTGCCCCGACGTTTTTCGCCGGCAAGCCGGCTCCTACAGGGGAATGCGTACGAACAAAGAGACAGGCCGCCTCGGCGGCTGTGGCGGTAGTCGCGCCGGCCACAACCCCGCGCTATCAGAACACCGACCAGCCAATCCGCTGGCTCAGCAGTTCCAGCGCGGCCATTCCCGCCAGTGAGTTACCGGCGGCATTGAGTTCCGGCGACCAGACGCACACCGTGAACTGCCCCGGCACCACCGCGACGATCCCGCCGCCCACGCCGCTCTTGCCGGGCAAACCGACGCGATAGGCGAAGTTGCCCGCCTCGTCGTAGAGGCCGCTGGTGGCCATGATGGAATTGACTTGCTGGGTCTGGCGGCCGCTGAGGATCTGTTCGCCGCTGTGCTTGCAGAAGCCGTCGTTGGCCAGGAAGCAGAACGCCCGCGCCAGGTCCACGCAGCTCATGCGCAGGGCGCAATGGCTGAAGTAGCTGCGCAGCACCGCTTCGACATCGTTGTGAAAATTGCCGAAGGATTGCATCAGGTACGCCATGGCGGCGTTGCGCGCCCGGTGCTGGTATTCGGACTCGGCGACCTTGCCGTCCACCATGACTTGCGGATTGCCCGACAGGCGCCGGACGAAATCGCGCATCGACAGCGCTGGCGCGGCAAAGCGCGACTGGTTGATGTCGCAGATCACCAGCGCACCGGCGTTGATGAACGGATTGCGCGGGCGCCCGCGTTCGAATTCCAGCTGCACCAGCGAGTTGAACGGCTGCCCGGAAGGCTCGTGCCCCAGGCGCTGCCAGATGGCTTCGCCGGAGTGCTCGATAGCCTGCACCAGGCTGAACACCTTGGAAATACTCTGCACCGAGAACGGCGTGTGGGCGTCACCGGCGCAAAACAGTTCGCCGTCATTGCCGTACACGGCGATGCCCAGTTGATTGGCCGGCACGGTGCCGAGGGCAGGAATGTAGTCAGCCACCTTGCCCTGACCGATCAGGGGCCGAACTGCGTCAAGGATCTCGTTCAACAGCGCTTGCATGCCGGGTTCCGAAGTCTCGCCCCAAGGGATTGCGGGGACACTGACGCTAGACGCTGGTGGTCAGCAGCGGATCACAGTTGTGAATTGGAATGCCATTGTAGGAGCCGGCTTGCTGGCGATAGCGTCCGTTCAGGCAATTAATGTATCGACTGACCCACCGCTATCGCCAGCAAGCCGGCTCCTAGAAGGATTTGTGTAGGCCAAGGAAATTTCGGGGGTTACGTATCAGAGTGTGTACAGCCCCGTCCTTGACACACCCCGTCCATAAAACCCCACCCCAACGACACATCGCAGATACACCCGATTGATGAAATGTGCCTGTCGATTGGCTCAGCCGATCAAAGCGCTCAACTCACTCAATGCTACGGAGTATCACCATGTTCAAGCTCTCGACTTCTTCCCTGACCCTCGGCCTGATCATCGCCGGCGGCCTGGCCCTGTCCAACGTCGCATCGGCCTCCGAGTCCGAAGCGTTCAGCATGAAACAGCTGGCCCACGGCTACAGCCAGGCCCACGCCGACACCGCGGAAAAACCGGCTGAAGGCAAATGCGGCGAAGGCAAGTGCGGCGCCGGCGAGTAACCCTTGCGCGGGGCCGCGAGCCCCGCATCCCTGACTGAACGGAGACCACGTCCATGAACTCTGCAATCTCGTCGGCCGTGAAAGGCCTGCACCTGAATCTCGATCGTGCCGGTAGCTGGCTCGCCCCATTGACCCTGCGGTTGTTCATTGCCTGGGAATTTTTCGAGTCAGGTCTGGAAAAATGGAATGGCGAAAACTGGTTCGCCGACATTCAGGATCGCTTCCCGTTTCCCTTCGACCAGATACCGGCGACGCTGAACTGGGAACTGTCGATGTGGGCTGAACTGCTTTGCGCCCTCGCCATCCTCGTCGGCCTTGGCACGCGGATTTCAGCCATCGCGTTGATCGTGGTCACCATCGTTGCGACGGCAGCCGTCCACTGGCCGGCCGATTGGTCTACATTGAGTGAGCTTGCTCAGGGTTACTCCATCAGCAACAAGGGCCACGGCAACTTCAAACTGCCGCTGATTTACCTCGCCGCCCTGATGCCGCTGTTGCTCTCGGGTGCCGGCAAGCTCAGTCTCGATACGTTGTTGGCTCGCTTCTTCTGGCGTCGCAACCACCGCTGAGGCGCCAGCGTTTCGATAACGTACCTGCCACTCCCAATAGAACAGGAGCAATCGCCATGAGTCTCACTCTCTACGGTTTTGACGGCAGTACTTATGTGCGCACAGTGAAGATGTTGCTGGTGGAAAAAGACGCGGACTTCGAGCAGGTGCAGGTCAACGTGATCAAAGGGGAACCGCACCTGCCGGAGCATCTGGTGCGTCACCCGTTCGGCAAGGTGCCCGTCGTCGACCACGACGGCTTTCGGGTGATCGAAACCGGCGCGATCATTGCCTACCTGGACGAAGTCCTGCCCGGCCCGTCAATCACCCCGGACAACGCCCACGACCGTGCGCGCACCCACATGGCCCAGGGCATTTATGATTCCTACGGTTATGGCGCGCTGGTCTCGGTGTTCGGCTACCATCTGTTTCCCGACTTCATTGGCGGGCAGAATGAGGATTCGCGCCGCCAAGGCATCGAGAACTCGAAACGAGTGCTGCGCGAGTTGATGAAGATTAAAGGCACCGATCCGTATATCGCCGGCCTTGAACCGAGCATCGGCGACTTCTACCTGGCACCGGGTTGCGCCTACATCGCGATGACCCCGGATGCGCCGCAGGTATTTGCCGTGGACGGCTTCAACAGCTGGTGGAAACGGATGCAGGGGCTGACGAGCTTCAAAGCCACACAGCCGCATTAAGCTACGCCCCAACTCACTTGCGAAGACAGGAGCCACCATGAGCGTGACCACCCAATGGATCGAGATCGACAGCGCTGAAGGTAAATTCGGCGCTTACCTGGCGATTCCACATACCCGCAAAGGCCCGGGGATTGTGCTGATCCAGGAGATCTTCGGTGTGAATGAACACATCCGCTCGGTCGCCGAGCAATATGCCGCCGATGGTTACCTGGTGATCGCACCGGACCTGTTCTGGCGCAACGGCCCGCGCATTGAACTGACCTACGACGAAGCCGGCTGGAAACGCGCCGTCGAATTGATGAACGCCACCGACGTCGGCAAAGCGCAGAAAGACATCGAGCTGGCCATCGACGCCCTGAAAGCACAACCGGGTCTGGATGGCGGCATTGCCTCCATCGGCTACTGCTTCGGCGGCTTGCTCTCCTACCACACCGCTGCCAATGGGCTGGTGGACGTGGCGATCGCCTACTACGGCGGCGGCATCCAGAACCAACTGGACCGCGCCGACGAAATCGAAGTGCCGCTGCTGATGCACTTCGGCGAGCAGGACAGCCATATCCCGCTGGAAGCCGTGGAGAAAATCGCCGAGTGTTTCGACAACAACGATAACGTGGAAATTGTCGTGTACCCGGAAGCCGAGCACGGTTTCAACTGCTCACATCGCGACAGCTACAACCAACGTGCCGCGGCTGAAGCCCATGGCAATACACTGATCTTCCTGGGCATGGAGCTCTAAGACCGACACGCTTTTGGTAGGAGCCCGGCTTGCCGGCGATGGCGTTTTCATGAACGCCATCGCCGGCAAGCCGGCTCCTACAGATTTCGGGTGAATTCGGGATAGAGGGATTGCGCCGAACCTTTAAGAGCCGGCCTCTACTAAATGCAGCCGCATTGCAAACACGGACCTGTAGGAGCCGGCTTGCCGGCGATGAGGCCTTCAAACCCTGCGGCGTTGCTGAGGGCGCCATCGCTGGCAAGCCAGCTCCTACAGGAATTTGTGGTGTGCAGATGCTTCGGAGCTGCGAACACGGTCTTGTAGGAGCCGACTTGCTGCGGGCGGCGTTCCGACGATAGGGCCTTCAAACGTTGCGGTGGATTTGAGGACGTCATCGCCAGCAAGCCGGCTCCTACAGTGGTTTGGCGGTGTATTTAGCTGCCGGCGCCGCCGTGTGCTTCTTCGAAGAAGTAGTCCTTCCAGCTGGCGGCCTTGTTTTTCAGCACGCCCAGTTCCTGCAGTTTCTCGGCGTAGACCGCCGTGCGCTGCGGCACCACCGTGAAATTGATCTCTGGATCGTTGACGATTTTCTCAACCAGCGGCAGGGCCAGCTTCGATTGTTCGACGCGGATGTAGGTCTGGGCGGCGGCGGATTTGTCGGCCTTGATGATTTTTTCCGCTTCGGCCAATGCGTCGTAAAACGCCTTGTAGGTTTTCGGGTTTTCGTCGTGGAATTTTTCCGTGGTGTACAGCACGTTGAACGTGGCCTGGCCACCCAGCACGTCGTAAGAACTCAGCACCTTGTGCACGTTGGGATTCTGCAATTCCTGATACTGGAACGGCGGGCTGGAGAAGTGCGCGTTGATCTCGGAACCTCCGGCGATCAACGCCGCCGTCGCATCCGGGTGGGCCAGGCTGATCGAGATATCGTCGAATTTCTTGTAGTGATCATTGCCGAACTGCCTGGCCGTTTCGATCTGCAAGGTGCGTGACTGGAACCCTACCCCGGCCGCAGGCACGGCAATGCGATCCTTCTCGGTGAAGTCCTTCAGGCTCTTCACATTCGGGTTGTTGGTCAGCAAATAGTTGGGCATCGAGCCCAGCGAGGCTATCGCCTTGACGTTCTGTTTGCCCTTGGTGCGATCCCAGATCGTCAGCATCGGTGGCACGCCCGCCGACACCACATCCAGCGCGCCGGCCAACAGCGCTTCGTTCATCGCCGTGGCACCGGAGATGCTGTTCCAGTCGACCTTGATGTCGAGGCCCTGGGCCTTGCCGTGCTTCTCGATGAGTTGCTGGTCGCGGACCACATCCAGAATCAGGTAACCGATGCCGAATTGCTGGGCGATGCTGATCTTGCCTTCGGCCTGCGCGCCGGGACTGAGTAACGCACTCATCGCCGCCAGGGAGGCCGCCAGGAGGGTCAACGCTGAACGCTTGTAAGGAGTTGCCATGAAATGCTCGCTGTGAGTGGACGAATCAGAAATAAAACGACGACGAGGACTATTCCTCCACCGCCAGTGTCTTGTTCAACTCCCCGATTTTCTCCAGCCGCGCCCGGACGATGTTGCGGCTGATGTTCAGCAGGCGTCCGGTCTGCAACTGGTTGCCGTGGCAGAACCGGTACGCCGCGCGGAAAATGGTTTCTTCGATATGTTCGTAAAGGTCCGGGATGTTCTGTTCGAACAGCGCGTTGAGGGCGGCTTCCAGGTCCACCGGGCCGGCGACGGCGTGGCTGGTTTGGCTGGCCTGTTCCTGGCGGATGCCGGAGGAACGCATGTCCACCAGGTGCAGATCCGCCGGGGCGACCCGCTGATTGCGGCACACCAGCAACGCGTGGTGAATGGAGTTTTCCAGCTCGCGGATGTTGCCTGGCCAGCTGTGCTCCAGCAGCTTGCGTTCGGCTTCGACGCTCAACGACGCGCGGTTGTAGCCCAGGCGCTGGCAATGTTCTTCGAGGAAAAACTCGGCCAGCGGCAGGATGTCGCCCGGTCGTTCGCGCAAGGGCGGCAGGCGAATGGTCGCGACGTGCAGACGGTAAAACAGGTCCTCGCGAAAATGCCCGGCGACGACCGCATCCGCGAGGTTGACGTTGGTTGCAGCCACCAGCCTTACGTTGATCGGGATCGGCGTGCGCGAGCCCAGGCGCACCACTTCGCGCTCCTGCAAGACCCGCAGCAGTTTGACCTGCATGTTCAACGGCAGATCACCGATTTCATCGAGAAACAGCGTGCCGCCATTGGCCGCTTCGAACCACCCGGCCTTGTTGGTCGTGGCGCCGGTGAAGGCGCCTTTTTCGTGGCCGAACAGCTCACTTTCCACCAGGGTTTCGGCAAACGCACCGCAGTTCACCGCCACGAAGGGTTCGCGTCCGCGGCGGCTCAAATTGTGGATATGCCGAGCGACCAGTTCCTTGCCGGTGCCGGTCTCGCCAATGATCAATGTGTTGGCTTCACTGGGCGCCAGGCGCTCGATGCGGCTGAGCAATTCCTGGGAGCGCGGGTCCTTGAACACCAGGACGGTGGCCCGCACCGACTTGGTCAATTCGCGAGCGTTTGGATGAGTGATCAGCGACATGGTGCATTCCTGGCAGTAAAAGCGCGTGCTCAATAGTGCATGAAGTTGTTTAGACTAAAAAATTCTTAATTAGTATTTATATATTCCCAAAAACCATATGCAACGCAACTGCTGCCAGCCTGCTGCTGGAGCAGCAATTGGCACGCACCGGCCTGCTTGCACATCAACACCCCACGCTCCCGGCAGTTCCCTCCCCTCGCCCTGAAACCCAGTCCCTGCGCGGCCTGCAGCGCGTTTTTCGCGCAGTGGCATGCAATCTGCTCTCTCCCATGTACAGCGCAAAACTTTGTAGGAGCTGGCTTGCCGGCGATGGCGTCCTCAGAAACGTCACCAGGCTTGAAGGCCCCATCGCCGGCAAGCCGGCTCCTACAAAGGCTGTGTTCACAACGCAGCAGCATCGGACACCGCAAAACCCTGTAGGAGCCGGCTTGCTGGCGATGGCGTCGGCAAAAACGCCGCCAGGTTTGAAGGCCAGATCGCCGGCAAGCCGGCTCCTACAAAGACTGTGTTTCGCCAATAGCCATTTAGGGAGAGTTCAATGAAACGTTTCTGGCGCAACAGCCTGGTCGCCTTGACCGGGTTTCTGCTCAGTGCCACGGCGCTGGCCGGACAGGCACCGGCGTCGGTGAAGATCGCTATCGTCGCGTATACGCAGGGTGGCAAACCGGTATTCGGCGGGATCGCCGGGCGGGTGATCGAGGACGGTTGGCTGGAACAGCAACTGGCGCAACGCGGCGTGAAGCTCGACTGGATCGCCCTGCCCCACGCCGGTGCCGGGCCGCAGATCAACGAAGGCTTCAGCAACAACAGCATCGACTTTGCCGTGCGCGGCGACCTGCCTTCCGTCATTGCCGGGGCTGGCGGCGTGCCGGGCAAGCTGATCGTGCCCGGGGGCAGCGGCAACAACATCTATCTGGTGGTGCCTGCCGGTTCCAGCGCCAACAGCATCGACGACCTCAAGGGTAAACGCCTGGCCCTGCATCGCGGTCGTCCGTGGGAGTTCGCGTTCAGCAACTTCCTCGCCAGCAAGGGCCTGAAGCTCGACGATTTCAAGATCGCTAACCTCAATCCGCAAGTCGGCGCCGCAGCGGTGTCCGCTGGCAAAGTCGATGCGGCCGTATTGCTCAGCGAAGCCTATGCGCTGGAAGACAAAGGTGTCGGCAAGATCATCTGGTCGACCAAGCAAGGCGCCAACGACTGGCGTCTGGTCTCCGACCTCTGGGGCACCGACAGTTTTGTCGCGCAGCACCCGGACATTACTCAACTGCTGGCGACCGCCTGGATCAAAGCCGCCTGGTGGATCTCCCAGGAACAAAACCAGGACGCCTACTACGAACTCTCCTCCCGCGCCGGCACCGCTGAAAGCGTGCTGCGTCGCGACGACCAGAACGATCCCGTGGCCTGGAAAGACCGTTGGGCGCCGAAAAGCGACCAGCAACTCAAGGCCCACTATCAGGCGCTGACCGCCTATGCGCTGGCCAATCACCTGATTCGCGACACCTACGACATCACCCCTTCGCTGGCCACCGGTTTCACCAACCAGGCGCTGATCGATCTGAAACTCACCGACTACTGGCCGGCCCTGCGCGGCCAGGTCAGCAACAATCCATGAATAGGGAAATCCAGATGAAACTGCCGCAACAATTCGTTTTCGGTCTGAGCGTCCTGGCGCTGTCCATGAGTGCCATGGCCGCCGGTGCCCACGCCCCCAAACCCGACCCGCAACAAGGCGATGGCCGCGTCTCGGCGTTCTACACCTGGCAAGAGGTGATCCCGGCCACGCCAGGCAAACTGCTGCGCAGCGAGCCGCTGGAAAAAACCCTGAGCCTGCCCAACGCCGCCAGCGCGCAGCGGATTCTCTACACCTCCACCGATGGCATCGACAACAAGACGCCGATCGTGGTCTCCGGCACGTTGTTCCTGCCCAAAGGCAAGGCGCCCGCCGGTGGTTGGCCGGTCGCCAGCTGGGGGCATGGCACGGTCGGTGTGGCCGATGTGTGCGCGCCGTCCTGGCAAGGTCGCTCCTACCGTGACGTGCAATACCTCAGCCGCTGGCTGGATGAAGGTTATGCCATCGTCGCCACTGACTATCAGGGCCTCGGCGTCCCCGGCGGTCACCCGCTGCTGAACAATCGCATGGCCGCCTACGGCATTCTCGACGCGGCAAAAGCCGTGGTTGCGGGTGTTCCGGGGCTGGCCAACAAAGTGCTGATCGTCGGTCAGTCCCAAGGTGGCGCAGGCGCCTTCGCCTCGGCGGCGTATGCACCGACCTATGCACCGGACCTCGGCGTCAAAGGCAGCATTGGCACTGGTGTGATCTACACCGTCGGCGCGAAAAACGTCGGTGAACAGGACGTCAACAAAGTCGATGCGTCCCTCGCCTACGGCTTCTACACCCTGCTCGCGGCCCAGCAATACGACCCGAGCATCAACCCCAAGGATTTCTATACCGACAAGGCCCTGCCGCTGTTCGAACAAGCGCGCACCAGTTGCCTGGCAGCGCTGGTCAGCGATGTGGTCGGCGTCGGCCTGACCCCGGCCAATGCCAAGAAAGACTACAAGGGCGACCAGCTCGCCGCGTGGCAAAAACAGGTCTCCTACCCGACGCTGAAACTGGCCCAGCCGATCTTCATCGGCACCGGCGCCGAAGACAAAACCCCGGCCGCCTCGACGCAAGTCGCGCTGATGCAGGACGCCTGCAAGACCGGCTCGGTGGTTGAAGGCCATCTCTACAAAGGGCTGGGCCACAGCGAAACGGTCAACGCCTCGCTCAAGGACTCGGTGCCGTTCGCGCACAAGGTCATCAACGACCAGCCCATCACCCCGATCTGCAGCCCCAGCGTGCAGTAAGACGGAGCCTTCGACATGAGTATTGAATTCTTCACCCGCCTGCCCCTGCATGGCGAAACCCAATTCCTCCCCGGCGACCCGCGCAACCGTGGCGACTGGCACCGTGGCGGCCCGAGCACCGGCGCGGTCTCGGGGTTCAGCGTCGGCGATCACTTCACCTACATCGACTACCTCGGGCAGATCGCCAAGGCTGCCGAGATCAACGGTTTCGGCGGTGCGCTGATGGTCAACGCGCCCTCCGGCGAGGAGCCGTGGACGGTCTGCTCGCTGCTGGCCCGGGAAACCCGCACGCTGAAATTCGTCACCGCGTTCCAGCCCTATCACTACACGCCGTGGGTAGCGGTGCAGCAGGCCGCGACCTATCAACGGGCGACCGGCAACCGGCTGGTGTGGAACATCATCAACGGTGGTTCGGATGCGATTCAGCGCCAGGTCGGCGATTTCAGTGATCACGATGAACGTTATGAGCGCGCCATCGAGTTCATGGACGTGGTCAAGGGTTACTGGCACAACGAGAATTTCCACTACGAGGGCAGATTCTACAAGGCCGAGGGAGGTGGCCTGCGCGGGCCGTTGAAGAAAGCCGAGCTGCCGCTGATCTGCACCGCCGGCTCGTCGATTCCGGCCCGGGAATTCGCTGCCAAACACGCTGATTTCTACCTGATGCGCGCCGAGCACCCGAACGAGATTGCCGCGCTGATCGCCGACATTCGCGAGCGCGCACTGAAGTACGGGCGCAGCGACATTCGCTTCGGTTTGTCGATTGACGTCATCACCCGCGAAACCGAGGAACTGGCCCGCACCGAAGCCAGGCGCTTCTTCGATGAAGGCATCGCCAGGGGCGCGGTCAAGGCCGTGGCCGCGCATGCCGGGCTGCGCACCGCGCGCAAACTCAGCTATGAAAACGAGTTCGCGCAGAAGACGGAAACCCAGCGTTTCGATGACTTTTTCATCCACCCGAATGTGTGGACCGGTTTCGGCTACATCGGCATTCCGCCGGGCTGCGCGCTGGTGGGCAGCTATGAAAATGTCGTGGCGCGGATTCGTGAGTACAACGCCATCGGCATCGACCTGTTCTTCCTCGCCGGTTACCCGCATCTGGAGGAAGCCTATCGCCTGGGCGAGCACATCCTGCCGCACTTTCGCGGCGAGCGCGCCGAACTGAGCCGCCCGCTGCCGGCGCCGCTGGAACTGCGTTCCGCCAACGGCCCGGCCGGAGCCTGATGCCATGAGCGAGGATCATTCATTGTTCAGTCGCCGGGATTTTCTCGGTCACAGCGCACTGCTTGGCGGCGGTTTGCTGCTCGGTGGCGGCCTGCTCACCGGGTGTGGCCCGAGCGGCGAAAAACCGGCGGCGGCGATTGCCATTGCCGACGATCAGCCGCGTTATGGCGGACGCCTGCGCCTGGGGATTCTCGACGGCAACCAGAGCGGCAACCTCGATGCGCACAAACCCATCGGCAGCGGCATCGTTCGCGGCTTTGCGCTGTACAGCAAGCTGTGGGAATGGGACGAACAGATGCAGCCGCGCCTGGCCCTCGCCGAGTTCGCCGAGCCGAATGCCGACGCCAGCAGCTGGACATTGCGCCTGCGCCCCGGGCTGGAATTCCACCATGGCAAGACCATCGATGCCGATGACCTGATCTTCTCGATCCGCCGCCTCACTGACCCGCAATTGGCCTCGCCCTATGCCGCGCTGTTGCACTGGGTGGACCGCGACAACCTGGTCAAGCTTGACTCGCGCACCGTGCGCCTGAACTTCCGCGAAGGCCGCAGCTATATGCCGCTGGCGGAAACCTGGGTCAACTTCGGCGGCATCGTGCCGGTGGACTATCACCCGGTGAGCAACCCGGTGGGCGCGGGCCCCTACAAACTGAAAAGCTTCACCCCAGGCCAGCGCTCGCTGTTCACCCGCTTCGAGAACTACTACAAGGACGGCAAACCCTACGCCGACGAGCTGGAAATCATCGACTTCAAGGATCAAGTTTCGCGCTTGGCGGCCCTGCGTTCCGGGCAGATCGACATGGCCAATGTGATGCCCACCGAACAGCTGGAAGTGCTGCAGCACGATCCTCGGCTCAAGGTGTTGAAATCGGTGACCGGCAATTGGTTGTCGTTCGACATGAACCTCGACAAGCCACCGTTCAACGATCCACGGGTGCGCGAGGCCTTCCGCCTGCTGGCGGATCGCGAAGAACTGGTGCGCCGGGCGCTCAACGGTCAGGGCCGCGTGGCCAACGACCTGTATGCGCCGAGCGATCCGACCTTCAACCACACGCTCGGGCCGCGTCCCCACGATCCGCAGCGCGCGGCGCAATTGCTCAAGGAGGCGGGTTACGAAAACCTCGAACTGGAACTGGTGACCACGCCGGGGCCGGGGCTGACGTCGGCGCTGGTACTGGCCGAACAGGCCAAGCGCATTGGCGTCACGCTCAAGGTCAAGCAAGTGGACCTGGCCACGTTCCAGGGACCGCTGCGCACCGACTGGACCTTGAGCACCGGCGGCAGCATCGGCGCGCCGTTCCTGGCCAGTGCGATCCACACCGACGCGCCGTTTGCCGTGGCCAACAAGACGCACTTCAAGGATGCACAGTTCAGCGAGCTGTTTCTGGCAGCCATGGCCCAGCCCGATCTGGAGAAACGCAAAGCGTTGGTGCATCAGGTTCAACAGATCCAGTACGAACGCGGCGGCATGCTGATCTGGGGCTACGCCGACCTGCTCGACAGCGTGGCCAACCGCGTAGGCGGCGCGGCGGCAGAAGAGTCGCTGTTCAGCACCTGGCGGTTTGAAAAGCTCTGGTTGAAAGACACGGCGTAACCCACCGCAGCCAGCTTGCTGATGCGATTCAACTGACACACCACGCCCCTGTAGGAGCCGGCTTGCTGGCGATGGCGGTGGTGGCCGTTATGACGCCATCGCCAGCAAGCCGGCTCCTACAAGGTCGGGGGTATCAGGAAGCGCCTACAAATTTCCATGAATTTTTATCTCGAGGCTCATTTGCCATGCCCTCTATCGCCTTTCGTTTGCCCGTAAAACGCTCCGCCCTGGCCATGGCGGTGATGTCGACCCTTTCGACACCGACCTTCGCCGCCGACACCCAACTGCAAACCGTCACCGTCCAGGCCAGTGCCAGCGAGTCCGACGATGACGCGCTGCCCACCCGGCCACCCACGTCGGTTTATGGCGGCATCGAAACCAAGGTGCTCGACACGCCGCGATCCATCACCCAGATCAACGCCGAGCAACTGGCCAACGACTCGATCCGCAGCGCCGATGACCTGGTGAAATACGCCCCCGGCATTACTCGCGGCGGCGGCCAGAACGCCGGCCTCGCCCCGCAGTTCCGCGCCCAGGGTTCCGAAGTGTTCCAGGACGGGCAACGCGCATACGGCGTGCGCCACCCGGCCAACTTTAACGCCTACGAAGGTGCCGACATCGTCGCCGGCCCGTCTTCAGTGACCTACGGATCAGTGTCGGGCAGCGGCGGCTACGTCAATTACCTGAGCAAAAAGCCCAATTTCAACGAATTCAAAACCAAACTCAGCGGCGAACTGGGCGCCTGGGTACCGGACGGTGAATCCCGCGATTCCAGTAAATTCAGCATCGACAACACCGGGCCGCTGACTGACAACCTCGCCTATCGCCTGAGCATAACCAAGCAACGGCAGGAAGACTTCTACGACAACGTCGACAACAACTTCGACGCGTTCTACGGCGCCCTCGCCTGGCGCAACGACACGGTGCGGGTCGACTGGAACGCCAGCTACGACAATTACTACGACTACAACATCACCCACGGCTGGAACCGCGCCAACCAGGAACTGGTGGACAGCGGCAAGTACTACGCCGGGCGCGCCACGCCGATCATCCAGAACGGCAACACCTTGTGGTCGCCGGTGCTGGCGTCCGGCGCGGCCGATGCGCCGACCCTCGGCTGGGTCAAACGCCAGCGCAACGCACAGGGTCAATACAGCGTGGTCAACGGCAGCTTCCAGACGGCCTCGCCGAACACCCAAAACAGTCCCGGCAGTTTGCGCGGCTGGGTGTATGACCCGACGTTGACGGGCAATGGCCTGACCAGCCTGTCGTCACAAACCGGCCAGCGTGATGAAGATGAAAACAGCTCGCGACGTTTCACCACACAGCTTCGGGTCGAAGCCGATCTGACACCGACCATCACCCTGGCTAACAGCACCTTCTACCAGCGCTCCAAAGACATGACCGATGCGGTCGGTTCTTTCCAGGTGCAGTCCAAGGACAATCTGTTCGATAACCGCTTCGAATTCCGCTCGCGCAACGAGGTGCAACTCGGCGAATTGACCCTGCGCGATGACAGCAACACCGGGGTGATCTACCGCCGCGAGTTCAACCAGTCGATCGCCGCCAACAACAATTTCGGCTCGACCATCAACGCCTATGACTTGACCCAGGACCCGTCGGGCAAGAATCCCGGCACCTTGCTGGGCCTGACCGGCTCCAACCCCGCCGGCGGCAATGGCGCGTGGATCGGCCAGCCCGGCGTGGCGCAATTCTCCAACTACTACGGCTGGCTGAATCTGCCGGCGATGTACCCGGCGGGCCACGGTTTATACGCCGAGTCGGTGGCGCCCTACACCGCCGAAAGCACCTGGACCACCAAGACCCTGTTCAGCCAGCACAACCTGCGATTCGGTGACAGCGTCGGTCTGAACATTGGCGCCAGCCGCAGCTGGATCGACGCTGAAATCGAGAACCCGTTCGTGCTGGCCGGCGGCAATCCGCGCAAGGACAGCGACAATTATCGACTGTTCGCGTTTCAGGTCAGCCCGTACGTCAAACCGACCGAAAACAGCACGCTGTATTACACCTTCGATCGCTCATTGGCGGTCAATACCGGGTTCTTCTCCAACGGCCTCGGCTGGGGCAGCGGCGCCGGTGCCAATCAGCTCAACCCGCTGGCCTTCCAGAGCCTCAGCGTGTTGCACGAAGTTGGGCTGAAAGTCGAAGCGGTGCCCAACGAACTGTTCATGACCCTGGCCGCGTTCAAGCAGGCGCGGGATCAATCGCCCGACAGCAATAACAACATTGCCCGACTGGTGATCAAGGGCGTGGAATCGACCCTTCGCTACCAGCCGGACAATCACCTGCGCAGCGGCCTCAACCTGTCGAAACTCAGCGCCTACAACGAGTTTGCCTCCCAGGCCGGTTTCGCCTCGGCCGGGTTTGTGCCCGACAACGGCACGGTGTTCGGCGATAACAACAGCCTTAATCAGCGGCCGTCCGGGCGCTTCGACGCAGTGCAGATTCCCGAGTACACCGCCAGCGGTTATGTCGACTATCGCTTCGACTCGGGCTTCGGCGCCGAGCTGTCCGGCTGGTGGACCAGCAGCTGGTATTTGAACCTGAGCAAGACCGTGAAAATCCCCGACGAGTACAACCTCGACCTCGCGGTGTATTACCGCCAGCCGCAATGGAGCACCACGTTGCGGGTGCTCAACCTGACCAACGAACTGAACTTCGTCAGCGGCCTGGCCGGCTCGACCAACACCTTTTTGCAACCCATGCCTGGCCGTACGTTGCTGGCCCAGGTGGATTACCAGTTTTAACGCAGCGGCACCTATCGCTATCAGGAGTGTTCCATGTCCATTGAATTTGTCGGCATGATTTTCCCCCGCCAGTGGTCCGAGACCCGTGGCATTCGCAGTGCGGATTTCGATCTGGACTTTATCCGCCACCACGCCCGCGCCCATGAACACGCAGGCTTCGACCGGGTGCTGATCGCCAGCGGCCCGGGCAGCGCGGACAGCTTGCAGATTGCGGCCTACGCGGCGGCGCACACCGAGCGCCTGGGTTTCATGATCGCCCATCGTCCGGCATTGAACGCCCCCACCGCCGCTGCCCGAGCCTTCGCGACGCTCGATCACACCACCGGCGGCGGGCGGATTCGCCTGCATGCGATTACCGGCATCACCGCCGAACCCCAGGAAGGCGACTTCCTGCTGGACAAGACCGAACGCTACAAGCGCACTGACGAATACCTGGAGATCGTCCGGCGCACCTGGACGGCTGAAGAACCGTTCGACTTCGAGGGGCAGTATTTCAACATCAAGGGCGCCTTCTCGCCGGTCAAGCCATTGCAGCAGCCGCACATTCCGATTTCCTTTGGCGGGTCGTCAGACATTGCCTATCAGATCGCGGTGAAACACGCGGACCTGTATGCGCTGTGGGGCGAACCGCTGAGCGGCGTCGCCGAACAGATCGGTAAACTGCGCGCGGCGGCGAGTGCGGCGGGCGTGGAGGCGCCACGGGTGAGCCTGTCCGTGCGCTTGATTCTGGGGGCGACTGAAGAATTGGCGTGGCAGCGGGCGGAGCAGATTCTTGAGCAGATCAAAGCCAATCCACAGTTCGCCGCCGGCAGCCCCTGGCAAAAACGCATCAAGGGCACCGGCTCCGAACGCTTGCTCGCCGCTGCGGCACAAAGTGATCGCCACGACCGCGCCCTGTGGATGCCCACCGCCACCGCCGTCGGCGCCTACGGCGACACCACCGCCCTGGTCGGCACCCCGGAAACCGTGGCCCAGGCGTTGCTCGATTACATCGACCTGGGCGTGACCACCTTCCTCAATCGTGGTTATGACCCGCTGTACGACACCGTCGATTACGGCCGCTGGATCATCCCGGCGGTGCGCGAGGAAGCACGGCGGCGCAAGGCGCGGGTGGCGTAACGTTCACCATCGAATCTTCGGAACGCCGCCCGCAGCAAGCCGGCTCCTACAGATTTGTGTCGCGCCACAACTCTGCGTACATACACGGACTCTGTAGGAGCCGGCTTGCTGGCGATGGCGGCCTGACAGCCACCACCGACTATCCCGGCTACAGCCACTTGGCATCCCACAAAGGATAATCGTGTACGCGCCTCACCAATCCCGCGCGCAATGGATTGGCAACGATGTACCGGGCCACCGCCAACAAATCCTCCTCCCGCCGAATCGCCCGATCGTGAAAGCCTCTTTGCCAAAGCGCCCCCCTGCGTTGCAGACGTGCATTCACCGCCCTGGCACTGCGCGATTTGGTCGCCAGCATCAACGCCGGCAATGTGCTGTTCTTCAATTCGACCAGCCAATGGAAGTGATCCGGCATCACCACCCAGGCCAGGGAGTCAGCCCATTCTTCTGTCTGGGACTGGCGGAATTGGTCCACGATCAGACGTCCCACCCGCCAGTTGGCGAAGACGGAATCACGGTTATGGGTGACGGCAGTGAGCAGGTAGATTTGACCGGATTCGGAATAGCGCCCGGCGCGCAAGTGGTTAGCGTGGGGAAGATCGAGCATTCCATTGCCCTCCTGTGTTTTTGGGAGAAACACAAGGCTAGTGCGCAGGAGGGAGGCCGTTGTCAGAATTCGGTTCCGGATGTGTCTGGACGATCGCCATCGCCAGCAAGCCGGCTCCTACAGGTTTGTGTCGCGCCACATTTCTGCGTACACACATACTCTGTAGGAGCCGGCTTGCTGGCGATGGCGATGGTAGCTGCCTACAAAGATCCATCGCCCAACGTCGGCGAATTCTCCAGCAACGTACGCGTATACGCCGCCTGCGGCTGATCCAGCACATCATCCACCGCCCCCTGCTCCACCACTCTTCCCAGCTTCAACACCAACACCCGGTCGGCAATCGCGCGAACCACGCCGAGGTCGTGGGTGACGAACAGCAGGGTCAATCCTTCGATTTGCAATTGCCGCAACAGCGCCAGGATCGAAGCCTGCACCGACACGTCCAGCGCCGAGGTAATTTCATCGCAGATCAGCAGTTTCGGCTCACACACCAGCGCCCGGGCAATGGCCACGCGCTGGCGCTCGCCGCCGGACAGGCTGTGCGGATACAGATCGGCCACCGACGCCGGCAGCGACACCCGCTTGAGCACCGCATCCACGCGCTGGCGCGCAACGTTGCCCTTGATGCCGAAGAAGTGTTCCAGCGGCGCACTCAGGGTCTGGTAAACGGTTTGTCGCGGGTTCAGCGCCCGGTACGGGTTCTGAAAAATGTACTGAATCTGATGCCGTTGCCGCCCGTCACGTCGGCGGGCCGACAAGCTCAGCGGCACACCCGCGTAATGCAAGTCGCCCTCGGCGTTTCCCCCGAGCCCGGCGATGGCCCGGGCCAGGCTGGTCTTGCCGGAACCGGATTCGCCCACCAGCGCCAGGCATTCCCCGGCGGCCACCCGCAGAGAAACGTCGAACAACACCTGTCGATCGTAGGCCACGTTCAAGTCTTTGATCTCCAGCAGCGGCGCCCGCTCCACCGGCACATCGACAGCCGACACCGGCGCCTGGGCAACTAGCTGCAAGGCCTGAAGATGCGGATCGAGACACGCCACTCGCTGCGCTGAAGACAGGTCGTGCAAGGCCGGCTCAGCCTGCGAACACTCGGCGGCGCGACGCGAACACCGAGGCGCGAAAGCACAGCCGTGCGGTCGCTGCCCCGGTGCCGGGGCATACCCCGGGATTGCCTGCAAATCGCGACGCTGCGCCACATCGGGAATCGCCGCCAACAGGCCTCGGGTGTACGGATGAGCCGGCCGCGTGAACAACGCCTCACGGTCAGCGACTTCAACGATGCGCCCGGCATACATCACCATCACCCGGTCGACTAGGTCCTTGATCACCGCAAGGTCGTGGGACACATACACCGCCGCCACGCCGAGGCTTTTGCACAAGCGGCGCAAGGTCGCGAGGATGTGCGCCTGAGTGGTGACGTCCAGCGCCGTGGTCGGTTCATCGAGGACGATCAACTGCGGACGCAGGACAAACGCCAGCGCCAGCATCACCCGTTGCTGCTGCCCACCGGAGAGCTGATGGGGGAAGCGCCGCAAAAACGCCGCGTCGTCCGGCAGACCGACATCACGCAAGGTATCGACGATGCGCTGCTGTTGCGCCGCACGATCCAGTTCAATCTGATGCGCACCGAGGGTTTCGCGCAGCAGACTGCCGATGCGCAGCGCCGGGTTCAGCGCCATCGCCGGGTCCTGCGCGACGTAGCCGATCAGGCTGCCACGGGCCCGGCGCAACGCTTCGCCCTCCAGGGTCAGCAGCGAATGACCGGACACCTCGACCTGCCCGCCGACAATCCGCGCCCCGCGCCGGGCATGGGCGAGCAACGCGGTGGCCAGGGTCGTCTTGCCGGAGCCGGATTCGCCGACCAACCCCAGAATCTCGCCTGCCTCAAGGCTGAACGAAACCCCGGACAGCACGTCAATCTGTCCCGCCAACTCGACCCGCAAATCCCGCACCTGCAACACCCCGGCAGTGGTCACCGACGGGCGGGACTCGATCCCGGCAATCGCATTCATGGCTGTTTTTCTCCGATCCGTGAACTGCTGCGGCCGATGCCTTCAGCGAGGATATTGGTGCCATAGGCGAAAATGCCGATCAGGATCGCCGGGGCCAGCACCGCCCACGGCTGCACCAGCAAACCGGCCTGGTTTTCATTGATCATCAGCCCCCAATCGGCGGTCGGCGGCGCCACGCCGTAGCCGAGAAAACTCAGGCCCGAGAGCATGCCAACGCCCCAGGTCAGCATGTTGCCGAAATGCACCAGCAGCGGCGTGAGGATGTTCGGCAGAATCTCCCTGAACAGAATCCGCCGCCGCGAGTAGCCCATCATCTGCGCGGCCTCGACGAACTCCTGCCCCGCCACCGCCACCGCACTGCCACGGGCCAGGCGAATCACTCCGGGCGTGAAGGCGATGGCCACGGTCAGCACAATCAGCCATGGCGCGCGGCCGAGCATGGAGACGATCAACAACACCAGAATCAGGTCGGGAAAGGCCAGCGACACGTCCGCCAGCCAGGTAATCAACTGGTCGAGCCGGCGCCGGGAAAAACCCGCCAGCAACCCCAGGGTGCTACCGGTCAACAGCGCAATCGAGGCCGCCGCCACCGACATCCACAACACCGAGAGGCCGCCACTGAGCAAGCGTGACACCACGTCGTGCCCGAGAAAGTCATAGCCCAGCAACGCCGCGCCAACCGGGGCGCCGTACACTGAACCAAGCATTTCCGTTGGGCTGTGCGGCGCCAGCCACGGGCCAGACAAGGCCAGTGTCACCACCAGCGCAGTGATCAGCGCGCCCTTGCGGGTTTGTGGTTCTGCCAGCCATACCTGCCAGCGCGAACGTCGGGAGTCAGTCATGTTCTACCTCTCAAGGCGCCTTGGATGGGGAACGTCGCCACCACGGCTGAATGCCCCGGCGGTTACGCTGAATCATGGTCACGCGGCGGGCGGTGCGCAGTTTCGGCGTAAGCAGCACGGTCAGCAGATCGGCGAGCAGGTTGATCAACACCACGCCGAGGGTGATCACCAGCACGATGGCCTGGACCATCGGCAAGTCGCGCATCTGGATCGCCGAATTCAACGAGGTGCCGATGCCGGGGTAACTGAAAATCACCTCGGCCAACAGCGCGCCGCCGATCAGCGTTCTCAGCGTCAACGCCACGCCTTGAATCGCCGGGATCAGTGCGTTGGGCAGCGTGTGGCGCCAGACGATGCGCCACTCGGGAATGCCGCGCAGGCGCGCAGCGATCACGTAATCGGACTCCAGCGCCTCGATCATCGATGCCCGCACCATGCGCGTCAGGTACGGCAATGCCGACAGGCTCAGGGCCAGCACCGGCAACACCAGAAACTGCAATTGACGCAGCAGCGACTTGTCCGGATCGAGGATCGACACCGCTGGCAGCAGGTCCATGTGCGGCATGGAGAACAGCAGCACCAGACCGATGGCCAACAGAAACCCCGGCGTGGCTTTAAGGAAGATCAGCAGCGAAAGGCTCCAACGATCCAGCCGACTGTCACGGCGCAACGCCAGGGAAACGCCGAGCAACAACGCCGCCGGCACCACCACCGCAATGACCCCGGCGAGCAGCGCCAGGGTGTAGCCGAAACGGCCGAACAGAATGCTGCCGACCGGCGCGTTGGAGTCGAGCGACACACCAAGTTCGCCGCTCAGGGCATGCCCGAGCCAGCGCAGGTACTGTTCGAGAATCGGCCGGTCCAGACCCAACTGGCGTTGCAAGGTGAGGATGCTTTCCAGCGGCGCGTCGGGGCCGAGAATCACTCGGGCCGGGTCCGAGGGCAGCGCCTGCGTGGCGATGAACACCACCAGGCTGATGACCCACGCCGTCAGCAATCCGTAAGCCAGGCGCCCGATAAACCACGACAGCCAGGCTGGCGTGCGGGGTTCTTTGCAAGAAGGCTCAGGCATGGTTCACCCACAATTCATCAAAACGCCAAGAGGCAAACGTGGTCTGTTCAGGCTGCAAACCGCCGACCCGCACCGATGCTGCATCCAGCACATCGTTGAAGCCCCAGATCAACAAGCCACCGCGTTCGTGTTGAATGCCTTGCGCTTCGTGCACCAGCACTTTGCGTTGCTCAAGGTCGGGTTGCGCCAGCGCCTGGCGGTACAGCGCGCTGAAGCGTTCATCGTGGAAGTTGCTGCGGTTGTAGATGGCCTGTGGCGCATCGTTGTGCAGCGCCGACGCGAGAAAGCCCCGGGCCGGTGTGGAGCCCGGCGACAGCAGCCAGTTTTCCCGTTGCGGACCGTTGAACACCGAGCCATCGACCTGAGTGACCTTGATCTCGACCCCGGCCTTTTTCGCCTGTTGCGCAAACACCAGCGCCGCGTTGACGCCCGGCCCCGGCGTGGTGGTCAGCTCCACCCGCAAGTCGGTCTGCCCGGCCTGGCGCAACAGCGAACGCGCCTGTTCCAGGTCGTAGGGACGTTGGACAATGCTGTGGTTGTAGGTGGGGTCGTGGGGCGAATACAGGTCGTTGGCGATGCGCCCGAAACCGTTGAGGCCGCGGTCCACCAACTCGCGACGGTCGGCCAACAAGCGGAACGCCTGGCGCACCCGCTGATCCTGAAACGGTTGCTTCGCCAGATTCAGATTGAACCCGGTGAACGAGGTGCTCGGCGAGGCGTACAACCTCAGCCGCGAGTCGGCCTTGAGCAGTGCGCTGTGTTCGGCCTGCACGCCGCTGGCCACGTCAATCTGCCCGGCGCGCAGGGCGGCGGCGCGGGACACCTGGTCCTTGAACTCGATGATCTCCAGTTCATCGGCATAGGGTTGGCCGGCTTTGTAGTAATTCTCGAAGCGCTGATAAAGCGAGCGCTGGCCGGGAATGAAACTCTTGAGCTTGTAAGGGCCGGCGCCGACCGGGTTGCTGACGGGGTCGTAATCGGTGGGGACGATGCCGCCGAAACTGATCAGGGTTTCATCCAGCGGGTAAAAGCTCTGGCCTTCCTTGAAGCGGATTTCGATGGTGCGCGCATCCAGTTTGCGCAACGCGTTGCGGTCGATCGCGCCCACCAGACCGGCAAACGGCGACGCCAGTTTCGGGTCGGTCAGGCGCAGGATCGAGAACAGCATGTCATCGGCGCCGATGCTCTTGCCGTGATGGAACTCCAGGCCCGGTTTGATGCGAATGGTCCACGCACTGGCGTCGGCGTTGGGTTCGGCAAACTCGGCCAGGGCCAGGCGCGTGCTGACGTCGGTGTTCCATTCCCAGAACTTGCTGTACAGCGCCCAGCCGCGAATGATCCCGCCGCCCACCGGTTTGTGCGCGTCGAGATTGCCCGACTGGTCGCCATCGATGATGCCGACCCGCAAGCGACCGCCGCGCACCGGGGTGCTGGACAACGCCGCCGCGCCGCTGACCTGTGCCCCGCTGTCGCATCCGCTGAGCAGGCTGCTGCCAAGCAACAGGCCGCCACTGACCGCCAGGCCATTGCCGAGAAACCGGCGACGGGAAAATTCGTTCATCGCTGTCTCCTCAGACTCGCTCGGTCGCTGCTACACGCCGTGGTGCCGGTGTGCTGACACCCAGTTTCGGCACGTCGAAACCGTGATCCAGATCGAGTAAAGGGAACAGCAGATCCGCCACCCGGTGCGCTTCATCGATCAGCGGGAAACCGGACAGAATGAATGCCGATGTGCCCTGCGCTTCGTATTCGCGAATTCGCTCGGCGACCTGCTCGGCGCTGCCCACCAGGTAAGTGCCGGCCGCCGGGCCGAGGATGTTGAAGCCAAACAGGCTCGGGCCGAGCCAGACGTTCGGGTAGATCTCCAGATCCCGGGCCTTGGGCAAACGGCCGGCGCGAATGGCCTCGACGTTGCGCTGGATCTGCGGATCGTCGCTGTGGAAGGTCTCCAGGGTTTCACCGGGCGGCAATTGACGTTCGATGGCCGTGCGCGCGGTTTGCAGCGAGGTACGTTGCAAGAGTTTCTCGGCGTGGGCCCAAGCCTCTTCCTCGGTTTCGCGAACGATGATTTGCAGGCGCGTGCCGAAGGTCAGCTCACGGCCGATTTTCGCGGCTTCTGCTGCGACCTTGCGGAATTTCTCACCGAGTTTCGGCGGGGTGTTGGCGAAGCTCAGGTACACGTCGAGCAGTTGCACCGAATGCGCGACACCCGGCCCCGACGTGCCCGCGCCCCACAGTGGAATGCCAGGCTTTTGCTTCGGCGGATGCCAGCCACCCAACGGATGACTCGCGGCAGTCGGTGAACGGGGGGCGAGTTTGACGTACTGGCCGTCGAACCCCGAGGTGTCCCCGGCGTAGAAGCTCTGGAATGCACGCCAGTATTCGAGGCTGAAGTCATAACGTTCGTCGTGGGGGTAATGCACGCCGAGGGTGGCCAGGCCGGCGTCATTGCCGTTGACCACGTTGAACAGCAGGCGGCCGTTGGAGAACTGATCGAAGGTCAGTGCCCACTTGGCCAACACGGCTGGCGACAGTTCGCCGGGGTGTTGCGCGACCAGGAAACGCAGGCGTTTCGTGGCGTCGATCAACGCGGCCGAGACAGCGAGGCTTTCGTTGGGGCTGGAACCCAGCAGCGAACCGTAGTAACCGAGACGGTCGCTGGCCACGGCGAGTTGTTTCAGATGTTCGAAATCGGTTGTCCAGCGGCCTTCGGGTTCCCAGGGATAAGGCCCGTCGGGGGTGGTGAGGTACCAGAGAATTTTTACAGCCATGGGTGTGTTCCTTGAAATGTATGTAGCGACCCTTCGGGCGAACCCGATCCCTGTAGGAGCCGGCTTGCTGGCGATGGCGTCAGTGAAATCGGCGCAAGGCTCGAGGCCCTATCGCCAGCAAGCCGGCTCCTACAGGGGATGGTGGTGGCCTGGAGATTGTTAGCTGCGCCGGTCGATGGCCGGCACCAGGCCCAGCTCGGTGGCTTTGTCGTACAGGCCGCTCATTTTCCATTGTTGGGTCAGCACGCCAGGGCCATAGGCGCGGGAGCCGCCGAGGGCGTCGGCGAGCAGTTGCAGTTGCGCGCCCTCCTCCAGCAACAGGATGAATTCGGCGGTGGCGCGCAGGCCCTGTTTGCCCCACACGGTGGAGCCGCCGTTGGCTTCGAGAATCGCCAGGTTGAAGGGGTTCTCGGCAATCTTGTCGAGGATGAAATCGACTTCCGGCTGACGGCGGTCGATGTACACCGGCAACTCCCGGGCGAGCTGATAACGCTGCACCGGCACGTAGTGGAACGGCAGCGTGCGGTGGGTTTGCGCCCAGGCGCCGAGGTACGGCGAGTGCACATGGGACACGGTGGTCACATCGGCATGTTGCTGGAACAGTTTGGTGTAACGCCCCAACCCGCCCTTGCCTTTGCCGAAGATCACCTTGCCTTCGAAGTCGGTGACCGTGGCTTGCAGCGGCTTGCGGTAATTCCACGGGCCGCCGTAGTTCACCGACACCAGCAGCTCCTGGCCCGGTACGCGCTCGATGAAACCAACGGTGCCGTTGGCGGTGATGGTGTTGGTTTCACGGAACACGGTGAAGGCTTCTTCAGCCTCGATCAGTACCTTGTCGATGAAGTTCTTCAGTTCTTCGCTGATCAGTTGTTCGTTGATGAGAACGGTCATGGCAATTCTCCAGAGTCAGGCGCGGCGCTTGGCCAACAGTTCATGGGCGGCTTGCAACGGGCGCGGATCGACCCAGTCGGCGATGGAAAAATCGCGTTCCAGGAAGCCGTGCAGGTAAAGGAAGTCTTTTTGGGTATCGAGAAATTCCAGACGCTGTGCCGACAGGTCCGGCGCCAGCGTGGTGTGGAATTCACCGCGATAGGCTTCGGCGACACCGGCACTGCCGGCGCGGGTTTCTTCTTCGAGAATCGCGTTCAACGCCTCGCGATTATTCGCTGCCCAATCGGCGGCGCTGAGGGTTTGCGCGAGAAAGCGCACGACCAGGTCGAAATGGTTGTCCAGCAGGCTCTGGTGAACCGTGATCGGGCGCGGCGTGCCATTGTTGATGCGATAGCGCGGCTCGGCGATCAGGTCGAGGTCAATGCCCACCACCAGCCCGAGACGCCGTGCTGCATCGGCGGCGGACGCGCCTTTGACGTACACCGCGTCAACTTCACCGCGCACCAGGTAATCGAGGCCCGACCAGAGGCGCTGTAAACCTTCCTGAGGATTCGCCGCCTGCTCCTGGTTTTGCAGCGCCACTTCCACCAGTTCGACGTCATCGAAGCCCAGCCCCGCCAGGCTCAACGCGCCTTTGTAGCCGTGCAGGCTCATGGCCCGAGCGATGCTGCCGGGGCGGGTTTCACCCCAGGCCGGCAGCGCCAGACGCTTGCCCTTTAGGTCTTGCGGACGACGAATGCCGGAGTCCGGGCGAACCAGGATGGTTTGCCACTCTTCGATCCAGGTCAGGCCGATCAGGCGACTCGGCGCACCAGCGGCGCGTGCCGCCAGGGCCGGTACGTTGCCGCCTTCGCGAAACAGGCCCGGCAACTCGTGATCGTAGTGGTGATGCCCCAGTTGCCGGGCCTCCTGCAAGGTCGACACCGGCAGGCCGTCAGCGGCGAATTCTTCGCTGAGCCAACCGAGTTTGTAGGCGATGCCGGAAGCGGTCGGCACCGGGCAACGGGTGAACCAGATCTGCTCCAGTTCAGCCGGGGCAGCGGGTCGGGATTTTTTGGCAGCAAGCGTCATGGGCAGCTCCGTGGTTGGGCAAGTGTCTGTTGCCGGAGCTATTGCAGCGCCCGTGCCAAGACCTGAAACGCCCGGTTTACGGGGCTTTGCGCCTGGCACCGAGCAAACAACCGACACTGATTGCTGGCCTGCCAGCAGCATTGCGCGGCGACTGCTGCTGGCCGAGCAGTCGCCTCCCCGGCATTGCTTCCCCAGCAACACCACCCCGCCAAACGCCTTGCCGGGCGGGCGTTCCAGCCCTTGGCGCAGAACTTGCTCAAGGCCCTTCAACGCCCGTGAAACACCGATCCCTTTGTAGGAGCCGGCTTGCCGGCGATTGGCCCTCAAGCCTTGCATGAATTTCAAGGACGCCATCGCCGGCAAGCCGGCTCCTACAAAGGGGTTGCGCAGGTTTCACGGCCATCATCAGATCAATGATCAGAGGTACAGCAATGAGCAAGGTCGAACACAACCCCGCCGGACAACTGATACAAGAACAGGCGCCGATCCGCCTGCTGGACAGCGAGGCTCAAGCCATCGCAGTGGCCAGGGACATCGCCCGGGAGATTGCCGAGATCGCCGCCGACGCCAATCAAAACGGCCAACTGCCACGGCGTCAGGCGCAGCTGTTATCGGAGAGCGGCTTGACCGCCATTGGCGTGCCCAAGGCGTTTGGCGGCCTCGGCGCCTCGGTGGAAACCATCGTCGAAACCGTACGCCTCATCTCGGTGGCCGACGGCGGCGTCGGTCAGTTGCTGCAAATCCACAACGTCATGCTGCGGGGGATTTTCACCGGGTACTCCGACGAGATTCGCGACCGACTGGTTCGCGATGTATTGGCCGGCAAGCGTTTTGGCAATGCCCTGGCGGAAGTCGGCGGCAAGAACAAATTCGCCCTCAAGACCCGCGTCGAACGCCGAGCCGACGGCAAGTTGATCCTCAATGGCAGCAAGTTCTACTCCACCGGTTCCTACCTGGCCGAGTGGATTTCCCTGACCGCCGCCAGCGATGACGGCGGTGCCGGGGTGCTGCTCAATCGCAACACACCGGGCCTGACGCTGGTGGATGACTGGGAAGCGTTCGGCCAGAAAAACTCGGTCAGCGGCACAGTGATTTTCGACAACATCGAACTCGATGAAGGTTTCGTCTCCCAGCGCAAAGGGCCGATGAAACGCACCGGGTTGACCTTCCCGCAGATCCTTCATGCGGCCATCGATACCGGCATTGCCGAAGGTGCGCTGTCGGCTGCGGTGGATTACCTGAATCACAATGCGCGGCCTTGGGTGGAAAGTGGCGTCGATCATGCCAATCAGGAGCCGCACATCATCAAGCAGATCGGCGAATACGCCGTGGCCCTGCGCGGCGCGCAATCGCTGCTGCGCGACGCGGCGCGGGTGTTCGATCAGCACGAACTGGACCCGGACAACAAGGAACTGCAGGACGAGCTGATTCTGTCGGTGGCGACCGCCCGCGCCCACTCCGACGCGGCGTCGCTGAAAATCTCCAGCGACATTTTCTCCCTGCTCGGCGCCAGTTCCTCACTGAGCAAATGGAACCTCGACCGCTTCTGGCGCAACGCAAGGGTCCACACCACCCACGACCCGATCCGCTGGCGCCTGCACCACGTCGGCAACTACTACCTCAACGGCGTCGACCCCGGCGAATACACCGCGATTCTCAACGCCAAGGAAAAACAGGGAGCGACCAGCCCCGGACGGTGATCCCCCAGACACCGACTCCCCTTGTAGGAGCGAGGCTTGCCCGCGAAGGCGCCCTAAAGCCCTATGCAAAACCCAAAGGCCCCATCGCCAGCAAGCCGGCTCCTACAGGTTCGGCGTTCCACCTGAACAAATGCAAAACCCTGTAGGAGCTGGCTTGCCAGCGATGGCGTCCTCGAAATCGATGCAACATCCAAAGGCCCCATCGCCGGCAAGCCGGCTCCTACAGGGACGGCGTTCCACCTGAACAAATGCAAAACCCTGTAGGAGCGAGGCTTGCCCGCGAAGGCGCCCTAAAGCCCTATGCAAAATTCAAAGGCCCCATCGCCAGCAAGCCGGCTCCTACAGGGTTGGCGTTCAACCTGATCGTGTCCGCACACCACACAGAGCTTTTTCATGATCGAAAAACATCCTCTCTTGCGCAGCCTGGCGATTTACCGGGAGATGCCCTGGCGCTTCGCCCTGGTGGCGGCGTTGTACATCGCGGTGAACCTCGGGCTGGTCTGGCAGCAATGGCTGATCGGCCACGCCGTCAACGACGTCAGCGCCGGCCGCGCGGTTGTCCGGCAAGCCGATGGCAGTCTCGACGCCAGCCTCGGCTGGTACTGGTTGTGGCTGATGCTCGCCGTGGCGTTCGGCCGTGGCGTCTTGCAATACGCCGCCAGCGTGCTGTCGCTGGTGCTCAGCCAGGAACTGCTGACGCGCCTGCGCGAGCGCATCCTGCAGCAGGTGCAAACCCTGCACCTGGGTTATCACTGGCAGCACGGCATGGGCGAAATGATCACCCGCACCACCCGCGATGCCGACAAGGTGCGCGATGCGCTGATCAGCTTCTGGCGCCAGGTGGTGGAGACCCCGTTGGTGGTGCTGGCCACCGTCGGCCTGCTGGGCTGGTACAACCCGCTGCTGGGGTTGGTGCCGCTGCTGCTGACGGTGTTTGGCCTGTGGATTTTCGTGCGTCAGACCGAGCGTCTGGTCAGCCTCGACCGCGCCGTCGGCGAGGCCTACGACCGGGTCAATCAGGACCTCAGCGAAGGCATCGGCGGCGTGCGGGTGATCAAATCGTTTGGTCTGGAACACAGCCGCATCCAGCGTTTCGCCGGGCAGGTGGCGGTGTTCGCCGAGCACGCCCGCCAGGCCCTCGCCTATTCCAGTTCGCGGATTCCGCTGCCTCAAGCGGTCGTCGCGCTGGGGCATGTGTGGATTCTGGTGTACGGCGCGCACCTGGTGGCCACCGCGCAATTGGGTATCGGTGAACTGGTGACCTCGCTGCTGATCGCCACCACCCTGGTGTTTCGCATCGAAGGCATTGGCCGGGTGATGCAGACCTTCGCCGACGCACGTTCCAGCGCCGAACGGATCTGGCAACTGCTGGACGAGCCTGCAGCGATCCGCAGCGGCAACGTGACCCTGCCCGACACGCCGCTGGGGCTGAAACTGGAACACGTCAACGTCAGCGCACCGGGTGGTGGCCTGGACATTCTTCATGACTGCTCGCTGACCGTGCAGCCCGGCGAAATCGTCGCGCTCGTCGGCGCCACCGGCACCGGCAAGAGCCTGTTGGCGAGCCTATTGCCACGCCTCAGCGACATCAGTTCCGGGCGTCTGCTGATCGGTTCGGACAACGCCGGCTGGCAAGACATTCGCCAGTTGAACCTCGACGAATTGCGGCGCCGGGTGCACGTGGTGCCGCAAGAAAGCTTCCTGTTTTCCGACACCCTGGCGGCCAACCTGCGCCTGACCGCACCCGACGCCAGCGATCAACAACTGCGTCACGGTTTGCGCCTCGCCGCCGCCGAAGACGTGCTGGAACGCCTGCCGCACGGCCTGGCCACGCCACTGGGGGATCGCGGCGTGACCTTGTCCGGGGGCCAGCGCCAGCGTCTGAGCCTGGCCCGCGCACTGCTTGGCGAGCCGGACATTCTGTGCCTGGACGACGCCACCAGCGCACTGGATGCGATCAGTGAACGCCAGGTGCTGAACAACATTCGCCAGTTGCGCCGCGATCAGGGCCGGGCCACCACGTTGCTGGTGATCTCCAGCAAGCTCTCGACCATCCTCCTCGCGGACCGCGTGCTGATGCTGCAGGACGGCAAAATCGCCGCCAACGGCACCCACGAAGCCTTACTCAAAACCCATCCGGACTACCGCGACCTGCTAGGGATCGACCATGGCTAACCCAATCGCCGGCAAGGCCTTGAGCGATATCGAAATCGAAGAAATGCTCGCCCGCAAGGCCCTCGACCGCAGCATGTTCAGTCGGCTGCTGCCGCTGCTGAAACCGATTCGCCGGCACATTGTCGGCGTCATCGGCATTGAACTGCTGCTGGTGTTCACGGTGTTTCTGCGGCCGTGGTTTGTCCGTGAGTTGCTCGACCGTGGGCTGATTCAACAGAACGATCACTGGTTACTGGACGAACGTTTGGTGCTGTGGCTCGGCCTCGGATTGGCGGCCAGTTGGCTCGGGCGTTTCCTGCTCGCCGGTGTCTCGCAGTTTGTCGCAGGCAGCGCGGCGATCCGCGTGCTCAATGACTTGCGGGTGCGCGTATTTGCCCACGTGCAGAGCTTGAGTGTCAGCTACTTCGACCGGACCAAGGCCGGGCGGATCATTTCTCGCGCCGACCGCGATGTCGACGCCCTCGAACCGCTGCTGATTCAGGGCCCGCCCGAACTGCTGGGCGCGCTGCTGCGCTGTGGCCTGGCTTCGGTGATGTTGTGGCGGATCGACCCGCGATTCTTTCTCAGCCTCGCCGCCACGGTGCCGTTGCTGGTGTTGGCGACCTGGAGTTTCAAGCGCATTTCCCAACGCAACTGGGCCAAAGTCGCGGAAAACCGCAGCCGTTTCACCGCGCATCTGGTGGAGAGCGTCAGCGGTGCGCGCATGTTGCAGCAATGCGCCCAGCAAGCGCCCAACCTGCGGCGCTATCGCGGCTTGCTGGATGATTTCAATCAGGCGCTGATTCGCGGCAGCCTGCGATCCAGCTGGTTTGCGCCGTTCACCGCGTTGCTCAGCTCCGCCGGCATGGCGGTGTTGTTGCTGGTGGGCGCTTATGGTCTGGCGCAGGCGGATGTCACCGTGGGCCAGGTCGCGGAAAGCCTGTTTTATGTGTTCCTGTTTCTCGGGCCATTGCAGGAACTGTCGGACCTGTTCGAGCGTTACGCCACCGGTTCGGCCTCGGCGCAGCGGATCTTTTTGCTGCTCGACACGCGCCCGGAGATCAGCGACAGCACCACCCCGCAACGCCTGGGCAAGGCCCGCGGCGAAGTCAGTTTTGAACGGGTGCGGTTTGCCTACGATGCCGGCAGTTCTTCACCGGTGATCAATGACCTCGACCTGCAGATTCCGGCCGGCGAAGTGTTGGCGATCGTCGGCCCCTCGGGCCATGGCAAAAGCACGCTGGTGCAGTTGCTGACGCGTTTTTACGAGGTGCAGTCGGGGGCGGTGAAGCTCGATGGCGTTGATATCCGCGACCTCACCCAGCATGAACTGCGGCGCAACGTTGGCGTGGTTCTGCAGGACAACGTGCTGTTCAGCGGCAGCATCCTCGACAACCTGCGCCTCGCCGCGCCCCAGGCGGACGATGCCCGGCTGATTGCCGCCGCTCGGCAGCTGGGAGCGGACGAAGTGCTGGAACGCCTGCCGCATCAGTACCAGACCGAAGTCGGGCCGCTGGGCGGGCACTTGAGCCATGGCCAGCGGCAACTGGTGTGCCTGGTGCGCGCCTACCTCGCGGACCCGGCGGTGCTGGTGCTGGACGAAGCGACTTCGGCGGTCGACATCCACACCGAGCGACGCATTCAGCGCGCGTTCCGCCGCCTGTGCGAGGGCCGCACCGCGATCATCATCGCCCACCGTCTGGCAACCATTCGCGATGCCGACCGCATTGCAGTGATCCGTCATGGCCGCCTGGTCGAACAAGGGCCGCACAGCCAATTGATCGATCAGGGCGGCGCCTATGCGGCGTTGTACCAGACCTATCTGCGCAGCGCCGAAGCGGGTGCATCGATCGATGACATCGTCGCCACAGCGCCGGCGTGATCAAGACCGCCATCGCCGGCAAGCCGGCTCCTACAAGGTCACCGATAACCTGTAGGAGCCGGCTTGCCGGCGATAGCAATCTGCAAAACACCACAAACCCCTCTGCTGCACCCCGAACAACCATTGCTGACAGACTGCTGCTACAGCAGCACCTCCCACCGCCAACACCGCTTCTCCCCCCGTCAAACCCCCGCCCCTGCGTCCCCAAACCCACCCCGCCGACCATGGCATGTCCGTTGCAACCACCCCTGCCAAGGCGTCCTCGCACCTGCGCGACGCAACGCGTACTTGAATCAGGAGCATCCCATGAGCACTGAATTTTTCTGGCGTCTGCCGCTGGGCACCGATGGTCCGCAACTGACCACCGACAAACACAATCGTGGCAATCCGGACTATCGACCGGGCAACATCGCACCGGGGCGCTTGCCCAACGGCGAACCGGATGATTTCACTTACATCGACTACATCGCCCAGGTCGCGAAAGCGGCGGAACTGGCCGGGTTCGAAGGCGCCCTGCTGCCCACCGGCCCGGAGCCGTGGATTGCCGCAGCGGCCCTGGCCCGGGAAACCCGCCGGATCAAATTCCTGATCGCCTTCCAGGCCACCTGGACCTTGCCGGCCTATGCCGCGCAACAAGCGGCCATCCTGCAAAACCTCAGTCGCGGGCGCCTGGAGTGGAACATCATCACCGGCGGCAACCCGGCCAGCCAGCGGGCCAACGGTGACTTCCTCGAACACGACCTGCGCTACAAGCGCACCGGTGAATTCCTCGACATCATCCAGGGTCTTTGGCAGAACGAACGCTTCTCCTACGACGGCGATATCTACCAACTGGAGAACGGCGCCCTGCCCCATGGCTTGCAAAACGAACGCAAACCCGGCGTGTATTTCTCCGGTTTTTCCGATGCCGCGCTGGATGTCGCCGCCAAACATGCCGACGTTTACCTGAACTGGGCCGAGCCGATCGACAAGCTCAAGCCGCACATCGAGCGCGTTCGCGAACTGGCGGACAAACAAGGTCGCAGCGTGCGCTTCGGACTGCGCGTCGACCTCTTCGCCCGCGAAACCGAAGAGCAAGCCTGGAAGGATCTGCGCCGCCAGTTCGACAAGCTCGAAGGCAAGAGCAGCGTGGTCGCCAAAGGCTTTACCAGTGGTTCCGATTCAGTCGGTGGCGCACGGCAAACGGCTTACCACCAGAACGTCGATCGCTTTGATGACCTGATCATTGGCCCGAACCTGTGGGCCGGTTTCGCCAAGGCCAAACCCGGGCCGACCGTGGGCCTGGTGGGCAGTCACCAGAACATCGCCGAACGCCTGTCGGAATACCGCGACGCCGGTTTCTCGACCTTCATCCTCGCCGGCAATCCGCACCTGGAAGAAGCCCTGCGCATCGGTCAGGAAGTGCTGCCGCTGGTGCATCAGCGCCCTGTCGCCCAACCGCAAACTCACTTGAAGGCCAGCGCCTGAGCGCGGCGGGAGAATCATTGATGACGCAAGCCCTCGACACCCTCTGGTACACCCGCTGCCCGGTCCCGACCGGGCTCGGTATCGCCGTGCAAAAAGGCTGGCTGCAAGACACCGTCGGCGCGCTCGGCACCGAGGTTCAATCGCTGCGCGAGTCCACTGACAAAGCGGTTCGCGAATCGCACTTCGATCACACCTTGCGTAACTCGGTACGCCACGGCGGCAACATCCCGGCGATCTGGGCCCGTGCGCAGGGCCGGGAAACCCGGGTCATCGGCCTGTCCTGGGCTGATGAAGTGCAACTGATCCTGACCCGCGCCGACAGTGGCATCAAAACCGTCAAGGACCTCAAGGACCGTCGTTTCGGCCTGCCGGACTGGGCCGGCGCGCAGATCGACTTCACCCGCGCCCAGGCCCTGCGCGGCCTGGAAAACGCCTTGAAACTCGAAGGCCTGCAAGTCGGCGACGTGCAATTGGTGAACTTCCGTTATGACGGCACGTTCAGCGACCCGCAGGTGCAAACCGTCAACGGCACACCGGTCAGCGCGCAGCGGGTCGAGGGCCGTAACCTGGAACTGGTGGGCCTGCTGCGCGGTGAGGTCGATGCGATTTTCCTCAAGGGCGCGAGTGCCGCCCGGCAGGCCCACGAGTTTGGCCTGCACACGGTGATCGACACCGGTTCGCACCCGGAACCGCTGATTCGCAGCAACAACGGCACCCCGCGCACACTGGCCGTGGACCTGAACCTGCTGGACCAGCATTTCGATGTGGCCACCGGCATTCTTGATTCGGTGCTTCGCGCCGAACAATGGGCGCACACCCACCCGGAAGAAACCCGTCGCTACCTGGCTCGGGAAACCAACAGCAGCGAGTACTGGGTCAGCGCCGCGTATGGTGACGACGCGCACCTGCGCCTGCGCACCGAACTCGACGAACAGGCCATCGCCGCGTTGCAGGATTTCACCCACTTCCTGCATCGCTGGCGCTTCATCCCGAAAAGCTTCGACGTGCGCGACTGGATCGATCCACGGCCACTGCAAGCGCTGCTGGCAACACCCACCGCACTGGCTGGCTAACCCGCCGGATTTCATGGATTGGAACTGAAGACCTTTATGAGCAAACCACTCGATACCCTTTGGTACACCCACAGCCCGGTGCCCACCGGGCTTGGCATCGCCGTGCAGTCCGGGCGACTGGCGGAAGCCTTTCTGCCGTTCGGCACCAATATCCAGTCCTTGCGCGAGTCCAGTGAACGGGAAGTTCGCGAAGCTCATTACGACCATCACCTGAAAAACTCGGTGCGCCACGGCGGCAATATTCCAGCGATCTGGGCCTACGCCAGCGGCGTGCAAACCCGCGTACTGGGGTTGTCCTGGAGCGACGAGGTGCAGTTGATCCTGACCACTGCGGAAAGCGGCGTGAAGAGCATTCGCGACTTGAAGAACCGCCGCTTCGGCCTGCCGAAATGGGCCAACGTGCAGATCGATTTCACCCGCGCCCAGGCCCTGCGCGGACTGGAAAACGCCCTCAAGCTTGAAGGCCTGGAGGTGTCCGACGTCGAGCTGGTGGATTACCCCTACGGCGGTACTTACAGCGACGATCAAAAACAGCATGTCTTCGGCTCGGAAGTCAGCCTCGGTGTCACGCGCTTCAGCAAGCGCAACAACGAACTGATCGGACTGCTGCGCGGCGACATCGACGCGATTTTCCTCAAGGGTGCGCACGCCGTGCACCTGGCGAACGAGTTCGGCTTGCAAGTGGTGGTCGATACCGGCTCGCACCCTGACCCGTTGATCCGCTCGAACAACGGCACGCCACGGACCCTGACCGTGGACACGCACCTGCTGCACGAGCATTTCGATGCCAGTGTGAAAATCGTCGACACCGTGCTGCGCACCGAGCAATGGGCGTGGGCCAATCCGGAAGAAACCCGACGCTTTTTGGCGCGGGAACTCAATACCAGCGAGTACTGGGTGGCCGCTGCGTATGGTGAGGATGCGCATCGGCGTTTGCGCACGACCCTGGATGCGCGCTCGATTGAAGCGTTGCAGGATTTCACCGATTTCCTGCATCGCTGGGATTTCATTCCACGCCGGTTCGATGTGCGCGAGTGGATCGATTTCAGCGTGCTGGAAAAGGTGATTGGTTCGACGTCGCGATTGGCGGTTTGAGGTTTTTTTCGTTTGTGAGGGCCCCTTCGCGGGCAAGCCTCGCTCCTACAGGGGTTGTGTGTCGTTCAAATTTATTGTGACCGACACACATCGCCTGTAGGAGCGAGGCTTGCCCGCGAAGGCGTCTCACGATTCCAACCGTTGATCTGCGTGTGCCGCGATCCCGTGTAGGAGCCGGCTTGCTGCGGGCGGCGTTCCGACGATGGCGTATTCAACATCACCGCATTGCTCGACTGGCAACACACCCCCGCCCAACTCCTGCTGCTCCAGCAACACCCGCCAAGCAACTTTCTGCTGAATCCCCGACAGGCACTTAGCGCCAGACTGGATCCAACTAACTCACTTATTAAAAATCGCCTGTAATAGCAACTTCAAAAAACTATTTAATCATTATATTTCAATTAGTTAACAAAACTAACATCCCTGAAAAACAATCTGGCACGATCTCTGCTCTACCCCTATTAGCGAAACTTTAACGGGGGAGATTCACATGCATAAACTTAATCCAATCACCAAGAGTATCTGGTTAACCTTGCTGCTGTCCGGGGGGACTGTCAGCGAGGGGCTGCTGGCGGCGCAATCCAAGGACGCGGACAGCGACAAGACCACCACGGAGCCTTCACTCAAGACGGTCACCGTCACCGCTCAACACCGGGAAGAAACCCTGCAAGAGGTTCCGGTGGCCGTGTCGGCGGTACAGGGCACCAGCCTGATAGCCGATGGCGTGCGCAATATCGGCGACATCACCACATTCGTTCCCAACGTAGCGGCGAAGAACCCCGACGGCGATGGCCGGCCGCGTTGGTACATTCGCGGCCTCGGCACCGGTGATACGGGCGCGGCCACGGTGTTCCCGGTGGGGATCTACGCCGATGACGTGTACTTGAACGCGCCGATTGCCGGTGGCGGGCCGTTGTTCGACCTGGAACGCGTGGAGATTCTGCGCGGTCCGCAAGGCACGCTGTACGGCAAGAACACCACTGCCGGCGCGGTGAACATCATTTCCAAAAAGCCGACTTTCGACACTGACGGTTTCGGCACCATTGGCTTCGGCAGCAAGAACGAACGCATCGTCAGCGGTGCCCTCGGCGGCGCGCTGGTGGATGAAAAACTCGCCGCACGGGTGGCGCTGTATTCCGAAGAGCGCGACGGTTTCCAGAAGAACCTCGTCGACAACAACACCTACGGCGACGTCAACAAGAAAGCCGTACGCCTGCAATTCCTCGCGCAACTGAACCCGGACCTGGAGGCCCTGCTGAAGATCCACAGCCGCGAATTCAAAGGCGATGGCAGCAACGGTTCGCTGGCCGTCGGGCGTTACTACAACGTCGGTTATCAGCGACCCAACGGGCGCGACACCGCGCTGAACGTCAACGAGGATTCCAAGCTTGATCACGACGGCACGTCGCTGACCCTGAACTGGAATTTGGGTGATTACACCCTGACGTCGATCAGCGCTTATGACTACATCCGCGGCCAGTCCACCAGCGATGCCGACTACACGCCTTTTGAGGTGAACGGCGCAGCGATTTCCGACAACAAATACACCCAGTACTCGCAAGAAATCCGCCTGGCATCGCCGCAGCAGGAAACCCTGCGCTGGCTCGCCGGTGCGCATTACTTCCACGAAGACCTCGACAGCTCGGCCCAGCGCATCATCACGCCCGGCCCGACACCGAACGGCACCGGCTCGAACCAGACCGGCGGCGCCACCGATTTTCGTGACCTCAACTTCGACCACACCACCGACAGCTATGCGTTGTTCGGCAACCTGACCTACGACTTCACCGACGACTTCAGCGTCACCGGTGGCCTGCGCTGGACCCAGGAAAAGAAAGACATCGACCTCAACCTGACCCAACTGACCCGTACCACCGCCAACGGCCCGCTGGTGCCGCTGGGCGGCGTCGGCACCAACGGCAATCGTCAGGAAGACAAGACCTGGGAAGCCTGGACGTACGACCTGACGCCGGAATACCGGATCAACGACAACGTGCGCGTGTTCTTCCGCTACGCCCACGGCTTCCGTTCCGGCGGCTTCAACACCGGGCTGTCGACCAGCCTTGCGCAACTGACCACGGTTGATCCGGAACAACTCGACGCCTACGAAATCGGCCTCAAGTCCGAGTGGTTCGACCATCGCCTGACGGCCAACGCCAACATTTTCTACTACGACTATTCGGACATTCAGGTGAACCTGCTGACGGTCAACAACGGCGTGTTGACCACCGCGCTGACCAACGGCGCCAAGGGTACGGTCAAGGGCGCCGAGCTGGAGCTTGAAGGTCAGCCGACGGACTACCTGCACTTGCGGGCGGCGGTGTCGTTCCTCGACACCGAGTACACCGATTTCAAAAACACCAACCCGAACACAGGCGCCGTTACCGGTGACTACAGCGGCAACAGCTTCGTGCGTTCGCCACGCAACGTGGTGTCGCTCGGTGCCGATTACACCTTCCCGCTGGAAATCGGCGGCAAGCTGGTGGCTGGCGGTGACGTGAGTTTTCGCGACAAGGAATACTTCCTCGCCGATCGCCAGAGCAGCGTCGACAAGACGCTCAGCCAACCCCACTACACCTTGGCCAACACCCGCCTGACCTGGTTCAGCCCGGATGAAAAACTCAGCGTCACGGGTTTCGTCAACAACCTCACCGACCGTCGCTACCAGGTCCATGGCCGGCCCAACGGCACCCTCGGTCAGTACGTCATCACCTACGGCGACCCACGCACCGTCGGCCTGAGCGTGACCAGCCGCTTCTGACGCCCCCTCTGTAGGAGCCGGCTTGCTGGCGATGGGGCCCGTGAGCCTTGCATCGCCGGTTAGGACGCTATCGCCGGCAAGCCGGCTCCTACAAAGGATTGTGTTGTTCTCGATTTCCGTGACACCGCTTCCCCCTGTAGGAGCTGGCTTGCCAGCGATGGGGCCATTGAGCCTTGCATCGCAGGTAAGGACGCCATCGCCAGCAAGCCGGCTCCTACAAAGGATTGTGTTGTTCTCAATTTCCGTGACACCGCTTCCCCTGTAGGAGCCGGCTTGCTGGCGATGGGGCCTCAAGGCGCGCATCGCTCATGCGGTCGCCATCGCCGGCAAGCCGGCTCCTACAGGGGCTGCGGACCTTTTAAGGACTCTGCTCATGTTCCATCGCACTCCGTTGGCCGGCGCTATTGCGCTGGTCATTGGCAGCCTTGCCGTGCCTGTTTCGGCTGCCGAAACCCAACCCACCGCCAGCGGCGATCACCTGGACACTGTCGTGGTGCTCGGTACCCGGCGCAGTGATGTCACCGCACTGGAAAGCGCCGCGCCGGTAGACGTCTTGACCGGCGAGCAATTGCAGCAGACCGGTGCCAGCGACCTGTCCGGCGCGCTCACGGCCCTGTCGCCCTCGTTCAGCTATCCGCAATCACCCCAGGGCGCGTTCGCCGGTTCCATCGCTCAGGGCGCCTCGTTGCGTGGCCTGGCCTCCGATCAGGTGCTGGTGCTGGTCAACGGCAAGCGCCGCCACACCAGCGCCAACGTCACGCGGCAAAGCCTCGTCAATGGTCGTGGCGCCGCTGCGGTCGACCTGAGCCTGATTCCCTTGAGCTCGATCCAGCGCGTCGAAATCCTGCGCGACGGCGCCGCCGCTCAATACGGCTCCGACGCCATCGCCGGGGTGATCAACATCGTGCTCAAGGAAAAGGACGACGGCGGCAACCTCGGTTACCGCTTCGGCGGCTACGACAAGGGTGACGGCATCCAGCGCAAGCTCAGCGGCTGGAAAGGTTTCGCCCTGCCCAACGACGGCTTCCTGACCCTGAGTTTCGACGCCGGCAGCCAGGACCCCGCCAGCGACACCAACCCTGACAACCGGATCTTCTACCCCGGCTCCACCAGCATCAACACGCCGCGCGAGCAGAACAACCGCTACCGCACCTGGCGCTGGGGCTCGGGCAATGTCTCGGACCAGTACAACTTCGCCGCCAACAGCGAAGTCGGCATCGGCGACGGCCTGACGGCCTACGGTTTCGCCACCTACTCGCACAAAAACACCGACGCCGAAGGCTTCTTCGACCCGCCCACCACCCTGCGCAACAACTACAGCAGCACCGCATTGCAGCGCTTCCCGGACGGGCGCCTGCCGATCACGCGCTATTCGCTGGAAGACTATGCGCTGACCGGCGGCCTGCGTTACGAAGACGACCTTCTGGGTAAATTCGATTTCGCGGTGAACCATGGCAACAACACCCTGAAGTCCACCGACCGTAACGCGATCAACCCCAGCTGGGGCGCCACCAGCCCGGAAAAAATCTTCACCGGCGAACGGGAGGCCGATCAGACCAACGTGACGCTGGACTGGGTGCGGGATTTCCCCACCGACCTGCTGTTCAAGCCGCTGACACTCTCTGCCGGCCTGGCCTGGCGTCAGGAGAATTACGAGCTGAGCGCCGGCGAAGCGGCAGGCTGGCAGAACGGCCCGTTGTTCAACACCGTCGACCCGGTCACCGGCCGGCGCATCCCGGGTTACTACTCGGGCATCACCCAGGTCGATGCGGCTTCACTGGACCGCAACGTGCTGGGTGCCTACATCGACGTCGAAGGGCAGATCACCGAGAAATTCCAGGCCGGCGTCGCGGTGCGCACCGAGCACTATTCGGACTTTGGCGACACCACCAACGGCAAACTGTCGCTGCGCTATGACTTCACCCCGCAGATCGCCGCACGGGCCACGGCCAGCACAGGTTATCGCGCGCCGTCGCTGGTGCAGAGCGGCTTGTCTTCGTTCAGCGTGCAGGTGGTCGAGCAGCCGCCCGGCAGCGGCAACTTCGTCGAAGTGCAGCAACGCACATTGCGCGCCGACAGCCCGGAAGCGGCGCTGCTGGGCGGCAAGTCGCTGAAACCGGAAGAGTCCACCAGTTATTCCCTGGGCCTGGTCTGGCGCCCGTTGGCCAACGCGTCGGTGACGCTGGACGCCTACCGGATCGACATCGACAACCGCATCACCCTCTCCGATCAGTTGCCGGCGACGGTGGTGTCGCCGATTTTCGCCGGCACGCCCTACGCGAACATCCAGAGCGCGGCCTTCTACACCAACGTTGCCGACACCCGCACCGACGGGATCGAGCTGATGGGTAACTATCAGCTGGACCTGCAGCAATGGGGCCGCCTGAACCTGAGCAGTGGCATCAGCCAGAACAACACGAAAATCACCGCGTTGCGCGATGTCGGCAATATCAAGGGTTCGCAGATTGTCGGCCGTACCACCCAGGGCCTGATCGAGGACGGCACACCGGAAACCAAACTGGTGCTGAGCGCCAACTGGCTGTTTGATGAATGGGGTGTGACCGTGGCTCAGCGTCGTTACGGTGAATGGAAAAGCCTCAACGCCACCAACCCGACCCTGGACCAGACCTACAGCCCGCAATGGGTTACGGACCTGGATGTGTCGTACACCTTCAACAAGGCGCTGAAGCTGTCGGTGGGCGCGATCAACCTGTTCGACACGCACCCGGACAAGGCGGAAGGCGCGCAGTTGTACGGCGTACCGAAATACTCGATCACCAGCCCTGAAGGTGCGCAGGGTGCGTTCTATTACACCAGCGTCAGTTACGAGTTCTGACGCGGGTGCTGATGGGGTGTTGCTGGGGCAGCAATGGGTGTTGGTGAAGCACCACCGCTCTTGTAGGAGCCGGCTTGCCGGCGATGCGGTCTGCACGATTTCGGGTGTGCATGATGCCGCCATCGCCAGCAAGCTGGCTCCTACAGGGTCTGTGTGTTGCCAGGTGCAGCGCGGCTGGCACACCTCTTGCGATACCCCTGCGGTACTTCGCCGAAATAAGACCCGCCATGCGTACCCGACGTCTGTTGTTTTCCCTGACCTGGCTCATCTCCCCTGCCGCCCTGCTGTTGCTCTGGGCGGTGGTGGCCGAGGCCGGGATTTTCCCGCGCAACCTGCTCGTCCCGCCCGCTCAGGTGTGGCAGACCTTCGAGGAACTGTCGGCCAGCGGTGAGCTGCTCGACCACTTGCTCAACAGCCTGTCACGACTGGGGCTGGGTTTCGGCATCGGCTCGCTGCTGGGCCTGGCGTTCGGGGTGCTGATGGCGTTGTCGAAGAACGTCGAGATCTACTGCTCGCCGCTGTTCCATACCCTGCGCCAGATCCCCAGCATCGCGCTGATCCCGATGTTTGTGCTGCTGTTCGGCATCGATGAAACCTTCAAGATCATCATCGTCGCCAAGACCGCGTTCTTCCCGGTGGCGCTGGCCGCCAGTGAAGGGGTCAAGGCCATTCCGCGCAGCTACTTCGAAGTCGCCGATGTGTATCGCCTGCGCTGGCCGACGTTTGTTCGCGCCATCGCCCTGCCCGCTGCCGCGCCGCCGATCATCACCGGTTTTCGCATCAGCCTGACCCGCGCCTGGGTGGTGTTGGTGGCCACCGAGTTGCTGGCCGCCGACAGCGGTCTGGGGCAGATGATTGAAATGAGCCGGCAGATGTTGCGCATTGATGTGGTGATGGTCGGGATTGTGGTGACCGGCGTTATCGGTTTCGCCCTGGACTTCACCTTTCGCCAACTGGAACAGCGGCTGTTCCGCTGGCAGACCCGCTAGGAGCTGATGATGATTCGATTGCTTGCCAAATCCCGTGGCCTGCTGCTGCCGCTGTTGTTGATCGGCGGCTGGGAATACCTGTCGCGCCAGGGTGCCGCCGGCGCGTACGCCTTTGTGCCGTTGTCGGCGATCGGCGCGGCGTTGCTCGAACTGTTGGCCAACGGCGAGTTGCTGGTGAACCTGCTGGCCAGTCTGGCCCGCACCAGCACCGGCCTGGCACTGGGGATTGTCTTCGGCGTGCTGCTGGGGGTGCTGATGGCGCTGTCGGCGGTGGCCAATCGGCTGGTCGGGCCGCTGTTTCATTCGATCCGCCAGGTGCCGATGCTCGGCTGGATTCCGTTGATCGCCATGTGGTTCGGCAATGGCGAGTTTTCCAAAGTGTTAATCGTCAGTCTCGCGGCGTTCTATCCGATGGTCCTCAACACGTATCAGGGTTTCAGCCATGTCGAGAAGCGCTATCGCGAGGTCGGCCAGGTGCTGGTGCTGAGCCGCTGGCAACGCTTTCGTCATGTGCTGCTGCCGGCGGCGCTGCCGAGCATTGCCACCGGCGTGCTGCATGCGCTGGCGTTTGCCTGGGTCACCGCGGTGGGCAGCGAACTGTTCCTGTCTTCGGGCGCTGGCCTGGGCAACCTGATGATGAACGCCGAAGCCGGCTCACGCATGGAAGTCATCGTCCTCAGCGTGCTGTGCATCGGCCTCTGCGGTTACCTGATGACCCTGCTGTTCACTCTTCTTAGCCGCCATCTGCTGCGCTGGCGCAACATTCGCTGAAAGGCCGATAACCATGAACGCAATTGCCCAACACGCTGTGCCACACAGCACCTCATTACACACTGGTGCGCTGCAGATTCGCGGCCTGAGCAAGGCCTACCGGATCGAAGGCCAGCCTTTGCCGGTGCTGCAGCAGATCAATCTCGACGTGCGTCCCGGTGAGTTCGTCAGCATCGTCGGTGCCAGCGGTTGCGGTAAGTCGACGCTGCTGCGGCTGGTCGTCGGGCTGGAGGACGACTATGAAGGCGATATTCTGCTGGATGGCAAACGGGTGGTCGGCACCAGCCTCGAACGCGGGATCGTATTTCAGGACCATCGACTGTTTCCGTGGATGACGCTGAACCAGAACATTGCCCTGGCGCTGAAAAACCATCCGTTGTCCAAGGCAGAAAAGGACCGTTTGGTGGCCGAGCACATTGCGCTGGTCAACCTCGAAGGTTTTGAAAACGCCTACCCACACCAGTTGTCCGGCGGCATGGCGCAGCGCGCGGCCATCGCCCGCGCACTGATCAACCAACCGAAAGTGCTGCTGCTCGACGAACCCCTCGGCGCCCTCGACGCCTTGACCCGGGTGCGCCTGCAACACGAGCTGCAACGGATCTGGGTGCAACAGCGCTGCACGGTGATCATGGTCACCCACGACATCGAAGAAGCGCTGTACCTGGGCGACCGGGTCATCGTGATGGACGCCCACCCGGGCCGGATCAAGCACGAAATCAAGGTCGACCTGCCCCACCCTCGGGACCGGGCTTCAACGGTGTTGCAGGGGTACAAGGAACAGCTGCTTGAGGAATTGGTGGGGCATTGAGCGTCGGACCTGTAGGAGCCGGCTTGCTGGCGATTGAAGCGACGCGGTGTGTCCGATGCGCCGCCATCGCCGGCAAGCCGGCTCCTACAAGGTCATTTGATAAACACAGAATCCTGTAGGAGCTGGCTTGCCGGCGATGGCGTCTGGCTTGACACACCGCATCGATCCGATCGCCAGCAAGCCGGCTCCTACAGGATCAGGGGGCATCCAGAGTCCTTCTGATAGCTGGCTTTTAAAAGAACCAAAAGGAATTAATAAATACACAAACAGTATTTATCGTTATAAAAATATCCGCGTAGTCTCAGACCATCCCGTCATTCACCACGACAGTGAAGAGCCCTATGAATCCGACCGCCAACATCATCGACTTCGCCAGCTACCGCAAACGCAAACAAGCGCAGCAACGGGCACGGGCCATGTGGGAAATGTACGCACGCAATGCTGGCCTGCAGGCCTTTCAGTGGGTTCAGGCTTCGCGTTCGACCGAGACTCGTCAGGCGTGAATACACAAAACCCCTCGCGCTTTCTGGCGGGCGCTGACGAACCCGTGCTGGACCTGAACAACCTCGAATCACTGGAAGAGGACCCGATCTGCGAGCGGGTCGCGCAAAACCTGCAACGCCTGCGGGGCAAGCGTCACCTGTCCCTCGATGCCCTCGCGCGACAATGCGGTGTGAGTCGGGCGATGCTCGCGCAGATCGAATCCGGACGCAGCGTTCCGTCGATCAAAGTGCTGTGCAAAATCGCCAAAGGCTTGAAGGTTTCGGTGGCCGCATTTCTTGAACATCGGGCCTTTGAAGGGGTGGCCGTGTTATCGGCGAGCCAGAGCAAACGCCTGGTCAGCGCCAGCGGCGCCTTTGCCAGCCGAGCGCTGTTCCCGTTTGACGTGGCACGCCAATCGGAGTTTTACGAACTGCGCTTGAGCCCATTGGGAGAGGACGTCTCCGAGGGCCATGGCCCCGGCGTCCAGGAGAACCTGGTGGTTTCGCAGGGCGTACTGGAAATCAGCGTCAACGACGAACGCTACCTGCTTTCCACCGGCGATTCGATCCTGTTTTACGCCGACCAGCCCCACCGCTATCGCAACCCGGCGGACAGTGAAGCGGTGGCGTATCTGGTGGTGACTTACCCGGAACGCCTCGACTGACAAAACCGGCTTGCGGGTGATGGCGGCTTTGCTGACGCCATCGCCGGCAAGCCGGCTCCTACAGGGTGGGTGGTCAACTCCAATTCATCGAACGACGCAGACATTGTAGGAGCCGGCTTGCCGGCGATGGCGCCCTCAAGTACGCCTTCGCCGGCAAGCCTGGCTCCTACAGGGTGGGTGGTCAACTCCAACTCATTGAACGACGCAAACATTGTAGGAGCCGGCTTGCCGGCGATGGCGTCCTCAAATACGCCTTCGCCGGCAAGCCGGGCTCCTACAAAAGCAGGAAATCAAAAAGCCCGGCCAATCTGCATTGGCCGGGCTTTTTAATGGCTGTCGCTCGGGATCAGCAGGTGCAGCACATCATCGGCATGCCATTGCAGCTCATCATCATCGGCATGCTGCAATCGTTCATCATTTTCATCATCAGGGTGCAGCAGTTTTTCATCATGTCCATGTTCATGCCCGCCATCGGCATGATTTTGCACATCATGCCGTCAGCCATCATGGTGCATTCCATCACGCACTTCATCGACGGCATCGGCATGCCCATCATTGGCATTGGCATCATCATGTTCATCATCGGCATGGCCATGGCCGCCTGGGACATGCACATCATGCTCATGTTGCCGCAGTGCATCATCATCGGCATGCCGCAGTTCATCATCATCTGCATCATTTCTGCGCTGTTCTTGAACATCGCCATGTCCATGCCAGCGGCCGGCATCATTTTGCACATCATGCCGTCGTCCATCATTTCGCACGTCATGGTCGCCATCATCATCGGCATGCCCATCATCGGCATCATCGGCATGTTGGCGTTCATCGGCATTTGCATCTGCATGGCGTTCATCATGGTGTTGTTCCCCAAAGGTTTGAATAGTTGGACGAAGCTGATGGCGCCGATTCTAAGGATTGGACCAGGGGCAACAAGATGACCATCGAACAGCGGAATTTGATGCTGGGGCAGCTTTAACGAGGTGGATGGAACGTCTATTTCTGCCATGACCACCATTCTGATTTGATTGCAGACACAACCCGATCCACAACGCGGATTTCACGGTTATGGATATGCAGAAGAGGTCTATTTAAATAACCGAAAGAAATAATCGTTCTAACTGAATGAATATTTTTTGAAGCACAGCTTATTTCAGGCAAAAAAAATCCCAGGCAGCTGATGGACGCCTGGGATTTAAAAATGCATAAACCGTGGTGGTGAACGCGGTGCGGATATTACGGAATATTTCACCGTGTAACAAGATATTTTGACTCACCACCTGGTTACTAATCTTTCCAAGTCCTTAAATATCCACACTTTTTTTAAGGTCGAGTAACGAAAAGCGGTCAACTACAAGTACCAGCGATATTCACGCGCATTGATGTCCTGCATAAATGCCAAATGGTCCTGACGCTTGTTTTCGCAGTAGACATTTACAAACTCCGCACCCAATCCTTCGCGTAACTGCGCGTTGTGTTGCATGGATTGAACGGCCTCCAGCATCTCCAGCGGGAAGTTGATGCCACTGCTGCGATCTTCATTCAACGGTGCTATCGGTTGGCGACCGGTTTCAAGTCCTTGTTCCAACCCGACCAGAATCGCCGCCAACACCAGATACGGGTTGGCATCGGCACCGGCGAGGCGATGTTCGATGCGCAGATTCCTCGCGTCCGACTCAGGAACCCGCAGGCAGGCGTCCCGATCTTCGAAGCCCCAACTGGCACGCGTCGCGACATTCACGGTGCCACTCAAGCGACGCAGCGCATTGTGGTTCGGTGCGAAGATCGGCATGCAATGCGGCAACAGTTCAAGGCAACCGGCCACGGCATGGCGCAGCGGCTGTTGGTCATTGGCCGCTAAAAGGTTATTGCCCGCCTCGTCGTACAGGCTCACATGAACATGCATGCCGCTGCCGGGGTGCTGCAAGTAAGGCTTGGCCATGAAACTGGCGCGGTAGTTGTGCTTGAGCGCAACGCCACGGGTGCTGCGGCAAAACAGCGCCGCCCAGTCGGCAGCCCGCAGGCCGTCATCCAGGTGACCGAAGTTGATCTCGAACTGACCCGGGCCCAGCTCGGCAGTAATCACCGTGGTGTCGATGCCTTGCGCCCGTGCCGTTTCGACCATTTCATCGAGCACCGGCGCAAACCGCGACAGCCGCTCGATGTGCATGTTCGGCTGATCGTCCGCATCGTCGGTCAGCGGATCGCGCGCAAACTGCGGCAAGCCGTCACGCAACTGGCGATCGAACAGGTAGAACTCCAGTTCGAAAGCCACCACCGGGAAGATCCCTTTGCCAGCGAGGCGCTCCAGCACTTGCGCCAGCACTTCCCGAGGCTCGAAGACGATCGGTTTTTCAGTGCCGCTGGAGGTGATCAACATCTGCCCCAGCGGCTGTTTTTCCCAGTTGACGATTTTCAGCGTACCCGGCACCAACCGACGGGGCGCATCCGGGTCGCCGTCGTTGAAACAGTAGTCGCCGATTTTGAACAGCCCGCCTTGAGTGCCGAGCAATACACAATTCTGCGGCAGCTTGAGCGCGCTGCCGGCAGCGACCTTTTCGAGCATCTCGATCGGATAGCGCTTGCCGTAGAAATGCCCCGGGATGTCCAGGGAAATCAGGTCGACGTAGCGCACATCCGGAAAGCGCTGCCGAAATGCGCGCACTTCAGCAACCAGATCAGAGCAGACAGCATCCATCATGTTGTTCCTTGTTGTTTTTATCAGGTGTAAACCCAGAGCACCCGGGTGAGCTGATCGGTGAGATTGCCGTAGCGGCAATGGGTATGGCTGGCGAGTTGAAAGCTGTCCCCGGCCCCCAGGGTGACCGGTTGATTGTCATCCAGCCAAAGTGTCAGTTGCCCTTCGAGCACGTAACCGCCCTGCTCCGAGCTGTCATCCATGTGCCGGTCACCACTGCTGGCGCCGGGTTCGAGACGGCTTTCGAGCATCGAGAACGAGGCGCGCATTTTCGGCGAGACCAGGATGTCGGTGATGCCGTCGGCGTAATACAGCGTTCGGCGCTCGTCCGGCCGGGTCACCCACGGCAAGGCCATGGGTTTGGGCAGGCTGTAGAAATAGGTGGTCGGCACGCCGAGGGTTTCGCTGATCGCGGTCAAGTCCGCCACGGTCGGACGTGACAATCCGCGCTCGACTTGCGAAAGAAAACCGACGGAGCGACCGATCTTGTCCGCCAGTTCCTTGAGCGTGTATTTCTTGTGTTTGCGCAGGTCCTGAATCAGGATCGCCAGCGCCGAAATCTCTTCTTGCATGTCCATCTGAAAGCTTCCAGAAAATGTGCGTTTCAAAGGCTGTCGCGCAACCGATACCAGGCCTTGCCGATGGCTTCCAGGGGCGCTGCCATGTATTTGCCGCCGGGGAAACTGCCGTTGACCAGGCCCTGATACAAGCCCAGCTCGTCTGCCTGACCGAGTATCGCGTCGGACACGGCGCGAGCCCCGGCCAGGGTCGGCAGCACACCGTGGCCCGAATAACCCTGCAGCCAATAGAGATCGCCGCGTCGGCCAATGTCAGGCGTGCGATTGAGCGTGAGGTCGATATGGCCGCCCCAGGCGAATTCCAGTTCGACGCCCTTGAGCTGAGGAAATACCCGTTGCAGGAACGGCCGGGTCGCGGCGGCGATGTCCTTCGGCATGCCCCCCAGGTAGGTGCAACCGCCGCCGAACAGCAAGCGGTTATCCGGCGTACGACGGAAATAATCGAGAACGAACTGATTGTCGGTGACGCAGACATTGCTCGGCAGGAGCGCGGTCGCCTGTGCTTGCGAGAGCGGCGCGGTGGCCACCTGATAGGTGCCGACCGGCAACACACAACTTGATAGCTGCGGATCGAGCCGGTCCAGATAGGCATTGCACGCCAGCACCAGCACATCGGCCCGGATGCGCCCGCGCTCAGTGGTGACCACGTACCGGCCACCCTCCTCGCGGTAATTCAGCGCCTTGCTTTGTTCATGAATACGACCACCGGCGCGCTCGATGGCAGCCGCCAGGCCGAGTGCCAGTTTCAACGGGTTCAGGTGTCCGCCTTCAGGATCAAACAGGCCCGCCTGGTAGCGCTCGCTGGCGACCCATTGCGGCAACTGCTCACGGGGAATGAATTGCAATCCATCGTGACCCCATTTGTGGCTCGCCTCATGTTGCCACTCGGTCAGCAGGCTCACCCGTCGCGGCATCACCGATGTCCAGAGGTGGCCGGGCCGATAATCACAATCGAATTCATGCCGGGCAGGCAGCGCGCGTAATTCCTGCGCAGCCCAGCGCATGCCGTCCCACAACCGTCGTGCGCGCTCATAACCCAGTGCGGCCTCCAGCGGCGGCATATCGCACGACCAACCGAGAATGGCCTGACCGCCATTACGCCCCGACGCCGCCCAGGCCACTCGACTGGCTTCCAGCAGCGTCACGCGCTTGCCCGCCAGGGCCAGTCGCAATGCTGTGTGCAAACCACTGAAGCCGGCGCCGATGATCAACACGTCGGTGTCGTGCTCGCCCTCCAACGCCGCACGTTCCACCAAGCGATCTGCGCAAGTGTGAGCGTAGTAACTGGCGACGTGGCGGGTGGATTGCTGGAACATGTGGGCCTCATGAAATTTTATTATTTAATTTTCATGAAAAAATACACACGTTATTTCACGAACGCAAGAACCTGTAGGAGCGAGCCTGCTCGCGATGGTGTGTCAGTCAACCCAATGTGGCTGACACTCCATCGCGAGCAGGCTCGCTCCTACAGGGATTCGGGTGATTTCCGCTCAGCGACTCAAGCGATCGGGATCAGCGGATCTGCTGCGGCCCATGCGGTTGCACGATCAGCTGCCGGCGGGTAGATCCACACGGTGTTGATCTGCGTTTTCAGGTTCTTGCCTTCCTGTTTCACCAGTTTGACCTGACGGTCCCAGCCCTCGGTGTACACCGCGCCCCAGGCACCCAGGTCCAGGCAGGTGACGTATTTGGGTTGGCTGTACGGCGTCGGGTCCACGCCCAGGATCTGCGCGGCAACGTTATTGCCGGCGTGACGCCCCAATACGATGGCGTGTTGGCAGGTCATCAAGGCGTAGTTGCCAATGTCGTCGGACGCGGCATAAGCCACATCGCCGGTGGCAAAGATATCGTCCTGACCGATGACTTTCAGGTGGCTGTCCACGTGCAGGCGGCCCAGGTGATCGCGTTCGGCAGGGATCTGCTCGGTCAGCGAACTGGCGCGCACGCCGGTGGTCCAGACCACGGTTTTGGCCTCGATACGCTGGCCGTCGCTCAAAGTGACACCGTTGGCATCGACGGAAAGGACCGAAGCCTTCAAGTGCCATTTCACACCGGTTTCAATACTGGCCTCTTCGATCGACTTGGCGATTTCAGCCCCCATCGACCCGCCAATTCTCTCGCCACGATCGACAATGATCACCTCGACGTCGGCCTGATCGCCCAAAATGGCACGCAGACGTGCGGTCATTTCGGTCGCCGTTTCAATCCCGGTGAAGCCGCCGCCGGCCACCACCACGGTGTTGCGGGCTTTGCTTTCCGGCAGGCTGGCCAGGGATTTCAGATGGTTTTCCAGGCGCACGGCCTCTTCGATCTGGTCGACATCGAACGCGTGTTCAGCCACGCCGGCGGTCGTCGGAATCGCCAGACGGCTGCCGGTGGCCAGAACGAGTTTGTCGTAGCTGCACAACTGTTTCGCACCCGAGGCGTCGACATAACCCACGCGTTTTTGCTCGACGTCGATGGTTTGCGCAGCGCCCTTGATGAACTTCACGCCCACCGCATCGAACAGCTCGCCAATCGGCGCGGCCAGTTGGTGCGCGTTCGGTTCATAGAAACGCGGACGCACGCGCAGCTCGGCCTGCGGGGCCAGGACGGTGACTTCTACGTCGTTGTGACCATGAATGTCGAACAGGCGTGTGGCGCTCAAAGCCGTCCACATGCCACCGAAACCTGCGCCGATTACCAGAATGTGCTGTTTCATCTTTAACTCCGTGAGAAGGCCGATCAATGAATTCGTAGAGGTCGTGTGCTTGCCAGTGCCGACCGAACAACTACGACTGTATTGATCCTAGTTAATTAACGCAATCGGTTTTTTCTGATGGTTGCCATCGAAAGGTTCGATGGCTCGACCGAGAGAGCCTTTACCCACGCACAAGGGGTAATGCGCAGAGAGATGCGCCGACGGGATTCGTTGCCTGCCTAACCTTCAGCTGCTAACATTTGCGACAAGATTAGTCGGAGATCCAAATGTCTCTTTACAGCGCTGGCGTTGAGTACGGCATTCATTGCCTGATTTTCCTGGTGGGCAATTGCGGCGACACCCGTGAGGCGAGCGTGCGTGACCTCGCAGAGCTGCAAGGCGTGCCACTGGACTATCTGGCGAAAATTTTCACCAAACTGGCCAAGGCAAAACTGGTGGTCGCCACTGAAGGCGTGCGCGGCGGGTTCAAGCTGGCCCGGCCCTCCGACGAAATCAGCGTGCTCGATATCGTCAATGCCATCGACGGCCAAAAGCTGATTTTCGATTGCCGGGAAATTCGCGGGCGTTGCGCCCTGTTCGAAGGTTCCGCCCCGGATTGGGCGGTGTCAGGCCATTGCTCGGTCCATGCGGTCATGATGACGGCGCAGAAACGCATGGAAGACGCCCTCGCCCAGCAGACCATCCTGGATCTCGCCAGGAAAGTCGGACGAAAGGCGCCCTCGGAGTTCAGTGCTCAGGTTGATAACTGGATGAGTGATCGCCGGGACAAGAAAAGCGCTGCCCCGGCCGCTGACGAGCAGACCATTGCGGTTACCAACATTTGACGCCTTCGCCGGCAAGCCGGCTCCTACAAAGGCACCGTAATCCCCTGTAGGAGCCGGCTTGCCGGCGAAGGCGATCCATCAAACGCCGCTATAAACAGTCCCGAACCGACTGACGCAGTGCGCCTGACTTGGCCCATGGCGGCCCTTGATACAGCGAAACCCGGCTGCCCTCTTTCGATTTCACGACATCCAGAATTTCGTCGGCCGTGATGATGCTCGGCGCCTTGATCCGGTAGCCATTGGAAATCGGCGTTTGAGTCGTATTGGAAATCTCTTTCTGCCACGCCGGCAATACGCAGGCGGCATACTCCTTCGGCGCTTTCTCACTGTACTTGCTGAAATTCGGCTCACCCGGCACCAGTGACGCAGGCAAGGAGCACCCCGCCAGTAACGCCACCACGACTCCCGCAATCAACGTCCGCATGACGCCCCTCTATTCAAAAAAAAAGGAAATGTAGCGCGTCGTCTTGCAGACATCCATTCAATGAGCCTTTCTCAATGTTTGTCGATGTTCTGGCCGGGATGCGCAGCGGGCCGCTCGTTCAGGAAAGTCATCCATCGTTCATACGCTTCGTGCTGCCATTGAGTGACCCGCTCCCATTCCGGACCGCTGAGTTGATGAGCGGAAATCAGCTTCATCATCTCCGTGGTCGCCGCGTCCAGATCGACCATCAGCTCATGCGCGTGAACCCTGAAGTCATCGGTCGTCGTCATTTGAAATTGCCTCGCCCCGGCGGAAATTCGCCACTTCAATACGACAGCAAATCTTTTCGTTCGCGTGCATCTTCCCGACCAAAGGCAGCATTGGCAGTTCGGACGAACAAAACGCCCTGTCCAGGGAAATGGGACTAAAATTTCGTAGCAGAGGTTTTCTGGAGATCGTCATGTGGCTCAACGAATCTGAAAACGAACTTCGACGTGACCTGCAAAGCGTTGCGTCGGACCTGAGGTGGTCGGCTGTAGAGCTTTTGCGCCTGGCAGACCAGTTAAAGCTGTCTGGCAATGATGTCGATGCGCAGGCGGTGCTGAGGCTGTGCGACCTGTTTCAGGGCGACGAACAGCGATTGGCAGGCTATGCCGAAGAAGTGAAAGCCAAGGCCATCAGTCGCAACAAAGCTCACTGAACAGGAGCGCGGCCATGAACAAGCCTTTATTCGCGCTGGTTGTCGTACTGGCAGCGCTGGCAGGCTGCAGCACTGAATCACGCCTCTATGGCGACCTCCCGTTGGTCGCCAACGTCGAGACCGGAATGAGCAAGGATCAGGTCGAGCAAATCGGCGGCCCGCCTCACACCATCACCGACCGCACGGCTGTGCCTGGTACTTGCTATGACTACAAGCTGACGAAAGCCGGCCATCAACAGGCGTACAACGTCAGTTTCGATGACCGGGGCAAGGTCGACCACACCAGCTTCATCACCTGTGCGGAATGGAGCCGCCTGCAAACAAAAGCCAGGGAGTCTTCCCATAGCGCTGGCGGGGGCGGCGGCGGTTACTGAGACGAAATGAAAAGCCCCGGAAAAAACCGGGGCTAGAAGCGTTTTACTTAACCGTCGTCTGGTTGCTTGCCGGCCTTTTGGCCCGGGATTTGTAACCGGGAAGTGCCGCGGCAAAGGCCAGTGCCTCTTCCCGGCTGGCAAAAGCGCCCAGTTGGTCACCTTGAGTGCACACCCGCCATGGGCCATTGCTCACGCTAAGTACGTCATAACCGTTCATGTGCATCTTATTCAGCATCGGAACGCTCATAAGTCACCTCCATTTTCGGTACTGAAGTCCAGGATTGACCTGCCTACCTTACACCCACCCTTCGCCGGGGTGCCGACCAGACGTCGCGACAGGATTCCGCCATTCGGTTGCACTTTCAGCCCCTGAGACACCTCCAATCAACGAAGAGCCCCGTGCAGCCTTGAGCGGCCTGAATATTGCATTTTTATTTCTATTTTGTGACAACGATCAATCAGGTAACACATGAAAGTACGCGCAACCGTCATTTGTGAGCAGGACCGGCACGTTCTCCTGGTGCGCAAGCCAAGGTGTCGCTGGACGTTGCCCGGCGGAAAGGTCGAGCCCGGAGAAACCGCGGCAGGCGCCGCCATGCGTGAGCTTCAGGAGGAGACCGGGCTTGGGGTCGACGACATGCTGTACCTGATGCAACTGGAAACGGGCGGCACCCGACACCACGTTTACGAGGCGTCGGTGCTCAACTCGTCAGAGGCCCGGCCGCAAAACGAAATTTTCGACTGCCTGTGGTATCCGCTGGACGCCGTGCAGAACCTGAACACCAGCGACGCCACGCTGCGAATCGTCAGAGCGTTTCAGCGTCGCCTGTAAGGTGGATCAGGCCTTGGCCACTGCCGTTGCCGCCTTGTCGATAAACGCCGCCACTTCGACCGGCATCGAGGCAAGGGACGCGTGACTGGCGTGCAACGTCAGGACCTCTTTGGCGTTCAACCGCCCCGCCATCCACTGCTGGTTTTGCGGCGCGATCATCCGGTCGTCGGTCGACACCTGATACCACGACGGCTTGTTCTTCCACGCCACCGTAGTGATCGCATCGCCAAACGTGCCGGCCAAGGGGGCTTTTTGGGTGATGCCCATGACCAATCCTTCGGTTGCGGGCAGGTCCTGGCAGAAGCTTTCGTGGTAAAGCTCCGGTCTGACCCACAAATAACCATCACTGTCGGGGGCCAGGTTCGCTGCGGCAGCGGGCGGATGCCGTTGAGTGATGGCGCCGGGACTTTCACCTGCGTCCGGTGCGAACGCGGCGATGTACACCAGACCCACGACATTCGCTTGATTGCCGGCCTCGGTGATGACCGCACCGCCATAGGAATGCCCCACCAACAACACCGGCCCCGCCTCTTGCGCGACCATTTTGCGCGTGCGCTCGGCATCATCGGCCAACGACGTGAGCGGCATCTCGACCGCGCGGATGCGGGTGTAGCCCTTGCTCAACAGTTCGGCGATAACCTTGTTCCAGTGGGCGGCACCGCCCCAAAAACCATGGACCAGCACGATCGTGGGTTTCTCACTCATCACGTTGACTCCGTTTGATGGGGTTGTTGGCGAACACTGTCAGCCCTGGTCGCCACCACCCACCGGCATGATCATGCCGGTGATGTAGGACGCTTCGTCGCTGGCCAGAAACAGAATAGCGCCTGCCTGCTCATCCAGCGTGCCATAGCGTTTCATCAAACTGCTGTCGAGCGTCTGGTCGACGATCTGCTGGTACCACACTTTTTCTTCAGCGCTCTGTTCGGCGCTGTTGCGCGGAATCACTCGCGGCGGCGCTTCGGTGCCTCCGGGTGCCGTGGCATTGACCCGCACGCCACGACCGGCGGTTTCGAACGCCAGGCACGCGGTCAGCGCATTCACCCCGCCCTTCGCCGCACCGTACGGCACACGGTTGATGCTGCGCGTGGCGATGGACGAGACGTTGACGATGGCGCCGCTGCCCTGCTCCAGCATGAACGGCAGCGCCGCATGGCAGCACCATAACGTCGGGAACAGAGAACGGCGGACTTCGGCCTCGATCTGCTCGGCTTCGTAGTGTTCGAACGGTTTGGCCCAGATCGTCCCGCCGACATTGTTGATGAGGATGTCGAGACGACCGAAGCGCTCGACGGCGGTTTGCATCACGCGGTTGCATTCGCCGTATTGCTCAAGATCGGCGGTCAGCGCGAGCACCTGGCTGTCCTTCCCCAATTGCTGCTGCACTTCAAACACCAGCTCGGAGCGGTCGACCAGAATCAACCGCGCCCCCTCCGCCGCCATGCGTTCGGCGACACGCCGACCGATGCCTTGGGCGGCACCGGTGATCAACGCGACTTTTTCGTGAAATCTGTTCATGTGTACCTCGTTGAAAATCGTTGCCGCACCATCGCACTATGTAGGAGCTGGCTTGCTAGCGATGGTCGTCAACGATTACGCGTTTCTGCAGAATGAACACGGTGCCATTGAGTCCATCGCGAGCAGGCTCGCTCCCACATTGGTTTTGTGTCGCGACTTATGCCGCGCTGGCAGCGAATTTTTCGTAGTAGAAATTCACCGGCGCAATGCCTTGTTCGCGAATGTACTGGCTGACCGCCTCGACCATCGGCGGCGGGCCGCACAGGTAGACATCGACGTCGCCCTCGTTCAAGTGTTTGGGCTCGATGTGCTGGGTCACGTAGCCCTTGAGCGGGTGCTGGCTGTCGGGGCTGGCCACGCAGGCGCTAAAGCTGAAATTCGGGATTCGCGCGGCGAAGGCTTCCAGCCGATCCATTTCCACCAGGTCGAAATCGTTGGTCACGCCGTAGATCAGATGCAGCGGATGTTCACTGCCCTGCTCGGCGATTTTTTCCAGCATCGCGGTGAATGGCGCAAGCCCCGTACCACCGGCCAGCAGCAACAACGGCCGACGGATGTCGCGCAGATAAAAACTGCCCAGCGGCCCGGCCAGGCTCATGCTGTCGCCGGCCTTGGCCATGCCGGTGAGGAAGCTGCTCATCAAACCGCCAGGCACATTGCGAATCAGGAAACTGACCTCGCCGTCACGCTGCAACGAGCTGAACGAATAAGCGCGGGTCTGCTCGCTGCCGGGAACCCCGAGGTTCACGTACTGCCCCGGCAGGAACGCCAGTTTGCTCAGCGCATCGCCCTTGATCGACAGCGCGATGGTGCTGTCGGACAACTGGCGCACGGCGCTGATGGTCGCTTCAAAACTGGCCTGCTGGGTGCGGCAGACTTCCGAGGAGGCCGGCACCCGAACCACGCAATCGCTCTGGGCGCGCATCTGGCAGGTCAGGACAAAACCCTGTTCGGCTTCCTCCGCCGTGAGCGCGTCTTCGATGTATTCCTCGCCCAGGTCGTAACGGCCGGCTTCGGCGAAACATTTGCACGTGCCACAGGCGCCGTCGCGGCAATCCAGCGGAATGTTGATGCCTTGGCGGTACGCGGCGTCGGCCACGGTTTCACCGGCGTTGGCGTCGATGAAACGGGTGACGCCGTCTTCAAAATTAAATGCGATGGAATGAGTCATGACGGCCGCCTCACAGGTGGTAAACATCGATGACCTGGCGAACGTAGTCGTTCTTCAGGATCACTTTCTTGGCCTTGATCAGCGGGTTTTCACCGCGCATATCGAGGGTGTAGAAACTGCTGCCGAAATAGCTGTCGACGGTCTTGTAGCGAAAGCTCAAGGTGTGCCAGTTGAAGCGCACCTTGCACAGGCCGTCCGCCTGTTCCAGCAGCTCGATGTTGCTGATGTTGTGCGAGGTGCGGGTGTCTGGCACGGTGGCGCTGGAACGCTCGGTCTTGATGCGGAAGATGCGGTCTTCCAGCCCCGTACGGTTGCCGTACCAGATCAGCGAGATTTCCCGCTGCGGGTCTTCAGTCAGTTCGTCGTTGTCGTCCCAGGACGGCATCCAGAACGTCGCATCCGTGGCGTACAACTCCAGCCATTCGTCCCATTGCCGGTCATCGAGGTAGCGCGCTTCGCGGTAGAGGAAGTCGCGCACGGTTTCATAGGTGATGGTCATTGCACGGTCTCCACGGCAATCAGCTTCGATTGCTCGGTAGCCAGAGCCTTGAGCATGGTTTGCTGCCAATACTTGTGTTGCAACACGAACAGGCCTTCGTCCTCGGTGCGCACACCGCTGAGCAACGGATGCAGGTCAATTTCCTTCGCCGCCTCATCGGCGCCTTCGACCCAGTGCTCGGCGCCACGGGACATGTCGTTCCAGGCGGTCACGCTGCCCTGGTAACCGGTCTGGCAGGAGCGGAACTCTTCCAGATCGTCCGGGGTGGCCATGCCGCTGACGTTGAAGAAATCCTCGTACTGACGAATCCGGCTCGAACGGGCGTGATCGCTTTCGCCTTTGGGGGCGATGCAGTAAATGGTGATTTCCGTGCGGTTGACCGAGATCGGCCGGGCGATGCGGATCTGCGAGCTGAACTGATCCATCAGGTACACGTTCGGGTACAGGCACAGGTTGCGCGAGTTTTCGATCATCCAGTCGGCGCGGGCCTTGCCGAAGTCCTTGGCCAGCTCATCGCGACGTTCGTACAGCGGACGATCCTCAGGGTTGGCCCAACGGGTCCAGAGCAGCATGTGGCCTTTGTCGAACGAGTAGAAACCACCGCCCTGCTTGGCCCAGCTACCGGCGCTCATGGTCGGGTTGGTGTCGCCGGCCTCGCGCTGTTTGCGCTGGTTCTGGGTGGCGGCGTAGTTCCAGTGCACCGAGCTGACGTGGTAACCGTCGGCGCCGTTTTCGGCGGTGAGTTTCCAGTTGCCTTCGTAGATGTAGCTGGACGAACCGCGCAGCACTTCCAGGCCGTCGGCGGACTGGTCGACGATCATGTCGATGATCTTCGCCGACTCGCCCAAATGCTCAACCAGCGGCACCACGTCAGCCTTGAGGCTGCCGAACAGGAAGCCGCGATAGGATTCGAAACGGGCGACTTTGGTCAGGTCGTGGGAGCCTTCGCAGTTGAAGCTCGCCGGGTAGCCGGCCGCTGCCGGGTCTTTGACCTTCAGCAGTTTGCCGGAGTTGCTGAAGGTCCAGCCATGGAACGGGCAGGTGTACGAGCTTTTGTTGCCGGACTTGTGTCGGCAAAGCATCGCGCCACGGTGACTGCAGGCGTTGATAAAGGCGTTCAGCTCACCGTCCTTGTTGCGCGCGATGAAGATCGACTGACGCCCCATGGTGGTGGTGTAGAAATCGTTTTTGTTGGGGATCTGGCTTTCGTGCGCCAGGTACAGCCAGTTGCCTTCGAAGATGTGTTCCATCTCAAGGTCGAACAGCCGCGGGTCAGTGAACATCTCGCGCTTGCAGCGGTAGATGCCTTGTTCTGGATCGTCCTCGAGCAAGGATTGAAGATATTCGGGTCGCAGGGTCATGGCCGCCGCCTCCATTGTTATTGTTCAGGCAAGGCTCATGCTAGGACGGGGCAATAGGGTGGACTATCCGCTGGGTGCAGACCTTTATCCGTTTAGTGCAAAGACCGATGTAGGAGCCGGCTTGCCGGCGATCGACGCAACGCGTTGTGCCAGACACACCACCATTCTGTAGGAGCCGGCTTGCTGGCGATTCAGGCGATGCGGCGTGTCAGATAGACCGCGTCGCTTGAATCGCCAGCAAGCCGGCTCCTACAGTTCGTGGTGTACCTGCGATCACTCGCGGCGTTTGAGGGTGTCCGACGGTAACTCGCCGAACTGTTTGCGGTAGTTGTCGGAGAACCGGCCCAAATGCAGAAACCCATAATCCATCGCCACTTCCGTAACGTTACGCACATTACAGGTCGGATCGCTCAGGCAAGCATTGATACGCTCCAGACGTTTCTGCCGGATGTAGTTTTTCGGCGTGGTGCCGGCGTTGCGTTCGAACAAGCCATACAGTGAACGCAGGCTCATCCGTGCCTGACGCGCCAGCTCTTCGCTGTCGATGTCCTGCTTGAGGTGGCGTGCGATGTAGTCGGCAATCACCTCGAATGTGGCCGTCTGTGAGCCGAGGTTGATGCGGCTGACGTTGGTCTGCATCAGGCTGAGCATCTTGCTGACGATAATCTGTGCGTAATGCTCCTGCACCCTGGGAATCTGCTCGGTGGCCTCGGCCTCCTGGCAAATCATTGCCAGCAGTCCGACAAACCCTTCCAGTTCATTGAGCTGGTAACGGTTCTCCAGAAACCGCACGCCCTGCCCCGGATAGCGCCAGCGCTGCTCGTCACACACAGACTCAAGCAACGTCGTGGGAACTTTGAGGATGAATTTTTCGCAATCGTCAGAGTACGTCAGGTCCACCGGATCATCGGGATTGATCAGCAGCAACTCGCCAGGCGCGAAGTAATGTTCCTGACCGTGCCCGCGCCACAGGCAGTTGCCGCGCAGCAACACTTGCAGGTGGTAGATGCTTTCCAGTGCGCCCGAGGTGACCCGCACGCTGCCGCCATAGCTGATGCGGCACAGGTCGAGGCTGGCAAACTTGCGATGATTGAGACTGGCCAGGGGTTGCCCGGCGCGCGGCATCAGGATGCAATGATTACCGACATGCTGATTGACGTAGCCCGACACCGCGTACGGGTCGGCATGGTCGAATACGGAGCTGCGCTGACTCAACAGTTGCGCTTGCATCATCGGGTCACTCTCGTTGTTTTTATGGGGTGCATCGGGTCATTCTAAGGCAGTGCTTGCAGCGGTGTGTCAGTTGATCGACATGTGGAATGTCCGGACCCCTTCGCGAGCAAGCCCGCCCCCACATGTTGACCGTAGTCCCACTGAAGAAACACAGTCGAATGTGGGAGCGAGCCTGCTCGCGAAGGGGCCATCAGCTTCAACATCAATGTTGACTGACACTCCGCTTTCGCGAGCAGGCTCGCTCCCACAATGGTCCCACCGTTATAGAGATCAATCCTCCAGAGCGCGAACCCGCTCGTGGCGCTGCTGCTCTTGCGGCTGGGCGGACGACTGCAAGGTGAAATCGAATTCGATCTCGGCAAAACGACCGCTGACGCCATGCGCCGCTGCGCGTTGCTGATCATCGCTGAAGGTGATTTTCGCGATGAGCTCGTCACGGGTGGCGTAGGCGAAATCGTCGTGCAGGTATTGATCGCCGTCGAGGTTGATCTGGGTGGTCAGGTGACGATGATCCGCCGCCGAGATGAAGAAGTGCACGTGCGCCGGACGCTGGCCGTGACGGCCCAGTTGATCGAGCAGTTGCTGGGTCGGACCATCAGGCGGGCAGCCGTAACCCGACGGCACGATGCTGCGGAAGCGGTAGCGACCTTCGGCGTCGGTGACGATGCGGCGACGCAGGTTGAATTCAGATTGCGTGGTATCGAAGTACGAATAAGTGCCGCCGGTATTGGCGTGCCAGACATCCACAATCGCACCGGCCAACGGTTCGCCGGCGGTGTTGAACACACGGCCCTGCATGAACAGCGTCACACCCGGATCGACGCCATCATCCAGACGCGCTTCACCTTGGGACAACGGTGCACCGGCCACGTACAGCGGGCCTTCGATGGTGCGCGGCGTACCGCCAGCCTTGCCGGCCTGTTCGTCTTCGGCGTCCATCAGCAGGTCGAGGTAGTGTTCCAGGCCCAACCCGGCCACCACCAGTCCAGCCTCCTGGCGCGCACCCAGCACGTTGAGGTAGTTGACGGCTTTCCAGAACTCTTCCGGGGTCACGGCGAGGTCTTCGATGATGTTCACCGAATCACGCAGGATGCGGTAGATCAGCGCTTTGGTGCGCGGATTGCCGGCATCGTTGTGCAGGCCGCTGGCCTCTTCGAGAAACTTCTGGGCTTTGGCAGTGTGGGAAATTTTTACGTTCATTTTATCGGTTCCTCATCTTGTAATTATTAGCGTGGCGAACTGAACAGGCCAGGTTCAGCGGTCATCCTCGCGGATGGAAGAAGGATGCCGGCACATCGCGGTGACTTCGATCGCCATGTACGGGTACAGCGGCAATTGCATGAGCAAGTCGTGCAGCTCTTGAACGCTGTCGACATCGAACACGCTGTAATTGGCATAGAGCCCGGCAATGCGCCACAGGTGACGCCACTTGCCTTGATCCTGCAGCCGCTGGGCCAGGGCTTTTTCGTCAGCCTTGAGCTGCGCGGCGCGTTCGGGGTTCATGTCGACCGGCAAATTCACGGTCATCTTTACGTGGAACAGCATAATGCTCTCCTCAGGCTTGATGAATGGCAGTGGATGTCTTGTCTCGACGGAAAAACGCCAGGCGCTCTTCATCGAGGTTCAGGCCCAATCCCGGGGTTTTCGGCACGTGCAGCTCGAAATCGCGATAGACCAGCGGCTCGCTGAGAATGTCTTCGGTCAACAGCAGCGGGCCGAACAGCTCGGTGTCCCACGCCAGTTTGTTCAGCGTGACGAAGGCATGGGCCGAAGCCATGGTGCCCAGACCACCTTCAAGCATGGTGCCGCCGTACAGGCCGATGCCCGCCGCTTCGGCAATCGCGGCGGTCCGCAGCACCGCGCGTGGGCCGCCGTTCTTGGCGATCTTCAGGGCGAACACCGAAGCCGCACCTTCACGGGCCAGGTTGAACGCATCTTCCACGCACTCGATGGATTCATCGGCCATGATCGGCGCCGGGCTGATGGCGTTCAGGCGCGCCATGCCCGAGCGGTTATTGCGCGAGATCGGTTGCTCGATCAGGTCGATGCCGTTGCTGCCGAGAATCCGGCAGGCGCGTAATGCGACGGCTTCATCCCAGGCCTGATTGACGTCGACCCGCACGCTGGCGCGATCGCCGAGGGCTTTCTTGATCGCGATGACGTGGGCCAGATCGCGATTGACTTCGCCGGCACCGATTTTCAGTTTGAAGATGCGATGGCGGCGCAGGTCGAGCATTTTTTCCGCTTCGGCGATGTCCTTGTCGGTATCGCCGCTGGCCAGGGTCCAGGCCACTGGCAGCGCATCCCGAACGCGGCCGCCCAGCAGTTCGCTGACCGGCAGGCCGAGGCGCTTGCCCTGGGCATCGAGCAACGCGGTTTCGATACCTGACTTGGCGAAGGTGTTGCCACGGATGCTGCGCTCCAGGCGCAACATCGCAGCGTTGACGTTGGCGCTGTCCTGACCCAGCAGCAGCGGCGCGAAGTGCCGGTCGATGTTGGTCTTGATGCTGTCCGGGCTTTCATTGCCATACGCCAGGCCACCGATGGTGGTGGATTCGCCAATACCTTCAATGCCATCGGCGCAGCGCACGCGAATGATCACCAGCGTCTGGTTCTGCATGGTGTGCATCGCCAGCTTGTGCGGGCGGATGGTCGGCAGATCGACGATGATCGTCTCGATCAATTCAATGGCAGTTGCAAGCATGTCGATACCCGTCAGGTTCTTAAAGTTCTGGAACCGATTCTGGTACGGCTTTTTTCGGGAAGCCAATATAGAATTGGTCTGACTTGATACCTTTAAGGTATGCAAACTGCTTTGCGGAGGCCTCATGGAACTGCGTCACCTGCGGTATTTTCAGGTGTTGGCTCAAACCCTCAACTTCACCCGCGCCGCCGAACTGCTGCACATTGCCCAGCCGCCGCTGAGCCGACAGATTCAGCAACTGGAGGATGAACTCGGGGTGTTGCTGCTGGATCGCGGACGACCGCTGAAGCTGACCGACGCCGGGCGGTTTTTCCATGAGCACAGCACTGCCCTGCTGGAGCAACTGGGCAAGGTCTGCGACAACACACGACGCATCGGCCTGGGGGAAAAAACCTGGCTGGGGATTGGTTTTGCGCCGTCGACACTCTATGGCGTGCTGCCGGAACTGATCCGCCGCTTGCGCAGCGGCGAGCCTCTGGAGCTGGAACTGGGGCTCTCGGAAATGACCACGCTGCAACAGGTGCAGGCGCTCAAGGCCGGTCGGATCGATATCGGTTTCGGCCGCATCCGCATCGACGACCCAGCCATCATCCAGACGGTGTTGACCGAAGACCGGCTGGTCGCCGCCCTGCCCGCCGGTCATCCGCTACTGGCCGGGCCGATCAGCCTGCGCGAACTGGCAAAGGAACCTTTCGTGCTGTACCCCGGCAACCCGCGCCCCAGCTACGCCGACCATGTGATCGGGTTGTTCGAGTCCTATGGCGTCAGCATTCACGTGGCGCAGTGGACCAACGAACTGCAAACCGCCATCGGCCTGGTGGGCGCAGGAATCGGCGTCACCCTGGTGCCGGCCTCGGTGCAATTGCTGCACCGCGACGACATCGGCTTCACGCCGCTGCTGGAAGACAACGCGACCTCGCCGATCATCCTCAGCCGACGCGTGGGCGACGTGTCGCCGGGATTGAATCATTGCTTGCGGATGATTGATGAATTATCGCCGCAACAGCTGAACGCTTTGTAGGAGCCCAGCTTGCTGGCGATGGCGCCCGTGAGATTGCCATCGCCGGCAAGCCGGCTCCTACAGATTGTGGGGGGTGTTCGGGATTGAGGGTTTACGCAAAACCTGTAGGAGCCCGGCTTGCTGGCGATGGCGTCCGTGAGATTGCCATCGCCGGCAAACCGGCTCCTACAGATCGTGGGGGGTGTTCGGGATTGTGGGTTCACGCAAAACCTGTAGGAGCCCGGCTTGCTGGCGATGGCGTCCGTGAGATCGCCATCGCCAGCAAGCCGGCTCCTACAGATCGTGGGGGGTGTTCGGGATTGAGGGTTCACGCAAGACCTGTAGGAGCCCGGCTTGCTGGCGATGGCGTCCGTAAAATCGCCATCGCCGGCAAGCCGGCTCCTACAGATTGTGGGGGGGCTCGGGATTGAGGGTTTACGCAAAACCTGTAGGAGCCCGGCTTGCTGGCGATGGCGTCCGTGAGATTGCCATCGCCGGCAAGCCGGCTCCTACAGATTGTGGGGTGTTCGGGATTGAGGGTTCACGCAAGACCTGTAGGAGCCCGGCTTGCCGGCGATGGCGTCCGTGAGATTGCCATCGCCGGCAAGCCGGCTCCTACAAATTGTGGGGGTGTTCGGGATTGAGGGTTTACGCAAAACCTGTAGGAGCCCGGCTTGCTGGCGATGGCGTCCGTGAGATCGCCATCGCCAGCAAGCTGGCTCCTACAGGTTGTGGGGGTGTTCGGGATTGAGGGTTATTCATCTGCTGGCAAACGTTTTGCGGCGCTCACTTTGATCAACATTCAATGAGCGTCCCCGTCCCAGATCCAGTTCCAGACCCCAGGCAATTTCACCGGTTGCGCACTGTCGCGAACGGTGCGCGCCATGGCCGCCCGTTGCAGTTCGGCCTGATCATCGTAAAACGGCTTCTGCGCCGTTTTCACGCCGGTCGCCTGCGCACTGTCGAGAAGGATTTGCAGGTATTCGCGGGCATGTCGGGCGGTGTAGCGATTGAGGTCGTGGAAGGTCACCACCACCGGGATCACCCCATCCACCGTCGGCAACTCACCCAATGCGATGCGCTCGCGCACCTCCGACATCTGCCGCAACATGCTGGACCGGCGCCGGGGGCTGGCGTTGAAACCCCAGATCTTGCCGTCGTTGGCGCTCAGGTCGGTCAGCAACACGTGCATGCCGTGCTTTTGATAAGCGGCGAAAACCCGTTTGTCGTAGTTCCAGAACGGCGGCCGTACCAGGGTCGGCGGCGTGCCGGTGATGGCGGCGATGTCGGCACTGCCTTTGGTCAATGACTGTTCCAGTTCTTCCGGGCTCAGAGAACGGTGATTGGTGTGCCAGTGGGTGGCCGTATGGAAACCCAGAATCTGCCCGTCCGCATGCTCGCGGCGCATGACCTCGCGGCCGATGTCGCTGTCGCCCGCCCGTGGCGCGCCGGTCTGCACGAAGAACACCGCTTTGAGGTTCGGCTGCACCGGGTTGGTGGCGAGACTGTCGAGGATTGTCATCGTCGGGTTCCAGAAACTCGACGCGCTGGGACCGTCGTCGAACGTCAGCAGAAACCGGATCGGTGCTTGCGCGTGCAGACGCTGTTCGGTTTGCGGCGTCATTTCGATGGGAGCAGCGATGCAACCCGCCAGCCCGACGGCAATGGCGAGTGCGCTGAGAATCTTGAACAGATGTTTCATGTTGTGCCTTGAGCCGGACCGTTAAGCCCGCACAGGTGTGCGGGCGCGGTTTGGATCAGGGTACACAGTGTTTGGTTCCGGTGCTGCCCGGCATTGTCGGTTACTGGGTAAACGCCTGCTCGAACGAGTTGTCGATAATCGGCGCGGTCGCCAGTGCCGTCGGCAGTGCTTTGACCTTGAACAGAAAATCCGCCGTGCTTTGCAGGTCCTTCGCGGCCTGTGCATCCACCGGGCCTACGGTCATGTGAGCCTGGCGCAACCAGTGACGCGAGACGTTCTGGTCAAGATTGGCCTTCTTCGCCCACAGATCGGCATATTCGTCGGTGTGATTGTCGACCCAGGCCCGTGCCTTTTTCAGGCGAACCAGGAAGTCGGCGATGGCTTCGCGCTTACTGTCGATTGACGGTGTCGACGCGGCGATGGCGCTGAGGCCTGGCATGAGGTTCTTGGCGGTGAGAATCGGTCGCGCGCCGGAGAACAGAATCTGTTGGGAAATGTAGGGTTCCCAGACCGGGAAGGCATCAATGCTGCCCTGAGGTAGCGCGGCGGCGGCATCGATCGGCATCAGCTTGATGAAGTCGACGTAGTCCTCCGGCAGGTCAGCTTGTTGCAGGGCACGCAGGGTCAATTGCTGGCTCCAGGCGCCGGGCCAATAGGCGACTTTCTTGCCCTTGAGGTCGGCGATGCTGTTGACCGGCGAATCCTTGGGCACCAGCAAGGCGATGGTGTCCGGGTTCTGCCGCGAGACGCCGATCAGCTTCACCGGCGCCTGCTTTGCAGCGAGGAACAGGAAGCCTGAATCGCCCAGAAAGCCCACGTCCAGCGCCCCGGTGTTCAACGCTTCGGCCAGCGGTGCAGCGGCCTGAAAATGCTTCCAGTCAACGGTGTAAGACGCCCCTTCCAGCACCCCCGAAGCCTCCACCGAAGCGCGCACGTTGTAGTAATTCTGATCACCGACATGCAGGACAACGGGCTCAGCGGCGTAGGCCATTGGCGCAGCAAACAACGCACTGGTCAGCAAACTGCGAACGAATCTGGACAGGTTCATCGGGGGCTCCTTGAGAGTGAATGGCATAGACCATAGCGCTCTTACAGGATGCTTTTTAAATTCGATTTACGCATAAGCTCATGACTGTCAGTCAACACTGTTCGCCCGGCAACAGTGAGCCGACAGACTGTTTTCCCTGCAACACCCTTCTGCTTCATTCCTCGCATCAACGCCTTGAAAACGCCTGATATCCAAGACATGGCACAGAGCCTGCAATATTCCTTTTACGCAGGAAGCATTTATAAAAAATGAATTTTTCGACATAAGAAACCCAACGCCTTGTCCGGAGCCGATCCCATGAAGTCCACCTTCCGCTTTCCCAAAGTCAGGTATCTGCTCAGCGCCTGCGCCCTGGCCTTGAGCCTGCAACCCGCCGCGCAGGCCGCTGAAACACCGCCGGCCGAAGTGCATCTGGATTACGCCTACTACTCGCCAGTGAGCCTGGTGCTTAAACACTTTGGATTTCTGGAAAAAGCCCTGCCGCAGACCAAAGTCAGTTGGGTGCTGAGTCAGGGCAGCAATCGCTCGCTGGAGTACCTCAACAGCGGCGGCGTTGATTTCGCCTCCTCCGCCAGCCTCGCCGCCGTGCTCAGCCGCGCCAATGGCAGCCCGATCAAATCGGTTTACGTCTACAGCCGCGCCGAATGGACCGCATTGGTGGTGCGCAAGGATTCGCCCTACCAGACCGTCGCCGACCTGAAAGGCAAGAAGATAGCCGCCACCAAAGGCACCGACCCGTACCTGTTCACCCTGCGCAGCCTGCAACAGGCCGGCCTGAGCAAGGACGATGTGGAACTGGTGCATTTGCAGCACCCGGATGGCCGCACGGCCCTGGAAAAAGGCGACGTCGACGCCTGGGCCGGCCTCGATCCGCACATGGCCGCCAGCCAGGTCCAGGCCGGTTCGCGCCTGTTGTATCGCAACACCAACTTCAACAGTTATGGCGTAGTCAGCGTTACTGACACTTATGCGAAAGAGCACCCGCAGACCATCGAAACCGTACTGAAGGCGTACGAAAAGGCCCGCGACTGGGCGGTAAAAAACCCTGACGAACTGGCGAAACTGCTCGCTACCGAATCCGGTCTGCCGCTAGAAGTGGCCAAGCTGCAACTGTCCCGCACTGACCTGAGCAGCCCGCAACTGACCGCCAGGGATGTGATCGCCTCCAAGGCCGCCGCGCCGATTCTGGTGTCCGAAGAACTGGTGCGTCGAGGGGTGAATGTCGATCAGGTCATCGATCAGCTGATCGACACCGGCTTCAAGGAAACCGTGGCCCGTCAGTAAAAGCAAAATATCGCAGCCTGCGGCAGCTCCTACAGGGAAACGCATATCCCAACGTAGGAGCTGCCGCAGGCTGCGATATTTTGATCTTGCTTCAAATCAGCGCTGTAACCCGCGCCAGTCGCGGATTCGTCGTGACCGGAGAATCTCATGACCAGCAAAAGCAAAGACCTGCCCCTCGAACTGCCGACGCCACGTCGTGCTGCTCTTTCCTTGAACAATGCCTGGCGTTTGCGTCTCAAGGGTCTGGCGTTGCCGGTACTGATCCTTCTGGTGCTGGAATTTGTCGTACGCATCGGCTGGTTGCCGTCCTACCAAATGCCTGCGCCCAGCGAAATCGCCCTGACCTTGAGAGACCTCGCAGAAGGCGCGCTGTGGAAACACATCAGCGCCAGCCTGTTGCGCGTGTTGCTCGGTTTCGCCATCGGCGCCGGTCTGGCGTTGGTGTTTGCCGCCTGGGTCGGTTTGAGCCGCGAAGCCGAAGCCTGGCTTGAACCGACCTTCGCCGGCCTGCGTTCGATTCCGAGCCTGGCCTGGGTGCCCTTGTTGCTGCTGTGGTTGGGCATCGACGAAACCTCGAAAATCGTCCTGATTGCCATCGGCGCGTTCTTCCCGGTGTACCTAAACGGCGTCGCGGCGATTCGCGACATCGACCGCAAACTGGTGGAAGTCGGGCAGATGTATGGCTTCGGTCGCACACGGCTGGTCCGGAGGATTTTGTTGCCTGCCGCCCTGCCCGGCCTGTTTACCGGGTTGCGCAGCGGCATGAGCCTGGCGTGGATGTTTCTGGTGGCCGCCGAGCTGATCGCCGCGACCAAAGGGTTGGGTTATCTGCTCAGTGACGGGCGCGAGACGTCCCGCCCGGACATCGTGCTCGCGGCAATCATCGTGCTGGCGCTGCTGGGCAAACTCAGCGATGGCATTCTCGCCGGCCTGGAGAAACGCTTCCTGGCGTGGCGCGACACGTTCAACGGCCAAAGCAGAGAGGATTGAGCCATGACCGATTACCTGCTGGACATTCGGGTCGAGCGCAAAACCTTCGCCACCACCACCGTGCTCAGGGACATCCACCTGCAATTGCAGCCCCGGGAAACCGTCAGCCTGCTGGGCCCCAGCGGGTGCGGTAAAAGCACGTTGTTGCGGATCGTTGCCGGTCTGGAAAAGGACTTCCAAGGTGAACTGAATCGCAGCGCCGGTGAGGTTGCGTTCGTGTTTCAGGAACCTCGATTGATGCCCTGGCTGACGGTCGAGCAAAACATCGGCTTCAGCGCCGACAACCGATATGACAAGGCCTGGGTCGCACAACTGATCGATGAAGTGGGCCTCAGCGGGTTCGCTCAAGCGTTACCCAAGGCGCTTTCCGGCGGCATGGCGCAGCGGGTCGCCATTGCTCGCGGCCTCTACTCACGGCCCGATGTGCTGTTGCTCGACGAACCGTTCAGCGCGGTGGACGCCTTCACCCGGATGAAACTGCAAGATTTGTTGCTGCAACTGGCCGAGCGTCACGCCATCGCTCTGCTGCTGGTGACCCACGATGTCGATGAAGCGCTGTACCTCAGCGACCGCGTCCTGGTCATGGACAATCGCCCCAGCAGCATTCGCCAGGAACTGGCGGTGCAACTGCCCCATCCGCGTGATCGGCGCGATCCGCTGCTGGCGCAATTGAAGGCCCTGTCGTTGACCGAACTGCAACGGGCGCACGTCATTTGAATCGCGCAGCGTTCCCCGATCCGTAGGAGCCAGGCTTGCCGGCGAAGGCGTCCGTAAGATCGCCATCGCCAGCAAGCCGGCTCCTACAGGGTTTGCGTGAATCCCCAATTCCGGACACCATGGCGATCCGTAGGAGCCAGGCTTTCCGGCGAAGGCGTCTGTGAAATCGCCATCGCCGGCAAGCCGGCTCCTACAGGGTTGGCGTGAATCCCCGATCCCGGACATCTCCCAATCCGTAGGAGCCAGGCTTGCCGGCGGAGGCATCTGTGACATCGCCATCGCCGGCAAGCCGGCTCCTACAGGGTTCGCGTGAATCCCCGATCCCGGACATCCCCCAATCCGTAGGAGCCAGGCTTGCCGGCGAAGGCGTCTGTGAAATCGCCATCGCCAGCAAGCCGGCTCCTACAGGGTTGGCGTGAATTCCCAATCCCGAACACCCTGATGATCCGTAGGAGCCAGGCTTGCCGGCGGAGGCGTCTGTGAAATCGCCATCGCCAGCAAGCCGGCTCCTACAGGGTTGGCGTGAATTCCCAATCCCGGACACCCTGGCGATCCGTAGGAGCCAGGCTTGCCGGCGGAGGCGTCTGTGACATCGCCATCGCCGGCAAGCCGGCTCCTACAGGGTTCGCGTGAATTCCCAATCCCGAACACCCTGGTGATCCGTAGGAGCCAGGCTTGCCGGCGAAGGCGTCCGTAAAATCGCCATCGCCGGCAAGCCGGCTCCTACAGGTGAAGCGTCTAAGCTGAAGGTTCCAGTAAGAGGTTTCTTTCGATGTGCGGAAGACTCTCGCAATACCGGGGCATTCATGACTTCGTGGCGGTACTGAGCATTCCAGACGCGCTGATCAACCATGTCGGCGATGAACCGCTGGCCAGATACAACGCCGCGCCGACGAATCAACTCGCGTTGTTTCATCGGGAAAGCAATGGGCTCCAGGCCGACAAGGTGCGCTGGGGATGGCGGCCGCATTGGGCGAAGGATCGTGCGGCGCCGATCAATGCACGGGTGGAGAAAGTCGCCCACGGCCCGTTCTTCCGCGCAATCTGGCCGCACCGCGCGATTGTGCCGATCGACAACTGGTTCGAATGGGTCGATACGCCGGACTCAACGAGACAGCCATGGCTCATCCGGCGGCAGGACCGCGATCCGATTTTCTGTGCCGCGATTGGCCGGTTTCCCACAGATGGCGAGGAACCGAGAGACGACAACGGTTTCGTGATCATTACCGCAGACAGCGCCGGTGGCATGCTCGACATTCACGACCGGCGGCCGGTGGTGTTGTCGCCGGAACTGGCGCGGGAATGGCTCGATCCCGCCACGCCCCCGGAACGCGCCGAACAGATGGCCTTGTTTCAAGGCGAAGGCAGCGAAGTTTTCGAGTGGTACAAAGTTGGCAAGGCTGTAGGCAACGTGAGGAATCAAGACGCGTCGCTAATTGACGAGAGTGCATGAACTTATCAATACCAACAGCCATGCGAGCGCCAATAACAGTTAGCTATGCAGACCTATAACTTAAACGTTACACAGACTGTTTCACCCAAGTAACACTTACTGATAGAGGGCGCTTTTCTGTATCAACCGCTTGTCCGACAATTTGATCGTCATACATACATTTAGAATAACTACGGATAGCATGCGCGCCGCATTTCCATTGGCATCGCCCAGTTGACCAAAGAGTCAACAACTAAGGAAATCCCAACTACAACAAGCCTTGCAGAGAATTAAATGCGCGACGATTTTGCAATCAATCAAGTCGTTGGTCTGGAGTGCGTTTATCTTTCGACGACAGAGCACTATCGGCTGGACTGTTTCATAGAGCAATACATAAAGACCCGTAACCTGCTATCGGTTCCGGGGATTGACGGCACCTTGCGTTCAACACTCTTACACTATCCCGGCAAGCCGCCGGTCATGGTCAACGAAGTGAACGCATGGATCGACAAGACCCTGGGCTATCGGGCCTCACATCCCGACGAATTGCAGCTCGACGACGCTTGAAACGACACGCAGGCCTACGTTTGGCAAAAGAACTGAACGAACCCGTCGTCGCCGCACTCTGAACGGTAGAGGCTCACTGAGCCTCCTCCTTTTTCAGCAGTCCTATTTCTGCATCACACTTTCACCGCAGATCTCTCTGAATTTTTATTCGACGACTAAGCCACTGACCTGGCTGGCTCCACGAGAGATAGATGAGTGAACTCGTTCCCTATGCCGTGCATTACTTATTCGACGGTGTGCGACAGCACTTTTTCAAGATGGCTGTGCATTTTTCCGATGTCGACGCGATTCATTCGGCGTCTGCGCATGCTTACCCTGAATCCGGCCGCAAGATCGCCGAACACGCCACCCTCGAAGCGGCACGCATTAAAGCGCAGCAATTGGGCATTACCCAGATTCGCTGGAACGTGTCGATCTGATTGACCAGCAAAAAAAAGCCCCGCGCATAGGCGGGGCTTTGTTGTATGCGCAGATCGGTCAGAGCGCCTGCTAAAACTTTTTATCAAGTTCTGACAGTTCCTTCCCGTCGTCGGGATGCTTCCAGTCAGGCGTCGAACGTTTCTGCTGCTCGATCTCTTCTTCCGTCGGTTCATCCATGTCTTCATCTTCCGGATCAGGACGCTTTTGTTCAGTTGCCATGCTCACCTCTCTCCCTAAGGGATCAGTCATCAACTTTAAGCGTAGAACAGTTTCGCGCTCCCGGCTCAGAGCCACCAGCGCAGCAAAAAGAAGAACCCCATGCTCAACAACATGCTGAGCAAGGTGTTGCGGGTGTACAGCACCAGCCCCACCGCCACCAGCGAACTGATCAGGTACGGGTTGTCCCATTGCAGGTTCAGCTGTTTATCCGGCATGAACACAATCGGGCCGCAGATGGCGGTCAACATGCCCGGCACCGCAAAGCCGAGGAATTGCCGGGCGTTGCTGCTCAGGCGCAGCGGCAGCCGCGGCTCGAGAAATACATAACGGTTGAGGAACACCAGAATCCCCATACCGACAATCACCGCCCAGACCATCATGTGCGTCCACCGTAGAATTTGTTGCAGATGAAGCCCGCCGTCATGCCCGACAACCCCGACAGCACCAGCGCCGAGCCCCATTGCCAGTAACTGAACAACACCGAGCAAAACAGCGAAACCGCCACGCAGACCACGGTCGGTACGTTGCGCACCACCGGGGTGATCAGGGCAATGAAGGTCGCGGCGATGGAGAAATCCAGGCCCAGATGTTCCAGGCCGGGAATGCTGCTGCCCAGCACGATGCCGGCCAGCGTGAAGAGGTTCCAGGCGATGTAAAACGTCAGGCCGACGCCCAGGGCATACCAGCGGTTGAATTGCTGTTTGTCATGCTGACTGGTCAGGGCGAACAGCTCGTCGGTGAGCAAAAAGCCCAGCCCGGCACGCCAGCGACCCGGCAGCGGGGAAATCACCGAGCGCATGCTCATGCCGTAGAGCAAATGCTGCGACGTCAGCAATAACGTGGTCAGCAGAATCGAAAAAATCCCGGCACCGCCCTTGAGCATGCCGATGGCCACCAATTGCGCCGCCCCGGCAAACACGATGCTCGACAACCCCTGGCCTTGCAGCGGCGTGAGGTTGGCTTCGATGGCCATCGAGCCGGCCAGCAATCCCCACGGCGCGGTCGCCAGGGACAACGGCATGATCGCCGCGGCGCCACGAAGAAAGGCGCTGCGCGGCATGAGTGAGTGAGTCATAACGCTCTACAAACAGGAAAAGACGCCTGACTGTGCCAGCAGTCGCGCCGTATGGCTTGAACAATCTTGCGCACTTGTGCCTCGCACCGGTGCCGCGCATTCATACCGTTCATCGACTGCCTGCTTGATTCGGCACGATGATATCAACATGATGGCACCTGTTTTCCTCGAGATCGGCCCGTCATGAGCGCAATCGATACCGACAGCGACGTCTACAAAACCCTGCTGGAATCGACCAAGGCGATTCCGTGGCGAATCGACTGGAAAACCATGACATTCAGCTACATCGGGCCGCAGATCGAGCGTCTTCTGGGCTGGAAGCAGGACAGTTGGCTGTCGGTCAACGATTGGGTCGAGCGCATGCACCCGGATGATCGTGATTACGTGGTGGAGTTCTGCGTCTCGCAATCACGCGCGGGGGTGGATCACGAGGCGGATTACCGGGCGCTGACCCATACCGGCGATTACGTGTGGATTCGTGATGTGGTGCATGTGGTGCGCAAGGACGGCGAAGTCGAAGCGCTGGTAGGTTTCATGTTCGACATCAGCGAGCGCAAGAAAACCGAAGAACACTTGATTCGCCTGCAGAAGCAACTCGAAGAGTATTCCTTCCAGGACGGCCTGACCGGCATCGCCAACCGGCGCATGTTCGACACGGTGCTGGAGCGCGAATGGGGCAACGCCCAACGCGGCGGTTTGCCGCTGTCGCTGATCATTCTGGATATCGATTACTTCAAGCAGTACAACGATCACTACGGGCACATCAAGGGCGACGAATGCTTGCGCCAGGTGGCCCAGACCCTGTCGCTGGCGGCCAATCGACCACGGGATTTCATCGCGCGGATCGGCGGCGAAGAGTTCGTCTGGCTGCTGCCGGAAAGCGACGCCGAATCGGCAAGGCTGGTGGCCAACAAATGCCTGCACCTGATGTGGCAGCAGCAGATCCCTCACGAATTTTCGGCGGTATCGAAACGGCTGAGCCTGAGTCTCGGCGTCGGCACCACCAGCGCACCGTTGCAGGCAACAGCGCTGGAGTTCGTCGAGCAGGTCGACAAATTACTCTACAAAGCCAAGCACAACGGCAGAATGCGCGCCGAGTTCGCCGATTTTCGTGATTGACAAAATTCCCGCCGACTCTTAAAACTGAGCGCCTCATTCAGGGTGTAAGCAAACATGTCCGCAACCTTCAACCTCAACATTGACGCCATTGGCTTGATTGCCAAGGCGCAAGGTTGCGTTGCGCACGCCCTCAAATCGAAGAAACAGTCGCTCATGTGACCGGGGCGCGCTGTCCCGTCAGATGAGCTGACAGGACATTGAGCGCGACGGGCACCCTCCCCCTGCTTACTTCCTTCTACGCTTCTGACGGTGACGAAATCGGTCAACTTTCAGGAGTAAGTGCATGTCATCGTTTCAAGGTATCTGGGTTCCGCTCGTTACGCCGTTTCAACACGGTGCGATCGATTTCGTCGGGTTGCGCCGGCTCGTCAGCCATTTGCTGGACAAAGGCGTCGATGGCCTGGTGGTCTGCGGCACTACCGCTGAAGCGGCGGCACTGAGCAAACATGAACAACTGGCGGTGCTGGATGCCGTGCTTGAGTTAGTGCCTGCGGATCAGGTGGTCATGGGGCTGGCCGGTAACAACCTGGCGGAACTGCTGCAATTGCAGAGCGAAATCCTCAAGCGGCCACTGGCCGGGTTGCTGGTGCCGCCGCCGTACTACATTCGCCCGTCCCAGGCGGGCCTTGAAGCGTTTTTCAAAACGGTTGCCGATGCGTCCACTGTGCCGATCATTCTGTACGACATCCCGTATCGCACCGGCATCGCCTTCGAACAGGCGACGTTGCTCAACATTGTCGCCCACGAGCGAATCGTCGCGATCAAGGATTGCGGCGGCAATCAGGCCAACACCCTGGCGCTGCTGACCAGCGGCAAGGTCGACGTGTTGTGCGGCGAAGACAACCAGATATTCAGCGCCCTGTGCCTCGGCGCCAAAGGGGCGATTGCCGCCTCGGCGCATGTGCATCCGGAGTTGTTCGTGACGTTGTATCAACAGATCCGCGACCAGCGGTTGGCGGAAGGACGGGCGACGTTTTTCCGGTTGCTGCCGCTGATTCAAAGCCTGTTCATTGAACCCAATCCTGCCCCGGTGAAAACCGCACTGGCCCTTGAAGGCTTGATCGGCGACGAACTGCGCGCGCCGATGCAACGCAGCAGTGAGGCCATGGTGCTGCGTTTGAAGGCCGTGCTCGCCGGGCTGGGCAGCAACAATAGATAGAGCGCCGACGCCCCGCCCGAGTACCATGGAGTGATTCGCATCACGCGTCAGGGAGTCGCCATGCTTTACCGGATCGCCGCCGATGGGCTGGTGCTGTTTCATCTGTTGTTCATTCTGTTCGTGCTGTTCGGCGGGCTGCTGGTGCTGAAATGGCACCACCTGGCCTGGTGGCACCTGCCGGCCGCAACGTGGGGGGTTGCGGTCGAAGTGTTCCACCTGACCTGCCCGCTGACACAGTGGGAAAACCTCATGCGCAGCGCGGCCGGGCAAACCGGCTATGGCGGTGGTTTCATCGAACATTATGTGTGGCCGGTGATTTACCCGGCCGGGTTGACCCCGAGTATCCAGCTGGGACTCGGCGGCGTGGTGCTGGTGATCAACGTGTTGGTCTACGTTCGAGTGTTCAGGCAGCGCAAGTCACGCCGGACGTCCACCCTTTCAAATACCACACGATCCCTGTAGGAGCCGGCTTGCCGGCGATGGCAGCCTCAAATTCAACGTAGTGTTCGAGGGCCTCATCGCTGACAAGCCAGCTCCTACAGGGGGTGGGGTTGGCCGATAAATTTCAAACAGCCCGCGATTTTGTAGGAGCCGGCTTGCTGGCGATGGCGGCCTCAAATTCAACGCAGCGTTCGAGGGCCTCTTCGCGGGCAAGCCTCGCTCCTACAGGGGTTGGGGTTGCCGATAAATTTCAAACAGCCCGCGATTTTGTAGGAGCCGGCTTGCCGGCGATGGCGGCCTCAAATTCAACGTAGCGTTCAAGGGCCTCATCGCGGGCAAGCCTCGCTCCTACAGGGGTTGGGTTGGCCGATAAATTTCAAACAGCCCGCGATTTTGTAGGAGCCGGCTTGCTGGCGATGGCGGCCTCAAATTCAACGCAGCGTTCGAGGGCCTCATCGCCAGCAAGCCGGCTCCTACAGGGAGTGGGGTTGGCCTATACATTTCAGGTAGCCGCGATTTTGTTCTCGTGCTCCAGACATTCATTTCCAGGCCGTTCGTTCGAGGATTCAAAACATGTTGTCGATTGAAGACCTGGCGTTGCTGGAGGCCATTCGCGAAACCGGTAGCCTGTCGCGCGCGGCGGTGCACCTGGGCAAGGCGCCATCGACCGTGTCGTATGCGGCGCGGCAACTGGAAGAGCGTTTCGACGCCTTGCTCTTCGATCGTCGCCGCTACCGCTTGCAGCTCACCCCGGCCGGGGAGTTGCTGGTGAACGAGGCGGCGCGGCTGATGCAGGACGTCTCGCGCCTGACCCAACGGGTGCAGCAAGTAGCCAATGGTTGGGAGAGTCGCCTGTGGATCGTCACCGACGAACTGCTGGAGTTCGAAACCCTGATCCCGGTGATTCACGAGTTCGATGCGCTGGAATCCGGCGTACCGTTGCGCATCACCCAGGAAGTGCTCAAAGGTGTCTGGGAAGCCCTGCGCGAAGGCCGGGCGGACCTGATCATCGGCGCCACCAACGAACCGCCGGCCATCCCTTCCTTGCGCTGGATGCAGTTGGGGGAAATGGAATGGGTGTTTGCGGTCTCACCGAAGCACCCGCTGGCCAAGGCCAAGGAACCGATCTCTCGGGCAACGGTGACGCAACACCGGGCGGTTGTCGTAGCCGACTCGTCCAGAGTCACCGAAGGCAGCACTTATGGTGTCTCCGGCGGACAACCCGTGCTCGCCGTGCCGACCATGCGCGCCAAAATCCTCGCCCAGTGCGACGGCCTGGGCGTGGGGTGGCTGCCCAGACATCGGGTCGGCTCGTTGCTGAAAAACGGCACGCTGGTCGAAAAACAGATGGCCGACCCGCGCGAGCCGAACATTCTGTATGCCGGCTGGCGTGGCGACCATGACGGTCGCGCCCTGGGTTGGTGGCTGGAAAAACTCAAGCAATCGTACCTGGCGACCCAACTGGTTCAGGGCAGCGGCGGGTTTGTTTGAAGTCAGTTGGCAATGACGCTCATGTTCCTGCCGCTGGCCTTGGCCACGTAAAGCGCCTTGTCCGCAGCTCCGACGAGGTCGTTCGGCTGGGCCTGTGATGCCGGATCGTAAGCGGCGACGCCGATACTGACCGTCACCATGCCCTCTGCGCCTTCACGGTGTGGAATACCGGCCTGCAACACCGCACGACGGATTTTTTCCGCGACCAGAAACGCCCCCACATAGTCAGTCCCCGGCAGCACCGCCGCAAACTCTTCACCGCCGTAGCGCGCCGCCAGATCCCCGGGCCGCTTGATGTTGTCGGTGATGATCGCGCTGATGTTGCGCAAACATTCGTCGCCGGCCACATGACCGTAGTGGTCGTTGAACAGTTTGAAGTGATCGACATCGATCATCAGCAGCGCGAGGCCGTTCAGGTTGCGCCGGGCGCGACCCATTTCCGAGTGGATGAACAGGTCGAACTGACGCCGGTTGGACAGCCCCGTCAGCGCGTCTTCCAGGGCCAGCAATTCCAGGCCGCGATTGACCTCGAGCAGTTTGTCCTGAGCGTCCAGCAATTGGTTCTGAATGCGGTTCTGCTGCTTCATCAGATTGATCAGGCGATAACCCAGTACACCGACAAAACCGAGCAAAAGCGTAACGATGCCAGCACTGAGCAAGGATTCCTCACGCCAGCCGGCCAAGACTTCCTGCTTGTCGAGCGCGGCGAAAACAACCAGCGGATACCCCTCGACCCGGCGAAACCCCACCACCCGCACAACGCCATCTACCATGGATTTGAATGTTGCCGTCCCTGAACTCCCCGAGGGCAACAACTGCTTGAACAGCGGGCTGTTGGCGAGGCTGGTGCCGATATCCGCTTCGTTGAACGGCCGGCGAACGATGATGGTGGCGTCGTCGGCGATCAGGTTGATTACACCGTTGCGGCCCATGTCGATGCTGTCGTACAGGAACAGGAAATGATTGAGATAAATCGTCGCCAGCGCCACACCGGCAAAACTCCCATCGGCATGATTGATCCGGCGCGACACCGTCATGATCCATTCGCCGCTGGAGCGGCTTTTGATCGACGGGCCGATATGAGGCCCACGGTCGGGATGATTGCGATGGAAGATGAAATATTCACGGTCGGCATTGTTGGCATCGGTCAGGGCGGCGCCGTTGGAATTGGCAATCCAGCGCCCCGTTTCGTCATAGACGAACAGGCCATGCAACTGACTCAACTCACTGCGCTGGGCGCTGAGCAAGCGCTCCAGATGTGGCAGCCCGGCCGGGTCGAAGCCGTCGCTTTCGAGGCGTTCCACCAACGTAAACAGCAGCGTATCGGCCTGCTTGATCGTCGCCTGCGCTTGCGAGGCCAGGGTCTGCGCAAGGTTGGACATCGCCACTTCCTTGTCATGCAGATGATACTGGCGCGAACTCCACGCTTCCCAGATCACGATGACAATCATGGACAGGCACACTGCAACAAGCAGTACCACCGCGGAGCGTACCTTGATCCTGGCACCGGCCTGTTCGGTGACCAAAGGCACGCTGTGGCGCAATTGTTCAATTCGGTCTTTGACAGACGGGTTACCCATGACGCTCCCTGAATCCTGATGAATGGCGACTGATCCCGTTCGCCTTTTTATTATCAATGTGCCTTGGTCCTGTACCGGTTAGCGTGGCGTCTGTTTCACGGCCTCAAGCCACGCCGGGTTCAATTGCGTCTGTTCGGTCTCGATGCCCAGCGCTTCCATTCGTGCCTTGTGCAGGTCCATTTCACGTATCAATTGGCTGTGATCACTGGAGTTACCGTCCAGTTGGTGCATCTGGCTCAGCCCCAGGTGATAAAAACGCAGCAGCTTCATGGCACTCGGATCACCCGCGTCCACCGCCGCCGTCACCTGGTGCATGACGTTGGTGATGCTCATCAGGCTGCGTTTGAGCTGCCAGCCGTAGACCGCCGGCGCCATCCACTCCTGGGTCCAGAATTTGCCGCGCATCAGCGCCGCCATCAACAGCACCGCGACAAACACGCCGCCCACGTTGAAGCGTAGATTGTCGCCCCCCGGTTCGCCGAACATCGCCACCGCCGCGGTGGACAAAACCATCGCCAGGGCGAGGAAAACCAGGGCGATGATGATCGTGCTGCGGCGCGTCTGGCTTCGGTAGATTTCTGGGTTCTGTGGCTGGATTTCAAACATCGCGACGGGGTTCCTCAGGCGGCGTGAGCAAAAAGACTGCGGGGCATTATCGCCTCTGCGAGGGATTTAGCTATGCTGGGGCTCCTTTTCATCTTTTCATCGTCAAAGGGGAACATGGCGATACTGCGCAGTTCGTGCCATCTTCTTTCGTGGATACATACTATTCGGATGTCATGCGTCCTCGGCGGGTGACATCGTTTTAAGGATCATTGAATGTCCCAACGACAAGTAATCAACGCTTCGGTCAGCCCCAAAGGCAGCCTGGAAACCCTCTCTCAACGTGAAGTACAGCAACTGAGCGAAGCCGGATCCGGCAGCACCTATACCCTCTTCCGCCAGTGCGCCCTGGCCATTCTGAATACCGGCGCCCATGTCGATAACGCCAAGACCATCCTCGAAGCCTACAAGGACTTCGAAATCCGCATTCACCAACAAGACCGCGGTGTACGCCTTGAACTGCTGAACGCCCCGGCCGACGCATTCGTCGATGGCGAAATGATCGCCAGTACCCGGGAAATGCTGTTCAGCGCCCTGCGCGACATCGTCTACACCGAAAACGAACTCGACAGCCAGCGCATCGACCTGAGCAATTCCCAGGGCATCAGCGACTATGTGTTCCACCTGCTGCGCAACGCCCGCACCCTGCGCCCCGGCGTCGAGCCGAAAATCGTAGTGTGCTGGGGTGGCCACTCGATCAACACCGAAGAATACAAATACACCAAGAAAGTCGGCCACGAACTGGGCCTGCGCAGCCTCGACATCTGCACCGGTTGCGGCCCCGGCGTGATGAAAGGCCCGATGAAAGGCGCGACCATCGCCCATGCCAAACAACGTATTCACGGTGGCCGTTACCTCGGTTTGACCGAACCCGGCATCATCGCCGCCGAAGCGCCGAACCCGATCGTCAATGAGCTGGTGATTCTGCCGGACATCGAGAAACGCCTGGAAGCGTTCGTGCGTGTCGGCCATGGCATCATCATTTTCCCCGGCGGCGCGGGCACGGCCGAAGAGTTCCTGTACTTGCTAGGCATCCTGATGCACCCGGACAACAAGGGCCTGCCCTTCCCGGTCATCCTCACCGGGCCGAAACACGCGGCGCCGTATCTGGAACAACTGGACGCGTTCGTCGGCGCCACCCTGGGTGACGCAGCGAAGCAGCATTACGAGATCATCATCGACGACCCGGCTGAAGTCGCGCGGCAGATGACTGCTGGCCTCAAAGCGGTGAAACAGTTCCGCCGCGAGCGCAACGACGCGTTCCATTTCAACTGGTTGCTGAAGATCGACGAGGGCTTCCAGCGCCCGTTCGACCCGACCCACGAAAACATGGCCAACCTGAAACTCAGCCGCAGCCTGCCAGCCCACGAACTGGCCGCCAACCTGCGTCGCGCGTTCTCCGGCATCGTCGCCGGCAACGTCAAGGACAAGGGCATCCGCCTGATCGAAGAACACGGGCCGTACCAGATCCGTGGCGATGCGGCGGTGATGCAGCCGCTGGATCAGTTGCTCAAGGCGTTCGTGGCCCAGCACCGGATGAAACTGCCTGGCGGCGCGGCGTATGTGCCGTGTTATCGCGTGGTTGCATAACCAAACCCTGTAGGAGCCAGCTTGCTGGCGATGAGGCCCTCGAACCGTGCATCGCTCATCCGGCCGCCATCGCCGGCAAGCCGGCTCCTACAGTTTGGTGTCGTGTGAAAAACTACCGACACCCACGATTCCCGTAGGAGCCAGCTTGCTGGCGATGAGGCCCTAGAACCATGCATCGTTCATCCGGGTGCCATCGCCGGCAAGCCGGCTCCTACAGTTTGGTGTCGTGTGAAAGGCTACGGACATCCACGATCCCTGTAGGAGCCAGCTTGCTGGCGATGAGGCCCTCCAGCCGTGCATCGCTCATCCGGGCGCCATCGCCGGCAAGCCGGCTCCTACAGTTGGGTGTCGTGTGAAAGACTACCGACACCCACGATTCCTGTAGGAGCCAGCTTGCTGGCGATGAGGCCCTCGAGCCGTGCATCGTTCATTCGGGCGCCATCGCCGGCAAGCCGGCTCCTACAGTTTGGTGTCGTGTGAAAAACAACCGACACCCACAATTCCCGTAGGAGCCGGCTTGCTGGCGATGAGGCCCTCGAGCCATGCATCGCTCATCCGGCCGCCATCGCCGGCAAGCCGGCTCCTACAGTTTGGTGTCGTGTGAAAGACTACCGACACCCACGATTCCCGTAGGAGCCAGCTTGCTGGCGATGAGGCCCTCGAGCCATGCATCGTTGATCCGGCCGCCATCGCCGGCAAGCCGGCTCCTACAGTTTGGTGTCGTGTGAAAGACTACGGACATCCACGATCCCTGTAGGAGCCAGCTTGTTGGCGATGAGGCCCTTGAGCCGTGCATCGTTCATCCGGCCGCCATCGCCGGCAAGCCGGCTCCTACAGTTGGGTGTCGTGTGAAAGGCCACGGACACCCACGATTCCTGTAGGAGCCGGCTTGCTGGCGATGGGGCCCTAAAGCCTTGCGCAGCGCATCAAGCCGGTTCCGTTTTACAGGTTATCCGCGTCGATCACAGCCTTGGCAAAGGCTTGCGGATCTTCCTGCGGCAAGTTGTGGCCGATGCCGCCGCTGATGAGGCGGTATTCGTATTTGCCAGTAAAACGCTTGGCGTAATCCTCGGCGGCCGGATGCGGCGCGCCGTTGGCATCGCCTTCCATGGTGATGGTCGGCACCGTAATCACCGGGGCCTTGGCCAGTTGCTGCTCCAGCGCTTCATATTGGGGTTCGCCCTGCACCATGCCCAACCGCCAGCGATAGTTGAAAATCGTGATAGCGACGTGATCCGGGTTGTCCAGGGCCGCCGCGCTGCGGTCGAACGTCGCGTCGTCGAAGCGCCATTTTGGCGATGCCAGCTCCCAGATCAACTTGGCGAAGTCGTGACGATTCTTTTCGTAGCCGGCCTGACCGCGCTCGGTTGCAAAATAGAACTGGTACCACCATTGCAACTCGGCCTTGGGCGGCAACGGGTTCTTGCCCGCAGCCTGATTGCCGATCAGATAACCGCTGACGGCGACCAGCGCCTCGACCCGCTCCGGCCAAAGTGCGGCAACGATGTCCGCCGAGCGCGCGCCCCAGTCGTAGCCACCCAGCACCGCTTTCTTGATCTTCAGTGCATCCATGAAGTCGATGACATCACTGGCCAACGCCGCAGGCTGGCCGTTGCGAACAGTCTTGTCGGACAGGAAATGCGTGTCACCGTAGCCCCGTGCGTAGGGGATCAACACCCGGTAACCCTTGGCCGCCAACAACGGCGCCACTTCGCTGTAGCTGTGAATGTCGTACGGCCAGCCGTGCAGAAGAATCACCACCGGCCCATCGGCGGGGCCGACTTCGGCGTACGCCACACTCAGCAACCCGGCATTGACATGCTTGAGCGGGCCGAACGTGTCCGCCTTGAGGGTCGCAGCACTCGCCACCACGGGCTCGGCAGTCGCGGCTTGCGCACTGGCAGCCCCGAGAGCACCGAACTGCATCAGCGCGAACGCGAGGACCGAGGGGCCAAGGAGACGGCGACGACGCGAGGCGGAAGTACTGCTCAACACATTGATCTTCATGGTGATATCCCTGCAAGTCATTGATCGGGTGTTTGGACGACATGAATCAGCCATCGCGGGGCGCTGAGCAAACGGTGCGTTGCTCGACATCGACAGCGATGAGCGTAGTGGAAAGATCAGCCGCCCTGATTCGCGCAGTCTGCGAACTTGCTGTACCCGGCGACTTTCTGTGCGCCATTGGAATCGAGGTAGGTCAGGCGGGCATCGACAATGCCGCAGGTGCCGCCGCCGTTGTCGACGATGGAAACAACCTTCTTGATATCCAGGTGCGTGCCGTACGCAGTGGTTTGTGCCGGTACTTGAACATCGGCATGGGCCGAAAATGCGGCAACGTTCAGGACGGCAAAGAAGCTGGCGGCAATCAGTTTGTTCCAGTTCATGATGAATTCCTCAGGGTTGCAATGGGCAATGGTTGCGAGGCAAACCGTGTTGTCTCGATGGAGCCCATTTAATCGACCCGAGGTATCTGCCATGTGTCTTAGAACCCGCGGAATTAAGGCGTAAGGTGTCAAACAGGGCAGCGGATACACTGTGATACAAAGCCTGTGGGCAGGTGCACCGTGGCTGCCTAGAATGCGCAACGTGCGAATAACAAGAGGGTTGAGCAATGGAACATGTAAACCACATCCTGATCGTCGACGACGACCGGGAGATTCGCGAGCTGGTCGGCAATTACCTGAAGAAGAACGGCCTGCGCACCACGGTGGTTGCTGACGGCCGGCAGATGCGCAGTTTTCTGGAAGCCAATCAGGTGGACCTGATCGTGCTGGACATCATGATGCCCGGCGATGACGGCCTCGTGCTGTGCCGCGAGTTGCGCTCGGGTAAACATAAAGCGACGCCGATCCTGATGCTCACCGCACGCAACGACGAAACCGATCGCATCCTCGGCCTGGAAATGGGCGCCGACGACTACCTGACCAAACCCTTCGCCGCCCGCGAGTTGCTGGCGCGGATCAACGCCGTATTGCGCCGTACGCGAATGCTGCCACCCAACCTGCTGATCACCGAAAGTGGCCGACTATTGGGTTTCGGCCGCTGGCGCCTCGACACGACTGCCCGCCATTTACTCGACGAAGACAACACGATGGTGGCCCTCAGTGGTGCCGAGTACCGCTTGTTGCGCGTATTCCTCGATCACCCGCAACGGGTACTCAGCCGCGACCAGTTGCTCAACCTGACCCAGGGACGCGATGCCGACCTGTTCGATCGCTCAATCGATTTGCTGGTGAGCCGTTTGCGCCAACGCTTGATGGATGACTCGCGCGAGTCGACCTACATCAAGACCGTGCGCAGCGAAGGCTATGTGTTCTCCTACCCGGTGGAAATGCTCGGCGCAGAATCATGAAGCGTGCCTGGCGCTGAACACGACCGCCCTTCACATCCGAAGGGTTTTGTATCCGTCTGTATAAGAACCCGCGACAGATACGCAGACAGCGATTTCGCCGGGTTCGAGCACACATCACCGATACACCCGGGCGTTTAACTGTGATCACCGGATAGCAGCAGCTACCGACCCACTCAAACTAAACGCACGGAGAATCACCATGATCAATTTCTCGAAAGTTTCTTCCCTGGCACTCGGTCTGGCACTGGTCGGTGGTCTCGGCCTGTCGAATCTGGCCTCGGCCAGCACCGTGAGCGCGGTGTCCCACAGCCAGATCCAGCAACTGCTGGTGGAAGGTGGCTCGGACCGGCTGCAACAGAACCGCGTAGCTGAAGGCGGCGCCGATCGCCTGCAAGAGCTGCGCGAACGTGTCGCCGAAGGTGGCGCCGATCGCCTGCAAGAGCTGCGTGAACGTGTTGCTGAAGGGGGTGCCGATCGCCTGCAGGAACTGCGTGAACGTGTCGCCCTGATCAGCCCGGACAACGCCGTACGCGGCGGCGTGATCGTGGCGGAGAACCGCGCAGAGTTCGGTTCGAAATATCAGCGGTATTGATCGCGATCTACGTCGCAACAAAGATCCCCTGTGGGTGCGAGTGATACCCATAAATCCTCAGGTCTGACGCAAAAGCCCGCTCAATTGCGCGGGACAGTGACTGCACGCTCGTACTAAGCTTTGCGCCACATTCGATCAAGGACGATTCATGAAGCGTATCGCCGTTTGCCTGCTGTCTCTATTGACGTTCACTGCGGTCGCGGCAGACCTGAACATGCTGACTGACAACCACCCGCCCCTGCATTTCCAGCAGGGTAATCAGCTGGTGGGGTTTGGCGTGGACGTGGTGCAGGCACTGGCCGACATGGCTGGCGACCAGGTGCACTTTCAGCAAGTCCCGCTACTGCGCGCCTTGCACGTGGCCAGCACCGAGCCCGCCACGGGGGTGTTCACCGTGTTGCGCACTGCCGAGCGTGATGGCCAGTATCAGTGGGTCGGTCCGCTGATGGAGGTGGAAACCGCTCTGTATTCCACTGAAAGTACCCGGCAGCCAGTGCGCAGTCTGCTGGAGGCCGGTCATCAGGGCCGCATTGCCGTTCCGCGAAAATGGCTGGTCTACAGCTACTTGCAGAAGCAGGATGTGAACAATCTGTACGGCGTGGAAACCCCCGAACAAATGATGCGTCTGGCCCGCCTGGGTCGCGCGGAGTTCGTGGTGGCCGACACCCTTTCCGTCGCTACCATGGCCCGTGAAGAAGGAGTGCCACCCGAGCAGTTGCACTACCAGATACCGCTGATGAAGGAAGCCACGTATATCGCTTTTTCGCCGTTGACCGACCCGCGTCAGATTGCGCGCTGGCAACAGGCGCTGGACACGATGCGCCAGGATGGGCGCCTGGAACAGCTCAAGCAGCGCTGGCTGGCAGACCGCACACCACGCTGACGGCGTGGATCAACGTTCTCGATAAAGACTATGCGTGAGGGTGTTTTTTCATCGTGATGCTCCAGGACTACTGTGGGCCCATCTTCTTCCCACAGTTCTGGAGCTACATCATGAAAAGCATTATTGGTCTTGGTTTCGTCCTTTCGGTTCTTGGTGCTGCATCGGCCATCGCTGCCCCGCATGCTACGTTGCCAGTGGTGGCGGCGGCGAAGGTCAGTCAGCCGGCTACGTTGAATGTGAATACGGTTGGTGTTGATCGTAAGGACAGTCAGGCGAGTACGTTGTATGTCGCTGAAAACCGTCCTGAGTTTGGGTCCAAGTATCAGCGTTATTGATTGGCTGGTTTGTGCGGCTTTGAATAGGAAACCCCGGGAGGATTTAGTCTTTTCGGGGTTTCTTTGTTTGGGTGTATATCCGTTTTTTTTGTGATGGCTGATATTGGTTCCGCCCTTACGGCGGGTCACTTGGAAAAGCGCCAAGTAACCAAGCGCTCTTGCCCCTTTCGTTCGGTGCCTCGCCTAGGCTCGGCATGCCCTCGCTCCGGTCCTGCTCCGTGGGGGCGCTCAGATCAAAAGCGGAAGGCGAGCTAACGCTCGGCCTGATGAGTGGTGAAAATCAAAAGAAAACACCGAACCCTGTAGGAGCGAGCCTGCTCGCGAAAAGCGTATAGGCACCGCGTTCATTCAGACAACCCGCGTTATCGTTGACGTCCATCGCCAGCAAGCTGGCTCCTACAGGGGAATGCGTACGATCAAAGAGACGGGGCGGGCCGCCTCGCTTTGGCATTTGATCTTGTGGTGGCCCACTAATTTCGGACACTTACGCATTCCCCTGTAGGAGCCGGCTTGCTGCGGGCGGCGTTCCGACGATGGCGGTGGGTCAGCCAACATATTTATTGACTGGACGGACGCCATCGCCAGCAAGCCGGCTCCTACAGGGAATCGCGTTTGCTTTTGATTTTCACCACTCATCAGGTCGAGCGTTAGCTCGCCTTCAGCTTTTGATCTTGAGGTACACGCCCCCTCGAGAGGCCGAGCGCAGGTTCTGCGCAGTGGGCAACCCGGCATGGATGCCGGGTTAGCCGCGCACGGCCAAGGATGGCCGATCGCGGCGGGCCCACGGAGCAGGACCGGAGCGAGGGCATGCCGAGCCACAGCGAGGCACCGAACGAAAGGGGCAAAAGCCCTTGGTTACTTGGGGCTCTTCCAAGTGACTCGCCGTAAGGGCGAAACCAATCCCCGCCATCACCCAAATAACGGATATACCCCCCATCACCCAAACACCAAACCCAAGAGCCCAGCGCTGGCGCCATAAAACCACCGTGCTAGAATGCCGCCCGCATTTGTTTGTGACATCTGCACGAACTGTCACAAATAGTTGATAGGCATACGAGGGAGCTTGCGCAGCGATGCCAGGGCCTTGAATCGAACACGGACCGCTGCGCACCAGGATTTATGAGACTCAAGCCCTTCCCCACCTTCCTTTATCTGCTTTGCCTGCCCGGTGTCGCCGCGGCGGGGGAAAAAACCGTGTACGGCCTCAACGAGTACGCCTCGCTGGACGGCATCAATCTGGAAGTCGCGGCCAAACTCGACACCGGGGCGAAAACCGCCTCCCTGAGTGCCCGCGACATCAAACGCTTCAAACGCAATGGCGAGTCCTGGGTGCGCTTCTATCTGGCGATCGACGCCGCTCACTCGCACCCGATCGAACGACCACTGGCCCGCGTCAGCAAGATCAAGCGCCGTGCCGGCGACTACGATCCGGAAGAAGGCAAGAAGTACACCGCCCGTCCGGTGATCGAGCTGGATATCTGCATGGGCTCGGCGTTACGCAGTATCGAAGTGAACCTTACCGACCGCAGCGCTTTCCAATACCCGCTCCTGATCGGCTCCGAAGCGCTCAAGCGCTTTGATGCGCTGGTCGACCCCAGTCTTAAATACGCTGCTGGCAAACCCGCCTGCGCCACCGACGCTCATACCGCAGAGTAATTCCAATGCGCTCTCTTACCCTCCATCTGAAAATGCTGATCGCCATCCTGGTGGTGCTGGGCATTTCAGTTACGGCCTATCAGATCTTCGTGCTCGGCATTCCCGTGACCGAAGACGCCACCGACGACTTGTGGAACATCGACGCCAAGGTCGAGTTCGTCGCCAGTGCCAAAGACCCGGTCAAGATCCAGATGTTCGTGCCACCGCTGAGCCGTGATTTCGTCAGCCTCAACGAAAGCTTCATCTCCAATAATTATGGCGTGGCCGTGAACCGTATCGACGGCAACCGCAAGGTGACCTGGTCGGCACGTCGGGCCAAAGGCAACCAGACCCTTTATTACCGCCTGGTGCTGACCAAGCGCTACACCGGGGAAAAAACCAAGGTCAAAGGCCCGACCTTCCGCGACAGCATCGCCGTCGAAGGCGCGGAAAAAGTTGCCGCTGAAGCCTTGCTCGCGCCGATCCGCCAGCACTCGGCTGATGTCGAAACCTTCATCGGCGAAGCGATCAAACGGGTCAACAACGTCAACGATGACAACGTGAAACTGTTGCTGGGCGGCGATCCGTCCAGCGGGCACAAGGCCAAAATCGTTGAACTGGTCCTGTCCATCGCCCACGTGCCGGTGGAAAAGGTCCACACCATCCGCCTCGTGGCCGACCAGCCGCAAACCCCGGAACTCTGGCTGCGCAGCTTCAACGGCACCGACTGGCTGTATTTCAACCCGGAAACCGGCGAGCAAGGCCTGCCGACCGACCGCCTGTTGTGGTGGACCGGTGACGAAAACCTGATCACCGTCGATGGCGGCAAGAAGGCCACCGTCACCTTCAGCATGAACAACAGCGAAATGAACGCCATTCGCCTGGCCAAGCTGACCGACGAAAACACCGACGCCAATTTCCTCGAATACTCGCTGTACGGCCTGCCGCTGCAAACCCAGCAGACTTTCATGATCATGGTGATGATCCCGATCGGCGTGCTGGTGATCCTGATCCTGCGCAACCTGATCGGCCTGCAGACCCTCGGCACCTTTACCCCGGTGCTGATAGCCCTCGCCTTCCGCGAAACCCAGCTCGGTTTCGGCATTGTGCTGTTCACCATCATCACGGCGCTGGGGCTGTCGCTGCGTTCCTACCTTGAACACCTGAAGCTGCAAATGCTGCCGAGGTTGTCGGTGGTGCTGACCTTCGTAGTGGTGCTAATCGCGGCGATCAGCCTGTTCAGCCACAAGCTGGGCCTGGAACGCGGGTTGTCCGTGGCGCTGTTCCCGATGGTGATTCTGACCATGACCATCGAACGCCTGTCGATCACCTGGGAAGAACGCGGCTCCGGGCATGCGATGAAAGTGGCCATCGGCACGTTGTTCGCCGCGTCCCTGGCGCACCTGATCATGAGCGTGCCGGAGCTGGTTTACTTCGTGTTCACCTTCCCGGCAATCCTGCTGATCCTGGTGGGCTTCATGCTGGCGATGGGCCGTTATCGCGGCTACCGTCTGACCGAACTGGTACGTTTCAAGGCTTTCCTGAAGAAGGCTGACGCCTGATGTTCGGCTTCTGGAAGACCTGGAAAGCCCTGGAAGCCCGGGGCATCATGGGGATCAATCGGCGCAACGCGGACTACGTGCTCAAGTACAACAAGCGCAGCCTGTACCCGATTGTCGATGACAAGATCATCACCAAGGAGCGCGCGATCGCCGCCGGCATTCATGTGCCGGAACTGTATGGCGTGATTTCCACCGAGAAGGAAATCGACAACCTCGACGAAATCATCGGCGGGCGCAGCGATTTCGTGATCAAACCGGCCCAGGGCGCCGGTGGCGACGGCATCATTGTCATTGCCGACCGCTTCGAGGGGCGCTATCGCACGGTGTCCGGCAAGATCATCAGTCATGAGGAAATCGAGCACCATGTCTCCAGCATCCTCACCGGCCTGTACTCGCTGGGCGGCCACCGTGACCGTGCACTGATCGAATACCGCGTGATCCCCGACCAGATCTTCAAAAGCATCAGCTACGAAGGCGTGCCGGACATTCGCATCATCGTGTTGATGGGCTATCCGGTCATGGCGATGTTGCGCTTGCCGACGCGCCAGTCCGGCGGCAAGGCCAACCTTCACCAGGGCGCCATCGGCGTCGGCGTCGACCTCGCCACCGGCCTGACCCTGCGCGGTACCTGGCTGAACAACATCATCGCCAAGCACCCGGACACCACCAACGCGGTGGACGGTGTGCAACTGCCCTACTGGGACGGCTTCATGAAACTCGCGGCCGGCTGTTACGAGCTGTGCGGACTGGGTTACATCGGGGTCGACATGGTGCTGGACCAGGAGAAAGGGCCGCTGATTCTTGAGCTGAATGCCCGGCCGGGGTTGAACATCCAGATCGCCAATGATTGCGGCCTGACGTTGCGCACCCATGCGGTCGAGGCGCGGCTGGAAGAGTTGAAAGCACGCGGGATTACCGAGACCGTCGAGGAACGCATGGCGTTTGTGCAGGAGATGTTCGGGCATATTCCTGCGGTTGAGGGTTGATCCGGGACCGAGTCGCGCCCTTTCGCGGGCAAGCCTCGCTCCTACAGAATACGTGTGCCCCCTGTAGGAGCGAGGCTTGCCCGCGAAGACGGACTCACAGCCACCAAACCATTCAACCCAGCCTCCAATCTGCCAATCCCCGACATCCCCTCTAGGAGCAATTCCCCGAGGGGACTACAATCGCCACCCCGCCTCGATGGCTGATCTGCCCCGCCCATGCTGACCTGCTCCGTACATCCGCTCCCCTATCGCGCCAACCCCGCCGAGTACTTCGCGGCGATTCGTCATGCCCCCGGCGCCGTGCTGCTCGACAGTGGCCGGCCAACGGCTGATCGCGGGCGTTATGACCTGCTCAGTGCCTGGCCACTGGAACAACTGGCGGTAATGCCTGACGAAAGCGGTGGCGATTTCCTGCAACGCCTTCGCGACAATCTGACACGACTCGGTGAAGCGACGCTGGCGCCTGATCTGCCCTTCGCCGGCGGCCTGATCGGCTACCTGAGCTACGATTTCGGCCGCCACCTGGAAAACCTGCCGAGCCAGGCACAGGACGATCTGCAATTGCCGGATGCGCGTTTCGGGCTCTACGACTGGGCACTGATCAGCGATCACCAACGGATGACCAGTCAGTTGGTGTTCCACCCGTCGCTGATCGACAGCGAACGTCAACGCCTGATCACGCTGTTCAGTCATCCTGTGGCTGAAACGATCGAATCGTTCAAGCTCAAGGCGCCGATGAGCGCCGACCTGAGCGCTGATGACTATCGCCAGGCAATAGAACGTATCCAGCAGTACATTCAGGCCGGTGACTGCTACCAGGTCAACTTTGCCCAGCGCTTCCGCGCCGAGTGCCAAGGTGATCCGTGGGCCGCGTACTGCGCGTTGCGCGCGGCGTGCCCGACGCCATTCTCCGGTTTCCAGCGCCTGCCCGACGGTGGCGCAGTGCTGAGCCTGTCGCCGGAGCGCTTCGTCAAAGTCAGCGACCGCCACGTGGAGACCCGCCCGATCAAGGGCACTCGCCCTCGAGGCCAAAACGCAGCGGAAGATGCGGCGAACGCCGCCGAACTCCTGGCCAGCCCCAAGGATCGCGCAGAAAACCTGATGATCGTCGACCTGCTGCGCAATGACCTCGGCCGTACGTGCCGCATTGGCTCGGTGCGGGTGCCGGAGTTGTTCAGTCTCGAAAGCTATCCGAATGTGCATCATCTGGTGAGCAGCGTAACCGGCGAACTGGCAGATGACCGGGATGCGCTGGACCTGATCGCTGGCAGCTTCCCCGGCGGTTCGATTACCGGGGCGCCAAAGATTCGCGCGATGCAGATCATTGATGAACTGGAGCCGACCCGACGCGGTTTGTACTGCGGTTCGTTGCTGTATCTGGATGTGCGCGGCGAGATGGACAGTTCAATCGCGATTCGCAGCTTGCTGGTCAAGGATGGGCAGGTGTGTTGCTGGGGCGGTGGCGGGATCGTTGCGGATTCGCAGTGGCAGGCCGAGTATCAGGAGTCGATCACCAAGGTGAAGGTGCTGCTCGATACCCTGCAAAACCTGTAGGAGCGAGCCTGCTCGCGATGGACGTCAACGATGACTTGAAACGCCTGACACTCCGCGGTGCTCTCGGTTTTTTCGCGAGCAGGCTCGCTCCTACAGGGTGTGGATTTACAGGCTCAACGCCCGATTCGAAGCCTTGATGAACTCCTGCTTCAAATCCTCAAACGTATGCACCGCCGGGAATTGCGGGAACTCGCGAATCACGTTATCCGGCGCATGGAACAGAATCCCCGCATCCGCCTCGCCCAGCATCGTGGTGTCGTTGTAGGAATCCCCCGCCGCAATCACCCGGTAGTAAAGACTCTTGAACGCCAGAACCGACTGACGTTTCGGATCTTTCTGACGCAACTGATAGCTCGTCACCCGCCCGGCATCGTCGGTGATCAGGCGATGGCAGAGCAAGGTCGGGAAACCCAATTGGCGCATTAGCGGTTGGGAGAACTCGTAGAACGTGTCCGACAGAATCACCACCTGAAAGCGCTCACGCAGCCAGTTGACGAACTCGATGGCACCGTCCAGCGGCTTGAGCGTGGCGATCACTTCCTGGATGTCGGTGAGTTTCAGGCCATGCTCATCGAGAATCCGCAGGCGCTGCTTCATCAGCACGTCATAGTCGGGAATATCCCGAGTGGTGGCCCTGAGGGATTCGATTCCGGTTTTTTCGGCGAAGGCGATCCAGATTTCCGGGACCAGCACACCTTCAAGATCCAGACAGGCAATTTCCACAAGACACTCCCATTTGTATTGATTATTGAGTCGAGCGAGCAAAAGGACTGCCGAACTCTAGCGACTCGTACTGACCTGCGCAACGCAGAGGGCGCGCCAGTGGTTGCAGGATTTTGTTACCATCAAGGCCATATAGAGCGCCCAGCGCCACCGACCTGTAGGAAGCCGCCCTGATGAGCCCAACGTTCGACGTCGTGGAACTCGCCACGACCTATGCCAACAAATCCGCCCAGGACATCCTGAAACTCGCGTTTGCCGAGTTCGGCGATGACCTGTGGATATCTTTCAGCGGCGCCGAAGACGTGGTGCTGGTAGACATGGCCTGGAAGCTGAACAAGAACGTCAAAGTGTTCAGCCTCGACACCGGCCGCCTGCACCCCGAGACCTACCGCTTCATCGATCAAGTGCGCGAGCACTACAAGATCGACATCGAGCTGGTGTCGCCGGACTACACGAAACTCGAACCGTTCGTGAAGGAAAAAGGCCTGTTCAGTTTCTACAAGGACGGCCATGGCGAGTGCTGCGGCATCCGCAAGATCGAGCCGCTGCGCCGCAAGCTATCGGGCGTGACCGCCTGGGCCACCGGCCAGCGTCGGGACCAGAGCCCCGGCACCCGCAGCGCCGTCGCGGTGCTGGAAATCGACACCGCCTTCTCCACCCCGGAACGCACCCTGTACAAATTCAATCCGCTGGCGCAAATGACCAGCGAAGAGATCTGGGGCTACATCCGCATGCTCGAGCTGCCGTACAACAGCCTGCATGAACGCGGCTTCATCAGCATCGGCTGCGAACCGTGCACCCGCCCGGTGCTGCCGAACCAGCACGAGCGTGAAGGTCGCTGGTGGTGGGAAGAGGCGACGCAGAAAGAATGCGGGTTGCATGCAGGGAATATCATCAGCAAGTCAAAAGCCTGATCTTTTGTAATATCCCTGTAGGAGCGAGCCTGCTCGCGATGGTCGTCAACGAAGATGATGAAAACCTGACACCCCGCGCCGCTCTTTCGTTTTTCGCGAGCAAGCTCGCTCCTACAGGTTTATTGCACCGCCCATAAATGTGTACACACGAATGTCACCTTAGGTGCCATTTATGTGTGCACTTTTCGTTTCTACGCCCTGAAAAGTTACATTCATCCCGCCTGACATTCCCTCGTTCACACCTCCGCGAATTCCGCCAAAAAATAAATACCTGTTCAATCGGTCAATTTATATCGTCTTTATTTCAGTCACTTACCAATTACAGATAACAAAACGAAATTACCGGTGAATTTTATAGATCGCTGACTGGCATGGATCTGGCTTAAGTACATACATGTTTTGTATACAATCACCTCAAAACATACACACACTTTAGATCCGCAAGCCTGAAGCGCCCTATCCCGTACAGGCTGCAGATGCCCCGTGACCAATGATGCTTGTTGTCCGCGACGAAGATTTGTCGAGCCCACGCTCATGCACAGTCATCGCGACGCCAAGCTCGGAGCCTGCCGGAATGCGTACTAGCCTCTCCAATAACAACATCGCGCTGGATCTGCCCTCCTCTTCCCCCGTTCAAACGTTTCAGGACCCCGTGGTGCTCAGCCCGCGCCTGCACAACAAAGACCTGGCGCCGACCAAGGCCGAAGGCCGGCGCTGGGGCCGTTACAGCATTTTTGCCCTGTGGACCAACGACGTTCACAACATCGCCAACTACTCCTTCGCCATCGGACTGTATGCACTGGGTCTGGGCGGCTGGCAGATTCTGTTGTCGCTCGGGATCGGCGCGGCGCTGGTGTATTGCTTCATGAACCTCTCCGGCTACATGGGCCAGAAAACCGGTGTGCCGTTTCCCGTCATCAGCCGGATCAGTTTCGGTATCCATGGGGCGCAAATTCCTGCATTGATCCGCGCCGTTATCGCCATCGCCTGGTTCGGCATTCAGACGTACCTCGCCTCGGTGGTGTTTCGCGTGCTGCTGACGGCGGTGCATCCGGGATTCGCCGACTACGACCACAACTCGATCCTCGGTCTGTCGAGCCTGGGCTGGGTGTGTTTCGTCGCGATCTGGCTGGTACAACTGGCGATCCTTGCCTACGGGATGGAGATGGTGCGGCGCTATGAAGCGTTCGCCGGTCCGGTGATTCTGCTGACCGTCGCCGCCCTGGCCGCGTGGATGTACACCCAGGCCAACGCGACCATCGCGTGGTCGATCCGTGAACCGCTCACTGGCGGCGAGATGTGGCGCAACATCTTTGCCGGCGGCGCCTTGTGGCTGGCGATCTACGGCACGCTGATCCTCAACTTCTGCGACTTCGCCCGCTCTTCGCCGTGCCGCAAGACGATCAAGGTCGGAAATTTCTGGGGCCTGCCAGTGAACATTCTGGTGTTCGCCGGCATCACCGTCCTGCTTTGCGGTGCGCAATTTCAGATCAATGGCCGAATCATCGAAAGCCCGACGGAAATCATCGCGTCGATCCCCAATACTTTCTTCCTGGTCCTCGGTTGCCTGGCCTTCCTGATCGTCACCGTGGCGGTGAACATTATGGCCAACTTCGTCGCCCCGGCCTTCGTGCTGAGCAACCTGGCACCGAAATACCTGACCTTCCGCCGCGCCGGGCTGATCAGCGCGACCATCGCAGTGCTGATCCTGCCGTGGAACCTCTACAACAGCCCGTTGGTGATCGTGTATTTCCTGTCCGGCCTCGGCGCCCTGCTCGGCCCGTTGTACGGGGTGATCATGGTCGACTACTGGCTTGTACGAAAAGGTCAGATCAACGTGCCGCAGTTGTACAGCGAAGACCCCGACGGCGCTTATTACTACAGCCGAGGCGTCAATTTACGTGCGGTGGCGGCGTTCATTCCTGCAGCGCTGATCGCCATCGTCCTGGCGCTGGTGCCGGGTTTCCATCTCGTATCGCCGTTCTCCTGGCTGATCGGTGCCGGGATCGCCGGGATGCTCTACCTGATCATCGCCAAGCGGCAGCCGCACTACGCGGATGTCAGCGGCGAAGCCATCGCGGTCGATAACGTCAGCCATTAACCCCATGACGGCCCGGCACCGTCGGGCCGCAGAACCACCCCGCTATAAGGACTTTCCATGCGAATTCTCGTGGTCAACGTCAACACCACCGAATCCATTACCCAGGCCATCGCCCGTTCGGCTCAAGCCGTGGCCGCGCCAGGCACCGAAATCATCGGCCTGACACCGCACTTCGGCGCCGACTCCATCGAAGGCAACTTCGAAAGCTACCTGGCTGCCATCGCCGTGATGGATCGAGTGATGTCCTACGATCAACCCTTCGATGCGGTGATTCAGGCCGGTTACGGCGAGCACGGTCGCGAAGGGTTGCAGGAACTGCTCAACGTGCCGGTGGTGGACATCACCGACGCTGCCGCCAGCACGGCGATGTTCCTCGGTCATGCCTATTCGGTGGTCACCACGCTGGACCGTACCGTGCCGTTGATCGAGGATCGGCTGAAACTCTCAGGGTTGTGGGACCGTTGTGCATCCGTGCGGGCCAGTGGCCTGGCGGTGCTGGAACTGGAATCCGACCCGCAACGGGCGCTTGAGGCGATTGTTCGTCAGGCGGAATTGGCAGTACTGGAGGACAAGGCCGAGGTGATTTGCCTCGGTTGCGGCGGGATGGCCGGGCTGGACGAGCAGATTCGTCAGCGCACCGGGGTGCCGGTCGTAGATGGCGTGACGGCGGCGGTGACGATTGCCGAGTCGCTGGTGCGATTGGGGTTGTCGACGTCGAAGGTCAGGACGTATGCGACGCCTCGGCCGAAACACATCATTGGCTGGCCGGGGCGGTTTGGGCGGTAGACCGCGTTATCGTTTTTCGCGGGCAAGCCTCGCTCCTACAGGGATCACACGTATTCTGTAGGAGCGAGGCTTGCCCGCGAAAGGGCCGACTCGGTTTCAATCCTGGCTCAAACCGCACTAAACCGCGATGCCAACCCCTGCTCCGCAAACTGCTCAATAATGAAATCCACAAACGCCCGCGTCTTGCCCGGCAACAATTTGTGCTCAGCGTAGTAAATGGAAATGTTGCCATCGTCGACAAACCAGTCCGGCAATACCCGCTGCAACGTCCCGGCTTCCAGATAACCCGAAGCGAACGGCATGCTCACCAACGCGATCCCCAACCCCTGAGCCGCCGTCGCACACGCCGCTTCAGAATCGCTCATGGTCATCCGCGCCTTTAGCGTCAAAGGGCTGTGTTGCTGGGTGCGGCTGGTCAATTGCCAGGACCGCACTCGCCCCGTCTGCGGCGACCGAATCAGAATCCCGTCGTGATGCTTGAGATCATCCGGTTCAACGACCACTTCGCGCCCCGCCAGATATTCGGCTGACGCCACCAACACCCGATGCGCCGGCGTCAGCTTGCGCGCGACCACGCCCTGCGGCAGCTCAAATCCACCGCCAATCGCGGCATCGAACCCTTGTGCAATCAGATCGACCTGGCGGTTATCAAAATGCCAGTCCGGATTGATTGCCGGAAACCGCCTCAGAAACTCGCCCAGCAACGGCACCACATACAACCGCCCGAACACCGTGCCCATGCTGACTTTCAGCGTTCCCGCCGGCCGCCCTTCGGCGCTCGCGAGATTGGCCACGGCATTCTGGATCGTGTGCAGGCTGGAACTGACTTCGCCGAGAAACAGATGGCCGGCCTCGGTCAGCGTCAGGCTACGGGTGCTGCGCTGAAACAGCCGCACACCGAGCCGCGCCTCAAGTTTTGCCACGCTCTTGCCCACCGCCGCCGGGGTCAGGCTCAGGCGTCGCGCGGCCTCGGCAAAGCTGCCGACTTCGGCGCTGCGCACGAAGCATTCGATACTGCTGAAGGTTTCCATAAGCGCCACTATAAACTTTTGGTTTACACAGACTATCGCAATTACCGTCTACACAGCCTGTAATCCTGAATCAATACTAGGCTCCATCAACCGCGGCATCTCGCCACGGCGACTTTGGAGATCGACATGACTACTCAGAACCTCAGCGGCAAAGTGGCTTTGATTCAAGGCGGGTCCCGCGGCATCGGCGCTGCCATCGTCAAACGCCTGGCCGCTGAAGGCGCGACGGTTGCCTTCACCTACGTAAGCTCCACGGCCAAGGCCGAAGAACTGCAAAACAGCCTCACCGCCAACGGCGGCAAAGCGCTGGCCATCAAGGCTGACAGTGCCGACGCCGAGGCGATTCGCAACGCCGTGAGCGCCACCGTCAAAGCCTTCGGTCGCCTGGACATCCTGGTCAACAACGCTGGCGTGCTGGCCGTTGCCCCACTGGAAGACTTCAAACTCGAAGACTTCGACCAGACGTTGGCGATCAACGTACGCAGCGTGTTCATCGCCACCCAGGCCGCCGCGAAACACATGACCGAAGGCGGTCGCATCATCAACATCGGCAGCACCAACGCCGACCGCATGCCCTTCGCCGGCGGTGGCCCGTACGCGATGAGCAAAGCGGCGCTGGTCGGTCTGACCAAAGGCCTGGCACGCGACCTTGGGCCACGAGGCATCACCATCAATAACGTGCAACCGGGCCCGGTCGACACCGACATGAACCCGGCCAGCGGCGACTTCGCCGAAAGCCTGATCCCGCTGATGGCTGTGGGTCGTTATGGTAAAGCTGAAGAAATCGCCAGCTTCGTCGCCTACCTTGCAGGCCCGGAAGCCGGGTACATCACCGGTGCCAGCCTGACTATCGACGGTGGTTTCGGCGCCTGATACGGCCCAGTCAAACGCAAAATAAAATGTGGGAGCGAGCCTGCTCGCGAAAGCAGTGCGTCAGGCAACATTAACGTCGGCTGACACACCGTCATCGCGAGCAGGCTCGCTCCCACATTGGTCTGCGTCTTTGCGCCTACCGCATTAAGCCCACTCAAGCGCCGGCAAACCGCACGCACTCGGCTTGAACGCTTTCAACGTACGAAGAATGCCATCGGCGTGTGCGTATTTTTCGTCTGCCATCGCGGCGTCGGGAATCGCAATCGCCGTCATCCCCGCCGCTTTCGCCGCAGTCACGCCAAACGGCGAATCTTCGAACACCAGACAATCCCCGGGCGCCACGCCCAGTCGGCGCGCTGCGGTGAGGAAGATGTCCGGCGCCGGTTTGGCCGCACCGACTTCCGGGTCATCGGCTGTCACGACGAAGTCGAACAGCGCAAACCAGTCACGGTGCAAAGTGGTTTTCTGGCCGAACGACAGACGCGACGAACTGGTGCCCACCGCGATCGGAATGTTGTTGGCCTTCAAGTGCCGCACCAGTTCCTCGGCACCGGGCATCGCCAGCGCAGTGGGAAAGCGCTCGCGCATCAGCGGCTCGCGGATCACCAGGAACTCCTCGGCGGTAATCGGCAGGTCCAGCGCTTCAACCACATAACGCGCCAGATCACCCGCACCACGGCCGATGATGTTCTGTTTGACGCTCCAGTCGAAGGTCCGACCATATCGCTCGGCGATCATCGACGTGACTTCGGTGTAAATGCCCTCGGTGTCCAGCAGCAAGCCGTCCATGTCGAAAATCACGGCTTTGATCGGGCCGAACTCTTTCAGCGGTGCATTCATCGCATCTGATCCGTTTTTAATGACACCCCGGTTGGCTCAGGCATAGCTGATTCCGGGATTTGATTAAAGGGTTCAGCAGCATAGCGAGCGCGGCCGGCAGAGAGCAACGGGCAATCTCCCGGCGGTGACAAAACCTTCGCCGAATCGCTGAGCATGATTTAGCGATTCGCCCTACACCAAACACCTCCTTTCCCGACTTCTTTCCTCGTTGATCCCCCGCAAAGTCTCGCGACCCCAATTTATCCGCGCGAGGGACTGCGAATGTTCAACCCTGACAAGGTCCTGGCCTTGAACAACGCCATCGGCCTGTTGGTGGTGGCGGCCATGAACCCCGAGCAACCGGACGTTGAAGCACTGCTCGGCGATTTTCGCCTGTGCCTCAACGACTACGAGGCCTGGGCGGAAAGCTTCTGGACAGGATGGGCGCTGGATGTCGAGCAAGTGTTCAATGTCGGCAACGACGTTCGTTTGAGCATACCGAGAGATTCCACCGCCCCCGTCAGTTCGACGATCGCCACATGCCCGGCCAGCGGTCCGTTGACCCTCGTGCATATGTTCGACGCGGCTCGCTTTGTGCCCATTGGTGATACGCCGGTGATGCTCGAACCGATCATTGAAAAAAGCAACGGCGAGATGACCTTTGGCGAACCGGTGCATCACACCATCGGCCCCAGCGGCATCCTCGAAATCCCTGAGTGTTGGCGCGGTCATCGTTACCGCATCACGTTCTTTCCCAATGTTTCCACCACTCATGTCAAGGCGCTTCACGCCTCCTATCACAGCGTGATCGATGAGCTTGAAGGCTGGTTGCGCAACGAGTGGACGAGTGAATTCCAGCCGTTATGGGCGGGGTTTTCCGAGGCCGGTTTCCCTGAACGCTACGGCATGCTGCAACGGGCCGACTGGCGCGGATTCGAGAAGTCGCTGCACGGTTTGTGGGATGACGTGAAGCAGATCTACGCCCTGATCGCGGACCTGCAGGCCAATAGTGAAAAGCTTCTTGAATACCTGACCGAGGTTGAGCTCGAGACACTGCTGAACGCTTCGGCCGAAGCCATCGCCAATGTGATGCTGGTGTTGAGTGATGAGCCGCTGATGTTCATTCATCTCGCGGCTTTCACCAGCTGGCTGCGGATGTTGCCGCCGCAGTACATCGCCGAAGTGGTCGCGGAAATTCGTACAGAAATACTCATCGCTTTCCTGCTGGTGCGCCTCACAGGTCCTACAGGCCTGAAACTCGGCATCAGCACCAAGGTGCTGGGCAAGGTCAAGTCCGAGCGAGCACGACAATGGCTGGCCGCCGCAAGCTTGCGCCTGGCTGAGCTTGTGAACAGATCGGATCTGACCAGCCACGCCGGCGCCCTCAAACCGCTGATGGTCAGCGCGCGGAACGTGCCGCTCAAACCCGCGCCGGCCACTCCGTTGCACATCACCATCGGTGAATCACCAATCGTACAGGTGAACAACCCGGTCGCCCTTGCCCGTGACAAGTCCGAAGCCAAGACCCGCCTGAGCCGCCAGGAACACCGCGACGACGCCCCTGCTCCCGCGCAAAACCCAAACGGCGACAACGTCGATTCTGCGGATAGAACCACAACCAACGGCTGCCCGGTATCGATGGTCACCGGCGAGGAACTGCTGACCCTGATCGATGGTTCGCTGGATGGGCGATTGCCGTTCGAGTTCATCCGCGTGTATCGCACCAGTGCTGTCGGCATCGACTGCGGGCTCGGATTTGGCTGGAGTCATGCCCTTGCACATCGGCTGGAAATCGACGGCGAACTGGTTAGATGGATCGACCACGAAAACCGTCGAACGACCTTCCCTTTACCCAAGGTTGAACGCCCGAGCATTCACAACAGCCTGTCGCGGGCGGCGATTTTCCTGGGGGATGAGCCGGAGGAACTGATCCTCGCAATGGCAGGCGAAGCGACGCGCTTTTACCACTTTCGTACAGGTCGACTGACAGCAATCAGCGATGCCTATGGCAACCGTCTGACAGTGCAACGGGACAACGCCGACAGAATCATGCGCCTCGACAACGGCGCCGGACGCTCGCTGCGTTTGCGCTACGACCGCCGACACCTCGCCGCCGTCGAGTATCAGCGCTTTCATCCCGCCGACACCCTGGAAGATGCCTGGCGCACCGAACAGACACTGGTGACCTACCGCTACGACGCCTGTCATCGCTTGATCGAAGCGACCAACGCCGCCGGCGAAAGCGAACGCTACGACTATGACGACCAGCACGTCATCCTGCAGCGGCAATTGGCTGGTGGCGCGAGCTTCTTCTGGGAGTGGGAAAGGTCCGGCAAGTCTGCGCGATGCGTCCGACATTGGGCGTCGTTTTCGCAGATGGACACGCGCTATGTCTGGGATGACAACGGCGGCGTGCAAGTTAAAAACGTTGATGGCAGCGAAGCGTTTTACCAGCACGACGACCGGGCACGCCTGGTGCGGAGGGTCGAACCCGACGGGGCGGAACACCTCAATGTCTATGACGGCCAGGGGCGGCTGATTGCCGAAAAGAATCCGCTCGGGGCAATGACCCGCTACCGCTATGACGATGTCGGACGGCTGATTGCCCTGATTCCACCCGAAGGTGAGCCAACGTCCTACGAATACCGCAATGGCTTCCTGCATGCGCGGTATCGCGGCAACGCCGTGTGGAAATATCAGCGCAATGCTCAGGGAGAGGTCATCGAGGCGACCGACCCCGAGGGGCATGTCACCTACTACCACCACGATGAAAAAGGCCTGCTGCTGTCGATCCGTTTTCCGGACAACAGTCGGCATGTCTTCGTCTGGAATGCCTTGGGCCAACTGATCGAAGAGACCTTGCCGGGTGGCGGTCAGCGGCGCTTTTCCTACGATGCGTTGGGCCGGCAGGTTACCCGCCAGGACGAACACGGTGCCGTCACACGCGACTCATGGGATGCCGTTGGACGACTGATTCAGACGATGCTTCCTACAGGTGCCAGTCGCGCCTTCAGCTACAACGCCTACGGCAAGGTCACCGCCGAACGGGATGAACTGGGGCGCACCACGCGCTTTGAATATGCCGATGATCTGCATCTGGTCAGCCGTCGGATCAATCCCGATAGCACACAACTGCTTTATCGGTACGACAACGCACGGTTGTTGCTGACCGAAATCGAGAATGAGTCCGGCGGGAAATATCTGCTGGACTACACGCTCAATGGATTGATCCGACAGGAAACCGGATTCGATGGCCAACGCACCGCGTATGCCTACGATCTCAATGGACAGCTGCTGAAAAAAACCGAGTTCGGCGACGACGGCTCGCAATGGGTCACGGCTTATCAACGGGATTCGACGGGACGGCTACTGATCAAGACGCTGCCCGACGGTGTCAATGTCGAGTATCGATACGACAGCCTTGGCCGACTGGTCAGCGTCGATGACGGTCACGATCACCCGCTGGAGTTCGAATACGACAAACAGGGTCGGCTAGTCACCGAACACCAAGGCTGGGGCACGCTGCGATATGGCTACGATGCCTGTGGCCGGCTCAACCACCTACGCCTGCCCGACAACAGCAAACTCGATTACCACCATGCCAAGGGCGGCGCGCTGACGGCCATTGACCTCAATGGCGCCCGACTGACCGCTCACACCTTTTTCGCCGGCCGCGAACAGAACCGCCAACAAGGCCTGCTGCTCAGCGATTATCAGTATGACAATCAAGGTCGACTGAACGCCCACGCTGTCCGCCAAAACCTGCAACCTCTGTATCGCCGCGACTATGCCTACAGCGCCAACGGCAACCTCGACCACATTGCCGACACGCGGCACGGCCAGCGCAGCTACCTTTACGATTCGCTTGATCGCCTGATCCGCGTCCGCCACTCCCGAGATCACCAACCAGAAAACTTCGCCCACGACCCGACCGGCAACCTGCTGATGCAGGACCGCCCCGGTCCGGCCATGGTCAAAGGCAATCGCCTGCTGATGCAAGGCGACCGCCACTACGATTACGACGCCTTCGGCAACCTGATCCGCGAACGCCGCGGTACTGCACAAAAACTGGTCACCGAGTACCGTTACGACTGCCAGCATCGCCTGATCGGCGTCACCCTGCCCAACGGCAGCCAGGCGACCTACCGCTACGATGCCTTCGGCCGCCGTATCAGCAAAAACGTCGATGGCAACACCACCGAGTTTTTTTGGCAGGGCGACAACCTCGTCGCCGAAAGCAGTCGCGAGCACTACCGCAGCTACGTCTACGAACCCGGCAGCTTTCGCCCGTTGGCCATGCTCGACGGCAAAGGCCCGCGCAACGCCTGCCCGTTTTACTACCAACTCGACCACCTCGGCACACCGCAAGAACTCACCGATTACAGCGGCGAAATCGTCTGGTCCGTTCAATACACCGCCTACGGCCGCCTCACCCGCCTCAACCGCGACACCCACCAGATCCTCGACCAGCCGCTGCGGTTTCAGGGCCAGTACTTCGACCCGGAAACAGGTTTGCACTACAACCGGCATCGGTATTACCAGCCGGATGTGGGACGGTATCTGACGCCGGACCCGGTCGGATTGGCCGGTGGCCTGAACGGGTATCGGTATGTGTTGAGCCCCACGGGGTGGGTTGATCCGTTGGGGTTGAGTGATTGCCCGGGGATGGGTGGGTGCGGGTCGGTTGAGGGGGTTGAGGATCCGGCGGGGAAAGTGAAACGTGATGCAGGAGAGCCTGCCACCCCAACCCCAAAAACTAATAAACGTTACTTGTACCGAGGAGACTCGAGGGAATCCTCGGAAATTTTTGAGACTGGATTTGAGCCTTTGGGAGACAGTATTGATCTTTACTTACACGCACGCGACAACCGAAGCCCTCCCAGTTTTTTTGTCAGCACCACTACCTCTGAAACGGAGGCTATAAAATTTGCCACTGGCTACGGATTTGAAGACGGTTTTGTGTACGTAATAAAAAACATTAAAGGGATAGATGTGAACAAAAAGCTAGGTTTACTCTCGCCTCATAAAGGTGAGGCTGAAATTGCCATGCCTGGTGGAGTCGATAGTAAATACATCCTCGGAGTTACCCCCGTGCACGCCGATGGTACCTACAAAGGTTACTCAACTCCCAACCCAAACAGAAAGCTGCCATGAAAATAGTAGAAATAACCACGGATACTCAGGGCACCATTGATAAGGTAGTGATCGAATGCGACCGACGAATCCGTTCATTAACTTTAGTTTTGGAAAGCGGCGTAAGAAAAACATACTCAGGCTCTGATCTGTATGTTTGCTTTGGGATGTTGCGAGCGGACTATCCAGAAACAAAATTTTTATGTAAGGGTGCCAAACTCAACGTGCACCCATCCAGCATGTCCTCGCAAATGTCTGCGGGAGTAGTAGCGTATGAACTTCAATTGGGTAAACCAGCCGGGCCTGACGAATTGGTCAATATTTTTGATTATGAAGTAGCCGATATTACAAATGACATTGAACAACAACGTGATTTTTACAAGCGCTGGCTTGAGTCTTTTGTTGGGTAAACTCCTGGCGCGCCTTTACAGGTTCTACCAGTTTGACTCGCGTACTAGCATGGGGTGCTAGGGGTGTCATCGACATCAGTATCTTTCGGGTCAGTGTTCATAAAGCACCTCTCAGGGGCATTGAAAACAACACCTGAAATTTTGATGGCACCGCCACGGAAACCGTTCGATCGAAGGGACAATCGGTTGAGCGGCAACGTTCCGATGTCACGCTCGCGAAAACAAAAAACCCGGCACCAGGCCGGGTTTTGCTGTTACTGAACGTCGAATCAGTGGTGTTTGTTCTTGTGCTTATGCTTGTGTTTGTGACCGTTGCCGGAATGGGAATCGCCGCTGTCAGTACCCAGGTTGTTGCCCAGCGCACCACCCGCTGCGCCGCCGAGGCCTGCGCCAATGGTCGAACCGGTCTTGCCGCCAATGCTGTTACCAATCACCGAGCCGCCCGCCGAGCCCAAACCACCACCGATCGCTGCTTCAGTGCGACTGCCTTTAGGTGCACCAACAGCGCTACCCGCCGCGCCGCCTACACCTGCGCCAATCGCGGCACCGGTGCTGCCGCCCATTTGCTGACCCACCACGTTACCCAATGCACCGCCGATACCACCGCCAACCGCAGCGGTGCCATCACCGGCAGCCATCGCACCTTGAGCAACCAAAAGTCCCAGAAACAACGTGGACAATGTCAAACGCATGATATGAACCTCTTATTCCGCATCGGGAGAAAAGAATTCGCTGCGGATGGGCGGAGTCTAGCACCTGCCCCCACTGAATCCGGCCAGCGATGACCGTTGGACAGCTAAAGATGCAAAAGCTGCGAAAGAGAAACAGCCAGATACAAAAAGCCCGGCATCAAGCCGGGCTTTTTGAGCGGATCGATCAGGATCAGTGGCCCTTGTGGCCCTTGCCCAGGTTGCTGCCCACGCCGCCGCCCAAAGCACCGCCCAGGCCTGCGCCGATGGTCGAACCGGTCTTGCCGCCCAGGCTGTTGCCGATTATCGAGCCGCCCGCAGCACCCACGCCGCCGCCGATGGCCGCTTTGGTGCGGCTGCCTTTGCGTGCTCCAACAGCACTGCCGGCGGCGCCCGCGACACCAGCACCAATCGCAGCGCCAGTGCTGCCGCCCATGCTTTGGCCGACCACATTACCCAGCGCGCCACCCAGACCGCCACCCAGTGCGGCAGTGCCGTCGCCAGCAGCCATTGCACCTTGAGCAACCAAAAGCCCCAGAACCAGAGCGGGCAGTGTTAAACGCATGACAAGAACCTCAAAAAATAGGGGGAAATCAAAAAGGGTCGAGATTGAATGCTTTAGCGGCGAGAAAGTCCAGACACACAGCCCCAACCTCACCATCGGCGACGGTTGGACAGCTTTTATGGAAAAGGTTTTATGACAGACAAAAAAAAGCCCGCTGGGGAGACGGGCCAGGTGTTGCTTTCTAACGGATGAGTTGAGATTACGTAAGGCCTTGTGAAAACTTTGTGAAAACCCAGGCCGAAAAACACACGCCGCAAAAAAGGTTGCAGGCATAAAAAACCCCGCTCAATGACGGGGTCTGGAGAGGATGGATTACTTCCTGACGGGTGCCGCAACCTTGGGTAAAAATTTCGCCTTGGGCCCTTGGGGCACCTGGGATTTCATTTTGCCAAGCTTGACCTGGTCGTCACCGTAAGCCACCACATAGTTTGTCTGGCCACACCGCACGCTATTGTTGATTGGAAATTCAGCACCGTCGTCTTCGATATACGGATCAGCCATCTTTTCGCCCCTTTCAAAAGCGGGATCGATACCGGCAAGCCCTTTTGCCTGAAACATATCGACCACCAAGCTTTTGAGACTAGCCGGTCATTACCGGACTTGTAATTCAGATTCCCCAACACCCGACGAATGGCCCGCACGGCTTCCTACAAAACAAACACACAAACCGTTACCTGACTCACCTCAGTTTGACGGCCGTCCCGGTCACAAATACCACCACCATGCCGCCCTTGCCGGCCGGCATGCTGATCTCATAATCGAGCCCCACCACCGCATCGGCCTGCAGTGCCCGCGCCCGCTCCTTGATCTCGTCGGTGGCCTGAATCCGCGCCTCCTTCAATGCACGCTCCAATGTTTGAGAGCGCCCGCCGAAAAAATCCCGCATCCCGGCGAACATGTCGCGGATAACGTTGACCCCCTGCACCGACTCGGCGCTGACGATGTCGAGGTAAGCGGTGATTTGGCGACCTTCGATGGCGTGGGTGGTGGTGGTGATCATGGGCATTCCTTCTTCATAAATAGTCACTCAAGACTGGCTGGACAGATAGTTGGCCAACGCATCAAAAGCAGGCAACGTAACAGGATCATTAGCCGAGTTGCTGAACGCATTCAGCTCGATGCGGCCCAGGCGATCACTCCCGAGGCGGTACGCCACTCTTTGAAATGTAAGTACTAATTGCACCAAGTCTTAGAGTGCAGGCTGATACGGTGGAAGGGTCAGGTAAACACCGTTTTCGCCCCTCTCTTGCAAGGTGCCTTTGGCATCGACAACGTAGTATTTGCTGGAGTCGTTGTTGGGGGGCTGTAAGCGCAGCGCTCCATCGGGAAGCGTCTGGGCGACGTATCTCTCCGTATTTTTCCCACCGGTAGAAAAAATTGAATCGATGAAATACTTCCCGTCACGCTGGTAAAGCACCATCACGTGACCAAAAGTACCGTCGAGTAGCCAACTTCCGATTCTGTCGGGGTAGTCCTTCAGATCAAGCGCTTTCAGAGACTGATACTCCTCGACGCTGAGACCATAGAGCGTGCTTTGGTAATCAGGATTAAATTTGACCTGCGCCCAGGACGACTTATCGCTTTGCCCTTCAACACGGAATCCGATGAAGGTCGTTTCTGCATTGGATTTACTATTGGAATGAATAATGTTGGCGACTTTGGCTAGCTGATCTTCGGTCAGCCGTTGGTTAAGAAGCACCTGCACCCTACGCGGCCGACCTTCGCTGTATTCGTCCTCGGTGATCTTATACATAGGCCTTGTGGTGCTCTGCGCGACCTCCCCCACCGACATGTTCTTGCTTGCGCCCATGTAAATCGAAACCACCACACCGACGATGGCCGCCAGAATTATCCATCGGCCAATCCGTTGCCACTCAGTGACACCGGGATTGGCAACGCCGCAATTGGGGCAAGTCTTAGCTGAAGTAGAAATGCTGTGCTTGCAAGACTTACAGGGCTTTAACGCCATTCGATCCACTCCTTTTTATATCCATGAAAAAGCCGGTAATCATGACCGGCTTACTGCATCCACTTACCTGAGCATTGACTGATCAGTTCAGTTACTTCCCTTCGCCCAGTTTGAGCCTTCTGCCTTTGCGAAAGCCCAAGCCATACGAAACAGCACATCACGGTCTGCCTCGCTGACGTGCTGATACTGTCGGCTAAAATGGAGATGATATTTGTCGATCTATAGAGGCTGAAGAGAGGCGATCCTCCCCATCTGCGCTCCCATATCATTCCCATATCGCCGTTTTTCAGACGCCAAAAACCACAAACCCCCGACTTTCTCTAGGAAAATCAGGGGTTTGTGTTTTACAAATTTGGCGGTGAAGGAGAGATTCGAACTCTCGATTCCGCTGGCGTTCATCAAAGCCCAATGTTTACGGGGCTTAAAGCAGCCCTTCGTCAAAAAAGTGTACGCGTTCGTTGTACGCATGGGAAGTGGGGGCTGAGCCAGAAACCTGAAATAACTTTCCGGCTCATTGACGATGCTTAAGCTGAGTTTGATTACTGTGCTGGCCTACATAAGCCCGTTAAGTGGAGCTTTCATCTTTGCCGCGAACAAGCTTCGAAAACGCCAAGTAGGCAACGAACATTATGGCAACCGGGAAGAGCATCACTTTTGTCATGTGGGTGTATGACGACGAAGACATATAGTGACCATACGGATTGAAAAGAAATACAAACATAGGGACTGAAAGCAGCCACAAGATACCGGCAATTAAAAAGAACCTGCTACCTATCGATGTTTGCCAATAAGCCTTTTTTACAGAGCCAGACTGCAACCGAGCAACGATGCCGGGAGCAGCGCCAGCAAGGGCGATGCCTGATAATACTGGGACGGCGATCCAGCCAAGGCCGCGTGGCAGCAGATTAAGGTTAAACACTGTATTCAGAACTGCGATTAACGCAAATTCAACTGCTACCGCAGCGATGACACCGACGATAAATCCTAAAACCTTGTATCCGAAATTCATTTCAATCACCTGGTGCGGAAGTTCAATAGCGTGTTGTTAGTTATTGTGGGGCATGGGGTGAGACATGTTTAACCCGGTTAGCATAGACATGCCGTTGACATCCGCGTAGCAGGGCATCCCAGCCTCAAAGCGTCGACGAAGCTACCTATTTGCCATCATCCTGTCCACGCCTTTGTGGTGGCATTCTGCACGTCTGGGTAACATTGAAGTGAACGTGTTCTCCCCGCCTGGGAGTAGGTGGAAGCACAGCGTCAGGCTTGTTTCGGGCGAAAAATTCGTGAGGTCTTTGAGTAGTTACGAAGTGTCTTGACTCCCCCCTCCGGGGTGGGGGGCGACCACCATGCGACCAAGGTGTTGCCATCCAATCACAGCCCCGAACAGCAACCGACATCGTGCTGTCTGCGATGAGCAATGCCCCCCAAGCACTGGCCATAGGCCCGCCTATGTCGGAGGCAGACGGCCTTCCATGCTGCGTCGGAGTGTGTGAGCCGGGAGCGTGCAGCCAGACGCATGACATGGCCCTTGCAGGCAGGCTTACCGATTGCGTTCGGTTGTGGTCGTAAGGGTATGGTTCAGCAGCAACGGCTAGAGGGCAGTCAAAGTGTTGCTGTTTAGATCGCATTGACCATGTATACGGCAACAGGTATCGTGACACCACTTCAACGATAACAGGAACGCCCTGCCATGCTCATTCACGCCTACCTTCGCGCCAGCACTGCGGACCAGGACGCCAATCGCGCCAAGCAGCAACTGAAGGAGTTCGCCGCGCACCACGGACACCCCCGCCTCCTCTACTACACCGAGAACGTCAGCGGTGCATCGCTGCAGCGCCCTGAACTGTTCCGCCTCCTGGACACAGCCGAGCCTGGGGATGTCCTGCTAGTCGAGCAGGTTGACCGGCTATCACGCCTCTCCGAAGGGGACTGGCAACAGCTTCTGTCCACCATCAAAGCCAAAGGAGTGAAGGTGGTCGCCCTGGACTTGCCGACCTCACACATGGCCATGGCACCAGCGAAGACGGACAGCACCGCAGACGCCTTCACCTCCCGCATCATTGAGGCCATCAACGCCATGCTCTTGGACATGCTTGCAGCCGTTGCACGGAAGGACTACGACGACCGTCTACGACGCCAACGCCAGGGCATTAACAAGGCCAAGGAGGAGAAGCGCTATCAAGGCAAGTCCATCGACCATGACAAACACAGGCGCATCTTGGCGTGTCTGGCAAAGGGCATGAGCATCCGGGAAACAGCCGAGGCTACCGGCACCAGCACGTCCACGGTCATCCGGGCTAAGAAGCTTGCGGTCAACCGGACAGCCTAGCGCTTCAGGAACTGAATTACGCCATTTGGCCGTGGTGGACAACTGGAGGAGTTAATTACATCCGGTTCCGGGTGTATTGGGTGTAGAGGAGGCCCGTTGCAGGGGAAGCAACAGGTACAAGAATCCACAATATCACACTTCAGAAACAGTCTGTTTCGAGTGCTTCAGGCCTGCTAAAAAGTCCACTCCAAACACGCAGGGTGTCCTTCAAATGGCCAAGAAGAAAAAAGGTAAGACCAAGTTCTCGACAGGTGGGGCGCTACTCAAAAATGGCATTTATGCCGTAAAGGCAACCAGGCCCAAGAAGCGACGTAAGAAGGCCCCCATTAGCCAAGACGTCGTGCTGGCCAATGCGGCGGGAGCTGCCATCGACAAGGGGAAGAAGATGGCTCTTATCGAGGCGTACGCCAAACAGAACCGCGTCACTATCACCCAGGCCATGGTCCATTTTATGGAGCATGAATGAACCGCTCCGCCGAATCTGGCCAGGCTGGCATTACAGCCAATCCTTGTATAGACAAAGCCTCCTTTGCAACGACACGGCAGATCCGACTAGACGAAATCAGGCTGCATCCAACCTTACAGAACAGAAACACCACCACCACAATGCGTCGCACCCCGCAACGGGCTGAGGAGCGTGCAGCACATATCAGCAAGCTGGCCCAGAACATTGAGGCAGAAGGACTGAAGAAGCCCCTGGCGTTGGTCGAAATGGCGGAACACGAAGTGCAGCGCACCGGGCAGCGTTACTGGTTGGTCGGCGGGCATCATCGCTTTGAGGCGCTGAAACTCCTCAAGCAGTCCGAAGCTCCCGCCATCCTCCTGGTCGGCTCGGGCCTACATGATGCACGCAAGGTCAGCTACGACCAGAACAATGACATCGCCATCCCGCTTAAGGACGACCAACTGCTGGCCAATGCTTGGCGGGCGTTGAACGATCCCAGCCATGACGCCTATCGGAAAAGGACCATCAAGGCCATGGCTATATGGGCGCGGCTGACAGAGCGAACCATCGACCGCATGTACGAGGTCAGGCGCCGCTGGGCTGCCCACGCGCAGAACATCGACTATCACCAGGATCGAGCGGCAGCCAAGGAGCGAGGCCAGAAGGGGCTCCGAGCGTTCAATCAGGCGTTGGACGACTACTGCGGCCAGCACCTTATGACGCTTTATACGTATGACTACGGCGTTCTCAAGCGGGAGCTGGAGCGAGGCACTGAAGTCGCGCGCGTCGAGGAGCGGCAATTGATTCGCCGGACCGTTTGCGTGGTCATGGAAACCCTTAATGCCTACGGTATTGATGACGTGCGAGTCCAACGCTCGGTGGTCAAGCAAATCGACGACATCCTTGCACGGTCCAAGACCTACTACGAAGCCTGCGAGCTGGCGGCCGCCCGCTACAACGACGACTCCAGTGCCAAGCTGGAGCGATACATCAGGCTTCAGGAAGACACTCAACTGCTTGCCAGCGGCCTGGATGCAATCGATGACACCTCCGACTTCTGACCCCTCCACTTACGACCGCTCTAGGGCGACTGAGTCGTAAGTCTCATCTCATTATTTTCCTACCGGACATCAATCCATGACCACGTACACCATCTACGTCGACGGCGCCTGCCCGAACAACGGCAAACCCAACGCCAGAGCCGGCTGGGGCGCCTACCTCATTAACCCTCAAGGTGACACTCTGGAGCTAGCAGGCCCGGTTCCCACCAAACAACCTCAGACCAATGGTCGAGCCGAACTGCTGGCACCATTAATGGCACTCCGCCGATGCAAGCCAGGGGCAGCTATCACCATCGTTTCCGACAGCCAATACGTCGTCAAAGGAGCTATGGAATGGCTGCAGGGCTGGAAGGCTAGAGGCTGGCGAAAAGCCGACAAGAAGGAGGTCGAACACCGCGACCTATGGGAACTCATTGACCAAGAAATGCAAAAGCGTGAGATTCGCTTCCAGTGGGTCCGAGGTCATAGCGGCGACACAGGTAACGAACGCGCCGACTCTCTGGCTTGTCGAGGAGCCGGCGGCGAGTACATTTCGGAACTGACCAAGGCTGCTGCAACAACGTGACCACAGCCGGGATGGCAGGCCCTCGCGTCTCCATCCCCCTGACGTTTTAACCCCACCTGGAGGAAGGCGGGGACCTGCAGCAAGTTGCCCCGGATGAAATCATCGGGGAGCAAATGAACGCCTTCCACGAACGCCTCAAAGCCTCCCCTGGAGCCTCAGTTCAAGCGCCCCCCTCTGAACGTTTTGGACGTCCTGAAGCTGCGCAATGAACTGATTATCCGCATCGACGTGGAAGTGCACTTCTAACCACCAATTTTTGCAAAGGATTCGACCACCACGCGTAGTAACCATGGGTCGGCACAGAGCTGCGCATAGATGCCGCTGGCAACAGGCTGGAATCGGCCAAAAACGGAAAGTCGAACTATGACAGTGCAGGCTCGTCGAAAGTCGTTAGAAATACAGAAACAAAGTGCAGAGCGACCGCATTCTGCAGCCGCCCTAGTAGGGTAAATATGGTTTGTTGACGCGCAATAAAATCATGAGGTAGCTGTAATTACTAACAGCTGCATTGTACTTCCAAATATCGATGGAAATTCAGTTTCACGCAATTCCAATTTCGGGGTTTTCCCGCTTTTCAATATCGCATGATACAAGCACCATATAATGCTACCAAAAGTCTCTGGCTCTCCATTATTGAGTTTTAGATTGCATGCAGGAGAGTTTACCAGTGGTCGAATAAGCACCACACCAGGGAACTCAGTTACAGAGCTGTAGGTGTCCACGTAATCTGTTTCGGACGACTTGAAAATTCCTATTTCCGTATTTTCAGCGATTGATGCCAGAGCTTGATAGCTTACAAAAAAAGAACCCTTGTCTGTAACTACCAGAACTCGCGCAAAATTACTTGGGTCGACCCCAAATTCACCAAGGTGGGCTGATGCAACGCACCGCTCAATATCGTTCGCACCTTCACGCTCAAGGATCTCCAGCTGTTCATTACCCCAAAGTCTTAATTCTTCTTTTGACGCCTCTAGCGCATCAAAATCACGCTTCGCGGATGCAGGTAGATAATCGATATAACCAATAAATGACTCTGCCCCACCTACTCCAATTGAAGCGGGTAGACCACCAATAGTTCGAAGTCCTAGTAACATCTGGCTCGTAGTAGGGTGTGTTGAAACTGCTGCCATACCAACATTTGAACCATCTGCTTTTTTTATTGCGCGCAGTCTATGATGATTGCCGTCGATGTACTGTTGGATATTTTCGTCATCACGACTTGACAAGAAGCTAATTCGACTCAGCAGCTCTTTTGATTTTTCAAGTTGTGCACACCGCCCATCGTGAATCAAAGTAGAATTAGCAGCTCCGGCAAAAAAACGCACTGGCACGTCGAGCCCTACTGTAAGTGCCGATATAAAATCTTCGAGGCGGCACTCAAACTGCTTGGAACCGGAATATGAGGGCTTTAGGGAAATCATTTCACCGAACGATAAGATGTCAGAATTTATAACTGCTGTGACTTTGGTAGAAGTGCTCGATGAAAACTCCTTAACTCGACCTTTTCGGAGAATCGGTCGGAGAGACACACCGGAATTAAAAGCAAGGGTGTTAACCTCGTCCAAACCCTTATCCCAATATCTACTTGATATCTCAACAGAGTCTGAAACCATAAATATGGAGTAGAAACCTACTCCAAAGCGACCAATCGACCGAAATTTAGACGAGCGTAAGCCAGGAAATTCTGATTGAACGAGAGATGACTTCCAAAAACTATTTCCGAAATCTAGTAGAGGACCTATCATTACTCTACGCGACATGCCAGTGCCGTTATCTTCAACTGATAGCCGTCCATCACTGGAGAAACGAATCACAATTTCACCCTCGAAACCAAGCTCTATAAACCTACGAGCAACGATGGCATCGCGGGCATTCTGTATCAGCTCCCGCAAAACTATTCCGAAGGTATGTATCGGCGCCCCTTTTCCGTAAAGATTTTTCCCGCCGAGTTCTTTCACTAAGGACTCAACATTGCTTACATGCGGCTTTGCTCCGCAGGGCATCCAATTTTCAACACGTAGATATCTAACCAGTTCTTCAATAGATTCCGAACCACTAACTCTTTTAACTTTAAATTCTGGTGCAGTTTTTCGACCACGGTTACGAAGTAACTCGTTAGAAGAGGCGATTTCATGTGCAACTGTAGAGATTGCATCATATGCTACCCACCAAGCAGACGCATCAGCCTCATTAAAAGATCGGCTGGATGTATAGAGAATCGCTGAGTTACTTTGATCCCCTGTATCGAGGGATGGCCCCATCATTCTGTTTTGAGCTCGCCAGTGATCCATTGATAGGCCTTGGCGCTTAATTAGGGCGTACAGAAATAGGGGCGCTCTGGCCTGATTTATATGGGCAGCATCAGCGCACCGTAGCAGGCACGCTACTTTTACCGGGTCAACTGTCCATTCTGACGGGAGCGGAAACGGCACGTTAAACTGCTCCCCCAATAACGCGGATAAGGTGTCAGTATTCCAGTGGTGACTCGAAGCTATTTTTCCGGCAAGGGGCCCAATTTCAGTTCGAAGAAGAGTGTCGTCGATCAAATACATTATCTGACTTGTATCTGGGTGTTTCCAACTAATTTCCGTTAGCTTCTCAGCCTGATGAGCATGTAGTGCTCGGAGCGCAGAAAAGTCTGCAGCCGCTTGGCGTGCATCTTCCGATTGATTTGGTGACAAATCACACTCGTGCGCATAGGCGTCCTGCCACTCGATGGATGAGCGCACGCCGTCGCGCCCATTTTCATATGCTTGCCAGCACATGGCCGAATCATGGAGTAGTACAGATAAGCCAAAAACGAAGCCTTCTAGTGGGTTTAGAGGATAATCCTCACCCGCAATTAAATCAGCACTTTCCCATAGAGCATCTAGATGCGTAATGTCGTGAACTGTAAGACCGGGCAAAACGTGCGCAATTCTCTCAACAATAGGTATGATTTTTTCTCGGCAACTAATCAGAGCTGCTCGGAGCCGCGTACGGTGCTGCTCAAAGGGGTCGTTCGAAACTGGCGCAAGTGAAGACCGCCACAAACCAGTTTCTTGGAATTTATCCACCATCAGCTTTCCCTTTTTTTAAAACTAAAGACTTGTTATACACAATGCCCTAACTGCCGCAGACTTCCTGACTTTCAAGACAGGGCATTAGAAGAGCAACCATTTTGTCATTATAGATTCTACTCGACATAACCCAAGCAGTCATATGCTCAACAGCGACGTCTTGGTTATCGAAAAGAAAAGTATCCGAAGTGCTTGAATCGTCGAGAAAAATCAGCCCGGTTGAGCGTCTGCTATTGGCCGATTCTGTTGAAAAAGTCGGCCATGGTTTCCACGGCAGAAAAGTAAGCGCTTGAGATTGAAATCTTTACTTTGTGCAGAGGATTCCGAGCTCAGATTTCGCATAGCTGCGCGCAAAAAAGGCGTTTTCAGCAGCCAGTATGTAGGCAATCTGGAAGGACCGACTTTTTCAACACAATCGGCCGATCTCTGTCGGTCGTCACTGTGGCGCCTGTTGGCCAAGTCGAATTCAAACGGTTGGTCAGCAGGGATGCAATTGGCTGGCCAGCGGCAAATTAGTGGTCACGTGAAATGCAATTTCTCACTCTCCAAAGAGTCCCATTTTTCCCGCATTAATCGGGACTCGTTCATGAAAGAGGGGCAGCGGGGCGTTAGATGATGCCTATAAATGCCGTAGTCGCATGATGGCGTCTGTGATGCTTTGAACATTCGTATCCAGCGTTTCCATGGCGGCAATTGCGTTAGCGGCGACACTCCCCACTCCATTCTCAGAGAGCCACTTGGTCACCTCCTCAATTGCCGCACATATGGAGTGCTGGTTGTGCAGGAGTAGTGTGAGAGCATCCGCTGTGGCTATGTTGGCTTCAGAGTTATCTGGCATGGATATCGTCCTTGAGTAACTGGTGCAGGAAGACTAGCTGAACTCGCCGCTGGCTGGAGCCACTTCTGGCCGCACACACCTTCAAAGGTGGCCACATGAACCGTTGCCAAGTTGACGACGATTACATCGACGCCGAGGGCTACATCATGCAGCCCCTGATTTGTTCTATTGGGACCAGGGAACGCGTGCACCATACATCTAGTCACGCGCCGCTTTCAGAAGTCCCGCTTCTAACGCCAGGCGCGGGAACTTGCACATTTCCTCTGCCATTCGGGCCAAAGGCATGCTGCCATAGGACCGCCCAACGGTGCCTCCGCTGTGCCCAGTAATGGCCTCATGAACGTCATCGGGGATTCCAGCGCCCCTGCACAACGTCTTGAAAGCATGACGGAAGCCATGCATCGGCGCGGCCGGACTATCTAGGCCGACGACCTTATCCAAGTAAGGCTTCCAGTGCCGTCCAAACGACTGACCAAATTTGCCACCCGCATCCTGACTCAACTTTGGAAAAAGCTGCCCCGACGATGGCACGGACTCAACATAGGTCATGAATTCCAAGGCCAGGATATCAGCATGAAGGGGCACATCTCTTCGGCTACTAACGGTCTTAACCCGCCGGCCTTCACCGTCAGCCTCGTCGTCATTCAGGATACTCAGGTAGTGAATTCCCTCTGGAGTTTTACGTACGTCTCGCACATAGAGCTGGGCAAGTTCGTTCTGTCTGGCGCCGGTGTAAATAGCAAGTAGTGGCATCCAGTAGAGCGCACCTCCGAGGTCAGCTACGGGCGGCCGCCAGCGACCCATAAAGATTGGGCTGGACAGAATGATATTTATCTCGTCCCGGTTATAGTCCTTGCGACGACGACGCCCCCCAGCTTTGGAAATATCCCGCGCCACCCGCTTCGATACACCAGCGTCGACAATAGGGTTCGTCTGAATCCAGCCCATGTCCTTTGCAAACGTAAGTACCGACGATACGGCCCGAAGGCGCTTTTTTGCTGTCGCTGGACTGATACGTGGCAAATCCTGGGCATCGGCCAAAGCAATTTGCTTCAGCGCGTCCAAACCACGGATGCCCTCCCCCTTGCTGACAGGAGTACGCGCCAACATCAACCTGTACTGTTGGGCCAGCTCATTGGTGAACCCGGAGAGGGCAATGTCACCGAACAACTCGACGAAGTGCTGAACAATTCCCCGATAGTCGTTGAGAGTGGTGGCAGTAGCAGCCCCCTTGCTGGCGATGCGGTCTGCCTTGTAGGCCTCCCATACTGCCATCATGGTTCGCCCTTCCCGCACGGCAACCTCGACGCGCTCAAAAGAGAGGGGTGCAGCAGGGACTATTAGTGGAGCCGCGACGTAGCGCCCCCCTGCCTGCATGCGCGCCAAGCAAAGGGTAGAAAGGACGCACAGGTGGGTCCAGAACGCTTCCGCCAATTGATTGTGTAGCAGTGACCCGACTGCCAGAGGGGGAAGCTTGTGCGCTTGCAGCATTGCATCAATAAACGGAGCGACCTGCCTAGCGACGGCGCCGACAGAACCTTCGCCAACTACGGTCTGGTACGTAACGAAGTAGTGCCCCACTGGTTCCCCAGTGCTGGTACTCAAGTCGCCGTCAAAGTCCGTAGCGAGCCAGTGCCAATACTCTCCAGTTGACTCGAGCCGCGCAAGCTCCTCCCTGTACCACCTTGCGGCGAGCTGCTGAACATCAGAGGCGTCAAGGCGGACGTTACCGTCGTAGAGCCCTTGGGCAAGGGCAAACGCCTGGGCACACTCTGCACTGACTTCATGAACTCGACGCATCGCGACCCCTCGGTCACTAGTCCCCAAACTCCGCTTCCACTCACGCTTGCCCATGGTGGGAATCAAATGCAAAGGAACCTTGCGGCGGTATTGGTAGACGCCACGGGAATCCAACGTCGGTCGTGCCATAGCTAAAACCATAAGGTGTACTCGTCCGGTGTACGCATTTCGGGCGAGCTTTGTGGAAGCCAGACAGCAAAAAGCCCCGGAGCTATTAACTACCGGGGCCTTGCGAATTTGGCGGTGAAGGAGAGATTCGAACTCTCGATACAATTTCTTGTATACACACTTTCCAGGCGTGCTCCTTAAGCCACTCGGACACTTCACCGTATCTCTTCAAACATGTTCTGTCTGTCGAGGCGCGCTAATGTAGTCGAAAGCTTTTCTGATGGCAAACTTTTTTTGCAGAATTTTCATGTGCTTAGCGGTTTGGAGGTTCCGGGAGCATTCCGGGCCATGGCAAACCTGCCAATCTCTGGCTTCGCGCTCTCCTATATAGAGAGGGGAATGCACGACGGGAGCGGCGGGCTACGCTTGCCGAGCGGGGAAAGGGTGACTGGCGGGTCAGTCACGGCGCTTTACCTGGCCTGCGGTGGTGGGTAACGTCTGCCCCAACTTTCATACAAGGAATAGCGTCATGAGTGAGTTGATTTCCTACCACCTCGAAGACGGTATCGCGACCCTGACCTTGAGCAACGGCAAGGTCAATGCCATCTCTCCGGACGTGATTGCTGCGTTTAATGCTGCGCTGGATCAGGCGGTGACTGATCGCGCAGTGGTGATCATCACTGGCACGCCGGGGATTCTGTCGGGCGGTTATGACTTGAAGGTGATGACAGCAGGCCCTAAAGAAGCCGTATCGCTGGTGACGGCTGGCTCGACATTGTCCCGTCGTCTGCTGTCGCACCCGTTTCCAGTGATTGTCGCGTGCCCTGGGCACGCAGTGGCCAAGGGTGCGTTCCTGTTGTTGTCGGCGGATTACCGCATTGGTGTCGACGGCCCGTTCAGCATTGGCCTGAACGAAGTGCAGATCGGCATGACCATGCACCACGCCGGCATTGAGATTGCCCGTGATCGCCTGAGCAAGGCAGCGCTGCATCGTTCGGTGATCAACGGTGAGATGTTTAACCCGAAGAGTGCCGTGGATGCCGGTTTCCTCGACTTGGTGGTGTCGCCCGAAGAGCTGCAAGGCGCGGCGCTGGCAGCGGCTCGTCAGTTGAAGAAGATCAACATGACCGCGCACAAGAACACCAAGCTGAAAGTGCGCAAGGCACTGCTGGACACCCTGGACAATGCAATCATCCAGGATCAGGAGCATTTGGGTTAACCCAAAGATGCTGCACCGAAAAGCCCGACCGTCGTGTCGGGCTTTTTCATACACGCTCTGTGGAAAAGTCTACAACCCCTCTAGAACAGATCTGACCAACTAGTCGGAAACATGCGCTCAAACATCGGCTATCTCCTACCTCTATAGAGGCAATTGCCGAAAACAGTGCACATCCGTACACTGCGCCACCTTTTGTCCCGGTGGGGCCTGTAAATGCTGTTCGTGTTTCGTATGTTATTGATGGGCCTGCACTTTATTCTCGCTGGTGTGCTGGGGGTGATTCTGGGGCTGTTTCGCCCGTTCAACCCGGACAACAGCCGTTTGTGCGCGCGCCTCTATGCGTGGCCGGCAATGTGCATTTTGCGTTTGCGAGTGAAGGCCGACGTCGGGCCATTGATGGACAAGCCCGAGAGCTGCGTGATCATCGCCAACCACCAGTCCAACTACGACTTGTTTGTTTTCGGCAACGTGGTGCCCCGCCGCACCGTGTGCATCGGCAAGAAGAGCCTGAAGTGGGTGCCGTTGTTCGGTCAGCTGTTCTGGTTGGCCGGTAATGTGTTGATCGACCGTGGCAATGCGCACAAGGCGCGTCAGTCGATGCTGACCACCACGCACACCTTGCAGCATGAAGACACCTCGATCTGGGTGTTCCCGGAAGGCACGCGCAATCTGGGCGAAGACCTGCTGCCCTTCAAGAAAGGCGCGTTCCAGATGGCGATCGCGGCGGGCGTGCCGATCGTCCCGGTGTGTGTCAGCAGTTACGTCAAACACATGCGATTGAACCGCTGGCGCAGTGGGAAAATCCTGATCCGTTCTTTGCCGGCCATTCCAACCGCCGGACTGAGCCTGGACGACATGCCGCTGCTGATCGCCCAGTGCCGCGAGCAGATGCGCGAGTGCATCGCCTCGATGGATCGGCAACTGCAAGCCGCGTGAAACGAAACCCGCCCTGCGCGGGTTTTCTTTTGCCTGCGAATTTTTGCCTTCGAACTCTGCAGATTTCACTGACTCTCAAGCGGTATAGAAGGATAAGCTGAACACTGCCTGCTACTAATAAGAAGTGAAGCTGAATCATGGGTAGAGTTGTTGCTGCTGCGGTTTACAGCGCTGGTAAGAAGGTCACCAATATCACCCTCGACGAAGGCGCTGCCTGGGCCGCCAAGCCTGGTCACTTTGTCTGGATCGGCCTCGAAGAGCCGAATGCCCAGGAGCTGTTCAATCTGCAACGCCAGTTCAACCTGCACGAACTGGCCATTGAAGACGCCCTGGAAAAACACAGTCGACCGAAGTTGGAAACCTTTGGCGATGCGCTGTTTATCGTCACGTATTCGCCGATCCGCCATGAAGGAAAGCTTGAGTTCATCGAGACTCATATCTTTGCCGGCAACGGTTACATCATTACTGCGCGTAACGGCCATTCGGCGTCCTACGCTTATGTCCGCCAGCGTTGTGAGGCGCGTCCACTGTTGCTGGAGCACGGGGAAGATTTCGTACTCTATGCCATCCTCGACTTTGTGATTGAAAACTATCAGCCGATGGGCGAAGCGATCCATGCAGAGATCGATGAGCTGGAACGTAACGTCATGTGCAGCTCCCTGAACGAGCGCGACATTCAAAAACTCCACAGCCTGCGCCGCGATGTATTGCGTTTGCGGCGGTATGCGGCGCCGATGGTGGAAATCGGTGAGGAGCTACAGAAGCTGAGTTTTCCGTTCATCGACAAGAACATGCGCCCGTACTTCCGCGACGTGCAGATCCATGTGACCCGGCAGATGGAAGACCTGACGACGCTGGCGGACATTGCCAGCCAGACCATTGAAGTCGGGGTGTTGCTGGAGGCGTCACGGCAGAGCGTGGTGCAGCGCAAGTTTGCGGCGTGGGCGGCGATTCTGGCGTTCCCGACAGCAGTGGCCGGGATCTATGGGATGAACTTCCAGAACATGCCGGAGCTGACTTGGCATTACGGGTATTTCGCGGTGCTGGGGTTTATTGCGGTGGGGTGTGTGAGTTTGTGGGCGAGTTTCAAGAAATCGGGGTGGTTGTAGCCACAACCGAGTCGTCAGTGACATTCGCGGGCAAGCCTCGCTCCTACAAGGAGCGAGGCTTTTCAGCTTCAAACAGTTTCTGGTTTATGCGCCACAAACCGCATCATCCACTCCGCAACGGTCGCGCCATGATGCTCATGCTCAAGGCTCGCCATGCCCTTGGTATACACCTGCTCGCCCAAGGCTTCCTGACGAATATCCAGCAAGGCTCGCGAGTAATCGTGAATGAATTCAGGGTGCCCCTGGAAGCACAACACTTGGTCGTTGATGTGGTACGCGGCAAACGGGCAGAAATCGCTGGAAGCGATGACCGTGGCGTTTTCCGGCAACGACGTCACCTGGTCCTGGTGGCTGATCAATAACGTCAATTCTTCGCGCACCGGGCTCATCCACGGTGCCTTGGCGGCGAGTTTGTAACTGTGGGTGCCGACGCCCCAGCCCTGGGTCGCACGCTCGCTCTTGCCACCCAGCAGCAGCGCCAGCAACTGATGGCCGAAGCACACGCCCAGCAGTTTGTCGCCGCGTTCGTAGCGGGTCAGCAGGTAAGCCTTGAGGGTTTGAATCCACGGGTCGGTGCCGAAGGAATCGGCCTTGCTGCCGGTGACGAGATAGGCGTCGAAGGCCTCATCATCGCTGGGGTATTCGCCCTGCATCACGTTGTAGACAGTGAACTCGGCCGCGATGGGTTGTTGCGAAAACAGACGCTGGAACATCTGCCCGTAACCCTGATATTGATCGACCAGTTCCGGACGCAGGATGTCGGTTTCCAGAATGCAGATGCGTAACGACATAAAAAATACCTGACACGTGATGGGAATAATGCACACCCCAGAGCCTGCCTCGAAACACCGTTCCAAGGCAAGCCCCACGAGTTGTCACCGGTCCCTTAAAACACCTCCCCTTTTGCCGCTTTCTCCAGCAGCAGCGCGGGTGGCGCGAACCGTTCGCCATACTGATCAGCCAGGTATTGCGCACGCGCGACGAAGTCCTTCACGCCGTACTGGTTGATGAACTGCAGCGCGCCGCCGGTCCAGGCCGCGAAACCAATGCCGAAGATCGAGCCGACGTTGGCATCCGCAGTCGAGGTCAGCACGCCCTCCTCCACGCAACGCACGGTTTCGATGGCTTGCACGAACAGCAGGCGATCACGCACGTCCTTCGGTGAAATCTGCCCGTCAGCCTTCTCGAAACGGCTTTTCAGCCCTGGCCACAAGTGCTTCTGGCCACCGGCCGGGTATTCGTAGAAACCACCGCCTGCCGCTTTGCCCGGACGCTTGTATTCGTTGAGCAGCAAGTCAATCACGGCAAACGCCGGGTGCTCAATCAGTGGTTTCCCTTCCGCTTGCAGGTCTTTGGCCGTTTGCTGGCGGATATGGCTCATGAGGCTGAGGGAAACTTCGTCGGAGATCGCCAGAGGCCCGATGGGCATGCCCGCCTTGCGCGCTTCGGTCTCGATCATCGCTGCGCTCACGCCTTCGCCGAGCATGGCAATGCCTTCGTTGGTGAAGGTGCCGAACACCCGTGACGTGAAGAAGCCACGGCTGTCGTTGACCACAATCGGGGTCTTCTTGATTTGCAGGACAAAATCGAAACCGCGAGCCAGGGTTTCGTCGCTGGTGTGGGCGCCCTTGATGATTTCCACCAGCGGCATTTTTTCCACGGGGCTGAAGAAATGCAGGCCGATGAATTTGCTTTGGTCCGGTACGGCGGTAGCGAGCCCGCTGATCGGCAAGGTCGAGGTGTTGGAAGCGATTACCGCGTCCGGGCCGACGACCTGCTGTGCGGCTGAAGAGACCCTGGCTTTCAACTCACGGTCTTCAAACACGGCTTCAATGATCAGGTCGCAACCGGCCATATCGGCGTCACTTTCAGTGGTTTTGATCCGCGCCAGCACTGCGTCCCGCTGTTCGATGCTCAACTGTCCCCGGGCAATCTTCTTGTCCAGCAACGCCGCCGAATGAGCCTTGCCCTTTTCCGCCGCAGCGAGGTTGATGTCTTTGAGCACCACCTCGATACCGGCCGAAGCGCTAACAAAAGCGATACCGGCTCCCATCATCCCCGCGCCCAGAACCCCCACGCGACGCGTCACGTAAGGTGCAAACCCTTGAGGTCGCGAACCGCCGGCATTGATTTCGTTGAGCTGGAACCAGAAGGTGCCGATCAGGTTCTTCGAGATCTGGCCGGTGGTCAGCTCGGTGAAGTAACGGGTTTCGATCAGGTGCGCCGTGTCGAAATCCACCTGAGCACCTTCCACTGCGGCGCAAAGAATCTTCTCTGGTGCGGGCATGCAGCCCTGGGTTTTAGTGCGCAGGATCGACGGAGCAATTGCCAGCATCTGTGCGACTTTCGGATGCGACGGCGTACCGCCCGGAATCTGATAGCCCTTCACATCCCAACGTTGCACCGCTGTCGGGTTGGCCAGAATCCAGGCGCGCGCCTTGCTCAGCAGCTCATCGTGATCCAGCGCCAACTCATCGATCAAACCTGCCTGCAAAGCTTGTTGCGCGCGGACTTTCTTGCCTTCAAGCAGATACGGCAGGGCTTTTTCCAGACCGAGCATGCGCACCATGCGCACTACCCCGCCACCGCCCGGCAAAAGGCCGAGGGTGACTTCCGGCAAGCCGAGCTGCACCGATGAATTGTCCAGCGCCACGCGGTGATGACAGGCCAGGCAGATTTCCCAACCACCCCCCAGCGCCGCGCCGTTGATTGCGGCGACCACCGGTTTACCCAGGGTTTCCAGGGTGCGTAATTGGCCCTTCAGCGTCAGCACCATGTCGTAGAACGCTTTGGCTTCAGGCTTGCCGACCTTGATCAGTTCATTGAGGTCGCCGCCGGCGAAGAAGGTCTTCTTCGCCGAGGTGATGATCACGCCGACGATGCCGTCTTTCTCGGCAACCAGTCGGGCGACGCAAGCGGCCATGGCCTCGCGGTAGACCGCGTTCATGGTGTTGGCGCTCTGGCCCGGCATGTCGATGGTCAGGACGACGATCTGGTCCTGCCCTTTTTCGTAACGAATGGCTTCAGTCATGAAGTGAATTCCTTGAAATCGTGGCTCAGAGGCGTTCGATGATGGTGGCAATGCCCATGCCGCCGCCGACGCACAGGGTCGCGAGGCCAAAGCGCAGGCGCCGGGTTTCCAGTTCATCGAGCAGCGTGCCGAGGATTGCGCAGCCTGTAGCGCCCAGCGGATGGCCCATGGCGATGGAGCCGCCATTGACGTTGACCTTGTCCGGGTCGATGGCCATGTCCTTGATGAATTTCAACACGACGGAGGCAAACGCCTCGTTGACCTCGAACAGGTCGATGTCTTCGACCCGCAGCCCGGCCTTGGCCAGCGCTTTGCGGGTGGCCGGTGCCGGGCCGGTGAGCATGATCGTCGGGTCGGTGCTGGTGACCGCCGTGGCGACGATTCGCGCCCGTGGCTGCAAGCCGAGCGCACGCCCCTTGGCTTCGGAGCCGATCAGCATCAACGCCGCACCATCGACGATCCCGGAACTGTTGCCCGGCGTGTGCACGTGGCTGATCCGCTCCACGTGGCTGTAGACCCGCAATGCCGTGGCGTCGAAGCCCATTTGCCCCATCATCTCGAAGCTCGGCTTGAGTTTGCCCAGGCCTTCCAGGGTGGAGTCGGCGCGGATGAACTCATCGTGATCGAGCAGAATGATGCCGTTCTGATCCTGTACCGGCACCAGCGATTTGCTGAACGAACCGTCGGCCCTGGCACGCGCCGCTTTTTGCTGGGAGTGCAGCGCGTAGGCATCGACGTCCTGGCGGCTGAAGCCTTCGAGGGTGGCGATCAGATCGGCGCCGACGCCTTGCGGGGTGAAATGGCTGTGCAAATTGGTTTCCGGGTCCAGCGCCCAGGCGCCGCCATCGCTGCCCATCGGCACCCGGGACATCGACTCGACGCCACCGACCACCACCAGGTCTTCGAAGCCGGAACGCACTTTCATCGCCCCGAGGTTGACGGCCTCCAGCCCTGACGCGCAGAAGCGGTTGATCTGCACGCCCGCGACGCTGACATCCCAATCGGCCACCTGTGCGGCCGTTTTGGCGATGTCCGCACCTTGATCGCCGACCGGCGTCACACAACCCAACACCACGTCGTCGACCTGACTGGTGTCCAGCGCCGTGCGCTGTTGCAGCGCCTTGAGCAACCCCGCCACCAGGTTCACCGGTTTGACACTGTGCAAGGCACCATCGGACTTGCCCTTGCCACGGGGCGTGCGTAACGCGTCGAAAATCAAAGTTTGGGTCATGACGTCCTCGAACCTGGCGGTGAAAATACTGAGCCCTCACCTTATGCCGAGCCACCGCCGATTCAATGACCGCAATGCTCACTGACGTTGACGGACACGCTCAGACGGACGGTAGTGTGCTACCGGATTGATCGTTTCAGGACACCGAGATGTCTAGCAAAAGGGCGGCAAAGAAGCTGGCAATAGGCCTCATGCCTTTTTTAAAGCAACAAGTGCGCGCTCCATACGAAAGGGATCTAAGTCGCGAGTGACGCGGGCCCTAAGGTGAACATATGCGAAGTTGTCGTCGGGTTTTGCCGAGGCGCTCGCCTTACAGGAAGTGCAACGCTCTGCCGTCATGGAGATATGCAGGCAGGCATCAGGAAATAACAAAAAAGGCGGTCAAGCCATGTTCAAACATTCGAAAGTACGTCAAGCCGGGCTCATTCTTTTCGCTACTACGTTGCTGTTGATTTTGCCGAACCTGACGAAGGTGATCGGCTGAGTCTTTAATAGAAAAATCGGCGCAAGGTTTCCATCGCCTCTTAAAAATGTGACTGGCTCGCTACCCGGGCCGGCGTGGGTGTGCCAACCTTTGCGGCACTTCCACGACATGGACGGCGATCTGTTGAAAACGCTCATTCTGCTCGGGGCCTTGCTGTTCGGCTCGCCCCTTTATGCCGCACAGCTGAACCTGGAGCTGGGCGCACACAGCCGCACCTGGCAGACCGAGGAGTTGCTCAAGCATCCTCTGGTTCAGACCATCACCATTACCAACGACGTTTCCTACAAACGGGACATGAGCTATCGCGCCGTGCCCCTGGCGGCGTTGTTGACCGGCATCAAGCCTGACGATCACCTGCAAGCTGTGGCACTGGATGGTTTCGCCGCCGAACTGGCTGCCGCGCCGTTGCTCAACAGCAAAGGTGCGCGAGCGTGGCTGGCGATTGAAGACCCGACAAAACCGTGGCCGGCGCTGTCGGCAGACAAGCCCAGTGCCGGGCCGTTTTATCTGGTGTGGACGGACCCGCAGGCGGGCAATATCAGTCCCGAGCAATGGCCCTTTCAAGTGGCTGACATCAAACGCATGGCGCCGGTGGCCGAACGCTTCCCTGCCCTGCTGCCGGATCCGGCGCTGAAGGCGGACGACCCGGTGAATGTGGGGTTTGCGCTGTTCCAGAAGAACTGTCTGGCGTGTCATCGATTGAACGGTGCCGGGGATGCGCAATTCGGGCCGGATCTGAACATTCCGTTTAACCCGACCGAGTATTTCGGGGCGGACTTTTTGAAGCGCTACATCCGTGATCCGCAGAGTTTGCGGCAGTGGCCGCAGGCGAAGATGCCGGGGTTTTCGGCGGCGGTTTTGCCGGATGGGGATTTGGAGATGTTGGTGGGGTATTTGAAGCATATGGCCGGGCGCAAGGTTAAACCCTGACGCTATTTCCAGCCTGACGCGATCCCTTGTAGGAGCTGGCTTGCCGGCGATGGAGTGTCAGCTAAAACAATGTTGACTGACACTCCATCGCTGGCAAGCCAGCTCCTACAGGGGGACGTGGTGTTGCGGATTACTGTTGCTGCACTGAGATCACCGGCGTCGGCGACACAAACACCTTCGCGTGCATCTGCTCGCACCCGCCGCCCCGACGCATCCCGCGCACCGGGCAGGCATCCAGGTAATCCAGGCCCACCGCCAGTTTCAAATGGCGCTCCGGTCGCGCCAGTTCATTGGTCACGTCAAAGCTGTACCACGCGTCATCCAGCCAGGCTTCCGCCCACGCGTGGCTGGCCAGATGCTCGCTGTTCTCGCTGTACAAATAGCCCGACACATAACGCGACGCAATGCCCAGGCTGCGGGCGCAAGCGAGAAACGCGTGGGTGTGGTCCTGACAGACACCCGAACGCCCGGCGAAGGCTTGCGCAGCGCTGGTGTCCACTTCGGTGGAGCCCGGCGTGTAGGTCATGTGCGAATTCAGGCCATGCATCAAGTCGATCAATGCCGCGCGGTCCCGGCGCTTTTTGCACGCCTTCTCGGCGAACTCACGCAAGGCTTCGTCGGCCTCGGTCAGGCGCGTGAAGCGCAGGAACGGCAGCGCCGACTGGCTCTCGTGCTCGGCTTCACGCAGTTCGTCGATGTCGACCTGGCCACGGGCGCCGATGATGATCGCTTCATGCGGCTCGTCCATGGTCAGCACGTGCAGGATGTTGCCAAACGGATCGAGTTGCGCGCGCACCGGGCGCGGCAGGTCGAGCTGCCAGCTGAGCACGTGCTGGCGCTCGCTGTCGTGAGGGGTCAGTCGCAGGTACTGGATGCTCGCCCGCACCTGATCTTCGTAGTGATAGGTGGTCTCGTGGCTAATGGAAAGTCTCATGCAGCCTCCAGGTAGGAACTGTGTATGGCGTTACCCAACTGGCGCACCAGCGGGATGAACTCGGTCAGCCAGGCGTGCAGGCCTTCGTCGAGAATTTCGTTGATGCCGGTGTAGCGCAGGCGTGCGTCCATCTCGGCGGCCAGACGTTGCGCAGGACGACCATTGGCCCCCGGCAGTTGAGCGAGGATCTGGTCGATTTCTTCGGTGCACGCGCGCAAGGATCGCGGGACATCGGCGCGCAGCAACAGCAACTCGGCCACATGCCGCGCGCCGGGCGCGTCACGGTAGATCTCGGTGTAGGCCTCGAACGACGACAACGCCCGCAACAAGGCACTCCACTGGTAATAGGCGTGAGCCGTACCGTCGCTGACCGCGTCGGCCTGATCGCCCGCCATTTCGTAGCGAGCATCGAGCAGGCGCAAGGTGTTGTCCGCCCTTTCGATGAAAGTGCCCAGACGAATAAACCGGAACGCATCGTTACGCATGATCGTGCCGTAGGACGCGCCACGAAACAGGTGGGAACGTTCCTTGATCCACTCGCAGAAACGGCTCATGCCGTAGCGACTCAAGCCCTGATCGGCGATGCCGCGAATTTCCAGCCAGGTGGCGTTGATGTTCTCCCACATGTCCGCGGTGATTCGCCCCCGCACGGCATGCGCGCTGGCCCGCGCCGAACCGAGGCAGCTGTAGATGCTCGCCGGGTTGGCTGCGTCCAGGGCAAAAAAGTGCAGCAGCCGTTCGGCATGCAACTCGCCGTGGCGTTCGAGGTAATCGTCCAGGGTGCCGGTTATCAGCAGCGGCATGGCGAGTTCGTGCAGACCGTCACCGCGGCCATCCTGCGGCATCAGCGACAGCGAATAACTGATGTCGAGCATCCGTGCGAGGTTTTCCGCCCGCTCCAGGTAACGCGACATCCAATACAAATCCGAGGCAGTTCTACTTAACATGGCAGGCTTCCTTCAATCCTCGACCACCCAGGTGTCCTTGGTTCCGCCGCCCTGGGAGGAATTCACCACCAGGGAGCCTTCACGCAGGGCGACACGGGTCAAACCGCCGGGCACAACCCGGGTTTCGCGGCCAGACAATACAAACGGACGCAGGTCGATGTGGCGTGGCGCAATGCCGTTTTCGACAAAGGTCGGGCAGGTCGACAGGGACAACGTCGGTTGCGCGATGTAGGCGTGGGGCTTGGCCTTGATTCGCTCGCGGAAGGATTCGATTTCCGCCGCCGTCGCCGCCGGCCCCACCAGCATTCCATAACCGCCGGAGCCCTGGGTTTCCTTGACCACCAGGTCCGGAAGATTGGCCAGCACGTGAGACAGTTCGGATGGATTACGACACTGGAACGTCGGAACGTTCTTCAGGATCGGCTCTTCGTCGAGGTAGAAACGGATCATGTCGGTGACAAACGGGTACACCGACTTATCGTCCGCCACCCCGGTGCCGATGGCATTCGCCAGCACCACATTGCCCGAGCGGTACGACGACAGCAGCCCGGGAACGCCGAGCATCGAGTCCGGATTGAACGCCAGCGGATCGAGGAACGCATCGTCGAGACGGCGGTAGATCACATCGACGGCTTTCGGCCCGTCCGTGGTGCGCATGAACACCTTGTCGTCACGCACGAACAGGTCCGCGCCTTCCACCAGCTCAACGCCCATTTCCCGAGCGAGAAATGCATGCTCGAAAAACGCGCTGTTGAAGCGACCCGGCGTCAGTACCACCACGCTCGGGTTATCGAGGTGGCTGGAGCTTTTCAGGGTGTCTAGCAACAGGTTCGGATAATGATCGATCGGGGCGATGCGCTGGGCCGAGAACAACTCGGGGAACAGGCGCATCATCATCTTGCGGTCTTCGAGCATGTAGCTCACGCCGCTGGGTGTACGCAGGTTGTCTTCGAGCACGTAGTACGTGCCGTCGCCATCGCGCACCAGGTCGACGCCGGAAATGTGGGAATAGATATCCCGGTGCAGATCCAGCCCCTGCATCGCCAACTGGTATTGCTCGTTGGCCAGCACTTGTTCGGCCGGGATGATGCCGGCCTTGATGATGCGCTGCTCGTGATAGAGGTCGGCGAGGAACATGTTCAGCGCCTTGACCCGCTGGATGCAGCCGCGTTCGACGATCCGCCATTCACTGGCGGGGATGCTGCGTGGAATGGTGTCGAAGGGAATCAGGCGCTCTGTCCCCTGCTCGTCCCCGTAGAGCGTGAAAGTAATCCCGGCGCGATGAAACAGCAGATCGGCCTCGCGTCGCCGTTGTGCCAAAAGCTCGTCAGGCGTTTCGGCCAGCCAACGGGCAAACTCCCGATAATGCGGGCGGACCTGGCCGCCGGCATCGTACATCTCATCAAAATAGGTGCGGATCATGCCGTACTCCTTGTCACCCGGACATCCAGGCCTTCGCAAGGCCCGTGCCATCGGCAGAAACGCTTTGATATCAATCGGTTGGATAATCACATGATTAGCACCGCACCAATCCTGTGCGGCAAATGCCCCAACCTGATCGCCCCCGCTTCATTGCGAAGCAATGCTGTCGCCTATCACCAGCATAGTCAGAGTTGATTTCACTGCCCGGAGGGGGATGCGGATAATTCGCGCATTCGCTGGAAATGCTCACCGAACTTCCCTTTTAGCCGCCTTGTTCAGGCGGCTTTTTTTGTTTCGGGATTTGTGGGCCGCTCTCTGTAGGAGCGAGCCTGCTCGCGAAAAACGCTGGGACAACGGGCTCATCCAGAAAGCACGCGATATCGTTGACGACCATCGCGAGCAAGCTCGCTCCTACAGGGTCATTGATCGCCACAAACGAAAACGGCCAACCCGAAGGTCAGCCGTTAGTGGATGTTGTCGCTGTTCATAGTGTTATGCGAGTAGCCCTCGTACCTCCTGCTTGACGCCCCATCCTTCGATGATGCCACCCAAAGGCTCGACCACCGCCTCGAAGTCCTGCTCAAAGTCGCCGATGCCGTCATAGGTGGCGTACATCACTTTGCTCAGTTCCAGGGACCAGGCGCCGTCGTCGCGCACGCTGATTTGTGCATTCATGGATTCACCGCAGTAATGCCCTGCCGCCCTGCGTGCCCGCTCCTCGTCCGGGAAAATGGCGTAGAACTCGATGGGATGGAAACGTGAAAAGTCGAAACCGCCTTCTTTCATGCGGCGCAGAACCGAGCTGCTGATGTCTTCTTGATAGGCTGTGCTCATGAAACGTCCTCCTGATACCGATGGATAGACTTTCCGTACTCCCGACGCCGGCAACCGAAGGGTGCGAGCGCTGCGGCAAGCAAATTGCCGATGGGAAACAAGCATGTAGCTGACAAGACCAGACCTTAGCGATCCATTCGCTGATCTCGCTTGCAGAGTAGCCCCAAGTCGGAGCCGCTGCCAAGGCCTGGTTATTTCACGAGTGTTCCAGAGGGGGTATCAGACGGGAGTAATGCCGAGGATCTGGATGCTGTTCTGGGCTTTAAGATTCTTGACGCTTGCATCAGCAGTTCGCCCTTCCAGATCGTTCAGATCCAGTTCGGCGACGACAGGAAGGAGACGTTCCTTGATCAGTTTGGCGGCGTGCTCGTTGTCCGGGCATTCGTCGCACTCAAAAACTTCGTTGGCTGTTTCACCGTGATCATCCACGAAAGTGATTTTCCACTTTTGCATCACTGCCTCCTCGAACAAACCCGTAAATGGGCTTACATCCATCTGGACTTTTACCCAGACCGATCGTTCAAACAGATTACGCCGTGCAAGCATGAAAAACACGGTCCCTGTAGGAGCGAAGCTTGCTCGCGAAGGCGGCATATCAGTCAATAAAAATGTCGACTGAAACACCGCTTTCGCGAGCAAGCTTCGCTCCTACAGGGGTTTTGCGTATTTCTTCAGTCGTTGCTTGGCTTGTTCACGGCCTGCAACACGTATTGCGGCAAGGCGAACGCGCCGATGTGGATTTCCGGATTGTAGTAGCGGGTGACGATGCCGCTACCGGCAAAGCGCTGTTGCAGGGTTTCGCGGGACAATTTGCGATAAGCGGTGTTGGTCGCGCCCCAGGCAAAGGTCATCGAACCACCGATGTAGGTCGGCACGGCGGCCTGGTAGAAGTGCCAGTCCGGGAACAGGCTGCGCAGGCGGCCGGCGGTGGTTTTGACTTCTTCAATCTGCATGAACGGCGTGCCGTTCTGGGTCACCAGGATGCCGCCTTCGTTGAGGCAACGACGGCAGGCCTGGTAGAAGTTCTCCGAGAACAACACTTCGCCCGGACCGATCGGGTCGGTGGAGTCGGAAATGATCACGTCGAACTTTTCAGTGGTGGTGGCGACGAAACGCATGCCGTCGTCGATCACCAGGTTCAGGCGCGGATCATCGAATGCACCCTTGGAGTGGTTCGGCAGGAACTCCTTGCACATGTCGACCACGGTGCCGTCGATCTCGACCATGGTGATGTGCTCGACGTTACGGTGTTTGGCCACTTCACGCAGCATGCCGCCGTCGCCACCGCCGATGATCAGCACGCGCTTGGCGCTGCCGTGCGCCAGGATCGGCACGTGGGTGAGCATCTCGTGGTAGATGAATTCGTCGGCTTCGGTGGTCTGGATCACGCCGTCCAGCGCCATGACGCGGCCCATGCGCGGGTTTTCGAAAATCACCAGGTGCTGGTGTTCGGTGCGCACTTCGTGCAGCAGTTTTTCCATGCGAAAACGCTGGCCGTAGCCTTCGTAGAGGGTTTCCAGGTAATCGCTGGTTGGAGTGTTGCTCATGGGAAGTGCTCCGATGAATGCGGTGGCAACGGACGGTTACCCGCCCATGATGGCCAATCGATCAGCTCGATTGCCCGGGAAAGGCGCGCATTCTACGTCGCGGAAGATGACAGGTCGAACCTTCTGACTCCACATACCTGTAGGAGCGAGGCTTGCCCGCGAAGAACGATAACGCGGTCATTCAGTTAAACCGTGTAATCGTTCTTCGCGGGCAAGCCTCGCTCCTACAAGGAAGGTGGAAACCATCAAATACGCACATTGCCCCGTGGCCCGGCGATGGCCCAGATGATCAGGCCCAGGACCGGCAGCAGCAGGATCAGCAGGACCCAGATGATTTTCATCACGGTGTCGGCGCCACTTTTCAGCACGTTGATGATTGCCCAGATGTCCAGGACAAGGATGATCAGGCCCACCAGGCCGTTAAACGTGGAACCCATGGTGTCGCTCCCTAAGCGTTGTGTGCCCTCTCAGGATAGTCGGCCCCAGCGGGTTCGTTTCATGCCATCAAACGTGGATGGCGACTTTCAGGGCTTCCAGGGAAGGCGCGGCAGCGATGCCGACCTCGGCGCACAGCTCGAGCACACGCGGTACGTCGTTGCCGTAGACCAACACCACTTGCAGCTCGTCGTCGAGCAACTGGCTGAAGTTCATCAGCGTATAACCGCCGTTTTCCTTGTTCATGCTGCCCATTTGCACCTGGATGCGATTGAGCGCGGTCAGCGCTTCGGTCTTGGCCAGTTGTTTGGGTTTGATGTTGAAATCCACGCCTGGACCAAACGAAGCGACGATCTGCGCGAACAGGTCCATATAGGTGTCAGCCTGGAACAGCACGGTTTCCGGCAGGCTGCCGACGACCACCCACTCGCCCAACGGAATCGGGAAGGTGTCGTCGTAGTTAATGTCTGGATTGGCAGCCAGAAAAGCGCCTGGATCGGCGTAGGCCTGGGCCGCTTCGTCGGCGACTTTGAGGATTTCGTCTTCGCTCATGCACCCGGAGCTGATTTTGCTGATGAGTTCGACGAGTGCGGCTTTCATGGGGGCGGAATCCTGTAGCGAGGGAATTTTGAAGGCGCGAAGGATAGCGCATTACGTCCCGCAGTTCCTGTGCGCGAGCGTGACCGGGAATGTTGACCCATATCAAGATCCGGCGCACGGGGCCGCGGCACAATGCTGGCACCTTGCCAATACTGTTTCCGCTATCAGAGAAGACCTCCATGGGTGCCTGGCTTAGCAACATCTCGCTGAAATATAAATTCTGGGCGGTCAATGCTGTCGCCTTCGTCACGACCCTGTTGTTGGTGCTGTATGCCGTACAGCTCGAACAACAGGCCCGCAGTCACGCATCCAAAGTGTCCGCCCAGGCACAGGCACGCCTGCTCGGCGCCTGGCCGGCCGGGCAAGCGCTGCCCAAGGCCGATAACCTGCTGACATTCAGTCGCGGGCACGCGCCGCTGCTCAACGATCAACCCGTGCTGGAACTGACGGACAGCAACGGCTGGGTCGAAATCAACTCGATGCCGCTGTTCGGCGAAAACCCTTTGATGGGTGCCGAAGTGTTCACGCGTGCCGACGGCCAACACATCGCCGTGATTGCTTATGGCCCGAGCCTGAGCCAGGTGTTCGAAGAACGTTTCGCCAACTACGCCGTGGCGGTGTTCATCCTGATGCTGGCGATGCTCGGTGCGTCGCAATTGTTGATCCGCTTTCTGCTCAGTCAGCTCAATACGTTGAAAGACGTCATGCTCCACGTCGAAAAAACCGGCGACCTCTCCGCCCGTGTGCCACTGGCCTGCACGGACGAAGTCGGGCAGATGGCCGGTGCGTTCAACGCGATGCAGGCCGGTTACCAGCGAGTGGTCAACACCGTCGCCAGCACTGCACGACAACTGGATGACGGTGCCGCCCGGCTGGCATCGAGCATGAACGAAGTGCGTCACGGCATGCTCGGTCAGCAAAGCGAGACCGATCAGGCCGCCACGGCGATCAACGAAATGACCGCCACCGTCTACCACATCGCCCAGCACGCCGGTGCCACCCGCGACCTTTCGAAAACCGCCGACACCCTGGCCGGCAGCGGCCAGGAAGTGGTCAGCCGCGTGCAGAAGTCGATTGCCGGGTTGTCCACTGGCGTCCAGCAGACGGCCGAGATGATTCAGCGTCTGGCCGAAGACAGCCAGAAGATCAACGGCGTGGTCAATGTGATCCACAGCATCGCCGAGCAAACCAATCTACTGGCGCTGAATGCGGCGATTGAAGCAGCACGGGCCGGGGAAATGGGTCGTGGTTTTGCCGTGGTCGCCGATGAAGTGCGCAACCTGGCCAAAAGCGTGCAGACCTCGACCGACGAGATCACCCTGATGGTTTCGGCGTTGCAGGCCGGAACGCGGGACGCGGTGGATTTCATGCAGGAAAGCTCATTCAAGGCTGACGACTGCGTGCAACAGGCGCAAGAGGCTGGCGCCGCACTGGCCGAAATCACCAGCGCAGTGGCGCAGATGCGCGAAAGCAATACCCAGATCGCCGTGGCGGCGGAACAGCAGAGCCAAGTGGCGGAAGAGATGAATCGGGCGGTGGTGAGTATTCGCGATGTGACCGAGAACACCGTGAAGCAGACCGTGGACTCGGCGACGACCAGTAATGAGTTGGCGGCGCTGGCCGGGGAACTGAGTAAGGCTATAGGTCAGTTGAAACTCTGAAGCCCCCATCGCTGGTAAGCCAGCTCCTACACGTTCAGCGTTGATCGCATTTCTTCGGTTAACTCGGTCATTGTAGGAGCTGGCTTGCCAGCGATAGCGTCCGCCCGGTCAACATCGATATTGACCATGACACCTATCACTCCGATAGCCATCCTTGATTCGCCGCCCGCCCATGCCGCGCCTATTCTTCAATCATGTGTTCAACATGGATCGAGGATCAGCATCATGGGCAAACGTCACCCCAACCTTCCCGCCTGGCAATGGCGCGCTTACCCGGACAATCACCAGCACCCGGCCAATCTGGTGTTGCACCTGATTGCCGTACCGCTGTTCATCGTGGCGTTTCTGCTGCTGGTTTGCGGGGTGTTCAGCCTGAGCTTTGCGAACTTCGCGATTGGCGTCATCGGCCTGCTCGCGGCATTGGGCCTGCAACGCCACGGTCACAGCCTGGAGGCGCAAGCTTCCGAGCCGTTCAGTGATCGCAAAGACGCGGTGTCGCGCCTGCTGGTCGAGCAGTTCCTGACCTTTCCACGGTTTTTCCTCAGCGGCGGCTGGTGGCGCGCCTGGCGTGAGCGCCACCGTCGTCACTGATCAGGCGAAAACCGTCACCGTCTGCCGGCTCATGGCAATCAACTGATTTTCTGCGTTCCACAGCTGCGCCGCCGCGTGACCGTAGCCGTCAGCGGCATGTTCGATTTCAACGAGGTACTTGCACCAGTCCAGCGTGCTCAATTCCAGCACCGGCTGGACGAATTCGATGGTCCAAGTCAGCGTGCTGCCCATCGCCGGTTTCGTCAGGTGCGGCATCAAGGATGGGGGCCAGGCGTCCACCAGCGCCAGAATATGCGCCTCACTGACCGCCTCTTCCTTCACATCCCCACGCAAGCGCACCCAACCGCCCATCTCGCGGGATTTATTGCCGGTGAACGGCAGGCCGCCAACACTCCAGCGCATCGCCAGATGGCGCATGAATTCCGGCAGTACACCTTTGATGAATGGCAGCTCCTGGCAATCGTCCCAGTGCTTCATTTCGGGAGCCGGCGTGGCTGTTACCGCCACTTCGGACGGTCGCGAGGCGCCGAAGCTGCCCTGGATGAGTGTCACCACCTGGCCCTTCTGCATCGCCCGGCCCAGTACCTGGCTGACCGCCTTGCCTTCGCGCAGGACGTCAACTTCAAAACTGACCGGCACTTCAGGCTCGACCGGCCCGACAAAGGTGATCGCCAGCGAACGCACAGGACGATCCGCCGGCACCTTCGCGCGCATGGCTTCGTATTGCAAGGCGGCCACCAGGCCACCAAAACTGGCGCGACCCTGCGCCCATTCGGCCGGAATAGACAGCTCCAGCGGCTGGCTGCGGACGGCGTCGAGCAGATCGGAAAAGCGCATGGAAACCTCAAGGGCAGAAAAGGATGAAGGGATGTTAACCAGCCTGCGAGGATGGCACAGCGCCTATTCTGGCCAAAGAGACTGACAGATAGGCCGTGTGCACATCGATTCCAGATTCAACAGTGATCCCCTGTAGGAGCGAGCCTGCTCGCGATGGGCGTGAACGATAACGCATGCCGTCTGGAGACATGCGTCGCCTTTAAGTCCATCGCGAGCAGGCTCGCTCCTACAGGGGTTTCAGGATTTGAAGCAGGTGGCACTGAGTTTGTCGAGCACACGGTCCGCACGGCCTTCGGCCTCGGCCATGGTGGTTTTCCAGACCGCCACGCAAGGCTGCAAATCGGCTTCCTCCTCAGCCCGGGCCAGCCATTGCCAGCAGTCGTGCCAATCGCCCAACGCAGCTTGGGCCGACTTCAATCTGGGCAGCGCCGGTTTCGGCAAGCGATCCAGCTCGGGATACGCCTCGATGCCATAACGCACGCGCTTGATCAGCAAGCGCAGACGATGGCGATCATGGGCGGGATCGTGCAGCGCCTGATCGAGTTTCTTCCATTGTTTGGCCAGGCGCTTCTCGATGCGTTGGCGCAAGCCCTTGAGCAAACCCTGACGCTGCGAGGCGCGTAAAAAGCGCGGAAAGGCGTCAAGGATCATCAGCAACTGCAACAGCTCAGGGCTCGCCGCAACCGCCGGGTAAGCCTCGGCCATCTGCGCCATGCGCCGTTGCGCCGCCTCGGGTTGATCGTGTTTGTGCAAATACGCCGCCAGCACTTCGCGATCGCGCAACGGCGTGGTCAACTGCCCCACGGCCGACGCTGCCGCTTCCAGTTGCTCGACACCGGGCAAGCCACGCAATGGTCGCAGCAGGCTGCGCAAACGGCGAACCGTGGTGCGCAGATCGTGCAACGCTTCCGGATCGGTGCGGGCATTCAACCGGGCCTGACAGGCCAGCAAACGGACTTCCAGGCCCAGAACTTGAGCCACCAACCGATTAATCATGTGATTGACTCCAATTGTAGGAGCCGGCTTGCTGGCGATGGCGGCCGTGATGACGCCTTCACCAGCAAGCCGGCTCCTACAGATTAGCGCCTTGTTTAACGGCCAGCGCGTGACTCACGAATATAAAAGCGCGCCTTCTCGGCTTTCCTGGCGCAGCCTTCGAACGCTTCGAATTGCTGCTGGGTCTTGGCGCCGGTCAGCAACGACAGGGCCTTGGAGTAGCTGACGGTGCCGGCAAAACCTTCGGCCTTGGCCAGGTCCAGCTCACGCCACGCCGCATCGAGCCCGTTGCCGCAGCTGTCACGGTAAGCGGTTTTGCCGGCACAACCGGCGAGTGCCAGCGCAATCAAGGGCACACAGATCCAGGCTTTCATCACTCACACCTCAACAATAGGAAAAACAGTCGTGCAGGTAAGACGGTCCGGCGCGTGAAAAGTGCCTTGCTCCCGCCGCCGAAACTATAGCGCTCGGGAGAATAACCATCTGCCGCCATGGAGTGTCGAAAAAACGACGCCTTCACCCTGCCAAGCGACCTTGACGATTGAAGCGCGCCCCTCGATGGGTGCATTGTTGAACCTTGTCAGACGAGGGCGATTCATGAAAAAGCGCGTCGCACTGGTGCTGGGCTCAGGTGGGGCCCGAGGATATGCCCATATCGGGGTCATTGAAGAGATCGAACGGCGTGGCTACGACATCTCCTGCATTGCCGGCTGCTCGATGGGTGCGGTGGTCGGCGGGATTTATGCCGCCGGCAAACTGGATGATTACCGCAACTGGATCGAAAGCCTGGATTACCTCGACGTGTTGCGCCTGGTGGACGTCAGTTTTCGGCTGGGGGCGATTCGCGGTGAGAAGGTCTTCGGGCAGATCCGCAAGATCGTCGGCGAGATCAATATCGAAGACTTGCGCATCCCCTACACGGCGGTGGCCACCGACCTGACCAACCAGCAGGAAATCTGGTTTCAGGAAGGTTGTCTGCACCAGGCGATGCGCGCCTCGGCGGCGATTCCGAGCCTGTTCACCCCGGTGATGCAGGGCAATCGCATGCTGGTGGACGGCGGCATCCTCAACCCTTTGCCGATCGTGCCCGTGGTGTCGAGCCATTGCGACCTGATCATTGCGGTCAACCTCAACTCCACCAACCAGCGTCACTATCAATTGCCGGTGATCCAGCGCCCTGCCGCGTTCAGGACCCGGTTCGACAGCCTGATCAACTCGCTGGGTTCGAAAATGCCGTTCCGCCGCAAACAGGCAGAACAATTGCTGTTGCTGGAAAAGGAAGCGTTGATGGCCGAGGCGGCCGAGATCAATCCCTGGGTCGAGTCCGCCGAGCCCGAAGCCCAGCAACCGGCAGCCGCCCCTGAACGCGACGGTGCGCCGAAGTCGGCCACCGGTTCATTCATCATCGACAACGTGGGACCGGCGTCCTTGCTGGATTTGATCAACCAGAGTTTCGAGGTGATGCAGACGTCGTTGGCGCAGTACAAGATCGCCGGCTATCCGCCGGATATTCTGATCAACGTGCCGAAGCGAGTGTGCCGGTTCTTCGAGTTTTACAAGGCTCCGGAGTTGATCGCGCTGGGGCGCGAGATTGCGCGGGACACCTTGGATCGGTATGAGAACGAGCGGGATTCCTGAGGATTCTCGAGTGAATGTGAGGGCCTCATCGCCGGCAAGCCGGCTCCTACAAAGTTTGAGGTGATCACAAGATTTGCAAACGACTCTGGTCCCTGTAGGAGCTGGCTTGCCGGCGATGGGGCCGGACGATTCAGCACAAAAACTAAACCCCACCCTCACTCAACAACCGATACCCAACCCCCGCCTCGGTCACGATAAACCGTGGCTGCGTCGGATCATCCGCCAGCTTCTGCCGCAAATGCCCCACTACAATCCGCAGATAATGACTGTCTTCGGTATGGGTCGGCCCCCAGATATCCTTGAGCAATTGCTGCTGGGTGATGACCCTTCCCGGATGCCGCGCCAGTTGCGCCAGCACTGCGTATTCCTTGCGGGTCAACGCCACTTCGACACCTTCGAGCAGCACCCGGCGATACGCCAGATCCACGGTCAACGGGCCGAACGTCAACGCCGCTTGTTGCGCCTCGCCCACCGGCGCCTGACGCAACAGGGCACGCACCCGTGCCAGAAATTCCTGAATGCCGAACGGCTTGGTCACGTAGTCATTGGCGCCGCCATCCAGCGCTTCGACCTTCTGCCCTTCACCGGCGCGCACAGACAGCACCAGCACCGGCACCGTCGACCATTCACGGAACTCGCGCAGCACTTGCTGGCCGTCCATGTCCGGCAGGCCGAGGTCGAGCACCAGCAAATCGGGTTTGTTCAATGCGGCTTGCGCCAGGCCTTCGGTGCCGGTGCCCGCCTCCAGCACTTTGTAGCCTTGGGAGGCGAGGCTGATGCGCAGGAACTTGCGGATCTGCGGTTCGTCGTCGATGACCAAAATGGTCGCGGTCTGGCTCATGGTTTCCGGTCGCGGCATGGAGATGTCCAAAGGGTATCAGGCTTCACTTTCAGTGCTCACTGTCCGCTCTCGATTTCAAAGGAAGGTTGTTCCTGCAGGGGCAAGTGAAGGGTGATGCAGGTGCCGCGCCCGTCGATGCCGTCATCGACGCTGATGCGCCCGCCGTGCGCGCCGACCATGCCCTGACAGATCGCCAGCCCCAGCCCGGTTCCCTGCCCGCCACGATCACCGCGTGCGGCGGTGTAGAACATGTCGAAAATCTTCGCCCGCTCCTCCTCCGGAATGCCCGGGCCTTCATCGCTGACCGAGAAGAACAGCTCGTTTTCAACCACGCCGGCGCGCAATTGCAAACGCCCATACACCGGTGAAAACCGTGCGGCGTTTTCCAGCACGTTGACCAGCGCCTGCTCGATCAGCGCCGCGTGGACGAACAGCAGCGGCAGCTGCGCGGGCACATCGGTGCTGACCTGCAACGGCGCCAGCACCGCGCGCAGGCGATTGAGCGAACTGCCAACGATGTCGGCCGGTGACACCCAGTCCCGCGCGAGCTTCAGCGCGCCGTGACCGAGGCGGGTCATGTCCAGCAGGTTTTGAATGTAGCGATCGAGGCGCTCGGCTTCATCACGCGTGCCTTCGAGCAGTTCGCGGCGATCCTCCAGCGGGATGGCTTCGCCGAGCGCCAACAGGCTGTCGATGCTGCCGCGCATGGAAGTCAGCGGCGTGCGCAGATCGTGGGATACCGAGGCCAGCAAGGCACTGCGCAGTTGCTCGGTTTCACCATGCAGCCGCGCCGCTTCCAGGTCTTCGGCCAGTTGTGCGCGTGCCAGCGCCTGGGCCAGCGGCTGACTGAGCGCAGTCAATAAACGTCGACGCTGACCGCTCAAGGTCTGCCCTTCTTTGGCACAGACGCCGAGCAACGCCAGCGGCCCGTCTTCCACCGAAAGCGGCCACCACCACCAACGCCCGAACGGCAGCGTGCCGGTGCCCGCGCCCGCCGGTTGATCGTGTTGCCAGGCCCAATCGGCGGCGGCGCGTTCGGCTTCGGTGAATTCCAGCGGGCCACCGGTTTCGACTTTCCAGCCTGCCTGACCATCGCGATTGAGCAGACACAGCTGCACGTCTTTCCAGCCGTTTAGGTGCTGTGCGGCGGCGCTGACCACGGCCTGGCGGTCGGTGGCGGCGGTGAGTTTGCGCGACAGGTCGAGCAGTTCGGTGGTCTCTTCCTGCGTATCGCGCAACGCCTGCAATTGCCGGCGCTGGCGCGCGGCGAGGTTGCCGGTGAGCGCAGCCATCAGCAGGAAAAACAGCAGCGTCAGTACGTCTTCTTCGCGCTGGATGCTGAAGGAAAAATTCGGCGGAATGAACAGAAAGTCATAGGTCAGAAACGAAAGCGCCGCACAGGCCAGCGCCGGGCCGAGGCTGCTGCGCACCGCCACCAGCAACACGGCGGCGAGGAACACCAGCGAGATGTTCGGCAGCGGCAAGACACTCGCCACGGCCCAGGCCAGTGCGCTGGCGAGCACGGTTGCGACCAGCGCCAGCGCATAGTCGAACCACACCAGTGACTGCGCCGAACGCTGGCGCGGCTGATGCTGTTCGTGATCGCTGTCGAGGACGTTGATTTCCAGTCCACGTGCATCGCGCAGCAAGCGTGACGCCAAACCACCGCCGAACAGGCGGCGACGCAAACGCTGCCGGGACTGACCGACCAACACCAGGCTGGCACGGCGTTCGGCGGCGTGCTGGATCAGGGTTTTCGCAACTTCGCCGGCACGCAACAACACCACTTCGCCACCGAGACGTTCAGCCAGTTGCTGGGCACTTTGCAGACGCAGGCGCGATTGCTCGTCGCGCACGCTGCCGTTATCCACGTGTACCAGGCTCCACGGCAAATGCCGGCGCTGGGCGACACGACTGGCGTGACGCACCAGGCGTTCGGCCTGAGCATCGCCATCGACACCGACCAGCAACCGACCGCGTACCGCAGGCGCCGCCTGGCCGAGCTGGCGATACCCTTGCGCCAGATCGTTATCGACCTGAGCCGCCGCCGTCTGCATCGCCAATTCGCGCAGGGCGGTGAGGTTGGTCTGGGTGAAAAACGCATCGATGGCCGCCCGCGCCTGCTCCGGCACGTAGACCTTGCCGTCGCGCAGACGCTCGAGCAGCTCCCGTGGCGGCAAGTCGATCAGCAGCAGTTCATAGGCTTCTTGCAGCACCCAGTCCGGCAAGGTTTCGCGGACCTGCACGCCGGTGATGCCGCGCACCTGGTCGTTGAGGCTTTCCAGGTGCTGGACGTTGACCGTGGTGAACACGTCGATGCCGGCGGCGAGCAGTTCCTGAATATCTTGCCAGCGCTTGGCGTGACGACTGCCGGGCGCGTTGCTGTGGGCCAGTTCGTCGACCAGCACCAGTTTCGGTTTGGCTGCGAGCAGGCCGTCGAGGTCCATTTCTTCGAGCATCACGCCACGGTATTCCGAGCGCACCAGCGGTTGCTGCGGCAAGCCGCCGAGCAGCGCTTCGGTTTCGGCACGGCCGTGGGTTTCGACCACGCCGGCGATGACTTTTACGCCCTGGCGCAGTTGAGTGTGGGCCGCTTGCAGCATGGCGTAGGTCTTGCCGACACCGGGCGCGGCACCGAGGAAAACCTTGAGCCGGCCACGGCCATCGCGGGGCAGGTCTGCTAACAGCGCGTCGGCGCGGCCGGAGTCACTCATGCTTGAAGTTCTCTTTTTTCAGGTGTTGATGTGGTGATTGTTCTATCGCCATCGCTAGCAGGCTAGCTCCCACAGGGGGTATGCATTCCATGTGGGAGCTAGCCTGCTAGCGATTGGCGGCGCCACCGATTTACAACTTTTCCAACGCCATGTTCAGCGCCAACACATTCACCACCGGCGGCCCCACCAACGGCTGTTCGATGTGCGCGGCCAGCAGATTCTGAAGCGTAGACACCGGCAGATTCCGCGTCGCCGCAACACGCGCCAGTTGATAGGCAATCGCCGCTGGTGGCAAGTGCGGATCAAGCCCGCTGCCAGAAGTGGTCAGCAGCGCCAACGGCACCGGCCCCTGGCCTGGCACCAGCAGTTTATTGGCATCGTCGATCACCCGAGTGGCCAGGGCCGGGTTGCTTGGCGACAGGTTGCTGGCGCTGCTCGATACCGTGGCGAAAGCACCGGCCGACGGGCGCGGATGGAACCATGCGTCACCGGTAAAATCCTGGGCAATCAGCGAAGAGCCGCGGACTTTGCCGTCGGCGTCACGCACGAGGCTGCCATTGGCCTGGTCAGGGAACGCGACCTGCGCGACGCCAGTGACCACCAACGGATAAGCGATGCCGGTGATCAGGGTCATCAGGACCAGCAGGCTCAGGGCCGGACGTATCATTGTGGACATTTCAAAATCCTCGAATTCGGTGAACAGATTCGGTGTTCATATCGATGAACCGTGGTGCATTCTTCGCGAGCAAGCTTCGCTCCTACAGGAGGGTGGTGAACACCTGTAGGAGCGAGCGGTGCGACGTTTCGACTTGCCCGCGAAGGCAGTGTGTTTGACACACCGCCAAATCGGGTCAAACCAGATGCAACGCCGTCAACAGCATGTCGATCGCCTTGATGCCCACGAACGGCACCAGAATCCCGCCCAGCCCGTAGATCAACAGGTTGCGGCGCAACAACGCCGCCGCACTCGCCGCCTGCACACGCACGCCACGCAAGGCCAGTGGAATCAGCACCACAATGATCAAGGCGTTGAACACGATCGCCGACAGAATCGCGCTCTGCGGACTGCTCAGTTGCATGACGTTGAGCACACCCAGTTGCGGGTAGATCGAGGCGAACAGCGCCGGCAGAATCGCGAAGTATTTGGCCACGTCGTTGGCGATGGAAAAGGTCGTCAGCGCACCGCGAGTCACCAGCAATTCCTTGCCGATCTGCACCACGTCCAGCAGCTTGGTCGGGTCGCTGTCGAGGTCGACCATGTTGGCCGCTTCGCGCGCCGCTTGTGTGCCGTCGTTCATCGCCATGCCGACGTCGGCCTGGGCCAGTGCCGGGGCGTCGTTGGCGCCGTCGCCGCACATCGCGACCAGACGACCGTCGTTCTGCTCGTGACGAATACGCGCCAGTTTTTTCTCCGGCGTAGCTTCAGCCAGCACGTCGTCCACACCGGCTTCGGCCGCAATCGCCGCGGCGGTCAGCGGGTTGTCGCCGGTCACCATGACGGTGCGAATCCCCAGTTTGCGCAGCTCGGCGAAACGCTCGCGGATGCCTGGCTTGACCACGTCCTTGAGGTGGATCGCGCCGAGCAATTTACCGTCGGCGCACACCAGCAACGGCGTACCGCCGCTCTGGGCGATCTTGTCGATTTCCCGGGACAATGCCGGGGCGAGATCGGCGCGTTTCAGGCCGACGAACGCCAGCAGCGAATCCACCGCGCCCTTGCGATACACGCGGCCCTGATAGTCGACACCGGACAAGCGAGTCTCGGCGCTGAACGGCACCGCCGTCAGCACTTCGGTGCCAGGCTCGGGTTGTGGATGAATGCCGCGCAGGTACTCGACGATGGACTTGCCTTCCGCGGTGTCATCGGCCAGCGAAGCGAACAGCGCGCCCTCGGCCAGCTCCTTGGCGCTGACACCCGGTGCGGCATACACCGCGGTGCAACGACGGTTACCGAAAGTGATGGTGCCGGTCTTGTCCAGCAGCAGGACGTGTACGTCCCCCGCCGCTTCCACGGCGCGCCCGGATTTGGCGATCACATTCAGGCGCACCAGACGGTCCATGCCGGCGATACCGATGGCCGAGAGCAAACCGCCGATGGTGGTCGGAATCAGCGTGACCAATAACGCCACCAGGAACACCAGCGGCAGGCTGCCGTTGGCGAAGTGGGCGAACGGTTGCAGGGTCACGACCACCAGCAGGAAGATCAGCGTCAGGCCGATCAGCAGGATGTCGAGCGCCACTTCGTTCGGGGTTTTCTGGCGTTTGGCGCCTTCGACCAAAGCGATCATGCGGTCCAGTGTCGACTCGCCAGGGTTGGCGGTGATGCGCACCAGCAGCCAGTCGGAGACCAGTCGGGTGTTGCCGGTGACGGCCGAACGGTCGCCGCCTGATTCACGGATCACCGGCGCGGATTCACCGGTAATCGCCGCTTCGTTGACTGCCGCGATGCCTTCGATGACCTCGCCGTCACCGGGGATCATTTCCCCGGCTTCGACGCGCACCACATCGCCCTTGCGCAGGCTGGTGGCCGGCACCACTTGAAAGGCGCCGTTGCCGGTTTTGCGGCGTGCGCTCAAGCCTTCGCTGCCAGCCTTGAGGCTGTCGGCGCGGGCCTTGCCACGACCTTCGGCCAAGGCTTCGGCGAAGTTGGCGAACAGCACGGTGAACCACAGCCACAAGGCGATTTGCGCAGCGACGAAGGTCGGCACGGCGCTGTCGGGAATGAAGCACAGCACGGTGGTCAGGACGGCGGTCAGTTCGACCACCAGCATCACCGGCGCACGCTGCAATTGCCGTGGGTCGAGCTTGACGAAGGCTTGCACCAGCGCCGGACGCCACAGGGCCGAGATCGCGGTTTTCGGTTGTTCCGACGCCTTGACGGTGGCGGCTTTACTTACGGGCATATTCATCATTGATTCCTCAGAAGCCCATGCTCAAATGTTCAGCGATAGGACCCAGCGCCAACGTCGGCAGGAAGGTCAAACCACCCACCAGCAAAATGGTCACGGTCAGCAACGTCACAAACAGCGGGCCGTGGGTCGGGAAACTGTTCTGGCCGATTGGTGCGGTTTTCTTCATCGCCAGGCTGCCGGCCAGGGCCAGTACCGGGAGGATGTAACCGAAGCGACCGATCAACATGCCCAGGCCGAGCATCAGGTTGTGGAACGCGGTGTTGGCACCGAAACCGCCGAATGCCGAACCGTTGTTGGCACTCGCCGATGTGTAGGCGTACAGCAACTGGCTGAAACCGTGGGCGCCGGGGTTGCTCACCGAGGCGACCGGGCCCGGCAGGCTCGCGGCAATCGCGCCGAGCACCAGCACGCCGACCGGCATCACCAGCAAAGTCACCACCAGCAATTGCACTTCCTTGGCTTGCAGTTTCTTGCCGAGGTATTCCGGGGTGCGGCCGATCATCAGGCCGGCGAGGAACACCGCGATCAACACGTTGAGCAACATGCCGTAGAGCCCGGCACCGACGCCGCCGAAGATCACTTCGCCGACCATCATGTTGACCATCGCGACCATGCCGCTCAGCGGGTTGAGGCTGTCGTGCATGCCGTTGACCGAGCCGTTGGACGCGGCAGTCGTGGTCACCGACCACAACACCGTGGCGGTGGTGCCGAAGCGCGCTTCCTTGCCTTCCAGCGGCGCGGTCTGTTCGACGGCGACGTTGTTCAGGGTCGGATTCGGTTGGTATTCAGCCCACAGCGAAGTCGCGCCGCCAATCAGGAACAGCGCCAGCATGCAGGCGATGATCGCGCGGCTCTGACGCAGATCTTTGACGTAATGACCGAAGGTGAACACCAGGGCGACCGGGATCAGAATGATCGAGGCCACTTCGAACAGGTTGCTCCACGCCGTCGGGTTCTCGAACGGGTGCGCCGAGTTGACACCGAAGAAGCCGCCACCATTGGTGCCCAGTTGCTTGATCGCAATCTGGCTGGCGGCCGGGCCGAGCGGGATCACCTGATCGACGCCTTGCATCGTCACCGCATTCACGTACTGCGCGAAAGTTTGCGGCACGCCCTGCCAGACCAGGTACAGCGCCAGCAGCAGGCACAGCGGCAGCAGGCCGTAGAGGGTGGCGCGGGTCATGTCGACCCAGAAATTGCCCAGGGTTTTGGTCGATTTGCGACCGATGCCCCGGCACAACGCAACCAGCACAGCGAGGCCGGTGGCGGCGCTGACGAAGTTCTGCACGGTGAGACCGACCATCTGGCTCAGGTAGCTCAGCGAGGCTTCGCCGCTGTAGCCCTGCCAGTTGGTATTGGTCATGAAACTGACGGCGGTGTTGAACGCCAGCGTCCACTCCTGACCCGGCAGGTTTTGCGGGTTGAGCGGCAAGTGGTCCTGGAACAACAGAATCACGAACAACAGCAAAAAGCCCGCGAGGTTGAAGGCGAGTAAGGCCAGGGTGTATTTCTGCCAGCTCTGTTCGGCTTGCGGATCAACGCCGGCCACCCGATAACAGCCACGCTCCACAGGTCCCAGGATCGGTGTCAGCCAGGTGCGCTGGCCTTCCATGACCTTGTAGTAGAACCGCCCGAGAAACGGTGCCGGGATCAGCACCACGGCGAAGAAGGCCAGGATCAGCCAATAGTCATAACTGTGCATAGCCGCTCCTAGTTCCGGTCCGCGCGCAACAGCGCAACCAACAGATAAATGAACAGCCCCACTGCCAACAGCAGTGACACCCCGTCCAGAACGCTCATGGAAGTTCTCCGTGTTACGGCGTATTGCCGCGTGTGGAGTCATTGTCGGAAGGAAGGCTGTAAAGGAGCGAGATCGAGGGGGTTGGCTGTGCATAAAGAAAGTGTAAAGAGTGGGTTTATGCGGGCGTTACAGCGGTGTTTTCGCGGGCCTCATCGCTGGCAAGCCAGCTCCTACAGGGGATCGACGTTTTCTGCGCAAACGCATTTCAACTGTAGGAGCTGGCTTGCCAGCGATGGCTGCAGAACGGGCACCACTGCCCCTAACTGGCGCACAAAAACTGCTGATTCGGTAGCCAACATCCCCGATACGACACCTTTTTACGCTTTACGACGGCCATCACCACACTGGCACGCCCACTGCACACGCCCTCCCCGAGCTGTCCAAACCGTTCAGGGAGCAAACGCATGAACACACAACTCAAACCCACGCTGGGCACGCTGCACCTGTGGGGCATCGCGGTCGGGCTGGTGATTTCCGGTGAGTATTTCGGCTGGAGTTACGGCTGGGGCGTGGCGGGCACACTTGGTTTCCTGGTGACGTCCTTCATGGTCGCCACGATGTACACCTGCTTCATCTTCAGCTTCACCGAGCTGACCACGGCGATTCCTCACGCTGGCGGTCCCTTTGCCTACAGCCGCCGCGCCTTTGGCGAGAAAGGCGGATTGATCGCCGGGCTGGCGACGCTGATCGAATTCGTCTTCGCCCCACCGGCCATCGCATTGGCGATCGGCGCCTACCTCAACGTGCAATTCCCCGCCCTCGACCCGAAACACGCAGCGGTCGGCGCCTACATCGTGTTCATGGGCCTGAACATCCTCGGGGTGAAACTGGCGGCCACCTTCGAGCTGGTGGTCTGCGTACTCGCGGTGGCCGAATTGCTGGTGTTCATGGGCGTGGTTGCGCCGGCATTCAGCTTCAGCAACTTCGCGCTGAACGGCTGGGCCGGCTCCGATGTGTTCGGCGCACCGGCGATTGCCGGGATGTTCGCGGCGATTCCGTTTGCCATCTGGTTTTTCCTCGCCATCGAAGGCGCCGCCATGGCCGCCGAAGAAGCCAAGGACCCGAAACGCACGATTCCCAAGGCGTACATCAGCGGCATTTTGACCTTGGTGTTGCTGGCCATGGGCGTGATGTTCTTTGCCGGCGGCGTCGGCGACTGGCGCACTTTGTCGAACATCAACGACCCGCTGCCGCAAGCGATGAAAACCGTGGTCGGCGAAAGCTCCGGCTGGTTGCACATGCTGGTGTGGATCGGCCTGTTCGGTCTGGTGGCGAGTTTCCACGGGATCATCCTCGGTTACTCGCGGCAGTTCTTCGCCCTTGCGCGAGCCGGTTACCTGCCGGCGTCGCTGGCCAAACTCTCGCGCTTCCAGACGCCGCACCGGGCAATCATCGCCGGTGGTGTCATCGGGATCGCGGCGATCTACAGCGATGGCTTGATCAACCTCGGCGGCATGACACTGACCGCCGCGATGATCACCATGGCGGTGTTCGGCGCGATCGTGATGTACATCATGAGCATGCTGAGCCTGTTCAAGCTGCGTAAAACCGAGCCGAACCTGGAGCGCACTTTCCGCGCGCCGTGCTACCCGTTGGTGCCGGCCATTGCACTGGTGCTGGCGGTGGTGTGCCTGGTGGCGATGGCGTGGTTCAACGCGCTGATCGGCGCGATTTTCCTCGGCTTCATGGCCGTGGGTTTCGTGTACTTCATGCTGACCGCGCAATTGCGCGCCGATGCACCGGCGGACGCGATGTTGACCGGGCTCTGAATCGCAGCAGGTGTTGCGGGTCGATCAGGCATAGAATGGAACCACTGCGAAATTGAATCGCTCAAAGTGGTATGCACGATCGATTGGCGAAACCCGCCAATCGGCCTGCCCTCAAGGAGAGCCCTATGCCCTGGTATGCCTGGTTGATTCTGATCGTTGCAATCGGCTCGATCGTGGGTGGTTTGATGTTGTTGCGCGACACCGCCCACAAGGTCGAACTGACCGATGAGCAACGCAAACGCGTCGCTGAACGCAACGCGCAAGCGGATGCCAAGGATGCGCAGGACCGCTGAAAAAAACCTGATCCCTGTAGGAGCGAGCCTGCTCGCGATGCACCTGAGAACAACGCGTTTACTCAGAATAAACGCGTTATCGTTAACGTCCATCGCGAGCAGGCTCGCTCCTACAGATGACGGTTATTTTTCCCAATCGGCCTTGGCGATGTGCAAGCCATGCAGCCCTTTGTACGCCGCACGCTCCGGCTGGCTCCAGCCTTCGAGCAGTGAATCCTCCAGTTTGTAGATCTCCACCCCAAGCGGGCGACACACGCTCAGCGGGTCCTGCGCGTCCGGCCCCCACATGGCCAGCGACAGATCGCCCCCCGGACAGGTCGACAACGCGCACAACAGATCGATCTCGGCAAAGAATTCCAGGTAGTCGCCCTTCTGCGCCGGACAGGCTTTCATGAAGTACATGTCGTCGTGATTGAGGCCGGTGCACTGGAAAATGTTCAGCACGTCATGCACGTCGAACTCGGTCAGGCCATGGGGCAACACTGCGCGGGTCAGGTTGGAGTGGCAGTGATGGTGGAAGTCTTCGCCGGTGAGCATTTTGTTCACATAGGGATCGCAGCGGGTGCCGAGCAAGTCGTGCAGGCGCCCACCATGTTCGTCAATGCCGTAGTCGGCCAGGCTGTCATCGGTGATGGTCACCAGCGGCCGCAAGAATGGCAGGTTCGACCAGAGCCGGTCGTGAGTGCTGACATGCGCCCCTTGCAACTGCCGCGTGCGCGAAGCCCACAAGCGTTCACGCGGATCGTTGGCATTCCAGACGTTGAAATCCCCGACTTGCGGGCCGACCGGCGTGGTCACGCGAAACACGTGCCCGGCCGGGACATGCCAGGCGCGGCCGGTGCGGATCGGCACTTCGAACTGCTCGATCAGCGTGCGCCCCTCCTTCGTATCCCGGATCTTTTCATAGAAGGCTTTGTCCACCTGCAAGGCCGAACCTTTGCTGACTTGGTAGGCCGCCGGATAGTCTTTGTACATGGCACGAATCCTCGATCAGTGATGGGAAGAAGGAGCAAGCATTTGCAACAGAAGGTGTTCGGAATCGTCGAGATAACGGCTCATGGCGTCCTCGGCGGCGCGTTTGTCGCCTTCGGCCAACAGCTCGTGAATCTGCCGGTCACGCGCCAGCCAGGGCGCCTGAAACCGTGATTCATCGGGCGCGGCGCAAAACACCAGGCGCAGTTGCGCGACGACATTGGTGAAGAACTCATCGAACAACGGGCTGCGCAGCAACCCGACGATGTGTTGATGAAACGCCAGGCTGTGCGTGCCCACGGCGCGCCAATCCTCGCGCTCCCGGGCCAGTTCGGTGGCTTCCAGGGCTTCGAGCATCCGGTCGGACTGATAATCGCGCAGCGGCTGACTGGCACTGATGGCCTGCAACTCCAGCGTGCGGCGGACGTTGAACAGATCCCGCACATCGTCGACGCCCAAGCGACGCACCATCACACCTTTGTTGCGCACATAACGGGTCAGACCTTCCTGCCCCAATCGATGCAAGGCTTCGCGGATGGTGTTGCGGGAAGCGTTGTAGGCTGACACCAGATCGTTTTCCACCAGCGCCATGCCGGGCAGCAAACGACCGCCAATAATGTCGGCGCGTAACTCCAGGGTGATGTGGTCGGCCAGGGACAGTCCGCTGTTCATACTTATCGCCTTATGATTGTTCAACAATCGTCAGCTAACGGGTAATCACTATCCGTGCCAGTTCGGTCGAGACGTCATGAAGGCGTTGGACGCATCTGCATGCTTTTTAGAAATAGAAGTACAGTCACCATCCCATTTCCATTGGTTAAGATGGCGCATTGTTGCGGAGATACCAGATGCGTTACTCGCAGGACCATAAAGCTCAGACCCACAAACGCATCATCAAGGAAGCTTCAGCGCGATTTCGCCGCGACGGTATTGGCGCGACCGGCTTGCAGCCCCTGATGAAAGCGCTGGGCTTGACTCACGGCGGCTTCTATTCGCATTTCAAGTCCAAGGATGAGCTGGTAGAAAAGGCCCTGCAGGCTGCAGGCGCCGAGGTGGAAGTCATCTGCGCCGAACTGTTCGCTCAGGAACGCCCACTCGAGGCGTTCATTGACGCGTACTTGTCCGAATGGCACCAGACTTCACCCCACGAAGGGTGCCCGCTGCCGACCATGTCATCGGAACTCGGCCTGCGCGGACAGCCAAGTCCGACCTCCGACGTGGTGCTCAACGCACGGCTCGAACAAATACAAGGCACCCTTGAAGGTGATGATGCCGCCGACCAGAGCATCTTCATCATGTCCGCAATGGTCGGGGCGCTGCTGTTGTCGCGCAGTGTCGAGAGCGCCGATCTGGCCCAGCGGATTCTCGACGTCACGCGCGACTTTCTCAAAAAGCCCCGGGATTAACCCTGCCAGCGCTTAAAGAGCACGCTGGCATTGACCCCACCAAAGCCGAAACCGTTGGACAGCGCATACTCGATGGCCATCGGCCGCGCCTGACCATGGACGATGTCCACACCTTGCGCCGCCGGATCCGGGTTATCCAGGTTGAGGGTGGCCGGCACGATCTGATCACGGATCGCCAACAGCGTGAAGATCGCCTCGATCCCGCCCGCCGCGCCGAGCAAATGCCCGGTGGCCGACTTGGTCGACGTGACCGCAATCTTGTTATCCGTGCCGAACAACGATTTGATGGCTGCCAACTCGCCCAGATCCCCAACCGGCGTCGAGGTTGCATGAGCATTGAGGTGCTGAACCTGTGCCGCAGCAACGCCCGCCTGAGCCAGCGCCAGCGACATCGCCCGTCGCGCACCACTGCCATCTTCGGGGCCGGCGGTCAGGTGATAGGCGTCGGCGCTGGTGCCGTAACCGACCAGTTCCGCCAGCGGTTGCGCGCCACGGGCCAGTGCATGCTCCAGGGATTCGATCACCAGAAGGCCTGCGCCCTCACCCATGACAAAACCATCGCGGTCACGGTCGAACGGACGCGAAGCCCGCTCCGGCGTTTCGTTGTAACCACTGGACAACGCGCGAGCCGCAGCGAACCCGGCGAGACTGACACGATCGATCGACGCCTCCGCACCGCCACACACCGCAATGTCCGCCTCGCCGCAACGGATCAGCCGCGCCGCATCACCAATCGCCTGAACCCCGGCCGCGCACGCCGTTACCGGAGCACCCAGGGGGCCTTTGAATCCGTGCTGGATCGACACATGGCCCGCGGCCAGATTGACCAGAAAGGAAGGAATGGTAAAAGGCGACAAACGCCGCGGGCCACGACTGTCGGTGGTGCGGACCGCATCGGCAATCGCGCCGAAACCACCGACCCCCGAGCCGATAATGGTCGCCGTACGCTCCTGGGCATTGGCATCCTGAGCCTGCCAACCGGCTTGCTCAAGCGCCTGACGTGCCGCTTCCATGGCAAACATAATGAAGCGGTCCATCTTCTTCTGCTCTTTGGGTGGCGTCGCACGATCCGGATCAAAACCCGCCTCGGCATCTTCGGCCAGCGTCGGCACTGCGCCACCGACCTTGGCCGGCAGATCAGCCACGACTTCCTCCGGCAGGTTGCGCAATCCCGAACGTCCGGCCAACAGACGCTCCCAGACGGCTTCGACCCCGCTACCCAGCGGAGACACCAAACCCATGCCCGTTACAACCACTCGACGTTCACTCATACCGCAACTACCTCAAGCCAATGGAGGGTGCCTCACTTGTAACGCGAAGCGGCCTTGCTTTTGGAAAGATTCGGCGCCATCACTAGACGCGCCGCGACAAACGCATCCCAGTCAGAGGCATCCGGCAACGAAGGAATGGTGATCAGTTCTCCCTGGTCCAGCCCCGACAACGAAGCATCGACCATCTCACCCGCTTCCATGACCATGTCCGCCGGGATCTGGCTTGCGTCAATACCGGAACGCTCCCAGATTTCGGTGCGAGTCACGCCTGGCAACACCGCTTGTACTTTGACCCCGGTGCCATCCAGCTCGGCATTCAACGACTGGGTCAGGCTCAACACATAAGCCTTGCTGGCGCTGTAAGTGGCGTTGAAGCGCTCGGGAAACAACGCCACCACCGAGGCGATGTTGATGATCGTACCCCGGCCGGCTTTGGCAAAACTGGCGGCCGCCGCCGAAGCCAGGCGCGTGACCGTCGTTACGTTCAATTGAATCAAACGTTCCAGTTGGTCCAAATCAGCGTTGGCCAGCAAGCCATCTGCCGCGACACCCGCGTTATTCAGCAGCAGACTGATACTCGAATCGCTGCGAAGGCGCTGCTCAAGTTTCAGCACATCATCCTTTTGCGTGAGATCCGCTTTCAGCACCTCGACCTGAACACCATGCTCGGCGCGCAGCTTGCTCGCCGCGGCCTGAAGACGCTGTTCGTCACGTGCGACCAGCAACAAATCAAAACCGCGTGCTGCCAAGCGCTCAGCGTAAATGGCACCAATCCCGGATGAAGCACCGGTAACAAGAGCCGTACCTTGGGTCTGGACAGAATTCATGACGTGCTCCTGAAATGCGTAAGGAAAAAGAAAAGCGCCTGCGCTTCAGAGCGCCAAGCCGGATGACGAATTTATTATAGGCATAATTTAATCGCAATATGATAGCCGTAATTTTTCATCTGCCGACAGAAGGCGCTAAATCACCACGTACGCCAGAATGCAAAAAGGCCGGTCAATGACCGGCCCATGGCGCTGAATTACAAGCTTAGTTCACCTCAAGCTTTTCGCGGTTCTTATCCAGAATGGCTTTGCCGATTCCCTTCACTTCGAGCAGCTCGTCCACCGACGCAAACGGCCCATTACTATCACGATAGGTAACAATCGCCTTGGCCTTGGCTTCCCCGATGCCGGACAACTCCCGCTGCAGCGTCGACGCGTCGGCCTGATTTAAATCAACCTTTTCGGACTGAACCTTGGGAGCGACCTCCATGACCAGAGGTGCAGTGCCCGCCTCCGACTTGGCCGCGGGGGCGGCAATGGCGGCGACAGAGGCAGTGCTCAAGAGGGCAAAAATCAGAGAGTAGAAGTAGCCAGTACGCATAAATGAAGCTCCATGACATCAATTGGGAAAGCAGCTTTTCCGAAGCTGCCCTCCAAACTTAGGCGATGTCTGGAGCCTGTCAAAAATGTGTTGGTTACAGAATATGAAATAGTCGACGTCGACGGATAACGATTGATCCACGACAGCGCTACGGAGAAAGTTGGCAAAGGCACCTGACAGACCAGTTATACTTGCCCCCATACCTCGCGGGGTACTTCAGCGCAGAACCGCTCTCCTGGGTAAAATGGCAATTCCCCAGCGCCTGTGCGGATCGTTCCAAGTCGATACCACCAACATTCGTAAACTTTCAGGCGGCCTCCCAACGAGCGTTAATGAAGCCTTGGGAAACACTGCGATGCATTTTCGGGAACATCAATAACAATGATCTACTTGTGGCTGGCACCGGCTCTTGCTCTCCTGTCTCTTGCGTTAACTGCGGCTCTGCGGCGATATGCGCTGTCTCGAAGCATCATCGACATACCCAATGCACGCAGCTCCCACACCGTTCCAACGCCGCGTGGCGGAGGCGTGGCTATCGTGATGACGTTCCTGTTGTCGCTTCCGGTTTTTGGTGTGTTCGAACTGGTACCTTGGCACCAACTGATCGCAGTGGGGGGCGCTGGAGCGCTGGTGGCTGTTATCGGGTTCATGGACGATCATGGCCATATTGCGGCTCGGTGGCGGCTGCTTGGGCATTTCGGAGCGGGTATATGGGCGCTTGTTTTTTTGGGAGGGTTTGCGCCGATAACCCTTTTCGGAACAAGTCTTGACCTGCACTGGATCGGTCATTGCCTCGCAGTGGTTTATCTGGTTTGGCTACTCAATCTCTACAATTTCATGGATGGAATTGACGGGATCGCGAGTGTTGAAGCAGTGACCAGTTGTCTTGGTGCATGTTTGCTTTACTGGTTAAGTGGCGCTTCGTCTCTAATCTGGGGGCCGTTGACGATGGCCGTGGCCGTGATCGGATTCCTGTACTGGAATTTCCCGCCGGCACGAATATTCATGGGGGACGCAGGGAGTGGATTTCTAGGCATAGCCTTGGGAGTTTTATCTTTGCAGGCTGCCTGGATTTCCCCGGATTTGTTCTGGGCCTGGTTGATTTTGTTAGGCGTATTCATCGTCGACGCGACCTTCACCTTGATACGTCGATTGGTTCGCGGAGATAAAGTCTATGAAGCTCACCGGAGCCATGCCTATCAATTCGCTTCACGCCAATATGGCAAGCATTTACCAGTGACGCTCGCCGTCGGCGTCATCAATTTGCTTTGGTTATTGCCCATTGCCTACTGCGTAACTCAACTGGGCCTTGATGGCACCTGGGGAGTCATTATTGCTTATGTCCCGCTGATTATTCTCGCGTCGAAATATCATGCAGGCCAGCTCGAGGCTTCTGTGCCGACTTGATGCCATTCGGGCGTTTTGGAAGGGGTCGACTGCGAGCGACCAGGCAGATCAAGTAGTGGCAACTTCAGAAGCGGGGGCCTTCGCATAGAGTGCTCCGCTTCTCATTCAACTTAGTCCTTCAAGCCGTCGCGGCGCTTGCCTCGGCGCCTTACTCCCTTACTTATAACCAAACTCATTACCGGACCCGCCCCCCATCCCAGCAACAATGCCAACACTACATAGATTGCAAGAGGGAATTGCGGAGTCGACCAGCCTAAAAAGGTTAGCGCTGCTGGCTGATTATTTTCCAGAATGAATACAACCACCAGCGCAACTAGCAACACAATCAACGTAAGTGCGGTTACTCGCTTTGCGCTAGCCATCTAGACCTCTTTCCGATAATCAAAGATCATTCTCTTCATCCTCATTCACCCGATCCCGCAACTCTTTCCCCGGCTTGAAATGGGGAACGAATTTGCCGTCAAGGCTGACGGACTGACCGGTTTTCGGATTGCGGCCTACGCGCGGTGCGCGGTAGTGCAGGGAGAAGCTGCCAAATCCACGGATCTCGATGCGATCACCGGTGGCCAGACATTGGGACATTTGTTCAAGCATGGTCTTGATAGCCAGCTCCACATCCTTTGATGAGAGCAGCCCTTGATGGGTGACAATTCGTTCGATCAACTCCGACTTCGTCATATTTTTCCCTTCTTTTTCAAGCAGCTAGGAAAAGCGCTTCAAAGGTTTTAGCATGCCCGAAGGAATTTGAACAGCCCGAGCTTTGACATATCTTCGCCAGCAATGGGATGTCGATTTCAGAACAGAAGACTGATCAAGCCCGACCTGCTCATCTGCAGATAACCAGCATGGTGCGTGTCACATAACCTGCCGGGTTGAAGCCAAAGGGAAACTCATCTTCGTCTTTGGCCTCATCGGATCTCGTGACTACCTTGTAACCAGCGCCCTTGCACTCCTTGGCAGCGCGTTTGTGACACTTCTCCCACCCCGAACCCAACCCCGAACAATCGACCTCGATGCCACTGACCCCGCGTGCGGCGTGAGTCTTCGCATTAGTGGTACAACCCGCCAATGTCAGTACGGCTAGTGCGACAATGAGCTTGTTCATTCATTTCCTTATGCCGGGCGCCCTGCCCGACTGTCGTTCGCTTCTGACTAAAGACTAGCTGTAAATAAACGATTGATCCGATTAAAGAAAGAGACAGCTTTTGGGGGCTATTGGTTTCACGGGCGAACAATGTCATGCGATACGGATACTGCACACACCAAATCACAGGCACAAAAAAGGGCGACCGAAGTCGCCCTTTTTAATGATCAAGCAGAACTTAGTTCTGTTTGGCCATTGCCTGGCGCAGCAGTGCCGCCATGGTGGTGTCAGCTGCAGCATCACCTTCCGGAGCAGTTTTCAGGCTCTGGATGGCTTCTTTCTCTTCAGCATCGTCTTTCGATTTGATCGACAGCTGAATTACGCGGCTCTTACGATCAACGCTGATGATCTTGGCTTCTACTTCCTGGCCTTCTTTCAGAACGTTGCGCGCGTCTTCAACGCGGTCACGGCTGATTTCGGAGGCTTTCAGAGTCGCTTCGATATCGTCGGCCAGAGTGATGATGGCGCCTTTAGCGTCAACTTCTTTCACGATGCCTTTAACGATTGCGCCTTTGTCGTTCTCTTGAACGTACTCGGAGAACGGATCGCTTTCCAGTTGCTTGATACCCAGGGAGATACGCTCGCGCTCTGGGTCAACCGACAGGATAACGGTGTCCAGCTCGTCGCCCTTCTTGAAGCGGCGAACGGCTTCTTCGCCCACTTCGTTCCAGGAGATGTCGGACAGGTGAACCAGACCGTCGATGCCGCCGTCCAGACCAATGAAGATACCGAAATCGGTGATCGACTTGATGGTGCCGGAGATTTTATCGCCCTTGTTGAACTGGCCAGAGAAATCTTCCCACGGGTTAGATTTGCACTGCTTGATGCCGAGGGAGATACGACGACGCTCTTCGTCGATGTCCAGAACCATAACTTCCACTTCGTCGCCGACTTGTACGACTTTCGAAGGGTGGATGTTCTTGTTGGTCCAGTCCATTTCGGAAACGTGTACCAGACCTTCAACGCCTTCTTCCAGCTCAGCGAAGCAGCCGTAGTCGGTCAGGTTGGTTACACGAGCGGTAACGCGAGTGCTTTCTGGGTAACGGGCTTTGATAGCAACCCATGGATCTTCGCCCAGTTGCTTCAGGCCCAGGGAAACACGGTTGCGTTCGCGATCGTATTTCAGAACCTTAACGTCGATTTCGTCACCAACGTTGACGATCTCGGAAGGATGCTTGATGCGCTTCCAAGCCATGTCGGTGATGTGCAGCAGGCCGTCCACGCCACCCAGATCGACGAATGCGCCGTAATCGGTGAGGTTCTTGACGATACCTTTGACTTGCTGACCTTCCTGCAGGGATTCCAGCAGAGCTTCACGCTCGGCGGAGTTCTCGGCTTCGAGGACGCTGCGACGGGAAACGACAACGTTGTTGCGTTTCTGGTCGAGTTTGATGACCTTGAATTCCAGCTCTTTGCCTTCCAGGTGCGTAGTATCGCGCACAGGACGGACGTCAACCAGGGAACCTGGCAGGAACGCACGGATGCCGTTAACGTCGACAGTGAAGCCGCCTTTAACCTTACCGTTGATAACGCCCTTGACCACTTCCTCGGCTGCGAAGGCAGCTTCCAGAACAATCCAGCATTCAGCGCGCTTGGCTTTTTCACGGGACAGCTTGGTTTCACCAAAGCCGTCTTCAACCGAGTCCAGCGCAACGTGAACTTCGTCACCGACGTTGATAGTCAGGTCGCCAGCGTCGTTGTAGAACTGCTCAAGCGGGATGAGTGCTTCAGACTTCAGGCCAGCGTGAACGGTTACCCAGCGAGCTTGGTAATCGATATCAACGATAACACCGGTGATGATGGAGCCTGCCTGAAGGTTCAGGGTTTTTAGGCTTTCTTCAAAGAGTTCCGCAAAGCTTTCGCTCATTTTAATTCCTGTTGATGAGGGCGAAGAATACGCCCATCTCCACACCCCAGACGGTGTGGGTTAGTTTCATTTAAAAGAAGCGCCACAGGACTATGACTGGTCCCCTGCGGCCTTCTTGGTCACCCGGCGATATCGCGAATGGCGATCTCGCTCATGATGCGTTCCAGCACCTGGTCGATGGATAATTCCGTGGAATCCAGCTGTATGGCGTCAGCCGCCGGTTTGAGCGGGGCTACCGCTCGCTGGGTGTCACGCTCATCGCGTGCACGTATCTCATCTAGCAGACTCGACAGACTAACACCATCGACTTTGCCCTTCAACTGCAAGTATCGACGGCGCGCACGCTCCTCGGCACTGGCGGTAAGGAAAATCTTCAACGGTGCATCCGGAAAAACCACCGTACCCATGTCACGACCATCGGCCACCAGGCCCGGCGCTTCCTGGAATGCACGCTGGCGCTGCAGCAGCGCCTCGCGCACTGCGGGCAACGCCGCGACCTGCGAGGCACCGGAGCCGATGCTTTCGGTACGAATCACATCGCTGACTTCATCGCCCTCGAGAATGATGCGCTGCAACTGACCGTCGGTCGCCGCGATGAATTGCACATCCAGATGAGCGGCAAGTTTTTTCAGCAATTCTTCATTGGTGAGGTCGACACCGTGATTATGCGCAGCGAAGGCCAGCAACCGATAAAGCGCACCGGAATCCAGCAGGTTCCAGCCCAGACGCTTGGCCAGAATGCCAGCTACCGTGCCCTTGCCGGAGCCGCTTGGCCCATCGATGGTGATGATCGGTGCGATGTTTTTCACGACTGAGCCTCTTGTGCAACACGGATACCGACCTGCGCGCACAGCGCCAGGAAGTTCGGGAACGACGTTGCGACGTTGGCACAGTCATGGATGCGAATAGGCGCAGTGGCACGCAGCGATGCCACGCTGAAAGCCATGGCAATCCGGTGATCGCCGTGACCATGCACTTCGCCGCCGCCGATCAGGCCGCCGTCGATGATGATGCCGTCCGGGGTCGGTTCGCATTTGACGCCCAGTGCCAGCAAGCCATCGGCCATGACCTGGATCCGATCCGATTCCTTGACGCGCAACTCTTCGGCGCCACGCAGGATGGTGCGCCCTTCGGCACAGGCAGCCGCCACAAACAGCACCGGGAATTCGTCAATGGCCAATGGAACCAGCGCTTCGGGAATCTCGATACCTTTGAGTTTAGCTGCACGCACGCGCAGGTCCGCTACTGGTTCGCCGCCGACTTCACGCTGGTTTTCCAGGGTGATGTCAGCGCCCATCAGACGCAGAATGTCGATCACTCCGGTACGGGTCGGGTTGATGCCGACATGCTCGAGCACCAGTTCGGAACCTTCGGCAATGGACGCCGCCACCAGGAAGAACGCCGACGACGAAATATCGCCCGGCACTTCAATGTGGGTCGCGGTCAGCTTGTGCCCGGATTCGACCGACGCCGTAGCGCCGTTGACGCTGACCGGGTAGCCGAAGCCGCGCAGCATGCGCTCGGTGTGGTCGCGCGTCGGTGCAGGCTCGGTGACGGTGGTTTTGCCATCAGCGTACAGGCCGGCCAACAGCAGGCAGGATTTAACCTGGGCACTGGCCATCGGCATGGTGTAGGTCAGGCCTTTGAGCTTGTTACCACCACGAATGATCATCGGTGGACGACCTTCAGCGGCGGTCTCGATCACGGCGCCCATTTCACGCAGCGGATTGGCCACGCGATTCATCGGACGCTTGGACAGCGAGGCATCACCGGTCAAGGTGCTGTCGAAGTTCTGCGCGGCCAGCAGGCCGGACAGCAGACGCATCGAAGTGCCGGAGTTGCCCAGATAGATCGGGCCCGGCGCAGGCTTCAGACCATGCAGGCCGACGCCGTGGATGGTCACGCGACCGTGGTGCGGACCTTCGATCACGACCCCCATGTCGCGGAAGGCCTGCAAGGTCGCCAGAGCGTCTTCGCCCTCGAGGAAGCCTTCGACTTCGGTGACGCCTTCGGCCAGGGAGCCGAGCATGATCGAACGGTGGGAAATCGATTTATCGCCCGGTACACGAATCCGCCCAGTCAGGCGGCCACCAGGTTGTCCCAGGAAAATCAGGTCGTTGGAGTTCATAGCGTCCACATAAGCCCGGCGAGCCAGGATTTTACTGAAATGTTCGCGGGCAACCCGGGCGCGCGTGAACACGCCCAACAATTGGTGCCCATCCCCTGCATCGACCGCGTCGCGCAAGGCGTCGAGGTCGCTGCGAAATGTATCAAGCGTGCGTAGGACAGCTTCGCGGTTGGCGAGGAAGATGTCGTGCCACATGACCGGGTCACTTCCCGCGATTCTCGTGAAATCGCGGAAACCGCCGGCAGCGTAACGGAAGATCTCAAGGTTTTCATTGCGCTTGGCCAACGAATCGACCAAACCGAACGCCAGCAAGTGCGGCAAATGGCTGGTCGCCGCCAACACTTCGTCGTGACGCTCGACCTGCATGTGCTCGACATCGGCGCCCAATTCACGCCACAACCGGTCGACCACGGCCAGCGCGGCCGGATCAGTTTGGTCCAGCGGCGTCAGAATCACTTTATGGCGACGAAACAGTTCGGCATTGGAGGCTTCCACCCCGCTCTGCTCGGAACCGGCAATCGGATGACCCGGCACGAAACGCGCCGGCATGCCGCCAAACGCTTCGGTCGCGGCGCGCACGACGTTGCCCTTGGCACTGCCGACATCCGTCAGAATCGCTTGCCCAAGGTCCATGCCGGCCAACCGGCCGAGCATCTTTTCCATGGCCAGGATCGGCACCGCGAGTTGAATCACGTCGGCGCCCTGGCAGGCAACGGCCAGGTCTTCTTCACAGCGATCCACCACGCCCAACTCGACCGCGAGCTTGCGCGACTGCGGATCGAGATCGACACCCACCACTTCGCGGCACAGGCCGCTTTCACGCAGCCCCTTGGCAAACGAACCGCCGATCAACCCGAGACCGACCACCACCAGGCGACCGATCATAGGTTCAGCAGATTGCAGAGCAGTGACATCAACCACGAGCCAGAACCTTGGTCAGCGCCTCAAGGAAGCGGCTGTTTTCCGCCGGCAGGCCGATGGTGATGCGCAAGTGGTTCGGCATGCCATAGTTGGCCACCGGACGCACGATCACGCCTTCACGCAGCAAGCCCTGGAAGACCGGCAAGGCAACACGGCCGAGATCGACGCAGATGAAGTTGCCCTTGGACGGGATCCAGCTCAGCCCCAGTTCGCGGAAACCCGCTTCCAGCTGCAGCATGCCGGCTTCGTTCAAGCGGCGACTTTCAGCCAGGTACTCGGCGTCTTGCAACGCGGCGCAGGCAGCGGCCAGAGCCAGGCTGTTGACGTTGAACGGCTGACGCACACGGTTCAGCACGTCGGCAACCACCGCTGTGGACAAGCCGTAACCAACGCGCAACGCCGCCAGGCCATAGGCCTTGGAGAAGGTGCGCGAAACCAGCAGGTTCGGGTACGCCGCCAGGAAGTCCAGGCCATCCGGCAAGTCGCTGCCTTCGGCGTATTCGATGTAGGCCTCGTCCAGCACCACCAGCACGTGCTCCGGCACATCCTGCAGGAACTCGTCCAGCGCTTCGGCGCCAAACCAGGTCCCGGTCGGGTTGTTCGGGTTGGCGATGAAGACCACACGGGTATCGGCATCGATCGCGGCCAACATGGCCGACAGATCATGGCCCCAGTCTTTGGCCGGGATCACTTTGGCCGTCGCACCGACGGCCTGGGTGACGATCGGATAGACCGCGAACGCGTGTTCGCTGAACACCGCATTCAGGCCCGGCGCCAGATAGGCACGCGCGACCAGCTCCAGGATGTCGTTGGAACCGTTGCCCAGCGTCACCTGATTCAGTTCGACGCGGCACTGATCGGCCAGCAGGGTCTTGAGCGCAAAACCGTTGCCATCCGGATAACGGGTCAGCTCGGCCAATTCTTCGCGAATGGCCGCCAAAGCCTTTGGACTGGCGCCCAACGGGTTTTCGTTGCTCGCCAGTTTGACGATGCTGGCCGGATCGATGTCCAGCTCACGCGCCAGTTCGTCCACGGGCTTGCCCGGAACGTAAGGCGACAGTTGTTGCACGCCCGGCTGCGCCAGAGCGAGGAAGTTGCCACTCATTTGCTACCCCTTAGAGAACGGCTTTCGGGTAGGAACCCAACACTTTAAGTGCCACTGCTTCCTGACTGATCTTTTCCAGCACACCTTTTACCAGTGGATCGCGGTGATGGCCGACGAAGTCGATGAAGAACACGTAGGTCCATTTACCGCTACGCGAAGGACGTGTCTCGATGCGTGTCAGGTCGATGCCATTGTCGTGGAACGGCACCAGCAACTCGTGAAGCGCGCCCGGCTTGTTGCTCATGGAGACGATGATCGACGTCTTGTCGTCGCCGGTTGGCGGCACTTCCTGGCTGCCGATCATCAGGAATCGCGTGGAGTTGTCCGGGCGATCCTCGATTTTCTCGGCCAGACGGGTCAGCCCGTACAAGCCTGCGGCCATGTCGCCGGCAATCGCCGCCGAGTTCCACTCACCCTTGACCCGCTTCGCCGCTTCGGCGTTGCTGGAAACCGCGACGCGCTCGACGTTCGGGTAGTGTGCATCCAGCCACTTGCGGCACTGCGCCAGCGACTGGGCGTGGGAATAGATGCGGCTGATGCTGTCGGTCTTGGTGTTTTCACCGACCAACAGGTGGTGGTGAATCCGCAACTCGACTTCGCCACAGATGACCATGTCGTGTTCGAGGAAGCTGTCGAGCGTGTGGTTGACCGCGCCCTCGGTGGAGTTTTCCACCGGGACCACGCCAAAGTTCACCGCACCGGCCGCCACTTCGCGGAACACTTCGTCGATGGCCGCCATCGGCTTGCTGATCACCGCGTGACCGAAGTGCTTCATGGCCGCCGCTTGAGTGAAGGTGCCTTCAGGGCCAAGGTAAGCCACTTTCAGCGGCTGCTCGAGGGCCAGGCACGAAGACATGATTTCGCGGAACAACCGCGCCATTTCTTCGTTGCCCAGCGGGCCCTGATTGCGCTCCATCACGCGCTTGAGCACCTGAGCTTCACGCTCAGGACGATAGAACACCGGCACTTCGCCTTCGGCCAGCGAGGCCATCTTTACTCGCGCAACTTCCTGGGCGCAGCGTGCGCGCTCACTGATCAGGTCCAGGACTTTTTCGTCCAGGGCATCAATGCGCAGGCGCAGTGCCTTGAGTTCTTGCTCAGACATTAGCCGTGTTCCTTCTCGAACTCTGCCATGTACGAAACCAGTGCGTTGACCGCAACGATATCGACGGCGTTATAGATGGAGGCGCGCATGCCGCCCACGGAACGGTGACCCTTGAGGTTCAGCAGGCCACGCTCGTCGGCACCGGCCAGGAATGGCTTGTCCAGACGATCGTCAGCCAGGCGGAACGGCACGTTCATCCACGAGCGATCCGACTTGTTGATCGGGTTGCTGTACAGGCCGCTGGCATCAATGAAGTCGTACAGCGTGCGCTGTTTCACTTCGTTGAGCTTGCCGATGGCTTCGACGCCGCCCTGCTCTTTCAGCCACTCGAACACCAGGCCAGACAGGTACCAGGCCAATGTTGGCGGGGTGTTGTACATCGAGCCGTTATCGGCCGCTACCTTGTAGTTGAGCATGGTCGGGCACAGGGAACGGGCGTGCCCCAGCAGGTCTTCGCGAACGATGTTGACGACGATGCCGCTCGGGCCGATGTTTTTCTGGGCGCCGGCGTAGATCATGCCGAAACGCGAAACATCAATAGGGCGCGAGAGGATGTCCGAAGACATGTCGGCGACCAGCGGAACGTCACCGGTTTCCGGGACCCAGTTGAATTCCAGACCACCAATGGTTTCGTTCGGTGCGTAGTGAACGTAGGCCGCGTCTTTCGACAGCTTCCATTCGTTCTGACCGGGAATCGCGAAATAGTCATAAGGCTTGGCGGTGGCAGCAACGTTGACGTGGCCGTAGCGCGACGCTTCTTCGATGGCTTTCTGCGACCAGATACCGGTGTCGATATAGTCGGCAGTACCGCTTTCCGGCAGCAGGTTCAGAGGGATCTGAGCAAATTGCTGGCTGGCGCCACCTTGCAGGAACAGCACTTTATAGTTCGAGGGGATATTCAGCAGATCACGCAGATCCTGCTCGGCCTTGTTAGCGATGGACACGAACTCATCACTGCGATGGCTCATTTCCATGACCGACAGACCCTTGCCGTGCCAATCAAGGAGTTCACCCTGGGCGCGCTGCAGGACAGCTTCGGGAAGTGCCGCAGGACCGGCACAGAAGTTATAGGCTCTCTTGCTCACATCCAATCTCGCTCTGATTTGGTGGTATCTACATTCAATCAAACACTGTAGGAGCGAGCTTGCTCGCGAAGAACTTGAGGGCGCAGCGTTTAATCAGGAAACCCGCGTCTTCGTTGACGTTTTTCGCGAGCAAGCTCGCTCCTACAGGGGCATCATTATTTCCAAAGGGACAAACAACAAGGGGGCGAATTTTCATCCGCCCCCTGTTTGTCCGCTTACTCTTGCGGTTCTTCGTCAGCGGCAGCATCGAGTTGCTGGTCTTCAACAACGTCGTCGATCACGACTTCGCCGTCGAACACCGCACCCTCTTCGCCTTCCAGCTCTTCGCCTTCGACTTCCGACGGCTCCTGCACCCGCTCCAGACCGACCAGCGTTTCATCGCTGGCCAGTTTGATCAGGGTCACGCCCTGGGTGTTACGGCCCAGGCTGGAAACTTCGTCGACACGGGTACGAACCAACGTGCCCTGGTCGGAAATCAGCATGATTTCCTCGCCGTCGAGCACCTGAACCGCGCCGACCAGACGGCCGTTACGGTCGTTGCTGACCATGGCGATAACGCCCTGGCCGCCACGCTTGTACTCAGGGAACTCGGTGATCGCCGTACGCTTGCCGAAACCACGCGCCGAAGCGGTGAGGATCTGGCTGCCTTCTTCCGGGATCAGCATGGAAATCAGCTTCTGGCCTTCCGGCAGACGCATGCCGCGGACACCGCGAGCGGTACGGCCCATGGCACGAACGTCGGTTTCCTTGAAGCGAGTAACCTTGCCGCCGTCGGAGAACAGCATGACTTCGCGCTCGCCATCGGTAATGGCGGCAGAGATCAGTACGTCACCTTCGTCCAGCTCCAGCGCGATCAGGCCGACGCTGCGTTGACGGCTGAAGGATTCCAGCGGGGTCTTCTTCACGGTGCCTTTAGCAGTCGCCATGAAAATGAAGTGACCTTCGGTGTATTCCTCGACCGGCAGCATGGTGGTGATGTATTCATCACTGTCCAGCGGCAGCAGGTTGACCAGCGGACGACCACGGGCAGCGCGGGACGCTTCCGGGATTTCGTAGGTTTTCAGCCAGTACACCTTGCCCTTGCTGGAGAACAGCAGCAGCGTGGTGTGGCTGTTGGCGACCAGCAGGTGAGCGATGTAGTCCTCATCCTTGACGCCAGTCGCCGATTTGCCTTTACCGCCACGACGCTGGGCCTGGTACGCAGCCAATGGCTGGGTCTTGGCGTAGCCACCGTGGGAAATGGTCACGACGCGATCTTCTTCCGGGATCATGTCACCCAGGGTCAGGTCGAGACGGGCATCGAGGATTTCGGTGCGGCGCACGTCGCCGTATTCGGCGCGGATCACTTCCAGCTCTTCGCGGATCACTTCCATCAGGCGCGTGGCGCTGTTGAGGATGCGGATCAGCTCGCCGATCTGGTTGAGGATCTCTTGATACTCGGCCAGCAGTTTTTCGTGTTCCAGACCGGTCAGGCGGTGCAGACGCAGCTCCAGAATGGCTTGCGCCTGCTCCGGCGAAAGGAAGTACTTGCCTTCACGCAGACCGTATTGCGGATCCAGGGTCTCTGGACGGCAAGAGTCGGCACCGGCACGTTCAACCATCGCAACCACGGCGGAGGATTCCCAAGGCGTGCTGATCAGCGCTTCCTTGGCTTCCGACGGCGTTGGCGAGGCCTTGATCAGCGCGATGACCGGGTCGATGTTCGACAGGGCAACCGCCTGGCCTTCGAGAATGTGGCCACGTTCGCGCGCTTTACGCAGCTCGAACACGGTGCGACGGGTAACGACTTCGCGACGGTGACGAACGAAGGCTTCCAGCAGGTCCTTGAGGTTCAGGATCCGCGGACGGCCGTCGATCAGCGCAACGATGTTGATGCCGAATACCGCTTGCAGCTGGGTCTGGGCGTAGAGGTTGTTGAGGATCACCTCAGGCACTTCGCCGCGACGCAGCTCGATCACAACGCGCATACCGTCCTTGTCGGACTCGTCGCGCAGTTCGGTGATGCCTTCGAGCTTCTTCTCTTTAACCAGCTCGGCGATCTTCTCGATCAGACGGGCCTTGTTCAGCTGGTAAGGGAGTTCGGTGATGACGATCTGCTGACGGCCACCGACCTTGTCGATGTCTTCGATGATCGAGCGGGCGCGCATGTAAATGCGGCCGCGACCGGTGCGGTAGGCTTCGATGATGCCGGCGCGACCGTTGATGATCGCGGCGGTCGGGAAGTCCGGACCGGGGATGTATTGCATCAGCTCATCGATGGTCAACTCGGGGTTGTCGATGAGCGCCAGGCAACCGTCGATGACTTCACCGAGGTTGTGCGGCGGGATGTTGGTCGCCATGCCCACGGCGATACCGCTGGAGCCGTTGACCAGCAGGTTGGGAATACGGGTCGGCATGACCGCCGGGATCATTTCGGTGCCGTCGTAGTTCGGCACCCAGTCCACGGTTTCTTTATGCAGGTCAGCCAGCAGCTCGTGCGCCAGCTTGGTCATGCGCACTTCGGTGTATCGCATGGCCGCGGCGTTGTCGCCGTCCACCGAACCGAAGTTGCCCTGACCGTCTACCAGCAGGTAGCGCAGCGAGAATGGCTGCGCCATCCGAACGATGGTGTCGTACACCGCGGTATCACCGTGCGGGTGATACTTACCGATCACGTCACCGACAACACGGGCAGATTTCTTGTACGGCTTGTTGAAGTCGTTGCCCAGCTCGCTCATCGCGAACAGCACGCGCCGGTGCACGGGCTTCAAGCCATCGCGCGCATCCGGCAGTGCCCGCCCGACAATTACGCTCATTGCGTAGTCGAGGTAGGACTGCTTCAGCTCGTCTTCGATATTGACCGGGAGGATTTCTTTGGCCAGTTCGCCCATGAGAAGCTCGATTCCTTTTTCTGGTGAAACCTCGTCACATCCATATGGGACGAACGAAGCTCGCCGCTGCAGGCTGAGTGCCATGCACCGACTTACGACAAATCAACGAGTTATGCCATGGATTTGCGCAGTAAAGACAACCCCGTGGGACTGCCTCGGAAAACGCCGGATGTTATCACAAGAGCCGCCACGCACCTATCCCCCAGATGCGCATGGAGTGTAGTTAGTTGACTGATGGCAGGCTTGAAGGGGACGAGAGGGGCTTAGAGCTGCTGCGAATGCAGAATCCGGGGCTGAATTACAGATGTTTATTGACTTTCAGACCCTAATCGCCAGCAGGCTGGCTCCCACATTTGATCCGTGTCGATCACAAACCCTGTGGGAGCCAGCCTGCTGGCGATGGCGTCCTTTCGAACGCCACGGCCAATCAATGCAAGCGCTTGCGGCACATCAACTGCGCCATTTTCGCGGTGTCCGGGCGTTCGACGATGCCTTTTTCCGTGACGATCGCGTCAATCAAGTCCGCCGGGGTCACGTCGAACACCGGATTGAACGCATCCACATCCGCCCCGACCCGCTTGCCGCCGACCTCCAGCAACTCGCGCCCGTCACGCTCTTCAATCGGAATGTCATCGCCGCTGGCCAGGTTCATGTCGATGGTCGAACTCGGCGCCACCACCATGAAACGCACGCCGTGGTGCATGGCGTTGACCGCCAGTTGATAAGTGCCGATCTTGTTGGCCACGTCGCCATTGGCGGTGATCCGGTCGGCACCGACGATGACCCAGGTGATGCCTTTGGTCTTCATGATGTGAGCCGCAGCGGAGTCGGCATTGAGGGTCACAGGGATGCCTTCGTTGGCCAGCTCCCACGCCGTCAGTCGCGAACCTTGCAGCCATGGACGGGTTTCGTCGGCATAAACGCGCTCGACCATGCCTTCAATGAATGCCCCGCGAATGACGCCCAAAGCCGTACCAAAACCGCCGGTGGCCAGCGCGCCGGTGTTGCAGTGGGTCAGGATCGCCTGGGCGTTGCCCTGATGCTTGCGGATCAGGTCCACACCCAGTTGCGCCATGGTCAGGTTGGCTTCGCGATCACTTTCATGAATGGCAATAGCCTCCGCCTCCAGCGCCGCGAGAGGGTCGGCATCGCCCTTGATACGATCAAGGCGGTCACGCATGCGACTCAATGCCCAAAACAGGTTCACCGCCGTTGGACGAGAATCGGCCAGTAACGCGTAATCCTCTTCCCACGCGGCCTGCCAGTCACCGCCCTCGAGAATTCGGGCACGGGCTGAAAGCACCATGGCATAGGCGGCACTGATGCCAATCGCCGGCGCGCCACGCACCACCATCGAGCGAATAGCCTCGGCCACGCCAGCCGCACTGGTGTAGGCAATCCAGGTTTCCTCGAACGGCAAAATACGCTGATCCAGCAGGTACAGGGCGCCATCACGCCAATCGATGGCCTTCACCTTCTCCGCAGCCAACAGTCGATCGCGCATCCTTCACCCCGCACTCATGAACAAAAGCCGCCGATTATAGCGATCCCCCCGCGAAGACGCTCGGGTATACTTCGCCATCCTTTACAAAAGCACTGGAACCGACCCTCGATGCCGAACACTGCCGCTGCGCTCGACCTGTTATTGCTGCCGACCTGGCTGGTACCCGTCGAACCCGCTGGCGTTGTCCTCAAAGAGCATGGCCTGGGCATCCGCGACGGGCGCATTGTGTTTATCGGCCCGCGGTCCGCCGCGCTGAAGCTTAACGCAACCGAAGTCCGCGAACTGCCGGGCATGCTGCTCAGCCCCGGCCTGATCAATGCTCACGGGCACGCGGCGATGACGCTGTTCCGTGGCCTGGCCGATGACCTGCCGCTGATGACCTGGCTGGAAAACCACATCTGGCCCGCCGAAGCCAAATGGGTCGATGAAGCTTTTGTACGCGATGGCACCGACCTTGCCATCGCCGAACAGATAAAAGGTGGTATTACCTGTTTCTCTGACATGTATTTCTTCCCGAAGGTTGCCAGCGAACGTGTGCATAACAGCGGCATACGCGCACAAATCGCGATTCCGATCCTCGATTTCCCGATCCCGGGCGCCGGCACGGCGGATGACGCCATTCGTCAGGGCGTCGAACTGTTCAACGATCTCAAGCACCACGAGCGCATCAAAGTCACCTTCGGCCCCCACGCGCCCTACACCTTGGGCGACGAAACCCTGGAGAAAATCCGGGTGATTGCCGAAGAACTGGACGCGTCGATTCACATGCACGTCCACGAAACTGCGTTCGAAGTGCAGCAAGCCGTCGAGCAGCGTGGCGAGCGCCCGTTGGCCCGACTGGCACGCCTGGGCCTGCTGGGGCCACGCTTCCAGGCCGTTCACATGACGCAGATCAGCGATGAAGACCTGGTGATGCTGGTAGAAAGCAACACCAATGTGATTCATTGCCCGGAGTCGAACCTGAAGCTGGCCAGCGGTTTCTGCCCGGTAGAACGTTTGTGGCAGGCGGGCGTCAATGTGGCAGTCGGCACCGACGGCGCGGCCAGCAACAACGACCTCGACCTGCTCGGCGAAACCCGCACCGCCGCGTTGCTGGCAAAAGCCGTTGCCGGTTCGGCCACCGCGCTGGACGCTCATCGCGCACTGCGCATGGCCACGCTGAACGGCGCGCGCGCCATGGGCATCGAGGCCGACGTCGGCTCGCTGGAAGTCGGCAAAGCGGCGGACATCGTCGCGTTCGACCTCTCGGGCCTGGCGCAGCAGCCGGTCTACGACCCGGTTTCGCAGCTTATATATGCCACCGGTCGCGACTGCGTGAAACACCTGTGGGTGGGTGGCAAGCAATTGCTCGACGACCGTCGCCTGACCCGCCTGGATGAAGAACAGCTGTGCGCCACCGCCAAGGCCTGGGGCCAGCGCATCAGCGGCCACACCGAATTGTAAGCACCCCGGACTCACCGCCGGGGCAACAGGATTTTTCAAGTTTTAGAGGATGAACCATGAGTAACGTCGACTACGCCGAAATCGCCAAATTCGAAGCCCTGGCCCATCGCTGGTGGGACCGCGAAAGCGAGTTCAAACCGCTGCACGACATCAACCCGCTGCGGGTCAACTGGATTGACGAACGGGTCAATCTGGCCGGTAAGAAAGTTCTCGACATCGGTTGCGGCGGCGGCATCCTCAGCGAAGCCATGGCGCAACGCGGCGCGACCGTGATGGGCATCGACATGGGCGAAGCGCCACTGGCCGTCGCTCAACTGCACCAGCTTGAGTCGGGCGTGAACGTTGAATACCGGCAGATCACCGCCGAGGCCCTGGCTGAAGAAATGCCGGAACAGTTCGACGTGGTCACGTGCCTTGAAATGCTTGAGCACGTACCGGATCCCTCCTCGGTGATCCGCGCCTGCTTCAAAATGGTCAAGCCGGGTGGCCAGGTGTTCCTCTCCACGATCAACCGCAACCCGAAGGCGTATCTGTTCGCCATCGTCGGCGCCGAATACATCATGAAGTTGCTGCCGCGCGGCACGCATGATTTCAAGAAATTCATCCGCCCTTCCGAGCTGGGTGCCTGGAGCCGCATGGCGGGCCTGACCGTCAAGGACATCATCGGTTTGACGTACAACCCGCTGACCAAGCACTACAAACTGGCGGCCGACGTGGACGTCAACTACATGATCCAGACCCTGCGCGAGGAATAAGTCGATGCGTATCAGAGCAGTCCTTTTTGACATGGACGGCACGCTGCTCGACACCGCGCCGGACTTCATTGCGATCTGTCAGGCAATGCGCGCCGACCGTGGCTTGCCGCCGATGAACGACAAGCACATCCGCGACGAGATCTCCGGCGGCGCCAAGGCGATGGTCGCGGTAACGTTCAGCATGGACCCGGAATCGCCAGGCTTTGAAGAGCTGCGCCTGGAGTTCCTGGAGCGCTACCTCGTGGGCTGCGCGGTGCACAGCAAGCTGTTCGACGGCATGGGCGAGTTGCTGGCCGACATCGAGAAAGCCAACCTGATCTGGGGCGTGGTCACCAACAAGCCTCTGCGGTTTGCCGAGCCAATCATGCAGCAGCTCGGGCTGGCCGAGCGTTCGGCGCTGCTGATCTGCCCGGATCACGTGAAGAACAGCAAACCGGACCCGGAGCCGTTGATCCTCGCGTGCAAGATGCTCGACCTCGATCCGGCCAGCGTGCTGTTTGTAGGTGATGACCTGCGCGATATCGAGTCCGGTCGTGACGCCGGCACCAAGACCGCCGCCGTGACCTTTGGCTACATTCACCCGGACGATAACCCGCGGCATTGGGGTGCGGATGTGGTGGTCGATCATCCGCTGGAGTTGCGCAAGGTACTTGATAGCGCTCTGTGTAGTTGTTAAGCCGCTTTTGCAGGAGCACGGCTTCCTACAGGTTTGTGCATTACTCATGTGGGAGCGAGCCTGCTCGCGATAGCGGCGGCTCAGTCGCCATCGATGTTGCCTGCGATACCGCCATCGCGAGCAGGCTCGCTCCCACAGGGATAGCGCTTGTCCGGAAAAAATTTTGTTGAGGTTTCTTTATGTTTGATTATTCCGCCCGCCCTGAATTGCTCAAGGACCGGGTCATCCTGGTCACCGGCGCTGGTCGTGGTATCGGCGCTGCCGCCGCGAAAACCTACGCCGCCCACGGTGCCACCGTGCTGTTGCTGGGCAAGACCGAAGCCAACCTGACTCAGGTCTACGACGAAATCGAGGCCGCCGGTCATCCACAACCGGCGGTGATCCCGTTCAACCTGGAAACCGCCCTGCCCCATCAATACGATGAGTTGGCGGCGATGATCGAGACCGAGTTCGGCCACCTCGACGGCTTGCTGCACAACGCCTCGATCATTGGTCCGCGCACGCCGATCGAACAGCTCTCCGGCGAGAACTTCATGCGTGTCATGCAAGTCAACGTCAACGCGATGTTCATGCTCACCAGCACCCTGTTGCCGCTGCTCAAACTGTCGCAGGACGCTTCGGTGGTGTTCACTTCCAGCAGCGTCGGTCGCAAGGGTCGTGCGTATTGGGGCGCTTATGGCGTCTCCAAGTTCGCCACCGAAGGCCTGATGCAAACCCTGGCCGACGAAGTCGACACCGTCGCACCGGTGCGTTCCAACAGCATCAACCCCGGCGCCACCCGCACCAGCATGCGCGCCCAGGCTTATCCCGGTGAAAATCCGCTGAACAACCCGACGCCCGAGGAGATCATGCCGGTCTACCTCTACCTGATGGGCCCGGACAGCACCGGCATCAACGGCCAGGCATTCAACGCGCAGTAACACCGTGCGTCGCTTTTGTGCCGTGGCGAATTTCCGTCACGGCACTTAAAAAGCGTCGCAACTGCACCTGTTTTTAGTCAAAGAAATGTCATGAAACGGGCCTAAAAAAGCCAAAAACACCTTCAATATATTGATTTTAAACAGTTTTTATTCAAATGAACCGAATGGCATGACTTTCGCTCTATATCTGCTCAGACACGCCGAGTGAGTGAAAGCCGTCGGGCAGGCCTTCGAGTCGATAGGTTACTAATCTTCAGCAAAGCAGATTAGACTTGCGCCAAATGTCCTACGGGACTGATGGACCAGTATGACGCGCAGCCCAAAGCCGCTCTCACCCAGCCTGTAAGACAGCCTTACTGCTTAGGGGCGCACGCCATATGAAATCACCTTCCCAGACCAACGCAATTGACTTCGATAGCGCCAAATTGCAACGCCTGGGCTTTGGTCAGCAGCCCCCTCTTCTGGAGAGGCCGGTCAGCCTTGCGCAATTGCGCCAGCAACTGAGTTTGCAGCTGCAAACCAGTCTTGAGCCGCAACGCATTCTTGGGCTCTTCTACCGTGAAATTCAGCGTCTCGTACCGCTCGACGCCTTGAGCTACCAGCACAAGGCCAGCGACTTGCGCCTGGAATACGGCCAGCGCGGCCACCACTCGATCAGTTACACCCTCAGCCACGAAGGCGAGCAGCTGGGTGAACTGGTGTTCCGTCGCAATCAGCGTTTCAGTGAGCAGGAACTGGGCAACCTTGAGTCGCTGCTGTCCGCATTGCTGTACCCGATGCGCAACGCCCTGCTCTACCGCGCCGCCACCCAAAGCGCCCTGCGCGACCCTCTCACGGACACCGGCAACCGCATTGCCATGGACCAGACGCTGAAACGGGAAATCGACATGTCGCGTCGGCATCTGCAGCCCTTGTCGCTGTTGATGCTGGACATCGACCATTTCAAACAAATCAACGACACCCATGGCCACAGCGCTGGCGATGACGTGCTCAAGGGAGTCGCCGCCTCGATCAAAAGCCAGCTGCGCAACGTGGACATGGTGTTCCGCTTTGGTGGCGAGGAGTTTTTGATTCTGCTGTCCAACACCGGCCGGGAAGCCGCCGCCATGGTCGGCGAGCGCCTGCGACTCGCGGCGCAAGCCAAGGATTTTTCGGCCGATGGCAACCTGATCGAGCTGACCGTCAGCCTCGGCTGTTCGACCCTGCTGCCCGGTGAATCGGCCGAGAGCCTGTTGCGTCGGGCCGACAGCGCGCTTTATGTGGCCAAGCGCGAGGGACGCAACCGCTTGGCGATGGCGGGCTGACCCCCGCCATCACAGGCTCGCGACAGTAGCGGCCCGCATCGACAGGAATCAGCGGACAGCGCCGCGCAACGCCCCGACCATCCCTTGCAGCTTCGCCGGCTCCGCCGCTTCTACCGCCACCGCCGGCCCCGCCACCAGAGTCACCCGCGACCACAGCCGACGGAACAGGCCCTTGTCGGGATCGCGACTGAAGAAACTCCCCCACAACCCCTGCAATGCCAGCGGAATCACCGGCACCGGCGTCTCTTCGAGAATCCGCGTCAACCCGCCCTTGAACTCATTGATCTCGCCATCGGCGGTCAATTTTCCTTCAGGGAAGATGCACACCAGCTCACCGTCCTTCAGATATTGAGCAATACGCGTGAAGGCCTTTTCGTAAATCTGAATGTCTTCCTGACGTCCCTCGATCGGAATTGTCCCGGCCGTGCGGAAGATAAAGTTCAGCACCGGCAGGTTGTAGATCTTGTAATACATCACAAAGCGAATCGGCCGACGCACCGCGCCGCCGATCAGCAGCGCGTCGACGAAAGACACGTGGTTGCACACCAGCAACGCCGCGCCTTCATCCGGAATCAGCTCCAGATTGCGATGCTCTACGCGGTACATGGAATGGCTGAGCAGCCAGATCATGAAACGCATGCTGAACTCGGGGACGATCTTGAAGATGTAGGCGTTGACGCCGATGTTCAGCAGCGACACCACCAGAAACAGATGCGGGATCGACAGCTTGGCCAGGCTCAGCAGCACGATCGAGACAATCGCCGAGACCACCATGAACAACGCGTTGAGAATATTGTTGGCGGCAATCACCCGCGCACGCTCGTTCTCCGGGGTGCGCGACTGGATCAGCGCGTACAGCGGCACGATGTAGAAACCACCGAAAACCCCGAGACCGAGAATGTCGATCAATACCAGCCAGGTGTGGCCAAAGCCGAGGATTTCGATCCAGCCATGGCCGTCGACACTCTCGGGAATTCCGCCGGAATGCCACCACAGCAGCAATCCGAATACCGTCAGGCCAAACGAGCCGAACGGCACCAGACCGATCTCGACTTTGCGTCCGGACAGTCTTTCGCAGAGCAGCGAGCCGAGTGCGATACCGACCGAAAACACGGTGAGAATCAGCGTCACCACGGTTTCGTCGCCGTGCATCCATTCCTTGGCGTACGCCGGGATTTGCGTCAGGTAAATCGCCCCGACAAACCAGAACCACGAGTTGCCGACAATCGAGCGCGACACCGCCGGCGTTTGCCCCAGTCCCAGTTTCAAGGTGGCCCAGGATTGACTGAAGATGTTCCAGTTCAGACGCATTTCCGGCGATGAGGCCGCCGCCCGCGGAATGCTGCGACTGGCCAGGTAACCGAGCACGGCAATGCCGATGATCGCCGTGGACACGATGGGCGCGTAATGCGCAGAGGACATCATGATCCCGGCACCGATGGTCCCGGCGAGGATGGCCAGGAAGGTGCCCATTTCCACCAGACCGTTGCCGCCCACCAGCTCCTCTTCATGCAAGGCCTGGGGCAGGATCGAGTATTTCACCGGCCCGAACAGCGCCGAGTGCGTGCCCATGGCGAACAGCGCCAGCAGCATCAGCGACAGGTGATCGAAGACAAACCCCACCGCGCCGACCGCCATGATGGCGATTTCCCCGAGCTTGATCAGACGGATCAGCGCGTCCTTGGCGAACTTCTCGCCAAACTGCCCGGCCAACGCCGAAAACAGAAAGAACGGCAGGATGAACAGCAGCGCACACAAATTGACCCAGATCGAGCGATCACCCTCGATCGTCAACTTGTACAGAATGGCGAGGATCAACGATTGCTTGAAGACGTTGTCGTTGAACGCCCCGAGGGACTGGGTCACGAAAAACGGCAGGAAGCGCCGGGTGCGAAGCAAGGTGAACTGTGAGGGGTGACTCATCTTCCGTGTGCCCTGATGTTGTTAGAGAGTGGCGTGGATACTGTGATTGGAATGCCGCACGCCGATCCAGGCCACACATTACCCGGTTATTTGTTTAAACCTGCAATGCACGGCGAGACAAACAACTCACCCCGCCACGCGCCTTGTACCGTGCGTTTGGCAACGATCAGCCACATCATCGCCAGCAACGCCACCAGCACACAGCCAAAGGCATTGAAAAACGCCAGGTTCAACGTGCTTCCCAGTTTCAACGTTGCCAGAGAATAGACGCCCAGCGGAAAGGTGAAACCCCACCAGCCAAGGTTGAACGGGATCCCGGCGCGCAGGTAACGCCCGGTGATCAGCAGCGCAATCAGCATCCACCACAAACCGAAGCCCCACAGCGTGATCCCCGCCACCAGCCCCAGCCCCGCCGCGATTTCACCCAGGCTGGCAAGCCCGTTGGCGACGAAGATGGCCGGCGCGTCGGCGCCCAGCAGCAACATGCCCAACGCCCCGGTGCCAATCGGGCCGAGCGCCAGCCAGCTCGACGCCGCCATGTTTTCGTGAGGCAGTTTGTGCAGCGCCATGCGCAGCATGAGAATTGTCAGAATGCTGAACGCCACCGGCAGGGAAAATGCCCAGAGCACGTAGCTGGTCACCAACACCACCAGTTGCCCATGGGCCTCGGCCAAATGCGGCGCCAGCAACCCGCCACTGGCGGCCGCCACTTCAGCCGCCACCACTGGCAACAGCCAAACGGCGGTCATCTGATCGATGCTGTGTTCCTGGCGGGTGAACATCATGTAGGGAATCAGTACACCGCAGGCCAGCGACATCACCACGTCCAGCCACCACAGCAGCGCAGCCACATGGACGACACCTTCACCCCAGCGCGGCAGGCCAAACAGCAGGAAGCCATTGATGATGGTCGCCAACCCCATGGGAATCGTGCCGAAAAACATCGAAACCGTGGAGTGCCCGAAAATCCGCCGGGCCTCATCGAAGAACAGCACCCAGCGCGCCGCGTACAGCGCCGTGAACAAGATGAACAGACCGATATTGAACAGCCAGAGCGCTTCGGCGATCGCGTGCAGACCTGGGGTCGCGCCAGGCAACTGGGCCAGGGCCAGCGCCAGAACGCCCGTGCCCATGGTCGCGGCGAACCAGTTCGGGGTGAACTGGCGGATGACCTCGCGCGGGTGCTGCAAGTGACTGAAAGGTTTGAAAACGGGGGTGGCGTTGGGGCATGTCATAGCGAACTCCTGTCCTCTGTTGAGGTGGAGTTCAGAGTAGGTCCAAATCGAATATCTATATAACGGGTAATATCTCTAACTGTTATCTATTTTGTAGATATAGCATCAAACGCTGCCTTCCGATTCGATCACCAATATCCTCGCCACCCCCAGCGGATGCGCCACGTGCTCGGTGCCCACCGAGGCGTAAAAGATATCGCCGACAGCCAACATCACCGCCTTCTCCTGGCCTGCTTCGCGATAGCGCATTTGCACCTGGCCATCGAGCACAACGAACACTTCCTCGCCATCATTCACATGCCACTTGTATGGCTGATCGGTCCAGTGCAGACGCGTGGTGATGCCGTTCATGTTGGCGATGTCCAGCGCTCCCCAGGCACGGTCAGCGGTGAAGGATTGGCTGCGAATGATCTTCATGGGCGGTCCGTCGAAAGAAATGACGTGCCAAGGCTAACCCAAACCGGCGAACAGCTGCGCCAGCCAATCGATAAATACCCGAACCCGGTTACTCAGGTGCCGGTTCGGCGGATACAGCACGTGAAACGGATACCGGGGTGGGCGCCAGTCCTGAAGAATCGGCACCAGCTCGCCACGCTCGATGTGCGGTTGCACGGTGTAAGTGAACGTGTGGATCACCCCAAGTCCCGCCAGCCCCGCGGCCAGATGGGCGTTGCTCTCGTTGACACTGAATGCTCCCTGCCCCCGAATCTCGAACTTTTCACCGTTGCGCTCGAATCGCGCCGGCATTACCCGCCCGGTACGCGCCGAGTGATAACTGACGATGCGATGATTTTTCTCAAGGTCTCGCGGGTCCGTCGGGGTGCCAAAACGTTCGAGATAGCCCGGGGTGGCGCAGGTGGTCCATGACGACAGACCCAGGGGGCGCGCAGCCATGGAGAGTTCGGTCAATGGCCCGCCGCGAATCACGCAATCGACGTTTTCGCTGATCAGGTCCACGGGCCGATCGCTGACACCCAACTCGACCTGGATGTCCGGGTATCGGGCATAGAAATCCGGCAATGCGGGGATGATCAGGATCGTCGCCACCGAGCCGCCGACATCGACGCGAATCCTGCCGCGCGGGTGGCCCTGGGCACTGGCGAAACTGTTGTCCAGATCGTCCAGCTCCACCATCAACTGCAAGGCGCGCTCGTAGTAAGCCATGCCATCCGCCGTCACCGTCAACCGGCGCGTGGTGCGCTGTAACAGCCGCGCACCGAGGTGTTCTTCAAGCTCGGCCACCAGTTTGCTGACCGAGGTTTTTGGCATGTTCAGTGAGTCGGCGGCCCTGGTAAACGAACCGGCCTGCACGACGCGGGAGAAAACACGCATGGCCAACAGTTGATTCATGACAGACATCTCAAGGGACAAGCCTTGAGTATTGTCCACAACCAGGTACAAACAAACCCGATTCAGGCGATTTTTCCGATGAATCTTCCAGCATAGAGTTTGTTCAACGGCGCACGACAGTGCCAGGAACTTACTTAACGACTCAGCGGAGATTCACCTCATGAGCAACACACTCACAGGCAAGGTTGCACTGATCACTGGCGGCACCACCGGCATCGGCCTGGCATCGGCTCAAGCGTTCGTCGACCAAGGCGCCACGGTGTTCATTACCGGCCGCCGCCAAGCCGAACTGGATGCGGCGGTCAGCAGCATCGGTCACAACGTCACCGGGATTCAGGGCGACGTCGCGAACCTTGCCGACCTGGACCGCATCTTCGACGTGATCAGGACCAAGGCCGGTACTCTGGACATCGTCTTTGCCAATGCGGGCGGTGGCGACATGTTGCCCCTCGGCGCGATTACCGAGGAACACTTCGATCGGATTTTCGGCGTCAACGTCAAAGGCCTGCTGTTCACCGTGCAGAAATCATTGCCGCTGCTCAAGGACGGCGGTTCGGTGATTCTCACCGCGTCTACGACCGCCACCAAAGGCACGGAAAACTTCAGCGTCTACAGCGCCAGCAAAGCGGCGGTGCGCAACTTTGCCCGCTCCTGGTTGCTGGATTTGAAAGCCCGCAGGATTCGCGTCAATGTCATCAGCCCCGGCCCGATTCACACGCCCGGCCTGACTGAACTTGCGCCAGCAGATCAGCAGCAGGGGTTGCTGGATTACCTCGCCAGCCAGGTGCCGATTGGCCGTCTTGGAACGCCAGCGGAAGTGGGCAAAGCCGCAGTGTTCCTCGCCTCGGATGACAGCAGCTTCATCAATGGGATCGAGTTGTTCGTCGATGGCGGATTTGCGCAGATTTGATCGCTGCACACAAAAACGCGGCGCCTTGAACGGCGCCGCGTTTTTTTATGGATGACCGGTCGCGCTGCACACTTCGGCAGACCGCGGCCGCATCAGCGCCAGCAACGCACCGACAGACAGGACGATCAGCACGGCACCATAACCATCGGTGGTCGCCACCAGGCCAAACGTGCGCGTCAGATTCCCCGCCAGCAACGACGGCAAGCAGAACGCCAGGTAACTGAGCACGTAATACGCCGACATCAACCCGGCCCGCTCATGGGGCTGCGCCAGCGGAACCAGACTGCGCACCGCGCCGAGGAAACCGGCGCCGAATCCGCAACCGGCCACCAGCGTACCGAGGAAAAACAATGGCAGGCTGGCGCTGTGCACGCCCAGCAACAGCAACACGAGGCCGATGGGCAGTAACGTGCCGCCCAGCAACAGCCCTTTGGCGGCAGGCCGGTTGCGCAGGGTGAAGATCATCAGCGCGCCGGTCAGCGTCAATGCGGCGACTGCCGCTCCCCCCATCAGGTTCGAGGTGGAACCGGTGGCCGTGCGCAGCAACGAAGGGCCGAGCGAGGCATAAAAACCGCCGAGCGCCCAGGTCGCGATATTCAGCGGCAACACTCGCCACAAGGTCGAGCGAGCCTGGGTCGGCACATGCAGGGTCGGACGCAACGAGGCCCATGCCCCCGGTTGCGAACTGACGCTTTCCGGCAGGCGCCAGACATACAGCGCCTGCATCACAAACAACGCGAACAACACCCAATACGTGAGCTGCAGCGGCAGCGGCGCAAACTCGGCCAGCAAGCCGCACCCCACGGCGCCAACCGCCATACCAAGCAGCGGCGCGACACTGTTGATCAGCGGCCCCTGCTGGCGATCGGTGTCCAGCAGCGCGGCGCTCAATACGGCGGTGGCCATCCCGGTCGCGAACCCCTGAAGCACCCTCGCGCCGATCAACCACGCCACGCTGTCGGCATTGATAAACAGCAGCATCGCCAGCAGGTTCAGCAGGACGGCGCTGAAAATGACCGGCTTGCGTCCCAGATAGTCCGAGAGCGAACCGACCGTCAGCAGCGCCACCAGCAGACTGATGGCGTAGATGCCGAAAATCACGGTCAAGGTCGCTGCCGAGAAATGCAGCTGCTCCTGATACAAGTGATACAACGGCGTCGGCGCCGTGGAAGCGGCGAGAAAACTCAGTAAAGTGATCGCCAGAAACCACAGGGTTGAACGGCTGGAAACAGAACTCGACATGCGCACACTCCGCAAAAGCTAACTTTTTGCTTTTGCGGAGTGTGCTACTCGTCTGCGCTTAAAGCAAATTCTTTGTGTTAAGGTCCGCTCCATGGCTATTAAAGAAGGTTTACGCCCCGGCGGCCGCAGTGCCCGGGTGCAAGAGTCGATTCATTCGGCAGTCCGTGCGCTCCTCGAAGAACAGGACCGCTCCACCGTGACCGTCCCGCAAATCGCGGCTCGCGCGGGGGTTACGCCGTCGACCATCTATCGGCGCTGGGGCGATCTGTCGGCGTTGCTGGCGGATGTCGCCCTGGCGCGCATGCAACCCGACAGCGAGCCTGCCAACACCGGCAGCCTGCGCGGGGATGTGCAGGCCTGGGCCGAGCAGTATCTGGACGAGATGAGCTCAGAACCTGGCCGCAACATGCTGCGCGATGTGCAATCGAGCCCGACGCCGGGCCTGTGTGTGACGATCATTGGCGGGCAGTTGCAGATGATTCTGGATCGTTATCCGGATCAGCCGAAACCGGGTGTTGATCGGCTGATCAATCTGATGGCGGCGCCTACGGTGTTTCGCATTCTGTTTTCGCCGGCGCCGCTCGAGGTTGAGGAGTTGCATCGGTTGATCGAGATTGCGTTCAGTCAGTGATGACGCCTTCGCGGGCAAGCCACGCTCCTACAAGAGCAACCCTGCGACACCCCGCCACTCCACGACCTTGGTCGACACTGACTAACGCGGACGGTCGTGCGAGACTGTCTGTCCGGGCTGTCGTCCCGTGTGTCTTTTGTCTGGAGTTTCCATGTCGCTGTCCAGCGGGCTGATTGCCGCCGTCGCCCTGGCCTATATGGCCATCATGTTCGCCATCGCCTTCTACGGTGACCGTCGCAGCGCGCCGCTGCCGCCGCGAGTGCGCGCCTGGGTGTACAGCCTGTCGCTAGCAGTCTATTGCACCAGTTGGACGTTCTTCGGTGCCGTCGGCCAGGCCGCAGAACAACTCTGGTCGTTCCTGCCGATCTACCTCGGGCCGATCCTGCTGCTGGTCTGCGCGCCGTGGGTCCTGCAAAAAATGGTGATGATCAGCAAGCAGGAGAACATCACCTCCATTGCCGACTTCATCGCCGCCCGCTACGGCAAATCCCAGTCACTGGCGATTGTCGTGGCGCTGATCTGCCTGGTCGGCGTGCTGCCCTATATTGCGCTGCAACTCAAAGGCATCGTGCTCGGGGTGAACCTGTTGATCGGTGCCGGTGCCGACGCCATGGGCACCCGCGCCCAGGACACGGCGCTGATTGTGTCGCTGGTGCTGGCGCTGTTTACCATCGTCTTCGGTACGCGCAACCTCGACGCCACCGAACACCACCGTGGCATGGTGCTGGCGATTGCGTTCGAGTCCCTGGTCAAGCTGTTCGCGTTTCTCGCGGTGGGTGCGTTCGTGACCTACGGCCTGTACGACGGTTTCGACGACCTGTTTGACCAGGCCATGCTCGCGCCGCGCCTCGAAGCCTACTGGAAGGAAACCATCAACTGGCCATCGATGGTGGTGCAGACCGGCGTGGCGATGATGGCGATCATCTGCCTGCCCCGGCAGTTCCACGTGACCGTGGTGGAAAACATCGACCCGCAGGATTTGCGCCTGGCCAAGTGGGTGTTTCCGGCGTACCTCGCGTTGGCGGCATTGTTTGTCGTGCCGATCGCATTGGCCGGCCAGATGCTGCTGCCAAGTTCAGTGTTGCCGGATTCCTTTGTCATCAGCCTGCCACTGGCCCAGGCCCATCCCGCACTGGCGATGCTGGCCTTTATCGGCGGTGCTTCGGCGGCGACCGGCATGGTGATTGTTGCCAGCGTGGCGCTGTCGACCATGGTCTCCAATGACATGCTGCTGCCGTGGCTGCTGCGTCGCAACAACGCCGAGCGGCCGTTCGAAGTGTTCCGCCAGTGGATGCTCTCGGTGCGCCGCGTCAGCATCGTGGTGATTTTGCTGCTGGCGTACGTCAGCTATCGACTGCTGGGCTCGACCGCGAGCCTGGCGACCATCGGCCAGATCGCCTTTGCCGCCGTGACCCAACTGGCCCCGGCCATGCTTGGCGCGCTGTACTGGAAACAGGCCAACCGCCGTGGCGTGTTCGCCGGCCTCGCCGCCGGTACGTTCCTGTGGTTTTACACGCTGATTCTGCCGATTGCCGCGCACAGCCTCGGCGTGTCGTTGAGCACGTTCCCCGGGCTGGCGTGGTTGCACAGCAATCCGCTGAACCTGCCGCTCACCCCGCTGACCCAAGGCGTGGTGTTGTCGCTGGCGGCCAACTTCACACTGTTTGCCTGGGTGTCGGTGCTGTCACGCACAAGGGTTTCGGAGCACTGGCAGGCCGGGCGTTTCATCGGCCAGGAAATCAGTGCCCGCCCCAGCGCACGTTCAATGCTGGCGGTGCAAATCGAAGATCTGCTGCAACTCGCGGCACGGTTTGTCGGTGAGGAACGCGCTCGTCAGAGTTTTATCCGTTTCGCCTATCGCCAAGGCAAAGGCTTCAACCCCAACCAGAACGCCGACAGCGAGTGGATCGCCCATACCGAACGTTTGCTGGCCGGTGTACTGGGTGCGTCTTCAACGCGAGCGGTGGTAAAAGCCGCCATCGAAGGTCGGGAAATGCAACTTGAGGACGTCGTGCGCATCGCCGACGAAGCCTCGGAAGTGCTGCAATTCAACCGTGCCTTGCTGCAAGGCGCGATCGAGAACATCACCCAGGGCATCAGCGTGGTCGACCAGTCGCTGCGGCTGGTGGCGTGGAACCGGCGTTATCTGGAACTGTTCAATTACCCGGATGGCTTGATCAGCGTCGGTCGGCCGATTGCCGACATCATTCGCTACAACGCCGAGCGTGGTCTGTGCGGCCCGGGTGAAGCGGAAGTGCACGTCGCACGCCGATTGCACTGGATGCGTCAGGGCCGTGCCCACACTTCTGAAAGACTTTTCCCCAATGGCCGTGTGATTGAGCTGATCGGCAACCCGATGCCGGGCGGCGGTTTCGTCATGAGCTTCACCGACATCACCGCGTTCCGCGAGGCCGAGCAGGCGCTGACCGAAGCCAACGAAGGCCTGGAGCGACGGGTCACCGAGCGCACCCACGAGCTGTCGCAACTCAACGTGGCCCTGACCGAAGCCAAGGGCACCGCCGAGTCGGCCAACCAGTCGAAGACCCGCTTTCTCGCGGCGGTCAGCCACGACCTGATGCAACCGCTGAACGCCGCCCGACTGTTTTCTGCAGCCCTGTCCCATCAGGACGATGGCTTGTCCAGCGAAGCGCAGAAACTGGTTCATCACCTGGATTCATCACTGCGCTCGGCCGAAGACCTGATCAGCGATTTGCTGGACATTTCCCGCCTGGAAAACGGCAAGATCAACCCGGAGCCGAAACCGTTCGTGCTCAATGAGCTGTTCGATATTCTTGGCGCGGAATTCAAGGCACTGGCCCGAGACCAGGGGCTCAAATTCCGCGTTCGCGGCAGCACGCTGCGGGTCGACAGTGACATCAAACTGTTACGACGGATCTTGCAGAACTTCCTGACCAACGCCTTTCGCTACGCCAAGGGGCCAGTGCTGTTGGGAGTTCGTCGGCACAAGGGTGAACTGTGCCTGGAGGTATGGGACCGTGGCCCGGGGATCCCGGAAGACAAACTGAAAGTGATTTTCGAGGAATTCAAACGCCTCGACAGCCACCAGACCCGTGCCGAGAAAGGCCTGGGCCTGGGCCTGGCGATTGCTGACGGGCTGTGTCGCGTTCTGGGCCACACCTTGCAAGTACGTTCCTGGCCGGGGCGCGGCAGCGTGTTCAGCGTCAGCGTGCCGTTGGCTCAGGCGCAAATCGCGGCGCCGGCCAACGTCACCGAACTTAACGGCAAACTCCTGAGCGGCGCGCAGGTGCTGTGCATCGACAACGAGGACAGCATCCTTATAGGCATGAACAGTTTGCTGACCCGCTGGGGTTGTCAGGTCTGGACAGCGCGCAATCGCAACGAATGCGCGGCGTTGCTCAGCGATGGCGTACGTCCGCAATTGGCGCTGGTGGATTATCACCTGGACGATGGCGAGACCGGGACCGAGTTGATGGCGTGGCTGCGCACCCGTTTGGGCGAGCCGGTGCCCGGTGTGGTGATCAGCGCCGATGGGCATCCCGAGACGGTGGCGCAGGTGCATGCGGCGGGGTTGGATTATCTGGCCAAACCGGTGAAGCCGGCGGCGTTGCGGGCGTTGTTGAGTCGGCATTTGCCGTTGTAGATCGGCAGATTTTAGCCATGTGGTGTTGCAGCGGACGCCATCGCCGGCAAGCCGGCTCCTACAGTTGAGAACGCGGTTTACTGTAGGAGCTGGCTTGCTGCGGGCGGCGGTCCGACGATGCTTTTGAGATTACTCGGGCAACTCGACCAGGCCATCGACATCCGTCATCGCCCGCTCCAACAGGTCCGCTGGCAGACTCTTGCTGGCCCGCGCGCCGAGTAACTTGAGCTGCTCGCTGCGGCTGACCAGGTTGCCACGGCCTTCCGTCAGCTTGTTGCGCGCGGAGCTGTAGGCCTTGTCCAATTGCTGCAAGCGATTGCCGACTTCATCCAGGTCCTGAATGAACAACACGAACTTGTCGTACAGCCACCCTGCCCGCTCGGCGATTTCCCGGGCGTTCTGACTCTGCCGTTCCTGCTTCCACAGGCTGTCGATGACACGCAAGGTGGCCAGCAACGTGGTCGGGCTGACGATCACGATGTTGCGGTCGAACGCTTCCTGAAACAGCGTTGGCTCCGCCTGCAACGCCGCGGAAAACGCCGCTTCGATGGGCACGAACAGCAAGACGAAATCCAGGCTGTGCAAGCCGTCGAGCCGTTTGTAATCCTTGCCGGCCAGACCTTTGACGTGGTTGCGCAGCGACAGCACGTGCTGCTTGATGGCGATCTGGCCGATGGCATCGTCTTCGGCCGCCACGTATTGCTGATAGGCCGTCAGGCTGACCTTGGAGTCGACCACCACCTGCTTGTCGCCCGGCAGATAAATGATCACGTCCGGCTGGAACCGCTCGCCGTCCGGGCCCTTGAGATTGACCTGGGTCTGGTACTCGCGGCCCTTCTCCAGACCGGCGTGCTCAAGCACCCGCTCGAGAATCAGCTCACCCCAGTTACCCTGGGTCTTCTGCCCTTTCAAGGCGCGGGTCAGGTTGGTCGCTTCGTCGCTCAGGCGCAGGTTCAGCTGTTGCAGACGCTCCAGCTCCTTGGCCAGCGAAAAACGTTCGCGCGCCTCGGCCTGATAGCTTTCCTCGACGCGTTTTTCAAACGACTGGATGCGCTCTTTCAACGGATCGAGCAACTGCCCCAAACGCTGCTGACTGGTTTCGGCGAAGCGCTGCTCGCGCTCGTCGAAGATCTTGCCGGCCAGCTCGGCGAACTGGGCACGCAGCTCATCCCGCGAGCCTTGCAGGTCACTGAGACGCTGCTGATGGCTTTCCTGTTGCTCACGCAGCTCGGCGTTCAGCGAGGCGGCTTGAGCGTCCAGGCGACGCAACTCAACGTCTTTGCCGGCGCGCTCAATGTTCCAGGCATGAGCGGCGTCGCGGGCGTCATCACGTTCGATCTGCAGCAGTTCGACTTCACGGCGCAAGGCGGCGAGGTCTGCCTGCTTGGCGGCGTTGGCCTGCCCCAGGTCAGCAATTTCGTCGCGAGCAGCTTCGAGCTGGGCATTCAACCCATCCTGTGCCAGGTTGGCCATGGCCAGACGCTCTTCCAGCAGTGCAACCTCTGACTGCGTGGTGCTCGCACGGCGCTGAAGTTGCCAGGCCAATGCCAGCAACGGCAGTGCAGCACCCGCCAGACCGAGCAATATGCTGGTCAAGTCCATCGCCATAGCCATTCCTGCCCGTTCGATAAAGCTTGAAGGTTAACCAAGGTGTCAGGTCTTGGACAGCTCAGTCTTCGATCAGACCGAGTTCCTGTTGAGCGCGCCGATCCCCGGCCCGCGCGGCCTGACGCAAGAGGTCCTGGCCGATACGGCGGTCCCGGGCATTCCCGCATTCGCGGCACATCAACTGACCGAGACGGCTCTGCGCGGCCACCACGCCTTCACGCGCCGGCTGCTTGAGCAAACGCCCGGCGAAATGTTTGACGTTGTGGTTTTCGCCCAGGCGCGGGCTGTCCAGCAGCCATTCGGCCACACGCATCGAAAAGCGCTTGGGTGGGGTGACGCTGGTAGGTGTCGAGGTTGCGGAAGCGGGTACTGAGCGAAACTTCATAAAGCACTGTGGGGCAGATCGGAAGGCGCGCCACTCTACTCTTTTTTTCTTACAGGTAAAGCCTAAAAAAACCCGGCACGCCCGTCCTAGAGCAAGCGCTCGGGACAATCCACAGAAGCTGTGGATAACTCAGTGGACAACCGCCCTTGAACTCTCGCAAAGCCCTGTGGAATGGGGCTCGCAGTCAAACTGACGATTTTTTCACCAGTAAAAAAAACCGATGTTTTTCATTGACTTAAATTTTGGTTACAGGCACCCACTACGTTTGAAGGGCAGATGACAGTGGGGTGACAGTCCGCGCAACTTATGTGCACAAGTACCTTCGAGGCAGTTATATCCATGCGCTTTTTCGGCGCATTTTCTCACCTGGCTTGGGGATAAACCCTGGCGAACCCATGATCCAGACCGGTTTCGAACCGACGAACGTCGACGACCGATGGTCGGAATCTGTGCCATTACAGGGCGAAACCGGCGCTCTCTGGCTGTGGGTAAGCGCCAGTCCGCACACGAATGGCGGCATCCGGGAGATGTTTTTGACTAACACACTTCCTTTCTGCAATTCAATCCGTTAGTATCCGCGGCGTTAGTACCAAGCTGAAAGTCAATTCTGGTCGAACAAATCCTCCCGGTCAGCCTTCCCAAAGGAAGCCTCTACCGAACAAGCGGGATCGACCACCTCGATGGTTTCCAGGTAAACCTTGCGCCAACACAGCCTTTGAATCGAAAGCAAAGGGTGTTGCGAAGCTCACTTACTCTGACCGAACCAGCCTGCAAATTGATCAGGATCTTCACCCCGGGCCCAGAACCTTTGCCCTTGATGTGTTGCCTGCCCTCCTAAGTACCTACCTGCCAGCCCAAGCGCGCCAACTTAATCAGCGCTTCAAACTGGCTGCTTTGTTCCAGTCGGGTTCTTCGTTCGACCAATGGTGGTCGTCGTCACTGGAACGTTTTAATTTTGCACGGTTCTTATCCGTGTCGCTTGTAGGAACACCCATTAATGACTACTCAAATCCACACCCAGGATGCCATTCGCACCCTAACCAACGCTTTTGCACCAATGAACTGCCTGATCATGGCCGCTCGCAAAGGCTGCTTCAGTTTCACTCTGGTCAACGAACACGGCATCGCTCGTCACAGCGAACGCCTGTACCCCGATCAATACTCCAGCGCCGAGCCGCTGCAGGCCGTGATCGAGCGTACCCGTCAGGCACTGGTTGCCTGAGACGCCAGAAACGCTGAAAACCTCAAAAGCCTCGCCTTGAAAAGCGGGGCTTTTTATTGCCTGTTGTTTCGTGTGCGGGCTTTGGTTTGGTTTTGGTGGTGAGTACATATCCGTTTCTTCGGTCACGGCTGACATTGGTTTCGCTCTTACAGCGAGTCACTTTCGAAAAGCGCGAAAGTAACCAAAGCGCTCTTGCCCCTTTCGTTCGGTGCCTCGCCTAGGCTCGGCATGCCCTCGCTCCGGTCCTGCTCCGCGGGCCCGCCGCCATCGGCCATCCCTGGCCGGGGGGCGGCTAACCCGGCATCCATGCCGGGTTGCCCACTGCGCAGAACCTCCACTCGGCCTCTCGAGGGGGCGCTTAGATCAAAAGCGGAAGGCGAGCTAACGCTCGGCCTGATGAGTGGTGGAAATCAAAAGCGCACACGATTCCCTGTAGGAGCCGGCTTGCCGGCGAAAAGCGTTTGGACAACGCGTTCATTCAGACAGCCCGCGCTATCGTTGACGTCCATCGCCAGCAAGCTGGCTCCTACAAGGGAAATGCAGATGTGTTTGGATAAATACGATCAACTGTAGGAGCCGGCTTGCTGGCGATAGCGGTGGGTCAGTCAACGCATTTATCGCCTGAAATGACGCCATCGCCAGCAAGCCGGCTCCTACAGGGGAGCGGTGTACAAATCCGGAATGAGTGAACGCATCAAAGAAGGACAACGCGGACATCTAAAGAGCCAGGTCGGCTTTCAGGCCGCCTCGGCGGCTGTGGCGGTAGTCGCCCCCTCGAGAGGCTGAGTGGAGGTTCTGCGCAGTGGGCAACCCGGCATGGATGCCGGGTTAGCCGCGCACGGCCAGGGATGGCCGATCGCGGCGGGCCCACGGAGCAGGACCGGAGCGAGGGCATGGCGAGCATTAGCGAGGCACCGAACGAAAGGGGCAAGAGCCCTTGGTTACTTGGGGCTCTTCCAAGTGACTCGCTGTAAAAGCGAAACCAATAGCCGCCGTTACCGAAGAAACGGATATGTACCCAAACGCCCTCCCTAAAAAACGGGTCTTTTTATTGCCCGATATTTCTCTTTTCACAGCCGCCGCGTAAGCACTAACCGATATAACGGTTATAACTGTCTGCCGGAAATATTTTAAAAACAGACCTTTACAGCGCGAATATGACACTACACTTCAACTCAAGCGGCTTGAACCGCTTACGGCGAGCCTGAGTCGATCCACCCGCTGCCAACGCTAAGTTCAGGACTCGCCGACCACTTCTTGTTCGAGGGTTTTATGGGTATCGCTGCCAGCGAACTGTGCCGTTATGTGATCCGTCCGACACTGATCTACCTGGGACGCCATAGCGCGACCGCCGAATCCCTGCTGCTGGGCATCGCCGCCAGTCAGTCAGCCCTTGGTTCCGCCCTGCATGACCGCCGTGGACACGGCTTGTACCGAATCGCCGAACCCCGCCACCAGGCACTCTGGGACCATTACCTGGCACTTGATCCGGAGCGCGCGAGCCTGGTGCGCGGACTGGCCAGCCAGCACGCGTTCCTCAGCGGCCCACACCTCGAATTGACCGTAAACCTGCGTTACGCCACAGCCATCGCCTGGCTGCTGGTCGAAGAACAGAACACCCCCCTCCCCGAAGCAGACGACTTGCTGGGAATGGCCCGAATCTGGCGCCAGACCTTCCAGCCCCAAGGACGCCTGAGAGATTTCACCTACGCCTGGCAAACCTGTGTATCACCGTTGAATCAAGTCGCCTGCTGAACCCCTCGCTCAACAAGATCGCCCAACAGGTCGCGATTTTGGTCGGATTGTCCTACAAAACCGCTCTAAATCAAGCAATACAGCCTATAGCGCTGGGACGAAAATGTTGGTAATTTTCGCCCCGGTGATCACCAGGAGTTCTAATAATGAAAAAAGTAATGCTCAAAACCACCCTTAGCCTCGCCGTTGCCTTGGCATCCACCCAAATCTTCGCAAGTGGTTTTGCCCTCAACGAACAAAGCATCAGTGGGATGGGCACAGGTTTTGCCGGGCGATCCTCATCTGCCGACGACGCAAGTACAGTATTTGGTAACCCTGCCGGTATGGCTCGCCTCAAGCGCGAACAAGTGACCGGTGGTGTTGCATTTATCGACGCGCACGCTGACATCAGCGATGCCAGCTCCCGCCCGAATGGTGGTACCAATAAAGGTGACATGGTCCCTTTCATGGGCGTTCCCATGGGCTACTACGTAAAGCCAATCGATGACCAGTGGGCAGTCGGTTTCGGCGTCTACGCTCCATTCGGCCTGGTGACCGACTACGAGAACGGCTTCGCCGGCAAGTACTTCGGCAGCAAGAGCGAAGTCACAATCGTCACCCTGCAGCCAACCGTCAGCTACGCCTTCAACGACAAGGTGTCGATCGGTTTCGGTCCGACCATCAACCGCATCGACGGCAAGCTGGAATCGAACCTGTCGCTGGACCCGCGCGCCGCTGATGGTGAAGTCAGGATCAAGGGTGATGACACTGCACTGGGTTACAACTTCGGTGTCCTGGTTCAAGCCACCGACAGCACCCGCGTCGGCCTGACCTACCACTCGAAAGTGAAGTACAAACTCGAGGGTGACACCAAGGTCAACTACGGCGTGCTCGCGGCGCTGGGCCAGAACCCGATCCAGAAATTCGACGCTTCGCTGGACATCACCACGCCTGAGTCCGTGGACTTCTCGGTCACTCATCAGCTGGACGACCAGTGGACCCTCTACGCAGGCAGCACCTGGACTCGCTGGAGCCGCCTGAAAGAAATCACCGTCGAGAACGAAGGCGTTCCTGCCGCTCTGGCTGCGCGCGGCCTTGGCACGATCACTGAAGAGCAGAACTGGCACGACACCTGGGCTCACGCCATCGGTGCTTCCTATCAGTTGAACAAGCAATGGGTGCTGCGTACCGGCCTGTCCGTCGATCAGGCACCGACCAACAACGAAAACCGCTCCCCGCGTATTCCGACTGGCGATCGCAAGATCTTCAGCCTGGGCGCTGGCTGGAGCCCGACCGACGACCTGACCATCGACGTAGCGTATTCGTACCTGCGCGAAGAGTCGGTCAAGGTCAACAACAGCAACGGTGCTCCTCGCAACCAGACCTACAACGCCAAGTATGAAAACTGGGCGAACGGTTTCGGCATTGGTGCGACCTACCGCTTCTGATGTGATTCACGGCGAGCCTGAACCCCTCGCCGCCTGAATCAAAAAAGCCCCGCACTCTTTACAGAGGCGGGGCTTTTTAGTGGGCGTCGATCAGGGTTGTGAAGCCAGGGCTTTTTCCACGGCGGCGATGAATTCGGGATCGTCAGGTGTGGTGAGGCTGGAGAAGTTGGCGATCACCTTGCCTTTGCGATCGACCACATACTTGTAGAAATTCCACTTCGGCGCATCGCTTTGGGCGGCAAGCACCTGGAACAGATGAATCGCATCATCACCGCGAACCTTCTGCGTCTCGGTCATGGTGAAGGTCACGCCGTAATTCACGTAGCAAACCTTGGCGGTTTCCGCGCCATCCTTGGATTCCTGCTTGAAGTCATTGGAAGGCACACCGATCACCTCCAGCCCCTGCCCCTTGTAACGCTGATTCAGCGCCTCCAGGCTTTTGAACTGCGGGGCGAAACCGCAAAAGCTCGCGGTATTGACCACCACCAGCGGTTTGCCGGCGAAGCGCTGGCACAGGTCGATCGTTTCCTTGGCCCGCAGTTTGGGCAACGAGCCTTGCAAAAGCTCAGGGCACTCGTCGGCCGCTTGAGCCAATCCGGTAAACGCCATGAGTAACGCGGGAACGGCAAGCCAGCGCATCAGCATGTCCATGCATCCTTGAAAAGTCGTCTGCAATGAACTTACTCGCCCTCACATCCTGCTAGCAAGCGCCCATGCCCAATTGCATCAACGCCAGCCCGCCCTGATGCCAGCCCCACCACGCCAGGGCCAGCAGCAACAGGCCGCCCGCTGCCACGGCGATTCGTGGCCAGAGGCTGTTCATGTCGCGCTCATCCGGGTTTGCAGGCGCGCCACCGGCCGCTCACGCACTGGCCAATTCAAGGCAGCCGCCAACAGGCTCAAAAGAATCGCTACTTGCCAGATCAAGTCATAACTCCCGGTTCGGTCATACACCACCCCGCCCAACCAGCCACCCAGGAACGATCCGAGCTGATGGAACAGGAAAACGATCCCACCGAGCATGGACAGATTTCTTACGCCGAACAAGGTCGCCACAGTGCCGTTGGTCAACGGCACCGTCGACAGCCACAGGAAGCCCATGGCCATGCCAAACAGATACGCCGTGGTTGTCGTCACCGGCGCCCACAGAAACAGGACAATCACCACGGCCCGCAGTACATACAGGCCGGTGAGCAAACGCGGCTTGGACATCCGCCCGCCGAGCCAGCCCGCGGTGTAAGTACCGAAGATGTTGAACAACCCGATCAGCGCCAGCACCGTCGTGCCGACCGTGGCGGGCAAATGCTGATCCACCAGATACGCCGGCAAGTGCACACCGATGAACACCACCTGGAAACCGCAGACAAAAAAGCCGAACGACAGCAGCCAGAATCCCGAATGGGAACAGGCTTCGCGCAAGGCTTCGGAGAGGGTCTGCTCGTGACCGAGAACCGGCAACGGCTTGTCCTTGAGCATGCTCACCAGCGGCACGATCAGCGCGACCAACAGGCCCAGCGCCAGCAATGCCGCCGACCAGCCGAGCCAACCGATCAAACCCAGTGTGCCAGGTACCATCGCGAACTGGCCAAAAGAGCCGGCAGCGCTGGCGATACCCATGCCCATGCTACGTTTCTCCGGGGGTACCACGCGGCCAACCACGCCCAGGATCACCGAAAATGAGGTGCCCGACAGCCCGATACCGATCAATAGTCCCGCGCTCAGCGACAGGGTTACCGCCGAATCGGACAAGCCCATGAACAGCAGGCCCATCGCGTAGAGCACGCCGCCGATCAGCACCACTTTCGCCGCGCCGAATCGGTCGGCCAGCGCGCCGGTAAAGGGTTGCGCCAAGCCCCAGATCAGGTTCTGCAAGGCGATGGCAAAGGCAAACGTCTCACGCCCCCAACCGAACTCGGCACTCATCGGCGCCAGAAACAGCCCGAAGCCGTGTCGCACGCCCAGAGACAACGCAAGGATCAGCGCACTCCCCACTAAAACCCAACCGCAAGTACGCCACATCGATGTCATTCTTATTCTCCGGTAGCGGGTATATACCCGCTTAAGATCGGAAAAACTGGCGTCAGGCCAGTTCGTCCAGCAGCTTCAGCAAAATTTCGCGTTTTTCGGCGCCCAGACGATCAACCAGTCGCTGCTGCGCCGCCTCCCAGGCCGGCAAGGCCGCTTTCAGGCGCTCAGCACCGGCCTCGGTCAACCTGACGATGCGATTACGCATGTCTTCGCCCTCGACCAGCATGACCAGGCCGTCGCCTTCCAATACCCGCAGATTGCGCCCGAGGGTGCTGCGGTCCAGGCCCATGGCTTCCGCCAGGGTGGAAATACTCGGTTCATTCAGACGCTGCAGATTGCACAACAAAGAATACTGGGCAACGTTGATTCCGAAGCCGTCGAGAGCGCCGTCGTAGTGCCTGCTGACGCCACGGGCGGCGCGACGCAGGTTGATGCATAAACATTGGGAGTCGAGCATGGTGCGTGTATATACCCGCGGTTGAATGAATGCAAATTTTTGATACAAAACCCTGTAGGAGCGAGGCTTGCCCGCGAAGAACGATAACTCGGTTTTTCTGTTAGACCGCGGGGCACTCTTCGCGGGCAAGCCGGATCGCCGCACCGCTCGCTCCTACAGGAACAGTGCAAGGCCAATCAGTAAAACCATCTCCAGCAATTCCAGCAATGCCCCCGCCGTATCGCCCGTGGTCCCGCCCAATCGCCGCAACATGACCTGCCGCAACCAGACAAACACCAGCGCCGCCAACACCAACGCCACGACACCGCCGAGCCCTGCAATCAGCACACAAGCCAATGCACTGAGCGCCAGCACCTGCTTGCCGGCCAGGCGCGGCAGATGATCGGCCAGCGCCTGCCCCAAGCCACCGGCCCGCACATACGGCGTGGTCAGAAACAACCCCAGCAACGCAGCACGGCCAATCAACGGGACGATGATCAGGAAAACGCTGTGCTGCTGCTCAATCAATGCCAGCAACGCCGCGAACTTCAGCAGCAACACCAATACCAGCGTGACCACCGCTATCGGACCGCTGCGCGGGTCCTTCATGATCGTCAGCGTTCGCTCGCGATCGCCAAAACCACCGAGCCACGCATCAGCGCTATCAGCCAGGCCGTCGAGGTGCAACGCACCGCTGAGCAACACCCAAGCCGTCAACAGCAACGCCGCGTGCAGCAACAACGGCGTGCCCGACAACACCCAGTTCAACGCCCACAAGATCCCGCCGAACAGCAGCCCCACCAGCGGATAAAACAGCAGCGAGCGCCCCAGCTCCTGCGGCGCCGGCATGCCCGGCAGACGAATCGGCAGGCTGCTCAGAAATTGCAGGGCGATCCAGAACGGCAACATGGTCAGATCGCTTCCTTGAGAATGACGCCGGGTTCAACGCTCAACGAAAACAGCGAACCATGGCCCACTTCAACGTTGAGCAACTGCTCGCGCGGCAACCCCCGCGCCTGCGCCAGCAACAAACGCATGACCCCGCCATGACTGATCAGCAACACACGCTCGCCCGCGCAGGCAGCTTGCAAACGCCCGACCGCGGCCAGTACTCGCGTCGAAAAGTCCGCGACGCGCTCACCCTGCGGCGGCGTAAACGAATAGGGATCAGCCCAGAACAAACCCAACGCCTCGGCATCCGTTTCCATCAGCGCCGCTGCGCTCTGCCCTTCCCAGGCACCGAAATGCAGTTCTTGCAGATCTTTATCCAGCTGCACTGGCAACCCCAGTTGCGCACCAAGTTCTTCGGCGAACCGCGCACAGCGTTGCAATGGCGAACTGACCAGACGATCCCATGGCCCCTGCGCGACCACCGCTGCGCGCATCTGCGCCCAGCCTGTGGCGGTCAGTGCATCGTCGAGGCTGCCGCGCAAACCGCCGCCCAGTTCGGTTTCGCCGTGACGCAACAGGTCCAGGCGCAAGGTCATGCCGGACGGTCCGCCACGGCGGCTTCGGCGAAGGTCGCCATTTTCCCGTGAAGGTCACACGCCAGGCGCAGCAACGGAACCGCCAACGCCGCGCCGCTGCCCTCGCCCAAACGCAGACCGAGGTCCAGCAAGGGTTCGGCGTTCAGGGTTTCCAGCACATGGCGATGACCCGGCTCGGCACCGCGATGCCCGAACAACAGCCACTCGCGGCAATGCGGATTCAAGCGCACCGCCGCCAATGCGGCGACGCTGCAAATGAACCCGTCCACCAGCACCGCGACACCTTCCTGGGCACACGCCAGATACGCGCCGACCAGTGCGGCGATTTCAAAACCGCCGAGGTTGAACAGGGTTTGCAGTGCATCGCCACGCTGAGCGCTGTGCAAGGCCAAAGCACGTTCGATGACCTGAGCCTTATGACTGACACCCGCCGCATTGAGGCCGGTGCCCGGCCCGGTCAAGTGCACCACCGGACAATCCAGCAAGGCACAGGCCAACGCACTGGCCGCCGTGGTGTTGCCGATGCCCATCTCGCCGCCGATGAACAACTGCGCGCCCGCCGCAATGGCGCGCCGCACGCTGTCGCGACCGGCCTGCAAGGCGAGTTCACCCTGGGCTTGAGTCATGGCCGGGCCGTCGACAAAATTCGCGGTGCCGGCACCGATGTTCAAATGGCGCACACCCGGCAGATTCAACGATGGCGTGACCGTGCCGAGGTCGACCACTTCGAGCGACGCGCCGAGTTGACGCGCCAACACACTGATCGCCGCGCCACCGTTGACGAAGTTGTGCAGCATCTGCCCGGTGACTTCCTGGGGAAACGCCGACACACCTTCGGCGACCACGCCGTGATCGCCGGCAAAAATCGCGATCCACAGCTGATCCAGGCTCGGCTTGACCTGCCCCTGCAATCCCGCCAACTGCACCGCCACCGACTCCAGTCGTCCGAGGGAGCCGGCCGGTTTGGTCAGTTGCTGTTGCCGGGCTTCAGCCTGCTCGACGGCTTGGGCATCGATCGGCTTGCACGGGTTCAGCCACCAGGATTGAGTCATAACGCAGTTCCTTTCAGAGTCAGGGGCAGGCCGGCGACGGTCAGGACAACTCGCTGACAGCGCTCGGCCAAAGCTTGATGCAGCCAACCGGCTTCATCGACGTAGCGGCGAGTCAATTCGCCCAGCGGCACGACACCCATTCCGGTCTCGTTGCTGACAAAAATGATTTCACCCGGCAATTGCGCCAGGCAGTCCAGCAGCGCTTCACGTTCGGCCGTCAGACGCTCGGCGTCGTCGAGCATCAGCAGATTGGTCATCCACAGGGTCAGGCAATCCACCAGCAGGCAACGCTCGGCACGAGCGGTTTCACGCAGGACGCGGGCCAGCTCAACGGGCTCTTCGATCAGCGCCCATTCGGCTGGACGACGGGCGCGGTGGTGGGCGACCCGCTCGCTCATTTCACCGTCCAGCGGTTGGCTGGTGGCGATGTAGGTCACCGGGAGCTGGCTGTCTGCTGCCAGTTTTTCGGCCAGGCGACTTTTGCCGGAACGGGCGCCGCCGAGGATCAGTTGCAGCATGGTTCATTCCTTACAATGTGCGGTGTGATGGAGGGCCCTTTCGCGGGCAAGCCTCGCTCCTACAGGATCGAGAGCAGCGCGAAACCTGTAGGAGCGAGGCTTGCCCGCGAAGGGGCCGGAACAGCCACCTCAAATCCCGCAGAGCTCACGCAACAGCCGGGTATCCAAATGCTTCTCCACCAAATCCGCCAACCGCTCGATATCTCGCTCACGCAACCCGTGATAATCCACTTCCTGCACATCCTGCAAACCCGCCCAGCGCAACAGCGCACTGCACGCCGCCGGCGATTCAAACAGGCCATGCAGGTAGGTGCCGAAAATCTGCCCGTCGCCACTTTGCGCGCCATCGCAACGACCATCGTCCAGCTGCACGGCGGCATTTTCCAATGCCGGGCCGGTGGTAACGCCGGCATGAATTTCGTAGCCGCTGACCGGCGCATCTTCCAGCGCCAGACGCCCGCGCACATTGCGCAACTGCTTCTCTTCTTCAAGCTGCGTTTCGAACGCCAGCAACCCCAAACCGGCGCTGGAGCCCGGCGCACCTTCAAGGCCCAACGGATCGTGCACCTGCTCGCCAAGCATTTGCAGGCCGCCGCAAATACCCAGGACTTTTCCGCCGTAGCGCAAATGTCGGCTGATGGCGGTTTCCCAGCCGTTAGCGCGCAGATATGCAAGGTCGCTGCGCACGCTTTTCGAGCCAGGAAGAATGATCAGGTCGGCGGGCGGAATCGCCTGGCCGGGGCCGATGAATTGCAGGTCGACTTGCGGGTGCAGGCGCAGCGGATCGAAGTCGGTGTGGTTGCTGATGCGCGGCAACACCGGCACCACCACTTTGAGCACTTGATCGGCCTTGTCGGTCTGGCGCTGATCGATGCCGTCCTCGGCTTCCAGGTGCAGGTCCATCACGTACGGCAGAACGCCAATCACCGGTTTGCCGGTACGCGCTTCCAGCCAGTCGAGGCCCGGTTGCAGCAAGGCAATGTCGCCGCGAAAACGGTTGATGATGAAGCCTTTGACCCGTGCCTGCTCGCTTGGCGACAGCAGTTCCAGGGTGCCTACCAGATGCGCGAACACCCCGCCGCGATTGATGTCGGCGATCAATACAACAGGGCAATCCACTGCCTCGGCGAACCCCATGTTGGCGATGTCGCCGGCGCGCAGATTGATCTCGGCCGGCGAGCCTGCGCCTTCGACCATGACCACTGGATACGCCGCGCTCAGTCGCGCATGGGAGGCTAGCACCGCTTGCATGGCGATGGCTTTGTAGTCGTGATAGGCGACCGCGTTCATGGTCGTGACGGCGCGCCCATGGATGATCACCTGGGCGCCAGTGTCGCTGTTGGGTTTGAGCAATACCGGGTTCATGTCGGTGTGCGGTTCGAGGTTGGCGGCCTGAGCCTGCACGGCTTGCGCGCGGCCGATCTCGCCACCGTCAGCAGTCACGGCGCTGTTGAGCGCCATGTTCTGCGGTTTGAACGGCACCACGCGCACGCCCTGCCGCGTAACCCAGCGACACAACGCCGTCACCAGCGTGCTTTTACCGGCGTCCGATGTAGTGCCTTGCACCATCAGCGTAGTCATCGGCTTTCCTTGGCGTAATCTGTAAACGCTTGCGCGAGACGGGTCCAGTCGGCTTCTTCGCCGGGCAGGCCGAAACGCAGGCTGCTGTTGTGGGTGAACAACCGCAGCAGGATACCGCGCCGGGCCATGAACTCATGCAGCTCTTCGGCGCACTCGGTCACCAGCCATTGAAACAACGCGCAACCGCCCTGAGGTTTGAAGCCGTGCTCTTCAAGCAACAGCGCCAGCCGCTTGCTGGCTTCTTCGGTACGCAGACGTTGTCTGGCGTGGCCTTCGGCATCCTTCAGGCAGGCTTGCCCCAACACGCGGGTCGGCCCGCTGACGGCCCAGGGGCCGACTTGTTCGGCGAGCAACTTGAGCAACTTGCGCTCCGCCAGTACGAAGCCCAAGCGCACCCCGGCCAGACCAAAAAACTTGCCGAAGGAACGCAGCACGATCAAGCCCACCATATGGGCACATGGCGCCAGACTCAGTTGCGGCGTGTTGTCCATGAACGCTTCGTCGACCACCAGCCAGCCACCGCGCTGCGCCAGCCTGGAATGCCAGTCGAGCAGACGGCTCGGGGTCAGGCTCAAGCCCGTCGGATTGTTCGGATTGACCACCACCAGCACATCGAGACTGTCGAGGAAGAAGTCGACTTCCTGCTCCAGCACTTCACGCACGATGTAACCGTTGCGACGCCAGGCTTCGGCGTGCTCGGCGTAACACGGCGACAGCACGCCAACCTTGCCGTCCCGCCGCAAACGCGGCAGCAGCTGGATCGCCATTTGCGAACCGGCCACAGGCAACACCTGCGCGGTGCCGTAATAATCACAGGCGGCCTGCTCCAGACCGTCATCGTTTTCCGGTAACCGTGCCCAGGCGCGCAACGGAATGTCCGGGACCGGAAACGGCCAGGGCGCGAGGCCGCTGGACAGGTCAAGCCAATCGGCTTCGGCGATGCCGTATTCGAGCGCGGCCTTGCGCAACCGTCCACCGTGTTCAAGCATAGAATTCAGCTCCCACGCAGAGAATCAGCAGCCATAACCATACCCCGCGCTGGACCAATTGCCAGCCACGGTCAATGGAGTCGGCGTCCGCCGGCACGCCTTCGCCCAGTTGCGGACGCTGATGCAATTCGCCGTGATAAATCGCCGCCCCGCCCAACTCGACGCCCAGCGCACCGGCTCCCGCAGCCATCACCGGCCCGGCGTTCGGGCTGTCCCAGGTCGGGCCCTGGGTGCGCCAGCATTTCAGTGCGAGTCGGGTTTTGCCCAGCAGCGCGTAGGTCAACGCCACCAGCCGCGCCGGAATGTAGTTGAGTACGTCGTCGATTTTCGCCGCCGCCCAGCCAAACCGTTCGAAGCGTTCGTTGCGATAGCCCCACATCGCATCCAGCGTATTGCTCAATCGGTAGAGCACCACACCGGGCGCACCGGCCACGGCAAACCAGAACAGCGCGGCAAACACCGCGTCGCTGCCGTTCTCCAACACCGATTCGGTAGCGGCGCGGGCGACTTCGGTTTGATCCAGTTCGCTGGTCTGGCGACTGACCAGATAGCCGACGCGTGTGCGCGCCTCCTCCAGATCATCACTGCGCAGGGCCTTGGCGACCGGCTCGACGTGTTCACCGAGACTGCGCAGGCCGAGGGCGCAATAGAGCGCGAGAATCTCGACGATCCAGCCAACGTAAGGTGCCCAGGAAAACGCCGTGGCCAGCAAGGTCAGCGGCAACACCGCAATCACCCATGCCGTGACACCGTGGCTGCGCCAGCCGCGCCCGCCACCATTGAAACGTTGCTCGATGCGGTCGGCAAAACGGCCGAACGCCACCAGCGGATGCCAGCGTTTGGGTTCACCCAGCAGCGCATCCAGCGCAACCGCGGCGACACTCAACAACGCCACACTCATTGACTCACTCCCCAATAATTTTCGTACAGCATTTCACTGAGCGGGCGCGCTTGCGCCCAGCCTTCGAGTACCAGCATCGGCGCCGGATAGAATTCCTTGACCGGGCCCAGGCAAAGAACAGCCAAAGGCTTGGCCCCGGCGGGCAAACCCAGCAGGTCGGCCAGGGCTTGCGGCTCGAACAAAGAGACCCAGCCCATGCCGAGTCCTTCGGCACGGGACGCCAGCCACAGGTTCTGGATCGCGCAGGACAACGACGCCATGTCCATTTCCGGCAAGGTGCGACGGCCAAAGATGTGCCGCTCGCGATCGTCCATCAGCGCAGCGACCAGCACTTCGGCGCAGTCGTTGATGCCTTCGACTTTCAGCTTCATGAATTCATCGGTGCGCTCGCCGAGGGCTTCGGCGGTACGCATGCGTTCCTCTTCCACCAGCAACTGGATCTTGCTGCGCAGGGCCCGGTCGCTGATACGAATGAACCGCCAGGGCTGCATCAGGCCGACGCTTGGCGCCTGGTGCGCGGCGTCGAGCAGACGCCGGAGCAACTCGGGTTCGACAGTGCCGCCGCTGAAGTGGCGCATGTCGCGGCGTTCGGCGATGGCTCGGTAGACCGCTTCGCGTTCGGCCTGACTGAATGCGTTGTCAGTCATGGCCTCATCGCTGGCAAGCCAGCTCCTACAGTTGATCGATGAGACCCCAAAACCCCTGTAGGAGCTCGCTTGCCAGCGATGGCGGCCTCCCGGTCAGGCGCAAACAACGCGGCAATCGCGGTCGGATTCGACGGAAAATAAAAATGCACGTAAGAAGCCGTCATCCGCCCCTCACGATAAACCGCCTCCGCCCCACGCCCGCCATTCGGGCTCAGGCCACGAGCAATCGGCTCAAGCTCGGTACTGGTCAACGAATGGTGATAGGTGTGCCCACGCAGCGAACCTTCCGGCAAGTCAACCGCCTGCAACGCCAGCGCCGCCAATCGTTTCTGCATCACCGCATCACCGCTCAGCAAACCAACCAGCTCCGCCCGCGTGCCTTCGACATCGGTCAGCGAATCGAGCAAATACAACATGCCGCCACACTCGGCCAGCAACGGCTTACCCGCCGCGTGATGAGCGCGGATGGCGTTGAGCATTTGAGTATTCCGAGACAGCGCCACATGGTGCAATTCCGGGTAGCCGCCCGGCAGATAGAGGCTGTCAGCCTCCGGCAATTGCGTGTCGCGGATCGGCGAGAAGAATGACAATTCGGCGCCCATGGCCCGGAGCAAATCCAGGCTCGCACCGTAGGTGAAAGCGAACGCCTCATCACGGGCCACGGCGATTTGGATACCGGCCAGCAACGGTTCGGCGGCGATCACTTCTGGAGCGGCGAACTCCACAGGCGGTGGCAGAGTAACGTCGCAGCTGTTGGCCAGTGATTCGGCCGCCGCGTCGAGGCGCAGGTCGAGGTCGTTCAGCTCGCTGGCTTGAACCAGACCGAGATGCCGGCTCGGTAATTCAATCCCGGTTTCCCGGGACAACGCGCCGTACCAGCGCAAGCCTTCAGTCAGGCTGCCTTCGAGCAATTGCGCATGGCGCAAGGTGCCCACGCGGTTGGCCAGCACGCCGGCGAACGGCAAGTCCGGCTGATACTTCGCCAGCCCCAGCGCCAGCGCACCAAAGGTCTGCGCCATCGCCGTGCCGTCGATCACCCCGAGCACCGGCACACCAAAGTGCCGCGCCAGATCGGCGCTGGACGGCGTGCCGTCAAACAGGCCCATGACACCTTCGATCAGGATCAGATCCGCTTCACCGGCGGCTTCCCACAACAGTCGGCGACTTTCCTGCTCGCCGACCATCCACATGTCCAATTGATACACCGGCGCACCGCTGGCGCGCTCGAGAATCATCGGGTCGAGAAAGTCCGGGCCGCATTTGAACACGCGTACCTTGCGTCCCTGATTGCGATGCAAACGGGCCAGCGCGGCGGTGACGGTGGTCTTGCCCTGACCGGAGGCCGGCGCGGCAATCAAGACCGCCGGGCAATGACGTGGTTGATTCACAGCTCGACGCCTTTTTGCGCTTTGATCCCGGCCTGGAAGGCGTGCTTGATGACGCCCATTTCAGTGACGGTGTCGGCCAGTTCGATCATTTCCGGCTTGGCGCCGCGACCCGTGACGACCACGTGTTGCATCGGCGGACGCGCCTGCAAGTCGCTGAGCACCTGATCGAGGTCGAGGTAGCCGTGCTTGAGGGCGATGTTCAGTTCATCGAGCACCACCAGGCCGATCGACGGATCGCGCAACAATTCGCGGGACACTTCCCACGCGGCTTCGGCGGCGGCGATGTCACGCTGGCGGTCCTGGGTTTCCCAGGTAAAGCCTTCGCCCATCACATGAAAACGCACCTGCTCCGGGAAGCGCCGGAAAAACAACTCTTCGCCCGTGCTGCTGCGCCCCTTGATGAACTGCACCACGCCGCACTGCATGCCGTGGCCCATCGAGCGGGCGAGCATGCCGAAGGCCGAGCTGCTTTTGCCCTTGCCGTTGCCGGTCAGCACCAGCAGCAGGCCGCATTCATTCGGGGAATTGGCGATGCGTTCGTCGATCACGGCTTTTTTGCGCAGCATGCGCGCCAGATGGCGTTCGTCACGATCGGGAGTATCAGTCATGGGGGAGCTCTCCGTTGAGGCTGGATAACGGCGGGCAGGCACAAGAATAGACGGCAAGAAGCCTGGCATCGCCCACCGTGATGCCGCTGAATGGATCAGGCCGGTCTCCGGGCTCATGAGCGGCGTTTCGCCTGACTGCGCGCCTTCCCATATCGACATTCGACACAGTGGCTCAAGGCGCAGCCTTCACTCATTTACCGTTGCGGGGGCAGCGCCGGGATCGTGGTTGTTCATGAGTTGAACGAGCGCACACACCGGCTTCCCTGTTTCACTCTGTCGACCGACGCCACAGAGCACCTGAAACAAGCCGCGAAGGTTAGAGGGTTGGGGGTGGAGCGTCAATTAAAGCCGGGAGACCGCCGGGCGAATAACTGCCGCCGATCAATAAAATGACGCCAATCTTGTGCCACACTCTCAGCAGTGATATCAAAGCGCCACAACCTGACAACACAATAACAAGGGTGAGCCACATGCAAGGCATGACCATCAGCAATCCGAAGCTGGAATTCCTGCGCCCGGTGCTGGAGCGCTGGTTTGACTGTATCGACCGCTACAACGCGGTGCGCGGCGATAACGACACGCCTTACTGGTACGACGAAAAAGCCAACCTCGGCTTGCTCTCGGCTGCCGCGTGGATGGCGGAAATGGTCACGCTGCAGAACACACCCACCCGCAAACAAAACGAGGAAGGCGAACGCAACGCCCGCGCCGACCTGTTCATCGCCAGCAGCGAAGAACGCGCCTACCTCCAGGCCACGCAACGCTGGCCACGGGTCAACAGCTTGAACCTGACGCAGGCCCTGGCCGATATCACCAGCGACGCCAAGCGCATCAGCTACGCTAGCGACCTGAAACTCGGCTGCCTGTTCGTCGCCCCACAAAAGGCACAGCACGGCGCCACTCCGGAAGAACTCCAGGACATGGTCGACGACCTGCAAAAGGAACACAGCTGCGCGGTCGCCTGGTATTTCCCCTACGCCTACCGCAAGTTGCGCAACGAAGCGGGCAACTATCACCCCGGCATCGCCGTACTGTTCAAGGAAGCCCGCGGCTGACCGGTTGAACCATCGCGGGTTTGTACTTCTCTATTGATCAGGTCACTGCATTTATAGGGAAGATCAGCATGCACAAGCCCCTGCTCGTTCTCGTCATCGCCCTCACAGGAGGGCTCGCTGCCTGCAGCGAGACCTCCACCCTGCAAGTCTCCGACGGCACCGGCCCGTCCCCTCGACTGCCAGAACCGAACAAGACCCTGATCCCGACAGTGAACATCGCCCCGGCAATCGGCTGGCCGAACGGCGCGAAACCCACGGCGGCAGCGGGTACGCAAGTGGCGGCATTTGCTGAAAACCTCGATCACCCACGTTGGCTCTACGTGCTGCCGAACGGCGACGTGCTTGTCGCCGAAACCAATGCGCCGCCCAAACCCGATGATGGCAAAGGCGTTAGAGGCTGGGTCATGAAGAAAGCCATGGGCCGCGCCGGTGCCGGCGTCCCGAGCCCGAACCGCATCACGTTGCTGCGCGATAAAGACCACGACGGCATCGCCGAAACTCGCACGGTGTTTCTGGAAAACCTCAATTCGCCCTTCGGCATGACCCTGGTCGGCAATGACCTGTATGTCGCCGACACGGACCGCTTGCTGCGATTTCACTACCAGGACGGCGCCACGACCATCAAGTCGCCGCCGATCAAAGTGGTTGATCTGCCGGGCGGCACGCTGAATCACCACTGGACCAAAAACGTGATCGCCAGCAAGGACGGCAGCAAGCTGTACGTCACGGTGGGCTCCAACAGCAACGTCGCCGAAAACGGCATGGATCAGGAAGAAGGTCGCGCGGCGATCTGGGAAGTGGATCGCGCCACCGGCAAGCATCGGATTTTCGCCTCGGGCCTGCGCAATCCCAACGGCATGGCCTGGGAACCGCGGAGCGGCGCGTTGTGGACGGCGATCAACGAGCGGGATGAAATCGGCAGCGACCTGGTGCCGGACTACATCACCTCGGTCAAGGACGGCGGGTTCTATGGCTGGCCTTACAGCTACTACGGTCAGCACGTCGATATTCGCGTCGAGCCGCAAAACCCGGACCTGGTGGCCAAGGCCATTGCTCCGGACTACGCGGTCGGCCCGCATACCGCCTCACTGGGCCTGACGTTCGCTGAAGGCAACAGGCTGCCAGTGCAATTCAAGGAAGGCGTGTTCATTGGCCAGCATGGTTCATGGAACCGCAAGCCGCACAGTGGTTACAAAGTGATTTTCGTGCCGTTCAGTGCCGGCAAACCGAATGGAAGCCCGGTTGATGTGCTCACGGGTTTCCTCAATGACGAGGAAAAAGCCATGGGCCGGCCGGTGGGTGTGGTGATTGATCAGCAGGGTGATTTGCTGGTGGCGGATGATGTGGGGAATAAGGTGTGGCGGGTGTCGGCAACCCAGTAACTGCGCCACACACATACCTTGTAGGAGCAAGCTTGCTCGCGATAGCGGTGTATCAGGCAACATCAATGTTGGATGTACTGCCCTCATCGCGAGCAGGCTCGCTCCCACAGGGATCAGCGCTTACCGCTTGCGGCAGAGGGTTAATCCATCTCCCAGCGGCAACAACGACAGATCCACACGCGAGTCATCCTTCAAGGCGCGATTGAGCGCCTGGATAGCGCGGGTGTCTACGCTTTCGGGATTCGGCTCCAACACCCGCCCGCTCCACAGGGTGTTATCAAACACCGCCAGACCACCAACGCGCAGCAGACGCAACGCGTGCTCCAGATAGGCCGGATAGTTGGCCTTGTCGGCATCAATGAAAATCAAATCGAATTGACCGGGTTGATCCAGCCCAGCCAGGGTTTCCAGCGCGGGCGCCAGGCGCAGGTCAATTCGTTCGGCTACGCCCGCTTCCTTCCAGTAACGGAGCGCCGTGGCGTTGTAGTCGCCGGGGATATCACAGCAAATCAGCGAACCGTCATCCGGCAATGCCGCCGCCATGCACAACGCGCTGTAACCGGTGAAGGTGCCGACTTCCAGCAAACGCCTCGCGCCGGTGAGCTTCACCAGCAATGCGAGGAACTGCCCCTGCTCCGGCGCCACCTGCCAGCGCGCCATCGGCAGCGCCTGGGTTTCATCGCGCAAACGCTTGAGCAGCGGCGTTTCCCTAAGGGAAACGTCGAGCAGGTATTGATACAGGGAATCGTCGAGATTGAGTGTGCGGGCGGTCATGACGACCTCTGCGAACTAGGGGTTACGCGCCAAATGTTCGGGTTGCAGAACACGCTTGGCGCTCAGGTAAGCTTTCTGCCAATACGCTTTGGACAAGCTGTCGAGCTTCACCGTGCCACCAGTGGCTGGCGCATGGACGAAACGGCCTTCGCCAACGTAGATCCCCGCATGGCTGACCTGGGAGCCGCCATTGGTGGCGAAGAAAACCAGGTCGCCGGTTTGCAAGCCTTCCTTGCCGACATTGGCTGCCTGCATGCTGATCATCTCGCGCGTGGTGCGTGGCAAGGAAATGCCCGTCACGTCACGGTAGACATAACCGATCAGGCCACTGCAATCGAACCCGGAATCTGGCGTATTGCCGCCCCAGCGATAAGGCGTGCCCACGAGGCCCAAGGCGCGAAACAACACGTCTTCCGCCTCAGGCGAAAAGGGTTGCGCGGAGCCGAAGACAATGGGAGCGCGAACCACCGGCGCAGGTGGCGGTGTGCGGCTGGCGCAGGCACTGAGCAGCGCTGCGAAGAACATGAGTGCGAGGCGGGCCGACATCGTCATAAGCAGAACATCCTGATCTGGCTGCGGCTTTTTCCACCGGAAGGGCAGAAAAGAAAACCGCCTGCGCAGGACGCAGGCGGTTTGCCATCAATAATAGATCAGGATTCTAGCGGGTACGCGGCAAACTTCAAGTAAGACTTTAAGTTCGCCTTACAAACTGTCCGCCTACTCTGTTGCAGAGAGGCCGTTGCCGCCACTGATGTGGCGACAGGCTGGACAATTACTTGCGTGCCGTGACCACGGTCGGGGCCATCGCGAGTGCGCGCTTGGCTTCGATGAAGGTTTTGCTCCAGTAGCTGTCGCCCAGGCTATCGACCCGGACACCACCGCTTTTGCGGCTGCTGGAGTGGATGAACTGGTTGTCACCCAGGTAGATCCCGGCGTGACTGACACGACCGCGGCGACCATTGGTGGCGAAGAACAGCAGATCGCCCGGCTTGAGCGCGCTACGGGATACCAGTGGCGCGTCAACGTTGATCATTTCGCGAGTGGAGCGCGGCAGGTTCATGCCGGCCTCTTCACGAAACAGATAACCGATGAAGCCGCTGCAATCGAAGCCTGCCTCGGAGGTGCCGCCGAAACGGTAACGGGTACCGATCAGGGACATGCCACGCTCGAGGATGCTGTCGGCCAGAACCGGAAGCTGGTAGGACTTGCCGTCAGCGAAGTCTGCCAGTTCTTTATCGGTGGCCAGTTCTTCCTGGAAAAGAACGGAAGAAGATTGCGCGGTAACTGAATTTTTAACCTGCTGTTGTTGCTCTTGCTGGGACACTGGAGAGTGAGCAGCGCAACCGAACAACAGGGTGACGAGTGCGAGAGGCACGAGGGGTGCGAAGCGATTTAGCATGGGCACGACCGTGGCTGATAGTTGTAAAGAAGCCGAGACTATGCCCGCTATCAACCTCATTTGCAAATTCAATCGAACTTTATGTGACTTCTTGGTTTCGCGTTTACATCTAAGCGCTTAAGCCCCATTTAGACGCTCGCGCAGCCTGCCCCGTGCAGGAAAGCGGATTTTGTGGCGCCTGAAATATGCCGCAGCCCCTGAAAAACCTGGGCCTTACCAGCCCAACGTTTCTTTCAGGAACGGAATGGTCAGCTTGCGCTGAGCTTGAAGGGAGGCCTGATCGAGACGCTCAAGCAGCTCGAACAACGCGCTCATGCTGCGAGTACCGCGAGTCAAAATAAAATGGCCGACTTCGTCGGTCAGGTGCAGGCCGCGACGGGATGCACGCAGTTGCAAGGCACGCAATTTGTCTTCGTCGGACAGCGGACGCATCTGGAAGATCAGCGCCAGGGTCAGACGGGATTTCAGGTCCGCCAGCTTCACCGGCAATTCGCGCGGCGAGGTCGATGCCGCAATCAGCAAACGCCGACCGCTGTCACGCAGGCGATTGAACAGATGGAACAACGCCTCTTCCCAATCCGCGCGCCCGGCAACCGCTTGCAAGTCGTCGAGGCAGACCAGTTCGTATTGTTCGAGGTTGTCGAGGATTTCGATACCGCGATCCAGCAGCTCGGCCAACGGCAAGTACACCGCTGGCTCCCCCAACTGTTCAAAGCGCAGACAGGCCGCCTGCAGCAGATGCGTACGCCCTACCCCGTCCTTGCCCCAGAGATAAATCAGGCTTTCGGTCCAGCCGGCGTCGGCTTCGCAAAGCCGCTCGACATAGCCGAGTGCAGCGGCATTGGCGCCTGGGTAGTAATTGATAAAGGTAGCGTCATCACGCAGACGCACACCTAGGGGCAGCTGAATCGGTTTCATGCTGACTGAACAGTTCCAAAGGAACCGTTAGTGGCCTCTGTGTAAAGTTTGCGAAGTTTATACCCGTGACGCTGACCGCACAATGCGACAGACCATAAGCAAAATCAAAGGTTTGCGTTATCACACAGGTTTTATGACTGTTTCTTTGGCGGCGCATGTGACAGCCACGCAAGGGATACGGGCCAGCCTGGCACTGAACCAGGCCGCCCGCGACGGACCATCAGCGAACCTTACAGCTCAGGTTCATCGACGCCACTGTAGATATCAGAATCTTTATACAAATCATGCACATGGCGCACCAGCACCATGATCACCGCCGCCACCGGGAGTGCCAGCAGCACGCCGGTAAAACCGAACAGTTCACCGCCGGCCAGAATCGCAAAGATCACCGCCACCGGATGCAGGCCGATCCGGTCCCCCACCAGCAACGGCGTCAGCACCATGCCTTCCAGCGCCTGGCCAACCATGAACACCGCAACGATGCCAATCATCGGGTACAGGTCGCCACCAAACTGGAACAGGCCGGCAATCAACGCCGCGCCAATCCCGATGACAAACCCCATGTACGGCACAATCGCCGCCAGACCGGCGATCATCCCGATCAGCAACCCCAACTCAAGCCCTACCAGCATCAGGCCCGCCGAATAGATCACACCCAGCGCCACCATGACCAGCAGTTGCCCGCGCACGAACGCCCCCAGCACTTCATGGCATTCGCCGGCCAGAATCACGACGCGCTCTTCACGAGCGCGGGGCAACAGGCTGCGGATCTTGGCCATCATCACGTCCCAGTCCCGCAGCAGGTAAAAGCTCACCACCGGGATCAGTACCAGATTGGCCAGCCAACCGATCAACGCAAGGCCGGAAGCGGTCGCCTGACTCAACACCATACCGACAATGTCGGTGGTCTGGCCCATGTGTTCGCTGATTGCCGCCTTGAGTTTGTCGAATTTCCAGAAGCCATCCGATAACCCGAACTTCGATTGCGCCCACGGCAATGCAGTGTGCTGCAACCAGTCGAGCATCTGTGGCGCCAGTTCATACAAGCGGAACAACTGCTTGGCGAGCATCGGCACCAGCACCAGCAACAACGTGGTGAAAATCAAAGAGAACAACGCGAACACCGCCACCACGCCCCACGTCCGCGAGAGCCCGGCCTTTTCCAGGCGATCCACCAGCGGGTCGAACAAGTAGGCCAACAACAGCGCCACCAGGAACGGCGTCAGAATCGGATGCAACAGCCAGATAAACGCGCAGAGCAGAACCACTCCACCCAACCAGAACCAACGCCGCGTATCGGCCATGTACCACTCCATATGCATCTATATAAAGAAAGAAAATCTTACCAACGGAAACGCAGTTGCGGCACCGGTGCAGGCGCTGGCGCAACAGCGGGCGCCGCCCCCTGGACCACCGGCTGAACAGGCGCCGTTGGAGCCGGTGCCTCACCCGCCGGAACCTCCTGCAACTTCGCCAGCGACAACTGCGAGCGCAACTGCTCGGCGCTGCCATTGACCCGGTAGAGAACACGGTTACCGTCAACACTTTGCAGACGCGCGCCAAACGGCTCAAGCAAACGCCCAAGCGTTGCATAGTGCTCCAGGTTCATGCCCTGCACTTCCAGCAGCTGCTCACCCGAAGTACCTGGCTTGACCACAAACCGTGGCGCCAGACGCTGACTGACCGCTAGCAGCACCGCGTCAGCCACAGCGGCCTGATCCGCGCCCTGCACGCTGCCCGCCTCCTTCTGATCGCCCAGCCACAAATGCCATTTGGCCTGCCACTGACCGCCCTCTTCCCGGGCATGCACCGCCAGCAAGGCATCGGCGTTGTAACGTTCCGATGCACCGCGCAGTGGCGCTGCATCCGTACCCTCCAGATTCGGTGCGGTGGCGACCAATTGCTCACTCAAGTCCGCCAATGGCAGACGCAGCGGCAGACCACGATGTTGTGCGGCACGACGTAGCGGCGCAGCAGCGGCCTGGCCATCACCGACCAGGCTCGAACCTTCCGTTGAATCATTCAACCACCAACCGAGGATCGACGGCCGGTTTGCCCCCCACAGCGACAGCCCGGCACGGCGCAACGCCTGCTCGGTGGAAGCCGGGTCGAAATCGACTTTCAGCACTTCCGGCGGGCCGGCGTCGAAGCCGTACTGACTGATGATCTGCTGCGGGTCCTTGCGGACGGCCGCCAACCCCGGACTTTGCGCCGCCTTGGGGTCGCCGGTCAGGCGCAATACCAGCGTGTCGAGCGCACGCTGGGTGGCTTGATCGCGCTCTTCAGGCGCCTGACTGGTGACTGGCTCGCGCACCTGATAAAGGCCTTTTACGGTTTCAGCATGACTCGCCAGGCTGACCAGGGACAAACAACCCACAAACAATGATCTGAAAAAACGCATGGAGGATTCCTGACGACAAGAGCGGCTGGAACTGACCGCATGAAGACAATCGAGCAAGGCTGTGACCATCGCCCGACGCAAAACATTCACACGTCCCGGTTAAGTTTTTCGCACTGCCATAACGATAGACGGTTAATCGCGATACCTTATACAGCCAAGCGGGAGACGACCAACACGGGCAATTACGGTTTTTTTGTATCGATATGCCCCTGCTGTCGGCCTGAGGATGGCCGCTGCCCCTCAAGCCTGATAAAATCGCGCGCCTTCGCAGACCGGCAACAGCCGGGCACCCTGAAATTCGCGTAAGGCACATGCCCTTCGTTTGTTTCGGCGGTCCCACTGGACCCGGTCGTTACCCCTGAATCCCCCCTAAAGGCCTGGATCATGAGCAAGCAACCCTCCCTGAGCTACAAGGACGCCGGTGTAGACATCGACGCCGGTGAAGCATTGGTCGAACGCATCAAGAGCGTCGCCAAGCGCACTGCGCGCCCGGAAGTCATGGGCGGCCTGGGCGGTTTCGGCGCCCTCTGCGAAATCCCGGCCGGCTACAAGCAGCCTGTGCTGGTTTCCGGCACCGACGGCGTCGGCACCAAGCTGCGCCTGGCGCTGAACCTGAACAAACACGACAGCATCGGCATTGACCTGGTCGCCATGTGCGTGAACGACCTGGTGGTCTGCGGCGCCGAGCCGTTGTTCTTCCTCGACTACTACGCCACCGGCAAACTCAACGTCGAAACCGCGACCCAGGTCGTGACCGGTATCGGCGCAGGCTGCGAACTGTCCGGCTGCTCCCTGGTCGGCGGCGAAACCGCTGAAATGCCTGGCATGTACGAAGGCGAAGACTACGACCTGGCCGGTTTCTGCGTCGGCGTCGTAGAGAAGTCCGAAATCATCGACGGTTCGAAAGTCGCTGCCGGCGATGCCCTGCTCGCCCTGCCGTCTTCCGGCCCGCACTCCAACGGCTACTCGCTGATCCGCAAGATCATCGAAGTGTCGGGTGCCGACATCGAAAACATCCAGCTCGACGGCAAACCGCTGACCGACCTGCTGATGGCCCCGACCCGCATCTACGTGAAGCCGCTGTTGAAGCTGATCAAGGAAACCGGCGCGGTCAAAGCCATGGCCCACATCACCGGTGGCGGCCTGCTGGACAACATCCCGCGTGTACTGCCAAAAGGCGCTCAAGCGGTGGTTGACGTGGCGAGCTGGAACCGCCCTGCCGTGTTCGACTGGCTGCAAGAGAAAGGCAACGTCGACGAAAACGAAATGCACCGCGTACTGAACTGCGGCGTCGGCATGGTGATCTGCGTGGCTCAAGAGCACGTTGAAACCGCGCTGAACGTACTGCGCGAAGCTGGCGAGCAACCTTGGGTCATTGGTCAGATCGCCACCGCTGCCGAAGGCGCAGCCCAGGTAGAACTGAAGAACCTCAAGGCTCATTAATGTCCGTCACCTGTGATGTGGTGGTGCTGCTGTCCGGCACCGGCAGTAACTTGCAGGCCTTGATCGACAGCACGCGGACCGGCGACAGCCCGGTCCGCATCGCTGCGGTGATATCCAACCGCGCCGACGCCTACGGCCTGCAACGCGCCAGGGAGGCGGGTATCGACACCCGCTCCCTGGATCACAAGGCTTTCGAAGGCCGCGAAGCCTTCGATGCCGCGCTGATCGAACTGATCGACGCTTTCAATCCCAAACTCGTGGTCCTGGCCGGTTTCATGCGCATCCTCAGCGCTGACTTCGTGCGCCACTACGCGGGTCGCCTGCTCAACATCCATCCCTCGCTGCTGCCCAAATACAAAGGGTTACACACTCATCAGCGCGCGCTGGAGGCCGGCGATACTGAACACGGCTGTTCCGTGCACTTTGTCACCGAGGAACTCGATGGCGGACCACTGGTCGTACAGGCAGTAATACCGGTAGAGTTGCACGATTCGCCGCAGAGTCTGGCGCAGCGAGTTCATACCCAGGAACACCTGATCTACCCGATGGCCGTACGCTGGTTTGCGGAAGGTCGCTTATCACTCGGTGAACAAGGTGCTTTACTGGATGGCAAGTTACTCGCGGCCAGTGGCCACTTGATTCGAACCTAGGAGATTTTATGCGTCGCGCCCTGCTCTTCGCTTGCGCTCTGCTTGCCCTGCCTTTCGCGCAGGCTGCGGAACTTCAACCCTTCTCCGCCAGCTACACCGCCGACTGGAAGCAGCTGCCCATGAGCGGCACCGCCGAGCGCAGCCTGACCAAGGAAGCCAACGGCGTCTGGAAGCTCAGCTTCAAGGCATCGATGATGATCGCCAGCCTGACCGAAGAAAGCACCCTGACCCTGGACAAGGACACCCTACTGCCACAGTCCTACCACTTTGAGCGCGGTGGCCTGGGTAAATCCAAGAAGGCTGACCTGGATTTCGACTGGACCACCAAAATGGTTACCGGCACCGATCGCGGCGACGCGGTCAAGATCCCGCTCAACCGTGGCATGGTCGACAAATCCACTTACCAGTTGGCCCTGCAGCATGACGTGGCCGCCGGCAAGAAAAGCATGAGCTATCAGGTGGTCGATGATGGTGAAGTCGATACTTATGACTTCCGCGTGCTGGGTTCGGAAAAGGTCGACACCAAAGCTGGCCAGATCGACGCGATCAAGGTCGAGCGCGTGCGCGACCCGACACAAAGCAAGCGCATCACCGTACTGTGGTTCGCCAAGGATTGGGATTACCTGCTGGTTCGCCTGCAACAGGTCGAGACTGACGGCAAGGAGTACAACATCATGCTCCTGGACGGCAAGGTCAACGGCAAGGCTGTCAAAGGCAGCTGATCCGGATTGATACGAAAGCCCCGCCAATGCGGGGCTTTTTTTTTGCCTTGAAAAAGTAGCGGCTCAAACCTGTAGGAGCGAGACCGGCTTGCCGGCGAAGGCTGCGTGTCAGGCTATGAGGTTTTGGTGGCGTACATATCCATTCCTGCGGTGATGGCGGCTATTGGTTTCGCTTTTACAGCGAGTCACTTGGAGAAGCGCCAAGTAACCAAGCGCTCTTGCCCCTTTCGTTCGGTGCCTCGCCTAGGCTCGCCATGCCCTCGCTCCGGTCCTGCTCCGTGGCCCGCCGCCATCGGCCATCCCTGGCCGTGGGCGGCTAACCCGGCATCCATGCCGGGTTGCCCACTGCGCAGAACCTCCACTCGGCCTCTCGAGGGGGCGTGCACCTCAAGATCAAAAGCGGAAGACGAGCTAACGCTCGGCCTGATGAGTGGTGAAAATCAAAAGCGTACGCGATCCCTGTAGGAGCCGGCTTGCCGGCGAAAAGCGTCTGGGCAACGCGTTCATCCAAACAACCCGCGTCATCGTTGACGTCCATCGCCAGCAAGCTGGCTCCTACGATTTTGACCGTATGAACCCGATCCCGTGTAGGAGCCGGCTTGCTGCGGGCGGCGTTCCGACGATAGCGGTGGATCAGTCAACGTATGTATTGGCTGGACGGACGCCATCGCCAGCAAGCCGGCTCCTACAGGGGGTCGGTGTGCATCTCCCGAATGAGTGTTCGCAGCAGTGAAGGAGAACGCGCACACCAAAGAGCCAGGTCGGCTTTCAGGCCGCCTCGGCGGCTGTGGCGGTAGTCGCCCCCTCGAGAGGCCGAGCGCAGGTTCTGCGCAGTGGGCAACCCGGCATGGATGCCGGGTTAGCCGCCCCCGGCCATGGATGGCCGATGGCGGCGGGCCCACGGAGCAGGGCCGGAGCGAGGGCATGGCGAGCATTAGCGAGCCACCGAACGAAAGGGGCAAGAGCGCTTGGTTACTTGGCGCTTCTCCAAGTGACACGCTGTAAGAGCGAAACCAATATCAGCCATTACCGCAGAAACGGATATGTACACCCTCCCCCCCCCCCTGACACGCAGCCTTCGCACCGAAGCAAAAACCAGGACTACGAAGGCAAGAAAGTGGAACGCGCCAAAGAAGGAATGCTCTATACCTTCAAGGCCTTTTTTGATCGAATGACTATTCCTACTGCCGAGGTTCCCCATGACCGTCACCGTCAATACCGTTTCCGCCGAAGGTTTTCGCCACAGCGTACAAATCGATGACCACGAACTCTTCGCCGATGTCCCGACATCGTCCGGGGGCGAAGGCTCGGCGCCTGAGCCGCACGACTACTTCGATGCAGCGCTGGGCGCATGCAAGGCCCTGACCCTGAAGCTCTACGCGAAGAAGAAAGGCATCCCGCTGACCGGTGTAGGCGTAGAGGTCAAGCGCGACAACAGCCAGGAGCAAAAAGGCAAATACGCCCTGCACGTCAAACTGACCCTCAAGGGCGTGCTCACCGACGCCCAGCGCGATGAGTTGCACCGCGTGGCCGACCGCTGCCCAGTGCACAAGCTGATGACCACCAGCGAAGTCAACATCGAAACCCACCTCTCCGAAGGCGCGTTCAGCCAATAGCGGCAAGGCTCGGGCAAGCGGGTTATGCTCCACGCGTCACTCGCTCAGCCTGGAATGCACCATGAACACTCCGCTCGTGATTCGCCCCCGCGCCGAAGATGTCGAAGGCCAACCGATTTTTCGCCCGTTGCCGTCAGCCAAATGCCGCAGCGTCGGGCCTTTTGTGTTTTTCGACCACATGCTGGAAACCCGCTATCCAGCGGGCAAAGGCATGAACATCCGTCAGCACCCGCACATCGGCCTGTCGACCCTTACCTACTTGTTCGAAGGGAAAATCCAGCACAAGGACAGCCTCGGTTCCGATCAGGTGGTGGAGGCCGGCGACGTCAGCTGGATGACCGCTGGCAGCGCCATTGCCCATGTCGAGCGCACGCCCGAAGCCCTGAAGGCCAGCGGTTTCACGATGCACGGTTTGCAGATCTGGCTGGCGTCGCCCAAGGATCATGAGCAAGGCCCGGGACACTACAGCCATCACCCGGCAGCCACGTTGCCGGTCAGCGATAACCTTGGCGTAAAGATCCGGATGATCGCCGGGTCAGGCTTTTGCCTGGAATCGCCAGTGCCGGTGCTTTCTCCTACGCTGTACGCGGAACTGAACCTGCAAACAGCAACCACGCTGCTGATTCCCACCGAGCATGAAGAACGGGCGCTGTACGTGTTGAGCGGTGAGGCGCAGCTCGATGGCGAGCCGATAGAGCCGTACTCGCTGGTGGTGCTGCCTGCCGGGCAAGAAATGACGCTGTTCGCCGAGAGCGACTGTCATGCGGTGTTGTTCGGCGGCGCGCCGCTGGATGGACCGCGACGGATCAACTGGAATTTTGTGGCGAGCGATCCGGCGGCTATCGACGAAGCGCGCCGGCGCTGGGCGGCCGGGGATTGGCCGACGGTGCCGGGGGAAAGCGAGCGAATCGAACTGCCCCTGAAATAGCCCCTCACTGTTCACATAACCCCCTGTAGGAGCCGGCTTGCCGGCGATGGCGATCATGAGGACGCCATCGCCGGCAAGCCGGCTCCTACAGGTTGGGTGATCAGCCCTGGCTCATGACTCACTCCCAGTAAAAGACCCCAGAATGAAAAAACCCGCCGAAGCGGGTTTTTTTACAACGTCGTTAAACCGACAGTTCAACCAGCAGCTTGTTGAGACGGCGCACATACGCGGCCGGGTCCTTCAAGCTGTCGCCGGCCGCCAGGGCCGCCTGATCGAAGAGAATGTGCGACAGGTCACCGAAGCGCTCGTCGCTCTGCTCGTTGTCGAGCTTCTCGATCAGCGGGTGCGCCGGGTTGAATTCGAAGATCGGCTTCGAATCCGGAACCTTCTGCCCGCTGGCTTCCAGGATCTGACGCATCTGCATGCCCAGGTCCTGCTCGCCGATGGCGAGAATCGCCGGGGAGTCGGTCAGACGATGGGAAACCCGCACTTCAGCCACGGATTCGCCCAGCGCAGTTTTCAGACGCTCGACCAGACCTTCTTTGGACTTGGCGACTTCTTCCGCGGCTTTCTTGTCTTCTTCCGAATCCAGGTTGCCCAGGTCGAGGTCACCGCGCGCCACGTCGACAAAGCTCTTGCCGTCGAAGTCGTTGAGGTAGCTCATCAGCCACTCGTCGATGCGGTCGGTCAGCAGCAGCACTTCGATGCCTTTCTTGCGGAAGACTTCCAGGTGCGGGCTGTTTTTGACTTGCGCGTAGGTTTCGCCGGTCAGGTAGTAAATCTTGTCCTGACCTTCCTTGGCGCGAGCCAGGTATTCGGCCAGACCCACAACCTGCTCGCCTTCTTCGCCCTGAGTGGACGCAAAACGCAGCAGGCCGGCGATTTTCTCTTTGTTGGCGAAGTCTTCTGCCGGGCCTTCTTTCATGACCTGACCGAAGTTCTTCCAGAAGCCTTTGTATTGCTCTGGCTCGTTCTTCGCCAGTTTTTCCAGCATGTCCAGCACGCGCTTGGTCAGCGCCGACTTCATGGAGTCGATGATCGGGTCTTTCTGCAGGATTTCCCGCGACACGTTCAGCGACAGGTCATTGGAATCGACCACACCCTTGATGAAGCGCAGGTACAGCGGCAGGAACGACTCGGCCTGGTCCATGACGAACACACGCTGCACGTACAGCTTCAGGCCTTTCGGCGCTTCACGCTGGTACAGGTCGAACGGAGCGCGGGTCGGTACGTAGAGCAGTGAGCTGTATTCGAGCTTGCCTTCGACCTTGTTGTGGCTCCAGCTCAGCGGGTTTTCGAAATCGTGAGCGATGTGTTTGTAGAACTCCTGATACTCCTCGTCCTTGATCTCGGTACGAGGACGGGTCCACAGGGCGCTGGCGCGGTTGACGGTTTCCCATTCAACAGCCGGCTTCTCTTCGCCTTCAGCCGCTGCCACTTCTTTCGGCAACTCGATCGGCAAAGCGATGTGATCGGAGTACTTCTTGATGATGTTGCGCAGACGCCAGCCATCGGCGAACTCGTCTTCACCGGACTTCAGGTGCAGGACGATGCGAGTACCACGATCGGTTTTCTCGACGGTGGCAACTTCGAAATCACCTTCGCCCTGCGACGACCAATGCACGCCTTCGCTGGCGGCAGCACCGGCACGACGGCTGAACACGTCGACTTTGTCGGCGACGATGAAGGCAGAGTAGAAACCCACGCCGAACTGACCGATCAGGTGCGAGTCCTTTTTCTGATCGCCCGTCAGGTGTTTCATGAAATCGGCGGTGCCGGATTTGGCGATGGTGCCCAGGTGGGTGATCGCATCTTCACGGCTCATGCCGATGCCGTTGTCTTCGAGGGTGACGGTTTTAGCGTCCTTGTCGAAGCTCACACGGATTTTCAGTTCGGCGCCACCTTCCAGCAACTCAGGCTTGGACAGGGCTTCGAAACGTAATTTGTCGACAGCGTCAGAGGCGTTCGAGATCAATTCGCGAAGGAAGATTTCCTTGTTGGAATACAACGAATGGATCATGAGGTGCAGCAGCTGCTTCACCTCGGTCTGGAAGCCCAGGGTTTCCTTTTGAGTTTCCACACTCATGGTCATCAAACTCCAATCAGATGGCAGTGGCCGCGACCTAGAGGGTCGGCGGCGGGTTGTCATCAAAGTTGGGGGCTCGGATCAGGATTTCAAGGGCTCATCGATTTTGAAGTGGGCGCGGGCCGTGGCGATGGGTTCGGATTCGGTGCTTTGCCAGGCGGTCACTGCCACGTTTGCGACACGCCGCCCCTGACGGCACACCTGGCAGCGCGCCCACGTATCGCGAAACTGCCCGGCGCGCAGGTAGTCGAGGGAAAAATCGATGATCTTCGGCACACCCGGTGAGCCGGTAAAAATCAGCAGGTGCAAGGCCGCGGACAGCTCCATGAACCCGGCAATGACGCCGCCGTGAATCGCTGGCAGTAAAGGATTACCAATGTTGTCCTTGTTCGCCGGCAGACGAAACAGCAGGTCATCCCCCACCCGCGAACACTCAATACCGATCAGTTTGGCGTAGGGAATCAGATGCAGCAGCGAGGCATAGTCGCCCTGCTCATGGGCCTGTTGCAGTTGTTCCTTGAAATTGTCGGTCATTTCGCACCTCCGGCAATGGCGCCACCAAACCCTTTGGTGCCTTTGACGCCCTTGCCCATGCGCATGAACGTGCCGACGACATGGGCGATGGGCTGCTCGGGATCGTCCTGATAAGCAAAGCCACGGGCGAAGATCACGTCGGTGGTGACCCGGTAGCACTGGGCAAAACCATAGACGTCCTTATGCGGTTCGGCGGCATGCATGTAGTCGATGCGCAGGTCGAGGGTCGGGCACACTTCGAATTCGGGTAGCACGCAGAGTGTGGCCATGCCGCACGCGGTGTCCATCAGGGAGGTCAATGCCCCGCCATGGATCACGCCGGTTTGCGGATTGCCGACAATTTGCGGGCTGTACGGCAGGATGACCGTCAGTCCGTCGCTGCTGGCGCTGTGAACGCGCAAACCAAGTACCTGGCAATGCCTGAGCGCCGAAAGGAATCGCGTCGCGCGCTCAAAAACGGGGTTTTCGGCCATGTGGTAAACACTCTTCTTAGTACTCGGAGATTGTATTAGGTGTATTCGTAAAAGTTCCCGCAGGAATAATCTTATATATCTGAACGAATTGAGGAACTTAACCCTGATGTCCACGCTCGAAAGGCCAGATAGATATTTTCCATAAGGAGAAACACCCCATGCGTAAGACTTTAGCTATTGCCTTGATGTTGACCGCTTCCCTCGGTCTCGCTGCCTGCGATAAAAAATCCGAGGACAAAGCTCAAGAAGCCGAGAAACATGCTGAGCAAGCTCAGCAAGACATGAGCAAAGCTCAGGATAAAGTGAACGACGCTGCGAAAGAAAACGCCGAAGCTGCCAAAGCTCAGGCTGAATCGGATGCCGCTGCAGCAAAAGAAGCACCTAAAAACTAAAACAGTTTTTAGCGTGATAAAGAAAACCCGCCAAGTGCGGGTTTTCTTTTGTCTGTCATTTGCCATTAGAGCAACTTTATCCGCCGCTAGTTGGCGGCGGCTGAAAGGCACAATCACCGGAATAGCCCGGCCGACCATCACACACTTTCAAACAGCCCGTCTCGTTTTTAAACCGTGCACTGACGGATAGCGCATAACCGTATTCCGGCGTTATCACGCTCAATGTCGATGCGCAGGACGTCTGCGTATTGAAGCGAAAGGTGATGATTTCATGCCTTTCACGACGCTGAAACAACAACGCGAAGGTGTTGCCGCTATTCCACATGGATTTGCGCGGCACCACGAAACGATAGTGCTGTTCGTCCAGTCGCTGACCAAACACCTTGAACTCGCTACGCCCGGTCTCGATCTTGGGCACCGGATAGGGAATCGGTAGCACGTAGGGCAGCCCGGTCAGGCCCGTGCTGGCATCCAGGCCTTTCTGGAAATAAGGCACCTCGATATGAGGGAAACCGCTGTAAGTGATGCGGTCATCGGCATAAAACTGCCGTTGGGATGGCTTGTAATCCGGGGGAACCGCAAATTCGACGTCAAACGTCAGCAACGCCTGGCTTGCGTCCAGATTTTCGGACAAGAACTCCCTGTTGCTCGCGCCATTGTCACTGACGCAGCCCCCAAGCGACACCGCGATACTGATCAACAGCAAGACGCTACAACCCACTGGTAAATTTTTCATCAGGCTTAGCGCTCGGAAAGAGGCAATGCGGGACCCAGGCCACGACCGACCAGCTCCCACGTGCCGTTTTTGGCCTTCCAGTGGAAGCGCTTGGCGAACCAGGCAATAGTCATTTCCCTATCCAGACGGTGGTTGTCCATGCTTGGCACGCCATCCTTGTGTGCTTGAACCGCCTGGACGTATGCGGCCTTGGAAATATCGGCCAATTCACCGACGTTGGCATCGGCCGGTAGCTGATAGGCAGCGTCGAGGCCGTCCTCACGTCCGGCCACCAATATTTGTCTGAATGTCAGGTACGCCGCCAGCCGATTATCCGGGGACACTGACATCAGTGCTCCCCAAGGTCCGTATTCCTTGGCCTTGAACCTGGTGTCGAACCACAGCACCTCGCCAGTGTGGGTATCCAGCGCACGGCCGGACTCGGCGAACAGCAAAACCTCCTCACGCCCTGGTTGCGGTACGCCCCAGTCAGGAAACTTCTTATCTTTGAGCGGGCTTAATATACGCGCCAAGGGCGCACCATTTTGCACACCAATGAGCAGCGTACCGACACCGTCGTAGCCCGAAGTGACTACCAAGAGCATCGGTTGACCTTCGCTCAACGCCTTGATCGGCCGCACACCGTTGACTTCCCGGGCGCCGAGGGGCCAGTAGCCCTGCGAACGAAACACGATGGAATACTGCGTCCCGGGGCCATAAAAACTTTCTTTATTGGGACCAATCAGGAAATCGCCGAAGCGCTTGGCCTCGGGCACGACGGATGGCGAGGCCTGCGCTAACGCACTCCCTGCCATTAGAGCCCATATCCACCAGCCGAGTCGGCGGTGTGGAGGCTGACACGTTTGAAATCCGTTCAAGAACTGCCTTCCATGAGAAACCGAAGCAGGATGTTACATCGTCATCCAGCTGACGCCCACTGATCTAAATACCCCGCAAAGTGATCGGCTCCTTCGTTATAACAACAGTGTTCTGAACGTCGGGCTGATCATCAGCAACAGCGAGCACACCAAACCGACAAACCAGACCAAACTGCGCTGCCAGGCCAGATCGCTCCAATAGCACACTAAGTAAATGACCCGCGTAATCACAAAGATGATTGCCAGCGAATCTATCAGCCAGCCCGCCATTTGCGTGGTGTGCGCCATCAACACCCCCACGGCAAACAATATAAACGCCTCAAAACAGTTCTGATGAGCTGCCACAGCGCGGGCGCCAAACCCAGTGAGTTGTGCCTGTTGCTGGCGCGGCAGATGATTGTCGTAACCGCCCTGCTCTTTCATGGCCCTGGCCACCGGCATGCGGGCCACATAGATCAGCAAGGCACTGATAAACACACACCAGAACGGAATACTCATCAAGCGGCCTCTCGGTTCGCCTCGGGCAATGGCGCCTCTGTAGGGGTATAGACCATCACGTCGAGAACGTCGGAATGAAACTCCCGGCGATACAGCACCAGCACCACGCCAGCGCTCATCAGCATGAACAACCAGGGGCTGACGAACCACGCCAGCATGGTCATGCCGAAGTAATAGGAACGCAGGCCGAAGTTGAACTGGTTGGCAGCCATGGAGATGACACGCGCCGCCCGTGCGGCAAAGGCTTTACGCTCCAGCTCGGAAACATGCCGCTCGCCGACCATAGGGGCCGACCCCACGAGAATCGCAGCGAAGTTGTACTGGCGCATGCACCAGCTGAACGTGAAGAACGCATAAACAAACACCAGCGCCAGGCACAGCAACTTGATCTCCGACATGCCCTGGGAGGCCTGTTGCACCATCGGGATGTCCGCCAGCAATGACACCGCCCGTTCCGACGCACCGAGCACGGTGAGAATACCGGCCAGGATAATCAGCGTGCTGGAGGCGAAGAACGAAGCGTTGCGCTCCAGATTGCCGATCACACTGGCATCGGCGATGCGGTTGTCCCGCATCAGCATGCGCCGCATCCAGTCTTCGCGGTACAGGTGCAACACACTGGCCAGGCACGCCGTGTCGCGGCCCTTCCACGTTGCATAACGGGTGTAGCCGCCCCAGCAGATGACAAACCAGATGGCGGCAAGAATGTGGATCAGGTTGGCGTGGATGAACGACATGCAGGTCCTTGTGATGTGTTAGGGAGTAACGAAATCCAATGTGGGAGCGAGCCTGCTCGCGATGACGGATTTACATTCAACACGGATGCTGACTGATCTACCGCTATCGCGAGCAGGCTCACTCCCACATTGGATTTTGCAATGCTTCGACGTTAGCTTAAGGAAAAAGACACTGCCTCACGCGCATAAAAAATGCCCCGTATCGATTGATACGGGGCATTTCCATGTTCGCTCAAGACCCGCTTATGGCGAGCCGTGAAACGCCTTAAGCCAGCGCTTCTTCGCGCTTGCCCAGCATGCGATCGCAAACCACCGCAACCACCAGGGTCATGACCGACGGCACCAGCCACGCCAGGCCCTGCTCACTCAGCGGCAAATGCGCCAATTGCGTCGGCATCCAGTCCGCCAGACCTGCGCCCTTGAGCGCGTCGATCAGGCCGAAGATGAACGACACCAGCATCACCGGACCAACAATACGGCCCTGCTCATGCCAGAAGTCCTTGCAGAAGCTCAGGGCGACCAGCGCGATGCACGGCGGGTAGATCGCGGTGAGGACCGGGATCGAGAACGCGATCAGCTTGGTGAGGCCCAGGTTGGACACCAGCAGGGAGAACGCGGCGAGGATGATGACCAAGGTCTTGTAGGACAGTGGCAGCACACGGCTGAAGTATTCGGCACAGGCGCACGTCAGACCGACCGCCGTAACCAGGCAGGCCAACGAAATCAGCACAGCGAGGAAACCACTGCCCAAGGAGCCAAAGGTGTGTTGAACGTAGGCGTGCAACACCGCCGCGCCGTTGGTCGCACCGGCGGCCACTTCATGGCTGCCCGAACCGAGGCGAAACAGGCTGACGTACACCAGCGCCAGACCGACGCCGGCAATCAGCCCGGCAATGATCGCGTAACGGGTGATTAGCACTGGAGAATCCACGCCACGGGAGCGGATTGCGTTGACGATAACGATGCCGAATACCAGCGCGCCCAGGGTATCCATGGTCAGGTAACCATTGATGAAGCCCTGGGAAAACGGTGCCGCGACATACTCGGGCGTCGCCACGCCGATATCACCGGCCGGCAACGCGAACGCGGCGATGCCGAGGGCGGCCAGGGCGATAATCTTCAGCGGTGCGAGGAAACGTCCTACGGTGTCCAGCAAACGACCCGGGTAGAGCGAGATGAAGAACACCAGCAGGAAGTACACCGAGCTATAGAGGAACAGCGCCAGCGGGCTTTCGCCGGTCAGCGGCGCCAGGCCCACTTCGAACGATACGGTCGCGGTGCGCGGCGTCGCGAACAGCGGGCCAACGGCGAGGTAGCACGCAGCGGCCAGCAAGCCACCGGCGATTTTGCCGATCGGGCTGCTCAAGGCATCCATCGCGCCACCGACCTTGGCCAGAGCAACAACGGTGATCACCGGCAGACCGACCGCGGTGATCAGAAAGCCCAGCGCCGCCATCCAGACATGAGGTCCGGACTGCAAACCGACGATAGGCGGGAAGATGATGTTGCCAGCCCCGACGAACAGGGCAAACGTCATAAAACCAAGTGCCAGGATGTCCTGGCCTTTCAACACTTTCATTAAGGAAATACCACACTACTGAATCGGAATTTAGAGAGGGATTTCCCTTATGGGTGAGGGAAATGCTGTCGACCCGTATAGGACCGACCCTTTAGCGCGAAGCTTCCTTGTGGGATGCGGACGCAAAAATGGCGGCTAGCCTAACGAATTTGAGCGACAAACGCACTGTTAGAGGGCGAACTATCCGATCTGCGACATTTTCGTGTCGCGTTTTTGCATGTAATTGGTTGGTGTCTGTAAGTACCCCTTCGCGGGCAAGCCTCGCTCCTACAGGTTTTTCGTCGTTTGCCGTACTTGTGATCGACGAAGAACCTGTAGGAGCGAGGCTTGCCCGCGAAGGGGTCGGCACCAACGATACAAACCCCGGAAACGACAAAGGCCACCCGAAGGTGGCCTTTGTTTGGTGAAGCGTCAGCTAAGCGCGAGGCTTACTTGACAGCCCAACCAGTCAGCTCGGCCAGGGCCTTGCCGATGTCTGCCAGCGAACGCACGGTTTTAACGCCTGCGTCTTGCAGTGCAGCGAATTTCTCGTCTGCAGTGCCTTTGCCGCCAGAGATGATTGCGCCAGCATGGCCCATGCGCTTGCCCGGAGGAGCAGTCACACCAGCGATGTAGGAAACAACCGGCTTGGTCACGTGTGCCTTGATGTAGGCAGCCGCTTCTTCTTCAGCCGAACCGCCGATCTCACCGATCATCACGATCGCTTCGGTCTTCGGGTCTTCCTGGAACAGCTTCAGGATGTCGATGAAGTTCGAACCCGGGATCGGGTCACCGCCGATGCCGACGCAAGTCGACTGACCGAAACCGGCGTCAGTAGTTTGCTTCACAGCTTCGTAGGTCAGGGTGCCGGAACGGGAAACGATACCGACCTTGCCTGGCAAGTGAATGTGACCTGGCATGATGCCGATCTTGCATTCGCCTGGAGTGATCACGCCTGGGCAGTTAGGGCCGATCAGGGTGATACCCAGCTCGTCGCACTTAACTTTAGCGTCCAGCATGTCCAGGGTAGGAATGCCTTCGGTGATGCAAACGATCAGCTTGATGCCGCCGAATGCTGCTTCCAGGATCGAGTCCTTGCAGAAAGGAGCTGGAACGTAGATCACGCTGGCGGTGGCGCCAGTGGCAGCTACAGCGTCTTTCACGGTGTTGAACACTGGCAGACCCAGGTGCTCGGTGCCGCCTTTACCAGGAGTTACACCACCAACCATCTTGGTGCCGTACTCGATGGCTTGCTGGGTGTGGAAACTACCTTGCGAACCGGTAATACCCTGGCAGATAACTTTGGTGTCTTTATTGATCAGGACGCTCATTATTTGCCCTCCGCAGCTTTAACGACTTGTTGAGCAGCGTCGGTCAGGCTGGTAGCAGCGATGATGTTCAAACCGCTTTCTGCCAGTACTTTAGCGCCCAGCTCAGCGTTGTTGCCTTCAAGGCGAACAACAACCGGGATTTTCACGCCGACTTCTTTCACAGCGCCGATGATGCCTTCGGCAATCATGTCGCAACGAACGATGCCGCCGAAGATGTTGACCAATACTGCAGCGACGTTAGTGTCGGACAGGATGATCTTGAACGCTTCGGTAACGCGTTCTTTGGTAGCACCGCCGCCCACGTCGAGGAAGTTGGCTGGTTTGCCGCCATGCAGGTTGACGATGTCCATGGTACCCATGGCCAGGCCAGCACCGTTGACCATGCAACCGATGTTGCCTTCCAGCGCTACGTAGTTCAGTTCGAACTTGGCAGCGTGCGCTTCGCGCGGATCGTCTTGCGACGGATCGTGGAAAGTCTTCAGCTTAGGCTGACGGTACATAGCGTTGGCGTCGATGTTGATCTTGGCGTCGAGGCAATGCAGATCGCCGTCAGCCTTGATCACCAGCGGGTTCACTTCCAGCAGAGCCAGGTCGTGATCCTTGAACAGCTTGGCCAGACCTACGAAGATCTTGGCGAACTGAGCAACCTGCTTGCCTTCCAGACCCAGCTGGAATGCCAGCTCGCGACCCTGGAATGGCTGAGCGCCAACCAGTGGATCGATAGTGGCTTTCAGAATTTTTTCTGGAGTGTCGTGAGCGATTTTCTCGATGTCCACGCCACCTTCGGTGGAAGCCATGAACACGATGCGACGGCTCGAACGGTCAACGACAGCGCCCAGGTACAGCTCTTTAGCGATATCAGTGCACGATTCAACCAGGATCTTGGTGACTGGCTGACCATTGGCGTCAGTCTGGTAAGTCACCAGACGCTTGCCCAGCCACTGCTGTGCGAAGGCTTTGGCGTCTTCTTTGCTGCGAACCAGCTTTACGCCGCCCGCTTTACCGCGACCACCAGCGTGGACCTGGGCTTTGACAACCCACTCGGTGCCGCCGATTTTGTCGCAAGCTTCTGCTGCTGCTTCCGGGGTGTCTACCGCATAACCGGTGGAAACTGGCAGGCCGTATTCAGCGAACAGCTGCTTACCCTGATACTCGTGAAGATTCATGCTTATTACCGTCTTCGTTAGGTACTGCGCATTCGGTGCTGCACTTGTTCAAGTGCCGCACCACCTGTGACTGCTGCTTGCGTAGCCTTTCCGGATACCCGGTGCAGCCACGCAAGACTGCGTCCAGCGGATATTCCGCGGTGAGTCTTGCATGCAAGGCTCACGACGGGCCATACCGCCGTGGTTTCTTATTGTCTTAACGCTTCTTGCGGTTGGCGATGTGGATGGCGCCGCCATTCACAGCCAGAGCTGCTTCGTGCAAGGCTTCAGACAGGGTCGGATGGGAGAAAACCATCATGCCCAAGTCTTCAGCGCTGGTGCCGAATTCCATGCCGATCGCGCCCTGCTGAACCAGTTCTGCAGCGCTCGGGCCAATCACGTGGACGCCCAATACGCGGTCAGTCTTGGCATCGGCAATGACTTTCACGAAACCGCCGGTGTCGTTGGCTGCCATGGCACGGCCACTGGCTGCGAACGGGAAGGTGCCAACGTTAACTTCAACGCCTTCAGCCTTCAAGGTCTGCTCGGTTTTGCCGACCCATGCGATTTCCGGGTGAGTATAAATAACCGAAGGGATCAGGTCATAGTTGATTTGCGCTTTGTGACCCTTGATGCGCTCAACCACCATGATGCCTTCTTCGGACGCCTTGTGCGCCAGCATCATGCCGCGAACCACGTCACCGATCGCGTAAACGCCCGGTACGCTGGTGGCGCACTGGTCGTCAACGAATACGAAACCGCGCTCGTCGATGGTCACACCGCTGTCTGCAGCCAACAGTTCGGTGGTCACTGGACGGCGACCAACGGCAACGATCAGCTTGTCAAAGGTGATGCTCTGTTCGCCGTTTGCGTCGGTGTAGTTCACAACGACTTCGTCGCCGTTCACTTTGGAACCGGTGACGCGAGCGCCCAGCTTGATGTCCAGACCTTGTTTGGTCAGGGTTTTGTAGGCTTCTTTGGAAACGGCGTCGTCAGCAGCCGGCAGGAACTTCTCCAGCGCTTCCAGAACAACCACTTCAGCGCCCAGGCGCGACCATACCGAACCCAGTTCCAGACCGATTACGCCAGCACCGATAACGCCCAGACGCTTGGGTACGGATTGGAATTCCAGTGCGCCGGTCGAATCGACGATCACTTTCTGGTCAACCGGAGCCGGTGGAATGTCGATCGGACGCGAACCCGAAGCCAGAATCACGTTCTCGGCTTCGATGATTTCAACGCTGCCGTCTGGCTTGGTCAGTTCGACTTTCTTGCCGGCCAGCAGTTTGCCGTGGCCTTGCAGGGAAGTGACGCCGTTCGCCTTGAACAGGGTGGCAACGCCAGAGGTCAGGCCTTTGACGATGTTGGCTTTACGGCCAACCATTGCCGACACGTCCATGGTCACGCCAGCGTGATTGATACCGTGGATCGCGAAGCCTTCTTTGGCTTCCTTGTATTTCCAGGAGCTGTCCAGCAGCGCCTTGGATGGAATGCAACCGACGTTCAGGCAAGTACCGCCGAGGGCCAGTTTGCCTTCCTTGTCGGTGTATTTCTCGATGCAGGCAGTGGTGAGGCCCAGTTGCGCTGCTTTAATGGCAGCCACGTAACCGCCAGGGCCCGCGCCAATCACTACCACGTCGAATTTCTGAGTCATGTGTCATTCCTTCTCGAATCAAACCGGACGGCCCCTTATGGGGACCGTCGTGGGACGAAGCTGGTCATTACAGACGGACCGCCATCCTGCACGGCCCATGCAACGAAATCAGATATCCAGCAGCAAACGAGCCGGGTCTTCCAGCAGGTTCTTGATGGTAACCAGGAAGGTCACAGCTTCTTTGCCATCGATCAGACGGTGATCGTAGGACAGAGCCAGGTACATCATCGGACGGATTACGACCTGACCGTTGATCGCCATAGGACGCTGCAGAATGTTGTGCATGCCCAGGATGGCCGCTTGCGGCGGGTTGACGATCGGAGTCGACATCATCGAACCGAAGGTACCACCGTTGGTGATGGTGAACGTACCGCCGGTCATTTCGTCCATCGACAGTTTGCCGTCGCGAGCCTTCTTGCCGAAGGTGGCGATGCCGCCTTCGATTTCAGCCAGGCTCATCAGTTCGGCGTTACGCAGAACCGGTACAACCAGGCCGCGGTCGCTGGAAACAGCAACGCCGACGTCAGCGTAGCCGTGGTAAACGATGTCGCCACCGTCGATCGATGCGTTGACAGCCGGGAAGCGTTTCAGCGCTTCGGTGGCAGCCTTGACGAAGAACGACATGAAGCCCAGGCGTACGCCGTTGTGGGACTTCTCGAACAGGTCCTTGTACTTCGAACGCAGGGCCATGACTTCGGTCATGTCGACTTCGTTGAAGGTGGTCAGCATCGCCATGTTCGACTGAGCTTCTACCAAGCGCTTGGCCACGGTAGCGCGAACGCGGGTCATCGGTACGCGCTTCTCGATGCGGTCGCCAGCGGCGAACACAGGAGCAGCGCCAGCAGGAGCAGCAGCCTTGGCAGGCGCGGCAGCCGGAGCGGCTTTCTTGGCAGCAACGGCTGCAACCACGTCTTCCTTGGTCACACGACCGCCTTTGCCGGTGCCGGCAACGGAAGCGATGTTGATGCCGTTTTCTTCAGCCAGCTTGCGAGCAGCCGGTGCAGCAACAGGATCGTCTTCGCCTTCGGCGGCTGGAGCAGCAGCCTGTGCAGCGGCCGGAGCAGCGGCAGCGGCTGGAGCGGCAGCAGCGCCGCCCGCTTCGATGGAGCCCAGGACTTCGTCGGACAGAACGGTGTCGCCTTCGTTCTTGACGATAGCGCCCAGCACGCCGTCAGCAGTGGCCAACACTTCCAGCACAACCTTGTCGGTTTCGATATCGACGATCAGGTCGTCACGCTTTACAGCGTCGCCCGGTTGCTTGTGCCAGGTGGCAACGGTGCCATCGGCAACCGATTCCGGGAAAGTGGGGGCTTTGATTTCGATAGCCATTATCTGTGAGTCCTTAAATTCGGTTTCAGGTGCGCGAAGGCGTTAAACAGTAAAGGCGTCTTGCAGCAGTTTTTCCTGCTGCTCAGCGTGCATCGATGCGTAACCGCATGCAGGTGCAGCAGAAGCCTCACGGCCCGCGTACTCAAGTACGAGAGACTTGTTGAGATTGCTGATGCTACGACGCATGTGGTGTTGGCTGCAGTACCACGCACCCTGGTTCATCGGCTCTTCCTGGCACCACACGGCATTTTTGACGTTGGTGTAAGGAGCCAGGACTTCTTTCAAGTCGTCCTCAGGGAATGGGTACAGTTGCTCGATACGCACGATGGCGATGTCATCACGACCTTCGGCACGGCGTTTTTCCAGCAGGTCGTAGTAGACCTTGCCGCTACACAGAACAACGCGCTCGACCTTTTTCGGGTCCAGTGCATCGATTTCCGGGATAACGGTCTGGAACGAACCTTCGGCCAGATCTTCCAGAGTCGAGATGGCCAGCTTGTGACGCAGCAGCGACTTCGGAGTCAGAACGATCAATGGCTTGCGCAGCGGGCGAATCACCTGACGACGCAGCAAGTGGTAGATCTGAGCCGGCGTAGTCGGTACGGCTACCTGAATGTTGTGCTCGGCGCACAGTTGCAGGTAACGCTCCAGACGAGCCGACGAGTGCTCCGGACCCTGACCTTCATAACCGTGCGGCAGCAGCATGGTCAGACCGCAGAGACGGCCCCACTTGTGCTCGCCACTGGTGATGAACTGGTCGATAACCACCTGGGCACCGTTGGCGAAGTCGCCGAACTGGGCTTCCCAGATCACCAGCGCTTCAGGCGTGGTGGTCGAATAACCGTACTCGAACGCCAGAACCGCTTCTTCGGACAGGAACGAATCGTACAGGTCGAAACGTGGCTGGCCGTTGTACAGGTTCTGCAACGGGATGTAGGTACCCGCGTCTTTCTGGTTGTGCAAGACAGCGTGACGGTGCGAGAACGTACCGCGACCGATGTCCTGACCCGTCATGCGAATCGGGTGACCTTCGAACGCCAGGGTCGCGTACGCCATGGTTTCGGCGTAACCCCAGTTGATCGGCAGGCCGCCGGCTTGCATCTTCTGACGGTCTTCGTAGATTTTCGAAACCTGGCGCTGAACCACGAAGCCTTCTGGAATTTCCAGCAGCTTGGCGGACAGTTCCTGCAAGGTCTTCAGATCGAAACGCGTGTCGTGACGCGCAGTCCAGGCGTGGCCCAGGTACGGACGCCAGTCCACGAACAACTCTTTGTTCGGCTCTTTGACCAGGCTTTTTACAACATGCAGACCGTTGTCCAGCGCGTTGCGGTATTCGTCGACTTTCGACTGAACACGCTCAACGTCCAGCACACCGCTCTGAGTCAGGCGATCGGCATACAGTTCACGGGTGGTGCGCTGTTTGGTGATCTGCTGGTACATCAGAGGCTGGGTGCCGCTAGGCTCGTCGGCCTCGTTGTGGCCGCGACGACGGTAGCAGACCAGGTCGATCACCACGTCACGCTTGAATTGCATGCGGTAGTCGATGGCCAGCTGGGTCACGAACAACACGGCTTCCGGATCATCACCATTCACATGGAGGATCGGCGCCTGGATCATCTTCGCAACGTCGGTCGCGTACTCGGTGGAACGCGAGTCCAGCGGGTTGCTGATGGTGAAACCGACCTGGTTGTTGATCACGATGTGCACGGTGCCGCCGGTCTTGAAACCGCGGGTCTGCGACATCTGGAAGGTTTCCATCACCACGCCCTGACCGGCGAATGCCGCGTCACCGTGGATGGAGATCGGCAGAACCTTCTCACCGGTAGGGTCGTTACGACGATCCTGACGGGCGCGAACCGAGCCTTCGACTACTGGAGATACGATTTCCAGGTGGGACGGGTTGAACGCCATGGCCAGGTGAACTTCACCGCCAGCGGTCATCACGTTGGACGAGAAGCCCTGGTGGTATTTAACGTCACCGGAACCCAGCTCGACCTTCTTCTTGCCTTCGAACTCGTCGAACAGCTCACGCGGGTTCTTGCCGAAGGTGTTGACCAGCACGTTCAGACGGCCACGGTGGGCCATGCCGATCACGATTTCCTTGGTGCCGTAGGAACCGGAACGCTGGATCAACTCGTCGAGCATCGGAATCAGGCTTTCGCCGCCTTCCAGACCGAAACGCTTGGTGCCCGGGTATTTGGTGCCCAGGTATTTTTCCAGGCCTTCACCGGCAGTGACGCGCTCGAGCAGGTGGCTCTTGATGTCGGCGGAGTACGTCGGACGACCACGCACGCTTTCCAGACGCTGCTGGAACCACTGGCGCTGCTCGGAATCGGTGATATGCGTGAATTCAGCGCCGATGGTGCGGCAATATGTCTGCTGCAACGCTTCGTGAATTTCGCGTAGGCTCGCCTCCTCTTTGCCGATGAACAGGTCGCCGGCACGGAAGGTCGTATCAAGATCGGCATTGGTCAAGCCGTAATGATTGATTGACAGGTCTGCAGGTGCAGGACGCTGCCACAGTCCCAGCGGGTCAAGCTGAGCTGCCTGGTGGCCACGCATACGGTAGGCCTGGATCAATCGCAGCACTTCAACTTGCTTCTTCTCGTGCTCACTGCTCACGCTGCCGGCGGAAACCGGTTGGGCGCGGCGCTGGTTCTTTGCCAGCAAGACGAAATGATCGCGAATTGTGGAGTGCGAAACATCGGTGGCAGAGTTGCCTTCGGTCGGCAACTTCTGAAAGTAGGTGCGCCACTCTTCTGGCACAGCGTTAGGGTCGTGCAGGTAGAGCTCATAAAGCTCTTCCACATAGGCAGCGTTACCTCCGGAAAGGTAGGCGCTGTTCCACATGCGCTGCATCACGCTTTCTTGCATGCTTGGTCACCCTCGGTTAGGGGAACACCATCGGCGTCGACACCGAGCAAACTTGCAGAAGTCCGAATGCAGCGACCAAAACAAGCCACTTAGGATCACGCTGATAGTCCGGGTACCAGCCCGGATGCCCCTGCTTGTCTCATTTCTTCAAAATAAGAGCGGCAGCTTTGTGAGCTGCTGCTCAGGTTAAAACTACGGCGCCGGTTGAAGCCTGCGCCGTAGCATCTACGGGTACAGCGGTCCTACGGGTACTGCTGAATCACACGCCGCTTTGCAGCAACATGTGACGTACGTGACCGATGGCCTTAGTCGGGTTCAGGCCTTTCGGACAAACGTTTACACAGTTCATGATCCCGCGGCAGCGGAATACGCTGAACGGGTCATCCAGCGCAGCCAGACGCTCGGATGTCTTGGTGTCGCGGCTGTCTGCCAGGAAGCGATACGCTTGCAGCAGGGCAGCTGGACCCAGGAACTTGTCCGGGTTCCACCAGAAGGACGGGCAAGAGGTCGAGCAGCAAGCGCACAGGATGCACTCGTACAGACCGTCGAGCTTTTCACGCTCTTCAGGGGACTGCAGACGCTCGATGGCCGGAGCCGGCGTGTCGTTCTGCAGGTATGGCTTAACCTTTTCGTATTGCTTGTAGAAGATGCTCATATCGACGACCAGGTCACGGATAACCGGCAAACCTGGCAGCGGACGAACGATCAGCTTGTTACCTTTTACGACAGAAGACAGCGGCGTGACGCATGCCAGAGCGTTTTTGCCGTTGATGTTCATGCCGTCGGAACCGCAAACGCCTTCACGGCAAGAGCGACGATAGGAAAAACCTTCGTCCTGCTCTTTGATCAGGGCCAGCACGTCCAGGACCATCAGGTCTTTACCACCGGTATCGACCTGGAATTCCTGCATGAACGGCGCGGCGTCCTGATCAGGGTTGTAGCGATAAACACTGACTTGCAACATGGCGGCCACCCTTAATAAGTCCGAATCTTAGGTTCAAAAGTCGGAACAGTCTTCGGCGAGAAGTTCACAGCACGCTTGGTCACGCGCTTGTCACCCGGGAAGTACAGGGTGTGGCACAGCCAGTTTTCGTCGTCGCGATCTTCGTAGTCTTCACGGGCGTGAGCACCGCGGGACTCTTTGCGGATCTCTGCAGCGATGGCGGTGGCTTCGGCCACTTCCAGCAGGTTCTGCAGTTCCAGGGCTTCGATTCGAGCAGTGTTGAACGCCTGGCTCTTGTCGTTGATCTTGACGTTGGCGATACGGCCACGCAGATCAGCCAGCTGAGCGATACCCTTCTGCATGTATTCGCCGGTACGGAACACACCGAAGTAGTTCTGCATGCAGTTTTGCAGTTCTTTACGCAGGGTAGCGACGTCTTCGCCTTCGGTACGCGAGTTCAGGCCATCGAGACGTGCCAGGGCAGCGTCGATGTCGGACTGGCGTGGACGGGCGTAATCAACGCCTTCTTTCAGGGTCTGCTCCAGGAACAGACCGGCCGCACGACCGAATACCACCAGGTCGAGCAGCGAGTTGCCGCCCAGACGGTTGGCACCGTGAACCGATACGCACGCCACTTCGCCTACTGCGAACAGACCAGGAATGATCTGGTCAACGCCGTCAGCGTCCTGAGTGATTGCCTGGCCATGAATGTTGGTGGCAACGCCGCCCATCATATAGTGGCAGGTTGGAACGACCGGAATCGGCGCCACGGCTGGATCGACGTGGGCGAAGGTCTTGGACAGTTCCATGATGCCTGGCAGACGGCTGTGCAGAACTTCTTCACCGAGGTGATCGAGTTTCAGCATTACGTGGTCGCCATCCGGACCGCAACCGTTGCCGGCGATGATTTCTTTAACCATCGAACGAGCAACAACGTCACGACCAGCAAGGTCTTTGGCGTTCGGAGCATAACGCTCCATGAAACGCTCGCCGTGCTTGTTGATCAGGTAACCGCCTTCACCGCGGCAACCTTCTGTAACCAGTACACCGGCGCCGGCGATGCCGGTCGGGTGGAACTGCCACATTTCAATGTCTTGTACCGGCACGCCAGCACGCAGAGCCATGCCGACGCCGTCACCGGTGTTGATCAGGGCATTGGTGGTGGACGAGTAGATACGGCCTGCACCGCCAGTCGCCAATACGGTCGCGTTAGCGCGAACGTAGGAGGTTTCACCGGTTTCGATGCAGATGACGATCATGCCGACAAAGGCGCCGTCTTCGTTCTTGACCAGGTCGACGCCGTAGTATTCGTTGAGGAATACGGTGCCGGCCTTCAGGTTGGCCTGGTACAGGGTGTGCAGCAGTGCGTGACCGGTACGGTCGGCAGCGGCGCACGTACGTGCAGCCTGGCCACCTTTACCGAAGTCTTTCGACTGACCGCCGAACGGACGCTGGTAGATGCGGCCCTGTTCGGTACGGGAGAACGGCAAGCCCATGTGCTCGAGCTCGAAGACCGCTTCCGGGCCTACGGAACACATGTATTCGATAGCGTCCTGGTCACCGATGTAGTCGGAACCCTTGACGGTATCGTACATGTGCCAGCGCCAGTCATCGTTCGGATCAGCAGACGCGATGGCGCAGGTGATGCCACCCTGGGCGGATACGGTGTGCGAACGAGTCGGGAAAACCTTGGTGACAACGGCAGTCTTGTGACCGCCCTGTGCCAGCTGCAGCGCAGCGCGCATGCCAGCACCGCCGCCGCCAATGATGATGGCGTCGAACGAAAGCGTATTAACTGTAGTAGACATGAATCAGATACCCCAAAGAATCTGCACACCCCAGACGAAGTAAGCGAACATCGCAACGCCGCATACTGCCTGGAAGAGGAAACGTACAGTGGTCGCGGACTTGCCGAACGCCATTGGCGTCAGGTAGTCGGTCGCGATGGTCCACATGCCGACCCAGGCGTGAGCGCCGAGGGCAACGAGGGCCAGGAGACTGAAGATACGCATCCAGTTATTGGCGAACAGTTCATGCCATTGGGCGTAGCCGATGCCTGGGTTGGCAACGACGTATCCGATCAGGAAGATGAAGTAAGCCGCGAGAACGACCGCAGACACACGTTGCGCCATCCAGTCATAGAGGCCCGAACGCGACAGGTTCGTGACGTTAGTTACCATATCCAAACTCCTGCCAGAACGATTACCACCACGGAAACGGCGATAACGATTTTCGAGCCCAGCTTGCCGCCTTCCAGCGTCTCACCGATGCCCATGTCCATAATCAAATGGCGCACACCGGCTACCAAGTGATACAGCAGAGCGGACAGGATGCCCCAAATCACTAGCTTGGCTAGCGGACTGGTCAGACACGCTTTCACCTGACCGAAGCCTTCCTCGGAGCTCAGCGACTTGTCCAATGCGTAAAGCATGATGGCCAGGCTGACAAAGAGGATGACACCGGAGATACGGTGAAGAATGGACGTGTAAGCAGTGACTGGGAGTTTGATGGTCCTTAGGTCTAGGTTTACAGGTCGTTGGCTTTTCACGGCTTTTTTTTCACACTGAAGAGCCCCTAACAATCAGGGCAAAGTTGTTGGGGAGTGCACTGGTCAGGTAACCACCACCCAGGGATGCGACCCCCAATGAAAGCAAGCCCAAAAGCCCTTGGCGGTCGGTGGCCGAGTATAGACAGTTAGGCTACTAATGACAACGCGTTCACCTTCCCCTAATAGCGCATTGCACAAGTTGAATAAAAGGCGTAAATGGCAGTCAATTTCGAGGAAAAAGTCCGGTTAAAGCCTTCTGGAGCAAGACTTTAGGCAAATTGACATTCGAATTTATCTCACTATAGTGGTGCGGGCCCTGCGTGGGGGGTCTGTCTGATGATTTCAAGCATAAATAGGAGGCCACATGGCTGACAAAAAAGCGCAGTTGATCATCGAGGGCGCAGCCCCCGTCGAGCTGCCCATTTTAACCGGCACCGTTGGTCCCGATGTTATCGATGTTCGGGGCCTGACGGCCACGGGCCGTTTCACCTTTGACCCTGGTTTCATGTCGACTGCTTCCTGCGAGTCGAAGATCACCTATATCGACGGCGACAACGGCATTCTGCTGCACCGCGGCTACCCGATCGAACAGCTGGCTGAAAAGTCGGACTACCTGGAAACCTGCTATCTGCTGCTCAACGGCGAACTGCCGACCGCAGAACAGAAGGCCCAGTTCGTCAGCACCGTGAAGAACCACACCATGGTTCACGAGCAGTTGAAGACCTTCTTCAACGGCTTCCGTCGCGACGCCCACCCGATGGCCGTCATGTGCGGCGTAGTCGGCGCCCTCTCGGCCTTCTACCACGACTCCCTGGACATCAATAACCCGCAGCATCGCGAAATTTCCGCGATCCGCCTGGTTGCCAAGATGCCGACCCTGGCAGCGATGGTTTACAAGTACTCCATGGGCCAACCCATGATGTACCCGCGCAACGACCTGACGTACGCGGAAAACTTCCTGCACATGATGTTCAACACCCCGTGCGAGATCAAACCGATCAGCCCGGTACTCGCCAAGGCCATGGACCGGATTTTCATCCTCCATGCCGACCACGAGCAGAACGCATCGACCTCCACCGTACGCCTGGCCGGCTCTTCGGGTGCCAACCCGTTCGCCTGCATCGCCGCCGGCATCGCTGCACTGTGGGGCCCTGCCCACGGCGGCGCGAACGAGGCTGTCCTGACCATGCTTGACGAGATTGGCGATGTGTCGAACATCGACAAGTTCATCGCCAAGGCCAAGGACAAGAACGATCCGTTCAAGTTGATGGGCTTCGGTCACCGGGTTTACAAAAACCGCGACCCACGCGCCACCGTGATGAAGAAGACTTGCGACGAAGTGCTGAAGGAACTGGGTATCCAGAACGATCCGCAACTCGAACTGGCCATGCGCCTGGAAGAGATCGCCCTGACCGACCCGTACTTCATCGAGCGCTCGCTGTACCCGAACGTCGACTTCTACTCGGGGATCATCCTCAAGGCGATCGGCATTCCAACCAGCATGTTCACCGTGATCTTCGCTCTGGCGCGGACTGTCGGCTGGATCTCCCACTGGAAAGAAATGCTCTCCAGCCCGTACAAGATTGGCCGTCCACGCCAGTTGTACACCGGCTACGAGTCGCGTGATATCACCAAGCTGGAAGACCGCAAGTAAGATCTTTCTTGCGATAGCGTGTTGAGTTGTACCGGGAACGGCCTCTATTTATATAGAGGCCGTTTTTGTTTGTGCGCTTTGGGTTGTGTGCGTATCCGTTTCTGCGGTGACGGCCACTAATGGTTTCGCCCTTACGGCGAGTCACTTGCAAAAGCGGCAAGTAACCAAGCGCTTTTGCCCCTGTCGTTCGGTGCCTCGCTGTGGCTCGGCATGCCCTCGCTCCGGTCCTGCTCCGTGGGCCCGCCGCCATCGGCCATCCATGGCCGGGGGCGGCTAACCCGGCATCCATGCCGGGTTGCCCACTACGCAGAACCTCCACTCGGCCTCTCGAGGGGGCGTGTACCGCCACAGCCGCCGAGGCGGCCTGGTAGCCGGCCTGGCTCTTTGGATGTCCGCGCTGTCCTTCTTGGCTGCGCTCACTCATTCCGGATTTGTACACCGCTCCCGTGTAGGAGCTGGCTTGCCAGCGATAGACGTCAACGATGGCGCGGGTTGTCTGGATGAGCGCGGTGTCCGGGCGTTTTTCGCGAGCAAGCTCGCTGCTACAGAGGAAACTCACTCCGGTCGTTGATTTTGCTGTTGCTTTGGCTTTTGATCTTGACTCACCCGCCCCTTCGGGAGGCTGAGTGGAGGTGTTCATCCGGGGATTGGCGCGCAGCGCCGTTCGACGCAGTCGAACTCATCGCATGTAGGTGCCAGCGAAGCCAACCGGAGGGCGATGCCCCCGGATGAATGCCGGAGCGAAGGAACGCCGAGCCTTAGCGAGGGGCCGGACGCTCGGGGCGAGCCTTTTTTGCTTACTTTTTTTGGCGTTTGAAAAAAAGTGAGTCGCCGTAAGGGCGAAACCCAAAGTGGCCGTTACCGCAGAAATGGATATGTACACCTGAAAGAAAATGGTCGGCTGTCAGGCCGTCTTCGCGGGCAAGCCTCGCTCCTACAAGGGCCGATAACCGCCCAATAAAAAATGCCCCGATCTCTCGACCGGGGCATTTCTGTTCAACACAAATTACACAGACAAACTCAAAGCCTTAGTGCGAAACCGCCCCACTCGCCCCCAACCCAGTCTGCGAACGAACAAACTGCGGGAAGAACAGCGCCCGCTCATTATCCGCAGCAGTCGACTTGTCAGTGATCGAGAAGAACCAGATCCCCACAAACGCAATGGCCATGGAGAACAGCGCCGGGTATTCATACGGGAAGACCGCCTTCTCGTGACCCAGGATCTGCACCCAGATGGTTGGCCCCAGCACCATCAAACCAACAGCACTGACCAGACCCAGCCAGCCGCCGATCATCGCACCGCGAGTCGTCAGCTTCTTCCAGTACATCGAAAGCAGCAGCACCGGGAAGTTACAGCTCGCCGCGATAGAGAACGCCAGGCCCACCATGAACGCAATGTTCTGCTTCTCGAACAGAATACCCAGACCGATCGCCAGCACCGCCAGGGCGATGGTGGTGATTTTCGAGACACGAATCTCGTCTTTCTCGTTGGCCTTGCCTTTCTTGATCACGCTGGCATACAGGTCGTGAGACACCGCCGAAGCACCGGCCAGGGTCAGACCGGCAACCACTGCCAGGATGGTCGCGAACGCTACCGCCGAGATGAAGCCCAGGAAGATACTGCCACCGACCGCGTTGGCCAGGTGCACCGCCGCCATGTTGTTGCCGCCCAACAGCGCGCCAGCCGCATCTTTGAAGGCCGGGTTGGTGCTGACCAGCAGGATCGCGCCGAAGCCGATGATGAAGGTCAGGATATAGAAGTAACCAATGAAGCCGGTTGCATACAGCACGCTCTTGCGGGCTTCTTTTGCGTCACTCACGGTGAAGAAGCGCATCAGGATGTGTGGCAGGCCAGCAGTACCGAACATCAGAGCCAGACCCAGGGAGAACGCGGAGATCGGGTCTTTCACCAGACCGCCCGGGCTCATGATCGCCTCACCTTTAGGGTGAACCTTGATCGCCTCGGAGAACAGTGCGCTGAAGTCGAAGTTGACGTGCTTCATCACCATCAGCGCCATGAACGAGGCACCGGACAGCAACAGCACAGCCTTGATAATTTGCACCCAAGTGGTCGCCAGCATGCCGCCGAACAGCACGTACATGCACATCAGGATACCGACCAGGATCACCGCAACGTGATAGTCGAGACCGAACAGCAGCTGGATCAGCTTGCCGGCACCAACCATTTGCGCGATCAGGTAGAACGCCACCACCACCAGCGAACCGCAAGCGGACAGCGAACGGATCTGGGTTTGCCCGAGGCGGTAGGACGCCACGTCGGCAAAGGTGTATTTACCCAGGTTACGCAGACGCTCGGCGATCAGGAACAGAATGATCGGCCAGCCCACCAGGAAGCCGATCGAGTAGATCAGGCCGTCGTAGCCGGAGGTGAACACCAGCGCGGAAATACCCAGGAAGGACGCCGCGGACATGTAGTCGCCAGCAATCGCCAGACCGTTCTGGAAACCGGTGATCTTGCCGCCCGCCGCATAGTAGTCGGCCGCCGAGTTGTTTTTCTTGGAGGCCCAGTAAGTGATGTACAACGTTGCGCCGACGAACGCCACGAACATCAGGATCGCGGCCATGTTCAGGGGTTGTTTCTGTACGGCGCCGGTCAGGGCGTCAGCCGCCCAGGCGCCAGGTGCGAAAGCTGCGATGCTCAATAGAGCCATTAGACGCCGGATCATTGCTGAGCCTCCTTGAGAATCGCATTGTTCAGGTCGTCGAATTCGCCATTGGCGCGTCGAACGTAGATCCCGGTCAGGATGAAGGCCGAGACAATCAGCCCGACACCGATCGGTATGCCCCAGGTTATCGATGACTCAGGGCTGATTTTCGCGCCCAGAATATGCGGCCCGTAAGCGATCAACAGGATGAATCCGGAGTAGAGACCAAGCATGATCGCCGAAAGAATCCAGGCGAACCTTTCTCGCTTACTAACCAGCTCCTTGAAGCGCGGGCTGTTTTGAATCGAGAGGTAAATGCTGTCGTTCATTGTTTTTATCCTCGCAGCACAGATTATTGTTGGAACGGTATCCACTCTATGCGGCTGCGGGGCAGGTTCCAGACGACCTTAGTATTAGAGCGACATGACAGAATCACCATTTGTAGGAGCGAGCCTGCTCGCGATGGACGTGAACGAAAACGCGTACTGTCTGAAAGGGTGCGGTGTCTTCACCTCCATCGCGAGCAGGCTCGCTCCTACAGAAATGCAAAAAGCCCCTTGGCTGTTATGCCAAGGGGCCTTGAGAAGTGCTGACCAGAAACGTCAGCTCAAATCATTTGGTCCAGTCCGCAACGCGCTCCGGATGCTTGGCGACCCAATCCTTCGCCGCTGCTTCAGGCTTGGCACCGTCCTGAATCGCCAGCATGACTTCGCCGATCTCGTCTTTCGACGCCCACTGGAAGTTCTTCAGGAACTTGGCCACTTCCGGCGCTTTGGTTGCCAGTTCTTTGCTGCCGATGCTGTTCACGGTTTCAGCCGCGCCATAAACGCCTTTCGGGTCTTCCAGGAAGCGCAGTTTCCACTTGGCGAACATCCAGTGCGGCACCCAACCGGTGACGGCAATGGATTCGTTTTTCTTCTCGGCACGGGTCAGCTCGGCAATCATGCCGGCGCCGGAACTGGCCTTGAGTTGGTAACCGGTCAGGTCGTAGTCCTTGATTGCCTGCTCGGTCTTGAGCATCACACCTGAACCGGCGTCGATGCCGACAATACGTTTTTTGAAGCTGTCGTCGGTTTTCAGGTCATCGAGGGTTTTAGCTTTCACGTACTCCGGCACGATCAAGCCGATTTTTGCATCCTTGAAGTTCGGGCCGTAGTCGACGACCTGATCCTTGTTCTTGGTCCAGTATTCGCCGTGAGTCACCGGCAGCCAGGCGGACAGCATGGCGTCGAGTTTGCCTGTGGCCACACCCTGCCACATGATCCCGGTGGCGACGGCTTGCAGCTTCACGTCATAACCCAGTTTCTGCTTGATCACTTCGGCCGCCACGTGGGTGGTCGCGACGCTGTCGGACCAGCCGTCAACGTAACCGATGCTCAGGGTTTTGCTCTCGGCATTGGCCATCGTGGAGCCAATCGCAAGTACCAGTGCGGCACCCGCGCCTAAAAGTCGTCGCATCTTCATCGTTACTTCCCCGAAAGTGCTGCGCTCGACGGATGCCGAGTCGCGTCAACGTATTGTTATGGTGCACTGCGCGCCCATCACGCCTCACCGCAAACTCGTACGATCATCAGCGCGTTTTATTAATGAGAACACTGACGCATCGATAATCAACCTGACGCCAACCTGAACCTGTGCTGTCAGCGACCTCAAGGCATCGAGAAACGACATCAGAACGCCATTAATCACGAGCACCTGAAAGGCCTCGGGCGATCCGCCCGAACTTTGCATGTCAAAATTATGCGAGCCACCAAGCGCGGGACAAATGCGGGTAACATGCGCGGCTTTGCTCCCAGACGGCCTGACCATGCCCGCGACATCACGCTTTCCTTTTTTCGCTTACCTTTTCGCCTGCCTGCTGGGGCTCTTTGCTCTCGGCGGTTTTTGGTACGGCCTCGGCAAACCGGTGATTCTGCCGGACGTGGCCAGCGCGACGCACAAACTGCAATGCGCCTCCTACACCCCGTTCGACAAGGACCAATCACCGTTCGATCAGCCGTTCAAGTTGCGCCCCGAGCGCATGGACGCTGACCTCGCGCTGCTGGCCACCCGCTTCGAATGCATTCGCACCTATTCCATGACCGGCCTCGAGGCCTTGCCCGACCTGGCGCGCAAACATGGTCTGAAGTTGATGATCGGTGCGTGGGTGAACAGCAACCCGGTGGACACCGAGAAAGAAGTCGACCTGCTGATCGCCTCGGCCAACGCCAACCCGGACGTGGTCACGTCGGTGATCGTCGGCAACGAAGCCCTGTTGCGCAAGGAAGTCACCGGTGCGCAATTGGCCAGGCTGATCAACAAGGTCAAAAGCCAGGTCAAGCAGCCTGTCACTTATGCCGACGTCTGGGAGTTCTGGCTCAAACACCCGGAAATCGCCCCGGCGGTGGACTTCCTGACCATCCACCTGCTGCCGTATTGGGAAGACGATCCGTCGAACATCGACGCCGCGCTGCAACATGTTCGCGAAGTGCGTCAGGTGTTCGGCAACAAATTCGCACCCAAGGACGTGATGATTGGCGAAACCGGCTGGCCAAGCGAAGGCCGCCAGCGCGAAACCGCACTGCCGAGCCGGGTCAATGAGGCCAAGTTCATTCGCAGCTTTGTGATCATGGCCGAGCAGGAAGGCTGGCACTACAACCTGATCGAAGCGTTCGACCAACCCTGGAAACGCGCCAGCGAAGGGGCCGTTGGTGGTTACTGGGGCCTGTTTGACGCCGACCGTCAGGACAAGGGCGTGCTGGCCGGGCCGGTGTCCAACGTACCGTACTGGTCGCAGTGGCTGGCGGTGGGCGGGATGATTTTCCTTGGCACGCTGATCCTTGGCGGTCGTGTACGCAGTACCCGCTCTGCGTTGGTGCTACCGCTGCTCGGCGCTTTGGCGGCCTGTTCGATTGGCGCCTGGGGCGATCTGGCACGCGTCACCACCCGATTTACCAGTGAATGGTTGTGGGTTGCGTTGCTGACGGCTTTGAACCTGTTGGTACTGATGCATGCAGCGCTGACACTGAGTGACCGTAGCGGCTGGCGTCAACGGGCCTTCAATGTGCTGGAGCGTCGGGCCGGCTGGTTGCTGGCAGCAGCAGGTTTTGCAGCGGCTGTGATGATGCTCGAACTGGTGTTCGATCCGCGTTATCGCAGCTTTCCGAGCGTAGCTTTCATTCTGCCCGCGCTGGTCTATCTGTGCCGGCCGGTGAGCGTGCCACGTCGTGAAATCGCGCTTCTGACCTTCATCATCGGTACCGGGATTGCGCCGCAGCTGTATCGCGAAGGTTTGCAGAATCAGCAGGCCTGGGGCTGGGCGCTGGTGAGTGTGTTGATGGTGGCGGCGTTGTGGCGCTGTTTGCGGGTTCGCAAGGGTTGATGGCCCCATCGCGAGCAGGCTCGCTCCCACATTTGATCTCCATCGTTCACATAATATGTGTTCACTGAAGATCTACTGTGGGAGCGAGCCTGCTCGCGATGGCGATCTGTCAGGCGCTACGAGACGCCCGGACCAACCGCAACCCCGCAATCACCACCGCAAACACCGCCATCGTCGTGTTGTACAACGCCAACGCCGGAAACCCGAACACCAGCGCCAACACCGCCAACCACCACCCTGCCCGCCCCGGCAACACGAACCCGATCACGGCGGCGGCCACTGCCGCCCAACCCAACACCTGGAAATGAATCATCAGGCCCAGGTTCGAGCGGACCAGGCATTCCCAGCGACTCGTATCGTCCGCGCAGAGGCCGACCCATTGCGCATCCTCCATGAAGCCATACCGCGCGCCATAACTGGCAGCCAGCCATAAAGGCAGCAAAACAAGCAGCAGAATTACCGGTAAACGGCGGGACATGAAGCACTCCAATCAGCGAAAAACGGCGGCCAGCTTAATCCCCCGGCAGCCTGACGCAAGCCTTAACAACAGTTAACTGGGCACTCAATCACTGCAAAGTGTATCGTCCAGCTACTATTACTCTGAAATTTGGCCTGATTGGTGTCGATACATGGCACTTTGGCGCAACCCCCGTGGTCATAGCCTGCGAACTTCATTCGGCACCTTTCTATAAGGGATCCAGTCATGCTCCGTTCCTTGCGCTTCGCCGCTCTGTTTAGCGGCCTTATCTTGAGTGCGTCCGCACTGGCGGTCGATATCGACGCCGCCAGTTATGGCTATCCCTTGACCAACCCGTTCGAGGCGACCATCGCCACGACGCCGCCGGACCTGCGCCCGGAGTTGCCGCTTGACGATGACATCGACCAGGAAACCCGCACCGTCACGCTGCGCCCGGAGCGTGAGTTCGAACTGCCGGACAACTTCTGGCCGGTGAAGAAGCTGACCTACCGCATCGCCACCCAGGATAAAGCCGCCCCGTTGATCTTCCTGATCGCCGGCACCGGTGCGCGCTTTGACAGCAGCCTTAACGAATACCTGAAAAAGCTCTACTACAAGGCGGGTTACCACGTGGTGCAGCTGTCGTCGCCCACCAGCTTCGACTTCATGAGTGCCGCTTCACGCTTTGCCACACCCGGCATCACCAAGGATGACGCCGAAGACATGTACCGGGTGATGCAGGCCGTGCGGGCACAAAACCCGAAAGTGGCCGTCACCGATTACTACCTGACCGGCTACAGCCTGGGGGCGCTGGATGCGGCATTTGTCGCGCATCTGGATGAAACCCGCCGCAGTTTCAATTTCAAGAAAGTCTTGCTGCTCAACCCACCGGTCAACCTCTACACCTCGATCACCAACCTGGACAGACTCGTCCAGACCGAGGTCAAGGGCATCAACAACACCACCACGTTCTATGAACTGGTGCTGGACAAACTGACCCGATACTTCCAGCAAAAAGGCTACATCGACCTCAACGACGCCCTGCTCTACGACTTCCAGCAGTCCAAGCAGCACCTGACCAACGAACAGATGGCCATGCTGATCGGCACGTCGTTCCGCTTCTCGGCGGCCGACATCGCTTTCACTTCGGACCTGATCAACCGTCGCGGCCTGATCACTCCGCCGAAAACGCCCATCACCGAAGGCACCAGCCTCACGCCATACCTCAAGCGTGCGCTGCAGTGCGACTTCGACTGCTACATCACCGAACAAGTGATCCCGATGTGGCGCGCGCGCACTGACGGCGGCAGCCTGCTGCAACTGATCGACCAGGTCAGCCTGTATGCCCTGAAGGATTACCTGCACGACAGCCCGAAAATCGCGGTCATGCACAATGCCGACGACGTGATCCTCGGCCCGGGTGACCTCGGTTTCCTGCGCAAGACCTTCGGCGACCGCTTGACGGTTTATCCACTGGGCGGCCACTGCGGCAACCTTAACTATCGCGTCAACAGCGACGCCATGCTGGAGTTCTTCCGTGGCTAAATACCTCCTGCTTATCGCAGCGTTACTCTGTGCAGGCGTCGCCAATGCCGACAACAGCAAAGCCAACGCCCCGGTGGTCGTCGACAGTGACGGCTTCAAGGAGCCACTGAGCAAACTCAAGTTCAACCCGGGCCTGGATCAGCGCGAATTCGAACGCTCCTCCCTCAACGCCCTGAACGTGTACGACCCGCTGGAAGAGTGGAACCGCCGGGTGTATCACTTCAACTACCGCTTCGACCAATGGGTGTTCCTGCCGGTGGTCGACGGGTATCGCTACATCACGCCAAGCTTCCTGCGCACCGGGGTCAGCAATTTCTTCAACAACCTCGGCGACGTACCGAACCTGCTCAACAGCTTGTTGCAGTTCAAGGGCCAGCGTTCGATGGAAACCACCGCACGCCTGTTGCTCAACACCACCATCGGCATCGCCGGCCTGTGGGACCCGGCCACGGCCATGGGCCTGCCGCGCCAGAGCGAAGACTTCGGCCAGACGCTCGGTTTCTACGGCGTACCGGGCGGCGCCTACTTCGTGCTGCCGATCCTCGGCCCGTCCAACATCCGCGACACCGGCGGCCTGGCCGTGGACTTCACTGCCGAATCGGCGATCAACTTCCTGAACGTCTCCGAAGTCAGTTCCAACCACCCTGAGGTGTGGGCCCTGCGCAGCATCGACAAGCGCCACCAGACCAGCTTCCGCTACGGCCAGCTGAACTCGCCGTTCGAATACGAAAAGGTGCGTTACGTGTACACCGAGTCGCGCAAGCTGCAGATCGCCGAGTAATTCATCGGCAACAAAAAAGGCCATTCGATGTGAATCGAATGGCCTTTTTTTGCAGCTTTCACTGGGTTGTAGGGCCCACGGTGTAGGAGCCGGCTTGCTGGCGATGGTCTCAAGTGCACCGCGTTTAACCAGTACCCCCGCGTTATCGTTAACGACCATCGCCGGCAAGCCGGCTCCTACAGGTTCAGCGTTTGACTGCCCGCCAGATTTTGCTGACAACCATCACACCCGCCAACACCACCGCCCCCGCCACAATCCCCGCCACGGCATTCAGCAACGTTGGCACGATAAACCCGGCACCGCCCGCCCCTGCGCTGACACCTTCAATCCAGTGATGAACCACCGGCACGCCGTGAGTGAGAATCCCGCCACCGACCAGGAACATCGCCGCCGTCCCGATCACCGACAGGCTTTTCATCATGTACGGCGCCGCACGCAGAATCCCGCCGCCAATGCTTTTGGCCATCTGGCCGGGCTTCTGGGTCAGCCACAGACCGAGGTCATCGAGCTTGACGATGCCCGCCACCAGCCCATAGACGCCGATGGTCATGACGATGGCAATGCCCGAGAGCACGATGACTTGCTGGGTCAGCGACGCATCGGCCACGGTGCCAAGGGTGATGGCGATGATTTCGGCCGAAAGAATGAAGTCGGTACGGATGGCGCCCTTGATCTTGTCCTTTTCGAACGCCACCAGATCGACCGCCGGATTCGCCACCGCTTCGACAAGCTCGGCATGCTCGACCTGGTCTTCAGCCTTGCTGTGCAGGAATTTGTGCGCGAGTTTTTCAAAACCTTCGAAACACAGGTAGGCGCCGCCGACCATCAGCAACGGCGTGACCAGCCACGGAATGAATGCACTGATCGCCAGCGCCGACGGCACCAGAATCAGTTTGTTGAGAAACGAGCCCTTCGCCACTGCCCAAACGACCGGGATTTCCCGTTCGGCACGTACGCCGCTGACCTGCTGGGCATTGAGCGCCAGATCGTCACCGAGCACGCCGGCGGTTTTCTTGGCGGCCATTTTGGTCATCAACGCCACATCGTCGAGTACCGCGGCAATGTCGTCGATCAGCAACAGTAAACTGCTTCCTGCCATGAATCAGGTGTCCTTCTGGAATGAATGCTGCGCAGCATAGCGCGGCCGAGCGCCACATGGGGCATTCTTGAGCGCCGCGCGAGGCCGGTGCTACCATGCGCAACCGCCAGAACAGGCAAGGAACCACCTGGTTTATGAGCACTATCCGCGAGCGCAACAAAGAACTGATCCTGCGTGCCGCCAGTGAAGAATTTGCCGACAAAGGCTTCGCTGCGACCAAAACCAGTGACATCGCAGCCAAGGCGGGATTGCCCAAGCCCAACGTCTACTACTACTTCAAATCCAAGGAAAACCTCTACCGAGAGGTTCTGGAAAGCATCATCGAGCCGATTCTGCAGGCCTCGACGCCGTTCAACGCCGACGGCGTGCCCAGTGAAGTGCTGAGCGGCTACATTCGCTCGAAAATCCGCATCTCCCGCGACTTGCCCTTCGCCTCCAAGGTGTTCGCCAGCGAAATCATGCACGGTGCCCCGCACCTGAGCGCCGACCTGGTCGAACAACTGAACAGCCAGGCGAAACACAACATCGACTGCATCCAGACCTGGATCGACCGCGGCCAGATCGCCCCCATCGACCCCAACCACCTGATGTTCAGCATCTGGGCCGCGACCCAGACCTATGCCGACTTTGACTGGCAGATTACTGCCATCACCGGCAAGGCCAAGCTGGATGAAGAGGATTATGAAGCGGCGGCGCAGACGATTATCCGGTTGGTGCTCAAGGGGTGTGAGCCGGATCGGTAGACCGAGTTGCCTTCATCGCGAGCAGGCTCTCTCCTACATTTGGAATGCATTTCCCTGTAGGAGTGAGCCTGCTCGCGATGAAGGCAACTCGATTTCAGCTCAAACCCAAACAGCATCCCACAACGGATAATCGCCAAGCTTCCCGACCAGTCCAGCCCGCAACGGGTTGGCTACTACATATCGAGCCAGTTTCACCAAATCCTCTTCCCGCCGCAGTGCCCGATCATGAAATCCTCTCTGCCAGAGACTGGTGCTTCGACCGGTAGACTGCTTTATGGCTTTGGTGCTCATCGACTTGGTTTTTTGCATCAGCTCACTCAAAGATCCCTTCTGCAACTCAATCAACCAATGAAAGTGATCGTGCATGACCACCCAGGCCAGTGAATTAGCGAAACCTTGATCCTGAGCGCAGCGAAATTGATTAACCACCACTCTACCCAAAGTGAAGTCTTTGAATATCGGCTCTCGGTCGCGTGTAATGGTAGTCAGCAGATAAATCCGGCTGGGCTCGGTATAACGGCCAATGCGCAGGCGATTTGACGCGGGTAGATCAGGCATTCCTTTGCCCCTTGCATGATTAATTCATGAAGAAGGCTAGTCCTGATATTACCCAAGGGTGGGGCAGACATTTAGATGGATGTGTCTGACGGCTTGTCATCGCCAGCAGGCTGGCTCCCACAGTTGATTTCTGACACTCAGATGATCCCTGTGGGAGCCAGCCTGCTGGCGATAGCGGTGGATCAGTCACCCATGATTCAAGCTGCTACCCCCGCATCCGCCTTCAACCCCAACGCCTCGATCGCATTGATCGCACACTGTTCATCAACATCTGACAAATCCCCGCTGATGCCCACAGCTCCCAGCACATTCCCGTCCTGATCCCGAATCAACACACCGCCCGGTGCCGGCACCACGCTGCCCTGCCCCAGGCTGTTCAATGCCGCGATAAACGCCGGGCGTTGCTGGGCGTCCAGCGCCAGCAGGCGTGAGCCTTTGCCCAGCGCAATGGCGCCCCAGGCTTTGCCGATGGCGATTTGTGGCCGAAGCAGGCTGGCGCCGTCTTCACGTTGCAGGGAAACCAGGTGTCCGCCGGCATCCAGCACGGCGATGGTCAAAGGGGCCGCGTTGATTGCACGCGCGGCGGAGATGGCCTGACTGGTCAGGTTGACTGCCACTTTCAAGGTTAAAGCGCTCATGGTGCCGTCCTCATTTTGTTATAGGGAAAGCGGAAGGACTGCGCGCTTGCATCGCAGTCCGATGCAACAAATAGAACACAATGAGTTATTTTTTTGTATACAATAATTATCGAAAAGCGCCACATGCGACGAAAAGCCACAGCAGAACAGGCTTCCGACGAATGAAACAGTCGCTTGAGAAAATGGATTGACCTGCGCCGTCCGCCGTGAATACACTCTGCGCAAAGCCACTTGTATACAATTACAAAACGTAAGAGGCACAAAACCATGAGCAAAATGAGAGCAATCGAAGCCGCCGTTCTGGTGATGCGCCGTGAAGGGGTTGATACCGCTTTTGGCATCCCCGGTGCCGCCATCAACCCGCTGTACTCCGCCCTGCAAAAGGTCGGCGGCATCGATCACGTCCTCGCTCGACACGTTGAAGGCGCGTCGCACATGGCCGAGGGCTACACCCGCACCAAGGCCGGCAACATCGGCGTGTGCATCGGCACTTCCGGCCCGGCCGGTACCGACATGGTCACCGGGCTCTACAGCGCCTCGGCCGACTCGATCCCGATTCTGTGCATCACCGGGCAAGCACCCCGCGCCCGCATGCACAAGGAAGACTTCCAGGCTGTCGATATCACCACCATCGTCAAGCCAGTGACCAAGTGGGCGACCACGGTCATGGAACCGGGCCAGGTGCCGTATGCGTTCCAGAAAGCCTTCTACGAAATGCGCTCCGGCCGTCCAGGCCCAGTGCTGATCGACCTGCCGTTCGACGTGCAGATGGCCGAAATCGAATTCGACATCGACGCCTACGAACCGCTGCCACTGGCCAAGCCAACCGCTAATCGCGTGCAAATCGAGAAGGCCCTGGCCATGCTCGATCAGGCCGAGCGTCCATTGCTGGTCGCCGGTGGCGGCATCATCAATGCCGACGCCAGCGAGTTGCTGGTGGAATTCGCCGAGCTGACCGGCATTCCGGTGATCCCGACCCTGATGGGCTGGGGCACGATCCCGGACGATCACCCGTTGATGGTTGGCATGGTGGGCTTGCAGACTTCGCACCGTTACGGCAACGCCACCCTGCTGAAGTCCGACGTGGTACTGGGCGTCGGTAACCGTTGGGCCAACCGCCACACCGGCTCAATCGACGTGTACACCGAAGGCCGCAAGTTCATTCACGTTGACATCGAGCCGACGCAAATCGGCCGCGTGTTCAACCCGGACCTGGGCATCGTTTCCGACGCCGCTGCCGCGCTGACCGTGTTCATCGAAGTCGCTCGCGAATGGCAAGCCGCCGGCAAGCTGAAAAACCGCAGCGCCTGGCTGCAAGACTGCCAGCAGCGCAAAGCCAGCCTGCAACGCAAAACGCACTTCGATAACGTGCCGGTCAAACCGCAGCGCGTTTACGAAGAGATGAACCAGGTGTTCGGCAAAGACACCTGCTACGTCAGCACCATCGGTCTGTCGCAGATTGCCGGCGCGCAGTTCCTGCACGTCTACAAGCCGCGTCACTGGATCAACTGCGGTCAGGCCGGCCCGCTGGGCTGGACGATTCCGGCTGCACTGGGCGTGGTCAAGGCCGATCCGAACCGCAAGGTTGTGGCACTGTCGGGCGACTATGACTTCCAGTTCATGATCGAAGAATTGGCGGTGGGCGCGCAGTTCAAGCTGCCGTACATCCATGTTGTGGTAAACAATTCGTACCTGGGACTGATTCGTCAGGCCCAGCGTGGTTTCGACATGGACTACTGCGTGCAGCTGTCCTTCGATAACCTGAACGCTCCGGAACTCAACGGTTACGGTGTCGACCACGTCGCGGTTGCCGAAGGCCTCGGTTGCAAGGCGCTGCGTGTGTTCGAACCGGCTCAGATCCAGCCTGCACTGCGCAGGGCCCAGGAGCTGATCGAAGAGTTCAAGGTGCCGGTGATCGTCGAGATTATTCTGGAGCGCGTGACCAACATTTCCATGGGCACCGAGATCAACGCCGTCAACGAATTCGAAGACCTGGCGCTGGTCGGCAACGATGCGCCGACCGCGATTTCGCTGCTCGATTAACAACTGACCGCCTCCCTTGTAGGAGCCGGCTTGCTGGCGATGCGGTGTGTCATCCACATCAATGTCGATTGATACACCGCTATCGCCAGCAAGCCGGCTCCTACAAGGGCCACACATTTACGGGAGACCACCATGCCGCGTTTCGCAGCCAACCTGTCCATGCTGTTCACCGAACAGGATTTTCTTGCCCGTTTCGAAGCGGCCGCCAAGGCCGGCTTCAGTGGTGTCGAATATCTGTTCCCTTACGATTTCAGCTCCGCAGAGATCAAGGCCAAGCTCGACGCCAACGGTCTGACCCAGGTGTTGTTCAACCTGCCGGCCGGTGACTGGGCCAAGGGCGAACGCGGTATCGCGTGCCTGCCGGACCGGGTTGAAGAGTTCCGCGCCGGGGTCGATCTGGCGATCGCCTACGCGCAAGTGCTGGGCAACACCCAGGTCAACTGCCTGGCCGGTATTCGTCCACAAGGTGTCGACGATGCCACCGTGGAAAAAACCTTTGTCGCCAACCTCAAGTATGCGGCCGACAAGCTGCAAGCGGCGGGCATCAAACTGGTGATGGAAGCGATCAACACCCGCGACATCCCAGGGTTCTACCTGAACAACACGGCGCAAGCCCTGTCGAGTCGCGAACAGGTCGGCAGCGCCAATCTGTTCCTGCAATACGACATCTATCACATGCAAATCATGGAAGGCGACCTGGCCCGCACCCTGCAATCGCACCTCAGTGAAATCAATCACGTGCAATTGGCGGACAACCCGGGACGCAACGAACCGGGCACCGGTGAAATCAACTACCGCTTCCTGTTCGAACACCTGGACCGGATTGGTTATCAGGGTTGGGTCGGTTGCGAATACAAGCCGCTGACCACCACCGAAGCCGGCCTGGGCTGGCTGAAAACCCATAACGCGATCTGACGTAGATCCCTTGTAGGAGCCGGCTTGCTGGCGATCCAGGCAACGCGGTGTTTCTGATACACCGTGTCGATGCCATCGCCAGCAAGCCGGCTCCTACAAAAGCGCTCCCCTATTTGCTTGAAGCAGCAATAAAAACAAGAGGAATTTCTCATGGCTAAAATCGGATTTATCGGCACCGGCATCATGGGCCACCCAATGGCGTTGAACCTGCAGAAAGCCGGTCACAGCCTGTTCCTGTCGGCGCACCACGATGCCGCGCCTGCCGACCTGATCGCCGGTGGCGCTGTCGCCCTGGCGAACCCGAAAGAAGTCGCGCAAGAAGCTGAATTCATCATCGTCATGGTGCCGGATACCCCGCAGGTCGATGACGTGCTGTTCCGCGCCGACGGCATTGCGGCCGGTGTCGGCAAGGGCAAAGTCGTCATCGACATGAGCTCGATCTCGCCCACCGCCACCAAGGCCTTCGCAGCCAAGATCAACGAAAAAGGCGCGCAGTACCTCGACGCGCCGGTGTCCGGCGGTGAAGTCGGTGCCAAGGCTGCGACCCTGAGCATCATGGTCGGCGGCGATGCCGATGCCTTCGAACGCGCCTTGCCGCTGTTCCAGGCGATGGGCAAGAACATCACCCTGGTGGGTGGCAACGGCGACGGTCAAACCGCGAAAGTGGCGAACCAGATCATCGTCGCGCTGAACATTCAGGCCGTAGCCGAAGCCCTGCTGTTCGCTTCGAAAAACGGTGCCGATCCAGCCAAGGTGCGTGAAGCGCTGATGGGCGGTTTCGCTTCGTCGAAAATCCTCGAAGTGCATGGCGAGCGCATGATCAAAGGCACCTTCGACCCAGGCTTCCGCATCAGCCTGCACCAGAAGGACCTGAACCTGGCCCTGCAAGGCGCCAAGGAGCTGAACATCAACCTGCCGAACACCGCCAACGCCCAGCAAGTGTTCAGCACCTGCGCGGCCATCGGTGGCAGCAACTGGGACCACTCGGCGCTGATCAAAGGCCTGGAGCACATGGCGAATTTCTCGATTCGCGATAAGCAGTAAGCCATTGCTCCCTGTAGGAGCGAGGCTTGCCCGCGAAGGGAGCGCCTCGGTGCAGCAGAAACACCGTGGTGTCCGGTTCGCGGGCAAGCCTCGCTCCTACAGGGGCAAATAGTTTTCCTCTAATAACAAGAATTCCGGGAGCCCGCCATGTCGGTCGATCCGCAACAATTCCTGCGTGAGCTGTTTGCCACAGCCATTGACGCGGCCCATCCGCAGCAAGTCCTCGAAGCTCATTTGCCCACTGACCGCAGCGGTCGCGTGATCGTCATCGGTGCCGGCAAAGCCGCCGCCGCCATGGCCCAAGTGGTCGAGCGCTGCTGGCAGGGTGAAGTGTCCGGCCTGGTAGTGACGCGTTACGGTCACGGCGCCCCGTGCGAAAAAATCGAAGTCGTCGAAGCCGCTCACCCGGTACCGGACGCCGCCGGCCTGGCCGTCGCCAAGCGCGTGCTGGATCTGGTCAGCAACCTGAGCGGAGACGACCGCGTCATCTTCCTGCTCTCCGGTGGCGGTTCTGCGTTGCTCGCCCTTCCGGCCCAAGGGATTACGCTCGCCGACAAGCAATCGATCAACAAAGCCCTGCTCAAATCCGGCGCGACCATCGGCGAGATGAACTGCGTGCGCAAGCACCTCTCGGCGATCAAGGGCGGCCGTCTCGGCAAAGCCTGCTGGCCCGCCACTGTTTATACCTATGCGATTTCCGATGTACCGGGCGACCTCGCCACGGTCATCGCTTCCGGCCCCACCGTGGCCGACCCGAGCACCTCCGCCGAAGCGCTGGCGATCCTCAAGCGATACGACATTGAAGTCCCGGCGTCGGTGCGCAACTGGCTGCAAAGCCCGGAATCGGAGACGGTCAAACCCGGCGACCCGAGCCTGGCGCGCAGTCATTTCCAATTGATCGCCCGTCCACAACAGTCACTTGAAGCCGCCGCGGTGAAAGCCCGTCAGGCCGGTTTCAGTCCGCTGATCCTCGGCGATCTGGAAGGCGAATCCCGCGAAGTGGCCAAGGTTCACGCCGGCATCGCTCGGCAAGTGGTCTTGCATGGCCAGCCATTGGCGGCGCCGTGCGTGATCCTTTCGGGCGGTGAAACCACGGTCACCGTGCGCGGCAACGGTCGCGGCGGACGCAACGCCGAATTCCTCCTGAGCCTGAACGACAGCCTCAAAGGCTTGCCCGGCGTCTACGCGCTGGCCGGCGACACCGATGGCATCGACGGCTCGGAAGACAATGCCGGGGCGATCATGACCCCGGACAGCTACGCCCGCGCGGCCGCCCTCGGTTTGAGCGCCAGCGATGAACTCGACAACAACAATGGCTACGGCTATTTCGCGGCGCTCGACGCGTTGATCGTCACCGAGCCGACCCGCACCAACGTCAACGACTTCCGCGCCATCCTGATTCTCGAGAGCACAAAAAATGACGCCTGATAAAAAGGTCAAAATCCTCGCCACCCTCGGCCCGGCCACCGACGGGATCGAAGACATCCGCGAACTGGTGCAGGCCGGGGTCAACATCTTCCGCCTGAACTTCAGCCACGGCGATCACGCCGACCACGCTCAACGCTATCAATGGATTCGTGAAGTCGAGCGCCAACTGAATTATCCGCTCGGGATCCTGATGGACCTGCAAGGCCCGAAACTGCGGGTCGGCAAGTTCGCCGAAGGCAAGGTGCAGTTGCATCGCGGTCAGGCCCTGCGCCTGGACCTGGACCCGACGCCGGGCGATCAACGCCGGGTCAACCTGCCGCACCCGGAAATCATCGCCGCGCTGGAACCGGGCATGGACTTGCTGCTCGACGACGGAAAACTGCGACTGCGCGTGGTCACCAAATACGCTGATGCAATCGACACCACGGTGCTCAATGGCGGCGAACTCTCGGACCGCAAAGGCGTGAACGTGCCGCAAGCGGTGCTGGAGTTAAGCCCGCTGACGGCCAAGGATCGTCGCGATTTGAGTTTCGGTCTGGAGTTGGGCGTGGATTGGGTCGCGCTGTCGTTCGTGCAGCGCCCGGAAGACATTCGCGAAGCGCGTGAACTGATCGGCGACAAAGCGTTTTTGATGGCCAAGATCGAGAAGCCGTCGGCGGTCACGCAACTGCGGGAAATCGCCGAATTGAGCGACGCGATCATGGTTGCCCGTGGCGACCTCGGCGTCGAAGTGCCCGCCGAAAGCGTGCCGCAGATTCAGAAGAACATCATCAGCATCTGCCGCCAACTCGGCAAACCGGTGGTGGTGGCGACGCAGATGCTGGAGTCGATGCGTTTCTCCCCGGCCCCGACCCGCGCCGAAGTCACCGATGTGGCCAACGCCGTGGCCGAAGGCGCCGATGCGGTGATGCTGTCGGCGGAAACCGCATCCGGCGAATACCCGATAGAAGCTGTGCAGATGATGAGCAAGATCATCCGCCAGGTGGAAAACGGTCCGGACTATCAGACGCAACTGGACGTCAGCCGGCCGAAAGCCGAGGCGACCGTTTCCGATGCGATCAGCTGTGCGATTCGTCGCATCAGTAACGTGTTGCCGGTGGCGGTGCTGGTGAACTACAGCGAGTCCGGCACGTCGAGTCTGCGAGCGGCGCGGGAACGGCCGACGGTGCCGATTCTGAACCTGACGCCGAACCTGCAGACCGCTCGCCGCTTGACCGTGGCGTGGGGGGTGCATTCGGTGGTCAATGATCGTCTGCGCCAGGTGGATGAGGTGTGTTCGACGGCGCTGGAGATTGCGCAGGCGCAGGGCATGGCGCAGCGCGGGGACACTTTATTGATCACGGCGGGTGTGCCGTTTGGGCAGCCTGGGTCGACTAACTCTTTGCGTATCGAGACGTTGATCTAGAGCGCCCATACCGGCCTCATCGCCAGCAGGCTGGCTCCCACATTGGTTTTGTGTCGATAACGAAATCAAGACTGAACGCAGATTCAGTGTGGGAGCCAGCCTGCTGGCGATGCTGGCGACTCGGTTTCACTGAAACACCCACAGACTTCATCATGCCTGCCAACCACTTCAACACCCACTGCCCCGATTGGGCGACTGCCCTGCTCAACGGCTTCAGCCAGATTTTCCTCCAGCGCCATCCGCTGTTTGGTCTGTTGTGCCTGCTCGCCATTCTATTCACCGCACCGGCCCTGCTCGGCGGTGCGCTGCTGGGCGGTGTCGCCGGTTTGCTCACCGCACAACGTCGCCACTACGCCAAGGCCGATCGTCAGGCCGGGCTGTTCAGTTACAACGGTGTCCTGCTCGGTTTGCTGCTGAGCCTGTATTTCCCTTGGTCCGCGCTGTTGCCGCCGCTGATCATTGCTGCGGGTGGATTGAGCGCGATGCTCACTCAGCAGTGGCTCAAACGCATCCGGGTCAGCCAATACCTGCCGGCCTATACGGCGCCCTTCGTGGGATTGGGCTGGTTGCTGCTGTGCTTCGCCACCCCCTCGACCGAAGCCCATTTGATCGAAGTCAGTGCGTTGAACATGCTCCTCGCCCCCCTGAAAGGCCTCGGCCAGGTGATGTTCCTCGGTCATCCGCTGGCCGGTGCGATGATCGCCGTGGGCTTGCTGATCGCTGATCGCCGTGCATTCTGCTGGGCAATGCTGGCGTCTGTCGCGGGCATGGGCTGGAGCCTGCTGCATCAAGACTTCTATAGCGCATTGATCGGCCTCGGTGGCTATAACGCCGTACTCGCCGCCCTCGCCCTCAGCTCGCAGCGCCAGCAACCGTGGCTGCCGCTCATCGGCATCGCAGCGGCGCTGTTGCTGACGCCAGTGTTTGCCGCCATCGGCCTGCCAACGCTGACCGCGCCGTTTATCCTCGCCTGCTGGCTGATCCGCACGGTTATGCAAATGTTCGGCAAAACCACCGTCGCCGGTACGCCTTGCACTCTGGAGGAGAATCACCCTAGGCTGCGCTGATTCTCGATTCAGGCGTTATCCATGGACAGCAGCAAAAACTGGCGTGAAGACCTTTACGTCATGGTTTTCCAGAGCGACACCAAAGCCGGGCGGCGCTTCGACGGCATTCTGCTGTTGATCATCCTCGCCAGCATCGTCATCGTGATGCTCGACAGCATCGACGCGATTCATCAGAACTACGCCAACGTACTGGCGTACATCGAGTGGGGCTTCACGGTCATTTTCGCCATCGAATATGGCCTGCGCCTGTACTGTTCGCCCAAGCCGCTGCGTTATGCCTTCAGCTTCTACGGGCTGGTGGATTTGCTGGCGATCGTGCCCGGCATCCTCGCGCTGTATTACGCCGATGCGCAGTACCTGCTGATTATCCGGATCATCCGGATGCTGCGGATTTTCCGTGTGCTCAAGCTCAGTCCGTACCTCAAGCAAGCCAATTACCTGATGTTGGCGCTGCGTGGCAGCAAGCAGAAGATCGTGGTGTTTCTGGTCAGCGTCTGCACGCTCGTCACGGTGTTCGGCACGCTGATGTACGTGATCGAAGGCCCGGAGCATGGCTTCACCAGCATTCCAAAAGGCATCTACTGGGCTATCGTGACGCTGACCACCGTCGGTTTCGGCGACATCGTGCCGAAGACGCCCCTGGGCCAGGTGATTTCGTCGCTGGTGATGATCACCGGTTACTCGATCATCGCCGTGCCAACCGGGATTTTCACCGCCGAACTGGCCAACGCCATGCGCGGCGAACAGTTGCAACACGACTGCCCGGTGTGTAAGAAAAACAGCCACGAGCACGGCGCTGCATTTTGCTCGCGGTGCGGCAATGTGCTGTTCAAAAAACTGGAATAAGCAAAGTGCTTTTTAATCTTTAAAGGACTATACGAGCCCGGTTATAGTCGCTGGCAAATTGCCTCACATTTAAATTAGAACAAGGAATGCGCAGTGAAAAAACTCTTTGGCGCCTCACTTCTGGCCGCTGGCCTGGCATTGACCAGCGTGGCTCAGGCTGCACCGACCCTGCTCAACGTTTCCTACGACGTGATGCGCGATTTCTACAAGGACTACAACGCTGCCTTCCAGAAACACTGGCAAGCCGAGCACAACGAAAACATCACCCTGCAGATGTCTTTCGGCGGTTCGAGCAAACAGGCGCGCTCCGTGATCGACGGCCTGCCGGCTGACGTCATCACCATGAACATGGCCACCGACATCAACGCCCTGGCAGACAACGGCAAACTGGTGCCGGACAACTGGGTCACCCTGCTGCCGAACCACAGCGCGCCGTTCACCTCGGCCACGGTGTTCATCGTCCGCAAAGGCAACCCGAAAGCCCTGAAAGACTGGCCGGATCTGCTCAAGGACGGTGTGCAAGTAATCGTGCCGAACCCGAAAACCTCGGGCAACGGCCGCTACACCTACCTTTCGGCCTGGGGTTATGTGCTGAAGAACGGCGGTGACGAGAACAAGGCCAAGGCCTTCGTCGGCAAGCTGTTCAAGCAAGCACCGGTGCTGGATACCGGTGGTCGTGCGGCTACCACTACCTTCATGACCAACCAGCTCGGCGACGTGCTGGTGACCTTCGAAAACGAAGCGGAAATGATTGCCCGCGAGTTTGGCCGTGATCAGTTCGAAGTGATCTACCCGAGCGTCTCCGCTGAAGCCGAGCCGCCAGTGGCCGTGGTCGAAAAAGTGGTCGAGAAGAAAGGCACCCGCGCAGCAGCCGAGGAATACCTGAAGTACCTATGGTCGCCGGAAGGCCAGGAAATTGCTGCGGCAAACTACCTGCGTCCGCGTGACCCGGCGGTACTGGCCAAGTACACCGACCGCTTCCCGAAAGTGGATTTCCTGTCGGTGGAGAAGACCTTTGGTGACTGGCGCACCGTGCAGAAGACGCACTTCAATGATGGTGGGGTCTTTGATCAGATTTACGCTCAGTAAACGCTGATAGCCCAATGAAAAAGGCGACCTGAGAAGGTCGCCTTTTTTTGTGAAAGTTTTCGCCACGCCACACAACAACTGTGGGAGTGAGCCTGCTCGCGATAGCGGTGGCTCATTCACATTGATGGTGACTGATACACCGCAATCGCGAGCAGGCTCACTCCTACAAAGGTTGGGTTAGGTCCTACATCGGTGGTGTCACGCCGTCCTTGCCGGCCGAAATCGATTGAGCGGTCAGCATTCCATCCGCACTCTGAGTTACAAACGTCACGACCTTCACACCCACCTTCAGCAAGCTGCGATCCCCCGGCACCAGGTTCACGATCGGCACATCTTCCGGCACCAGAATCTTCTGCTGTCCACCCTTGTAGTTGACGGTCAACACCCGACCATTACTGACCACCAGATCACCGACGCTGCCGTTGGTCATGCTGCTGCCCTTGACCAGGTCGAAGGGGCGATGGCCGTCGCCACTGCCGGCCAGCTCCGGCGGAAAGACGTGGACTTCCAGCGCTTTGAGCGAGCCATCTTCCTGCGCAGTGGCCGCCGAGCCGATGTAGCTGCCGGGTTTGATGTCTTCAATATTGGCCAGGGTGACGGCGCGAATCTTGGTGTCCTTGGTCAGGTTGATGACCACGTTTTCGCCGCTGTTGACGTGGACTTTCAATACGTCGGGGCTGACCCCGGTGATCACCCCGCGTACGCCGATGCGCATGCCCGGTGCGTCCGCAGCCTGAGCGAGGCTTGCCATGAACAATCCGATCAAAGTGCCGCGAATCAGGTAACGGAACATCGCGTTCATGAAAGTGCCTTCCGGTGATGAGTCGTAAGAGAGAACATAAGCACGCTATCGAACAAGATGTAAGTGAATGTATCATCGGATCTTGAAATTCAGGCGCAGGTTCCAGCGCCACTCATTCCGCAAAGGAATGATTGCTATCACTCCAATCCCTCTTCCGCCGAATCGGCCTGCCACTTAGCCTTCACGCATTCCTTTCTGTTCAGCGAGACACGTTATGAACTCAGCGACTCAGGCGCCCCACGGTGCCGCGACAATGACCAAAGGCATGGTGCTGCTGTTTGCCTTCTGCTGCGGCGCCATCGTTGCCAACATTTACTACGCGCAACCGATCATCGGCCTGATCGCGCCCGACATCGGCCTGACCAGCACCATGGCCAGCCTGATCGTTTCGCTGACCCAGATTGGCTACGCGCTGGGCCTGTTCTTCCTGGTGCCGCTGGGTGACCTGTTGGAAAACCGCCGACTGATGATCATCACCACCGTGGTGGCGATTGCCAGTCTGTTGGGCGCCGCGTTCACCGATCAGCCGAATGTGTTTCTGCTGATCTCGTTGCTGGTGGGTTTCAGCTCGGTGTCGGTACAGATCCTGATTCCACTGGCCGCGCACCTGGCGCCGGAGGAGTCTCGCGGTCGAGTGGTCGGCGGGATCATGGGCGGTTTGCTGCTGGGGATCCTGCTGGCGCGACCGGTGTCCAGCGTCGTGGCTGACCACTTCGGCTGGCGGGCGATGTTTGTGATTGCGGCAGTGTTGATGGCGGCCATCAGCATCGTGCTGGCCGTGACCATTCCCAAGCGCCAGCCTGATCACAGCGCTTCCTACGGTCAGTTACTCGGTTCGCTGTGGACGCTGCTGCGCCAGCAACCGGTATTGCGCCAGCGCGCGTTTTATCAGGGCTGCATGTTCGCCACGTTCAGCCTGTTCTGGACCGCCGTGCCGCTGGAATTGGCGCGTAATCATGGCTTGTCGCAAACCCAGATCGCGATTTTCGCCCTGGTCGGCGCCATCGGTGCCATCGCTGCGCCCATCGCCGGTCGACTCGCCGATGCTGGCCACACCCGCATCGCTTCGCTGCTGGCGCTGCTGTTCGCCAGCTTGAGCTTCCTGCCAGCATTTATCCATCCGGTCTACAGCGTCATCGGCCTCGCCGTCACCGGCGTGGTGCTCGACTTCTGCGTACAGATGAACATGGTCCTCGGCCAACGGGCGGTCTACGCCCTCGACGCCAAAAGCCGCAGTCGCCTGAACGCGTTGTACATGACCAGCATCTTCATCGGCGGCGCGTTTGGTTCCTCGGTAGCCAGTGCGGTGTACGAGCATGGCGGCTGGTTGTGGATCGTGATTGTGGGTAGCGCGTTTCCACTGTTGGCGTTGTTGCGGTTTTTGAGTGTTTCGCAGAAGGCTTCATTCGCAACTGCTTAAGACGTTAAAAAGCTTCGCGGGCAAGTCGGATCGCCGCATCGCTCGCTCCTACAGATCATCGGTGCTCTTGTAGGAGCGAGGCTTGCCCGCGAAGGCGATGTAACTGGCACTACTCAATGTCGAACCAGCTTCTCCATCGCCGCATCTGCCAAAAAGGAAGAGCGGCTTTTGACATTGTGCTCGCGCACATACCGGTCAATACGCTGAATCACATAGCCGGGCAACGTCACATTGACCTTCTCGGTCTTGCCCATGTACGGCGAGATGTCCAGCTCCAGCATTCCCCATCCCATGTCGGCGAAGTCCGGGTTGCCACGATGGGCGGCAGCCGAAGTCGGCATCGGGATCGACTCCCCGTCAGCCGCCAGTTCCTGAAGCATGATGTGGGCAATCTCGATGGCGGCGTTATAGGCGTCTTCAAACGTATCCCCGGCTGTTACGGCGCCCGGAATATCGGGGATCTGAATACCGATGGCGGTGTTCTCGTCGCCCCACTCGATACAGATTGGATATTGCATTATGGATCTCCTGCGTGACTGGCTGGCGGGCAGTACAGCCCGACTTGCTCCGGCCCAGACAAAAATAACTCTAGAGTTATCTTTACTTAAGCACAAAAAACCCGATCACGACGTTCGGTTGTTTTACGATTTGTGATTGCGGCCCCGCATTTCCTTCCCGAGAATGAATTCTTTCGCTCTGCGTCAGCAGTCACCCCGAGGTAATCCCGGTTTACACTCAGCGTCCGGAGCCTGAAGCGATGCGGGATGCGGTTCGCGGTTGACCGGTTCAAATGCCGCCTGACCTGCGGCATGTTTTGTTCAAGGAGTGTGCAATGACCCGACGTACTTTTCTCATCACCGGCGCCAGCAAAGGCATTGGCCGCGCGGTGGCCGAACACCTGGACCGCGCCGGGCACCGGGTGGTCGGTATTGCCCGCACGCCTGACCTGAGCTTTCCCGGCATCCTGTTTCCGCTGGATTTGAGCGACAGGGCACTCACCCAGGAAGTGCTGGCGGACCTGGCCGGGACTTACGAGTTCGATGGGCTGGTCAACAACGTCGGCCTGGTACGCCCGCAAGTGTTGGGAGAAATCGACCTCGATACGTTCGATGACGTAATGCGGGTCAACCTGCATTCAGCGTTGCAGGCCACCCAGGCGCTGCTGCCGAACATGCGCGCCAAGGGTTGGGGTCGGGTGGTGAACATTTCCAGCCTGACGGTGCTCGGGATTACCCAGCGCACAGCGTATGCCGCGGCAAAAGCGGCGTTGATCAGCTTCACGCGCTCCTGGGCGCTGGAACTGGCGCAAACCGGCGTGACGGTGAACGCCGTGGCACCGGGCCCGACGGAAACGGAACTGTTTCGTACCAACAATCCCCCGGGCAGTGAAAGTGAGGCGCGGTATCTGGCCGGTGTGCCGATGGGGCGTCTGGGACAACCGCAAGAAATTGCCGCGGCGATTGCATTTTTGCTGTCAGAACAGAGCGGGTTCATCACCGGCCAGACGCTGTTTGTAGACGGTGGTTCTTCAATAGGCAAAGCGGCGTTCTGACCCACAACACCATCCCTTGTAGGAGTGAGCCGGCTCCGGGCGGCGTTCCGACGATAGCGGTGGGTCATTCACATTGATGGTGACTGATACACCGCTATCGCGAGCAGGCTCACTCCTACAATTATGATCTTCACAAGGACTTGAGATGGACCGTTTGGCCGCAATGGAAACCTTCGTCTACGTGGTGGAAACCGGTTCGTTTTCCGCTGCCGCGCGACGGCTGAATATCGGCCAGCCAGCCGTGTCGAAAACCATCGCACAGCTGGAAGCGAGGCTCGCGGTCCGGCTGCTGTTGCGCTCTACCCGAGGACTGACACCAACCGAAGCCGGGCTGGCGTTTTTCGAACGCGCCAAGCGTGCCATCGAAGAAGCCGATGAAGCAGACAATGAGGCTCGCGGTGCCGCCAACGGGCTGACAGGCAACTTGCGCATCTGCGCCGCCGTGACCTTCGGCCGGATGCACATCGTCCCGCACCTCGGGCCGTTTCTCGAGCAAAACCCTGAATTGACCATCGACCTGATGCTGGATGATCGCAACGTCAATCTGGTGGAGGAAGGGGTCGACGTCGCCCTGCGCATGGGTACCTTGAGCGATTCGAACCTCACCGCGCGCAAGATCGCCGAATGCCGGCGTGTGTTACTGGGTACGCCTGCGTACTTCGAACAACACGGCGAACCCGCCTGCCCTGCCGATCTGAGCCAGCATCAGGCGGTGATTTACACGCTGGCCGGCGGCGCTCACTGGCCGTTCAAAAAGGCGGATGAAGAACAAACCGTCACTGTCAGCGGCAGGATTCGCGTCAGCGCCGCGGAAGGTCTGCGTGAAGCGGTGCTGGCCCATCAAGGGCTGACCATGGCATCGGCGTGGATGTTTGCGCCAGAGCTGGCCACCGGAGTGGTCAGGGAGGTGATGACGGAGTGGAAGCTGCCGATTCAGGAACTGTGGGCGGTGTTTCCAACCGGGCGGATGGCCAGCGCCAAGGCTCGGGCGTTTGTGGAGTATGTGCAGGGGTTGTTGGTAAAAAGGGTTTGATAGTATCTGTTTCGTTTATTGCGATTTTCGATTATTTCGAATAGCCTGCCAGCTTCGCTTGTTCAGAAGACTGGAACCATCATGTCACCCACCCTCCATCCGACGATAAACCTCCCACTGGAGCGCGAAGTACAGGCTGCTATTGAAGGTCAGCGCGCATTGGCGGCCTACCTTGCCACTCAATTCGAAACACAGCGCATCCAGATTTTCGACGAACAGAATGAGGCTCACAGCGTCGAATTACCCACTTCGGCTCTTCGTTTGCTAGTCGATATCCTGGAAGCGCTCGCTGCGGGCAATGCTGTCAAAGTAGTCCCGGTTCACGCTGAGCTGACGACGCAGGAAGCGGCTGATCTGCTTAACGTCTCACGCCCGCACCTGATCAAACTGCTCGAATCCGGCGACTTGTCCTACCACAAAACCGGCAAGCACCGACGTGTGCGCTTTGCCGATTTGATGGACTATAAAAACCGGCGCGATACCGCCAGCGAGCAAGCAATGATGCTGCTCGCCGAGCAGGCACAAGCGTTAAGGACAGGATACGAGTGAGGCACTCCTCTTTTACCGCTGTATATGACGCCTGTGTGTTGTACCCCGCGCCCCTGAGAGATTTTTTGATGTGGCTTGCACTCTCCGGACGTTTTAGAGCGAAATGGACAATGGAGATACACAACGAATGGAAACGCAATTTGCTCAAAAACCGTCCGGATCTGACCACAGGACAACTGAACCGCACGTCGAACTGATGGATCAAGCATTACCCGACGCTTGCGTGTCCGGTTACGAAGAGCTTATTGAAGGATTGACGCTACCCGACGTCGATGATCGACATGTCCTGGCTGTTGCCATTCACTGTAATGCCAGCGTCATCGTCACCTTCAACCAGAAAGATTTCCCCTGCACCGCCCTGAGCCCCTTCGGTATTGAGGCTCAACACCCTGACGAGTTCGTCGATAACCTTTTTGACCTCGATCCGGCGGCAGTGATCGAGGCGGCACAACGGCAGCGCAAGCAACTGAAGCTGCCGCCGATGGATGTCGATAGTTACCTTGAACTTCTGCTGCGTCAGGGCCTGGTTCAATCGAGCAAGGCATTGACCGAGTACCGCGCCATTCTCTGAACGTCCTTCACAGACTCCAGACAGCAAAACGGCGATCCGTAGATCGCCGTTTCCATTTACTGCCCGAATTGCCGTCCCAACCCACCGGGTACGCCATGGATGTCCGTGTCTTCCCATGGCCCGTTCGGGCTGATCGAGCGGCTCCAGCCGTTGTTCCAGCGGTAGTACGTGCGCTGGCGGTAGAAGGTGTTGGTCTGGTCATCGAGCACATACACGCCGAGCTTCTGATCCCAATGGCTATTACCGCCCGGTGGCGGTGCGAAGCTGGCCGAGGTGCGTGGCAGCGGTTTGGCGGGCTTGGCCGGAATACTTGGCTTGCCAGGCGTCGGTGTCGTTGACGGCGTCGGGCGGGGTTGCGACGGCGGGATCGGGGGCAGCGACGTCGGCTCGGGGCGCTGGACCGCACACGCGCTTAACCCCAAAACCAGACTGAGCAGGGTAATACGAGCAATGGCGGTCATGGCGGTGGTTCCTGTTATTTGTCTGGGCTGTCGATGATCAGTTTTTGCGCCGCGGTGGTGCTGCTGGCCAGAGGCTGGCTGCGACCGATCCATTCGCCTGCAGTCGGCTGGCCCGCACGTGAGATGCGCGCAACCAGTTGGACTTCAGGAAAGTTCGACAGTTTCAACTGCGGCATCATTGCATCGGCATCGCCCAGTTCGACGGTCGCCGGCAAGTCAGCCACGGTCAGGCGTTTGGCGGCCAATGGTGCAGGAGGCCCCGAGGTGGAGCGAGCGAAAATGAACACGCTGTCACCCGGCTGAACCTTGGCCTTTAGCTCTGGCGCCAGATCGACGCTGACCTTGAGCAACGCTGCAACCTTGGGCGCAGGCACCTGGGCAACCTTGCCGCCGCTGGCTTCGAGTTTTTCGGTAGCCCGGGCAATACCGCCTTGCAGCGCGGCGCGGGAGCCGTCTTCCGGTGGCAGTTGCACCAACAGGCGATTCCAGTAATCGATGGCGTCCTGATAATGCGCGCTTTCAAACGCGGCGATACCGAGCAGGCCAAGGCTGGTGACTTCCTTCGGATCGGCTTTCAGCGCTTCGTCGGTCAGGGCCTGAACCTTGTCCGACCACTTCTTGCCATCGGCGAAGTACTGGGCTTGCGCCCATTGGCCGAGCAGTTCCGGCTGACGACCGGCCAGGTTCACCGTGCGCTCGAAGATCTTCGCCGCGTCGGCGGGACGATCCTGCGCCATGTATGTGCGACCCAGGAAGTACAGGCCTTCGGCCGAATCCGGTTGAGCGGCGACGGCGCGTTCCAGACGGCGGGTCATCTCTTCCATCGACTGCGGTGCCTGGGAGAATTCGCGGGTCAGTTCGACCTTGTCACTGGCGCCAAAATGCAGGTAGAGCCCAAGCCCCAACACCGGCACCAGAATCGCCGCCAGCAATGGCAACGGTTTGCCCAGACGCGCCGCGCGCGGTGCATCGGCGCCTTCGGTGTCGGCGAGCAACTCACGAGCAGCTTCGGCGCGACCGGTTTCCAGTTGCGCAGCGTTGAGCACGCCCTCTTCCTGCTCGGTTTGCAACTCAGCCACGCGCTCTTGATACAGCGCGACGTTCAGGGCAGTACGATCCTCTTCCAGCTGGGCGCGGCGGCCACGCAGAACGGGAATCAGCAGAAAACTCAGGGCAACCAGAAGCAGCAGACCTGCAGCGAGCCAGAAATCAATCATTCTTGGTTTTATCCAACAGTTGATCGAGGCGCTCGCGCTCCTCGGCAGAAAGCTCATCCTTGGCATCAGCGCGTTGGACGCGACGACGGCGGACGATCACGGCGATGATCACAAAACCGCCCAACAGCAGGCCGGCGGGGCCGAACCAGAGCAAGGCAGTCTTGGCGTTGAGTGCGGGTTTGTAGCGGACGAAATCACCGTAGCGATCGACCATGAAATCGATGATCTGCTGATTGTCCTTGCCCTCGCCCAGCATGCGAAAAATTTCTTTGCGCAGGTCGGCGGCGATCGGTGCGTTGGAATCGGCGATGTCCTGATTCTGGCACTTGGGGCAACGGAGTTCTTTGGTCAGTTCGCGAAAACGCTCGCGATCAGCTTCTTTGGCGAACTCATAGGTATCGATGGCCGCGTGCGCCACGCCGGCCATGCTCAAGCCCAAAACGGCGGCAGCTATCCAGCGCTTCATGGCTTGGCCTCGTCCACCAGCGTCTGATACTTGGCCGCCAGTTTTTCGCGCCAGACCTGCTCGTCGATCACGCCGACGAATTTGTCGCGGATGATGCCCTTGGCGTCGATGAAGAAGGTTTCCGGAGCGCCGTATACGCCGAGGTTCAGGCCCAGCGTGCCTTCGTCGTCACGGATGTCCAATTGGTACGGGTTGTGGAACTCCACCAGCCACTTCAAGGCATCCGCATTGATGTCCTTGTAGTTGATGCCATAGATCACCACGCCCTTCTCGGCCAGTTTGTTCAACACCGGGTGCTCGACCCGGCAGGAAATGCACCAGGTGCCCCACACGTTGACCAGTGCCGGCTTACCGAGAATATCTGCCTTGGTCAGGGTCTTGTCGCCCTGCACCGCGGGCAGGGAAAACTCCGGAAACGGCTTGCCGATCATTGCCGAAGGCAGCTCGGCCGGGTCCAGATAGAGCCCGCGATAAAGGAAAACAGCCACCACCAGAAAAACCGCCAGCGGCAACAGCATCAACCAACGTCTCATGCAGTCGCTCCCGTCATGCCCAATGCTTCACGCACGCGGCTTTTCACCTTGACCCGATAACGACGATCCAGCGCCGCCAGCAGCCCGCCCAAACCGGTCAGCAGACCGCCGAACCAGATCCAGCGCACGAACGGTTTGACGTGCACGCGCACGGCCCAGGCGCCTTCACCCAGCGGCTCGCCGAGTGCGACATAAAGGTCGCGGGTGAACCCGGCGTCGATCCCGGCTTCGGTCATCACCGAGTTCTGCACGGTGTACAGGCGTTTTTCCGGGTGCAACACGCTGATTTCCTTGCCGTCGCGGATCACCCGTACGGTGCCTTTGTCGGAAGTGAAGTTCGGGCCTTCGAAGTGCTTGGCGCCTTCGAACACGAACTGATAACCGCCCAGGTCCATGGACTCGCCCGGTGCCAGGCGCAGGTCACGTTCGGCGCTGTTCTGGCTCGACAGCACGACACCGAGCGCGCACACGGCGATACCCAAATGCGCAAGCTGCATGCCCCAATAGCTGCGTGTCAGGGTCGGCAGGCCTTTGATCAGGCCTTTGTGGCGGGTCTTGTCGAAGATGTCGCGGATACCGGCCATCAACACCCAGGCGGCCAGCATAAACGTCGCGATCACGGCCCAGTTGAAATCGCCATAAGCGACGCCAGCCACCACGGCCAGCGCGGCGCTGCCGAGCAACACCGGGGTCAGCATGCTCATCAGCCATTTGACCGGAGTGTCTTTCCAGCGCACCAGCATGCCAACCGCCATCACCACCATCAGCAACGCCATCAATGGAATGAACAGCGCATTGAAGTACGGCGGGCCGACCGACAGCTTGGCGCCGGTCATTGCATCAAGAATCAGCGGGTACAAGGTTCCCAGCAGGATCATCGACGCCGCTACCACCAGCACCAGGTTGTTGCCCAGCAGCAAGGTTTCGCGAGACCAGAGGTTGAAGCCGACATGGCTCTTCACCACCGGCGCACGCAGGGCAAACAGCGTCAGCGAGCCACCCACCACGAACAGCAGGAAAATCAGGATGAACACGCCGCGCTCGGGATCGGAGGCAAAGGCGTGAACCGAGGTCAGCACGCCGGAACGCACCAGGAACGTACCCAGCAAGCTCAACGAGAACGCAGCGATGGCCAGCAACACGGTCCAGCTCTTGAACACGCCACGTTTTTCCGTGACCGCCAACGAGTGGATCAACGCAGTGCCCACCAGCCAAGGCATGAAGGAGGCGTTTTCCACCGGGTCCCAGAACCACCAGCCGCCCCAGCCGAGTTCGTAGTAAGCCCACCACGAACCGAGCGTGATGCCGATGCCGAGGAAGGCCCAGGCGACGATGGTCCACGGACGCGACCAACGCGCCCACGCCGCATCGAGTCGACCGCCGAGCAATGCCGCGATGGCGAACGCGAAGGCCACGGAGAAACCGACGTAGCCCATGTACAGCATTGGCGGGTGAACGATCAGGCCGATGTCTTGCAGCAGCGGGTTGAGGTCACGACCGTCCGCCGGAATCTGCGGCAGGATCCGTGCGAACGGGTTGGAGGTAAGGATCAGGAACATCAGGAAACCGGTGCTGATCATGCCCATCACCGCCAGCACCCGCGCCAGCATGACTTGCGGCAACTGCCGGGAGAACACCGACACGGCGAAGGTCCAGCCGCCGAGGATCAACGCCCACAACAGCAACGAGCCTTCATGCGCGCCCCACACTGCACTGAACTTGTAGTACCACGGCAAGGCGCTGTTGGAGTTGCTGGCGACGTAGGCGACGGAGAAGTCGTCGGCCATGAACGCGTAGGTCAGGCAACCGAAAGCGAACAGCAGAAACGCGAACTGCCCCCAGGCGGCCGGCTGGGCCAGGCTCATCCACAAACGATCACCGCGCCAGGCACCGAGCAACGGCACCACGGCCTGAACCAGCGCGAAACACAGCGCCAGAATCATGGCCAGATGGCCGAGTTCAGGAATAAAGATTCCAGACGTCATCGATCAACCCTCCTTCGCGGGCGTTGGAGCAGATTGACCACTGTCTTTCAAAGCCTTGGTCACTTCCGGCGGCATGTACTTCTCATCGTGCTTGGCCAGCACTTCGTCAGCCACCACCACGCCGTCGGCGTTCAGTTTGCCCAGCGCAACGATGCCCTGCCCTTCACGGAACAGGTCCGGGAGGATGCCGCGGTAACTGATGGTCACGGACTTGTTGAAGTCGGTGACGATGAATTTCACGTCCAGCGAATCGCCGGAGCGTTGCAGCGACCCCTTCTCGACCATGCCGCCCGCACGGATACGCGTGTCTTGCGGCGCTTCGCCGTTGGCGATTTGCGTCGGGGTGTAAAACAGATTGATGTTCTGCTGCAGGGCGCTCAGGGCCAGACCGACGGCAGCGCCGACACCGACCAGGATCGCGAGAATGATGATAAGACGCTTTTTGCGCAGCGGATTCACTTGCCGTTCTCCCGGCGCAGACGACGCGCCTCTTGTTGCAGATACCGCTTGCGGGCCAGGATCGGCGCCGCCACGTTGAGGGCCAGCACTGCCAGGCTGATGCCGTAGGCTGACCAGACATACAGGCCGTGATGGCCCATGGCGAGGAAGTCGCCGAATGAAGCAAAAGTCATCGAGCGGCCTCCAGGCTGTTCTGCACTTCGGCTTTCACCCAACTGGCACGGGCCTCGCGCTTGAGCACTTCAAGGCGCATGCGCAGCAGCAAGACCGCGCCGAAGAAACAGTAGAAACCCAGCACCGTCAGCAGCAATGGCAGCCACATTTCGACCGGCATCGCCGGTTTTTCGGTGAGGGTGAAGGTCGCGCCCTGGTGCAGGGTGTTCCACCACTCCACCGAGTATTTGATGATCGGGATGTTGATCACGCCGACAATCGCCAACACCGCACAGGCCTTGGCCGCGCTGTCACGATTGCTGATGGCGTTGCCCAGCGCAATGAGACCGAAGTACAGAAACAGCAGAATCAGCATGGACGTAAGTCGTGCATCCCAGACCCACCACGAACCCCAGGTCGGTTTGCCCCAGATCGCGCCGGTGACCAGCGCCACGGCGGTCATCCAGGCACCGATGGGCGCCGCGCATTGCAGGGCGACGTCGGCCAGTTTCATTTTCCACACCAGCCCGACGATGCCGCACACCGCCAGCATCACGTAGACCGACTGCGCCAGCATGGCGGCGGGAACGTGGATATAGATGATGCGAAAGCTGTTGCCTTGCTGGTAGTCCGGCGGCGCGAAGGCCAGGCCCCAAACGACACCAATGCTGATCAGCAGCAACGCTCCGATGCTCAGCCACGGCAGCAGTTTGCCGCTGATGCCATAAAACCATTTGGGTGAGCCGAGCTTATGAAACCAGGTCCAGTTCATTACTGTTTCCATCACGGTTGCTGCTCGTTATCACAAGCAGCCTAGGGTCTTTACTGGTTAAAATTTAACCAGACCTCATTATTCGCCGACGCTGATCTTCAGGCCAGCAGCTATTGCAAAAGGTGTCAGGGTTATCGCCAGGGCGGTCAGGCTACCAAGCCACAGGAGATAACCGATCGCCGGCATGCCCTGCAATGCCGCCTGCAAGGCGCCACTGCCGAGAATCAACACCGGGATGTACAACGGCAGAATCAGCAAGGCCAGCAACAAGCCGCCCCGCTTCAAGCCTACCGTCAGGGCCGCGCCCACTGCACCGAGCAGGCTCAGCACCGGTGTACCCAGCAACAGGGAAAGCAGCAACACGGGCAGACAGGCGGTGGGCAAACCGAGCATCAACGCCAGCAGTGGAGCGAGCAAAACCAGTGCCAGACCAGAGAAGGCCCAGTGTGCCAGTACCTTGGCCAAAACCAGAAGAGGCAGGGGGTGCGGCGAAAGGACCCACTGCTCAAGGGAACCGTCTTCGAAATCACTGCGGAAAAGCCCGTCCAGCGAGAGCAAAACCGATAAAAGGGCTGCCACCCAGACCAGTCCCGGAGACAAGGTTTGCAACAATTGAGACTCGGGACCGACCGCCAACGGGAACAGCGAAACCACAATCGCGAAGAACACCAACGGATTGGCCAACTCCGCCGGACGACGGAACAACAAGCGAGCCTCACGGGCGACCAACAGGCCGAAAACACTCATACGGCCCAATTCCCCAGATCAATGTCGCGATAGCCGGTCGGCATTCGACTCAGCGTGTGGTGCGTGGTCAGTACCACCATGCCGCCGCGCTCACAGTGCGCGGCCAGGTGTTCTTCGAGTTGCGCCACGCCTTGCTTGTCGAGCGCAGTGAACGGCTCGTCGAGGATCCACAGCGGCGGGCTGTCCAGATACAACCGTGCCAGGGCCACGCGGCGTTGCTGACCGGCGGACAGGGTGTGGCACGGAACATCTTCGAAACCGCGCAGTCCGACAGCAGCAAGCGCTGCCCAAATGGCTTCATGGGAGGCCGGTTGATGCAGCGCGCAGAGCCAGCTGAGGTTTTCTTCGGGGGTCAGCAAATCCTTGATGCCAGCGGCATGACCGATCCACAGCAGATTGCGCGCCAGTTCGCTGCGTTGTTCGTTCAGCGGCTGGCCATTGAGCAGCACTTGACCGGCGGTCGGTTGCATCAGGCCCGAAAGCAAACGCAAAAGGCTGGTTTTGCCACTGCCGTTGGGGCCGCTGATTTGCAACATTTCGCCACTGGCCAGTCTCAATTCGAGATTTTCGAAGAGCAGTCGAAGGTCTCGCTCACAAGCAAGGGCAACGGTTTGCAGGACAGGACTGGTCAAGAGATCACGGGCCTTTACGGTTCAAGTCGGCGGCGGAACGGCCGCTAAAGAGATGCAGCATAGATGCATTGGCGGCCTGTTCTAGAGAGCTGCGTCAAACAAATGCAATGTTTTCGCCACTCTGTGAAAGACGGGCGGCATTATACATGCCATGCCCCACTCTAAAGAGGGCAATTTCCTCAGGTTGTGACCGCGTATGACAGGCGAAATGAACATCCTCCCGCTACCACCGACCACGCCCGCGACGCCGCGACCGCAGGTGGTGAGTGGCGAACTGCTCAAGCTGCTGACGCCGATGGAGGGCCTGATTACCGTCGGGCAGACAGCCAAAGCCGAAGTGCTGTCGCTGAAGCAGGCGGATCAGTCCTTTCAACTGCTGCTCAAGGTCACCCTTGAAAACGGCCGTCAGACGACGGTTCAGGCCACCAGCAGCCAACCGTTGCCACAGGGCACGAACCTAGCAATTACCCAGCCATCGGCCGGCAACCTCGCCGTGACGGTGCAACAAGCCATTGCCTCCAGCGTCGCCACCCTCACCCGCATCGACACCACACAACTGCCGGTGGGCACCCTGCTGCAAGGCAAAGTGCTGACCTCCCAGGTGCTGCCGCAAGTGCCGGGCCAGCCGACGGTGTTTCGCTCAATGGTAAGTCTGCTCAACACGGCGTTGAGCGGCAGCACCCTGAACATCGACAGCCCGACGCCGCTGCGCATCGGTACCTTGCTGAGCGCGCTGGTGCAAGACACCCAGACCCTGAAATTCGTCCCGTTGAGCAGCCGCCAGGAACAACTGGCAGTCACTCAACAACTGGTCAGCCAACAGAGCCGCCAGGGCTCGCTGGACGGATTACTGAAACTGCTGCAAAACCTGCCAGCCTCGAATCAAACGTCCAGCGACCTGCGTGTCGCCGTGGACAAGTTGCTCGCCGGCCTGCCGGACGTGCAGCAACTCAGTACGCCAAAAGGCCTGGCCCAGGCGCTGGCCAATAGCGGGCTGTTCCTCGAGGCGAAACTGCTCGCCGGGACGAACCCGACGCTGGCACCGGACATGAAAGGTGATTTGCTCAAGTTGATCGCGCAACTGACACCGGGGTTGCCGGCCAACACCAATTTCAATGCGATCATCGCTGCCAACACGCTGGCCCAGGCTATGCCGAGCTTCGTGCGCAGCGCCCTCGGCATGCTCGGCCAGGTCAGCGCCAAACCGCAGCCAACCAGTTTTCCTTTGCCGGAACGCTTCCTGCAGAGCGCGGACGGCGAAGGTGATCTGGAACACTTGCTGCGTCTGGCGGCAGCGGCGGTTTCACGCCTGCAAAGCCATCAACTGTCGAGCCTGGAGCAAACCGGCGTCACGAACGACGGCCGGCTGATGAGCACCTGGCAGCTGGAAATCCCGATGCGCAACATGCAGGACATCGTGCCGTTGCAGGTCAAGTTCCAGCGCGAGGAAGCACCGGAGAAAGAACAAGCCAATGAACGCCGTGACGAACGCGAGCCCAAGCAACAACTGTGGCGCGTCGAGTTGGCGTTCGACATGGAGCCGTTGGGGCCGCTGCAGATTCAGGCGCAGTTGATCAACGGCAGTCTGTCCAGCCAGCTATGGGCCGAGCGGCCGTACACCGCGAGTCTGATCGAGAGCAATCTTGTCGGGCTGCGCGAACGCTTGCTGGCATCTGGCCTGAATGTCGGCGATCTCGATTGCCACCTTGGCACACCGCCGCAAGGTCCTCAAACCCGTCTGGAACAACGCTGGGTCGACGAAACCGCATGAGAAATCCCGATACTCCACGCCAGGCCATCGCCCTCAAATACGACGGTACCCACGCCCCTACCCTCACGGCCAAGGGCGACGAAGAACTGGCGGAAGAAATCCTCAAGATTGCCCGCGATTATGAAGTACCTATCTACGAAAACGCCGAGCTGGTGAAATTACTCGCGAGGATGGAGCTTGGGGACAGTATTCCGGAGGAGTTGTATCGCACGATCGCCGAGATCATTGCGTTTGCCTGGAATCTGAAGGGCAAGTTTCCGGCGGGGCATGACCCGAGTGCGCCGATGATCGAGAAGGACATCACCGATCGCGGGGATGATTACTGAGGTTTCGAAGACGCCATCGCCAGCAAGCCGGCTCCTACAGTTTTTTGTGGTGTAGCACAAACCTGTGAACACCACTGACCTGTAGGAGCCGGCTTGCTGGCGAGACGGCCCTGAGGCTTGCACCGCCCTATCGGACGCCATCGCTGGCAAGCCAGCTCCTACAGTTTTTTGTGGTGTAGCACGAACCTGTGAACACCACTGACCTGTAGGAGCCGGCTTGCTGGCGAAACGGCCCTGAGGCTTGCACCGCCCTTTCGGACGCCATCGCTGGCAAGCCAGCTCCTACAAGTGCGCCGTCGTGTGAAAAATCCGGGAACACACCAAACTCTGTAGGAGCCGGCTTGCCGGCGAAGCGGTCTGGAGTCTTGCAGCGCCCTTTCGGACGCCATCGCCAGCAAGCCGGCTCCTACAAAAGCGCTGTCAGTTCTTGTGCAGCTTGCTCATCAACTCCGCCTCAGCCTGGGTCAAGCCGCAGGACTGAGTCAGTTCATCGACGCTCGCGCCCATTCCGACCAGGCGTGCTGCCTGGGCAAACGACAGGCTCGACGGGTCGCGCTGTTCAAGCTGAGCCAGCTTGTCCGGCAACGGCCCGACCACCGCGCGCAGCTCGTGAAGGTCTTCACCCATGCGCACGCTGCCGTTCTGGTAGTTGTCAACACGTTTACTCAGGTCCTTGATGCGCTGATCGCGCAGCGCATCGCCCTCGGCCTGTTGCGCGGCGATCTGCCGCTGACCGCGAATGTACGCCAGAAACATTGCCAGCGTGCCTGCCCAGAAGAGGAACAGGACAATGACCGCAACCTCAAGAATCAATCAGATACTCTCCAGTTCCGACCATTCTTCTTCGCTCATCATCTTGTCCAGCTCGACCAGGATCAGCAATTCGTTGTTCTTGTTGCACACGCCTTGAATGAACTTGGCGGACTCTTCGTTACCCACGTTCGGCGCGGTTTCGATTTCCGACTGACGCAGGTAAACCACTTCAGCCACGCTGTCGACCATGATCCCGACCACTTGCTTGTCGGCTTCGATGATGACGATCCGGGTGTTGTCGCTGATCTCGGCATTCATCAGGCCGAAGCGCTGACGGGTGTCGATCACGGTCACCACATTGCCGCGCAGGTTGATGATGCCCAGCACGTAGCTCGGGGCACCCGGGACCGGGGCGATTTCGGTGTAACGCAGGACTTCCTGAACGCGCATCACGTTGATGCCGTAGGTTTCATTGTCCAGCTTGAAGGTTACCCATTGCAGGATCGGATCTTCGGAACCTTTTGCAGACGACGCCTTATCATTCATACCCTGACCCCTCGAAAAACCGCCCTAGCGGTGTGTGTTCAGTGCGATGGCAAGTCACTTGCCCCGCGTGTTTTTTATGTCGGTTTGTGGGACAGCTTGCCGCCGCCCATGTGCTTCGCCCCACCGCTGGCGATCAGCTCGGCCAGTTCGGAAACGTCGAGCAACGCACACATGTGTTCAATCACCGTGCCCGCCAGCCATGGCCGTTGACCACGGTGGGTGCGCCATTTGATTTCGTTCGGGTCCAGGCGCAACGAGCGGCTGACCTGATGCACTGCCAGCCCCCACTCGTAGCCCTGAACCGAAATAACGTATTGCAGGCCCTGACGGAAATCATCGCGATAGCGGTCGGGCATGACCCAACGGGCGGTATCGAGCACTTTCAGGTTGCCGGCCTGGCTCGGCAGGATTCCGAGGAACCATTCCGGCTGACCGAACAGCGGTGTCAGTTCCTGACCGGCCAGGGAATAAATCGAGCCCAGGCACACCAGCGGCACCGCCAGGGTCAACCCGGCGACATCGAACAACAGGCATTCGAACGGCTCGGCGGCCCACGCAGGACGGCCGTTGGTTTCCACTGGCGGCGGCGTGTTGCTCGGCGGCAGATGGACTTCGACGATCGGCGGCACGAGCGCTTGCAGCTGCGGTGCTGTCGGCGGTACCAGCTCTTGCAGCAGCGGAGCGGTCGGCGGTACCAGCGCTTGCAGCAGCGGAGCGATGGTCGATACCGGCGCCAGAGCCGGCGCTTCCATCAGCGCCACCGGGGCTTTCACCACAGGTGCGGTGACCGGCGCGGCAACGGCTGGCGGTTTCTCGGCAGGCTTCTGCGCATCGCGGGCCTGTTCTTCAAGCACCGCGGCCTGGAATTCGTCCAGCGCCGCTTCAACCTCGACCACCTCGGGAATCGCTTCGATTTCCGGCGGCAACTCTTCGGTCGCGTCCATCAACAAGCTGTCCAGATAGGACTGGAGCGCAAGTTGCGGACGGGAAGTGATTTTTACCGGGCGATTCATCTCACGCCACCTGCGCAACGGATTGCTGCGCCAGCAAGTGCTTGAGCAGCGCGCGATAGGCGAGCACACCGCGGCTCTTGCCGTCGAATTGCGAAGGCGTCACGCCGGCACGGCTGGCGTCGCGCAAACGCGTATCGACCGGGATGTAGCCTTGCCAGATTTCTTCCGGATACTTGTCGCGCAACACCCGCAAGGTCCCGAGCGACGCCTGCGTGCGCCGGTCGAACAGGGTCGGTACGATGTTGAATGCCAATGGCTGCTTACGCGAACGGTTGATCATCGCCAGCGTGTTGACCATGCGCTCCAGGCCTTTGACCGCCAGGTGCTCGGTCTGCACCGGAATCACCAATTGCTGACTGGCCGCCAAGGCATTGACCATCAGCACGCCGAGCAACGGCGGGCTGTCGATCACTGCGTAATCGAAGTCCTGCCACAATTGCGCCAGGCTCTTGGCAATCACCAGGCCCAAACCACTCTGCCCCGGCGACTGGCGCTCAAGCGTCGCCAGCGCGGTGCTGGACGGCAACAGGGAAATACTCGCGTGACTGGTGGGCAACAGCAACTGACCGGGCAAGCCTTGCGGCACGCTGCCCCGGTGCAAGAACAGGTCGTAGCTGCTGTGTTCCAGGCTGTCGGGGTCGTAACCGAAGTAGCTGGTCATCGAGCCGTGGGGATCGAGATCGACCACGACCACGCGCTTGCCCGCCTCAGCCAGCAACCCGGCTAAAGCGATAGAGGAAGTGGTTTTACCAACACCACCCTTTTGATTGGCAACGGCCCAGACTCTCATTCGGATTGTTCCTCCCGGTCGATTCGACCGGGAAATAGCTCAACGTGTTAATGCGGGTGACGGAGAATTGACGGCGCTCTCTCGTCCCGGCGACTTGACTGGTGCAGGTGCAGTTTGTGTGCCAGCACGCTTCAACGCGGCATCCGGTTGCGCATGAGCGGTTCCGGTACCAGTGAGGCTGCGACGGACATCAAGATTTCGTGACACCACCAACACCACACGACGGTTGCGCGCACGGCCTTCGGCGGTCGCGTTGTTGGCCACCGGCTGGAATTCGCCGTAACCCACCGACGCCAAACGACCAGGATTCACCCCCTGCATCGCCAGCATCCGCACGATGCTCGCCGAACGGGCCGAGGACAGTTCCCAGTTGGTCGGGTATTGCGCGGTGCGGATCGGTTGATCGTCGGTGAAACCTTCGACGTGAATCGGGTTGTCGAACGGCTTCAGGATCACTGCGACTTTATCGATGATGTTGAACGCCATGTCGCTGGGCATGGCATCGCCGCTGCCGAACAACAGGCTGGAATTGAGTTCGATCTCGACCCACAACTCGTTGCCGCGAACGGTCATCTGGTTGGAGCTGATCAAGTCGCCGAACGCGGCGCTGATGTCATCGGCAATGCTTTTCAGCGGATCGCTGGCACCGGCGATGCCGGCATCGACCTGTTCGCTGTCCTTGACCAGCGGCTTGGCCGGGGTCACGGTTTTCGGACGCTCTTCACCGATGGGGATCGGCTGGAGCGAACGATCCGAATCGGTGAACACGCCGATCAACGCTTGCGAGATGATCTTGTACTTGCCTTCGTTGATCGAAGAAATCGAGTACATCACCACGAAAAAGGCGAACAGCAACGTAATGAAGTCGGCATAGGAAACGAGCCAGCGTTCATGGTTTACATGTTCTTCAGGTTGTCGACGGCGTGCCATAGTCCATGTCTCCCATCAATCCATGAAGCCCTGAAGCTTCAACTCAATAGAGCGAGGGTTTTCACCTTCGGCGATCGACAGGATGCCTTCCAGCAACATTTCGCGATAACGCGACTGACGCAATGCGACGGATTTGAGTTTCGCGGCAATCGGCAACAGCACCAGGTTGGCACTGGCGACGCCGTAGATGGTGGCGACGAAGGCCACAGCGATGCCGCTGCCCAGTTGCGACGGATCGGCCAGGTTGCCCATGACATGGATCAGGCCCATCACCGCACCGATGATGCCGATGGTCGGCGCGTAGCCGCCCATGCTTTCGAAGACTTTGGCGGCTTCGATGTCGCGGCTTTCCTGGGTGTAGAAATCCACTTCCAGAATGCTGCGAATCGCTTCCGGCTCGGCGCCGTCCACCAGCAGTTGCAGGCCTTTGCGCGAGTAGGCGTCGGGTTCGGCGTCGGCGATACCTTCCAGACCGAGCAGACCTTCCTTGCGGGCGGTCAGGCTCCAGTTCACCACGCGGTCAACGCCGCCGGCCAGGTCCACGCGTGGCGGAAACAGGATCCAGCCAACAATCTGCATGGCGCGCTTGAACGCGCTCATCGGCGATTGCAGCAGTGCCGCGCCGACGGTCCCGCCGAGCACGATCAACGCTGCCGGACCGTTGGCCAGCGCGCCGAGATGGCCGCCTTCAAGGAAGTTGCCACCGATGATGGCGACGAACGCCATGATGATCCCGATAAGGCTGAGTACGTCCATCAGATGCACGCCTCGACCAGGTGCTTGCCAATATCGTCGAGGCCGTACACCGCATCGGCGAGTTCGGCTTTGACGATGGCCATCGGCATGCCGTAGATCACGCAGCTGGCTTCATCCTGAGCCCAGATCGAGCTGCCGCCCTGCTTGAGCAGGCGCGCGCCTTCACGACCGTCGGCGCCCATGCCGGTCAGTACCACCGCCAGAACTTTGTCACCGTAGGACTTGGCGGCCGAACCGAACGTGATGTCCACGCACGGTTTGTAGTTCAGACGTTCGTCGCCCGGCAGGATTTTCACCGCGCCACGGCCGTCGATCATCATTTGCTTGCCACCCGGCGCCAGCAGCGCCAGGCCCGGACGCAGGATGTCGCCATCCTCGGCTTCCTTGACGCTGATGCGGCAGAGCTTGTCCAGACGCTCGGCAAACGCCTTGGTGAAGGCGGCCGGCATGTGCTGGATCAACACGATCGGGGCCGGGAAATTGGCCGGCAACTGGGTCAGAACCCGTTGCAGGGCAACCGGGCCGCCCGTGGACGTACCGATAGCAACCAGTTTGTAGGCTTTGCGTTTCGGCGCTGGCGACGATGGGCTGGCCGCGAATGTGCGAGCCGGGATCGGTGCCGGTGCCGGACGAGCAGGCGCGCTGCTGCCATAACTGCCGATGCTGGAAGGCGCAGGTGTCGGCGCGGGTGCAGCGACCGGTGCCGGCGCGCTGTAGGCGCTGACACGACGATTACTGCGCGAGATGCTGAGAATCTTCTCGCACAGCAGTTGCTTGACCTTCTCGGGATTGCGCGAGATATCTTCGAAATTTTTCGGCAGGAAATCCACCGCGCCGGCATCCAGCGCATCCAGGGTGACCCGGGCGCCTTCGTGCGTCAGCGAGGAGAACATCAACACCGGGGTCGGGCAGCGCTGCATGATGTGCCGCACTGCCGTGATGCCATCCATCATCGGCATCTCGTAGTCCATGGTGATCACGTCCGGCTTGAGGGCCAGGGCCTGATCGATCGCCTCTTTTCCGTTGGTCGCCGTACCGACAACCTGGATATTCGAATCCGCTGAAAGAATTTCCGAGACGCGGCGGCGGAAAAACCCCGAATCGTCCACCACCAGGACTTTGACTACCATAAACACTCCGTTAGGCGGGGGCGAGGCTTCGTCGCCCCGCTCCCCCAGAATCAAATACGCCGTGCGGCGTAACGCTTGAGCATGCTCGGAACATCGAGAATCAGCGCAATGCGACCGTCACCGGTGATGGTGGCGCCCGACATGCCCGGGGTTCCCTGGAGCATTTTGCCCAATGGCTTGATGACCACTTCTTCCTGGCCGACCAGTTGATCGACAACGAAGCCGATCCGCTGGGTGCCCACCGAAAGGATCACCACATGGCCTTCGCGCTGCTCTTCGTGAGCGGCGGAGCTGACCAGCCAGCGCTTGAGGTAGAACAGTGGCAGCGCCTTGTCCCGCACGATCACCACTTCCTGGCCGTCCACCACGTTGGTGGTCGACAGGTCGAGGTGGAAGATCTCGTTGACGTTCACCAGCGGGAACGCAAACGCCTGGTTGCCGAGCATGACCATCAGCGTCGGCATGATCGCCAGGGTCAACGGGACCTTGATGACGATCTTCGAGCCCTTGCCCTTGGTCGAGTAGATATTGATGGTGCCGTTGAGCTGGGCGATCTTGGTTTTCACCACGTCCATGCCCACGCCACGACCCGACACGTCGGAGATCTCGGTCTTGGTCGAGAAACCCGGTGCGAAGATCAGGTTGAAGCAGTCCGACTCGCTGAGGCGGTCCGCCGCATCCTTGTCCATCAAACCTTTCTTCACCGCGATGCCGCGCAACACGTCGGCGTCCATGCCCTTGCCGTCATCGGAGATGGACAGCAGGATGTGGTCGCCTTCCTGTTCAGCGGACAAAATCACTTTGCCGCTACGCGGTTTGCCCATCGCTTCGCGATCGGCCGGCTCTTCGATACCGTGGTCGACCGAGTTGCGCACCAAGTGGACCAGCGGGTCGGCCAGGGCCTCGACAAGGTTTTTGTCGAGGTCGGTTTCTTCGCCGACCAGTTCCAGGTTGATCTCTTTCTTGAGCTGGCGAGCCAGGTCGCGAACCAGACGCGGGAAGCGCCCGAAGACCTTCTTGATCGGTTGCATCCGGGTCTTCATGACCGCGGTTTGCAAGTCGGCCGTGACCACGTCGAGGTTCGACACGGCTTTGGACATGGCTTCATCGGCGCTGTTGGCACCCAGGCGAACCAGGCGGTTACGCACCAGTACCAACTCGCCGACCATGTTCATGATTTCGTCGAGACGCGCGGTGTCGACCCGCACGGTGGTCTCGGCTTCGCTGGCCGGTTTTTCCGCTGGCGGCGCAGCCGCTGCACGGGCAGGCGCCGGTGCAGCAGCGGCGGCAGGTTTCGGTGCAGCGGCGGCGGCAGGCTTCGCTGCTTCGGCTTTTGGCTCGGGCGCCTTGGCGACAGGTGCCGGGGCCTTGGCGACGGGCGTTGCTACCGAAGAGGCGGCGGAACCGGTGCCGACTTCAGTGAACTTGCCTTTGCCATGCAATTCGTCGAGCAGCGATTCGAACTCGTGATCCGAGATCAGATCGCCGCCAGCCGCTGCTGCGGTTGGCGCAGCCGGGGTCGGTACCGAGGCAATGGCCGATTCCAGTGCATCGACTGCAAAGTTGCCCTTGCCGTGCAGCTGATCGAGCAGTGCTTCGAACTCGTCGTCGGTAATGTCGGAACTGTCACCTGGCGCTTTCGGCGCAGCCGGTGCGGCAGGCGCTGCGGGTGTTGCCACCGCGTCGACGGCGAACTGGCCTTTGCCGTGCAACTGATCGAGCAACGACTCGAACTCGGCATCGGTGATTTCATCGCTGGTCGCGGCATCGCCGGCCGGCAGCGGAACAGCGGCCGGGGCCTCCGCCTGAGCCTTGACGGCGTTCAGCGAGTCCAGCAGTTGTTCGAATTCGTTATCGGTGATGTCGCCTGATTCGGCTTCGGCAGCCGGCTCTTCCACCACTTCAGCCACAGGTGCGGCTTGATCGGCGGTTTGCGGCTCGGCCAGACGGGCCAGGGCTGCAAGCAATTCAGGCGTGGCGGCCGTTATCGGGCCACGCTCGCGGACTTCGCTGAACATGCCGTTCACCGCGTCCAGCGCTTCGAGAACCACGTCCATCAATTCCGAATCGACGCGACGTTCACCCTTGCGCAGGATGTCAAACACGTTCTCGGCGATGTGACAGCACTCCACCAGCTCGTTGAGCTGGAGGAAGCCGGCGCCCCCTTTTACAGTGTGAAAACCGCGAAAAATTGCATTGAGCAAGTCCGCATCATCCGGTCGGCTTTCAAGCTCGACCAGCTGTTCGGACAGTTGCTCTAGAATCTCGCCGGCCTCAACCAGGAAATCCTGAAGGATCTCTTCATCGGCGCCGAAGCTCATTAAGGGGGTGCTCCTAAGGTCTAAAAACCTAAAAAACCTAAAATGCTAAAACTCTAGAATCCTAGGCTGGATAACAAATCGTCCACATCGTCCTGACCGGACACAACATCTTCTCTTTTATCGGCATGAATCTGCGGACCTTCACCCTGAGAGAGATGTTTTTGCGGATCTTTTTCTGCAAGCATCGCTTCACGGTCATGTTCGATGCCCGCAAAGCGGTCCACCTGACTGGCCATAAGCACGAGCTTGAGCAGGTTGCTTTCAACTTCGGTGACCAATTGGGTCACACGCTTGATCACTTGACCGGTGAGGTCCTGGTAATCCTGAGCGAGCAGAATGTCGTTGAGGTTGCTCGACACCGCGCGGTTGTCCACGCTGCTGCGCGCCAGAAAACCATCGACACGCCGTGCCAGTTCACGAAATTCCTCAGCCCCGACTTCGCGACGCATGAACCGCCCCCAGTCCGTGCTCAGCGCCTGAGCTTCATCGCTCAGGCTGTTGACCAGCGGCGTGGAGTTTTCGACCAGATCCATGGTGCGGTTGGCTGCGGCCTCTGTCAGCTTGACAACGTAACCCAGACGCTCGGTGGCATCTGTGATCTGGGACACTTCCTCGGCTTGCGGCATGTGCGGGTCAATCTGAAAATTGACGATCGCACTGTGCAGCTCGCGGGTGAGCTTGCCCACTTCCTGATACAGGCCGCGGTCACGGGTCTGGTTGAGCTCATGGATCAGTTGCACAGCGTCGCCGAACTTGCCTTTTTCAAGGCTTTCGACCAGTTCGACCGCGTGTTTTTTCAGGGTCGATTCAAAATCGCCCAGTGAAGATTCGTTTTGGTCCATAGCTCCCCCGTGGCGCAGTTTCTCAACCGATGCGTTCGAAAATCTTCTCGATTTTTTCTTTCAACGCCTGGGCCGTGAAGGGTTTGACCACATAGCCGTTTACGCCGGCCTGGGCCGCTTCGATGATCTGCTCGCGCTTGGCTTCAGCGGTCACCATCAGCACTGGCAGGTGCTTGAGCTTTTCATCGGCGCGCACGTGGCGCAGCAGATCGATACCGGTCATGCCAGGCATGTTCCAGTCTGTTACCAGAAAGTCGATGCTTCCGCTGTTGAGAACCGGAATGGCAGTAATGCCATCGTCGGCCTCGACCGTGTTGGTGAACCCAAGGTCACGCAACAGGTTTTTTATGATCCGCCGCATCGTTGAGAAGTCATCAACGATGAGGATTTTCATGTTCTTGTCCAATTCGACCTCCAAGCAGTCTTAAACGCGCCCAGCACCTGGACGCGCCATTTCAATCAATCCGGCAAAGCACTCAATGACTGTCTGGAGCACAACAGATCGAGACCGGCGCAGTTCAACACCACACCAGCCAAGTTCGCAGTGTCCCCACACTGCCTTCAGCGCGCTCGCCACTCCCCCAAACGCCCCCGCAAACGGGCCGCGCACTGGCTGTGTAACTGGCTGACCCGAGATTCGCTGACCCCCAGGACCTCACCGATTTCCTTGAGATTCAACTCTTCGTCGTAGTACAGCGCCAACACCAGTCGCTCACGCTCCGGCAAATTGGCAATCGCGTCCGCCAGCGCTGCCTGGAAGCGTTCATCTTCCAGATCGCGCGACGGCTCGAGATGAGCACTCGCGCCATCCTCATGCAGCCCTTCGTGTTCGCCGTCCTGCAACAGGTCGTCGAAACTGAACAAGCGGCTGCCCAGGGTGTCGTTCAAAATCCCGTAGTAATCGTCGAGACTCAATTGGAGTTCGGCCGCAACTTCGTGATCTTTAGCGTCACGGCCGGTTTTAGCTTCAATCGAGCGAATTGCGTCGCTGACCATGCGGGTATTGCGGTGGACCGAACGTGGCGCCCAGTCCCCTTTGCGCACTTCATCAAGCATGGCGCCGCGGATCCGGATGCCCGCGTACGTCTCGAAACTCGCGCCTTTGCTGGCGTCATATTTGGTCGATACTTCAAGCAGGCCGATCATCCCGGCCTGGATCAGGTCTTCGACCTGGACACTGGCTGGCAGTCGCGCCAGCAGGTGGTAAGCAATGCGTTTGACCAGTGGCGCGTAACGCTCGATCAGCTCGTACTGCGCGTCACGCGCCGACTTCTTGTAGAGGTTGTAACCGCTGGCTGTCATAGCACGGGTCCTGCCGTTTGTTGCACGAGGCGCTCGACGAAAAACTCCAGGTGCCCGCGCGGGTTGGCAGGCAGCGGCCAGGTATCGACTTTTTGTGCGATGGCCTTGAAAGCCAGGGAGCACTTGGAACGAGGGAAGGCTTCATAGACCGCGCGCTGCTTCTGCACAGCCTTGCGCACGCTTTCGTCGTACGGCACCGCACCGACGTATTGTAAGGCGACGTCGAGGAAGCGGTCCGTGACCTTGGTCAACTTGGCGAACAGGTTGCGGCCTTCCTGCGGGCTCTGGGCCATGTTGGCCAGGACGCGGAAGCGGTTCATGCCGTAGTCGCGGTTGAGCAGTTTGATCAGGGCGTAGGCATCCGTGATCGAAGTCGGTTCGTCGCAGACCACCAGCAAGACTTCTTGCGCGGCGCGAACAAAACTGACTACCGAGTCACCAATACCCGCAGCTGTGTCGATCACGAGCACGTCGAGGTTGTCGCCGATATCGCTGAACGCCTGGATCAGGCCGGCATGCTGGGCCGGACTCAGATGAACCATGCTTTGTGTGCCGGACGCGGCCGGGACGATGCGGATGCCGCCTGGCCCCTGCAACAATACGTCGCGCAGCTCACAGCGGCCTTCGATGACGTCGGCCAGGGTACGTTTGGGTGTCAGTCCCAGCAGGACGTCGACATTCGCCAGCCCCAGATCGGCGTCCAGCAGCATGACGCGCCGGCCGAGCTCAGCTAGAGCCAGGGACAAGTTCACTGACACATTAGTCTTCCCGACGCCACCTTTGCCGCCGGTCACCGCGATCACCTGTACGGGATGCATGCTGCCCATGTTATTTCTTTACCTTGTCTTGCATAGACGGAGGCCACATTACTGGCTGCGCGTTCATCAACTGAACAATGCATGGCAGACCATCGATGTAGGTACAAAAACTGTTCATTAATACCTCAGCCAACCTGCTTGGTCGGGCTGTGATAAATATCAGCGAACATGTCAGCCATGGCTTCTTCGCTGGGTTCTTCCTGCATTTGCACGCTGACGGCGCGACTGACCAACTGATGACGACGCGGCAGATGCAGATCATCCGGAATACGCGGTCCATCAGTCAGGTAAGCCACCGGCAATTCATGACTGATCGCCAGGCTCAACACCTCGCCCAGACTTGCCGTCTCATCCAGTTTAGTCAGGATGCAGCCAGCCAGCCCGCAGCGCTTGTAACTGTGATAAGCGGCGGTTAGAACCTGTTTTTGGCTGGTGGTTGCCAGAACCAGATAATTTTTTGATTTGATGCCACGACCGGCCAGGCTTTCGAGCTGCATGCGCAATGCCGGATCGCTGGCCTGAAGGCCCGCGGTATCGATCAGCACCACGCGCTTTCGCAGCAAAGGATCCAGCGCCTGCACCAGGGACTGGCCCGGATCGACGTGCGTCACCGACACATTGAGGATCCGGCCGAGGGTCTTGAGTTGTTCCTGAGCTCCGATACGGTAGCTGTCCATGCTCACCAGCGCGATGTTCTGCGCGCCGTACTTGAGTACGTAACGGGCCGCGAGCTTGGCCAGGGTGGTGGTCTTGCCCATGCCGGCCGGGCCGACCATGGCAATCACGCCGCCCTCTTCCAGTGGCTCGACTTCCGGTGTGGCGATCATCCGCGCCAGGTGCGCCAGCAACATGCGCCAGGCCTGACGAGGTTCATCAATGTCGGTAATCAGTTCCAGCAGATCGCGGGACAACGGACCGGACAAACCGATGCGTTGCAGGCGGCGCCAAAGGTTGGCCTGGGCCGGGCGACTGCCTTGCAACTGATTCCAGGCCAGCGAACCGAGTTGTACTTCCATCAGTTCGCGCAGGCTGTTGAGTTCGAAACGCATCGAGTCGAAGGCACGCGGATCAACACCGGTCGCGGCAGGCGCGGGGGCCGGTGCCGGGCGACGAGGTTCAGCGTAGGTCGGCTCGATCAGCGGCTCGGCGGCAGTCAACGGCAGACCGGCGAACAACTGGCGATTGGTGGACTTGTCGCTCTCGCCATCGCTGCGCAGGCTCAGTTCGGCCTGGGCGGTGACGATCCGCGACTGGGTCTTGCGCAGCTCATCCTCGAGTTCCATGTTCGGAACACGCGGGGCCAGCGCCGACAGTTTGTAATCCAGAGCGGCCGTCAGCTCGACACCACCGGCGATCCGGCGGTTGCCAATGATGGCGGCATCAGCGCCCAGCTCATCACGAACCAGCTTCATGGCCTGACGCATATCGGCGGCGAAAAAACGCTTAACTTGCATAAACCACTACCTCAGCCGTTGGGCCCTACTGTCGCAACGATGGTCACTTGCTTGTTGTCAGGGATTTCCTGGTAAGCCAACACATGCAAACCCGGGACTGCCAGTCGGCCGAATCGCGACAGCATCGCGCGAACCGGGCCGGCCACCAGCAGAATCACCGGCTGACCTTGCATTTCCTGACGCTGCGCCGCATCGATCAACGAGCGCTGCAGTTTTTCAGCCATGCTTGGCTCCAGCAGAACGCCCTCTTCCGAGCCTTGTCCTGCCTTCTGAAGACTATTGAGCAATATTTGTTCCAACCTTGGCTCCAAGGTGATAACTGGCAGCTCCGACTCAGTCCCCACAATGCTTTGGACGATTGCACGAGATACGCCGACGCGGACGGCGGCCACCAGCGCGGCAGTATCTTGACTCTTGGCGGCGTTGTTCGCGATCGCCTCGGCGATGCTGCGAATGTCCCGTACGGGCACCTGTTCGGCCAGCAACGCCTGGAGAACCTTGAGCAACTGCGACAACGAAACCACGCCCGGCACCAGCTCTTCCGCCAGTTTTGGCGAGCTTTTGGCCAGCAATTGCATGAGTTGCTGCACTTCTTCGTGGCCAATCAGCTCACTGGAGTGCTTGTACAGAATCTGGTTCAAATGGGTTGCCACTACCGTACTGGCATCGACCACGGTGTAACCGAGGGATTGTGCCTGCGCACGCTGGCTGACTTCGATCCAGACCGCCTCCAGCCCGAAAGCCGGATCTTTGGCGGTAATACCGTTGAGCGAACCGTAGACCTGACCAGGGTTGATCGCCAGCTCGCGATCCGGATAAATCTCCGCCTCGGCCAGGATCACCCCCATCAGAGTGAGGCGATAGGCGCTAGGCGCGAGGTCGAGGTTGTCACGGATATGCACAGTCGGCATCAGGAAGCCCAGATCCTGGGACAGCTTTTTACGCACACCCTTGATCCGCGCCAGTAGTTGACCACCCTGATTGCGGTCCACCAGCGGAATCAGACGATAGCCGACTTCCAGGCCAATCATGTCGATCGGCGTCACATCGTCCCAGCCAAGCTCCTTGGTTTCCTGAGCGCGAGCCGGCGATGGCAGCAATTCCTGCTGACGCTTGACCTCTTGCAGGGCCTGAACCTTGACGATGTTCTGCTTCTTCCAGAACAGGTACGCGCCACCGGCCGCCAGGGCCGCCATGGTCAGAAAGGAAAAGTGCGGCATGCCGGGCACCAGGCCCATCACTGCCATCAGACCCGCTGCCACGGCCAGCGCCTTGGGCGAGGCGAACATCTGGCGATTGATCTGCTTGCCCATGTCTTCCGAACCGGAAGCACGGGTCACCATGATCGCTGCAGCTGTAGATAACAACAGTGATGGCAATTGCGCCACCAAACCGTCACCGATGGTCAGCAACGCGTAAACCCTGCCCGCATCACCGAAGGTCATGCCGTGCTGGAAGATACCGACCGCCATGCCGCCGATCAGGTTGATGAACAGAATCAGCAAACCGGCGATGGCGTCGCCGCGCACGAACTTGCTGGCACCGTCCATGGAACCGTAGAACTCGGCTTCCTGGGCCACTTCCATCCGGCGCAGCTTGGCCTGGTTCTGATCGATCAGGCCGGCGTTCAAATCGGCGTCGATCGCCATTTGTTTGCCGGGCATCGCATCGAGGGTGAAGCGCGCGCTCACCTCGGAAATCCGCCCGGCACCCTTGGTCACCACGACGAAGTTGATGATCATCAAAATGGCGAAGACCACGATACCGACCACGTAGTTACCGCCGATCACCACCTCACCGAACGCCTGGATCACCTTACCGGCGGCGGCATGGCCGTCCTGCCCGTGCAGCATCACCACTCGCGTGGAGGCCACGTTCAGCGCCAGCCGCAACAACGTTGCCACCAGCAGAATGGTCGGGAACACCGCGAAATCCAGTGGCCGCAGCGCGTAGACGCAGACCAGCAACACGACGATCGACAGCGCGATGTTGAACGTGAAGAACACGTCCAGCAGGAACGGCGGCACCGGCAGCATCATCATGGCCAGCATGACCAGCAGCAACAACGGCACGCCAAGATTGCCCCGACTTAAGTCGGCAACGTTTGTGCGGGCACTGTTGAGTAACTGAGAGCGATCCACCGGTTTTCCCCGTTCCTTAAAGCAAACTTTTGACGCCTGAAGCAGACGCAGGGCGGGTACTGCAAGAAGCTTTCCAACTTTAGCCGGGACTGGTAATAGGCTTGTCAGATCGCGGCAAGCCTTGCTTCTGCATGAGCTGTCGAGTGAAGCGTCTACGCAGGGGTGGGATATGACACTAGCAGTTCTGATAGTGGCGAAAACATGAAAGCAAGCCGATGCTTAAAGTCCAGTTTTATGGACCCTGCTTGGAGCCCAACCAATGTCAAAGTCACCTCTGGAAAACGTACTTTGCAGCTACCGCTACGATCCGATGGATAAGTCAATCGAACTAACCCCGGCCCATCAGGCGGGCCGGCAGCGCTTTTACTGCAATAACCGGCTGCCCAGCGAAATCCAGGGTTCGTCGAAGCGCAGCATATTCCAGCACGACAGCCAGATATTGGCGCAACAGCATCATCGTGACGGCAAGATCGGAATAGCATTACTGGCGACCGACCGACAACGCTCGGTGCTGAATGCACTCGACGCGTCCCAGCCTAATCCTCTTGCTTACACAGCTTACGGTCACTGCCCATCCGAAGACGGCTCGCGCAGCCTGATCGGGTTCACCGGCGAAGCACCAGACCAGGTGACCGGGCATTATCATCTGGGTAACGGGTACCGTCAGTACAATCCGGTAGTGATGCGGTTCAACAGTCCGGACAGCTGGAGCCCGTTTGGGAAGGGAGGACTCAATGCCTATGCGTATTGTGGCGCAGATCCAATCAATCGGAGTGATCCGAGTGGACATAGCCCTTTGTTTTTCATTGGCTTAGGTTTGGCGGCGGCCGGCACAATCACTACCTTGGTGGCGGCCTTGACTAAAGAAAAAGTATTGAGAGCGGTTGGTCTTGCTTTGTTTGGGATCGGCAGCGCTATAGTGGGTTTTGACCGCTTCAGGAGCCCACAAATAGCAAATCGCGCCTCAACTAGCTCCAGCTCCAACCCCCTCCCCAACACCACGAACAGCCCACAGCCATCAACGATCCCCATGAAAGGATCACCGCCCGCCAGCACCCCGAATAGCCCTGGCGCGGCAAGCAGACAGTTGCGTAGCACGAGTGAAAATCAAACCGGACGTAATGCACTCAACGAAAATGTTAATTCCGGAGGCCAATCTCCCGGGACTTCCCCCCTCCCGACGAACAGTTCAAGCGGGCAATCAAACACTAATTATATGGAAAAGCGCACTCCCTCATTCGAGAGGGGGTCTGCGCTCATCCTTCAAAAGCGCGCCACCATCCGAAACTCAACGATGAATTGAATCCCCTGGTGGCCCGCCCATAAACAAAAATTGGGGACATCATTTGTTATGAGTCCCCAGCGACAAAAGACCATTAACACTATCAGTTCTGTTAGTTCCCGATCATAGCGAAAGCGCGAATACTGAGCGCCAGTCCTTCGGATTTTTGGAGCACATACTCGTGCAATCGCCGTGCGAAACCGAGCTTTGCCAGTATCACTACGATGCCCTCGACCGACTGATCGCCAATGTGCTGCAGTGCAAGCCCCTGCATAAGCGTTTTTATTGTAAAAGCCGTTTGGCCACCGAGATCCAGGGCGCGAACCGGTATTCGATGTTCCAGCACGGTGATCAGCTATTGGCGCAACAGCAGAGCGAGGGCGATGCACCCGATGCCACGCTGCTGGCCACCGATCAACAGCGTTCGGTGTTACACACGCTGAAGGCCAATCACCCACGACGACCCATCGCCTATATGCCCTACGGCCATCGCAGCGCTGAAAACGGACTGCTCAGCCTGCTCGGTTTTAATGGCGAACACCCCGATCCGGTGACTGGGCATTATTTATTGGGCAATGGGTATCGGGCGTTTAATCCAGGACTGATGCGGTTTAACAGCCCGGATAGTTGGAGTCCGTTTGGGAGGGGTGGGTTGAATTCATATGTGTATTGTTTGGGAGATCCAATCAATCGATTTGACGTGACCGGCCATACCTCCAACCTTATTGCGAACCAACTTACAAGCTGGGCAAGACGCGCCTCAACAAGGATAGTAGCGAGAACAAATAGAATCATGATAGATGGACACGCTTACAAACTAGCGCCTGGAGTGTCGCCAGCAGAGGCCGTAGAAGCCCGTGCGCGCATGGACAAACTGGACTTTCTAGGATCTACCGCCGCCACTCATGACGCCGCTTATGTAAGCGCACTACATTCCGAACGAGTCATGGCCAGAGAGAATTGGTTGCAAAAAATGGCTATCAACATAATTCAATCCGAATCAATTCCAACACATACACTCCCCGCTAAACTGCAGGAACTCGTCAGTCAACCGACCCGAACTGCGCGCCACGCACTGCTTGAGCATATTAAAAATAGCCATGTAACTCCTCGCAACCACGGAAACATCTCTTTTTCACACGAAAAATTATTTGACTTGACCAATGTAGATTTCCCCCCATCTATACCGCGCGCTAAAGATGTGAGTGCGGATGCAGCTTGGAGCTTTCGCGACGAGCTAATGGATATCCGCAATCCAAATTCTCGAAGATTTCGGGAGGAGTCTCGAAGAATTTCAAGCGCTCACTTTATTTACTAATAGAGCAAAATTAACTTGGCTCTCAGGAATCCCGCCGCAAATCCGGCGGGATCGGTAAATCATCCTTAAGCGGATCCGGCCGCTTGCCCTTCCCTGCCCGGTGCTGGCGAATCTGGTAGACGTAAGCCAGCACCTGAGCAACGGCCAGATACAACCCACCAGGAATCTCCTGCTCCAACTCCGTGGAGTAATAAATCGACCTCGCCAAAGCAGGCGACTCCAGCAACAACACCTCATTCGCCACCGCAATTTCACGGATTTTCAGGGCCAGGAAATCACTGCCCTTGGCAATCAGCATCGGCGCCCCACCCTTGTCCGGGTCGTATTTGAGCGCCACGGCATAGTGAGTCGGGTTGGTAATGACCACGTCGGCCTCGGGGATGGCCGCCATCATCCGGCGCTGGGACATCTCGCGCTGCAACTGGCGAATGCGTTGTTTGACCTCTGGCTTCCCTTCCTGATCCTTGTGCTCGTCGCGCACTTCCTGCTTGGTCATCAGCAGTTTCTTGTGGCTTTCCCACAGCTGCACCGGCACGTCGACGGCGGCGATGATGATCAAGCCGCACGCCATCCACAGGGTGCTCCAGCCAACCACTTGCAGGCTGTGAGTGATCGCCATGTCCAGCGGCTCGTGCGCAATGCGCATCAGGTCGTCGATGTCGGATTTCAACACCGCCAGCGCAACGAACAGCACAATGAAAAACTTGGCCAGGGCCTTGAGCAATTCCACCAGCGCCTTGGCCGAGAACATCCGCTTCAGCCCTGAAGCGGGGTTCATGCGACTGAATTTCGGTGCCAACGAGCCCGCTGCGAACAGCCAGCCACCGAGGGAAATCGGGCCGAGAAACGCCGCCAGCAGCAAGGTGATCATCACCGGTTGAATCGACAGCAAGGCGATCAGCCCCGAGTGCAGAAGAAAAGTGCCCATGCTGCGCTGATCCAGAATCACTTCCCGCGACAGCGTGAAGTTCATGCGCATCAGCTCCATCATGTCCTGCGCCAAAGCCCCGCCGAAGATAAGTAGCGCGCTGGCACCGGCAAGCATGATCGCCAGGGTGTTGAGCTCTTTGGAGCGCGCAATCTCGCCCTTTTCCCTGGAGTCCTTTTTACGTTTCTCCGTGGGGTCTTCTGTTTTGTCCTGACCGCTTTCGCTCTCAGCCATGACTCAGCGCGCCCGTACCAGTTCGCGTAACCACTGCAAGGCCTCGGTAGCCAGCGGTTGGTACTGATTGATGATGTCCGCCAGCCCGACCCAGACAATGAACAGCCCGAGCACCAGGGTCAGCGGGAAGCCGATGGAAAAAATGTTCAGCTGCGGCGCGGCGCGGGTCATCACGCCAAACGCGATGTTGACCACCAGCAGCGCGGTGATCGCCGGCAGTACCAGTAACAATGCCGCCCCCAGCACCCAACCGAGCTTGCCGGCCAGGTCCCAAAACTGGGAAACCATCAAGCCGCTACCGACCGGCAACGTGGTGAAACTTTCCGTGAGAATTTCGAAGACCACCAAGTGGCCATTCATGGCCAGGAACAACAGCGTCACCAGCATGGTGAAAAACTGCCCGATCACCGCCACCGATACGCCGTTGGTGGGGTCGACCATCGACGCGAAGCCCATGCCCATCTGAATCGAAACGATCTGCCCGGCGACCACGAAGGCCTGGAAGAACAGTTGCAGGGCGAACCCCATCACCGCCCCGATGAGGATCTGCTCGGCAATCAGCAGCAGCCCGCTCAAGTCCAGCGCATTGACCGGCGGCATCGGCGGCAAACCGGGGGCAATCACAACGGTGATCGCGAGGGCGAAATACAGGCGCACTCGCTTGGGCACCAGGGTCGTACCGAAAACCGGCATGACCATCAGCAAGGCACCGATGCGAAACAACGGCAACATGAACGTCGCCACCCAGGTGCTGATCTGGGTATCGGTCAGTTGCAGCAGCGACGGCATGCTTTAGCCGATGACCCGAGGAATATTGCCGTACAACTGCAGGATGTATTCCATGAACGTCTGCACCAGCCACGGCCCGGCAACGATAAGCGTCACCAGCATGACCAGCAGACGCGGCAAGAAGCTCAGGGTTTGTTCGTTGATCTGCGTGGCCGCCTGGAACATCGCGACCAGCAGACCCACCAGCAGACTCGGAATCACCAGCACGGCGACCATCATGGTGGTCAGCCAGAGCGCTTCACGAAATATGTCTACCGCGACTTCCGGCGTCATGGCGAAACACCGCCGAAGCTACTCGCCAATGTCCCGATGATCAGCGCCCAGCCATCCACCAGCACGAACAGCATGATCTTGAACGGCAGGGAAATGATCAGCGGCGAGAGCATCATCATACCCATGGCCATCAGCACACTGGCGACGACCAGGTCGATGATCAGGAACGGAATGAAAATCATGAAGCCGATCTGGAACGCGGTTTTCAGCTCGGACGTGACGAAGGCCGGTACCAGAATGGTCAGCGGCGCCTGGTCCGGCGTGGCAATGTCCGTGCGCTTGGACAGGCGCATGAACAGTTCCAGATCGCTGCTGCGCGTCTGCGCCAGCATGAAGTCCTTGATCGGCACCTGCGCCTTGGCCACGGCGTCCTGGGCGGTAAGTTTTTCCGCCAGATACGGCTGCAAGGCATCCTGGTTCACCCGGTCAAACACCGGCGCCATGATGAACAGGGTCAGAAACAGCGCCATGCCCGTGAGGATCTGGTTCGACGGCGTCTGCTGCAGGCCCAGGGCCTGACGCAGGATCGAGAAGACGATGATGATCCGCGTGAAGCTGGTCATCAGCATGACGAACGCCGGAATGAAACTCAGCGCGGTCATGATCAGCAGGATTTGCAGGCTGACCGAGTATTCCTGAGCGCCCTGGGCGTTGGTGCCCAGGGTGATCGCCGGGATCGACAACGGATCGGCGGCGAAAGCCTGCGGCGCGGCCAGCATCAGGGCCAGCGTCAAGATGATGCGTAGCGCACCCATTACTTCTTATCCTTCTGATCCTTGCCCATCAGTTCCATCAGGCGCAGGGCAAATTCCGGGGTCGCTTTCTCGGTGACCGGGACGTGCACCGGCTCCTTGAGCACATGCAGCGCGGTGATGGTGCCAGGGCTCAAACCGAGCAGAATCTGCTCGTTGCCGACCTGCACCAGCATCAATCGGTCACGCGGACCCAGCGCCCGGGAACCGATCAACTCGATCACCTGCGCCTTGCCCGCAGGCCCGGCCTGCTGGACCCGGCGCAACAGCCAGGCGAGGAAGAAGATCAACCCCAGCACCAGCAGCAGACCGAGCACCAATTGCGTCAACTGACCCGCCACACCGCTGCTGACAGCAGGTGCGGCAGCCACGGCAGCATTAGCAACCGGTTCGGCCGCCAACGCACTGAACGGCAAGGCCAGTAACAACCCCGAAAGCTTTTTCACTCAGCGCAGCTTCTTGATGCGTTCGCTTGGGCTGATCACGTCGGTCAGGCGGATGCCGAACTTCTCGTTGACCACCACCACTTCACCGTGAGCGATCAACGTACCGTTGACCAGCACGTCCAGCGGCTCACCGGCCAGGCGATCGAGCTCGATCACCGAACCCTGGTTGAGCTGCAGCAGGTTACGGATGTTGATGTCGGTGCTGCCGACTTCCATGGAAATCGACACCGGGATGTCGAGGATCACGTCCAGGTTCGGACCTTCCAGGCTCACCGGGTCGTTGTTTTTCGGCACGCTGCCGAATTCTTCCATTGGCAGACGGTTCGACGACGAACCAGCAGCGTCAGCCGCCAGCAAGGCGTCAATGTCGTCCTGCCCGGCATCGCCGGTTTCTTCCAGGGCCGCAGCCCATTCGTCAGCCAGCGCCTGGTCGTCCTGAGTATTCATATCGTCAGCCATCATGTGTCCTCGGCGGGCAACCCATCAGAGGGCAGCCGTCAGTTAAAAGCGAATATGTAGAGGCGCCGGTCAACGGCGCTCGATCGGCTCGATCACTTGCAACGCGAGGTTGCCTTTGTGCGAGCCCATCTTGACCTTGAACGCAGGCACGCCATTGGCGCGCATGATCATTTCTTCCGGCATTTCGACCGGGATAATGTCCCCCGGCTGCATGTGCAGAATGTCGCGCAGGCGCAACTGGCGACGGGCAACCGTGGCACCGATCGGCACGTCGACGTCGAGCACGTCCTGGCGCAGGGCATTGACCCAACGCTCGTCCTGATCGTCGAGGTCCGACTGGAAGCCGGCGTCGAGCATTTCACGCACCGGCTCGATCATCGAGTACGGCATGGTCACGTGCAGGTCGCCGCCACCGCCATCGAGTTCGATGTGGAAGGTCGACACCACAATGGCCTCGCTCGGACCGACGATGTTGGCCATGGCAGGGTTCACTTCCGAGTTGATGTACTCGAAGTTCACTTCCATGATTGCCTGCCAGGCTTCCTTCAGATCGACGAAGGCCTGCTCCAGCACCATGCGCACCACCCGCAGTTCGGTCGGGGTGAATTCACGCCCTTCGATCTTCGCGTGACGACCGTCACCGCCGAAGAAGTTGTCCACCAGTTTGAACACCAGCTTGGCGTCAAGGATGAACAGCGCCGTGCCGCGCAACGGTTTGATCTTGACCAGGTTGAGGCTGGTCGGCACGTACAGCGAGTGCACGTATTCGCCGAACTTCATCACCTGCACGCCACCGACGGCAACGTCCGCCGAGCGGCGCAGCATGTTGAACATGCTGATGCGGGTGTAGCGGGCGAAACGCTCGTTGATCATTTCCAGGGTAGGCATGCGTCCACGGACGATGCGATCCTGGCTGGTCAGGTCGTAGCTTTTGACACTGCCGGGTTCGGCAGCGGTATCGGTCTGTACCAGACCATCGTCGACACCATGCAACAGCGCATCGATCTCATCCTGGGACAGCAGGTCCTGCACGGCCATGTCGTGTTCCTACTGCAGTACGAAATTAGTGAAAAGCAACTGTTCGATGACCACTTTGCCGAGCTCTTTCTGCGCCACTTCCTGGACGCTGGCCGTGGCTTTCTGGCGCAGCATTTCCTGACCGACCGGCGATGCCAGGGTCGCGAAATCCTGCCCGGAGAACAGCATGACAAGGTTGTTGCGGATCACCGGCATGTGGACTTTGAGCGCTTCCAGGTCGGCCTGATTGCGGCCTTGCATGGTGATGCTCACCTGCATGTAGCGCTGGCGGCCGTTCTGGTTGTAGTTGGCCACGAAGGCCGGCGCCATTTGCTCGAAAACCGCTGGTTGCTTGCCGACCGGGGCAGTTTCAACCACGGCGGCAGGCTTGCTCTGAGCGCTGTGCATGAAGAACCAGGTCGCTCCCACGGACAAGCCGATCGCCAGCAGCAGGGCCACCACGATCACAATGATCAGCTTGATTTTGCCTTTGGTTGCGGGGTCTTTTACTACTGCTTCGCTCTTCGCCATGCCAATAATCCGTCACTATTCGGGTTTTCACAGTCGCACGGCAAGGCAAGAGCAAGTGTTATGCCAGAAGTGTCGGGAGGCAGGGGGCGGCGGATGACGATTCACCACAAAACAAATGTGGGAGCGAGCCTGCTCGCGATAGCGGCGCAACAGTCGATGAAGATATTGACTGTCAGTGCCTCATCGCGAGCAGGCTCGCTCCCACAGGGTTTGGTGCCTGACTCAATCAGGCGTAGTAGTCGACAGCGCTGGAGCCGATGACACTGGTGGTGCTGGCCGCGACTTCGGCAACGGTCGGTGCGAGCTCTTCATCCACACCATCGAGGCGACCACCGCTGGCGTTGCTGCGCCCGCCCTGCCCCTGCTGAGCCTGTTGTTCCTGACCCTGCCCCTGCCCCTGCCAGCCACGCGACTGGTCGGACACGTTGACATCAACCTGCCCCATGCCCTGCTGCGCGAACATGTCACGCAAGCGGTGCATCTGACCATCGAGCGCTTCGCGAACGCTTGGATGCGCGCTCATGAAGGTCACTTGGGTCTGCTGGTCCGGCACCATGTTCACCCGAATGTCGAGGCGACCCAGTTCGGCCGGTTGCAACTGGATATCGGCCGCCTTGAGATTGGCGCTGGAAAGGTACATGACCCGGTTCACGATTTCTTCGGTCCAGCCGCTTTGATTCATCGTGATCGGTTGATTCACCGGTACCGCGTTGGCGGTTTTCGGTGTAGCTGCCTGAGTCAGCGCCGCCAGACGGTTGGCGAAGTCGTCGACGCGGGTATCGCTGCTCGCCGACTTCAAGTCCTTGAGGCCGTCATCGATCAACCCACTGAAGGTTTTCTCACCGCCCTGGCTGGTACTGTCCTTGTCCGCCTGCACATCGAGCATGCCCGCCATGCCGGCGGCAAAGTTCTGTGCCGAGGTGGGTTCGCCATCAGCCTGGGCCTCAGCAGCCGTCGGCGCTGCCTTGGGTTGCGCCTGACTGGCAGCGGAAATATGACCGCCCTGCTCCATGGCCATACGCACGGCCGGCAGCGCATCCAGCGGATCGGCTTCAGGATCGAACGCATCATCCGCCGGTGCGGCAACCTGTGTCGCCGCCACTGGCGCAGCAACAGGCGCCTGGACTTGCGGCTGCTCAGTGACCACCACCGGCGGTGCTTGCGGAACCGGAGCTGCTGCCACCACCTGCAACACTGGCAGCAATGACGGATCGAGAGCCGGATCAACCGGCGCCGTGTCGACGACTACCGGGGTTTCTGCGGTATCCGCGGCATCTGCGGCATCATCGCTGGCAGCCTTGTCGTCGGCCGGTGCCGGTTTATCGGCGGGCAAGGTTTTGCCGCTATCGGCAACCGTCGGTTCCGGGGCGGCAGCATTGTCGTTGCCGGCGCTCTTTTTATCGGGGCTGTCCGGGGCTTTATCGCGCACCGGCTTCGGCGCTCCGTCGGTGGCCGCCGAGGGCTTGTTCTGGGCTTGATTGGCGTAGACCTGAGCGAAGCTGGAGGCTTTGTCCCCGGGCTCAGCGGACAGCGCCGGTGGATTGGCGGAGGCGGCTTGAGTCTTGGCCTGAGCGGCGGCCTGAAGAAGAATATTGGGGGTAACGGGCATGAAACGGTCTCCGCTGCACTGGAATCGTAGGTACAGTTGCGGAGATTGCTGCAAGGGTTGCGCCAGTTTTGTTCAAACGGCGCTAAAAACGCCGGACGGTCGCACTGTCAGCGAGAGAGCGCTGGCGCTCTTCTTCGTAGAGGGGACGGATAATAGCGAATTCACTATCGATTTCGCTGATCAGTTTCTCAATGCCTTCCAGCGACTTCTGTTTGCTTCGCTGCTCGAGTTGATTGCACAGCTCAGCAAGGCGAATGGCGCCCATGTTGCTGCAACTGCCCTTGAAACTGTGCGCAGTGGCACCGAGCGTCTCGGCATCGTCAGCCTTGTGCAGCTGACTCAAGCGCTCTGTGGAATCGGCAAGAAAAGTATCCAGCAACGTCGAATACTCATCCTCCATGACCTCTTGCAACGCGCTCAGCACGTCGCGATCCAGATGTGTGTCAGCCACTTGCTCACTCCTTGATCAAGAATGCGCGGATTATGCCAGAGCCTCCCAGAAAAATTCCACGCGGGCACTACGACCATCGTCGGACCAGTTGGCGTTACGGCTCAACTGGCGGATCAGACTGACCCCGCGTCCCGACAGACGGGCACCATCGAGGGGGCGCGCCATCACCCTGTCGACATCAAAACCTTTGCCACTGTCTTCGACACGAATCGTCAGGCAACCACCCTCGCCTTTGGGCGCGACCTGCAAATGCACCCGCACATAGCCGTCCTGCAGCTCGTCCAGACGTGCATTGCGCTGTTGATAATAGCGGGCAAAACCCGAGGCATCGCGTTTCAGGCTTGAGTCCAGACCCAGTACGCCGTGCTCCAGCGCATTGGAGTACAACTCCGCGAGCACACTGTAAAGCGCACCGCTCTGGGCGCGCAAACCATGCACTTCCAGCAGCAACTGCAACAGATACGGCAATGGATTGAAGCGCTTGAGGGTGGCCGCACGAAACTCGAAACTCACCGACCAGTCCAGCGGGCAGGACTGACCGCTGTCGGAGTACACCAGGGCCGGCGGACTCAGTTGCGCAGCCTCCAACAGGCTGACTTCGACCATGCTGACATCGTCGCGAGCCTCACCGCGAAAATCCCGCAGCGCCTGTTCGATCTCCTCGAACAGCTGATCAGGCCGACGATTGGCCGCAAACACCCGCTGCAATCGCTCGACGCCGAACAACTGCTCATTGGCATCGCACGTATCAATCACCCCGTCGGACAACAGGAACACCCGATCCCCGACCGCCATCGGAAACACTTCGGTGCGGTCATCGAACGTCTGCGGGCTCAGCACGCCAAGCGGCAAATGCCGAGCCGTCAGCGGTGTGCGCTCGCCGCTGGCAATACTGTGCAGGTAACCGTCCGGCATCCCGCCGTTCCAGACCTCCACCGAGCGCCGCTGAAAACTCAGGCACAGCAGCGTCGCACAACAGAACATGTCCACCGGCAGGATGCGCTTGAGCTTGGCGTTCATCTCGCGCAGGGTTTCCGACAGGCCGTAACCCTTGGCGGTCATGCCGTAGAAGACCTCGGCCAGCGGCATCGCCCCGACGGCGGCCGGCAAGCCATGGCCGGTAAAATCGCCGAGCAAGACATGCATGTCGCCGGCCGGAGTGAATGCCGCGAGCAGCAAATCACCATTGAACAGCGCATAAGGCGATTGCAGGTAGCGGATGTTGGGGGCGTTCAGGCAGCCGGAATGGGCGACCTTGTCGAACACGGCCTTGGCCACACGCTGCTCGTTGAGCAGGTAATCGTGGTGCCTGGCAATTTGGTCGCGCTGCTCCAGCACGGTGGCCTGCAACCGGCGCAAACGATCCATTGCCTTGATTTTGGCGGCGAGGATCACCTGGTTGTAGGGTTTTGCCAGAAAATCGTCACCGCCAGCCTCCAGACAGCGCGCCAAGGCTTCGCTTTCGGTCAGCGACGTCAGGAAGATGATCGGCACCAGGGTTTCACCGGCCAGCGCCTTGATCTGCCGCGCCGCCTCGAAACCGTCCATCACCGGCATCATGGCGTCCATCAAGACCAGTTGCGGTCGTTGTAAACGAAACGCTTCAACCGCTTCGGCACCGTTGGCCGCCGTCAGGACTTCATGGCCCTGGCGACGGACGATACTCGACAGCAGCATGCGGTCGGCCGCGCTGTCTTCGGCGATCAGGATCGTCAGCGGCTCGAGCGGCTGCACGTTGGTCAACTGATGTCGAACAGCTTGTCGAAGTTGGAGATGGCGAGAATCTTCTTCACGTCAGAACTGCTGTTGACGACGCGAATGTCGGAATCGTCGCCACCGGCGTGATCACGCAGCAGAAGCAGCATGCCCAGTGCAGAACTGTCGAGGTAGGTCGCGTCTTTCAAATCGACGACCACTGCGGAGAGTTCCTTGTCCTCGTAGGACTCGCGAAATTCCTGATGTTTGGCGAAATCGAATCGTCCCCTGATCGATATCGTCAGTTTTTGCCCATCCGGAGAGACTTCTGTAACGACTGACATTGAACGGCATCCTTGTCATTGGTGAACGTACTTGTACAAGGTTTAGCACTTGACGGAGATAGGGGCAAGGCTGGAAAGGGGCGGAGTTTTTGAGTACGCCTTCGCGGGCAAGCCTCGCTCCTACGGGATTTGTGTCGTTCGCGAAATCATGGACGATGCGAAACCTGTAGGAGCGAGGCTTGCCCGCGAAGAACGATAACGCGGCCTGACTGATTCAGTACGGACTCTCACGCGGCAACCGCTGGGACAACTCGTCCATCAGCTTCTGTTCGCGCCTGTCTTCCAGCTGTCGCGCCTCGTCAGCGTAACGCTGAACCAGTTTGCGCAAGCCTTCGACCCGGGCAAATGCCTGCTGCCAGGCTTCCCGTGACTTGTTCAGATTGTTCTGATGCCATGCCAGGCTTTGTCGCTGCTGATCGATGGCGGTGCCCAGTTGCGCGAGGAAGCCCTGATAACCCAGCAGCCACTGGCCCGAGACGCCGCTGCTGCCGCGCACGATCCATTGCTCCTGATAGTCGAGTCGAAAGGCTTCAAGGTCGGCGAGCTTACTTTCTGCCACGCGAACCTGGCCCTGAAAATGGCCTAACCGCTGAGCGGCGGTTTTTTCGGCCTTTTCGGCCATTTCGACCACCGGCGCCAGACGCCCTGCCCGACTCTGAGCCATGATCGATTAGCCGCCAGCCGCAGGCGCGAAGATTGACCCCAGATAGGCTTCGCTTTCGCCCAGGTTGATGCTGTCGTTAAGCCCTTGGCGCAAGTATTTGGCCAGCTGCGGCTGCAGGGAAATCGCCAGGTCGGTCTCGCGGTCACCGCCAGCGACGTAGGCGCCGACACTGATCAGATCCCGACTCTGCTGATAACGCGACCACAACTGCTTGAAATACTGGGCGCGGGTCATGTGTTCCGGCGACACCACCGACGGCATGACCCGGCTGATCGACGCCTCGATGTCGATGGCCGGGTAATGCCCTTCCTCGGCCAGACGCCGGGACAGGACGATGTGCCCGTCGAGCACACCCCGCGCCGAGTCGGCAATCGGATCCTGCTGGTCATCGCCTTCGGACAACACGGTATAAAACGCGGTGATCGAACCGCCGCCCTTTTCAGCGTTACCCGCCCGCTCCACCAGTTTCGGCAACTTGGCGAACACCGATGGCGGATAACCCTTGGTCGCCGGCGGCTCGCCAATGGCCAGGGCGATTTCCCGCTGGGCCTGGGCGAAACGAGTCAGCGAGTCCATCAGCAACAGGACATTCTTGCCCTTGTCGCGGAAATACTCGGCGATCCGCGTGCAATACATCGCGGCGCGCAGACGCATCAGCGGCGCATCGTCCGCCGGGGACGCCACGACCACCGAACGCTTGAGCCCTTCTTCACCGAGGATGTGCTCGATGAATTCCTTAACTTCTCGACCCCGTTCACCGATCAGCCCGACGACGATAATGTCGGCCTCGGTGAAGCGGGTCATCATGCCCAGCAGCACACTCTTGCCGACGCCGGTACCGGCGAACAGCCCGAGCCGCTGACCACGACCGACCGTCAACAAGCCGTTGATGGAGCGAATGCCCACGTCCAGCGGCTCGCTGATCGGGTGACGCTTGAGCGGGTTGATCGTCGGGCCATCCATCGGCACCCAGTCTTCAGCCTTCATTCCGCCCTTGCCGTCCAGCGCACGACCGGCGCCATCGAGCACTCGTCCGAGCATGCTCATGCCCATCGGCAGACGACCGGTATCGGCCAACGGCACCACACGGGCGCCGGGCGCGATGCCGGCGACACTGCCGACCGGCATCAGAAAGACTTTGCTGCCGGAGAAGCCCATGACTTCAGCTTCGACCTGCACCGGATGGTAACTGTCGTCGTTGATGACCATGCAGCGGCTGCCCATGGCGGCGCGCAGGCCTTCAGCCTCGAGGGTCAGGCCGACCATGCGCAGCAAGCGGCCTTCAAGAATCGGGGCGCCGGCCAGCTCCGTGGCCTCGGCGTAACTGCCCAGGCGCTTGGCGAAGCTGGTGCGATCAAGGCGCATCAGGAACGTCCGGCTCGGCTTCGACCGCAGGTTTGGCGTCGATCGGCAGCTCCAGGCTCAGGTCCGGGGCGGCCGGGTGCAAGGCCTGCTCGTGCAATTGATCGAACAGCTTGTCCATAACCCGGGCGATACGGGTTTCAACGGTGGCATCGATGCGACTGTGCTCAGTCTCGACCCGGCAACCGCCAGGCAACAAGGCTTCGTCCTCGACGATGCGCCAGGTTTCTTCATGGCGCTCGCGCAGGGCTTTGACCTGTTCGAAATCCTGCGGATTGATGTACAGCCGCACATTGCCCACGCCCAGCGGCAACAGCTTGAGGGCGTCGCGCATGACGTGTTCGATCTGCGTCGAGTCGATGGCCAGCTCCCGCTGAATCACCTGTTTGGTGATGTGCTGAACGAGGTCGACCAGCGACTTTTCGATCTGGGTGTCTTGCTCGGCGATAGGCTCGAACAGGTTGGCCATCAGTTGCTCAAGCGCGGCGACTTTCGGCGCCAGGACCGCCTCTGCTTCCTGACGGACCTTGAGTGTGGTGCTGTGAAAACCTTCTTTCTCGCCGGTGGCGAAGCCTTCGTTGTAGGCCTCCTGGCGAATGCTTTCGAGTTCTTCGAGGGTCAGTGGCTGGACTTCTTCCAGCGGCACTTCCTCCATTTCCGGCGGCTCGGGCTCTGGTTCCGGCTCGGGCTCCGGTGCAGGCGGGTCGAAACTGGGCAGCGACCAAGTGTCGAAACCCGCGACGTCCTTGGCGCGGATCAGGTCGGTCTGGGACTCATCATGTTTGGACGACATAGTGACCTTAGATCATCTCTTCGCCGCCCTTCCCGCCGAGAACGATTTCTCCGGCTTCGGCCATACGGCGAGCAATGGTGAGGATTTCTTTCTGTGCGGTTTCCACGTCGCTGACGCGCACCGGGCCTTTGGCCTCGAGGTCGTCGCGCAACAGTTCGGCCGCCCGTTTGGACATGTTCTTGAAGATCTTTTCCTTGACGCCTTCGTCCGAGCCTTTAAGGGCCAGTACCAGTACATCGGAGGAGACTTCGCGCAGCAACGCCTGAATCCCGCGGTCGTCGACATCGGACAGGTTGTTGAACACGAACATGAGGTCTTCGATCTGACCGGACAGGTCTTCGTCGACTTCGCGGATCGAGTCCATCAGCTGACCTTCGATCGAGCTGTCGAGGAAGTTCATGATGTCGGCCGCACGCTTGATGCCACCCAGGGTGGTGCGCGAGGCATTCGAGTTGCCGGAGAACTGCTTCTCGAGAATCTGGTTGAGTTCTTTCAGGGCGGCTGGCTGCACGGTGTTCAGCGAGGAAACCCGCAGAATGATGTCCAGTCGCACCTTGTGGTCGAAGTTGCCCAGCACTTCGCCGGCCTGGTCCGGATCGAGATACGCCACGACGATCGCCTGGATCTGCGGGTGCTCGTAACGGATCACGTCGGCGACGGCGCGCGGCTCCATCCACTTCAGGCTGTCGAGGCCACTGGTGTTGCCGCCCAGCAGAATCCGGTCGATCAGGCCGTTGGCCTTGTCCTCGCCCAGCGCCTGAGTCAGCATTTTGCGCACGTAGTCGTCGGAGCCGACGCCCAGGCTGGTCTGATCGCCGACGATGTCGACGAACTCACTCATCACCTGCTCGACCTGCTCGCGGTGCACGTTACCCATCTGCGCCATGGCCACACCCACACGCTGGACCTCTTTGGGCCCCATGTGGCGCAGCACCTGGGCGGCATCGGTAGAACCGAGAGACAGCAGCAAAATTGCGGCTTTGTCGACCCGGGACAGTTTGGCGGCAACGGCTCGGTTATCACTCATCTGCGTTAATCCACTCTTTCACGACCTGGGCCACGCGACCCGGATCTTCTGCCACCAGACTCTTGATTGCGTTCAACTGTGCGTCATAGCCTTCGCTCGGGCTCGGCAGCAGGATGCTGGTCGGGCCGCCGAGGCTGACGCGGTCGTTGGCCAGTTCGCCATCCAGTCCGCCCATGCCACCGAGCTCTGCGTCGCCGCCAAAGCCAGCCAGCTGTTTGCCTTTGCCGCCATTGGTGATGTTGTTGAGTACCGGACGCAGCACACCGAACACCAGTATCAGGATGAACAAAACACCCAGCACTTGCTTGACGATGTCCCAGAACCACGGCTGAGAGTAGAACGGAATATCGGCAATCACTTCACCGCGCTCGGCGGAGAACGGCATGTTGATCACGCTGACGCTGTCGCCACGACTGGCGTCGAAACCGACGGCGTCCTGTACCAGACGGGTAAAGCGCGCCAATTCATCGGCGCTCCACGGTGCACGGGTGGTTTCGCCGTTGGCTGCGTTGATCTTGACCTGATCGTCCACCACTACCGACACCGACAGGCGGTTCAAACGCCCTTGCTGTTGTTTGGTGTGACTGATGGAGCGGTCGAGTTCAAAGTTCTTGGTGGATTGTTGACGCTTGTCCGCCGGGTACGGTGCCAGCATTGGCTGACCGGTGGCCGGATCCATGATTTGCTGACCGTTGGCATCCAGCAGTGGCTGGCCTGGCTGCACCATGCCGGCCGACGCGGTAGCGCCACCGGTGGTTTGCGGTGCCGAGGCTGGCGATGGCGGCTGGTTGCTCAGAGCACCCGGCACACCTTGCGGGCCATTGCTGGCGGTGCGTTGCTCGTTGACCGACTGCTCGCTGCGCAGCGCCGGTTGATCCGGATTGAACTGCTCGGAGGTCGACTCGACAGCACTGAAATCCACGTCCGCCGAGACTTCGGCTTTATAGCGGTCGTTGCCCAGCACCGGTTGCAGGATGTTGTGCACACGCTGAGTGAGCATGCTTTCCATGCGACGGCTGTAATCGAATTGCTTGCCGGCCATGGTCAGTTCGGAGTTCTCCGCCTGATCCGAGAGCAGGTTGCCCTTCTGATCGACGACGGTGATCTGCGATTTGCTGAGTTCTGGAACGCTGGTCGCGACCAGGTTGATGATCGCCACCACCTGACCCGGCTCAAGCGAGCGACCGGAATACAGTTCTACCAGCACCGAAGCGCTCGGCTTGCGCTCGTCACGTACGAACACCGAGCTTTTCGGAATCGCCAGGTGCACGCGGGCACCCTTGACGTTGTTCAGGCTGGAGATGGTCCGGGCCAATTCGCCTTCGAGGCCACGACGATAACGGGTCGCTTCCATGAACTGGCTGGTGCCGAGCCCCTGGTCCTTGTCGAGGATCTCGAAACCGATGTTGCCGTCGCTGGGAGTGACACCAGCGCCCGCGAGTTTCAGGCGCGCACGGGACAGGTCATCGGCCTTGACCAGCAAGGCACCGGAGTTCGGTTCAACGGTATAGGGAATGTCAGCGGCAGCCAGGGTATCCATGACTTGCTTGGCGTCCATACCGGCAAGGCTGCCGTACAGAGGCCGGTAGTCCGGCTGTTGGGACCACAACACAACGGCGAAGCCAATCGCCACGCTCGCAGCCAGGCCGACCAACAGGCCCACCTGACGCAACATGGTCATCTCGGAGAGGTTTTCCAGGAAGGACAAGCCGAACAGCGGCGGTTTGCCGTCTATCGGAGTGGCCTTGGCCGGAACATTATCGGCGACTGCTTCTGCCATGACTCAATCTCGTCCTTAAACCGGCATCTGCATGATGTCTTGGTATGCCTGAACCAGCTTGTTACGCACTTGGGTCAACGCCTGAAAAGACACGCTGGCCTTCTGCGAGGAAATCATCACATCCGTCAGGTCGACACCACTCTTGCCGATCTCGAAGGCACTGGCCAACTGACTGGAGGCCTGCTGGGTGTCGTTCACTTTATTGACGGCCTGACCGAGCATGTCGGAAAAGCTGCTGCCGCTCAATTCAGGGACGGCGGCAGTCGATTTCGGCGCAGACATGGCATCCATTTGCATGGAACGCATGTCCAGCATCAACCGATTGAATTCAATACCTTGGCTCATGGTCTACTCTCATTGACGACCCGCAATTTTTTGACACTCACTCGGCGGGTAGTGAGGTGTTAGCAACAAGGGTGCCATCTCCGTGGCCGCCCAGAACAAAAGCCCTTTATCAGCTCACAATCTTCTGCAGGAGCGAGCCTGCTCGCGATGGTCGTGAACGATAACGCGTCGCTCCTGACTCCATCGCGAGCAGGCTCGCTCCCACAAAGTAAAATCAGGTGGCGAACAAGTAAGCTTCCACATCCATTCCGGCATCACGCATTTGCGCCAGTTTGTAGCGCAAGGTGCGAGGGCTGATACCCAAACGCTCTGCCGCTTCCTTGCGACGACCCCGCTCAGAGCGCAAGGTATCGATGATCATCTGGAATTCACGGCGACGCAGATCATCGCCCAGCGCACCGGCAGACTCGGACTCGACTTCCACGCCCCGCACCGGCACGGCGGCCAATGCCGGCAACGGCGCACAGGCAACCGGCCCGGCCAGACAGAAATCCTGCGGCTGGATCACACCGCCCTGCTGCAGGATCAACGCACGCTGAATCGCGTTATCCAGCTCCCGCACATTGCCCGGCCACGGATAGCCGATCAGGCACGCCTGCGCCTCGGGCGACAGTCGCGCCGCCGCATGCTTCATTTTATTGACGTGCTTGGTCAGCAGCCGCTCGGCCAGCGGCAGTATGTCGGCGGTGCGCTCACGCAACGGACGCCAGGCCAAAGGAAATACGGACAGGCGATAGTAAAGGTCTTCACGGAAACGCCCTGCCGCCACTTCACCGGCAAGGTCACGGTTGGTGGTGGCGACGACCCGAATATCCAGCGTGATCGGCTTGCGCGCGCCGACCCGCTCGACTTCACGCTCCTGCAACACGCGCAGCAACTTGGCTTGAAGACCCAGGGGCATTTCGGAAATTTCGTCGAGCAGAATGGTTCCACCGTCGGCCTGCTCGAACTTGCCGGCCTGCGCCGCGATGGCACCAGTGAACGAACCCTTTTCGTGACCGAACAGCGTTGCCTCGAGCATGTTGTCGGGAATCGCCGCACAGTTGATCGCAATGAACGGCTGGCTGGCGCGATGAGAATGCTGATGGATGTAACGCGCCAGCACTTCTTTACCGGTTCCGGACTCACCGGAGATCAACACCGTCGAATCACTGCGCGCCACCCGCGCGGCCAATTCCAGCAATTGCGCGCTGGCCGGTTCGAACGCCACCGGCCCCTCGCTATCAGCTGCGCCGAGACTGCCCAGCGCATGCCGTGCCACCAGATCCAACAACGCCTTGGGTTCGAACGGTTTGACCAGATAATCCGCCGCGCCCTGACGCATCGCGTCGACCGCGCGCTCTACGGCGCCGTGCGCCGTCATCAGCAACACCGGCAACTGCGGCTGACGAGCGCGCAGCAATCCGAGCAGTTGATGACCGTCCATGCCCGGCATGTTGACGTCGCTGAGCACCAGGCTGAACGCCTCGGCTCCGACGGCGTCCAGCGCTTCTTCGGCCGAACCCACGGCTGTGTAGTCATGCCCTGCGAGCAACAACGTATCGGTCAGTGCTTCGCGTAATTCGCGGTCATCCTCGACCAGTAAAACCTTGATCCCCATGTCGTTCACTCCACTCCCTGGGCACTGCGCTTCTCATCAGAAAACAGCGGCAGAATCACCTGCGCGCAGGTGCCGCGACCCAACCGCGAGTGCAGCTGCAATTCTCCCTGATGGGCACGAGCCACGGCCTTGACCACGGTCAGGCCAAGGCCGGTCCCGGTGGTTTTGGTGGTAAAAAATGGCTCGCCCAAACGCGCCAGCACTTTCGTATCGATGCCGCTGCCGCTGTCACTGACGCAGACACGCAGGTTGTTGTCACGGGTGTAGAGATGGACTTTCAAACGGACGTCGCCGGCACTGGCCTGGATCGCGTTCTCGATCAGATTGAGAATCGCCCCGACCAGCGTGTCACGATTGCACAGCAACTCACCCACATGACTGTCGCACTGCCAGCGAACCGGCAAATCCTGCACATGGGTCAGCGCAGCTGCCTGCAAGGATTGCATCAGCATTTTCGGCGTGACGCGATCGGTCAGCGGCAGCTCGCCACGAGCAAACACCAACATGTCGCGTACTTGATGTTCCAGTTCATGCAAACGCTCTTTGAGCCGTCCGGCAAAACGTTGCTGCGTGGCAACCGGCAGCTCTTGCTCGGTCAAATGACTGGCGTAAAGCAATGCGGCGGACAAAGGGGTACGAATCTGGTGAGCCAGCGACGCGACCATTCGACCTAGGGAAGACAGGCGTTCGTGGCGAGCCAGTTGATCTTGCAGATGACGGGTTTCGGTCAGGTCGTTGAGCAACACCAATTGACCGGGCTCGGCATCCAGCGAGCGAGTGGCGATCGACAGACGCCGACCGTCCTTGAGCGAGATTTCGTGACCATCGTCTTCACGCGGCGCAAAGCATCGGGCAATGACATGACGCCACAGCTCGCCTTCGAGAGGCAGGCCGAGCAGCTCACAGGCAGCGGGATTGGCTTCGCGCACGATGCCCTGAGCGTCGATGACAATCACGCCGCCAGGCAATAGATCGAGGAGGTTTTGCAGACGGTTGGCCAGGCGTTCTTTTTCCGCCAGTTCCTGCATGCGCTGAGCACTGACCACCGCCAGCTCACCCTTGAGCTCGGTAACCCGCGCTTCGAGCATGCTGTAGGAGTCGGTCAACTGACTGGACATCTGGTTGAACAACGCGAAAGCCTGCTCAAGGCCAAGCCGGCTTGCCTGCTCTACGGACGACGTTTGTCCCGAAGCATCAGGGACAGGAGACATCTGGGCGGCTTGGGGCATCGGGCTCTCTCGCTTGGCTGACCGTCAGTTAAACGGAACGTTGCGAGGGATGTAGCAATACCCGTGCCTAAAAAAAACCGCCTACAAATGAACGACTTGAAAAACAGGCGTCAATCATCCGCCTGTTCATCACCGTCGCGCCGGCTCATGCCGTACTTGCGCATCTTCTCTACCAGCGTGGTACGACGGATTCGCAGCCGCTCGGCAGCGCGCGCCACGATGCCATTGGCATCATCCAGCGCCTGCTGGATCAGACCCTGTTCCAGACCACCGAGGTAGTCTTTCAGGTCCAGGCCTTCCGGCGGCAGCATGGCGTTGGCAGTGAAGTCCGGAGTGTGACCGTTGATGGCCACGCGCTCTTCAAGATCGCTGCGCAGGCTATCGACCAGTTGCTCGTCTTCGTCATCGACGTAGCGGAATTTCTTCGGCAACTCGACCACACCGATCACCCCGTACGGGTGCATGATCGCCATGCGCTCCACCAGGTTGGCCAGTTCGCGAACGTTGCCCGGCCAGCCGTGACGGCACAGCGACATGATCGCTGCGGAGTTGAAACGGATCGAACCGCGCTTCTCGTGCTCCATGCGCGAGATCAACTCGTTCATCAGCAGGGGAATGTCTTCGACACGTTCACGCAGTGGCGCCATCTCGATCGGGAACACGTTCAGGCGGTAGTACAGGTCTTCGCGGAAAGTGCCGATCTCGATCATGCTTTCGAGATTCTTGTGAGTCGCCGCGATGATGCGCACATCGACGCTTTGGGTCTTGTTGCTGCCCACGCGTTCGAAAGTACGTTCCTGCAGCACGCGCAGCAGCTTGACCTGCATCGGCAGCGGCATGTCGCCGATCTCGTCGAGGAACAGCGTGCCGCCATTGGCCAGTTCGAAGCGCCCGGCACGACTGGTGATTGCCCCGGTGAAGGCACCCTTCTCATGACCGAACAATTCGCTTTCCAGCAACTCGGCCGGGATCGCCCCGCAGTTGACGGGAACGAACGGCGCGTCACGACGCTTGGAGTGATAGTGCAGGTTGCGCGCGACCACTTCCTTGCCAGTCCCCGACTCGCCGAGGATCAGCACGCTGGCGTCGGTGTCGGCAACTTGCTGCATCATCTGACGGACGTGCTGAATCGCCCGGCTGGTGCCGACAAGACTGCGGAAAAGATTGGGCTCGCGGTGACGACCGCGCTCGCGGGCCTGGTCGTACATCTCGCGATAGACCTGGGCACGGTGCAGCGAATCGAGCAGTTTGCTGTAGCTGGGCGGCATTTCGAGGGTCGAAAGCACTCGGCGACGCTGGTCTTCCGGCAGGTCAACGGAAGAATTATCGCCCATTAACAAAACCGGAAGGAACTCATCCCAGGTAGAGAGTGTCTTTAACAAGCCCGCAAGCGCACCAGGAGCATTGACCGTCCCGATGAGGACACAGATCACTTCACGACTTGATGACAAAGAGCCGACAGCCTGCTGCCAGTCATGGCTACCGCAGGGTAAATTTTCTTCGCCAAGAAAATTTAAAATCACCGCCAGGTCGCGGCGGCGGACGCTATCGTCATCAATCAGCAGAATTTTGGTTTCACGCCACATGCAATAGCAACTTCCCTAGTCAACTCAATGCCCGGAATCAGGGCAAGCTAGACGCTTGTAGGCATTTTGAGCCTGATAGACGTCTGAAATCTGAAAACAGCCACTAGTTAAGTCAAAAAAGCGTGCACAGTCAAATTTATGGCGCACTGGATTCGGATTAACTTAGGGGTTAATTAACCGAACAGATGGTAAACCTTTGCCGCGTTCTGTGCTTGATGGATCTGCGACATCTCGTCGACTATCGCCTGACGCTCCCCTGTCGTCACTTCCAGAAGCTGCCGATAAACCCCCAACAGCTCCTGCAAATTCTCGCGCAACGCGGCTTCATCTTCCGGAGCTTCACTCAAGATGTCTTCCATGCAGGAGCGACAGGCCAGATCCAACTGACCGATCGCTTCCCAGTTACGCTCGGCCAGGGCGGCAACCAGTGCTTCACGGGTTTCTTCGATGCGCTGCAATACAAGACTCATGGCGATCTCCTTAGAACTGCGGACCCGGCGCAGCGATGGCGTCCCAGCCTTCCTTGACGGTGCGCAGCAGATCGGCGACCTCGTCGAGAATCTTTGGATCGGTCTTGATGTTCGCCTCGGTGAGGCGCGTCATCATGTAGGTGTACAAGCCGTCCAGATCACCCAGGGTGTCGGGTGAGTTTTCCAGATCGAGCCCTTCACGCAAGCCGCCGATAATGCCGATGGCCTTGCTGATGAACACACCCTTGTTGGGAATATCCTTGCGTTCCATCGCCCCCTTGGCCTGGGCGATACGATCCAGACCACCTTCCATCAGCATCTGCACCAGACGATGGGGGCTGGCTTCGGAAGTCTGCGCCTGGGCACCAATCTTCTGGTATTGCCGAAGGGCTAACATCGGATTCATGTTCTACCTCATCAAAACTCAAGGGTTCGTATAACCAGCGTATCGACCTTGCGTCAAAAAACTTTAGATCAAAAGCCAAAAGCCCGGGACGTCATGAACGTTGCCGGGCTTTTGTCGCCTTGTATCAATCAGCCTTTCTGTTGCGCGGTCAACGCCTCGAACATCGAGGTAATGTTGCTGGCGGTGGCTTTCAACTTGCCCACCAGGGTGTCCATGTCGTTGTACTTCTTGGTCAGTACTGCCGTCAGGGTCTCGATACGGCGGTCCAGGGCAGCCTGGTCCGAAGCCAGCTTGGTCTTGGTCTTGTTCAGCTGAGTCGTGCGCTGATCGAGAACACCGCCGGTCTGGGCAAAAGGCTTGATGGCATTGTCCATGCGGTCCAGCAGGCCGTTTTCGCCGGTGAACAGGGTCTGCACCTCGCCGCCGAGCTTTTTGTCGTTCATCGCCGCGGTGAACTTGGTGGTGTCGAAGTCCAGGGCACCGGTCTTCTGGTTGGTGGTAATCCCCAACTGCGCCAGAACGGTGAGCTTGTCGCCGGACCCGACTTCCGACAGCGGCGCACGAATGGCCGCCAGGATCGAGCGTGGCAATGAGTCGCCAGTCAGCTGGGCCGGGATGGTCGGCTTGCCATCGTCATCCAGGGACGGCTTGGTCAGCGCGGTAACACTGTTGGCCACCGCGTTGTAGGCATCGACGAACTTCTGGATCGAAGCCTTCAAGCCATCGGTGTTGGCCGCAACGGTAATGGTCGAGGTACCTGGAGCGACCAGGTTGAAGGTCATCCCGGAAACCGCCTTGTCCACCGAGTTGCTCTTGCTGGTCAGCGCCATGCCGTCGACGGTGAACTTGGCATCCACCGCCAAGGCACCAATGGAGCCCGCAGAAGTGGCAGTCATTGGCGAGCCGGAAGTGCCAACGACATTGCTGCCATCGATTTCCAGACCGGCAATACCGCTAAGAGAAATATCGGAGCCCGCACCGGTAGTGGTCGAACCCACCACCAGACGCGACCCAAAGGAGTCGGTCACGATGTTCGCGCTGATACCCGCGCTCTTGAGCGATGCGTCGGCGTTGATCGAGTCGCGCACCGACTGCAGGGTAGCGCCAGCTTTTACATCGAGGTTGTAGTTAGCGCCATTTTGACTGATTTTCAAGGTACCAGTCGGAATAGCACTTGTAGTACCGCCAGCAAAGGCAGCACTGGTGACTTTCGAAGAAGTCGCGAGATTCTGCACAGCAACAACATAGTTGCCATTGACCGCGGAATTGCCTGCAACCGCCGTTACATACTTGCTTTCGGAAGTAGTGGCGGCATAGCCAGGAAATTGCGGATTGGTCTTGCTGCTGAGCTCGGTAATGGTGGTCCGAAAGGTCGACAACAAGGACTTCAAGGTGCCGATGCCGGAGATGCTTGCGGTGTTGTTCGCAGTTCCCCGGTCGATCTGACCTTGCTTGGGCGCTTTGTCAGCGTTCACCAAGGCTTTGACGATAGCACCGGTATCGAGGCCGGAGCCTAGACCGGTACCCGGTAGAATTGGACTTGCCATGGAGATCTCCCTTCAGTGTGTCGCCGGTCTTTTGACCATTACAACGCCCAAAAGAACATAGCAACAAATTTCATGCCAGCTGTCAGACTTTAGCGCTGAACAACAAGCTGCTCGCATCATTCAAACTATTGGCCAACTTCAGGACTTCTTCGTTGGGGATCTGACGAATCACCTCACCGGAGTCACTGGCAATGACCTTGACGACAACCTTGCCAGAAGGCTCGTCGATAGAGAATTCCAGGTTACGTTTGACCGATTGCACAAACTTTTCAATTTCCTGAATGGCCATTTTCAGTTTGTCCTGCTCGGTTTGCGCACTCTTACTCTCTTCCTTGACAGTCGGCAGCGCCACAACGTCCGCTCGAGGCTTTTCCACAGGCTTGTCAGCAACAGGCGTTGCCGGCTTGGCCGCAGGATAAGACAAGTTCAGCTTCATGCTCATATCCATGTCCATCACCTCTTAAAGTAAAAAGCGAGAGAGCACGACCAGCGCACTCCCCCGCCAAAGCTTAGTCAGCTATTACTGAAGCAGCTTCAGTACAGCGGACGGCAGTTGGTTGGCCTGGGCCAGAACTGCGGTGGAAGCTTGTTGCAGAGTTTGCTGCTTGGTCATCTGTGCAGTTTCAGCAGCGAAGTCGGTATCTTGTACGCGACCCAGTGCAGCACTGGCGTTTTCGTTGATGTTCTGCAGGTTGGAGATGGTGCTGGTCAGACGGTTTTGTGCAGCACCGAGGTCAGCACGGCTGGCGTTGATGGTCGACAGAGCCTTGTCGATTGCATCGATCGAAGCCTTGGAGCTGGCTTCAGCGGTGGCGCTGTTGTTACCGGTAATGGCGATGGCGCCGGAGTTAACAGCCAGGGTAGTAGCGTCGAAGCCAGTGGCCAGAGCGATGGTGATCTGGTTGGTGGCGCCAGTGTTGGAACCGACCTGGAAGGTCATGGTGCCAGCGCTACCGTCGATCAGGTTCTTGCCGTTCAGGTTGGTCGACTGAGCGATACGAGTCAGCTCGTCCGACATCGAAGCGAATTCTTTGTTCAGCGCAACGCGGTCAGCAGTACCGTTCGAGTCGTTTCGCGATTGAACAGCCAGTTCACGCATACGTTGCAGGATGTTGGTGGATTCCTGCAGAGCGCCTTCAGCGGTCTGAGCGATGGAGATACCGTCGTTGGCGTTTTTGATCGCCATGGTCTGACCGCGGATCTGCGAGGTCATACGGGTAGCGATTTGCAGGCCGGCGGCGTCGTCTTTTGCGCTGTTGATTTTCAGGCCGGAAGACAGGCGAGTCATCGAAGTCGACAGAGCGTCGGAAGCACGGTTCAGGTTCTTCTGAACGTTCAACGATGTGACGTTAGTGTTTACTGTTAAAGCCATGACGAATTCCTCGTTGGTTGGGTACTGCGGCTTCCGGCCCTGGCAACCGCCGGGTATGGCCTAGAGAACCTTCGTAATAGTTATCGTCGGCAATGCAAGTTGCTTTAGGGGATTTTCAAAAAAATTTGCCATCAGCGTGCCACCCCTCGTAAATCAAGGGCTTGACGATTTTCAAGCGTAGAAAAATGGCGCCAGGAAAATGCCGGAGAGGACCCGGGCGTGGAGATCGCCCGGGCAGACAGGGAATCTTTCAGCCAGCGGAGAGGGAACGCAGCACTTCAACGCATTCGTATTGCAGGTAGTCGGCCAGGGCCAGCCAGTCTTGCCCTTGCTGGCATTCGAACATCAGGCCAAGCAACGCCTCCCAGTCCTGGCGCTGCTCTTGCGGCGCGGTATCGATCACCGGCTGGATCGCCCCCATCAACTGGACCATGGTCATGGCCGCCTCGACATCGCGCCCCAGGCGAAAGCCCTCGGCGCATTGCTGCAAACGGGCGATCAGCCCTTCGATCGCGCTCATTGGCTGAACTCCGGATGGTAGGTCGTCCCGGCAATCATCGCCCCGTCCCGACTGCTGTTATAGAAGCGCACCCGTGGATGACCGGCGATAAAGCGCTCCAGCTCGCACAGGTAACTGCGGAAATTGAGTTGGGTCCTGACCCGCTGGCCATACCCATCCAGCACCCAGTGCCTGGCCGCGCCCAGCTGCGGCCCCAGCTCACCGTCGAGCCAGCCGGCATGCGTCTTGTTCATCGGGAAGGCAAAGTCGGCACCGAACAAGGTGACCTGCTCGGCACCCATTTTCACCGCCAGGTCCACCGCGGGATGGATCACGCTGCCGCCGACATACAGCTGCGCCTTGGGCAGCTGTTCGCGCATCCGCGCATAAATCGGGCTGGCGGAATACCCGACATAACGCGGCCCCTGCCAGAGCGCCAGAATCCGCGGATCGACCATCGGCAGATAGACCAGGGTGATGGCTGCCGATTTTTCTGGCGGCAGGTGCAGGCCGGAAATCCGGTGATCGATGCTGACCACGATGTCCGGCTCGATCCCCTGCTTGAGCAGCGGCCGGTAGGCGGTATCGACACAGATAAACAGAGGGCGCCGGGCCTGGGCGCGAATCTCGCGCAAGCGCTCGAAATGCCGCTCCAGGCTCGGCCCGGTGGCAATCACGAAGACCTCGCGCCCCGGTTGAGTGCCAAACAACTGCGCCACGTCACGGTCGCTGGCCACCAGTTCGGCACTCGATTGCAGGCGTTGGGTAACCTCCGGGGAATCGGCCACGAAATCACGATTATTGAAGGCCAGGTGCACTTCACTGACCAGGCGATCGCGGATCTTGGCGTTGTAGTCATCCGCCAGCACCAGCTCAGAAGGCAAGGCGAAGAACGGCAGCTGGATTTCCGCCAGATCGCCGGCATAACCCAGTTCGACTCGAGGATCGCTCAACCAGGCCCGCTGATCGAGCAATTGCAGCACCAGCGCAAACACCGCGCCATTCAGGATGTGCACCTGCAAGCGTTGCAGCGCCGGATTTTCCAGCAGTATCTGCTGCAAGTCGCCCAAGCCGGTGCCATACAGATGGATCACCGGGCTGTCGGCCGGCAGGCTCGCCGCCTGGGTTCGCGCTTCCGCCGTACGGTCGTGGCGGCTGGTGAGCTGAATGCCGGAAATACTCAAGGTCGACCCCAGCCCTTCGACCAGATCCGCCTGCAATGCAGCACTGTCCTCCGCCAGCAACCGCTCGAGCAGTCGTGGCCAGCGAGCCTGTATTGCCTGGGCATTGCCCTCGAAGCTTTCGCTCATGCTGTCTCGCCTATCTTCATGCAAAAAAAATAGCGCTCAGGGTACACCCTGGGCGCTATTTTTGGATGCCGCAGGATCAACTCATGGGCGATAGATAATCGCCGAGCCCCAGGACAGCCCTACACCGAAGCCACTCAGGGCCACACGTTGCCACTTCGACTCGAGCACGTGCTTTTCCAGCAGCAGCGGAATACTCGACGACACGGTGTTACCGGTCTCGACCATGTCCTTGATGAACTTCTCCGGCTCGCCTTCGAAACGGCGCGCCACGGCGTCGACGATCGCCGCACTGCCCTGGTGGATACAGAACGCATCGATCTGCTCAGCCTTCAGCCCGGACTCATCCAGCAGCTCATTCAAGTGCGCCGGGACTTTCAGCAGGGCAAAGTTGAACACCTGGCGGCCATTCATGAAAAACACGCCATCGGTGACTTTCAGGTGCGGAGCACCGGAGCCGTCGGTGCCGAACTTGGCCTTACCCAGCTGCCAGGGAGCGTCTTCACCCATCCAGGTCGCGGTCGCCGCATCGCCGAACAGCATGGTGGTATTGCGGTCTTCCGGATCGACGATCTTCGAGTAAGGGTCGGCAGTGACCAGCAGGCCGTTCTTCAGGCCCGCGGCTTCCATGAACCCCTTGAGCGCGTAGATGCCGTAGACATAACCGGAGCAGCCCAGGGAAATATCGAAGGCTGCGACGTTAGTCGGCAGGCCCAGCTTGTCCTGGACGATGGCGGCGGTGTGCGGCAGGCCTTCTTCGTCGCCGTTCTGGGTGACGACGATCAGCGCGTCGATCGACTCGCGCGACAGTTGCGGGTTGTTGGCGAACAGCGCGTTGACTGCTTCGACACACAGGTCCGAAGTTTCCTGCGTGGCGTCTTTGCGCGGCAGGAAGGCCGAACCGATCTTGCCCAGGATGAACTCTTCATCCTTCTCGAATTTTGCACCTTGTGCGTAATTGTCTACGCCGGCTACAGGCACGTAGCTCGCAATGCTCTTTATGCCAATCATTACGGCTTCCCAATAATAAACAGCTGAATACCCCGATCACCGGGACCGGGGCTGCCGACAAACAGACATCCTGGCGCCCCTGACGGGCGACAGCGGGAAGAATAGAAGACTATCACTGCACCGTTTACCGGCCAGGCGTCATCTCCCCGGTCAATACAATACAGTGAAGATGCGCGTTCTGACTCGCAGGTCACGCTATTTTGCCGAATCAGCCATACAAACGGCTATTCGACAAATGCCCAATCCAGTGCGGTACCGCGCTTGAGGGCCTGGCGCGCGCAACGCCCGAGGACCGCGTCGATGTGCTTGGGGGCCAGCCCCAGGCCCGGACGGATGGCCCTGACGTTATCGCTGCTGAACACCTCCCCCGCCGCCATATCGCGGGTGACATAGAGGGAACGGCGGTACAACACCGACTGCCGCTCGGCCTCGGTCGCACCGTAACGCACCTGGCCCAGGGCCTGCCAGGCACGTTCGGTTTCCACCACCAGGCTGTGCAGCTCCGCCGGCTCCAGGGAAAAGCTGGCATCCACCCCGCCGGCAGCGCGGTCGAGGGTGAAGTGTTTCTCCACCACGGTTGCGCCCAGCGCCACGGCGGCCACCGAAACCCCGACGCCCATGGAGTGGTCGGACAAACCGACCTCGCAGCCAAACAGCTCGCGCAAATGGGGAATGGTCAGGATGTTGCTGTTTTCCGGCGAAGCCGGGTAGGTGCTGGTGCATTTGAGCAGCACCAGATCCTTGCAGCCGGCCTCCCGGGCCGCGCGCACGCTTTCGTCCAGCTCGGCGATGCTGGCCATGCCGGTGGAAATGATCAGCGGCTTGCCGGTGGCCGCCACCCGACGAATCAACGGCAGGTCGGTGTTTTCGAAACTGGCGATCTTGTAGGCCGGCACGTCGAGGCTTTCGAGGAAGTCCACCGCGCTCTCATCGAACGGCGTGGAGAACGCCAGCATCCCCAGTTCCCTGGCGCGGGCGAAGATCGGCGCGTGCCACTGCCAGGGTGTGTGGGCCTTTTCATACAGGGCATACAGCGAGGAGCCGGCCCAGAGACTGGCCGGATCCTTGATGAAGAACTCGCCATGCTCCAGGTCCAGGGTCATGGTGTCAGCGGTGTAGGTCTGCAATTTCAGGGCGTGGGCGCCGGCCTTGGCCGCGGCCTCGACTATCTGCAGGGCAACGTCCAGCGACTGGTTATGGTTGCCGCTCATCTCGGCAATGATGAACGGCGGCGAGCCGGCGCCAATCGAGCGCGAGCCGATCTTGAAACTAGTCATTGGGGTTTTCCTTCGATTCACGCGTAAATTCGTCAGTGCCCGGATCATCCCCGGCACGGCGCAATGGATTGCGGGTCATCTCGAACAGGGCCGCCGCCACCCGCGATGCGCCCTGCCCGTCCACCAGTTGCCGGGAGCGCTGCGCCAGGCTCTGGCGCAGCGGGTAATCGCCAACGAGCGCCG